>Ga0315338_1000024_pt1 | contig 946662 bp, 845 predicted proteins | sample ASW8metaG_FD_204518 | JGI IMG/M metagenome (GOLD analysis project Ga0315338, IMG submission 204518) | Ammonia-oxidizing marine archaeal communities from Monterey Bay, California, United States - ASW #8 | ecosystem: Environmental > Aquatic > Marine > Coastal | place: USA: California | collected... | reverse complement strand
GATTGTACTCACGGGTCTCGGTTCTGCGTTGTTGCGCTTCCGGTGTGAAGGGGGGACGTCGGCCGTTGGGTGGATCCACAATTAATGAAGTCCGTCGGCCCACGTGTTTATGCGTCAGGAAAATCGTCGCATCGTAGGCACCGCCGACATCTTGTTCACTCCCGCGTGGTGATCGGCGTCCGGTTTCTCTGTACTGGCCAAGCAAGCGTGCCCGTTCACTGTCGATCGCCGTTCGTTCCTCGTCAGTAAAAAACTCTTTGTCCTCAAACTGAGCAGGTCGCTCAAGCGGGGTTTGGTAGTCGCTGGTCCAGATTCCCTCTAGGTTTGGCTCGTCCCAGGAGGTGTGTTTTGCCGTGGGGCTGGATTCTGGCGCCTGGGCACCGCCGCTGACTGGTGTCTCTACTGACATGAGGAGGAGCACCACAGTGATAAACGCTGTTGCTACACCAATTACTTCGAGGAGTCGCTTCATGATGGAAAGTCTCCATGACGGTTCAGCGCGTGTGAAGAGCCGACTTAAGAGGTTGGAGTTTAAGATTCTTGTCGGCGGCAAGACAAGCTAGCTACATCGCGCATCCCTCCAATGGGTGCATAGCAATGGTCCGGAGTCTATCGATTCTGAAGTTCATTCTAAAACCCGAAAGACTTCTGGTAACCGACTTGAAACTTCAGTCCAGATTTCATTTGTGGACCATTCAAATCTTGGACAATAGGGTATGTTAATTCGATTCCGATGCGGTCAGCGTGATGGCCAGAAAACACTGAAATCAGTTGGTTTAGTCCAACCCCGATTTCTGTAACCGTGCCACCATAGTTGTCTGGATTGGCTGTTTGAACGGGAGCCATGATGGCTGGATTGCGACCGGCAATCGAATCCTGCTTGTGATAGGTGGCTCGAAAAGATAGCGATGTTTTTTCAACGAGTTCTTGTTGAATCCATCCCGTGAGGGTCAGACTATCTCCAAAACTCCAAAGATCTGTAGCGAACGCGTTTTGGGAGCTCATCTGGCCGCCATATGCTCGTCCACCAACGGTTGCTACATACGTCAGCGCAGAAATTACTGAGGTGGATCCGTCCCCGCTCTGCATACCGTAGGGAAGAATCATGGTCTTGCGCATGTTCATTGGTGTCAATACCTCACCCAGGGCGTCGTTCGCACCGACGGATTGCTGAATTCCGATTTGCGCGTGAACGCGCGAGACGTTTCCTTTGTACAATTTGACCAAACCAGACAGCGAAAGTTCGCTTAGGTCAAAGGTGGACGTACTGAAGGATCCAAGATTGGCTCGGTGCATCCCGCCGGCCATTCCTCCCATGTTGCCCATCCCCATCGTGCCTCGATACGTATTCAAGGTCATGTTCTTATCGGTTAGCATGCCCATTCCCATCAAGGTGATCGTGTCGATTGGGGCGTACATGACCCCCAGCATGGCCATACCCATAGTCATGTTTTGCGGGACTACACTCAAGGTGGTGGACATGGTGCCCATTCGATATGGATTAGGTTGTTTGATGATATCCATATCAGAAAGGTCGGTCGTACCCGTACGATTGTTTCCCATAGCCATCCTCATATATCTGGCCGAGATCATCCATTCTCCCTGTCCGTGAAAGTGATCTCCCATCACACCAATGGGCGCATGGTCGATGGCTCGTTCTTGGGCTTGGATCACATTAGTTGTATGGAAAATGAAAAGTAGAAGGCAGAAGCGTAAACCGTGACGGTGCATAACAGTGTTCTCCAAAAAGACGGCTCAACAACCGCCTGCAAAACCTCAAACTTTAGGGTTGTGAATCTCCGGCGGCCCGACCAGGGTTGAATACTAATCAGAGAGAACTGATGAGAATTCTTGATTGGTCGAAATGTTCACGAGATTAAGAAGGACAGGAACCTTAACTGCGAGGAGGGTGTTCCAGTGAGGGTAAAACGTGATCGCGGAAAACCGTAGGCTCTTCAATCCATTCGCCGTGAATGGGAAAGAACGGGATCATCTCAATATTGATCCTGTCTTCACTGAACACATTCAGTGCAATCCCAATCGGCTGATCGTCAGATGCGCACACGAGCTGAGCCGCAGCGTTGCGGGTCGGTTGCTTTGGATGCTCCGAGTGCTTCATAGGGCACATTGCCAGCGAGCATTCTCTATCGCTTTTGTGATGCGGGCAGCTTTGGTCTGTTGGTTCACTCCCCACAGCAACCAGTGTTGCCGTAGTCATTGACAACTGTGAGAGAACCACCAATATGACAATGCGTTTGTTAATAAAACGAAGCACGAATTTTAAACCCAAAGTTTCAATTGAGTGCGATTTGGCCTGATGCCATTGCCCATCAGTTCCACACAGGCGTATGGCTCGACACCAACTTCACGATTATACAATTATCTCGATTCCGGATTCGCGGATTGCGGCGCCGTTTTTTCTTCTTCGGCTCGAGATCCAGCGAGTGAGTTTGGAACAGAGTAATTTCCTTCGTGGCACGCGTATTCATACAACGAGCCTTCTAACGTTGTCATGGGAATTGCGGCCGTCCAAGGGGCTGTCCACACTGTGGGATTAGTGACCGTAAACTGATAGTCAATTGTGTTGGCGTCAATACGGGTAAAGCGTTCAACAAGACGAAGTTGTTCGTCACCTCCAAAGACAACGAGTGGAAAAGCGCCATGCCTTCGTTGAACCTTGTTGGTGAAATTTGTAGTCTCTACAACCAGGCTGTTTCCTTCCCAGTGGCCGCGTGAGTCTCCGAGCCACTGCTGCACAGTTGATGAGAGATGAGAGTGTCCGTTCAAGGGGATAATGCGAACATCATGAATCATCTCAACAACAATCGCGACATAGTCGGGTGTCTGGAGAATTAAATAGTTATGGTTATAGAATCCCGGCATCATCGCACCTGGGAGGCCGCGTGTGATGCACCGGTCGTACACGTTAAAATCTTCCCAGGTGTCAAATGACATCCCGTGCCGAAGATGGGATCGTGTGTAGGAGTCAGTGCGATCGTTCTGTCTCTCCTGTTCTTCAGGTGTCACAGGCGGTAATCTTCCATCTGAGGGATCGACAATTAGTGACGTTTTCCTGGACAACTCACCCTGTTCAAGCCAGAAATCGTTGTACCAACCGACCGGGCCTTGAGGACTGTAATCGTCGCTCAGACGTGCCACTGCATCTCGTTCGGCCCATTCTTCGCTCGTGAGCAGTTCTTTTCCTTCCACGTCGTCCGGTCGCTGTAATGGTGTTAAGTTTCCATTGGTCCAAGTTCCTTGAAGATCCGGATGTCCCCAAGGTGTCTGGGCATTGGATTGAGCCATAACGGGTACAACTGGCAATGACAAGACAAACATTGCTACGGTGAGTGTCTTCATAGACGCGATAACTCGGTGGTCCATTGGAGCTCCTTCGTCCGCGTTTTCTCTTTGAGTATAGCCAAAATACTAACACCTTCCGTGTGCATGGGAACCCAAGTCTTTTCCCATGGGCTGAGTATGGAGAGTAAGTTAATGTTGTCGTTAAGGAGAAGCCGTATGTAGTTAAATAAAAGTAGCTTTTTGAGACAGAGCCACAGTCGTTTCCAAGAGAACAATGGTCGAGAAGTTTGTTGTGCCAACGCCTCGTAATAAGCCTTACAATGATGTGGTTCTTATGTGAACAAAATTGTAGTGGTAGTAAGCACTGGCTAGAAGAAATTAGCGGTCTGGGGGAAAGATGCGCTGGGCACTTATCATAGTATCGTTAAGCTTGTTTAGTGTGGGGCTTGTTACGGTCGGTACGGCTGTTGGACAGGACAAGTCCGTCGTAGAAGTTTATAAATCTCCGACGTGAGGCTGCTGTTCGATGTGGGTCACACATCTTGAAGAAAATGGTTTTATGGTGAAAGCCACAGACGTACCGAATATCAACCGTATCAAGCAAGAGGTAGGTGTACCTAGCCGGGTGGGTTCCTGCCACACAGCGATCATTGACGGATACGTAATCGAGGGGCACGTGCCGGCAGAGGACATCCTGCGGCTCCTCGCGGATCGTCCTCCGATCAAAGGGATTGCAGTGCCAGGGATGCCGATGGGTTCTCCAGGCATGGAGGGACCGAACCCGCAGCCGTACGACGTGATCGCGTTTGACGACAACGGTGAGTTGACGCATTTCGCGTCCCACTAATTACGTGGCCAGAGATACGGCCTTTGACCCACCGTAGGGGATGTTCAATACAAAGGGCTGAGTGTATCGCTTGGGACTTATCCTGCAGTCTATTTGCCGTTGCGTCCCTTGCGATATTCGTTACGGAAGTCTTCTACTAGACGCTTCAATCCGCGTCCGGCGGATTTTAGTTCGGGTTGAGCGTCCTGCCAGGCTTGGCTGACCCGTGGTTTAAAGTCTTGGCTAAATTTACGCGACGTTTTTGTCAGTACTTGTACGGTCTTAGCACGAACCTCAGGATTACGTGCTAATTCCTGAGCCGCACGAAGCGCGAGACGGCTGAGTAATCTCATCTTCACAGCCAGTATAAGCCGTCTCCTCGAAAAGATGGGGCGTTTCAGCTAAGAGGTCAAAAAAAGACGTCGGCGCCGAAGTTTCAAGTTCCGACAACGGCTACGGAGCGTCGCCTATCGGTTCCTCGGTCCGCAATATGACCTCTTCGAAAGTTTTGTCGATCATATTGAGAAGAGCCAGAGAGTTCACATCGTTCTTTAAGTAGGCGTCAAAAAATGCAAGCAGCGCGTGGCGCGTGATCTTCTTCTGACGAGTTGGTTTGATCAGCGGGCGACGTTCAGTGCAAAGGGGAGGACGGGAGCCAGTGTTTTCTTCGAACCAAATGCAGTCAGGATTCAGATTATCTGAGGGAACGTAGTCACTATTGCCGAACCAAACGTGCGGCGCGTCGCGGATCATGACTTGGTATTTTGGGGGATCAAGTCGGGTGTAAGTCGCGGCGGGCCTCAAACCGTGCGCCGCTTCAAAGATGTCGGCGTCGCCCACGAGCAGTAGGGCTGGGGTACTGACCGGTGCTGGCACCACATCATCGAAACCAAGGTTGAAGCTCAAGGACGCATGAGGGGGGTCGCCGCCGGCAACGGGTGCGCTTGCCTTGATCCGAGGATCCCGCGTTGGTAAGCCAAAGCTCAGGAAGTAGGTCGTGATACCGCCTAGCGAAATTCCCGTTGCCCCAATTTGATCGGCGTTGATCATTCGACTGAACTGTGGGTGGGTGAGTAAGGAGTCGATCACAAAGCTGACGTCACCTGGCTGGCTACCCGCATCACTCACATCAGCGGCAGGTAACTGTGTGTGAGCCACTCGGGACGTGAGAGGAAACGCTGGTGCCGCCACGATGTACCCGTGGCGCGCGAGGTATTCGCAAAAGTGCGTCGCGTCATCGGGTTGGCCATAAGTACCGTGGCTATACACGATCAGCGGCCATGGTCCGTCAGCGCGGAGTTGTTCTTCGGTGTCTTCTTGTGTTGGGTACCAAATCCACGTATCGAGACGCCGCTCGGGAGCTCCTTCAAAGGGCGGGCTGGCCTTCGTTGGACGAGAGGTATCGACGAAGGTTTCGCGCGCAAGCGTAATGGGGTAGACGGTATCAGACCGAGTGTTGGATGCCTGCTGTCCGTGGACCCTGGCACTAGACAGAGTAATCAGAATGACTAGGACAATGCGACAAACGATACTGATAAACATCGGCATGCTCTGACTCTGAAGAGAACTGAATAAACGAATAATCCTCATCCTACCGCTGGTAGGCCGGGGGGTGCAAGAAGGGGATTGGTTGCCATTTTCTTTTCGGTTGCTGAAAATAGAATGTGCCCACAGATTGCTGTTGATTTGGGTTTCACCTTGGATGTAATGGAGATAGGATCGTTTGTCACCACGGGCTACACCAGAAGACCTGTGGTTCACCGTTGTCGTCGGAGATACGTATGACTGGACGCCATGTAAATCTTTTGGTTTTTGTCGTATTTATGACTGGTTTGACGGCCGTTGGTCGCGGTCAGACGATCCAAGAGACAGATGTCTTCAGCGAGCCCGCATATCCCTCGGCACGAACTATTCTGGATCGAGCTCTTGAACGTGCATCGATACAGGAAGAATCAGGCATCCAACTGGCTTTTGAATACCTAGTTGAGTCCACAGTGGAATCTCTCGACAAGGAGGGGGCGACGACAGAGGTGCAAACAGCACGTTCTCGTCAGTATGCGCTCGAAGGGATTCTTTACGATGAGCTCGTTGAACGTGACGGTCAGCCTCTTGATGAGGACGATGCTCGTAAAGAACAGGAAAAGAAGGAATCGTTTGTGCGGAAGGTACGAGAGCATGCAGCACGTGGTGAGGAATATGAACCAGACGACATGAATGCTCTTTTCGACGAGAATTTAATGGATCGCTATAACATCGAGTTTGTTGGAACAGAAGTAATTCGTGATTATGCGTGTTGGGTGCTGCGGTTTGAGCCTCGTCCGGGTAAATTGCCGGAGAAGCGTCGGATTGATAAGGCATTAAACCGCTCAACAGGCCAGTTATGGATCACACAGGACGACTACGGTGTCGCTCGGGTCTCGTTCGAGATGCAGAAGCCTTTTCGATATGTATGGGGACTCGTTGGAACGCTTCGGTCCACGGTCGGTCAGCTCGATTTCGAGCGTGTTGATCATGCGCTCTGGACACCGCTGACGTTCGATTTAACGCTTGATATGCGCGTGTTCTTTAAAGGTATCCGCCGGCATATTCAGCAGGAGTGGATCGCACGTCACCGCGTCGATGTATCGTGAGTCAACCCGACGATCGCATCAGGTAGAGGATGTTCGGCTGAGCAACGTTATCAGTCGTCGAGTAAATGTACCCAAGCTAACTTAGCAACTCGGGGTGCCTTGCTTCGACCATTCTACGAAATCCATCTTTCCACTTCACGGTTGTCTTGCCTAGCAACTCATGCATTTTGGTTGTGTCTATCCCGACACTTTGTAGCATGTTATTGTCAGAAACAATGTTGTGTTCTAACCCTGTCAATTCACTGAAATAGGCACACCATTCCTCAATGCTCGCCTGTTCGCTACCTCCCCAATTAACTGTGACCGCCGGGACGCTAGCGATCTCAAGCAAGCGGGGAATTTGTGCAACAAAATCATCCTCATGAATCGGATTGTAGATGTGTGTCGCCCCAGGACCGACGGCGATGTCCTGCTTCGCGATCATCATGTCTAAATGCATGGCGGGCCATCCACCATTGGTACCGTAGGGCACATTCAGGCGGGCGATTACGGTGGGAAGAGCCCATTGTCGTGCGCCATATCTCGCGATCGATTCGCTCGCAATCTTGCAGATGCTGTAGGTAGGTAGCATTCCTCGATGGTTGTCCCCAAGAGGGTCCGTTTCTTTAAAGCTATCATTCGCGACAGCTTCGTATACAGCTGTAGATGAGCAATGCAGAAATGCTTTCGCCTTCTGGCAGTGAGCCATCAAAAGGCCAGTTCCTTCAACGTTGACTGCTAGGTCGTAGTCGAAATCTGGAGTCCAACTGTGGACGACAGCGAAATTCAAAACATACGTGAAGTCGTTCGGTAATACGTCAAAAGTGTCACGCCCCATATCCAACTTCACGCACGTTACCCCCAGATCTTCAACGCGCTGTCGGTCCTCGTCTTTCCCAAATCTGGCAATACCCCAGACATCATTCTGTTTAGCTAGTGCCGCAGCAATGGGAAATGCGACTTGTCCAGCCGGCCCGGTTATCAGAATTTTTTCATTTTGCATTGTGTTTACGCTCCGATTATTTCGTGAGAGATACACGATAACATCCTACTGTTGATCGACGTTGGGCTCAATGGAAACGATTGGTTACGGCTCACGTGAGTACGTTTCGGTCTGACTTTTCGTCCGCTCATGTCCAATCCTGGACATCAAATAGATCATAACGGCAGCCATAAGTAAGACAGAAGGGCCTTCGGTCATAGTCCATGGGAACGGCATCGTCGCCCAGATGTCAATTCCACATAGTACGGCACCCAGTACCGCCATCGACCAAGCGAGGTACCACAGGACAAGGTGATGACGACCAATGTTAGCTGAGACGATCCAAAACAATCCCCCCGTCATAGCGTAGAGCGCTGACGTGGATCGTGCCAGGTACCAGACAACGGGAGTATCAGGCATATCTCCCAGGTCAGCTAAGGCATGCAGGGTTCGCATCCAGGACTGTGGAGCGAAGACAAAAACCAAAGCAAACAACATAGTGGTTCCCATTACTCTAAGGAATAGCTGAAGCAACCATTCATGTCTCATGGTGTCGCTCCTTGGTTGCAGGGCTTATGAGTGTTCCGATTGATGGCGGTTCTTTTGCGGCCACCAGCGTTCCGCAGTTTCTCATGTATGAATCCGTCACCAACGCAAGTCTAAATTCAAGTGAGCCTCGATATTTAGCCGATGTTCAATGTCCCTTGGACGTTGGGGTGAACAACCTCCGTGACGGCTGTTTGATAGATGCAATAGTCACAGTTCTGTGTTGCTTCTGGAACGCGATCGCTCATGAGACACTCATGCGCATTGACGACGCATTGTTCGACCCAAGTATCGTTACCTACATAGGGAATGACGGAGATGTCAAATTCGACGCGGGCATCAAAGCGTGGAGAATTACGCCGCCCATTGCAATACACAAAGTAGCCAGTATCTAACACCGTCAGCCCATTCCCTCGCAAGAGCCATTGGTAGATCTCGATCTGCCGCTTGTAGCTATCCTGCCATGGCGCATCGATTGTGACGACTTTGTCCTTGCTGGTTGCCTTGTAATCAACGACAAGATGTTGCTCGTCAGGAGTGATCCACAAGTCATCAATGGCACCAAAAATGATGAGGTTAGTCTTCTTGTGGTGAACCTGAACGCCTTTGAAATTCGTTCGCCATTGATCTAATTGCTCGTGAGGACATGGAACCGCATTGACACCTGCGTCCCGCATTAGTGGATGCGGCTGAGCAGATATACGATATTCGTCGAATTCTTTCTTCAAGAGGTGATCGATGGCTGAATTGATGTTGAAAGGAAAGCCCGGTGGTTGTCCCACGCCAAGCCGTCGGTCAATGTAGAAACAGCGTGGACACTTAAGGAAAAGTTCGAGTTTGGAACGCGAAAGCTTAAAAGGTTTTTGAGCTAATGGGTTAAATAGATTCTTGGTCCTTTTACCGGTGTAGTACTGGGACATGTCTGAACCTCGGATCTAGCCTATGGCCACGTTCGGTGTACACTGCATCCGCACAGTCTTTTCGCTGTGGGATATTTTGTCACGGAAACCCGGTTTAAATTAGAGGCCAAAGCCATGGTGATCACGGTTCTCGCGACGATTGTTTCTACGGTCCTTATTTCCACCCTTGCAGTGGCCCAGACAGTGACAGCTCCAGGGACAGACGTGACATTTACGAAGGATATCGTGCCGATCCTTCAGCGTTCTTGCCAGGTGTGTCATCGCCAGGGAGAGATGGCACCCATGTCACTGGTGACCTACGAGGAAGTTCGGCCGTGGGCCCGATCAATCAAGAATCGTGTGGTTGCTCGAGAGATGCCGCCTTGGCATATCGACCGACACATTGGGTTGCAGCAATTTAAGGATGATCCATCCCTGAGTGATGCGGAAGTGACCCTGGTTGCTCAGTGGGTTGACAATGGGGCTCCGAGGGGGGATCCGGCAGACATGCCTCCTCTTCGTGAGTTTCCGGATGCAGCGGCGTGGCAGATCGGTGAACCGGATCTTGTGATCAGATATCCGACGATGCCGGTTCCGGCGGAGGGTCCCGATATGTTTGGATCGGTGTACTCACCGTTGGACTTGGATGAGGATCGATACATTAAAGCTATTCAGCATCGTCCTGTCGGAGACGGATCCCGACAGGTTATCCACCACGCATTGTCGTTTGCGGTCGACCTTGACGAAACCACGCAGATGCCTTCCGTGAGCGGGCACTTTCTTATGGAGTACGCTTCAGGAAAAAATGGAGAGTTCTATCCCGAAGATTCTGGAGTGCTGCTCCAGGCCGGGAAGAAAATGAAATTAGATTATCACCTCCACTCGGTTGGAGAGGATATCGATGCTGTGATGGAACTCGGCATTATTTTTCACTCGAAACGGCTTAAACCCAAATACATTCGTTGGTCGAAGCAACTTGGTCAGCACGTTACGGATCTCGACATTCCAGCTGGTACCATTGTGCGTCGAGATGGGTACACCATGATGAATAAGGCGGCTAAGATCACTGCATTTCAACCACATATGCACGCGTTGGGTAGGTATCAGTGCCTCGAACTCATTTACCCGACAGCGAGTACTCCCATGCAGACTGAGGTCATCAGTTGTGCTCATTTCGATTACAACTGGCACCTCGTCTACAACTATAAGGATGAGGTGGCGCCGCTGGTTCCGGCTGGGACGATTCTGCATATCATCAGCTGGCACGACAACTCGGCATCTAATCGAGGCAACCTCGATCCCAAGAATTGGGTTGGCAACGGTCGTGGACGGACGATCGATGAGATGGCATTTGCATGGATCGGTTGGTATGACTTGACCGATGAGGAATACGAGCAGCAGGTTGAAGCGAGAAAAGCGCGTCGTGCCGCTGGGTCGCCTGCTGCAGCACAGCAGTGAGTGTGTTCAATGTACGGTAATCGTCGGTTGTTGCTCGCTGCGGTGTTTTCCGCGATCGTGTTTGTGAGCATGCCTGATTTGTCTGCTCAACTTAATCATCTTCCGTGGATACTCAAATACAACACGGGGCAGAACATACAGCCGATTTTTCACGGGTGGTCACGAAATCCTGATGATAGTTTCATGATGCACTTTGGATATCTCAATCGAAATTATGTTGAGAGTCTCAATGTGCCGGTGGGATTAAATAACAGCCTTGAGCTTTCCGGTTTGGGACTTGATCAAGGACAACCTACTTACTTCTATCCTCGGTTCCATAATTTTGCATTCAGCGTGCAGGTTCCGAGTGATTGGGGAGAGCGGGAGCTGGTATGGGCTGTAACGGTCTACGGAAGGACAGATCAGGCAGTGGCGTGGCTTCAGCCAGAGTGGGAAATCAGCGATCCAAGTGCTAGTCGCAGCGGGAGGCGGGCGTCTTCTGGTAATCAACCACCGACGATCAATAACTTGATAGCCGTACCGGTTACGCTTCCAGGTGCGGCAACACTCACGACTTTAGTGTCCGACGATGGATTACCGCAAGGGCAACCCGAAGTGCGTGAGCTTGCGGTTGGACAAGAAACCCCACCCACGCTACTGCCGGGACCGGGATCAGTCCAGTCACCGATAAACCTCCCGCAGCTTCCCCCAGCACCCGACCGCACGACAGCCCGGCGACTTGCAGACCCTCGTCCTGAAGGGGTGTCTGTGTCGTGGATTGTATGGCGAGGTCCGAATGGTGCGAGTTTTGATCCGATCCACAGCGCGGCGCTTAACGGTCAGACTACTACGACGGCTACTTTCACAATGCCCGGCACCTATGTTCTCAGAGCAACTGTGACGGACAGGGCGCTCTCAACCTCGTCCGAAGTTTCAGTAACCGTTCGAGAGCCATAGCCAGCCGCTGGTTAAGAATCCGATCGCAGTGAGGACCGTGGGTGAAATTACTCGCAAAAGTAGTTCGCCGACTTTCGATTAGGGTCATCGGTTCCCCAGTGAATTTCTTTCTCTATCGCTCGAAACTGCGGGACATGTTTCGAACAGTGAATATATGCCTCTTCCACCGTGACGTAGACCCACTGTCCGATTAGTTTGGGAGGTAACATTTCAGGTTTATTGTCAGTGTCATTGGGTGAACGACGGTCGGCGCTTCCATTGACGTGTAGTCCGACGGTGCTCCCAAAAAAATCGAGAAACAATAATCCGATATGTGGATTTTCGGAGATATTTCCGAGACTTGCGAAAACTCCGTTACCCCGAAACTCTGGGGACGCGAGAGTATTCCGATCGACAACGGTCACCATTCCGGTCTTTCCAAACCGAGGCGAACAATCACAGAAGCCATCCGCATCCGCTGTGGCAATGAACACCATCTGCTGTCCTCTAATGGATTCTTGCATTACTGAAGTTAAATGGTCCTTGACTTGGGTTTCGTAGAAATGTTTCGCACGTTTGTAGCTGCCACATTCATTTTGAATTGTTTGTTCACTGAGGAGTCTTATTAAGGATTCCTTTGGGCTGTTTTCGTTTGTCTGTCACGTGGGGTGGCTATAATTCCTCGTGAGAGCACTTCAATAGAGAACGGATTATCTAGAGGACATATTATGTCGGATGTATCACCAAAGAGCGCTGTCGAGCTAGCAATGGAGAAATTGGCCAGGCAAGATGCTGAAGCCGGAATCAAGACGCAGGCATTGACTGCCGAACAGAAACAAGGGATTGCTGACGCGCGTCGAAATTATAAGGCGAAGGTGGCAGAGTGCCGTATCTTGCACACATCGGAATTAGTAGCAGTTTCCGATCCGAATGCGCACGCAGAACTCGAAGCAAACTTTCGCCGAGAGCTTGAACGCTTCGCAACTGACCGTGACCGCAAGATTGACATAATTCGCGGGCAAAGCGACAAGGCCTAGCTTGTTTTGCCAGCGTAACGCAACGTTTCAGAGTAGAGGGCGATCACGGTGCCACAGTAATAGCAGTTAAATCAAAAACCAAAGGTCGAACTTTGACGGCTGTATCGCTTTGAAACTCGATGACGAATGTTCCTTTCGGGGTGTCGTAATGCCAGCTCTCACCTTCATAGTAGGATGGGGATCCCAGACGTTCTTGGACTTGCATCTGCGTCATGCCAATCAAGACGAAAGGACTCTGATTGGAAGAAGACGCTAGACCTGCCTGATCAGAGGTTAAGCTCGCAATAAGAGCTTTGCCAAGAAAGGCCACTGTGCCTAAGGCAAGAACTATTATTACAGAAGCAAGAATCCTTCGTCCCAGATCACGGCCGTGCTGCTGTTCATCTAACGCGCCCCCCTTTTTCTGAGAGTGGTTCCAGGCGTTTGGGTTGGGCATCAGGTATCGCTACGGCCTCGTCACATTCTTCATCGTTCGCTGTTGTGATGTGACATCACCCTTGTTGAAACCTAGAGTCACGCCAACACTGCTTGTACGCACGGCGCGCCCAAATTTTCTCTTCAGGTGATTCTTTAGTAGACCTCGGAACGCTGGGATGAGGCAAAGAAACCCAATCAGGTCGGTGATGACCCCTGGTGTGATCAGAACCGTGGCAGCGAGGAGAATGATTAACCCGTCAACGATCGGTTCGGCAGGTAACTGGTTGTTCTCAAGGTCTTTTCTTAGCCGTGCCAGCGTGTTAATACCTTGCTGCTTTGCCAGGGCTGCACCGATGATTCCAGTGCCTATAATGAGTCCTATAGTGGCGAGTGGCCCAACGCTCTGTCCAATTTCTATGAGCAGGATTAGCTCGACGGTTGGTACGGCGATGAAGAGAAGAAGGAGACGAGTCATGATCTGATGACTTAGCTTAGCCAATTCTGATGGCGGAGGCACGAATGCCTAGTGCACTGAGTGCTGAACAGCTTCGCTCCTCGCTGGACGTCAGCAAGCGCGTACTCACCCACGTGAGGCTGTGCAGAAGACACCCGGCTAATGACAACTAGAATGACGACGGTACATCCCGTTATCCAGAGTGCTACTGGAACACGGTGCTTTCTAGTCATGATGGTGTTCTTGCACAGATTCTAGGATCGCTTGGTAGGTAAGCCTTCTAGATAGTGATCGTACGTCCGGGACACCGCGACCCATTTGCTGAATCATTCCCACAAAGATTAGATCCTCGACTGGATCGATCCAGAACCAGGTGCCGGCAGCGCCCATCCAATAATGTTCACCAGCTGAGATTGCCTCGGCCTCAACTGGATCAGTCACCACGGCGAAGTCGAGACCGAAGCCCGTACCTGGCGGGAGGCGCAGGCCGTCAGCTGGTGTCGGTTCGGCCAGACCTTCCGGCAGTTGATCGCGGTGCATGATAGCGACGGTCAACGGTGAAAGGATTCGAACCCCGTCAAGCGCTCCACCGTTTAATAACATCTGGCAAAATCGCATGTAATCTGCTGTTGTCGAAACCATCCCACCACCGCCGGAGAAGAATGTCGGAGGTTTTAGATACTGCGTGATGACGGAGTCTGTGTTTAGTTCGCGCGCACCAAGGCGAGCGCCTTCGAATTGCCCAGGCGGAGTTAAACGCCGATCATCGCCATAGGCATAAATTTGTGCGAATCGGTCGGTTTTTTCTGGTGGCACGTAAAAGCCTGTGTCGGTCATCCCCAGTGGTTCGAATAAACGTTCTTCGAGAAACTGGTCGAATCGCTGTCCCGACAGTACCTCTACAAGGTAGCCTTGAACGTCAACCGCCACGCTGTAGTGCCACTTGGAGCCGGGTTGCTGACGGAGGGGAAGTTCCGCCAGTCGGTTGATCATGTCTTGTAACGTCCCGTCAAATGCTAGGACGTTTTTCTCCAAATACATCGTGTCCACTTGGGACTGAGAAAATAGCCCATAGGTTAATCCTGCGGTGTGGCTCATCAGCTCGCGGATTGTCATGGAGTGATCGGCCGGTTCGAGGACTAGGCCGTTAGGGCCTTCTCCTGCTGCAACCATAAGGTCTTTAAATTCTGGGATGTACAGTTCTACGGGATCAGATAAGCGAAACTTTCCCTCCTCATAGAGCATCATTAATGCCACGCCCGTAATCGGTTTCGACATTGAGTAGATCCTGAAGATCGCATCATGGGACATGGCATCGAGAGTCTCGATATCTCGATAGCCAAATGTCTCAAAGTGGGCAACTGTGCCGTGGCGTGCCACCATGGTTGTGATTCCAGCTAGTTGCTGATCATCAACAAGCCGCTGCATGGCCCTGGACAGTCGTTGTAGCCGCTCACTAGACATTCCTACGTCTTCGGGAACTCCAACGGGAAGTCCGGCGGTCGTAACAGTCTGGATGTCGCTCGTGGCGGTGCCTATCGATGGACCGCAGGCGGAGATGTTCAAGGCGATTAGCCCAGTAATTGCCCACCAGCCCACGTGTTCTCGTAGCCTCATAACCGCTCTCCTTCACAAGTAAGACACCGGAGAATACTCAAGTAATCCTTGGTAAATACCGCGAAAGTGTCTAGCACAATGACGAACGATGGAGTGTCTAGAGTAGCGCGGGGAGAATGGTAGTTCAATGGGTTGAACTAGCTATTTTTAGGTGCTCCGGTAAAGTGTCAGAGACCGCCAGACTTTGGTGACGAGACGACGTAGCAGTCTATACAGCTGACACAGCTACGCAGGAGGCAACGAATTCGTAGCACCTTCGTTCAATTTCTTTATCGAGATCTGGTTTGAGTAACTGAGGTGTCAACTTTAATCCTTGATTCTGTAGCCGATCTAGGCGGTTCCCTGCCACTTCAGCCAGCGTTCACAATGCCGGTCAGGGATATACCTACCTCCCTTGTGTTCGTTGCCACTCTTGGGCCCTTTGTTTCATTTCTTGCAACTGAGATTGGCGGGAGGCAGCTTCCTCACGCGCCGCGTTGATGGCATAGGTTTCGTCGACCCGAGCTGCACTTAATTGACCCACAATGCCGTAATTACCCTCGTGACACGCAGACTCCGGCATCAGGTAGTCATCAGCTTCCTTAGTAAGTGGACGGAGGACGGTGTAGGGAGTGACGTACACCATAGGATCCTCGACCGTATAGCTATACTCGATCGTATTGGGACCGACCCGCGTAAAACGCTCGTACAGGGTCAGGCCTTCACCTGATCCCAGATACCGGATCAAGGGACTCCGCTTTGGCATCACGGGACCGCCGTCCTGCCTGCCGAGAAAGTTCGTAGTTTCGATGACAAGCGTATTGCCTTCCCAGTGACCGCGCGATTCACCCATCCAGCGTCGAATACCCAGACGTGGCTGTCCGTCAAGCGGTACTATGACCGGTTCGTTGGTATTGAGGGCATCGAGGCGGATGACGACGAATCCAGGCGCCTGCAGGATCTCTCGTCCGCTGGCAGTGAATCGGATGCGGCCGGGTGAGATACACCGCTCCGCCAGATTTCGATCCTCCCATGTGTCGGCTTCACCGCGGTGTGCCCGAGCGGATTCGCGTTGCTCCAGTCGTTCGACGGCCGCCAAAGTTAGTGGAGGAATTTTCCCGTTAGGCGGTTCGATGACGAGGGAGGTGCGATTCCATGCAGTGGCATTACGTTCGGTTTCGATAACCCAGAATCTGTTGTACTCCTGCCCGAAAATACCCTGCTCGGTAGGCCGCGCATCCGCCGCTAGCGTTTCATCTCTGGCCTCTTCTGGATCCTCAGGAACAGCCTCAGCGTTGCCCGCTGCCTCGACTTTCGCTGCTACTTCTTCGGGTGTCAGAAACTCTCGGTCTCCTAACTCGTTCGGTCGTTCCATGGGAGTGCCTGTCGTTGCAAATGTCCATTTACCCTGTAGATCCGGGTCACCCCACGCTGTGCGTGGAGCCATCCAGTTGTTTCCTTGACCCGAACCGGAGGACGATTGGGCAAGGATCACTCCAGACCCGAGAAGGACGACCGTAAAGACAGTCAACAGTAGACCAACGGTACACGGACGGGGTTGTTCAGTCATCGGTATTCCCTTTCCACCTCATCGACTGGTCTCCTTGGTGAGTGTCCCATAGAGATAGTCCTCGGTGAATTCCACGCACTTCATGTCCAGCAGCTCAACGTTTTCTTCCATACGACGGTATAGCGGAAAACTTATCGTCCAGGGACGGGTAAACGTATCGGGATCCTCAATCGTTGCTTCGTACTGAATGTGGTATGGGCTCGAGAGCGTGTAACGCTCGACTACGTGTAGGTTCTCTCCCGCGAAGTTTCCAGAGCGGTCCAGCCACGCCAGGCCATTGAATGCCGTTACGTCGACTACCAAGGTGTCTTGGTCCCAGCTGCCGTTGGACCATCCCATCCAGTTTGTCACCGGTGCTTCTTCATGGTTCGTGAGCTCGATGACACGGCTGGCGCTTGCGAACTCAAACGCCATCAGAATTTTCTCGGACGTGTGGAGGATCTGAAACGGGTACGGCTGATACATCGCCCGAGGCACACCTGGCAGAAAACACTTTGCTTCAGGGTCGCCCGATTCGTGAATATTCTGCGGATCGATCGTTAGTCGGTTTTCGAAATTTGCACGTTTCTTTGCGAGTGCTTCGGGCCGATAGGGAATCTCGTTGCCTTCGACGATTCCCGGTCCCGAGGGTTGTACGCCCCAGGCCCCGATGAGTTCAGGAAACGGTGCAGGTTGAGAGGTGTCGCCGAGGATGTCCCAATTGGCTGTTGTCAATGCTTGCCAGATCCCGTTCAAGTTTGGGTTCTGAGTTCCTGGCAGACGTGGTGCTTGATAGCTTTCTCCGGGTTGCTGTCCTTCCGCCGGATTTGCCAGGAGAGACACCGCAAATGTCAGTATGAGAAGAGACGGGATCGAACCGCGGCGCCGTTGACCCGCACAGATCTTCAGTTTCAGAACCATAAAGTACCTCTTGCTGCCGATCCTTCGAAGCGGCAGCTTCCTGACGTTTTGAAATGACTTAATCTACCGTTCTGTTGGGTCTCGACCGTCGCTTGGTGCCCCCGTGCCCGACGAACCCATGAACAGCGTGCGTCCGTCTGAGAGCGTGAGGTCTCGTCCATTGGCTCGGAATGGATTGCCTTTCGCCCGATACCCTTCGACCATGATCTCTGTGCCAACCGGCAACGAGTTCTTGGTGAATCCCCGTCGTAGCAATGCGGTCGGATTGCCTCCTTCGATCATCCACCGGTCCACTGCCCCGTCTTCGTTTTTTACATCAACGTGAATCCAGGAATGCGGATTGATCCATTCCACCTTGGCGATCGTCCCCTCCAACGTGATGGGTAGAGTCGCATCGAATTCCGCGGCAAACGCGTGATGCGCCGACACTGGCTCAGCGCTGAGCAATAAGCACACAGCAGCAGCCCCGACAGCTCCCACAGTAAATCGTGTTGTTCGCATTGCGGTTCCTCCTTCTTATTGGAATCCACGACGGCCCTGTACGGGCCAACCCTGCAGGGATTCCCAATCAGTATCTGAGAGTCTAGCGCGACGCGACGGGCTATTCAACGAGGATAGGGTTGACGGTGGAGTATGAGGCTGATTTTTACCTCCTCGCGAGAGCGATCAGGAGGGTCATAGAACAGACGAAACAATTTTACGGAAAGTGGATTTCAGCAATACCGATACCGCGCTCGCCAGCGACTGCGTAGAGTAGGTACACACGTCCATCTTCTTCGTAGATGGCTGGGTCGCGAAGCTGATTGACCGGTTCGTCAATTGAGCCACGTCGCGAGGGTTCGACCGGGAACTGGGCGCCTTCCCAGTCTCGCTCCGGGCGAAGCACCTCGATTGCTTTGGTCTCTCTCCAGTTCATCCAGTCGTCCGTGAGATCGATGGTGGATAGCAGCACGCGCTCTGGTGCGTGTTTCGCCTGGGTCCAGAAGACATAGAGCACGTCGTTGCGAACAAGGACCGCCGAGTGACGCATGTCGTCGTTGAAAAGATGGGGGCCAGACTCAAAGTTTGTCAGACCATCGACTGAGCGGTACATCAGTCCCGGCATTGCTAGGGCGTGGTAGTAGCCACCATGGGGAAAGACTCTGAAGTAGGGACGTCCCAAGATTTCCGGGCGTGCCTCGAAGCGCAGCCCGTCCGTGGAGGTGGAGACGCGTGTCACTTGGCCGTCGGTGTCTTGACCGTGGATGTACATCACAATTTCGCGTCGGTCCTCCCGCACGTGAACATCGGGAGAGGCGATATGGACGTACCGGTCAGGCTCTGGGGGTTTGGTCACGAAGTGTGAATGTTGGAGGTGCAGCGAACCGGGTTCGTGCATCGTCCACGGCCCGGTAAGCACGTCGGCGTAAGCTAGCCGGATGTAGGTGCCGCGGTGGTCGGCAAAGTACAGGTAATACCTCCCTAGGGGATTAGGGATCCAGTCGGGAACTCTGATTAGCGATGGACCTGCGATGTTACTGCCCATGGCGCGATCCATATGTGGCCGGATGATGGGGCCGTCACTGAGACGTTCGACTCGAACCGAGGCCGGAACGCTTTCGGACTGTGCTCCTGCGGTGGCAGGGGTGGCGAGGGCGAGCAGCAGAGCAGCACTAACCATGTATCTCATACGGGCTGTCGTGTGAACGTCCTTCATTTTTAGAAATAGACATCGGTGCCATCGGACGAACTCCTCAGCCAAATTGTTCGCTTCCATGTCACCTCGTTAATTTATGTACAGGAACGATACCAGCCACAAAACAAAAAATTCAGGTACATCAGTTTGACCCCAGCGGGCGATGGCTGTACCTCATGCGAATCATCAATGGGGTGGATGATCCGTGTGTCTTCTTTGTTTCACTAGGGATGGAGGCGTTTTAACTCCACCAACAAGTCCGCCGCAGTTGTGCCGCCCTCCCCAACGCTTCGCGACGGAGCGCCCGCTCCTTTTCTTTTCGCCCTGTCGAGCGGCGTTTCTCCACGGGCATTTGTCACGTCCAGGTTGGCGCCGTGACTTACGAGGAACCGGACAACCGTGTTGAAGCCATGAGACGCGGCGGCGTGCAGGGCGGTGTTGCCATCGTCATTGGCAGCGTTCACATCAGCACCCAACTCGACGGCCATTTTGACGGCGTCGATGCCGCTGTTCACGACGGGGCGCCGATCGGGATCTTGTCTGAGGGCGAGCTCCATTTCGGCAGTGTCGATCGCACGGCCCCGACGGTCGTTCCCGGCCTGGACGAACCCCCGCGTGAGCATTCCTGCCGCAGCCATGAGTGGCGTCATGCCACCATTCAGACCAGCTTCGGTGTCGGCTCCGGCCTCAGCTAGCAGCTGCATGATGTCAGCCAGTCCGTACTGGGCCGCAAGGAAGAACGGCGTCGCCCCGGTCAACAGCATTTCCAATGCGATCATCTTGCCATAACGAGCGTGTGGGGAACCGTTCATTAGACGCGTGTTCGGATCTGCGCCATGAGCCAACAGAGCGCTCACTAGGTTAGTGTCGCTTCGTAGGATCGCCACGTGCAGCGGCGCGTATCCGGCCCCAGCGGCGTTCGCGTCGGCCCCTTCGTCGAGTAGCCACGCGGCAAGCGCCCCGTGCCCACTATGGGCCGCCACGACAAGGGCACTAGTTTGGGCTGGGGCCAAATCGTTCGCGTCGGCACCAGCCATTCGCAGGAGTTGCGCCGATGCGAGGTCTCCCTGACGGGCTGCGAACAGCAACGGGGTGAATCCACCCTCGTCGATCACTGACACCCCCAACGCTCTGCCGGTACGGGGAGATTGTGCAGTCGCTACGGATCGGGCGCGCGAGCGGGCATGGACATCCGCTCCAGCTTCAATCAGTACACGGACGACGTCTGGATGTCGTCGGGACACCGCCCACATCAGCGCGGTCTGTTCTTCAGTGTTCTCCCGGGCATTTACATCGGCTCCGTACTCCAGCAGCGTCGTCACCGCCTCGACACTTCCCGTGCGTACGGCGGTCATCAGGGCGGTTTCCCCGCTTGGCAGCACAGCATGCGGTGTTGCTTCCGCTGCCAGTAGTCGTTGCACTAGCGCTGCGTTGCCGTTATCACATGCCAGATAGAGGGGTGTCACCCCGAGTTCATTTGTAACATCCGCCAGTGCACCCGCGTCGAGCAACAGATCCGCAGTTTCGAGATCGTCCAGATAGGCCGCCCAGTGCAACGCCGTCGCTCCATCGGGCTGGCGGATGTTTACATCGATCGACTCCTGCAGCAGCACGCGCACCGCTGCCGGGTTGCTGTGCCGGACGGCGTTCACCAGTCGCAGGTCGGACTGCTGCGCCTGAATCGGAGTTGATAGCAATAGGATCAGGCCGAACGAGACACAGCTCAAGGCGTTGATGCGCATGCGGGTTTCCTGAGTCAGAGGGTCGCCACCGTGTCGAGGTCGAGCGCGCCGGTGCTGGTCCCGAAGCGCTCGACGTCCAGCCCGAGTGTGTCCATCAAGCTCACGTGCAGGTTGGACATGGGAGTTGGGTCAGGATATCGCACATGACGTCCTCCCGTGAGCCGACCGCTCCCGCCGCCCATGATCAAAATCGGCAGATTCGCCGCGGAATGTCGCTGGCCGTCGCTCAAACCGCCGCCATACAGCATCGTCATCTGGTCTAGCAGCGAACTGTCGCCGTCGGGCGTCGCTTGTAGCTTCTCCAGATAGTACGCGAGGAGGCTGGTGTGATACGTGTTGATCTTGACGAGCTTCGCGATTCTGTCTGGATTGTTCTGGTGATGTGATGTCGGGTGGTGCGCCTCGGGTACCCCAATTTCCGGATATGTCCGGCTACTAAATTCTCGGCTCACCATGAAGCTGATGACACGCGTCAAGTCGGTTTGATAAGCCAATACCTGCAAGTCGAACATCAGTTTCGCGTGTTCGTCAAAGGCTGCCGGGGTCCCAAGTGGCGGTGCCATCTCGGGGAGCGGCTGGTCGACTTGGGATTCAGCTTTCTGGATACGACGCTCGATATCCCGAACGGCGTCTAGGTATTCGCCGAGCTTGCTACGATCACGTAGTCCGAGATCGCCGCGAAGTCGCGCGATTTTGTCAGTCACGGCATCGAGTAAGCTGCGGTTCTGTTCGATGCGGGCAAGCCGGGCGGCTGGGTCGGTGCCGCCCGCGTCACCGATGAGTCGTTCGAAGACCGCACGTGGGTTGGTTTCCATCGGCAACGGCGTCGTTGCCCCGCGCCAGCAGATGGTGTTTGTATAGGCACAGGTGTATCCGGCGCCGCATGTGCCGACATCGTCGCCAGACTCAAGCGAGAGTTCCAATGACCCAAGTTGGGTGTGCTGGCCGAAGATCTTCGCAACCAGCTGGTCCATTGAAATACCGGCCAGGAGTTCAGCTCCCTGCGTGCGTTTTGGAGGCATACCGGTCAGAAAGCCGGTGGCACCGGTTTCGTGGGCATAGTCGGGACCACTGTTGCTGAGACCCGTTACCACGGTCATGTGATCTCGAAATCGCTTCAGCGGACTTAAAATCGGCGTCAACTTAAATCCCGTTCCCTCCGCGACTGGTGTCCACTGTTCCATCACGATCCCATTTGGCACGTAGACGATGCCCAGTCGCTTCGTGGGTGTGGCGGCGGTTTTGCTAAGAGCGGTCAGCGCTGGGACCATGCCGTCTAGTATCGGTAGCGACAGCGCCGTACCGAGACCACGCAGCACTGTTCGACGGGACAGGGCTTTCTTGGTAATCATCATGATTCTGATCTCCGCATTTGAAACGGTGTGCTCTTGACGATGCCCAGCACGAGGGAGGACCATCGGTAATCGTGAGACGCCGATTCTCGGATGATCGAACGGATGGCTGGCATGTCGTAGTACTGTACGCCGCGTCCTAAGGCATACGTCGTGAGCTTCTCGGTGACGGTCTGAACGAACTGTTCGTCCTCGTTGAGCAATACTTTCTTGAGACCTGCCAGACCGTAAAACTCGGTTCCGTCTGGAAAGAGACCCGAGGCATCGATTGGAGCGCCCGTCTCGCCGCTTGCGCGCCACTGTCCGATTGCATCGAAATGCTCGAGCGCGAAGCCTAGGGGGTCCATCGGGGCGTGGCAGTTCGCACAGACGGGGTTCTTGCGATGCTGCTCCAGTCGTTCACGTACCGAGGCCCAGCGTCCGCTTTCACCCTCATCCGGTAGCCCCGGCACGTCGGGGGGTGGTGGTGGCGGCGGTGCGCCAAGAATGTGTTCGAGCAGCCATTGTCCTCGAAGCACGGGAGAGGTTCGTGTTGGATATGAGGTCACGGTCAGAATGCTTCCTAATCCCAACAAGCCACCGCGCGTGCCGTCGTCAAACGTCACGCGTCGAAACCGGTTTCCATATACGTTCGGAATCCCGTAATGTCGTGCCAGCCGTGCATTGACGAACGTGTAATCCGCACTCAACAGATCCACTACGCTCTGATCTTCCCGCAGTTGGCTTCCGACAAAAAGCTTGGCCTCTTGCTGGAACGCCTCACGGAGGTTGTCGTCGAACTCCGGAAACAAGTCCGGCGTGGGCACGATCCGGTCTAACCTTCGGAGGGAAAGCCACTGCATGACGAAGCCATCCACGAGAGCCTGTGAGCGGGAATCGGCCAACATCCGCCGAACCTGCTGATCCAGAACGGCAGGCGTGCGCAATTGCTCGCGCACGGCTAGGTCGAGTAGTTCGTCGTCGGGGATGCTGCTCCAGAGGAAAAATGACAATCTGGACGCCAACTCAAGATCAGTGATTGGTGAGGCCGCCCTGGCCGGAGATGCCACTGGATCTCGTTCGATACGGAACAAGAACTCGGGGTCGACAAGGATACTCTCAAGACCTCGTTGGATCCCTGTGTCGAATCCGCCGGTACGCCTGCCTGCCTCGTAGAAGGTCATCAGCGTATCTACGTCGTCGCTCGTCACAGGTCGTCGGTAGCCTCGGCGCGCGAGGGTCGACAGAATCTCGCGTGCGCAGGGTTCTTCTTTTGCACCGTGCATGGGGTGACACACAAAAATTTTCTGGCGAGTCGGTGTTTCTCCGGGACCCGTAGCATTGAATGGGCCAGAGACGCTGACATGCTCGATGGCCGCTTCGGGCGCTTCTGACGTTGAACTCCACCGTTCGGCGACTGCAAGCCCCTTCGCGGTCGGGCGCGGCTGAAGTACCCCGTCGCGTTCGGAACGCCCCTGCACGAATGAGACGCCAAGGACCTTCGGGCCTGACTTGGCCGACACACGAACCCTGAAGTCGTCGTCGGCATGCAGCGTGTAATCCTCCCATTCCCGACTCCCTGGGACGACGCCCGTAAACGTCTGCGGGGGTGGTGTCCCCGGAGGGCCACCGACGGTCAATACCGCGACGCGCTCACCGTCGAGACGGATCTCGACCTGCTGACGATTTTGGATACCACGGATATAGCCATAGAGCTGTCGTCGCAGTCGGATCTTGATGTCGTACTCGGCATCCAGCACGAAGTGATGTTGGACCGCAATCCCACCACGCGATCCAAACGGCAAGTCCTCACTCATGCGTTGATCTTGGAACTGCATCTTGGGAACGGGATAGGTCTCGGTTGTGGGCTCGACCGTTGGATCGCCCACCGCCAGTCGACCGATTTTCCGTGCCGCAAAAATGTATCGCTCGAGCAGCGCCGGCGAGACCGACAGGATGTCCGCCATGTTGTCAAAACCCAGATCGGCATCATCGGGGGGCAGTAATGCACTGCTATCGACCTCGAGCCCGAGCAGGTCGCGAATCGCGTTTGCGTACTCGGTGCGGTTCAGGCGATGGGGGGGCGTCCGACCAGGATTGGGATTGGCGGCCGCAATACGATCCAGGGTCGTTTCGAGCGAGGAGGCCACCGCGGTGTAGGTAGCTTTGTCCGGTCGTGGTCGGCCGACCGGGGGCATCGACCGCGTACGCAGCTTCCGCACAACCTTTTCCCAGGTCTCGGCGTGATCACCCAGACGCTCGACGTCCATCGTGTCCAGCGTCAGTCCGGCCGTTTTGAGCCGAGTGTTGTGGCACGTCACGCAGTAACGATTTAAAACCTCGCGCGTGGATGAGTCCGCGAGGATCGTCTCCTGCGGTCGAGCGGCGTCGAGATGCAAGTGCCCCCCCACGACCACTATGCCGAACCCGACCATACAGGCTGCCAAAGTCTTCGACATCGTCACACGATCCTCCGGCTTTGAGGCGAACAGACTCTGCCGTCCGGTGCATCTCCAGACAGCGCTGCGCCACACTACCTCGTGCTGCTATTTTACTACGCCTGTGCCGGCGGCGTGACTTTTAACGCTGATTGGGGTACAACCATTGGCATATGCCGCGACAGCTAGTGTTATTTGGATGTGCGTTGTTCCTGATGATTTCCCCCTCGGAGGCGCAGGATGACCCGGTCTCGTTGGTTGGCATAATCGACTTCCATACGCATTCGGGTCCCGACTCTCGACCACGCTCGATCACTGATCTTGAGGTGACACGGCTCTTCAAGGAAGCGGGCCTGCGGGGGATGGTGCTCAAGAACCACTTCACGATGACGGCCGACCGTGCCGCGCTGGCCATGACCGAGGTCGACGGCCTGGAAATCTTTGGCGGGCTGGTGTTAAACCGAACGGTCGGAGGGCTCAACGCTGAAGCGATTCGACACATGGTGAGATGGGAGGGCGGCCGAGGAAAGGTCGTTTGGCTCCCGACGTGGGATGCGGAGCACAATGGCTTCCGCATGGATGCAGACGGCAATGTCACTAGTCCTAGCCCATCGGATCCCGTCATCCCAGTCGTCGAAGATGGCGCGCCGGTGCCCGCGCTGCGTGAAATCTTTGCGCTGATCGCCGAGCATGATCTTGTGTTGGCCACGGGACATTCGTCGTCGGAAGAGGCGCTGATCCTGATACGGGCCGCGAAGGCTCAAGGTGTCCAACACATTCTGGTCACGCACCCGTTTGGTCAGCACGCCTCCACCGATCAGATGCGGCAGATGGGTTCGGAAGGTGCGATCATGGAACTTGACTGGTTTGCTGTCACGCGTGGCAGTGATTCCATCGAGGACTATGCGGCAGCGATCCGCGAGGTGGGCGCCGAGCACTTTTTGATCTCGTCCGATCTGGGTCAGGCAGGCAACCCAATCCATACCGATGGGCTACGCGACTTCATCCGCGCCCTGCGCGCCGCAGGCATCTCCGATCGTGAGATCGATCTGATGGCCCGGGACAATCCCGCGCAATTACTCGGGCTTGACTAGGGCGATCGTTCCTCGCCGCCTGGTGCGAGGAGTGATTCATGGCACAGGAAGATTCGCTTCCAGTCTTGAAGTTATCGACTGGCTGGGTGGCTGTTAGTTTAACGGGAACGGCGCTGAGTCACGCGGGCACATGCGTTCGGTCCTTTTGAGCCGCTCCCTGTAGGGTTGTCGGATCGTTGCTTTTCACCACTTGAGAAACCAGTGCCGTCTCAAGAATCAACATCCTCGATCTGGAGCGCCTTGAAATATGCACCGTGCCCATACTTCTTAACAACGGCTTCCATGAATGTGATGCCGTCTTTCGGAAATGTCGCTTGTCTCGGCCTTGTCCATTCCACAACACCTTTTCTAAGTTGTTCTTGGAAATGGTCGGGGAGGCCATCAAACTCGACTCCTTCAGTCCCGAGCAGAATACGACCCGTATAGTGATACCCATCCTCCCGTAAGCTAAAAAATCTGACCTGCTTCATTGGCATGCGTCCTCCTCGGTCAGGAAGACGAACGGCGATGGCGACATCCTACCGTGGGTACACTGATGGTAGCTATAGAAACGGGGGACTACTCGATCCCGAACGCCAGCAGGACATTACCCGGGCGCCCGCCAAATCCACCGTAGCCGGAGGGCACTAGGAGTAAACCGGCTGCTACGGTGGGCCCACCCGCACTGAGTGACCCGCCTCTCGCGCCAACCCCATTGACCGTTTCAAAAGTTCGATTCGTGTTGTATTCCCAGATGATCTGGCCGTCGCTGGCCGAGTAGGCACGAATACCGCCGTCATAGGAACCGGAGAAAACCACACCGGGAATCACGGACACCGCACCAGGTTGGGCGCCGTTGCAGCCTGGACCCTCCACGCACAAGGTCGGTGGGGGAGGGGTGTGCCAGACTCGCTCGCCCGTATCAATATTCACGGCGTGCAGACCTCCAGGCTGTGGCGTCAACAGATCAGAAACGGGGAAGTACACATGCTGATCGTCGGCAGCTGATCCCCACTCCATGCCTCCGAGTAGACCCCCAGCGCCCGCGCGATATTGCCATACGACCGCGCCGTCTCGATCGGGATCGAGACCCCATCCGACCCCAGACTTTTGTCCAATTACGATGATGTCTCGTCCGTCCGACCTCTGGGTCAGGATGGGGTTGTTGCCAAAATCGAGGTCCGGTCCGACGTCGTCCGGGCAGTTGGGATTCGTCGAATCGGGAGGGCATCCTGCGATATACACATCGCGTGGAAGCGTTTGACTGGTCCAGTGAATGTCGCCAGTGTTGAGGTCGAGGGCGAGGACGGCGTTGCCGGTCGGTTGCGGGGGATCACTGTATCCGTTGCCCGTTGCCACGTAGACACGACGCCGAATGGGGTCGATTGTGGGCGAGGACCAGACCGCGTTACCCGAGGGACCGTAGAGCGTCACACCCGCCGTACTGGTACCGCGCGGTTTTGGCTCGTCCGCAATCGTGTAGGTTTTCCAGATGACGCGACCGGTGTCTGTGTCGAGGGCAACCACGCTTCCGCGGAACGTGCAGCACGCGTATTCGGGATCGTCGCTTTGCACTTCCTCATAGGACGACACCGGCACGTAGAGGCGGCGCTCGAACAACGTCGGTGCGCCCGTAATCCTGGACCGTGGGTGTTCTTCGACTTTGCGTACCCACACTTGATCACCCGTTGCCGCATCAAGGGCGTACGCATTCGATTGCGTGTCCCCGAAGTAGACTGCGTGGCCGCTGGCGCTACCGCGATTAGGTCCGATTGTGATGGCCGTGCGTACGCCCCCCTGAGCACCAAATGTCCAGTGCACACAGCCGGTGTCACTGTTGAGCGAGTAGATCATGCCAGCCTGGCTGCCGATGTAGACGCGGTCTCCCGCCACCGTGGCCGGAGCCCACGCGACGCTCGTATCCGGAAAGCCGAACGCCCACTTAAGCCGAAGGTTCGGGACTTCGCTTGCGGTGAGTCCGGCGTGGAGTACTGGCTGGAATCGCGCATTGCCCCTTCCGCCCCAGCCGTTCCAGTACGGCCCAGCAAGCGGGTCCGTTATCGGCGGTGTCTCTGTGCATCGTGAGGCAGCGGGGCCTGTGATGTCTCCGCCTATCGTTCTGCCCGTTAGGTATTCAGCCACGGCGCGTCGCTCGGCACCACTGAGACGGGAACCTTGGAGACGCATGACGCCGTTCATGAGCACGTCGAGGATCGCTTCGGGAGAACGTTGACCCAACGCGTCCGGACTAGGTGCGCGAGAGTCAACCGCACCGGTATGACACGTCAGACAACTTTGCTCGAACACCGCGGCTCCGTTGGCCTCCTGTGCCAGTGTTGGCGTGGCGATAATGACACCCAGACCGGCGACGAGTCCCAATAGGAGGAGGCGGGGTGAGCCTTGTAGTGTCATTGAGCCGTCCAGACTACTGCGATTCGGCGGGCGGTTCAATGGGACAAGAGATCATCCACAACGTTGACGGGCACGAGATGGTCGAGCGTTCAGCTTGAGTAGGATGCTTGGTTCGTGATCACCAGAGTCCCAACAGTTTCCACCAGAGGCTTCCGATTCCTAGCCAGATCGCGATATTCACCACGCTGATGAGAGCGCCGAGTTTCCACCATGTGCCGATCTCTACGTTTCCCGATCCAAACAGGATGGGTGCCGGAGCCGTGCCATAGTGAGTCATTGATGCGAAGAGGTTGCTGAAGAAGGCCAGGACGAGCGCTGCCAGAAGGGGAGGCGTCCCGACCGCCAGCGCGAGCACAAGGAAGGGGGCGTACATGGCGCTCACATGGGCGGTATTAGAAGCGAAGAAGTAGTGAGAGTAGAAATAAATCACACTCAGGCTGAGAAAAGCCGGAAGCCAGTGTCCGTTCGCTAGTACGCCGGACACCCTTTCGCTAAACCAATCCAGCAGGCCCAATTCACCGAGCTGGCTCGCCATCATTACCACCACAGCAAACCAGATCAGGGTGTCCCAGGCGCTCCGCTCTTTGAGAATATCATCCCAATCGAGGGCCCCGGTCACCAGCATCGCGCCGACACCGGCCATGGCTGCGGCGGTCGCGTGGACTCCCAAGATGCCGCCGAAAATCCAGAGGATCAAAAGAAGGATGAAGACGGTTAGGAGCGTGCGCTCCTTTCGGCCCATGGCTCCCATCTCCCGGAGCCGGGTCCGCGCTAGTTCCGGAGCCTCAGGTGTCTGCGTGATCTCAGGGGGATACAGGCGGAAGATGAGAAGAGGTACGACCAGTAGGCTGACGATTCCCGGGACCGACGCAGCCAGGGCCCAGAGTGCCCACGTAATTTCAATTCCTTGTTGTGCTGCCAACTCTGCGACGAGTGGATTCGCCGCCATCGCGGTGAGGAACATGGCGCTAGTCACCACAACCCCTTGGTAGGCGGTGAACGTCAGGAAGCTGGCAATCCGTCGTTGTGTTCCCAGCGCGGCATCGCTGCCCAAAGAGGTACAGAGGGATTTAAGAATGGGGTAGATGACACCTCCGGCACGAGCCGTGTTACTAGGAATCGCGGGCGCCAAGACCAGATCGGTGGCCACCAGTCCATAGGCCAGCCCGAGGCTCCTCTTCCCTAGGACTCGCATAAAGTGGTACGCAATACGAATCCCGAGTCCTGTCTTGATGAAGGCGGTGGCAATGAAGAACGCGGCCACGACCAGCCAGACCACGGTGCTCCCGAAACCTGCTGTCGCTTCTGAGATCGTCAGGGTCCCAGAGAGCACAGCGAAGGCCGCGGCTACGAACGCGACGGCACCCATGGGAATGGGCCGGAGGATAATCCCCACCATCGTGGCTACAAAGACGGCGAGGAGATGCCACGCGCGGGGCTGCACCCCGGATGGAATCGGAACCCACCAGAGAACGGTTCCGATGAGGATGACTGCGCCTAACCGGTACCATCGTACCGCTATTGTCGATTGTTCTTCGGGCATGAGAACGTCTTCAGGATCCGTCGAAGCGACGGATTAGAAGTATTCCTTCGTCCATAACGACGAAGGGTAAGAACTTCCCCGTAGTTCTGACCAGCGGGCGGTGTACCGGGTAATCACTTGGATTCGGTCGTTCCATCCGCGGAGGAGCGCCGCTCCCGTTCACGTTCTCCAGCGAGGATGTTGGACATCGCATAATTGCCCTCGTGGCATGCGTACTCGTAGATGACGTAGTCATCGAGGCGGGCCATCGGGCGATCGACAGTCCAGGGTTGCGTGTAGATTTCATCGTCCTCGATCGTGAACTGATAATCGATCGTGTCGGGGTCGATGCGTGTGAAGCGCTCGACGGCACGCGTATTCGGTGTTGACAAGAAGCGCAGCTCGGTCTTCTCGCTGTAATTGCGAGTCTCGACCACGAGCGTGTCGCCCTCCCAGTAGGCTCGAGAGTCGCCGTTCCACTGCCGGATCGCATCGTCGAGCCGCGGCTGATTGTCGATTGGAATGATGCGGACGTCGTGGATGTTTTCGACGTGGATAGCCACAACGTTTGGCGTCTGGAGGATGTGGTACGTGTTGTTGTAGTTGGTGCCAACGGGTGGAACGCCGTGATACGTGAGGCAGCGATCCCAGTTGGTACGGTCGAGCCACGAGTCGGCTGGATGCATCTGCCGGTGCTCCCTGCGCGCGGCGACTCGAGCTTGTCCCACGGTATTCAGCGGGAGTCGGCCTGTCGATGGATCAACGATCTGGGAGGTGCGATTACCCGCGAGTACCCAGCCCCCATCTAACCAGTGTGCGTTGTAGCCGCCCGGATCGACGCCTGGGCGGTCCGGACGGTCGCTCTTCCGGAGTTTGGTATATGCCGCGGCTTCTTCTGGGGTGTAGACCGCCCGACCCTCGAGGTCGGCAGACCGTTCCAGCGGTGTGAGCGTGGCGTATGACCAGATTCCTTGCAGATCGGGATCGCCCCAAACGGTTCGAGCTTCGTACCCGGATTGTCCTGCTACGGGCACGGTCATCAGTGCAAGCATTACGGTAGCGGCAACGGGGAGTATCGCGGTCGAGCGTGTCATCGTTCTCTCCTCCTCGCGTACGTGATCAGGTCGTCTATTATGCCTGACCGTCGATTCTCATCACCAGGCGCTCTTCAGTCATCTAGTGACGATTTGCTATCCAATGGTCGCGCCCCTTGTTGCTACCACACATAGCCAAACGTCCCGTCGCGCAGCGGCCGATCGATGGTGAGCTCCCGCTCTTTGATGCGCCACCCGTCTGAGGTTCGGACTAACACATCATCGTAATGCCCGGAAAGCGCCGGCTTCGGTGGCGAATAGGAGACCTCGAATGACACAAAGTACACCCGCGATGTGGCGCCCTCAGGCGTCGCCGTAATGACATGGTTATTCTGCCAATGACGCCGCTCGTGTTCGGCGGGGCGCGTGGCAAAACGCTCAGCTAATGAGTTCACGAGGGCTTCGCGACCGACGGTCTCTCTTCCACTCTGCATCCGCCACACGGCGTCTTCCGTGAAGATTGAGGCGTACATGTCGAGATCTTCAAAATCGGTAGCCTGGTTGTACCGTGCGATCAACTGCTCAATCTCCGCATAATCTTGGCCCGTCAGTGCCGCCGTCGATCCTTGCGCGCTGAGCCAGCCGGCTGCAAAGACGCCGACAAGCATCGTTGTCAACACAAGTAATTTCTTCATTGTTCCTCCTCGGTCGCGAATACAGGAATGGTGTGCTTCCTCTCGTTTGGCCGCATGGGCTCTCAAGACGGAATGGATACCATATTTATATGGCATGAGAGGGTCTCTGGACGAGAAGATTCGGCGGCAGCCACGTCGGCTCGAAGCGGCGTATGATCAAGGGCATGACCAAGATCAAGATTTTTCACAACAAGCATTGAAACTCGTCGGTCAATGCCGTGCGCATTGCTGAAGAATTAGGAGTGGCGTTCGAAGAGGTGAACTATATAAAGTCGCCCCCGGATGCTGAGACGTTGCGGGCGATTATCGCCAAGCTCGAAGATCCTCCGACGGCGCTGGTCCGTCGGGACTCAAAGTTTCGGAAGCTAGCACTCAAGGAGGCCGATGTGGCGACCGCAGATCAGGTCATTGAGATTCTGGTGAAGCACAAGCAGTTGTTACAGCGGCCGCTGGTTGTCACTGAGGACACCGCCATCATTGGCCGGCCGAAGGATCGTGTGCGAGCACTGTTGAGCTAGCGACGATGTTACGAGAAATACGATCCATCGCCCAGACGAATAATCATGCGAAGGGTATGTCATGAGTAATCAAACAAGAATGACGCCAAGCGAAGCCTTCGTCGAAACACTGGTCGCTCACGGTGTCCGAGACATCTTCGGCATTGCTGGGTCGGCGTATATGGATGCGATGGACTTGTTCCCAGCCGCTGGCATTCGCTTGGTCTCGGTTGCGCACGAACAAAATGCCGCTCATATGGCTGATGGGTACTCAAGAGTTACCGGTCGTCACGGCGTCTGCGTTGCGCAAAACGGACCTGGAGTCACCAATTTTGTAACCGCCATTGCCGCCGCATACTGGGCCCACTCGCCGGTCGTCGCGATCACTCCAGAGGCTGGGAGCATGACCGCGGGTCTTGGAGGTTTTCAGGAAACAGACCAGCTTCCAATTTTCTCCAAGATCACGAAGTATCAAGTGCACGTGAACGCACCAGCTCGCATTGCCGAACTGACCCATCGAGCTATGACCATCGCGTTACATGAACGGGGACCAGTTCAGATCAACGTGCCACGTGATTACTTCTACGGTGAGATCGACGCCACCATCGCGTCACCACAACCGCTGGAGCGCAGTGCTGGCGGCTCGGACTCGCTAGACAAAGCTGCCAGCATGCTCGGTGACGCCAAATACCCAGTGATCATTGCGGGTGGCGGTGTCGTCATAGCAGACGGCGTCATGCCACTTACGGCCTTGGCTGAACATCTGTCATGTCCAGTGGTGACAAGCTATTTGCACAACGATGCCTTCCCGTCGAGTCACAACTTGGCTTGTGGCCCACTCGGGTACCAAGGGTCCAAAGCCGCGATGACCCTATTGTCGAAGGCCGATGTTGTCCTCGCCCTCGGCACTCGACTAGGTCCATTTGGAACCCTGCCACAATATGGAATTGATTACTGGCCGACTGCTGCCAAAGTTATCCAGATTGACACGGACAGTCGAGTGCTGGGGCTCGTCAAACCTATCGCGCTCGGTATTTGTGGAGATGCCGGGTTAGCAGCTATAGAGCTTCACGCCCGTCTGCAGTCTCGCGACGGGTCCCGAGAGGGACAGTCCGAGCGTCTTCGGACCATTGCGGCCACCAAGGATGCGTGGGCTGACGAACTTGGCCATAAGGCGAAGGCATCTGACCATGACGCTGAGCGGATTGATCCCCGAACCGCACTCACCGAACTCGCGAAAGCCATGCCTGCTCGGGCCATGGTGTCGACCGACATCGGGAATGTTTGCTCAGTCTCAAACAGCTATCTGCACTTCGAAGAACCCAAGAGTTTTCTTGCGGCGATGAGTTGGGGAAACTGTGGTTACGCTATGCCCGTCGCCATGGGTGCAAAGGTGGGGCAGCCAGACCGTCCGGCGATTGCCTATGTGGGTGATGGGGCATGGGGAATGAGTTTGACCGAAGTAATGACCTGTGTCCGGGAACAGATTCCTGTCGTCGCCGTCGTCTTCGAGAATCAGCAGTGGGGTGCGGAGCAACGAAACCAACTGGACTTCTTTGATGGCCGCTGTGTCGCGACCGATCTTGAGAATCCAAGCTTTGCTGAAATCGCTCGAGCAATGGGCGCGTCGGGTATTTCTGTTGGCCATGCAGATCAAGTCGGTGATGCGCTCCGAGCAGCCGTAGACTCCAATATGCCAACGGTGCTGGAGGTGCATCTGACACGAGATTTGTCAGAACCATTCCGGCGGGATGCTTTTCGTCCGCAGCCGCTGCGACTCCTTGAAAAGTATCAAACACTCAGCGGGAAGCCCCGGGCGTAACAGGAGGTTGATGTAGCCGAAGTCGGGATGAATTCCACGCGATTACCAGAATGAACCGGCCAGAGTTTTGGTGGCCCACGGTCACGCGCGTGAACTGCACGCCAGGTAGGGTTGCATCTGAGGAATCATGAACGGCCGTTCACAACTCAAAGCGATCCTGCGACCGGTGCACGTCGGGGCCTTGGCGCTCGGTTGCATTATTGGGTTTGGCTGTTTCGTACTGCCAGGAGACTTTCTCGCGACAGCTGGTCCAGCTGGCGCCAGCCTTGGCGTGATCCTTGGTGGTCTTGCGATGTTGGTGATTGCCCGCAGTTACGGTCTCATGGTCCGCGTTTTTCCGGTCGCAGGAGCCGAATTCGCGTACGCCTATTCTCTCGCCGGTCGACACCACGCGTATGTGTGCGGCTGGTTTCTGACCTTGGGCTATCTCAGTATTGTGCCGCTCAATGCCACGGCCTTGGGTGTGCTGGGAAAATTTCTGGCACCTGATCTTTTTGCCCGTGGCTATCTCTATACGGTAGCCGGGTTTGACGTGTTCGCGGGGGAAGTTGCGCTGGCAGCCGCGGCAATTGTCGCTGTTGGGCTCTTTCAGTACCGTGGGGTGCGCCACGTGGGCGGCTTCCAACTCCTACTCACTGTCGTGCTCGTTGGTGGTGTGATGGCCATCGGTTTTGGGACACCCCTGACAGCAGAGGCATCGGCGGACAATTGGCAGCCCCTGTTCGCATCGGATAAATCGCCGGTTGCGGCGGTTATGGCCATCGTCGCCATTTCTCCATGGCTCTATGTGGGCTTTGATACGTTGCCCCAAGCCGCAGAAGAATTTGATTTTTCACCGAGCCGCGGCCGCCGACTGATGGTCTGGTCCATCTTGGCGGGCGGACTGATGTACGTCGTAGTCATTCTTGCCACAGCTTCGGTGATGCCGTGGGAACAGTTGGTGGCGAGTCGTCCGACCTGGGCAACCGGCACGACGGTACACGCCAGTCTTGGATCAATGGGGGTGACCCTGTTGGCGGTTGCTGTCGTGGCCGCAGTCGCAACAGGGCTTAACGGTTTCTACATGGCCACAAGTCGTTTGCTGTTCAGCATGGGGCGAGCACGGCTCCTTCCGGGGTGGTTTTCTCGCGTTCATTCCGTCCATGGCACCCCCACGAACGCGATTGTGTTCACTGCGGTGGTGTCGCTCGTGGCCCCATGGTTCGGTCGGCAGGTGCTTTCTTGGATTGTGGATATGTCTGCGTTGGGTACTGCGTTCGGTTTTGCGTACACCTGCGTTGCAGCCTATGCCGTTGCGAAAACACGCAGCACTTCGGGTGCCACGTGGGACCGCATAGCGGCCGCAGGCGGGGCAGGACTCGCTGTGGGCTTTGTGCTGCTTCTGTGCTTCCCCGGCATGCCGGCGTTCATGGCCCCACCATCGTGGGTGGCGTTGAGTGTCTGGGTCGCACTTGGCTTGCTGTTCTGGCTGATTCGAGCACGAACATACTCGTCTATTCCAATCGCAACGCTCGATCACCTTATCCTCGGTCGAGTCCGATCTCAGTCATCGACATGAGTCCAATCTGATGCGTCGAATGAGCGCGCCTGGAATGGACGGGCGCATGCTATCCTGCCCGCCGAAAGGACTTGACGCATGTCCATGCCCGATACAAGTAGGAACGCCGACCTAAAAGCGCGCGACCTCGCTCATTTTATTCATCCCTTGCACAACCCGACACTTCATGCCAATGCGAACGTCTGGGTTCGGGGTCAGGGGGCCACACTGACCAACGCGGATGGACGTCAATTCATCGATGGGCTTGCCGGTCTCTGGAACGTGACCGCTGGGCACGGGCGAACCGAACTGGCTGAGGCGATGCAGGCTCAGGCGACAACGCTGGCATATGCCTCGGGCTACGCTGGAAGTTCAAATCAACCCGGCATCGAGTTGGCAGAACAACTTTCCAGGCTCTGTTATCCCGCGATCAATCATTTCTTCTTTACGAGTGGCGGTGCTGAAGCTACCGAGAGCAGTATTAAGATGTCTCGCGCCTACTGGAAACTTAAAGGCCAACCCGAGAAAACAAAAGTCATTTCCCGAATCGATGGTTACCATGGCGTTACGCTGGCAGCCATGAGCGCGACCGGGCTCAGTATTTACTGGCCTTTGTTCGAACCACGCGTGCCGGGATTTGTGCATATTCCGTCACCCTATCCGTATCGCTATGAGAGTCCTGCCGGCACCAGTCAGGGTGTGGCCGCGGCCAATGAACTTGAGCAGGCCATCCTTCGCGAGGGACCAGAGACCGTTGCGATGTTCATTGCCGAACCCGTGCAGGGGGCGGGGGGGGTAATTGTGCCGCAGGATGATTACTTCGCGCGCATTCGAGATATTTGCTCGCAGTACGAAGTGTTACTCGTAGCCGACGAGGTTATTACCGGGTTCGGTCGAACCGGCACATTGTTCGCCTTGGATCACTGGGGAATCGAACCCGACATTGTGCAGTTTGCCAAAGCAATAACCTCGGGCTACTTCCCGTTTGGGGGCATCGGAATCAGTGACACGATCGCCGAGACTTTGCATGCCGCCAACGACACCTGGATGCATGCGTACACATATAGTGCTCATCCTGTTGGTTGCGCCGTCGCTCTGCGAACACTCCGGATTATTAAAGAAGAAGGATTTCCCGAACAAGCGGCAACCAAGGGAGACTACCTGTTGAACGCACTGACCTCGGAGTTAGCCGAACATCCGCATGTTGGCGACATCCGCGGAAAGGGTTTGATGTGTGCCGTGGAACTCGTACGGGACAAGTCAACCAAACAGTCATTCGACCCAAGTGACCAGGTGGGTCTGCAAGTGAACCAGGCAACAATTGAGAGAGGTTTATTCAGTCGAGTCAAGGCCGATAGTTATTTGCTCGCTCCAGCAGTTGTTGTTACGACTGAGCAACTCGATCGGGCTGTTCAGATCCTTACGGAGTCGATTCGATCCGTGGTGGGGTAGGCCTTTCCTGGATTCGTCTCAGGAGAACGGCTTCTTAAGACTCGGCGGGCCGCGTTCGGGGGAGCCCTAGAATCTGCTATTGTCTAGGGTCTTCATGACCCCGGGATAGAAAATAGAGAACAGGTCATAAATACAGAACACGATTGGAGAGAACATGGCGAGCGAAAGCAAGTGCCCGGCGTTGGGCGGGTCTCACAAACACGCGGCGGTTGGGACCACGTCGAACCAACACTGGTGGCCGAATCAGTTGAACCTGAAGATTCTCCACCAAAACTCTCGCCTGTCAGATCCCATGGGCAAGGATTTTAACTACGTTGAAGAGTTCGCGACACTTGACCTCGATGCACTGAAGAAGGACATCGATGCGGTAATGACAACGTCGCAAGATTGGTGGCCAGCTGATTACGGGCACTATGGGCCGCTTTTCATTCGGATGGCGTGGCACAGCGCGGGCACGTACCGCATCGGTGACGGCCGCGGCGGCGCAGCTTCTGGCACGCTACGTTTTGCGCCTCTCAACAGTTGGCCTGACAACGTGAACCTTGACAAAGCGCGCTTATTACTCTGGCCGATCAAGCAGAAGTACGGCCTGAAAATATCGTGGGCCGATCTGATGATATTTGCTGGCAACTGTGCCCTGGAGTCGATGGGATTCAAGACGATCGGTTTTTCCGGCGGGCGTGAGGACGTCTGGGAGCCTGAAGAAGACATTTACTGGGGGCCTGAGAATACGTGGCTTGCGGATGAGCGCTACAGCGGAGATAGGGACCTTGAGAATCCTCTCGGCGCCGTTCAAATGGGCCTGATCTACGTGAATCCTGAGGGACCGAATGGCACGCCAGATCCGCTCGCGGCCGCAAGAGACATTCGAGAAACGTTCGGCCGTATGGCCATGAATGATGAGGAGACGGTTGCGCTCATTGCTGGGGGACACACGTTTGGCAAAGCACATGGTGCTGCCGATGCGGACCAGTACGTCGGTCCCGAACCAGAGGGTGCCAGTTTGGAAGAGCAAGGCCTTGGCTGGAAGAGCAGCTTTGGCCGCGGCAATGCCGGCGATACGATCAGCAGTGGTTTGGAGGGTGCATGGACAACTAGTCCGGCGAAGTGGGACAACAATTACTTCGACAACCTGTTTGGATACGAGTGGGAGCAGGTGAAGAGCCCTGCCGGTGCAACACAGTGGACTCCCACCAGTGCATCTGCAGAGGGGACGGTGCCGGATGCTCATGATCCTTCGAAAAAACACGCCCCCATGATGTTCACAACGGATCTCGCATTGAAAATGGATCCGATCTATGCGCCGATTTCGAAGCGCTTTCATGAGAACCCAGAGGAATTTGCAAACGCCTTCGCCAAGGCCTGGTACAAGCTGACGCACCGCGATATGGGTCCCCGCACCCGGTGTGTCGGTCCGTTGGTTCCGGCGGAGCCTCAGTTGTGGCAAGACCCCGTCCCTGATGTCACGCATGAATTGATTGGGGATCAAGATGTTGCTGGCCTTAAGAGCAAGCTGCTTGCATCAGGACTGTCCATTTCGCAACTGGTCTCGACCGCGTGGGCGTCAGCGGCCACATTCCGTGGCACCGATAAGCGCGGAGGGGCGAATGGCGCGCGCATTCGCCTCGCGCCACAGAAGGATTGGGACGTGAACAACCCAACCGAAGTGGGGAAGGTATTGCAGACGCTCGAGGAGATCCAAACGGAATTCAACAACGCACAGTCCAACGGCAAAGAGGTCTCGCTCGCTGATGTGATCGTTCTTGGAGGATGCGCAGCCGTCGAGCAAGCTGCGAAGAACGCCGGACACGACGTGCACGTTCCCTTTTCGCCGGGGCGCACGGACGCGTCGCCGGAGCAAACCGACGTCGATTCATTTGCCGTGCTCGAACCTACTGCCGATGGGTTTCGCAACTACCTTGGAGTGGGGCACCGACGATCGGCGGAGGAACTACTGGTGGATCGGGCGCACATGCTGACGCTGACCGCTCCTGAGATGACAGTACTCGTCGGCGCCATGCGTGTCCTGAATGCAAACGTCGGCCAGTCCGAACTCGGTGTCTTCACGAATCGGCCTGAGAGGTTGACCAATGATTTTTTTGTGAACTTGCTCGACATGAACACGAACTGGCAGCCGTCTTCCACATCTGAGCACGTGTTCGAGGGACGCGATCAGAGGACGAGCGACCTCAAGTGGACAGGGACCGCCGTCGACCTCGTCTTCGGGTCGAACTCGCAGCTCCGAGCCATCGCGGAAATTTATGCCTGTGACGATTCGCAGCAAGCGTTCGTGCGTGACTTTGTGGCAGCGTGGGACAAGGTAATGAATCTTGATCGCTTCGACCTTGCCTGATCTCAGCGGGGTGCTCGTAACGGGCATCTGCTGTTGCGTGCTCTAAGTATGAAGAGCGTATATGCCCAACCAATCGTGGCGGGTCATGATGTGTTTCGTCGCCAGCACCAGTCCGTTGCTATGCCCGCGGGTGCTGACTCAAGGCTTGCCAGGAGTTGTCACGCAATCAGGACTGTAAACAGGTCTCCGGACCGTTCGTGATGTCCACGAATTTAATGAGACACACGAGCGGTTCCTTTTAATTGTCTTGCGTCGCAGCAGACGTCGCTGCTCGAGCCGCCAGCTCGGCTTCGAGTTCTTCGTCTGTGAGCCACACGACCCTGGAGTTCAAGAAAAACATGTCATCGATGGATCGGCTGCCCCATCCCTTCCAGTTTCGTGGATCAATTACCCGGGGATTCGAGGCGGTGTTGTCATACCAAGCGGTGACCTTGAGGACCGTCCCCTTCGGGAGGAGCGGAGTTACATCATCTTGATAGTAGTAGACCTTGACCCAGTTGTGGTTATAGCCGGCGCAGTTGAGTGTTTCTAGGTAGCCGCTTGGGTAGAGCGCTTCCACGCACATCCGTCGCCCACTGGAATGCAGGTGCGGTTCGAAGCTAAGGACCATTCCCGCACGATGTATCGGATAGAGCGCTGTGATGACGGTTTCTTTGTTTCCGGGTATGTCGAGGTCGTAGGTCAGCGAGTCGAACATCGTGTTGTTGGTGTACTTTGGCACATAGCCTGCCGGGTGAAGCGTGAAAGCGACGTCGATTGAAAAGCTTGCTTCGGTACCGATTGTATGGGTGTGGAGGTCGAAGTTGAGGGCCGAGTTAGCCGGGAGCTTCACGCCGAGCACGTCGGGATAGATCGTCGCATTCTGACCCAGTTCCCACACCACAAAGAAGTTTCCGGGCCCTCGCTGTTCAGTGGTCGCCGCACCGTTGGTTGCGCGAACCACCGCATGATGTACGACGAAATAATTCAGATCCCCTGCCTTGCGTTTAGCTTCACCTGCTTGATGCCGGACCTCCCGGAACTCAACTGCCTTCACGTACCGGTCCGTGGTCAGGCCGGTTGGCGAGGGACCGATCGTGCTGTAGAAGTCGGGCGCGATAGCCGGCAGGGTCATTGATGGGGACGAGACAATCAGATCGGGCTCGCCGATGCTCCATTCTCGATCAGCGAGGTGGATTGTCGGCATGTCGGCTGGGTTGCCCTGGGGAGCACCGTTGTCGACCCAGTGCACGATCAGTGAAATTTCGTCATCGGTCAGCGACGGATCGTCCTTGAACTTTTGAATACCAACGTTTTTCTCGATAAACCACGGCGGCATCCGGTCCGGGTCGTCCGGGGCGCGTGAGATTCTTTCTTTGATCGCTCGTGCCCAGGGACGGACATCGTCGTAAGTGATCAGCGACATCGGTGCAACTGACCCCGGTCTGTGACAGTTGACGCACGAACGGTGCACGATCGGTGCGATATCCATCGTGAACGTTGGTTCTTGCGCCGACGCCCACGAGGGGACGGCCATCATGACTGCAACCACACTCAACGGGATACCTTGACGGTAAGGAGTCATACGCATTTCCTAATCTTTTGCGGCGTCTGCAGCTTGCTGCTCGGCCCGTGTTCCGCGAAGTCCGTTCGTCATCGCGTAGTTGCCCTCGTGACAGGCGTACTCGAACAGCAAATCGTCTGTTCGCGCCATCGGAATCGAGGCGGTCCAAGGCCTAATATCGACCGTCGGATCGGTCACAGTGAACTGGTAATCAATTGTGTCCGCGTCCACGCGGGTGAACCGTTCAACGAAATGCAAGTGTTCTCCAGTTGAGAGAACAGGAAAATAGATGCCGAGGTGGTTCGGTCTCTGCTCGGCTTTGTGCGTGAAGTTAGTGGTCTCGACGACTAGCGTCTCGCCCTCCCAATGACCACGTGGGTCGCCGAGCCACTGACGGATGCGTGACTGGACATGCGACCGCCCGTCGAGCGGGATAATGCGTGCGTCGTGGACCATCTCGATCTGAAGCACCACATAGTTGGGCGTTTGCAGAATCAGATAGTTGTGATTGTAAAACCCCGGGATCATGGCGCCGGGTAACCCGCGGGTGATACAACGGTCCAAGATGTTCAAGTCCTCATATGTGGTCGGAGACGCCGTCCATCGGGCCATGAATTTGTCGTGGGTCCGTTGTGCCTGTCGAGTCATTGCGGGCAGTCTGCCATCCGGCGGGTCCACGATCAGCGACGTCTGGCTGAGCAAATTGCCTCTATCTACCCAGAACTCGTTGTAGCCCCCTCTGCCTCGTCCCTCAGGGTCATCAAAACTGACTGCTGCAGCCACTTCTGGGTCCCGCACGGCGAGTTCCTCTGCGGTTAGAATTTCCTGGTCACTGAGGTCCGCCGGTCGTTGCAGCGGAGTTGTGGTGGTGTTCGTCCATAGGCCCTGCAGGTCAGGGTCGCCCCACGGCGTCGTAAGGGTTTGTGCTGTCAGGGATACAGGTGCTGACCATGCGAGTCCGATGAAGGCTGCTAGCACGGTGATTGCGACTCGCATTTGGCAGTTCATTGAGAACCTCCTTACAGCTTGATCTTTACTGTAATCACTCAACGCCCGAAGGGTTACCAAACGTCATCTTGAATAGTGCCAGCTTACTACGGTAGTTCGTTGGAGATCACTGTGATGTCAGATTTCAACCATTCTGAAGATTTCAGGATACGCTAGCTTTATGTGCGCGCGGTTGCCCGATGAGTGATTCGACCCGCCGCGTCGTGTCGACTGCGCAGGCGTACGTGCAATAACGAAAATGCGCAGTGTGGGAAGAGTTTCAGTGTATAAGGGTTTTCATTCGGTCGATATCGGGTGTGTCGCAGGTGCTCACACCACGTCCTCAAGCCAGCGCCGCACGTGGTCTTTGTGATTCCGATCCATGAAGCACAGGCGGGCAGCGGTCGACGGAAAATATTTGAAATGAAATAGAGATGACGTGGACGGGGAGTCGTGGTGAACACGGCACTGACGAGGGAGAATTCATGAGCAGACGGCGAATCCAGATGTCACAGCTGACGCGACGCGAAGCGATCAGTGTACTTGGTACCGGTGCCGGCCTTGCCGCGGGATGCCAAAGGGCCGCGCCACCTTCGTCGGGTACCAACGAAAGCTCAGGTGAACGAGGCCGATCGGATCTTGCGTTCTTGCCAGCTGTTGATCAGGCGGCGCTTGTCCGGCGACGTGAGATCTTGCCAGTTGAGCTCGTTACCGCATGTCTCAATCGCATCGAGCGTCTGAACCCTCAACTTCGTGCCTTTGTCACCATCGCGGCCGAGCGGGCGCTCGACGAGGCGCGGCGCATGGAGCGCGAGCTCTCGGGCGCGGGCGATGACTTGCCGCCGTTTTGGGGGGTGCCGATCTCTATCAAGGACATCACGCCGACCGCGGGTATTCGCACCACGTACTCCTCGAAGGTGTTCGCCGACTGGATTCCCGACCAAGATCACCCGATCGTTACGCGGATCAAGCGCGCGGGCTTCATTGTGGTCGGGAAGACCAACGTACCCGAATTCGCCACGTCCTTTACCGAGTCTGAGCTGAACGGCGTTTGCCGGAATCCTTGGGATCGCACTCGGACACCCGGAGGCTCTAGCGGTGGCGCGGCCGCCGCGGTTGCGGCAGGGCTTGGTGCGGTCGCCCACGGGAACGACTTCGGTGGCTCGATCCGGGTCCCCGCTTCATTCTGCGGGCTCGTCGGACTGAAAGCCTCTCGTGGGCGAGTCGCATTCGGGCCGACTTTTCAAGACGTCTGGGGGAACTCGCACGTCGAGGGGGCTTTGACTCGCACGGTCGCCGATTGCGCGACACTTTTAGATGTGATGGTCGGTCATTTCCAAGAGGAGCCGCACTGGGCGCCGGCGCCGGAACGGCCATTCCTTGAGGAAGTGGGACGTTCCTCGGGACGGCTCCGTGTTGCGGTCAGCACGGAAGCGCCGCTGGGGACCACCGAGGCCGAGTGCGCCAACGCGGCCCATGCAGCGGCGACTTTGATCGAATCGCTCGGCCACGACGTCGAGGAGGCGACACCCGACTGGGGCAGGATCCAGGAGACGGCGAGTGCGATGAGCGGGCCGGGGCTGGGCGCGCTGGTAGAGGGCAGCGACGTTGATCGACTTGAGCCGAGAAACCAGGCCATGTGGCAGACTGCGCAGGACGTGACCGTGGTCGACTCGTTGCGGGTGCTCCCGAGGGCTCATGCCGCTCGACGGACGTTTCTTGAGTTCTGGGACACCTACGATGTTCTTGTCACACCGACGTGCGGGATAGAACCCCCCGCGGTCGGCTGGGCCCGGTGGGACCAGAGCCCTGAGGAGCACCGCGCGACGTTCGGGACCTTTCCGAACTTCCCCCAACCGTTCAACTTATCTGGCCAGCCGGCAATCTCGTTGCCCCTTCACTGGAGTTCGCAGGGAATGCCCATCGGTGTGCAGATCGTCGGGCGGGTCTTCGATGAGGCGACGCTAATCCGTCTTGCCGCCGAGCTCGAGCAGGTGAGTCCTTGGGCCGATCGCACCCCCACGATGGAGGGGTAAGCGGGGCACGGGAGTTCCCACTGAACCTATCGTCGCCCCTTCCACACCCACCCAAAGGACAGGGCGGGCGGTGCGCGGAACTCTGGCGGAGTGATTGCGGCCTTCATCTCCTCGTGAGAGGGCGCCCTATCCGGTAGAGGTCGGCTGGTCGGGAGGTCAACATGCCCCACGAAAAATCCGCCAAGGATGAGCTGCCGGCTCTCGAGTCTCCGTTCGGCCTGCGGTGGAGGTTGAACGACGCGTGTCACCTTTTTGTTCGTCGTGGCTTTTGGCGCCGGGCTTCTTTCGCGCTGACTTGATCCGTCGTCTTGCCGAGAGATGGCTGTGGTGTTCGCGAAGAGCTGGTCAGCTGAGCACAGCGGGAGCCAGAGAATACAGAGAACCGTCAGAGCGGGACCGAGACGGAGCATTGACTGTATAGTACGCTCCGCCGCCGACGAGGTCAACGCGCCTGTTGACTGTCGGTCGTCGGCTAGGCAGCTCACCGTTAGTCATTCTGATTGGAGCAGGCTGATGACCAGATACTACACACACCGCATCGTGGTCTCTATGCTCGCGACGGCATTGAGTGCGCCGCTCTCCGCGCAGCAGGAAAGGGTCGCCGAGGTGCCGGCGCAGGCGTACGATTATCTGGTGTTGGCGACGACGAGAACGTCAGCCATGGAACGAGAGATGAACGAGGCGGCCGATGTGGGGTATCGCTTTCAGGGAGTGATGGGCGGTGACACGGCGTTCGGTGGGTCCGAACTGGTGACGCTTATGCTGCGAGGGGCAGCCGATCCAGCCCGGTTTTCCTACCGATTACTCGCGACGAATCAGACCTCGACGATGCAGGACGAAATGCGGCAAGCGGGTAACACGGGATACGACTATCGTGGTCTCACGGTCTATAAATCTGACTTTGGTGGGGATGAAACGATTGTCATCATGGAGAAGGACAGGGATACTGCCTTTGTGAGGTACGAGTATCGATTACTTGCGACGTCCCGTACCTCGACTCTTCAGAAAGAATTGACCGATGCGGGCCAACAAGGATTCGAATCGGTGGGTCTCTCTGTCGGCCAGACATATTTCGGTGGCGACGAAGTTCTCGTGATCACCCGCAAGACGCTCCCTCAGTAACCGACGCCGAGTGCCTTGCCTGCGAATGGGACGTCACGCACTCAGCTCCCGTCTCCATTGAACCACCCGCCACGCTAAGGTAAGCTGGCGGCTTCGAAGGTCGCCGTTGGGATCGCAGGCGTTCACGCAAGATCCTGATCGTCTAGCCAGGTTTGAACGCGACGCTAACGTACTGGCGTCGCGGCTATTCAAAGTCCAGGCATCGGCTTGATCGGTAGGAGGGACACTATGGGGATCAGGGGGCTGATGGGTGCGTGTGTCGTATTAGTGGTGGGGGGCTGCGCCCCCGGCGAAGTCGGCCCCGGCGCAGCCGTCGAAGAATCATCGGTGAGCACTGCCGCGATCCCTGCGGGAGGGATACCAAGATTCGAGGTCGACTCGTCGTGGGAATGGCCGCCCGCGCTGCCCAACGGTGAGGCGGTGGGGGTTGTCTCCTACGTTGCCGTCGATCGGCAGGACCATGTGTGGGTTCTCCAGCGTTCGCGGCAGGTGCCTGCCGATAAGCAAGACCAGGTCGCGCCCCCGATTCTTGAGTTTGACGAAAACGGCAACTTTGTTCAGGGGTGGGGTGGACCTGCTGATGGCTACGACTGGCCCGATACGGAACACGGCCTGTTCGTTGATTACGAGGACAACGTCTGGCTCACCGGTCTCAATCCGCTTGAACAGTCGTATGCACATCCGACGGAACGAACGGACGACATGATTCTCAAATTCACCCGCCGTGGCGAGTTCCTGGCTCAATTTGGGGGACTTGACCGGCATCCGCTGGGACTGGGTGGGAACGCTGATATCGAGAGTGTCCATCTTGCAACCGAGACAGTGGTGTTCCCTGAGACCAACGAACTGTTTGTGGCCGATGGTTACGCGAATCGAAGGGTGCTGGTTCTGGATGCTCAGACGTTGGCGTTCAAGCGGATGTGGGGGGCCTTCGGGATCCAGCCGCCGGCCGACCTCGGGCGTGATGCCAATCCTACCAGTGGGGCTGCAAAGATAGATTTGGCTACGACCTTGATTGATGATCCGAAAGGCCCGGACACTTTCAACAGTGTGCACGCCATCAAAGTGTCGAATGACGGGCTTGTCTATGTCGGAGACCGCAACCATCGGCGCATTCAAGTGTTCACGCTTGACGGCGAGTATGTCACCCAGGGGTTCGTCAACCTCGAGGGCGATGACAACATGACCGTCTGTGGGCTGGACTTTTCGGCGGACCCGGAGCAGGAGTTCATCTACGTTGGGGACTACGGGAACGGACATGTGCACATTGTCCGTCGCCAAACGCTTGAGGTGGTCGGGTCCTTTGGCAACTACGGCTCAAGCCCGGGAGATTTCCAAGGCCTGCACACGCTGGTCGTCGACTCGAAGGGCAATATCTGGACTGCGGAAACCCAGCCCCGGCCGGTGGGGTCACGAGTGCAACGGTTCACGTTCAAGGGCATCTCATAATACGGAGCTGGCCTTAATCGCTATACTCAAGGTTCATCAGGATAGAGCGCATAGAGGGTTAAACACGACGATAGCCGGCGAGCCAGCAGTAGACTCTGCGAAACCGCTCGGGTGGTACGTCTTTCCCAGCGGTTCGAGGAGACTATGGTACTGAGTAAATCCGAATTCATTGCATCCCTGCAGAACGAAGTCCGCATCCTTCTTCATCTCGCAAGCAAGATCGACCGTTCGACGCTTGATTACCGTCCCACGCCGAAGCAGCGGAGCACGCTGGAACTGCTCAGGTACATGGGCATGATGGGGCCGATGATGATCAGGTACGGCCTAGCCAAGGACGGCGAGTTCGATCGTGACGCGTGGATGGCCGAGGCAAAGGCCGCGGAAGCGCGTGACTTCGACCAGACACTCGCTGCGATTGCCGCCCAACCCGACGAGTATGCAAAGCTGTTTGCGGAAGTAACCGACGACGATTTTCGGTCCGAGATGACCGCATTTGACGGCAGCAAGATGACACGCGGCGACTATCTGGTCAATTCTGTGCTCGGAGGCTGCGCGGCGTATCGCATGCAGCTGTTCCTGTATCTGAAGGCCTGCGGACAGGAGGAACTCGGGACGACCAACCTGTGGCGCGGAGTCGACGCCCCGCCAACAACTGAATAAAATGCCGAGCAGCGCACGTCACCGGTCGTCTTCTGCCGCAACGTTAAAATAAGAGGTCTCGTATGACACGCTCATCTGTTCTTCTCGCCTCTCTCGCCCTCACTGGATGGGTGTCGGTCCAGTCCTCAACGGAGGCGTTTCGTCAATCCGATCGCGAGTGGACGACGCTCTTCGATGGATCCTCCCTTGATGGGTGGAATGTCCTTGGTGATGGGACGTGGGAAATTGTTGACGGCGCCGTGCAGGGTGATGGTGAGCCAGGATTCCTTGTCACTGCGGAATCATATGGTGACTTTCAATTGACCTTTGAATACTGGATTGAGGCGGACACGAGCAACAGCGGTGTCTTTATTCGATGTGCTGACCCTCGCAATGTCGGAGCGAGTAGTTCCTATGAAGTAAACATTGCGGACAGACACGAGAATCCAGACAACCGAACCGGTTCCATCGTCGGCGTCACCGGGCCTGCACAAACCATGTCTACGGCCGGAAAGTGGAACACCTACGACATCACAGCAAACGGTTCGAGTTTAACCGTGCTCCTGAACGGCATTACCACCGCCGACGCACAAGACAGTAGACACATCAGCGGACCCATCGCATTGCAGCACCGAGCTGGTCTTGTGAAGTTTCGTAACGTGCGGATCCGACTACTTGAGCAGTAGGCCTACCCATAATTGTAGTCGTAGTCGGAGGGACTCTATGCCCGGTTGCTACGAACGTTTCTTGATCGTCGGCACTGCGATCGCCGCTCTCAGTTGGTCAATCGATGCGGACGCCGAAATGTGGAGAGGGCTCCGTGTCGGTCCCGAATCGCGGTGCAGTCAGTACCAATCATCACAGTATTCCTATCCCCAGTCCGTTGAAGTACGAATTATCGACAGCCTTGGTGGAATCTGGAGTCCCTATACCGGACGTGAATTTGCCCATCGTCGGGAGACGGACATTGAGCACATCGTGGCGAGATCCGAAGCGCACGACAGCGGGTTATGTGCAGCCAGTACAAACACGCGGCGGCAATTTTCGAGAGACCTCTTGAATCTGACCTTGGCCAGTCCGAGCGTCAATCGCCACCAAAAACGAGACCATGATGCAGCCGAGTGGTTACCGATGCTAAACCGCTGTTGGTTCGCAGATCGCGTGGTTCGGGTGCGCCAGAAATACCACTTGACAATCGATCGCCGTGAGGCTGACGCGCTGGATCGGGTGCTTGGCTCCTGTACGTCGCTCGCACTCGTTCAAGGTGGGGCGACTGTGACAGAGGCTGCTACTCCGAACGATGGGTCTGTCGAGTTACCTGCTGAGGTTGCACAATGGGACGACAACGATAATGGTCGGATCACGTGTGCCGAAGCCCGTGTTCATGGGATTGCCCCGGTACATCGCGATCATCCCGCCTATCCCTACATGCGGGACGGTGATGGCGATGGTGTTGTCTGTGAGTCTGGAGGAGGACGTCAGCCGCGCGCCCGGACACGGCGGCCCGCGCAAGCGGGTAGGTCGAGCGCACTACGCCAGTACGATGACAATGGGAATGGTCGAATTACGTGTGCCGAAGCCCGGCGTCATGGGATCGCACCGGTGAGGCGTGGCCACCCCGCATATCGCTATATGAACGACCGAGACAACGATGGTGTGGTGTGTGAGTAGGAAGATGCGAGAGTTTCGCTGAGATGAAGCTGTCCAGTTAATGATGCAACGCGACATGACTCGCTGGCGGGGGACTATGAAGACCTGTCCATTTTGCGCGGAAGAGATTCAGGATGCAGCAATCAGTCTGAAAACGCGACATCTGATCCAGCTGATATTTCTGGTGCTCATAGTTGCGGTGATTGCTGGTGGTGAAATGCTGAACGCCAGTACGAAACCAGTTACATCACGTCACGGGATGGTTGTTGCGGCAGAACCAATGGCAACTGCGGTTGGACTTCAAGTGTTACGTGACGGAGGGTCTGCTATCGATGCCGCCGTCGCGACGGCGTTTGCTATGGCGGTCACGTATCCACAAGCAGGAAATCTGGGTGGTGGTGGATTCATTATTTTTCGGTCGACAGCAGGCTCTTCCGTGGCGTACGACTTTCGTGAAACAGCCCCAGCTGCTTCATCACCGTCTATGTTCTTGGTCGATGGAGTGTACGACGGTGAGCGGCATCACAATAGTCACATTGCTGTTGGTGTCCCGGGTACCGTTGCCGGGTTGTACCTGGCTTGGTCCGATCATGGCCGACTGCCGTGGCAGCGCCTTGTGGCTCCTGCTATTGATCTCGCTCGCAACGGGTTCATCGTGTCACAGGACTTTGCTGCTTCGTTAGCTTCAGTACTTCCACAGATGGCTCCATACGAAGCTTCGTTGCAGCAGTTTTCCAATGGTGGTGAACCCTACCACGCGGGCGACCGTTTCGTTCAGGAGGAGTTGGCCAGCACACTCGAACGGATTGCAACCGAGGGACCCGCAGGATTCTATAGTGGTCGTACTGCTCAGTTGATCGCGGCAGAAATGTTGGCGAACGGTGGATTAATTACACAGAGTGACTTGGCCAACTATCGACCTTACCGCAGCACACCTGTCCGAACGAGTTATCGAGGGTACGAGATTATTTCAATGCCACCCATCAGTTCTGGCGGAACAGCGCTTGTTCAGATGCTGAATATCTTGGAGGGCTATGGTCTGGCTGAATTTGGTTTTGGTTCTGCCCAGACCGTCCACGTCATGGCCGAGGCAATGAGACGCGCATTTGCTGATCGCGCCCGTTATCTCGGTGACCCAAGGTTTAACCCCACGATGCCGATTTCCCGGTTGGTGTCTAAGCCATATGCGGAACAGTTGCGTGCCACGATTCAACAGGGTCGTGCCTCTAAGTCTTCCCCGGTGTCGTTTGAGTGGCCCACTGAAGGCACTGAGACGACCCATTTGTCGGTCGTAGATGCTGAACGGCAGGCTGTTTCGTTGACTTACACGCTTGAGCAGCTGTATGGCTCAAAGATTGTCGTTCCGGATGCTGGGTTTTTGCTGAATAACGAGATGGGAGACTTTAACCCAGCGCCACACATGACTGACGCAGAAGGACGAATCGGAACTGAGCCCAATCTTGCGAGACCTGAAAAACGCATGCTTTCGAGTATGACGCCGACCGTCGTTGAGAAGGACGGCGACCTCTTCATGGTAACTGGGAGTCCGGGTGGTCGGACGATTATCAATACTGTGTTGCAGACAATCGTTAACGTCATCGATTTCGGCATGAATATTCAAGAAGCCGTTGACGCACCGAGATTTCATCACCAATGGTTGCCTGATCGCATTCGTTACGAACGTCATGGCCTATCACCTGACACGATAGCGCTTCTCGAATCGAAAGGGCATCGGCTCGTGGCGTTGAATCGTCAGGGGGCGGCGCAGGCCATTCGATATGATGCCAGCGCCGACGTCCTTGAAGGAGCTCCAGATCGGCGTAGAGCCGGCAGTACCGCACTGGGTTATTGACTTAGGTGCAGTCTGGGTCGAACTGGGGCGTCGTGTTCCCGTTGTTGGCGAGGGCAACGGTCGTCGGGCGGTCAGAATCGGAACAATCGATTCACCTTGATGATGAAGGCCCGATTCTCCAGTTCGGGAAAGCGAGGCGTCAGTGTGTCCCGCTGCTCGTTGTACACCACGAACAACTCGCTGCCTGGTTGATACTCCCATCGAAACCGGATGTTCGCACCAAGCGAATGATTGCTTGCGTTGCCCTGCAGCAGCGCACTGACGAACATCAGCGGCGTGACGGTGTAGGTCGTCCGTGCCGTGACCAACTGGGTCGTGAATTGGCCTTCAGCCAGATCGAGCCAGTTGAGCGACAGACCCGGTTCGACCGAGAGCCGTGGCGTGAGCTCGAGACGGGATCCGCCGCGGAATCCTCCGCCCCCCACCCCGAATTCCACGCTTGTTTTCGTCCCACTATAGAAACCGCCATGTTGGGCTGACAGCCGGCCGGAAATTCTCCGCTGTCGTCCGAACTCAAATGACGTCAGGACATCTTGGAAACTATAGCCGCCGACTGGAATCGTCACGTCCGAGGCAATCTCGAATGGTTCCTCGAGGAACTCATAACTTTGCGTGAACTCGACATTGAACCGATCACTGTTCTCAAACTCGATGCCGAACCTACCTTGAGCGAGGCGCGTCTCCACCACGCCCGCCCGGTTGGCAAAATAGTCGAACCGTCCTTCCCACGACAGCTTGCGAATAGCGGCGATCGATTGTGGTCGGGGACTGAACCTGAACGATCCGAAACTCCGTTCGAAATCGTCGCGTCGCAGAAACCCCACCTCAGGATTGAAGTCGTCCCCGACGATCAGGTGCTCCAGTTCCACGCCGTACCGGTCGCCACTGTAGTCAAGCTGAGCCCGGTAACTCACATCGTCATCTCTCGATCCAGGCGTGCTGGTTTGGGCCCAGTAGGTGTTGATGTTGAGGTTGTCGTAGAACGAAAACGTGCCGTCGAGTCCATAGGTCTCGCTCGATCCCGTGCCTAGGGTTGACACTGAGCGTCCGGTGAAGATCATGCCGATACTGCTGCGGCGGAGCAGGTCCCGCTTGAGACGCACGACCGAGAAGTTCGTGGCTCGAGTCCCCGTCACGGGTTCGTCGCCTGTTTGGACGTTCATCACGCCCAGACTGAATCTTCCAATCCGTCCGGTGAGTCGGCCACCGAGCTGCATTGGCACTTCTCGGCCATCTTGCAACCCGATTCTGCGACTGTAGAAGAGGACGGGCGCGTTGCCGTTTCCAAACGGCCCGGTCCGTCCTCCGCCAAAGCCAAACAATCCTTGGTTCTCGAGGAAAAACTCACGTTTCTCAGGAAAGAAGAGGCTGAATCGTGTGAGATTGACCTGCTGCTCATCGGCTTCGACCTGGGCAAAGTCCGTGTTCACCGTGAGGTCGGTCACGAGGTTTTGCGTCACGTTGTACTTCAGATCGAGTCCGACATTGCCACCGAACGCGTTGGAAACCTCCGGCACCGTGGTGCGGTCGGTTGTCAGATCAGTGATCGCGTACGGTTTGATCTCGATGTTGCGGCCTCCGTCCGGTACCTCGATCCCAACGAGCGTAGCGGCGAGGGACGCTTGGAAGGCTCCGAGGTTGCCTACAGAAGCCGGAATCCGGGTGATGTAAGACAGCTCGTTCTTCCACCGAATCCGGCGTCGTAGCTGTAGACCCCAGGTTTGCTCCCGACCCGGCCGGTAGCGGAGGGACCTGAATGGGATGGCTGCCTCGAACGTCCAGCCCCCTTCGAACCGGCCAGGCTGAACGTTCCAGATCGGATTCCAGTCGCCATTCCAATTACGTTCGTCGGTGATTTGGCCATCCATCCGTCCGCCGATCGGGTTAACTTGAAACAAAACGCCGTTGCGGCGATCGTAGAAAGTGTCGATCAGAAAGGCGAAGTTCTCGTTCTGCAGGATGTTCATGCTGTCGCGGCGCATTTCGTTGACGATCCATTCCGACTCGGGTGCCGAGTCCCAGCATCGGCCGCTGACGTAGAGATAGTCCCGATCGAAGAGCACCCACACCTCGGTCTGCTCAGAGGAGGGCACACCTTCGATCGGCTCCGTTTGAATGAAGTCCGATATTGCCAGCACGTCTTGGTAGACGCGTTCATCGAGGGTGCCGTCGATCCGCAACGGCTCAGTGACACGGCTTGCTCGAATGGTCGCCCTACCGGCCGCGTCGCGGGAGATCACGGCCGGTGATTGGGGCGGCGGCGGACCATCGATGACTGGGGTTGGCATCTGCAAATCGCTCGTTGACGGGAGGACTGACGCGGCGTTGTCGGACACGCGACTCCGTGGTCTGATCTGCGCACCGAGCTCCGCGGCAATCTGGTCTTGCAGGTCGAACACGTTCTCCCGAAGCCCCTCGGACCTGGCGGTGGCGACCTCTGTGCCGGTCGTGGAGTCATAGAGTCGAGCCGTCAGTCGGAGATGGGCACCGATCCGCTGGTAGCTGCCAAAGATGACCCAGCGCGTGCCCAGGACGGAACCGACATCCGCGGCGGTAGAGGTGAGACCGGCCGCAGTGATATCACGATCCGCGAGCGCGGCCTGCACGGCGGCCGGCGGGACCGTTCGTACTCCGAGGCTTCCTAGATCGGCAACCAACGAAGCAACCGTGCCAGGACCCACCCAGTCCAGTGCTGGATCACCGCCTAGGTTCGTGAAAGCCAGGATGGCAACCGCCTCGAAACTCGGTGGTTGGCCGGCTTGGTCCTGTGCGAAGGCCGGGGGTATGTTTCCAGCGGCCACCGCGAGGATGGACACCACGGTCACACGAAGATGGATCGGAGTCTTAGCCAGCAAACGCTCGGATCGCCTCCTGTTGTTCAACTTCCAGCAAACAACTTGCGACGGTCAGAACGAATAGCCGGTGTGTGCGCATTAAGGAACTCATTTTTGCTGATGTCATAGGTGGGTCTGACGACGCACCTATCTTCCCACGTTCCTATTCGTGGTGAAAGTCTCGTTGCATGACAGCGTGGTATCACGACTTGGTAGATTCGGATTCGTTGTAGCATTGCTGTCAGAGCGGATCCTGGTTCAGTGGAGATGACATGATGACACGTTGGTCTCTCTTCGCAAGCGTTGCGGTGGTGTCTATGCTAACCGGAACCATTGGGTGCCAAGAAGCTGACCCGGTCACGCCTGCGCACGAAGCGCTCGAGTCTGGCACGCGAACCGACCAAGAAGCTGGTCCGGTCACGCCTGCGCACGAAGCGCTCGAGCCCGGCACGCAAACCGATGACTTTGGGGTGACCCTCGGGATGCCTGCGAGTCATCCGGCGCGACGCTATCCTGCATCGGACGACTTTCCGACAGGTCCGAGCATCGGTGAGCGGTTGCCGGAATTCTCGTTACCGAATCAGACGGGGCGCATGGTTGACTTTCATACCGACCGGGGAGATGCGAAGTCGATTGTTGTGTTCTATCGTTCGGCCGTCTGGTGACCGTATTGCCGGACGCAGCTGGTCGAGCTGCAAAACAACCTGGAATTTTTTACAAACGAAAACATCCGTGTGTATGGGGTGAGCTACGACAGTGAAGAACAACTCCGCACGTTTGCCGATGCGTACGACTTGACGTATGACCTTCTGTCGGACACCGATTCGGCGGTGATCCGGAAGTTCGGCATTCTCAACACGCTGATCAGTCCGGACGATCCGGAGCAAGGTGCCGAAAGAAGTTTTTACGGTATTCCGTTCCCCGGCGTCTACGTAACGGATGAAGCCGGAGTAGTCACGGAGAAGTTTTTCCATCGTTACTACGGGACTCGCGATTCTGGGGGCGCGATTCGGGACTCGGCGCTCGGCGAGATCCTGGCGCGGCACGAAGTGCCAACGGCTGAGCTCAGCACGGATCAGGTGAAGGTGTCTGCGTTCTTGTCAGATTCCTCCCTGAAGTTTGAAACCCAGTCGACCATCTATGTACGTTTTGAACTCGAGGAGGGGCTACACATCTATGGTCGACCGCTTCCGGATGGGTACATCGCCTCGGAAGTAACGATTCCTGATACCCCTGGACTTCGGATCGGTGCCGCGGTGTACCCCGCGACAAGCCCACGAGCGTTTCCGGAACTCGGTGTAACGCTGAATGTCTACGAAGGCGCCGTCGATGTTGCGGTGCCAGTCACGCCAAATGCCGAGGTGTTCCATTGGTCCAACGTGAATCGACCAGAAATGGTCGAGTTGCCGGTGTCGGTGCTGTTTCAAGTTTGTAGCGACACGGTCTGCTATGTCCCACAGACGAGGGCGTTGTCCCTTGAGGTCCCTTTCCAACCGCTGTTACTCCCTGGGTCGCGGTAGGCGTGTGTTGTGATGCTGCGCCGGCTGAAGACATCGGACGAATAAGAGCGGTGACTGTGATCAAGCCGACAGAGTCCTTTTACTTTGGGTATGGTTCGAACCTCAACCAGGACCATTGGCAAGAGTGGTGTGCGGCTGAGGGGTTCGATCCGAGCACGGTTTGGCCAATAGGCCCAGCGTGGTTGCCGGATAAAGAACTCGCGTTTCGCTATAAGTCAGGGAGATGGGAGGGCGGTGTCCTCGATTTGCGCGATCATGTCGGGCAAGCGACGGCGGGTTGGCTCTACGCGGTGACAGAGGCAGGGTGGTCGGCTTTAGATTGCAAGGAAGGTGTGCGAAGCAACTGTTACCAACGGATTCCTTGGTATGCGCTCACATCGACCGGGCAGGTTCTGGATGTTCAGACATATGAGGTGGTACCGAAGAAACGGCGCCTCTTTGTCTCGCCGAGCCCGGCATATAAGGAGATTGTCCGCACGGGTCGTGCGGATCTTGATATTGCTGAAGATGGTCATCTCGTTGCCGCCGCGGAGAACGCTCCTTGCTCGTGGCTGAGTTCCCATGTCTTTGTCTATGGTACGTGTCGACCGAGACAACCACGATTTGACGTGGTGAAAGATCATGGTGTGGACGACATCTCTTCAGGTACGGTCTCGGGTGAACTCTTGGACCTGGGGGCGTACCCAGGACTGGTGTCCGGTACGCACACCGTTCGGGGTGAGGTCGTCACATCGGCCGATCCGGAGGGGCTCCTCCGGGCGCTCGATGTCGTTGAGGGCTTTAGTGGCTGGGGGGCACCGGACAACCTATATACACGGGCACTGATGTTCGTGCAGACTACTCGAGGGCCGCTGTTGTCGTGGGTCTATCGCTATGCTGGACCATCTAAGGGAGTATTGCGTATCGAGAGTGGGGATTGGTTAAAAAGAAAATAGATGGTGCAGGCGGCTAAAGTCGAAACCGCACTACACCACTACACGTTTCCCTAACCCATTGATCGCGAGTCACTTCTGGTTCTAGCGGGTTGAGCCACTTCCGCGCAAAAACAAGGGAAACCCGACCCTTAACACACCTGGGTCGCAGTCGCTGCTAACCCGGCGGCAGCTGCGCGCCGGACAGGTCCGCCGGAACACTCTCCTCGGCGACGACGCGGTGGGTCAGCGTGCCGATTCCCTCGATGCTGGCGGTGATCGTCTCGCCAGCCTGCAGGTATCCAGAGCCTGTCGCGCGCTCGACTCGACCGGCGCCGGTGCCACCGGACGTTCCGCTTTGCAGAACGTCACCAGGAAATACAGTGATAAGCGACGACGCGTATTCAATCAGCTCCGGGATGTTATGGATCATGTCTCCCGCTCTGGCTTCCTGGACGGTTACACCGTCGATAACCAGGCTCTGGTGGAGGCGTTCCATCGGATCGCCGTAGAACTCCTTTGGCACGATCCACGGCCCCTGGGGCGCGAACGTGTCATGCCCCTTCCCGACGAACCAGTCCGAGCTTTGGCCGTACCCCCCGGGCGGTCGCCCGCCGCGATCGGATATGTCCATGGCGACCATGTAGCCGAACACATGGTCGTATGCACGGCGCGCGGAGATGTACTTGCCCGTGCGGCCGAAGACAATAGCCAGTTCGACTTCCCATTCGATCCGGTTACGGCCGAAGGGCATCACGACATCATCGCCGCTACCGACGACCGCGCCGCGGGCGGGCTTGAGGAACAGATAGGGTACTCCTCTGTTCTCCTGTCGCTCTCGGGTTTGTTTCGCGAGTTCCTCCGCGGTGCAGCCCTCACACGCGTGGCTGTAGAAGTTGACCGCCGCGTTCATGATCTTGCCCGGGTACATGATGGGGGGGCGGATGCGAAGTTCAGACACGTCGTAGACATAGTCGGCGCGACTGCTTCCGAAGAGTCTGTTGTTCCCGACGGTGTCGTTGACGATTTCATATAGTCGGTACTTAAGGCCGTATTCATAACGCCCAATTAGTTCCAGCATGTCCTCCGGCATTGGGACATGTGGATATTCTGGATTCGATTCGAGCGTCATGTTCGCGACCTCAATGTCGATTACCAGAGAGTCCCGGAGGACAACCCCGACATGTGACACACCGTGGATGTCGAAGGTCCCTACCTTGAACGGCTCAACCGGCATATCTACCGAACCGCTTTGAGCCGCGAACGAACCAAGGCTTCCTAGAGCAACGAGGATGCTGAACACGAAGGGCAGTCGCATGACGATTCCTTTCTTTTCGCGGTGGATCTAAATCCTCAGTTGCCGCGTATGGTCATTGAGATGGCCAAGCATCTAGACCGCCGCGCTAGACGTGGTCTCACTGCACAAGCCAGGCATTCTGACGACGTTCTGTCCGGTCAGAGGCCCCATCTCCTAAATCGATTGACTGGTTTACGAAGAACCGAGTTCATCGTATATATCCCAGTGGCGTCTAGACAGAAGCCGTTCTGGCGGCAAGCGTCGCCAGCAACATGTTTCGTGTCCGCTGAGAAAGGTAAGCCTACTCCTGTTTTATTCGTGTCTCAACCACGCGGCCGTGCTCCCGATACGTTAGCGGGTCCAGGCAAAGTTCCGCACCATCGCTCCGCGTCGGATGTCGCGCGAATCGCGCCAGCCGGGGCTCACCAGGAGCTCGATAGGGATGGGGTTTGTGCCGTCGTCCTGTGACCCTAGCTCGTACGTGAGTTTGTGCCATTTGTCGTCACTGAATTCGCGCTCGCCGACCACTTGGCCGTTAACCCGGATAGTGACGGTCTGGGTCGGCGTGATGGCCATGGCCTTGCGTGCTTCGAGGGTAAAACGTCTTGCATCGGGCGGGATATAAATGACCGTTTGCACATCGCTCCAGTAAAACGGACCGTCCGCTGCTTCGGTCAGGCCGACGCGGTGAGCACTGAGTTGTGCCTCGAGATCGTCGGTCGGTTCGAAAATTACCCGTTGGTAGCGCCAGGACGCTGGATCAGTGACTCGTCCGTCGATCGAGAATATGTGCAACTTGTCGAAGTAAGGACGAGACCAATCCGCGTTGGTCCACGAGTGGTGAGTATAGGAGCGGGTCCGCGGCGCCTCTGGGTCGATCTTGAACGCTGACCGGCCCTGACTAAAGGCGCTCGGTAACCCCACGAGGTCGACAATCGTTGCTGGTATATCGGTGATCGCGGTCGGGGCGTAGGACGGTTCGAGAGGACCCGCGCGGTCGGCTGGTTTGATCGCGAGTAGGGGCGTGGCGCTAAGTGCAACGGCATCCAGATTGCCCGCTGGACTGCGTATCCCTCGCAGGAGAGAGTCGCGGCGTGGCACGCGCCAGCCATGGTCGGACGTCAGGACGATGACGCTGCTGTCGTAGATGTCGAGTGTCCGGAGCTGGTCGAGCAGCTCCTGCACAACCAGTAATGCGCACCGCCCTTGGGCTCGATAACTGGCCGGGGTCAGCGCGACTCGGGTCCGGTAGGTGCAATCATTTTCTGTGACGATGGGCGGGTGGGGAGTGGCCAGATGGATGAACGTGTACACGGGGTCATCGGGGCCAAGGGTCATCCGACGAGCGAACTCGGAGAGAAACGCCTCATGGCCGCCCGCCCGGGACTCACCATCCGTTTGGTCTGCCGGCTGTCGCTGCATATACCGGCGCTGAAGCAGCCAGGCTTGATCGTTATAGATGTGCGACTTGAACCCGTGCGGTACGTGTCGAAATAGCGACAGATCGACGAGTTGGGCTGCCGCGAAATCTATGTAGTCGCGATAGCTACTGTAGGGGTCCGGTACGGTGTAGCGGATGTTCGCGCGACCGCTCGGCAACGCCGCCGTAGGATGGTCGGAGCCATGGAAGGATACCGTCCGAATCTGGAAGCCCCCTTCGTCGAGAACGGTGAAGATCGACCCTTGCTCGGTGGCTCTCTGCCGGAAGTCATCGAACGGCTGCTCATTTCGATAGGCGAAGCCGGTGAACATGGCCGGCATACTTGCCCGCGTTGTTGGAAAGGCGCCCAGGTGATCGGCGAAGAAGACGAAGCCAGAGAAGTCGCGATTGAACTCATCCTTGTTGGCGGCGACGATGTCGGCGAAGTAATCGGACTGGAACCCATCGAGCACGATGTGGATGACGTTCCGGGTGCGCGAGAGTTCGTAGATCTCCGGCGGCGGCACCTGCCACTCAACGCTTTCTTCAGAGTCTGTGGCGAACCCGCCGGTCGATATAATCAAGGCGACCGCCTGCGACGCGACGAGGATTTGACTGGCCAGTGGCGCGACCGTGGAAACGGCCGGCGCGAACTTCACAGCCAAGGCCATACCACCCACCCAGAGCCCGATATCGAGCGGCATCCGCCAGGCATGCGGCGCAAGGTCGAGTCCTTCGCCGTACATTAGGCCGTAATCGGCGACCAGCAGATTACCCTGAGCCCAGGTGAGTGTGCCGAGGCCAAACAGCACTGCAATGTAGTACGCGAACGGTCGGTCGGGCAGGGCTACCCCGATTGCAGCGAGGCCGCCGCCTACCGCCATCAGCGGCCACACCCACTGTGCGGCGAGGCTTGAGTACGGCACGAGAAATTCAACTTGGTTGGTCGAATAGATGGTCTGCGGACCGAAAAGCAAGAGTTGACTCGGTCCGAGGAGTGCGGGGAAGAGAGCCGTGAGTAGACGCTTCAGAGGCGCTGGAGAAGCCCGCATGCTCATAAGGTCGAAAACTCTAGCCACCGGTTTGTTGCTGCCATTTCTGTCTCAATCGTAGCATCAAGATCGCTGCTGCAGAGCGCCGAGGCTTCGGATGAACGCATGCTTCCCATCGGTTATCTGTTGAGCGTAGAATGGCTTCAAACTAGATCAGTGCATGGCGCTTGAGGTGGCTCCCGGGTCGGTCCGTCCAAGATGACAACGTGTGAACGCGTCTTTGTTTCGTCTGTGACATTTGCTCTAGCCGTCAGCGCGTGGGCGTCGGCTCAGACGCAGCCCTTCAGGGATGTGCCTATCCCTAGGGCTTCGGGTCAGAGTGTGACCCCGGCGTTCGAGGGGTGGTACCAGAACGCGGATGGCACCTTCAGTCTCTCCTTTGGCTATTTCAACCGGAACAACGAAGAGCGGCTCGACATCCCGGTTGGTGTGAACAATCGTCTCGAACCGGGGCCGGCCGATCGAGGTCAGCCCACGCACTTTCTGCCCCGCCGCCAGACGGGGGTCTTTACGATCGACGTGCCGGCAGATTTCGGGGATCAGCAGGTCACCTGGACGCTCGTTAGCCACGGTCAGACCATCGCCATCCCCGGCCATCTCCGCCCAGAGTGGGAGATCGACGCTCTGCGCGAGATGACCACCGGGAACACACCGCCCGTGCTGAGACTCATAGCGGATGGCCCGCATGCCCAAGGTCCACGGGGAACGCGCGTCGTCATCGAGACGCCGGTGTCGGATCCGGTGTCGCTCCCCGTGTGGGTGACGGACGACATGGTCCTGCGGAGTTCGGGCAACTACGTGCTCACACGCGAACCTCGGCTCGGCGTCGTGTGGAGCAGGTATCGTGGTGCTGGGGCCGTCACGTTCAGCGACACTGAGCCTGCGCTGGACGAGTCCGGCCAGGCGGTGACGACCGCGCACTTCAGTGAACCGGGTGAGTACGTTCTGCGGTTGTTGGCCTGGGATGACTCCGGGCCTCAGCTGAGGACGATGGCGGTCGGGTTTCAGTGTTGTTGGACGAACGGCTATGTAGACGTTCGAGTGAGGTGAATATGTCAGCTCTTTCCTGTCGGCGTTTGATCTCATGCGTGGGTATTGCCCTCTTCTTCGTCGTGCTCTCCTCAACCGGCATGGATGCGCAGACGGACGTGACGTTTACGAAAGACGTGGCGCCGATCCTCCAGCAGAAATGTGAAGGCTGCCACCGAGCCGGTCAGATGGCCCCGATGCCTCTGGCGACCTATGAGGAAGTCCGCCCTTGGGCGAGGTTGATCAAGAGCAAGGTCGTCACTCGGAAGATGCCGCCCTGGCATATCGACAAGACGGTCGGGATCCAGCGATTCGTCAACGACATCTCACTGAGCGATAGTCAGATCGATACCATCGTCAGATGGGTGGACAGCGGTGCCCCGCGCGGAGATCTCGCTGCCCTCCCGCCGCCGCGCGAATGGCCCAGCGGTGAGCGGTGGCGTCTGGGCGACCTCCTTGGTCGTCCGCCGGATCACCTGGTGCGTTCGGAGTCTTGGACGCAGCCGGCCGAGGGCGCGGACCAATGGTGGCAACCCGTTGTTGATTCCGGCCTGACCGAGGAACGATGGATCCGGGCGGTCGAGGTGCGGCCAACGCTGAAGGGACGACAGATCGTCCACCACGGCAACGCGCGCGAGTTGGTCGAATACGCAGTGGGGAAACCGGGGCAGATCTACGCAAAGAACACGGGCCAGCGGATGCGGGCCGGCATGCGGGTGCGTTTCGACATCCATTATCACTCGGTGGGTGAGGAGATTACGGATTTCCTGACGGTCGGCCTTTGGTTCTATCCCAAAGGGGAGGTGCCGAAGTACGAGGTGAAGCACGCGCGGATGGGGTCCAGCATGGACCTGGACATTCCGCCCGGCACGGTCACGAAGCACCAGGGTTTCTTTCCGCTCCCGAAGCCGACCAAGCTTCTCAGCTATCAGCCCCACATGCACATCCGGGGGAAGGCGATGTCAATCGAGGCTGTCTATCCCGACGGGGCGGTCGAGATGCTGAGCCATGTCGACGACTTCAACTTCAACTGGCACATCAACTATGTCTACGAAGAGGATGCCGCGCCGCTGCTCCCTAAGGGCACGCTGGTGCGGGTGTCGGCATGGCACGACAACACCTCCTCAAACCGTGCCAACCCGGACCCCACACAGTGGGTGGGGTGGGGACAGCGAAGCTACGACGAGATGTATCACGCGCACGTGTGGTACGTGGAGCTCACCGACGAGGACTACGAGCAGCTGACCAAGGAGCGCGCCCGCTCAACTCAGTCTCGGGAGTCCGCGCCGTAAGCAACGGCGGCAACCAATGCAACGGCGGGGACGCTCGTGGTGAGCAACGTGTGGAGACGAACGTGCGCATTGTGCGTCTTCGTCATCGTGACGACGACGACGGCCATTGCTCAACGTGGTGAGCTTGGCGCCGAGTGGTCGACCTACGGAGCGGACCTCGCCAGCACGCGCTATTCCATCCTCGACCAGATCAACGCCGAGAATTTCAACGAGCTTGAAGTTGCCTGGCGTCTGAAGACCGACAACTTCGGGCCACGGTCTGAAGGGAACCTACAATCGACTCCGCTCATGGTGGGCGGCGTTTTGTATTCGACTGCCGGTTCTCGGAGGGCTGTCGTGGCGCTCGATGCGGCAACCGGTGAGCTCCTGTGGGTCTACCGGCACGACGAGGGCGTTCGTGGAGAGGCGGCACCCAGACGGTTGTCGGGCCGCGGCCTCGCGTACTGGACCGACGGGACCGAGGAACGGATCGTCTATGTCACACCCGGCTATCGGCTGATCGCCCTTGATGCGAACACGGGCCGCCCAATTCCAGACTTCGGACAGCGCGGGATCGTAGATCTCAAGCTGGAAGCGGACCAGCACATGGATCCGGTGGACAGTGATATCGGACTCCAAGCGGCGCCGATTATCGCCAATGACGTCATCGTGGTCGGGGCTGCGCACTCTCCCGGCGTGTGGCCGAAGAGCATGCGCAACGAGAAGGGGTTCGTACGCGGGTATGACGTGCGAACCGGCCGCCGGCTCTGGATTTTTCACACCGTGCCGATGGCGGGGGAGTTCGGTGCCGAGACCTGGCTGAACGACTCGCGAGAGTACACCGGCAACACCGGAGCCTGGGCGCAGATGTCTGCCGATGAGGAGCTCGGTCTAGTCTACGTACCCACCGAGGCGCCAACCAACGACGCGTACGGCGGGCATCGTCCCGGTGACAACCTGTTCGGCAACAGTGTGTTGGCCCTGGACCTGAAAACGGGCCGTCGCGTGTGGCACTTTCAGACATCACATCACGACATCTGGGATTGGGACGTGCCCTGCGCGCCGATCCTGGCCGACATCGTGGTGGAAGGTCGCACGATCGCGGCAATAGCCCAGCCCACGAAGCAGGGGTTCGTCTTCGTGCTCGATCGGGCCACGGGTGAGCCGGTTTGGCCGATCGAGGAACGACCGGTCCCGTCCGGCGATGTACCGGGGGAGTGGTACGCGGCGACTCAGCCGTTCCCAACGAAGCCCCCGCCGTTCGAGCGTCAGGGAGTGAGCCTCGATGACCTGATTGATTTCACGCCGGCGCTTCGCGCAGAAGCGGTCGAGCTTGTGTCGAAGTACCGGATTGGGCCGATCTTTACCCCACCGTCTATGAGTCGATACGATGGGCCGCTTGCCACCCTCATGTTGCCCCGGGCGACTGGGGGGGCGAATTGGCAGGGTGGATCGCTCGACCCGGAGACGAACATCCTTTACGTCTTCTCGAATACGAGCATCTGGGCCATGGGGCTGGTCCACGCGCCCGAGCGGTCTGATATGAACTTCGTCCAGGGGTTGGCACCAGACCCCGCGTCTCCTGGGACCGGAAGCGGTGTGGGTCGTTTTCCTCGGCTCACGGTCCAGGGATTGCCGCTGGTGAAACCGCCTTGGGGCCGGATCACGGCAATCGATCTTGACGACGGCGAGATCGTGTGGCAAATCCCCCATGGAGCGACGCCTGACAATGTCCGGAATCACCCGGCATTGGCCGGTCTGACAATCCCGCGGACAGGACGTCTCGGGCGCATCGGCACGCTTGTAACAAAAAGCTTGGTCATCGCGGGCGAGGGAGGAGTGTTCACCACGCCGTCGGGAGAACGCGGAGCGATGCTGCGGGCCTACGACAAGGTCAGTGGGGCGGAGGTTGGCGAGGTCTACCTGCCGGCGCCTCAGACCGGGTCACCGATGACGTATGTGCTGGATGGCCGGCAGTATCTCGTCGTCGCGGTCAGCGGCGGTGGCCAGTCGGGCGAGCTGATCGCTTTACGGCTATCGAACTGAAACTGTCGAACCTGGATCAGGACCGAGGAAGAGGTGGCAGCTCATGACGAACAAGACGAACATCGGTAGTACGCACCTCCGACCAAGAGTTTTCTGGACGAGTCTCGTCGTGATCGCGGCTTCCGGTCTGCTTGTCTCAAGCCTGGCAGCGCAGCCACCGCGTGTGCGCGTGAATCCGATCATCGAGCAGTTCGAGCAGGGCCTTCCCGCGTTCGCGAACGAGCATTGGCAATTCCTGTCGCTGACGCTCAGCCCGTTCCTGCTGGATGATCTTGAGAGGTCACTGGCCAGCTTGCGGCCGGCGGGGTCATCGCGACCGCAGATGGCCCCGATCGTCAGGATTCCGTACTGGGGGGAACAACAGTATCAGCACATGATCAAGCAGCTCCTCAGCGTCGGCGCGATGGGCATTATCGTCCCTGAGGTCGAAACGGCGGCGCAGGCGGCCAAGCTCGTTGAAACGATGCGCTACCCACCGCAGCGCGGATCGAAATACCCGAAGCCAGTCGGGAAGCGCGGCTGTTGTCCGGGCGACGCGCCGCGTTACTGGGGCCTCTCCCGCCTCGAGTACTTTCAGCGTTCCGATGTTTGGCCGCTGAACCCGGAGGGCGAATTGCTGGCGCTCGCGATGATCGAGTCGCGTACGGCCATCGAGAACATCGACGAAATCTTGGCCGTGCCCGGTTTGTCCGGCGTCTTGATCGGCCCGGCCGATCTCAGCTTCTCGCTCGGCGTCGGCACGCCGGAGCCCGATACGAGGGCACCCGAAGTCGAGGCGGCGACCGCCACGGTGGCGGAAGCGTGCGTTGCCCACAACGCTCTGTGCGGCACGTTTGAAATGTCGGACGTCGACGCCCGGCTCGCGCAGGGTTTCAAGCTGTTCCCGCTCCCGAGGAACTAGGGCAATCACATATACGGCATCGCCGCCAAGGAGGCGGCGATGCGGTTGCTTGATAAAGGCTCGTTGCCGCGCGCCAAATTCCCTGCAGGTGCCTGGAGACGCTATCGGAGTTAACAGGTGTCAGGAACCCGTCGAGCCAAAACCGCCAGTTCCGCGAGTAGTGTCGGTTAATCCATCGACCTCCACGACTTCTACCGTCCAGCGTTTCTGGACCACGAGCTGGGCAATACGCATCCCCCGAGTGACGTGGAAAGTCGTGGGCCCGTGGTTGATAAGCACGACACCAACTTCACCCCGATAACCTTCGTCAATTGTCCCGGGTGTATTGAGCACGGTGACTGAGTGCTTCAGGGCCAACCCACTTCTCGGACGAACCTGTGCTTCAGTCGCTTCCGGGAGTTCAATAGCTATGCCCGTCGACACCAAGCAGGCCACGCCAGGGTCGAGGGTAACGTCCTCGCAGGCGTGAAGGTCCAGACCGGCATCGCCGGGATTCGCGTACGCTGGGATGATGGCGTCGGGGCTGCAACGCCTGACTCGTAGTTTCATGGTTCATGATAACCAGAATCACATTGCACCCTCTTCCTGCTAGGGGTGGGATGCGTCAGGCTGGTTGCGGAGGTTCAGATGCGACGACGATTCGTGATGACCTCGGCAGTGATGGTTCTGCCCGGTGTCCTTGTCTTGATGACGGTCGCGTGTGGCGGTGGCAGTTCGCCGGTTTCTCCCTCGACGACCACACCAACCATCACGATCAACGAAACTGGCGTTAGTCCGGCCGTGTTTTTGCGTGGGAAGTATGTCGCCTAGGATCTTCTGGCGGACTAGTTCAGAGAGTCATGGGATTGTGTAAAAACCGGACAGTGAAAGAGTGATGTTGATATCACTATCCGTTTCGTTCGAAAAATACCACCCATGTATGCCGTCAAAAGGTGCGACCAGATAGCCATTTGATGTCTCGCCACGGCCTTGCTTGAAAAACATGACATTTCCAGGCTCTTCAGAATCTCTGACCGTATGACCATGAAACTCCGCAAGGAGCAGTTCAGGATTCGAGATGTCTGTCGATCGCCACTCATAAGACACGGAATACCCTTGTTTCATCTCCAGCATGTATTCCAGGTCCGAGTTGGCAGGAACTGGAATTTCTATCTGGTCCGTCCGGTAAGCAGGGCGGGTTTCAAAGTAGACATGATCCGCCAGCGGTACATCTATCCACGCGACAGGCACTGACGCACAGGCGGTCAGAATTAGACAGAGACATAAAGAAACATAATAAAAGCCGAGAGATCCGATTCTGGATGTCAATGAGTGAATCAAGAGTGGTTCTTCACTGCTTCGCGGTCTCGTCACGGGTGAGGTCCGGCGGAAACGTACAGCTGTGTAATGACTCAACGCCCCCGCCCCTCTTCCATCGTCCGTTCGGCTTCCCTCGCGCCCGCGAGGATGTTTGGAAGCCCGTAATTCCCTTCGTGGCAGGCGTATTCGTAGATCGGCGCATCGCTCTGCTGCATATACAGCTGGTACTTCCAGTCGCTCGTCCACACTGTCGGGTCGTTCACCGTGGCTTCGTACATCAGGGTCTGTGGAGACACGCGGGTGAAGCGCTCGACCAGTCGGAGATTCTTCAAGTTGTGGCTTGCCATGAATCCAATCTCACGGAGGAAGTTCGACGTCTCGACAACTAACGTGTCGCCGTCCCAGTAGCCGTGCGAAGCACCTAACTGCTGGCGGATATCGTGTGCGGGCCGCTCGCCCAGCGGGATGATGCGCACAGTGTGAATCATTTCGTTGAGCAGCGCGACGTGGGCTCTCGTCTGGAACACTTGCACGTTGTTGTTATACGCGCTCGGTGTCATCGGAGGCCCGGAGCTGAACCCCACGATGCAGCGGACGGCGAGGTGTCCCGGGCCGAGCTCCTCCACGAAACCGCCATTGCTGACTTCGTGTGCACCCAGACCTTGCCGTTCTCGTGCGATTTCCTCCTGCCGGCGCATCTCGCTTGCCGTGAGGGACGGAATACGCCCGTCCGCTGGGCTGACGATCAGTGACGTTCGGCGGTCTTGAGCGACTCCGGTGACGTCATACCAGGCTTCGTTGTATGACCCGGTTGGCATCGCCTCGTTCCCATCTTGAATACCTCTCCAAGTCTCGTTCGCCGCTTCAATGGCCTCGGCCGCCTCCTCTTCCGACAATTCCTTCTTTTCCCCAAACTCGACCGGGCGCTCGAAGGGTGTCAGCGAGCGGAAGTCCCAGATACCTCTCAGGTCAGGGTCCCCCCACGCGGTGCGCGGCGCCGGTGAAGCATTCCTTGTTTGAGCGCTGGCCGTGCCGACCAACATGAAGAGCAGGGTCGCAGCCGCCACCATCAACAGCGTTCCTGTCGGATCCGAAATCTTGGTCTTGCGCGTCATAACGAAAGGCCTTTCTTTCTATGAGGTACGCCGAGCCGCCTCATCAGTATGCTGCTCGCGACATCCTCAAAGGTTAATCAAGCTGCACAAACGCGAGCGCGTAGTTGCTGTTTAGCGGTATGACTAGTTGGTTTTGCGTCGAGTCGTAGCACATGGATGCTGCGCTTGGGATGCCCGAGGCGATGATCTCTGCGTCTTGACCTGGACGGATGCGAGACACACTCCCATTTCGCACACTGCTTACGTACTTCGTCCCGTCGGCGGTTATCACGATCCCATCGTTGCCGCCTTCGACCGCATGCTCTGTACGAACGACCGTGCCGTCGCGGTTGTAGCTGATAACGGCGTTGTCACCGACATTAACTACGACAATGTTTCCGTCCTGATCGATCGCCACGCCATTGGGATTCGCGAGTGGTGCACCTTCTGCGAATAAGGACACGTCTCCATCCGCGGTAACTTTCCACATCTGTTCCGGGTTCCGGGTGTTTGATGCATACACAGTGCCATCATCGGCAACGGCGATGCCATTTAGTATGGTAGAGGCCGGAACAGGAATGGACCGTAGGGGACGTCCGGTTTCGAGATCGAATAGACGGACGTGGCCGGAGTCAACGGTATAGAGGACGCCATTCTTAACGGCGCTACCTAAGGGATCACGGAGTTCTAGACCGTCCCGGGTGGCGCCGACCCACTTCGGCGTATGCACGCTCCCATCGGGATTGATAAGTGAGACGTAACCATCATTCGCAGCGTCGTTATCGCCCCGGTTGCCGGTATTCATGGCCAGAATCAGGTTCTTGTTGGGATCAAAGGTACAGCTTTCAGAAAAATGAAAGCTGCCGAAGACCTTCACGTTATCCGACATCGGCTGCCATTGTCCGGCTTCATTGTTTGCACCGATGGGGTCACCAGCCGCAAAGTCCTGCGCGAGAGCTGGGACAGTCAAGGCAACGGTGATGAGGATGGCTGTAAGGCTTCGACGGCTCACTGAATCCAATGTTAGTACTTTCATGATCGATGAATTCTCCATTTACAGTCTATTCTGTCGGAAACAACGTTCCCTAGCATACCAACTTCTAACCAGCTGGTAGATGGCGAAAAAAGAGGCATACGTTCTGCTCACATTTGGCGATGCGCGGAGCGGCTGCGAAGGTGATTCAGGCACTGGCTGGCCACGCCAACCTCACGACGACGCAGCGGTACATGCACCGCAGTCCGGCGGCAATCGAGAGCTCGATCAAGCTCCTTGATCAGCCGGTGTCTGATCTCGTGCGGTGAGATATAGGGGAGACGACAGTCGCTTCAACGTAGAGACGTTAGCCGGATAACATAGAATGAATTAATCGATTACTTCATGAGACACACCAACGGTTGTTGCAAACAACATTCGGAGAATAATGCCGTTCCAATCCGGTCAATCAGGTAATCCGTACGGTCGTCCGACGACTGTAAAAGGTATTGTGCAGGCAGTGGGTTGCTGTGGCGGAACAAAAAGAAGTAGGGTTACGCCGCACAGTAAGAAGGAAGGGTAAAAAGAAAAGATGCTGTATCACTGGCTTACCATTACTTTGGTCCTCACCTTTACGATGCCAGCCTTTGGGCAAACGAGGGACGAGGATGAAGAACAAGACAGACCTGTCGAGTTCGAAGAACAGGTCGTCGTTACCGCCTCACGCGCCGAACAGGAACTTGTCAATGCACCCGCGGCAGTGAGCGTAATCTCGAGTGAAACGATTCAGAATTCGCCGGCAGTAAGCGTGGGTGAACTACTGCGCTCTGTGCCAGGCGTCAATGTGTCCCAGATCTCCGCGCGCGATATCAACGTGACCGCTCGTGGCTCCACATCCTCGCTGTCGACCAGCCAGCTCGCGCTGGTAGACGGTCGCAGTATTTACCTAGACTTTTTCGGTTTGGTCATGTGGGATCTGATTCCCACGAATTTTGATGAGATCAAGCAGATCGAAGTGATCCGGGGTCCGGCATCGGCGGTTTGGGGCGCCAACGCGATGAGTGGCGTGGTCAATGTGATCACCAAGTCGCCGCGCGAACTCGCCGCTGAAGGTGGCACAAGCTTTACGTTTGGCGTGGGGAGTTTCGGCCGGGACGTTCCGGGACGGAGTGACAGCGCAGGCAGTCTGTTCTATACGAACGGTTCTCAGGCAGTCGCAGTCAATGACCGCTGGGCATACAAAATCTCGGCTGGCTTCTACAGCCAGGACGCACTCGCCCGCCCCGCGGGCAGTATTTCGAATGCCTTCAAAACACCGTACCCGGCGTTCCCTAATACTGGCACTTCGCAACCGAAGTTCGACCTGCGCGTAGACCGCGACTACGCCGACGGTGGCCGGTTGTCCCTGTCCGGCGGCATCGCGGGAACCGAAGGCATCGTTCACAGCGGTCTCGGACCCTTTGACGTGCAGCGAGGGACCCGCATGAGTACCGCGAGCCTCAGTTACGACCGCGGTGCCCGCCACATCGGTGTCTTTACCAACATATTAGATGGCGAGGGCTCGAACCTGCTGACCGTGGCTGCGGCGACATTAAAACCTTTACCACTGATTTTTAAGACCAAAACATTCGATGTTAATGCTACCGATGTAAGTCTAATCGGCACGCGGCACTTGCTGACTTATGGCGGTAATTATCGGCACAATACCTTCGACATCTCACTCGCTCCGACCGGCGGATCTCGAAATGAAGGCGGCGCGTTTCTGCAAGACGAGATCTTCCTCTCGAATCATTTCCGATGGGTGATCGGTGGGCGCGTCGATAAGTTCTCGTCTGTCGAGAAACCAGTGTTCTCTCCGCGTACCACGTTTATGATCAAACCTACGCCTTCGCAGACCGTTCGGGTGTCGTATAACCGAGCGTTCCGTGCACCGTCGTTCATCAACAATAACCTTGGCACAGCAATACTCAACCAGGTCGACCTGAGCGCCCTACACCCGCTTGTGTCCAACTTTATTTTTCCTGTGGCCGCGCGCGGTAACCCCAACCTCAAGCAGGAGACGATGACCGCAATCGAACTCGGCTATACGGGCGTGATTGGCAGCCGTGCCACAGTGAACGCGTCGGTGTACTGGAATCGAACTGAAGACGGCATCTTCTTCACTCAGATCGGTACATACAGCGGAGCCAACGCGCCAGCCACGTGGCCGGCGGTACTGCCGAATTTTCTGATTGATTTCATCCCGGATCCAGGGTTGCCGTCGCTGTTCACGTATCGAAATTTGGGTACCGTGAAGGATAAGGGGATCGAGCTTGGCGTGGACGGCAAAGTAAACCAGTATGTCAACGCATTCGCGAACTACTCACACCAGTGGACCCCAGTAGTCGAGGGCTTCGCCCTGTCAGAGGTCAATCTACCACCGCAGCACCGGCTCAATGTGGGAACGAATTTCTCCACTGATCGTTACTTTGGTAACGTGACGCTTAATTACACGGACGCGGCATTCTGGCAGGATGTGCTCGATGCTCGGTTCGCGGGTAGCACTGACGCCTATACAATTGTCAACGCTGGGTTTGGCGTACGCTGGCACGATGGGCGGTACGTTACCAGCTTGAAGGTTGCCAATCTAAGTGACGCGGACGTACAACAACACGTATTCGGCGACATCATGAAACGTCAGATCGTCGGCGAACTCCGCGTCAACTTCTAGACTGCGAGTAGGGAGCCTAGCATTGCACCTTGTCGGTTGGCACTCAACCACGCGGTCGCGCCGCCACTGTTTCCGCCGGCAGAAACAGTGGCTCACGCGGGTGCGCGGCGAGTTCATCATCCGTCTGTGCGGCGACCTTGAGCGGGTCCAGCGGAACCGGCGGCGGGCGGTTCAACGGCGATCGGGTTCCAGTCTCTAGTACCTTTGACCAAGGACCGACAAGTGGCCTCTATCTTCCATCCAGGATTCGGTTCCACTCATCCACTTGCTCCTTCTGTGCCGCAAGAAGCGAGGTAGGGTCGCCCTCGATAACAATTGTCGTCATAACGTCATCTTGTGCGATGGCATCAACGACGTCCTGCCCTGAAGAAACTTTGCCGAAAACAGAATGTACGTCGTCCAGGTGAGGGGTAGGCACGTGAGTGATAAAGAACTGGCTTCCGTTGGTTCTCGGTCCTGCGTTAGCCATTGACAATGTGCCAGCCGAGTTGTGCCGAAGCGAGGGACTGAACTCGTCGGCGAACTGGTAGCCAGGGCCCCCGCTCCCGGAGCCGGTTGGGTCACCTCCCTGAATCATGAAATTGGCAAGGACCCGGTGAAACTTCAGCCCGGCGTAATAGCCCCGCTGCGCCAGGTTAACGAAGTTCGCTACGGTCAAAGGGGCCTCCACAGGAAAAAGAGTCACATGGATGTCTCCCTTTGTTGTCGTGATGACGGCTGCTAGTTCGTTCCCTTGGATTGCCGAGATGGGCATTACGATTGAACCTCCACTGAATGCGGCGAAAACCGAAGCCATGGCCAATAGTCTTGAAATCTGCATGTAGTTTTCTCTCTTTTCTTAGTCACCCTTACTTCACAGACGACCTCCGTCGTCGTCATCGGCTATCTTCGACGATGACGATGATCGTGTAGACGTGATCCTACCGCGCCGCGGCGGGCGGTTCAACGGGGACGAGGATTAGGGATTACGCGGCAGATTCAATTCGTGATGTTCACGGGTCACTCGACCGCGACCTGCCGCGAGTGCCAACACAAGGTCAACCTCGATGTGCTCGTCGTTGAGGACGGTGTGTTTACGCTGGGGCACCGGATGAGCAGCTGTTGCGCAATCGTGCGATTAACCGCGTTGAATCTTCCACCCGCAAGCGCTAGGTAGCGGTGATCGCCTCCATAGGGTGGGTGGTGAAACAACGCACGACGGCGTATGATACGCCACCGAAGCAACAGATGGTGCGGTTCTATCAGGTCACGGCGCTGCTGCCGGTGGTGAAGACCCCGGCGCCGCCGCAGTATGCACGCTAAGCCTGTTACCAAGAGATTTGCATGAACATTCGTTTCGACAATAGTTACGCGCGTCTCCCAGAGCGTTTCTTCGTAAAACAAGATCCTGCTCCCGTTCCTGCGCCGACGCTCATTCGGTGTAATCATGTTCTGGCGGCGAAACTGTCAATCGATAAGGACTGGTTGCAATCGGACGATGGTCTTGCGATGTTCGCGGGGAACCGAATCCCAGAGGGCGCTGACCCACTGGCGCAAGCGTACGCGGGGCATCAATTTGGAGGATTTTCGCCACAACTGGGTGATGGGCGCGCCCTGTTGCTGGGAGAGATTCTTGATATCGATGGTGTGCGTCAGGACGTGCAGTTGAAAGGTTCTGGGAGGACACCGTTTTCCAGGGGTGGAGATGGCAAGTCTGCGCTGGGCCCAGTTATTCGCGAATACATTGTGAGCGAAGCGATGGCCGCTCTCGGCGTGCCTACGACGCGGGCGCTGGCGGCGGTCGCGTCCGGTGAGCGTGTCAGGCGCCAAGAAGGGCTGTTACTGGGTGGCGTATTTACGCGGGTGGCCACAAGTCACATCCGTGTTGGCACCTTTCAGTACTTTGCCGCGCGGAAGGATACCGAAGCGGTACGCCTGTTGGCGGACCATGCAATCGCGCGGCATTACCCAGACGTGGCCGACGAAGCAGAACCCTATGCGGCATTGTTGGAGGCGGTCGTGTTGCGGCAAGCTGATCTGATCGCGCAGTGGATGTCACTCGGGTTTATCCACGGGGTGATGAACACGGACAACGCCGCGATCTCCGGTGAGACCATCGACTACGGGCCGTGCGCGTTCATGGATACCTTTCATCCGAAATGTGTTTTCAGTTCGATTGATACGGGCGGACGGTATGCGTGGGGAAATCAGCCGAATATTGGACTGTGGAATGTGACCCGTTTTGCGGAAACCTTGGTGCCATTGTTGTCCGACAACCAGGACGATGCGATAAAGAAGGCAGAACAGGTGCTCTCGCAGTACTCCGACCGATCCGAGAGCGAATACATCGCACGGTTTCGTGCCAAGTTGGCGCTGTCGGAAACGGCACCCGTCGAGATTATTCACGAGTGTCTGGAATTGTTGAGTGCTCAGGCGATTGATTTCACGGTGTTTTTTCGACGACTGACGAAAGTCGCGGATGGCGGGGAGTCGGAGCCGGTTCGCAAATTGTTTAAAGATGCTGCCGCGTTTGATGTCTGGTGTGCGAAGTGGTCGAAAGAGGCTGACACGGTGACGCAGCTCTCAGTGATGCGTGCGGTGAATCCTGTGCGAATTCCACGGAATCATCGCGTCGAGGAGGCTATACAGAACGCTTACAGCGGGGAGTACGCACCGTTTCACCGGCTGGTCGATGCCCTTTCATCGCCGTACAGCGACAACGCTGAGTACTCGGAGTACGAAGTGCCGCCGCGGCCTGAGGAAATAGTTCGCGAGACGTTTTGTGGTACGTAATCTTTTCTATATAAGGCACGGTGGGTGGTGGTCTTGACGAGCAATGACAAGGGCTCTGTTAACGGAGAAGCATGGTTCCAGGAGAGCTGTCACGCTCAGATTCTTTAAGACAATTTATCTTGTAGGTGAGGTAGTAGACGGTGAAGAAAAACGTGGGAACTCCATGAAACCAAGAACTGGAATGAGGGGCTGACCCCAACAGAGTATTTAGACGATTACGAACCTTAAACGCCCAAGTTACTAAGCACACCTCAAATGTCCAAAGAAAAAAAGAAGAAAGAACAGTCAGAACTTCCGAGCCAAACAGACTTAGCACCAGTAATGACGCGTTCATCCACGCCAAAACCGTAATTGTCACAGTCAACGTCTCTGAAAGGTACAAGTGTGACTCTCGTGGCTCTAGGGAAGCATTGATTGACTCGGTCAATCTGTTCAGAAAGTACACACCCCACACATTCAAAGTAATTATTTGAAGAAGAATCGCGCCTGGTGTCGAACGAGTTGGGAGTGCTTGGATCTTTATACGAGTCTCGGGCTGATTGGTTTGACCCGTCGAAACATCGAGAGCGGGAGATGTTGGGGGCGTTGTTTCTTCAGGAACTTCCGTCGAGGACGGTATCGGAGACGACGTTACTGTCTGGGGTGACAGCTCCGTTGGCGATGGGAGTGATACCTCGGATGTCGTGCCACGGTAAACCGGTGACCCGCAGGCATGGCAATACTTCGCGATAGCCTTTGCCTTGGTACCACAGTTGATGCAATAAGTCGGTTTCAGATCGCTGTTAGCATCGGCCACGCGCATCCTCCGCCTCCCGCGACGAACGGGAAGTCTTCTAGCCTACCGCGGCGCGGCGGGCGGTTCAACGGAAACGAGGATTAGGGATTACGCGGCAGATTCAATTCGTGATGTTCACGGGTCACTCGACCGTGATTTCCGCCGCCGGCACTCGAGAGCGCGATCAAGCTTCTTGATCAGCCGGTGTCTGATCTCGTGGCCAGAAGAGCCGAGTCGGTCAGCGTTGGAAACCCTCGTATAGAATGGTCGGACCGGTGAGCACAGAACGTTGGACGACCGACAACGTCCCGGACCTCAGTGGTCGGGTCGAAGTGGTGCTCGGTGCGAACACAGGACTTGGTCTCGAAACTGCGAGGGGATTGGCTGCGAGCGGCGCATCAGTGGTGCTGCCCAATGTAGCCAAGAGCTAATCTCGCCGATGGAATGGAGTCAGAAGATGACGAAGAAATCCCTGCTGATCATTGGCCTCCTCGTCGAAATGTCGTTGGTCTCGGTGGCCAACGCTCAACTTCCGATCGTCGAACCGGAGGAAGTAGGGTTTGCCTCAGAACGGCTGAGCCGAATCCAAGACCATTTTGCCACAAGAGTCGACAACGGCGAGATCGCTGGGATCGTCACACTCGTGGCCCGTCATGGGAGGATCGCCCACTTCAGTGCCCTCGGCTATGCCAATGCTGAGCAGGAACTGCCGATGGAGAGGGACACGATCTTCCGCATCTACTCGATGACCAAGCCGATCGCATCCACCGCGTTGATGATGCTGTACGAGGATGGCTTGTTCCAGATGACGGATCCTCTATCCAGATTCATTCCCGAGTTCGCCAACCTGCGGGTACTCCGCACGCCCACCTCGCCGCTGGACGAAACGGTCGCCATGGAACGCGAACCCACTGTGCAGGACGTGCTGCGTCACACGGCGGGCTTATCGCATGGGCTGGGCGTGAGCGAGTATGACCGGCACTTCGTGGAGACTGGCATCTTCGGCACAGAGACCTCTCTTGAGGAGATGATGACCGCGCTGTCGACGATCCCCTTGGTGAATCAACCAGGTGAGATGTATCGCTACAGTGTGGGTCCCGACGTCGCGCTGCGACTCGTCGAAGTCATTGCAGGGATGCCAGCCGATGACTACCTGGAGCAACGTATGTTTGGGCCCCTCGGTATGGACGACACCGGGTATTGGGTTGACGCAGATGGTGCCGATCGCCTGGCGCCGGTGCACTGGCTCAAAGACGGCGAGTTGGTCCCGCTCGACGACGAGTATGGTCATCCGCAGGGCGGTGTGCTGGTGCAACCCTGGTCGGTGAACAGCTACACGTTCGATCACGAATTCAAAGGTGGGAGTTTTGGGCTGCTCTCGACAGCGGAGGACTACTGGCGGTTTGCCCAAGCCATGCTGAATGGTGGCGCGCTGGATGGTGAACGGATCATCGCGTCGCGGGTCGTCGACTACATGCGCCGGAATCATCTGACCGACCAACAGCTGGCAACGCTCTCAGCGCTGGGGGCTCAGGGGTTTGGGCTTGGGTTTGGCATTATCGAGGATCCGGCTGCTGTCGGATACGTTTCCAGCGAGGGCACGTTCTACTGGGGAGGTGCCGCCGCCACGACGTTCTGGATCGATCCGGTCGAAGAGATCGTCGTGGTCGCGATGACCCAACACATGGGCGTCCGCACGACGGGTTCAATTCGAGGCGAGCTCGCTGCCCTCGTCTACGGTGCGCTGGAGGACTGACGCTCTCGAACGCGTTGCAGGGTGTGAACGCTTTACCCGATGAGAACGATATCGTTACCTGTACTTCTTGGCGTCGGCGCTCTGGCCTGCGACTTTGTAGGGTTCGCCCAGGAGGATCTGGTCAACATAGTTCAACTTCCTTTAAGTTGTGCGCAGTGGTCGACTTTTGAGATCGCTTCTCTGACGAACTCATCCATTCCGTCCGACTTCTGAGTTGCAGTTTCGCTGTTATCAACAACCGCAAAGGCTTCCTTTGTCCCACCGACAATAAGTCCATCCGCGTCGATTTGCACCATGTACTGTTGGTCGCTGCCAAAATGCACAATAATACTTTCGGTACCTGTCAGCTGTAAGCCCCCGCCAACTTCGTAAAAGTTGATATAAACCATTAGCTTCTTGGAGTTCTTCTCGCTGGGCATTTCATGTCTCCTTAGCGTTACAGAAAAGAGGCCTCAGTGGTCCGTGTTAAGGTTGGCCATAGGTGACAGGCTTGTGAGTAGTCCATATTTGTGCATCCTTCAAAGAACAGGATAGGGCAGGTCGGAGACGTGTCCTCATGGGAGTCCGTTTTACCCTTCCGCGTATCTGTTGAACTGTCCCGTACTCCACAGTAGTCTATAGACCTGACCATTCGTCGGGGTAGTCAGAAGGAGTCTATCTGCGTTTGCCACGACCGTTCCTGAATCGCTGTCACTACGCTGCGGTTGTGGCGTTTTCTCAGCCGGTGATACAGGTGTCCTCGTGAACGACGACCCATTCTGCTCACTCGACTATGACGAGTGGAATCACAAGCTCATTGACTACTTCTTTCCGAGTTCAACGCCGACAGGTACTCAGGTCAAGTTAAACCTGGATGACGAGACGCTGACCCACGACTTGCTGGGTGAAAAAGACGATCTCATAACTGCCGTTCTGTTAAAAGCCGAAGACGAGGGCTGTGCCACGATTCAAACGCTCGGGACAAAGCTACGCAAACGCTGGCACCAGCAGGTCAAGAACGAGCCAGTGGAAGGAAAACAACCGCTTCCACCGTTTGTCGCAATCCTTGGCGTCTACGTCCTTGCTGTGGATTACCAACAAGACGATTTCAAGCCGCACAATTTCTACGACCGGCTACATGCCCTCCTGGAACAACCCGAAACAAGAATTACAGGTCTAAAACCGTCGTTCAAACTATGGAAGAGTCTTGAAGACTGGTTAAAGGATTGTTGCCGTGGCCGCCGCGGTGTTTTCAGGACCGCCCACGTCGGCGAAAACCAGCACATTGGGATTCCTAAACGACAGAGTTTAATCGTGCCTCGAGAACGCCCCTGCCTTGAGAAGGCGTTCCACAAACACCAACTCATCCCAGGCTCTAACCCGGAAGACCGACGACTCCAAGACGCGACAAAATCAGCCGACGGGCTTCTAGTGAGAACCAAAAACGCACTGAAAAAATGGCCAACAACTTCCGAAAGTCGTGATCTGCTCGACGCGGTTCGTGTCCAGTTTGATAATTGGGATGCGGATACGTTTTTGGATTCTGAGGATGCCCGAGCGTTTGACTACCTTCGTCTTACTCTCCAACTCAGTGTTGAGAACGAAAAAATTACCACAGGAATCTTCACAACTCAGTTGGTACCGGGTCTGACCGACCAGGAAGAGAACCCTCTCACCATGACGCAGCCATCAGGTAAATTTCTCACTGGGGAATTCACGCTGTTGGCAGGAGACAGAGACTCCGATCGTTCCATCCTCGTCGACGTGGCCAACAGTCCCGAATGGGCCGAGCACATTTCCTGGTTCGATCCGATGTCATTCGCCATCGCAAGCAGGAAAGCCACGCTGACGCGCGGTAAACAGAGACATTTACTGTTCAAACGGGATGACAGTCACAATCAGGTGTTCCATGAGATACAGAAATCTGACCTTCAACCGGACCAGAAATACTTACTAGTCAACCGGAACCCATTACCCGACAAATGTCCGTCTGGGCTCGGTACGTTCGTAGAGAATCTCCGCTGGAAACAGATCGGGACCATCGACGCATACTACCGTCCATTTGCATATCTCCCGGACGAGAGCGGCGCGGAACCCGAACCGAAGTGTCGCTTCGAAGGTGGTATTCCGTCAGTGAAGGGAGAGCGCGCCTTCTTCCCCTTCGGATTACCAGACATTCGAGTCACCGTGCCGCGAGGTTGCAAGAATGTGCGCCTCTCTGCGATTGGATACCAGGAGGACGGAGGAGAACACTCGCTTCAGCTAGAAGGCCCAACAACAATCTGCGCCAGCGAGATCTTGGGTGAATCGTCAAGCACTGAGACCGTCTATCGCTTGCCAGAAGTCGACGAAGAAATAGTCCGAGTTAACGTCTGCCTCGGAAGCGCAGAGCCAACAGACAGGACGCTACGTTTCTTCATCGACCGTTTCCCCGTCAGCGACACGCTGCCAGAGCCTGTTGGTCGAACCCGATTCGGTTCCATCACCACCGCCAACGAAGACCTTGAGGTCTGTGGAATCACGGTCTGTGGGAACAGTGACAGACAACCCCGGCCAGACTCCTTTCCCGTCGCAACCACGCCGTTGACGCAAGGGAGCAAGGTGATACCCGATGACGACGTCACCATCCGTCTGATGCAGTTCATGCGCATCCGGGGACAGGTTTCTTGGAGCGACGCAAAGTTTCGACTGCCACGGTGTCTTCGCCCGATGGACCCAGCCAAGCCTCGCTGGCTCTTCGTCCATGAAATCCAGCGCTTCCATGCGCTTGGCATCCTCGAACTCGAAGAGAATCCGGATCGTGGGGGATTTAACAGGGTCGTGGCGTTGCCGCCGCGCCTGGTGTTGTTACCGAGACTCGCGAACCGAGGCTGGCACGGAAACACTGGCCCTGACACGCCCTATCAAGCCCTGCTTGTCGGATGCTGGATGCCTAAGGAGTTGGAGAAGATCAAGCGTGTCGCGAAAAGGGTGGGGCCTGAACTCTGCTGCATCTCAGCGGGCGAAAAGGGCCGAGAGTATTACACCCGATCACTCTTTGTGCATAAGGAGAGACTAGATTGGCTGCAGGCGGTGGCGGAGGAGATTGGTGTGCCCTTTGACGGAGACGCTCCGTTTGCCTGTCAACTCTCGCGCGTGCTCCCATCCGTCACAGAACTTGCCGAGTCGCCGAATTGGAAGCCTGGAGAGCCACTCAACTACAGGCCGATCAAATGTTTCGACCCGCGCAATCTGTGTCTCGTTGAGCCTCCACCCCACCAGGAGGATCGCTTCGCATTCTGGGAGTGCCGCGACCCAGACACGACCCTATGGAAGTTTTTTCTCGTTGAGAAAAACAAGGGCTTTCTGCGGGTCAGCGACCGACAGATCGGACGCTGGTTCGTCCGAAGACAGCTGTATCCTGAGACGCCAATTCCTGAGACACAAAGTACGATTGAGGTTCCAAGGGAGTTGCGCTTTCCTTTGTTTTTGGAGCGCATGCTCACGCTCAGCTCGGGATCGGCGCCAGAACTTTGGCGCTACGCGCAAGCCAAGTCGCCCTTTCGTTTTAGTGGACGACGCGAAGAGTTTCACATCCCCGAACCCCCTTCCAAATCGCGGACAGACTGGCGGGAGAACAACGAGACCTGCTCCGGCATCTTCGTACGCTATCCCGGAGTGTACGACAAGGTTCTTACCTGGTCACGCGGTGAAGGGATGCCGATGATAGGCGTCAAAACGAAAAGTGTTTCACTAGCGACCAAGGCGATGCGATGACGAACCAACTGATTGATCCAATTGCGCCGGTGGAAACCGTTCGCGATCATCTCATCAGATACATCGAAACGGCTTTTGACACCCGCTTCAAAAGTTTCAACGAAGAGCGAAAGGCGCTACTGCAGGATAGTGCCGCATTAGCGGCAACGCCAATTCTCGAAATTCCCCCCGAGTACGAGGAAGACCGGACCGTCAGCGAGCTTAACGCACGCGACTTGCCCGGCATGTCCGACGCGCAGATTGCACTCTTCAAACGAGTCGTCACCGCAACACGGGGACTCGTGGAGGCCGACTGGAAGCTCTACCACCACCAAACGGAGATGCTCAAGCACTCGCTTGCAGGAGCGCCCTCCATCATTACCACTGGGACCGGATCGGGAAAGACGGAGGCCTTTCTCTTACCCATTTTCGCGCAGTTGGTCCGTGAGGCTTCTGACTGGGCCCCCCTTCCACCACGGGGGGTAGACAACTGGAAAGGTCACCTTCCGGGACGAGACATTCTCACGAACAATCGGCGACGAAACCTCCGACAAGAAACCACCATTCATCAACCCGCTGTACGCGCACTGCTCTTGTATCCGATGAATGCGCTTGTCGAAGACCAATTGACCCGACTCCGCTCCGCCTTGGATGGCGACGCCGTGCGTCATGTGTTCGACACAGCCATGGGTCGACATCGATTCTATTTTGGGCGGTACAACGGGGACACGCCCGTACCGGGCCACTCTAAGAAACTGAGTAATCATGGGCGGTGGGAAGCGCATTCGAGAAAACGCGCCGAACTCCGAACGAAGTTGGATCAACTCTGGAAGACGTCGCAGCGCGTTAAAAAATTCATCGCGGACAATCGAAAGCTGCCGAAGGGCGATAAACAGAAACTTTCGGAAAGCGCATTGGCGGACCGACGACATTTCTTTCCGCGGGTTGTTTTCGACTCCGCCGAGTTGCTGCACCGCTGGGAAATGCAGCAAACGCCACCCGACATCCTGATCACGAACTACAGCATGCTCCAGATCATGCTCATGCGGCAGGGGGACCAAGACATCCCGGACGATCTTGGCGATAGCGACATCTTTGACCACACCCGGAAATGGCTGCAGGCATCATCGGCACACATCTTTCACCTCGTTGTGGACGAACTGCACTTAAATCGTGGAGCGGCCGGAACCGAAGCCGCTTACTTAATCCGTTTGTTACTGGAGCGGTTGGGGTTGGACCCCGAACATCCCCAACTCAGAATCCTCGCTTCGAGCGCCTCGCTCTCAACCAATTCTGAAACAGACAAGAAAAAAAGCCAGGAATTCCTGGCGGATTTCTGGGGCGTGTCGGACCCCCACCGCTTCGAGCTCCACGAGGGCCGCCTCCGTACCCCTTCACCAGGGACCATCGATCGGTGTCTTCCCGTTGAACCCTTCGCAGCGCTCGGCTCGGCCCTACCTCTGGCTGGTGACTCACCGCGCGCAAACGAACTCCTGGCTGACATTGCCCGCGCAGTTAAGAGCCCACCCCCTGAACACTCGGTGCGGGCGATTGTCACCGCATTGGCGAATCAGTGGGACCTCAGTGCGCGCCTGCGTGCCGGTCTTGGGTCCAATGGAAAGCCAAGACCGCAAACGGAGGAAGCCTTTGCTACGTCCGTGGCACTGTTTGGCAAACACGACAATGCATCGCCCGCGCTGCGCGGACTCTTTGCGTTGTTCCAAGCACTGCCCGAGGACGATCGAAAAGCCCTTCACATAGCCCGTTTTCGCATTCACGCCTTCTACCGAAACCTCGAAGGACTGTGGGCGGGACCGCGGCGGCTCGGCGGCGACCCCTTGGAACGGGCGCGCGCATTCGGGAAAGTGTTTTCTGAACCGAAAAGAGTTCTGGACCCGGACACCGGGGCGCGACTTCAGGAGCTACTGTATTGCGAACATTGCGGCACCGTACTCTTCGCGGGTGGTCGGATCGGGCAGGAAGAGCCTGACGACATACTGGGCGGCACCACAATCGCTAGTTGGGAAATGACAGCGACAGAACCCGACCCCGATCGACTGCCATTTCAGTCTGAAGCCGAGCTCACAGAGTTTAAATCCCATAAAGAACTTGTCGTGTTTTGGCCCGGACTAAAACCACATGACGTCGCCACAGACGAGTGGACGGAGCTTAACCGCGAGCAACTCAGACGTGCCGGTGGCATCCCGTCAAAGGTTCCGCGGAACGAGCCCGACGCTCATTATCGCTGCGTGTGGAAACAAGCGTGGCTTGAGCCGGAATCAGGAGTCATTCGCTGGTTGTCGTCGCCAACGGGCGTCTCTGGCTGGCTCTACACCTTGGTGACGGAGGAAGCATCCACCCTCGCGGACTACGACACGAAAGCGGAACACATGGCCGGATTGCCCACGATTTGTCCGGACTGCGGAGCGGACCACTCCGAACGAATGCGGCAGAGTCCGATCCGGAATTTCCGGCCCGGGTTAAACCAGATCGCCCAGGTGATGGCACGGGCGACCCGGCTCGGCCTGGAACCCGTGACAGCCATGGCAAAAATGGTGGCGTTCTCGGACTCTCGGGAACAAGCCGCAGTCCTGTCAGCACAAGTTGCGCTGCGCCAATTTGAGGATTCCGCCCGCCGTATCATCGCACACTGGTGTCAGGACTATCGTGACACCGCGAAGCAACGTGCCGAAATCCTACGGAGGCTCGAAGACGGTCAGACTCAGAAAAGTATTTTGGAGGGGTATCGTGCGCATAGCAATGAGATTGCTACAATCGCCGGTTGGATACACGACAAAAACGAATCGGTAGATCAAGACCGTAAAAAAGAGGCAATCAAGCAACTTGACCGTATCTGTGGTCAACCGGTCAGTCGACTGCGCGAGCTCGTAGGAGAAGAAGGTGGGTTGATGCCGGGCACCCTGGTCAGAGAGCTCATTAACGAGGGTATGAATCCAAACGGTCTGGCCGATTGGGACAAGAAGACGGCAGAGACTATTTACTGGGCAGCACTCTTTAAGCGACAGGACAACGGCCGTTGGGGCTGGCATCCCGACGTCGGAAGGGACCCGGATTTTTCAGAGAAGCGGCAGAGGTTAATTGGGCGCAGAACCGCGACTGAACCCCACGGCACGATCCGGTACCTGTTGATCAGGCTTCTGTTTAGTCGGTCCTATTTCGGCTTAGAGCGTATGGGCATGGGGCGCTTTGTCTTGCCTCCTGGCAACGACGAGGTGAATCGCCAACTTGAGAACGACGCCAAGCGACTCGATCAATCGCCCGAGAGTCTCCGGTCGGTGTGCGAAGGATTCATTGAGGTCCTCGGGTCTCAGATATTCCGAATCTCACCACCGTCGAACCCAAGGTACGACGAACCCAAAGCTAACTTCGCGGACAGAGGCGTAGCCACTATTGGGGACAACCCCAACAATCCAGGGCTAGGGGCAAAGAAGAAATTGCTGCGCCTGTTTATTTATCGCGCCGCCGACAAGCTGGGTGTCGAGCCGATGACGCTCGCGACCACGGTCTCCGAGGTGCTTCAACACAGTCGTCACGGCGATCGTTTTATTCTGGACTTTGACCATTTATGGATTGCGTTTCCCGATGAAAAAGACCCCGTCTGGCGCTGCGCTAATTGTCGCCGGCCACACCTCGACCCGCATGCCGTGGTCTGCGCGGCCTGTGCACACCCCGTTTTTTTGCGAACCGAGGAAACCGTCCGCGAGTTACGGGAGGCGCACTTTTACGCGCCGCCCGCATCAGGTGATACCGAGATCAGACGGATTGCATGCGAAGAACTCACCGGTCAAACCGATGATCCCCTGATGCGACAGCGGCGATTCCGGGACATCCTCCTCCCAGGCGAGCAGTCAAATGATCCCGTCCCTCATGAAGTCGTTCCGCATTTTGAAACAGTCGATTTTCTCAGCGTAACCACGACCATGGAGGTGGGTATAGATATCGGCTCTCTGAGCTCGGTGCTCATGGCGAATGTACCGCCGGAGCGGTTTAACTATCAGCAGCGTGTTGGGCGAGCTGGACGGAAGGGGCAGCCCTTTGCATACGCGGTTACCCTCTGCCGGAACACGTCCCATGACGCGTTCTACTTTGAGCAACCGTCAGAAATGGTCGGCACGCCGCCGCCAATTCCGTTCCTGGCGATGAGCCGCCCCGAGATCGCGAGGCGGGTGCTTACCAAGGACTTGCTGCGACAATTCTTTTGGGCGAACGGTGTTCGCTGGCATTCGGGACCACGTGACGTTCACGGGGAGTTTTGCACGCTAGAACAATGGAGGAACGAATACCGGAGTCTCTTCACGGCATGGCTCAAAACTAATCAGAAACTCCTCGGTGAACTCTCAGCGGTCGTTACCCGGCGTTCGGAAGTGAAACCAGACGAACTCCAGGCCTGGACCAATGAGCACCTCGTAGACGACATAGATGGCGCGTCGACCACCACAAACCGGAACGATGGTGCTCTGAGCGAATGCCTCGCCGAAGGTGGTCTGCTGCCGCTGCTCGGCATGCCCACCCGGGTGCGTGATCTCTACCTGGATCTTTCTGTGTCACAAGGACAAGGGAATGCAGCACAAGCAAAAGAGAGCCTCATTGATCGGGACCTTGACCTTGCAATTACGGAATTCGCGCCCGGCAGCACACGGATCAAAGACAAACGTCTCTACGACTGCAACGGATTTACCCCAAAGCTGATCAGGAGAAGGAATCGTAGAGGCGATATCGAATGGACGCCGGATGGTGACGCACTTGAGCACGGTCGCCACATACTATGGTGTCCCGTATGCTTGTACTTTGCTGCGCTTACTCAACCGACCGAAACATCCTGTCCGGAATGCGGCAACCCAGTTGGCACCGATGCGGCTGAAGCGCTCTGCTGTAAGGTGGAACAACCTGCCGCGTTTCGGGTGCAGAACCGAGAAGCACGGGTAACCGGCGAAGACGATGAGCGCGGTACAAGAACGCGATCGTTCATCGCCGTCCCGAAGGACACCGCGGAACACCGTCGCCATGCCAACGCGGCGTTGACGTGTGGATTCATTTCGCTTTATCGGATCAACGATAATCGACGGGACCTGTTTGCAGTCAGGAAAGGGCGACACGATGAAAACCCCATTGCCCAAGGACGTTCTCAAAATCATGGACCACACACGGGCCAAATGATTGAGGCCTCGGAAGAGGACCAGCCGGACAACGTAGACCATGTCGGAATTTATACGAATAAGAAGACAGATGTCTTGCGTATCCGACATCGGAAAGTGCCGGTTGGTCTGCAACTGGACCCGCGGGCTGGTCCAGCAGTCAAAGCCGCGTTCTACTCGGCCGCCGAACTCCTGCGGCGTGCGTGGGCACTCGAACTAGACATTGCCCCTGAGGAATTTGACGTCCCGCCGATCGAAGCGGTTCTTATGGACGGCCCCGACCCATCGTGGCAAGGCGTCATCACGCTCGCCGATCACCATCCGAACGGTGCCGGTTTCGCAAAAGAACTTGAGCGACAGTGGCAGGACGATTTCCTGTCTCGCCTTCTTTTGGGACAGACACGCTTTACCAAACGGATCTTGGATGTAGAGAATCACGTGGATTCGTGCCGGCGGGCCTGCTATAGCTGTCTCCGCAGCTATCGAAACCGGTTTATCGATGGGCTGCTCGATTGGCGGCTGGGGTACGACGTCTTGAAACTGCTCGACGATCGTGACTACGCCGTTGGTCTCGATGGCGACTTTGCCGCCACTACCTCGCCGAGTTTGGAGAAGTGGTCGACCTACGCACAATCGGCCGCCGAGGGCTTCGTCGCCACGTTTGGCGATGATGAGGACAGTCACTACGAATACGAACCAGAGCTCCCACTACCCTGCGTGCGACGTACACAGAACGGCGATGTTCGGTTTATCGTTGTCAAGCATCCGCTATGGCGAGATCGGAGCGCACGCGTTGGCAATATCCTCGACCGCACGACGATTGCATGCGATGCGCGTGCCACTCGTGAGGATGCCACGATCTATATCGATGCATTCACGTTACTCCACCGTCCCACGCATGCCCGAAAATACATTCGAGCCGAGATCGTCAGAATGACCAATCCACGCTAGTAAACAATGGACGATTCATACGACATCGGACTACTCCTTGCACCCACTCAGATCGCCGTAACGCAGTACACAGACGCGGTCGACTGTCCGCTCCAGTTTGTCCTTTCCAACAGCTTTAAGAAATCAAAGCGACGACCACCACTGCCGAGCGGTTCCGCCCACCGATACATCGGGACCGTTTATCATCGAGTTATCGAAGCCGCACGAAAGGGTGAGGTTGGTACCCCGCCGACTCGGCCCGCACTCGAACGAAGATGGCAGAACGAGTTGTCCCAGATCGAGTCTGAGGTCCAAGACAACGGCGACGGCGTCTGGTTGCCGTTCGAGCAATCCCATCACGATCTCGAAAGAGCACGACTCCGATGCATAACCATCGCGGAGCAGCAGCAGGTCTCCACCGGTGAATCGGAAGTGCCGTTCCAAACTGCGGGTATCGGACCTGGTACGCGCCACCGCGTGTCAGGGCAAATCGATGCGATCGAAACCCAGAACGGGCGCACGGTGCTCAAAGACTTTAAGTCCGGTCACCTCGATGACCCATCCGGAAAGGTGAAGCCCCAATACCGTGACCAGATGCTTCTCTATGCGGTCCGATATTTTCAATCTCGCGGTTCCTGGCCTGATGCGCTGTGCCTTGTAAATAAATCCGGTCGGCACACGGAGCTTGAGTGGAGTCAGGAGCAGGCGCAAGCGACCTTTCAGTCGGCAATGTCACACCTGGATTTCATCAAGCGAACAATTGGTAGCGGCGGCACACTCCGAGAAGAACGAATCAGAAATCTCGCCAATCCAGACAAAGGCTTGTGTTCACGCTGTCAATATCGGCCGATCTGCCCGGCGTATTGCGCACGTCTCCACCGCGAAGGATTGCTCATCCACCAAGAGTCAAAGTATTCACTCGTAGACACCGTTGGGACGGTTCTCCATGCCACTCAGACGGACACTCGTATTCATGTTCGCCTGCAGTGTTCGGACAACATCGAACGGTCAATACAGAGTCTTCCAGTGCAGGCACAGTGTTTAGGGACATCGGGCGCACAGCCGCTTCCTACTGCTGTCGACCCGATCAGTTCAGGTGACAAGGTCATGGTATTTAATGTTCGACCCCGTCGTTCGCTTTACGGTGCTCACGAGGCACCCGTTCTGAGTGTCGATCGCGCGACCCGTTCATTCAGGACGCCATCGCCGGAGCACGATTAGCCATCGGTTGGAATACAAAGTGCAGAGACCATGTGCTCAACAAGTTTCAGCCAGCATTTTGAAACCGTTGTTCGTACAATTGCCGTAGCCGGTGAATGTTTGTCTCGTAGTGATACTTCTCTCCGGCTTGTGGTGCCGGTTTGTCCTCCGATACGTGAACTTGGCTGCCATCGTTTCGACAGTTCACAACGGTGATGGCGAAGACATCGAATCCTTCCTCGTGGTCTCGCGTTCGTCGCGGCAGCTGATTAAGTTTCTCGATGAGACCCTGAGCATCCCTTGGTTGATTGTGGACAGTGACTTCTGGGTCGCGCTCAGACAACGCGAAGTCGTTCTTACCGGGGCTGACGAACTCCTCAGCGATGTTCACGAGCGAGAGACCCACGGCAATCGCATGAATCGAATTTCCGTGAATCGTACTGTGGCTGGAATTTAATTCGTCGTACAGGCGCGGCTTGGCCTTGCTAAACGCCGTCATGCACGCCTTGGCCTCGACCGCGATGTGCACCGAGCCAACCGGGCATTCACGCAGAACCGGCAACTTACTCAACATTGCTTCCGTCGCGTCGTCCAAGATGATGCCGATGTCATGCGCTTGCTCGGCGAACGTTTTCCGATCGCGTTTCCGATCAGGTCTGTCAGGCCCTGGTGTGCATATCACCAGATCGAGGTTCTTCTTCCGATCGGTCCCGAAATCTCGCATCTCGTGGTTCAACCCGAACCCGATCTTTCCGCCCGTCGCGTGCGCACGGGCGAGAGGGCAGTGCCTGAGGAAGTCGAAGAGCAAACCCCAACACGCCACTTTCGAGTGGTGGTCGCTGCGAGAGTGGTACTGCCACTGGTTGCCATGCTTAAACGGCTGAGGGTAGCCGACACGAAGTACCATCGATGCAGCGAGGATTCGAGGACCGAGCATCTTCCGCTCGGGCAGAGACCCCGACCCGTCTGAGGGCGTCCCTGAAACACTATCCATCAGTCGACTGTCCTTTCTTTCTGCATCCGTTTGAGGTGGTGTTGAAGATCTCGCTCGAATTGAGATGGGTACTTCAGGGAACTTTGTCGCAGCCTCTGAAGGAATCCCGCGGTTGCCCTCGCAGACAGGGGAAGCGTCGGAGATCTAAGAAAATCGAGAAGGCGGATCGTCTTGCGGGACACCGGCCAAGCGGATCGCTCTACCTGAAAAGCCTTGCCCGCGCGACCCCAAGCTGCAACGGGCCATCGCGATCCGACGCTCAGAGGAATTTCAGTACAGGGATCATAGTCTTCTGGATTACTGAGGCGCAGGCCGATCCAATGGGCCACCGGAACACTGACCGCGTTACCGACCAGACGCCAACGTGGTCCGTTCCGTTTCGTCTTGTCCCCGTTGACTGCAGGCAGAGTCCAGTCCTGTGGAAACCCTTGGAGTCGCTCTGCATCTCGAATATGAGGAGTGACGACTGTCCTCTCCTGAGCGATCCAAATCGCCGGCGGAGAAGGAATGCCGACCGTCGATCCACCTTTCAACGTCGGAATGGAATCTACTGCCCAACCTAACCCTCGGAGTCCCTCTGTCCAGTAGAAACCGAACGCTACGCCGCCGGTCCGTTCTGACTGGCGGTCACCGGCATCTGAGTTGAGCAAAATTCCACGGGGATCTTCCGTCCTGGACGCGAGCAGGAGGACACGGCGTCTGCGCTGTGGCAGGCCAAAGGCACGTGTGTCGACCACTCTGTACGCCCACATAAACCCTCTCTGCTCCAGCTCGGTCACGAGGTAGCGCATGGCTCTTCCCCGGTCCAACTGAAGCATGAAAGGTACGTTCTCAATCAAGAGCCATTTCGGGCTAGGTGATGCTCGACACTTTCGACCGATCAGGCGAAACACCTCGCCGATGAGACTGGACTCACTGCCTGCGATACCGGCAGTCCTTCCTGCCTGGCTCAGATCCTGACAAGGGAACCCGGCGGCGACGAGATCAACCTCGGGGAGGCTTCTGAGGGCGCGAATGTCACGTGCGAGTTGTGTCTGCGGAAAACGTTTCTCCAGGACGCGCTGCGCGCTTGGAAGAATCTCACACAGTATTTCGGTCGAATGACCAGCGCGATGAAGGCCGCGTTCGACACCACCGATTCCGGCAAACAACCCTGCGACCGTCAACGACGACCCCTTGTGGTTTGCTTTCCTGCGTTTCGTCGGCATTTTGATTCTTGGGCGTTCAGATCGATCGTTCCACGCTGCTGTGGGACACCGGACCCTCAAAGTCTAGGACCTTTTCTCTGCCAGAAGAAGAGAGATCTTGGAGGCGCGCTGGATGGTGAACGGATCATCGCGTCGCGGGTCGTCGACTACATGCGCCGGAATCATCTGACCGACCAACAGCTGGCAACGCTTTCAGCGCTGGGGGCTCAGGGGTTTGGGCTTGGCCTCATCGAGGATCCGGCTGCTGTCGGATACGCTTCCAGCGAGGGCACGTTCTACTGGGGAGGTGCCGCCGCCACGACGTTTTGGATCGATCCGGTCGAAGAGATCGTCGTGGTCGCGATGACCCAACACATGGGCGTTCGCGCGACGGGTTCAATTCGGGGCGAGCTCGCTGCCCTCGTCTACGGTGCGCTGGAGGACTGACGCTCTCGAACGCGTTGCAGGGTGTGAACGCTTTACCCGAGTTTATCCCAGTCCCCCTGATTCGACCTTGGTCAGGGAGATATAGGGGAGACGGGTCACGTGACATGGTAAAGCCCCTGTGTTTACAGGGGGAAAATGGTGGAGGCGGCGGGAGTCGAACCCGCGTCCGAAAGTATGTCTCCGTAGGACTCTACATGCGTGTCCGTTCTTGATAGTCTCACTTCCAGTGTGAAAGCACGGCAAAAACCACTGAAAGCCAGCCCCGATAAATCTCACTACCACGCGTCGGTGCCGCACGCGGTAGCCAGCCCACTAAATGGCGTCTATTCCCAACCCGTGGGCGAAGTCAAGATAGACGCGCTGCTTAATTAAGCAGCGAAAGCAAGCTGCGTATCCGCAGTTACTAGGTTTTCCATCGGATTAGCGAGTCGATGGTGCTCGGCATGCATCCTACGATTCCATTACCCCCGTCGAAGCCGTGTCGCCCCCATTGGCGGCCATCGTCACAAGACTCTTTCATTCTACCAGCTGTCTGCTGCCGCTATAATCGAAACCGAGTCTCACAATATATATAGTCAGAAAAAGACGCGGAGCGAAACATGACACGACGAGTGGCGTGGGTGGTCTTGGTGATGTGCTGGTTCTCTTCGGTGGTGTCAGCGCAGCACAATATGTTGACAGGTTCTGAGGAAGCGGATGGGTGGACGTTACTTTTTGACGGCGCAAGCTTGAACGGGTGGTCCCCACGTGTCGACGCGCGCTGGGAGGTTACCGAGGGCACGATCAGCGCCGTTGAGGAGTCGGGTCGTGGATTGATTGCCACGACGGCGTCGTACGACAACTTTCACCTCATGGTTGACTTCTGGATTGATGAGACGGCCAACAGCGGGGTGTTTATTCGGTGTCCACGCGAAGGCCCCATCACTCAAGGGAATGCGTTTGAAGTGAATATCTACGATCCGCACGATAGCTGGCCCACGGGCAGTGTGAATGAGATTGCAAAAATCCAGACCATGCCCCACACCACAGGACAGTGGAATACATTTGACATTACCGCCGATGGTGACCACCTTGTAGTGAAGCTGAACGGGCAAACAACAGTCGATGCACGGTCAGATCGACACACGCAGGGACCGATCGCGTTGCAGTACAACGCGCGGGGTCAAGTGAGATTTCGTAATGTCAAAATCAAGACACTCGATTGAATAACATCGGAATGGCCGTGAAGACGTCTTTACGAAGGGTGAGCTGATGACGAGGATGCAGCGGGTCACGTGTGTAGGCGCGATGTGGTTGGCGGTGATGGGTGTGCCGACGGAACGAGCGGTTGCCGAGGTTGTGCGCGTTGAGATCACCACACGTGCTGATCTTCTCGGGGGACAGTCGTTCGGGACGGTCGGCGCATACGAGACGATTATTGGCACGATCTATTTTGCGATCGATCCACAGAACCCAGCCAATCGGATTATCACGGACATTGGTCTCGCGCCACGTAATGCCGACGGCCACGTGGAGTTTCATGCTGACCTCTACATGATCAAGCCCAAGGACATGACCCGCGGCAATGGAACCGTCTTCTACGAAGTGTCGAATCGGGGACGGAAGGGTATGCTGGGACGGTTTAACCGCGCCGCGGGCAGTGTGAATCCGATGACCACGGCACAGGTGGGGGATGGATTCCTCATGCAGCATGGCTTCACGTTGCTCTGGGTGGGGTGGCAGTTTGATGTCCCCCGCCGTGATGGTCTCGTGCGGCTGAATGCGCCGGTGGCGGTAGATGGAGGGAACGAGATCACGGGCTTGGTGCGCAGTGAGGTGGTGGTGGCCAAACGAGTGGCCGATGCGCTGTTGGCAGACCGTGGCCACGTCGCGTATGAAGTGGCGGATCCCTCTTCTTCCGATAACGTTATGACGGTCCGCGCCGCGTTGTTCCACGCGAGCAGTGGCGGTTCGCGCGACTCCTCAATGGGAAGGTCACACCGAACACCACTCACGTCTATCTTGCGGGTGGATTTGAACCGTTCAAACTTTATGACATCGTTTACCGCGCAAAGAATCCGGTTGTTGTTGGCCTAGGGCCTGCCGCAGTGCGCGACACGATGTCGTGGCTGAAGTATGGCAATACAGAGTCACTTTCCATTCCAACGGGAGCGATCGATCGGGCCCTGGCTTATGGGAGTTCACAAAGCGGTCGATTCTTGCGCACGTTCCTGTATTACGGATTCAATGAGGATGAAGCGCATCGCAAGGCTTTGGATGGTGTCATGTCGCACATTGCTGGTGGCGGCCGCGGCAGTTTTAATCACCGGTTCGCCCAGCCGTCACGTGATGGCCACCCCTATTTGAACAAGCTGTATCCCACGGACATCTTCCCGTTCAGCGACGTTACCCAACACGATCCAGAGACGGACATGCGGGACGGCCTGCTGGCTGGTGTGCGGCCGGCCGTTATGCCAAAGGTCTTCTATACGAATTCGTCCTATGAATATTGGGGGCGCACGGCGTCGCTGATTCACACGACGCTCGATGGGATGCGCGACCTTTCGTTGCTGGACAACGTGCGGGCGTATTCCTTTGCTGGTGGTCAGCATGGACCAGGGCGTTTTCCCCCGGTTTATACGAGTGGCCAGCAGCTGGCCAATCCCAACGATTACACCTGGTTTCTCCGAAGCTTGCTTTTGGCGATGAATCGGTGGGTAGCGGATGCGGACGCGTTGCCGCCTCCAAGCCAGTATCCCCGTATTGCGGATGCCGAGCTCGTGTGGCCGAAGGATCTGGCCTTTCCATCGTTGCCAGGCGTTGGGGAACCTGCGGAACCACACAAAGCATATCGAGTGGTGTACGGACCAGAGTTTCGGACGAAAGGGATCGTGACGGTTGAGCCACCGGAGGTGCTTTCGACATTTCCGATTTTGGTGCCACAGGTGGATGATGACGGCAACGAACTCGCGGGATTAATGATGCCCGAGATAGCTGTTCCGCTGGCGACGTACACCGGGTGGAACTTATTTCGTCCCGAGGCTGGACCACCCAATGTGCTCTCCAGTATGCAAGGGTCCTATATTCCATTTTCTCGGACCCTGGCAGAACGGCTGCAGAACGGCGATCCGCGGCAGTCGATTGAAGAGCGGTATCAGAGCCGTGGGGCGTATATCGACCGGGTTACTGTTGAGGCGTCCAAGCTGGTGGATGCAGGGTATTTGCTGGCGGAGGACGTCTTATTAATAGTGAGTCAGGCCAGACGGCATTGGGATTATCTGATGCAGGGAAACTGAAGGAGTGGGGATGACGAGAGCGGTGATGAGCGTCTGTGCCGTGATGAGCTTGGTGATGCCGGCCGTGGCTACTGCACAAACAGACTTGGCTACGGACGTATTAAAAGCTGATATCGAGGCGGTTCTGAAGAGTCCCGATGGGGGAGTCGATCGGCAAATTTCAGTCGTTGATATTGGCAAGTTGAATGTCGCGGTCGGTGTGCTGCACCGTGGGCCGACACGTGACAATGCGGGACCGACAACTGCGATCGAGCACACGCAGGTCACCGAGGTGTACTACGTGCTGTCAGGGTCTGGGACGCTGATCACGGGGACCGCCGTGGTTGACCGGGAACAGATCTCGCCTGACGCGGAGATCGTACAGGTGGCGGTCGGTCCGAGCGCGCGCGCGACGTTCCAGGAACAGGGCAACCAGGTCCGGGAGATCTCGTCAGGAGATGTGGTGGTGATTCCCGCCGGTGTGTTCCACGGCTGGCGCGACATCGAAGACCACGTGACCTATCTCAGCATTCGCCCCGACCCGGACCGCGTCCTGCCCGCGGGCTACCTGAATCCGGCCGTTACAAACTAGGCGGCGGGAGTCGAGTCGACCCAGAATGCGTTCGCATCTTCCCGTGGGGCCAACGGCCACACATTTCCTTCGATCTTTCGGTCATCTGATGACATCGAAGAGGTAGCTGTACTTGAGCGTCAGGCTGCGCCCGGCTCCAGACGGAATGAACTCCCCGATTCCCTCAGTTTCGTTATAGACCACGAACAGTCCCGTGTTGGCATCTTGCAGCCAACCGAAACGGAGGTTGACGGACCAGAGTTCGTGGCTGTCGTTATATTGGACGAGGCTCTGCGCAAAAACCCGGGGCGAGAAATTGTAACCAAGACGTACACCGGCCAAGTTCGTGACCACGCTGCCGCCAGGCAGATCGATGTCGTTACGGCTCCAGCGGAGTGACAGGTTCAAAGTTTCTCCATAGCGTGCGTTGACCGATGGACTCAGCGAGACGATATTGCCTCCGAAGAACCCGCCGAACACCGTGCGTATGCCAACATTGATCGGCGCCGAGCGATTGTAGATGAACATGATGTTTCCTTCGCTCCACTCGTATTCACCGGCAGGTACCGGTATACCTGAAATCTCGAACGCATCCTTGGCGCCTTCACCCCGAACGTTCCACGCTGTGATGAGGGTTGAGCTGTCCTCGAACTCCCACCGGTTGTCGATGTGGAGTAGCGAGGTTTCCATGAACCCATCGAAATCCCAAAAGCTGTTGAACGTAACATGAGGGCGGAGTTCAAACGATCGCAGAAAGTTCTCGGGGCGCCAGGTGTAGAATACGCCGCCATCGACTTTCCGGAAGCCAACACGTCGCGTGAAGCCGACCTCAGGGTTGAAGTTGTCGCCGCTCTCCATGAAGCCACCCTGGAACCGCCAGGTCTGCGACTCGTAGTTCGCACCGATGTTGTAGGCATGCTCTCGTCCCTTGAGTCCTGGGGTGTCGGTGCGACCCACGAACCCTTGAATGTCACCGTTTTGGCCAAAGCCCATCCGCCCGTCGACGGCGTACGTACGGTTGTAGTTCTTGGTGCCGGCCAGATGTCCGGTCGCTTGGCGGTTGACGAATAGACCGCCAATGTTCGACCGGTTAGGAAGATCTCGCCGCACACGAGCGACCGTAAAGTTATTAGCTGGCGTCAGCCCGCCAACCTCCTCGGTCTGCATGTTGAGGAAGCCAACGGTGACCGTGTTCGACACCTTTCCCGACAGACGTGCGCCCGCGAGGATCGGAACGGCCTGCCCGTTCTCTATTCCGATGCGTCGGCTGAAGAAGAGTTCCGTTTGTGCCGGGTCTCCCTGCACGGCGCCACCGGCGTTGGTCACCGTAAAGGCGCCAGCGTTCTCGAGGAAGAACGGTCGCTTCTCGGGAAAGAACAACTTGAAGCGGTCGAGATTGATCTGCTGTTCGTCGACCTCCACCTGTGCGAAATCGGTGTTGTAGGTCGCGTCAAGCGTGAGACCCGAGGTCACGCTGTACTTGAGATCGCCGCCGAAGTCACCGACCGTCGTCGTTCCTCGCTCGGCGGTCTGGTCAAGACGAAGCGCCTCGCCGATCACGTACGGCGTCAACTTCAGGTTGTTCGTCGCGCCCGGAGGAGGTTCTAACCCGATCAACTGACCGGCCTGCGACACACGAAACAAATTGTATTGCAGGGGGAGGGGGGCCCAGTAGGTTGATTCGTTCCGCCGCCGGATCGTGCGCTGAAAGTTCACACCCCAGGTTTGCTCGGTATCAGAGGGATAGCGGATGGTCCGAAATGGGATGCCGAACTCGGCGCTCCATCCGACCTCGGAGATCTGGGTCCGAACCTGCCACACGCCGTCCCAGTTGAGGTTGAACCCCCCGCCACCACCGCTGCTCGCCCCTCCCCGGCCCATACCGGAGCCTCCCACTCCTTCGTTAATAACCTGCCCGTCGTACTCCTGGCCCGCCGGGCTGGTCCCGAATACAAAGCCGTTTTGCTTGTCCAGAAAGGTGTCGAGGATTAGCTGAAAATTGTCGCTATCGGCGAGCGACGAGTCTCGACGACTATCGGTCACGATGATCGCATTCGGGTTCCGGTCATAGCAGACGACGCCGATATACAAGGTGTCCTCGGTGAACAGCACACGGACCTCGGTGCGCTCGCTGGACGGGGCTCCCTCATTCGGTGCGCTCTGAATGAAGTCGGTGGCATATGGTGCGCCGGTCCATGCCGGATCGGCGAGGACGTCACCGTCCACGACCGGTGCGTTCCCGGTCGCTGCCCGGGCAGAGATCGTCGGTGGTGTGCTGAACGTGTCGCCGATTTCGTCTGACTGGGCGTGTGCTGAACTAGGGAGCAATAGAGCACACGAGAGCAGTGCGAGACGAACTTTAGAAACATGAATGATCACTGGTCTAATAAGGATAGACCGTATAATCGTTGCAACGCTGGGGAGGTGGAAGCATGTGCGGACAAACCCGGTATCGTGTCACGTGGTTGTGGTGTCTGATAGTGGCATTGGTGGCGGCCACGGGGGAGCTCGACGGTCAGCAGGGAAGACACGCAGGTGAGTGGCACTCCTATGCTGCAGATCTTGCGAGCACACGGTACACGCCGCTCGATCAAATCACCGCCGATAACTTTGATACGTTAGAAATAGCTTGGCGCTTTAAGACGGAAAATCTAGGACCGGTGCCCGAGTATCGCTTCCAATCGACACCGCTAATGGTGGGCGGCGTAGTGTACTCGACGGCTGGTTCGCGTCGATCGGTGGTGGCAATAGATGCTGGCACGGGTGAGCTTTTGTGGATGCATCGACTCGATGAGGGAGAGCGGGGTGCTGCTGCCCCACGACGATTATCCGGCAGGGGGCTGGCGTATCGCGATGATGGTGCTTCCGGTCAGATTATATACGTCACTCCAGGCTATCAATTGGTCGCTCTTAATGCCCGCACTGGTCGCCGCGTTGCAGGTTTCGGCGTAGATGGGATTGTTGATCTGAAACAGAACATGGACCAGGACCTTGATCCGATTACCGGAGAGGTTGGCCTGCACGCGACGCCAATCGTGGCGGGCGATACGATTCTGGTCGGTGCGGCTCACTTGCCGGGCAGCGCGCCGGCTTCAAGGACCAACGCCAAGGGCTACGTTCGTGGATTCGATGCCCGCACGGGTGTCCGCCGCTGGATCTTCCACACGATCCCGCAGGCTGACGAATATGGTAACGACACATGGCTGAACGAGTCGTGGCGCTACACCGGGAACACCGGTGTGTGGGGGCAGATTAGCGTCGACACGGAGCTCGGTCTAGCCTATCTGCCGACTGAGATGCCGACGAATGATTACTACGGCGGGCATCGCCACGGCGACAATTTGTTCTCCGACAGCCTCGTGGCAGTTGATCTCGAGACCGGCGAGCGGGTCTGGCACTTTCAGTTTATTCACCACGACGTGTGGGATTGGGACCTACCCTGCGCGCCGATCCTTGCTGATATTACCGTCGATGGGCGGATGATCAAGGCGGTCGCGCAACCGAGCAAACAAGGGTGGATTTATGTCTTCAACCGGGAGACGGGAGAGCCGGTCTGGCCGATCGAAGAGCGCCCAGTAGAGCCGTCAAATGTCCCGGGTGAACTATTGGCCAGGATGCAACCGTACCCGACCAAGCCGCCTCCTATTGACCGACAAGGAGTTTCGGTCGACGACCTGATCGACTTCACGCCCGAACTCCACGCGGAAGCCTTGGAGCTGGTTTCGCACTATCGGATTGGACCGATTTTCACACCACCGGTCGTCGCGGATCCGGATGGTCCGTTCGGAACCTTGACTTTGCCGTCGACGGGTGGCGGCGTGAATTGGCCGGGTGGTTCGCTCGACCCGGAGACCGGCATCCTTTATCAATATTCATTTACTAACATCGTGTCACTCGGATTGGTCAACGACCCAGCGCGGTCTGACATGGATTTCATCCGCGGTCGGCCGGCAGGGGTCAATCCCATACTGACCCAGCTGAGTATCCAGGGACTACCACTCGTGAAACCGCCGTGGGGACGGATTTCAGCTGTCGATTTAAACACGGGCGAGATCCTCTGGCAGGTACCGCACGGTGAAACGCCAGACAATGTTCGAAATCATCCGGCACTTCAAGGTGTGACCATCCCGAGAACAGGCCGAAGCGGTCGCATCGGAACACTGATCACGGAGACTTTGGTTGTTGCCGGGGAAGCGGGAGTGTTCACGACACCATCGGGGGCGGAGGGTGCCATGCTACGTGCTTACGACAAGACCACGGGCAATAACGTGGGAGAGGTGTTCATGCCGGCGGGGCAGACCGGGTCACCGATGAGTTATCTGCATCAAGGTCAGCAGTACATTGTTCTGGCCATTGCGGGTGGGGAGTATCCGGGCGAACTGATTGCGTTCCGGCTACCAGAGTAGATAAGAAACTTGCACCGTTAGCGCCTCTGTGCCACCATTCGGCGGTTACGAAGAGCAACAAGGAGAGTTCATGGAGAGGCTAAGCCTATTACGAAACCGTAAATTACTAGTTGGCGTTGTGGGGATCGTGGTGTTTCTTGCACTGGGCTTCGGCCAGGCGGCATTGGAACGGTCTGCCGCGGCTCAGAGCGAAGGTCTTACCTGGGGGCCAATGTTTGAAGTCGACCCACTCTGGCCCAAGCCGTTGCCTAACCATTGGGTGATCGGAGCCACGATCGGAGTGGCGGTCGATGAGCGGGATCATGTCTGGATCGTGCATCGGGCGTCGACACTGAACGCAGGGGAGATCGAAGCATCGGCTGATCCACAGGTGGCAGTGGATTGTTGTGTGGCGGCACCTCCAGTACTTGAGTTTGATCAGGCGGGTAACTTGGTCGGTTACTGGGGTGGCCCAGGCGAAGGGTATGAGTGGCCGAAGTCGAACCATGGAATTGCTGTAGATCATAAGAGCAACGTGTGGATCGGTGGGAATGATCGTGAAGACGCCCACGTACTCAAGTTCACTCGCCATGGCCAGTTCTTGCTACAGGTGGGGCGTGCGGGACAGAGTCAGGGTAGCAATGACATGCAGAATTTCAGCCGAGTGGCCAAGATCTTTGTCGACCCACGGGCGAACGAAGCGTATATCTCAGATGGGTATGGCAACCGGCGAGTCGTGGTCATCGATGCAGACACGGGAGAGTTCAAGCGGTATTGGGGAGCATACGGCAACGTTCCAGACGACGCCGATCTGGGTCGATATGACCCGCGGGCGCCAGCAGCGAAGCAGTTCCGGACTCCGGTGCACTGTGCTGAGTTGTCGACTGACCAGCTGCTCTATGTGTGTGACCGGGTGAACGACCGGATTCAGGTCTTCAATCCCGATGGTACGTTTGTCAAGGAGATGTTCATCGAGAAGGAAACCCTCGGAGCCGGATCGGTCTGGGACATTGCCTTTTCGAAAGACGCCGATCAGACCTATCTCTACGTGGCGGATGGTGTGAACGAGAAGGTATACATCGTGGAGCGCAAGACGTTGGAGTTAGTGTCGAGCTTTGGCGATGGGGGACGGCAGCCGGGTCAATTTTATGGGACGCATAGCATTGCGACCGATTCTCATGGCAACGTCTACACGACCGAGACCTTCGAAGGAAAACGGCTACAGAAGTTTGCTTACAAGGGAATGGGAACGATTAGAACTCCGCACCAAGGGGTCCTGTGGCCGGGTGCGAACTAATTACATTAAGTGTTAGTGGCCAACGTTAGCAGTACAGAAGAAAAATCTGGTGTACTGCTAACGTTGGCCTAACCTTTATGGAAGCGCAAACACGAACACAGCGTTTCCGGTCGGTGGATGTCGTTTCTCAGGTGTCAATTCTCTTGGAACCAGGTTGTTCCAGCTCGCTCCTCCAGTGCCGACTGGGACGGCGAGGTACTGCTTGCCATCCACGGCGTACGTAATAGGGAATCCCTGTACCGCAGTCGGTAGTCTGGTCTGCCAAAGAATTTCTCCGTCCCTGGCATCGTAGACATAGAGGTGCCGGTCCCAGTCACCCATTACGGCAAGTCCCCCGCTGGTTGTGAGGGCGGCGGTGTTCGTGGGTGTCCTCGTTCGATGTCGCCAAAGCACTTTACCGGTACGCATACTCATTGCGACGAACTCACCGATATGTTCCGGACTCTTAGGATGAAAATGGTTGGTACGACGGACGGGTCCCGCACCTCCGCCTCCTTCGCGTTTCTCGACTGGGCCGAAGATGCCGGTCTCGCAGTTGAGGGTCAAGGGAATGTAAAACGCTTCTGTGTCAGGGTTGTACGACATGGCACGCCAGCTTTTGAAGCCTGATGTACTCGGACACCAATGGATCTCTTCTCCGATCTCTTGGATCGTGCCGTCTCGGTATTCTGCCTGACCGCTGACAGGATCAATATCAACGAGTGTTTGGTACCCCAGGTCATGGGCGGCGCGAAACTGACCAGTTTCCCGATCGAGTTCCCACAGTACGGCAATTTTCCCCATGGTAAAGACAGATTGTCTGTCGTCATAGTCAACGAGGATTCGCTCGAAGACTTCATCCATATCGTGCGATTCACCCGGAAGGTGCTGGAAATACCACTTCAGTTTTCCCGTCAGTGGGTCCAGTGCGAGAGTCGAGTTTGTGTAAAGTGCTGATCCGTCAGTTCCGCGAACTGCACGTGCCCAGGGTTTGGCTTGGGCTGTGCCAAAGAAGAGTGTTTTTGCACGTGGGTCATAACTTCCAGGAATCCATGCATCCGACCCGGCTCGGAACATCACCGGGAGATCGCCCCATGAGTCGCCACCGCGCTCGCCTGGTCTGGCAACGGTCGACGTGCGCCACAATTCTCGGCCGGTGTCAGCATCGAGTGCCACAATATAGCAAGTGTCGTCACGATATCGTTCACACCCAGTGAGACCTGAGACCACCTTTCCATCCGCAATAATCGATCCGCTGGTGTACTCGTAGCCGGCCTCGCCACCGACGTTGACATTCCATATCTCGGCGCCTGTGCGGGCATCGAGTGCCACAATATGGGCATCGGTAGTATTTAGATAAACCTTGTTTTGGTAAATCGCGAGGTTTCTGTGTTGCTGCTCAGGAGTGTCCCCTCCTTGTTCGGTTTCGGTTGGTGTGCGAACTCTCCGGTACTCCCAGAGCAGTTCACCGCTCATTGCATCGAGTGCTTGTACCATTTCGCCAGGGTTCGCGATATACATCACGCCGTTGTAGACCATTGGTGTGGTTTGCTGAGATCCTTCCGTGAGTGCCCAACTCCACTTCAGGCGAAGCTGGTGGGCATTATCAGATGTGATCTGATCAAGTGGACTGTGTCCCCAGGCATCGAGTGTGCGGCGCCAGTGGAGCCAGTCTGCTGGATCTGGGTTTTGCAGGATCTCATCAGTCACAGGCTGAAAGTTATCGAATTGTTGCGCTTGAAAGCCTTGCTCCGCCGTTGTGACCGCCAAAGTAATCACAATAGATGAAAAGGTGTACCGCGCGAATCGATTTGTACGCAATCCACAGCGGCCGATCAAAGTCTGCCAACGTCGCATGGTCTGTATCCTCCAATGGGTGATTGACACTATATCATTCGACTGTTTTCAGCTGTGGCGAGTCGATTACTACGCGGTCGTTTTCTCGATTCCGTAGTCATGGGATCAGGTACCATCTTTTCTGTTGGATTTGTCGTGGATCGTGGAGCCGTCGCTTATGATGATCCACTCTAGTCGTAGATTCCTCTGGTGGTTGTCTGCCCTGATCTTGTTGTGCCTCCCAGTGCAGTCTCCTTTTGGTCAGTCTGAACGTCTGACGACGCTTCATGTCACGGTCCTAGACTTTGCCAACACTTCTGGGACGGCCGGAGTAGCGGTGTGGAATATGGGTCGTGGATTTCCTGAGGAGATTGAGCTCGCGGTGGCGACGACCTATGCAGATATTACGGATGGTCGCGCCGTTGCCGAGTTCGACTCGCTGGTGCCGGGTATCTACGCTGTGACCGTCTTTCATGATGAGAACAGTAACCGTCGTTTTGACAAGAATTGGTTAGGTGTTCCACGGGAGGCATGGGGAGTTTCAAATAACGTGCGCCCGTGGGCGCGAGCGCCACGCTTCGACGAAGCCCGTTTTAACGTCGCAGCAGGTTTGCACGACATCACCATTCATCTTAAGCGTTAGCGCTCGGCGGCCATTTCGTCGTAAAACCCCGGCAAACTACGCCGCATGAATAAGCCGTCTGGCGCCATGGTCCAGCTCAGTTCATTGGTCGGGATCTGCGTTGCGACAGTATCCTTCGTCACTCCAGCTCGAATCAACGCTGTCATGTGTTGGCGCACCGACACGAATTGGTCGCGAAAAGCTCGAACATCAGCCTTTGTCATCAGTTCTCCGTGTCCAGGAATCGCGGTGTCAAAATCGAGGTCCAAAGCACCGTCGAGTGTCGTGATCCAGTCTCGGCTACTTCCCCCGTTGGCATAGTCGATAAAGGGAGCCGTTCCGTGCAGAAGGTCTCCACCATGGATCGTTTGCAAGTCGGGAAAGTAGACGATGGAATCACCGTCGGTATGCCCACGACCGAAGTGGTACGCGCGGACCTCCGTGTCCCCAAGATGGATTGCGGTTTCTTTCGTAAAGACGATACGCGGTGGGCCGTCCTGTTCGTTTTTGATCATGTTGTCACGCGCGTTCTGGTGCGCAATCACTTCGGCGATCTTGATATATTCCACGTTGCCGCCCGCATGGTCGCCATGATGGTGCGTGTTGATCACGTACTTAACCGGTTCACTAGTGACTTCCCGGACACGTTCTTGGATGGCTTCGAAATTCCTTGGGAATTTGTTATCGATGAGGATTACGCCGTCCGACGTGACCCGGACCCCGACATTTCCACCGGTGCCGTTGATTAGGTAGAGGCCCTCCTTGACCGGACGAATGTTGAGTGTGTCCGGTTGCTGTCCGCTGACCGTTATGACGATCACGACTGCAATACACGCTATTGCGAGAACGAATGCCCGGGCAACGTTACGCATTAGATTCTCCCCTCGACAATGTTTGTAAATGGCAGGCACCGAATGTAACACGTCTCAGACTCGTCGTGAAAGCGGCTATACTTCGAATTTGCTTATGGTGATCCAGTAATCGAGGGTGAAGGGAGTGAAGCGATGAAATCGAGTCTTTGGCTCACGGAGGCCTTATTCATCGTGCTTCTATTAGGCGCGGTGAACACGGCGACAGCGCAGACGAAGTGGGCAAGCGATGGCCCAGTTGTACATGGGCATCACCATCTCAACGTGACGGACCGCGCCGCGCACGAACGTTTCTGGGGTGACACTTTGGGTGGTATTCCGACACCTTGGCGTGAGGTCACGATCTTCAAATTTCCTAATGCGCTAGTCTTTCTCACTGACCGAGAGCCTACTGGTGGAACCATCGGATCGGTTGTGAATCATCTAGGATTTTGGGTTCCTGATACCAGAAAAACCCTGGACAAGGTGAAAGCGGCGGGTTATCCCGTTATCACCGCGAAAGAGCTTCCGAGCGCGAACGTACGGGATGGTATGGTCTGTTCAGATAGCCAGAATACCTGTATTGCGTATGTGTTGGCGCCGGACAATGTGAAGGTGGAGTTGGTCGAAAACCGATCGCAGACACTGCCGATCCAGAATCATCACATTCACTTTAACACTCCCCAAGTTGACGAGATGCGTGCGTTTTATGTCAAGACATTCGGCGCTGTCGCAGGGATGAACGGCAACTTTAAAGTGGCTGATTTACCAGGCGTAAACATGCGGTTCTCCGAATCAAGTGAGAACTTGGCCGGTATCCAAGGCCGCAGTCTTGACCATATTGGGTTTGAGGTTGACAATCTGGAGGCCTTTTGCCAAAAGCTTGAGGGAATGGGGATTACGCTTGATCGACCGTATCGACGAATTGATGAGCTCGACATTGCCGTAGCATTTTTTACTGATCCGTGGGGTACCTATATCGAGTTGACAGAAGGTTTAGACAATTACTAACGCCACTGTCAATTCAAGTGTCGCAAGTCATACATAAAGGAGTGTGATGATGTGCACTAGGAACATTGTAAGCGTCGTGCTGCTGTCGTGGTTTAGTGTTTTTCCACTCACGGCTCAGGGACCGATCCCTGACGTGAACGATGGGAATGCACTTCAGCGGGAGTGTGGTGAGGCACTGAATCAAGCCGATAACGCGGGTGCCGGATCCATTGGTACCCGTGAAGAGGTTGAGCGTGGTAGCGACATGGGCCAGTGTTTGGGTCTCGTGACCGGGGTGTGGCATACCCATATGATGATGGTGGATGATTTCGGGAGTCGTGAGGCGTTTTGTGCGAATGAGATAGTCAGTGCTGGCCGGATGGCTCGGATCGTAGATGCCTATCTCAAACGGTATCCGGGCGAGCTCAAGATGTGGGACACAGTGCTGATTTTGCGTGCGTTTGTTAGAGAGTTCCCATGCAACTAAAGTTTGGTTAGTCGTCTGTGCGTGTGGGGATTCGCAGGTTTTGTCCAATTTGGATTACCGTGCGGCGTCCCATGTTGTTCGCGGTCTGAATAGCCCGGATACTGATTCCGTAGCGTCTAGCTAACGCGCCAAGCGTGTCACCTCTTGCGACGCGGTGGGTAACATAGGTGCGCTTGGGTGGCGCGGGCCTAACCTTTAAGACCGTGTCTGGTTTCAGTTGTTCATCCCAGAACAGATTGTTGTCGCGGATGATGCGCCAAGGCGTAGATTGATGTGACATAGCAACTGATCGTAGGTCTTCGCCAGGTTGGACTTTGTGCTCGTTGTATTTTCCAGTCCAGCTCACTGGAATCCGGAGCATTTGGCCGACTGGCAACGTCTGCAGTCGCCAAAGATCGTTCATGTCCCGAAATTCGTCACGATCTACCTCTAAGATGAAGGCGAGATGAAGGTAGTTGTCACCACGACGTGTTCGATACTCAAGGTCATCCCCCCGGGTTGTGAATAGGTTAGAACGAGCGGTTGTCGGATAGGACATCAGCTGGCCAATTTGAAGAGGACGAGTCGCGAGAAAGGGGTTATGCATTCGTAATTGCAACACGGATATGCCGACTCGTTGAGAGATGGTCCACCAACTGTCGCCTTCACGGAGTTCCTCAAGACGTAGCTGTGAGGCATGATGGCGAATCGACTGTCTGTGAAGCTTGAGGACATTTCGATATTGACCGACAGACAAGATGTACTGGAGTGTTTCGAGAGGAGGACGGCCTCGTCTGACTCGGCCAGGCCCCGCATTATACCCAGCCAAAGCATAGTCCTCACGGTTGAACCGCTTGATCATCTGAGAGAGATATTTAATGCCTGCTTCGATGTTCGTGTCGACACGCAGCGATCGAAACGTCGCGGGCATCACCTGGAAATATCCCTGGGCACCCGCCCTAGACCTGAGATTGCGGTTGCCTCCTGACTCCTGAAGACAAACGGCTAGAGCAAGATCAATGTTGACGCTATATTGCGTGGCATATTCCTGAATGTCGCTTTCAATCTCCATCACTTTGCGGAACATTCCTAGCAGCGCTGGTGAGAACTCATCAAGAGGAAGGATCTCATTCATTGCAAATGAAGGAGGTACTCGCTGAGCGTTTGCCAGTGATGGTGACGTAAGAAGAGCGAACCCGACCACAACGATTAGACAACGAGACTTGAAGTCATTGGCCACCATGATCGTGAAAATTCCTCGAGCACATTATAATTTAGAAGACATGCCTAAACTGCAGACCGCAAAGCGTACTCACGGCTTTACCGAGTCAGTGATCCGAGAGATGACGCGGTTAGCTAACAGCCATGGAGCGGTCAACTTGTCACAGGGATTTCCAGATTTTCCAGCTTCGGATGTGTTGAAAGAGGCAGCTTGCACCGCGGTTTTAGATGACGTTAATCAGTACTCGGTGACTTGGGGGGCGCCGGCGTTCAGAAATGCGATTGCTCAGAAGTTTACTCAGGTTTATGGAGTTCCTGTCGACTCGGATACGGAGGTTACTGTTTGCTGCGGATCGACTGAAGCAATGGTATCGACTTTGCTGGCCGTAGTCGATCCAGGTGATGAGATTGTTATTTTTGAGCCATTCTATGAAAACTACGGTCCAGATGCCCTGTTATCTGGGGCAACGCCACGATACGTAACGCTACGCGCGCCGGATTGGACTTTTGACCCCGATGAATTAGCCTCGGCATTCAATAACCGAACTAAGGCGGTCATTGTTAACACGCCGAATAATCCAACCGGGAAGGTTTTCTCTCAAGACGAGCTCACCACGATTGCTCGGCTGTGTCAGCAGTGGGGTGTGCTAGCGATTACAGATGAGATCTACGAACATATTGTTTATGACAATGTCTCGCATGTTCCGATGTCAACGATCGATGGTATGGCAAACCAGACGGTGACGATTAGTAGCTTGTCGAAAACATACAGTGTGACGGGGTGGCGAGTTGGGTGGGCAATTGCGCCAGCGTGGCTGACAGCTGGCATTCGAAAAGTGCATGACTTTTTAACTGTGGGGGCCGCAGCGCCTCTGCAGGCAGCAGGAGTCACTGCTCTCGAATTGCCTGATGACTTCTACGCGGATTTGGTTGCAGGGTATGCGCGTCGGCGAACCCTACTGCTAGAGATACTCGAACGGCATGAGTTCACGTGCTATCCGCCTCAGGGCGCGTACTACATTATGACCAACATCAACCAATTCAAATATGACAATGATGTTGAATTCGCCAGACGTCTGGTGACGGATGTGGGTGTCGCTGCCGTGCCGGGAAGTAGTTTTTATCACGATCCTTTGCTGGGTCGGAAACAGGTTCGTTTCTGCTTCTGCAAGCGTGATGAGACGTTGCAAGAAGCCGATCGTCGACTGACACAACTGGTAGAGATGGTGCAGGTGCGCGGCTAGATGCTAGGACTAAATCACTCCTGAGAAGGACATCCCGTCCAGCTTCATGTTGCCTCGGGTTGATTTCTGAATATTTGTTTGAATGTCGACTTCTACTCAGAGACTCCTTGCTTATGTTTCCCGGTATCAGGGACGATTTGCGACAGGTTTCATATTTCTCGTCTTGGCCACCGCAATCCAACTCATTGCACCCTGGGTGCTTAAGTACGCGATCGATGATCTAACGGGCGGCGTAACCCGATCCAAACTCGGCTTCTACGCGTGTGCTCTTGTGGGGCTTGCGGCGTGTGGCAGTACGTGTCGGTTCTTCATGAGGAGGATCATCATCGGTGTGTCGCGTCAGATCGAGTACGACCTCCGCAACGATTTCTTTGCCCACCTACAGCAGCTTTCATTGTCTTACTTTCAGCATCACCGAATTGGGGATTTGATGTCGCGTGCTACAAACGATCTGAGCGCAGTTCGCATGATGGTCGGACCTGCGATCATGTATTCCTCGACGACGATTATCGTCTTCGTCGTAACGGTCATGCTGATGTTGTCGATCTCGCCGTGGCTAACCGTGTTCGTGCTGCTGCCATTGCCATTTGTATCCCTTGCGGTGAAAGGATTCGGAAGTGCCATTTACCATCGCTCTGAGCGAATACAAGAGCAGCTGGCACAGATGAGTGCCGTTGTTCAGGAAGCTTTAGCTGGGGTACGTGTGGTTCGTGCGTATAGACGGGAAAAGGTTGAACTCAAACGCTTCGAGAGAGCCAATATTGAGTATGTCTCTCGGAGTCGGAGTGTGATCAAGCTCCAAGGTCTATTTTATCCGAGTCTGGCGCTATTGTTGGGGGTGTCTGCTTTGGTTGTGCTTTGGTTTGGCACCCGCCAAGTTGTCGACGGTCGAATGTCCGTCGGGGACTTTGTGGCTTTTAACGCTTATCTCGTCATGTTGACATGGCCCATGATCGCTTTTGGGTGGGTCACGAACATGTTGCAGCGAGGCATGGCAGCATGGCATCGCATGCTGGATGTGTTCGATGCTGAACCTGAGATTCAAGATCTCGGTCGCGATGATCAAGGGACCTCGTCGGCCGGTATTCGAGGACACGTCGAATTCAGAGACTTGTCATTTGCGTACAATGACCAACCAGTTCTCGAGCATATCTCCGCGGAGGTACAGCCGGGTCAGATACTTGCTCTAGTCGGGCCAACCGGCTCTGGTAAGTCCACGCTTGTCGATCTCCTTCCTCGGTTATTCGATCCCCCTGACGGCACCGTTTTTGTTGATGGTGTTGATATTCGGTGTTTACCTTTATCGGTGTTGCGCGGGGCAATCGGTTATGTCCCTCAAGAGGCGTTGCTGTTTTCAGACACCATCGCTGAGAACGTCGCTTTTGGCATGCCGAGTGGCAGTGACGAGTCCGTTTCAGATACCGTCGCCGTGGCTCAGCTTACGAAGGACGTCGACGCTTTTCCTCAGGGATTTAAGACACCCGTGGGAGAGCGTGGGATCACACTGTCGGGTGGCCAAAAACAGCGGGTGGCGCTTGCTCGCGCGTTGATGATGGACCCGAAGATCTTGATTCTCGACGATGCCCTTTCGGCGGTTGACACGCACACCGAGCGGGACATTCTCTCTCGTCTGAGAGGCATTATGAGGCAGCGCACGTCAATTATTGTGTCTCATCGAATTTCGACAGTACGGGACGCTGACCTCATCCTTGTGCTGGATGGAGGGCGTGTTGTCGAGAGTGGAACGCACGCTCAATTGTTGGCAAAGAAAGGTTTCTACGCTGGGTTGCATCACAAACAACTCTTGGAAGTCGAACTGGAGGAGTCGTAGTCGTTGACGGTTGATCACGACGAGGTGCTCGGTAAGGCATACGACGCTCGGCTGATGTGGCGTCTACTGGGTTACCTGCGGCCTCATCGGCCCGCGGTTGTTGTGGCATTGTTTGCCATCATCGGACACTCGTTGATGCAACTGGCGCAGCCGTATCTCACCAAGCTAGCGATAGACCGTCATATCTTAACTGGGGATCTCACTGGGTTTGAACAGATTGCGTTGCTGTTTCTCGGCATTCTTCTTGCCTCGTTTGTTCTTGAGTATGTCGAGACGTACACCATGCAGATGATGGGACAACGGATAATGTTCGATCTCCGCATGGAGATCTATGAACACCTCCACCGGCTCGATATCCGTTTCTACGATCGCAATCCAGTCGGCCGGTTGATGACACGGGTAACAACGGATGTTGACGCGCTCAATGATCTTTTTGCCTCTGGCGTGATCTCGGTATTCCGTGATGTGGTGCTGCTTGTGGGCATCATGGTCGTCCTCCTATGGATGGACTGGCGGTTGGCTTTGGTGGCATTTTCTGTGCTGCCTTTAATTGTGCTGGTCACTCAGTGGTTCCGTAAGCACGCTCGTGAATCGTATCGGAAGGTGCGAGGGTGGATAGCCCGCATTAATGCGTTCCTCCAAGAAAACTTTAGCGGGATGTCGACGGTACAGCTATTTCGTCGGGAAGAAAAAAACTTTTCGATGTTCGATGAACTAAACGGGCAGCATCGGAATGCCAACCTTGACTCGATTTTCTTTTACGCGACGTTCTATCCTGTAATTGAATTTCTTGGCGCGTTGGCCACGGCCCTGATCCTTTGGTTCGGCGGCGGGTGGTCTGTGGAGGATACCCTAACGCTTGGGTCCCTCGTTGCGTTCCTTCAGTACTCTCAGCGCTTCTTTCGTCCGATTAGCGATTTATCGGAGAAGTTCAACATCCTTCAGGCGGCCATGGCGTCGTCGGAGCGAATCTTTGGTCTACTTGATACGCCAGTGAGCCTTGTGAGCCCTGTACACGGTGAGACACCAACTGGTCACGGCCGTATTGTTTTCGACAATGTTTGGTTTGCCTACACGGATGAGAATTACGTGCTCAAGGATGTCTCATTTACCATCGAACCTGGTGAAAGGGTGGGAATTGTCGGTGCCACAGGGGCTGGGAAGACAACTTTAATCAATTTACTCCTCCGGTTCTACGACGTGAACCGCGGTCGTATTACGATTGATGGCGTTAACATTCAGAAGGTTCCGCTTGATGAACTCCGGCGGAGGTTTGGTCTCGTTCTGCAGGATGTGTTTCTCTTTTCTGGAACAATTCGTGACAATATCTCGCTCGGGCACGCGGAAATCACCGAGACAGACATCCGCCGTGCTGCATCGAGTGTTCATGCCGAGCGTTTTATTTCCCAATTCCCAGACGGTTTTGATAGTACGGTCGCGGAGCGCGGGGCCACGCTGTCAGTGGGTCAGAAGCAGTTGCTTTCGTTTGCGCGGGCCCTCGCGTTTACACCGGAAGTGTTGATTCTTGATGAGGCGACCTCCAGTGTCGACACGGATACCGAGATCCTTATCCGTGATGCACTTCGTCAGTTGATGACCGGGCGAACCACGGTCGCCATCGCTCATCGGCTCTCGACCGTTCAGGATATGGATCGTATTCTTGTCCTTCATAAAGGAAGGTTGCGTGAGGTGGGCACTCATCAGGAGTTGCTCGCCCAGCGTGGTATCTATCACACTTTGTATCAGTTGCAATACAGGGATCAGGAGGAGAGAGAAGTAGTCCTGTAGCTCGATTGATCATTTTTGAAAGTGTTCGTAGCCAGCCGGTAGCGGAGCGTGTTTACCGTTACGTTGCACCACGATTTCTTCGTGCTCAGTGACGCGCCCGATACGTGTCAGAGTCACATTTTTGAGGAGGCGTTGAACTGCAGTAAGACGCCGTCTGGCGGTAGGCGATACGGTGAACAGCAACTCGTAATCTTCACCCGCGGCAAGACCCGCATCGATTGGGTCGAGACCCTGCTGTTTGAACCATGTTTTCGCTTGAGGCTCGATGGGGAGTCTCTCAGCATCGATCTCTACTCCCACTCCGCTGGCGCTTGCCAGTTGACTGACTGCATCAGCGAGTCCATCGCTCAAGTCGATGCAGGTGTGAGTTACCCTGTTATGTCCGAGCAGAGTGCCGAGCCGTACTCGTGGGTCCGGTCGTAAGTACCGTTGTCTACAGACGGCAAATGCATCAGGCTCAGATAAATCTTGTGACTGTTGTAGCCAACCAAGACCAGCCGTGGCTCCTCCAATATAGCCACTGAGGTACAGTTCGTCACCAGGCTTTGCGTTACTTCTGGTGAGGATCCGCCGCCGTTTAACGCTTCCCAGGGCTGTGACTTCGATAAAAAGCGGTTCCGGTGACTGCGTCACGTTCCCACCAATCAGCGTGGTCTTGTGGCGGTCTGCAAGTGAAATTAGACCATCGAGAATGGCGTCAAGATCGAGAATTAGGAGCGTCGAAGGTAAGGCGAGAGAGAGTAGGGCGTACCGTGGGGTTGCACCCATTGCAGCGAGATCACTCAGGCTGACCGCTAAAGCTTTGTGCCCGATGTCACGTGGCGGAGTAAAGGTTCGGTCGATGTGAATACCGTCCACGAGGACATCGGTAGTAACGGCGCTGAGCATACCCCGATCACTTTCGATGACTGCGGCATCGTCACCGATACCGACGATGACAGGTGCCGGAGCTGGAGCGAGGCGTTTTGCTATGCGCGCAATAAGCGCATGCTCACGGAGATCCGATACTGTCGATTTGTGGGAGTTCGTCACTACCGAGCGTAGTCTATTGCACGTGTTTCACGAATAACAGTGACCTTAATCTGGCCGGGATACTGCAGTTCGTTCTCAATACGTTTGGCGATGTCCTTAGATAGCCAGACTGCTTCTTCGTCTGAGATCTCCTCGCTTTCTACCATGATACGAATCTCTCGTCCGGCTTGTAGAGCGAATGCTTTGTTGACTCCTTTGAATGAATCGGCGATGCCTTCCAGCTGCTCAAGACGCTTCATGTACGACTCAAGTATGTCCCGGCGAGCTCCAGGTCTGGCAGCTGAGATCGCGTCAGCAGCCTGAACGATCATTGCTTCGAGTGACGGCCAGTCAATGTCCATGTGGTGCGCTGCCATCGCGTCAACAACCGCATCACTCTCACCATGCTTGCGGAGAAACTCGATTCCCAATTCAAGGTGTGTTCCTTCTAGATCTCGGTCCATGGCTTTGCCGATGTCGTGAACGAAAGCGGCGCGGATGGATACATGAGCATCCAATCCAACCTCACGAGCCATGATGCCGGCCAAGTAGGCGACTTCCTTGGAGTGTGCCAAGACGTTCTGCCCATAGCTGGTTCGGAATTTGAGTTTACCCATCATCCGGTAAATCTCAGGATGCATTCCGTGAAGTCCAATCTCGAAAGCCGCCGTCTCACCTTCCTTCAAGGTTTCCTCGTCAACTTCGGCTTTGACCTTTTCAACGACCTCCTCAATCCTTGCAGGATGAATACGACCGTCCGCGATCAGTTGCTCGATCGTTTGTTTGGCTATAGCTCGTCTGTATGGATCGAAACAGGACAAAATAATTGCACCAGGTGTGTCATCCACGATTAGCTCAACACCTGTGGCAGTTTCTAAAGCTCGGATATTGCGTCCTTCACGGCCGATGATCCGTCCCTTGAGGTCGTCGCTGGGAAGGTCAACAACCGACACCGTTGTTTCGATGGCATGCTCGGCCGCACTTCGCTGGATGGCCTGGGTAATTATGTGCTTTGCCTTGTCAGCAGCGCTTTCCCGTGCCTCGTGTTCAAGTCGTTTCACCAAGTGTGCGGCATCGCGTCGCGCATCGTTTTCAAGTTGTTTGAGAAGAACCTCTTTCGCTTCATCAGCTGTCATACCTGACACGCGTTGCAGTTCACGCTGCTGATTGCTGACGAGTTCTCTGTAGTGATCGGATTGTTCCGAGACATCTTGTTCAGTCTTGGTGACGATCTGTTCCCGGCTGAGGACATCTTTTTCAGCTTTCTCGACGGCTGTGACACGATCTGCTAGAGCGCGAGTTTGACTAGTGAGAGTTTTCTCTAGTGTCGTCGATTTTTCTTGTCGCTCTTGAGTCTGTTGTTCTGCATTTTGTAGGAGGTCATGCGCTTTCTCTTTTGCCGCCAACACGACCTCTTTACCTTGCGTTTCAGCGTTCCGTCTGGCGTCATGGAGTATTCGGTCGGCCTCTTGCCGCGCGTGACCGATGGTCTGCGCCGCCACACGTTTTCGTGTGGCAAACCAGAGGAGAAAAAGAACAACGGCAGTTAGGATGGTGAGGGCGACCGGAGTGGCACTCAACAGTTGCGGGCTCATGGGCGTCGTCCCGACGGATTAATGGCAACCCTGGACCACACGATGTTGAGCTACGGCTCAACTCTTCAAGTGTCAGGCTCTGAAGAGCCCCGCGTTGCCGTGTGGGGAGGTCGCATGAACCTGCGTTCGGCAGGTGGAGCTGCTAGGAGATCTCTGCTTCAGGCTTCCTCACTCGAAGGCATGCACACCACAAAGCATCGCGGCTCTCTTTGACATTACGTTGGCTCAAGCGAGCCACCGAACCATCACGCACAAAGCAGGGTAATTCAAAGTTAATAATTGCGCCGTTATCCGTTTCACGTTCATCTTAGAACGATAGTTGTCGGCTGGCAACCTGTCTTTATCTACTACCTGTTTATGCAAGGATGGATTTATGGGGAAGGCGCTTGCGCTAGTGCTGCGTCAACAAGTTGCTCTAGTTCAATAGCTAAACGTCTGACATCAGCGTCGTCGGTCGCATCACTCTCCTGAGTTCGAAAATATTCGTCGGCAATATTAAGCGCAGCAAGTACAGCAACCCTTACGGAATCGCCACCCTGTGTCCGGTCGGCTGCAGCTTGCATTTTCTGATCGACGTAATTTGCGAGTTTGGTTACGTAGGCTTGTTCTAAGCTGCTTCGGACCGGATAACGCTGACCGAAGATCTCAACGATCACAACGTCCGTCGACGTATCGCTCACTGTCGGTCTCCTTAATTTGGGTGTTTTACCCGTCTTCTCAAAATTTAGATGTTGACTGCTTCAAGTTGTTTTAGCATGTCTTGGACACGCTCTCGAATCTGTTCGCGCTCGGCTAGCAGCGTTGGAACCTCGGAACTCGTAGACTGGGCATTCGCAAGGTTAGCTCGAAGACTTTTAACCTCGAGTTGTAATCGCTCGTTGACTTCGATAGTCTGGGATAGCTCACTCCGGCTGTCCTCCAAAAGACCGATTAAATCTTTGACTTTTTCAGCAAGTCGCTCGATTTGTTCGATGTTTACCACGTCTGGAGCTCCTGCCATTACTTATACTCCTGCTTTGTTGTTGAGTTGATGTGCTACTAGTTCTTTTGGCTGATTTGTCAGTCTGACAGTCCTTTGCGACTCGTCCCGTAACTTGCAGAGTGGATTCGTGAGAACTTTCTACGCACGGTGATCAGTTCTTGTTTTTTATCTACGTTTTGCGTCATGTTCCTGTTCGAGTCTTGTCACAATTCCTTCCATGGCTTGATCGATTTCAACATCGGTAAGTGTTCGATCAGGCGCCCGAAATGTTAAGCGGAAGGCGAGACTGACATAGCCATCGGGGACGCCTGTGCCTTCGTATCGATCGAACTCGCGCACGCTGATCAGTGTTTCAGATGAGGCTGCGTGGATCGTGTCACGAACCTCGCCGGCAAGCAAGTTGGTAGGAATGACGATCGCGAGGTCACGCACGATTGATGGATGTCGAGACATTGGTGTCGCATGCATTTCGTCTCGGTTGACAGCTATTCGCATGAGAGCGTCTAAATCAAGTTCGGCGACATAGAGCTCGTCGCCGCTATCTGGGAAACCGCGTTTAATTGCGAGCTCTGGCGTCAGTTGTCCAAGATGACCCAGGATGTTCGATTGTTTGTTGTCGATCAGGCCGTAGATATTCGTCGCACGGCCGTTCACCAGCTGCGGGCACTCTTTTAGTTCGAAGGTCGGCGTTACGCCAACCGCTTCACACACACGCTCGACGATTCCTTTGATATCGAAGAGGTCCACATTGCGCGAAGCCATGCTCCAGTGTTCTGGAGTACCGGCACCGGTCAACGCGATGGCTAGTCCTGAGGTTTCTCCGTTACTTAGGCGAAATCTCTTTCCTAACTCGAACAAACGTACGTCGGAATGTTCTCGTCGTCTGTTTCTGATGACCGAATCGACCAATCCCGGGATAAGCGATGGTCGGAGGACTGAAAAATTTTCCGATAGTGGATTGGAGATGCCGATAATTTCATTTGGCTCGGAGGTGAACGAGATAGCGTTTGATCGCTCTATAAAGCTGTAGGTAATGGCTTCGGTACAACCGGTGGCAGTCAGGATACGGCGCAACAGACGTTGCTGTCTTAACCAAGGCTGGGTTTGTACAGGCGGTTGGACCAAGCTTGGAAAGGTTGACGGAAGCCGATCGTATCCATAGTGTCGGCCGATTTCTTCAATCAAGTCAATCTCACGTTTGACGTCGATGCGGTAGCTTGGGACGCTGACCTTCCACCGCCTGTCGGTTTGAAGAGCTTCGACCGAGAAGCCCAGACGCGAAAGGGTGGTTGGGATAGATGCTGATTCAATGTCGACGCCGAGGACACGTGCGATTTGTTCGTGGCGGAGTTCAAGGGTCACGGGTTTAAAGCTATGCGGATACCGGTCGATAATCGGACCTCTAGGACGTCCCTCAGCTATTTCGCTCAGTAGACTGCGTAAGCGCAGCATGGCTATGAGCGGGGCTTCGATGTCGGCTCCCCGCTCGAACCGGTAGGAAGCGTCCGTGGACAGCCCAGTCCGTTTACTTGTTCTTCGTATTGAAGTTGGAAGAAAGTACGCACTTTCCAACACTACGCTTCGTGTCGAACCTGAAACTTCGGATTTGGCTCCCCCCATGATGCCGGCGAGTGCTTGCGGCTGGGCAGTGTCTGCGACGACAAGCATTTCAGGAGAGAGAGTCCTTTCTTTGCCGTCAAGAGTCAGGATGGTTTCTCCCGAACGTGCTCGTCTAATACTGAGTTCATCTCCCTCGAGACAGTCAAGGTCAAATGCATGCGTTGGGTGTCCTAACTCGAGCATTACGTAGTTGGTTGCATCAACAACGTTATTTACGGGTCTGACCCCGGATGCTTCGAGACGAGCGGCAAGCCAGTTTGGTGATGGCCCTACGGTGACGTTGATGACCGAAGCTACGTATCGGGGACATAGTTGACTGTCTTCGATCTTGATCGAGAGAGGCGATGCTGTTTTAACTCCCTGTGTTTCTAGCGAATCGCTGACTGGGTCCTGGGATGGAACATGAACCTCTGTTCCATAAATCGTGGAAACTTCGCGTGCGATGCCGAGTACACTCAGGCAGTCTGGCCGATTAGTTGTGATCTCCAGATCGAGAATGGCGTCGTCGTCAGACGAGATTATCCCAGACGGTGCTGGCTCGATGTTGGACACCTCGAACGCACGCATAGTTAGTGCGTCAGCTAATTCTAGAGCTCTAACGTCAACGGATACGAAGTCACGAAGCCAAGATATAAGGATTTTCAATAGGAAAACTGCTCCAGTAGACGAAGGTCGTTGTCATAGAACAGACGGATGTCTTCAACACGATATTTCAACAGAGCCACTCGATCGATACCTACACCGAATGCCCATCCTGTATAACGCTCAGGGTCGTAGTCAACTGCTTCAAAGACCGCAGGATTAACCATCCCGCAGCCCAAGATTTCGAGCCAGCCTGTTTTTTTGCATACGGGACAGCCATCGCCACGACAGAAGACACAAGTAATGAACACTTCGGCACTGGGTTCGGTGTAAGGAAAGTAACTTGGCCTAAATGTCACACGTGTATTCTTTTCGAACAGTTCTTTCAAGAAGCACTCTAAAGTACCTTTGAGGTCTGCCATTGTGACGTCTTCACCGACGAGTAGCCCCTCGACTTGCTGAAACATTGGCGAGTGAGTGAGATCCGGATTGTCACGACGGTACACAAGTCCGGGCGATATGATCCGCACGGGGGGGCTGTGGTTTTCCATGTACCGAATTTGCATTCCCGAGGTATGGGTGCGCAGCAGCGTACCCGGTCGTTCTGTATCTAATGTTCGCAATGGTTCTTCGAGATATAACGTATCCTGCATGTCCCGTGCAGGATGATCCACTGGCATGTTGAGGGCTTCGAAGTTGTGGTAGTCATCTTCAACTTCAGGGCCCTGGAGGATCTCAAATCCCAGACTCGAAAAAATTTGTTCAATCTCTTCACGGAGAATCGTCAGTGGATGACGGTGTCCGATTACTTGGGTTCGGCCAGGGAGTGAGACATCTACCTTGTCGAATGGATTGCGTTGGCTCTCGAGTAATTCGCTTCGAGCCGTCAACTGACGGTCGATTTCAGCTTTGAGTTCGTTGGCTGTGCGCCCAAGCGTCGGTCGTAGTTTAGCCGGTGCTTTGGATACAGCTTTGAGTAGGGCGACCACTGCGCCACGTTTGCGGCCTAAGTAGCGGTCGCGAAGGTCTTGGAGATCGCGCTGGGTGGACACGCGATCGAGTTCGACCAAGAACTCAGTCCGGAGTTGGTTGATGTCGGAGGAAGCGGTCACATAAGGTCTAGGACGCTTTGTCCTATGACGCAGCGCTCGCGTCTTTAGCTTGGACCGCCAAATGAGCGAAGGCACTAGGTTCGCGAACAGCCAGATCAGCGAGACTCTTTCGATCGAGGATCACGCCCGCGCTCTTGAGACCGTGCATGAACTGGCTATAGCTCAGATTATGTGTCCGGGCAGCCGCATTGATCCGGATTATCCATAATCGACGATAATCGCGCTTCTTACGTCGCCGCCCAACGTATGCATATTCCAAAGACTTGTCGACGGCTTCTTTTGCTGCGCGATACAGCTTACTCTTTGTCTGGTAGAAGCCTTTGGCTCGCGCTAGCAGTCGCCGCCGTTTGGCGCGCCGTAGGCCTCCCCGTTTTACTCGTGGCATCTTGTTCGGTCCTCTCTAAGTTCAGCAGGAGAAAAAGACCAGGGAAGATTCGGAGGCTCTCTATGAAGAAATGTCGGCCTTACAGATTTCCCAGTGTCTTCCAACTCCTATTTCCTAATTATTTGTAAGGAATCATTCTTTTGAGACGTGCTGCATCGACATCATCGACGATCGTTGTCCCCCGTAGATGACGTTTACGTTTGGTCGTCTTACTCGTCAGAATATGCTGTTTTAACGACTTGCTCCGTCGAACCTTTCCGGTTCCGGTTGTGTCGAATCGCTTCGCGGCTCCGCGATGGGTTTTCAGTTTAGGCATTTTTTCAAGCTCCTGGGAGACAGAATGAAACCATTCGATATGCGGACCTTATAAAGGTCCTGTGAGCTCACGTCCACTCTGTACCCGAATTCCTACTATTCGCTCAACGTCCTTTCCGCTGAACCGTCTTGCTGGTCAGAATTGTATGCATCTGATTGCCTTCCATGCGTGGCATTGTTTCCTGCGTTGCAATCTCAGCAAGTTCTTCTACTAACCGGTCGAGAATATGACGACCAAACTCAGGGTGGGCCATCTCGCGACCACGGAAAAAGATCGTGGCTTTGACTTTGTCTCCGTGCGCCAAGAATCGCTCGACATGTTTCTTTTTGAACTGGTAGTCATGCTCGTCGACTTTCGGTCGAAATTTTATCTCTTTGATGTCTATAGTTTTCTGATGCTTCTTAGCTTGCCGACTACGTTTTTGTTCTTGATATTGGTAACGTCCGTAGTCAGTGATTCGACAAACGGGAGGTTGTGCCGTCGGAGACACTTCCACAAGGTCTAGTCCCCGCTCCCGTGCAATGACTAGGGCTTGCTGCGGCGGCATTACACCGAGTTGTTCGCCTTCATCGTCAATAACCCGAATTTCTCTAACCCGGATACGTTCGTTAATTCGCGTGCGGGGCGCACGAAAATCCCGCCGCTGTCCTCGTGCAAAAGCGATGGCTTTCTCCCTTCCCTTTACGTCCGGAGTGCGAAATACGTCTTCTCACTCACGCACCTTACCAATTCAGTGTCTCATGGCCCTAGTAGTCCACCACAATTGAAACGTTCTCAAGTATGGTAGTGGCAACTAGCTTCAGACATGGGACACCAGAATTCTACCTTGTTGCGGACGTTCTTTTGCGCCGCACTTCATTAAGTGCAGACTCAACGAACTCTTCGACATCCTGTGCACCTTGATTCCCACCTGTGCGAGTTCTGACTGCAATGCTGTCTGTGTCCACTTCCCGGTCGCCTACCACTAGCATGTAAGGAACCTTCTGTAACTGCGCTTCGCGAATCTTATACCCAATCTTCTCCTTGCGGATGTCGAGATTTACCCTTAAGCCGTAATTTGTGAGGCGTTGCTGGACTGAACGCGCGTGTTCAGCGTGCCGGTCTGCGATCGGAAGCACCGTGGCTTGGACTGGTGCCAACCAAAGCGGAAATGCTCCAGAATAGTGTTCAATGAGCAACGCAATAAATCGTTCAAAACTACCAAACACAGCTCGGTGAATAACCACTGGGCAGTGCTCGGCGTTGTCCTTACCGATGTATTTTAAGTCAAATCGTTGTGGTAGCTGGTAGTCAAGTTGAATCGTTGCACATTGCCACTTTCGGCCAATCGCGTCGGTGACATGAAAATCGATCTTGGGTCCGTAGAAGTTACCCTCACCATTTGAAATAGCAAATGGTTGGTCGGTAGCTTTAAGAGCCTGCGTGAGTTGCAATTCAGCGTGGTTCCACGTTTCGATTTCACCAAGATATTCATCAGGGCGGGTCGAAAGTTCCATAGTGTATCCAAGGTCGAAGTCCGAATAGACTCCATCTATGAGGTGTAGCAAACGCGTAACTTCTTCCTCAATCTGGTCTTCGGTTATAAAGCAGTGTGCGTCGTCTTGAATGAACTGGCGAACGCGTGTCAAGCCCGACAGTACACCGGATGCCTCATTACGATGTAGTACGCCTTGGTCAGAGTAACGCAGGGGTAGATCTCGATAGCTTCGTCCTTCACTGGCAAACATCAGCATGTGTCCCGGGCAATTCATTGCTTTGAGGCCGAAGGGTTCACCCTCTGATTCCACCAAAAACATGTTTTGGCGATAGTGTTCCCAATGTCCGGAGGTTTCCCAAAGTCGTTTATTGAAAACTAATGGTGTCCGGACTTCTTGGTAGTCTTCTGACTCAAGCTTCTCGCGTATATAACTTGAAAGCAGGTTGTAGAGTGTAGTTCCCTTAGGCTTCCAGAACGGTGCCCCTGGTGCCCAGCGGTGGAAGGTGAATAGGCCAAGATCCCGCCCAATTTTTCGATGATCCCGCTTTTTGGCTTCTTCCAGCCGAACGAGATGCTCTTTTAGTGCAGAGCTTTTGAAAAAAGCAGTGCCGTAGATCCGTTGCATGGGTCGGTTCTGTGCATCACCCTTCCAGTAAGCGTTTGAGCTGCTTAGCACCTTAAATGCCTTAAGCCGACCGGTGGATGGTACGTGGGGTCCGGTACAGAAGTCGAAAAACACGTCATCAATGGTGTAGCAGGACACCACGTCACCACCTTTTTCTTCGATCAGCTGAACTTTAAGGGGCTCCCCTTTGTTGTCGAAGTACTTCTTCGCTTCAGCCTTTGGCAGCATCTTCCGTTCGTAGGCTAAATCTCGTTTTGCCAGTTCGTGCATTTTTTTTTCGATAGCTACGAGATCTTCAGGTACGAAGGGGCGATGGACTACGAAATCGTAAAAAAAGCCTTCATCGGTCGGAGGTCCAATGCCACATTGTGCTTCCGGGAATAGACTGGTTACGGCTGCTGCGAGCAAATGGGCTGTACTGTGACGGTAAAGCTCAAGTGCTCCGGGGGTGTCGGGAGTGACGATGGTAACTGCAACATCTGTCTCCAGAGCATGCGAGAGGTCAACCATTCGGTCGTCTACAAATGCCGCGAGGGCCCGCTTAGCCAATTGGGCTGAGATCCCCTCGGCAACGTCTCGGACGGGACTGCCTTCCGACACGTGACGGGTAGAACCATCCGGAAGAGTAACGGTGACTTCACTCATATGCTGATCGGTAGCGAAAGCATGGTAGGCACGGGCGGACTCGAACCGCCGACCTCCTGCATGTCAAGCAGGCGCTCTAACCAACTGAGCTACGCGCCTATCCTTCGCAGCTTCCGCCTTTGTTCGAAGGTACTCGAGGGCTCGCTCGAGTATAGGGTCGCCGGGTGGTTTCGGTTCGCCGAGTTCAGGCAGGGGCACATCAACGGCGATTGTTGGATCAATGCCAGAGCGATGTAACGGCGCGCCAGATGCTTGGAGGTATCGAGCCCAAGATAGCCATAGGCCGCCCCCGTTGGGTAGCTTGATTAGCTTCTGCAAACTGACACGTCCGGCGGTTCTTTGGCCAATCGAAGCTGCCCTATCACTGCCAACCAGACTAGCCGTAAACAGTTCAGCTCCATGGGCTGTGCCGTAGTCGCTTAGCAAGATCACAGGTGTGTCGATAATAGAATTACCCCCCGTTGCCTCAATTGTTACCTGCTCATTCTCCGTCTCAGCACGGCGGAGTAGCGGTCCTGATGCTACGAATAATCTCGCAGCTGCAATCCCTTCATCAAAGGATCCACCTCCGTTACTCCTAACATCGATCATCAGCTGCGTGGCTCCCTGGTCTTCGAGTTGGGTCACGGTTCGTTGAATCTGCTCGGATACTCCGGAACTAAAGTGGGCCACCCGCAAATAACCGATGTCACTGGATATCATACGGCTCGTCACCTCAGGTCCGTCGAGGAGTTCTCGCGTTAGCTCAATGTCATATGGCTCGGATGTATTACCCCTCAAAAGAGATAACCTGACCGTCGATCCAGGTTCCCCACGCAGTCGATAAAGACTGTCGATGGCGGACAACCTTCGAGTTGGGGCATCGTTAATCGCTCGGATGTAGTCTCCGGGTCGTAAGCCTGCGCGGTGGGCTGCTGATCCGTCCCGTGTTGAGATAATTTGGGTGTAGTACTGGCTCGTGACCTCGACTCCGATGACCCCCTCTTGTGGAGTCATACCTTGTTCGATACGTGTCACGTTTTCGGGTGAGAGGTAGGTGCTATCGGTGTCGAGTCCAGCCGTTAGTCCTCGTAGTGCTCCTGTCATGACTTCGTCGAGGTTCGCGTCCTCGACATAATTCTCGGCGATGAGTGACACCACGTCCTCGAAGATGCGTAGATGACGATAAGCATCCTCACGCGCGACGGCTTGACCGAGGAAGCCACCCACCAAAATGAAGGCCACCACCGGCGCGGTCGAAAAGAGAAAAATCAGACGGGTTCGTGTACTCATAATTTAAGGGTCTAATCATTTTAGTGGATCGGTGGACAGACCCGCCACTCAAGGCTACGCTAATTCCGTGCGCACACTTGGGATTGATGTTGGAGAGCGGCGGGTCGGTCTAGCTTTGAGTGACCCGTCAGGCACGCTAGCCACACCTTTGGGCAAAGTGCTGGCATCTGCTGACCTTACCAAGGGTGTTGCAGCGGTTGGAAGAGAGATTGAGCGGCTTATGGCAGAGGATGACGGTCTCGCCGGTATTGTGGTTGGAGTGCCACGGAGCCTCGACGGTCGACCGAACAAGCAGACCAAACAAGCGATGGCTTTTGTCGAGGCTCTCAGGCTACAAACGGTTCTTCCGATTGAATTGCAGGATGAACGGTTGACTAGTCGTGAGGCGGAGAGTCGGCTTGCTCTCCGCGAGAAAGACTGGCGTCGTCGGAAAGCACGTTTGGATGCGGCGGCGGCGGCCATAATTTTGCAGGACTACTTAGATGCGCGTGAACAGTTTTAATTCAAGAGTCACCAAATAATTTAGGGCAATGCTACGCAAGCTCCTTCTACTCGTCGTGGGAATCGTTGGGATCTTGGTTGTTGCTGGGGTTGTCGTTATTGATATGTTCAGAGAACGTCTCAGCCTGCCCCATCGCGGATACGTGACTGCGGAAGTCTTTGTCGATGTTCGGTCGGGCGATTCCAGCCGGTTAATTGCCAAGCGGCTGGCAGACGCTGGGGTGGTCCGAGATGATTTGACGTTTCGTTTAGCTGTTTGGCAGCTGGGGCTTGCTCGATCTCTTCAAGCTGGCGAGTATCACTTTGATCGTTCCATGTCGGCACTGGAGGTTGCAGATCAGATTTCTCGCGGGCGAGTCTACCTTCGCTCGATTACGTTCCCTGAAGGGCTAACTATCGAAGAGATGGCAGCTGTCTTTCATAACCAACCATTTGGATCTTACGATGACTTTCTTGCAGCTGCTCAGCGCGTGGAACTGGTAGCGGATCTGGATACTAGCGCTCGGAATCTCGAAGGCTATTTATTTCCCGAAACCTATGCGCTGCCTCGCGACGCGACAGCCGAAGATCTTGTCGAGGCGATGGTGCTGCAGTTTCGACAGGTCTTTACGGATGCATTACGAGCAGAAGCCAGACTTCGCGAACTGACAATTCGTGAGGTAGTGACGTTAGCTTCGTTGATTCAGAAGGAAACAGGTAGGGTCGATGAGCACGCGTTGGTATCTGCTGTGTACACGAATCGTTTGCGTATTGGAATGCCGCTGCAGTGTGATCCAACTGTAATCTATGGGCTTCAGCTTGACGGTCTTTACGATGGGAACCTGACGCGCGAAAATCTCAGGCACGACTCGCCGTACAACACTTATGTTTACGGAGGATTACCTCCCGGTCCGATTGCCGCCCCGGGACGACAAGCTCTGGAGGCAGTATTCAAGCCGGCAGACGTCAGCTATCTCTACTTCGTGAGCCGTAACGATGGCACTCACGAGTTTGCAAATACTCTGAGAGAGCACAATCGGAACGTTCAGCGGTATCAGGTGAGGCGCCTCGGACGTCTTCGGTCGAAAAGACAGTAAATAGCCGTTTTAGCTAATCGAATTTATTCGGATGCGTGCTGTTGTTTCGCATTTCCTGCACCGTCCATGATTTCCATCCGTCGACCTCGGTGTAAAAAAGTCCCGTCGCGTCTCGATCTGTGTCGAGATTGTAGCGAATGACGTGCTCAACTCGAGCTTCGGATTCGTCTATTGGCAGCCGGTCGAAAAGAATGCCGCCGAATGCCAAATAGGACGCAAAGAGTGTTAAAACCAAGTTGAGTGTTTGGCCAGTAATGTAGAGCTGGATTGGTCGTCCTCCAGTCGCGTGTTGTCTGAGTTCGCGAAAACTGGATTCTAGCCCGATGCTGACAAATGCCAGACAGAAGAGCCACCCGCGAAAATCTGAGGTCAGATCGAGAATTTCCTTGACCCGGTCACTACCAAGAGTTGGCGTTAGAACGAATGAAAAGATGAGAGAAGCCGACAGGAAACCAATGATGAATTTTGGGAGGCGGTACCAAATGTCAATTGCAGCAGGTTGATTAACATCAGACCGTGTCTCGATTTGGGTTACCCAGTACACAGCAACAAGAAAGGCTACTACTCCAATAAGAGTGTTCTGAATCATTTTAACGATGGCGGCGATCTGCTCTGCTTGACTACCCAGGAGCGCGCCAGCGGCTACCACCGCGCCGGTTGCATCCACTGTGCCTCCGATCCACGCCGCACCGACTATTGGATCCATTCCCCATGCTCGGATGCCCAGTGGCATCAAGACCATCATCAGAACGGTGAAGATCAGCGACATCCCGACAGCTAGGGTTAGCTCTTCTTTCTTTGCGCGCGCGGCGGCGGCGACGGCGATGGCTGCGGATACTCCACAGACTGACGTGGCTGCGGCGATTACGATAACCAGTGGACGACTGGTCATTTTCAAAACACGAGTACCGAATTGGTACATAAAGATGATTACAGTCGGCGTAACGAGCCAGGCGACGAATAGACCAGGGACTCCAAGTTGAAGAATATTTCCGAATAAGACCTCAGCTCCGAGCAGCACAAGCCCGGTCTTAATATAGAGCTCGCTTCGTAGCGCTGGTCTTATCCAGAGGGGGGTCCCACAGGTGTTGGCTATTAGGATGCCAAGAGCAAGGGCCCAAAACGCATACCCAAATCCCGTCGCACGAATTTCGCTTTGTTGCGCGATGGTATAAGCCCCAACGGCCAAAATAAAGATCGGAATAAAGCCCATCGCCTGTGCCAGAACGCGACTGCCCATCAGCCGGACAGCCACTGTGGTGAGCACCAAAAAAAAGAGACCAAGCATGCCCAGACCGACGAAACGTCCTTCACCGAACGCGTCTCCAACTACAGTGGTCCAGGGGCCTACACGTGGCACGTCCGTGATTAATTGGGTGGCCACGGCCGTGAGCAGTAGACCGCCAAGCCATACAGCCCACCAGTCTTCACTGGTAAGTAAGGAGCGGCGAGTGCGAGTCAGGGGGGCTGTCATCCCACCGGGAGTTGGGTGGCCCCGATGATTCGTCCGCTAGGTTGTTCTTGTAGGAAAACAACTATGCGGAGATGATCGAACTTCCAGCTGGGATCAAGACGTACACTGGCTTCGAATCGATAAACATCAGGTTGTGGCTCAGGTAAAGCTCCAATCCAGTCCAGTTTTCTGACTACGCCAGTGTGGCTTAGCATGCGGGACGAGTTTTCCCCACGCGTTACTTTTGTGCTGAGTTGACTCTCAGTGATCGCGACCCAAACATCGGGCTGGTTTCGAGCCGCAGGGATCTCTTTCGCTACTCCGGATACACGCAAGATTTCCCTGTCGGGTGCAATGGTCGTCTCAATTGTTAGCTGTGCTTTGGGAGACTTGAGTGCGGAGACGACCGCTTCGCGTGCAGCGATAGGCCGGCTACCCACGAATGCTATTTGCCCATCGACAACCATCATTGGCGTGTAGACATTTCGAGTATCCAAGGCTTTTGCGTAGGCTTGTTGCCGTGCCGTAAACCTCTTCGACGAAAACGGGTCACGCCATCCGAGACGATTCCAGTAATCAACGTGTTCACTGAGAGGAATAATAAGCGCACCACCAACCGGCTGGTTACGTTCCAGCGACCGGAGCAATTCATCTGCAGGTGGACAGCTGGAACAGCCTTGTGAGGTAAATAGCTCTACCACGACTGGGGTTAAGGACTCGTCACCCGCAGCAGGGGTTTCATACGGCCAAGCCAGCCTGGCAATGACCAGAACAAAACAGACAAAAATCACAGCGTAGAAACGACTGCGCATGGCAACTGTCTTGATCCTATACTAATGCAGTCGAAACACCAGTCCAACATAGTCAGGAGTCATGATGTCTAGACGGTCAATTGTGTCTGCAGTCTTTGTCGGGGTAGCGCTGATTATTGCGGGGTCGGGAGTCGCTCACGCCCAACTGAGTGACCGAGGGGCGTTTCTCGCCACGTTGGACAATACATACCAGATTGTTCCTAACGTGACCTATCACGTGGCGAGTGGAGTGGAAAACAAGCTTGATGTGTACGCGCCCAAGAACGCCGATGGTCCGGTGCCGGTCATATTGCTTATCCATGGTGGAGGATGGGTTGGGGGATTGAAAGAAACATATGTGATGCGACTGCTGCCTTATCTCGAGATGGGTTGGGCTGTGGTGAATGTCGAGTACCGAATGGCGAGCGTCGCTTTGGCCCCAGCGGCTGTTGAGGACTGCCTATGCTCGCTGCGCTGGATCGCGCGCAACGCGGAGCAGTACAACCTGGATGCATCGCGTGTAGTGGTGACCGGAATGTCTGCTGGCGGACATTTGTCGCTTACAACCGGCATGATTCCATCGTCCGCCGGTCTTGATCGGCAGTGTGAAGAACGCGCATTTTCTGGGCCTCGTGCTCCTGACCCGGCGAATGTGGCGGCTATCATCAACTGGTATGGAATCACGGACGTTGTTGACTTGTTGGCCGGACCAAACACCAAAGGCTATGCCGTTGAATGGCTCGGCAGTTTGGTGAACCGAGAAGAGGTGGCCGCCCGCGTGTCTCCTTTGACTTATGTAAGCCGAGATGTGCCGCCGATTTTAACTATCCACGGTGACGCGGATCCGATTGTTCCGTATCAGCACGCGTTGCGATTGCAAGAGAAACTCAATGCAGCGAGTGTGCCGAACGAACTTCACACCGTGCCAGGTGGTGGTCACGGTCGCTTCAACGACAAGCAAACAATCGAGATCTATAGCAAGATCTTTAGCTTCCTATCGCGGCACGGTGTCAGCGGGAAAGGCAGTACTTCGCAGTAGGACTGCTCAACTGGATGAGTTCACAAAACACGTGGCGGGTATTGCGGCTGGCGTACTCCATGTCAGCGGTGATGATCGTGGGTGCCGCTACGACTCTCATCAGTGCCAATGAGTCTCTGGATGGAGCGATTACCGCACTGTGGACAGCCGAATCGGAAAGTGCGATTGCTAAAGCTGTCAATGAGATTATTGCTACCAACCCTTCCGTTGACGAACTCTGGGAGAGGCTTCACGCGGGTCGTGAGTACTCTGCTCAGGTTCCAACGGGACGCCATCTTCGCAGTCGGCGCAACCGCGACGGCCTGGAGCACGCCTATGTTTTACACGTGCCCACCTCGTATGATCCACGCACTTCCTATCCGTTACGTGTGTATCTCCACGGTGGGGTCATGCGTCCCCGTCCCGCTGATGGTGAGTGGTGGAGGAGTGAAGAGCGATGGTTGCGGGATGATGCAATCGTTGTAGCTCCAGCCTCATGGAATGAATCCGTTTGGTGGCAGCGTAGTCAAATTGAAAACCTGGTCGGGTTACTAATCGATCTAAAACACGTTTACAACATTGATGAGAATCGAGCGTACCTGCTCGGGGTATCCGACGGGGCTACTGGTGCGTACTACCAAGCCTTTAAGGCGACGACGGTTTGGGCTGGCTTTCTTGTATTCATTGGCCACCCGGCCGTGTTAAGCAACCCGCGGTCGGGTGTTGATGGGGAGATGCATGTAGTGAACCTTCGCGGCAAGCCGTTCTTTGTGGTTAACGGGGCTCAAGACCGGTTGTATCCAGCTGCAGTGGTTGAGCCGTACGTACGTTTGTTTGGCGAAGCAGGAATTGAGGTTGACTTTCGTCCAAAACCTGACGCTGGGCATGATCTGAGTTGGTGGTCTGAGGAAGTCGAGCATATTGAGGCATTCATCGCGGCACATCGTCGAGATCCACTGCCCGATCAACTTTCATGGGAGACCGAAAGTACCAGCGAGTTTAATCGCGCCCACTGGCTCGTCATCGATGAGCTTGGGCGTGTACGTGGAGAGAGCATACTTGACGAATTCACCCGAGTGAATGTTCCCGGTCCACGGACGCCGTTAGGCTTTAACAGCGTAGGTGAGTTACAAAACGGTGGCGGCCTCAAAGTACTTGAGGTGGGTTCTGGCTCGTTAGCCGAAGACGCTGGAATTATTGTCGGCGACGTCATTCTCGACATGGGTGACGTTCCTACCCGCACAGCTGAGGCTGCTCGCCAGGCAATTCTGAAAATTGTACCGGGCGACGAGATTCGGGTTTCGGTCGACCGAGAGGGAACCCGTCACGTGCTGACCCTTCGATTTCCGATCTCACAACCGGGCGAGTCGCGGTTGGCCTTTTCCAATCGCCAACCTTCGGGTCGGGTTGAGCTTCAGCGTGTCGGGAACACCGTTACCGCTTCCACTCGTGGCGTGCGACGGTTCACGTTGTTGTTGTCGCGGGAGCAATTTGATCTTTCTAAACCAGTCAGGGTGTTGACCAATGGTGTGGTCTCTCACGATGCAATCGTCAATCCGGATGTTTCAACATTACTTCGATGGGCCACTATGGACTGGGATCGCAACTTATTGTTTGATGCGGAATTGGAAATAGATGTTGCTTCGGGCCAACCCTAAAAAGTGAGTGATCAGGGGAGCAGTTAGACAGGTCAACGCTCCGATTGGTTATAACAGAGACGCCGCGACGCGGGCCTGTTTAGATTGCGGTTAGGTTATCCGCCTTCAATGGCAGGCACGATTTGAATCTCATCGCCTGCTTGGATGCTGCAGTGTAGTTGGTTGTTCGGTAGTCGCTCGTCATTGAGGAAGATGACGATGACCGGATTGAGCTGGCCGTTCGCTCGGAAGAGGAGAGTCCGCAGTGCCGGAAATCGTACATCAAGGGCCTGCAACGCGTCTTTGACCGTTGTGGCGGGAACTTCGACTCGGCTGACACCATCGATGCGGTCGGCAAAGAGGGGAGGGAAACGGATGAAGACACTCATAATGCCGCAATCTCTCGATCGAATACGGTCCACACGCGGTGACTTAGATTGGCGAAGAATTCGCGAGTAATAAAAGGTTCGCACTTCACGTGAGAGTTGGGAGCATCAAACACCTGCGCTGGGAGCGTATATTCAGATTTGTCATATCCTTGTTTCCGCTCAAGCCATAAGGCACGGATGAATGATCGGCGGACCGCTTCGAGCAACGTTTCCTTGGACACATCAAGCCCTACTTCATGTTTTAACGCAGTTGGTACCGCGTCAATATTAAGCATCGCGAACTTGCATAGCCCTAGTAGGTCGTCGCGCACAAAGTAGAGTCCTCGCTCGGTAATGGCCTTGACCCAGTACTCGACTGAGGTATCTCCTTCGAGTGCTAATAACATATATGTCGACATCGACATATGGCCACCCGCAATGGCCCACGGATAACCAGGGTTCGTATCAGGAAGATACGCTGGTAATTCAAGTCCTTTTACGTGCATGGCGTAGTGTGTCTCGCCTAATTGCTGTGAGAGTCGTTTGACGCCATGACCAATTTCTGGGCATCGTCCAGTTCCCGTCATCTCAATCAATTCCGCCACACTTGCGGCATTGCCAAAACTGGCACCGTTGAGGATAGGTGTCTTCGGATGACGCGAGTTGTAGTCAAGGACATAGCCGATGGTGGTGCCGAGTGAGATGGAGTCCATACCCAAGCGGTCAACAAGGGCGACAAGAGGCCATACTTGTTGGGGATCGTCGATGCCCAGGTTTGTCGAGAAGAGGTTCAACGGTTCGTAGTCAAATTTTGCACGGAATGCACCGGTTGTTCCATTCAGCTTTTTGTCGTAAATGTTCTTATGACAGTGGATGGCGCACTTGAAACAGGATTCTGCCTTGATGATGAACTGTGGCTCAACCGCGCTGCGGAACATTAACTCGGCCCTTCCGTCGCCTTGAGGCCGAAAGTTGTTTTGTGGGACACAATGAAATTTTTCAAGTGGCTCGTAGTTTGCCCATGTGCCACCCAGTCCCCCCTTGGTCACCTCTCGAAACTTTCGTGAACCGGGGCCGACTGCGATCTCTCGATTTAGGGTCTTAATGATCGGTGTTGGTTTAGTAATTACATCGCGGGCCTGCGCTACGATGCCAATGAGATTCTTAGAACCCATGACCGAACCCATGCCGCCGCGACCAGCCCAGCGACACTTGTCGTCGCCAGTTTTAAGGAGATTTTCAGTACTTACGGCAATCGCTGCGAAGTAACAATCGTGGTAATGCTCACCGGATGGGCCGATGACTGCAAAGTGGGCATCCGGATAATCGCTGGCTAGGGTGAGAATTTTCTGGTAGCAGTGCAACCCGAGCAGGTGGTCTGCTGGTTCCAGAATGGCTTCTGGTCCATTATCACCATGTCGGATAACAAGTAGCGTAGGCTGGTTGGCGCGTCCTTCAATGAGAATTTCATCGACGCCGGCCCATTTGAGCTTCGACCCGAACTTTCCGCTCGCGGCCGACCACATCGCTGCTGGGAGTCCTCTGTCTGACACTTTGAGTGGGCTATACGAGGAAAAATAGGTCCGTAAGCCTGTCATCACGTTGGTGCCAGTGAGGAGTCCTGTGGTTATGACCAGTGGGTTTGCTGGCGCCAGCGCGTTAGTGACATCACGGGTCCCCAAAATTTGAAACGATCGGCCAAATCCACCGAGAACGTCCTCAAGGTTCTTGCATGGAACCGCTTCAAACGAAAGGGAGTTCAGGTTAAGGTCGACGGTGCATCGGGTCCTAGAATGGAGAGGCATCGGTCAATACATTCGGTAGGCGACTCAGGAAAGTATCACGCCTAACGTATAATTTCTATTCTCATCAGTATGGACAATTCTTTCGAAATCCGGGTGCGCGCTCGGCTGGCGAACCTCGGTTCGAAGGGGTTGCTCCGAACGCTCACTCCTCCGCGAGGGATTGACCTTTCCTCAAACGATTATCTAGGCCTGGGAGCCCATCCGCGATTGGTCCAGCGTTTCGCAGAGGCGGTCGGACGTGAAGGTTGTGGTAGCACCGGGTCACGTCTACTTAGAGGCCATCGCGACGGATTCACGGCCGTTGAGCGGCGGTTCGCTGCGTTCAAGCGGACCGAACGAAGTATCTATTTTTCGAGCGGATATCTTGCAAACATTGCCGTACTCGCAACATTACCAGAAAAGGGCGATGTGATATTTTCAGACGAGAGAAATCATGCCAGCCTGATCGACGGAATTCGGCTGTCAAGAGCACAACGGGCCGTGTTTCAACACAACGATGTTGATGATCTAGTGCGTCTGCTTTCTGAGTCTAAAAACGTTCCTGTTAATCAACGCTTCGTGGTGGTCGAGTCATTATTTAGTATGGATGGAGATTATGCTCCCCTTGCGGACTACGTGTCAGTGTGTGAAAACTTCGACGCGGTGCTTTTCGTGGACGAGGCTCATGCTGTGGGAGTGTACGGCGACGATGGAAGCGGACTCATCCACAGCGCAGGTATTGATGATGACGTTCTTCTTTCAGTCAACACGGCCGGCAAAGCGCTCGGTGTAGCTGGGGCGTTTGTTGCCGGACCTGCTTGGCTTATCGACTACCTCGAACAACGTGCGCGACCATTTGTGTTCTCAACGGCATCACCCCCAGCCGTGGCGGCGGCCCTTGAGGCCTCTTTGGATGTGATTGCGGGTGAACCGGAGCGACGAAAGCGCTTGTTGGCTCGCGTGCGGTTCCTTCGGGCACGATTGAAACAGGCGGGTCTACCTTTGCCGACTGATATATCGCAGATCATTCCCATCATCGTTGGTGATAACACAGCGGCTGTGAAATTGGCGCAGGCACTGCAGCAGCGTGGCTTCGACGTTCGCGCGATTCGCCCGCCGTCGGTTCCAGACAATACCGCGCGGCTCAGAGTATCGGTTAATGCCAGCTTGTCTGAAGATGACCTTGATAGATTCGTTGACGCTTTAGGGCAATGCCTCAGGAAGTTGGGACGATGATTCGAGGCCTGTTTGTCACGGGGACCGACACTGGGGTTGGCAAGACTGTTGTTTCAGCCGCCCTCTTGGCCCGGTATTGCCCAACCGTGGCGTTGCGTTACTGGAAGCCCATTCAGACAGGAATCGAACAGGATGACGATACGGAAGAAATTCGTCGGTTGACTGCTCCGAGCCTCGCCGAGATTCTCGATGACGGTATCCGTCTTCCGAATCCTGTTTCCCCCCACTTGGCAGCGAAAATGGCCCAGAAGACGATCGATGTGGCAGCCCTAACAGCAACGGTCGGTCACTACCCAGCTCAAGACCGGTGGATTGTTGAAGGTGCCGGTGGTGTACTCGTACCCCTTAATACTTCTGCGATGATGATTGATCTCATCGAGGCACTAGGACTTGCTGTGTTGGTAGTGTCAAGGAGTACTCTTGGCACCATCAATCACACGTTATTGACTTTAAAGTGCTTGCGCGCTCGGTCGTTGTCGGTTGCTGGTGTTGTTATGGTCGGAGAAGCGAATCCTGATAATCGCGCGGCGATCGAGAACTATGGACAGATTGCAGTCGTGGGTGAAATGCCGCGCTTCCAGTCTATGTCTGCGGCAGAGCTAACCGCTTGGGCGCCGTCGAATCTAGACCCGAATGGGTCACTCTGGGAATGGTTGAAATGACGTTGAAAACCGACCTTGCGGCGCGAGATGGCGCGTGTCTGTGGCATCCGTATACGCAGATGCAGAACCGGCCACCACCATTAGCGATCGCTCGGGGTAAAGGTGTCTATCTTTATACTGAGGACGGCCGGAAGATTTTGGATGGAACCTCGTCTTGGTGGGTGAATATTCATGGTCATGCACACCCGGCACTCAACGCAGCTCTGGCGAAACAAGCGGACGAACTTGAGCACGTGATCTTTGGCGATTGCACGCACCGACCGGCTGTTGAGTTCGCCGAGCGGCTAGTTGAAGTGTTGCCCGATGGTCTTACTCGTGTCTTTTATTCAGACGACGGATCGACGGCTGTTGAGGTTGGTCTCAAGCTAGCCTGGCAGCACTGGCAGAACCGAGGACAGGATGAACGCCGCAATTTTATTACGCTCGACCATGCCTATCACGGGGATACGGTGGGCGCAATGTCCGTAAGCGAGTCGTCGAGTTTTACTGCTCCGTTTACGCCGCTGTTGTTTCCTGTGATCCGAGCCCATGATCCGTATTGTTATCGTTGTCCTGTCGGCCTCGACAGAGCGAACTGCCAGATCGACTGTCTAGATAGCTTGGAGACCCACTTAAAAAAACGAGTGGGAACTGTTGCCGGCGTACTGGTCGAACCGATGTTACAAGGTGTTGGTGGAATGATTGTCTGGCCGTCAGAGTTCCTCGCAGGTGTACGGAGGTTATGCGATCGATATGACACGCTGATGATCGCTGATGAGGTCCTCACGGGATTCGGTCGCACGGGCCGTATGTTTGCTTGCGAGTATTCGTCAGTGACGCCCGACATCATCTGCCTATCGAAAGGCCTGACAGCTGGCTATCTGCCGATGGGAGCTACTGTGGCGACTGAGTCAATTTACGATGGTTTTCTCAGTGACGATCGCGAGAAGACCTTCTTTCATGGACACTCTTACACAGCTAACCCCTTGGCCTGCGCGGTCGGCTTGGCCAGTTTGGATCTATTTCGTGATGAGGATGTGTTGGGTCGCATCGCTCGGTTGGAAACGCAGCTACGGTGGGGTTTTGATTCGTTGCGAGAGCTTCCCTGTGTGGGCGATGTGCGGGTCATTGGAGGAGTCGGTGTTGCTGAACTTGTCTCGGATCGTGAGATGAAAACAGGGGGTGGGTACTTTGATCGGGTCGGCCCACAACTCGCCAGCGCGTTCATCGAGAAGGGTCTATTGATCCGACCACTGGGAAACTTGGTTTATTTCATGCCCCCGTACGTCATTACGGAAGAGGAAACCGCCTGGGCTTTGGAGACGATCAAGACGGTTCTAGCGGGCGTAGACCAAGCCGATCGAGCAACGTAAAGTCCGCATCGATTGATGAATTGGCAGTGGTCAAGAGACGATCTCCAAGGAAGATGGAGTTGGCGCCGGCGAGAAAACAGAAGGCTTGAAGCGTATCAGTCATCTTCAGTCGACCCGCACTGAGTCTGATTTTGGCATGAGGCATCAAAAGACGGGCCGTAGCGATTACTCGCACAAGTTCGTCCCAGGGGACTGGGGATTCTTCAGCTAGTGGAGTTCCTTCAACGGCGACGAGGGTATTAATCGGCACGCTTTCGGGTTGAGGTGTCTGGCGTGCTAACTCATAGAGTAAGTCAATCCGGTCATTGTGATTTTCACCCATCCCGAGGATACCGCCACAGCAGACCTTGAGATCCGCTTTACGCACCGCTTCCAGTGTGCGAAGACGGTCGTCGTAGCATCGGGTGGTCACGATGTTCTCGTAGAATGAAGGTCCCGTGTCGAGATTGTGATTGTAGTAGTCGAGTCCTGCTTCACGTAGCCGCAAAGCTTGCGGTGGAGTTAACATGCCGAGTGTTACACAGGTTTCAAGCCCGGCGGCCTTTACCGCTCGAACCATTTCGAGGATGCGGTCAAAATCAGGACCATCGGTGACTTCACGCCAAGCAGCGCCGAGGCAGAACCTGTCAGCACCGTTTGTTTTCGCCGCGTCGGCTGCTTCGGCGACTGCATCAACGGTCATCAACGATTCGGATTCGATTTGTGTCTGGTAGTGAGCCGACTGGGGACAGTAAGAACAGTTTTCTGGGCAACCACCGGTCTTGACACTAAGCAGAGATGCGCATTGAACTTCGGTGGCATTTTGGGCTTGGCGGTGAACTTGGGCAGCGTCGAAGACGAGATCCAGTAAGCCGCGGTGATAGATGTCGGCCACATCCTGTTGGGTGACGACGTCGACTGTTTTGAGCGGTTGTGAAATAGCCACGTAGTGTTAGGTTAGCATCTATGTCCGATCTCAAGAAGGTGTACGCGGCTCGTGGGCTCGGAGATGCTCATGTTCTGTGTGGAATATTAGAGTCAAATGGCATTCGAGCTGTTCTTCGGGGCGATGAGTTTATGCCGCTTCAGGGAGGCGGATTGTTCTGTCCTGAGACACGACCATCGGTGTGGGTGCTGGAAGATGAGGACTTTCCTCAAGCCTTTGAGATTGCTCGCGAGTATAGTGAACGATCTCGTCCTGAACGGCAGGGCTCGAGTCAAGATGAAGAGAAACCTGAGAAAGTTTGGGTCTGTTTGTCGTGCGGAGAGGAAATTGAGAAACAGTTCAGTGACTGTTGGAAATGCGGATCTGGTCGCCCATAAAGGAGTTCTTCGGCTAGTTGGTTAGTGTCGTACGGTCTAAGGCAGAATATGGATACTAGAGCGTGGCATAACAGAAAGTCGGGTGGGGTGAGAGTCATGAACAGGATTACTGTGGTGCTCGTGCTTGTCTTCTGTTTGGGAGCGTGTAGTGGACGTCCGGGTGCCGACGACGTGTTTCCGTTTCCGGTCTCAGTTTTTGAGTTAGAGAATGGGCTGAAGGTGGTCAGTGTGGAATATGACAGTCCAGGAATCGTAGCGTATTACACAGTAGTGCGTACTGGATCCCGTAATGAGGTCGAACCGGGATTTTCTGGCTATGCACATTTCTTTGAGCACATGATGTTTCGCGGTACGGAGAAATATTCGACAGAGGCTTACAACGCTGTCATCAAACAAATGGGGGCTGATTCCAACGCGTTTACTACCAATGATTGGACTGCCTACCATATTGTGACAAGTGCTGAGGCCATTGAAACGATCATCGATATTGAGTCGGATCGATTTCTGAACCTCAGGTACTCGGAAGAAGGCTTTCGAACGGAAGCTGGGGCGATACTTGGCGAGTACAACCTCAATTTCTCCAACCCGGTAAGTTTGCTTCGAGAGAAACTCTTCGGGCGGGCATTCATGTTTCATCCTTACAAACACACAACAATTGGATTATTGGCAGACATTCAAGATATGCCCAACCATTACGACTACAGTTTGCAGTTCTATGATCGGTACTATCGGCCGAACAACTGCGTCATCGTAGTTGTAGGAGATGTGAATAACAGCGATCTTGAGAGGTTGGTCGAACAGTATTATGGTGAGTGGGTTCCGGGGGACTTCGAACCGATAATTCCGGTTGAACCACCTCAAACAAGAGAGCGGCGGGATAGTGTCACTTGGCCTAATCCCACCCTCCCCTTCCTAATGCTTGGGTATCACGTTCCAGGTTTTTCAGACCAAACGATCGTTATGCCGGCGCTGGACGTGCTGTCTCAGTTGTTGTTCTCGGAGACTTCGCCGCTATTTCAGAAACTGTATTTGGAGGAGCAAGTCGTCGATTTTCTAACGGGAGGAGCTGGTGACCACCGCGACGCCCCCCTGTTTACTATCATTGCTCGCGTAACAGATCCACGACGTCTAGACGAAGTCAGGGATGCCATCATTGGCGAGATTGATCGGATGAAGGTCGAGATGATTGATCCTCAGATTCTAGCCGATACGAAATCTCACATGCGGTACCAGTTTGCAATGGGACTCAATAATCCAGGTGCTGTCGCCAGAACTTTGGCCCATTATCTACAGCTGACCGGCGATCCTGAGACGGTTAATCGTGTCTACCGACTTTATGACAGTGTGACCCCCGAAGATATCCAACACGTCGCCACGACATATTTCCCTGAAACTAACCGTACCGTGGTCGCGCTCACGGAAGAGTCGCAGCTGGGACAGGGCGAGTCGGGAGAAGAGTGATGAGGAACTGGCAGACGGCTCTCCTGCTTGTTGCTGGGTTTCTATCATTTAGTGTGGGCTGTGCTGACTCGATACCGTCCGAGGAGGGGTCTTCGATAAGTGTTGGGTTACACGCGCCGAATTCACCGCTAGTCAGTCTTCGCATTGCCTTTCGCACTGGTTCAATTGATGATCCCGTAGGCAAGGACGGGCTCAACGCACTCACAGCTTTGATGATTGGCCAGGGTGGAACCAAAACACTCAGTTATGAAGAATTAACCCGGAGGTTTTACCCATGGGCTGCTTCGGTATCCGCACAGTTTGACAAGGAACTGACGACCATCATCGCCAGTGTTCATCGTGACTATGTGGAGAGCTTCTACGAGACACTTCACGATCTCATTGTGGAGCCGCGTTTTGATGTCTCAGACTTTGAACGCAACAGGGAATTCCTTAGAAACAGTGTGGTGGCGACGCTGCGGGGAAACGATGACGAGGAACTTGCCAAGCAGACGCTTAATGCGTTGCTGTATCGTGGACATCCGTATGAAGCGCCTGAAATGGGGACAGAGACAGGGCTTGAGGAGATCTCTCTCGATGATGTTAGATCTTTTCATGCTCGCCGGTACACACGGAACAACTTTCTTGTCGGCATCGCTGGTGGGTACCCGGTTGGTTTCTTGCAGAAGATAGAAGCCGATCTTCGTGATGGACTCCCTCAGGGTGATACAGATTCTGTTGCCCTTCCTGACCCTCGAGAGCTTGATGGCGTTGAGGTTTTGGTGGTCCAGAAACAGGCGATCGCAACTGCGATCTCAATAGGGTTTCCGATTGATGTCACCAGGTCAGACGACGATTTCTATGCGCTTCTCGTGGCGAATTCCTACTTTGGGGAGCACCGGACGTTCAATGGTTTATTGATGAATAAAATGCGCGGCCAGCGCGGTCTCAACTATGGGGACTATTCCTACATCGAACAGTTTATTCAGGCCGGGGGGTCTCGGTTTCCGGTCCCCAATATTCCGCGGCGACAACAATTCTTCAGCATTTGGATTCGACCGGTACCTCATCAGAACGCGCACTTCGCATTGCGACAAGCGCTTCGGGAACTGGAGTTGTTAGTTGAGGAGGGGCTGAGTAGCGAGGATTTCGAAGTGACGCGAGAATTTTTGGTCAACTACTCCAAGTTGTATGTGCAGACGTCCGGCCGACGTCTAGGCTATGCCATGGATTCACGTTTCTACGATACTTCTTTTCTGATCGATGAAATTCAGCAGCGGCTACCGGCACTGACAGTTGAGGATGTGAATGCCTCAATTCGTCGTCACTTGCAATATGACAATCTTGCGGTCGGTATCGTGACGACGGAAGCGGAGGCATTTCTTTCACGGTTGCTGGCCAATGAGCCGTCGCCTCCAACCTATAACGCCACGGTCAGCGATGAAGTGCACGCGGAGGACGAGGAAATTATTTCGTATCAGGTCTCAGTGAACTCAGAGCGTGTACAAGTTGTAGCTGTGGATGAGATGTTTCGGACGGTGTCACAGTGATTGACTGGCTTTGTTGAGAGAACCAGATCGATAGCCTTTTGGATCGATCGTTACGGTTTCAAATCCTGCCTTACGAAACTGCTCGACAACGACGCTATGCACGGCCGAGCTACGCAATCTGGCAATTTCTGCTGGGTCCACTTCAATCCGCGCATCCTTTTCGTAGTAACGAACTCGGCAGACACGAAATCCGAGTTCTCGAAGCAGGCGCTCGCACCGGGCCACTTGACTTAAGCGTAGTGGCGTCAGCGCCGTACCATAAGGGAATCGACTGGAGAGACAGGCTAACGCAGGTTTGTTCCATACCGGCAACGATAAGTGGCGTGCTGCCTCTCGGATATCGTCTTTTGAAAAGCCGACTTCATCGAGTGGTGACTGGACACCATGCTCCTTTGCGGCTTGTCGACCTGGTCGATAGTCGCTGCGGTCATCTACGTTGAATCCGTCGACGACGTGAGACGCGCCAAGCTTAGTCGCTTCCGCCACGGCCTTTCCATAAACCTCGGTCTTACAGAAGTAGCAACGGTTCACAGGGTTTGCGGCATAACGAGGGTCATCGAGTTCGAAAGTGTCAACCAATACGTGCCGCGCGCCGAGGTGTTCCGCAAGTGAGCGCGCCGCGGCCCCTTCTTCTTGCGCAAGACTTGGTGAGACAGCGGTCAAGGCGATGGCCCGATCGCCAAGGACTTTTACTGCTTCGGCGAGCAGATAGCTTGAGTCGACACCACCCGAAAAACATACGACAACGTCGTGGTACTCTGCCAGTATTTGGCGGAGTTTGGTGATCTTGACGTCCAAAGCGGCCATAATGGTCAGTGGTACTTCAACACAGCCTAGCTGGGTCGTCAACTGTTCTCATGTCGACTTAGCTGACAGGTTGCCGTAATCGATGATTGAAGCGTTCACGACTACAACATCCATTTTGCTCGGAACGACTGCTTCGCTCGCGGTTGTTCACACGCTACTCGGCATTGATCACTCTTTACCGTTCGTCGCGATTGGGCAGGCTCGCGGATGGACTCTGCGTCGAACACTGTCGATAACTGCTCTCTGTGGGGCCGGCCACGTGGCCTCATCGCTGTTTATCGGCGGCTTGGGCGCGGCTTTTGGATCTACGCTGGACTCATTACTCTGGGTCGAGTCGGCACGGGGCGAACTAGCTGCCACGCTGTTGATCGCTTTTGGGCTGACGTACGCTGTGTGGGCCTTGTGGCGTTCGATTCGAGGTGTGACCCATTCGCATATTCATACCCATGCAGATGGAACGGTGCATGAACACCCACACGACCACACTGGAGAGCACACACATCTGCATCCAGATCGTCAGAATCTGACGCCATGGGTGCTCTTTGTTATTTTCGTATTCGGGCCGTGCGAGCCGCTGATCCCGTTGATGGTGGTGCCTGCAATGACTGGGTCGTGGGAAGTGTTGGCGGGAGTTGCCGGTGTCTTCGGAGTACTCACAATCGGGACAATGGTGACTACGGTGGCCATCGGGTACCGTACAGTGGCCATGGTTGACCGAGCATATATCACACGACATGCCGATTTGGTTGCCGGGCTCCTTATTGCCGGGAGCGGAGCTGCCGTATTGATACTGGATATTTGACAGCCACGTTCGAGGAGAACGAAATAGCTAGACAGCCAAAATATCATTAATGGTTGGGTGCTGACTCGCATCTTGGCGAGGCACGTGGTCGCGTTGAGGTATGTGATTGCAAAGTCTAGGTTAGGCAGAGCGCTTTTCTAGAGCAAAGAATCTGTTTCCGCCGGCTACTAGTGTTCCTTGGCTCGTGCGGTAATTTGAAATGGCACCGATTCGGCAGATTGCACGGAGGGAATCTGGGTTCCAGAGCGGTCATTCCCCTCGGTATCAGTAGAGCGAGATCGCCGACAAAGTTGCTGCCAAGCTATGAAGCCTTTCTGCCGTTCGCTCTGAAGGATGAGAAGGATGCGGCGCATTTCGGCTGTTGTCATGTCTTCACTAGATGACCGGCTCGCGTGGGTGCGAGCATGCCTTCGAGCCTCGGCGGTACGCTAGGAATGTACCGCAATGAGTGACAACAGCGCTATCTGGCTTGCCCCAGCGCTGTTGCACACACTATGCGGATCGCATCTCTCGCTGTCAAGTTTTGGACTGCCTGATAGACTGCAGTTTCGTCTCGTTTAACTACCTAAGGGGTTGTCCCTAAATGTTGTTCGACATGGTGTTGCTAGCCGTTGGGTTCGCATGTATCGCTCGGGGTGGGGACCTTTTCGTTGATTCGAGCGTTCACATTGGTCGAGTGTTCCGCATCCCTCGTTTTGTAATCGGCGGCACGCTTGTGAGTCTAGCCACCACCATGCCAGAACTTGTTGTGTCTGCGACAGCGAGCACATTGGGAGACTCTGGTATCGCTCTTGGGAACGCGATTGGATCGTGCATCTGCAACATCGGGCTAGTTGTAGGCACAGTCGCTTTGATTGCGCCGGTCAGCGTTGATCAGAGAGACTTCGCCAACAGAGCTACGTGGATGTTAGCTGGTGCCATTCTCGTCGTCGCGTTGTCTTGGAATCTAACGATTAGTCGTTCGATGGGCGCGCTGCTATTGTCTCTGGCGTTGGTATATTTATTTTGGGATTACCAAACTATTCGTCGGATTCGAGATGGCTCGAAGGGTAGCGAGCGTGATGCTGAAGCCGGCGAATCGCTTACACGGTCAGTTTTGTCTTTTCTGTATGGAGCTGGGTTGATTATTGTCGGGTCTCGGTTCCTTGTGACCTCCGGCCAGGGTCTCGCCACTGCCATGGGGATCCCATCGGCCATTATCGGTTTCTCAGTTGTGGCGATCGGCACTGCATTGCCTGAACTTGTTACAGGAGTGGCCGCTGCACGCAAGGGTGTTCCCGATTTGTCGTTAGGAAATATCGTCGGTGCCAACATCCTGAATCTTTTTTTAATTGTTGGAGTGTCTGGTTCGATTCAGTCCTTGTCGCTAGATCGGTTTACGCAGTGGTACGCCTATCCGTGGATGGGGGTCTTCTTCCTGTCGATTGTCCTGCTGGTTCGACGAACTGGGGGGGTTGGTCCAAAAGCCGGGATGGCGCTGCTCAGCTGCTATCTGTTGTATATCCTTGGACTGATTGGATTCCCTGCGTTCGGTCTTACGTAGCAAGTCATTGTATTGAGTGACGAATGACGTTTTCGACGCGGGCTTTGGGCTGCTGTGGATCAGCACTATAGACCTCACGGTGTCACCGCCTCAGCTTCCGTAGGCTGTGTGACCTGCTGTTGGAACGCTTTAGGGACTCTTACAAATGGATGACAACCTTCTTCCGAGTGGCTATCGCACCTACGATTACGTTGACCCGTTCGAAAATTTAGTTGGTCCGATCGGATATAAGGTCGACGGCGATCAGATCCGCTGCTGTTTTAGAGTCGGACAGAAACATGTGAACACCCAGTCGACATTACACGGTGGTATGCTCATGACGTTTGCTGACTACGCGTTGTGTCTCACTGCCATATGGGACAAACCGGGTGAGAAATGTGTCACAGTGTCACTAAACTGTGAGTTTGTGTCACCCGGCCAGGTGGATGACGTTGTTGAGTCCACGGCTGAAGTTGTGCGTCGCGCGGGTTCACTAACCTTCGTGCGTGGCCAGATTTTCGTCGGTAGCCGTACACTGGTGAACTACAGCGGAATCGTGAAACGGTTCTCTGTCGTGAGCCCGCGTACGGGGCATGAACGAGATGAGTGAGGGGGGCGACTCATGTGCTTTGATAAAAGATTACGTGCAGTCCTTGGTGCAAGCCTCGTCTTTTTTGCGGCTGGAAATCTTGCGCTGGCTCAACAGGGAGCCGCCGATGGGCAGTGGCCTTATTATGCAGGCGACATAGGGTCGACAAAGTACTCGCCTCTGGACCAGATTAATAGCGGCAATGTGACACGGCTTCGGATCGCATGGCGACGACCCGCTGTAGATCAGACCATCTTGGATCGCGTACCCAATCTCAGTGTTACCAAAAATTTGACGTCAACTCCTTTGATGGTGGACGGCATCCTGTACAGCTCTAATGGCGTGGGATTAGCTGAGGCGTTTGATCCCTCCACTGGGGAAACCGTTTGGATTCAAGAGCCGTTGGATCCTGGACCACAGGCGTATCGTGGGGCCGAGACGCGCGGAGTGGCGTATTGGTCCGATGGTCGAGACCAGCGAATCATGGTTCAGCGGGGGCAGTATTTGATTGCTCTTAATGCGAAGACTGGAAAGCCATACTCAGATTTTGGCGATGGGGGTCGTGTCAATCTGACTTCGGGGCTTGGTGGCGACGCACGTTACCGCTGGACGGGGGTACCTCTTGTAATCGGAGATGTGGTGGTTATGGGGCAGTCGATGACGGACACTTTCATTACCAAGGAAGCCGTTCGTGGCGACGTGCGAGCATTTGATGTGCGGACCGGCGAACTGCGCTGGGTATTTCACACGGTTCCGCAGGCAGGCGAATTCGGCACTGATAGCTGGGAGGATGATTCCTGGGCTTATACTGGACACGCGCCGGTTTGGTCGTTAATGAGCGCCGATCCCGATCTTGGGTACGTTTACTTACCAGTTACTTCTCCAACTAGCGATATGTATGGCGGGCATCGGGGCGGGGATAATTTGTATGGCCAAAGTCTTGTCTGTGTTGATGCGGCGACAGGTGAACGTGTGTGGCATTACCAGCTAGTGCACCATGGGCTGTGGGACTACGATCTGCCGACCGCACCGATCTTGATGGATCTTGAGGTTGAAGGACGACCCGGTATCACGAAGATGGTTGTCCAGTTGACGAAGCAGGCCTTCGCCTTTGCTTTTGATCGTGCTACTGGTGAACCGATTTGGCCAATTGAGGAGCGCCCGGTGCCTCAGTCGACCACGCCTGGAGAGAAAACGTCTCCGACCCAGCCGTTTCCTACGAAACCCCCTGCGTTTGATCGGCAAGGTGCGACTGTAGAGAACTTGATTGACTTTACACCTGAGTTGCACAAGGAGGCACTTGAGATTGTCAGTCAATACACCATTGGACCGATGTTCATGCCACCAACCGTTCGAACTGAAACGAATCTTGGCACCATTCAACTCCCGGGATCGCAAGGTGGGGCTGATGTGCAAGGTGGGGCGTTCGATCCCGATAGTGGCTATATGTATGTGCCCTCGATTACGGCACCGTTTGTAGCGGACATTATTGATGGGAATCCAGACAGAACAAATTTGCGGTATGTCAAAGGCCGGCGCCTATGGATTGGAGGGCCACGTGGGCTCCCGTTGTTTAAACCACCTTATGGTCGAATCACAGCGTTCGACATGACCAAAGGAGAGATTGTGTGGCAGGTCCCGAACGGGAACGGGCCACGAAATCATCCAGCCATCAGACATCTCAGTCTTGGGAGATTAGGTCGTCCAGGGCGTCCGTCACCTCTACTCACAAAAACGCTTTTGTTTATTGGTGAAGGCTCCCGCGCTCGCGCTGAACGTGGTGCGGACCGCATTCCCGAAGGTATGCCGGTCGAGATCGTCACGAACTACGGCGAACCGTGGTTCCGCGCGTACGACAAGTTAAACGGAGATGTTCTTTGGGAAATCGAGCTTCCAGGAGGTACGACGGGCGCACCGATGTCGTATATGCACAAGGGCAAGCAATACGTAGTCGTCGCGATCGAAGAGTTAGACGAGCCAGCGCAATGGGTGGCTTTTAGCCTTCCGTGATGATTTTTATCGTTCCACGGTTCTGGGAGGCGTTGTCGACCAAGACGGGCGATCGCCGACGTGATTGATGATCGTTTGCCGCCCCTCGAGTTGCGGCGTGCTGTCGACAACGCCATCGAGGAGTTTGGCCAACGAGGTCTGCGTGAGGCGTCTGAACGCCTCACGGCGGCGTACCGTGGTCTTTTGCCTGGTAAACATCGGTCGTTTTCAGCGTGGACGGACGTTGATCGCTTAGCGTACGTGGTTGCCCGGATGCCTGCGACATATTTTGCGGCATTGGCTGTCTTACGAGAACTCCGGATACGTTGCCCGGAGATGAATATCGAGCGGATGCTCGACCTCGGTTCAGGACCTGCGACGTCTTTGTGGGCTGCTTGGTCAGAGATCGATGACCTAACTCATGCCACATTGGTTGATCCTGATCCAGACATGATCGTTCTGGCTAAGCGTTTGATTGCGGGTTCAACACTAACGCAGCGCGTCGAGACAATCTGGGATACGTCTATCGGTCATTTCACAACAAAAACTGCGTACGATCTCGTTGTCGGTGGGTACGTACTTGGCGAGATGGAGGTCGGAGAACGACAACGAATGGTGGCTGATGCGTGGACGGCAGCGCGCGGCGCGGTTGTATTTATAGAACCTGGATCCCCTGATGGCTTCCGGCGCATTATGGAGACTCGCGACCAGCTGATTGGGTACGGTGCGAGCATAGTGGCACCCTGTCCTCACGCTGGCCTGTGCCCGATGCCAGCTGACGATTGGTGTCACTTCGCGGTTCGCTTGAACCGGACATCGTTGCAGAGGCGTCTCAAGGGTGGTGTGCTGGCATATGAAGACGAAAAATATACATACGTTGTTGCGACCCGGGGAGCTGGTAGTCCGTCGGCAGGCCGTGTTATTAGACGACCCGATCTGGCGCCGGGGCGAGTTACGGTTAAACTCTGTCACCCAGAAGGGCTCCGTGAGGAAACCGTAACCAGACGTAACCGGGAGGCATATCGAGCTTCCCGAAAGCTTCAGTGGGGCGACAGTTATCCCCATTCTTCAAGGTCCTGAATCAGTAATTTCCGAACACACACTGTGGGTCAACGGTGCTTGTGCCGATGAGCATGACATGAGCAATAAATTTGATACGCATGAATGGGAAGTCGAAACGCCACCGGTCGTATTGTTCGATCGGAGAAAACGTCCAGACCGCCGGACCGAGTGGCGGGGAGGACGTCGTGACAGCGATTGGGTGAATAGACCGCCCGGTGCGTTCGCGAAGCTCGAAAAGTTACAGCGCGGATATTGGCGACGGTTGTTCTCCATGACATGACCGAACGAAACGTTGTTTGGTTCTGGCGTCCGGAATGATTTTTTATTGGTCAGCATCATGAGTATTTGATCTGTGCTGGCGTAGGAAACAGAAGTGACGGCGGCTCCAGAAGAGCGGTCGCGGGCACGCAGCAACGCGTTTCCGGCCGTGAGTTTTTTTAGGCTTGTGGGCTTTGGGTCAGTCAGTCAATTATGAAGATGGGACTCGTAGAAAGACGTCGCTGGTCAAAGCCTGCTGCCAACAGGGGCAGGGGCCATCCTATGTATGGTGCTCCGCGGCCGACTTCGTAGGCGAGTTGTCCGTGGTACTGCTCACGCGAGGAAAAATTTTCACGTAAGTTATTCCATCCCTGTGTCATTACGGTTTCCGGATCAGGCACATGGTAGAACCCAAGGGCATGACCGACTTCGTGGGCGAATATGCGTGGAAAGTACTTATCGTCTACACAAACTTTATTTTCTTGCGCGCGTCGGATGATCCAGATACTTCCCGTTGACGCTCCAACGTTAGCACGGCCGCATGCGCCCTCTGGTATCGTAGGTTCTTCCTCATATGTGACAAATCGAACCGTAATCCAGCCAGACTGCTCTCGATCACGGATGCCGTCCTCTATACGCCCCCGATAGGGTTCTCCAGTCATCTGTTGAACTAAGTTGGGGAACGTTTTCCGCATGTGATCGCGTCTTTGGATAGAGACGACACGGCGGCCGGAGGGATCGCTCATGCGGATATAGAGGTTCGGGCTTGTCGTGTCTAGGACCCATGAGACGCGTTCATCAATGGTGTCTGGGAAGTCGTGTTGGTTATAGACGAGCTCGCGCCAGAAGCCGTCTTCGAAGCGGGCGTCGACTGAGCGGCTCGCTAGTGTGACATTGAGACTGGCCTCATCTGGAACTGTTCTCGTCACTGAGAAGGAGCTAGGGGCGGTTGGAGAACTACTGTCTCCACCACACGACGCTAAAAGAAGTACGTAAACGGTAATGAGAGCTGAAGAACGTCTTGTCACAGGCTGTTCCCACGACGATCTACACCGGTAAAGTGTTCAGGCTACCACTAGAGAAAAGAAATGCTATCCCTGTCTCGTCCATGTCTCAACTAAGAGGTCGCGCACGACATCACCAACTCTGCTGTAACCGAATCTACGATCAAGCGGTTTGCCATAAACTTGGGCGAGACGGGACGACGACCTTGGCTTGGTCAACCTGTCCGCGATACTGTGAGGCCTCGGCTTAGTAAGTAAACAGGTGCCCAGACTTTAACGTTTTTACTCAAGATATTTTGTGGGCATGGGGGAGTTTGGTGGTCTTTAGAGCCCGGTGATGAAACCGAAGACGGCAGGTAACCGTTGTTAATGAAAGTAAGCTGCTTGCCGATCAAAGACTTCCCTTGGCATCGAGTGGTACACCGTGTATAAGTTACGTGCGTCGATGCGATGGTCCCTCCGTGTTTTTGCCGCGCTGATTTGTGTGGCTAGTACTTTGTCGCTAGCCCATGCACAGTGGCGGATGATGGAAGGGAATTTTCCGCCTCGCTTTCCGCCCGCCAGTCTTCCTGACCGAGACTTTGCTTTTTGCAAGATTATGTACACCAGTGTCCGTTATGAACGACTTGGCATGGGCTGGGCAACGGACTATCCGTACGCCGGTATCAATCTGATGATTCGATTTTCTGAGTTAACTACAGGACGGGTTAGCACCGACGATCGGGGTGAGCCAAATCATTGGGTCGTAAGATTTATCGACGACACTTTATTCAGCTGTCCGTTCACGATGGCTTCTGACGTTGGTACGATTGGCTTCACTAACCAAGAAGTCGCACAACTCCGGGCTTATTTGCTAAAAGGTGGGTTTTTGTGGGTCGATGATTTTTGGGGTACGCGGGCTTGGCGACACTGGGAACGTGAGATCGCGCGCGTTCTTCCCCCCTCGCAATATCCGGTTAAGGACGTACCCTTGACTCACCCAGTATTTCGTACGTTGAACCATGTAGTTGAGGTTCCTCAGATCACCGCGATTCAGTTCTGGTACGGTGTGGGAGGACGAACGACGTCAGAGCGTGGGTACGATAGTCAAGAGCCTCACTTGCGGGCGATCGCTGACGAACATGGCCGCTTGCTTGTGGTCATGACGCACAATACCGATGTTGCTGATGCGTGGGAACGTGAAGGGGAGGATCCGAGGTTCTTTGAGCGGTTTGCACCTGACGGATATGGATTGGGAATCAACGTGCTTCTGTATGCGATGACGCATTAGCGTCGTCATCATCACCGAGCGATGTTCGGACGTTTTAGCTGTTTTATCAGACGCCAGCACCACTATCGATTACGCGGCCAAGGTGGTCGGGTTTTCATGGAGTGCCTGGATTGTGGGCACCAGTCACCTGGTTGGGACTTGGGGCCGAAGGCCAAGTCGATTCCGCAAGAATCTTCTGAGTTTCGCCTGTCGCTCGACGGGGCATCTGATCTGGGATTAGTAGCGGGTCCGGCTCGTCCGTTCGAATCGGTCATGAGAGGAGGAACAAAATCCGCCTCGGACGAGTTTCGGCTCTATATTGACTAGTTTTCTCTTGTGCCGTTAGCAGGGCGTCTCCGGCACCTTCTTTCATTTAAGTAAACGACAACTTGTTTAAGGTGCCTCAAGACTGTCGATGAGTTGACTTGCGGCGAGTCGTTTGGCCTGCAGAACTAACATCGTCGCACCGGCTAAGGCAGATTGAACGTCCGCAACAACGAGATGGTCTTCCGCTGTTCCTGCAGAAGTCCGTCCTATAGATCCCACTGTCATCAACAAAGCATGTACTGGTTCGAGTGTCAACGGTGGATTAATGTCCCTTAAATCCTGTTCTAGGAATTCCCATTCGAGTTGAATTCGTTGATTGGCTGTCTCTTTGTTGACGCCGGGCACGTGCATCTTGGCTGTTTGTTCCAGCAGATGGACTAAGTGTTTCGTCACTCTAGAGAACCATACCGAGTATTTATCGACGTCTCTTGGGTTTTGCGAAGTATCCGTCTCTACGGTGATCCGGAGCTCATAAGGAGTCGGTCCTTGTTCCAAAGCGTATGTTGTTGCGTTGTCCAGGTCGAGTACAACCCGGGTAACTGGTGGTTGAGTTCTGTTCAGTGCGACACGAACACGCTGTACAGCGCCCAGATTCACCTCTGTGACTTCTGGAACGTCGGGAACAATGTTCGGCAGGTCGAGAAAGAGGCGGGTCGGCGGCCGTCCTATTGTTTGAATTTGGCTTTCTAGGATCTGGTTGCTCGCGAGTTCTACGACAACCTGATCTGGCGTTCCACTTACTGTCAGTCGGAGCAGGGTTCCCCGAAGAAAACGTTCCTGAGCATTAGTCTCGTTAACTTGTATGGCACTTCCGCACCAGAGACACAGGACCAGTGCAACACAAGCAGCTGAACGGGTCATACTTATTACCATTGATAACCTACTAGTTCTATCGGTCGCCATGTGTTTCAACCTCAGTGTTTTGACCATACAAGGTGTACGATCTTTCGGAATGGGTTCACCACTGTTACGTCTGTTCATCTTTAGGGGCACCTACTTAGGTTTAGTCGGCGTGCTGTCGTTCGTGGCATGGGGCTGCCAGAATCAACCGACCGGTGCACCGCAGCCCATACCTGAGACATCACGTGTGGAATCGCGGACGAGCCAACTCATAGGTCACATTGTTCCGGTTGCGGGTGCCCCGCCGGCGATTATGATGTTGCGACCACACGTGGCACTGGAGATTTCTCTGCCCAGTGAGCTGGCCGAAATGGATCAGTACGGCCGAGCGTTCTTTCCGCAGTTGCTTGTAGTCAAAGAAGATCAGGTGGTCCGATTCAAAAACAGTGAGAATGAGCTGCACAATGTGAATGTGACAGATGAGAGCGGTGCGACTGTTTTCAATATCGGAATGCCAATTCTTGGGGGAATGTACGATCATGTGTTCGAGCAGAGTGGACGCTATGCGGTGAGATGCAATGTGCATCAGGAAATGGCTGCCACAATCTTCGTCACGGCCAATCCGTTTGCTGGAATAGCTGATCGTGAGGGGCGCTTTTCTTTTTCGGGAGTGCCCTACGGATCCTATGACCTAATCGCGCGCCGCGGGGTGGACCAAATAGAGCAAGTGGTTACGCTCGATGCTGCGTATGTCGAGATCCAGGTCGGTATTGAGTAGGCGGCGTTATAATTCCTCTACGCACCGTAAAGATGACTTTTTAGGGAGTAGCACGTGCCATCATTTGATGTTGTGTCAGAGGTTAATGCACACGAAGTAACAAATGCCGTCAACCAGGCGAATCGAGAGATTGAAACGCGCTTTGACTTCAAGGGAACAAATGCGCGATTCGAGTTGGATGATGACCGGGTTACGATGCGAGCTCCAGATAAGTTTCAATTAAATCAGATGTACGATGTGCTTACCACACGGCTCGTTAGTCGGAAGGTGAACATCCGATGTCTTGAACGCGAATCGTTTCAAACAAATTTAAGTGACGCTCGCCAAGTTGTCCGTGTGCGTCAAGGCATCGAAGCGGAGCTTGCGCGCCAAATCGTCAAAATGGTCAAGCAGTCAAAGTTGAAGGTTCAAGTCGCTATCCAAGGAGCCAAGTTGAGGTTGTCAGGCAAGAAGCGGGATGATTTGCAGCAGGCGATTTCCCTGATCAAAGAAGCCGACTTTGAGATGCCATTGCAGTTCAATAATTACCGAGACTAACGATAAGGTTGTTCCAATTATGAAGACAATTGTGAATAAAACTCACCGCCCGCTCAAGATTTCTCTGTCTCGAGGGCGGATGCTGCGTCTCGGTCCACGCAAAGAAGGCCAAATTGCGACTTCGGATGTCGAGCGAGAGTCTGTGAAGCAGAGCGTGGCGAGGGGAGATGTTGAGATTTTTGACGACTCGTCCCAGACTGGGACATCTAGCGTGTCGGTCGGTGGGAGCGGCGCGCGCGCACAAGGACACCAGGCGAGGTTCTCAGGTGGCAAGCGTGGGGACCGGTAGAGCGGGACCTATAAATCAGCTTCAATCGGAGATAGGCCATGGAGTATCGATATTTAATTTGGTTCAGTATTTTTTTCGTTGTCCAAGTGGGACCGGTTGCTGCCCAGCAAACATCGGGCACAGCGGTTGGCTGGAGCGTCCCGCGCACGAGCGCTGGTCATCCTGATTTGCAGGGAATTTGGGCTAACGACAGCGCTACCCCTTTGGAGCGCCCCGACGGGTTTGCTGAAAAAGCCGTGTTGACGGATGAAGAGTTTGCAACACTAAAAGAGCGGGCGGCTGAGTTGACGAGTGCGTCGAGTGATGCTGGGTTTCTCGATGAGGTGTTTAGAGCGGCAACCAGTGATGCTGAGGAATTTGAGTCGCTGTGTGCTGGGACTGGAAATTACAATAACTTCTGGCTCACCGACCGACATTTTGAGAACCGTACGTCGCTAATTGTTGATCCTCCAGACGGACGGATTCCCTATACACCCGAGGCAAGGAAAGAGATGGAGGAGCAGTTGGCAGGTTTCTTCAGCAGTGAGCCGGCCGCATCATGGGAGGAGCTGGGTCTGTTAACCCGCTGTGTTACGAATGGTTTACCCAATCTGTTGCCGGGGTACAACACCAACTACCAGATCGTACAGACATCGGATTACGTCATGATTCTTCAAGAGCTGATGCACGAAGCTCGGGTCATTCCACTTAATGGGGGAGCACATATCGATTCAGACATTCGTCAGTGGCTCGGTGACTCGCGCGGGCATTGGGAAGGAGATGCGCTCGTCATCACTACGAAGAACTTCAATAGCAAGACGAGCATCAGGGGATCGAGTGAACACGTGCGGCTTGTGGAACGCTACACGAGGGTCGGTCCCGACACAATGCATTACGAATTCATGGTCGACGATGACACGAGGTTTACGAGGAGTTGGACCGCGATGATTCCATTGCAGAAGATTGAAGGTCCGATCTTTGAGTACGCTTGTCACGAAGGGAACTATGGTCTTGTGGGTATTCTGGCGGGCGCTCGTGCAGACGATGCCGCTGCTCAGGCTGGAGGACGCTAGCGGACGGTCGTATGCAGCTTGTATTCGAACAGATTCGCGTTGGTGGAGACCGTAATTTCGGATATCTCCTAGGAGACCGAGACGCTCAGAGAGCGGTGTTGATCGATCCATCTTACTCACCTGAAGTGATTGTGGAACGTGCCCAAGTACAAGGACTGACAATTAGCCACGTCATCAATACTCACGGCCACGACGATCATACGAACGGTAACGCTCGGGTAGTCACGTTGACCGGAGCCTCTGTAGTAGCTCACGCTGCAGCACCTTCTCGGCCAGACGTTGAGTTCGACGATGGTCAGGAGTTGTCGGTTGGTGGGTTCCAGTTGCAGTGTTTTCATGTGCCCGGACATTGTGACGATCATCTGGTGTTGTACGAGTCAGTGTCTCGTATATTAATTACGGGAGATCTGCTGTTCGTTGGTAAGGTTGGTGGGACAAAGACGGATGCTGATGCTCGTGTCGAGTGGACCAGTTTGCAGCGGATATTAAAAGTTGTTCCGGAGCAAACGACGATTTGGCCAGGACATGACTATGGCGCGCGACCTAGTTCGACAATCGCTCTGGAGAAAGCGACGAATCCGTTTCTCGCATGTGAAGATGCCGGTGCCTTTGTGCAGTTTAAGGCTGACTGGCCAAGATTCAAGATTGAGCACGGTTTGAAATGACCGAGGAGCCAACTATGTGGAGCACCTATTCTGTCACGGCGGTTGTTTTCGTACTGGCTGTTTTTCAACCTGCGTACGCACAAGATCGGTTGCCTCCGATCCCGGCCAGCGAAATGTCGCAGGCCCAACGGACAATTACCGAGACTTTTGAACTTGAGCGGGGATATGCCTTGCGTGGACCGTGGGTGCCGCTGCTTCGAAGTCCTGAAGTGTTGGACTTAATGATTGATGTTCGTGATCATGTGAGGGATCGCAGCCTGTTGAGTTTCAAGCATACCGAGTTTGTAATTTTGCTGGCAGCTCGGGAATGGACACAGCACTATGTGTGGAATGCTCATTATCCGGCGGCCATCGAGGCTGGCTTGGATCCCGAGATAATTGTTGCTATTGCTGATGGTCGACGGCCTGAGCATATGTCTGATCAAGAGGAGATTCTTTACGGGCTCAGCATGGAGCTGCACCGGAATAAACAAGTCAGCGATGCGACTTACGATCAAGCAGTTGGTGTGTTTGGGCAGGAACGAATCGTGGAAGCTGTAGCGATTGGTGGCTACTACTCTCTGCTGGCAATGGTCATGAATACCGGCCGGACACCGCTCCGTGACGGTGTGGAACTGCCGGCAGTTACGCTTTCTGCGTTTCCTAGGTAGGAGGCAGACGATGCCGATCTATGAATACCGCTGCCGGGGTTGCGGACACGAGTTCGAACGTCTCGTGTTAGACGCAGACCCCGGCGTATGTCCGGCCTGTCAGGAACGGGATCTTGAACGGCAGTGGTCCCAGTTCGCTGTCAACTCAGATGCGACGCGGCAATCGAACCTAAAGGTGGCGCGGCAGAAGGCTAAGAAAGTTCAGCGCGATAAAGCTCACGCTGAACACGACGCCATCCACCACCATCACCACTGACGTGGTCAGACTGCCGATCGGTCTACATCAGAAATCAAAACGCTGTTGACTTTGATTCCGTAGCCCATCGAGTCTGACTCCAACCTCGCATCGATCCACGCGTCTTGATCCGCCAGCCTTCGGAGGTTCGCGCAAACGTGTCGATGTAGTGTCCGTGTACCAATATCTTGGGTTGGGGTTCAGAGGTGTCGAGCACAATCCAGTAGCCTCGTCCTTTGGCTCCATCTTCAGTAGCTTCGACCAAGATACTGGTGTTGTTGTGCGTAATAGTAACGCCTTCCGAACCGGGTCTTTGTCGAAACCGCTGCCGGAGACCTTCTCTCCCAGTCCACACCTCTCCGCCACCTGTCGTAAAGATGGCATCGTCGGCCCAGGCGGACAGATAGAGTTCTTCGTCTTGGAAATCGAGCCCCTGGTTATAACGGGCATAGAGTCTTTCGATTTCGGCGATGTCTGCACCGGTGAGTCTGGGTTCGCCGCCTCTTCCTTGGGCATAGACCCAACTGACACCAGCGAGAATCCCGATCAGTAAAAGAGCCGTCAACATGCGTGAGTTCTTCATTGCAGAGTCTCCTAATTCGTACTGGTTCATGTGAGTAACGTTCGTTGATTTGCCTAGCTTATTGTATGGTTTTCATCAGCCGTTGGAAGCTTCAATTGACATGGTTCCCAACGACTACGATAATCGGCCATCTTTAACATATGAGTAACAAGCTCTTCTTCTCGTTAGTTTGTAGCGCTGTCGCGTGTATCACATATATACATGGTGTTGATACAGATGTCGCGGCTTTTCAAGAGCACGGTGACGAGTACGACCGTGCAGATATTGAGCGTGGGGCTCAGTTGTATGACGAGTTTTGTTCCAACTGTCATGGCTCCGAGGGCGATGGCGTCGGGAACGTCAATCTCAAGGGCGGACAATTTCGACACGCCTCGACCGATCAAAATTTTCGGCGCATTCTAACCCGGGGAATTCCTGGGACGGCCATGCCTCCCGGCGATTATGCTGATTCTGATTTGGTAGCTATTGTTGCGTATGTTCGCACCATGCGAGATTACGACGGCGGGGTTGTAACCCTGGGCAATGCCAATCGTGGGGAGGTCTTGTTCGAAGGTAAGGGTGACTGTACGAGTTGCCATCGGGTGGCTGGGAATGGCTCTCGATTGGGTCCTGACCTGACGTCGATCGGTGCCATCCGCGGTGCCGGTTCCATGAGGGCAACTCTCCTTGACCCAACGGGGGCAATGCTTCCGTCGAATCGCTCGATGCGCGCTGTCAAGACGGACGGTGAGGTGATTAGCGGGCGGCGTCTGAATGAGGACACGTATACCGTTCAGATTTTGGACGACCAAGAGCGTCTCGTCTCGTTGGAGAAGTCAGAACTACAGGAACTGACAGTGATCCAGCAATCGCCGATGCCGTCGTACGCTGACACGTTAAATGAGGAGGAGTTAGCTGACCTCTTGGCGTATCTCGTGACTTTGAAGGGATTTTAAAAGCAATGCCGCGACATCGGATCTTGTTTGTCTCACTCGTCTGTCTGCTGCCCGCATGGTCCTTCGGCCAGGTCTCTGAAGAACGTCTGGTTAATGCTGCACAGGAGCCGCAGAACTGGCTGACCTATTCGGGGACGTACGCGAGTCAACGTCACAGCACGTTGAGTCAGATTGACCAGGCTAATGTTTCTGATCTGGAAATGAAGTGGGTTTTTCAGTCCAGGACGTCGCATCATTTTCAAGCCACACCGCTAGTGGTTGACGGTGTTATGTATGTTACGCAACCGCCAAATGATGTAGTGGCACTCGATGCTGAAACTGGCCGTGTGTTTTGGGTCTACGAGCACGTACCGTCGCCTGATGCGCGGCCATGTTGTGGATTTAGCAACAGGGGGCTGGCCATTCAGGGAGACACGTTACTGATGGGGACCATCGATGCGATGGTCGTTGCCGTTGACGCGAAGAGTGGTGGTCCTCTCTGGAAAACACAGGTGGCGGATCCCTCGTATGGATACGCCATTACCCATGCCCCGTTGGTGGTCAAGGACAAGGTGATCGTCGGGATGGCGGGAGGCGACATGGGAATTCGTGGTTTCATTGCCGCCTATCAGGTGAATACGGGAGAAGAGGCTTGGCGGTTTTATACGATTCCTGCACCTGGAGAACCCGGTCACGAAACTTGGGAATCGTGTGGTCCAGAGATGGAGCATTGTGATCCCGAAGCTTGGAAGACTGGTGGGGCTGCAGTCTGGCTGACTGGTTCCTACGATCCAGAAACGAACCTGACTTTTTGGGGGGTGGGAAATCCCGGGCCCGACTACGCGTATTATCAGCGCCCTGGAGACAACCTCTATGCCAGCTCCGTCGTGGCGCTAGATGCCGACAGTGGAAAACTGAGTTGGCATTTTCAGTTTACGCCAGGGGATCGTTACGACTACGACGCGGTGCAGATACCGGTTCTCGTCGATCTAGATGTAAACGGAACTGTGGTCAAGGCTATGTTATGGGCAAACCGGAACGGTTTCTTCTACGTGCTAGATCGTGTGACTGGTCGCTTTCTGACCGGAAACCCCTTTGTCAGGATTAATTGGGCGAGTGGTCTAGATGACAGTGGCGGTCCGATCCAGACGCCACAGGGTCCTGGAGTTCCAACCTATCCCGGAAAGCAAGGAGGAACCAACTGGTATTCTCCGTCATACAGCCCCAGGACAGAGTTGATGTACTTTTCGACCTGGGAAGGATATGCCACTGTTTTTGATTCGGCTCCGGTCGAGTACACGCCGGGGCAATTGTTTACAGGCAGTCGAAATAGGAGTCCAGTGAAGGGTGTTCCCGAGCCACCCGCCGTTGGGCGTGGCCACATCAATACATGGACTGAAGAGGTTGGGCACGGCTCCGTGCTAGCGTTCAATCCTGTCACCGGCGACAAGGTTTGGCAATGGGAAACGTATGACGTCATGAACAGTGGGATCCTGACCACCGCGACGGATCTTCTATTTGTTGGTGGTCGTGAAGGATATTTTCAAGCTCTGAATGCTCGCAACGGTGAACTTCTGTGGCGGGCAGTTACTGGTGGCAACACACTAGCGGCACCAATTACCTATGAGACAGATGGCGAGCAATTCGTGGCGATTGCGTCTGGTCATTCCCTGTTCGTCTTCGGACTTCGAAACTAAGGTATTCAAATGTCTATGTTTGCTGATCGGTTTCTCCGAAAATGTCTGCTGGGGATCACGATCGTGTGCCTTTTCGGGCTGACTGAGCCGGTGTCGGCTCAGGAAGTTACGGCGGATCGCCTTCGAAATGCCGACAACGAACCTGAGAATTGGCTGGTGTACGGCGGAACCTATCGCTCGCGCCGTTACAGTCAGTTGGACCAGGTGAATGTGAACAATGTACACACGCTGAAAGCTGCTTGGGCATTTCAAGCCGGCGTGCTAGCTCACGGACTTCAAAGCACGCCATTGGTTGCTGATGGGATCATGTATTTGGCTACGTCAGGGCATCGTATCTACGCGCTCGATGCGACGAATGGCCGGGAGATCTGGAGTTACATATATGAGCATGAGGCGCCGCCTCCAGGCGGTGGTCGGCGACCAGTTGAGACAGTTCGGGGCTTAGCTCTCGGGCACGGAAATTTGTATTTCGGGACCGATGACAACTATGTCGTTGCGGTCGATGTCGAAACTGGCGAGGAGACATGGCGCACGCTCGTTGAGGATCGCGCGGAGTTTGGTTGTTACATGCGCGCTGCACCCCTGCTCGTAAACGATGTGGTCGTGGTCGGCTCTCGCGGTGGCGATCAGGCGCATCGAGGTCATATCGTGGCATTCGATGCAACGACTGGAGAGCAACGGTGGTGGTTCAATATTATTCCTGGACCCGGCGAAGAAGGAAACGAAACGTGGGCGGGTGATAGCTGGAAGTATGGCGGTGGGGCGGCGTGGATGACCGGATCATATGACCCGGAGCTCGATTTGATCTATTGGGGGACTGGAAACGCGTCATCCGACTTCTACGGTGGCCACCGTGCAGGCGCGAATTTGTACACCAATAGCATCGTGGCATTGAACGCCGTAACCGGGAAGATCGTCTGGCACTTCCAGACTATCCCTCATGATGTGTGGGACTTCGACTCAGCGTATGAGGCAATTTTGGCTGATGTGTCCGTCGACGGAAAACCCCGAAAGCTACTGATCCACCCTGATAAGAATGGGTATGTCTATATTCTCGATCGCACCAATGGGGAATATCTGTCTGGTTGGAAGTATGTGGACACGCTGACGTGGACCAGTGGCCTTGACGCGCGCGGAGTTCCGCAGGGGCGTCTCGAACCAAAGTTGGATTATCCAACGGTGATCTGCCCAAACTATTTTGGCAGCCGTAGTTGGAACCAAGCGTCGTTTAGTCCTCACAGTGGACTGCTTTACAACATCGGGATCGAATGGTGTGGTGAGTTTATGGCCCGGGAACACGAGGTGGAGCAGGGTGACTCATGGCTGGGCGGTTCAATCAAGATGCTTCCATCTCCTTCGGGCGAGGTGCTTTCACATCTTGATGCTTTCGATCCGATTACGGGAGAGCGGCTCTGGAGTCACGATACGAAGCATCCACTCCTTTCGGCACTTGTCTCAACTGCTGGTGGATTAGTTTTTGCCGGTGACCCCGAAGGGAATTTCTTTGCTTTAAATGGACAAACTGGAGACAAACTGTGGAGTTTTCAGACGGGTTCCGGTCATCGTGGGGGAGCCATCAGCTACGCCGTGGACGGGAAACAATACATTGCGACTCCTTCGGGATGGGGGTCGTCTATGGCAAACATGGTGGCGCAGTTCTTTCCAGAGCTGCAGGGGGCTCGACAAGGCGCGACGGTCTTCGCGTTCACGCTGCCGGACTAGTCACAGCATTAAAAGCGGAATAGGCGGGTCAGTTTGATGATGAGGGCTCGATTCTCGATGTTCGGGAACCGTCGAGCCAGGGTATCGCGCTGCTCATTGTAGACGACGAACAACTCGCTTCCAGGTCGATACTCCCAGCGGAATCGTACATTAGCGTCCATTGTATGAGTCGAAGAATTGTATTGGAGTAAAGCGCTCGTGAACATGAGCGGCGTCATGGTGTAGGTCAGCCGTGCTCCCACGAGATGGGCAGTGAAAGCCCCCTCCGATAAATCTAACCAGTTGGCAGAATACGTCGGTTCAGCTGAGAAACCCGGGGCAAACTTTACTCGCCCGCGACTGAGGCTGACGACAGTTTTATGTCCACTGTAGAATGCCCCGTGTTCTACGGTGACGCGTCCCGAAGCCGTTCGCTGCGGGCCGAGGACGAAGCGAGCACGGAAGTACCCGAAGTCGTACCCCCCTACGGGGAGCACGATCCCGGGCGAAATTTCGAAGGGCTCAGGCAGTAACTCGTAAGCTTTTCTAAATTCCAGCGTTAGTTCGTCGCTGTTCTCAAATTCGATGCCAAACTCCGCACGTCCTTCCCGAGTCTCTAACTGCCCGCGACCGTTCTCGATGTAATCAATTCTTCCACTCAAGGAGAGCTTCCGAATTGCGTCGACTGTTAAGAGCCTTGGGCTAAATCGAAATTCTCCCAAACTTTGCTGCATATCTGTCCGACGCACAAACCCCACCTCTGGGTTGAACGCGTCTCCAATGACCAGTCGATCGGCTCGGAAACCGTACCGATCTCCGTCGTACTCTAGGTTTGCTCGGTAACTTGATTCATTTCCCAAGCGTCCGGGTGTTTGGGTTTTGGCCCAGTAGGTATCCACGATGAGCTGATTTTCCAAAAAGGAGAATCCTCCGTCGATTCCATATGCAGCGTTTGCACCGGGTCCCGTTACGCTTGTCGAGCGCCCCGTCATTAGCACCCCGATACTACTCGCTCTCAGGACATCCCGTTTGACGCGTACGATCGAGAAGTTCGTGGCTTCCGCACCGGACACTGCCTCTGTCTCTGTGCGAATTTGCACCACTCCGACGTCAAATCCTCCGAGTCGCCCCGTCAGGCGCCCCCCGGCCTGTACCGGGATCTCGCGTCCGTCTTGTAATCCGATCCGTCGGCTGTAGAACAGGATCGGCGTATTGCCCCCTTCGCCACCAAACTCGAACGTGCCACGGTTTTCAAGAAAGAACTCTCGTTTCTCAGGAAAGAACAGACTAAAGCGTGTGAGATTGATCTGGTGTTCGTCGGCTTCAACTTGAGCGAAGTCAGTGTTGTAGGTGAAATCGGCCGTCAAGTTCTGGGTTAAGCCATACTTGACGTCAAGTCCGATATCGCCACCGAGTTCATTGTTGAGCGGGGGTGTGGCAACCCTATCAGTCGTAAAGTCAGAGATGGCAAATGGTTTAATTTCCAAATGCTTTGATTGCGGTGGAGTCTCAATTCCAACCAGAGGTGCCATCAGAGCCGGACGCAATCCACGGGCCCCCAACGCCGCTGGGACCGGACGAAGATATGAAAGTTCATTCTTCCACCGGTTACGCCGTCTGACGTTAAAGCCCCAGATCTGGTCTGAGCCAGGCCGGTACCGAAGCGATTTAAATGGCATCGCTGTCTCGACCGTCCATCCTCCGTCGAATTGACGGACTTCGACTTTCCAGACGGGATTCCAGTCAAAGTTAGTCCGTCCCTCATTGCTGGTTTGCGCATCCATCCGTCCGCCTAACGCATTGACTTCAAATAAGAGCCCGTTCCTCCGGTCGTAGAATGTGTCAAAGCCCCAGGCGAGGTTGTCGTCCTGGGCAATGGCGGTATTATCCCGCCGCATCTCATTGGCCACCATGCGGTCCGCGTTGCTTTCCCAGCAACGCGCGGAAACATAGACGTACTCTTCATCGAACAAAATCCAGACTTCGGTGAGTTCGCTGGCTGGTGCACCTTCTTCAGGGTCATTCTGAATGAAATTGGTCATTGGAGAGACGTTCTTGTAGACGTCCTCGTCTAACTGTCCATTTACAAGGATCGGTGTCGTAACACGGACCGCCCTTGCTGTGATCCGGCCTGCCTCATCGTGCGAGATGACAGCTGGTGGGACGGGTGGTGGAGGACCATCGATTGTGTCTCGGAGTTCGGTTGGGAGATCGCTAAGACTCTTTGGGAAATCCTGGGCCTCGGTTACCCGACTTAGACCGAGTAGACATGCTAGCAAGGTGAAAACGAACACACCTCGACAGATTGCCGCAAGCGGTCTCCGGTCTTGGATTTGGAGTGTCTCTGAGCGTGTCACAACCGAAAGAGTCTGTTGAACTTAACGACGAACCCTCGATTGAGTAGCTCGGTCGTACGAATTGGGCGAAACGGTGTCGTATCCCGATCTTCGGTATACACGACAAACAGTTCGCTTCCTGGGCTGTATTCCCATCGAAAACGAAGATTGGCTCCGACGCTATTGTTGCTGGAGTTATATTGAATTAGTCCGCCGAAAAACATGCGGGGCGTAAAGGTGTAGTTGACACGCGCCCGCGCGAGGTCCGTGCGAAACGATCCCTGTGGCAGGTCAATCCAGTTAAACGAGACACTGGGCTCGACGGACAGATGCTCCGTGAGGGCGACGTAGCCCCTACCGAAGTCAATCGATGTGATATCGCCGTTGAAGTAGCCGCCATGACTCAGCGACACGCGACCGTTCGCTGCATGCTGTTGTCCAAGTAGATAGGACACCGTGAAATCCGTGAAGTCGTACCCACCAATCGCAATCGTTTGGTTGTCTCCAGGGGAGAAAGGTTCCTGAAGGAGCTCGTAGTTATCCCTGAGCGAGAATTGAAGTTGGTCGCTGTTTTCAAATTCGGTCTCAAGGCCTAGTTGAATGACTCGCGTTTCCAGCAATGCTGTGTCAGCGGTCAGAGTGTAATCAAGCGTACCTCCCACTGTGAACTGTCGCACCATTTCGATCGCTTGAGGTCGCGGACTGACCCGCCCCATAAGAAACGTGCGTCGGAAGTTGTCACGTCGAACGAAACCAATTTCCGGGACGAAATTGTCTTCCACAAGGAGGTGATTGGCCTGCAGTCCAAATGTGTCCCCGGTGTAATCGAATTTTCCTTGGTAGCTAGTATTCTCGTCATGGAGTCCCGGCGACTCCGTTCGAGCAGCGTACCCAAGGAAATGCACGTTGTCGTAAAACGAGAAGGTGCCGTCAATACCATAGGTTTGGCTCGCTCCATCACCCAGAGTCGAAACTGATCGATTGGTAAAAATGGTACCGATGCTGCTCTTGCGGAGAATGTCGCGTTTGATCCGTGCGACAGTGAAGTTTGTTCCAACGGCTTCAGAAAGTTGCTCTTCGTCGGCCTGGATGCTTAGTGCCCCGACGTCGAATGGTCCCACCTTTCCAGTGACGCGGCCGCCGCCAATAATCGGGACCACCCGATTGTTCATCAGGCCAATGCGCCGGCTATAAAAGAGGATGGGGGCGTCATTGTCACGGAATCCACCAGGGCCTCCGATGGCAGCTCCCGAGGCAAACTCGAAGATGCCACGTCCCTCAAGAAAGAACTCACGTTTCTCTGGGAAGAATAAGTTGAAGCGCGTGAGATTGACCTGTTGTTCATCTACTTCCACTTGCGCGAAGTCCGTGTTGTAAGTGAAATCTGCGGTGAGGTTTTGTGTAAGACCTAACTTGACGTCAACGCCGGCCGCCCCGTCGCCTCTGTTTTCCCTGATTGGGTCGGCAGTGAGGTCCGTCGTGATACCCCCGATTCCGTACGGTTTAATCTCAATATTTCGATTGCCTTGCGGAACCTCGAGACCAACCAGTGTCGCTGCGTCTGACACACGAAAAATTCCTCTGATGGCGCCGCCTCGTGCCGCCTCAATTGGCAAAGGGGTGAGGTAGGAGCCCTCGTTCTTACGGCGGATGACTCGTCGTAATTGGAAACCCCATACTTGGTTGACGCCGGGCCGGTATCGGAGGGACTTAAACGGGATTTCCATTTCTACGGTCCAGCCTCCCTCGAAGCGACCGGTGCGGACGTCCCAAACAGGATTCCAGTCGCTGTTCGGGTTCCCTTCATTGGTAATTGCGAAGTCTGCCCGTGCCGCAAGTGGGTTGGTATAGAAGGCGACGCCGTTTCGCCGGTCGTAGTATGTGTCGAGGATGATGGCGAGCGTATCGTTTTGCCGGAGTTGCGCTGTGTCCCGCCGCATGTCATTCGCGATCCACTCGTCGGGGGGCGCGGAGTCATAACAGCGCGCAGCCAGGTAAATATTGGTATCGTCGAACAGTAGCCACGCTTCTGTTTGTTCGCTTGCAGGTGCACCTTCATTCGGAACCTGCTGGATGAACCCTGAAAGCGGTAGGGTGGCATCATAAATACTCTCATCTAGTCGTCCGTCCAGAACGATCGGTTCTTCCACCCGGACAGCCCGAACCGTTGCTCGGCCCTCTTCGTCTCTCGCGATGACGTTTGGCGGAACTGGTGGAGAGGGACCATCGAGTGTGACGAGTGCACGATCACCGACAACGTCAATGTCGGTTTTAGATTGCGGTGTAGCAGCTAGAGTGGCAGAAGGATTCTGTGCCTTCATGAACTCAACGGTAAGCTCAGCGGCAAGCTGGTCCTGCAATGCAAAGAGCTGATCAAATGGACCATCAATTACGGAAGACCGTTGCACCGCACCGGTGTTAACGTCCACAAGCTGTCCTTTAATGTGAATCTGATTGTCGAGGTGTTTGTAGGAACCGGTAATTACCCACTGCGCATCAGCACGGCGACCGATCTCCAGTGCGGAATTGGCCGCATCTAATGATGTCGCGACCGTGATATCCAAACGCCCGTGTAGTTCATTGATTAAAGATTCGGCGATGCCTTGACCGATCCACTCATCAGCTAAGTCGGCTGTGGCGTTGGTGAACGGTACTACCGCAACTGTACGATGGCTGGCGCTTTGAAGAAACAGGCCGCCTGGTTGCTCTTGGGCGAGGAGGTTCACAGTGGTGGTCAGGATGTAGATCACTGAGAGCAGAGCAAATCGAAATCGAATCACAGGCAAGAGTCGCGACGAAGTTGTATTTATGTGTTACTGCACTTTTTGCCACTTACGCAGCAGCTGACCATTTGACATAAAGCGAAACTCACGGTCGTCGTACTCGCGATGATCGTTGGGGCGGTCGAGAAAGATCATGTCTCCGCTCCGACTCACGTCGAACGATCGTGGCGGCGAATCAGTTCGGATGGATATCACGGCTTCCTCCGCAGATGCACCACTGGCAGACTGAGAATGGCTGTACTGATAGGTCCATGTTGAGGCGTCCATCCAGTAAGTTCCGTAGTTAGCGACCGATTGGAACGTGCCTCCCGAGGTTCGATGAAATGTCGCTATTACCACGCCGTCATGATTAGACCAGTGACCACCGATTTGTGGTGGCCTTAGCACAACGCCGTCTACGTGCCATTCCACCAGTTCCCATGTGCCCTCAAGTTGCGCTCGCATGTCGGCAGATGCCTGTCCTTGTGCCGTTCCAGAGTGCTGGGTGCTAAGGACGAGCGCGGTCAGGATTGCCACTGCCAGGAGTAGTCTGTGTTGTGCTCTTTTCATCGTTCCTCTCGTATCCGAACTCTGGATCATTGTAACGTGTCGGCATTTCTGAAGTTCAAACGTATAATCGACAGTGTCGCTTTAGGGTCGTAGGAGGTCGTTATGTCCGTGTATGTTGTGGCGCAAGGACGGATCGAGAACCGTGAGATGTTAAACCAATACGTCGAGAAGGCGATTCCGACCATTGCGGCCCACGGTGGACGCATCGTGGCGTTCGATGAGACCCCAGAAGTGGTAGAGGGGGCAGTCGATTTCCCGCGAACTGTGATTGTTGAGTTCCCTAACCGTGCGGCGTTTCGTGACTGGTACGATTCGGACGAGTACCAGGCGATTCTCCCGATACGTTTTGAAGCAATGCCCGGCACGCTGATCGTGGTGAAAGGGTTGGCGTCCTGATGGGTTCGGTTGGGTTGGCGGTGTCAGTGGTATGTCGTCGCCTGGCTTCACGTTGTATAACGACGGTCCTGGTTGTTACGTGCACTGTCGCGTGGCCTCTCGTCGCTGGCGCCCAGGATGGCGACCGATGGATTGGAACTTGGGCAACTGGTCCGGTGTCTCTGCAGTCCTCTCCCGCGTCCACTACGAATCAGGTCAACCAATCCCCTCAGATTCACGATCAGACCGTACGACAGGTCGTCCGGCTGAGTATTGGCGGGTCCAAACTACGTGTGTTGTTCACGAACCAATACGGCACAGAGCCTCTAAAAATTGCTGCTGCTCATGTTGCTATCCGTCATACAGATGCCATGATCGTTGAGTCGTCTGGGCGGATATTAACCTTCAACGGTGAAGAATCTGTGACCCTCGAACGGGGCGCAACGCACTTGAGTGATCCTGTTGAACTTGGCGTGCCGAGTTTGAGTGAGATTGCGATCGACGTCTACCTTCCCGGTGATATGGGTACGACTGCGTCGCTTGTCACTACTCACCGAACGGGACTGTCAACAACGTATCTCTCGTCCTCGGGAGACCACACCGGGGTGTCCGAATTTCCGGTGGACGCGACGGTGCAGTCATGGTTCTTTCTGTCTCGGGTTGAAGTCAGTACCAAGACTTCGGCGGGCGCGATTGTGACGATAGGGGACTCGATCACAGACGGGACCTCGTCTACACCTGATACCAACAGTCGTTGGCCTGACTTTTTGGCTGAGCGGCTGGTGGATGTCATGGGTGACGCTGCGTTCGGAGTCTTGAACGTCGGCATTGGTGGCAACCGAGTCCTTAGTGACAATGGGGGTATGGTGGCGATTCAGCGTCGTGGTGCGCCTCCCGGACCAGATGACGTTATTCCGGATCCGACCGCGTTCTTCGGTCCGTCGGCTCTATCCAGATTCGATCGTGATGTTCTACTTCAGCCAGGAGTTACTCATGTCATCGTACTTGAGTCGATCAACGACGTTGGGTTCGCATTCGATAACGACTGGCCATCTGTCGAAGATTTGATCGCGGGTCATACCGTTCTTGTCCAGCGGGCGCATGCTCGGGGTCTTCGAATCTATGGGGGTACGCTTACACCATTCGAAGGAGCCGTTACGTTTTCTGAGACTGGCGAGGTCAAGCGCCAAGCCTTCAACCAATGGTTGCGGACGAACAGCCCGTACGATGCAGTGATTGATTTTGATGCTGCTATACGAGACCCTGCTCACCCGAGACGAATTCTGGCGGCCTACAATCCAGGAGATTCGATCCATTGCAACGATGCGGGATATCGAGCGATGGCTGAGGCAGTGGACCTATTACTTTTTGAGTCGAGGCTTGCTCTTCTCAGCCGTTGACAAGTCTTCAGTGAGGCGATAGCTAGGGTGCTGGAGAACCCGTTTTCCCGTTGCGGGGTTCCGAGACAAATTCTGACTTCGGACAGCGCCGGCCTACCGTCGGCAACCAAGTTCTAATAGCGAGGACTTTTACTAGAAGGTAGCAATAGGATTGAGAGGTGAGCCCATTCCGCCTTCAATGCGCAGCGGTGCTGCCGTAAATAGGAACTCATAGCGGTTTAGGCGTCGTGCTGTTTCAGCCAGTCGCTCAAAATCGAGGTTGTCAAAGATTCCCACTCCCATAGCGACGAGTGCTAGATAGTGGAGTGGGAGTCTGACCTCGCTATAGAACTCATGTGGTTCTACGTCATTTGACATGTCGTGGCCGATGAACGAGACCCCACGCTCTTTCAGGAAGTACGCGACATCGGGGTGATACCCCGCGACGCCATCCTCGGCGCCAACCCAGGGTCCCACGGTCGCACGTCGCTTCCAGCGACCGGTGTGCAGCAGAATAACGTCTCCCTCCGACACGCTCACTCCTTGAATTTGTTCCAACGCTTCAAGGTCCGCCTTACGAATGGGTGTACCAGGTTCGAGCCATCCTTGAGACGTCGTCTTTTCCGGTAGTAAGGTGGCGTCAAATAGTACGCCGCGGGTTACAACTCCGTCCTTGAGGGCATTGATACTTCCTTGGGGACAGGCCCCAGACGACTCGATATCTTCCATGCGGTAGCCGTTATATCCTTTGCCTTCCCACATGATGTGACAGGCAATCGAATCCAGGTGGCTGTGGATTGTTCCATGGTAGCTACCGGTGTAGGACAATCGGTCGTATCCGCGATTCGGGGCGATACCATATGCCACACGTTCTAGTATCGAAGATGCGTCGATCGCCTCAACTTGAATCACGTCGTGAGCAAGGGAGACGGTGATTCCTTCAGAAACCAATGAAGCGGCCGTTTTGCGTTTGTCAGGTGTAATCAGGTTGGCCGCACCGAGTTCATCGTCTGGTCCCCAACGACCCCAATTGGACAGTTCGTCCATGGCGCGCAGGAAGTCTTCCTTACTAGTCATGGTTTGCCGGTCTTGGGCCTGAACAGCTACGATGGAGAGCCCGATCCCGAAGGTTATGGCTATGACAGCTCGCATGGGGTGAATGCTACCATGTGGGCGAGTGGTCTTGTAGTGGAGGTGAGCTGTGAGAAACATCATGTTTGGACCATTAGGGATGGTCTTAATCTTTTGCACTATTGTCGGACTGGGTCCCGAACCAGTTGCCGGGCAGTCATTACAAGTCGAAGCGGGAATATGGATGCCGCCCCGCACGTCTGACGGGTATCCCGACTTACAAGGTGTCTGGGCCAACAACAACGCTACTCCACTCGAGCGCCCACCCGAATGGGTAGACAAGGACCGGTTGACCGATGAGGAGTTGGCTGAGTTGCAGCGTGCGGCAGCTGATGTTGTGTCCAGTGGGAACGACGCTCAGTTTGGGGACCAACTGGTGCTCGCCGCGTTAGCGAAGATCAAGGATGCGGATTCTTATGACACTACTGGCAATTACAATCAGTTTTGGATGGTAGATCGAGATTTTACTCACCAGACTTCGTCGGTAGTCGATCCCGGCAACGGGCGAATTCCAGAATTGACGGCGGCTGCCGCCAGTCGTTCCAGAGCCCGTCAGGTTTATCGGCGTGACCATCCTGCCGATGGTCCAGAGGATCTCCCGTTGGGTGAGCGCTGTGCCAATTTTGGTGTTCCTCGAATTGGTGCTGGGTACAATAGCTACTTTCAGATTTTTCAGGCTCGCGACAACGTGGTGGTGTTAAAAGAGATGGCTCACGATGCCAAGGTGATTTCGCTGGACGGAACACCGCACGTGGCTGACGGCATTCGGCAATGGAATGGTGATTCGAGAGGTTGGTGGGAAGGCGACACCTTGGTTGTTGAAACTACCAACTTTTCACCGAGGAGTCGCTTCCGCGAGTCGGCAGAGAACTTACACCTAGTGGAACGATACACCCGTGTTGGACCAGATACCCTCAATTACGAGGTGACTGTAACCGACCCAACGACATGGACTGAACCATGGACGGTGATGATCCCCCTAATGCGGAGTGACGACGCTATCTACGAATATGCCTGCCATGAGGGCAACTATGCAATGGAGGGGATTCTTGCGGGACAGCGAGCGCAAGAAAAATTCCCTGTCGCAGTGTCCCGGTAGTTTGAAGTCTAACGGGAACGGTTCTCCTCGAGTTCATCGACGATGACCTGGACGTTCCGTTTGACCGCATCTGGATTGGGCTGATCGTAGTCGGCATATTGCGCAGGTAGTGTCCAGGAGTTCGCGATTTCGTCAACTGATTGTCCAGCCGAACGACCAGACCGCACGACGTCTAGGAAGTCACGATTAAAGGCGGCCCATTCATTCAGGTTCGCCCACGTCATTTGGGTGCTGTGACCAGTAATGATCGTGTCGATGTCAGGGATGGTGTCATGAGCCTTTTGCAATGTATCAGGTATGTCGACACCACTGCCCCCGTTCTCTGCATCGAGGAATGGGACTCTCTGTCCCAAAAAGATGTCGCCGGCATGGAGCGTCCGCAGCGACGGGAAAGCGACCCATGCGTCACCTCCTGTGTGCCCACGTCCGAAGTAGTACAGATCGACTTGATCCGTACCGCTTCCCAGTGACATCCGATCCCTGAAGGTCCGCGTTGGTAACCCTTGACCATTGGTATCTTTAAATACATTCACTGGCGGTTCTGTTCGCCCCGTGTAGGGTCGCATCACTTCCATATTCGCTTTTGTATTTTCGTGGGTCACGATTTCGACGGTTGCTGGAAACGCGACGTTCCCGCTCACATGGTCGTGGTGGCTGTGGGTATTAATGAGGGTTGTGATCGGATTATTCGTCAGCATCTTGATTTGATCGAGAATCGACTGTCCCCAACCAGGATTCTTAGAATCGACGACAACCACTCCGTTTGCTGTGATGAACACAGCCGTGTTGCCGCCCCCGCCCTCTCCTCTGAGTACAAAGAGATTATCTTTGAGTTGTTCAACTTGAATTGTTTTTGGTTCGTCTTGGGTGGCGGAAATCGTAAGGGAAACTGCACCCGCGGCTATCAGCAACGCAAGAGCGATGCATCGTTTCATGTGTGACCTCCGTTTCATACTAGCGGTGCTACCGGCTAACGTTCTCCGCTTTTTCCGCAGCACGGGCGCCGCGTAGAGAATTGACCATTGAATAGTTTCCCTCATGGCACGCGTACTCGACGAGTTCATATTGTGATGCGTCTTTTGTGATTGTCATTCGGCCGGTCCATGGCTTCGTCCAAACGTTGGGATCGTCGACAGTAAAGAGATATTCGATCTGATCAGGGCCAATGCGGGTAAACCGTTCCACTAGGTGGGCACTCTCACTTGCTCCAAACAGTTGGCTCTTACCATTAAAGTTTGTGACATTGACGACAAGAGTGTCACCTTCCCAGTGACCTTGCGCGTCGCCAGACCAGGTCGTGAGAGCCGCTCCGACATGCGACGTCCCCTGGACGGGGATCACGCGTGTCTCGTGAAGCATCTCTTTTGTGATCGCGACATATCCCGGGCCCTGGACGATCTGAACCCCGTTGTTGTAGCCGCTTGGTTGAACAATGGTCAGGGCGCCACGCGTGATACACCTGGGCCATACGCCTAACTCTTCCCATGATGCTGGGCGCACTGTGCGCTGCGGTGGACCCTCCACTTCGAGACGCCTCTCTTCTTTCGCCGTTAGCGGTGGGAGTTGTCCGTTGGGGGGATCCACAATAAGCGATGCTTGTATCGACGGACTCTGTTTGGTATAGCCGAGTGCGGTATCGCGGAAGGCACGATCGTAGTTGCCAATTCCTTCCGCATTCACCGTCCGCTCAGTCGTCTGTTCCCGGCGAGCAGCGGCAGCCTCCCCTGACAGCGTTTCGCTTCCTGTTGTACTGTCTGTGCGTTCGAGTGGCACGCTATGCATCTCATTTGCTGTCCAGATTCCATGAAGATCTGGGTCTCCCCATGACGTTCGCGGTGTGGTCCAGGATTCAGTATTTGGACTCTGCCCCGTCAATGGAACAGGTAACAAGGGCACGATTAGCGAGACAACCACGAGGAGCGTTAATGGTTTCGGCATCAATGCGAAGTATAGCCCACGTCGGGCCAGACGCCGAGCGAGTACCCTGTATTTAACACTCAGAGCGGGTTGGTTGGGAGTAGCGCTAGATGTCCCTTAAAAAGTTAGCAACGATCTTTGATCGGTCAGTGGGGACATTGGGGGCAGGTCTACCGATCCGGAAGACGAGTATTGGAATTTGGGTGCCTACACCCCTTCCTGTGATTATGGCGTCCGTCTCTTTGATGCAAGAGATGCAACTTCTAGGAAGAACTGCGCCACCAGGAGCTGTCATCGATGCAGGAACCGGAGATGGTAGGGTTGCTGCTGTTCTCGCCTATCTCAATCCGAGTCGACCTATCTATGGATTAGAACTGGATCCTGTACTTTTTTCACAGGCGGTAGTGAATTGGCGCGAACTTCGTATACAGGGACTGACGGGTGAGGCCTCGGTTCAAATGATCGAGGCCGACTATTGTGACCTCGTGACCTATAAGTTGTGCGGACTCAATTTTTCAGAAACTTGTGCCATATTGAATTACCCGGATGGTAATCAAGGAAGGTTAGCGAATTTTGTCGCTGAGCACGGCGGTTCGCGTACGAGCCTGTGCCTACTCACCCATGATCATTCAGTAAAACTCGACACGCTAGAGCTTTGTGCGCAGAGTGAGGTGCAAGTGATGGGTGAAAGCAATTGGTTGCTCTCCGTGTATCGCCGATCGCGGAATTGACGGGGAGGGTTGGACACGATGAGACTTGCATCGGAGGGACGTCGTAGGCGACTATTCAGCATCCGGCAGCTCGCCGGAGAGACGATGGGAGGATCGCTGATGAGCCGTCGCTGTGGCATCGTGCTGTTGACCGTTGTGATGGGTGTGTCGCTTATGTCTGGATCTGCGAGTGGCCAGACCGAAACGTGGAAACCGCCGCGCACATCCGATGGTGTGCCGGATTTACAGGGTGTCTATACGTTTCGCACGATTACCCCCATGCAGCGCCCAGAAAATTTTGAAGGCAAAGTCACGCTCTCACCTGAGGAAGCGGCAGCGTTTGAGTCAGCCGAGAATACGCGCCTTAACCGCGACCTGTTTGATCCGATTACTGGCGCCCCGAGCGCTGGGTATGCACCGCGGGCTGAGGGTGGCGTGCTGTCTTACAATGAGTTCTGGTATGAGCGGGGGATTGAGCTCACGCGCGACAAACGTACGGCGTTGATTGTTGATCCGCCAGACGGGCGCATTCCATATACGACCGGCGCTCGTGAAAAGAATAGGGTGATGCGTGCCAATCTGAGTGCCGGCTTTGCTGATTCCTATCATGACCGAAGCTTTGCCGATCGTTGCCTTATGGGTTTTAACTCAGGTCCGCCGATGGTGCCGAGCGCGTACAACAACAACGTAATGATTTTTCAGATCCCAGGCCACGTGGTGATCTTTAATGAGATGATTCACAACGCTCGGGTGATCCCAATCGACGGAAGCCCGCACGGTAACCTCAGGCAATGGGTAGGAGATTCACGCGGGCATTGGGAGGAAGACGTTCTCGTCATCGAGACGACAAATTTTGCAAACGGCACCGCTTTCAGAGGTTCGACAGCGGATACGCACCTAGTTGAGCGTTTGTGGCGCGTTGACCCCGACACCGTTTTCTATGAGTTCACGATCAAAGATCCTCATTCATTTACCCGTCCGTGGACCGCAATGTTTCCGCTTCGGAGAACCGAAGGGCCATTGTTTGAATATGCCTGTCACGAGGGGAACTACGGCCTTGAAGGTATCTTAGCGGGCGCGCGTAACAAGAACACCCAGTCAGTGGAGGAGTCCCGGTAAAACATTTCTGCCTGCCCCGAGGATGCACTACGCCGTTTGGAGTTCTGCTGCTCTTGGCGGTTGCCATCACTTTGTCAGCCTGCGGGTCGTCGTTATCAGAGTCATCTTCAATGCAATCCGTCGTGTACGACGGTGCGAGACTGATTGTGGGTAACGGGACTGATCCAATCGAAGATGCTGTGTTTGTGGTTGAGAGCGGCAGGATTGCAGCAGTTGGTACGCGTGCCACTCTGCCGGTGTCGACTGATGGTATCCATGTTGATCTGAGGGGGAAGACCGTCATGCCCGCCCTTGTTGGTCTGCATGGGCATCTCGGTTTTCAAGAGGGGCTGAGTTATGCGGCGGATAATTATACGCGCGCAAACATCATCAACCAGCTCAGACAGTATGCATATTACGGTGTGGGTACGATCGTCTCACTTGGTACTGACGACGGAGATCTCGCATTCGACATCCGCGCGGAACAGGAGACGAAACTTGCCGGGACGGCACGTCTGCGAACAGCGGGACGCGGTTTAGCCGCTCCCAACGCAGGTCCTGGCTCAGAAGCGCTCCGCGGTTCAGCGGACGGGGTTACAAATGAAGAGGAGGCGCGCCGATATGTGTCCGTACTTGCCATGCGGGATGTCGATGTTGTCAAGATCTGGGTTGATGATCGTGGTGGCTCAGTGGAAAAGCTGGCTTCTGTGTACTATCGTGCCATCATTGATGAGGCCCATGCCCATGGTCTTCGGGTGATTGCCCATGTGTTTTCTCATGCTGACGCCGTAGATCTTGTTAACGTTGGAGTCGATGGCTTTGCCCACTTGGTTCGCGATCAAGAGATGGATGATGCTTTGGTTGCGGCGATCGTTGAGCGAGGGGTGTTCGTGATGCCCAATCTCGGAGTCTCTGAACGACGTACTTACAACGAGGTTCCGCACTGGTTGGATGACCCGCTGTTGGCTGAGACCGTGCCAGCGGAGGTTCGGCAACGAGCTGCTGAATCATATCGCGAATATTCCGAAGCTGATGTTAAACGTCGAAGACGGTCCTATGCAGGAATGCAACGCAGCCTAGCGAAACTTCTGGCCGCTGGGGCAAAGATCGTCTTAGGTGCGGATAGTGGAGTAAGAGACCACTTTTTTGGTTATGCCGAGCACCGAGAATTAGAACTCATGGTGGCGGCTGGCATGACGCCGGCCCAGGCGATTGAGGCAGCGACTGGTCGAGCGGCGGAGGTGCTGGGATTTGACGATGTTGGTACTTTCGAGATTGGAAAGTCTGCTGATTTCCTTGTGTTGGATGCCAATCCTCTCGTGGACATTGTGAACACACGCCTTTTGTCGGCAGTATATTTGCGAGGAGACCGCGTCGATCGGGACCTGCTTAGAGCGGAATGGAATAAAGATTGACCTGGATGTCTATAATCGAATCTAGTTAAGACCCCAACGATCATGTTGATAGAGTGGAACGAGTTTGTCGTCTTTTTGAAGACTCGTGCGCAGGAACTTGGCGAGACTCAATTTGACCAAGTACGGTATGGCGATGTCGGAATGGCCCTCATTCTTGCACTGGTCATCAGTGTCGCATTGTTGTTGACTCTGAGCCGTGTGGCGTTTTGGCGGCGTGGTCATTCGCGGCATCATTCTGGTCACCTGATCGATCCCAAACTTCAGCGCGGAGCGATTGTCCGAGCCTTGTATCACTCTCCCAAGTTGTTGTTGGTCATGGCTGTCGTGGTACTCCTGGTCGCTGTGTCAGATCCCTTCTTAACAGCGACTGAAGAGGTGATGGGCGATGTAGAGTCCCGGGTTCGTATTGACCTTGTGGACACGTCATTGTCCATGGCCTGGGAGTTCCCAGACACCGGAAAGTCTCGTGCAGAAGTGGCACGTGAAGCCCATCTGCAGTTTCTAGAGATGCGGCAAGAGAAAAACGACCGAGTATCTTTGTGGTTGTTTTCGTCCTATCCGTACATGGTCGACGATTTTATTCTTGACGATGAGCTATATTACTTCCAGGTTGTCGAAGCTCCTTACGTAACAGTTAAGCTCCTTGCGCCGCAGTTCCGTACGACCCGGGACCAAATCTATGTTCCGGAAGACAAGGTGCGGATCATCCCCACTGAAGGCAACACCAACATCATTCGCGCACTGCAATCTATCGTGAAGCATTTTGATAGTGATGAGGCCACCGGGGGTGGCCAGGCGAATCAGCATCGCGCTGTTTTGATCATTACAGATGCTGATGTAGATGAGATCCCAGAGGCAGAATTTCAGGCTTTAAACCAGCGAAATATTGTGCCGTACGTCATCTATATCAATATTCGTGACGCGGGAGTCGGCAATGCGGAGGTTGCGGAAACTCCACCTCTAATTGAAATGATTCGAAACTTCGGCGGTGACTATTTTGATGTGACGGATCAAGACAGTCTTGTGCATGCCTATGAGGCTATCGATGAACTCGAAGCCGTACGGTTCGAGTTGACGCACCGTGCAATCAAAACACCGATCTATTCACGCTTCCTGCTTGTTAGCTTGGCACTGCTGGTGATCGGGATTCCGGCTGGGTTGGTGGCCGAACTTGTCTGGGGCACGCATCCCTGAGCAATGCCGACGGGATACTTGATGTGACAACGTTTGTATAGGAGGGATCGGATGGTTCACCAAATATTCAGCGTTCTTTTGATGGTATTTGCGATTGCTGTATGTAGTCCATTTCATGCTGCGGCTCAGTTGGGTTCGTCGGGCCATCGTACTTCATGGGATGCGCCGAATTTGCAGGGAGTGTGGGATTTCCGAAGCCTTACCCCGATGGAACGTCCGACAGATCTCGCAACCAATGAGACCTTCACGGAAGAGCAGGCGGTGGAGTTCTCAGAGCAAGAAATTGGACGGCGGAGTCGCGACAACGACACATCGGGCCGTGTTGTGCCTTATAACGACTTCTGGTTTGACGAAGGAACTACCGTTACGACTGACCGAACGTCACTTGTGGTCGATCCAGCGAATGGCCGCATACCGGAAATTATGCCGTCGGTTGCACGCAAGATGTCTGCCGTCGCGAGAGCTCGTCGCGGCGTGGATCCGGATGCACCAACTTCCGGTGGCTTTGTGGAGGATCTCGGACCTGGTGGATTGAGAGTTCGGTGTGTGTTGGGGTTCAACTCTGGTCCTCCGATGACCCCAGGCGCATATAACAATAACGTTCAGCTGTTTCAGACCGCCGAGCATGTCGTGATTCTCAACGAGATGATTCATGATGCCCGAATTGTTCCGTTGGATGGGCGCCCACATCTACCAGTTGGAATTAGACAATGGATGGGAGATCCGAGGGGACATTGGGAGGGAGACACTCTTGTTGTTGAATCGACGAACTTTCTCCGTGAAACGATGTTCCCCAACTCAACCGCGAACATGCATTTGATCGAACGGTTTACGCGCATGGATGACAACACGCTCCTGTACGAGGTCACGGTTGAGGACCCGACCACTTGGTCGCGACCCTGGACGTTTAGTGTTCCGATGAAAAGAAATTCTGAACCGATGTATGAGTACGCCTGTCACGAAGGGAACTACGGGCTGTACAATATCCTCGCCGGGGCGGTTACAGAAGAGACCCGATGACGAGTAGATTGAGATGGAGAGGTATGCCATGAACGGTCGGAGTGTCGCGGTGTTGTTTGGGGTAGCCACGTCCGTAGTGTTTGTCGGCTTGTCCGTGACTGAGATTGGGACGTCTGCTCATCACCTTGAGACGACTGAGTTTGCTCGGAGTCAGCCAGTTACGTTGACCGGAGAAGTTGTGAAGTTTGAGTGGAGAAATCCGCACCCCTGGATTCATATCAACGTTTCGGGTGAAAACGAACAGGTGCAGGAGTGGATGGTTGAGGCCGCTGCTCCCAAGAACTTGTTGCGGCGAGGATTTAAACCTGAGTCGTTGTCACCTGGTGCGATTGTCACCATCGATGGGTATCAGTCTAGGGATGGTGCATATCGCGCAAACGGTACAACTCTGACGTACGCGGACGGTCTCCAATTTCATATTGGGTATGTCGGTTTATTAGGGACAGGTATTGAGTAGTTTAACCTGACGCTGTTAACCTTCGACTTAGATGATCGCGGCACAGCGGTTCCTCCGCGCGATGAATCCATAAGAGCTATCTCCTCACCCGTAGGGATTCCTCATAGCGATCAAACAGAGCGGCACCTTCACGGTGTAGTCCAGTCCCCTCCTCAATATCTGCGGCGAAAGTGATGTGCTGATCCGAAGCATCGAAGGTTGGCCACGTCGGGAGGTCCTCTCGGTTTGGGTTGCCGGTTGCAGCAAATTGTGTCCAGTACGACATGATTATGTGAGATACCTTCCTGTCTATATCCGTCCAAGGTGCATCGCTACCCATCGTGCCGAAGACATAAGGAAGTTCTGCTGCATGGTGGGCTCCGAAGCTTGCACCCATGTCGGTTGGTGGGACTTGAGCGAAGGAATAGAGCCACGCGGCTGACGGTACTTGGCTGTGTGCTTTCAGCTGTGCCCGTACCGGCCCAGCGAAGACCATGTCATGGATAAGGTGGTCGATACTAGCATCGAGCACGTCGGCAGAGGTGGTGTTGTAGAAGGCTAACGCTTGCGACGCGATGGTCGGATAAAGAGTATGGACATACGATTCGAAGTCGTCGACATTACGAATACCGGCTCTTGACCTGAACAAGGATCCCTCATTGCCGGTCATTCCGGTGATGAGAGGCAGATCGTGTTGTTGGCTTTCGCGGTACATTACCAACGGGTCGTTTGGGACGATCCAGCCGTCTACATTGGGGGCCCAGACGGGAGGAGTCCGAGTGAAGACACTTCCGAAACCAACTTTGGCAGCTTCTAGTACGGCAGCAGATGTTGCTGCGCGCATTGTAGGCAGCGGGTCCGCGGCCGGCGCACTTAGTGCCTCGGCAATCCAAGCGCCTTGAATTTCGGCAGGTTCCCAGTCCGCACCAGCATCAGTCAATCCGCGGTCCCACCCAGGCACGTAGGTGCTCTGTGATATAGCTCGGTGGAATAGGCCCTCCGCTTGCGGAACGATCATCAGCGTCATAACCGAACCACCTCCAGCTGATTCTCCGAAGATCGTGACTCGGTCTGGGTCACCCCCAAACTGTACGATGTTGTCTTGTACCCAGTCTAACGCAGCGATCATGTCCATCAGGCCATAGTTGCCAGAGGCATTCTGTTCGGATTCAACTGACAGAGCCGGATGCGCAAGGAAACCAAAAACATTGAGCCGGTAGTTAAACGTAACTAAAACAACGTCTCTTGAAGCCAACGGCGTGCCGTCGTAACCCGAGCCGGACCCGAGTCGGTAGCCACCTCCATGAATCCAAACCATAACGGGCAATGGTTCGGTAGATTCGCGCTGGGTCCATACGTTGAGGTACAGACAGTCTTCGCTTTGTTGCTGGTCTTGGCTTCCCGCCTGCATACACAGTGGTCCAGGTGTCTTAGCGTAACGGACACCATCCCACGCAATAACTGGTTGCGGAGGTTGCCACCGAAGTTCACCGGTTGGGGGTGCGGCGAACGGTACGCCTGTGAAGGCGATGACTTCGGGGTTGGTGTCGCTAATTTCACCCTGGATTTGTCCGCCGGTGACAGACACAGGGTTGTCAGCCGACAGAACTAGTCTGGGAGCTTCCTTCTCAGTTTCAGGTTGGTTACAGCCAACTAATAGGACGACGGTTCCGACCAGAAGAAACAGAAATAATGCTGAATTGTTGTGACGTTGCCTCACCACTCCCAAACCTCCTAACGAAGAGTTCCGAGTCCTCGTGTCTGCTACAGTTCGGTTATCGCCTCCCTTTTTCATAACCGCTAGAATTGCTAGGCAAACGTGGTGCGGAAGGGGGGATTTGAACCCCCACGAGCCGAAGCCCACAAGCTCCTGAGGCTTGCGCGTCTGCCAGTTCCGCCACTTCCGCGTAGAAATTCAAGCAAGCAGCTACTTGATAGAAAAGACCATCGAGTATAGCACTCGGGTCTCGTGGCATACTCGCTAAAACATCCTCACATCGAAGGAGGCTTAGTCGTGGCACTGACAAGAGGCGTACGTTTCATTCTCACTTTCATCGGGCTATCGGTTTTGATGTCGGTCGGTGCCGTGGTGGTAACCCTTTTCTTGGTAACTCGTGGGCCTGAAATTAAGCCAGGCTCTGTTCTTTGGCTCAGAGTACCCTCGAATCTCGCTGAAAGAGAACCCGATAATCTCCTGGGTCAATTAGTTGGGAGCCGTGACACTGTCGGATCCGTTGTCCAAGTACTGCGTTCAGCGAAGCTCGACTCTCGAGTCGAAGGCGTGGTGCTTGTTCCCCCGCTACAGCAGGCCTTATGGGGAAAAATCCAGGAAATCCGTGATGCCGTGCACGACTACAAGGAGTCAGGAAAGCCGATTGTCGCTTACCTCGAGTATGGTGGGGGGCAGCAGTATTATTTAGCAACGGCCTGCGATGAGATTGTTCTGACCCCGACGAGTCCACTTGAGCTTGTTGGGATCGCTAGTTACGAGCTTTTTCTTCGTGACGCTTTTGACAAGATTGGAATTTACCCCGACATGCTACACGCCGGGGATTACAAAACTGCGTCGAACCTGTACACCGAGAACACGTTTACCAGCTTTCACCAAGAGATGAGTGAGTCGCTTAATCGTGACTTGTACGATCAACTCGTTATTGGGATTGGAGAGGCGAGAGGTTTGACCAGCCCGGCGGTGCGGGCTGCCATTGATGACGGTCCGTTGTTACCTCGCGATGCGGTCTCGCGAGGGCTTGTTGATGGTTTAGCGTACGAAGATCAACTGATGGATCGATTATCCGATGGCGACCAGACACTTGAACGCCTTTCGTTTAACGATTACCGGCACGTCAGCGCACAAGCATTGGGCTTTGACGATGGACCAGCGATTGCCTTGATTTACGCGGTAGGGCCAATCACGCTTGGCTCAGGCGGTGTCGATGTGAGCGGTGCTGAGGTGGTCGGTTCTGAAGCGATCGTGAGCGCAATTCGAGCCGCGCGAGAAGACCAGGCTATCGAAGCTATTATCCTTCGGATCGATAGTCCCGGTGGCGCGGCTGTCGCCTCAGATATCATCTGGCGCGAGTTAACGTTGGCTCGCGAGGACAAACCTGTTATCGCGTCGATGTCCGATGTGGCTGCCTCAGGGGGCTACTATCTTGCGATGCCTGCCGATGTCATCGTGGCCCAGCCTGCGACTCTGACAGGTTCGATTGGTGTTTTTAGTGGCAAGTTCTCGTTAGGCGACGCCCTACACAAGCTAGGCGTCAATCTTGAAACGGTTTCAGATGGGCTCATGGCGGATATGAATTCACCAGTAGCACCTTATACGGAAGAAGCACGAAGACGTGTGCAGAGACAGATTGACCACATCTATGAGGAGTTTCTCGTTAGGGTCGCGCAGGGACGTGAGATGACCCGCGATGCCGTCCACGCAGTTGCACAAGGACGGGTATGGACGGGGAGACAAGCGAAAGAGGTTGGTCTAATCGATGAGTTGGGAGGCTTAGTTCAGGCGATTGCGAATGCGAAAGAAGAAGCAGGCATCGATCCTGATCAGTCGATCAGGCTAGTGACGTATCCTCGTCCTCGCACATTTCTTGAGATGCTGAGCACGTCGTTTGTTGCGTGGTCAGGAAGTGTAGGACCGAGTTGGCTGAATGTGTTGGCATCACGCTTTCCAGCGACACTAGCGTTTCCTCTGCAACATTTTCGCCAGGGGGAGGCGCTGGCTTTGATGCCGTTCACGCACCTTAATTAGGCACCGACTGCGGCATCCAATGCCGCGTAGTCGATGTCGATCGAGAGTTCTCCTTGCACGCGAGACATATAAGAGTTGTAGAACTGGTTTTGGCGGCTTTGTAGGAGCTCAGTCCTGAGAGTGTCGGTTGATTGTTCTAACTCCTCAAGTTTGGCTTCTTGTCTTTCAACGACGCGAACGATTGCAACAGTGTTTCCAGTATCTACGACGTCACTCACATCTCCGACCGATAGTGAAAAGGCTACACGTTCGAGCTCGGGGCTCACGCCCACCTCAGGGAACGCCGTACCTCGGGCGATGAGTTCACTAGTGCTCACGGTTAATTCGGAAGCTTCGGCAGTCGCGAGGAAGTCTTCAGCATTTTTCAGGCTGTTAGCGGCATCACTGGCCTTCTCTCGGGCGAGTTCTAATGACTTGCGACGTATAACATCCCTCCTCACTTGGACCTGCACGTCTTCGAGAGGTGGAATAAGCGAATCCTGTTCGTCAATCACTGTTACAAACGCTGGCCCTGTCGGCGTGGGGATCGGCCCTGCCACTTCACCTTGTTCCATTTGAAACGCTTGACTCGACACCTGTGGGGCGAAGCCGAGACCAAGAATAGGTTCACCCGCGGCAACAAATTCAGACTCTTGGACTTCTAATCCCCTGGCTGCTGCTGCCCGTTCTAACTCCTCAGCCGTTGAGACCTCATCTGCGATCGCTTGCCCAAGGGCCGTAGCTCGAGTGGTAGCCCGCTCATTTTTCAGTGTGTTTTCAATTGCTTCTTGGACTTCATCAATTGGTTGGGTGGTTTCTTCTTGTTTTTCAGTGACATAAAGGATGTGGTAGCCAAGTACGCTTTTGACGGGGTCTGAAATGTTTCCGACTGCGAGCGAGAATGCCGCGGCCTCGACTTCTGCCACCATGCGCCCTCGTCCAAACAGTCCGAGGTCGCCGCCGCTGGGTGCCGTTTCCTCATGTTCTGAATTTTCTCGTGCGAGCTCTGCGAAATCTGCTCCCTCACGGGCCAACGTCACGAGTTCTGCTGCGCGGGCTTCCACGGCGCTCTCTTCTTGGTTTTCGGTACGTAGCAAGATCTGGCTGGCTCGCACTTGAGCAGCTGTTGTGTACTGTTCGATATTGGCGTCGTAGTACTGTTGAAGTTCATCCTCGGTTGGGTTTATGTTTTCAAAGATGGTCGATTCATCCACGAGGAGGAATCGTAGTTTGCGTTTTTCTGGTTCCTGGTACGCGAGAGGAGATTCATCATAAAGCGCTTGAATCTCTTCGTCTGAGACTTCGATCTCGTCTCGATAGTCGTCGCTATGGAACGTTACGACTTCGACCTTTACTTTCTCATTTCTGCGGCGATGCTCATCGGCAATTTCTGCATCAGATACCGTTATCCAACCGGTGATGGCTGTTTGGAGTCGTTCGAACATGATGTCACCGCGCACGTCTTCCTCGAATTGTTCTGGACTCATAGGTGGACGTTGAAATTGAAGGGCTTGACGATACCGTTGTTCACCGACAAATTGACCATTCTCTTGGAATCCGGGAAGGTTTACGATCCGTTGACGGACCTCGGCGTCGCTCACACTTAACCCAAGTCGGTCGGCTTCGGTTAACGCAGCATACCGACTAATCATGCTCTGGAGGATTTGTCGATCAATACCCAGCGATCGGAGTACTTCTTCGGTGACCTCGCCTGATGACTGAAGACGGTAATTTTGGAGCTGGGCTAAATAGATTTGACGAAAACGTGAGACGGTGATCTCGTGGTCACCAACTTTTGCGAGGACATCGTCCGGCGTGCCCTCCATTCCTGTCTGATCCATAAAGCCCGGTACATAGAGAAACACGAATGTAAGGCAGACTAGGGCCAGGCTCCACTTGAGCCAGCCTTTGTGTCGCCGCATGCCATCAAGCATCGTCATGCCACTGATTGTAGCTGGCGAAAGCAAATTCTGTCATCCGCCGATGACCTGGGTGCTCTGTTCAAGAGGTGAAATCCGAACAGTATGTTATATTTGCAGCAATTGAAGGATTTAGGGGACCTGACAGAACTTGGCAACTTACGTGCACAGTCCGACGATTTATCGTCTGGAAGCGCGGTCTCCGGCGGTATTCCGGCTTTTCGTCTCCTGTGCCAGTCCAGATGTTCAGGCGCACGTCGCGCCCCTTAACCGAACTCGGAAGTTCAAGGTGTGCTGCTATGGCATCACCAGTTGACCTGATAACCCGGTTACGGGAGTCTTTACCGCTTCGTCGGTATTTGAGTCGTGTGGAAACGATTAACGAGATGCAACGAGCGGTGAACGAGTCTCTCAACTCTGCTCGAGCAGCCGAAGCGTTGGTATCCCGTGTGGCTGCGTGGCTGCCGGCGGAAAGTTGGTCCGTCGTCGGGCGTGACGTTCGCGAAATGACCTTTGTGATTGCAGAGTGCGGATTGATTGCCAGTACCGAGATGGCCGCACGATCGGTAGGAAAGTGGGTGATCGAGCATTCGCGCGTCTATTCCTCTGCTAGTTTGCGGGCGGCCCCTGCGGGCGTGGATGGTCCTGATGTAGCGGCCATCGCATTTCCTCTGGTGTGTCGAGATCAGACAGTTGCGGCATTAGTGGGAATGGATAAACAGGCTGCTACCGAGGCTCCACAGTGTTCGGCGTCAATGCTTAGGGTCTTTCAGAATGTATTTGAGCCGGCAGCCTATGCTCTTGACAATGCGTTTCGGGTAGAACGAGCTGAAGCCCTTTCGGTTACTGATGATCTTACGCAGCTCTACAATTCTCGATATTGTATGACCGCACTTCGCCGAGAGTCCAAACGCGCCATGCGAAGTGGACAGGAATTCTCTCTCTTGTATTGTGATATAGACGGGTTCAAACAGATTAATGATCAGCACGGACATCTTTGCGGTAACCGAGCACTAGTTGAGGTTGGAACGATTCTCAGAAGCTGTTCACGCGAAACGGATATCGTGGCTAGGTTTGGTGGAGATGAGTTTGTCATCGTGTTGCCAAATACGGGGAATGAAGGAGCGCTGGCGGTAGCCCTTCGCGTGCGGAATACAGTTCGTTCGCACGTGTTTCTTGAAGGCTTCGCCATTAATTCGAGATTGACTGCATCGATTGGAGTGGTAACCGTGTTAGGAGCCGAATTAAGTGTCGACGAGTTGCTTCAAGAAGCCGATGATGCCATGTATGCCGTCAAGACGAAAGGTAAGGACGGTGTTCAAATTTCTACGGCGTCGACGCAGGTCGATTCATTTTTGAGGGAGGGTTGTTCAGCTTGAATTTCCGTTCTGTGTTTTCGCTGTTCTCGAATGATTTAGCTATCGATTTAGGTACAGCAAACACGTGTGTCTATGCTCGTGGAAAGGGGATCGTGCTTAACGAACCCTCGATCGTTGCTATTAATAAGACGAGCGGTAGCATTGAGGCTGTAGGACGAGAGGCCAAGGAAATGCTAGGTCGAACACCCGGCGATATCATTGCGATTAAGCCGATGAAGGATGGTGTTATCGCCGACTTCGAGATGACCGAGAAGATGCTGGAACATTTCATTAAGAAAGCCCATAACCGCACAATGTGGGTCCGGCCTCGAATTGTTATTGGCGTACCTTCTGAGATTACTCCGGTTGAGAAACGAGCAGTTAAAGAAAGCGCTCAGAAGGCCAAGGCCAGCGAAGTGTATTTAGTTGAGGAGGCGATGGCTGCAGCGATCGGTGCTGGTATGCCAATCACCGAACCATTTGGCAACATGATTGTAGATATCGGTGGCGGTACGACTGACATTGCTGTGATCTCATTGGCGGGCATCGTTTACAGTAGGGCGGTGCGTGTGGCAGGAAATGAGATGGATGAGTCGATCACCCAATACATTAGAAAGACGTACAATTTGCTTATCGGAGAGCGGACTGCGGAGCGAATCAAGATACAGATTGGTTCCGCCTATCCTCTAGATGAGCCGGAAACCATGGAAATTAAAGGGCGGCACCTGATCGAGGGGGTGCCCAAAACTATCACTGTCAGTGATGAGGAGATACGTGAGGCTTTGACCGAACCGATCAATGTTATCGTCGACGCTGTACGCGTCGCATTGGAACGGACTCCCCCGGAACTGTCGGCTGACATTGTCGACCGCGGAATTGTGATGACTGGGGGCGGGGCGATGCTCAAGAATCTGGACAAACGCCTAAGAGAGGAAACGGGTTTACCCTTGGCGATGGCTGAGGATCCGTTGTCATGTGTAGTGTTAGGCGCTGGCAAGATGCTTTGGGATTTTGGCCTTCTGCGGAAACTTTCGAAACACTAATTCCTACCTGCCCTTGGAACTCGAATAACAAGGCATGCAGGTCCCGAGGACTCACTGTTGGCTCAACGCCAGCGTATTGTCTATCTCGTTTTGGCCGTCGTCCTAGGCCACGTCATCCTGATTTCTGCCCAGGTTAACGCAGGGCCACGCACGAGTGTTCTTGAGAGTTTTACATTCGGCTTGTTTGCCGAGATGCAGCGGGTATTAACCTCCGCTCGGGATACCGTGACGGGTGTCTGGTCCAGATATGTTCAGCTCAGAGATCTTCAAACTGAGAATGAGATACTAGTCGGAGCCGTAGCAGACTTGGAGTATCAGTTGCAGGAGGAGCGCGCGCTGGCACGCCGGTCAGTCGGGTTGCAAAAGCTTCTTGAATTTAGAGAGGGCGTTGAGCTGTCTACGGTCAGTGCTCGTGTGATTGCCGGCGACGCCACGCCGTATTTTCGCACTTTAACCGTTGATCGGGGAACAGTTGATGGAGTGTACGCTGACGCTGCCGTCTTGGCTCCGAAGGGAGTGGTGGGACGTGTGGTAGGAATGCCAGGACGACGTGCCTCTCGAGTGCAATTGTTAATCGACAGGAACGCGGCCGCTGGTGCGCGGTTCGAGCGCACACGGACAACTGGAGTTGTGATGGGCGGTGATGATGAGAACTTGCTGCGGATGGAATACGTGTCGAACTTCGAAGACGTTTATGTAGGAGATCGGATTGTTACTTCCGGCACAGATGGAATCTATCCAAGCGGTTTTAATATTGGAATCGTAAACCATGTTCAGCCAGGGTCTGGTCTGTATCTGGATATACGCCTCGACCCGATGTTGGAGTTTTCTACGCTTGAGGAGGTGCTAGTCGTTGTAAGCGGCGGTGCGATTGTCACGATGAACAGGGAGGGCGAATGAAGAACTGGGTCATCGTTCTTGTTTTGGCGGTTGCGCTCTTGGTGCAGACGGTAATGATTCGAGTGGTTGCGGATGGGGCGGTTCCTGTCGATCTCGTTTTAGTAGTCGTGGTATTCACGGCGCTCTTCCGGGGTCCCGTGGTGGGCTTATGGACTGGGACGGTATCTGGAATTTTTCAGGATGTACTTTCAGGTGGGATCGTCGGCGTAAGCGGTCTCACGAAAAGCGTCATCGGCTTGCTAGTGGGCATCGTGGGTGCAGAATTCGTTGTCTCGACTATTTGGCATCGATTGGCCGTTCTCCTCGCCGCCAGTGTGTTCCATACACTCCTTTTCTTAGGAGTCCATTCGTTGCTGGGGACGATGATGCCGACCTCGGTCATTTCGCTCGTATTGGTCCAGGCTGTTTCTAATGCCTTAAGTGGCATAATTTCCGCCGCTCTGGTATGGATTGTGCCTGTAGCGGTTAGAAGGGTTCGTCATAGACGAACTCTGCTGGTTCGTCGCAACTGGATCATGGGATAGGAACGAACAGTGGAGAGTCGCCTTAACCATTCGGATAATGGATCAACCCGTGCGCTACTCGTCGTGTTTCAGGTCGGGGTTGCACTGGTTTTTGGTTTGCTCGCAGCAAGTTTCTGGAGTTTTCAGATAGGTCAGCACTCGCGCTTCTCTGATATGGCAGAAAGAAATCACCAGCGCACCCTGAGTCTACGGGCGCCACGAGGTGTTGTATTTGATCGAGATGGGCGAGTCTTAGTAGAGAATCGGTATTCACTGAACATTTCTCTCGTTCTAGATCAAATTAGTGATCTAGAGCAATCGCTGGAGTTGCTCGGCAGTGTTACTGGGACCGATGTTGATACCCTTCGAGGCATGATTGCTGATAACAGAGATGCGCCTATTTACAGACCGGTTGTGGTGATCCGCGATGCGTCGCTGGCTCAGGTTGCGGCGGTGTCTGCGCGCGCCCTTGAGCTCACTGGCGTTGTCGTGGAACAGATCCCAACACGGCATTATCCCAGTGAAACAGTCGCGTCCCATTTGTTCGGGTACGTCGGAGAAGTGACAGATGTTCAACTCCGTTCGGCTAGAGATCGACGTATTAAACCTGGCGTGGTTGTTGGTCAATCCGGTGTCGAACAGGAGTACAACTTGTTGCTCATGGGAGAAGATGGCACACGTCGTGTCGCTGTCAACAGCATCGGTCGTGAGATGGAAACACTCGATGAAGTATCGCCAGATGAGGGGCTACAATTACAACTGACTATTGACATTGATTTGCAGCGGGCAGCAGAGAATGCCTTCGCTCTAGAAGGCTTTACCGGTGCGGCTGTTGCCCTAGATCCTCAGTCTGGTGAAGTACTCGCGCTTGCGAGTTTACCTGCTTACAATCCGAATGACTTTGCACTTGGTATCGATAGCGATACGTGGTCGAAGCTCAATGGAGATACTCTCAAGCCACTGCAGAACAGAGCGCTTCAGGGGCGTTACTCACCAGGCTCGACATTTAAGTTGGTAATGGCAGCAGCAGCGCTCGAAGAAGGGTTTGTCACGGAAGACTTTGAGGTGAAATGTCGGGGAGGCGGAACTTTTTACGGCCGGTTCTTTCGCTGTCATACTCCCCACGGTACAGTAGCGATGGACGAGGCATTAGAAAAGTCATGTAACACATACTTCTATACTCTCGGTGGAATGATTGATGTCGACATTATTAATCGATGGGCGACTCTTCTTGGCCTCGGCGAACTAAGCGGTATCGATCTTCCTCACGAAGTTCAAGGTATCGTTCCGTCACGGGTATGGAAACGCGAGCGCATGGGAGAGCCTTGGTACCCCGGTGAAACGATCTCAGTATCAATCGGCCAGGGTGCGGTGTCTGTAACTCCGATCTCGCTAGCGGTGATGATGTCTGCCGTTGCCAACGGAGGTATGCGCATTGTTCCCCATTTACTGAAAGCCACCCGGACCGATGGGGAGTGGATAACGGCTGGTTCACCCAAACCCACATCCGTAGGACTCAAGCCAGAGACGGTCGAAACGATCAACCGTGGCCTCTGGATGGCAGTGAATAGACAGGGTACGGGAGGGCGTGGTCGACTTTCGCAGTGGGACGTGATCGGCAAAACGGGTACGGCTCAGGTAATCTCGTTGGAGGGGAGAGAGTCAGCTAAGGGTACCGGGGAGGATTTTCGCGATCACGGGTGGTTTGTTTTTGCGGCTCCCAGAGAGAATCCAAAGATCGCTGGGGTGGTATTCGCCGAGCATTCTGAGCACGGGTATTTGGCGGCGCCGATTGCGAAACACATAATGGAGACATTTTTCGCAAAGCAGGAAGGGCTGTCACTGCCGATGCTTCCGGTTTCGCCGCCTCCGGTTTTGTCAGCTGTTGTTACTGGTGGTTAGTAAGTTAAGGTGATTAGATGATAGTGGACCGTCGACTTTACAGGAATCTTGATTGGACACTGATCGCGGGGATCCTGGCACTGTGTTTGGTTGGACTGTCGATGATCTACAGCACAACTTATGATTCGGCTACGGGGAACGTCGGTCCGCAGGTGTTGCGACAGGTGTGGGCATTAGGGATCGGACTCGTCGCCTTAGTCGTGTGCTTCGCGATTGACTACCGGGCAGTATCGACACGGGCGGCGATGATTTACGGTGTATTTGTCGTTTTTCTTGTCTACACTCTTTTTTTTGGTGTTGAGCGGAATGGAGCGAAGCGGTGGATCGATCTGGGGATTTTTAATCTGCAAGTGTCGGAGTTTGGCCGAATAGTTGTGACCCTGACTCTAGGGGCTTTATATGCCGGGCTGCGGCGTACAAGCCGAAGATTGGGTGATTGGTTGGTCGGTGCCCTAATTGTAGGAGTGCCGTTCATACTTATCGCCCGACAACCGGATCTAGGTATGGCTGTGACATTGTTACCTGTGATGTTTGCGTTGATGGTCTTTGCTGGATTGCGGCTTCGGTTTCTCCTGGCGATTGGGGTTGTCGGTATGCTGCTGACTCCAGTTGCTTGGATCTATGCATTAGAAGATTATCAGCGGACACGTGTCGCGAGTTTTTTGGATCCGGAAAAAGATCCTCGTGGCGCAGGATATCAACAGATCCAAGCCCGCATTACGGTTGGGTCAGGTGGATTGAGCGGGAAGGGTTTTTTGCAGGGTACGCAGAGCCAGTACAACTTTCTACCCGTAGCTCATAATGATTTTATTTTTTCGGTCTTGGCTGAAGAACAAGGCTTTCTTGGAGTCCTTACTGTCCTGGGGTTGTATCTGTTTGTCATTATGCGGTCGATTGATGCCGCTCGGTTGGCAAACGATCGCGTCGGTATGTTCTTAGTTGTGGGGATTACGGCTGGGTTTGTGTTTCAAGTGATTTACAACGTTACGATGTCGGCTGGGCTTGCCCCGGTAAAAGGATTGACTTTACCGTTAATGAGCTACGGTGGATCCTCGATGATCGCGACGTTGATGGGGTTCGGGCTCATTCTTAACGTTAGGATGCGTCGTTTTACTAATTGACCGTTCCCACAGGGAATGGCGAAATCGTGACTCGAATGAAATGGGGATTCTATAAAGTGCTGGATTTTTCACTAACCTTGAAAATGCAAGGTTGTCAGTTGTTGAAATTTGACGCCCATGCATCGACAGCGGCACTCAGCTTCTCCTTCTCGACTAAAACGAGTCAAACGGAGAGTATTTCGTATGAACAAGGAGTTAATTATCTCCTCGTCGCGCCACGAAACGATGGCAGCGATTCTTGAGGACGATCAAGTCGCGGAAATCTTTATCGAACGAGATAGCCAGCGTGGTGCAGTCGGCAATATCTACAAAGGGCGAGTTTCGAAGGTGCTTCCTGGTATGCAGTGTGCCTTTGTCGATATTGGCCTCAAGCGCGAGGCGTTTCTGTATGTTTCGGATGTAGTCGGTACCACTGAGCAGTTTGAGCGACTTGAGGCGGGCGACGCTGACGACGACGAAGCGCCCGCCAGAATGAATTCGCAAGCTAAAATCGAAGAACTGCTCAAACCTGGACAGGAAATCCTCGTTCAGGTTTCGAAAGATCCTCTAGGTACAAAAGGGGCCAGGATCACCTCGCATGTTGCGCTTCCTGGCCGTTTCCTTGTGTTCATGCCAACAGTTGATCACATCGGTGTCTCTCGGAAGGTTGATGCGAGGAATGAGCGCGGTCGACTTCGGACTATCGTAAAACGGTTTCGTGAAGAACACGGGTTCACTGGTGGTGTGATCCTTCGAACGGCGGCAGCGGGTCGCCCCGAGGAGGATATCGTTGCCGATCTTTCTTATTTCCATCAGCTTTGGACCGATGCTAGAGAAAAGACTGAGGAAGCTTCTGCACCGGCGGTGATTCACCGCGAGAAGAGCCTGGTAGTCAAACTGCTCCGGGACTTCTTAACGGAAGACTTCTCAGCGATTAGGATTGATGACGAAAAAGAATACCAACGGGCCGAGAGTTTCATTAAGCGTATTATGCCCAGCCTTGTTTCGCGTACCCATCGCTATACCAAAGAGTTCCCGATCTTCGAGGAATACGGCGTCCAACCTGAGATAGAAAAGGCGTTACGGAGCAAGGTATGGCTCAAGTCAGGCGGTTATATCGTTGTCAACCATACTGAAGCCTTGGTGGCAATAGACGTTAATACTGGACGTTATGTTGGAAAACGCACTGGGCGGTTGGAAGATACGATCGTAAAGACAAATCTTGAAGCCGCAAAGGAAATCGTTCGACAATTCAGACTCCGTGACCTCGGGGGCATTATCGTGCTCGACTTTATCGATATGGAGGAACGAAAGAACCGCCAACGAGTCTATCAAGCACTCGAACAAGAATTGCGGAAAGATCGGTCACCATCAAAGGCGATCCAAGTGTCGGAGTTCGGCCTTATCGTTGTGACTCGAAAACGAGCAAAACAGAGTTTGGAGCGTCAATTGACGGATCCTTGCCCTTATTGTTCTGGCAGCGCCGTGATTAAGTCAACGCCGACGATTTGCTACGATATCTTGTCCGAGATGCGTAAGCTTGGTGGCGACTTAAATGGACAATCTATCTTGCTACGGGTGAACCCAGACATTGCTCGGGCATTCAAGGAAGAGGAGCGCAGCGTGCTGCGTGAACTTGAACAGGCCTTGGGACGTAAAATCACTGTCAAGCCTGATGCTCAACTACATCATGAACAGTTTGACCTGATGACCTTTTAGTACCCGGTTAATGGGAAAGCATTGCCATGGAATTCGAGGTTGGAGGGCAGAGTTCTTTTGTTGACCGTGATAGACCACGGCTAGATACTTACCGAGCGTTACCAGTCTCGTTGCCAGCGTAGCCGAGTGAAGTGGCGGAGACGTCGGCCTGTAAGAGCGATCCCTTCTGCTTTGAGCAGGCTTTGTTTGACTAGTGTTTCGCTGTATCCACCCACCTGGCCATTCGACCTAACTACTCGATGACAGGGTATGTTGGGATCTTTGCAACCTTTCATAATATTGCCGACGGCACGTGAAGCTGCCGGACGACCTGCCATCGTGGCAACATCACCGTATGTGGCAACGCGGCCGCGTGGGATCTGACGTACGATTGTGAGAACGCGTTTAGTGAATAAAGTGGAAGACATGACACATTTGGTCGACAATAACTACGACTACTAGTTTCGGATGAAGCATTTGCTTGATTCCGGACAGTGAGGATTCTGATAAAGAGCTGAATATTAGAAGGTCACAGCACGACAAAAGGGAAGTCGTATTTTGTTCGTCATGAGTTGGGACTGGAACTTTAGTTCACGACCGCCTAAAAATAGGAAGATAACATGCGCCAGCAATACATACACCGTATATAGCGCATGCCGTTGGGTGCCAGATCGGAAGAAGTGTCGATGGTAGGACTCCCGCGACATGGCCAAGATCAACCATCCCATGTGCGCACCATGCCGAAGCAAGAGTCGTCAGCGCACGTGACGGCTCCCATGTTATAGCGAGTGCAGCGATAATAAAGAAACCGATCGCTAAGGCGATGTCTAAACCCGCGCCAGTGTTTGAACCATCAATTACAGCGGCACCTACGTAGACGCCAGCTGCAAGTGCGAGCAACAGCGCGGTGATTTGAGCGAGGCGAAGTTCGATGACAAGTCGGTTGGGTGACGTGACTTCAAGGCTTATCGCACGCCACGCAAGCCAACTGATTGCCACTCCTATTGAGGCGAACCCGAAGACAAGAGTTGTGATCGCTTCGGTCACGGATGAAAGTGTCCTTGGGCGGCTTTAGTGTGCGTCTAACGATGTTTGAATAGGCGGCTGACCACTAATGGCCGGTCCATAGAAAATAGAATTAAAGAGAAGTTTGAACGTGCCCCAAGTCTGTCCTCGGTGTTGTACTCGGAAGGTGTGGAGGATTATACGACCTTTGCCTAATGGTGCTTCCATGATGGCACCCGTGCCGCGAATGTGTTCTTCTCCCACGAGCAATCCGCTGCGGAGTAGAGGCGCGTTGGGATATTGGGCGATAGTTTTCAAATCGGCGCCTCGTCTTGTGCGGGAGATACGATATCCACCACTGTTGACTAGCATCGCATCGGCTTCGGACGGCATACCGTACCCTATAGGGTGCGACGTATCGATGCTCACTCGTAAGATAGATCCTGGGCAATAAAAAGCTTCCTCAGACTGACCTCTAACGACATTTGTTATGGGTACTGCAAGGTGCTCAATGGCAAAGGTGGCCGCGTTGCCGAGAGTTATCAGCGTTCCGCCATTGTTTACAAAATGGTTTAGGTTTCGCACGCCTTGGGCAGCGATACCACCCCGATAAGCTGGACGCACGTTAGGGCCCTGTAGACCTTGAATTAGAGTAGAAGAACTCATTTCTGGCAAAATAATAACGTCAAAACGTTCATGTAAATTAGCCGATCGAATATCACGACTGCGTACCCGCGTGTAGGAGAAATCATGTTGATCAAGAACCCAGCGGGTCCAGCCTGCGTCCATGTTCCCGCCCCACGGTTCAAAAATCGCGAGGCGTGGTGCACGAATCGGTAATGCTGGTATTTCGTCTGGCAAACTGGTGGCGAGGACCTCAAGCTCGAGCGCTTCCGCAAGATCGTTTATTACATGTCGTTCGACATCATTGATTAGCATGGCTCCACGTTCGATCGTGTCAACTCCGTCGAGGTTGACCTTGTTGTGAATCCATCGCACAGATGCTCCTGCAGCGAGTAGACGGTTCAGCGCCGTGAAGCTACGGTTGGTGTTGTGAGAGATTACAAAAGTATCCCCGGTGCCTTTGACGCGACCTGGTGGTGCTTGGGCGTCGTTCGTCAATTGACGTAGCGTGACCTCAAAGGGACTGTCGATCTGAATAGTCTCAACACCCATCAGCATCCCTAGTGACCAGGCGGTGACGTCGTATGGTTTGTCGAATGGAGAACTTTCGGAGGGCCAACGAATGTCAGGGTATTTCTGTGGTTCCAGGATGTCCTTGATCCAACGCCCAAACGGTTGTGCTAAACGGAGAACGTATGTACCTGGCGGGTAAGAGTTTCCACCCGCAATAAATGAAGTGGTCGCTACTTCGACATCTGCTGCTTCGGCTTGTAGAAGTCTAATAAGTGCAGCAACCGCAGCTGGATCTCGCTGTTCAATCGGGACTACAAAAGCGTACGGACCACGATCAGTAAAATGGTCGACGGTCCGCTTATTCATCAGATAAAAGTTTCGTTTGAGCGTTGTGCGATTGTTCGCGACGTTTTCGAGGAGTCCCTGCATAGCTAAGTGGTTGTATTCGACCACATCAGCGAACGTCCAAAGTCCTCCTAGCCAGGGTCTCGGATAATTCATCCGCGCTTGCGTATCACGTGGAGGCGAGAGGGGAAGTCGAAACCCTCGTTGTTTACCGAATCTTCCACCGCGTGTTACTTGCAAACGCCGGTAGGGAGAAATTCGCTGCTGTCTCACGGGAGTTGCCAAATCTGCGCTCGCGACCTCTGTAAGCAGCGCGATGATGTTGTGCCACCAAGGGTTGGTGTTGTTGGCTCCTTGCCAAAAACCGCTATAAAGCTCACCCCAGATCACGCCAGGTTTGTTGAATTCATGCAACTTACTGGCCATTGCCTGACCCAGTTGATTAATTTGCGTCCACACCAATGGGTCAACATTAGGGTTTGAAGGGTTCTTAAAAGGAGGCACGAATATTCTTGCGCTGTTATTCCCCATCTGGTGAGTATCGAGATAAACCTCGGGGAACCATTCCTGATAAAGCACACGATTAAGGTATTGCGTTTCGAGCTGTGTCAGCATGTAACTGTCGCGATTGTTGTCGTGTCCGGCGTACTTGTGATACAGCTCCGGTAGACGAGATCCTTCGTAAGGAGTTCCGAGGTTGCGACGATACCAATCTACGACCATACGCTGGCCGTCTGGATTTTGTGAAGGAATCAACAATACGATCGCGTTGTCCAACAGATGTGTGACCCACTCTGATTTCTCGGTAGCAAGCTGATAAATCAGATCATTCATGGCTTGGCTGGTGCCGATTTCTGTCGCATGAACATTTGCTCCTATCAGCACCACGACCTTCCCGGTTCGCGCAATTTCATCTGCCTGTCGCGATGTCGTCTGCCGTGGCTCTGCAAGAGCTCTCTGCATCTCCTGATACCGGTCAAGGTCGTTGATCGTGTCCGGAGTCGATGCGACTACTAGGAGATAAGGATGGCCGAGGGTTGTTTTCCCCAGTTCTCTCACTTGAATCCGGTCGGAACGACGGGCGACAAGGTTGAAATACTGAACCATCTCGTCCCAGTGGGCTAGTTGCCGGTCTGCGCCCATTGGAAAGCCAAAAAACTCTTTAGGAGTGGGGATTTCTTCAAATTCTTGAGCCTGCGTAGGAAGTGCTAGCGAACAGATGACACCCAGGAAGAACAGTTCTGTGAATAGCCGTCGACTGAACACGTTTGGCAGTATATCGTGAATGTCGAGCAGTCGGAGATTGTTCGCCGGCGGTCGCGTAAGATATGCCTGCAGGAGCTAGAAGTATCATGATTCCAGCGTAGACAACATGGTGACGGATCGGAAACTTCGCGGTGCAATCTTCATTGTGGCGATCTTGCTGGGCTCCGGTACGGTCTTGCTGCAAGATTCTTTGCCCGATAGAGCCCGCGCGACAATCGGGTTAGTCTGTTTTCTAGCAATGATTGTGGCGTGCTCTTCTAACATCCGAGCCATTAGGTGGCGGACTGTTTGGTGTGGGTTAGGCCTTCAGCTTGCACTGGCTTTGTTAATCCTAAGATTTGAAGTGTTCGGGTTGCGCCCAGGCTATGAATTTTTTTCTGGTCTTGCCGCGGTCGTTAATGGTTTCCTAGAGTTCACTCGTGCTGGCTCGGAGTTTGTCTTTGGTGTGTTGGCCAACCAGAATGAAATGGGACAGGTATTTCCCAACGGCTTGGTTCTGGCCTTTGCAGCTTTGCCCACCATTATTTTCGTATCGTCTGTCTTCACTGTCCTGCACTACCTTGGAGTTATCCAGGTGCTAGTCGCGCTGATGGCAAGAGTGATGGCGCCGCTCATGCGAACCAGCGGCGCGGAAACGCTTTCGGCGGCAGCTAATGTTTTCATGGGGCAAACCGAGGCTCCGATCATTGTAAAGCCCTATATTCAAGACATGACGGAGTCTGAGCTCTTAGCGCTGATGACTGGTGGCCTGGCAACCATCGCTGGGAGCGTACTGGCTGTTTATATCAGTTTAGGCGCAGACCCGGTTGCCATACTTACGACTAGTGTCATGGCTGCTCCATGCGGTTTGTACTTATCGAAGATCCTGATTCCAGAAATCAAATTTCCCGATACTGGAATCGGTTTACGGGTCCCAGTTGGTAAGGGCCATGTCAATTTGATTGATGCTGCTGCTGCGGGTGCGGCGGAGGGTATGCGACTCGCGATTAACGTTGCTGCGGTCCTAATTGCCTTCCTCGGACTTATCGCCATGATCGACTTTTTACTAGGGTTAATTAATCCTAACCTTTCGCTCGCCGGCGTCTTCGCGACGCTGTTTGCACCTGTTGCTGTCCTTCTTGGGGTGACAGTATCAGATGTGCCCGCAATAGCTGACTTACTAGGGATTAAGTTGGTTACGAACGAATTTGTTGCTTACGTAAAGCTGTCAAGTGACTACCAGGGAGTCATTACTGAGCGGTCACATGTTTTGGCGACGTTTGCCCTGACGGGGTTTGCTAACTTCGGTTCGGTTGGTATTCTTCTCGGGGGTATCGGCGGTATGGCTCCGAGTCGACGGGCTGATTTAGCTCGCCTGAGTTCCCGCGCTCTGTTGGCAGGCTTTGTAGCCACCTTGATTAATGCCGCTATCGCGGCCATTGTGATCTGACTCTGAGTCGAGAGGGAGCCAGTAGTTTATGACAGTTTTACTGGGAGAAAAGGTTTCTGGGTTGCTACCCTTTTACGAATACTAATTGTGTTTTTTCTTCCAGTTATGATCATTCGACATGCTTCCAACCATTGAGTGGCAAGACGATGCTGTTGTTATGGTCGATCAGCGTAAGCTGCCGACACAGGAATCTTATATTCGCTGCAAGACAGCCAAGGAGGTTGCACGTGCCATCAAGAAGATGGTAATTCGAGGTGCACCAGCCATTGGGGTGGCGGCTGCGATGGGTCTCGCTCTTGGTGTTAAGCGAAGCAAGTCCAAGGGAGCGACTCAACTGGCGGTTGACTTCTACAAGCTGTGTGAACTGATGGCTGCCACGAGGCCTACTGCGGTCAATCTATTTTGGGCCATTGAACGAATGAAATCGATTTTCGCTGAGTCCGCGCGGGCGGGTCGGTCTCCCTCGGAGATTTCAGATTTGCTGGTTGCTGCAGCACATCGGATACATGATGAGGACGTCGCAAGTTGTAAGGCGCTCGGTGCTCATGGCGCTGAGATTGTACCTTCGTCTGGACGTATTTTGACGCATTGCAATGCCGGAGCGCTGGCAACAGGTGGGTACGGCACTGCGCTAGGAGTTATACGGGCGGCTGTTGAACGGGGTAAGAAGGTCGCGGTTTTCGCTGATGAGACTCGACCCTTTTTGCAGGGGGCCCGCTTGACAGCATGGGAACTTTTACGGGATAACATCGACACTACGATAATCACCGATAGTATGGCTGGTCCGTTGATGCGTGATGGGCGTATTGATGTCGTGGTCGTGGGTGCTGACAGAATCGCTGCCAATGGTGACGTAGCAAACAAGATCGGTACTTACACCGTTGCCGTTCTTGCGAATGAACATAAAGTCCCGTTCTACGTTGCTGCCCCAGTGTCGACAATCGATCAAACAACGACCAGTGGAGCCGGAATACCTATTGAGGAACGGAGCGATCGAGAGATTACCCATATCGGTTCCATTCGGGTGGCACCAGAAGGTGCCTCCATCTGGAATCCAGCCTTTGATGTTACACCCCACCATCTTGTCGTCGGTATCATCACTGAGCATGGTATTTGTCGACCACCGTTCACTGAAAGTTTGAAGGTGGCCTGCAACCGAGCGACGGCATCTGTAAGAGTATGAGGATTCTTGGGATTGAAACCTCGTGTGATGAAACGGCCGCCGCTGTCGTGTCGGAGACCGGTGATTTCGACCATCCTTGGAGTGTTGCCTCAAGCGTAATTGCGTCGCAGGTAGACCTTCATCGTGAGTGGGGTGGGGTCGTGCCTGAACTTGCATCGCGTCAACATGTCCGTGACATTTGTGGTGTGGTGGAACGGGCCTTAAAGGATGCCCATGTACGATTGGCTGATCTCGATGCTATCGCCGTAACTCAGGGACCGGGGCTAGTTGGATCTCTGTTGATAGGAGTTGCTTTTGCTAAATCACTCGCGGCTTCGCTAGCTATTCCTCTTGTGCCGGTGCATCATCTGGCGGGACACATCGAATCCTTGGTGATTGAAAACGGCATTCTGCCGCTACCGGCTGTCGCACTCGTCGTTTCTGGCGGACACACCAGCCTCTACTTGGTTCGTTCCCAGGGTGAGTATCTGCTTGTTGGACGCACCCGCGATGATGCAGCCGGAGAAGCTTTTGATAAGGTAGCAACGCTCATGGGGTTGGAGTATCCAGGGGGGCCGGTGATCGATCGTCTTGCAAAAAAAGGAAATGATCGGTCGGTGGATTTTCCAATTGCACGGATCACTCACGCAGATCGTAACGCTGGTCCAGCGCTTGCTCGGCCGGTAGGATTTTCAGCTGCAATGCGAGGTCGTACCGAGTTCAGTTTCAGCGGCCTTAAGACAGCTGTCAAGCGACATGTTGCGAAGCGTCTCACAGTATTAAACCGTGACACTTTGCCAGAAAATGAGGTGACAGATATCTGTGCGAGTTTTCAGCGGGTAGTAGTTGAAACACTACTCGACCGTACATTCGAAACGGCTCGATCGTTTGGCGCTCGAAGTGTCGGGATAGCTGGTGGAGTTTCGGCTAATAGTCGGTTGCGTGAGGAGGCGGAGCGTCGGAGTGAGGCCGCCGGACTGCCGATGTTTCTCCCTAGCCTGGCTCTTGCAACGGATAATGCGGCGATGATCGCCGCGGCTGGTCTGCGGAATTTCAACGCAGGTAAAACAGCGTCTTTAGATTTGAATGCCTACGCATCTCTCGGACTGGGCGATCTCAGTTGTTGACCGAGGAGCCTGATGAGTTGGCATACTGAAAACCACTGGCGGATCCTCTTAGCGCTCGGTCTTGGCTTACTATACGGGGTCGTCGCTGCCATTGTTGGGTGGGCTGAATTCACTGCTGATTGGATTGCCCCGTTCGGCACAATTTTCCTCCGCTTACTTCTGCTCATCGCTGTTCCACTTGTCCTAGCTTCCCTTATAACAGGAATTGCTTCACTGTCCGATCTAAATAAGTTGTCTCGGATTGGCGGCAAGACCATCGTAATTTACATTGGTACCACCTTGATGGCTCTCGTGATCGGCTTGGTTGTCGTCAACCTTGTCAGGCCAGGTGAGACCGTTCCGGAGAGCTTGCGGACCCGTCTCCAGGAAAGCTACAAAGGTGATGTCGAGGCTCGCGAAATGGCCGCGGCAGACGCTGGCCGACGAGGGCCGCTCCAGCCGCTGATGGATATTGTGCCAGAAAACTTCATAGGTGCGGCATCAGACAATCGTAACATGCTCAATATTGTGTTCGTGGCGTTCTTAATGGGTATCGCATTATTACTGATCCCCAAAAGCCAGGCGAAGCCACTGCTAGAGTTTTTTGAGAGCGTTAATGCTGTCATCATCAAAATTGTTGAGTTGGTGATCGTTTTTGCTCCCGTAGGAGTGTTCGCACTGATCGCGGATACTATTACCACCGTAGCGGATGATAGCCCAGGGGATGTTGGGCGATTGTTATCGGCGCTCGGTCTCTACTGCATCACGGCTGTTATGGGGATGGCTCTCCAAATGGGGTTGGTTTATTCGGCGTTGCTTAACTTCTTCACACCATTGACTCTCAGAAACTTCTTTCGAGCCATTGTGCCGGCGCAACTAGTGGCTTTTTCGACGTCGTCAAGTGCGGCAACACTGCCAGTTACAATGCGAACCACGCAAGAAAGGCTAGGTGTATCAGAGGAGGTGGCAGCGTTTGTCCTTCCGCTCGGAGCGACGATTAACATGGATGGCACTGCGTTATATCAAGCGGTGGCGGCAGTGTTTATAGCGCAAACCCTTGGTATTGACCTTGACCTGTCAGCCCAGTTGACTATTGTGTTTATGGCGCTCCTGGCTTCGATCGGAACAGCCGCAGTGCCGAGTGCAGGCGTAGTTATGCTGGTGATCATTTTGGAAGCAATCGGTATTCCGATCGCTGGAATTGCCTTGATACTCGGTGTTGATCGAATTCTCGACATGTGCAGAACGACGCTGAATGTGACGGGTGACGCGGTAGTAGCGTCGATTGTCTCAGCTAACGAAAACCAGGGATTTCTACTACCGAAAAATCAATCATGAGTCCTACACGCGCTCAGGCTTGGGACTTGTTGTGCGAGTACACGCAGGGCGACCGCTTACTCAAGCACGCGCAGGCGGTTGAGATTGCTCTGCGAGGATATGCTCGCAAATTTGGAGTAGACGAAGAAGAATGGGGCATTGTTGGGCTCCTTCATGACTTCGATTACGAACGCTGGCCCGACCTCAAGGATCATCCGCTACGAGGAAGTGAAATACTCCAAGAACTCGGCTATCCCGACTGCATGATCCGCGCGATTTTGTCGCATGCGGACCACACGGGTGTCGTTCGATGTACGCCGCTCGAGCACACGCTATTCGCCTGCGACGAGATGACCGGGTTTGTGACAGCTGCTGCGCTAGTCAGACCCTCAAAGAGTGTGCTTGACCTTGAAGTTAGATCGGTGAAGAAGCGGATGAAGGACAAGGCTTTTGCCAGAGCGGTTAGCCGTGATGACCTGCATCGAGGGGCCGAGGAGATTGGACTTTCACTTGAAGAACACATTACTTATGTGATTTCTTTTATGTGCGAGAGAGCTGATGAACTCGGACTCAGGGGGGTCTAAGAAGAGCTCTTCTGTCGCTGATTTTGACAGGTTCAGCTTTCCGATGACTTAGAGATAGGGGCTGCGGGATGTGAGAGCGACATTTGGTTCTGTGGTTTAAAGTGCGTTCAGTCAAAAAGAAGCAGAGAAGAGCGTGCTGCTTAGGAGCTCTTCCTGGTTCGTCTGATCGTCTCTTGGAACCGTTCATATAGGGGCTCATGACAGCACCCGATAATCGCGCTCGGCGAGACACCTAATTTTTATAGAGTGCACGGACACGAGTTTGTTTGCCTTGTCGACACCGGAAAATCTGTTTCTTGGTTGGTTTTTTCTCCGTGAACGCACACTCTGGTTTTCTGGAAGACTGGAACCCGCATTACTCACGTCGAAGTTCCTGGGTAGCTACTTTGTTATGATCTATAGGTTTCGTGCATGACGATGACGGCGGCATAGAGTAGAGGTGCACATGCAAACAATTGGGATATTAGGTTGTGGGTTAATGGGATCTGGCATCGCGCAGGTTTGTGCGCAGTCAGGTTACCGCACGGTTGTGCGCGAGGTAGATCAGTCACTTGTTGATCAGGGATTGGGACGAATCAAAAAGTTTCTCAATGAAGGTGTGAAACGCGGCAAGGTAAGCACGGAAGATCGCGACAAGGTAATGGCAAATTTGTCGGGGACCACTCAAATGGCAGATCTTTCGGAGGTGGATATTGTTATCGAAGCAATTGTAGAGAACCTTGAGGCCAAGCAAAAGATGTTCGCCGCGCTGGATGGTGTGGTGAAAGACGACACCGTATTTGCTTCGAACACATCTTCGCTCTGCATTACGGAGATGGCTTCGACGACGAAGCGTCCAGACCGCTTTCTCGGTCTTCATTTTTTTAGTCCAGTTCCGGTAATGAAGCTAGTTGAGGTCATCCGTGGTTTGGCCACGAGCGAAGACACTTACAATCAAGGAATGGCATTTGTAGCTTCGCTTGACAAAGAACCGATCACAGCACCCGATCGCCCGGGTTTTATAGTCAACCGGTTACTTATTCCATATTTACTGGATGCCATTCGGGCCTATGAGTCAGGTGTTGGCACGATTGAAGACATTGACCAGGGGATGTCAGTAGGGTGCGGTCATCCGATGGGGCCATTTACACTTCTGGATTTTGTCGGACTAGATACAACTTATTACATTGCAAACATTATGTACGAAGAGTTTCGTGACCCTGCTTATGCGTCACCTCCTTTGCTAAAGCGAATGGTTTTGGCCGGCCAACTTGGTCGGAAGACGGGGCAAGGATTCTACAAATATTGAGAGGCCATTCTATATCTCTAGGAAACAATATGAACGACGAGCGAGTACGCAATGCTGTCGAGATTTTGTTGAATGAGGTCGGCGAGGATCCGACCCGCGAAGGGTTGGCACGAACGCCTACGCGTGTCGCCAAGGCATTGCAATTTTTGACGAGCGGCTACGAGTCAGACATCGATGCCGTTGTGAACGATGCTTTGTTTACCGTTGATTACAGTGAGATGGTGATTGTTAAGGATATTGACTTCTACAGCCTATGCGAGCATCACCTCCTACCGTTTTTTGGGAAATGTCATGTGGCGTATCTGCCGAGGACAAAGGTTATTGGACTCAGCAAGATTCCACGACTTATTGAAGTCTTTAGCCGGCGACTTCAAGTGCAAGAGCGTTTCACAAATCAGATTGCCAAAACACTGTCAACGATTTTGGATCCATTGGGTGTTGGCATTGTAGTAGAAGCGACACACCTTTGCATGCTGATGCGGGGCGTCGAGAAGCAGAACTCATTTGCAGTGACGAGCGCGATGCTTGGTGCATTTCGCGATGATGCTCGGACAAGAATGGAATTTTTGGAGCTTCTTAAACAGCGAGGAGGGATGCGGGCAGCCTTGGACCCAGCATCGTCGTCAGTGCGTCTCGAGTCAACTCCATGACCATGTTAAAAATTATTCTGGGTTTTGCGACCATTGTTGCTACAGCTGGGTTGTCTGCGCAGGTGAGCACAACCGAAGCTGTTGAGGTTCTGTGCCCGTCGGTTCTCGGTGTTGGGATTAAGACGGAGGTACCGTTTTGTGATGTCGAAGTACAACGTGACCCCTCCTTTGGGGTTTTAGTAATTCTTCCCTCTCACAGCGGTAATGCAACCTTGTCGTTCAGCTTACATAACCGACACACTTACTCCGAGCAAGAAGTCCGCGCCGGCCAGGCCTACGCTCAGTACGTGGCGTCGATTGCGGTGGCCACGATGGAAGGTCAGATTGTAGCCAAAGGTGTGGTCCTTAGCGAGTTTAGAGGCGTTGAGGATTTGTTCGACCGAGTGGGTGGCGGTGCGGGGCCGGATGAAATCAAGGCAATTGCGCCGATGGGTTCAGAGAGGGTGGTTGTCACCATTCCAGAGGGCCTGGAGGAAGTGGCCATCGTTGGTCAGAGTCTGGAAGTGGTGCGACCTCAGAGCCGCGATACGTTTGAATCAGTCGGACGACCCGTTGCTGTCATCAGCGCCGCTACCGTTACCTATAACCCACGCTGAGGAAAATAGTCGATAGTGATGCCGGTTCATGATTTGATCATTGTTGGTGCTGGGCCTGCAGGTTTGGCGGCAGCTATTTCTGCCAAGAAAGCAGGTTTGGATTTTTGTATCTTAGAGAAAGGAGTGTTAGTTAACTCCCTGTTCGGTTTTCCAAGTCAGATGGTTTTCTTTACAACCCCCGAGTTGCTTGAGATCGGTGGTCTTCCATTCGTTACAGCACGGGACAAGCCGACACGAGACGAAACGTTGCGTTACTACAGACGTGTCGTTGACACATATAGGCTCGATATCGAGTTCGGACACACCATGACCGCTCTTACGCGTGAGGTTTCGGGTTTAGATGCGTATTTCGAGTTACACACAAGGGATGAGAGAGAGCATGACTTGGAATGGCGCGCCCGTACGGTGTTGCTAGCAACTGGTTGTTACGATCGACCAAACAGACTCGGTATTCCTGGAGAAGATCTTTCTCATGTATCGCACTACTACACTGAGCCGCACGAGTTCTACCGCAAACGTGTCGTGATTGTTGGAGGCAAGAATTCAGCTGCGGAAGCCGCGCTAGATTTGTACAGAAGCGGTGCTCACGTGACTCTTGTTCACCGGCGTTCGATGTTGGGTGCGTCGATCAAATATTGGGTCAAGCCGGACATTGAAAATCGTATCAAGGAAGGCTCGATCGACGCTCGTTTTGAGACAAGGGTTATTGAGATCCGACGAGGAGAGGTGGTCGTTGAGTCGGTTGCGGAAGAATCTGGAGACCCTAATCAAGATGTTTTATCTGCGGATGGAGTGTTTTTATTGACTGGCTACGTGGCTGACTTGGAGTCGCTCAAAGCGTGCGGTGTTGCTGTTGATCCAAATACCTTTGTGCCCAGACACGATCCCAAGACTTTTGAAACCAACGTGCCTGGACTGTATCTTGCTGGTTCGGTGGTGGCCGGTGCCAATCGCGGAGAAGTCTTTATTGAGAACGGACGTTTCCACGGACAAGTGGTCGTGGAAGAGATTAGCCGTCGATTGGAACGCTTCGGGAAATCAAGTAACGAAAAGCCAAAACTAGAGGTAAGTTGATAGGAGTTTACTGCAGGTGAGTTACCGGGAACCGTCCCTCGTCGGTTAGCGCCTGTATCTCAATTAAATCACTTAGGCCGCGACAGCGTTCGACAATTCCATTTCTTTCTAGTAAAGCTTGTTTTTCAATTGGTTCAAACTCAAGATATTGTGAGAGGGCGTTAATAAGGTCGCCATCATCCATGTTAGATGAAAGCTTGGAGGGTATGTTGGAAAGGACACGTCCCTCAAGTGAGAGGTCCAACCGTAGCCTTGCCTCTCGTAGTTCTTCCGCTGAATGACATTCTTCCACCGTGTCGATCTGGGCTTGACGATAGCTTCGTGATAGGTCCTCGTGGAGGATGCGAAATTTGTGGAGTCCCCGGAGGACGATGTTATACCGACCATCTTTAAGTTGTTCGTAGTGGGTAATAAGGCCTGCGCAGCCAATTGAATACACCGAAGAGCAACCGTCAACGTCGGTGTCTTGCTTCTCTCGTAGTAAGACCATTCCAATAATTCGATCTCCGGCAAGTGAGTCACGAACCATATCCTTATAACGTGGTTCGAAGATGTGAAGAGGGAGAAACACGTTGGGGAACAGCACCACGTCCGGGAGAGGAAAAATTGGGATCATCTTGGCAGTTAGGAACGCGCTAAAAGAGCGCAGGTTTTTTGTCTTTAGTTCATTGTCCTCGTCTTCTTGTTCGTACGATCAATTAGCCTATATGTTCCCACCGGTTACGGTGCCTTGAGGTGCTCGTTCCGATAACAGATTAACGATACGCGTCGAACAAAACTAGCTAACTCGTAGTCACGGACGAGCATGAAAACACTGATCAAAAATCTGGCGTTTCGCCACGTCGAGACCTTGGTGAATGTTTTTGGAATAATGTGTGGAGTGAAATCGAATACGTTGCGACGGATGTGGCTATCCGGGCGAGTGAGAGCCGACAGTTTACCGTTTTCATGACAATCTACCTCGTCCTTGCGCTGACACTCAAGAATCTGATGGACTAGTCGAGGTTCTTCTCGTGCGTTGGTGTAGCTGCGAGCCACCCTTACACGTGGCAGTTGCTTGAGATAAATCTCTTTCGCCTTACATGAATTCGCGAATCAGCTTCCCACGGACTTCGCTATTAATCGTGTAGTTCTGTTGCACGAGAGGCTCGCCGGTCAGCGCCGGGTCGAGGGAATCCAGCGGCGGTTGCGGGTTCGGGTTCCTATAGACCAGGCCAATTGGGATCCGGGGTTCCCATTCGAGAGCCTTATCCATCGCGGCGTGAAAATCACTCGTATCGTGTTTTTCCTCCTCAAGTTTGTACACCCGGTCTCTGAAATATTGATAGGTGTTGTGTTTGTTAAAGGTAACGCAAGGGCTGAACACGTCGATCAGCGCGAAACCTTTGTGTGCGATGCCGGCCTTGTACAGCTCCACTAGATGCTTCACCTGGCCGCTGAACCCGCGAGCCACGAAACCACACCCAGCCGCCATTGCCAGTGCCAGCGGGTTGAGCATTCCCTCCAGGTTGCCATGTGGGCTGGTTTTAGTTTTCATCCCGGTCTCGCTGGTCGGAGAGACCTGGCCGGTCGTCAGCCCATAGATCTCGTTGTTCATTACGATGTAGGTCACATCGATGTTCCGACGCATCGCCTGGATGAAGTGGTTGAGACCGATGCCATATCCGTCACCGTCGCCACCGGTGCCGATGACTGTCATCTCCTGGTTTGCCAGCTTACAGCCTGTCGCGAACGGCAAGAGCCGTCCGTGCAGGGTGTGAGCGCCATACGATTGAATGAAACCGGGGAGGTTGGAGGAACATCCGATACCTGAGACCACCATAAGATTGTGGGGCTGAATCTCTAGTTGGCTGCAGGCTTGATAGAGCCCGTTGAGTACCCCAAAGTCACCACAACCCGGACACCAGTCTGGGTGCACCGCCGGTTTGAAATCCTTGACCTCTACAGCTGTTGCTGAAGCTGGCATCGTTAGATCCTCACGCTTTAGTAGTCACACCAGGTTTTTTGACCTGGTTCAATCCCTCCCACGGGCCACTCGTTCCGGTGGGATGGTCGGTTCGCCAGCCAGGCTCGGTCGACAGCACGTCGACGACCTCTTGACCGCCGATGATGTCATTGACCGCGGACACGATGTGTTTCGGCTCGAATGGCTCGCCATCGTACTTCCGGATGTGTCCGTGCGCTACGATACCGGTTTCAGCCCGCAAGTGCCTAGCGAACTGACCGCTCTGGTTGTTTTCGATGATGATGAGCCGCTGGCTTTTTGCAAGGACGGCGGCGATCTCGTCGCCATGCAATGGGATGATGGTCTTGATCTGGAGGTGATTTACCGAGATGCCACTGGCTGTCAGGCGCTCGGCCGCCTCTTTGATCACGCCCCACGTCGAACCCCACCCAAGTAGGGTTGTCTCTGCGTCGGCCGGCCCTTCCAGGATGGGCGTCGGCAGGTCCTTTAGGATCGTCGACATTTTGCGGTGCCGCTTGTCGACCATCTTCTTACGCCGGATCGGGTCGGTGAACACGTCGCTCAACAGCACACCGTCTTCGTCGTGCTCGTCCGTGCCCGACACGTAAAGATACCCAGGGAGGCCGGGAATCGCCCGTGGCGAAATACCAGAGGGCGTGTCCTTGTACCTCAGATATGGCTCTTGACGGGACCCGTCGGCCGTGGTGATCAACTCGCCGCGGTCAATCGGGAACTCGACGTCCAGGATCTCAGTGGCGATCGTCTCGCTCCCTTCGCACAGCAGCAGGTCCCCCAGAATCATGACCGGAATCTGATATTTGTCCGCCACGTCGAACGCCACTGCCGGCGTGACGAAGCAGTCTCCCATGCTGATCGGAGCGAGCACGACACGCTGGAAGTCGCCTTGGCTGGCGCCCAAGGCCTGGTTCAGGTCGGCCTGTTCGGTTTTGGTAGGTACACCGGTAGAGGGTCCCGCGCGCATGACGTTGATGATGACCGCCGGGGTTTCGTAGATGGCCGCCATGCCGACCGCTTCGGTCATCAGGGCAAATCCTCCGCCGGATGTAGCACACATCCCGCGTACCCCCATGTGGTTGGCCCCGATACACATATTGACGACCGAGATCTCGTCTTCCACTTGCCGGACACAGATACCGAGCTCTTTGGCATGGTTCGCGAACCACTCTAGGATGTGCGTCGCCGGGCTCATCGGGTAGGCTACATAAAACTTGCAGCCGGCTAGAGCCGCGCCCATTGCTAGGAGGTCGTTGCCTGAGGCTTGCGCCCATTTCTGGTCCGTAGAGTGCAGCTGAGTTTCCAGGGGTGTGAAGTGCTTAGCCGCGTAGTCGTAGCCAGCTTGGGCGGCCTCAATGTTGGCCTGCACGACTGCCGGCTTCTTGGCGAAGGTCGTCTTGAACACGGATGCGAGCGTTTCGAACCCCAGACCCATCAATTGCACCGCCGCTCCGACGGCCACCGTGTTCTGCATCACGGGTAGCTTGACCGCGTCCGGTGCAAGATCGGGCACTGGCAGCCCGCACAGTTGGACCCCGGCTGGCGGGTCGTAACTGGGCTGGAACTTGGCGCCGTTGTAGAGACAGACGCCACCCGAAGGTATTTCCTGCAGATGCCGATCGAGCGAGTCCTGGTTGAGCGCGATGAGCACGTTGACCTGGTCACCTTGGTTGAGTGGTTTCTTAGTCGAGAAACGCAGTCGTAGCCAGGAATGCCCGCCACGGATGACCGACTGGTAGCTGTTGTAGCTGTATGCGGCGATACCCTGTCTGGCCATGGACAGCACCAAGGTGTTGCCCGCAGAGGCTGTGCCATCGCCGGCCGCGCCGCCGATGCCAACTATAATTTCCGGTTCCGACATATTTACCTCACGAAAGCCTGTGGATGAACTCCATCAGCTCGAGCTGAAAGCAACCACAATGCCAAGTAATTATAGGCATTCAGTAGTTGCATGCGCCAGAAGGCTTTAATCTTCAATGGTTTTCAGCGTTTTGGCGGTCGTATTTCGTGGCCGAGTCACCTGAAGCAGTCTGCTGGGCATGTGGTATCTCCTATAGTACTGTAGCTCTAGTTACGAAGGTTTAAGTAATGTCAGAACCGTTACGGCTTGCAGTGATCGGTGCAGGACCAGGTGGCTATACGGCGGCGTTTCGTGCGGCCGATCTGGGTATGCGTGTGAGTTTGATTGACGAGGCTCCACAGCCAGGGGGGGTCTGTTTATATCGGGGGTGTATGCCCTCGAAGGCACTCCTCCACATCGCGAAGGTGATGACAGAAGTACGTGGCGCGAGCGAATGGGGTGTCGAATTCGGAGAGCCACAAGTTGATCTTCAGCGCCTGCGAACATGGAAAGAACGGGTGGTTAAAAAGTTAACCGGAGGTTTAGCTCAGCTGTCACAACAGCGAGCAATTAACTACATTCAGGGACGAGCGACACTGGTCAACCCGCATACCATCCGTGTCGATGGGGCAAATGGTGACGTGGAGACTGTTTCGTTTGACCATGCCATTCTGGCGACAGGGTCCCGCCCGGCTTGTCTTCCTGGAGTTTCATTTGATAATGAATACATCCTTGATTCCACCGCGGCCTTGGAGATTCGCAAGCTACCACGAAACTTGTTGGTCGTGGGTGGCGGATACATCGGACTCGAGCTTGGCAGTGTTTACGCCGCATTGGGCACAGAAATCAGCCTGGTAGAAATGACATCAGGACTACTTCCCGGTGTCGACCGTGATCTCGTGTCCGTATTGGCACGAAAGCTCAGTCGAGACTTCAAATCTCTCAACCTTAATACCAGTGTGTCCGAGGTGACAAAAGGGGACAATCGTGCTCAGGTGACGCTAAGCGGTCCTGATAATGAGATGTCAACACAGCAGTTTGATGCTGTGCTGGTATCTGTAGGACGGGTACCGAACTCAAATATTGATGGGCTCAATCAGACACGTGTTGAGGTTGACACCCGTGGTTTCGTCTCGGTGGATACGCAGTGTCGAACGGCAGAACCGTCACTTTTTGCGATTGGAGACTTGGTCGGTGAACCGATGCTGGCGCACAAGGCATTTCATGAGGGTCGTGTTGCGGTGGACGCCATTGCAGGAAACGATGCGAAATTTGAGCCGATGGCAATTCCAGCTGTGGTCTTCACAGATCCAGAACTTGCGTGGTGCGGACTGACAGAAACCCAAGCGTCTCGGGAAGGTCGGAAGGTTGCGGTTTCACGTTTCCCATGGGCCGCATCGGGACGCGCCATTACGATCGATCAACCGAATGGGATAACGAAGCTTGTCATCGACCCTGACACCGAGCAGGTTCTTGGGATGGGCATTGCCGGTGCCGGCGCCGGAGAGCTGATTGCGGAGGGTGTCATGGCAATCGAAATGGGCGCGACGCCGTTTGATATTAAGATGTCAATACATCCACACCCGACGCTGTCAGAAACAATCTTAGAGGCAGCTGAAGTGTTTTTGGGTCAAAGCACTCACGTTTATCGGCCTAAACACAAATAAGAATTTTAAACTCTAGGATTAGCGAGATTTCTTGGACTTTAACTGTTCTCATGAGAAGTAGGGGTTTCTGTTTATAGATCTTTCGCCAGTTTGCGCGCTTTCTTGAATACTTCGGCCAACATACTGGGAGTTAATTTTCCGGTATTCGTGTTTTGCTGACTTGGATGGTACGAGGCAATGAGGGAAGGAACATTTTCGGCTTGGAAAAAAAATCCGTGCGCGAAACGCGGTCGAGGCCGTGGAGTCTGTTCACGGCCAGTCACGACACGCCAGTAAGTATCGAATGCGATTTTCCCAAGCGCTACGACAATTCTGAGATTCGTGAGGACTGCGAGTTCGTCTTCTAGGTGTAACTGGCAATTTTTAATTTCCTTCAGGTTAGGTTTGTTTTCGGGTGGTGCGCACCGGACGACGGCACTGATATAAACATCTGTCAACTGGAGTCCATCTTTTGCGGACCGTGACGTCGAGAGGCTCGCGAAGCCTTCAGCGTTCATAGCGTTCATTAGAAAATCAGCTGAACCGTCACCTGTGAAGACTCGTCCAGTTCGGTTGGCACCATGGGCCGCTGGGGCTAGCCCCAACACAAGCACTCTGGCTCGACGGTCTCCAAAGCCGGGCACTGGTCGTCCCCAGTATTCTTGGTTACGGTACGCGGCTCGCTTTTGTAGTGCAATTCTTGAACAGTAAGCTCTTAATCTGGGACATTGCTGGCATGAGATGACCTGTCGGCGGATTTGAGACAGCGTCATCATATAGCTACCGGCTCTTGTCAAAGGCCTCTGTTTGCTCACGAGCGTGGTAAGAACTCCGTACGAGCGGCCCAGCTTCCACCTGACCAAATCCCAGTTCAAGAGCCGTTAACTTGAGGTCGACAAATTCCTTTGGCGTGTAATAACGGGAAACTGGCAAATGGGCAACGGATGGACGCAGGTATTGTCCAATTGTGACGAGGTCACATCCAGCACGTCTTAGATCAGTGAGTGTTGACACGATCTCATTTTGGCTTTCTCCGAGGCCGACCATAAGTCCAGATTTTGTGGGGATACTTGGAGTGTATCGTGCCGCTCTTTCGATCAACTCTAATGCACGTGCATAACGGCCGCCGGGCCGGGCCACACGATAGAGCCTTTTCACCGTTTCGATGTTGTGATTCAAAACATCCGGTCTTGCCTTAAGCACGGTCTCAAGATCGACTGCGCGTCCATTGAAATCAGGGATCAGGACCTCGATGCGACAGTTTGAGACCGTTTGTCTTATTTCTATGATCGTTTGAGCAAAGGCAGACGCTCCTCCGTCATTTAGATCGTCGCGGTCGACCGATGTCACCACGACATGGCGCAGACCTAGTTGTGCAACTGCCGTAGCTAAACGACTCGGTTCCGCTCTGTCCACGTCACGGGGACGTCCGTGCATTACGTTGCAGTAGCCGCACGATCGAGTGCAGACGTCACCTAAAATCATGAACGTTGCGGTGGCGTTGTCCCAGCACTCTCCTATGTTCGGACAATTAGCTTCCTCGCATACGGTGTGTAATTCTAGGCGTCGTAGTAACTGTTTGAGTCGGACGTACGTTGGGCTTCCTGGAGCCCGGACGCGCAGCCATCGGGGTTTCGCTTGGCGGGGTAGTGGCGCTCCAGGTTTCCTACCGCGAATCAATGTGACGGGTGTAGGAGCAGGTGTCAGCATGACTACTTGGAATGTTATCTTCTTGTAGGTGACTGTGAAAAGACTTGGCATTACTTGGCTCGGCCATGGGACGTTCTTGCTAACGTCTCCTGGGGGAAAGCGAATCCTGATCGACCCTTGGCTTGAGGAAAACCCGTGTTGTCCGGATGAATGGAAGCGTGTATCGGATGTAGATCTCATCCTGGTTACACATGGTCATTCCGATCACATCGAAGACCTTCTCCAGGCTGTTCGTGATACTGGAGCCCCAGTGGTCGCGATTGTCGAGATCTGTCAGTGGCTCAAAACCAAAGGTGTGCAGCGTTTATGTCCAATGAACAAAGGGGGAACACTCACGTTTGATGGCATTTCGGTCAGCATGGTTCCTGCTGAGCACAGCAGTGGATGGATTGAGGATGGCCACGTGGTTTATATGGGTGAGGCCGTTGGGTACGTGGTTAAGTTTGAGGATGCCCTGACCATCTATTTCGCTGGGGACACTACTGTATTTGGGGACATGCGATTAATTCGCAAACTGCATGCTCCAGAACTTGCCTTCTTACCGATTGGCGATCGTTTTACTATGGGGCCCGAGGGTGCGGCGATGGCATGTGAACTCCTCGGTGTTGATCAGGTTGTGCCGATGCATTACGGAACATTTCCGGTTCTGACGGGTGCGCCAGATCGTCTGCGTGAGTTGGTGGGACCAAAGGGTGTTACGGTACTTGAGTTGAGACCCGGCGATACGGCAAATTGAGTTCTGAGGATTGCCGGAAGCTTGCGTGCCGTAAAGGTGCGGTGTACCCTTATACATTTGAGAGGGAGTAAGCGGCTCGCTCGTCCTGACTGTATCAGACGGAAGCGTCGTGATGGTATCAGACGGAGGAAGTAATGGCGTACACTATTTGTGAACCGTGTATTGGGACGAAGGATACGGCATGTGTAGACGTGTGTCCGGTTGACTGTATTCATCCTCGGAAGGATGAAGATGAATTTGAAGCTGCCGAGAAGCTCTACATCCATCCAGACGAATGTATCGATTGCGGTGCCTGTGTGCCAGCATGTCCGGTTGAAGCGATCTTTGCGAACGATGAAGTACCCGAACAATGGCAGAACTATTGTGAAATTGACGCGCAGTACTTCGCGGATAAGTAGGGCCCGGCCGTGTGCGAGGGCTTTCCATGCCCTGTTGACATGAAGTTATGAGGATTTCTCGATGGGTTTGATAGATCACCGGTTCTCGGACAACTTCATTACGACCAATTTAGATCAGGTGTTGAACTGGGCTCGACAGTCTTCCTTGTGGCCAATGGGATTTGGGTTGGCCTGTTGCGCTATAGAAATGATTGCGTCGTCGACGTCCCGGTATGATATTGCTCGCTTTGGTGCCGAAGTTTTTCGAGCCTCTCCACGCCAGGCTGATTTGATGATCGTCGCTGGGACGGTGACCAAGAAGATGGCCCCTGTACTTCGGCGGTTATACGACCAAATGCCAGAGCCCAAGTGGGTAATATCCATGGGGAGTTGTTCGAATGCAGGCGGTCCGTTTCCGACTTACAGCGTGTTACAGGGGGTAGATAAGATCGTTCCGGTCGATGTATATGTGTCGGGATGTCCGCCGCGACCGGAGGCCTTGTTATACGGACTCATGCGGTTGCAGGACAAGATTCGTAAGGAGAGTACTGTGCTTCGGCGTGAACGTGTGATCATGTCTGGTCAGAGTGAACCGATTATGGTTGAGGATCGGGGGTAAACGTTGTTGTTCTTGGCCGAACTCTTCCGTCGAGTCTTTTTAGTAGATCTTCTGAAGGGGCTCTTTGTAACGCTCAAATACACACCGCGACCAGCATTCACTTTCCAGTACCCGCTTGAGCGTCGCCCGGTTGCGCCTCGTTTTCGTGGCGTGCTTCGCCTCCAAGTTGAACCTGAAACTGGGGCGCAGACCTGCATAGTGTGTGATCAGTGCGCTAAGGTGTGTCCAGACGAACTTATCGATCTTGGTGGACACCGCGAACCCGGACACAAGATTAAGGTTCTTGACTATTTTGATTTCAATTTGTCACGGTGTAGTTTTTGCGGGTTATGTGCAGAAGTTTGTCCGACAAAACCGGTGAAAGCGCTTATTATGAGTGAGGACTACGAGCTTGGCACCTATAGTCGTCAGTCCCAAGTTCTTCGTGTGGATGATATGTACGACGGCCTTCCTATCGAACAGTACGACCGCTGATTAATCTCATCAAATTCTCTCCAAAGAGGCTTCTTGCCATCTTCTCAGCTCTTGGGGCATAGTGCTCAGGTTTGCTAGTACTACACGTGTGGCACTCGGTTGCCTACGGAAGACTCAATGCGAATTAGTATTCTAGGGACCCTTGCTATTCTCGCCTTGATCGGTGGTGTGTCAGCGGTGGTTGGTGCCAACTCCACTCCTGACTCCGCCCGGAGTGAACTCCAACTTGAGCTAGGAGATCTTCTCTTTAGCGACGAGCGTTATTGGGAAGCAATTGTGGCCTATGATCTGGCCAAGGTCGGTGCTAGGCCTGTGCAGCTTCTTCGTGCGTCAACCGGCCTGTTGCGGTCCTTGATGAAAGTTGCTGAGTTTACCCGCGCGCACCGTGAGGCACTCTTTTTGGGCGATCTGGACTCGTCTGACCCTGACTTGGAGGCTCTGCAGGCCGATGCGTTTTGGGCGTCTGGGCTGTTTGAAGAAGCAGAGATGAAGTATCGGGACATTCTTGCGGAGGAGCCCTCGAATGCGGCGGCACGCCATGGCCTCGGTCGAAGCTTGGCAGCGCGTAGTCGTCTTGAGGAAGGTTTGGCAGAGGTTATTACTGCGATTGCCTCAGGCGACGACCGCCCAGAGTTCTATCACACCCTTGGCTCAATCTACCGCCGGCTTCGGCAGTACCAGAAGTCGTCCGATGCATTGGAGCAGTATGTTGAAATGCTTCCGAATGTCAGAGACAGCAAGCGTACGGAATGGGCGCGCTCAGAGATTTTGTTTCTTCGGTCATTTCGAGACTTATTACCGTTTGAGATCACGGGCGATGCGGATGTTGTTCACACGATTCCGTTTCAGGTGGTGAATGAGAAGGTCGTCGTACGCGGAAGGGTTAATGGCAGCGATCTGATCGATCTCGTCGTCGATACGGGCGCCGAGCAGATGGTTCTATCTCAGGAAACAGCGACCGAGGTAGGCGTTCGATCAATTACGTCCACCATTAGTGCTGGAGTGGGTGAGGTTGGAATTCGAGGACTAGATCTAGGACGGGTAGATTCATTGGAGATCGGATCGTTACATATACGAAATCTCCCAAGTTTGATTAAGAATCCTCCATTGACAGGACTTCCTAATCGCCGTGTACTGGATAGCATCTCACCAATTGCATTTGGTTTATCGACAGTGATTGACTACGAGAATCATAAGCTTCTCTTGGCCCATCATTTACCCGATTCGCCGGCTGACATCGAACTTCCGCTGCGAATTCACCGCCTTGCAGTTGTGCGCGGTGTGGTCAACGAGGAACATCCACGCAGTTTTGTTGTCGATACAGGTGGGGAAGTAATTTCTCTTAGTATCGGCACTGCTGGTATTCTTGGAATGGTCCCTTCGCGTCACATCCCGTTGCGGGTTTATGGTACCTCTGGGTGGGATCCAGATGCTTTTTTGCTTCCAGGTGTTCGATTGGCATTTAATCAGATTACCTACGATAACTTCTCTGTCGTCGTGCTAAATCTTCACCGTCCGAGTGCGCTGCTCGGTTTTCACATCGGCGGGATTGTCGGGCACACCTTCCTTAAAAACTATCGAGTCGCCTTGGACCTGGATCGCTCGATGCTACGCCTGACGCGACTCTAGTCGGCAAGTTGCTGGTTAGCTCGTGCCGAGTCGAAAAAGGTCGAGTCTTTCTGTGACGGGTGCCACGCGGTATACCGTGAGCGAGACACCGACGCTGGTGTTCACCGACTTAAAAACCGGGGGCCGGTCTAGTCAGAGGTTGGATCCCACCGTTTCAACCGCTGTTTTCAGAAGTCGTACCCTATCCACATGGAAAAGCGGACTCTCCGGAATTCCTTACTGCCGCCAGATGTCGCAAACACCACGTCCTCCCACTGTTGATTGAATAGAGTCCGCCACGCCCAGTCAAAATGAACAGGAAAACCAATGGCTAAGGTGGTCAAGCTAATGCCGTAAGAGGCGCGAGCATTTTCGAGTCGAAAGCCTTCCACGACCGTTGGAGCTGCGAAAACCTCTTGGGATAGGCCGGTATCTGGATTTAAGACGAAGTCAACGACTGGACGTACGACCGACTGACTGGAACTCCAAGGATTGAGTGGAATATCGTTGAAGCCTGCCATCCCGATATTGAAGAAAAACGATCCCCGAATACCGCCAAGGATACCAATTGGGGTGGCCATGGCCTCCACAAGAGGAAAACGGAGTTCGGCATTGCCGTAGAACGTCTTCTGTCCGAGAAACTGAAGATAGTCATAACCACGCATCTCTGAGTTGCCCCCGAAATAGAAGAAGTCGGGGAATTCTCCCCAACTCTGAAACCCACGGGCACGGAGCGCTAGCACACCCGTCTCTGCGATCCTGAGGTAATAGCGGCCGTCGATATCTACTGTCTGACGTGAGAGCAAGCCACTAATCGGTGGTGCGTATTCATAGGCGACCCGTACCGTATTTCCAGCAACTGGGCCGAACTCCCTGAACACTGTTGTTTCTTGGACATAGTTGATCCCAACGGGCAGGAAGGTTCCATCGCGGAAAATCTGTGTCCCGAAGTTCTGTTGTTGAAATGCTTGGGACTGTAGCTGTAGTAGCTCGTTATCGAACGACTCTTTGTAATTAAATAGTCCGGCAGAGAATTCGACGCGCCGGAATCGGTCAAATGGATAAATAGCAAAAGCTGTTCCACCTCGCACGGTTCGCCTCGCTATAGCGTCATCGCGGCTCAAAAACCCTAGCCCTGGATCGAATGCTAACCCTGGAGCATAGCCAAAGAAAAACTGTTCCTGCGAGTAGCCTTGCAGGGCAAACTGGAGTCGTCCGGCCATATTTGCATACGAAAAGCCTAGCGTTCGGTATTGCGAAATTGAATACGCCATCACGCTAAACTGTTGGTCTCCGAGCACGTCAGCGAACGAGACTTGGGTTCCACCTAAGAAGTCCCCGTTGCTTGTCATCCCGACGTTGATTGGTGGTCTTCCTTCGAGAAAGATCTTTTCGAAAGCACCTTTTTGTCTTGTATTGTCCCCAATTAGCGTGTGAGTGAGTGGGGCTTGGAAATCGATGACCGGACCAGGACTGCCAAAGTCGCTCGTCACAGCCGTGTACAGTGCTTCATCCCGAGGAATCATGTGCAATCCATATTCGCTCTTGTAGTACGTGATAAAGGCAATCTGGTCAGGATTACCTTCCTCCTCTGCCAAGAGCACGATCGGATTAACGTTCCCGGTTGCTGTATCGGTGTACTGGCGTAATTCCCCGTTCGCTAAGTTCAACGTCCAGATGTTAAAGATTTCGCCATCACGAGCTATATCCGGATCGATCGGTTGGCTTGGATCGACCGCAGTTGACGCGAAGACGATGGTACGATCGTCAATAAACTGTGCACCGCCTTCATCATGGGTGCCAAAAGTCAATTGGGTTCTATCGCCCGTGGTTAGGTCCAACCTGAACAATTTATTATTGCCACTGATTCGCTTGAGATGCAGGACGGCCCGGCCGTCAGGAGTGTAAATTGGTCCGTAATCTGCTAGATCGTCATTAGTGAGGTTTGTGACTTCTTCGGTTTCTAGATCGATCTGATAGATGTCACCCGTAGCTCCATCAAGCGCCGAGAACACAACAGTTCGCCCATCCGGGGAGAAGTCTGGCGACTCCGGTTCGTCGACGATTTCTAGATCTATAAACTGCTCGACCTTTTTTGTGACGACATTTTGGATAACTAGAGATTTATATTTATTCTTTCGAACAAAATAGGCCAAGCGATCACCGTCAGGAGACCAAGACATCCATGGTACTGAGTTGAACCTGAGCCCCAACGTTACGATGTACTGAAACCCAAAGTCCTGGTCAAAGCCCTCCGTTAAATTCCGAATTACCTCGCCTGTTTTTGATGAGATCAAGACGATATCGAGTTCTCGATCTTTTCTGTTCAGAGCCGCCGCAGCAATCACTTGACCAGAAGGTGAGGCTTCAATTGAGATGAGAACCGGGTACCTTGATCGCAATGGATCTGGAGCCAAATTTCGACCGTAATCTGCTGGTCGTTCTTTCTCACGAAACGCTTCAAACCTGTCACTCAAATACTTCTTAAACTCATCATCAAATTCTTCGGCTGTCAGATCGAATGCCTCTTCGTAGACGTCTCCTCCACCGCCGACAGCGCCGCGTCGCAACCCAAACATAAATTGTCGGATTCCCTCTTCCCCCCAGCGCTCTTCGATAAATTCAAATACAGCATGTCCTAGGTTGTAGACAACACGTCCACTCGCAAAGCCACCATAATTTTGAAATTGGGTCATCGATGGCACATCGTCTGAGATTGCGACATCTCTGACCTGCATCAGATCTAAGGGGCGCCAGACGCCAGACATGTAGTCGGCCAACCCCTCATCAACCCACAGTGGCACACCTCCCGTAATCAAGCCGCGAGGAATGACGTCAAACTCGAAAATGTGTGTAAGTTCGTGAGTGACGAGTCGGTACAATCCATCTGGGTCTTCGTCGATGGGTAACACGATTCGATTTCTGTAAGGTTCAGCGAATGCACCAACCCCTTCAGGGCTTCCCCCAGGGAAGATGTTTTGCTGTTCGAATTCGCTGTGAGTTTTGAAGACAATTAGCGGGACGGTGAAGGCAAGTTCGTGTCGGAGTTTGGCGCTAATTTCTTGATAGGCACTTTCTGCGTAACCGGCAATGCGTTCGAGGTGGTCCTCAACATCGGGGTAGTAGTAGATCTCAAAGTGGTCAGTTTGGTAGATATGCCAATCGAACTTGTCATACTTGACTCGGTTCTTGCCCCAGTACGGAAAGAAGTTATCATTTTGAGCGCTTAGGGTGACGCTGGTCAAAACGGCGCACGATATGATGAGTGCAACAGACACCAATTTCCGGGTTTGATTCCGGATTTGGTTGTTTGTCATGGAGACTCCTAGTGGTGGTGAGTAGCCAGGTAAAACTGGCGGCACCTTCGATTTTACCGTAGCTACTACGATAGTCGCAACGAATTCGACTCATGGAGACACCGAAAACTCAGGCGCATAACGTAGAAAGAAGTGTCAGAATTAGGTGCTCGTGTTGGAAATCGAAAGAGGAGTTACTTCCAGGGTCTCGATGTCCAGTGTTTAGCCATCCGCCGTTTCCTTGAGATCAGACGTCGCAACACTGTAATTTGATTTGCGTTTGATTGACCACTAATCTTGTCTTGGCACGGTCAAGGAAATTTGTGGAATAGGCGAAGCGCGACACCGAGTAGGAGTTGGATCATGATAAATCGCTGGATGATTGCGGCAGGGGCAGTATTGGCACTTGCGCTGTTGACTTTGCCTGGGGTGCCAAGCTTCACAGTCCAATCACCGAAGGCGCCAGATCAACAGGCTAAAACGTCGCTGCAATGTGACGCTGATGCGAGGCCTGCGCCTATGGATTTTACGCTGACTGACATGAACGGTAATGAGGTTGAGTTGGCATCTCTAAAAGGAAAGGTCATCTTGCTTAACTTTTGGGCCACTTGGTGTGGTCCGTGCAAGCTTGAGATTCCTGGTTTTATTGAGCTTCAGGATGAGTATGGTCAACAGGGATTTCAAGTGCTGGGTCTGTCGGTTGATGACACTCCAGAGCAGATTAGGCCGTTTGCTGAAGAGTTCGCCGTGAACTATCCCATGTTGGTTGGTTTGGGTCGAGAGGATTTCCAGGAAGCTTATGGACCAATTTGGGGGCTGCCAGTCAGCTTTTGGATCGATCGTGACGGGATATTGTGTAAGACGCATCTTGGAATTGCCAGCAAGGAAGACTTTGAGCACGAGCTTAAGGCCCTGCTGTAGCGTATCCGTTTCTTGCAGTCCTTGGTTTCTTTGTCACACCTGAAATTTCAACGGATCTCAGTCTGACGGACGAAGTTACGTGGACTATCACGCTGTAGTATGATGCGTTTATGTTGAAGGGCTTTGAGCATGCGCATTTGTCATGCGGTTGTCGGCTAAGATTCCGTGAGGGAGTCGAGGGAAGTCCGATCGCTGTTGTTGTTGACAAGAAGGCGTCAAGTTGTCGTCTTTCACTTCACGTGCAGGGAATGCCAATTTATGACTATCGCGAAGCACTAAGGGCTTCGACGCGAGTAAGTTTGTCGACTGAGGGAGAGTACGAGGAAGAAGGATAGGTCCTCTTCATCAAGAGCTGTTTTCCACACGTGTTCGATCATAGTAGGGCTTTCAATGAGCACACTGGTCTCCGAACTTGAGGTCGAATGTCCGTGTTGTGGGACCACTCTTGTTGTTGATCTCAACCTCAAACGTGTTATCTCGCATCGAGAACCAGAGCGCGAGGATAAGCCGGAACTTGGGCAAGCGGCGAGAATTCTAGCTGAAGAGGCTGCCCGGCGGGAGGCTGTTTTTAGACAGTCTGTATCGGATGAGAAGGGGAGGGGTGAGGCTTTATCGAAACGCTTCGATGAAGCTCTGAAAGAAGCCAAGAAAGGTCCGATCGAACGTCCGGCAAGAGACTTTGACTTAGACTGACATTTACAGAAGGCGAGACTAGTTTTTGGTAGGCTTTATCTTCATTTACAGAAACTCGCTTGGTAACTCCGTCCATCGGTCTTGACCCTTAAAATACAGCGGTTTTTGAGTTGGGTACTCTCTCTTAAACGCGAGGAACCGTTTTCTAAGTCGATCGATTTTCCGATCTGAGGACCGGATTGGTCGATGTGGGTACTCTTGTAGTAATCGCTCAGTTTTCCAGATATTGTGGGGCGCTAAGCGCCAGTCGTAACGGCCTAACCTTCGTAGATCGACAACTGCATAGCCAAGGATACGCCCAGTTTCATCAATATATGGTTCGACGTAGCTTAGTGCTAGGTTTCGTGGAGTTCGAAATAACGGTTTTCTTCCGTGTAAACCAGGATCTCTTGAGCGGGCGACCGATCCCCATAGTCCTTGATGCTGATAGATGAACATCACGTGGTCGAGATAATCGATGGATTCGAAGCTCAATAGGAGCGGGGGATACCGGTGTTGCTCAAGTATCACTGCCGCCGCGACTGCGGCCTCCATGCAATGAACAGTGCCACTACGGACTACACCGCGAAAGCTTTGAAGAGTGGCGTGTTTGGTCTCTTGGTTGTAGGAGAGTGAGTTAAGATAGCGCTGAACTCGCCGCGGGGTTCGTAGTTGCCTGATTAGTTCCCGCTCGCGCAGTGTGAATCGGTTTCGTGGCTTTAGTGCACTGCTCTCAGACACCCCAAACGTTCCAGTCCGTTTCGTGATCCTAAAAGTTGTTTACTTTAATGTTGTCGCTATTGGACTGGTGCGTTGGATGCGGTTGTAAAGTATGGACACAGAAAGTTTAGTTTGGGAAAATTATCTTGATGAAGATGGTACCACGATACAGAGAGAGTATTTTCATCTCACAATGAGTCGTAGTCTCTCTGAGTAACGCTTTGTTTCCGGTACTAGTCTGGCGAGTAGATTAGAGGTGTTGCTCCGAAAACCCCACGGCCGTTCGTTCGGCCCAATATCCATCAAAGTCAGTGTCCGGGTTAGTGAAGAATCCACAGTGTCCCCCTCCGTGTGTAACGATTACTGTAAGTGCTGGATTACTGCGAAGGGAGTCATTCGCAAACTGTTCCACAGGAACAAACGGGTCATCATCCGCACTGAGAATCAGAGTTGGGATGACAATGCGATCAATAACCCTGAGGCTACTTGCTCGATAGTAGTAGTCAGCTGAATCTTTAAAGCCATGGTGTGGCGCAGTGAATGCCTCATCGAATTCTCTTACACTGCGCACATTTCGTAGTTTACTCATGTCGAATCTGCCGGGCAGGATGCGGGATTTTCGTCGCATTCGGCGTTTGAGATTACGAACGAAATTCCATTGGTACAACGCGTTGCGAGGTCTCTCGAGCGCATCGACGCACAGTCCGAGATCCATTGTTGGTGATACGACACACACTGAGCGTATTGCCGGGGGTGTTTCCGGGCCGTAGCTACCAGCGAGTCTTAACGCGACGTTGCCACCCAGCGAATATCCGACCACAACGATTGATGGGAGTTGGTCTAATTCGACAAGCTCTCGAATGACCGCACGCGGATCGTCTGAGAGTCCGGAGTGGTAAAGTCCAGTAGAGAGATGTTCTGTTCCCCCACAGTTCCGTTGATTAAGCAAGACGACGTTGAAGCCTCGTGAGTATGCTTTGTCTGCCAGACCACGCATATAGTGAGCTTGGCTCGACCCTTCCAATCCATGGAGGGCGAGGAGAGTAGGCTGTTTGCGTGGGTCTGATTGCCAGTAACAGTGTGCAAGCACGTGTGTGTCTCGCGCGACGTTGAAATAACGACGCTGAGGTGTAGGAAGATCAGAAAAGGACCGTGTACGTGCCCACGTATACAAGGTCATCCGATGCCCACCCGTAACCCAGGACGCAGGTACAAAGTCATTCATGTGGTCACGAGTCTACTTCGTATTGATTAGTTCGTTGGTCGGATGGGTTTACGAGATGCGAAACGGCGATTTTGCTGAAGGTCATAAACGGCAAACTGACCGATTTTCCTGGTAAGGGGTAGTTCAACTGATTTTTCAGTAATGAGGTAGTCAAGATCGTACTGGCGAGCTAGATTGCGAGCTTGTTGCGCTTCGAGCTGATCAAAATTTCCAAGGTCGGCGATACGTCGAGCCACTTCATGTGCGGCGGCCCGTGAATAAATTGCAATGCCGATGTCTTTAACTTCCTCAAGGTATACGTCGCGACCGCTGGCTGCTCGCACGCTAGTTCCGTACCGCCAAGCGTGGCCGGGGTCGGTGAGGAAGAATGTGCCAACCGGCTGGTCTGACGCCCACGACATGACGCGGTTCCAATGTGTTTGGGCGAGGTGTGTTTGAATCAATGGGTGACCTGACCGTTCGACAATCATGACGTAGCTCCCACGTACAATCGCTAGCACAGCAATACCCACGACAGCAGCACGTCTGACAGTATGGCGGGTCCAAACCGTGGAGCGGTTTAGCCAAAAAGGGCTTTCGAACAGCAGCCATCCGAGATAGCAGCTAGCGAAGATGTCAAGGAGCCAGAAGATACGGTTAACTTGCAGCTGGACGACGAAGGCCAAGTGGGCTGTCGACAATGGCACTGAAAGTAAGAACAGTCCGAGTAGGGCAGCGCAACCAACGACGAGTCCGGTTTCCCGGTCGCTTGTTATACCGAGCGAGCGTCGATATTGGTAGATGACACCGATCACTGCAGCTACAGCTAGGTTCCCGATCCAAGTTAAAAGTGGCCAGTCGCTTGCAATGAGGTAATCCTTCGATGCGAGCACACGAACCCAGGTGTCATCCATGACGACAAGTTGTTCGCGAAACAGTCCGGCGATTGCCAAGGCGGCCGCCGTTGTGCCTACGAGCGCTAGGCTAAGCAGTGGCTGTCTTGATTTTCGGTCAGCGACAAGAGCAGCGGTGAATACCCAGATTGTGAACCATAGTGCGGTGGTGGGGTGTACCCAGAACGAGAGTGCGATTATGGCTAGTGCTGGCCATGTCCTGTTCCGGAGGAATAGGGCAACCCCTACAAGTCCTATCCCGAATGCTAAAAGTCGTGGGTGAAAGTACGATTCTAACGTGTTAACTGCCGTATCGGGGATTCGATGCCTGAGAGTTAACCCAATAATGAGTCCCCCGATGCTCCACCAGCTTCGGTACAACGTGCGTCCGATAGTTACGGCAGCCGCGTAAAGAAACATAAGCGAGAGTCCGTATCCAATAAGAAAGGCAATCGGCACTGAGAGCCCGGTGGCGTCTAGAATTGGGGCGAGCCAGTCATCGAGCGTAAAAAATCGATCTTGGGCTGCAATCAGAGGGGCGTCGTGTGGGTAGAGATCAGGTTCCAGTCCCTGAAGTACGACCGGCAGATAAAATGCCTGGTCCGAGACCCCGTAGCGATAACCACCGACATTGAGAATGACTAGAACGCAGAAGAGGACTGCGCCAACGGTGAGAATTGCGAATCGGGTCATGATGTTCAATGGGACTATTGGTATTGGGACAACAAATGTATCGACCGAAAGTTCCCGGAACACGCGAGAACTTTGGGACCATAAGCATTATTTTTGTGCCAAATTGTGCAGATTTGGTATCAGACAGCTGTGGTATCGCAGATAAGCTACTGCCGATCGAAGACTGACAGGCTGTAGATCGCCGGAAGGCTACGTCAACATAATCAAATTGTCCCACCGTGATGGATGCGATTATTGATGACGAAATAACGGAGCGTTGCGATCTTTGGCTGTGAAAAGAGGATTCTTGATCTACGTTGTAGCGTCTACGACTCAGTGAGATCGCTGTCAATCTTAATTATTAATAGAGATCGCATACCGCTGACATTTCGGTCAAAGCTCCTTGCAGATGAGACGCCGAAATTGATGGCGAGAGAAAGCCGCTTGTGGAGGCGGATATATCGAGAGAGTTCTGGCTCATCATACCTGACGTCCATGTGGACAACAGTGCTACGTGTGACGCTAGAGAGCCTAGCGTCATCGCTGTTTCGTGAGGTGTCCATCTGGAAGCTTCATTGAGAATTCGTTCGAGACCTGTCTGGCTGTAATGGTTTGTCGATCGTATTCCGCCAACAAAATGTCGGTCAGGGATACGGATAGTGCGCAAAGTAAGGCATTGTACAATGCGAGTAGTGAAGCTTGAGGAGTTAAACATAGGGTGTTTCGGTGGAGGTACCGGCTTACCAAGTTTGATTGGTGGGCTCAAACAAAATCCGTGGATTCGTGTCAACGCCGTGGTCACTATGTTCGACAGTGGTGGAAGCTCAGGTCAGCTGCGTGACCAACTTGGTGTCCTGCCTCCTGGAGATGTTCTGCGTTGTGCGCTGGCCCTGGCTCGTAACGAGGCTGAGGCGCGCCGTTTGCTGTTGTCGCGATTGCCAGCTCTAGAAAACGGGCGTCTTGGTGGACATACAGGTGGGAATTTACTGCTATCGATGATGGAGCAGTACAGCGGGGACTTTCTCGCTGCGGTCGATTCACTTCGGACCCTACTCGATTGTAGCGGACAGGTCTGGCCAATCAGTGTCGAACATGCTTCGGTCTGTGCCGAGTACGAGGATGGGTCAAGTACTAGGGGCGAAATGGCAGTTGATGCTGAGCAGGCCCAGGGTCGACGCATCAAACGGATTTGGCTTGAACCCGAGGTCAATATTCATCCGGCGGTAGCCAAGGCTCTTCGAAACTTCGATGCCGTAGTGATCGGTCCGGGAAGTTTTTATACCAGTTTGATGCCGATCTTACTGGTCAAGGGTGTAGCCGATGAGTTACAGGCTATCAAGGGACCGGTTGTCCTTGTAACCAACATTCTCACCGAAGGCCGAGGAATGAAGGGTTTTTCGGTGGGAGATGCTGTTCGCCGGGTGGGTGAGACAATCGGGCGATCCGTTGATGTTGTGGTGCTCAACACCGGCAGCCCCGGAGAAACGGCACTTAGCCGCTATGCGGACGAACACAAGGAGCTTCTTCCAACTGGTGATATTCCGGCGAATTGCGATGTGGTCACTGGAAATTTCTGGCAAGGCCAAATTGCTCGTCACGCCCGCCGTCGACTTGCCTATGCTGTGTGGAGCGTGCTCGCCCAGCGGTTGCTTTCATAAGAACATTTCGTCTTGTTTCAACCAGTGTACCAGTGAGCTAGGTTAACGCCATGGATCGAACCGGATCTGGAGTTTCATCGGAATCACACACCCTAGAATCTCTGCCCGAGCCAACTTCCTCCAACAGCGAGTGGTTCGGACATCCCCGTGGTCTTGCGACGCTGTTTTTTACTGAGATGTGGGAACGGTTTAGCTACTACGGGATGCGTGCACTGCTCGTGCTATTCATGACAGATTTGATTGCAAGTGGTGGATTGGGTATGAGCGATGCTACTGCCACCGCGGTTTATGGGTTGTACACTTTTGCAGTCTACGCTGTTGCGTTACCCGGTGGTTGGATTGCCGATCGGGTAACTGGACAGCGAAACGCTGTTCTCTACGGTGGAGTGGTTATCGCCGCTGGTCACTTCACGCTCGCGATTCCGACCGTCACCGCATTCTATTTGGGTTTGGTGCTGATCGTGCTCGGGACAGGCTTACTCAAACCAAACGTCAGTGCCATTGTTGCCGACCTTTACCCGGAAGGAGGGGCTCGACGCGACGCTGGGTTTTCCTTGTACTACATGGGAATCAACATTGGTGCGTTCGCCGGGCCCTTAATTTGTGGGTATCTGGGAGAAGGGATCGATTGGCACCTTGGATTCAGCGCGGCTGGCGTTGGTATGTTGCTTGGCATGATTCAGTACGTTCGGGGTTGGCCTCAATTGGGTTCTGCAGGGCAGTTGCGTGATGCGGAGGTGGCCGAACGATCTCGTGCAGTGCGTAGTCTTATAACGGGAGTCGTGGTTGTTTTCGGAATTGTTTTGCTGATGGTGAGCCTGCAGATGACAGGCATGTTGACGTTGTCGATTTTGGGCGTTGCCCAGGTAACGGGTGTGGTCATCACAGTCGTGGTTGTCTTTTATTTTTCGTACGTTTTTCTCTTTGAACGTCTTAGCCGAGACGAGCGTCGACGGGTTGCTGTAATTCCCATCTTATTCGTGGCTGCCGCCGTGTTCTGGTCGGGTTTTGAACAGGCGGGATCGTCGATGAATCTCTTTGCCGAACGACTGACTGACCGATACGTGTTCGGTTGGGAGACACCAGCTGCCTGGCTCCAGTCTGTCAACCCACTGTTTATAATCATCTTCGCACCGGTCTTCGCAGCATTTTGGCTTCGCCTTGGTGTTAGAAACCCGTCTATTCTGGTCAAGTTTACTTGCGGGCTTGTTCAACTGGGGCTTGGATTCTTGGTGTTAGCTTGGGGTGCCACGTTCGCTACTGGTGAGGCTGGGGTTAGTCCTATGTGGCTAATTGTTACCTATTTTTTTCACACAACTGGGGAACTGTGCTTGAGTCCTGTTGGGCTTAGTAGTATCACGAAGCTATCACCCAAGCGTTTAGTGGGGCAGATGATGGGGATCTGGTTCATGGCCTCGGCCCTCGGAAACCTCCTTGCCGGTTTGGTCGCGGGCCTTATCGAGAGTTTGCCTCTCCCTCAGCTGTTTGGAACAGTCGGATTGATCGTGGCAGGTGCAGGTATGGTTTTATTGGTAGCGAGCGGACCGGTCCGTCGACTTACAAGTGGTTTGAATTGATCTCGTGCGTGTAATTCTAATTTCAACATACGAGCTTGGAAGGCAACCATTTGGACTCGCTTCACCAGCGGCGTGGCTGCGTAACGCTGGGCTTGACGTGACTTGCCTCGATGCTTCGCGCCAATCGTTCGATAAAGATTATGCATTTAGCGATCTGGTTGGGTTCCATCTCCCAATGCACACAGCGACTCGGTTAGCTGTTCCGATGATCGAATGGATCCGTCAATTAAATCCTGCGGTACGCATTTGTTGTTATGGGTTGTACGCACCACTTAACGCGAGCTTCCTTCGCTCGCTGGGTGTGCAACATATCTTGGGCCCGGAATTCGAACGTGACTTGGTAGGTCTTGCTACTGGATCTCCGATTAAGGAGACATCAGAATCAGACCGCTCTACGCTACCACGACTGTCGTTCGTTACTCCCGACCGAACTGATTTACCAGAACTCTCAAGGTACGCGACTCTTCAAAAGGGTAGTTTGCGAAAGGTGGTGGGCTATACAGAAGCCAGTCGTGGATGTAAGCACTTTTGTCGGCACTGTCCAGTTGTACCTGTTTATAACGGTCAGTTCCGATTGGTTCCGACCGATGTTGTGATTGACGATGTGCGAGCCCAGGTGGGCAGAGGAGCTGAACATATTACGTTCGGAGACCCTGATTTCTTTAACGGAATACGACATGCGATGCGTGTTGTCCAGGCTCTATCGACGGAATTTAAAGGTCTCACGTATGACGTGACTATCAAGATCGAGCATTTGTTGCGCTACCGCGAACTCTTGCCCCGATTGCGTGAGACGGGGTGTGTACTTATCACGAGTGCCGTAGAATCGTTCGACGATCATGTTCTGGCTGTTCTCAGAAAGGGACATACCCGAGCTGATGTCGAGACCGCGCTTAAAGTCTGTCGCCAGGAGAGATTGTCGGTTGCACCTACATTTGTGCCGTTTACGCCGTGGACCACAATGGAGGGGTATTGTACGTTCTTGGAAGAAATCGAACGACTTGAATTGATCGGTCAAGTTTCACCGATTCAGTTGGCTCTTAGGTTGCTCGTACCTCAAGGGTCCCCACTGGCGGACTGTTCGGAACTGCAGTCATTCCTTCAGCCGTTCGACACCAAGCGGCTCGTTTACCCGTGGCGGCACCCTGATCAGCGTGTGGATCGATGTTCCGATGAGATCGGCGCGTTGGTTGGACAGCGAACGAATACATCCCGGGATGCCTTGTTCAGTGAGATTTGGGAACTAGCCCATGACCAAGCCGGGTGCTCACATAGAACTCGAACGATAACGTCTCGCGGACGTGCCGAAGTCCCGTATCTCAACGAACCCTGGTACTGTTGAGCCGAGCCCGTAACCGAGCAGGTAGCTCTGGTGTAAACATTAATTGCCAATATTCCGCGTTCTTCTCGTTGCTGAGACTACTGGATATCAGATTCGGTCTTTTCAAGAGGCCGCACAGCAACTCGGCGTTGAACTCTTACTAGCGACCGATCGATGTCATGTTCTGGATGATCCCTGGCGCGACGGGGCGGTTCCAATAAGGTTTTATGACGAGCTAGGGGCAGTGAATATTATCCAGGAAGCTGCGATTGATCGGCCGCTTGATGGGATTATCGCAGTCGGTGATCGACCTGCAGTAATTGCCGCGGCAGCTGCACACGCACTCGGCCTCGACGGTCATAAGCCCGACGCAGTTAGAGCCTCAGGCAACAAGTTGATGACACGACATCGGCTTCGTGAGCACGGCCTTCTTGTGCCCTGGTTTTTAGACTTTCCGGTTGACGTTACCTTAAGCTCAGGTTTGCCATTGGGTGTTTCGTTTCCTTGCGTAGTGAAGCCACTGTCGATGGCGGCAAGCTGCGGTGTTATAAGGGTTGACAGAGCTGAAGATCTTGCGGCTGCTGTGAGTCGTGTGCAGGGTTTACTCGGACGTTCAAAAACAAGAGCCCTCCGCGATCCATCGAGCCAGAAGCTGCTTATTGAAGCTTACATCCCTGGGCGAGAAGTCGCGATCGAAGGAGTACTAACCCAGGGCAGGCTACAGGTCTTTGCGATCTTTGATAAGCCTAATCCACTTGAGGGGCCTTTCTTTGAGGAGACAATTTATGTCACGCCATCCGAGTGTAGTTTGGATGAGCGGCGATGTATTTCGGAGAATCTCCAACGAGCAATTGAAGCGCTTGGATTGAGTCACGGGCCAATTCACGCAGAATGTCGTCTCAATACAGATGGCGTTTTCGTGCTTGAGATAGCGGCGCGACCGATCGGCGGGCTGTGCTCAAAGACTCTGAGATTCTATGAGCAGGATACTAAGTATGCGACGCTCGAATCAGTGCTCTTGCGCCACGCGATCGGTGACCCGGTGACTGGCTATCGGCGAGAAAAACAAGCCGCGGGTGTGATGATGATCCCTATTCCGTCTGAGGGACGTTTTAGGCATGTGGGTGGAGTTGAAACGGCTAAGGCCGTCAAGTGTGTAGAAGAGGTTGTCATCACAGCCAAACGCGATCAGCTAATTGCTCCGCCGCCTAACGGGGATAGTTATCTTGGCTTTATCTTTGCCCGCGGTTCGAAATCAGATGAGGTTGTTGAAGCACTTCGCACTGCCCACGAGCGGCTGAAAATCGAAATTCTTCCGTTGGTTCAATTTCTTTAGAGTTGCTATTTGCTTTGTTCGGGAACGTAGTCCGGAGGTAGTGCCGACCCTTCTCCGAAAAAAAAGTCCTCCATTGATTTGGCAACTAGTTCTTGGGCCTCTTTCTGCCACGGCATCAGGCGATACTCATTGAGGATCATCTTCATTCGTTCTTCCCAAAGCTTCCACGCCTCAGTGGAAACATTCTCGTAGATCCGCTGGCCGAGTGCGCCTGGCCACGGAGGTTCAGCTAAACCCGGTAGCTCCTTCTGAAATTTGACACAGTTCACTGTGTGTTCGTTGGATTCTCCGGGTTCACCTGCTGGTGGTCTTTTGTCGTCTTGGCTCACTAGTGTGTCCGTTCTGTTGCGGTAGTTGTTGTCCACAAGGAGATATTCTTGTCGCCGAGAGTCGCAGTGACAATCCGTGCGATCTCGACCCGCGCGTCGTTGAAGCACGCCCCATCGCCGAAGTCCGTGGCCGTATCAGGGACGAGGGCGTTGGCTGTCGATCCGTTCATGGTGCTTTTTCGCCAGAGTCCCTTGGGTAAACCGACGGTTCCCGGTTTCATATCATGATTTATGGAGACTGGACAATGTATTTCGCCAAGTTCATTAAAAACTCGTGCGATATCTCCTGTGCTGAGATCGCGCGCCTCAGCATCCCGCGGGTGAACCTGAAGCGCTGCTAGGCGAGTGCGTAGCTCACCAAGGGTTGAGGTGATCGTTTTTTCGGTAGCCGGTGACAGGAGTACAAGTGGATACATGTCGGTCGGCGAGTCACCCTGGTATGTGTACAGTCCTTTAGGTGCAGATTCGTCAAGTGTACTAGGGAACAAATCAATCTTCCCATCGGAGGTTCGTGGAAACACATCTTTGAATTGAATGGGATGAACGGGCACTGGTGGAATGGCCGTCCCAGCCTGCATCAGACTGTTCCGTACCTGGTCCGGCATAGCTTCGGCGATGTGCATCAGTGCCTCAGGGTCTGTTTCTAAAGACATGCTGACGTCAATTCCGAGTCGTTGAGCCAGCGCGGTAAACACTTCTACGTTGGGGTGTGAATCACCTACCGGTTCGATGACCGGCTGCACCAATTGAAGATTCACTAATCCGTAGCTTTTCGCAACGTCGTAGTGCTCTAAAAACGTTGTGGCTGGTAGCACTACGTCAGCCCAGCGTGCCGTATCGGTCATGACCTGATCAAAGACCACTGTAAATAGGTCGTCGCGTGCCAGTCCGCGGAGTACTAGGTTCTGGTCTGGCATCGTAACGGCGGGATTAGAGTTGTAGACAAACAACATCTGGATGGGTGGATCACGACGCTCGGTCAGTGCTCGTCCGAGCTGGTTCATGTTGATTCGTCGAGTTTTAGGTTCGTCTACACCGATCCACACGTTTTCGTCGAGGTTCCAGGCTCCAGAGTTGCTCATCGAGAAGCCACCGCCTCTTATGCCGAACTTTCCGGCAACGGCTGGTAAAGCCATAATTGCAGCGACTGAGTTGCCACCGTTTCTGTTTCGCTCAAGTCCCCATCCGCATCTAATAACAGCCGGTGATGTTTCGGCGTACATCTCAGCGACACGTTCCAAAAGTTCTGGGTCGATGTCCGCAACCGAAGCCGCCCGGCCAAAATCCCATTCCGCCGCGCGATCGCGGAGTGTTTCCCAATTGTGGGTGTGCGTTGCAAGGAACTGTTCGTCAGCCAAGTCATGCTCAAAAAGGAACCTATGTATTGCTAATGCGACCGCAACATCGGAACCAGGCCGTACCGAGAGATGAATGTCAGCCTGTTTGGCGAGTGCAGTTCGCCGTGGGTCGATCACAATAAGAGCCGCACCGTTCTGTATAGCAGTTCGAACGTACGGCACTAAATGAGTGCTTGACACTGAGGGGTTCGCGCCCCAAATCACGATGAGCCGAGAGTGTTGATAATCGGGATAGGACACTCCAGGCATCTTGCCGTAAAGAGCTAGATGGGCAGCTCCGGTGGGGGCTCCACAGACGGTTCGCGCCAGACGACTAGTTCCGAAACGGCGAAAAAGCTGAGCATCAGCAGTATCTTGCGTGATGAGACCGTTTGAGCCTCCATACGAGAACGGAAGAATCGCTTCCGATCCCCACCGATCACGAATTCTCTGCATTTGTTTCGCTATAAGGTCAAGAGCCTGGTCCCAATCGATATCCTTAAAGCGACCCGTTCCCTTCGGTCCATCCCGAAGACCAGCTTTAAGGAGACGGTCCTCGCCGTAGACGCGGTCACCAAAGCGTCTCACCTTGCCACAGATGAAGTTTTGAGTGATGTTGTGTCGCTGTGAGCTGTCAATCTTGACGACGCGGCCTTTTTCGACAGCGACGGCGAGGCTACACGTGTCGGGACAGTCGAGCGGGCATGCTGTTTGGACCGTTGAGCGCCCCCAGGACAGATCGTCGTCTTTTTCCACTTACTCAGTCTAACATTGGGGGTGGCATGTCTCGTGTAAGTAAAGCGTCGTGTCTGGGTGTGATGACGATTTTTGCTGCTGGGCTGGTTGCTGTGCTGCCGACTCCAGAAACGTTAGTTGAGCAGCTGTATTCCAGGCGTATTTATCTCGCTGTACAGAATGTACTGACGCCGTTAGGGAGCTTAGCGCCGTTTGCTCTATTTGATTTTTTGCTCGGTGCCGTTGTTATTGGAGTGGTTGTGCACTGGGTGACTAGGATGCGAAACGTAGTGCGGGGACACAGGTTACGTGTGTTTCTGTCAACAGTTTTTAACACGATTGCATTAATGTCCGGTATCTATCTAGCCTTCTTGCTCGTATGGGGGCTTAATTATCGCCGTGAGCCGCTCACGACAAAACTTAACTACCAGTCAGATCAGGTCACAAACCAAAGTCTTTCGGAACTCGCAGCCTATTCAGTTGGACGTCTCAATCAGCTCCATGCCTCGGCTCATCAGAGCGGATGGTCGACTTTAGAGGAATTACCCTCCCGTTTTGGTCAGGCGTTCGATCAAGTGCAGCGAAGATTGGGAAGTTCCCGCGTTGCTGTAGTTGGTGTCCCGAAACAGACGCTGTTGCAGCCATATTTCCGATACGCTGGAATCGACGGAATGCTTAATCCATTTTCTTTGGAAGTCTTGGTAAACTATTCCATCCTTCCGTTTGAACGTCCCTACGTGGTCGCGCACGAGTGGGCACATCTCGCAGGATTCGCAGATGAGTCGGAAGCTAGCTTTGTGGGGTGGTTGACATGTCTCAGTGGAGACGATTCGTCTCGCTATAGTGCATGGTTGTTCTTGGCGCCTCGCGTCTTTCGGCATCTAAAAGAGTCTGAGCGATCACGTCTGTGGTCACAGTTGGATGAGAGACCGGTGACTGATTTACGTGCTGTAGCAAAACGAATGCATGATGCGATTCCGGTCGTACAACGGAACGCGAGTCGCGTGTATAACCAGTACCTACGCGCAAATCGGGTCGAAGCTGGAATTGCCAGCTATGGGAAGGTCGTCAATCTAATCTTGGGTACGGGCGCGTGGAGAGAGTAGACAAAATAGCAAGGTAGAAGTGTACTCGCCCGCTACGTTCATCTTACTTTAACTTGATTTCGGCGCTGCTAGGTTCTTAGTATCTTCAATTTTTAACAGCATGGAACAGAGAAAAAATTTTTTCATTGCATCGGCATATGTGTGTTTATTCATCGTCGTAGGCGTTTTGTTGTCGTACGCGGCTCCGGCTGAAGGACAAGTGCGTGCTGAGTTACTAGGTCGTGTCACGGACGAGTTGTCGCAACCTATCCCCGGAGCTACTGCCACATTGGTGGAGGTAGGGACTCAGGTTAGTCAGACGCGGGTGACAGATACCGCTGGAACATACGGTTTCGTTGGTCTCCAGCCAGGTTCGTATCGACTGGTTGTCGAACTAGTTGGCTTTCGCCGAACAGTCCGGGAAGGCCTAGATCTACACAGCGGGGAACGGCTACGAATCGATATCGAGCTTGAAATCGGAGGACTCGCTGAATCTGTCGTTGTCACGGCACTGACGCCTCGACTACAAACAGAGTCGGCGACCTTGGGACAGGTGGTGCCGCGCGATCAGGTTGAGACACTTCCATTGAACGGGCGAAACTTTATACAACTTGCTTCGCTGGTGCCGGGTGTTGCGCGCCCACCGGGCTCTGCATTTCCGCGAATTAATGGAGGCCGCCCACGCACGAACGAGTACATCTTTGATGGCATTTCGGTGCTTCAACCTGAGCCGGGACAGGTTCCATTTTTGCCGATTATCGAGGAGATTTCTGAGTTTACGGTGGTAAGTAACAGTCCGTCAGCGGAGTTCGGTCGCTTCAATGGAGGCGTTGTGAATCTCACGACCCGCTCGGGCAGCAATCAGTTAAGCGGGACGGCATTCGGCTTTGGCCGTCACGAGATCTTAAATGCGCGCAACGCGTTCGCACCCCAGGGTCCAGGTCAGTCGTTACCTCGCTTTCGTCGTCAGCAGCATGGTGGCGTTATAGGGGGACCTTTGCGGCGAGGGCAGACTTTCTTCTTTGTTGCGTATCAGGGTCTAGGCCAGGAAGTTGATCGGATCCGTATCTCAACGGTACCGACACTTCTACAGCGAGAAGGAGTGTTTACAGAGAAGGTTGGTGGTAGAGTGCCAACAATTTACGATCCCGGTACCACTGGGTCGCTTACTAGTGGAGGGTTCTCCCGCCACCCGTTTCCTCGCAACACAATTCCAGTCGAGAGAATTGATCCTGTCGCTCACGATTTACTCCACCGATACCCTCTTCCCAACTTAACCGGCACTGCAAATAACTACCAGCGCGTCGGGCTTGAACGACAAAAGCAGGAACAGATCAGTATTCGTATAGATCACCGGATTACAAATAACACATGGGGCTTTCTCCGTATGGTCCGCGCGTCGGACGTGGTGAACCCGGTGACGCCGCTGCCTGATGGGAGTGGAAATATTACTATCGGTGCGATTGGTGACACTGTCACTGGCAGCACTCATTTTGTGGGCACGTTGAACGCGGTAAAGGGGCGAGCACTTAACGAGCTTCGGTTTGGCTATACGCGCCGATCCGTTGATCGGTCGTCTGGGGTGCTTGACCAACCGCTCGGTTTGACGGGGCTCCCGGTAAGCGGTGTCTTTTCAAACACGCTTCCAACTTTTTTGATCGACGGCTATCAACAGATCGGTCCGCCAGTTAGCGGAAACGTCGATTCAAAAACGGATGTTACGCAAATTATTAATGTGTTCTCCTGGCAGCGCGGGCAGCATTTCCTCAAAGTAGGGATTGACTGGCGTTGGCAGCGATTGGATATTGTCCAGCCACCGGCCCCAACCGGGTTGTTTCGTTTCAGTACCTTGTTCACCGACTTGCCTGGTCGACCCGGAACTGGATCGTCTTTGGCAAGCTTCCTTCTCGGACAAGTGGAAACGTTTTCGATTGACATTCAACCTGGGGTTCTTCGGCCGCGTGCCTTGAGCCAAGAATATTTTATTCAAGATGACTGGCAAGTCTCTGATCGGCTGACGCTGAATGCCGGTCTTCGCTACACGTTAAATTTTCCGTCAACAGAGGCTGATGATCAGGGTGCCATCTTCAATTTGGAAACGGAACAGCTCGAGTACTTGAATCGTGACGGTTTTCCACGTTCATCGCGCCGACTGCACAAAAACAACTTTGGTCCTCGAGTGGGTGCCGCCTATCGTTTGGATTCACGATCGGTTTTTCGAGCTGGATACGGACTTGTTTGGATCGAGATGGCTGGTATCACAACGCCGTTTATCAATCCTCAGTTTCCGTTTATCCAGACCGTCACCCAGCAATCGCTCGATGGCATTACCCCTGCGTTCACACTAGCTATGGGGCCAGAAGTTGGACCCATCAAGGCTACATCAGATGCTGGTCTGGGCCAGGGTGTCTTCACCGTCAATACCGGTCGTGGTTCGGGCTATGTCCAACAGTGGAATGTGGCGTGGCAACGAGAACTGTCGGCTGCTTTCACATTGGAAATTGCATATACGGGATCTCGAATCAGTCGGTTAGGCGTACCGAACGCTAACCTGAATCAGCTGACAGCCGAGCAGCTTGCCCTAGGACCTTCATTATTACGACAGGTGTCGAATCCATTCGCGGGAGAGGTTCCCGAGTCATCGTCCTTGGGCGGTGCGACGATTTCCCGCGCGCAGCTCCTCAAGCCGTTCCCTCGTTTTACGACTGTTAGTGCGTATCGAGATAACGTGGGGCGCAGCCGCTATGACGGTGTCCAGGTTCGTCTGGATCGCCGCTTCAATGATGATGTCGCTTTCTTTGTCAGTTATACGCGATCGCGTCTCCTCGATGATGCCTCGTCGGTGTTCAGTGCTAGTGTCGTGACTGGCCCTGAGGCGAATTTTCCGGTGGCAGATAGTTTTAATAGAGATATGGAGTGGGATTTTTCAAACGGAGATATCACAAATACTTTGATCGTGAACGGCACATGGCAGATACCGTTCGGTGCGACCCGTCAACGTCAGGGGCGTGGGTGGTTAACACTGCTAAATGATTGGGAGCTTTCCGGCATTTTAAGTTTTCAGAGCGGAGTTCCTCTTATGCTGATCCAGAGCACAAACTTCAATGCGTTTGCTGGTTTTGGAACGCAGCGCCCGAACCTAGTGTCCGATCCTGAGTTGCCCCGTGATGAACGAAGTGCCGCACGTTGGTTCAACACTGATGCCTTTATGATCGCTCCGCAGTTTACACTGGGCAGCAGCTCAAGAAATCCGGTTCGTGGTCCTAGCTTTAGCAGTATTGATGTTGCTCTTGTTCGACGTCTTCCCGTAGGTGTGACAACATTGGAGTGGCGAGTTGAGATCTTTAACCTGCTCAATACCACAAACTTAGGCGTTCCTAATACGGTATTGGGGACACCAGGTTTTGGGTCAATCACCTCGGCTCATGATCCACGGATAATTCAGTTCGGTCTCAAGGTCCACTTCTAATTGTCTCTGGTTGTAAGTTCTTTCTGTCGCGAAGTTGCGATTGCTCTATTACAGGGTCTTTAGCGTTGCCCTGGATAACTTTTTGAACTATTCGTCATTTTAAGAAGGTAGTCAGACCAGGGCAGGTGAAAAATGTAGTAAACCCTGGAAATACTAGGATCTTTCGCTGATGATGCGGTGCCCAGAATGGTCGATGAAATTCAAAAGGCCTACTGCATTTAACAGAGGTGATAAGATCTGCCTCCACGATGTTCAAGCTAGTAGCCACTGTTCGAGGTGGGGCCACAAACGCACCTGCTGTGTCGATTCGCTATATCTCGGTTGATGAGGCGAGAGACGCCGCGAAGCAGTTGATGCAGGAGCACCAGCGCGTCGTGCGCGTGATGATCGTCGAAGAACCATCGCGTTTCGTCGAGTGGATGGATCGCAGCTAGTCCTACGTCATCGACGGCGAGGACTTTGGGAGTCTCTTGCAGCCCCTTCAACAATTCTTCTGTTTTGACGAGCTGTTACGTCGTTTTGTTGTCAGTCGACAGCGGATAAACCGAGGTTATGGAGGATCTGTAGGGAGGACCGAGATTTATTGAGTGCATAAAGGTGTATCCCGGGTGCACCACCTTGGAGAAGCTCTTCGCATTGCCGTGTGGCAAAGTCGATGCCGAATTGTATTACGGCTTCTGGGTCGTTCCCTAGCTTGTCAAGTTGTTCTGATAAGCGTTGGGGTAGCACGGCTCCACAGAGCGCAGTAAATCGTCTAACTTGCTCGGTGCTAAGAATGGGTAGGATACCTGGGCAAATTGGAACAGTCACTCCAAGTGTATCAACCATGTAGTCACGAAACTCAAAGTAGGCGGCATTGTCAAAGAAGAGCTGGGTCAGAACAAAATCAGCTCCATGGTGAACTTTATGCCGCAGTCGCTGCCAGTCAACGTGTTTACCTTCTGTGCAGCCGACGTGACTTTCCGGAAAGCCGGCCGTGCCGATTGAAAAATCACCCTGAGTCTTAATGAATTCAATTAGCTGGTATGAGTAGTCAAAGCCGTTGTCTGGTTTGACGAATTTTGGATCATTTCGTGGTGGGTCACCTCGAAGTGCCAGGATGTTTTTGATGCCGTTTCTAGAGGCCTCCTTCAGAAACTGCTGGATTTCATCTCGTGTTGAACTGACGCAAGTCAGATGCGCCATTCCGGTTATGTCGTATTGGCCTTGAACGCGGTTAACAACTTCAAGCGTCTTGCCTCGGGTGCTACCGCCGGCTCCATAGGTTACTGAACAAAAATCTGGCTGAGCAGTGGCCAACCTGGGTAACGCACGTTTATACAGACTTTCTTCGCCTGGCGGAGTTTTTGGTGGGAAGAACTCAATCGAGACCACGGGCTGGCCGAGGTTGCTCTTCGCAGCATAAATGTCTCGAATGTGCCGGGACTTCAGTGTGGGAGACATTTCTTAGTAATTAGCTTCATCCTTGTTTCGGTCGGATCGCCCGAATACTTCAGACATGGGTAGGGATCATCTTGTTAGCTAGCCTTCCGGAACGGGACTCTAACATCAGCTTCGATCTGGTGCCAAATTGTGATTTCACCATCAAGTTGTTGCACCACTGCGTACAGGTCGCGTATAAGTTCACGGAACCGGAGAGGGGAAAATATGGCGATGGCTGATGATGGGCGGTTTGCGACCGATTCCAAGTCCTACGTACCGGAGGACAGCCAGCTCCCTGAGCTGACGTTTAAAGCGGTGGCGTTGGGCGTCTTTATGGCGATTACTCTTGGGGCCGCCAACGCTTATCTCGGGATGAAAGCCGGCTTAACGGTTGCTGCAACTTTTCCAGCCGCGGTCGTTGCCATGGCCGCGTTACGACTTCCATTCCTGAAAGGGTCAGTGCTTGAAGAAAACATTGCACGTACAACTGCTTCGGTTGGCGAGGCCTTGGTTGCTGGAGCAATCTTCACCATCCCGGCGTTTGTCATTAGCGGTGTCTGGGACGAGCTCAGATATTGGGAGAGTACAGCAATCATGCTCGTCGGCGGATTACTTGGAGTCCTTTTCATTATCGTACTGCGTCGCACGTTAGTGGTAGAGGCAGCCCTGCCCTTTCCTGAGAGTGTGGCTGCCAGTGAACTCGTTAAAGCCGGCCAGGGAGGCCAAGATACCGGTGCATCGTATGTGTTCAAGGCGATGGGATTTGCGGGTGCGTGGGAGCTGTTGAAGAACGGGAATGGCGTAAAACTAGTAGCGGATTCAGGCACCGTATTTGTTTCCCTTGGACGCTCGACGATTGAAGTTATCGGACAGCAGATTAACTATGTTGGAGGGCTGCTCCTCCAATCGCCTGCTGCCTCGCCGCTCTTGATCGGTGTGGGTTTTATTGTAGGTCCACGAATTGCCGCGACGCTTTTTTCCGGTGCGGTCATGGGATGGCTTTTGTTTGTTCCGCTAGGACTATTTCTTAATCCGCAGCTGGCCGCGCAAGTATCCGATCAGGCCGGGTTTGCCAGTCTCAGTACAGAGATCTGGCTTCGTCAGGTCAGACCGCTTGCGGTCGGCACCATGATCGTGGCGGCCTTCTACACTCTCTTTCAACTTCGTACATCTTTGTTTCAGGGGATCAGTCGTGCGGTGAATGATCTTCAGGCTTCTAAAAGCGGGGGGAAACAGCCCAATCGTCTCAATCTTGACCTGGATTTTACGAAAACTGGTATTGCGATTATGGTCCTAGCGGTGCCGCTACTAGGTTTGTATTGGTATTTTAGCCAGAGTTTACCGGGGGCTCTGCTCCTGACTGTAGTCATGATTATCCTCGGGTTTCTTTTCGCTGCGGTGGCCGGTTACTTGGTGGGCTTGCTGGGAAGCTCTAACAATCCGATAAGCGGTTTGACGCTCAGCACGCTCTTGATTTCAGCCATTCTCATGGTGGGGCTTGGGGTGACTGGGCAGGCTGGTGTTTTGGCGGTACTCGGAGTCGCAGGAGTGGTATGTTGCGCTGCCGGCATTGCGGGTGACATGCTTCAAGACCTTAAAGTTGGTCACATCCTCGGCGGGACTCCTTGGAAAATGGAGCTTGGTGAGATTATTGGCGTAACGATTGCGGCCCTTGTGCTGATCTGGCCAATGATCGTACTGGACCGAGTTTATGAGATCGGCAGTGCCGAGTTACCTGCTCCTCAAGCAGGTCTGATGGCGCTAATGTCCCAGGGTATCGTCGGTGGTCAAATGGCCTGGCCTCTTGTGATCACAGGCATGTTTCTTGCCTTGGCATTAATTTTGATTAATGCTCCGTCACCGATGCTGATTGCTGTGGGAATGTATCTTCCGTTTCAATCGACTTCAGCAATTTTCGTTGGTGGTCTTGTGGCGTGGTGGCTGACACGATTAATGGACCGTCGTAAGGTTGGATCAGCAGAGAGAAGCCGTGCTCTGAACACAGGTGTGCTCCTTTCCTCTGGGTTCATCGCTGGCGAGGCGTTGATGGCAGTTTTTCTAGCCTTTCTTGTGCTCGGCAGTGAGGTATTCCCATGGATGGTGTTGCCACAAATTGCTGACAGTACATTTCTCGGGGCACTCGTTTTTCTACCAGTGGCTTATATCTTGATTAAGGTTCCGCTCAACGCGATGGGCAGTAATACTCTCGGGGTAAAGATGGACTGATGCCGTCTCCAGATACGGGTGCAAACTCTTCCCGGCTCATGATGGTGAAACCTTGCCGGAAGCTTGAATCGGAGGAGCGTGAAGATGGACGATGTGTCGTTCTCCGACCGAAGTTTGGAGGTGGCCGTACTGGTCGATGGTTAGCGACTCTGGTTCATGACCCACACTATCGCATCCAACTCGACGAGGTCGGCACCTTTGTTTGGAAGTCCTGTGATGGCCAGACTCCTCTGGTTAGGATCGTCGATGGGATACGGCGCCGGTTTGGTTCGCACGTGGAGCCTGCCGACAAGAGACTCCTCGCGTTCGTGGGACAGATGCGGAGAGCTGGTCTCTTGTGTTGGGCGAGCAGTGAAAAGAGTCAGACCGAGGGAGCTCAAGAGATCAGAGGATTTAGAAAGCTTGTAAAAGCGTAAAGTCTTCCCTAGATCTTTTAGCTGCTCTTTCCTGTTTTTATTTCGACTGCACTCAATCGTTCCGATATTGGTTGGTTATCGGGAGTCGTCGGTCCTTTCCAAACGCACGCGTGGATATACGGATGCCGGGCGGGGCTTGCCGGCGTTTGTATTCGGCGCGGTCGACCAGATTAATGATTCGCTTGACGAGAGCACGGTCGAATCCGAGGGTTTCAATCTCAGTTGGAGATCGATTGTCCTCGACGTAGGCGGCTAAGATTTTGTCGAGCACATCATACGGAGGCAAATTGTCCGTATCTAATTGATTTTCGCTTAACTCTGCTGATGGCAATTTGTCAATGATTCGCTGTGGCATGATTTCAGCGCCGCGATTCTTCCACTGCGATAATCGATATACCCACGTCTTGAATACGTCTTTTAAAATAGAGAAGCCGCCGGCCATGTCGCCATAGAGCGTTGCGTACCCGACACTCATTTCACTTTTGTTGCCGGTAGTTAAAACTAGCCAGTCAAACTTATTGGAGAGTGCCATGATGATATTGCCGCGGATTCGGGCTTGTAGATTCTCCTCGGCTACACCTTGGGCAGTATCTGCGAATGGATTCGCTAATGCGGACTCGTATCCTTTGACGAGCGCATTAATTGGAATCTCAAGGAGTCGTACACCGAGTCGTTCGGTTAGGTCGGTCGCATCTTCACGGTTCATTGTTGCCGTATAGCGTGACGGCAACGAGATCGCCGTTACTGACTCTGGCCCCAGTGCATCGACTGCAACAAGAAGTGATAACGCCGAGTCAATTCCGCCTGAGAGACCCAGGACCGCATGCTGGAAGCCGTTCTTGCGGAAATAGTCGGCTGTGCCAAGAACCAGAGCGTGATACACCTCGGCTTCAGGTTCCAGCGGAGTCCTCGGTTCCCGCTGTACGAAGGGAGGCTTTGGTGTCTGGTCCTGGAAAACGTCTACTTGCGTGACGCGATTTGATTGAATTTGTGTAGTCTGATCAGCGACAGGATCGATGTCAGCAATTACTAAATCTTCCTCAAACTGTTTACCCCGAGCTAATACATTACCTCTTGGATCAATAACGAGGCTGTGTCCGTCAAATACCAACTCGTCCTGACCACCGACCGCGTTACAGAACGCGAGATAGCAATTGTAGTCGGCACATCGGGTCGCAAACATCTGTTCTCGTTCATGACCTTTGGCGTGGTGATAGGGAGAGGCAGACAAGTTGACGATCAGTTGGGCACCGCCCTCCCTTGCCGCCCATTCTGCGGGCCCTCCTAATTGCCATAGATCTTCGCAGATACTGATGCCGATGCCGAGACCGTTTAGTTGCAAGACGACAGCCGTGCTCCCACTTGTAAAGTAGCGTTGTTCGTCGAACACGGCATAATTCGGTAAATGTCGCTTATGGTAAATTGCGGCAACTTTCCCTTCCGAAAGAGTCGCGGCTGCGTTGTAAAGATTCCCTGAAAGCGACGGAAAGCCAACTAGAACAACAATATTTTTGATGTCGGCGGCGAGAGCATGTACGGCGTGATTGGCTCGTTCGATAAATCTGGGCCTTAGCAGTAGATCTTCAGGAGGGTAGCCGGTGACGGAGAGTTCCGGAAAAACGACGAGATCCACACCAAGCTCAGAAGCTGAACTAATCCGTTCACGTATCCGTTCGATGTTTCCATCGATGTCACCCACCGAGAGATTTGCTTGACATAGGGCAACGCGGACCATGTACCTCACCATACCACCTAGACACAATGGGCTCATTTTCTATTGCACGAAATTGCACAGTAGTAGGCGCAGAAGGCCAATGAAAGCTCTGGTGCTCTTTTGAGGCTCAGTATGCGACTTCGTTGAGGTTTGGAATCAGTCAACCGTTATTGAGGAGGTTGATAGCAGTATTGATCGCACTTAACTTGTTCTGTACCGTTTGCACGTTGTTCCGGCCCATACCCAGGAACTGTTTTTGTGCAGGGGTGAGGTTGTCAAGACTATCGTCCACATATTCATAGAACGCTGCCCCGAGTCTGAGCAACGGGGGCCCGTCGATGACAGGTGTCTCTTGAAGGTGGGTAATGGCTCGTTCGAGTGTGGCTCTGAAAGGTGTGTCAGGATAACCAAGCTCGCCGTAAGCCTCATTTATTAACGGTTCCAGCTGCACAAATAACTGAGCAACACCTGTTGTATCGAGTGAATCGATGATCTGGGCGTGATTGTCGTAGCGTCGATAGCTGTGTGAATCGACTCGCATAGTCGGTTCTACGCCGCTTACACTGAAACGCTCTGTCGGTCTCATAAGCGGGAGGTGCTGAGCTGGGTTTCGGCCATCCGCAATGTTGTCCACCGTGACGACGAAGCTCCTGATGAGATCTTCGCTCACAAGCCACTCAGTGAATCCAGGATGAGCCGACAGGGTGGCGACAAGATTACGGATGAAGGAGTCGCTATTGTTCAGTTCTGGTAATCCGCTCGGCTCGGGTTCGACTGGCGCAGGCGGAGTAATTTCCCGGGGCTCGGGCATCTCAACAACTGATTCCGATTGGGCAGTTGTTTCTTCTGATTCGCGACCAAAAAACCAGAAGGCCGTTAAGCCAATTACCACGGCAAGGATGACCGCAAACGTGACTATAGGTCCTACCGCTGGCGTGTCGTTTTCTTGACCCGACGGGGCCTTGACCGGGATGTTTCCAATGTCCGGCATAATCAGTTGTTAGCGATTTTTAAGTTTGAATACGTAAAGCGCGTTACCGGTACGTGGATACCAGACATCTGGTGCTAGAAGGTCTGGTACACTCCGTGGACTGCCCCCTCCAAGCCCTGTCGTGACGGCAATATGTTGCTGACCGTTGACGCTAAAACTTACTGGAAACCCTTGGAGCGAAGTTCCCAGTCGTCTTTCCCAGACTGCTTCGCCAGTTCTGACGTCGTATGCACGGAAGTAGCGATCGAGATCTCCGGCGAACGCAAGACCACCGGCCGTTGTCAGGACAGCTGTTTGAAATGCGGCTCTCTGTTCTATTGACCACAGTTCTTCGAGGGTATTGACGTCGTATGCTGCCAGTTTGCCTAAGTTACCTTCTGTTCCGGGCATCTCAAACCACTTGCGGTCTGCGCCGATGCTGCCGGAACCTGGTTCCAAGGCTACGTCCTGACCTGCAACTTCGAGACAAGTTTGGCTTAGTGGAATTACAAGGGCTTCGGCTTCTGGGCTGTAGGCCATTGAATGCCAGTTGTGGCCGCCAGCCGTACTCGGGCACACTGAGACCCAGTCGCCGATGCCGGCGTTCGCGATGTCCTGTCGGTAGGTCACAGCGCCCGTCTCCGGATCGATGTGATCGAAGACGTTCTGGAAGATGGTTTCTGTGTGGCCTATAAAATCACCTGATTCCCGGTCCAACTTCCACAAAATACCATGTTTGCCAATCGTAAAGAGAGTCTTGCGTTCACCCAGATCGATCAACACTTTTTCAAACGCCTCGTCTAGATCAAGTGCTTCTCCTGGGACGTGCTGGAAGTACCAAGCAATCTCACCAGAGTTGCGACGAATGGCTAGCGTTGAGTTTGTGTACAGCACAGCGTCGTGTATCGTCAGGCCGCGACTTGCGGGTACCCAGGGTTTAGCCTGAGCGGTCGGCCAGTAAAGCAAGTCGAGTTCGGGGTCATAACTGCCTGGCATCCAGGAATCACCGCCGCCACGAAGGACTAGCGGTAGATCACCCCAAGATCCACCCCCTGGTTCGCCGGGTCGGGCTATCGTGTAAGTTCGCCATAATTCTTCACCGGTTTCTGGGTCGTGTGCCGTAATGAAGCAGCTCTCTTCAACAAAACGGGTACAGCCGTTAATGCCGTTTACCACGATGCCACCTGTGACCATCGGACCGCTCACGTTCGTATATCCGAGGTCTGAATCGGCAATCTGGTGTTCCCACACGATCGCACCGGTTCGAGCATCAAGTGCCACCAGTGCTGCGTCTCGTGTCGACAAAAACACTTTGTCTTGGTAGATCGAAATGTTTCGCAGCTGATTGAAGAAACCCGGAGTTGGAAATCCTTCGGGAAACTGTCGAATGTACTGCCAGATTACGTCGCCTGTGGCCGCATCCAGAGCCTGAATGATATTACCGGGGTTTGTCAGATACATGATGCCGTCGTGCACCAGTGGGGTCGGTTGGTTCGTCCCGTCGGCCATAGCCCAGACCCATACCAGCTCGAGGTCTGTAACATTGTCCAAATTAATGTCATTGAGTGGGCTGTAGCCCCAGCCATCGTATGTTCGGCGGAACATGAGCCAATCCTCGGGTGGTGGATTTCGGAGCATTTCATCGTCGACGGATCGATAGTTCGAAACTTCGCCATGCCAGTCGAGTTCGGGAGGAAGCGCCAAGGTCGGGACTGGACCAATTGGATCAACGGTTGTTGCCATGGTTGCGGCGTTAGACGGATCGGTCATCCGAGCGTTCTGGCCATCTCGTCTACCGATCAACGTGTCTGAGGCAACCAGCGGTTGGGCACCGACGTTGAATCCGTTCTGCTGAAGTAAGTAAGCAGCGATGTCGGTGTACTGGTCATTGGTGAGACGTTGCCCAGATGGGGGCATTGTCGCCCGCATGTATTGGAGCAATTCATTAAAGGCCCGCCCACTCCAGCGGTTCAAGAAGTTCGGTCCGGCTAGTTCCGGTGCTTCGAACGAGCCTTGCAAAGTAGCTGTGTGACATGCAGCACAAACGCGGGTGTAGGTTTGGCGTCCCGTTTCGGCTTGTTCCGCGGAGTAACTCAAGCTGGTTTGAGCAGAGGCTGGGACTTCAAAGAGTATCTTGAAAAAAATACTGACGGCGAGACCAACCAGCACGCGTCTGAGAAGGCTCATAATTAGATCCCGCAGGCTACTGGAGCAATAACCAGCCGCGCAATTCTCCGCCGGGATTCCTTTCCGTATGAATTTGTAGATAGTAAAGCCCTTCTCTGAGCCGTTCAAGCTGCGCATTGGTAAGTGTTATCGTGTTCCTGAGTTCACCTGTTGCAACCGCAGGGACCTCGATAGTAAACGCAACAGGCCCACGTCGTGCGACAGGAGCCTGGTGTATGTGAGCGGCGGTGACTGGGGAACTTAAGCCCTCAAATTCTGCAGTCAGCATGAGCTCGTCGCCATCGAGAGTTGCCTCGACGAAACCCTGACCCATCAATTGAGGCGCCGTCGGGCGATCGACAGGAAGCCTGGACAGGCGTCCTTTGAACCGTTCCGGACTCTGTGCCCCGAGCATGGCCGTGTTTAGAGCGATATTCGCGAGGTACACGAGCGCCACCATTTTGTGTTTCTTACTCAAAGTTTCACACTCACGATTAATCTTCTCGTTTGCCAGAAGCTGACTTGGAATAACACCTTCCACAAGACCCAACCGATATTGTCTGAACTCGGTCTTGAGAGGTGCACACCAGTGCGACACTGAACATTCTACCGGTTTTCACCGGCCTGCCAGTTCTGCTATGCTGCGAGCCATTCAGCGCAGTTGAACAGGTCATGGCTATCGCGCGGCACGTCCTAACTCGCGACACACTAGTAGCGATTTGTGGCCTACGGGCACAGATTGCGCGAATCGCTCGACAGTCATTTAGAGTGTAAGGGTCTCTTATGCCATCTACGACACCAAATCGTTGGATCATTGCAATCGCCGGCATCGTTATGCAAATTGCACTTGGTGCTATCTATGCGTGGAGTGTATTTAGAACTCCGCTGGTTCAAGAGTTCGACTGGACTATCTCAGAGGTCACGCTCGCCTTCACGATTGCAATTTTTGTGGTGGGCTTTGCAACGTTTGGTGGTGGGATTTGGATGCGACGGTCTGGGCCTAGGACCGTCGCATTGGCTGCTGGTGTACTGTACGGATCAGGTGTCTTTCTCGCTTCTTTTGCTGATCGGGGCCTATGGTGGCTCTACGCTTCGTATGGGTTGTTGGGCGGCATCGGTTTAGGTCTTGGCTACATCGTTCCTGTGGCTACGTTGGTGAAATGGTTTCCGGACAAGCGAGGAATGATCACCGGGTTAGCAGTGGCCGGGTTTGGTGCGGGTGCACTTATCACAGCGCCGATTGCGACACGCTTGATTGGCACGGTGGGTGTTCTGGACACGTTCGCAGTGTTGGGAATTGTGTACCTTGTGATGGTCTTGGGTGCGGCGCTATTCATGCAGGATCCGCCGGCTGGGTACAAGCCACCAGGGTGGGTTCCGCCTCTGGCGACCCAGCAGCAACAGGCGGCCGCTTATACGCTCAAAAGCGCTTTACGAAGTTGGCAGTGGTACGGTCTTTGGGCGCTTTTGTTCCTGAATACGACTGCGGGCATCGCGATTATTTCGCAAGCGGCCCCGATGGCGCAGGAAATCACAAACGTGAGCGCGGCTGTGGCCGCAGCTATGGTTGGGCTCATCTCTATCGCAAACGGTGTCGGTCGTCTGTTTTGGGCGTGGCTGTCTGATTTCATCGGAAGGCGAAATGTGTTTCTTGTCATGTTTCCGCTTCAAGCGATCGTTTTTTGGCTGATACCTTCGGCTGGGAGCCTGACTGCTTTTGCAGCGTTGGCACTAATTATCCTCCTTTGCTACGGCGGTGGGTTTGGCACGATGCCTGCTTTCGTGGCTGACTATTTTGGAACTGAACATGTCGGGACGATTTATGGTTTGATGCTTACGGCGTGGAGCGCCGCCGGAGTGCTGGGTCCGACCTTAATTGCATCGTTGCGCGAGAACACAGGAAGCTACAATCAGGCGATGTATATCATCGCGGGCCTCATGTTAGTGAGTGCCGTCATTCCGCTCATGGTCCGACCGCCCGCTCCTGAGGCCGGTGAATCGGGCAATTACGCCTGAGGGATGTAAGCGAGCATGATTCGCAGGGTTTGACGAGTGGCATAACAGCCTCTTTCAATCCACCTCCACGTCGAACGCTTTCGTGGAGCTTTAAAGGTCAAGTTCCCGAAATCAGTCTGTGCCTGTGGTGTGACCAGTGAAGTCGCTTGTAGTACAACGGTTTTGGATCTGTTCAGGGCATGTCGACACGAGAGCCTGAGCGGGTTCTCTTAGATACTGTGCACCAAGACGAGCTTCGAAAGTCCTTGGAGGATATTCGAATGCTATATTCCAAATGACATGTCGATGGTTCGGATTACCCATGTTGTCGAGATATGTGGGACTCGTGCCGGTCGTGGTTTCGTTGTGTTTGGGCACGTACGGGTGTGAGTCGGCGACGAAAATACGCATAGCCACGACGACGAGTGTAGAGAACTCGGGTCTACTGACAAGCATCCTGCCTGCTTTCGAAAGTGACTACAACGTTGAAGTTCAAGTGCTACCAGTGGGCAGCGGGCGGGCGTTTAACCTCTTGAGACGCGGCGATGTTGTTGCTGGTCTCACGCACGCTCCTAAAGTAGAGGCGGCGGCGCTTGAGGCAGGAGTGATCACTAACTATCGAAAGATCATGTTCAACGATTTCATTATCGTCGGTCCATTGGATGATCCTGCAGCCGTTAAGGATGCTTCAGATATTATCGATGCCCTCAAGCGTATCGTGGGTAAACAGGTGTTTTTTGTTTCGCGTGGTGATTCATCCGGCACCTATTTGCGGGAACAGGAATTGTGGGCTCTAGCGGAACGGCGGCCGGCTGATGGACGCCTCGTAGAGACTGGCCAAGGGATGGCAGCGACGCTTCGGGTAGCCAGTGAATACAATGCTTATACGCTCACAGATCGGGCCACGTTTCAACAAATTCAATCGAAGTTGCAACTCACGAGTGTGTACGTTGGGGAGACAGAGTTAGTGAATCCTTACGCCATCTTCCAAAGGTCTGGCTTGACAGAGACTGATCGGGTGGTTGCAACGGCGCTGGTGGATTGGTTCGCAGATGGCAAGGGTCGACAGCTGATCGCTAGTTTTCGGGTCAACGCGAAACCAGTGTTCCAAGTGTGGCCGGCCGGGTTCCCGCGCCACCAACCGGGTGATTTACCTCATGCTCGCTGAGATCGGAAGAGCTTTATTGTTGATTGTCGGGGGGGATGTCGAAGTCTGGCAGATTACAGGTGTCTCATTTGTGGTTTCTGTCACTGCTGTCCTTGGGGCGATCGCACTTGGCCTACCGGTGACCTGTATGGTTTCAGCGTCTGGCCCGCGGAACACGAGAATTGGTCTATGGGTCGCACATTGCTTGGCTGCACTTCCGACCGTTGTCGTAGGACTAACTTTGTATTTTTTGCTGTCGGCTAGCGGTCCCCTCGGGTGGACAAAGCTCTTGTACACACGGACTGCGATGGCGTTGGCTCAGCTCGTCCTTGCTCTTCCGCTAATCGTTGCTGTTGTGCTCGGCGCACTTCAGCGGTTGCCCTCATCGGCGCGTGAATCGTTGGTAACCCATGGTGTTGGATGGTTGGGGCAAATGCGTTGGTTATTGTGGGAAGTTAAGTCAGCTGTCGTTTCGGGTACGCTTCTAGCTTTTTCCCGTGCGTTCACCGAACTGGGTGCCGCTTTGATCGTCGGTGGTAATATTCGAGGGGCGACTCGAACGCTGACAACCTTTGTTGCTCTTGAGTACAACCGAGGCGATGATGCGCGGGCCATTGCGGTCGGCCTAATTCTTCTCGCCGTTGCGCTCACCACGAACTCACTAACCCATGCCTTTCTGGCTGACCGATGATTAATCTCAAGGGTCCTGTTGCGCGCACGCGTCAGCTGACGGTTGGATACGCAGGCAAAGCTGCGGCAACGGTGCCAGATCTCCATCTGGACGGGGGTGTTGTTTGGCACGTCATGGGGCCCAATGGTTCGGGTAAGACGGCTTTTCTTAAGACTCTTGCAGGTCTGCTTCCCCCGGTTTCAGGCAAGATTCAGCGACGATGCGGGATGGGACCTCAAGGTGCTATTTATGTACATTCTGTCCCGTATCTGTTTGCAGGTAGTGTGAGGCGTAATCTTGAGATCACTCATCCAGAACGGAAACAAGCAGAGGACGTCGCGGGGATATTTGGTTTGTCTCCCTTGCTGGAGCGAGAAGCTGCGGCACTTTCACATGGTGAACAACGGAGAGTCGCGTTGGCTCGAGCACTAGTCGGATGTCCGTCACTCCTCCTGGTTGACGAACCTGAGGGTGGATTGGATGAAGAAGCGATTTCAGCTTGGCGTGCATTCGCAGTTCGTGCCCTCGAGGCGTTGGAGCCGGTACTGGTAGTCGCAGCCCATCGCCCGTTGGCGTTCGCGGATGTTCCCATAAGAGAGATTCGGTTATAGCGACCATTGGGTGGTACATAATTATTAGCGTATGAATACTGCTGGCATCGTTCTGTGCGGAGGAAAGTCGACGCGGATGGGGGTTTCGAAGGCGCTTTTACCGTTTGGATCGGAAACCATGCTTCAGCGCATAGTCCGCCTTCTTGGCACAGTCGTCTCTCCGATTGTTGTCGTTGCGGCTCCACAGCAGCCGCTACCAGAATTGTCTGCATCGGTGACAGTGACACGTGACGAGCAAGAGGGTCGTGGCCCACTCGAAGGTCTTCGGGCTGGATTAAAGTCCTTGCCGAGTGCCGTCGACTTCGCATATGTAACGAGTTGTGATGTGCCCCTACTCGTGCCCGGTTTCGTACGGCGCATGATCGAGCTGGTCGACGAGCATGACATTGCCGTGATAGAGATCGACGGGTTTCTTCACCCTCTTTCAGCTGTGTATCGACGTAGCACCTTGCCGCACGTCGAAGCCCTCTTGGCCGAGAACCGCCTACGTCCCGCATTTCTCTTTGAGGCACTGCGGACACGTCGTGTAAGCCCAGCTGAGGTGGTGAGGGTGGATCCCTCGCTGCAGACACTCAGGAATCTTAATGACCGGGCTGACTACTTGGAGGCCCTTTCAAGTGCTGGGTTCAGCGAGGAGAAGTCGTCTCAATCGTAGTCTAAGGTTAAACGCTAATAAGAATGAGCTCTACCACCCGCGCTGGCGGTGATATTCGGTGACAACGGCGCTGAGCTGTTCACGGCTGAGAGCCGCAGCAGGATCGTTAGGGAGAGAGGATTGCAGAAAACGCTCAGGTAACGTGTCTTCAGCTGGTGTCCAGCCGGCTAGCAGATTAAATTGCCTCTTAGCGTGAACGATACGCTTGGCCGTTTGGCGCAACTCACTTGCACTGGTGTTCCAGCCGGTGACGAGGTGTAGCATCTCTGCGGTCTCACCGTAGAAATCTTCGAATACTCCGCGGAGGAACTTACAGAGGATAAGCGAATCCATCAATGCCGCTTTATCTTCTGTGTCGATCGCATGACGTACCGAGTCGACCGTGACGTTTCTTCGATCGACATTGTCAGAGAAATCTGCTTCGTACGCGCCGCTTCTATTGTGATCCGCTCCACGCGCACCGACCGCGAAACCCAATGCCATCGTTTGTAGCGCGCGTGGCTCGTACCCCGGAATCTCAAGTCCCTTTACCTGCGGCGCAAAGGCAATGCTTTCGTGTCCGATTGTTTCAGCTGCACGTCGACTTCCTTCGGCTAGAAGATCACCGACACCCTCGCGTCGACCGATAAGCTCAATCGCTCGCAGCATCGCCTCGCCGTTTCCAAATGTCAGCCAAGGTTCGTTAAGCCAGCCACGTTCGACACATTCCATGGCAAACGCGATCGTTCCACCAACGCTGATCGTATCGATGCCTAGATCGTCACACAGCTTCGACGCGCGGAGAATGATGTCGGCATCGCTGATACCACAGAGCGATCCCAGCGCGAACAAGCTTTCGTACTCTAGGCGTACACCGGAGTCGTTCTCTAGCGCGTATATATGTTCGCATCCGATCGTGCAGGCTACACAGCTTGATCGGGTTCGGCTGTGGGTGGTGCGAATCTCCTCTGGTGAAATTTTCGAAGCTTCATCGAATGTTCCAGTCTGAAAATTTCGCGTCGGTAGAGCACCGAAGCGATTGAACGTTAGTAGATTCGATGCGGTGCCGAGTTCACGATATTTGGCTGTTGCAGGACCAAATGATCGTTCCGATAGCTGCCTGCTCCGTTCGGTTAATTCTCGCGGGTGCGCCCAGTCCAAATACTGAGTGCCACGTACGGCGATAGCCTTAAGGTTCTTGCTGCTGAGAACGGTCCCACTTCCGCCGCGTCCGGCATGGCGACCGGCATGCGAAATTGTTGCGTAGCGAACGAGCTGTTCTCCAGCTGGACCGATAGACGCAATTTGGTAGCTGGGGCCTAGCTGAGTCCTTAGAGTCTGTTCAGTAATGGCACAGGAGATTCCACGGAGGTCCTCGGCCGTATCGAGTCGGACTTTTCCATTATCGATAACTAGCGTTGACAGTTTTTCTGCACGTCCAACGATGACAATCGCATCGCACCCACAGCGCTTACCAGCCAAAGCGAAACCGCTACTGGCGAGTGAGTCGTTAATGCGGTCCGTTAGCGGACTTTGGCTAACGACTGCGAACTTCGCAGAGGTTGTTAGTGGGCTACCTACCAACGGACTGAAGACAAAAATCAATGGAGCGTCCGCATCCAATGGATCAGACCAAGAAGTGCTTTCCTTGAGGAGCAGCCATGCGCCTAAGCCGCTCCCTCCGATGAATTGACGTAATACTTTCTCGGCAAGAGGTACACGGTCAGCACAACCGCTCGAGACGTCGATTCGCAGATAATGGCCGTGATAACCCGAAGGCACGACGTTTTCCAATCAGCCTCCCGCGTCGGAGGACAAAATCAGAACGCTGTCAGTTTTCGTGAGCCGTGTACAGGGGTCTGTCACGAATTTGTCACCGTTCAGATTAGCAATGACGAAGGGTTTTAATCGGTCGACGCATATGAGATCGTCCAGCGACGGAAACCGGGCCACAAGGGCAATCAAAAGTTGACCGAGTGTGTCTGCCTCGATGTCGAGTTCCGCAATACCGGCGCGTTGTCGCGGAACTCCGAGAAGCTCGATGCGCATTAGTTGCTCTTTTTAGCTATTCGCTGATCGTAAAGTCATTGAGGGTGTCGGCGACTGTTTCGCATCATTCGTGTTCAATGATATCATTCGCGCTGCACTAGGTCGATCCACGCAGCTTGCATCGTTGGTTCGGTATGTCCCTCTACTCGGTTCCTATTGAGGACGGTATTATCCATGGGTAGGAAGGTGGCATTTTTACGACGAAATGACTGATATGAGCAAACAGAAGCCGGTTAAGCGAGCTCGCGTGCGTGCCACGCCGAAGGGACGCCGAGTTGATCCGAAGGCGCTCGAAGAAATAGTCGCGCTCCTCGGTGATTCCCCGCGCCGGCGAGATCTCCTCATCGAATATTTACACCGGATTCAGGATCGTTATGGGTGCCTCGCAGCTCCGCATTTAGTTGCGCTCGCTGCTGAGATGAGCATGGCGATGACTGAGGTGTATGAAGTCGCCACGTTCTACCATCACTTCGATGTCATCAGGGAGGGTGATTCCGAACCCCCGGCTATTACGGTGCGTGTATGTGATTCGATTGCGTGCGAGCTTGCTGGCGCGTGCGACCTATTGGGCAAGTTGCCCGAGCTATTGGGCAGCGGCGTTCGTGTGCTTCATGCGCCTTGCATTGGTCGCTGTGAGACGGCGCCTGCGGCTGTGGTCGGACAGAATCCGGTGCCATACGCCACGGCTGACAAGATTGCGGCGTTGGTCAAAACAAATGCGGTGAAGCACCCAGAAGCGGGCGATGGTTCCCACCCGCATCTCGATATCGTGACGCCTGGACATGTTGACTATGCTGCCTACAGGGCGCAAGGTGGGTATGAACTGGCAAAGTCGTGTAGTGACGGTACCAAGAATCGAGAAGAGGTAATCGCTGCGATGCAAGACTCGGGTCTTCGCGGCCTCGGTGGCGCAGGTTTTCCTGCTGGTCGCAAATGGAGTTTGGTTGCGGCCCAGCCCGCACCGCGGTTGCTGGCCATCAACATTGACGAAGGGGAGCCTGGTACCTTCAAGGATCGGTATTACCTCGAGCGCGATCCACATCGCTTTCTTGAGGGTGCACTGATCTCGGCGTGGGCGGTTGACATCGCTGAGATTTATATTTATTTGCGTGATGAGTATCATGGTTGTCGCGCCATTCTTGAGCGAGAGATTGCGGCTCTGCAGGCAAATCCACCGTTTCCAATCCCGCCTATCCATTTGCGTCGCGGGGCAGGTGCCTACATTTGCGGGGAAGAGTCGGCGATGATCGAATCGATTGAGGGCAAGCGCGGTGAGCCGCGTCTGCGCCCGCCGTATGTGGCTGAAGTTGGATTGTTCAATCGACCCACGCTTGAACACAACATGGAGACATTGCACTGGGTGCGTGAGATCTTGGAGAAGGGGCCTGCTTGGTTCAGCGGCCACGGTCGGCACGGGCGGAAGGGCCTGCGATCTTTCTCAGTGAGCGGACGAGTAAAAACGCCTGGTGTGCACCTTGCACCTGCCGGTATCACCGTGAAGGAGCTGATCGCTGAGTACTGCGATGGGATGCTTGAGGGGCATGTGTTTTATGGGTACTTACCAGGTGGAGCATCCGGTGGAATTTTACCTGCTGAGCTAGGTGACGTGCCTCTCGACTTTGACACCTTAAACGATCACGGATGTTTTATTGGGTCAGCAGCAATTGTGATTTTGTCTAACCATGACCGGGCGACTGACGCAGCACGCAATGTTATGAAATTCTTTTCTCAGGAAACCTGTGGCCAATGTACACCTTGTCGCGTCGGCACCGTCAAGGCGCTTAAATTGATGGAGCAGCAGAACTGGGATCAGCCGTTGTTACAGGAGTTGTCACAAGCAATGATGGATGCTTCGATTTGTGGATTGGGGCAGGCGGCACCGAATCCGATCCGTTCTGTGTTTGAGTTTTTTCCGAAGGAAATCGAGTAGCGGGTACTTACTAAACTAAGTAGCCGGTAGCCCAAGGGGCGACGATGGCGATCGATATGAAAGTAAATGGTGCGAACGTCGGCATGGAAGAGGAAGCTGTACCAGTTGAGTTCACTCTGAATGGCGGGACAGTAGTCGGCCGCGTAGATGAGACTATTCTTGAGACGGCAAGGCGCCACGGTGTTGAGATCCCTCATCTTTGCTACAAACAGGGCTTGCGTCCGGATGGGAACTGTCGCGCTTGTATGGTTGAGGTGGAAGGGGAACGGGTACTCGCCCCATCCTGTTGTCGGTATCCGAAGCCCGGTATGCAGGTGACGACCGATAGCGCACGAGCCCTAACCAGTCAGAAGATGGTCTTGGAGTTGCTTTTGTCTGATATTCCGGACCGTGCTTACACGCTCAACTCGGAGCTCGATTTTTGGGCGCGCAGGCTTTCGATCGGTAAGCCGCGCTTTGAGGCTCGACGTCAGCCGGCCCAAGATCTTTCCCACCCGGCGATTGCGGTGAACTTGGATGCTTGTATCCAGTGCAAACTATGTGTACGGGCCTGCCGTGAAGAGCAAGTAAACGACGTTATCGGCTATGCGTTTCGTGGTGAGCATTCGAAGATCGTGTTCGATCTGGACGATCCGATGGGCAATTCGACCTGTGTCGGTTGCGGAGAATGTGAACAGGCGTGTCCGACTGGTGCACTGATGCCCGCTCGTGGCGTGGGAAAAATTGAAGCAGAACAGCAAGTTGATTCAGTGTGTCCCTACTGCGGTGTGGGCTGTCAACTTACATACCACGTCAAGGATAACCACATCCTTTTCGTGGAGGGTAGGGATGGTCCGGCGAATGCCGGGCGGTTGTGCGTTAAGGGTCGTTATGGCTTTGACTATGTGCAGCATAAGCATCGCCTTACCACGCCTTTGGTCCGCAAGGCTGGAGTGGAGAAGCATAAGGATTTTTCTGTGGATCCGGATGCCTGGCATACGGCGTTCCGTGAGGCAACCTGGGACGAGGCACTTGATCTTGCAGCTAAGGGCTTTCGTGGGATTCGAGACAATCACGGCAAAAAAACATTGGCCGGTTTCGGTTCTGCCAAGTGCACGAACGAAGAAGCGTATCTATTCCAAAAGCTCGTGCGTACTGGGTTTGGTTCAAACAACGTCGATCATTGCACTCGCCTGTGTCATGCATCAAGTGTTGCAGCGCTAATGGAGGGAATTAGCTCGGGTGCTGTCTCGAACCAAGTGCGCGATGTGGCAAAGGCCGAAGTTATTTTTGTGATCGGATCGAATGCCACGGTCAATCATCCAGTGGCCGCAACGTGGATGAAGAATGCCGCCAAGGCTGGAGCGAAGCTGATTGTTGCCGATCCGCGTCGCACTGAGTTGGCGCGTCATGCATCTCATTACCTTCAGTTCAACCCGGACACCGACGTGGCCTTGTTAAACGCGATGCTTCACGTTGTCGTTGAGGAGGGACTTGTTGATGAGGCGTTTATCCGAGAACGCACGACCGGGTACAAAGCGCTCGCAGAGAACGTAAAAGAATTTTCACCTGAAGCAATGGCGCCGATCTGCGGCATTGACGCGAAAACCATACGTGAGGTTGCGCGGTTATATGCGACTTCGAAGGCCTCCATGGTCATGTGGGGCATGGGCATTTCCCAACATGTTCATGGTACCGATAACGCCCGCTGCCTGATCGCGTTGGTCCTTTCCACTGGCCAGATCGGGAAACCGGGCTCTGGCTTACATCCTCTGCGCGGCCAGAATAACGTTCAGGGGGCCTCCGACTCAGGGTTAATTCCGATGGTCTACCCCAATTATCAGGGGGTAGCTATCCCGGAGGCTCAGCAACGCTTCGAGAAGTTGTGGGGTGTCGAACTCGATCCCGACCCTGGGCTTACTGTGGTCGAGATCATAAACGCAGCCAAGGCGCGCGACATTCGGGGCATGTACATCATGGGTGAGAATCCGGCGATGTCCGATCCCGACGTCGGTCATGCTCGGGACGCGCTCGCTGCGCTTGATCACTTGGTCGTTCAAGACATTTTTCTCACGGAGACCGCGTACTTGGCTGATGTGGTACTGCCGGCGACGGCATGGCCAGAGAAGAGTGGTACCGTCACGAATACCGACAGGATGGTACAGCTCGGCCGGAAAGCGCTTGAACCGCCCGGTCAGGCGCGCGAAGACCTCTGGATTATTAACGAGATGGCACGTGGCATCGGCTTGGACTGGAACTATTCTCATCCTCGCGATGTGTTCGAGGAAATGCGAAAATGCATGGACTCGATCGCTGGCATAACTTGGGAACGTTTGGAACAGGATTCCAGTGTGACCTATCCTTGTGAGAATGAGGGGGATCCGGGGCAGCCTGTGATGTTCGTCAACCAATTTCCAACACCGACAGGCCGTGCTAAGTTCGTGCCTGCCGATCTGATTTCTGCAGCGGAACGCCCAGACGCGCAGTACCCGTTGGTACTTATCACAGGAAGACAACTTGAGCACTGGCACACTGGTGCGATATCGCGCCGCGCCGCAGTTCTTGACCATATTGAGCCTGAGCCAGTCGCTTCGCTGCATCCACTTGATCTTGATCAATTGGGCGTGGTCCCTGGTGCGACGATCACTATTGAATCAAGACGTGGGAAAATATCGCTTTACGCTCGCGCTGATGACGGGACGCCGCGGGGGTCAGTGTTTGTCCCGTTCTGTTACTACGAGGCAGCGGCTAACATGTTGACCAATCCCGCGCTCGACCCCGTTGGTAAGATTCCGGAATTTAAATATTGTGCGGTTCGGGTTACAAATGGCGGTCCCATTCCCGAACACCTGAGCTTTGGTGGAGGTACATTGTTGGCGACCACAGCGTCCTAGAGTCCCAGCGGCAAGCGATTCTGACGGTGTCCGAGTCGTGTCTACTGGGAAGCGGTGCATGTCCGATCGTAGAATCTCCATCCATGGCCGGCGGCCGTCGCCGGCCCAAAATTCTGAAAACTCCGCAGCGACATTTTGGGTTCAAGGTTTGAGGCTTGTTTCAGTAGCGGTCAAAATACATGTGAGGAGGCGAGTGACTGAAGGCACACCTCGATCGTCACGAGTTTGCTCCTGCATGTTGTCCCTTCGACCTAAGATTAACGAGATCCTGGCAAGCGGTCAGTCCAAGATAGAATGGTCTTCAGACTGAGTTGCAGATCGGATTTTGGTTTTTGAGTTCATCGTGTTAGGGCGAAGAAAATGTCATGAAGAAATGTTTTGTTTTGTTGTCAGTCCTGTGTATCAGTTTCTCATGTGTGACTGACGGAACGGCTGAGGATCGCTGGCCTCAGTTTCGCGGGCCAGGCTCGCTTGGTGTTTCCCAGGAGTTAGGTCTTCCGGACACCTGGAGTGTTACTGACAACGTTGCCTGGGTTACGGATATTGATGGACTGGGATGGAGTTCGCCGATTGTTTGGGACGATACCGTCTATTTGACGTCCGTGATTAGTACCGGCAATGTTGAGGCTCCTCAAGCAGGTCTTTATCTAGGCGGAGAACGAAGTGTGTCCGGCGACGTGCATCGCTGGGTGGTCTATGGCATTGATGTGGTGACTGGGGAGATTAAGTGGGAGCATGAGGTGCACCGTGGGGTTCCTCTTGTCTCGCATCACTTAAAGAACACATTCGCGTCTGAGACCCCTGTCACCGATGGTGAGAACGTCTACGTGTATTTTGGCAATGTGGGATTATTTTGTCTTACGCTAGATGGTGAAATTCTGTGGTCTCAGCAATTCACACCTGTTGACACACGGGCTGGCTGGGGGACCGCCTCATCACCAGTTCTCCATGGCGACCGTCTCTACATCGTTAATGACAACGACGAGCAGTCGTATCTGGCTGCTATCAGTAAAGAAACGGGTGCTGAGTTGTGGAGGGTGAATCGGGACGAAGGTACAAATTGGTCGACGCCTTACCTTTGGGATAATCCTGAGCGAACCGAGATAGTAACTACTGGTACAGACGGCGTGCGTTCGTACGATCTAGAAGGCAAGTTGTTATGGGAGTTGACTGGCATGTCGTCAATTGTTGTGCCAACGCCGTTTTCGAAGTTTGGTTTGCTGTATATCAGCTCAGGATATATCGGTGACCAGTTGCGTCCAGTTTACGCTATCCGACCTGGTGCAAGCGGGGATATTTCTGTGGTGGATCACGAGCCACCGGGTTTGTCGATGGCCTGGTATCAACTCCAAGCGGGGTCATACAATACATCTCCTATCATCTACGGTGACTATTACTACACGCTACTGGACCGTGGGTATTTCACGTGTCATGACGCGAGAACTGGCGAGGAAATCTATGGCCGGCAGCGAATCAAAGTGGGGGCTAGCTTCACTTCGTCCCCATGGGCGTACGATGACAAGATTTTTGCTTTGAGCGAGGATGGCGACACGTATGTCATCAAGGCCGGGTCGACGTTTGAGGTGCTTGGTACGAATTCGCTAGACGAATTCACGATGGCGACTCCGGCAATTGCACACGGAAGCCTATTTATCAGAACTGCAACGAAGTTATACCGAATCACTGAATAATTGATATTGCCGTAAGTTTTCGTACGTAAGCTTGTGGTTGTGAAGACAAGAGCAATTGAACGGGTTTCGGGAGGCAGGTATAATTATTTGCGGCAAGGTAATGCAACCTATTACGGTGTCCGCGAACCTGACGCTCACACCTCTTGAACTGCAGGATGCCGAAGAGCTCTTTAAGCTTACAGACGCAAACCGCGACTACTTACGAGAATGGTTGCCTTGGCTCGACCGTATCAAGCATATCGACGATACCAGGGCCTTGATTGAAGCAGCGCAACTTCAAGCTGTGCACAATAATGGAACACAGATGGCGATCCGTCTGCACAGCTGTATTGTCGGAATTGTCGGACATCGTCAGATAGATTGGCGGAGGCGACTGACTTCGTTAGGTTATTGGCTAGCAAGAGAGTTTCAGGGTTTGGGTGTAGTCACTACGGCCTGCAACGCATTAGTAACAGATGCTTTCAGCGATACGCGGTTGAATCGAGTGGAGATTCGCTGCGCTGTTGAAAACCATAGGAGTCGAGCGATTCCGAAGCGTCTGGGATTTCGACAGGATGGAGTAGTCCGAGATGCTGAGTGGCTCTATGACCATTTCGTGGACCACATCGTGTATCGAATGTTGGTTCACGAATGGTCTGTCGGCACCACAGAATCATTTGTAGCCCACGGCGGAGAGTGATTTCTATCGTGAATACCACAAGGCTCTGGTTGTCAATGTTCGCAATAGTATTCATCGGCGACTCGATGATTGCTCAGGAGTGGCCCCAGTTTCTTGGTCCCAGCAGGGATGGCCAATATAGAGGACCCGCACTCAATACTAGCTGGCCAGCTGGGAAGCCAGAGGAACTGTGGCGACGTTCTGTCGGTGAAGGATTTGCTGGTCCGGTAGTTGCTGAGAATCGTCTTCTTCTTTTTCACCGAGTGGACGATCTTGAAGTGCTTGAGGCGATGGATGCAGTTTCGGGAGCCCTTATCTGGAGTCATTACTACGCGACCGCCTACCGAGATGATTTTGGATTTGATGAAGGGCCTCGCGCTGTGCCTGTCGTTGCAAATGGTGTTGTCTACACCTTTGGCGCACAAGGCGATTTGTATGCCGTTGGATTGGAGACCGGAGAAACTCTTTGGCATGTCGATACCAAGGAACGGTTTCGGTTTCGGAAGGGATTCTTCGGGGCGGCTGGTTCACCGTTGGTTGACGACGGGCGCGTTTTGGTCAATGTTGGCGGTGAGAATGCGGGGATTGTAGCGTTTGACGCTACTTCTGGCGATGTCTTGTGGACCGCGACGTCAGACGAGGCGAGTTATTCGTCCGCGGTGGCCGCCGATTTAGGTGGTGTGAGGCACGCTATTTTCTTTACACGAACAGGTCTCGTTGGACTTAATCCCATAAACGGGGAATTGCGATTCGATCAGCGGTGGCGATCAAGATTGGGTGCCTCGGTTAATGCGGCTACGCCGCTAATTATTGGCGATCTTATCTTCGTGTCGGCATCTTACGGAACTGGTGCAGCTGTGTTTCACGTCGAGGGGACAAGCTTGAGTCGTATCTGGTCATCTGACGATGCTCTGTCGAATCACTATGCCACGAGCGTTCATCATGATGGTTACTTGTACGGTTATCATGGACGGCAGGAGTACAAGCCTAGCTTCCGCGCTGTTGATCTTCGCACCGGATTTGTACAGTGGACGGTGGAAGAGTTTCAGGCAGGCAGCGTGACTCTGGCAGGTAACCAGCTTGTCATCGTGAAGGAGACGGGGGAACTCATAATCGCTCAGGCGACTCCGACGTCATTTACTCCAATCGCTCGCACGCAGGTTTTGCCTTCAGTAGTTCGAGCGTACCCGGCAGTCGCTAAAGGACTCGTGTACGTTCGGAACGAAGATACACTGATCTGTTTAGATCTGAGATCTAAGAGCTAATCGGATTCTCTTATGGCAGCGGAAGTCTCGGTTAGATTTAACAATGATGGTTTTCGTTGTCTGTCTAAGAAAGCTCTCGGATTAAGAGTTTCGGTTGCCATGCTTGCCGGAGAGCAGCTAAATCCGAAGAGAACCGTCCTTAAGATCCGATCGTGATGATCTGATCTTGCCGGGTTTTTCGCTTGACCACTGGATAGTCTGTTTCGAGAGAGGTTGTATCTTCTATGGCTGAGCTTTCGCTAGTTGTCGGATTGGTTTTGATTTTATCTGCAGCCTGTTCGCTGTTTGAGGCCGTGCTCTATTCTGTGCCTGCCGGTCGGATCGAAATTCTTGAGCGAGAAGGTCGACCCTCAGGCCGACTTCTTAGGGTTCAACGACAACAGATCGACCGGCCGATTGGAGCCATTCTGTCCCTTAATACCATTGCGAATACTGGGGGAGGAGCTTTGGCTGGTGCGATTGCCGCACGAGAATTAGGCGAAGGCAACGTGATCTATTTTTCTCTGATTTTCACGTTGGCGATTCTGCTTTTCTCGGAAATTTTACCTAAGACAGCGGGCGTGGTTTATGCGCGTGGCATAGCTCCTTGGATTGCCTATCCACTACAGGGGCTCATTGTGGCGTTGAGCCCTCTCATTGCTTTGACTCGGGCGCTGACCAGGTTTGTCCTGAAAGGACAACAAGAAGATCGTGTGTCTGACGAAGAACTTTTAGGACTCGTTGGATCCGGTTTGCGCGCCGGGATTTTTAAACAATATGAGGCGAGCGTTATTCAAAACGTGTTGTCACTTGAAAAGAAATTCGCACGTGATGTCATGACGCCACGATCGGCAGTCTTCACACTTGGTGTCAAGAGTTCTACCCGTGAAGCGGCGGGAATGGACGACTTGAGCACGCATAGTCGAGTTCCGGTTTTTGACGATGACCAGGATGATCTCGTGGGTGTTGTACATCGGCGAGACGTTCTGGCGGCAGTGGCCGACGATCGTTTTGATCTAAAACTCGAAAAAATAATGCGTCCACTACATTTTGTGGTTGATGGACTTCCTTTAGACGAACTCTTACGCACATTCTTGGACCGGCGCCAGCATCTAGTCGCGGTCATCGATGAATTCGGTGTATTTGTGGGCATTGTGACTTTAGAGGATGTTCTTGAGGAATTGATCGGACGTGAGATTGTTGACGAATTCGACAAAATACCGGACTTGCGCGCCTACGCACATCAGCGGCGAGACGAACTTTTGCGCAGGCAGAGAACAAAACTGTGACGATTACAGCTAATGCCAACGTGCGAATTAAGTTAAGGCTAAAATCGTTCGCCGTTGCCTCAGAAGGTAAGCTACGGCTACTGCTAGAGTCATTTAGCAGGTTCCCATCCTTGATGAGCCGCGTTCTGACGCAGATTATTTCGAAACCGGTTTTGCTGGTGCGACGTCTTTGTTTCGTCTACGCTGCCTTAGTATTGCGAGCGACGTATTAATTAATTCGAGAGGAATATCATGTCTATCCGCTTTACTCTTACCGTTATTGGTTTTGCAGGTCTATTGGGCTTGGGGGTTGCCCATCAGGTGGCACTTTCAGCCGAGACGAGTTCCAGTGTGGGACCGAACTTGGGATCGACCGGACCAATTACATTCGGACCAGACGGCGTGCTTTTTGTGGCCGATAATCGTGCGGCTACAATTTATGCGCTGGAGATGGCTGGACTCGTAGCGGAGGGGACTCCAGGAACTAAGAATATTATGGGGGTAGATCAAAAGATCGCGGCCTTGGTAGGGATTGATGTTCGTGAGATTCAGATCGCCGATTTGGCAGTAAGCCCCATATCCCAGAACGCTTTTCTTTCTGTATCCCGTGGGCGAGGTGCCGATGCCCAACCCTTTCTCGTCAGGATTGATGGGACGGGGGCCATTGATGTCATTTCACTTGGGAACATCCGATACACAAAGGTCGAATTACCAAATCCTCCAGATATCAATCCAGAAGCTGAAGGCAACCGTCCGGTTAAACGGCGTGATGGGAGCTGGATTGCAAACCCCCATGTGAGGATGCAGACCGTCACGGACATGGCCTATGCTGACGGTCGCCTTTTTATTGCGGGTCTCTCAAATGATGAGTTTTCCTCGAAGCTTCGCTCGGTGGAGTATCCATTTTTGAATATTGATCAGGGTACGAGCGTGGAGATTTGGCATGCTGCCCATGGGCAGTTTGAGACTCAGTCTCCTGTTTATACATTTGTTCCGTATGAAGTGGACGGCGAACAAAACTTAATCGCTGGTTATCTGTGTACCCCGCTCGTCAAGTTTCCTGTGTCAGATTTGAAGCCTGGGGCAAAGGTAATAGGGAGGACAATTGCCGAGCTGGGAAACCGAAACCGTCCTTTAGATATGGTTGTATACAACAAAGACGGTCGGGACTATCTCCTTATGTCAAATACCAGCCGTGGAGTCATGAAGATACCAGCCGATGGTTTTGGAAGTGTGGATGGATTAGAAGTACCAGTTCCGGATGGCGATACGGCTGGAGTGATATATGACACGGTTGAGCAAATGACTGGTGTTGAGCAACTTGATCTTCTCGATGCGGGCCGGGCGATTGTCGTAGCGCGAGATGATGAGGGTGTTGCTAATATTGAAGTAGTGCCCCTTCCTTAATAGTTGAATTATCGGCACTTGGCTCAGGGTTTCCTGAGCCAAGTGCGCCACACAACAAAACACACAAAGATCGCAAAGCCACTTACCAATCCTTCCAATGGCAAAAGGAATGGGGCGAGGCTAAACAATCCTACGAACGTCACCGTCATTAAGATTAGCCGCCGCATCAGTTCGGTCCCTCATTAAAGTCGCAGCAACAATGGTACTCCTCGGGGCTAGACCCTAAGTGAAGCAGTGCACACTTCTGCAGTGAGGCCTATCTATTCTTACACTGCTTTCTGTGAGTTGCGTGTAAGCTGTTTAGCCTTGAGTTTTAGAGAAATCCAGACAATCGTCGCTCTTGTTTTCGGTGCGTCCACACTGACCTTAGCGCAGGGAACGGTGTTGCCAGAAGCTCCCGTCGCGGGCGAGAGTCTCGCTGTTGTTGCGTTCGCTAACATTACCGGAGAGTCGGGAGACGATTGGATTGGTATAGGTATCGCGGAGACGTTGTCTACAGAACTCGAAAGAGTAGGGCGTTTATCGGTATTCGACCGCAGCTCAGTGTCAGCTGTGCTCAAGACCCTCAATGCTCGTGATGAAATAGGTGACGAAAGACAGGTAACACTTGAAGCAGGCCGACGCTTGGGCGCCGATTGGATTGTAGAAGGAAGTTACCAGCGTAGCGGAGATCTGATCCGTATAACGGCTGGACTTGTTCGTGTGGAGACCGCATCTGTAGTCCGAACGGCAAAGGTTGACGGTTCGCTCGTAGAACTTTTCTCGTTACAGGATCGGCTGGTTTTTGAATTAATGCCCAGTTCGATCGAAACATCAGTTCAGGCTGCAGCACAAGCGGCAGCTACGCGGGAAGAAACTTCATTGAGTGAAGTTGGGAGCACAGACGAACCCTCCTCGAACGCTGCTATGTCCCCGCTTCTCTCCGATGTGCTCATCGATGGTCCGCCTCCACCGGAGATGCCAGATCTCATCGCCAGAGACGCAGATGGACGGGTAACAATGCGTGCGGTTCGGCTCAGCGAATCTTGGAGCTTAGACGGGTCACTCGATGAGGAGGTATATAACCAGGTTGCGCCCGTTAGTGGATTCATCCAGCAGCTACCTGATGAAGGTGACCCTGCGACAGAGAAAACCGAGGTGTGGGTCTTTTTCGACCAGGATAACGTCTACATTGCGTCGCGGTTGTGGGATTCTGCTCCTGAAGCAGAGTGGATCGCTAATGATATGCGACGCGACTCATTCCAGATCATCGACAACGACACGTTTAGTGTGGCGTTCGACACATTCTACGATCGCCGTAATGGTGTCGCCTTTATGGTGAATCCAATAGAGGGGTTCTTCGACTATGAGATTAGTGACGAAGGAACGATGGTCAATAGTGACTGGAATCCTGTCTGGGACGTAAAAACTAGCCGGTTCGACGGCGGATGGACGGTCGAAATGGAGATTCCGTTCAAGTCGCTTCGCTACAGACAGGGCGAGGCGCAGGTCTGGGGTGTCCAATTTGGTCGGCGTGTTCGTCGTAAGAACGAATCCTCTCATTTGACGCCGGTGTCAATCTCCGCTGGGCCTGGGATGTTTCGTCTCTCAGCCGCAGGTACTTTAGTTGGGATGGAGGTTCCCGCGAGCAACACGAGGTTCGATATTAAGCCTTATGGCATAGGGTCGGCCGCTACCGATTTAACGGCCGATCCAGTTTTTAAGAATCGCGGTGACGGAGACTGGGGAGTCGATGCCAAGTGGGGTGTCACACAGAATTTGACGGCTGATTTTACCTACAACACCGATTTCGCTCAGGTTGAAGTAGACGAACAGCAGGTCAATCTGACGCGATTCAGTTTGTTTTTCCCCGAAAAAAGAGAATTCTTTCTCGAAAGTCGAGGTATTTTCGATTTTGGCACTGGTCCTAGACCGCTTGGTCGTGGCCAAGGCACGTCAGCGGGAGGAAGAGGCGCGGGCCCAGCCGGACAGGGTGGCGGAACGGATGCTCCGACCCTTTTTTTTAGCCGTCGCATCGGTTTGGAGGCAGGGCAAACTGTGCCGATCCAGGGAGGGGGGCGACTGACTGGTAAAGTCGGTCGTTTTAGCATTGGAGCACTAAACATTCAGACGGACAACGAATCTGTTGGGAACGCGTTGGCCACTAACTTCACTGTGGTTCGTCTGAAGCGTGACATCCTTCGTCGTAGTCGAATTGGTGGAATGTTTACCAGGCGGTCAGTGTCGCTCACGGGTAATGGTGCGAATGAAGTTTACGGCGTCGACGGAGCTTTTTCGTTCTATGACAATGTGAACTTCAACGGATATTATTCCCGCACTCGTACGCCAGGACTCCAGGGTGACGACACAAGTTATCAAGGGGCATTTACATACAGTGGAGACCTCTACGGCTTTCAAGTAGACCATTTGTTAGTCGGAGACAATTTCAATCCAGAGGTTGGGTTTTTACGTCGCGACGACTTTCGGCGGACGTTTGTCGCTGCGCAGTTCAGTCCCCGGCCTCGTTCCTTGTCGACTGTACGGCAATTCACTTGGGGTGGGAGTCTCGATTACATTCAGAACGGATCTGAACAGCTTGAGACACGGTTAGTTCAAGCGCGTTTCAAAACCGAGTTTGAAAACAGTGATCAGTTTGATATCGATATCCTGAAAAGCTACGAACTGTTGACCCAGCCGTTTGAAATTGCCTCGAACGTGACAATTCCAATCGGGGGATACGGTTTTCAGGATCTTTTCCTATCCTATTCGTTAGGCCAGCAGCGGAGGTTCTCCGGTTCTGTTTTCGTTCAGCGTGGTGAGTTCTTCAGTGGTGATATTACGGCATATGGCTATCGCCGCGGACGTATGGAGGTAACACCGCAGCTATCGGTGGAGCCGACGGTGGCGATCAATCGGATCGATCTACCACAAGGACAGTTTACCGCGGCGCTGGCTACTAGTCGGGTAACCTACACGTTCACGCCACGGATGTTTCTCGGAGGACTCATACAGTACAACTCCGCAGGTGACTCTTTGAGTACGAATGTTCGGTTTCGCTGGGAATATCAGCCAGGGAGTGAGCTGTTTGTGGTGTTCAACGATCAGAGAGATACGTCTCTTCGTGGTGCGCCGATGCTGGAGACTCGAGCGTTCATTGTAAAGTTTACGCGGCTTTTACGGTTTTGATACACGAGTGATGCACCGTGACTTTTCGCAATCTTCAAATAACACAGGTCAGAGCCTGAGGTTGCACTTTCATCATTGCGGCTGGTGAACCTCGCCAGAGTTTTAACTCATCTTCCACAAATTTGAAACAGGATTCACTAAATAGTTGTTTCGCCTGCCGTGATCATTTACAGAGTCCCTTGTGCGCGTGCGGAATTAAAACAAAGCATGCTTTTCTGACAACGATGACAGCAAAAGTTCTTCGCTGAGTTATCTCGGTCCCGTCGGTTCAGCTTTTTCCTCGGCACGATTGCCACTAAGGATGTTTGGGACGGATCGATTTCCCTCGTGACACGCATACTCGAAGAGTTGTTCCTCCATCCCACTCATCGGTATAGCTGCGGTCCAGGGCCCTGTCCACACTGTCGGATTAGTGACGGTGATTTGGTAGTCGATAATCTCGGCGGCAACGCGCGTAAAACGCTCGATCACATGATGTTCGTCTCCTCCAAAAACGGTGCCATCGTTTCCGACTGCGCGCCCGTGGACTTTCTGAGTGAAGTTTGTGGTTTCGACAATCAGTGTGTTGTCTTCCCAGTGGCCACGCGAGTCTCCGAGCCACTGACGTATGGTGGGTGATACATGAGGGCGTCCGTCCAGGGGAATGATACGAGCATCATGAATCATCTCAACGATAATCGCGACGTAGTTCGGGGTTTGCAGAATTTGATAGTTGTGGTTGTAATATCCAGGCATCATCAAACCCGGCATCCCACGCGTAATACACCGATCGTAAGCGCTCAGATCCTCCCATGAATTAATTTGAGTGTCAGAGTTTGAGGCGTCTGCGTAAGAATCAGTGCGTTCGCTCAAACTCTTTCGTTCCGCCGCCGTCACCGGTGGCAGTCTCCCATTTGGAGGGTCCACAATGAGCGAGGTGTTCCTGGATAACGGACCACGCTCAAGCCAGAAGCTGTTGTAAAAGCCGGTGGGCATGGACGGTGAGATCCCACCCGATGTAATTTGTCTCTGATTTCGTTCGGCCCATTCTTCTTCTGTCAGAACTTGTTGTTCCCCAAGGTCATGGGGGCGCTCCAGAGGTGTCCTGGTTGTGTTCGACCATGTTCCCTGTAGGTTCGGATGGCCCCAAGAGGTCTGTGGTGGTGACCATGACTGGGGTGTACGCACCGTTGTTTGTCCAGCAATCGCGCTATTTGGGAATAGCAGAGGTGCAGACAGCAACACAGCGACGAAAACTGGGTAGCTCATAAGAACTTCCTTTTGCAGTCCAGAATTTAAATTGTGCCATTTTGTTGTTCTAGACAACATTTTATTTTGCGACACCGTCCGTGATACTGTAATAGCCAAATTTAAGGTGTTACTTATCACTGCCGGGAGGTTCTTTGTAATGGATTCGTTTCGGAATCAGTTGCTCACAGCCAAATCTAAGTGGAAAGTTCGCGGCACAGTCTTTTTGTTCTTGCTAGGTATCAGTTTTCTTGCTCCCACGATTGCGCTTGCCCAAACCGCAAGTATCGCTGGGGAAGTTAACGATACCACCGGTGGTGTGCTGCCTGGGGTAACGGTTGTTGCGGCAAGTCCTGCACTGATTGAGGGTTCCCGCACCGTCGTGACAGACGGGACGGGCTTGTACCGAATCATCAGCCTCCGTCCAGGCACCTACTCTGTAACCTTCACGTTGCCTGGTTTTGGCACCATCGTTCGTGAAGGGATCGAACTCCAAGGCTCGTTTGCCGCGACGGTGGACATTGAGCTGGCCGTTGGGGGTGTGGAAGAATCGGTGACGGTCACAGGCGCAACGCCGACGGTGGACGTTCAGCAAGCAGAGCAGCAGGACGTGTTTAGTTCAGATGTGCTGGAAGCTCTTCCGACTGGCAGAACCGTTCAGAACCTGGCCGTCCTCGTACCTGGAGTCGTTTCCACCAAGCCACCGGGAGTCGGTGGAACCGATCTTCTTGACCTGGCTCAGATGTCGGTCCATGGCAGCGAGACTAGCGACTATCGTGTCCAGCAGGATGGTTTTATCCTCGGCAATGCGTATCAATCGTACAACGGCTTTGTTCCTAATATGGGTTCCAGCGCTGAAGCGACGGTCAACACGGCTGGCTCCGGGGCTGACTGGTGGGGAAGCGGTCTGGTGTTGAACGTTATTCCGAAAGAAGGTAGCAATACCTATTCAGGTGACATCTTCGTAACCGCGGCGACTGAGGGCTGGCAGAGTGATAACTTGAGCGAGCGGGTCCAAGACTTAGGACTAACATCCTCTAACAGACTCAAAGACACGTACGATATCAACCCGTCGTTCGGTGGACCGATCATCCAGGACAAGCTGTGGTTCTATGCGTCAGGACGGATGACCCAGGTGCGACAGTTTGCCGGCGGGACGTGGCACAACAAGAACGCGGGAATTGCCGACAATTGGACGTACGATCCCGACTACGATCGTCAAGCCATCTCAAACAACTTTACCAATAGCGGAAATACTCGTTTTACGTACCAGGCCAACCGGACCAACAAGCTCGGACTTTCCTACGAATATCAGCGAGCGTGCGTGTGTGATCAGGCCGGCATCGGCACAGCGGGTTGGGGTCAAAGTCTTCGGGTTACACCCGATGGGGCATACGATGCCACGTACCCCGATACCTGGGCGGGGGCGACCACCTGGACCTCGACTCCAAGCAATCGCCTATTGATCGAGGCAGGGTTCATGCTTCGCAACGAAAAGAATGGCTCGAGTGGACCAAGGCCGGCGGAAGGAGATCCAACCCTTGGCTTAATCCCGGTGTTCGATTTTGGGACCGGGTTTGGTTATCACGGGCGGCTGCCGGTCGTTAGCACCATCTATTCGTTCTTCTCGACCGTGCAACCCCAAATGCGCGCGTCCGTCTCGTACGTAACGGGTACTCATTCATTTAAAGTTGGATTTAACCATTTGTACGCCGGGACGTCACGCTACGACACGGACAATAATCACAACCTCCGGTACTTCCTTTACAACGGATTTCCCTTCTCGATCGTTCAATCCGCCGCGCCGTATCATGAGAATATGAGGCAGTCTGAGTCTGGTATCTACGCACAGGACGTGTGGACGATCGATCGCCTCACACTGAACCTCGGGGTGCGGTTCGACCGGTACCGTACGACGGCTCCGCCAATGGTGTTCGGACCGGGACCATTGACCCCCGATCGGAACTTCACCACGCCCGAACTTGACCACTACAACCAGAAGGACATCACGCCGCGAGCCTCGGCGGTCTACGACCTGTTTGGCGATGGGAGAACGGCCATCAGGGTGAGTATGAACAAGTATGTTCAAGGGCATTCCGTGGATATCTGGGACGGTAATCCGGCTGAGCTGATCACACGCAATCCTGGTCGGGATTGGGTGGACGGCAACTTCAATATGACGGCCGATTGCGACCTGTCCAACCCAGCAGCTCAGGGTCCCGCAGGTTACGCCGCTTTGGGTTCGGGAACGGACTATTGTGGGCCGATTCCCTCCGACTGGGGGCAGGCCGTTTTCACACCGAATACGCGGTTTAATCCAGATACCATCTCAGGATGGGGCAACCGGGGTTGGAATTGGGAGTTCTCGACGGGCGTGCAACACGAGCTGATGCAAGGCGTGTCGCTCGACGTCGGCTACTACCGAAAGATCTTCGGTAACTTGTTGGCAATCAATAATGAAGCGTTCGGACCTGAGCTTTTCGATACGTACAACCTCACTGCACCGACCAATGCTGGACTGCCGGGTGGCGGTGGCTATGAGGTCGGTCCGTTCATTGACCCCAAGCCTGGTGTGCTTGACGCTGGGATTCCCAACAGTAACTATCAGACGTTTGCTGACGAGTTTGGGGATTCCTTCCGTCATTGGAACGGCGTGGATGTCAACCTGAACGCACGGCTCCAGAACGGCCTCCAACTGGCCGGCGGCTTTAGCACCGGTCGCATCAGTTCGGATAACTGCGACGTCGTCAATAAGACAGGTCCAGAGGCCCAGTTCTCGCTTGGTGCGCCTTCGCCAGGAGCCTACGCTTCGCACCGACTGCACTGTGGCGTTACAGGGAATTATCTGACGAACGTCAAGGCGTACGGGTCGTACGTAATTCCGAATATAGATGTTCAACTCTCGGCCACGTACCAGAACCTGCCTGGGGCGATTATCGAAGCTGACGTGATCTACACTCCTACGCAGGTTTCAGCGAGTCTTGGTCGTATGCCTACGGGGGGTGGGAACATTGGAGCGCAAGTGGTTGCTCCCAACTCGCTGTATGGTGAACGAATGCAGCAGCTTGATTTTCGTGTTGGGAAGATCTTGTATTTCGGCGGGACGCGCACGAACATAAATCTGGATATCTATAATGCGCTTAACGCAGACTCAATCTTGGGGGAGAATGCGAACATGGCGACCTTCCGCCGGGTGGATCGGATCCTCCTGGGGCGTGTCGTTAAGATCAGCGCGTCGTTCGGCTTCTAAGTCGAGTTCGGTTACCGTTAAAATCTCACAGGGCTCTGCTCCCTTAAACCGGGGCAGAGCCCCTCGTGTTTTCAGGTAAGTGTTTCATCGCAACGTTGAGTAAACGGTGCAATGCAAGTTCATCACACCGGAACAACTGATAGCCACCTAGCCGGAGGACGCGGTCTGGTTCTCGCGTGGCCATTGTTGTTTGCGTCAGGACTGGCTGTCCTAGGGTTCTTACCAGTGGTGACGCGCAACCCGCATCTGCTCTGGTCTATCTGGGGTGCCGCCGCCTTTGTGGGGGCTTGGAATGTCCTTCTGTTGGCTAAATCGTTCACTCGGAAACGAAGACTGACGGTCGAGGTCGTTTTACGAAAGCAGCACTATGTCCAGGCATGTGCCCAGGTATCGATCTTTCTCTACTGGGGATGGCACTGGCGTGAAGTCTATGACTCGGTGTATCTCCTTGCCGCGCAACTTCTCTTTGCGTATGCGTTCGATATGCTGCTTGCATTTTCTCGACGTGACACTTATACGCTCGGCTTTTCGCCGGTCCCGGTTATCTTCAGCATCAACTTATTTCTCTGGTTCAAGGCCGATTGGTTTTATCTGCAGTTTTTATTAATAGCTGTCGGCTTTGCAGCTAAAGACTTCATTCATTGGAATGTCGGTGGCCGCAGCGTTCATATCTTTAATCCCTCCTCTTTTCCTCTGGGTCTCTTTTCTCTTGTGATACTGCTGACCGGAACATCTAGTATTACTTGGGCCTACGAAATTGCTAACACATTGAATTATCCGCCTCAGATCTACTTATTTATCTTTCTCGTGAGCTTGCCTGGACAGTTGCTTTTCGGGGTTGCCACGATGACGATGTCGGCGGTCGTCACCATGTACTTATTCGGATTGTTTTACTTCGCATTAACCGGCACTTACTACTTCTTTGATTCGTACATCCCGATCGCTGTGTTCCTCGGGATGCACTTGTTGTTCAATGATCCGTCGACGTCGCCACGCACTGAATTTGGACGAATTATGTTTGGCGTGTTGTATGCGTTGAGCGTGGTTGTCATTTACGCCGTGCTAGACCGAGTTGCCGTGCTGACGGTGTACGACAAGCTGCTGGCGGTGCCAATCATGAATCTCATGATTCAAGCTATCGATAGAGTGGCACGCGCGAAAGTATTGAGGCGTTTTAATCCGGCGGGGATCGCGAAGAGTCTGACGGGGCCTCGACGGAATCTAGCCTACATCGGGGTGTGGACGACTGTGTTTATCGCGATCAGCTCTGCCCAAGGGGTCGGCGACAGCCATCGTGGTGAGTGGGTACCGTTCTGGCAACAGGCCTGCACCGAGGGACGTCCGTACGGGTGCCGAAATTTGGGCACGCTGGTCTCGAACTATTGCCGATCGGGCTCCGGCTGGGCCTGCAACGAGTTTGGTGTCTTGCTCAACCCACGCCAGCAGCCTCAGTTCGCGGCTAGGGCATTTAGAGATGCGTGTGACTTCGGTTTCGATCCGGGATGTGCCAATCTTGAACCCGGCACATCGAACACATTTCGCCGGGCCCCACCGAGCATCGCCGACTATCCGATCATCCTACAGGGAGCAAAAGGACCAATTCGGAATCTGACGCCCTTGGAACTCTACGAACGTGCTTGCGTGCAAGGATTTTCGGATGGCTGCCAAAAGGCAAAAAGTGCTATAGGAACGGAACCTCCAAGTTAACAAAATGAAATCATTGCAGCTATGCGCTGGCTCGTCTCGTAATGACTCTGCTGGCCGTGGGTAGGCCGCCCAGACGTCCAGCGCGGGCAACGAGTGGTTCGACGGGAACGGGGTTGCGGCGCACGTTGTTACATGGAGTCCCTATACTCCGAATTGTCGCAGATGATAGTCGAGATGTTTCCAGCTTAAGACACCCCACTCGGGTCCCGATAACGGACCGAACATTGGGTGCGCAGCCCACTTGGCAATAGGGCCTCGCTTTCCGAAGTTCTCGATTAACGTGTGGAGGGCGGATACATCATCGTGCCATTCCGAAGGCACGGTCGTGAGCATCTCGGGAGCAGTTTCAATTTTTCCCTTCGGCCATGGTAACCAGTAGACAAGTAGTTGTCGCAGCGGTTTAAAACGAAGGAACCCAGGTTTTTCTTGAGTGTTTATTTCGCCCAAAGCAACACGTAATTGATCGGCAACATGGCACACCATCTGGGCAGCGTGCATTTTCCCCCAGTGTCTAGAGCTGTTCGGTTCAAGTTGGGCGACCCTTCTTTGGATTGAAGACCGCGCATCGAAGTCAAACAGTGTTTTCATAGAGTATCGTCCTTAATATATGGTTCAAGCAGTCGCAACTGAATTATGGTCGAACTGTGCCCTTGCACATCGACGAACTTGATGTTGCCGTATCTAGATGAAGGGCGCTGTCGTATGCTCGATCTCGGGCGATAGAAACCTCAACTGACTAATCAGCCGTAAGCTTTCGAGTCTTTATTTTCCAGCCATCAGACGTCTTCACATAGATGTCGTCATAATAACCAGAAGCGACTGCTTTTATTTCAGAACCACTCACGTCATTCAATACCCAGTAGGCGCGGCCTTTTGCGCCATCAGAGGTCGGTGTGATGACGAAACTACTGTTTAAATGCCTGCGCTTGTTGTCACCGGTCTGACCCTGATAGCGTTCAGCCCGCTCAGCCAGCAAGGCTGTTTGGCCCTTAACACTTCCATTCCTTCTGGTAATTTCGCCGTCCTCAGAGAACGCCGACACAAACATCTCTGCATCCTGGAAATCACTTCCTTGATTGTAGAGGCCAAAAAGTCTTTCGATCTCGGCATAATCCTTCCCAGTGAGTTCCATGGTCGCACCACGTGTTGACGATGAACCCAGCCATCCAACTCCAACAACACCAACAATAACGACGATAGCCACAACCAAAATTCCTCGACTCTGCATGACTCCTCCTACCAATTTCCGTGTCTTAACGAGTTGTTTGTTCATCAGTTTAGTACGGGCGGTTCAATGAGGCGGGGGTAAACGCGGTATATAGACGTGACATCGTTGTTTCAGTCGCGAAGCGCGAAGGTCGAGAGGGAGTGTCCTGAGATGATGGCGACGTACTGCTTGCCACCTGCTTCGTAGGTCATCGGGCCGTTGACGATCTTGCTTCCGAGGCTTGCCTTCCACAACAGTGCCCCGGTTTGAGCGTTAAGCGCCTGGAAATAGCCGGACCGGGCGCCGGTAAACAACAGATCGGAGGCCGTGGTCAGAATGCCGCTGCGGATGACGTCAGTCATCTCGAACTTCCACTGCTGCTCACCGGTGAGCGCATCCAGCGCCAACACGGCACCGTGCCCGCTCGCATCTAACCAGTTGTTGATGGGACCGCGGGTATTCGGCACGACGGGAGCATATGGCACGGGGTTGTAGGTTCGTGGAAAGTCGCGCGTCCGTCCTGTGAACGATCGTCCTTCGACGTACTCTTGCGGTGCGGCGTCGAACACAGTTGCGTGGCCTTCCCAGGCGGGGATGTAGAACATCTCCGTCCGCGGACTGTAGGATGGTGAGTACCAGTTCGTCGCACCCGCGATACCAGGATAGGTAGGCGCACCGGGGGGTTGTGGAGTTTCGACGGGGCGTCCACTGTCATCGAGTCCCTCCGCCCAGTTTACGGTCACGAACGGTTGCCCCTGGAGAAACCGGCCCGTTGCTCGATCCAACACGTAGTAGAACCCATTGCGGTTGGCCCACAACATCACCTTAAACTCAGTGTTGTTCCGTGTGATATTCGCCAGGATTGGAATCTGGACCGCGTCGAAGTCGTAGGGGTCGTCCGGGGTGAACTGGAAGTGCCATTTCAGTTCTCCAGTATCGGCATCCAGCGCGACCACCGAGGAGGTGTAGAGATTGTCGCCCGGACGTTGAGCCCGGTTGTAGTCGGGGCCCGGGTTACCGATTCCCCAGTAGGTGAGGTTGAGCTCCGGGTCATACGACCCCGTGAGCCAGGCCGCGCCGCCGCCGTGCTTCCACGCCTCCGGGTCGCAGTAGGTCTCCGGATTGGGCGGGCACGCCTCCCACGTCTCGTGACCCGGTTCACCCGGCCCGGGAATCGTGTGGAAGCGCCACGCCTCCTCGCCCGTCTCGGCGTCTAACGCGGCAATGAACCCTCGGATGCCTTGGTCACCGCCGGTCGTCCCGACCAGCACCTTGTCCTGGATGGCGAGTGGGGCCAGGGTGAATGCGTAGGCCAGGGCTAGGTCGGCCACCTCTACGTCCCACAGCTCCGTTCCGCTCGTCGCATCGACGGCCACGACGTGGGCGTCGAGCGTTCCCATGAAGACCGTGTCGCCGAGGACCGCCACCCCACGATTGTTCGCTCCGCAGCAGGCCAAGTGATTAGGTGATGTCGGGTAGCGGTAGATCCAGAAGACTCGTCCCGTTCTCGCATCGAGCGCGACGATGTCGTTGGGGCGCTGCGTCAGGTACATCACCCCATCGACCACCAGCGGCGTCGATTGCCACCGGGCCGCACCTCCAGTCTGATAGACCCACTGGAGACGCAAGTCGTCGACGTTCTCCGGAGTGATTTGGTCGAGCTCGCTGTAGCGCTGACTGAAGTAGCCCCCCGAATAGGTGAGCCAGTTGTGGGGTTCGACCGCGGCGTCCCGCAGACGCTCGAACGACACCTGGCCGGCTAGGCTGACGGGTATCAGTCCGCACAAGACCACAGCGAATAGGGTTCGCCCGGCCATTGCTGTTGGGGACATGATCGTCGGCCTTTCATAGGTGCGAATTACACCAGTTAGGCTGAACAGGCAGATCATACTGAACCAGTAAACTGGGTCAAGCGGTTAGGTCGAGAGAAAGGAAATGGCCGCGGCCTCGCACGAAATCAGCGGTGTCCTTAGTATCGCAAGAGAGATGCTACTTCTGGTCGAGAATGCGTTCGTCGGTTGCGCCACAGGGCACTATCCGACGGTTACTCAGGACCTAGTCTAAGGATGTTGCCCAATCCTTAATCTTCGTTTGCCAATACTGAAAAAACTTTCATCGGGTCACCATTGATACACTAATAATATGCTCTCAGGTTTGACAGTTCTCGATAGCGTTGACGCATTCGAACGTGTCGTTGTGGCATCAGAAAAATGCCTGGTTTTGTTGTTCAAGCACAGTGTGACGTGTGGTACTAGTGCAGAAGCGCACGATGAACTTGTAGCGCATCTCAGTGAAGGTTGGCACGCCATCCAATACGCCATTGTCACTGTGCAGACTCATCAGGATGTTTCAGACGCAGTGGCAACGCGCTTGAACGTGCGACATGAAACGCCGCAGGTGCTATTGATTCAGGAAGGACGTGTGGTGTGGGAGGCGTCTCACTTTCGTGTCACCGCCGACGCAATTAAGAATGCTATCGATCAATTACAGGATAGCGCTGATTAGGTGCAACGTTGGGCTGCTTATTTCCTTGCCCACACAACAAATCCCAAAGGGAAACGGGTTTGGGACGACTCGAGTCGTGAGACGAGTGGGTTCAGCACGTTCAGGAATACCCGACTCCGACCGCCTGCGTTGACGGTCTCCCAGAGCACCTGTGCCCGATTCCCGTGATGGAGGATTTCCACTTCGGTGAAGTGGCGGCACAGGTAACGAAGTGAGTCCCAGGTGAATCGATAGTGGTCCTCGGGGTCGGGGTGGTAGCGACAGAGGAACCGGGTCGACAGAATAGCGATTCCTCCGACCTTGAGCACTCTCCGAATCTGGCTGATGGCACGTGCAGGATCCCGTAGGTGTTCGAGGACCTCGATTGCCACTACCGTGTCGAAGTAGTCGTCCTCCCATTCGAGCTCGTGAATATCGCAGCAGATGTCTGGCTTGCGCGAGGGGTCGACGTCTAGGGTCACGAGTTGTGTGTGAGGGATAACGTTGGCGTACGGGGCGCCCTTGGAACCGATGTCGAGTAACAACCCGGCACTTAAGCGTTCGAATTGACGCGTCAATAGCCGGTCGAGACTCATCCGGTTCGCCGATCGCATGCGTAGCGTCGGAATCCTTGGCCACAGGTTCTCGCGCAGGTATCGAATCATTTGCAATATAAAAATGGTGCCGGAGAAGGGACTTGAACCCATACGGGGGGTGACCCCCACTGGATTTTGAATCCAGCGCGTCTGCCAATTTCGCCACTCCGGCGCAGCCCAAAACAGGAGAATGTGTTCAGTCTAGGGTCTTACGGTTCCGTCATGCTTCCACAAGAAAAGTCTGCGAGTGTTTCCCCGCTCATCCGTAAACTCGTCAATCTGATCTGCTGTCCAATCGCCCATACTAAAAGCGTGAGAAACGATACGTGCACCGGCCTTCAGTTGCTCGGTGAGTCGTGGTCGTAGTTTTAGGTTTGAAGAAGACAAAAGATACAGTGTAACAACGGTGGCGTCAGATACATCTACTAGCATAGCGTCTTGTTCGATGAATGTAACTAGGTGACTGACACCTGCCCGTTCTGCATTTGCGTTTGCTTCCGCGATGCGTTGCGGGTCGAAGTCTATGCCGACTCCACGAGCTCCAAATCTTTCGGCGGCTGTGATTACAATCCTTCCATCTCCACACCCGAGGTCGTACACAACATCCTGGCTCGTGACACCTGCTAGTTGAAGCATGCGGTTCACAACATCCTGTGGCGTGGGTACAAATGGCGCCAGGCTATTTTGTTCCTGGGGCTCTAGGTGATTCCTGACAGTTTCCGCAGAAAACATTGAACCAGTAAGGATGAGTGTTGCGAGGAGGGTAAGAAATGTTATCGGACGAACCATAGCTTTTGAAACTCCCTTGTTCCGCGTACTTTATAACAGGACTGCCGAAAACGATTAAAATCCAAATATTTGGATGCGGAGAGATTTTATTTTGGGCATTTGATAAAAGATGTCTTAGACAGGCATTTACCTATCGTGAGGTGACCACCTAAACGAACTATCAGCATATCAGAGACTGATGGAAATCCAGCAAATTGCTTATTTTGAGTAGTTTCCGGTTGTTAGGAAGTCATAAATAAGCTAAACTTAATGGCTTAGCACTAAGGGAAAACTCCCAGTATAAGGGTCATAAATAGCGGGGGGCAGATTGCAATTTGAGATAGGAGACAAGGTCATATACCCGAATCACGGAATTGGTGTGGTCAATAGTATTGAGACTAAGACCATCCTCGGCACGACGTGCGGTTTTTACTCACTCCGAATGGCTTCAACCGAAACTACGGTTCTGGTGCCGATTGATAACGTGGAGGGTGTGGGCCTCCGTGGGGCGATTGCTGACACTGAGGTCAAGAAACTCTTTACGCTTTTGGGAAATGGCAAGATCGACAATCATCAAAATTGGAAGGGCCGGTTCAAGGACAACTCGGACAAGATGAGGACTGGTTCGATTTACGATGTAGTCGATGTGCTTAAAAGTCTCCATTATTTGAGTCAATCAAAAAATCTCTCGTTTCGAGAGAAGCGGATGCTCGATCGCGCAAAATTTTTGGTTGTATCTGAAATATCTGAGGTCACGGACGAAGAGGCTGAAGAAGTCGAGGCCAAGGTCAGTAAGGCTCTTGTACGGTGTCTGGCCAATCGGACTCGTCTGCTTACCAAGGCAAAGACTGCCAAGGCAAAGACTGCCAAGGCTAGGGTCAAGAAAAGCTCGTCTCGGACTACTGGGCGTCGAGCGGCGAAAGCTTCTTAGTACCTCAGGGTCTTTCCCTATCAAAACGTGGCCTGTCCCGGTTTTCCGGGTCGGGCCTTTCTTGCGTCTGGTGACGCGGTTCTAGGCCTGATGGTCGAGTTGTTTCGTAACATTATCACCGCTCTTCGTTCTTTACTGGCGTACATGAGTGTCTCTCTCTGGGTGATTCTCTTGGCACCTCCTGGTATGTGTCTGGCAGTGCTATTCGACTGGCCCCAGGTTCTTTATTGGTTGGGTCGTGGAGGAGTTAGGCTGGGACTCGGGACCGTTGGCATTACCTACCGAGTTGTTGGTCAGGAACATATTCAGCAGGATCGGGCGGCGGTGTATTGCGTGAATCACTCGAGCAATATTGAACCCCCTATTTTGTATATGAGTCTTGCCACAATCCATCCGCGGCTCCGCATTCTCTACAAGTCTGAGATACACAAGATCCCGGTTTTGAGTCGCGCTTTCGACATTGTTGGGTTCGTTCCGATCGCACGACAGAATAGGCGACAGAGCATGCGGGCAATTGATGAGGCCGCAGAGGCACTTCGTGACGGAAATTCATTCCTTGTTTTTCCTGAAGGCACCCGAAGCCGAACCGGTGAGCTAAAACGGTTCAAGAAAGGCGGGTTCATTATGGCCATCAAGGGAGGGGCAGCCATAGTGCCGGTGGCGATTCAAGGGACTCAAGCGGCAATGCGAAAGGGTAGCCCGATCATTAGACCGGTGACTGTTAGTATCCGTTTTGGTTCCCCTATCGAGCTTAGCGACGTTGGAATGGCTGACCGTAACAAACTAATTGAGCTAACAAGCAAGTCCGTAAAATCACTTCTCGATCAGGGGCCGGTGACAGACCTTGAAATCTTATCGGCCAACAAAAAAAGATAGAGCCCATGGTTCTAAAGATGCGCCATCGGTTGCGGTAATCCCTTCGAGTAGATCGACACGAAGAGTTTGAAAACGTGTGAGTTCTTCTTGGAAGGTGATCTCAAGAACACGGTTCCTGGCTCGGTAAGCGATGTCAAAGCGCATTTCCCCGGTATTTGGGATCGACTGGTTTGTTCGTTGGGGATCGGAATATGACACTTTGATCCTGTTTTGGAACGAATCAGAATCCATGTCACGGGAAAACTGGATTCGGACGGTTGTGTCACTTGGTACATCAGTGTCGTCAACTAGTGGGGCACTGAAAATTACTTCCGGTGGTAGTCCAATGCGTGGTGCTTGTGAGACAACACGCCGTTCAGGTGCAGTAGGCGGGTCAGCCAAGGCAATCTGGTCAGCGGAGATCAAGACCATGCCTGCGTGCATTCGGACAGAACCGGTAACCTCAAGCCACCTGCCGGTGTCAGATCGCGCCTGAACATCAAGATCGAATCCCTGACCTTGAGGTTCTCTCCCGATAATCCAGATGGCAGCATTGGCTGAGATCAACACAAAATCCCAGCGACTTTCTCCCGGAGCTTGCGGGAGATCCGCATAAAGGTTGCGACCACGAAAGCGGCCCGTAACTGTAACCAACTGGTCTAGATAAAGTTCGGGATTGAGAGCGAGCGATCGTAATGTCACGGCTGCTGTTTCTTGAGCTATTCGTGTGGCTGTTGCCACCAATACTGGAAGTTCACCCGCAGCAGGCCAGGGTTTGTTGAGTATCGAGACTGCAAGGCGATCAAAAGGTAAGTCCTTGGTTCTTGGATCTTCAGGTTCGAGACGCCCAACATCATAGAATTGACCAATTACTTCCAGGAGATTATGTGCTCCTGAACCTGACGGAGGGACGTCGAGTGCGAGTAGACGATTGTTGTCGTCGACCAAGTAAGTCAGAACGCCATCATCTTCAACCGTCGCGTGCACGATGACCTCTTCGCCGTGGAAGAAAATCGGTGAGTTTGATAGTGATTCCAGTGTCGCGACCCGTCGACCGCCAGGTTGTGCATACCCGACTAGAGGGAAACTCCAAGTTGTAAACGCTATGTGGGCTGCCAGCAAAAGCGGAAGCTGTCGAGGTCGGTGCACCACCTTAGCCGCATCTTAGCACGCGTTCGTAATCGAACCTTGACCGCAGTGCGCTAGGACCATAGAATCGCTGGCCACTTCTTTAGTCAGCTTTAGTCTGATGCCAGAGCAGATCTCAGAACTGACCACCAACAGGCTCTCGCTTTATCTTCGTTTTCTCAATGAACTCGATGGGAGGGGGGTTAAGACGGTGTCGTCGAAGGTCTTGGCTGAACAGTTTGGCTTAAATGCTGCGCTAATTCGGAAGGATCTGGCAAATTTTGGTGATCTTGGTGTACGGGGTGTTGGATACGTTGTTGAAGATTTGCGACAAGCGCTTCGTTCTATTCTTGGACTCGATCGTCGGCTTGGAGTCGCTATCATGGGTGCTGGGAACCTGGGTCTTGCGCTGGCAGATTATCCTGGATTTCGTCAAGAAGGATTTAGGATAGTTGCCTTATTTGACAATCTGCGGGAAAAAGTGGGTTGCGTATCTCGAAGTGGTGTGGCAATTCATGACATTAAAGACCTGAAACAGATTGCCCGCCAGGAAGGCATTACAATTGCTGTGATTGCTGTTCCAGAAGTCTCTGCTCGTAACGTTGTGCACATTGTCATTCAAGCTGGAATTAAAGCCATACTCAATTTCTCGCCTGGGGCGCTACGAGTGCCAAAGGATGTCAAACTCAAGAGCGTGGATCTGACCGTTTCCTTGGAGAGTTTGTCGTTCTATTTAGCGCGTGACATGGTTCGTAACGTAAAGAGCGATTAACATGAGTCGAAAAAAGGCGCTGTCTCACGTTGACTCGAAAGGGCAGATCCAGATGGTCGATGTCGGGGACAAGGCGGAGACCGTACGCGTGGCAATTGCGCGAGGACATATTAAGATTGCCTCGCGGGCTTTAAAGATGATCAGGACAGGCGGGCTTTCTAAAGGAGATCCGCTTCAAGTGGCTCGTGTTGCTGGGATTCTTGCTGCGAAGCGGACCGCGGAGTTAATTCCGCTCTGTCATTCCATCCCTCTTTCACACGTTGAAGTAAATCTTTTAAGCCGAAGGACAGGGTATGACATCGAAGCACGCGTCAGCACGACAGCTCAGACCGGCGTCGAGATGGAGGCACTGACAGCTGTCTCGGCGGCGGCCCTTACCGTGTACGACATGGTGAAGGCTGTGGATCGCACGATGGTAATTGGAGAAATCCGTCTGGTGGAGAAGACGGGTGGTCGATCTGGTACATACCGGTCGAAATAGGAGCGAGATGGGCACGACATCGATCGTTACCTTGGCCGATCTTCCCTTCTATGTCTGGGGCCGCTATCCCAAATCGGCTCTGGTGCGCCGTTGCACAGCTGACGGGTACGAAGTTTATTCGTCTCGTGAATTCTTTGACGACACTCGAGATTTAGGTCTGGGACTGCAAGACGTCGGAGTTGGACCTGGCGATCGGGTAGCGATTATCAGTGAAAGCTGTCCAGAGTGGTTAATCGTTGATCTAGCCATTCTGACTATTGGCGCTGTGACCGTTCCGGTATATCCCAGCTTGCCGGCGTCGCATCTACGCTTTATCTTGGCTGATTCTGGAGCCACGGTGGCAGTCGCCTCCGATGAGGCTCAGGCTGCCAAGGTGCGTGAAACGTGGGCCGAGTTGCCTAATTTGCGCCTGCTTGTCGTGATCAGTCCACTACCTGACAAACCTCGAGGAACACAATCAGAACGCGAAACGACACTTGTAGAGATGCAGGCTCGAGGCCATAAGCGGCTCATGCATGAGAACGGTCTTGCCCGTGAGTACAAAACAGCCGCGACGGCTCTTACTCCAGATCGATTGGCTACGATCATCTACACATCCGGGACTACCGGTGACCCGAAGGGGGTCATGCTCACCCACGGTGCCATTGTTGCGAATCTCCTTGATGTGGATACGATGGTCAATATTGTTCAGGAGGACCAGGCCCTCTCGCTCCTACCTTTAAGTCATGTGTTCGAGCGAACGGTGGTGTACTTGTATCTGTTTAAGGGGGTATCTCTCACTTTTGCAGAGTCGTTGAACACGGTTGCGCGTGATATGAAGCGCGTGTGCCCGACAGTCATGACCGGTGTACCACGTGTCTATGAAAAGTTACACGCACGTGTGCTTGAGACTGTTGAACAAAACTCGGCCTTGCGGCAGATTCTTTTCCGATGGGCGCTGATGGTTGGGCGGACCTGCGCTGAGGCGGTCAGTAATGGTGAGTCGTTGTCGATTGGCGCTAGATTGTCACATTGGGTGGCAGATCGGCTCGTTCTTTCCAAAATCCGAGCGTCAACAGGTGGTCTTCTTCGCTTTGTTGTGTCAGGTGGTGCGCCGTTGCCGATGCCAGTGGCTGAGTTTTTGTTTGCTATTGGCATTCCCGTACTGGAGGGGTATGGCTTAACGGAGACTGCTGCAGGTCTAACCCTCAATCCGGAAACAGCCCCGCGACCCGGTACGGTAGGAAAGGCACTGCCGCAAGTTGACGTCCGCTTTGCAGACGACGGGGAGGTGCTCGTTCGTGGTCCGAATCTGATGTCGGGTTATTACGGGAAACCAGAGGCAACAGCTATTGCATTTAAGGGTGGCTGGTTTCATACGGGTGATATTGGGAAACTTGACGATGGTTATCTCGTCATTACGGGACGTAAAAAAGAGCTATTGGTCACGTCGGGTGGAAAAAATGTTGCGCCGGTACCTATAGAACAGCAACTTAAACAAAACATGTTAGTCGCCGAGGCGATGCTTGTCGGCGATCGACAGCGTTTTGTTTCGGCCGTAATTATCCCAGACTTTCACGTCTTAACGATGCGACTCCAAGCGTCTGAAGACACGGATTGGCAGACGCTGGTTACACGAGAAGACGTGCGTCGCCTGTTTGGTGAAATCGTAGAATCAGTGAACGCAGATCTCCCTGACTATGAGAGCATACGAAAATTTGTACTGCTTCCAACTGAACTAAGTATTGCCAGTGGAGAACTTACCCCGTCACTTAAGGTCAAAAGACGGGTTGTTATGGAGAAATGGGGACCTTTAATTAATGAACTCTATGCTGGAGAGTAAATAGTTAGAACAGTCTGGCGTCTGTAAGAGGCCACCACCTTAACTGCACTCTCCCGATGATGTATTTTTGTGGGACTTGTCCCCAGTGGCGACTATCAGAACTGTTGTTCCTGTGGTCGCCCATTACAAAGTAATACGATTCTTGAACGATTTCTGGACCGTGGTTTTCGTGGCTGCGAAATTCTGGCGGCACATACAGATCTGGTTGGAGAATCTCGTTAACGTACACTTTTCCGTTTTCGATCCGAACGGTGTCTCCCTCTTGGGCGACGATCCGTTTGACGAACGATTTATCGGGGTCACGGGGATAGTAAAGCATTACGATGTCCCCAGGTTGCGGCTCTCTGAAGAATCGATACATCGCCTTGTTGACGATCAGGCGATCCTGATCCTGTAGAGTTGGTTCCATGCTCCGGCCTTCGACTCGGGCAACTTGAAATCCGAACGTTACAATCAACGTTGCATAAACTGCGGCCGACGCAAATGTTTTGACCCAGGCGAGTATTTCCTCACCAGCACGATGTAGAAATGCAGTTCGCTTATCAAGAGGGTCTTGCTCCGGCGATTCCGTATCTCTGGATTGGCCGCCTGCTACTTGAGATAACGTTTCGTCTGGTGTTTGCGGACTCTGCTCGGTCACCTGGTTTGTATCGCTCGAGACTAGAGGTTCAAGTGATCCCGAAGTTTTTTGGTCTGGGCCCGACTCACTGGAATTTCCGTTCCCTTGAGATCCTGCATCTTTAGGATGTAGTTCCGACTGAACCAAGGTACTATCTCCTTGACTTTCTTGATGTTAACTAAATGAGATCGGTGAACCCGCCAAAATACCTCTGGATCGAGAGTTGACTGTAGCTCATCTAAGGTACGGTAGTTAGAAGTTCCGATCAACCCACTAGTTACAACAGTGATGATGTCGTTCGCTAATGATACGTAAATGATATCGCTCGATGGGATCAACTGAAAAGACTTTCCTACTTTAATTGCTAGTTGGTCACGGCGTGTTTGTTGTTTAGTAACATATTCGAAAAGACGTTTGAGCTCTGAGGTTGCTCCACGTTCGGATGTTAGTTGATGGCGTACGCGTTCAACCGTTTGACCGAGGCGTGTAGGTTCGACGGGTTTCAGTAGGTAGTCCACAGCATTAACTTCGAACGCCTCGATCGCGTACTGGTCGTATGCCGTTACGAACACAACTCGTGTATCGATGTTTTGGGCGAGGAGCTCGCGGGCGACTTCAAAGCCAGTTCGACCTGGCATTTGGATGTCAAGCAGAACTAGGTTGGGACTCAGTTCTGCTATTAGCGCTAACGCTTCGACACCATTTTTCGCTTGGCCTACGATTTCGACGTCGTCCAAGCGTTCGAGCTGAAAGCATAATTCTTGCCGAGCTGGACGTTCATCATCGACCACGAGCGCTCGAATGTTCATCTTCGTATCTAGGCTGATGCGGGCTCTGGCGTGTTGAGCACAGGAATCTCAATTCGTGCGCACGTGCCGTGTCCTGGACTACTTTCAATTTTGAGGTGATAGTTCTCACCGTAGATCACACGAAGTCGTTCGTCGACGTTACGAAGACCAATACCGTCAGCACGTTTGCCGCTGAGTTCGCTCATCCCTGTGCCATTGTCGATAACTTCAATGATCGTATGCCCGTTATTTTTTCGGCTTCTAATTGTTACGCGGCCACCACCCACTTGGTGTGCCAACCCATGCTTGATTGAGTTCTCGACAAGAGGTTGAAGCAGCATACTTGGCATGATGCTCTCTAGGCTGTCGTTACTAATTTCCTTCTCGATGATCAAAGTAGGACCAAAACGAACTGTTTCGATGTCAAGATATTCATCGATGGAAGTGAGTTCTTCGCGGAGCGTCACAAAGTGCTCTTGGGTCCGGAGAAGTTTTCGCAAGAGACCTGACAGCTTCACGATGAGCGTCCGGGCTGTTTCTGGTTGAGAGCGAATGAGTGACGAGATCGAAGTTAAGGTATTGAACAGGAAGTGCGGGTTGATTTGATTCGCGAGTGCTTCTAGTCTGGCGGAAAGGAGTAGCTTCTCTTGTTCTTGAAGACGATGTTCAATCCGGGCAGTGTTCCAGATCTTAAGGGGGATTGTGACACTTAACACGGTTGCCAATATCACTACGAAAGCTAGCCAAGCATTCGGAGGTTGCATGTGGAACAGATGGGTCCCGAATCGCAGACCGAGACCTAGACGAAGTAGTTCGAGCCCAACAGGGACTGCAACTAGGATCAAGCGCCAGTCGAGTTTGAACCGACTCATCATTTGCCAAGTATCTCGATGAAGGTCAGTGAAAAATAAGGGAGAAAAATGCCAAATCGCTTCTTTTGGACACCCTTCTCGTAGCCCTCCGCCGCAAAATCCGCAGCCAACGGCAAAGGGCATTGCGATAGCCTCTCCTGCCAAAAGCGCAGGCGCGCCGACGGCTGCGCCGACTATCGCTCCTGCGTACGGACCTGCCACCAATCCCGCAAGAAAAGGCCCCACGAGAGAGAGGTCACTAGCGTTGTAATTTAACAAAAGTCGAGCTGCCACACCTCCGCAGAGAGGGACACCAAGGGCTACTGCAAAAACCAGACGCTCTCGCCAGGCACGTTGTTCGGTTAACAGAATGCGTCGAAATTGTTTGAACCGGACCAGCATTGTAGCCAAGACCGCTACAACCGCTAATTTGACAACCAGTGTTGTCAGGAGTAACTGCGATGCTGAAAGGAGCTTTACCTCTACCGGCATGAGTCAACGCTCACTATACCGATGGCCTCGCGGTTATGTCAATCTTCAATCATCCACAAGGTGTTATGATTAAAGGAGTTATGATGAATCCATTCATGGATGAGCTTGGCAGGCGGGTCCTGTTGTGCGACGGAGCGATGGGAACGATGCTTTACTCAGGTGGTGTCTTCGTCAATCGGTCATTTGAAGAGCTCAATCTCACAGAACCTGACCGCGTCACGTCGATTCATCGAGCTTACCTTGAGGCCGGCGCGGATGTAATTGAAACTAACACCTTTGGGGCCAACGCGCTCAAGCTGAGAGGGTTTGGTCTGCATGACCAGCTGCGCAGGGTCAACCAAGCCGGTGTCGATTTAGCTCGAGAGGTAGCTGGAGATCGCGCTTACGTAGCAGGTGCAATTGGACCCCTCGGCGTAATGATTGAGCCACATGGCCGAACCAGTCTCACGGATGCCGAATATTACTTCCGAGAGCATGCAGAGGCGCTGAGTGAAGCGGGTGTCGACCTTTTTATTCTTGAGACGTTTCGGGCTGTAAATGAGTTACAGATTGCTGTTCGAGTCCTGCGAGCGACATGTGATCTGCCGATCGTTGCTCAGATGACGATTGTAGATAATGGCGGATCACCTGATGGGGTGGAACCGGAGAACTTTGTACAACAGCTCGTCGATGAGGGTGTGGATTTGGTAGGGGTGAACTGCGGAACGGGGTCGGCGTCGATGCTCGAGACAGTTGGCCGGCTTGCGGCAGTGACTGACCTTCCGTTAGTGGCTCAACCAAATGCTGGCATGCCACGGGAAGTAGAGGGACGAACGATGTATTTGTCGTCACCCGTTTACTTCGCCTCTTACGCACGTCGTTTCGTTGGTCTTGGGGTGCGTTTAGTAGGTGGATGCTGCGGAACAACACCCGAACACATCCAAGAAGTCAAGGCAGCGATTTCTTGCGGTACCTGAAGGTACTGTATAGTTCGCGAGAACTAAAAGGAAAAATAACACAGTGATTTCTTTGTTCGAGCAGTCCGATTCCTCACGTGAGGACACTGTTGTAGCAACTTCAGATGCGGCATCGCGCGCGCTATCGGTCACAGTCGTTGAGCAAGACTTTGTCGAGAAGGTTTACGAAAAAATCTCGTCTTGGGACGACCTGTTTTTCGGACCTACTCTTCAACGTGGACGACTCGAAGCCATTCGCCGCTTGCCGATTCGCCCTGGCCAGAAAGTGCTCGAAGTAGGAATTGGGACGGGCATCAATGCCGTGCTGTATCCTAAAAACTGCGTGGTCACTGGCATCGACTTTTCGGCTGCAATGCTCAAGAAGGCAGGTCGGCGAATTGCCGGCCATGGTGTTAAGAATATTGAACTGATGCAGATGGATGCGGCGGACATGAAATTTGAAGACGAGTCCTTTGACATCGTCTATGCACCTTACGTGATTAGTGTGGTTCCAGATCCTGTCCAGGTTGCACGCGAGATGCATCGAGTTTGTCGCGTTGGGGGGTACATGGTTGTCCTGAATCATTTCAGGAGCCAAAACCCAATATTGGCATGGGTTGAGCGGCTCCTGTCCCCGCTAACAGTGTGGATTGGTTTCAAAGCGGATGTGGACTTGCCGGCGTTCCTCGCGCAGACGGGATTGGAACCAGTGTCAATTGAGAAGGTTAATATCCTTCGAATGTGGTCACTCGTTACATTTCGTAAGACCGCGTAGGGTGAGTCCCTATGCACGAGCGTGACTTCTTCAATGAACAGTCGGAAACGAAAACTGGGAGTTATTCTTGCCTGCGTTGCCGTTCTCGGGCTGAGTATTCCGTTCGGTGGATTCGGCGAACGCGAAAAGGTCGTTTACCCCGTGGGGTAAACGACCGCGATCGTGCACTGTTTTCCAAACTGCGTAATTATCTTGTCCGGGTTGATGACACTGTTACTTGCCAGAAGTGTCGTCATCGCTTCGAGATTCCATCTCATAAGAACCTCTCTTTTTTTGAGGGAGGTAGGCTACCAGAGACCTGGAAGAATTTTCCACCTGACGCGATCTAAGTAGCGTTGATAGGCTGAACCGAATGATTCGGACATAGAGCGCTCTTCCCAGGGGATGGCGAGGACGAGATACGTGGTGCTGATGGCAGCGAACACTAGCCGTGTCGTGGGCATGTTCGGACCTCCGAAGACAATAAGGATCCACCCAAGGTAGACAGGGTGGCGTACCCAGCGATATGGTCCGTGAATACGCAGTTCGGTCGCTTTTCTGAGGCCTGCCAGTTCAAGCGGATCTAGTATCGAGATCGCGAGTGCGATGATTGCGAGGCCAGCAGCCTGCGCTACCAGCGCGAGTGCTTTTAGCCAGCCCGTGGCTTCGTAGACCGTTCCCGGTAGGTCGCGCCAGAGCAGGCAAGTGATGGCAAATAAAACACTGGCGACCCATACGTATGTTGCTCGTTCGAGGTTCAGCGGTAAATAGCGTGCTAGCCAACGTTTGGCACCGGTTCTAGCCATGAAGCTGTGGTGGGCGGCAAATATCCCGAAGAGGAGAAAATTAATTACGAAGGCCACAAATGGATTATCAACGTCTGGCGGTTCGTTGAGTGTTAGAAAAAAATAGGTGAAATACAGTAGTGACAGAACAAAGATGAGTCCACTAAGCCAGGCATACAGAAGTGTCGCTAGGTGTTTCATTGTCTAGATTTCGTGACCTCGCATAATTATACGAATCATGTCTTCCAATCGTGGTTCTCGCGTCGTTATTTCTGGGATCGGTGTGGTGTCACCGTTTGGAATTGGCCGAGAAAAATTTTGGGAAAGCGTAAGCCAAGGGAAAAGCGGGACCAAAGTGATCAGCGCATTCGAAACGGAGGGGTTGCCGTGTCGCGTGGCTGCGAGCGTACCCCCAGTGACTGTAGAAGACCTGCCTCCCGTTTCGTTGTCTACGGGCGTCGACTTAGCTGATGTGGGTCGCAGTCGTGCCGATCCTCGGCGTTATTCTAGAACGTCGCTGATTGCGGTGATCGCTGCACAAGAAGCTTGGAACGACGCTGGTTTAGGTGTCGGTGAATCGTCGGCTGGGGTTATTGTTGGGAGTGGTGCAGGTGGTATTGACGTCGCGGAGCGTCAGTATCAGGAATATTTTACAGACAGCTGGAAACGCGTGACTCCTTATGCCATTCCTGTATCAATTGTTGGAATGGTTTCCAGTGAAATCTCGATCGCACTGCGTTTACATGGAATTAGCCACGTGCTGTCTACTGGCTGTACTAGCTCAACCGATGCTATCGGGTACGCAGCGCAGATGATTCGAGCAGGTGAGGCGGATGTGCTCCTCACGGGTGGTGCTGATGCGTGCGTAACAAGGGGCATGATGCTCGGGTTTGCTCGGATGAGAGCTCTTTCCACACGCTATAACGATCGTGCCGAGGAGGCATCACGGCCGTTCGAGCGTGACCGAGATGGATTTGTTCTAGGCGAGGGAGCGTGGCTTATGACTGTGGAGAGAGAAGATCGCGCGCGTGCGCGTGGAGCTCCGATCTACGCCGCTGTTGAAGGATACGCTTCGACTTGTGACGCCTATCATCGCGTTCAGATGGATCCCAGCGGTACTGAAATTATCGCAGCGATGCGAAAGGCAGTTGAGCGGTCTGGTCGCACAACTGAAGAGATCGATTACGTTAACTTTCACGGGACTTCTACGCAATTGAACGATGCGATTGAATCGCGTTGTGTGCGCAGGCTGCTTGGCTCTCGTGCTGATGATGTCTCCGGTTCATCAACGAAATCGATGATTGGGCATCCGCAAGGAGCTAGTGGTGCGTCTGGAGTTGTGACGAGCGCATTGGCAATGTCCAGAAAATTTATCCCTCCGACAATCAATCATATTCACCACGACCCAGCGTGCGACCTCGATGTCACGCCGAATCAAGGACGCGCTTCCGAGCCCCAGACAGCTCTTTGCAACTGCCTGGGTTTCGGTTCGAAGAATAGTGCGCTTGTTCTTGGGGCAGTGGAAGATTGAGAAGTTATGAGTGGCACGGATGATGTCATCATCGTGGGCGCCGGTCCGGCCGGTTCCCTCGCAGCACTTGTACTTGCTCGTGCTGGTGCTCGGGTTCGTCTTGTTGACCGCGCGACGTTTCCCAGACCAAAGTTGTGTGGCGACACTGTTAATCCGGGCGCGGTAGAAACACTGCGGCGATTTGGGTTGGCAGATAGCCTGGAGGTACGTAGTCTCCCGATTAGCGGCATGATTCTGACCGGTTTGCGCGGTACTGTGGTTCGGAGTTTATACGGTGAAGGTAATACCGGAAGCCCGGTTCAGGGATGGGCAGTCAGTCGTCGGATTCTAGACTCTGAACTGGTTGCAGCCGCGATCGATGCCGGCGCTCAGTTTGACGAACGAGTTTCTGTTGAGGGTCCGATCCTAGCGAATAGTCGAGCAGGTTCATACGTTAGAGGGGTGCTGGTGCGGGGGCGCTCCGGTAAATCAGTTAACCTGCCTGCGGCTGTCACAATAGCAGCCGATGGGCGCCGTTCTCTCATAGCTAGAAAGCTAGGACTCGCTCGTTCTACGCGATACCCACGCCGATGGGTGGTGGGTGGCTACTTCGATGCTGTTGAGGCGCTGAGTTCGTTTGGCGAGATGCACGTGCGCCAGGACCACTACATCGGAGTGGCTCCGGTACCAGAAGGGTTGGCCAATGTCTGCGTTGTGTCCCCGGTGAGATCTAGATTTGCCGAGCCTGAGATCTTACTTCGGCAAACGGTTGCATCTGATCCAGTCCTAGCTCACCGTTTTTTACGAGCCAAGCTTGTTGGTCAAGTTACTTCCTTGGGTCCGATGGGGGTTGATGGTGGCGGTGCCGGCCTTCCGGGACTTCTTTTGGCTGGAGATGCTGCTGGTTTTATCGATCCAATTACCGGCGATGGAGTACGGTTTGCTCTACGTGGTGGTGAATTGGCTGCTCTGACGGCACTCTGGATGATGGAGACGGGCTGCCAAGATGGCCACGAGAGACTCAGACGTCTTCGGGCTACCGACTTTAGCTGCAAGTGGCGTTTCAATCGAGCCGTTCGCGCAGTTGTTGGATCGACGCTTGGCGTCGCAGCAGGCAGTATGGTTGCTGACCTCCTGCCGGGCGTGTTGCGGCGAGTCGTCGAGTATGCAGGTGACACACAGCTATGTCGTTTGAGCCGGTAGCCTGGGCGACGATGTCAGGTGGCACTATGGTTGCCGGGCTAACATTCGGCTTCATCGTATTCACGATGGTCGCGGAGGCGCAGGTCTCGAGGCGGCATACGCGCGCGTTGCGGGCCCGTGGCGCTATTGAGCCTGGGCGAGATGTCTACCAAGTTATGCAAGTGGTCTATCCGTTGAGCTTTGTCGTAATGGTGGTGGAAGGGGTTCTCTACGGGATTGCAGGTCCAAAGTTATGGATGTCTGGCGCGATTCTGTTTTTCACCGCTAAGCTGCTCAAGTATTGGGCTATTTTTAGTTTGGGAGAGCGCTGGACTTTTCGAATTTTGGTTCCCTCAGGTAATTCACTCGTTGCGCATGGACCATATCGATGGATGACTCATCCAAACTATGTCGCCGTGATTGGAGAACTAATTGGGACCGCGGTGATGATGACATCAGCAGTGACGGGCCCGCTGGCGATCGTTGGATTTGGGGTGCTAATTGGGAAGCGAATCACAGTCGAGAACCGAGCGCTCGGTCGTCTATAATCGATCTAAATGTTACAGGCTATGCGCGTAATGATCAGGATTCTTACTGTCTGCGGTCTCCTTCTGAGTGCGACGAACGTACAGGCGCAACCCACAGACAGCGCGACTCTTGAGACAGAGTTTCACGAAGACTCATCCAGGGCTTTTGCCCATGGTCAACTCAATGAGGTTGAAGAACTTGCTGCTGCGCGAGAAGAGAGTGATCCTTCTGCTGTTGCCGTTCGTGCCAAGGTCTTGATGCTGCGTGGTGATTATGCCGGAGCTGAAGCGCTGTTGACGCCAGTGGTTGAATTTGCGCCAGCGAGTAGCGCAGGATTGGAATTTGGTCTACTGCTCGCTCAGGTCGGCCGGGTGTCGGAGGCGCGTCCTTATCTTGAAGACGTAGTTAATCGCGGTCTCTCATCGCGCCGAGCGGTGGACAAGTACCGTGGCGGCCTTGGAGCGCGAGCGCTCGGTGACTTTCGTCAAGCCAACGGTCTGTTGCGTTCAGCCGCGTTGGCCGCACCCACCGATCCAGCTATTCAGGCTGCATGGGCCGAGCTTTTTCTTGAAAAATACAACAGGGCTGATGCCGTGCAGTCGTTTACTGAGGCATTGAAGCTAAATGATGAATGGGCGCCAGCCCATCTCGGGATGGCGCGTGCCTTGGTAGATGAAAATCCTCCGATCGCCAGAATGTCGGTTGACCGTGCTTTAGAGATCTATCCTAATTACGTTAACGCCCATCTTTTCATTGCTGAGCAGGAACTTGGCGATCGAAATGTTGAAAAAGCTCGTGAGTCGATTGCTCGGGCTCTGGAAATTAATCCTAAGAGTTTAGAGGCACGCGCTCTTGTGGCCTCGATGGCATATCTCAATGACCAGACATCGGAGTTTGAGGCAGAAGTGGCTAGTGCGCTTGAGATTAATCCTGCATATGGGGACATCTACCGGATTGTTGGGAGTCATGCGGCAAGGGCATATCGGTTCGGCGAAGCGGTCGTGCTGGTTCGACGAGCTCTGGAGATTGATTCGAGTAATAGCCGTGCCTACGCAGAACTAGGGATGCATCTGTTACGTACCGGTGATGAGGTAGGGGCTCGGGAGGCTTTAGAGCGGTCATTTGCTGACGATCCATTTGACGTTATCACGTACAACCTACTTGGCATGATGGATACGCTTGACGAGTTTGAGACATTCGAGCGGGGCGACGTCATAGTTCGGCTACATCCTTCAGAAGCGGATATTTTAAAGGATTACGTTATAGATCTTGCCCAAGAAGCTCTGGATACCCTTTCGATACTTTACAACCTTCAGGTTGAGGGACCGATTCTCATCGAAATCTTTCCACGTCATGACGACTTCGCAGTGCGCAATTTAGGACTGCCGGGAATGATAGGGGCATTGGGTGCCTGTTTTGGAAAAGTCGTTACGATGGATTCGCCCCGCGCACGCCCTCCTGGCGATTTTAACTGGCGAGCCACCCTCTGGCACGAGATTGCCCATGTGATCACGCTGCAAATGTCCAGGCAGCGAGTTCCGCGATGGCTGACTGAGGGTATTTCTGTGTACGAAGAGCAGCGTGCGCGCACTGCTTGGGGACGTGACCAAGAACTGGTATTTGCCCAGGCACTTAACGAGGATCGAGTGCTTTTGTTACAGGATTTGAATAGTGGGTTTTCTAAGCCTGAAACGATCTCACTGTCATATTTTCAAGCCTCGGTCTTGGTTGAGCATATCGTTGACTATTACGGCGAGCCAGTGCTCCACGAATTAGTCAGCTCTTACGGAGAAGGTCTTGAGACGGACGAAGCGCTCACTAGTGTTGGCCTGGATTTTGAAACGCTGCAGATCACTTTCGATGAAGCGATAGACAAGCGATTCGGAGACTTAAGGCAGGCACTCTTGCCTATAAAGGAAGAAGAGAGAATCGACTCCTCGGAAAAGTCTGAGCAGGATCCTGCTGAACGCCTTGAAAATAAGCGTGCCTTGGCGGTTGAGTACCCAGGACGGTTTGCGGTTCAGTTTTCTCTTGGGAAAGCCCTGTATGAGGCGGGTGAGCTTGATGCCGCTCTGGTGCCATTAGAGCGGGCTGTCGCATTAGCACCGATGGCAACCGGGATCGATAGTCCTAGAGGATTACTCGCGGCGATTGCGCAAGAGCAGTCCGATCAGGAACGGGCGATGCGCGAGCTTGAACTCCTTCTCCAGCACGATCAGACATCACTCGAGGCAGCGCGTCAATTGGCGGCGTTAGCGGAAGAGGCGGATGATGAAGATCGAATGAACCTCGCTTACGATCGTGTCATCGGCATTGATCCCTTCGATCCAGTGCCTCACCTTGCGATCGGACGAATGGCTTTGGCCCGTGGCGACGCAGTGACGTCGATCCGTGAATTTCAGATAGCGTTGGCGGCTGACCCTGTCGATCGGGTGTCCGCATATTGCGATCTTTCAGAAAGTTATTTGATGGCGGGTGAATTCGAAAATGCCAAGCGTTCGGTTTTGGCTGCCCTCGAAATGGCACCAACCTACGAGCGAGCACAGGAGCTTTTATTACGCGTTGTCGAGGAGGAGTCGTGACCCTTTTTAGATATCGCTGAGCACAGGGTATTTCTTGCAGTGGTCCTTGGTGTCTGGTTTGGCGTGTGGGGTGCTTTACCGAATCGGTTCGGGCCCCGGGCGCAGTTAGCTGATGACTTTGGATGGCTGGACCAGACATTTAGATAAATTGGTGCATTTCCCCTTCCTCTGAACGATGCGGTGTAAAAGTTGCGGAACTGAGATAGCCGACAACGCTTTGATTTGCTTTGACTGTGGGACGGCCACGACCCAGCCAAAGAATGATTCACCTCGGCCATCGTTACCGGTCAGCCGGTCGTGGGTGACGATTGCGTTGAGTTTTCTTTTGTTGTTGGCCGTTGGTTTCTTCTTGGTGATGACTTTTAGCGGCGAGTCGGTTTCCTGGGCCGTGTGGCTTATGCTGATGACAGCAGGAGGCTTGTTAGTTTGGCGCCTCAGGCTATAAGTCGATTAGAGACATCCCGTATATAGACACTAATTAAATCAATGGCGCTTGTGTATGACTCATTGCGAGACAGATTGCTCTAACGCTTGTCCAGCGAGACATAGTCTCTTTCGTTTTCGCCTAGATAGATCTGGCGTGGACGTGCGATTTTTTGTTCTTTATCGTCGAGCATCTCCAGCCACTGAGAAACCCAACCCGGTGTTCGCCCAATCGCAAATAGCACGGGAAACATGGACGGCTTGAAGCCCATAGCTTCGTATATCAACCCTGAGTAGAAGTCGACGTTCGGATATAGTCGGCGGCTGACGAAATATTCATCTTCTAGTGCAATACGCTCCAATTCAAGAGCCACATCGAGACGTGGATTCTTTCCGGTCTCTTCGAATACTCGATACGCTTGGTCTTTGATGACCGTCGCTCGAGGATCGTACGCTTTATATACCCTGTGCCCAAAGCCCATCAGGCGTCCTTCGCCATTCTTTACTTGTTTGACAAAATTTGGCACTTTGTCGATCGTTCCAATGGTAGCGAGCATACGAAGGACTGCTTCGTTGGCGCCACCGTGCAACGGACCATAAAGAGCAGCAGCAGCTCCGGCTAGCGAGGCAAACGGGTCCGCCTGTGAGCTACCAATGCTACGCATTGCACTTGTACTACAGTTTTGCTCGTGGTCCGCATGTAAGATAAACAGGACATCGAGAGCTCTCTCTAGAATGGGGTTTGGTTTGTAGGGAGATTCGACTCGCCGAAGTAGCATACTCAGAAAGTTTCCGACTAGACCGAGTTCGCTTTCGGGATAGACGTAAGGCTGACCGATACTGTGCCGATATGCGTATGCGGCGATGGTTGGCACTTTTGCGATTAGACGCGCGACTTGTGTCGCACGGGCATCTTCATTGAAGATTTGTTTCGCGTCTGGGTAGAACGTTGATAAGGCCCCAACCGTGCTGAGAAGGATGCCCATTGGATGGGCGTCGTATCGAAATCCCTCCATGAATTTCTTGATGTTTTCATGGAGCATCGCATGCTGGTTTAACTTGTCTTCCCATGATTTGAGCTCGGGGGCTGAGGGGAGCTCCCCGTTAATCAGTAGGTACGCGGTTTCAATAAATGTACTGTGCTCGGCCAGTTGTTCGATGGGATAACCTCGATATCGAAGGATCCCCTTGTCGCCGTCGATAAATGTCACGCGACTCTGACAAGAAGCAGTGTTTAGGTAAGCTGGGTCGTACGACATCATTCCAAACTCATCGGGGTCAACCTTGATCTGCCGGAGATCGAGGGCACGGATAGTACCGTTGGTGATTGGAATTTCGTACTGCTTTCCGGTTCGGTTATCAGTAATTGTTAGCGTCTCAGGCATACTGGCTCTCTGTTTCCTTGGTCAGGTCTTTCTATCATTGAGTTCATAGTTGTCCAGTAAAGATGAGCCTCTAGGTCCAGGAATTCGGTAGCGTTCGTCAATCCAGTTCCGAAGGTCAATTAATTTGCAGCCTTCTGAACAGAAAGGGCGCCAGTCCCTATCAATAGGTCGACGATGACACTCGACACACATGTTTTCATGATCCACTATCGACTTCCGATTTACCGTTTTGCTACGTTCGGGTGTGTCTGGACTCAGTCCCACCCGAACCGAACGTTAGATTGTATCAGTCAGAGAGCTTGAAACTGTAAGGTCAGTGAATCGATGGAGCATTATTGTCCACTGACGGTCATTTTCAAGGCATAGAGGGAGGTGCGTGCAGTAATGAACAAAGTTCTGCCTTCGGAGCCACCAAACGTTAGATTTGCTGGTGTTTCTGGTACTGCAATCGATGTGACCGGCGTACCACTGGGGTCGTAAACTGTAATGTCTTGGCCCGTAAGATAGATGTTCCCAAGGTCATCCATTGTCATTCCATCTGAACCCTGTGCAATAAATAAACGTTTGTCAGTCAAAGATCCGTCGTCCGTCGGTGTGTAGACATAAGTTCGTCCAGCACCGTGATCGGCAATGTAGACACGTCTTCCGTCGGGTGTCCCGATGATGCCGTTCGGTCGTTCTAGGTCGTCCACCACCCGGCGGACCTCGCTTTTGTCAGGCTCGATGTAATAGACGTGGTGTCCATTAATTTCCTGATCATCGTTAGATCCGTAGCGTGGATCACTGAAGTAGATCCCACCCTTAGGGTCGATCCACAGGTCATTCGGGCTGTTTAATCGTTTGCGGTCAAACTGATCTGCCAGCACAATGGTCTCACCTCCTGGCGTTATTGCTGTGACTCGCCGACGTCCCATTTCACACACGACCAAATTCCCGTCGAGATCGAACCGCAACCCGTTGGCACGCCCACTCTCTTCGCGGAAAATGGTTACACCTTCACTGGAGGTCCAGCGCAAAATACGTTCATTGGGGATATCCACGAAATAGAGGGTGCCATCGGCGTCGGCAGCTGGTCCTTCTACAAACCCAAACCCACCGGCAACTCTCTCCACCCTCGCGCCTGGAGCAGCCAAGGTCGATTCCTGTGCGAGCGTTTCCCAGGACAGAAGCACTACGGAAACCACGACGGTTGCGATGAGCGTCCGGTAAATCATCGACCGACGATCTCAAGTGGTTGGTCTAGTGGAATTTGCATAATGATCATGTGGACTGTGTTTGTCCCGATATCAATCGCCGCGATTCGCATGGTAGCTGTTTAGCAAGCAGCTACCATGCACTATCGGTGGCGATATTGAACCGTTACATCAGTGCCGAGTCGTGGCGCCTTCGAGAATCGGGTGGCAGTTAGTCATTCCACAAAAAAATGGAATCAGACTATTTCCCCGCTTTGTAGAATCCAACCGACGGTTGCTCCTGCCAGTATAAGCCACGTCGAATTCGGATTCCACATTGCAAGCGCAACTGCAGATCCCACAGCGATTATTGCGCTGGGCACATCAATGACGGTCGCTGGAACAAGATGCCAAGTGACGGCGCCCATGAGTCCGAGGGATGCTACGACAACACCATCGAGCAGTGCACTTGCGATACGCGACTTTCTGAGTCTCGGAATTAGGGGGTGCGTGATGGCAACGAATATGAAGCCGGGTAAAAAAATCGCGATGGTAGCGAGTACTGCCCCCAGCCATCCCTGCAGTAGATAGCCGATGAACGTTGCGGTGGTAAGGACTGGTCCGGGGGTGACCTGTCCGATGGTGATGGCATCGATTAACTGTTGTTCGGTAAGCCATCCCCATTGTTCAACTAGATCAGCCCGCAAGAACGCAAGGAGCACGTAGCCACTGCCGAAGAGAACCGATCCAACTTTCACAAAGAATAGTGTTAACTTCGTGAGAGTGACAGGAACGGACAGGGCGAGGGGGGGCATGGCTGCGACTGTTGCTGAGCTGCCTGCTATTGTCACGAATAGGCCTGAAAGAGCGGCGCTCCAGATTCGACGTGACATCACGAAAACGATTGCACCACCCGCTAGTAGCACCAGTTCGTTCACCCCGAGTAGCGATAACGTTGCCACTGTGATTGCAAGGCCGAGCCGACCAGTGTTGGTGATTGCGGCCCGTCCGAGCTTCCAGACCGCCTGAAGGATGATCGCTACGACGACTGGGCCTATCCCATACATAAGCCATGAAACCTGTGGTGTATTGCCAAATTTCATGTAGCCCCAGGCGATCGTTCCAACAATTAGCGAGGAAGGTAAGATGAAGGCGATACCGGCTATTGTGAGGCCTAACATCCTTCCGCGTCTGAAGCCGATGTGTATGGCCATTTCGGTAGAGTTCGGACCTGGAATGAGATGAGTCGCACCGAGGAGATCGAGAAACTCCGTATCGGTCAGCCAGCCGCGTTGGTCTACGATCTCGCTCCGCATCATAGCGATGTGTGCGGCTGGTCCCCCAAATGCAGTGGCTCCGAGGCGGAGAAATAACATCGCGATTTGAAGAAGAGACTGCCTAGTTGTCACGCGCGAGATTTTATCCCGTGTTCTGATAAGAATGTAGTGATCGTGCGACAGAAAAACGTCAAGACCGTTCGGAATTAATGTGGTCTAGTGGAAACAACTTTTTCTTTTGTCATGTCGGGTGTCGTATTTGGTCTTGCTGCCGGTCTTGCGCCGGGCCCATTATTTGCGTTGGTTTTGGCACACAGCGCGCGCTACGGTGTCAGTGCAGGCTGTAAGGTCGCCGTCTCTCCCCTTGTTTCGGACGCCCCGATTATCTTGCTATGTTTATTGGCGTTCACTCGTCTCGTGATCACCGATCCGATGCTTGGTGTCGTTGCCCTTGCCGGCAGCACATTCTTGATTTATTTGGCCCTCGAGACGTTCGGGGCTGTTTATAACCCTGAGCGCAACTGCTCAGATCAAATGAATTCATTGGTCAAAGGGGCCATTACCAACCTGTTGAATCCTCATCCGTATCTGTTTTGGTTGACTATCGGTGTACCGACTTTGGTCAAGGCCGGCGAAGCGGGTCACTCGGCCGTAATTGGTTTCGTTGTTGCGATGTATAGCTGCCTTGTTGGTAGTAAGATTCTTATAGCGATAGCTACTGGAAGCGGCGGTAGCATCCTGACAGGCCGTCTCTATCGTGTTACGCTCCGCTTTCTTAGCGTTGCTCTCGGAACGCTCGCGCTCTTTTTTTTTCGAGATGCGCTTCGATATTTAGGGATAGTGTGATGCTAGATAAAAATGGTCGGTTCATCCTCAGTGTCTAAAATAACGCGATGAACGTTTTCCGAGTTTTCTGTGCGTGCTTGGTAATGTCGTTTGTTGTGTTGCGGATTGCGCAAGCTCAGACTTCGCTGCCTGCGGTTGATGTATTTGGTCCCCAGATTGGGGATACAGTTCCTGACTTTTCTTTAGTTGATCAGGCCGGACAGATCCGAGATCTGTCATCTATTCTTGGACCAAACGGGGCGATGTTGGTCTTTAATCGATCAGCAGCGTGGTGACCGTACTGCAAAACGCAGCTCGTTGAGCTGCAAAGTCGATACGCGGACCTGCAAACGCGCGGGATTGGCTTAGCTGCGGTTCTTTATGATGCTCCTGATGTAATTCATGCGTTCACTGAAGCTCATGGTATTAAATTTCCTGTGCTGTCTGATGTTGGTTCAGTGGCCATTAAACGATATGACCTCTTGAATCGGGAGATCTCTTCAGATGATCGCCTTGGTGATTTTAGCCTCTATGGGATTCCGTACCCTGGCACCTTCGTGGTAGACAATTCGCGGCGTGTCGTGGAACGTTTCTTTCAACAGCGATACCAGGAACGGTTTACCGCTTCTAGCATTGTCCTGAACTTAGGTGATCATATCGAGGGAATTGACGATGATGCGGTGGAGATCGAAACTAACCACATCGTCGCGCTGACTTATGGGAGTGATGTCGTTGTTGCGCCAGGAAACAGATTTTCGCTTGTGGTTGATGTTAAGCCGAAGCCAGGGATACATGTCTACGCGCCTGGCGATCACCTGTACCGAGTGATCAGGGTCCGTATCGACACACCAAACTTTCTGAGAGTACATGCGCTGTCATATCCGCCGTCAGAGATATATCACTATCAACCGCTTGATGAGACCGTCCCTGTCTATCAGCAGCCTTTCCGACTTATTCAGGATGTCACTATTCCGATGAGAGAAGAGACTGCGGAACTCTCCGCTGTGTTTGGTGGCACGTTGACAGTTCACGGGGCGCTTGAGTATCAGGCTTGTGACGATGAAGTCTGCTATGTTCCGAGCGAGGTGCCGCTCACGTGGAAGTTTCACTGGCGGCCGCTTGTTCGTGATTAATATCAGCAACCAGAGTTTGAGTTCTGTCTGTTGTTTCTAGAGCTCCCGGGCAATCGGACTACGAAGTAGTACGTAGATCGCCACTAGGACCAGTAGGATTGCATTTATCGCTATAACGACAGGGGCCGAGGATAGCGTTATGAAATAACCACTGACAAGACTTCCTAGCGGCATCCCGCCTCGGAATGCGACGAGGTAGATGCTGATCACGCGTCCCCGAAGCTCGTTCGGCACAGCTAACTGTACAAGTGAATTAGTCAGTGAGAAGATCACTAGGAGAGTCATTCCGCACAAGTAGATCACTACATAACTAAAGGCAGTGAAGGGGAGAAAGGCAAATGTTGCGACAAGGACACCGAAGGCTATTTGAACAAGTAAAAGCGTTTGCCCCATGCGTTTGAACTTTCCTAGCCACGCCACCATGAGTGCTCCTGTGACAGCACCTCCTCCAAGTGCTGTCATTATCAAGCTTAGGTGGGTGGCATCCTCTGCGAACATTGGAAGAAAGGCACGTATAGGCACTCCAAGTGTCGTTGTTGCCGTCGCAAGCACGATCAGCCAAAGAAGTGAGCTTTGATTGTGAACATATGACAATCCGGTCTTAAGTTCGACAAGCATCCGCTCACGGCGGGCTGTGGTTGGATTAGGGAGTCGCATGAAGCTAAGGACTATGATGACTGCGAGAAAAGATGCCCCGTTTACTCCAAAACAGGCGACGATGCCTAAAGTGGCAAGCACAGCACCGCCTATCAGTGGGCCGACCATCTGTGCCAGATTGAACTGGATCGAATTTAAAGCGATGGCATTAGGCAGGGTAGCTCGTGGTACTAGGGTTGGGACGAGGGACTGAAACGCGGGCCCTCCAAATGCTTGTGCAAGACCGGATATAAACGACAGCGCTAGGATGTAATGGACCTCAACAAGGTCAAAGAATACCAGTCCTGTTAGTGTGATTGCAGAGACCATTTGGAGAGACTGTGATGCCATGAGAAGGTAGCGTCGATCATGGCGGTCGGCAATAACACCTCCGATTAACGTAAAAAGAAGCAACGGGATTTCACCGACAAAGGCATCGAGTCCTAAATAGAAGGCGGATCCTGTCAGTGTCAAGATCAACCACTGTTGGGCAAAGCGTTGCATCCACGTTCCAATAGCTGAGGTGAAGGCGGCAAGCCAGAGATTTCGAAAATTAGGAAAGGTAAAGGCTGCTGCAAGACGTGTCAGGATTTTTATGCCGAGGGAAGTAGTTGACGTTTGTGTCTTGTTCGGACTGGTGGGGGAGGGGGAACTGTCAGCTACCGGTTCGGCCACGGAATGTACAGTCCTTCACCGATGAAGATAATACTTGTCCACAATCCCTTTGAGAGTCGATAAAACACCAATGGTCCGAGTGCGGAAGTTGGGGTCCAGATCGAGAGTTGTTGGGATATAGACAAAGATGTGAAGTTTTGCGTGATCGCGAAACCGGTGACGACGAGTCCGAGGGTCAGTCCTAGATTGATATAGATGGCTCCAAACCATTGACCTGGCTCGCGTTCGAATCGTTCATCACAACCCGAACAATAATCATGCATCCGAAAAACAGTTTTGAATAATAGTCCGTAACCACAGCAGGGACATCGCAGTCTGAGTCCACGGAACAGACTATCGAGTAACTCCCACAGCACTTTGTACTCCTACACAACTATTTTAGCAGCCCCTCGTTCGTTGATCTGCAAAAGAGATTGAGTTATGATTGGCGAACAAAAAGCGAATATGTTATGAATTTAACCAAACTTGAGGCATTGCTTCGTAGCCGAAAGCTTGACGGGGTAGTGGCATCAGCCCGTTCTATGCCAGTGGATCGAGTGGCCGGAACTGGGGTGCATAGCCTCGATAAGTGTTTAGGGGGAGGACTTCCACGTGGACACCTCTCGGAGATTGTTGGCCCTCGTTCCTCCGGCCGGGCCAGTGTGATGTGTTCCGTGCTTGCAGCGGCAACACGCAGGGGTGAGTTCGTCACACTTATCGATACATTCGATAGTTTTGATCCAGTGTCTGGACAGGCAGCGGGGATCGATTTGTCACGTGTGTTGTGGGTTCGTGGCCAGCACGTTATGTATCGACATACATCACGGGTGGTCAAGCGTGCCATCAAAGCTGCGAATTTGGTGTGTCAGTCAGGTCGGTTTAGTGTTGTCGTTATTGATGTGGCAGAAGCTTCCCCTGGTGTACTCCAGCGATTTCCATGCACGACCTGGATGCGAATAGCTCGTGCTATTGAAGGGAGTACAACAGTTGGGCTGTCTGTAGGTCCAGTCGCAATGGGGCGAAGTGCGAAGGGGGGGTCAATTATGTTGACTCCAGCTAGGCATGCGTCGCATTTGGCAGAAAAGACTTCGCGGGTATTCCTGAAAGAGCTTACGTTCGATGTGAGGGTGGTTTCGGCTAGGTATTCGAGCGCGCCGTTTCGCTTATGTGCGGAAAGTGAACCCACGGTACAGGGACTTCGCACTACGGCAGGATAGTGTTGTGTACGTTTGTCTGTATCTTCCCCCACAAGCTGTTACCTCCCCCGTACAGGATGCGACGCGAGAACTCGTCCATCTTGCTCGCGAATACGCGCCGAGGATTGAGCTACAGGGTTCACAGCTTGCGATTCTAGATATGCATGGGATGAAGCAATTATGGGGAAGTCCACGGGAAATCGGTGTGATGCTACGCCGTGCAGCTGCTGACCGAGGGTTTATGGTACGGGTTGCAGTAGCCACAACGAAGATGGCGGCACTACTTGCCACACAAGGGCGAAGTGCCCTCACTGTTATCGAGCCAGGAGCGGAAGTGGACGTGCTCGCGTCGTTACCCGTAACTGTCTTAAAGAGACTGGCTAAGACTCAGGCTAGTGGCACCAACACGAAAAAAGTAGGGGATGAAGCCTGTCATTTATATGGGCCGAGAGCGTCTACCGTTCCCTCTGCACTGGCTCTTCCAATCCTGATGTTGGTGCCAATCGTACAACGATGGGGACTCAAAACGCTTGGCGAGATTGTGGCCTTGCCAGCCGAAAAATTATTTAGCCGATTCGGTTCCGATGGAGTGGAGTTGCAACGGATCGCGCGTGGGGAGGACAGTCGACCACTTGTTCCAGAACCAGGAGAGGAACATTTTGAACAGACTTTGTCCTTGGAATGGCCCATCGAAGGTCTCAAACCATTGTCGATTATATTGTCGCGAGTACTCGAACCATTATGTGGACAACTCGATCAGCGGAATGTGAAGGCAAGCGCGATCCATGTTCGATTAACGCTGATATCACATGAGACTTATAACCGCACACTTCAGTTCCCGGTTCCTGTGAATGATTTACAGACACTGCGGATGCTCATTATGCTCGACTTGGAGTCACATCCCCCATCAGCTGGGATTGACCGCGTGACAGTGACGGCTGATCCAGTACCAGCACGACCTCTACAAGGATCACTATTTGAACGAGCATTGCCGTCGCCAGAGCATCTATCAACACTTCTAGCACGTTTGTCGGTTCTGATGGGAGATCGTCGGTGTGGGACACCAGCGGTTATTGATTCACATCATCCAGGAGCGTTCGAGATGCGGGCCTTCCAGCCGAAGCAGGCCATGGAAAGTTCTAGTCCACAGAAGCTTGTACCGATTCTTCGCCGGTTTCGCGTGCCCGTGACTGCGCGGGTGACTTTAGACCAAAAACACGGACGACCACTGTGTGTGACAACTGGACAGCGACGCTCGGGTGGGGGACACATCGTGGCAAGTTCGGGACCGTGGCTGAGTTCTGGGCATTGGTGGGAGGGAACGAGGATTGATCAGGTCAAGAATAATGGACCAGACAGCAAGGTTTCTACGGCAAGTGAAGCATTACACGCGTGGGATCGCGAAGAATGGGATGTTGCTCTCAATGATGGTGGCAGATGTCGAATTTTCCGCGATCGCTTTTCTAATCGTTGGTTTGTAGAGGGTGTGCTGGATTGAGAAGAAGAATGAGAAATATTAAAGAGGGGACTAAGCCAGATGAAATGGAATAAATACTGGGGCATGTAGGTGGAGTCTCTTTAAGCCTGTTTTTCTGATCCAACTTTCCTTCCATGTATATCGAACTTCACGCTTCTTCCGCCTTTTCTTTTCTCGATGGGGCATCTTTGCCTGAAACATTGGTCGAGCGTGCGGCAGAACTAGGATATCCGGCACTTGCATTACTGGATCGCAATGGCATTTATGGAGCTCCCCGGTTTCATAAAGCAGCGGTTGCAGCAGGAATCAAACCGATTGTTGGAAGCGACCTAGCCATAGGGTTAAGCAGAATCGATTCGACTTCTTTAGCAAGTTCTCACATGCCACTATCGTGGAAATTTTCTGTACTCGTTGAAACACAAGAGGGTTATCGCAATCTTTGTCGGTTCGTTACCCGTATGAAACTGAATGCCTCGAAAGGGGAGGGAGTCCTGACCTTTGAAGAACTTGAAGGACACGCAACTGGGTTGGTGGCATTGGTAGGGCGGTCGATTCTTATGGGGTGCCATTCTGGTGGCAGGGACTTACTTGACCGATTCGTCGGAGTGTTTGGAAGAAAGAATGTTTATTTAGAGCTTCAACGACATCTTCTACGTGATGAAGAACACTACAACCAAGCTTTGCTAGAGATGGCGTCGACTTACAACGTTCCGGTCGTGGTTACTAATGGAGTGAAGTTTGCCAAAGTCTCAGACCGACCACTTTATGACGTCATAACGTGTATCCGTCACAAAACGACGCTGGTGAGTGCAGGTCGGCAATTGGCACGCAATGCTGAGCGATATCTTAAACCGCCAGCAAAGATGGCTGAGTTGTTTCAGGATTTACCGGTTGCGATCAAATCAACCCAAGAGTTAGCCGAACGTCTCGATTACACGATGGCTGATTTGGGATACCGTTTTCCGGAATATCCGGTGCCGTCCGATGAGACGATGGATTCGTTTCTTCGAAAAATTACTGAGATCGGAGCTCGCGAACGTTACCGCCCGTATTACCGTCGCGCGAAACGACAGATTGCACGAGAGCTAGATCTCATAAGCAAACTTAATCTCAGCGGGTATTTCCTTATCGTCTGGGACATCGTTAACTTTTGTAGACAGCACGGTATCTTGGTGCAAGGGCGAGGTTCAGCAGCTAATAGTGCTGTCTGTTACAGCCTTGGTATTACCGCCGTTGATCCAGTTGGGATGGAATTACTTTTTGAGCGATTTCTGTCTGAGGAGCGTGGCGAGTGGCCTGATATAGATCTTGATCTTCCAAGCGGAAATAGACGTGAGCAGGTTATCCAATACGTCTATGAACGTTATGGCCGTTTAGGAGCTGGAATGACGGCTAACGTTGTTACGTACCGTGGTCGGAGTGCGGCTCGAGAGGTTGGGAAGGTGCTTTCAATCAAACCTGAACAACTTGATCGGTTTGCAAAGACGATACAGAACTTCGAATGGACCGATCCGGATGAAACGTTTGATCAATGTGCCGGGGATGCCGGGCTTAAGCTCACCGAGACACCGATAAGAGCATTTGGAGATTTGTGGACGCGCATCCAAAATTTACCACGCCATCTCGGACAGCATTCCGGTGGGATGGTGATTTGCCAGGGACGACTCGATGAAGTAGTTCCACTGGAAAATGCCAGCATGCCAAACCGTGTTGTTGTGCAATGGGACAAGGATGATTGTGCCGATATGGGAATCATCAAGGTCGATTTGCTCGGCTTGGGGATGATGGCTGTTATCGAAGAATCACTCACGCTTATTAATACACCGACACCAAAGCTTGACTTAGCACGCCTGCCGCCTAATGACCCAGCGGTATATCGCCTGTTGCAGAATGCGGATACCGTGGGTGTGTTTCAGGTTGAATCACGTGCGCAGATGTCGACGTTGCTGCGTCTAAAACCCGAACGGTTCTATGACATCGTTGTTGAAGTAGCACTAGTCCGGCCTGGACCGATCGTGGGGCAGATGGTGCATCCCTATCTCAAGCGTCGAGCAGGGCGGGAGCCGGTGGCTTATCTGCATCCATTACTTGAGCCCATTCTTCGGCGCACGTTGGGTGTGCCTTTGTTTCAAGAGCAACTCTTACGCATTGCAATGGTCGCCGCTGGATTTACAGGTGGTGAAGCCGAAGAGCTTCGAAGGGCATTTGGAGACAAGCAGTCAGAGCAGAGAATGAAGCAGATTGAAGTGAAATTGCGTGCGGGGATGTACAAGCAAGGCATAAATGGCAGTGTTGCAGATGACATAGTGCGTTCGATTGTCTCATTCGCCTCATATGGATTTCCCGAGTCACACGCGGCCAGCTTCGCACTGTTGGTGTATGCCAGTGCGTATCTCAAGGCTCATTATCCAGCGGTGTTTTACACGGCGCTGTTGAATAATCAACCAATGGGATTTTATCGCCCAGCTACGCTCGTTAAGGATGCACAACGTCGAGGCGTAAAATTTTTAGGGATTGATGTGCAGCGCTCCGATTGGAATTGCTCGGTAAATACAGATGGCACTGTGCGGCTTGGATTGAGGTATGTCTCGGGTTTGCGTGAGCATGTTGGGCGGACCATCGAGACTGCTAAAGCATTTATCGTGTGTCCAAAATGTGGGTGTGATGATCCGCTAATGTTGGAGACTATTGAGGATGCGCTAGGGCAACATGGATTTTGTAGTAATTGTGCTCACGATTGGACAGTGTAACTGTTGCTTTCAAGGATAAAGATGGGTGTCTCGCTCTCAATTCAAACCAAGATTTCGATCGCTTGAAGACTTTATTTCTCGAACTGGTGTCCGACGTAGTGAGTTGATCACGTTGGCAGAGATCGGAGCTCTTAACGCGTTTGGCTATAACCGCCGGACAGCTCTTTGGCAGATTGAGGAAGCAAGAAAGATGGTCGGGGACCTGTTTCAAGACTCAGGAGATCAAGATCGGGAGATAGAAGAAAAACAAAACACGCCACTTTCTTCGATGACTCTGGCTGAACGGGTATTCGCCGATTATCGAGGGACCGGTCTGACCATTGGACCACATCCGATGTCGTTTCGGCGCAACGAACTCACGCTACAGGGCGTATTGCGTTTCACCGATTTACTTCGTGGCCACCACGGTCGGCGTGTCAAAGCGGCTGGAATGGTGATCGCTAGGCAGCGTCCCAGTGCAGCCAAAGGTTTTGTGTTTCTCTCCCTTGAGGATGAGACTGGTATTGCCAATGTCATCATCAGTCCGCACCTCTTTATTCGGCAAAAACTTCTTATTCTTAAACAGTCGTTCTTATTAGTAGAGGGGATACTACAAATCCAAGACGGTGTGATTTCGGTCAAGGCCGAGCGATGTCAAGGACTCAGGATTGCTAGTATAAGTATTGAGTCACATGACTTTCATTAGTGGGACGCGGAAGATTCCTTGAATGCGGATATTATGTAGCGTTCGCATTTTGGAACTGATAGGGATATGCGGACCTTTAATCGTAAGGGAGAAGTTTTGTCCACCACGTTCACTGCGAACACACCAATAGAAACCCATCTCAATATTACCGAGCTAGTTCGTAGCTTGCCATTCATCGCTGTCCATGTTGCCTGTTTGGCCGTTGTCTGGACCGGTGTGAGCACGACCGCACTCGCGGTTGGCTTTCTAACCTTGGCTGTTCGGATGTTCGGTCTCACTGCCGGCTACCATCGATACTTTTGCCACAAGGCGTTTCGCACGACTCGAGTGTTTCAGTTCGTGCTTGCTTGGCTCGGAACGTCTGCAGCCCAAAAAGGACCGTTATGGTGGGCTGGACATCATCGGAGTCATCATCGTTTTTCAGACACCGAAGAGGATGTCCATCCACCAGGAGTTAAAGGATTTTTCTGGGCACATGCCGGATGGATTATGAGTCGAAAAAATCAGCCGACCAAAGTTGAATGGGTGCCAGATCTTATGAAGTTTCCCGAACTTGTCTGGTTAGATCGGAACCATTACATCGCTCCGATTTCGCTTGGCTTCGCTCTGTTTTTTCTGGGTGACTGGATGGAGGAGATTTATCCCGCATTGGGCACGAACGGATGGCAGATGGTCGTGGTGGCATTATTTTGCAGTACCACCGTTCTCTATCACGTAACGTTTGCCGTCAACTCAATTGGGCATCTTTTTGGGAGTCGCCGCTACGCAACCAATGATGAGAGTCGAAACAGTTTGTTGCTGGCTTTGGTGACGGGAGGCGAGGGCTGGCACAACAACCACCACCGCTATCCCACCTCAGAACGTCAGGGTTTTTATTGGTGGGAGATCGACTTCACCCATTATGGAGTGGTTCTGCTCTCTTGGCTTCGTATTGTTTGGGACATTCGTGGACCAGCGCCTTCCGTACTTGAGGATGGTACTCAACAGTCCTCCACATTGGTGTCTTGATGGTGCTCTCGCTTTTCGGCTCTGTTAGTTCTTAATTAGTTCGACATAGCTAAAGACGGAATCGGGTCTGAGTGTCCAAGGGTTCGTTGAGGAAATGGATGAAAGGTGCAAGCCGTTCGAATAATCGGAGTAACGATCTGTAAAAGCGTGGATTTGTTGCGAAGGTCCCCGCATGTTGGCTCCCGGCGAGAAATTGCTTCAGTTTGAGGTACTCGGTGGCCGGGTGGTCTTTCGGGAAGCCACGTGGTACGCGTTGGAGACGTTGACCACTTATTGCACCGAAACTACGATAGAACATCGGACTTTCGACGACCGCGCGCAGTCGTTTATGGTTCATGGCGATGTGCTCTCTGAGATGGTAGAGCTGCCGAGGTTCAGGAGCATAGATACCCCCTCCTACGAAGACTTCGTCAGAGGCCACCTGAAAATAGAGGCCTGCTCCTCCGTGTTTGGTCAGCGCTCGATGTGGAAACACAGCCGCAATGTGTGTCTTGAGCGGCGTCTTGTCAGATGAGAATCTGGTGTCCCGGTAGATTCGGTACATTGAAATTTTAGGGATGGCAACAAGATCAGGTGCAAATCGAGGCAGATCGAAGGCTAGCCGCTCGATGATTTCAACCATCGGTTGTCGCACCTGTTCGTCGTACTGCAATTTTCGTGGACGGAACCACTCGCGATTATTGTGACGCTTGAGTGCGCGAAGGAATTTTAATGTGGCGTCGGTAAAATGCGGGGTCCCCATAATAGCAGGCTTAGTTTAAACGCCGAGTGCTAACTTTTTTAGGAACCAAGTCATTCAGTAAGACGGATGCGTGGGGCAAGGGTCCAGTCGAATTGTTTTAATCTTGTAGGTCCTAATCGTTCAACGACTTGCAGAATCCGAGCTGCTTGAATGAGGAGGTCGGCCACGTCGACAGACTGACAGCGCGGCGTAAACGCTTCCAGATACATCGAGCCTCGTCGAAGCATGTAGACCGCCCCATGGTAGTTACAATTCTGCAGGTGATACATCGCCACGCCGATCTGTAAAATGCCTTGATACAGCTTCCGGATTTCACGTCGTTCCTCTTTCCACAGTCGTTCGAATGTTTCGTGTTGTTCGAAGTAATCACCGTGGTTGAATTGTTTGGTTCCGTCGATGAGGAGTGTCGGTGTTGGTTCGTTACACCACGTACGCATCGTATGCCGATTATACCCACGAGTTATAATCACGCACCGAGTACACGTGACGAATAACACTTCAGCGATACGCAAGCGGCGTTCAAAGTTGCACGGCTGGGGTGTCTTTGCTGCCGAGCCCATCAATAAGAACAAGAGAATTATTGATTATGCTGGTGAAAAGATCTCTATTAAGGAAAGTGAGACGCGCGAGAGCAAATACTTGGCGGAAGGTCACATCTGGTGTTTCAGGATTAACCGTCGGTGGGCTCGGGATGCTGCAGTGGGTGGTAATCTTGCCCGTTTTATTAACCATTCGTGTAAGCCAAACTGCTACAGTCGCATCATCGGCCACACGGTTTGGATCTGCGCCGGGAAAAACATTCAGGTGGGAGAAGAGTTAACTTACAACTACTACACCGAGGGTGAAGGGGAGATTCCCTGTCGCTGTCGGCCTGGCTGTAAGGGAATGCTTTAAGCGTTTCGAGTTTCCCCATGCGGCATTTCGTGTACCTCCACGGATTCGCGTCATCACCACAGTCGAGCAAGGCGGGTTTCCTTGCCGATCGACTTCGCGCCTACGGTCTCACTCTTCACTGTCCGGATCTGAATCAGCCGGACTTCTCGACCCTGACCACAACCCGAATGATTGATCGAGTGAATGACGAGCTCCGGAACCTAGCGGAGGGACCCGTTGTTTTGATTGGCTCAAGTCTTGGTGCGTTTGTGGCGCTGCACTTGGCAGAACAGTTAATGGTTCGCGGTGAGTCTACCCATCCAGTCGAACGGTTGATTCTTCTGGCGCCCGCTTTCGACTTTGGCCGCGCTGGCATGGACGATCTTGGGGAAGACGGAATTGCTAGTTGGCAGGAGAACGGCTGGTTGGATGTACCGCACTATGCGTACGGAGAAACACGCCGTGTACATTACGAACTTTATGCCGACGCCGCTCGTTATGACTCGTTCTCTGTGCACTCAACATCTCAGACTCTTATTCTCCATGGGCGTCACGATGAGCTAATTGATCCCGCTACGGTAGCAACATTTGCAGCTCCCCGACCGCATGTGCGGTTGGTTATGGTTGATGATAGCCATCAGCTCTCGAGCAGTCTCGACCGAGTCTGGTCTGAGACAGCTGCTTTCCTCGATCTTCATAACAGACGATGAAGAATCCGCTGGTTTCGATTGTGATTCCAGTGCTGCACGACGCACATGAACTTGAGGCCCTCCTCTCGTTTTTGTTGCAAGGCAACACACCGAATCGTCAGGTTGATGATCTAACTAGTCATGCTTACTACGAAGTAATCGTCGTCAACGGGGATCCCGCGGATCCGGGTATCGCAAGACTCTGTCAGCGATTCCAAACCGTTCGATGGACTGCTAGTGAGCCGGGTCGAGGTAGGCAGATGAACGTTGGGGCTCAATTGGCGACCGGTCAATGGTTGCTGTTTCTCCATGCTGATACTTGTCCTGAACCGGGTTGGTTCGACGGAATCAGCAGAGTAGCTCGCGATCCAGATGCCGTCGGTGGTGCGTTGTGTTTTAAGTTACAGACTTCTATTTTGTTTGCTCGAATTGTGGAATTCGGTGTGGCGTGGCGTGTTCGACATATGGGTCTTCCCTACGGTGACCAGGGTATTTTTGTTCGCCGAGATGTTTTCGAACAGTTGGGTGGGTACAGATTGTTTCTGCTGATGGAAGACGTCGACTTGGTGCGGCGTATTCGCAGATGTGGACGGATGGTTTTTTTGAACAACCCGATCTACGTATCTCCTCGACGGTGGGAGCGGGAAGGCTGGACGCGTCGAACGGTGACCAATATCTGTATTCTGGCGGCTTTTTTGATTGGGATCTCTCCGTCTCGACTCGCACGTTTGTATTACGGAAAGAAAAATTCTGAATGCAGCCAAACAAATAGTTTCTCCCATGAAGCGGTAGCAGACAGTCTACGGTGGACTCGGAGGATTCAGGTGATTATTCCAGCACTTGACGAAGCTGACGCTATCGGAGCGTTGTTAACAGAATTACCGGAATTTGTTTCCACGGTTGTCGTTGTTGATAACGGATCTAAGGACGAGACAGCGGAGATTGCGAGAGCTGCTGGGGCAACTGTTGTTCGTGAGGAGTATCGTGGGTACGGTTCTGCCTGCCTAGCCGGTCTAGGCGCGTTATCCACCGCTGACGTAATCGTCTTTCTCGATGCCGACCGCAGCGATTACCCGTCTGACATGTGGAAGCTCGTTGAGCCCATACTGGGGAATCAAGCTGATCTGGTAATGGGTGACCGCGCTGGAGTATGTCGTCCATTGGTGGCCAGAGTCGGAACCGCTCTCTGTGTCGGTTTGATTAATCGTCTTTGGGGTACCCGATACTGCGATTTAGGACCCTTTCGTGCAGTCCGGTATCAAGCCTTGACTAGGCTCGAAATGTCGGCGCTCACTTATGGTTGGACGATAGAAATGCAGGTTAAAGCGGCAGAAGCTAACTTGAAAATTCTAGAGTTGCCGATTAATCAACGACCTCGACTGGGAAAATCTAAGGTTTCCGGCTCGCTGAATGGCACCATCCGTGCAGGCGTTGGGATGCTGCTGACGATCTGGTCTCTGTGGCGAACAAGAAACTCCCGTTCGTATGTGCCGTGACTAGTTTAAGGTCGCAAAGCGCCGTCGTGCCAAAACTGATCGTTGGATGTGGCACGGGGCAGTTGTTTTTGCTCTTGGCGTTATCACGGGTTGATGCACGTGTCGATACGTCGTGGTTTCTCTGTCTGCTCGCCGGCGTAGCTTTAGCATATGTCACGTCGGTTTATTTGATCTCACTTAACCCTCCTACATCACGGAAATACCTTCTTTTGGGTCTTCTGTTTTCTGTTATCTGGAGGCTCATGCTCGTAGGTGGGGCACCACTTGCGTCAGATGATGTGTATCGATATATCTGGGATGGTCGTGTACAGCAGCATGGCTACAATCCCTATACCTCAGTTCCTAATGACCCTGCCTTGGATTCATTACATACGGAATTAACACGTGCTATCGATCCATCTAGCGCTGTTCTCCCCACGGTTTATCCGGCTGCAGCAGAACTCTTCTTTTGGGTCGTGACGAGCGTGCACGAATCGGTCTCGGCAATGGTTATTGCCGTTGTTCTTTTCGATGTGCTCAGCATCGTGGTGCTGTGGCGCTGGCTTGTTTCGATGCGTAGAAATGTCTGGTTGGTTCTAGTCTACGCATGGCATCCCCTGGTGGCAGTTGAAGGTGCAGGCGGAGGGCATATTGACCTGGTGGGCACGCTATTCGTTCTCAGTGCTGCCTATGCTCTGTATGCTCGTCACCACCTTGTGGCTTCGCTGTCGCTTGCAGTTGCTTTTAGCTTGAAGTTTCTTCCAATAGTGCTAGCGCCTTTGCTGTGGCGTCGGATCAAAATCCGAGATGCACTGTTGGCTTCAGGTGTTGTCCTCCTCTTTTATCTTCCTTTTATGGACAGCCTGTTGATTCCGCCAGTCGGATCTCTTCCGGTCTATGTAGCCCAGTGGCGTTTTAACGGTCCTGTCTTTGCGTGGTTCGCCTCGATGGTGGGAGTGGGTGCTAGTGTGGCTATTGCCGTTGGTGGAGGTGTGGCCGTTGCTATCTTCGCGCGTCTTCGTTTACCTCGGGAGGCACCCGAGGCTTGGGCGTGGCCGATGGCAACAACGTTGGTATTGTTGCCCACGGTCTATCCGTGGTACCTGGTCTGGCTGACACCATTTCTGATGTCAAGTCGGACATGGATTTTGATTCCGTGGACTCTTGGTGTACTCCTGACGTACGTCGTCTGGATTTCACAGTCAACCGGTGGCGGCTGGGTGCTTCCGGTGTGGGTGGAGCCGGTAGAGTATGGGCTCCTAGCAGGGGCGGTACTTCTTGGATGGTGCGTTTCTCGCCGCCGAGAACTTGACTCCTCTATGCGACAGAAAACTTCTCATATGCTCTGATGTTTTAGGTGGCGAAGGCGGAGTATGGGCGAAAGTTCGTTGCTATCAAGGCGCTTGGTCCGTCACAATTGGATCCGAAAAAAGCTCGATTACGATCTCATGCCGTCATTTATTGGTGACAACACCCTGCTTCGTGCACCAGCGTTTTCGGTAATGCGAGTCGCTGGCCAAGCGGTCGCGATCGATCCCGCTAAACCGCACTGGGTAGCTACTGACGACCGCGGCATTCAGCTGTTGGGGCAATTTGATGGACGTACTCCGTTTGGTCGTATTGTCAAGGATTACGCGTCTCAGTCTGGTCTTGATCTCGGAAGAGCCTGGCTTCACGTTGAAACGTTGGCCCGTGACGCCCTGCGACACGGATTTTTATCTGCCGATGGAGCTGCGGCGGCACCGTATCTTGGCCGCGAATCTTATCTAAACGTTGGAGAACTCAACGAGCTTTGGGTGCAGGTGAATGACTTTTGCAATCTTGAATGTCAGCACTGCCTTGTTTCTTCGGGGCCAGGTCGCAGCCAAGGACTTGGAACCGAGCAACTTTGCGACGCTATTGATCAGGCAGTGTCGCTCGGTGCCGAGCGCATTTTTTTTACGGGAGGAGAACCACTAGCTCGTCCTGACATTCTTGATATTTGTAAGCACGTTGTAAAGAACCATGGGCGAGAACTTGTGATTCTTACGAATGGGACGTTGCTGAGAGGAGATACCCTCTCCATGCTTGCTGAGTTGTCTGCCACGACTCTTCCGGTGCGGGCTTCTGGCCCACTTAGTCCGAGTGTGCGTGTGCAGGTTAGTCTTGATGGCTCAAATGCCGAGGTAAATGATCCAATCCGTGGGATAGGGAGCTTTGCGGCCATCGTTTCTGGTGTAAAGGCGGCGGTTGCTGTTGGGCTTCGTCTAACCCTGACGGCGACGATTCTTAAGCACAATATTGATGACCTCCAGAGTCTCGTTCATTTCGCGTCAGAGATGAGGGTCCGGAACATTCATCTGCTCTGGCCGCACAAACGTGGTCGAATTGTTGCAGGAGAATTTTCCGATCTTCCAGCTGCCGAAGACATTCTGAAAGCAGTTCGTGGAGCGCGGGAGGTGGCCCGCGAATTAGACGTAGTGATTGACAACATTGAAGAATTTCGTCATCGCTTAGATGGAAATCCTGGAGTTAAGAATGACCTGGCCGGCGCTGGGTGGAATAGTTTGTGTCTCTCGACAGATGGGTGGATATATCCGTCGCCTTCTACCGCTGGTGTTCCTGAGCTGCAGTGCGGGGATCTTAGCGTGGAGCCCTTGGCTCAGATTTTGAGAAACAGCGTTGTCTGTCGCGAGTTGAGGTCTGCTAGTGTCGATAAGAAGCCGCTTTGCCGGCCGTGTGTTCTTAAATTCCTTTGTGGTGGAGGTGACTTGGAGCATGGTTATTGGACATCAGCTGTAGAGGGCGCAGGTCAGAGAGGGAGTTTTCTTGCTCACGATCCGTATTGTGATCTCTATAAGGGCTTGGCTGGTGATGCGCTTGCGGAGATGAGTCGGGAGGGTCGTGCCACCGTGCAGGAAGGCTCGGGGTTTGACCGGCCTGTAGTCTTTCGTGCTATGGGTGAGAATACCTTCCATGATGAAGACTCGATCGTACGTACGACGCATTCCGCCTGCGTGCTCTCTGAGGAAGTGCTTGAGCGTTCTCGCTCCACTGTGCGCGAGTTCTACGGGAACGCAGCAGTAGAACCAAAATCAGAGTTATGTTGTCCCGTTCAGCCTGCAGCGGAAGATCTTGCACACATTCCTAAAGAGGTTGTCGACCGATTTTACGGGTGCGGAAGCCCTATAACGGCCGCGGCTCTTGAAGCTGGGGAAACAGTAGTCGACCTTGGTTCGGGTGCTGGGATCGATTGCTTTATTGCGGCGAAGAAGGTGGGCGCTAGTGGCCGTGTCTACGGTGTTGATATGACTGAACAGATGCTTTCTGTAGCGCGTGAATGCCAGCCAAAGGTTGCTAGGGCTCTGGGCTACGATGCCATCGAATTTCGCCACGGTTTTCTTGAGCAGATTCCACTCGATAAGGCAGTCGCGGATGTCGTCACATCGAACTGTGTGATCAACCTTTCACCCGATAAGCCCCGTGTTTTGCGTGAGATCTGGCGAGTGTTACGGGATCATGGTAGGGCGGTAATTGCAGACATCGTATCTGATCGCTCTGTTCCCCCGAAAATGAGGGCGGATGGACAGCTGTGGGGTGAATGTATCAGTGGTGCGCTTACGGAGGAGGAATTTCTGAGTGCGTTGGAGCGCGCGGGGTTCTATGGCGTATCTATTCTTAACAAGACGCTCTGGCGGGAGGTAGAAGGCTGTCAGTTCTCATCAGTTACCGTGCGTGGCTACAAGTTTGAAAAGAAAAGCGCGTGCCAATATGTCGGGCAATATGCCATATATCTCGGACCTCAAAAGGCTGTGATTGATGAAGAGGGGCATTTGTTTCCCCGTGGCACACCCGTAGAAGTTTGCAGTGACACGGCATCGAAGCTGTCGAGTAGACCCTACGTTGGATCGTTTGTCATTGTGGATGACCCGAACGATGCACAGGAGATCGTTGTTGGTGGTGGGGACGGCGACAGCTGTGGCCCGACTTGTTGTTAGTCAGGCGAGTTGTCGTTGAGTGCCCAGTTGTATTTAAGAAATTTGATCCGCGCCATCTCGTCCTGAATAAGACGCACTGCTTCAAGGGGACCGTAGGCGGCTACGAATCCGAGGATGGCTTGCTCAAGGCTGGAATACTTGGTGTCAATGGATTCGGCATAGTTGGAAAAAAAATCTTCCCCGTACCAGTCGAAGATCTTCGAAACGAGTAATGTCGAACCGTCTATTTGGAGTCCTAAGTCACTGTTGAGAAAATCACGAGCAGCTTGAGAAAGCTGTTCGTCGAGTTGTATTCCGATGTACGGTTCTGCGCGCAAGGGAGGACAGCTTATCGCCGCACAGTTAACCGCAAAATGAATTCGCGGTTCGTCGTATTTCTTGCGCAATATACCGTGTTCGATTTCATCAAGAGTCAGTTCATGGCCTGCCCCGTGCCATTGGAGTCCAGTCCACACACCAGGAATTTGCTTAATGCTGTTGTGAGGGCTGAAAGTAAGCCAGCTAAACCACCTTCTTCGGATCGGATAGTGATTGACGATTGCTTGTAATGTGAAGATATTGTAAGCATTAATCCAATAAGCAATCTGTTCTTCTCGTGTCCAACTTTTGAATTCATCTTCTGAGACAATACCGATGTCGGCTGCAACCGCGTCTAGGGCGACACGGTCGCGTGTGAGATGTGTGTAGTTGACTCGCGTGCCGGCAATGTAACGGTGGAGGAGCTCACCGTATGCGGTATATGTGTGGTCAAAAGATTGAGGTCGTTTTTGAATTAATTGAGGAACCCTTGTGCCGATGATAAAAACAGAGAGAAGACATATGGCGACAACGTGTCTAAGATTGCGATGGCGTGTCACCTGTATCTCTCCAGGTACTTTTCCAAATTACTTGGACACGGTACTCTATAAGTGAGTATTCTGTATGGACGTTTAAAGTGAACCATAAGAGTCGACAAATTTCGCTGGGCCATTCAGGGCGCGTGACGCCCAATCATCCACGATTAATGCCCATTCAAGAAATTTTCTGGTCGTTTGCAATAAATCATCGCTATTCTTTCTTCAACAAAAGGCTTTAGCTATAGAACGGATACCTCCCGTTGAGGAGTTGAGATGCATAAACCTGTTAAATATATTGAGAAGGGGTTGTCTTACGCTGCTCGTGGTGCGTGGGTGGTTTACGACAAGCTCAGCGAGATAAACCAGCGGCCATCGTTTACGCCAACGTGGTCAGATAAACCACTTCTGAAATCACGTGAAAAGGTGAAGCCTCCATTGGGATGGCCGCGCGAAACAGACTCGCTGTGTCCGACGTGTGTCCGCGAGACCAGACAGGAAATTCTTGATGGGAAGAAGGATTACCGCATTCTTATCAACGAGAAGGTAGGGGAGATTAAGGCGCAAATCGTTGAACGTGACGGGACCATCTTAATGGTCAAGGATTGTCCTATTCATGGCCACTTCGAGGATGTCATGGCGATCGATACGGAGTTCTTTCGTCATCTTGAGGAGTCCTTTCCGGGAAGCGACATGCGGGCGCACAATGATGAGAAGTTGCACAATCACGGCAGCAGTACGATTAAGTACGGTCGTGGGTCAGTCTTAACAATTGATCTTACGAATCGCTGCAACATGATGTGCGATCCATGCTTCATGGACGCAAATCAAGTCGGTTTTGTGCATGAGCTGAGCTGGGAGGATATCCAGACGATGCTCGATAACGCGATATCGATCAAACCCAAGCGTCAGATGTCGGTCCAGTTCTCCGGTGGCGAACCGACAATGTCTCCGTACTTTCTTGATGCCGTTCGATATGCAAGAAAAGTTGGCTATAACAGTGTCCAGGCCGCGACAAACGGGATTGAGTTTGCGAAGAGTCTCGATTTTGCAAAGGCGGCTGCGGATGCTGGGCTTCGATACGCGTACCTCCAATTTGACGGCATTGGCAACGCGGCTAATTCACATCGTCTAGTGGGCAACCTCTTTGATGTAAAGCTTCAGGCTATTGAACATCTGCACAAAGCGGGCGTGGATATCGTACCGGTTATCACGATCGTCAACGGCATTAATAATGAACAAGTTGGTCGCGTTGTCCAGTTCGCACTGGATAATCCTAAGACAATCAGCTTTCTGTCATTCCAACCCGTTTCGTTTACTGGGCGTGATGAAGAAATTACTGATGAGCGTCGCAAGGCTCAACGCTACACGTTATCGCATCTAGCTCACGATGTTCGGAATCAGACCGGTATCGGCGATCCTGTGCGTGATTGGTTCCCGATTTCGTTTATGGGAACGTTCACCGATTGGGCTGATCTAGTACATGGTCCGCAGACCGACTTTGGACAGCTCAACTGTGGGTGCCATCCCAACTGTGGCGTTGGCATGGCTGTGATGATCGATAAGGAGACGAAGGAGGCTGTCCCGTTCACAGCTTTCGTGAAAGGCGAGCAATTAGCGAAGGACATCGCGAAGGTCAACGATGCGGCGCGCGGTCGATTTGTATCTGTCGTGGGTATGGCCTTGTCCTTGATGCGGAATTACGATCCATTTAAGGCACCAACACATTTCAGACTAGTGGATTTGCTTCAGAAGTTTGATAAGACTTTTGGAGCCACTGGGAAAGAGTATGGGAAAGTATCTGGAGACCGAACCACGAGTGATATTTCTAAGCGCCGTTCCGATCGTTGGAATTTTCTCTTTGTGGCAGGAATGTGGTTCCAGGATTTGTTTAACTACGATTTTCGACGTACTGAGCGGTGCATTATTCCGTATGCGACACAGGAGGGTGAGATCTCTTTCTGTGCTTACAATACCGGAGTCGGTTGGCGGAATATCATTGAGAAGATGCATATGACGGCTACTCTAACCAAGTGGTATGAGGAGAATGGTCGACACGAGATCTTTGCTGGTGGAAAAGCGGTGGCATTGGGTTCCACTGACCACCATTTAGTCTTGGATGCAGAAGCTGTCGCAGCCGGGGCTCAAACTGACTTGGACGAGCAGGGTATTGCGAAGAATGCCCGCCAGGAAAAGCTCGAGGCTCGGGCCGCGGAAAAAGCTGAGACTGGCAACGGGAATGATCCGGCATACAACGAGAAGATGGCACAGTTATATCGGCAGCATGTTTTGAAGGAAGAAGCGCCCTCGCTTGTTCAGATTCAGGGACTCAAGAAAAATAAAGAGCCTGTGACCGCGAATAACTAGCGCTGAAGATTGTTTTTGTGGTTTCGTGGGCTATTAGCCCCCACGAGTATGCATTTCGAGGTGCGGCTCTTTCCGAAGCGTTTCAATCGGGATGAGCGCCTGTCTGTCCGAGTCTTCGATTCTAAGTTCTGCGCCTCGGTCATTACGAGTTCTCCATATTGACTCAATCAATTTACTTAGCTCAGTCATCGAAGTTCCATCGCGTAGCGGCTGCCTTAAATCTGTCCCAGTCGGCGCATAGAGACAGCGATACCACATGCCGTCGGCCGTTATGCGGCTACGGTCGCAGGTGCGGCAGAACGGGGCCGTGGTCGATGAAATAATTCCGAATTTTGTGCCATCTTCAAGCCGGAAACGTTCTGCTGGTGCAGACGAGATCTCATCGATTTTATTCACGCACCCGTAATGGGCTTTTAGAATCTGTATCATCTCGTTTCGAGGAACTACATCATTAGACGACCATCGTGTAGCTCCTCCAACGTCCATATACTCAATGAATCGAACTTCTGCACCAAGCTGCTGTCCGAATTTGAGGATATCGATAAGTTCGTCATCGTTTACGCCACGAATCACAACGGTATCGATCTTAACTACGGCAAACTGCTCGGTTGCTTCGTTTAAGCCGTCTTGTACGTTCTGTAGCGCGTCGAAGCGGGTAAGTTCTTGGAATCGCTGACGACGGAGCGTGTCTAGGCTAACTGTGATTCGATGCAGTCCGGCAGCACGTAGTGTTTTCGCCTGTTCCACCAGTAAGAATCCGTTTGTCGTTAATGCAAGGTCCCGGATTGAAGACTTCGTGCTGAGCAACTTAATCAGCTCACCTAGGTCGTTTCGGAGGAGAGGTTCGCCACCTGTGATACGGACGCGGTCAACGCCGAGGCCGGTAAAGACATCCACAAGTCGGCCGATTTCTTCAAACGTTAAAATGTTTTCTCGGGGTAGCCAGGTATAGTCCTGCTCAGGCATGCAGTACTGACACCGTAAGTTGCAGCGGTCCGTGACTGAAATCCGAAGGCTGCCGAGGTTTCTCCCTTGACTATCGAGGATTGACATAACGATCCATTATCTTACTCTCTCTCATCGGAGGCGACCGCGCCAGTATAATCGTCGCGACGAGACAGATAGCAGGAGTCATGATTTCAGCAGTTCGTGGTACACACGATATTACGCCTGGGGAGGTTGAGCGTTGGCAGCGTCTTGAGCGCGTAGCACGAGACGTGTGCCAGCGCTATGGCTATCATGAGATTCGCACGCCGGTTATAGAGCGTGAGGAACTCTTTGCCAAGGGGACCGGTGAATCTACGGACATTGTTCAGAAGGAGATGTACACGTTTACGGATAAAGGAGGTGAGCGGATAACTCTTCGACCTGAGGCAACACCGAGTATGGTCAGAGCCTTTGTGGAACACTCGCTGGAGCAGGCTCACCCGATAGTAAAGCTTTACAACATGGGACCGATGTTTCGGTACGAGCGTCCCCAGAAGGGGAGATATCGGCAATTTCATCAGCTCGATGTCGAGGCATTCGGAATGCAAGCTCCTTTTCTTGACGCAGAGATCATTGAGATGGCGGCTCAGCTAGTGACTGAGCTCGGCATCGAGGATTCAGAATTAGTTGTTAATTCGGTTGGTTGTTCCGCTTGCAGGCCGGCGTTTAGCAGTGCGCTTATTGAGGCGTTAGGACAGCGTGTATCGGAATTGTGTGGAGATTGTCAGCGCCGGGTTCAGACAAATCCGTCAAGAATATTTGACTGCAAAGTTGCAGCTGACCAGTCGATTATCGATGGATTACCCCATTCTTTAGATTATCTTTGTACTAACTGTCATGAGCACTTCGAGGCCGTCCGACAGGTCCTTGATACATTTGGATTAACCTATCGAGTTTCGCATCGGTTAGTACGTGGGCTCGACTATTACACACGCACGACCTTTGAGATCATCGGACAGACGTTAGGTGCTCAGGATGCTCTCCTTGGAGGCGGCCGTTACGACGGTCTCATTAAGCATCTCGGTGGACCGGATCGATCTGGGATTGGTTACGCTGCAGGTCTTGAGCGTTTGGTGATGGCAATGCCATCGGATGCGGTGATTGCAGAAAATCCAGATGCGTATGTTGTTGCTATTGGTGAAGACGCTCGTCTATCGGCTCAGATGTTGGCACGGGACCTCCGACATGCGGGTCTCTGTGCTCTCGTCGATTACGATGTTAGGTCGCCACGTTCGCAGATGAAACGTGCCGATAGGACACGAGCCTCTCATGTTCTTATTGTCGGTGGCGATGAGCTGGACAAAGGCCTGGTTTCATTGAAAGACATGTCAACGAGTGAACAGGAGAGTGTGGCGAGAGGCGATGTTGTCGACCGCGTTTGTCAAAGACAGAGAGATTCGCTAGGAACGTGACTAAATATCCAGAAGAACTTTTGCGCACCCACACTTGTGGGGAACTTCGGCCTGATCATGTTGGTCAAGACGTCACTTTGATGGGGTGGGTTCACAAGATTAGAGACCTAGGCGGCGTCATTTTTATCGACGTGCGTGACCGTTATGGTCTAACTCAGGTTGTTGCTAGGGATAATTCAGAGGCTCTAGCGGTTACGAAGCTGTTACGCCCGGAATTCGTAGTTGCTGTCAATGGCGTGGTTGAAAACCGATCCAAAGACACTCTGAATCAAAAGCTGGCAACTGGAGAAGTAGAAGTGGCAGTTCGTGAAATTCTGATATTAAATCAGGCCAACACGCCGCCGTTTCAAATTGACGAAGAAACAACCGTTTCCGAGGAGGTTCGACTTAGGTATCGATATCTCGATTTGAGACGCCAGCGGATGCGCGACAATATTGGGCTCCGTCACCGGGTGGCTCTTTCGATCAGACAGCACTTGGATGAGGAAGGATTTTGGGAAATCGAAACGCCTGTGTTGACCAAGTCAACACCAGAAGGTGCCCGTGATTATCTAGTGCCAAGTCGTGTACATCCTGGTGATTTCTATGCTCTACCTCAATCACCTCAACTGTTTAAGCAGATTCTAATGATTGGTGGAATGGATCGGTATTTTCAAATTGCCCGGTGCTTCCGTGATGAGGACCTTCGTGCGGATCGACAGCCAGAGTTCACTCAGGTGGACATTGAGATGTCGTTCGTCACGCCAGAGCAGATTTTTGAAGTTGTAGAGAGGCTCATGCGGCGTATTTGTCGTGAGATCAACCTTGATGTCAATCTTCCATTTCGACGACTGTCGTACGATGATGCGGTCGCTCAATACGGCACGGATAAGCCAGATCTCCGCTGTGAAATGGTGATCCAGGATGTTTCGAATGTCTTTGCAGACTCGTCGTTTCGTGTTTTTCGAAAGGCGGTTGAGGCGGAAGGAGTTGTCCGAGGACTTGTCGTACCAGGGGCAGGGCGGCAGGCACGTCATAAGCTCGACCAGATTGTTGACGAAGCGATTGAAATGGGTGCAGCTGGGTTGGTTTGGATTAGACGCTCAGAAGAAGGACAGTTACAGAGTTCCATTCTGAAGGCTGCAGGCGAGTCGACTTTAGCCAGGGTGTTAGATGAGGTGAATGTTGGTGCTGATGACCTGGTGCTTTTGGCTGCTGGCCCCAGTGCAGAGGTGTCAGATCTGTTGGGGCGGCTGAGATTGGTGATTGCTCAGCGTGAGAATCTCATTGACCAATCAAGGTTTGAGTTCCTTTGGGTCGAGGATTTTCCACTCTTTGAATGGAGTGAAACAGAGGGGCGCCACGTCTCGATGCATCATCCGTTCACTGCTCCTCGCGTTACTGACGTTGATATTCTAAAGGTAGACCCTGCCAAGGTACGGGCACGAGCGTACGATCTCGTGCTTAATGGAAGTGAAATTGGTGGTGGCAGCATTAGAATTCACGACCAACAGTTACAGCAGGATATTTTTAATGTTCTGAAGATCAGCGAGAAGGAGTCTCGTAGTCGGTTCGGCTTTTTTCTCGAAGCTCTCGAGCATGGTACGCCGCCGCATGGTGGAATTGCCCTTGGTTTGGACCGAATTATCGCGTTGTTTGCTGAAGAGCCATCGATCAGAGATGTTATTGCATTTCCTAAAACGGCGGCGGCGGTTGATCTGATGTCGTCTGCTCCTTCTACCGTTGATCGGAACCAGTTGAAGCAGCTCCACTTAACACGTTGAGCATGGTGTTTTAATTAGCTGCTTGACCCCTACTGGCTGCTCATGGTTACATTCAAAGGACACGCAACGGAGACACATTCATCACAACGCCTTCCCTCGTTAAGATCTCCATCCCCGACGAAGGGGTTGAGATGCTCTTCGGTTCATACGACGAGAACCTCAAGAATCTTGAGCATTTCTTTGGTGTTCAGATCCGAACAGATGGATCGCATTTACTAGTTTCCGGTGAGCCTGGTCGTGTTGCTTCGGTTGAAAGGGTTGTCACACAGCTCTCTACGGTTATTCAGGAAGGGTATCAGCTATCTAAAGACGACGTTCAGCGAGCAGCTCAGCTTACTTCTGAGGATGCCAGTGTCGATTTGAGGGATTATCTCATCCGGTCTCCGCTCAGGCCGGCTCCTCAGCGAGAAATTAGACCAAAAACTGTGAACCAGCGGCGGTACCTGAGTGCCATCGAACGACACGATATCGTGCTTGGAGTGGGGCCGGCCGGCACAGGAAAAACTTACCTCGCGATGGCCGAGGCTGTAGCGTTTCTCACTTCAAAACGGATTAGCCGGATTATTCTCGCTCGCCCTGCCGTCGAAGCTGGTGAGAAGTTGGGATTTTTGCCGGGCGATCTTCAGGAGAAGGTTAACCCCTACCTCCGCCCACTCTACGACGCGCTTTACGACATGCTCGACGCCGAGCGCGTTAACCGGTTGCTTGATCGCGGTGTTATCGAGATCGCTCCTATTGCTTTCATGCGTGGTCGAACCCTCAACGATGCGTTTGTTATTCTCGACGAGGCGCAGAACACAACGAGTGAACAAATGAAAATGTTTCTCACTCGATTGGGATTTGGTTCAAAGGCTGTGATAACCGGTGATGTCACTCAAATCGACCTTCCAGCCGGTCGCGTGTCCGGTCTGGTCGAGGCGATTAAGGTTATGCAAGGGATTGATGGCGTAGCTCATGTTCAGTTCAATGATCGTGATGTAGTGAGACATCCTTTGGTGCAAGCGATCGTTAAGGCCTACGAAGTGTTCTCTAGTCACGGAAGTTCAACTGCTGTGCACACCACAAATGATGACTGACGATCCTTATCCCGGTAGCATTGGGAGAAGGCGGTTGTGGCTGTTGTGACTCGCGGTTCCACGCTCCGCGTAGTTGTGACGGATGGTCGTGGTCGTCTGCATCCGGGGTTTGGGTTGTCTCGGTGGTTAGCCCGTGTTGCCCCTGCCGCGGTACGAGGAGAGATCGTCGTGGCACTAGTGTGTGACAGAAAGATGAGGGCTATGAATCGCCAATTTCGTGGTGTAGACCGGCCGACCGACGTACTGTCCTTTCCCAGCGACAACGATTTTCGAGTTTCGATTGGAGAGCGGCCTTTTCTAGGGGATATCGTTATAGCGACCGGTGTGGCTTCTCGTCAGGCTGTGACTGGTGGACACACATTCGCTGTAGAGCTGCGCCGACTTTCACTGCATGGACTCCTGCATCTGATCGGGTACGACCATGCTCAGGATTCTGGTCAAATGGAACGTCTTGAGCGGCGTCTATGGCGAAAAGCTGGAATGAGAGAGGGAATTTCGTGACTCCGGCTTTGTTTTTTTCTATTTGCGTGTACCTCAGTTTATGTTGGAATTGTTCAGACAGCCTTCAGCGCACGAATTCCGTGCGTGGTGCTCTTTAGAATTTGAAAGTATTCAGTCGAAGTAATGCGAACTGGTTTTGTGTCGTTGATCGGTCGTCCCAATGCCGGAAAATCCACACTGCTAAACCTACTCATCGGAGTTAAGGTAGCCATCGTTTCTGACAAACCTCAGACGACGCGTAATCGCATTGTTGGTGTTAAGAATGTCCCCGGTAAAAATCCAGGCCAAATCGTGTTTGTCGACACTCCTGGAATTCATCGACCACTTCATCGCATGAACGTCCGGATGGTTGATCTGGCTTTGGACACGATTCGTGACGTCGACGTTTTGGTTGTTGTCGTAGACGCAGCCGCTGGTAGTGGTGCCGGGGACCGTTACGTACTATCGCTCGTGGCTCAAGCCTCGGCACCGGTGATCATTGCTCTTAATAAGATCGATCTAATTGCTAAGACTAAGCTCTTACCGCTTATCGACTGGTACCGGAACCAACGAGAATGTGTAGCAATTGTACCGGTGTCGGCGCGCAGCGGTGATGGCTGTGATCGGTTGGTGTCAGTGATTCTCGATTCACTCCCTGAAGGCGAGCCATTGTATCCGTCCGATTACCTTACGGACCAGCCTGAGCGTGTGATGGTTGCCGAAGCGGTAAGGGAGAAACTCTTGCAGCACACACGGGCGGAGTTACCCTTTACGACCGCTGTGGTTGTTGAGCGTTTTGAGGAAGCGGACACTAAGGGTATCATCCGTGCGTACTGTTCAATTTTTGTCGAGCGCGAGTCTCAAAAAGCAATTGTGATTGGTCAACGCGGTTCACTAATTAAACAAATTGGCACTGAAGCCCGCAGCGATCTTGAACGGTTTTTTGCGACGAAATTTTATCTGGATCTTCGCGTGCGTGTGCGCGCTGGATGGCGAGAGAATGAACGAATCCTTGACGAGCTTGGAATGACTGGCCGCCGTGATGGATAGTAGCTGTGGTACACTTGACACTTCTGGATTAGGAGCAGTGGGACAACAACTTAGCCCAACACAGATTCATGCGGGGTTAGCCGACCTCGTTGGTTATTTCTATGCCACTTCAACGCAGAATCGATCTCGTATTCGATTCAGTCAAACGACTGCAGCGTCTAGGTGCGACCGCGAATCTGAGTAACCTGCTCCAAAAACAACGGCCTGCCGATCTTGCTGACATTTTAAATCGTCTCCCAGACAGCGACCGCCGGTCTGTCTTTAATACGCTTCTAGACCATAACAGTCGTCTCGCTATGGAGGCGCTGACCGAGCTGGACCCAGACGTGTCAGCTTCGATGCTCGTTGAGCATCCTGCCGATCAACTCGCGCGATTGTTTCAGGAGTTGCCATCGGACGATGCTGCGGCGTTGCTCGATGATTTACCTAATGAGTTATCAGAGTCTGTTCTTGATCTGATGCGTAAGAAGGAATCGGGCGAGGTTCAACATTTACTCGATTACGCCGAACAAACAGCGGGACGCATCATGAACCCGAATGTTTTTGCTCTAGCTGAGAATTTGACAGCAGGAGAGGCGATTGAATTTCTTCAGCGGTCTCGAGAAGTAGAGATGGTCTTCTATCTCTATTTGGTCGACCAACGCCGTCACTTGGTGGGCGTAGTGTCGTTGCGACGGTTGTTACTCGTGGCACCGGAAACACCGTTAGGTCGAATTGGGACGACAGATTTGATTAGTGCTCAAGTTGAGATGGATCAAGAAGAAGTTGCTCAGCTCGTTGCGTCATACAACTTACTCGCTCTACCGGTTGTCGACGACGAGAACAAGCTTGTTGGCATCATTACTGTAGACGATGTAATCGACGTCATCAAAGATGAGGCTACCGAGGACATCTATCGGTTAGCAGGTGTGGCAAGCGATGAACACGTTTCTACGTCAGCCAGAGAGTCCTGGCGAAAGAGACTCCCGTGGCTGGGGATTAATCTTGTTACAGCGATCTGCGCAGCGTTTGTCGTGCGTTTGTTTCAAGAAACGATCGACCAAGTGGTAGCTTTGGCTGCTTTCATGACGATTGTTGCCAGCATGGGCGGAAATGCTGCAACGCAGACCTTAACGGTTGTTGTTCGTGGCATCGCACTTGGAGAGCTTACTTGGAGTAATTCCCGAAAGGTATTGACGAAGGAAGCGCTGGTTGGCCTTGGAAACGGTTTAATCTTAGGCTTTGTCGGGGCCGTTGTCGCTTGGTTGGTTGTTGGCAATCCGTACTTTGGGGGTATTCTGGCTCTGGCAATGGTTGTGAATCTGCTCGTGGCTGCTGTGGCTGCCACCCTGATTCCAATTGCGCTACGGGCGCTCAAAGTTGATCCGGCGTTAGCATCCGCAGTTTTTATTACCACGCTAACAGACATGTTTGGATTCTTCGCTTTCCTCGGGTTGGCGACGATCTTTCTCCAGTACCTTGTCCGTGTCGGCTAGGTGCGGTTAAACCCTATGGGCTACCAAGTCTGTGCTGGGCGGTCAGGATAGAATAGTGCCGGGTACAAACCGATGCCGCTCTACACGGCCGATGCACTCATTCTGCGCACATATAAATTGGGAGAAGCGGATCGGATCGTGGTGTTTCTTACGAGCGATCGCGGCAAACGTCGGGGCGTCGCTAAGGGGGCCAGGCGTATGCGGTCAAATTTTTCTGGGGGGTTGGAGGCCTTTACCCGAGCTAAAGTATCTTACGTGGAATCTGAAAATCGTGATCTAGTAAGGCTTAATTACGTTGAGCCGGTAGTGTCACCGCTAGTGAGTAAGGACGCGGCCGTGCTCGATCATGCTGGGTACTTTGCTGAACTGGTTGATGAATGGGCGCTTGAAGGCGATCCGAGCGAGAGGCTGTTTCGTTTGGGGGCCGCGGTCATTGCTGCTTTAGCAGCGGACGCACCGGTTGAGCCGGTCGCGCGCTATTTTGAGTACTGGCTTCTCAGGCTGCAGGGTGTGTATCCGTCGGTGATGAGATGCGATCGCTGCAGTGCGGAATTTGATAGCCGCGGGGCTCAAGTCTGTGCACCCTACGGTGATTGCATCTGCCTGGACTGTGGGTCAGCTGACGGGGGCACGGACCTGTCACCAGAGGCGTTGGAGTTCTTGCGCCAGGCTGCTACGACATCACCAGAAGATTTAGGAGCGGTCACGTTTACACCGCGGGCTGCACGAGAGTTGACGGTTGCCCATCGATTGTTGATCACAGCCAATCTTGACAAGGAGTTGAGGTCGTTACGTGTTTTGAGTCAGTTAACTGAGCGCTAACGACGACGATTCATGACCCTCCAAGACCTGATTTTGTCTCTATCGCGTTTTTGGGCATCACATGGCTGCCTACTGCATCAACCACTCGACATTGAGGTTGGAGCAGGAACTATGCACCCTGAGACATTTCTGCGTGTCCTTGGTCCACGCCACTGGAACGTTGCATATGTGCAGCCATCTCGACGTCCAGCTGACGGAAGATTTGGCGAGAATCCGAACAGGCTTTTCAAGCACCATCAATTACAGGTCATTCTTAAGCCGTCGCCAGATGAGGCACAGCGAATCTACATCGCCAGTCTTGAGGCTTGTGGGATCGATCCGACGAGACACGACATCAGATTTGAGGAAGATAACTGGGAGTCTCCGACACTAGGTGCTTGGGGAATAGGATGGCAGGTGCTGCTTGATGGGCTTGAAATCACTCAGTTCACATATTTTCAACAGGCAGGAGGTCTCGACCTGTCTCCTATTTCTGTTGAGTTGACGTACGGTCTTGAGCGAATCGCAATGCACCTGCAGGGCAAGGAGAACGTTTACGACCTTGAGTGGGCTCCAGGTGTTACTTATGGGGAAGTTCGCCATCGCGAGGAAGTGGAGCAATCGAAGTATGTGTTCGGGCAGGTTGAGTTGCCGTCTGGGAGATTTTCGAGGTTGCACCGAAATCTCTTTGACGAGTACTACACTTTTTCGGAAGAGTTGCTTGAATCCGAGCTCATTTCTCCCGCGTTGGACTACTGCCTCAAATGCTCTCACGTATTTAATGTTTTAGATGCTAGTGGCAGTATCGGAGTGACAGAACGCACTGCTTATATCTTGCGTGTTAGAAAGTTAGCGGTTGCGATTGCCAATGCCCACGTTAAGGAGGAAGCACCATGAAAGAACTCCTCCTTGAGATCGGTTGCGAAGAAATACCTGCAAGTTGGTTGCCGTTGCTAATCAATCAAATTGGATGTCATTTCGAAAGTCGACTTAAAGAAGTCCGACTGGGTCACGAACAACCAATTCACTCTTTTGGAACGCCCCGTCGGCTTGGACTTCATATTAGTGGGGTGGCTGCTCGACAAACAGATCTCGAGGAAACTGTAACGGGGCCTCCGGTATCAGCGTCCTTTGATGCTAGTGGAAAGCCGACGAGAGCTGCTGAGGGATTCGCTCGTAAGCAGGGAGTCTCTGTTGATAGTTTGACGATGATTGAAACGGAAAAAGGTGAGTATCTTGCCAATCGGAGACGTCAACGCGGTGCGGCGGCTCGGCAAGTATTGCCTGCGGTGTTGGCTTCTACCCTTCGCGATCTCACTTTTCCAAAGCAGATGCATTGGGATGCGTGGCTGGACGATGGTCGAGGCGAATTTGTTTTTGGTCGTCCGATCAGATGGCTATTGTTTCTGTACGGTGGTCAGGTGGTGCCTTTTACAATTCAACGCAGTAAGGTTGCACGCACGAAGACTGTGCTTTGCGTGAAGTCTGGGGCTGTTACGTTCGGGCATCGGTTTTTTTCGAGGACGGGGAAGCCGGGTTTCCCTATTCGCGTTCGATCGTTTTCTGATTACCAGACTTCTCTAGCTGCCAACTATGTACTTATCGATCGTGGAAAGAGACGCGCTCGGATAATTCAGAAGCTGGAGCGGTTCGCGGATCGTTTCGGTGGGCGAGTCGAGTTGCAGGGTGAGCAAACCGCGCTGCTGAATGAAGTGCCGGATCTTATTGAGTACCCTTCTGTTGTCGCGGGAAACTTTCCGTCCGAATTTCTATCACTCCCTTCGGAAGTGTTGAAAACAACGATGATTCACCATCAGCACTATTTTCCAGTGATCGATCAACATGGGGAACTTACATCGACGTTTCTAGCCGTTACCAACACTCCGCGGGATAACGTGCCTCGCATTGCCCGCAACGCTGAGCGTGTTTTAGTTGCGCGTCTGCGGGACGCCAGGTTTTTTTGGAACACTGATCGAAAGACTCGCCTACAAGGTCAGCTTGAGCGTCTGGACACTTTACTATTTCATAAGAAACTGGGTAGCTATCGAGCTAAAGCCGAGCGGGTTGGTGTGCTGGCTGAGCGAATTGCGAGAGAAGTGCTCGACTCAGATGACGCTGCAGAAGCGGCTTACACCGCGGGTAAGTTGTGTAAGGCCGATCTTGCGACCGACATGGTTGGGGAGTTCCCCGAGCTTCAGGGTCTGATGGGTGGAGTGTATGCGAAGGAACACGGTGAGTCGGAAGAGGTTTGGCGGGCAATTTATTATCATTATCTCCCTGTAGGAATTGAGTCTGATGCTCGACCGTCACAATCTGAACTCGGAGCGGCGGCGGTTTCGTGGGCGGCGGTTTCACTTGCGGACAAGCTCGATACACTTGTCGGGTTATTTCATGCTGGGGAAAGACCAACTGGATCTAGGGACCCATTCGGGATCCGACGTCAAGCACAAGGCATCGTTCGTGTGTTAGTCGACTTACCGTCATTAACCGGATTGAGAAGTCGGGTATCAATTGGGCAGCTACTTGAGATGGCTGCCGCCAATCATGAGAAATCAGATCAGGAAGTGTTTTCTAGAGAAACGGCTTTTGTGCGTGAAAGGACCCGATACGTTCTTGAAGAACGTGGTTTTGATGTCAGGAACGTGAGATCTGTAACTCATCAGGACTCTTTACGAGATTTACGCCCCATCGATGCACTTAGAAAGTTGGAAGTGATGTCGCAACTTGCTGGATCGAAGAACTTTCAGCAGCTTGCTGCGTTATTTAAACGTGTAAGAAATATCGCTAAAGAACTGTCCGACACTGACTTTCTAACCGTGGAGGCAGCGGAAGGCGAGGATGCACCAAATAAATTATTGACCGATCCCGCAGAGGAGGCATTGCGACGTGAGCTTGAGCAGCGGCGACCAATCATTGAGAAAGCAGTGGAATTTGGAGAGAATTTTGAGGAAGCGTTAACAGAAGCATCAAAACTAGGCCCAGCAGTCGACAGGTTTTTTGCAGAAGTTTTTGTAATGGTCGATGATGCGAAGCTTCGACGAGCACGGTTATATCTAATGAAACGGCTTGAGCGAAGCATCCTGCAACTCGCCGATGTTTCTGAGATTGTGCACACTGAAGGGACATCGTCAGGTTAGGTATTGCGGATTGAAAATAACGAGCAACTATTCGTTGGAAGAAACAGGAAAGAAAGTGTCTGCAATAAAGAAAAAATCAAAAAAGAAAAAAACACCAAAGAAGCACGTGTACTTCTTTGGAAGTAGCCAGATTGATGGCGATCGGACCATGCGTGATCTTCTGGGTGGGAAGGGAGCGGGTCTCGCTGAAATGACAAAAGCGGGACTTCCGGTGCCTCCCGGTTTTACGGTATCGACCGATGTATGTAGGTTGTTCTACTCAGCTGGTCGACGGGTTCCGCAGAGGGTCGAAGATGAAATGGAAAGCCATTTGCGGCGATTAGAGAAATTGTCGGGAACATTTTTGGGTGCAGACGATCGACCGCTCTTGGTTTCAGTTCGCTCTGGTTCGAAGTTTTCGATGCCCGGCATGATGGATACGATCTTAAATCTTGGACTGAATGACAAGGCCGTAGAAGGACTGAAGGCTTGGACAGCAAACGGCCGATTTGCAGTCGATAGTTACCGGCGTTTCATCCAGATGTTCGGAAATGTTGTGTTGGAAATTCCGAAGGAAGTGTTTGATCGAGAATTCGATCAGGTCAAGTCTGAGAAGGGTGTCCTCTTGGATACAGAGTTGGATGAGGCAGCCTTGAGAAGGGTGGTCGATCGATATCAGAAAGTCGTACGCTCGCAGACTCGTCGGCCGTTTCCCCAGGACCCACGTCGCCAGTTGAGAATGGCTCGTGACGCGGTGTTTCGTTCTTGGCAAAATTCGCGGGCGGTCGAATATCGACGGATATATGACATTCCCGATGAGATCGGGACCGCTGTCAATATCCAAGCGATGGTTTTTGGCAACACGGGTGAACGGTCTGCTACCGGTGTTGGGTTTACACGAAACCCTGCAACAGGTAACAAGGAATTCTACGGGGAGTTTCTTGTCAACGCGCAGGGTGAGGACGTAGTTGCCGGAATTCGTACGCCTCAGCCTATTGAGGAACTCAAACGGGTTATGCCAAAAGCCTATGCACAGTTACGGCGTATTACCAGTCGGTTGGAACGACACTATCGGGATGTTCAAGATTTTGAATTTACCATTCAAGATGACGAGCTATTCATGTTGCAGACGCGTAGCGGTAAGAGAACCGGCCACGCGGCTGTGGTGATTGCTACCGACTTGGTAAGAGAGCGTCTTCTGAAGCCAGCTGAGGCTGTCCTGCTCGTTGATCCCGATGCGCTATCGCAGCTCCTCGCACCAGTGTTTGATCCCAAGGTCTGGGTTAAGTTACCCGTGGCTACTCGGGGACTTCCAGCCTCTCCGGGCGCTGCCTCCGGGCAAGTTGTGTTCAGTGCCGAGGATGCTGTGTCGTGGAGTGATCAGGGAAAGTCAGTAATTCTTGTGCGAAAGGAGACTGCTCCTGATGATATCCATGGGATGCACGTTGCCCGAGGTATTTTGACCGCAACAGGAGGTATGACGTCTCACGCTGCGGTTGTGGGGCGACAGATGGGAAGGCCGTCGGTAGTGGGTGCTGGAGAGTTGCAGATAGACGAGGTCAAGCGGACACTGACGGTCAATGGTTCGGTCGTCCGCGAGGGTGACTTTATTTCGTTCGATGGCTTGACAGGCGAGGTAAAACGGGGGCAAGTCACTACGACGCCAAGTGAGATCCTACAGGTTCTTAGCGGCAAACTCGATCCAAGGCGTTCAGAGATCTATAAGCGTTTCTCAAAGTTACTCAGATGGGCTGACAAAGTGCGTCATCTTGGTGTGCGGGCCAACGCAGACCTAAAAGAACAAGCGGAGATAGCTTATGCCTTTGGGGCTCGGGGCATCGGGTTATGTCGAACAGAGCATATGTTTTTTGGCGAGGATCGACTTCCGATTATGCAACGTATGATCCTCGCAGAGACAACCGAAGACCGACGAGAAGCACTTGCTGAGCTACTACCCTTGCAGCGCCAAGATTTTGTAGGAATCTTTCGCGCGATGCGTGGTGAACCGGTGACTATTCGTTTGATCGATCCGCCTCTTCATGAGTTTCTTCCCAAGCGTGAGGAGCTAATGGTCGAGATCGCTCGATTGGAGGAAGCTCAGAAACGGTCGTTGCCTTCGAAGAAAGTTGGGCGCAACCGTAGGGAGCTCACTCGTAAGCGTAATTTATTGCAGCGTGTCGATCAGCTACATGAGTTCAATCCGATGATGGGTCATCGGGGCGTGCGGTTGGGTATTTCGTATCCCGAGATCACTGAGATGCAAGCTCGTGCCATTATCGAAGCTGCCTGCATAGTTCGCAAAGAACGAATGCGAGTGGTTCCGGAAATCATGATTCCATTGGTCGGTCATGTTGGAGAACTCCGCAATCAGAAAGCGGTGGTAGAGAGAGTTGCGGCTGAAGTTATGAAGAGAGAGGGTGTCAAGATTAAATTTCTCATTGGCACGATGATTGAAGTTCCACGAGGCGCGATGACGGCTGATGCGATCGCGGTCGAAGCTGACTTCTTTTCGTTCGGAACGAACGATATGACTCAGATGGCGTTTGGGTTTTCCCGAGATGATGCCGGGAAATACCTTCGCACCTATCGAGATCTGAGGATACTCGATCGTGATCCCTTTACCTCTATCGATGTTGAGGGTGTCGGACAGTTAGTTGTCTTGGCTATCGAAAAGGGACGTCGTGTCCGACCTGGTCTCAAACTAGGCGTGTGTGGTGAGCATGGAGGTGACTCTGCATCAGTACAGTTTTTCTCTAAGGTTGGATTGGACTACGTTAGTGCCTCACCGTACCGTATTCCCACAGCGCGTTTAGCAGCCGCTCACGCCGCATTGCAAGAGGGGTCCAAAAGCCACTAGACCTGAGTTGTTATGGGGAACATTAAGAAACTGCCGGCTGAACTTGCCAACCAGATCGCGGCAGGGGAGGTAGTGGAGCGTCCTGCGTCGGCAGTGAAGGAATTGGTTGAAAATGCGCTTGATGCTGGGGCCAAACGCGTCGCTATCTTTATAGAGTTTGGAGGCAAACGCTCGATTAGGGTTGAAGATGACGGCGCCGGAATGAGCGGAGATGATGTAGCCCTCGCGTTTGACAGACATGCGACGAGTAAGCTCAGAAACTTTGGGGATCTAGCTTCGATCGCGACACTCGGTTTTCGGGGTGAAGCGCTTCCTAGTATTGCCTCGGTTTCAAGGGTGACGCTACGGACTCGTGTTCAGGGAATGCCTCACGGTACTGAGATTTGTATCGATGGTGGGGTTGCCCAGCCTACTCGGCAAGTGGGGATGCCGCAAGGTACCGCCATTGCCGTTGAAGATCTCTTTTATAACGTGCCTGCACGACGAAAATTTTTAAAATCTGATGGAGCAGAAACTTCACAGATTTCTAGATTAGTTAACCAGATGGCACTCGGGTATCCTGAGGTTGGGTTTGCGCTGACGAGTCGTGGGAAACAAGTTTTGCAGTGTCCACCAGTTAGTAATCTTCGAGAGCGATTTTTTCAGCTTAACGGAGACCGTCCTGATCTCGTGGAGGTGCGGAAGGAAGCGGCGGGTGTTAGGGTAAGTGGCTATGTGGCAGCTCTTGTCGACCAAGGGCCGTCCCGTGGACCACAAAATATCTTTGTTAATCGGAGACTCGTCAAAGATCGAACGATTACACATGCAGTCCATGAGGCATATCGGCAGGCGACTATTAAACCTCGCACTCCCGAGGTTCATCTTTTTATTGATTTACCAGCTGAAAGGGTCGACGTCAACGTTCATCCTATGAAAGCTGAGGTTCGGTTTCTCGAACAATCCTTGATTCACGAATTGCTGCGGCGTGCTCTCGCTGACGCGTTAGGCCAGCCCACGTCGGCACCTATTCCTCTAAAGTCCACTACTAGTCAGCAAGCGGACTTTAGAGCACGTTCGATTCCAGGCGTAATGACAGGAGTGTCCGCGGAAAGTCGCTGGTCTGATGTGACGGACGCATTTAAGCGGTCGTCACGTATAAATGCAATGGCTGGTGGTCGAGAGACCGGATCGGCTGTTCCGAATAGTAATTCTGAATCTGAACCGCTACGGGCAACTAATGATCAGGAGTCTCAGTCCCTTATTCCGTTGGGTCAATTTCGAGATACATTTATCATCGCGATCGACAATGAGGGCGTTGCCATCATTGATCAACATGTTGCACACGAACGGGTTCTGTATGAGCAGGTCATGAATCAGCTCACAGGAGGTCAGCTGGAAGGTCAACGATTGTTAGAGCCGATCGTAGTCGAACTTCAGGCGGGACAACGTGAGACGCTCGCTGCCCACGCTGTCGAGCTTAAGAGGCTAGCGTTCGAGATTGAGCCTTTCGGGGGAGAGAGCGTCCAGGTGACGACTGTTCCAATGTTGTTAGAACGTCGGGAAGCAGAACAAATCGTGCGGGCATTCGCTACGGAGCTTGGATGTTTAGACCGCGGAGACGGCGTTGATGACGCACTGCGTCGTCTCGCTGCCACAACGGCATGCCATGCTGCTGTTAAGGCGAATGATCGCCTGACTCAAGAAAAGATGCTGCACATACTTGAAGAGTTGCGTCGGACCGATTATTCCACAGTCTGTCCCCATGGTCGCCCTGTTATTCTGCGGTTGAGTCGACAGCAGATCGAACGAAGCTTTGAGCGGATCTAGTGATCGAGATCAATCTAATGGTGTTGACGTGAGTTTTCTAATCAGGTGCTACTGGGTTACAGACAGTTAGCATAACCCAGGCGATTGCGTGTGTAGCAGCGAGGGGCGTTCATAGACAGTCTATCGCGAAGAGCAGACCTGAAAAGGGAGGACTCACTAGGTCGTTAGGGCCGTTTAATACGGCCTCGGACCACGAGCCATCCAGCTAGAAAGCTGACCACGCCAGCCCCAAAAATCCGAGGACTTGGGCCTAGAGGGCCTGCTGTAAATATTGATACCAGGAGCAGCCACATCCCGAGTAGTTGAAGAACTCGTCCAAAATAGTAAAGCACTCCCGGCATATCTATTCAGACGCTGGATTTTTCCGCCGACGAATCTTTCTAATTTCTGCAATTCGTTGACCGATGGCCTTTTCAAGACCTCGATTGGTGGGTTCATAGTAGGTCCGGCCAGCGAGTTTAGGAGGTAGGCAGACCATCCCAGTTGTACCGGTTTCGTCGTTGTGAGCGTAGTCGTAGTTCCTACCGTAGTCGAGTTCTTTCATCAGCTGGGTTGGAGCATTACGCAGATGTAAAGGGACCGGTTCTGCCTCGAATGAGTGCGCATCCTTAGCTGCACGTTCGTAGGCCTTGTAAACTGCATTGCTCTTAGGCGCCGTTGAGAGATAGATGGCGGCCTGAGCAAGGGCGGTGTTGCCTTCGGGCATACCGATAAAATGAACGGCGTCCTTTGCTGCAACTGCCAGAGCTAGTGCACGTGGGTCTGCGTTCCCGATGTCCTCTGAGGCAAATCGAATGAGCCGACGGGCGATGTACAACGGATCTTCGCCAGCTTCAATCATACGAGCCAACCAATAAACTGCTGCATCGGAATCACTATTGCGCATCGATTTATGGAGAGCTGACATGAGATTGAAGTGTTCCTCTCCACTCTTGTCATATAAAAATATGCGTTTCTGAAGGGCTCGCGAGAGCAGTTGTTGGTCAATAACTACTGGCTTCATTGTTTTGTTAGATGATAAATCTGGCGATGGGGTGGTGCCTTCTCCATCAGCAATTGCGGCGGCGAGTTCAAGGAGATTAAGTGCAACACGGGCATCACCGTTGGCGTGGTCAGCGATCGCATCGAGTGAGCCATCAGCCACCTTAAGCTTGCTTTCCCCGAGGCCTCGCTCGGGGTCTTGAATCGCACGCTCTAGGATCGTTGTGATTTCGAATTTTTGGAGTGGCTTAAGGACAAAAACTTTCGATCGCGACAAGAGCGCTGCGTTGACTTCAAACGATGGGTTTTCTGTTGTTGCTCCAATTAGGACAATGTCACCAGTCTCAACTCGAGGAAGAAAAGCGTCCTGTTGAGCTTTGTTGAATCGGTGAATCTCGTCAATGAATAGCGTGGTTCTGCGCCCTAGACTCCGTCTTGCTTGCTGTGCTTCGGCCATTACCGCCTTGATGTCTTTGATCCCTGATAAGACGGCACTGAATGAAATGAAATGTGCTTTCGTTGTTTTCGCAATCAGCCTCGCGACGGTCGTTTTTCCAGTTCCCGGTGGTCCCCAGAGAATGATTGACTGGAGGGCATCTCGGTCGATAGCTTGACGTAGTGGTCGACCTAGTCCCAGGATGGTTTGCTGTCCGACAAATTCTTCGAAGGTTCGTGGTCGCATCCGCTCAGCTAGGGGTGTTGGCACAGACGAAGTCGTAGCAGTCTGTGATTCGAACAGTTGTCCCGATTCGTGTGTCACGACGTATGTCCAGAAAGTTGCTGTCTAGAAACGGTCATTCGTTGGCGGCGAGCTTCGTATACGATCAAGCTAGCGGCAACGGCCGCGTTGAGTGATTCAACATCGGGTTTCATCGGAATAGAAATACGATCATCCACCATGTCTGTTATTTCAGAACTCAATCCACTACCCTCACCCCCGATAAGGATGACCCTTGTCTTCGTAAGGTCAACGTCATGGAGAGAGGTTCCACCGCGTGGTACTGCAGCCAGTACCTCAGCGCCACATGCATGCGCTCTCCTAATGGCAGCGGCCCCGTCAGTGACATCCGCCACTGGCAGGTGAAATGTACTTCCCATCGCCCCACGGAGTGCCTTCCAGCTGAAGGGATCAGCAGATCCATCGAGAACTATTACACCAGCAGCGCTGCCTGCGTCGGCCGCACGTATAATTGCTCCTAAGTTCCCAGGGTTTTGCACACCCATTAGAGCCAGGACAATCCCATTGTCTTCGATTACCTTTTCGAGGGGTGTTGGTTTATGGGGTGCCAGTGCGACTGCTCCGGACGGAGCTCGGACGGGGCTTAAAAGCGACAGGACCGCCGCCGAGGCTGCCATTACTTCTGTTCCCAACGACTTGAGGCGCGTCGCTAATTCTGATAATTTGCGATCGGAACGCCGTAATTCACCTATTGAGAAGATTGCTACCTCTGGTCGAACACCCGCTCGACAGGCATCATCGATAAGGCGTGGGCCATCGAGTAAGACGTACTGTCTCTTTTTTCTATGAACCCGCTCGGCAGCCCTGAATCTGGCTACAAGCGGATTATGTCGGCTGGTGATGGTTTTCACCGGGAAATGGTGCGAGATGTCTCACGGGTTTTTTAGGTTCCGCAGCGTTCTCTGTCGCCTGCAGAGCATAACAGATATGTTAGTCTGGGGAATACACGGAGCTGGTTATGAAATCTCAAGTTCTAAAACGTTTTGATGATGAAATCCAATCGCTCGAACGGGAGTTGAAACGCGACCTACCCAAGGAAATTCAGCGTGCACGTGAGCTCGGTGATCTCCGAGAAAACGCAGAGTATCAGGCTGCCAAGGAGCGACAGCGTTTGGTGGAGTCACGTCTCAGTTTGCTGCAGAAGCGTGCATCTGAAATTTCACTTATGAATCTGAACAAACTTCCTCGAGATAAAGCGGGATTCGGATCGACCGTTCATTTGCGTCAGCCGGAAGGAGATACCGTGGTGTACCAGCTGGTAATGGCGGAAGATGCCGATCCGGTTCGGGGGTGGATTTCTACTGCTTCGCCGATAGGGCGCGCCCTCGTGGGGAAGGAGGTCGGCGATGAAATTACGGTTCCGACTCCAAATGGGATACGTGAATTTGAAGTTATTAAGCTTTCAACGATTCACGATTCATAGGGATAAGAGCGATTTCTTCTGTCCCTTCAACGCCATCGCTTAGATATTCCCCCGGTCTAAGGACCGCTCTCGTTTTTACTGGAACGGGTACGGCTGGGGCCTACCACGCTGGTGTGTTCCGTGCTATTCAAGAGGCAGGGGTCAAGATTGATATCGTTGCGGGCCGCGGCATTGGTGTCGTCGGCGCCATGTATGCGGCTGTTGATGGCGGTAGCCAACTTTGGGATGCAGCCCGCGGCTGGCTGGCAGCTCCTGTTTCACGATTTTACCGGTGGCGTTGGATGTTGCGGGCGGTGGCGGTCACTCTTGGGACGACCCTAGGGGCTTTGATGGTGCCGCTGGTAGTTCTCGTTGGTGCTGTACTGGCGTATCCGGTGAGCTTGATTGTCCAGATGGTGGGGTTTGACCTAGGTGGTAACTTGGCCGCTGGGTATGCCCAGTTGGTAGAGAAGATCTTTGAACCGACCGCACTGCCAGTGTTTCTTCCACGATTTGTTACGGTCTCGCTGTTGGTTTTACTCGTAACGCTTGCAGGAGGTACGTTTATCTCGTCGCTGCGTGCACGGTTACATAGACGATCTATAGGGCCCTTGTGGTGGCACATGCTGGGTGCACCGTTGAGCACTTCTCAGGCCGTAGAATGGTTCACCCATGGATTGTGGAGGATCATGCAGGGCGCCGCGCGAATCAAGAGACCAACATCTGCGGATCTTGGGGAACGCTATGCACAGCTACTCGCCGATAATGTTGGCCAGCCTGGATTTCGTGAGTTGATTCTGCTTGTTCACGATCTCGACGGGCGTAGGGATCTAGTTTCGGCGCTCTTGGCTGAGCCATATCGGCGGCCATTTTTTCTACGGCGTCTTGGAGATGAAAGTGGAGAGCGGCACCTTGAAACGATTGATCTGGCCGGCTGGGGGCGCGACCGTGCGGTCGATATATTGTCGGCATCACTTGGTATCCCGGTCGCGACAGAGCCCCATTTGATGAGTTTCCCTGCGGATGGTGTATGGCGAGGCGAAATACATCGTTTGTGCGACCGGCCAGAGTCTACAGCTCGACTGTTAGAAGAGGTAGCTCAAGCTGGGGCTGAGCAAGTCATTCTAGTAACTGCCTTACCTGAGGCAACAGGCCCACACACGTTGAAGTCTGGTAGGCGCGACGCTAGAGGGCGACTCGGAGAGCACCTCGCTGCAGTCGAGACCGCATCAATTCGTGATGCCCTTTCGTCGCGGAGTGGATATTTTCAGGCAGTATTCCAGATCCGACCAACGCACAATCCAATTGGCCCATTAGATTTTCGCGGTTGTTACGATGAACAATCGGACCGTTTGCACACGTTGGATGAACTTGTCACGTGTGGATATGAGGATGGCTTTCTGCAATTTGTGGATTCTGTAGTTGGTGCCAGTGGAGAGTGGATTCACTCGGCGAGCTCTATTAATTCTGAGCGTTCGAGGCGAGACGCAAGGACTGCTTCGTCGGACGATATCTGAGAGTCAACCGAAAAAATAAGATCAAGCGCTAAGTAACGCGGTTCGGAAAAACTTGATTTCGCCGATGGTCGTTCAGACTTGCATCTCTGAGGAACTGCAGGGCTAAATCTTGCAGTAACTTGGAAATTTGTTTGTCGTCGAGAGTTCCGAATTTCTTGTGAAAAGCTGGCAATGGGATCACAGCTTTTGCCATTGCACGGTGACCACCCGCATTTCCTACATCATCAAAATAGTGTTTGAGAAAGTCACTGGCACTGCGCGAGTAGCCGAGGTTGCGTACCGAGACAATGATGGTATCGTTAACAATTCCAGAAACAATCGACCACTTAATGCCTTCAAGTTGCAATAAGAAATCGGCAACATAGGGCATGAGATCTTCACGAGGAGTCTTACCGATATGTGCTGTGAAGAGCTGGGATGATGTTTGACCTTGTTTGACTGCTTGGGTAACAAACATCAGGCGTTCAAGTGTAATCGACGCTCCTTCCATCTTTCGTACCAGTGTGGCGCTTGCACGTGGATAGAGAAAGGTGAAGGCCTCAAGATCTTCGTTGTTAGTGTGGCGGCTCAGAAACAAAGTATCTGATTTAATTGCGTACAACATCGCTGTAGCTGTTCGCTCAGAGATGTTAGCGTCAACGGCACGTAGATGTTCTGTGAGGATCGTTGATGTTGAGCCATAGTTCGCCCGAATGTCTTTGAACGCCGATGTATAGCCCGGTTGTTCGGGATGATGGTCGACGACAAGTCCTACCCTGTTTAGTAACCCACTAAAGTAGTGCGGCTGCACGTCAACCGTGGCAATCAGCTCGTACTGTACCAACGATTCTGGCGTTATTGTTTCGACAGCGATATCTAACAGGTTCGCCATTCTTAGATTCTCTGGTCGCGTCACTCCCTGGAAGGCTCCTATTATCGCAGTGGTTTTGGTTCTGTGTAACAAGGTGCGGAGAGCAAGACCACTCGCCATGGCGTCAGGGTCTGGGTCGTTATGAAGGAGTATGAGAACTCGGTCTACGTCCGAAAAATATCGTTGATACTGTTGGACTCGGGCACGTGTGAGGGAGCGTCCCAAAGCTGTCAGCAGAGAAGGTTGAACAAGCTGACCGAAGTTGAGAATCGTCACATCTGGAAAGAAAGGCCGCCAGTCGTCCGAACGAGTCGAGCCGGGTTTGCCGATTCTTAACACATATACGAGAGTGGTTCCAGCGTCGGTCGCTGCTTGAAGAATCCGTCGCAGACTACGTTTGCCATTGTCCTCAATAATTACGCAGGTCGTGGCAGTCACGTCAGACTTTAGATAACTTGAAACACGTCTAGGGTTTCCAATTCGGGTTGGAATCCCGACGTCGTGAAGACGACGCGCAGCGGTGCGGTCTGCAAAGAGGAACTCCAAGTCGAAGGTGGATGCCAAGGCGCTGTGGATGGTCTTGGCGACGAGAGGGTCCTGACAGACCACTACACATTGCATGAGGGACAATAATTATACGACGTTGTCTCAGTGCGCTATCATCCTATCCATGCTTTACATTTCGTTGCTTGTCGTAATGATCGGATCCGCGTCGAACATTGTGATGGCTCAGGAGTCGGTGTTTACCAGCCGAGTTGACCTCGTTCATATTGGGGTGTCGGTCGTTGAAAGAGATGGAGGGCCAGTACTTGAACTAGTCCAGGATGATTTCCAACTCTACGAGGATGGTGAGATTCAGGAGATCCAGTATTTTTCCAGAGGGCTCGCATCTGATGCGGATGTTATTCCCACACATCTTGGCGTGCTATTTGACTCCAGTGGCAGCATGGAAAGGGATGGCAGTTTTGTGAAAACTGCAGCAATTAAGTTTTTAAACAAGCTGAGATACGCTGAAGATATGACGTTAGTTGATTTTGATACCGAAGTTCGAGTTGGCCGCTATGATCAGGTCGATTTTCCTCGATTGGTCGAGCGGATTCGTAGTGTGAAGACATCTGGGAACACAGCGTTGTACGATGCGCTCGGCGTTTATCTTGATGGTGCGTTTTCTCAGGATGGTCGGAAGGTGCTCTTGCTTTACACGGACGGCGCTGATACCAGAAGTCGTACCAATCTGTCTGAGGCTCTTGAGCTTATTAAGGCGTCAGACGTTACCATCTACGCCATCGGTTTTCAAAAGAATCTGCCGAGTAGCGCCAGGCCAGTCCAACGAATGAGGTTGCAACAGGTGGCAGATTTAACTGGAGGCCGGTCATTTTTTCCCAGTGACGTTGATGACCTCGACGGGATTTACGAAGAAATCTCTGCAGAACTCGACGGTCGCTACGCGCTTGGGTATGTGTCTAAGAATACTAAGTTTGATGGAAGATGGCGTAAGATTGAGATCAAGCTCGACAAAAATCGATCCGACCTTAAAAATATTGTCGTCAGGAATCGCGAGGGTTATTATGCTCCGTTTCTTGAAGGCCAGCCGTAACAGCGCGAGCCCGCTTTGGTTTCAAGTTCTAACAATTTCTCGCTTGTCACCGACTTCGAAGTCAAAGGCGATCAGGAACGTGCGATCGTCGATCTGACTGCCGGACTTAATCGCGGAGATCCGTCCCAAGTTCTGTTAGGTGTAACGGGTTCAGGAAAGACCTTTACGATAGCGCATGTAATCGCGAAGGTAAATCGTCCGGCCCTTGTAATGGTTCATAACAAAACTTTGGCGGCTCAGCTATATCAAGAGTTTAGGCGACTCTTTCCTTCTAACGCTGTCGAGTACTTTGTTAGCTACTATGACTACTATCAACCTGAGGCCTATGTCCCGTCAACCGATTCTTATATTGAGAAAGAAGCGACGATCAATGACACGATCGATCGTATGCGTTTGTCAGCCACGCGGTCTTTATTTGAACGGCGGGACGTCATTATTGTTTCGAGTGTGTCATGTATCTACGGTTTAGGTTCACCTGAGGCCTACTACGGGATGCTTCTATCGCTTGAGCGAGGCTTACGCGTTGAGCGTGATTGGATTTTGCGAAAACTTGTCGAGATTCAATATGAGCGAAACGATGATGAGTTTTCTCGAGGAGTCTTTCGCGTGCGTGGAGATATTATCGAAGTATATCCGTCGTACGATGAGAAGGCTCTACGAATCGAATTGTTTGGAGACGAAATTGACGGATTAGTGCGCTTTGATCCGATCACAGGCGATGTTCTTACTCGGCATGAGAAGATCGCTGTCTATCCAAAGTCTCATTTTGTTACACCACGTGGCCAAACAGATGAGGCGGTGGTGAGGATCAAGTCAGAACTAGCGGAGTGGCGGAGTAGTCTTGAGCATGCCGGTCGGACAAGTGAAGCCGAGCGATTACATCAGCGTACGATGTTCGACATCGAGATGATTCGAGAAATAGGTTATTGCCATGGAATTGAAAATTACGCTCGACACATCTCGGGTAGAGCTGCAGGAGATCCACCGCCAACACTACTCGATTATCTGCCAGAGGATGCTCTTACGATAATCGATGAGAGCCATCAAACAGTTCCTCAAATTCGTGCGATGTATCAGGGTGATAGGTCTAGGAAGGAAATGTTAATTGAGCATGGATTCAGGTTGCCGTCGGCTCTTGATAACCGTCCACTTAGTTTTCAGGAGTGGCAGTCGCGGTCAGCTCAAGTTGTCTTCGTGTCGGCAACTCCTGGGCCGTACGAGCTTGAAGCGAGTGGTGGTGTAGTAGTGGAGCAGATCATCCGCCCGACCGGATTGGTTGATCCTGAGGTTGAGATGCGTCCAGTTAAGGGACAAGTCGATGACTTATTGCATGAGATTCGCATGCGTGCTGAGCAAAAGGAGCGTGTGTTGGTCACGACGCTGACAAAGCGAATGGCGGAGGATTTAACCCAGTACTACCAAGGGCTTGGTGTCCGAGTACGGTACCTACACTCTGACATCGAAACGCTGGAGCGTGTGGAGGTCCTCAGAGACCTTCGGCAAGGAGCATTCGATGTGCTTGTTGGAATCAATCTACTACGGGAAGGACTCGATCTCCCAGAAGTATCACTTGTAGCAATCCTCGACGCTGACAAGGAAGGGTTTCTTCGCTCTGCAGGGGCGCTGATTCAGACATCCGGACGCGCGGCACGCAATGTGAACGGACGAGTCATCATGTACGCGGATGTGACCACTGGGTCGATGCGATCGGCACTGGCTGAAATGGACCGGCGGCGAGAACTTCAACAGACCTACAACCGCATACATGGGATTACACCGGCTTCGATAGTCAAGGGGATTGATGATGTCCTGTCGAGTGTTTATGAGCGTGATTATGTTACGGTTCCATTGGGTCAGGATTCAGGTGAAACGTTTCGTACGGTGGAAGAGCGCGAAGCACACGTTGAGAAATTGGAAGCTGAGATGCGTGAGGCTGCGTCAAACTTTGCATTTGAGCATGCCGCCTCGTTGCGGGATCGCATTCAGCGCGTGCGTGAGCAGGATCTTGGACTAACGAAGTGATTATTTGCGCCTAGTTATGAGAAGATGGACTAGGGCGTTCAACGTGGAAACGCCGGTTCGTGTGAGGGAGATCGTTATGTCTAACAATTCTGAAGGACACGCCAGTGTTATCTTAATGGCGTTTGTTTTAGGGGCTGTTGCGGGCGCGGCCACGGCCCTTTTGATGGCGCCTACCTCTGGTGAGGAAGCCCGTCGCGTGTTAAACGAAAAGACTCGCGATGGGCGGGAGAAGGCTGATGTTGCGGCCAAACAAGGTCGAGAGTTTGTCCGACGCCAGCGGGATCATCTTTCGACCGCTGTTGCTCGTGGCAGAGAGGCGTATCGCCGTGCTCAAGAAGATGGAGATGTAGTGGAGGACCAAGGCTAATGGAAGCACCGACTCTGTTTTTGGGAGTTATCGCAGTGGCTGTAGTTTTAATGTCAGCCGTTCAAGTGGCTCTAGTATTTTATGGAGCACGTTTGGCTCACAGGGTGAATCGATTGGTGGACAAAATCGAGAAGGATATCGAACCAGCGCTTAACCGTGTCAACGTTGCAAGTGGAGACGTGACACGAGCAACATCGCTAGCAGTAGCCCAGCTTGAGCGAGTTGATCAACTGTTCGCACAGTTTACTGATCGCTTTGAGCATCTGATGAATGTAAGTCAGGATGCTGTCGTTGAACCACTTCGCCGCAGCGTGGCGTTGGTGGCTGGCTTACGTGCAGCGGTGACTGCTTTGCGAGATGCGGCTACTGGAAAACGTGGTGAGCCCACCGAAGCGGTAAATGAGGACCAAGAGCCACTCTTTATTGGTTGATTGAAATTAGATAGTAGCAACAAGAAGCCGTGGTGATCTCGTTCGTTCTTTGAGCTCGCGATGTTATTTTTTCTTCGGCATGAGATTGCCCTACTGGCCTCTTCGCCAGAACTTACGGTAGACTGACGCGGGATCGGCGTGGGCGCTTGGCTCAGTGGTAGAGCATCGCCTTCACACGGCGGGGGTCAGTGGTTCGAATCCACTAGCGCCCACCAACCTTCGCCTTTCTTCCTCTTTCCTGCCCAATATTACGCGTCGAGCTCATCACTTTTTAGAGTTAACGCAACCCGACGATATGTGGGAGAGAACGATACTGGTCTGCGTGGTCTAGACCATAGCCAACTACGAAAATATCTTCAATTGTGAAACCAATGAACTCAACAGGGACATGACGACGACGTCGAGTAGGTTTATCGAGTAGGCAAACCGTTCGTAGAGTCTGTGGGTTCAACGTGGCCAAAAAAGTATGTAGTGCGTGCAAGGTCTCTCCGGTGTCAACGATGTCTTCGACGATAAGGACGTGCCTTCCAGATACACGACGTGGTTTGAGTTCGCAAACAGGAGGTTCCACGGGCTCGGTTCCGTTTCGATAACTAGAATAGCGAACAAACTCTATGGTGACAGGTCGTTTAAATGAGCGCGCCAGATCAGCTAAGAACATAAAACTTCCAGTGAGTACTCCGACGAGATGGATGGTGATCTCTGGCTGCGTATTTTCCTCAATTGCGCGTGCCAGCTCAGTTGTTCGCGTTTGAATTTGATTGGCTGTGAGCAGGGGAGTCAGAGCTGGCGTCATTTCATGCATCACTCAAGTGTTGTGCGCATTACTATGGGGAGTTAGGCAATCTCAACTTTAATATCTCCGTTGTTCTTTCGGATCGAACGAGGTGACTTTGGTAGTCTAGCTGAGGTCTTTGATTAACAGCAGCGGGAATCAACCCATATCGCCTGTATCGATCGTATCGGCGTCGGTTGCGGTCGAGGTGCGGCGCTGCACTGGAGACTTCAAGTCGTCAGGTTTGGCAGCTGCGAGACGTTCGGCCTCAGCTGCATCAACTATCTGCGTTAGAAATGGCTTGCTGACTTCTCCAAAGTAAAGTGAGGTGTGGGGGAAAGGAATTTCAATTCCTTGAGCATCGAAAGCTTTCTTTATCCTCCGGCGAAGTTCTCGACCGACCAGCCATTGTTTTAAGGGAAGTGTCTTGATCCGGATTTTGATCGTAACTGCTGAGTCAGCAAAATCATTCACACCTAAGATCTCAAGTGAAGCTAGGATATTTGGGCCGAACTCTTCATCCTTCTGTAGATCCTGCCCAACCTCGTGCAGTACGTTTACGACGTGATCTGTATCTTCCTTATAGGCGACACCGACGTCGATGACGTAGTACGAGAACTCTTTCGTCATATTAGAGAGGGTATTTATAGAGCCATTCGGAATGACGTGAACGGTGCCTGCTAGGTCACGCAGTACAATTGTCCGAAGTTTGACCGATTGAACTAGTCCGGAAGTGCCATCCACGCTTACCACGTCGCCGACATGAATTTGGTCTTCTAGGATTAGAAAAAAACCTGAGATGACATCGCGAACAAGGTTCTGGGCTCCGAATCCGATTGCGAGACCGCCAATGCCGACTGCTGTCAGAAGCGGGGCGATGTTGACCCCTACTTCTTGGAGAATCATTAGGGTGGCGGCACTGACGACAAGCACGTTGACTGCGTTGGTTACAAGGCCGCCGATTGTATGGAGGCGTTTCTGGAACTCGATCTTATCAACGTTATCTTTGGTTTGTTCCTTGACGACGTGCTCAAAGTGAGCGATGCCAAGTGAAGCGACCCGAATGGAGAAGTAGGCCAACACGGCGATGAGAGCGACTCTAAGGCTTCCCTGCAATAACCAAGTTGTAGCTTGCTCAAGTGGAATGCCATAAGACAGTTCAACTCCCAACGCCTCAAGGATCGGAGGTGCCAAAAGTAGAAGGGTCGCAACAAAAACGATGGCCCTTACAATTTGAATCGGTCGGCGTTGGATTGGGTCGCGGAATGAGCGTTGCTCAGTGTTTCCAGTGATAGTCGACAGGCCGAGTCGAAGGGCTCTGGCTACGAGCTGAGCGATGACAACAGCAAGCAGGAGAGAAAGACCGAGCCCGACAGCGATATCTTGCCAATTAGTCATGTTTAACATACGTTTTTCAATCAGTAGAAATGTCTATGGCCACGTATCCCATAGCCGGTGTCCACTGTACCCGTTCTGCAGCTAACTCTGCTCCTGGCTCGCGAAAGTAGATTAACACTTCAATGTACCGATCTTTGAGTGGGACGACAAGCTCTTGTGCGATGTCGGCACTTTCCCTTAATCGGTGAGTTTCTACATTAATAATGAGTACTCCAACGGCAGACAAATAATCGACCACTTGCCAACCGATTCCCCGCATCGATGGGCGTCCGGGGCGAGTTCCCTCGGAGGGAGGAGCAGGCGGCCGTGGGCCCATTAGAAACCAAGTGCCCGGTGCCTCCACAGTAGGTAACAGAGTCGTGGCGTATGGAGACTCGACAACGCTGGCAAAACTCACTGTCACGGCGATCAGTCCGATGGCAAGAAGTGTTCTTGTAGTGGGCACGAGGTGGCCGCCTTCCTTAGAACTTCTGTAACGATGGTATGTGCGCTGTCAAGGAACCCTTAGAGGACCCTTTTAAACAGATGCTGCGATCTATGTCGCGATCGGATATCCTAGCAAGTGACAGATAGACAAAAGGAGAGACTAATCGTGAGCAGACTCTTCATTATCGTTTTTGTCGCCCTCATGCTAATCGGCAGTGGGGGTACGCATGCCCAAGAGTTGGGTCCTGGGGACGCAGCTCCGTTGTTTGAGTTGCCTGGCAGTGATGGGAACACCCACCGACTATCGGATTATCGAGGCCGAACCGTTGTGCTGGCGTGGTTCCCGAAGGCCTTTACCGGTGGTTGAACGGCTGAATGCAAATCGCTGCGGGACAGCAGCGACCAACTTGGCCAGTTCGACATGGCTTATTTTATGATTAGCGTTGATGATCCGCAGACTAACAAAGAGTTTGCCGAGTCGCTTGATGCAGATTTTCCTCTATTAAGTAATCCAGATGGAGATGTCGCGCGTGCCTACGGTGTTGTAACTCCTGAGCGACAATTTCCGTTTCGTTGGACTTACATCATCGGTCCTACTGGCGACATCCTTCGCGTTGATCGAGACGTTAACGCGTCCACCGCAGGACTAGATCTGGTGGCTCATCTCACGGAACTGGGGGTCGAGAAACATTAGGTTCCGCGAGGACGTTATTCGGACTGGGTCGGTTCCTTCGGCTTTTCTTCAACTTCATCCTTGAAGCCACGGATGGCCTGTCCCAGCCCTCTGCCGAGCCCCGATAGGCGCTTTGCGCCAAAGATTAAAATCACGATGAAGAAGACAATTAAGAGTTCTGGTAGGCCAATAGGACCTAGTAGGGCTAGAAGGGAAATTTTCATCAGTACACCTACCTCTTTCTCTTTGTGATTCAGGATACCACGTACCGCTTTCTGTGGGTCGGCTCAAGTGCGAGATACCATCTGAGATTCGGGTCTGAAGGTTACTTGACGTCGTTAAAGGGATTCGTGGACCGAAAATATTTAAATATCCTATAGCTGGATTCGTCCAGGCATTTTTGGCGAAGTTCTGGGTTAATGGTGTCGATCTGAAACACGCTCTAACCGGGATCGCGAGGTTATTGCTGAGGTAACCCCGCAGTCCATGTTACGCTGACCCTTTTTCATTACTCTAGGATCTTAATGGCTTTGGAACCTAGCAGAACCGCTCCAACGAACAACGACGGCGAGGCACGTTTCGAGGTACTGAGGCATAAGGTCGGTCTAGTAGTAGGTCCGATTATGTTCGGGTTGATACTTCTAGCCCCCATGGATGGATTGTCTCCTGAGGCCCACAAATTAGCCGCCATCATCGCATTGGTGATCACGTTTTGGGTCACTGAAGCATTACCACTAGCAGTGACAGCGTTGCTAGGGCCTACGCTTGCCGTCATGTTGCAAGTGGCTCCGATTGGTCCTGCGTTCGCACCAATGGCGAATCCGATCGTTTTTCTTTTCATCGGAAGTTTTATCTTGGCCCAAGGGTTGTTCGTACACAGGGTAAACGAGCGGATCGCTTACAGCGTGTTGTCTTGGAAGGTGATCGGTGCTCGCCCGACACGGATTTTGATCGCATACGGTGCACTCGCCGCTGTTTTGTCAGCGTGGATGAGCAACACCGCGACGGCAGCAATGCTCGTTCCGATCGGTTTGTCACTGATTGCCTTTATGGAGTCTGAAAGTCAGATTCCACGCTCATATGGTACTGCCATGATGTTGATGACTGCCTATGGTTGCTCTCGTGGCGGCATGGCGACTCCGGTGGGTACACCTCCGAACCTGATTACATTAGCTATGCTCGATGATCTGTTGGACGTGCGAATTTCATTTGTAGAGTGGATGTTACTCGCTATGCCTGCCACCGTGGTGCTAATGGGGATCGCATTCGTATATCTGAATTGGATTGGTCGTACAGGAGTCAAGGAAATTCCTGGTGCGGACGCAATTATCGAAAAACGTAAACGCGCCCTTGGTTCGTGGAAACGCGGTGAGCTGAACGCTTTGATTGCTTTTGGGGTTACCGTTTGTCTTTGGGTCGGCCCTGGTTTGTTGGCCTTGCTTTTAGGTCGAGAACATCATGTGGTTCAGTCTGTTCTTACGAGCATTCCGGAGGCGGTCGCGGCGTTGACAGGTGCGGTACTACTGTTTTTACTTCCAATTAGTGCCGACCAACGTTCGACCATCACCTGGAAACAAGCTGCTCAGATCGATTGGGGTACCATTCTTTTGTTCGGTGGGGGGTTGTCGCTAGGTGCACTGTCTGCTTCGACAGGGTTAGCTCTCGCTGTAGGGGAGGGAATCACGAACTTTCTGCCAACCGATTCGGTGGTGCCTCTTACATTCGCAGCTGCTCTATTTACGGTGGTGTTGTCTGAAGCAATGTCGAACACTGCGGCGACGACTATCGCGATTCCGATCGTGATCTCGATCGCTCAAGCAGCCGGGGTTGATCCGGTGGTGCCTGCGGTGGCTGCCGGTTTGGCCGCGTCAGTAGCTGTTGTGTTGCCAGTTTCGACACCACCGAATGCAATTGTCTATGCGTCTGGTCGAGTGCCGATCATGCAGATGATCAAATATGGGTTACTCATGGATGTGGTGGCGGTGGTGCTTGTGCCGGCGATGGTTTTAGTCCTGATGTAAGTCTCACTATGTTAAACTCGATTTCCCTCCAATTGGCTACCGTGCTTCTTCGCGGAACGGTCCGAGGTTTGTTGCTGTGCGGTTTCTGCTGCGATTGCCGGTGATTCGCGCTCTCCACCACCGACAATTATTATTTCCGGTGGCGTTGGTTCTAGTAGCCATTATCTTTCTAATTCTCGGTGCATTAGAACAAAGGGATGTCGTACAGGGGGCTTCAGAATCTCCCATTCCTGAGCCTGCCGAGGTAACTCGTTCGATTATTCGTGCTGATCTCAACAAAACTCCGCTTACCTATTTTGCTGACTATTGGACGCAGCTCGCTGAACAAGCTGGTAGACAGTTGGTATCTGTTGGAACGTCCAAAACCCCCGGCATTGTTGTCGGTCCACGGCTTGTCCTGACTACAGTCGAGCCGGCACTTGAAGTTTTTGCTGCTCAGAATCGTGCGAACTTGATCCGCGAAGTAGAAACCGAGAATGAAGAGACACTATCTCTGCCAGAGCTTGGTCCCTACAGGTTGATCGGATGGGACGCTGAAATTGGATTAGCGTTGTTCAACGTGACTGGTCAAGAACTAATACCATTTACACTAACCGATCCAAGGGCGATGCCATCGGGTTCGTATGTTGGAGCGGTTAGCCTCTCCGAGGTCGGCGATGCCACTGTCGCTCCTGGTTATTTCGTGGCGACAGCATCTAGGGATCTCGCTGTTAGTGAGTTTGGCGATCTGGTGGTTTCAATGGACTTACCAAAGATGTCGCCGCTGGCGGCTGTTGTAAATTTGGACGGGGCGTTGTTGGGCTTGTCTTATGAAATTCCCAATGGGCGGCGGGTAATTAGCACGACCGAGATTCTTTCGCTGATCGAAAAGCTGCAAGACGAGACAGTGTGTCGGAGTGTTGAGGTGGTAACCCTCGACGAGAACGTTCGGCAGGTGCTCGTAATTGAGGATGGTGTGTTGATTGAGTATGTACATCGTGAGGCGTTTCGTAGTAAGCCAGCTTTATTTGGAGGAGACGTTCTCCTTGAGTGGGCGGGTGAAAAGTTAGAGTCTGTAGAGCAATTCGAACGTCTCTACGATGCTCAGATACCTGGTGAGTCTGTTGAATTTCTCGTGCTGCGAAACCGGCGTCGAATTTCTGGTGACGCGATCGTGCCTGACACATATTGTGAACCTGTCGAATCTACTCCTATTCGATTCGACGCATGGGGTTTGGTGCTTCAATGGGTTCCAGAGACAAGAGATGAGCTCAGGCAATCTGTTGTTCCCTCAGGTTGGCTAGTGATGGTTGTGTTTGAGGACAGTCCGTCAGCTTTAGCGGGTATCGAGGAGAACGACTTGTTGGTTACTGTTGGTGGAGCCATGGTTGCTACTGAGCAAGATAGAGAGATTATTGAGAAGTTTACGGAGCGCAGTGAGCCTGTCTTGCTGTCAGTTCGACGTGGCGCTCGTATGAAGTTAGTGGCCTTGGTACCATACGATCAGCAGACCTCTCCAGATTTCCAGTAAGGCGGTTTCTAGAGGCTTATGCTCAAGGCTATTACCGGACAGCTCAGTCGCATCGTTATAGTCTTAGTTCCATTCATTCGAGGGCTTTCGTCGCGCGTCTCCGTGTGGCGGTTGGCTAAGGTATGGTTGCGGTCCTCGTTTTTACCTGAGCAGAATTACTTAATCATCTTAGCGGTAGTAGTCGGTGTCGTCAGCGGGCTGGGCTCGGTTGGGTTTATCTATATCTTGGAATTCATGTCTGAGGTGGCTCGAGGTCCTGTTGCTGCGACGCTTGAACGATTCGGTCCTGCTCAGATGGTTCTTCTCCCAGCACTTGGAGGACTTATTGTAGGACCGATTGTTTATCGATTTGCGAGTGAGGCAAAGGGACACGGTGTCCCTGAAGTAATGACCGCACTAGCGACCCGTGGTGGAAACATTCGGAAACGCGTGGTGACCATCAAAGTCATCGCATCGTCGCTGACTATTGGTTTTGGTGGGGCAGCGGGACGTGAAGGACCTATGGTCCAAATTGGATCGGCTATTGGTTCGACGATTGGGCAATGGACGAAACTATCCCCCGACAATGTCAGAACACTTGTAACGTGTGGTGCGGCGGGAGGAATTGCGGCGACATTTAATGCTCCGATCGCGGCGGCGATTTTTTCAATGGAGGTTTTAATTGGGCGTATTCGTACTGATTTCTTATTGGTGTTATTGACATCGCTCAGTTCATGCATGATCGCACGGTATTTCTTGGGAAATTTTCCGGCCTTCATGGCTCCTGCCTACGATCTCGTGAGTCCAGCTGAGTTACCTTTGTATTTTTTAATGGGGACACTGATGGGGGCTGCCGCGATCGGGTATGTCCGCCTACTGTACTGGTCAGAAGACGCATTTAGTGCTTGGAAGTTTCCTGATTATCTCAAACCTGCTCTGGGTGGTCTGATGGTTGGGTTATTGCTTCGTTTTTTTCCTCAGATCTACGGGTCAGGGTTTCCGGCTATAGAGTCGGCACTGTGGGTTCGATTTTCGTGGGAGTTGCTTCTCGGGCTTTTCGTCGCTGAGCTGTTAGCAAATTGTGCCACGCTTGGTTCTGGAGGCTCTGGTGGTGTGTTTGCCCCAAGCCTGTACATGGGTGCGATGCTGGGAGGGGTCTTTGGATCTTTCGTCCATGGCTACTTTCCTGAGTGGACCGCTGGTTCAGGTGCGTATGCTATGGTCGGGATGGCTGCATTCTTCGCCGCTACGGCGAAGGCACCCGCCACATCGATCCTGATTCTCTTTGAAATGACCAACGACTACCGAATCATGCTACCGCTGATGGCGGCTACAGTAGGTAGTGTGTACGTTTCGCACAGGATGTCGCCGTTTAGTATCTATACCCTTAAGCTTCAACGTCGTGGTATCGCATTTCCTGATCGCGAAGAAAGTGTCGGCACGATTAAAGCCTCGCCACCAGGCCCGCCAACTACGGCTGCTCTGACTTGATCATGATCGAGCTGAGGACTTCGTCGCTGGCAGGAAGTTCCATATCACCAGTTGGGAAGTCGTTTTTCATCAGAAGATAGCTGACAATATCAACGTAACCTTGGGGGCTCAGGCTGGCTGGAGCACCTTGAGGCATCGTGGCGCGGATAGCAACAAACATATCGCCGATAGACAGATCACTCCAACGGAAATCGAAGGCCGCACCCGCTAGGGCCGGTGCGATGCCATCGCCAAGAAGATCGGCGAGGTGACAAGTCGCACATTCTTGTTCGTAAGCGATTTCTCCACGTGTGGCCTGTTCCTCGGTAAATACCCCGTCCCAGACGGAAGGCTCGCCCCCTTGTGCGTTTTCCGTTCCTTCGGCTTCACCACTTCCAGCGGGTGGATCTCCATGAATGATTATTGAGCTGAGCGAATCTTCGTCGGTAGGTAGCTCACTATTTCCCGCCGGCAGGTCATTGCGCTTCAATAAATAGCTCACGATGTCAGCGTAACCTTGTGGACTCAAACTGGCTGGAGCGCCCTGAGGCATCGTGGCGCGGATAGCGACAAACATATCGCCGACGGATAGATCGCTCCAACGGAAATTGAAGGCCGCACCGGTAAGGGACGGTGCGATACCATCGCCAAGAAGATCGGCGAGGTGACAAGTCGCACATTCTTGTTCGTAAGCGATCTCTCCACGTGTCGCTTGTTCTTCAGTGAATACTCCGTCCCAAACCGATCCGACGCCTTCTTGTGCGTGTGTCGACACGGACATGGTCAAGATCGCCAGCAAGGTAGCGATCGTCCAAGACTGTGGTTTCGTCATTGATACCTCTAGTTTCACCATCGCGTTGATCATTCTAGCTTGAAAGACCTGATCACTATACCATCACACCGTGAACGGCACATCGAAGCCAACGCCATCTCCTGACTGCGATGCTTGTCAACGCTTTGTTCATGCGATTTCAGAATTTTCACGTCTACATGTAGTTAAGCTGTATCGCATATCTATAGTGTTGCCTGAGACGGTACCTCAGCTGCCCTGTCTCGATCACGAGGCTATGTTGCACGAAGATATTTCTCCCCATGCTGCGATGTACGTCGAAGACCTCGACAGTGCTGGGTTGCACGAAGTGGTATACATTCCCGCGCGCCAACGTATTGAGATTGATATTGTTTCCACGAGTGATGAGCACACAGCTGAGTCACATTTATATTTGGTTCAGGAATTGAAACAGCGGTTTCCGGACTTCGAAATTAGTATTGAGGGGCCATCCTGGCTTCGTGGCGATAGGCGTGTTGCGAGAGCTTGTCGCGCGCAGATTCCACTTCGCGACGTTTTGGTGGGTACCGATTTTGAGAGGTTGACGAACGCACTCAACCGTCTGAGGACGGTCAGTGGATTAATGGAGAAGGAGTCGCGTGTGGCATCGTGGAGTGTCCGTACCGTTACCGGACCTTTTTTGGCTTTGGCTGGGTTTGTGTCGTACAACGTGCTGGGATTGTTGAACGATCAGATTGGTGCCGCTTGGGTTGAAGGTCTGCGCTATGCCGTAGTAGGAAGCTTAGGAGCTGCTTTTTTATATCTTGGCCTCAAGGCGGTTCATCTCACTGAGATGTCTAATCGAGTGTGGAAGCGAAGTTCTGAGTATGGTCTCATTTTAGCGGAACGGCGTCGTATTGTAGATAACGAGGTCGCTACTCATGATAGTTCAAGAGTAACAGAATAAAGATAACCACGTTTATCCCGTGTGACGTAAAGCATAGCTTGCACGGTACACGTGTGATCACTAGTAATGAGTACGACAGGTAAACCGCAAGCACAACGGTCAGTAAGCTTGCGCACACGTACAGTATGAGAACACTTGGTTCTGCAAGTAAACCCAACGGTATTCCAATAGAGAGAGCGAGGTAGTAGATTTGCCCGAGTAAAGAATTTGGCAACCCGAATACTCGAGCACGAGGTGTGAAAACAATCGATGCGCAGGTCTGTTTTCCCATTTGGCAGAATGCTGGAATCCAGCGTGCATCAGGATGGATCCACCGATAGGCGACACCTGTGAAGTAGGTCGAGACCGTTAAGCCGGCCATTGATAAGACTATGAGAACCGCGTCCATCCTGATTCCATTGCGCCGCCACGATCAACGTATTTAATTTTGGGACAATCAGATCGCAAAGACCACCGCGCATCCCCGATTCTGTGAACCATATCCCGCTACGGTAATACGATTACCAAAGATCAGGAAGTAGCTGTTCCCGTCCCGGAGCTAGCTGTAAGTTAAAAGACTTCAGTGTGATATTAACGAAGTTGTAGTAGCCAATTAAACCAGTTAGATCCATGATGCCTTGATTGCCGAATAGTTCTTGCGCGTGAGCAAACGTCGCAGCGCTGACGTGTTCGTCACTGATGGCCTCCCGAGTAAACTGGATAATCGTACGCTCGTTATCGCCGAGTCCAGGTACCTCCGCAGAAGTTGTGAGAGGTTGACGATTTTTGACGAGTTCAACGATCTCGGGTTCGAGTCCAGCCGCTAAGGCTAAAGGCTCGTGCGCCGACCATTCGTACTGGCTGCGCACCTCACGTGCTGTCGCTAGAATGGTTAATTCGGTGAGTCGTTGATCTTTTTCAGTCCCAAATCGAAGATATGTGCTAAATGGGAAAACATGTTCAATCATCTCGGGGCTATAAAGCCACATGGCCACAGGACCCCAGAGACTGTCCGCGTATCGACTATCTGGGTGACGAACCATGTCGTAGACGCGCTTGCCGTCTGCGTCCATCTGTTCACGCCGGGGAAGCGGAAGGCGAGCCCATGAGTCTCGCTGAATGTCTCTTGGAATGTCAGATTCGCTGACGATGGTTTGATTGGTCGTCGTTGTCCTAGCAGTCGACTCTGTTTTAGCGGCGTCGCTGGAGATCACGACACTGAAGAGAATCAAAAGAAGGTATCGCCACATAAGAGCCTCCAGACTGGTGTTGAAAATAAAAAACAAAATAAACGCCGCGATGGTGCATCATGCATCATTGGGTGTCAAGGTCAAGTCTGCGAGCACATGCCGACACGTACAGAATCGCCCAAGGTGGCAAATTGCGAGATGAGTGCCAATAGTGTGAATTGGCGGAATAACACTTTGTATCGTTCCGACTCCAAGGGTGATATGTGGATCAAACTCTTGGTAGGCTGCCCGAGTGCGGAAGTGAGTCACCCACGTGACGTCGTCTTGGCGCGGCGATTCTTGGTCCAAAAAGAATGCTGACTTATCTCCCGACCCGGCGTCGAGATATTGAAGTCGATTCATCAAACGTGTATGTATTTCCATCAGTGCCTCGGTTAACGAGACACCTAATGCTGACGTCGTGCGGCCATGAGTGAGTCCGGTAGTACGTATGTCTAGTGGAGGGACATCGCGTAGCAGTGTCGTGGTTTCTCGTATGAATTCGTCAAGACAGTTTTTCTGTGTGAATTGTTGAATCAAACTAATGTGGGGGAGGTGTGTGTGATTGAAGCGGAAGCCTTCCGGAGAGGGCAAAAGAGTAGCGTTGAGACGCACTAGGTACTGCTGATACCAGCTCGGAAGAAGGATCGCAACATCGAGTGCGAGCAACACCTTAGTGTCGAACTTTCCGATAGGGTTCCAAGTGCCACTCTAGAAATGTCCAAATTCTGTTCCAGGAGTCTCGCTGTGCCCGACTATCAACTCGTGCGTAGCCTTCGGCTCGGTTTACTCTGCGGTTAAAAGTGTGTCCTCCCCCGTACTCATCAATTGGAGGATCGATGTAAATACGTGTCTCTGCAAGCTGTGGTTTCTTGTACTCAAGAGCGTGGATAAGTTGCTGGGCCTCTTCAAAATCGACGTCTTGATCATTGCTGGCCACATGTACCAACAGAGGGGTCTGCAGTTTATCAATTTGATAAAGGGGAGACCGCTCAATATAGATGTCACGTTTGTCGTGCACCGGGCCATCTATTCGTTTCTGATTTATAAATCGCTCGGCGTACCTAGGTCCCTTGAAAGATAATCGAAATACTAGATTAGTGACGGGGACCAGTGCTGCAGCCGCTTTAAAGGACACCTGATCACGAAACACCGAATGAAGTGCTATAAAACCGCCGTGACTCCATCCTATGATGCCCAGTCTTTCTGGATCTACATGGGGCATGTGCGAAGTTAGGTAACTAACGGCTGTCAGGCAATCGTCAACTTCGTATCCTCCGTAGTCGATCGCTTCATGGTGTTCTCGCCCATAGCCTGTGCTGCCTCGGTACTCCGGTGCGATGATCACATAACCGCGATCAACGGCTTCCTTGATAAACGGGAAGTAGAGCGGATCTAGATCTCCGTGTACCCCACCATGGAGCCAGATAAGGGCCGCATGACCTTTCGTGCCTCGGCGTGTCATCGGTTCGAAGATGTACACGGGAATTGTGAGGCCATCCGCTAGACTGGAATAGGATGTTTTCCTCATCGCAAACTGCCCCTTGCCGAGATCCCGAAAAATTTGATCCTGTTGGATTTTGCGTCGTTGATCGCGTTCGTAGCGATCGAACAACGCCTGTGTCTCACCAACGCCGAAAGCACTTAGTATTAACTGGTGGAGGGTGAGAAGCGTCAGTATTCCAAGGGTGAAAAGCCTAAGCCATCGCAGACGTGTTTGTTTTGTCATGCTGGTTCTCGTTGATCGAGTACGCCACATTTCTACGTTATCGATTTAGACATTCCAGTGCTTTAAGAAGCTGCTCGTTTTGTTCGTCGGTTCCAACAGTGATGCGGAGTCGATCGATTAGAGTAGGCTCGTTGAAGTGCCTCACCAAGATGCCATTCGCTTTGAGGCCTTCGTACACAGCACGAGCATTGCCGCCAGGAGGTTGAACCAATAGAAAGTTGGCCTCGCTGGGCCAGACACGGTATTGGATGGCCTCTAACGCTTTGGCCAGGCTTTCCCGTGAACTGCAGATGCGCTTGGTAGTTTCCCGTGTGTGGTCTTGGTCGCGGATAGCAACTGCACCGACGCGGGCGGATATGGCGTCGACGTTGTAGCTGTCTTTGACCTTTACCAGGCCTGCCACCAATGAAGGTTGAGCTACCGCGAAACCCAGTCGGAGTCCGGCGAGCGAGTGGCTCTTTGAAAGTGTCCTCAGCACGATGACATTTTTACAGCGATTGGTGAGATCTAAAGCATCACCCGAGGCAAATTCTACATAGGCTTCATCGATCACTAAAACCCCAGGTGTCCTAGTGGCCAGGTCATACAAATCTGAAGTTGATATGCGATTTCCGGAAGGGCTGTTCGGACTTGCTACGATTGTGAGGGCTGCAGCAGCTGCGGCAAGACCATTCACAGGCAAGGTAAATGTGTCATCGAATGGTACTTCAATCGTTGGTACTTCTTGCATCTGGGCGAGTGTTCGGTACAGAGAGTACGTTGGCACAGGAAATGCCACAGGTCGTTTGACGCCAGAGATCGACCGAAACAGCATTGCCAGGAGATCGTCACTACCGTTTCCCACAACAATCCAGTCTGAATTAATGCCAAGTACCGCGGCGGCGCTCTGACGGAACTCTTCAGCAAATGGATGTGGGTATCGACGCAGATTGTCAGGCTCAATGTCGCGAAGCGTCGCCAGGGCCTTCGCGCTCGGAGGATAGGCGTTTTCGTTTGTGTTTAATTTAAGAACCGACGAACCCGGCGAAGGTTGTTCGCCGGGTTCGTACGCGCGCAATGTGTCTATAGATGGTCGAAAATACGACATACCGATAACCGCAGTTCGAGTTTGCAGTCATCATTGTAGTCTGGGTCGCCCGAGGACGGTTTGTTGGGGATGTGTGAACGGAAAAGTTCTCAGGATTAGGTTGGCTGCCGACATTGATTTCTATGATTCCTCACCATAGGCAGAGGTTCCCCGTCGCGCATCGGATCAACTCATCGCAGATGTCGCATTAGTTTAGGGCGCGTACAACAGCATCGCGATTCGGAGGCAGCTTACTTTTCCTGCATGTGGGGATAGTGATAATCACGTGCGGGGGAAAAGTTTTCCTTTATTGTGCGTGGACTGATCCACCGGATGAGATTGAGGTAGCTTCCAGCCTTGTCGTTGGTTCCGGACGCGCGAGATCCCCCAAACGGCTGTTGGCCAACAACGGCACCGGTTGGTTTGTCATTTATGTAGAAGTTTCCAGCCGAGTGTCGCAGTTGTTCATAAGCCAAGTTAATGGCTTGCCTGTCTCTCGCAAAAACTGCTCCGGTTAGCGCATAAGGAGATGTTTGATCGCATAGGTCAAGTGTTTCAGCATATTTGTTGTCCGGATACACGAATACAGTGAGGACTGGGCCAAACAGTTCAGTTTCCATGGTTTCATAGTGTGGGTCGTAAGCTTGGATGACTGTAGGTGAGATGAAGTAACCCGTATCTTTGTTATAACTGCCACCACACAGGACGTCCGCGGCAGTGTCGGTCTTGGCCGCGTCTATGTATCTCGTGAGTAGGGTATAAGAGGATTCGTCGATTACCGCTCCCATAAAATTGGTGAAGTCAGCTACATCGCCGCATGCAATTTGTTGAACCTGATCACAGAGTTGGTCACGGAAAGTCGCCCACAGACTTTCTGGGATATAAGCTCGGCTGGCCGCGCTACATTTTTGACCTTGGTACTCATAAGCTCCTCGGATCAAACTGGCGGCAAGTTCGTCGGGGTCTGCAGAAACATGGGAGAAAATAAAATCTTTTCCTCCTGTCTCTCCAACAATGCGGGGATAGCTCTTGTAAGTGGTGATGTTATTACCGACGGTACGCCACATACCTTGGAAGACCTCGGTGCTACCCGTGAAGTGCACGCCTCCCAAGTCCGGATGGTTCATTGCTGGCTCACCAATCGTCCCGCCGTTTCCCGGAACCATGTTTATTACTCCGTCCGGAAGACCTGCTTCCTTGAGTAGTTGCATGAGCCAGTACGCAACATAGACAGCAGTCGAGGCCGGCTTCCACACCACGGTATTACCCATCATCGCCGGGCTCGTCGGGAGATTACCCGCAATGCTGGTGAAATTAAACGGCGTCACAGCAAAGACAAACCCCTCTAACGGGCGGTATTCCATGTAATTCCACATGTGCGGAGGACTAATGGGCTGCTGAGCGAAGATCTGCTCCATGTAAGAGGGGTTAAAACGCCAAAAGTCAATTAATTCACATGCCGCGTCGATCTCGGCTTGCATAGCTGTCTTGCTCTGATTCAGCATCGTTGCGGCATTAATCACGGGCCGATATTTTTTAGACAACAGATCTGCTGCCTTTAGAAATATGGCAGCTCGTGCCTCCCACGACATCGACGCCCATGCGGGTCTGGCCTTAGCCGCCGCGGCAATTGCTTGATTGACTGTCTCAGTACTGCCTTTGTGATACTTCGCGATAGATCTAGCGTGGTTGTGGGGCAGAATGCATCGTCCAAACTCTCCAGTTTGGATGTTTTTTCCTCCAATTATGAGTGGAATCTCGATCGAAGCTTCTCCAAGTTGCTGAAGTTGTCTTTTGAGGGAGAGTTTTTCTGGCGAACCGGGCAAATAGTCTCGGATCGACTCGTTGTATGGTGTTGGAATCGTAAGTCTGCTGTTTGTCATCGAGTCGTAAGTATAAGCGTGAAATCCCGATCGTATCTTCAAGCTCTCTGGGACAGGTGAAGCATGAGTCTATTTACAGAGCTTTAAATGCACTCAACTTTTAGCTAGAGCCTCAATCTGGTACCCGTAGCGCTTTTAGCTGCGTGTCGACAAACTCGTTGTGGAAAACAGAGAAATCGGGGGTGATCCGCAGTGAACTATAGAGAATACTAGTGTTACCCTAGGCTCCTACACTGTTTTTAGGAGAGTGTTTCTTCTCTCTTTGGATTCGTTCCAACCCGTCTGGGTTGGAGAATTTTAATACAGACAATGTCGCTATTAAAGTTGCACCGAAGGCTGCATCTAACGTAATCTTTGGGCCTGTTCACCGTCCTCTGACAACGTACCGACTGCAAGGCGAACGACAGTTGGTCGGTCCTCCCGATGCCGAGGTAGCTCAGTCGGTAGAGCACATGACTGAAAATCATGGTGTCGGCAGTTCGATTCTGCCCCTCGGCACCACTTTTTCCTTGTAAACACGGCGGATCATTCGAGATGCCGTTCTATAATTCTGGAAATTGACAGCCACTTGACTGCCTAACGCTCTCCATTCCGGCGCACGATTAAATGCGTCGTACGAGATGGTCCACGGCTGCGTGAACACCTGCGGATCCGAGATGGTCGCTTCGTAGTGGATTGTGTTCTCAGCAACGAGTGAGTAGCGCTCCACAACACGCAGATCGGTACTACGGCGGCGGTGTTAGTGTTGTAGGACGTAATGCAGATGATCTTTTTGTTGATCTTTTTGTTCGTACGTGTGGCTTGGTTAATTTTGTTTGTATTTGCGGTCCGGTTCATTTATTCATGGATTAGCGCTTATTACGGAAACGATCAACAAAAGGGGCCGTCTGGGCGACTCGACAGAGGAAGGCGTAGACGAAAGCACAAACCGCCACGAACCAACCAGGGCGTTAGTTCTGCTGACATGGAATTTTTGCGGTCTATTGGCATTCTTGTGGACTAATTGCTCTAGTGGCTGGCAGGCGGTTCAACGGGGACAGGAAGTTAGTCACGCGGGTGCGCGGCGTTGGGCTAGCCGTGGACGTCCTATCGTCTAAACTCCAACTCTGTGTCGCCGGTGGCATGAAGAGGTGATCCCCACACTTCGACGCTCTCCGAAAACACATCGATGTGAAGCGTGTCATAGAAACACGGAGAGCCAATCTGACCATGAGGCGCCGCGAACTGTTGGCCTCGACGACCACGCCAGACGGGAGGCGGATGACCCTGTCGCTCCACGGCCGAGACTACCGAATCGAAGTCGATGGTCAGGGGTTAATGTCGACCCGGTACCCGGGCTCGGAAAAGGCCCTCGCCAACCTCGCCGTGCGGGAGCTGCCGGACAACAGCCATCCGAGGGTGTTGATCGGTGGCTTGGGGCTTGGTTTCACCCTGGGAGCAGCGCTCGACGTGCTGCCCGTTGGGGCTTCGGTGGTGATCGTCGAGTTCTTCGAGACAGTCGTCGACTGGAATCGAAAATTCGGTTTTGAGTCGGCGACCGATCGACTCGCCGACCCGCGAGTGGTCGTCGAGGTCACCGACGTGGTCGACTATCTGCGGAAGGTGAAGCAGCCTTTCGATGCGATTGTGCTCGACGTGGATAACGGCCCAGATGCCTGGTGCCTGGAATCGAACGAGCGGCTCTACGATCGTCCCGGGTTGATACGAATCCGGCGCGCGTTGAAGCCGGCCGGTCTGCTCTCCGTCTGGTCAGCAAGAGGATCATCGGTGTTTGAAAACCGGCTCGCCGAGGTCGGATTCGCTGTGCGCACCGAGACCGTGCGTTCGCGCGAGAGCAAGGGAGAACGGCATACGATCTTCCTAGGGACACGCGGTTAACAGGGCGGGCACGGGAGGTATTGAGGAACTACAAAAACGATTTGACTAACGAGATCGGTACTCGCCTACGCGGCGGACGGTTCAACAACAATACCGGCAGAAACACGCTATTCAGCCGTAGGAGGTACGCTAGGATGCGTCAGGCTGGTTGCGGAGGTTCAGATGCGACAACAACTCATCATGACGGCGGCGGTGCTGATGCTCCTCGGCGTGATGCCGACGACGGCGGCGGGGCAGGAGATCGAGGCGCAACATGCCGACTTCTCGGGAACATGGACCCTCGACCGTGGCGCCAGTGAGATCCCCCAGGGACGGGGCGGCAGACGTGGGGGCGGCCGATTTGGCGGTGAAGGCCCTGCGACCGTCACCATCACCCAGACCGATGATGAAGTCGTAATGGAACAGCAGGGCGGCGGTCAGAGCCGGACCCTCACCTACCGGCTTGACGGCAGTCCGTCGGAGAACCCCGGTCCCCGGGGCGGCGTTGCGATAATGACCTCGTCCTGGGACGACGCTACGCTGGTCACCGAAGGTTTGCGGACGATTTCGACCCCGCGCGGCGAATTCACGCTGGAAAGCCACGAGCGGCGCTTGCTGAGTGATGGCAGCCAGACGATGATCATTATCACGACACTGACGACGCCACGCGGAGACGTCAGGGCCAGGCTGGTCTACCGCGTCGCTGACTAACCGGTTCTCGTAAATGCTCGCGGAGGTTCAAATGCGACGACTACTCGTGATGACGGCGGCGGTGTTGATGCTCCTCGGCGTGATGCCGACGACGGCGGCGGGGCAGGGCGTGATTCCGAAGACTCCTTGGGGCGCGCCGGACCTACAAGGAATCTGGGACTTCAACACCTTGACACCTTTGGAACGACCTAGTGAGTTTGAGGAGCGAGAGTTTCTTACGGAAGAGGAAGCTTCCCAGATGGTCCAGACGGTATTGGAGAGCGAAGGCTGGGACGCTCGGTATTCCGATCCTCAGCAGGATGTTGAGGGCGCCTACAACCAGTTTTGGACGGATCGTATTACCAACCTTTCTGCGGATCGACGCACATCGTTAATTGTCAAACCCCGGGATGGGAAACTCCCAGCCCTGACGGCCGCCGCCTATGAGAGAGAGCAGGCTTGGCGCGCCACTTGGCAACGTCCGATACGGGCTCCAGTGCTCCTTGCTGCTTTATTCGGGATTAATCCGGCCCGCGGACCAGAGGACTTCGGTCTGTCTGAGAGGTGTCTGGTCGGGTATAGCTCGGGTCCCCCTATCAACGGAGGTACCTACAACAGCAATCTGCAGATCTTTCAAACTCGTGGCCACGTAGTGCTCTACACGGAAATGATCCACGAGGCACGTGTTGTGCCACTAGACGGGCGGCCGCATGTGTCCCCTGCCATTCGCCAGTGGCTGGGAGATGCACGTGGACACTGGGACGGAGATACGCTGGTAGTCGAGAGCGTGAACTTCACACCGAAGCGGGCAAGCTTTTATCCAAATGCGACAGATGCGTTTGGCTCCGGTGAGGCGTTGCATCTCACTGAGCGTTTCTCCCGTGTCGATATCGAAACCTTGCGTTACGAGTATACGGTAGACGACCCGGTGACCTTCACGAGCCCCTTTACAGTGTCTCTGACAATGCAGCGCTCGACCGGACCGATCTTCGAATACGCCTGCCACGAGGGTAACTATGGCTTACTGAACGCACTCGCGGGTGCACGTGCACAAGAGCGAGTAGTCAATGACTTCGTATCGCGGTAATCGATACACTGAGTGCTGTGTAAGGAGGCCGTATGCGTCTGATATGTGCATTGGTGGTACTGAGTGCAGCGATGGTAGCTATGTCGCCGACTGGTGCAGCTGAACGAGCGGAGCGAATTCAGGCGGCGAGCGAAGCCGTGGAGCCATTTCGCGTCATAGGCAATATCTACTATGTGGGCGGCCAATATGGCTCCTACCTCATCACCACACCGCAGGGCCACATTCTCCATGACACGGGTAGCGCCGACATGCACGATCTCATCGTCTCGAACGTCGAGAAACTCGGGTTCAACGTCCGGGACATTCGGATCATGATTTCGAGCCATGCGCATTGGGACCACATCGAGGGACACGCGGCTATGAAGCGAGTGACCGGAGCACAGGTTGTTGCGCTCGGCGGAGACGCGGTGGCGCTTCAATCAGGCCAGGACAACTCGGCTATCGGGGCCAGAGACTGGGAGCCTGTCACGGTGGATCGCGTGGTCGAGGACGGTGACACGGTCACACTGGGTGGGCTGACGTTGCGCGCCCTGTGGACGGGGGGCCACACACAAGGAGCAACGATGTGGATGACAACTGTCCAGGAGGGCGGGCAGACGTTTGACGTTGCGTTTCGTGGCGGCGAGATCCCGAACGACGGCGCCCCACTCGTTGACAACCCGAGGCACCCAACCGTCGTGGAAGACACGCAACGAACCCTGCGCCGGCTCAAGGAGCTCGTGCCCCCCGATCTTTTCTTACACAATCACGCGCGGGAGACATACCCCGAGCTGAACCCGGATCTTCCCGTCAACCCGAACTGTGCGAGCTGTCTCGACGCTGAGGGATGGATGGCGATGGTGGCAAGCGCCGAAGCAAGATTTCAGTCTATGCTGACGGAACGGTAGACAAGTCGACCATTTAGCCGGTGTCTGGCACTGCCTAACACCCTCAATTCCGGCTCGCGGAGGTTCAGATGCGACAACGACTCATCATGACGGCGGCGGTGTTGGTGCTCCTTGGCGTAATGCAGACGACGCCGGCGGGGCAGGACACGACCATGGGCAGGGGGCTCCAGCTGATGGAGCAGTGCGATGATGACATGACCGAGGTGGCCGGTTACGCGTCCGGCTACTGTGACGGCCTCATTCATGGTGTCCAGCTCATGCTAGATACTTATGAAAGCCCCGGTGGTGCCCTCGACTTGCGTCGTGATAATTACACCCCACGGTTTTGCCCGCCAGTCAGGTTTACCCCAACCAGCGGCCATTACGTTCGCGTCGTGCATAAGTACCTCCAAGATCATCCGGCGGATCTTCATCAGCGGGACACTTCCCTCGTGATAGCAGCACTCCGAGAAGCCTTTCCCTGCGCTGACTAACTTTTTCCCGTAAATGCTCGCGGAGGTTTAGATGAGACAACGACTTATGACGACGGTCTCTTCGCCTCTGTCCTTGCGGCGACTGGCTACGACAATGGTCGCTCCTTTGATCGCCTTCGCTGCCTCGAAGCCGATGCCACTGTTGGCTCCTGTGACGACCGCCACGCGCCCGACTTGATTTCCAATATCGGAAGTGGTCCAACGTTTCTTTCCCATATCTCTTGCGTCCTTCAGCGGTTCATTCCTTCGATCACAACAAAGGCATGGCGATTGTATGGTCTAGGCGGGTTCCCATCATGCAAGCGGTAGCGAAAGCTTCGCGAATAGGCCATTCGCTCAGACAGTTCCGATCTGCGAATCACATTACTTGAGGGGAGAAAAATCCACAGGATCTAGGTAGATTCGCTCGACGGCGACCGGCCCTAGCCCCGGCGTCTTGGGGAACGCCTCCCAGGCTGGATCCTCAAAGAAATTGGCCCAGGACTCGTCGGCTTTCTCGCGGCTCTCATGGGCCAGCATATAGAAGAGGGTGTGTTCGGACTTTGGCGATTCTGACGTCGGCACCCAGAATCCGATCCCCTTCATTCCATGGCTCTCCCAGATTTCTAGCTCCCCGTTACTAAAGCGGTCCATCAAGACTCCGAGTTTTTCCTTTGTCGTGAGCGTCGCGATGCGAAGCTCAAAGACCCGGTTCCCGGTCTGTGCTTCCACGGAGTCACCGTCGCTGACGATGAGTCCAATGCCACACCCCAAGGCCAGTAAACTGCCGCCGGCCAGATATCGTCGAAGTCTGTTCATGTTGGACCTCCCGAGGTCGACGCATGTCGACGGTTACGATTGAAAAAACTGGACTTCCTTATTGAGTAAACATCGTCGAAATCAGTTTCGACAAATTCACGGAGCCTGAGCCTCTCAGTTTCGAAACTCACATTCGAAACGGCCACCAAGTTTTAATGTTAGCGTTCTTCGCCTGAGGTGTGACAAGTGGTGGCGATTATAGTTGGCTAGAGGGTTGACTTGTGCAAGAGCCTGCTGGAAACTGCACTTATACGAGGGATTGACCGTGCACAGGGAAGACATCTCGCTCCGCAAGCAAAAGTCGCTTCCGAAACTGACACCTCAAGGAAGTCAAGCTCGAGCGCACAGCGCTGGCTGGTTCAGCATGTAGGACATTTAATGCCTGGACAAATGCACTCATCCCTTGTTGGCCTCGCCTGTGTCGCGTTGGTTACGGGCGCAACAGGGCCCGTTCGCTCAGAAAGCCAGCCAACGATTGCCTTTGAGGGTCCAGTCACATTCACTACACACATCCGCCCCATCATGGAGCGGAGCTGTTGGAACTGCCATGGCGAGGCGGCCCAGCTCTCTGAACTAGACCTGAGCACGCGTGACGGCGCACTGGTGGGCGGAACGAGAGGCCCCGCCATTTTGCCTGGTCGAGCAGAAGACAGCCGCCTATTCAAGATGGTGGCTGGTCTGGGTCAACCAGCGATGCCAATGACCGGCGTGGCGTTAAGTGATGCCGAGATTGCGGCTGTCCGCACTTGGATCAATGATGGTGCACACTGGGACACCGGCGGAGCAACGGACGAGACGGTGGCACTCTCGGCAATTGAGAATAGCGAACTACCGCCAGAGGCACGCGACTACTGGGCGTTCAAGATCCCGCGTCGCGGTTCGGTGCCGACCTCAGAGACCTACGAGCATCCAATTGACCGGTTCCTCGACTCTGCGCGTCGAGAGGCGGGCGTGACGGCAGGATCCAAAGCCGATTCGCTGACACGACTCCGGCGCGCTTATTTAGACCTAACCGGTCTGCCGCCAACCCCCGAACAGACCGATGAGTTTCTCGTCGACACCGAGCGTGGTGCTTGGGAACGCTTGATCGACCGACTGCTGGCCTCACCTCACTACGGTGAGCGGTGGGGGCGACACTGGATGGACGTGGCGCGGTATGCCGATTCGACAGGATTTGAGCAGGATTATGTTCGGCCCAATGCTTGGCGATATCGCGACTACGTTATCAACGCGTTCAATCAGGACAAACCATACAACCAGTTTCTCAAGGAACAGATTGCCGGAGATGAACTCGATCACGTCACGGATGAAACCCGCATCGCGACTGGGTTTCTTCGAGCTGGACCCAGAGTTCAATTCAGGGAGAAAGACAACCCGGAGCGCCGACATGACTATCTAGACGACGTGTTAGCCACGATCGGGCGAGGTGTGCTCGGTATGACGATCCACTGCGCCCGGTGTCACGACCACAAGTTCGACCCGATTCTACAGAAGGACTATTACAGTCTGCAGGCGTCGATCTTCGGCTACGTCGAAATCGACTATCCGTTACTCAACCGAGCGGACGCAACAGCGTATCGCGTCGCCAATACCAAGATCGATGAACAGGTGAAACCTCTCAGGCGCCAGATCGCAGCCATTGAGGATTCCCATCGCCAGCGGTTGAAGTTCAAGCTGATCCAAGAAATGTTTCCAGAAAACGTCCAGCGGGCGGCGCTAAAATCCGAGGAGGATCGGACCCCTGGCGAGCAGTTGCTGGCAGCGCAGGTGCTGTCCATTATCCCACCTCGTCCGCAAGTGATCGCAGCGATGACGGCGGCCGAAGCGGCGCGGCACGCTACCTTACTCGAGCAGGTTGAAGAACTTGAGCGACAACGGCCGCCTGAACCACCGATGGCCGAGATTGTAACGGATGGGGATTACCGGTTCGCGCCAGATGGTCCTGGCGATCAGATTGTCGGCTGTCCGGAGTGCCGAATTCTACCGGACGAACCCGGCACGTTCCTGCATGAAGAAGGACAGGGTAACTACACACCACCGCCGAACCACTTCCTTATTCGCGGTGACCCATTCAGTCCTGGCTCCGAGATGTCGCCAGGGTTCTTGACCGTGGCTACCTACGGGAATCCTCCAACAGAGATTCCGCGCCCAGATGGTCGCACATCGGGTCGACGCTTAGCACTCGCCGAGTGGATCACATCACGTGACAATCCGCTAACGGCACGGGTGGCCGTCAATCGTATCTGGCACCATCATTTCGGTCGAGGCATCGTTAAAACGTTAGACAACCTCGGTAGAATGGGCGATCCACCGACACATTCTGAACTCCTCGATTGGTTGGCTGTCGAATTTATGGACCGTGGTTGGAGTGTTAAGGAGATGCATCGACTCTTGATGACGTCAGAGGCCTATCAGATGGTTTCCTCGTACGCGAATCCTACTAACGCCGATGCCGATCCCAATAACCGACTGCGTTGGCGCTATGAAGCCCGGAGGCTGGAAGCCGAAGCGCTGCGGGATTCAATCATGACGGTTAGTGGCGGCATCGACTTGGCGATAGGTGGAAAGCCAATCTTCCCATTCATTCCACAAGAAATTCTCGAATCGTCTCAAAAGAAAGGACACTGGGACAACCAACCGGATGGACCCTTGGTCTGGCGGCGGAGCGTTTACGTTTTCCGGCGACGCTCACTGGGCTTCCCATTCTTTGACACTTTCGACCTACCGGATCAGAACCAGACGGCCGCGGCCCGAAACGTGTCGACGGTGCCCACTCAAGCCCTGACATTGATGAACAACGAGTTCGTACTAAAACAGGCGGCCCTCTTCGCAGAGCGGCTCGAACAGGAAGCACCTGGCAACAGTGACCGCCAGATCGAGTTGGCCTACCAGATTGCTCTGACACGCAGTCCGACGAAAGACGAAGCAGCTGTCGCAAAGGCACTTGTGATCGAACAGTCCCTGGGCGACTTGACGCACGTGATGCTCAACTTGAATGAATTCCTATATCTGAGGTAACAGATATGCACAACCGCCACCATTGCCGAAAGCGGACGTTCTGGGATCGACGGGACTTTTTGCTGCAATCAGGTGGAGGTGTCGCCGGACTCGCACTGGCCCACATGCTCGATCAGGATGGGTTATTAGCCGCGGCGCAGTCGGATACGTGCGAGGCGCCGGTACCTGGGAATCCATTCGCTCCCCTGGCGCCGCATTTCGAACCACGGGCAACGGCGGTCATCTCGCTCTTCATGAGTGGTGGTGTCAGTCAAGTTGATACCTTCGATCCAAAGGAAGCACTCACGCAGTACGCCGGCCAGCCGATGGCGGATTCAGTTGTCGTGCGTCAGGGACATCCGGGACCACTCATGCCGAGTCCCTTCTCGTTCCAGAAACATGGGCAGAGCGGCATCGAGGTTTCAGAACTCTTTCCCCATATCGCTCAGAAGGTGGACGAGATTGCATTCATTCGGTCGCTCTTTGGCCGATCTAACGATCACATTCAGGCTACCTACGAAATGCAGACCGGTCAAATCCGAGTTGGCTTTCCGAGTGTGGGGTCTTGGGTAACGTATGGACTCGGATCGGAGAGTTCTAGCCTGCCGGCGTACGTTGTTATGAACGACTACCGTGGCGGGCCACTTGGAGGACCCACCGACTGGAGTGCCGGCTTTATGCCCGCTGCTTATCAGGGGACGCTTTTCCGAGCGGTCGGTGACCCAATCGTCGACCTCCACCCGCCAGATGGGATGACTGAGGCGCAGCAGCGTGCTCGTCTCGACACGCTGGCGAAGTTGAATGAAATCGACATAGCGAAGAACCCAGGAAACTCCGAACTCGCTGCCAGGATTTCTTCGTATGAATTAGCGTATCGGATGCAAGGGTGTGCGCCAGAGGCAATTAATACCTCCGCGGAATCAGACGCGACGAAGAAGCTGTACGGTCTGGACAACACGGTGACTGAACCATTCGGTCGTCAGTGCCTCATGGCCCGACGCCTGGTAGAACGAGGTGTTCGGTTCGTGCAACTCTTCCACGGTGGCCTTGGATCGCAGAACACTGATACGTGGGACGCTCACTTTAACTTGAAAGAGAACCACACGCAGCATGCAGCGGAAACTGATCTGCCCATTGCCGGCCTGCTCACTGACTTAAAGGCACAGGGGATGCTGGATTCGACACTTGTGGTCTGGCATGGGGAATTTGGCAGAATGCCGATCTCTCAGCGCGGTGTAGGTCGAGACCACAACCCTGGGGCAATGACTGGCTGGATGGCTGGCGCCGGGATCAAAGGTGGCCAGGTAATTGGTGCAAGCGACGAGTTTGGGTATGAGGCGGTAGAGCAACGTGTGTCACCACACGATCTGCACGCAACAATGCTTCATTTACTTGGGCTCAATCATGCCAAGCTTACATATCGCTATAACGGACGTGACATGCGGCTGACGGACGTACATGGCGTTCCGATTCCGCAAATTGTCACGTAGAAATTGACACACTAAGTGACACACCAACGCTTTCGATCGAAGGAACACAGCCATGCCGAAGGTCAAGATGCGAAGACTACTCATGATAACGGCGGCGGTGATTGTTCTGCTCGCTGTGATTACCATGAGCGGAACTGGCGAGGCTCAGACCGGCACTACAAATGGCGAATGGCGAACCTATGGTGGTGACCTGGGCAGTACCAAGTACTCTCCCTTAGATCAGATCGACGCGACAAATTTTGGAGACCTCCGTGTCGCTTGGAGTTGGCGATCACCTGACGGAGCACTCGACCTCAAAACGATCCGCCGGCAAGTCCCCAGAATCCATTTCCGCATGTTCCAAGCTACACCGCTGATGGCGAGCGGCGTGCTCTACTTGTCGACCGCACTGCACCAGGTCGCGGCGGTAGATGCCGGGACTGGTGAGACGCTCTGGATACACGATCCGCAAGTGTATCTGCTCGTGCTACCAACCCACTTTTACAACTCGCGCGGCGTCGCCTACTGGACTGATGGTGGTGACGACAACCGAATCTTCTTCGGGACGAGTGAGGGATACCTGATCGCTCTCGATGCCCACACCGGTAAACCGGTTCTTGAGTTCGGCGACAACGGCCGGGTTGATCTGATGGCGGGGATACCACGCGCCGTCAGGGGGGAGACTACTCACCACGGGCATAATTTGGTCGGGGTAGCCTCACCGCCGATTGTGGCACGCGATATCGTCGTAACACCGATGGTTATCTCAGACGGTCCAATCCGTAAGGAAGCTGTGCCGGGTTGGGTCAAGGGTGTTGACGCTCACACCGGAGACCTGAGATGGATATTTCGAACAGTCCCACAAGCCGACGACTTTGGCGCCGAGACCTGGCTAGACGAGTCCTGGCGATACTCGGGAAACGCGAACGTCTGGACAATGTTCAGCGTGGACGATGAACTCGGCCACATCTATTTACCAACCGGCACACCAACCGGCGACTACTACGGTGGGCACCGACCGGGGAATAACCTTTTTGCTGAAAGTCTCATTGCTCTCAACATCGAAACTGGACAACGGATTTGGCACTTCCAAGCAGTCCATCACGGGGTCTGGGACTACGACTTTCCAGCTGCTCCAAACCTGATCGACATCAACGTCGATGGTCGTCGGATTAAAGCGATCGCCCAGGTAAGCAAGCAAGGCTTCACGTACGTATTCGATCGCACGACCGGCGAGCCAGTCTGGCCGATTGAGGAACGACCGGTACAGACCGACACTGACCTCAGGGGTGAGCAGCTTTCGCCAACGCAGCCCTTTCCTACGAAACCGCCGCCGTTTGAGTACCAGGGTGTAACCATTGACGATCTCGTTGATTTCACTCCAGAAATCAGGGCGATGGCAGTTGATGCAGTAAAAGATTTTCGGTTGGGGCCGTTGTTCTCACCGCCGATGCTGAGTCATGAAGGTGGTTTGTTGGGAACAATTCAGCGCCCTTGGGCGGGTGGAGGCGCTAACTGGAGCGGTGCAGCCGTCGACCCGGAAACAGGACTCCTCTACGTTCCATCAACCAACCGTTCCATGGTCATGAAGTACTACACTCCGGCTCCGGAGGAGGGTGGCAACCTGCGTTATGCGTCCCAGGGGCTTTTGGCAGGCCGGCAGCCGAAAATGCCGTACGGTCTTCCGTTGCTAAAACCGCCCTACTCACGGATGACTGCGATCGACCTCAATACAGGCGAGCATGCGTGGATGCAGCCAAACGGCGATGGCAATCGGTACCGGAACCATCGGATGCTCCGCAGCCTTGATCTTCCGCCGCTGGGTGGCGACGGTGCAGGTGGACCTCTGTTAACGAAAACGCTTCTGATCAGTGGGCTTTCAGCCGGTGGCAGTAATGACGGTCCACGACTTATCGCACGGGACAAGACTAGTGGCAAGATTGTGGGATCCGCAGATTTGCGGGCAGCCCCAATCGGAACGCCGATGACCTATATGCACAACGGCAAACAGTACATCGCCCTCACGATTGGCGGCGACATCCCGGAACTAGTCGCCCTGGCGCTTCCCTGAGAGCAAAAAGTTCTAGCACTAGATAATCGCACCTATCGACTAGGGGTACGCTCGGTTGGGTCACGTCCGTCTAGCGGTGCGCCGGTACCAGAAGAACCCATAAAAAACTTGGTGCCGTCTTCAAACGTAACATCCCGCCCGTTGGCTCGAGAAAGACGGTCCTTGCTCTGATATCCGTCAACGATGATGATTGTCCCGGGCTTGATTGAGTCGCGCTTGAGACCTCTCCGCAGTAGCGTATTCGGGGTGCCGCCCTCGACCATCCAGACTTCTTTCGAGCCGTTGTCGTTAGTGACTTCCATGTGAATCCACGCGTGGGGATTCACCCATTCCACCTTGACCACCGGTCCCCTCAAGAGAACTGGTCTGTTCGGGTCAAACTCCGCGCCAAACGCATGATGGGCGATGACCTCAATTCCCATGGCACCAGTGGCTACCAGGGCGATAACCACAAGTCGTGTCGTCAGAGTCCTAGCTGACAGAAGGGACTGGGATGTCGTTGGCATAGAATCACCTCAGGCTATCTTGATTCACCTCGGGCTTCAGCCTCCAGCAACCGCGCCCCTCTCAGGATGCCGCCAAGGGCGTAGTTGGCTTCGTGGCATGCGTACTCGTAGACCTGATTTTCAGTCGCTGGCCAAATATATTCGCCACTCCAAGGTTCGGTCCAGATCGTCGGATCTTCGACGGTAAACTGGTAGAGGAGGGTTTCGGTGTCGAGGCGTGTGAATCGTTCGACAACGTGGAGGTTTCTTGATGCGAGGGGTAGAGCAGGCGTGTCGTTGAAATTCGTGGTATCAACAACTAGCGTATCCCCTTCCCAGTGGCCGATCGAGTCGCCCATCCATTGACGGATCTCGGGCGGGGCGTGCTCTTGGTCCAGACGCACGATACGAGCGTCGTGCACCATCTCCACAAAGATCAGGATATGGGCATCGGTTTGTACGATCTTTTTTAGGTTGTTGTACAGAACCGGTAACATTGGAGGGCCTGACACCGACCCAAATCCTAGGAGACAACGCTCGGCAAGTGGCCGGAGTTCCGGATCATCATACGGACCGGGAGCGTTGAGATCGTTTTCGAGCCATGTTGCCGTACCGGTATTCTTGCGGCGGAACCGCAATCGTTCTGCCCGTTTGGCTTGGCCGACGGTTGTTAGGGCGGGTCGTCGCCCGTTCTCGGGGGTCGTAATAATCGACGTCCGCCATTTTCCATCAATCTGAAAGGCGGTGGTACCACGGTCGATCCAGAATAAGTTGTATCCGCCGACGTTTCCGCCAGCGCCTGGCGATCCATCTCCACCCACCGCCGGCGCCTCGCGTCTCGGATCACTGGCAGCGTTTCTTGATGCCATCAGAACTCGCTCCTCCTCCGCAATACGCGCCGCTTCCTCTTCAGTCAAGATCAGTTTGGTGCCCAGTTGCTCAGGTCGTTCCAGTGGCGTGAGGGTCGCTGGATCGTATGTTCCGGATAGATCAGGCCGGCCACTTGGGGTTCGAGGGAGACCTGGCCTGCTACCCTGTGCCACTGCAATGCCGGACATGAGCACCACGAGTACAACCACCAGTGATTCACGACACGTCGGGATATAGCTACGCATGACGACCTCCCTCGGTTACCTCTCCAGTGGGTGTCTTCGCCACTCGCCAAACATTAGTTCCTCGACGAATGCGACACACCGGAACTCCATGAGACGCGAGTCTTTCTCGATGCGACGGTAGAGTGGCATACGAATCTTCCAAGGCCGCGTGAACACTTCTCGATCTTCGATTGTGGCCTCGTACGCTATATGGTTAGGCCCCGTCAGCGTATATCGCTCGACAACGTGCAACTGGTTGCTGTGATGATTTCCTGCACGGTCAAACCAAGTCTGGTTGTTAAACCCGGTAACATCGACGACGAGCGTGTCTCCGTCCCAACGACCGACCGACTGGCCCATCCAGGAATCGACTTCGGCCGGCCCCGGATCCTTGAAGTAAATGTCGCGGGCTGCGCCCGCATATTCGTAGGCGATGAAAATTGCTTGCTGGCTCTGAACGATTTGGAATGGATAAGGCATATAAGTCGCTCGTGGGACACCCGGGAGGTAGCACTTAATCTCCGGATCACGATCGAGCCATTGCTTCTGATTCTCCTGTTGCCGGATCCGTGCCTCTGACGTATAGGGGATCACACCACCTTCAACGACGCCCATACCCGCCGGCACTGCACCGACAGCGCCGAGTCTAAGAACATCCACTGCGGGCACTGGTCCGTGCGGCCCCTCGCGCAGCGCCATGGCTGCCCGTGCGATGTGAGGTTCGATGTCGTAATGCGCCGAATTTACAGCCTGCCAGATGCCGTTGAAATCTGGGCGACCGTTTGACAGCCGTGGCGGATCGTAATGTGAAGTTTGACCTTGCACAGACAGTGCTACTGGAGAGCAAGCCAGAAAGATTACAACCAAGGATAGGACTCTCATGTTGCCGATGCCTCCTTGTACCCCATGAAGCGGCCGAGGTCCAGTCCCGCGACCAGACGCATCCTATCGTACCGCCTACGCCTGGCGGATGGAGCCGGACGCGAAAAAGGCGATGAATGAGAAGGTGAGCAAGGTGTTGGGTGCGTAAGAATTTGAGAGCCAACAGGGTAGAGTCTCAGATAGAGAGTCGGGAGAAAGTAAAAGACGGTTTCCAAAGAAAGCGAAAAATTCTGAGCACGAGAGCCTTGACAACTAAGTGCTCGTAGGTTAAATCGTAGTTATTCTGACAGAGTATCCATCGTCACAAGGGAGGGCGTGGTGAGCACGAAACCTGCAAGCAGAAGGCGATTTCTCCAAGAAGGTGCGGTATTCGCCGGTGGTCTCGCCGTAGGAGCGAAGGTGGTTAGTGGCCAAAGTTTAGGTTCTCCTAGACCGGGAGGAACGGCGAGCCACCCGATGGCGTACGGTGAGCGCTCCGGTTTCATCCAGACCGTGCGGACACCGATGACCATGATCGGGCACGTCGATCTGCACGGTGATCCCAATGGTCTTGATGCACGGACGCCGCTCGTTGAGTTGACGGGCACGATTACGCCGTCCGCGCTCCACTACGTGTCCTCGCATGGCAATAACCCACCGGACATCGATCCTCGAGAGCATCGTCTCACCGTCTACGGCATGGTGGATCGGCCGCTGGTGTTCACATTGGACGAGTTGATGCGGCTACCATCCGTCTCTCGGACTCACTTCATCGAGTGCATCGCTAACGCGCCACGCCCTGAGGAAAAAACGCTCGAAGAAATGCATGGGATGATTGCATGCAGCGAGTGGACCGGCGTGCCGCTTTCCGTTCTCCTCGACGAAGTAGGTGTCAAGTCTGGCGGGGACTGGGTGTTGTCGGAAGGAGCTGAAGCGACCAAGCTTGGGGCAAGTATGCCGATGGGAAAGGCTATGGATGACGTGTTGGTCGCCTATGGCCAAAACGGTGAGGCAATACGTCCCCACAATGGCTTTCCCTTACGACTTGTTGTTCCTGGGTTTCAGGGGAAATATCACGTCAAGTGGTTGCAGCGGATTAAAGTCGTCGATCGCCCGTACATGACCTATTGGGAAAAACGTTCGTACTCGAAGAGAGCGGCATCGCGTCGGACGGGTCCTGACAGAATGGCTAATAGTCATGAGGCCGGCCAGGGAGCCTATTTCATGGAACAGGGGCCGAAGTCGGTCATCACGTACCCATCAGGCGAGCAGCGGCTTCCGGGGCGTGGTTATTACACAATCATCGGCCTGGCATGGTCGGGAAGCGGATCGGTACGCCGGGTTGAGGTTTCAATGGACGGCGGCCGGACGTGGAACGACGCGAAGCTTCAGGAGCCGGTGAAACGAATTGCGTTGACCCGCTTCACTATTCCGTGGACATGGAATGGGAACGAGACCGTGTTGCAATCGCGGTGCACGGATGACAAGGGGCAGGTACAACCGACACAAGCCGAGTTTGCGAACTTCTGGGGCAGTTCGGGAGCGCCTCACGGAAACGGCATTCAACCGTGGAAGGTGACCAATGATGGGACGGTCCTCAATGCTGTCTAGACTGGTCGGCGCAGCGATGATCCTGATATGCGGCGCTGCGGTAGCGGCGCAGGGACCCACGTACAATCTGGGCCGTACGCCAACCGAGGACGAGCTCCATCCTGCAGACGCCGCGATCGGACCAGACGGGGAGGGGCTTCCGCGTGGGCGTGGGACCGCTAAGGAAGGCGCGACAGTCTGGCTAGCTCGGGGGTGCGCCTCGTGTCACGGGTCAACCGGACGGGAGGGTCCGGGGCCTCGTTTGCTTGAGCGGACACCGGGGGGACGCTATCCAAAAATTGCGGACCTGCAACACCCGTTTGCCCCGCTGATTTGGAGCTATATCAACCAGATGATGCCTCTCGACGCGCAACATGAGCACGTGGACATGAGACGCTTCTCGAGCTCAGTCTGGACGAAGGAGCCGGCGCCGTGCTGTCTCACGCCGGATGAGGTATACAGCTTGACTGCCTATTTGCTCTTCCGCAGCGGCATCATCGAGGAAGATGCCGTGATGGATGCCGAGAGTTTGCCCGCAGTTCACATGCCGAATCGGGACTCGTATGTGCCTCCCCCTTTCTCGGAATGGAAGCCGGGTATGCGACAGCGGCAAGTTAAATAAAACTCTGCGAACTAGAAGTATTTCTGAGAAGGCCGTTGATATCGGCTCTCAGAGGTTCAGATGATTGAGATCCGCATCGTCCTTGTCAAGGCTCGGATGGGCATGGCCGACTAACCCTTTCCCGTAAATGGTCGCGGATATTTTGATTTGACGACCACTCGTGATCCCGGCGGCGGTCATCGAGGTGCTCAGTGCGAGGGCTCACGTGGCGACACGCCCGTTCATCTTACGCCCCGCGAGGAGAATCGAGCGATCCGGTCACCCTGAAACGAACCGACCCAGAACTCGTCGTTAACCGCTAGAGCTGTTGTCGCACTTTTGAATATGTCGTTGTCATCGTACTGGATGATTTCTTCGAATTCGAGTGTCCGCGGATTGACGACCGCGACGTTCGAGGTTTGCTTCCCGCCGATCCCCGCTTGACCAGTGGCAAGAATCGAGCCGTCAGGCCCCTGGCGCAAGTTATCGATACGGAATCCTATCGGCACATCGTCTCGTACAACGGGGTCCTGTCCTCGGGAGACCCGGATAAATGCCGATCGCCCCCAGCCTCCGATGTAAAGCCATGCGCCGTCTTCCGAGACCTCTAGTCCGTTGGGACCGGCCGTCTCGGTACCTGGTATTTCGTGCCATCCCTCACCTGACTGCCACTCCCAGACCGCTCCGGAGATCGCTCCTGCCTGGAGGTCGGCGAACGGCATGTCGAGCATCCGGAAGCTTGTTGCAGCGAAGCCGCCGCCAGGGAGACCGACAACAGAATTGAGGGAGAGGTTGTCGTCGGGGGCTACTGCGCACCCGACCCATGTCAGCTGTGGTGGCGTGATATTCGCATTAACCTCGAAGACTTCAACGGATTCTCGAGTGCCATGGTGGACGACGTAAAGGGTGTGCTGTTTGCCCTCGCCTGGTTGCAGGTACAACCCGTGTGAACTGAACTGCTCTTTCTCAATCGAAACGATTGGTCCTGGACACGAATCGTACGTGGTCCGGTCGAGTCGCTCCCGAGGTGTCTCTGAGCGGAGCAGTATCGTCGTGGTGTGGTCACGCCGATCTATCAGGCGAAGTCCGCCGTTGTTCGCCTCCCGACTTGAAGCGATGACCCACGGCGAGTCCGGAATCGCAGCAAGATCCTCGGGCCCGGATTGGTCACAGATGAACTCTATGCCGTCGACGGCTTCGCAGTCGGTGGCTCGGGGAGATGCCACGAAAAATGACACTGAAGCGACGACCGCTAGGGGGATGACCACTTGCAGTTTCATCGATTCGCCGTCGCTTCCTGCGCCCGTGCGCCTTTGAGGATGTTTATCAAACCGTAATTGCCTTCGTGACAGGCATACTCGAAGAGGGCGCTGTCAGTCCGCCGAAACGGGATGGAGACGGCAAACGTCTGCGTGAACACCTCCGGGTCGTCGTAGGTGTACTCGTAGAGCAGTGTGTCGACATCGACACGCGTCAGGCGTTCGGTCAGTCGCGTCTTCTTGCCCGGGCCGACGGCGTGCCCAAAAGGGAAGCCCCGCTGGTCGTGAAAGTTCATCGTTTCAATGACCAAGGTGTCCCCGTCCCACCAACCCCGTGGGGTACCGAGCCATTGGGGAATCTCCTCGGATGGCCGATCACGCCCATCGAGTGGCACGATCCGCACTTCATGCACCATTTCGATGAGGAGGGCGACGTGGTCCGGCGTCTGGAACACCTGCAGATAGTTGTTGTAGACGGTTGGCATAATGGGCGGACCCGAGTTTTCACCTAGGATGCATCGTTCGCCCAATCCGCGGTCTTCCGGACCCGAGTCGCCGATTCCTCCAAAGAGTAGCCGGACTGGATAACCACCCGCCGCGCGTTCGGCTGCAGCCTTACGCTCCTGTTGAGGCGTGACGGCGGGAAGTCGGCCATCGGGTGGATCCACAATAAGGGAGGATTGCTTGGTTGGTACCACGGTGGTTCCATAGTCGAACCAAAACTGGTTGTAATTAGGCGGCGAAAGATTTTCGGTATTCACATCATCACTCCAGCGCTCGGCAACGCGCTGCTCCTGTACTGCTGCTTCCTCGTCGGTAAACTTCGCTCGCCCAGCTAGTTCGGAAGGGCGCTGGAATGGTGTCGCCGTACCGAAGTCGTAGGTCCCCTGTAGGTCCGGTGCCCCCCACGCCGTGCGGGTCGTTCTATCTATGGTCACCCCGTTCTCTTGGGTTACAGCTGGAGTCGGCATTAACAAAGTCACAACGAAACTGATACTGATCGTAAACAACCTGAACCGTACCACGTGCGTGAAATGCACCGATCCTCCTTGGGTAATGCAACGGGACCCAATCCAATTGATAGACCGATTATAGGTCGGTGAACACAGGGGGGGGAAGTCGTATCGAATCGGCGTTGTGTGGTTTTGATAAATGTCCCTTAATTACGGATGTTAGCTGCCGGGCAAGGCGAAGGCGACCAGCGCTGCATCCGGTCCAGCACCCGTTGCGATCACGATGAACTGCCGACCGGACCGCGTCCTGTAGGTCATGGGGTTGCCGCTTGTTCGGTAGGGTGTTTTCCCTCGCCACACTTCTTTACCGGTCGCCTTGTCGAACGCGTAGAGATACGGGTCACCACCTCCGATGAGGAGTAGGTCACCACCAGTCACCATTGGTCCGGGGCTGCCTGGCGTGCCGAGTCGGTCTGGGAGTTGGACGCCTTGCAGTAGGGGGTGACTGCGGATACTCTGACTCCCTTCCCCAAACGGCACTCGCCACGCGATGTCTCCGTTATTTAGATCGATTGCTACTAGATACGCATAAGGCGGCTTGATGAGGGGAATCACACCGAGTGAGGTCGGTGCAAGGCCAGGGAGTGATCCCGTCGGTGAAGATTGACGACCTTGCCAAGCCAATTGGGTTTGACTCTCACGGCAGCTACTCCCTGCGCCGCCCAACAGCGAGACGTATTCACCATCCACGATCGGATCACTCCCGTCGTTCTGGCAGATTCGATTCGGGGTGACATCCTCTGACGTTCGCACATAGAGTAAGCCCGTCTCTGGATCAAACGCTGCACCACCCCAATTAGCACCGCCACCAGTAGCCGGTCGTTGGAGTGTGGTGCGGAGGCTGGGCGGCGTGAAGAGCGGTCCGAGTCGAAACTGTCTCATCTCTTCCCTCGCGATTGCGTTGATCTCGGGGGTCAGATCATTCGCGTCGTCCAGTGACACACCCTGCTCGCTGAACGGCGGGGGTTTGGTTGGAAACGGTTGGGTTGGATACGGTCGCTCGCCCGGCACGTCAGTCGTCGTGTCGACCGGGCGTTCTTCGATAGGCCACACGGGCTCGCCGGTTGTGCGGTCAAAGACGTAGGTGAATCCCTGTTTTGAGACCTCTGCCACCGCGTCGATCTGCCGTCCGTCGACCGTGATGTTGACAAGATTAGGTGGGGCCGTGAAGTCGTAGTCCCATAACCCATGGTGGACCGCCTGAAAGTGCCACTGTCGCTCGCCAGTCCGTGCGTCGAGGCAGATAAGTGACTCCGCGAACAGGTTAGCCCCTAAACGGCGTGCTCCCCAAAAATCGCTGCTCGGTGTGCTTGTCGGTACGTATAGCAGACCCCGATTCTCGTCGAGTGACATTAAACCCCAGACATTTGCGTGGCCGGTATAGCGCCATGATTGGTTTTCCCACGTATCCGCGCCAAACGCGTCGTTCGACTGGGGAATCGTGAAGAAGACCCACTGTCGTTGCCCTGTTTTGGCGTCGAACGCTTGCACTGAACCAGGTGGATCGAATCGGCGCTGGATACGGTCAGGCACGCGACTGCCGACAATTACGAGGTCCTCGAAGACGACCGGTGGGGATGTTTGATCAAATGCTTCCCGTGTCACGTCCTGACGGAAGTCGGTGAGCAGGACGCTTCCGTTGTCGCCAAAGCTCGTCACCAATTGCCCTGTTTGTGCGTCAATGGCATACAACCTATCCCGGCTGTTGAGGAAGAGCTGCGTCTTGCTGCCGTTCCGCCAAAAGGCAACACCTCGGTGTTTAAATCCACCGGGAGGTCCGCCACGAGGACCGTGTTGGTAAGACTTCGGGTCGAACATCCATAGTTCGCTGCCCGTTTCCGCATCGAGGGCTACGACTCGGGCATACATCGTGGATAGATACAGTACGTTATCGATCATTAGGGGGGTCGCTTCAAAAGAACCGGGTCGCGTTCCGTATTCGGACAACGGCTGCTCGGCTGGGTCCCACTGCCAGGCGATCTCCAACTGGTCAATATTTGCTCGCGCAATATCGGCTAAGGCAGAGTACTTCGAATGTGATTGCTCGGCACCGACATATGACCACTCGACCATCCCCTCAGGGGCCGCTTGGGCCCCTATTACGGCGGTCGAGGACAAGAATGCAAGAAGAGTCGTCCCTATTCGTGTCATAGGTGTCCATCCTAGCGCTGTCTCGTTTGTGGCTCAACCCAGCGCGTGCGAGGAACAGGCGCTTCAATGGGAAAGACCTGGACGGTACGGTAGGATGAGTTAGGTCGATGATCGTTCAAATTGAGGCGAGTGTGGAGGTGTCCCCCGTGCGAGCAGGTTTCGGAGACGTTCGACAGGACATAGGTGCGGTGGTTTACCAGACGGTGAAGGAGCGAACGACGACGAAAGTCACGATCATTACAGTCGCTGTGGCATGTGTCGTTGCGGTTGTCCCGGTGGCAGGGCAGGGGGATCGGTTGTATTCAGGGGCGGCCACTCACCTGGGAGGATTGCTCGACCCTGCAGAGGAGGGCGTGATTCCGAAGACTCCTTGGGGTGCCCCCGACCTACGCGGCGTCTGGAACAACTCAACGGATACCCCTTTGGAGAACATGACTGAGGCGGAAAAAGAGCGCGGACAGCTCGCGCAGCAGGCTGTAATTGAGGCGACCGGTGGTACCGGAGCCGCTTGGATCGAGCGTTCGGGAACCCTACTCCGAGAGTCGCTCGTGGTCGACCCGCCGGACGGACGCATTCCCGAATTGCTTCCGGCAGCACGCCATCGTCTGATCGAACGGGAGAACGCTCGTCAGGGACGCGGCGAAGCTGATTCATGGCTCGATCGCAATAGCTGGGAGCGATGCATCTCCCGTACGATGCCAGTTGCCATGATCCCGAATGGCTACAACGCGAACTACCAGATCCTTCAGACCCCGGATTACATCGCGATTCTCATCGAGATGATTCACGAGTCGCGGATCATTCCGCTTGACGGTCGCCCTCATGTGTCGAATGGCGTGACGCAATGGCTCGGTGACAGTCGAGGCTATTGGAATGGCGACACCCTGGTGGTCGAAACCGAGCGTTTCAACGATCGTCTCGATGGTGGTGAGTACCAGCCGTCGCACGTCATTCAAACCGGACACCGTGGATCGGGTGACACGATGCGCTTGGTCGAGCGATTCAGGATGATTGACGCCAACCAGATTGACTACGAGGTCACCGTCGAAGACCCACAGACCTTCACGCGTCCGTACACTTTGTCTATCCCGATGACCCGTCGCGATACGACCACCAATCCTCTCAACCATTTGTTTGAGTACGCTTGTCACGAAGGAAACCACGGGATGATGAATCTGCTCAGTGGTGGCCGGGTTGACGAGCAGCTGGCACTAGATGCGGCTGCGTTGGTGTCGAAGCAACGGAAAGAGGCTGGGCATCCTGGAGTTCGTGAACCTGCGGTTCCGTTCGTGCCGTAACGATACTTACCGCGACACGGAGAGAATGAGCCGCTGAACTCGTGAGCCTATCGGTTTCGGTTGTGTCTCGGCTGTCCACAAGTTCCCTTTCGAGTCCACGGCGATAGTATGGAGGCCGCGAAATTCTCCGGGTTTCTCGCCGAGTTTGCCAAACGATCCGACCTGCTGGAGCGTTTTCCGGTCCACGAAATGCAGCTGCCCGTTACCGTAGTCGGCCACGTAGAGGAACTGCTGCTGCGGATCTGCTGAAAACGCGATGCCGCTCGCCGTCCTGAAGCCTTTCGCGGTGGGATTCACAAATACCTGGTCGACATATTTCCCATCGGTGGTGAAAACCTGAATACGTCGGTAACTTCGGTCGCCGACGTAGACGAGTCCATCGTGTGAGAGTTTGATTGCGTGCACTGAGTTGAAGTGCTCGGGGCCTTTGGGATCGGTCGTAGTCACTATGTTCGCGTTCGCGTCGACGCCACGTCCCAGCGTTGGCGGCGGTTGCTTGCCAAAGCCGCCCCACATTCGCTTGAATGCCAGCGTCTCCGCATCAAGAACGAGTACGCGCCGGTTTCCGTAACCGTCTGCTACGAAAAGCTCGTTTGTCTTCGGAAACACGACCGCCTCGGTCGCGAGATGTACGCTCGTGGTGTCGGTGTTTGCGCCAACCCCCAGCGGGTGACGGTCACGACCGCCAAACTGCCGGATGAATTTCCCTTTACTCGTGAACTTCAGGATCATGTCGTCGGTTCGATCTAATGGTGCGGACCACGACCGTTCGAGTGGGTTGTGAAAGGTAATCCACACGTTGTCCTGATGGTCGACTGACAAGCTATGCTCCATATCGCCCCAGTCGTACCCTTCACCTGGTCCACCCCAGGCTTGCACGAACCCGCCGGCCGTATCGAATTCGAGCACCGGCGGCGCGGCGCGATCTTGGTTTTCGATGGGCACCTGTCGCGGTCGATGCAAGACCCATACGTGATCTCGTCGATCCACAGCGACCCATGTCACGACGCCCACGACCCAGTTGTTCGGTAGCCTTGGCGGCCACTGCCAGGATAGGTCGACTTCGAATTGCGGCAGTCGAGCATGCGGATCATTGGAGGTCTGAGGACTCTCGAAGCCTTGCAATCCGTTGGCGAAGAGAAGCCCCAGGGCGATCAAAACGAATGGTAAGAGTTTTGCGAGCTTCGTTAGCATCTCAATGCTCTCCTGGTCGCGGTGGTCCAAATTCACGCACGAACGTCCGAGAACGCAGTTGCGCAGTTCCTCGAGTGACTATACCGACAAACGGCAAGGCCTCTAGGGTAGCGCGCGACGACGGTTGTTTCAACGGCAAAGGCGTGAGCGGTACAGTAGGATGTGTCAGGTCGAGGGAGGTGCAGATGCGACGACTACTAGTGATAACGGCGGTGGTGATCGTGGTGCTCGGTGCTGGGGCGACGCAGGCGGCGGCGCAGAGAAGCACGGGGCACGATCTAATTCAGGAGTGCAAGCTAGCCGTTACACACTCGGAAGGAAATCAGGTAGTGGAGCAAGATGCCATCGACGCCGGCTACTGTCTAGGCCTCGTACATGGGTACCGGGATATGCGGCATTACTATTTGCAGGATTTGTTTTGCCCGCCGAACTCTGTAAATGACGAACAAATGGCCCGCGTCGTTGTGAAGTATCTCGAAGAACATCCAGCGGAACTAGATGAGCGGCACAGCGCACTTCTTGTAAAGGCACTTCAAGCTGCCTGGCCTTGCCAGTCGCCTTAACCTGGTCCTCGTAATCGCGTGTGTCCGGTTGTGCTAGCGCGTACCATCCGCGAATACGAACCGGGAATTACCTCTTTCACTGCGGGCTGCTAGCCGAGACCATCCGGAAATTCCAGCAGTAGATGGCCGGTCATCTCAGGTTGTTCCTGCTGAACCCAATGACCCGCTCCGTTCACAAGGTGCACCGCACGCATGTAGGATCCGTTAGGTGTACGGAGGCTCTGATGCGACGACGTTTTCTGATGTTGGTGGCGGTGATTGTGGCACTCGGTACGCAACCGACCACGGCGACGGGGCAGGATGCGACGGTGGCCGCTGTGACGGCCGTCGACCTTACTTGGGATCGGGCCTACGTTGCCTGCGACGGTAAGACCTGGGATGCCCTGCTGGCCGATCACTTGACCTTCATCCACAACAATGGATCGATCGATGACAAGGCGAAGCAAATGGCCAGTGTGAAGCAGTGCGGGATCGAGTCGTTAAACAGCCAGGTCACGAGCGTGCGGATCTACGGTGACGACACGGCTGTAGTTCTCGGTGCGATGCAGGGCACGATCAAGGAAGGTGACTTCCAGTTTGATCTGCTCTACACGCGTGTGTATATCCTGCAGAATGGCGGATGGCGTCTCGTGGCGCATCAGTCGACCGATGCGCCGCAAAGAGGTGCGTCGTAATATCACCCGGAGTCCCTTCTGCTCGGGTCTACGCGGTACGTAGCGGGCGGAAAAACGTTCTGAGATCTTCGATGAGAAGCTCAGGTTCCTCGGCCGCCGGAAAGTGGCCCCCTGTTTCATGGTTCGACCAGAGCGTTACATGTTCTGGGACCTCTTCAACAAGTGAGCGTGGCGGGCGGACGCGCGATGTAATGCCGTAGAAGTCGAAATACCCTTCAGGTACACGCCGTCCATCTGCCCTCTGTTGCTGCCGTGACGCTCTCGTGGCTCGTGCGTTCTCCAACGTGAGGCCTACGGTTCGGGGTGCCGGCGGTGTTCTGAACATACCGGCTGAATAGTAAATACGCACGGCTGTGCCAATCGAACCTGTGTGCCAGTAGATCGACACTAGCGTCAGAATTTGGTCCCTGGTGAACGAGTTTTCTGGATTCCCCTGGCAATCACTCCAGGCGCGCAGTTTCTCGACGACCCAGGCGGCGAGGCCCGTCGGCGAGTCGGTCAATCCATAGGCCAGCGATTGCGGTTTCGTTCCTTGGATGAGCTGGTACGCTGTTTCTTCGGCTGTGTAGCGATCCATGCTTTCCCAATACGTTCGCTCCTCGATCGTACGCGGTTCAATCCGTGTCCGCGGCGGTTGGCCTGGAGTTGTGACGCCAATAACTCGATCCGGGACACGCGCAGCGATTGCGGCTCCCACGGTGCTTCCCCAGTCACTGCCATACGTACCGAATTGCTGGTATCCCAGTTTATCCATCAACTTGATCCAGAGATCGGGGATTGTGCCAGGCGTGAAATCCTCTAGTGGCTCGCCGGAAAAGCCGTACCCGGGAAGGGACGGTACGATGACATGAAACGAGTCCGCATCTGTGCCGCCATGGGTGGCAGGGTCGACCAGAGCCTGAACCGACGGTAGCATTTCCCAGAACGTTCCCGGATAGCCGTGCGTCATAATCAGTGGCACTGCCGACGGGTTGCGTGAGGGCTGATGAATGAAGTGAATCTTGTACCCGTCGATCATCGTCGTGAAGTGATCGAACTGGTTGAGCGCTGCTTCCTGCGTGCGCCAGTCGTAATGATTTTTCCAGTACTCGACTAACTGCTGGAGATAGTCTCGGTCTGTTCCCATGGACCACGGCTCTCCAGTCGCTCCCGGCGGCCAGCGGGTATTCTCCAGGCGGCGGCGAAGATCGGCCAGATCGTCTTCGTTGACACGGATGTTGTAGCGTTGGATGTCCGTTGGCGTTTGCCCAGTAACTGGAGAAGGAGCCACCGCTGGCCATGCACCAGCGGCGCTGATGAGTTTCAAGACGGTTCGCCGATCAAAAGTTTCCTGCAGTGCTGTCATCGAACTGTTCCTCCACGATCTAATGGTCAACGGGGCAGTCGGCACGATATCTGACAGAATCGTTTGTGGGCAATAGGGCAAATAAGACCAGTGCCGGAATTCTGAAACATACAAGAAAGATTATTCAGCGGAGCAGGTAGGGTTACCTGGTTACGCGCCACCGTACAAGGGACCGAATAACTGAGACAACATTACGGCCATCAGTAACCCGCCGGTACCGACTACCAGTACGTCCCGTGTGCGGCGCAGGTCAAAGCGAGATATCAGCACGTATCCGACGATTAGGTTGAACGCTCCCCAGAGCACGTTGATTAAGGCGGTTGACTCACCCTGCCCTGGTGGAGATGCGAAAGGACTGGGAAAAGCGCGGCCTAGCAATCCGCTGATGGAATGTGGGATCGCATTGACGAGGAACATGCCCCCTAAGAAATGGGCAACATAGGTGTACCACCGCATCTCGACTCCTCTCAATGGATTCCGCCACTTTCCAGCGCTGCCAGCTTACCGCACCGTGGGGAAGTCGACGCCCTACTTTTTCTGCAGTTTGTTCAAATAGGGCTCGCGAGACGCATCGCAGCGAGGGATCAGCTTTTGAAGCGGTTGCGGTGTACAGTGTGCTGAATCAATTTTGGGGTTGTCTTCGGAAGGAGGAATGGATGGGTGCCGGCACTTGGGAGAGCCACCACGCGATCTTGAACCTGATGTTCCGCTACGCCGAGTGTGTCGACCAGGCGAATTTCGACGGACTCTCTGAAGTCTTTGCGCATGGGCAGATCCGGTCGAATTCCATGGAGGACGGTGCGATTGTCGGCGCGGCAGTCGGAAAGTTCTACAAATCCATCAATGTAGTTCACGAAGACGGCACGCTCCGGACCCGCCATTTGACCACGAATGTTCGAATCGATATCGAGGAGGAGGACGACCGTGCTACAGCGCGCTCCTACTTCGTCGTGTTGCAGGCGACTCCCAAGTTGCCCTTCCAGTCGATCGTTGGAGGTCGCTACGAGGATCGCTTCGAACGCGTCGATAGAGAGTGGCGTTTCGCCGAACGCGTCATGCTGGTAGACCAGATCGGGAACGTGGAAGAGCACCTTTCCTTTGATCTCTCCACGGGTGTTCCTGAAGGCGTGATCTCGAAGGACTAATTTTTTCTGTTAATACCTCGCGTTGAGTGGAACTCAGTTTCACGGTGTCGGAGGGTTTCGGTAGGATGCGTCAGATCCAGGGAGGTTCCGATGAGGCGACTAGTCTTTATAACGCTAGTGGTGATTGTTCCAGGAATCGGTGGAGCTCAGACAACGCCGGACAGTGCCGCTTCATCCCGCACGCCGTGGGGTGACCCTGATTTTCAAGGAATATGGACCAGTATGCAAGAGGCCGGTACGCCATTTGAGCGACCGATAGAACTGGCAGAGCAGGGGATTACTGATCCGCAAAACCCCGAAGCCCTGCGGGAGCAGCAAAGGATTGATCGGGATCCTGAGATTAGGCGGCAGTCCGAAGAGCAGCTCGACGAAGCAGGGGGACTGGGCACGGGCGCTGGCCCGGTGCACTGGTATGAAAATCTGGATCCGCAGAAGAGTCGCCTGTGGTTTGTCGTGGATCCTTCAGATGGAAATGTCCCGGCACTGACGTCGGAGGCGCAACAAAGAATGGTGGCTAGAGCAGCGGCTAGGCAGGGACTTGGCAACGACGAGCCAAGGTCGGGACATTGGGTCGAGGATCTCAGTGCCTTCGTGCGATGTATCACACGTGGGTTGCCAGCCGTGTATCTACCGCTTGCCTACAACCAAAATTTTCAAATCGTACAGAGTCCGGGGTACGTCACCATTCTCTACGAGATGATGCACGAAGCTCGAGTCATCCCGGTGGACGAAGGGCAGCGTCTTCCGCAGCATGTGCGTCAGTGGTGGGGTGATCCGCGCGGCCGGTGGGACGGTGACACTTTGGTTGTGGAGACGACCAACTTTTCAAATAAGACGAACTACCTGGGCGGACATACCAGCGAGGCCGTAATGTTGGCCGGTGAGGAAGGAGACGAGAATCTGCGTCTCGTCGAGCGCTTCACACGCGTCGGTCCAGACACCATTGACTGGAGCGTGACGGTTGACAACCCGTCAAATTGGACAAGACCGTGGACTTTTGCGATTCCGCTGACGAGAGATGACGGTCAGAAGTGGATTTTTGAGTATGCGTGCCACGAGGCTAACTACGGCATCGCGCATATTCTCAGCGGGGCACGGGCAAAAGAGAAGGCTGGGCGCTGATCCATGGTCTGGAGTAGTACGTCGCGATTCTGAACCGTCCGGCGAGCAGGCAAGCTGAAGCGCAATTGAGTCGTGTCTGACTCACTCTGTCGTCACGGTCACGGTCACATCATCGGTGCTGATGAAGCCCCCATCGTGTGCCATGACGCGTAAGACGTACGTGCCTGGTGCCGCGAAGGTTGTGGTTACAGGAAACCGCCCGTCGTCCGGTAGAGGCGGCGGTGCCCAGCCCGAGGTCCAGGGCGACTCACCGCGGTAGTCCGGATACGTCTTGAACTGCGCGGGGTCGAAGGTCACCTGGTCGCCTACGCCTCGATATACGAGCCATGCCACGCGCAGCCCCCACGAGTTGTCTTTTACTGGTGTTGCCAGCCCCGGCCACAAGGACGCGGCGGCTTTCGGTTCTGGGATTCCATCATCGCTCGCACGCGCCGCAAGGCTGAGCGGTTTCCCTATTGCGATGGTTCTGTGTGCCTCGCCTTCGATACTGACGACCGGTGCTTGGTTCTTCCGTTCGATTTCCGTCACGCCGAGTCCGCCGATATCCATCATCTTCATCAGGTCATCTACCACGTAGTCGACCTTAAGACTGCCATACGCGCTCTCGGTCTTACCGTGGGCGGTCAAGGTCCACACAACCTCATTTGTCCCGAAGTCGGATGGCACCGGGACACTAAACACATACCGATTACGTCTGGGTTGAAAATAGGTTGGTTGTCCTCTCTCGATCGGAGCGGGTTCCAGCTTGTTGTTTGGGCCAACCGGTATATGAAGCTTTTCGTCCATGTTCCGGTTCATATATCCAAACCACAGACTAAACGTCCCGTCGGAGTTCTGTTCCCATCCTTCGAATGACGGGGCCACGTTCTGTCCGCGGGAATAAATGATCGTCTGGCCGCTGAGCGTTGTTACAACCGGAGGTGCAAGTGTCGCTGTCCCGAGGGAAATTATCCCAAGGTAGACCAACCGCCTAGCTGACTGTCTCCTCATACACTGCTCCGGAGTGGGCGATGAGATCAAAATCTACTACTACTGGTTCTGGGAGTTAGAAAAAAGTTGCGAGGTTCCCCTTGCTGCGACCTCCGCCTGAAACTCCTCCTCGGTCAGAAAGATTAGTCGTGGCAGATGGTAGAACATGTCGTCGATCGATCGGTTACCCCATCCTTTCCAGTTCCTCGGGTCGACTACACGCGGATTGGTGGGAGAGTTGTCGTACCATGCCAGCATGTGCAGGACGGTGCCCGTCGGTAGCAGCGGAGCCGCATCGTCCTCGTACACGTACACTCTGACCCAGTTGTGGTTGTAGTCGGCACAGTTGAGCATCTCCCGAGCATTGTTCGGATACAGGGCCTCGATGCACATTCGCTTTCCGCTGGAATGGAGGTGAGGTTCAAAGGTCATGAGCATCGTGGGACTGGTGATTCGAAAGAACCCATCGCGCATTACATTGCTGTCACCAGCCGGGATGTCCAGTTCCAACTCAAACCCGCCAGATTGGGCGGACGACGTCTGTACGTATTTCGGCTCATAACCGCGGGGGTGAAACGTGAATGCCGTGTCGAGTCGCGCCCTTACTCTCCTCCCAATCGAGTGCAGGTGGGTATTGCTGTAGTTGAGAACCGAGTTTGCGGGCAACTTGACACCCACATGATCCGGGAAGACGGTCGCGTTCTGTCCCAACTCATGCACGATGCCAAACAGACCGCGGTTGCCGATGCCACTGTCGGTGTCACTCTGGGCATTTGGATGCGAGTCATCTTCTTTCTCCGGGATCGTGGCGGCGTTGATGACTGCGTGATGCACCACAAAGAGATTGAGGTCGGCTCGCCCCGCGTCCGAAGCTGTCTCGCTCGTGCGTAGATCCCCCGATTCGATGGCAAGACCGTCGTCGTCGAGAATCACTTCCTTGATCTCGACCGTCTTGATCCATCGGTCCTCGGAAAGACCAGTCGGTGAGGGGGGGTTCACGATGCCATACCAGTCGGGAGCCAAGGCTTCAACGGTTGTCACCGGCGACGAGACCACTAGGTCCGGCGTGCCAATACTCCACTTTCCGTCGGGCCACTGAAGCGGCGGCGGCATGTCAGCTGGATTGCCGCGCGGAGCGCCGTCGTCCGCCCAGGCGGCAATCATGGCGACCTCAGCATCGCTCAGTGAAGGATCGTCCCTGAACCGCTGGATCCCGATAGTCTTGTCGACGAACCACGGTGGCATTTCACGGGACGATGTGCGTCCCTTGATGGCACGTGCCCACGGGCGTACATCCGTGTAGGTGACGAGCGGCATGGGGGCGCCTCCGCCTGGGCGGTGGCAATTCTCACATGAACGCTGCAGAATCGGCGCGATGTCCTTCGTGAAAGTCAGCTGCGCACGGGCTTCGATCTGACCTGTGGCCAAATATGGAGTCGCGGTCAGCATGACCAACGCGAGCCCCACAACCACGCCTACTGTTCTCGCACGCATGAAAACCTCCTCGAGAATTAGGGGAAAACGAAGCGAGCTAGAGGTAGTCTATGTGTGAATATCGTTCTGTCGCAACCACGTTGGTGACGGGCAAGGGTCTGGACGCACAAGGTTGTCCAGAGATTCGCCGTGGGACTGAAACCCATGTCAACGTTGACTATTTTCGCTGTATTTCGAGTGTCCAGAATGCGTATGGCGATCCAATCGTCGCGGTGTCAGCAACGAGTTCGATTTTGCCTCGTGGTAACACTTGTCGCACAAGTATGGGGAAACATTTGGTGTGCTGTTTTAGAATTGAAGAGATTGATAATCAAAGTGATACCTTTACGCCATCGACTTTGGCGCGCGGAGGTTTTGATGCGACAGCTGCTTCGAGGAACGCTCGCAGTGATCGTGGTGCTTGGGGTGGGACCGACGACAACGGCGGCGCAAACTGGCGCATTGAACGGCGAGTGGCGTTACTACGGCGGCGACTTGGGCAGTACCAAGTACTCGCCGATCGATCAGATCGACAGAGACAACGTCGGCGACCTCCAAATCGCCTGGCGGTGGAAGACCGACAACTTCGGGCCGCGCTTGGACTTCTACTACCAGGCGACGCCGCTCATGGTTGGCGGGGTGCTGTACACGACGGCGGGATGGAGCCGCAACGTGGTCGCCATCGATGCCGCGACTGGCGAGACGCTGTGGCTGTACCGGCACGACGAGGGCGTCCGTGGCGACAGGGCGCCGGTGCGCGCCGCGGCAGGTCGAGGCGTGTCGTACTGGACTGACGGACAGGGCGATGAGCGGATCATTCTCGTCACCAAGGGGTACAGGCTCGTTGCCCTGAACGCCAGAACGGGGCTGCCGATTCCCTCGTTTGGCCGAGAGGGCATCGTCGACCTCTATGAGAATCTCAACGAAGGACTGGACCGTCCGACAGTTGAGGATGGCCAAATGACGCTGAACTCGCCCGCCACGGTTGTGGGTGACGTGATCGTTGTCGGGGCGGCACTTCAAGCCACGGCGCCCGCGAAGGAGTTTCCGGCTGGGTTCGTTCGAGGGTTCGACGCGCGGACCGGCGAACAGCTCTGGCTCTTTCGCACGATCCCCCAGGCCGACGACTTCGGGAACGAGACCTGGCGCAACGACTCGTGGCGCTACTCAGGGAACACTGGCGTGTGGGCGCCGATGTCGGCGGATGAAGAGCTCGGTTACGTCTATCTGCCGGTTGAGACGCCCACGAACGACCTCTACGGTGGCCATCGCCCCGGCGACAACCTGTTCGCGGAGAGTCTGGTTTGTCTCGATGCGAGGACCGGCCAGCGAATCTGGCACTTCCAGTTTGTCCATCACGGCATCTGGGACTACGACATACCGACCGCCCCGACACTGATCGACATCACGGTAGGCGGTCGGCAGATCAAAGCGGTCGCCCAGGTGACCAAACAGGCCTTCACCTACGTCTTCGATCGCGTCACGGGTGAGCCGGTGTGGCCGATCGAGGAGCGACCCGTGCCCCAGTCGACTGTGCCCGGCGAGGTCACGTCGCCGACGCAACCGTTTCCGACGCGCCCGGCTCCGTTCGACCGGCAAGGTGTGACGACCGACGACCTGCTGGACTTTACGGCTGAGCTGAATGCCGAGGCGCAAAGGATTGCGTCCGAGTACCAGCTCGGTCCGCTCTTCACGCCGCCGATTCTCGCTGGGGACGAGGGTCCCAGAGCGTTACTGATGCTGCCCCACATGACCGGCGGGGCGAACTGGCAGGGTGGCGCGGTGGATGCAGAGACCGGTATCTTGTATGTGTCCTCGTTGACCAACCCGACGGTCGCTGCTCTGACGCATAACCCGGAGCGCACCACGATGGATTACGTGCAAGGGGGAGGTCGACGGACGCCTGGTCGACCGGCGCGGGAGACCCAAGGGTGCGGCGAGATCGGTCCGCTTGGTCTCCCACTGATCAAGCCGCCGTGGGGACGAATTACAGCGATCGATCTCAACACCGGCGACCACCTATGGATGGTACCGAACGGCGACACGCCAGACTGCGTGAAGAATCACCCGGCGCTTAGTGGTGTCGACATTCCGAAAACGGGAAAACCCGAGCGCAGCGGCATCTTGGTCACCAAGACGTTGCTGTTTGCGGGCGAAGGCGCAGGCGTGTTCGCCACACCCACGTGGGCGGGCGGGCCGATGTTCTACGCCTACGACAAGCAGACGGGCGAGATCCTCTGGGAGTTCGAACTGCCGAAGAATCAGAGCGGAATTCCCATGACCTACATGGTTGACGGCAAGCAGTACATCGTCATGGCGATGGGCGCCCGCGGCCAAGCCGCAGAACTGGTGGCGCTCGCACTACCGTAACGTGCCTACGGCTTGCCTTCCAGCTTGCGAAGTCGCACCTCAAGTCCGAATGTGTCTTGTAGGTCCGCAGCGAAGCTTTGAGGTTCGAACAAACTAAAGTAGTACGGTGGTCTATCGGAAATCAGTACGCGACCCTCCAGCAGCAGCTTGCCCGAGTTTCGGGCGAACGACTATAGTGCAGACGTATCTACACGAAGCCATGAAAAAGGACGAAGCATGACACGAGGCGGAGAAAAACGTCTGTCGCATGCCTTTTCGATCGGTGTCTGGATGCTGGTTATGGGTATTCTTATCACCACGTCGCAGTTGGCCCGCGCCGGTCAAACCGAAGGTTTTACCTTCACGAAAGATATCGCGCCGATCCTCCAGCGCAGCTGTCAGAATTGCCACCGTCCGGATTCGATGGCGCCAATGTCGCTGATGAGTTATGAAGAGGTTCGACCATGGGCACGAAGCATCAAGCAGCGGACTGGGCTCAGGAACCGCACGGGGGTGATGCCGCCGTGGTTCATCGAGAAGGATGTTGGTATTCAGCGGTACAAGGATGACCCTTCTTTAAGCGAGAACGAGATCGCCGCGATAGCCGCATGGGTCGACGGGGGGGCACCGCAGGGCGATCCGTCCGACTTACCGCCGCCGCGGGTCTTCAGCGGGGCGAACACGTGGGACATCGGTGAGCCGGACTTGGTGGTAAGCACGCCGTCGGTGTCGATGCCTGGAGTGGCGCCTGATCGGTGGGGGGCACTTGAACCGGTGCCACTCGGGTTGACCGAAGACAGGTATGTGTCGGCTATCCAGGTCAAGGAGTTTAGTGACGTCTCGGGCGGCGTGGGCGGCAAGTTCATCTTTCATCACGCGCTCATGACAATGCTCGACGAGCACGGCGACCCATCGGGAGTTGGTGGATGGCCCACAACCACGACTGGACGATTCGGCTGGACGTTCGATCCCGAAGTGGGCCGGTTAGTAGAAGCCGGGTCAGAGTTGTTGTACCACTCCGTACATCTCCATGCGAACGGTGAGAATACGACTGCCTACATGAAAGTTGCCTTCAAGTTTCACCCGGTTGGATACAAGCCGACAAAAACGCTCGGGAACACGGGATTCGGTACGCCAGATGTTGATCTGCGTCCGATGGTGTCCAATCAGGAGTTTCATTTCTATACAACTCTTGAGCAGCATACGAAGATGACGACATATTCTCCGCACATGCATGCTCCGGGCGTGAGGTTTTGTATCGAGGCAATCTACGGTGGCCGGTCGGAAACCCTGGTGTGTTCGGGGTACGACCATAACTGGATACGTGCGTATCAGTTTGCGAACGATTCGATGCCGCTTCTTCCGAAGGGGACCATCCTGCACGGCATCGGCTATTTCGACAACACTCCAGCGAATCCGAATATCGTCGATCCGCGGAACTGGACTGGCTTTGGTCACCGGTCAGTCGACAACATGCTGCTGCATATCGGTCCCGGGGGCATCGCGCTGAGCGAGGCAGAACTTCGAAGGGAAGTCGAAACGCGCCGGGAGGTGCTCGGCCTCGCTGATGGCGAGACCGTGATTGGCTGTCCGCTGTGCGGCGTGGCCGGATTGACAACTGCGAGTCAGGATCAAGATTAGCAGCCGAAGCGCGACTGCTGTGGCGGCCCGCTCACACGTTCGATGACCATTCCATTCGCTAAAAAACGTCCGGCGAAGATCCTTTGTGCCGTTGCTTGCGTGTGTGCCTTGTTGACACCCGCCGCTGCTCAAAAGCTGACTCGAAGCGGTGAGACGGTCGTACCGGTCTACGAGGGTTATCAACCTAACTCCGATGGCTCCTTTGACTTGCTTTTCGGGTACTTCAATCGCAATTGGGCTGAGCAGCTTGACGTGCCGGTCGGAAAGGATAATCACTTAGAGCCCGGTGGACTCGACCATGGCCAGCCGGCGCACTTTTATCCGCGGCGAAATCGGTTCGTGTTTCGTGTGCGCGTGCCTCCTGATTTTGGCACCAGCGAAGTTGTCTGGACACTTAGAACCAAAGGAGAAACGTTAACGGCTTACGGTACGCTTAGACCGGAGTACGAGCTCGACGACATCGCGATCATGGCAAACTTTGGCGGTGCAGGTGGAACCGGTTTTCACCCGAGCATCGTTGGGAACGTGCCACCGGCGTTGATTGTTGACGGCGAGGCGACGCGAAGGGCGACTGCCGGGCAACCGATCACGCTGCGCGCTATTGCCAACGATGATGGTAAGCCTGAACCCCGAAGTCTTGGAAAGTTCGAGGGAGGACTTCGGGTGTCGGGTGGTGGGCGTGTGGCGCCGTCGTCGGCCACGGGATTGCGCTTGTCCTGGATCCTCTACCGAGGTTCAGGTGCCGTGATCTTTGATCCTCCGCAAATCAAGACCTGGGAGGATCTCAGAGACGGTGGGAATTCTCCGTGGTCGTTCGGGTTCGAGACACCGCCGGTACCTCCTGAGAACCGCTGGGTCGCAAAGGTCACGTTCAGCGAGCCTGGTACGTATGTGCTTCGGTGTCTCGCGCACGACGGCGGCCTGCAGTCGTACACGGATGTGACGTTTGTTGTGGGTAGGTGATTTTCAATGTCGAAACGCGGCTGGCTTATGACGTGCGAATTGACTGCCTACACGAGGAGGACTACGTGAAGCACATAAATCTGGGCAATACCGGCTTGAGCGTGTCACGCCTGTGTCTTGGCATGATGACTTATGGTTCGACGAAGTGGCACGAGTGGGTTCTGGAATACGATGAATCGAGGCCATTCGTCGAGCGCGCCCTGGATGCTGGCATCAACTTTTTCGACACCGCGGACGTCTATTCGAATGGCGCGTCCGAGGTGGTCCTGGGACGCGCGTTGAAAGACCTGAACGTCGATCGCGACGACGTGGTTGTCGCCACCAAGTGCTTCGGCGGCACACACAACCAGGCGCGTAACCGCTGGGGCTTATCCCGCAAAAACGTGATCGAATCCTGCGACGCCTCACTTGAGCGTCTCGGTACTGATTTCATTGATCTCTATCAAATTCATCGTTTCGATCCCAATACACCAATTGAGGAGACCGTCGACGCATTGGACTCGCTCGTGGTGGCGGGCAAGGTGCGCTACCTGGGTGCTTCGAGCATGTTTGCCTGGCAGATGGCGAAGTATTTGTTTACACAGAAGGCCCGCGGCACGGCACGATTCGTTAGCATGCAGAACCACTACAACTTGTTGTACCGTGAGGAAGAGCGTGAAATGAATCCGCTTTGCGTGGATCAGGGCGTGGGGCTCATTCCCTGGAGCCCTTTGGCCCGTGGCTACCTCGCGCGAACGCCGGAGACGCTGCAAGATACCGTTCGTGCCAAGTCCGACGAGTTCACTCCCATCCTGTACAAGGCTTCGGATGTAAAGATCGTCGCACGCAATGCCGAGACCGCTACACGGCTGGGTGTCACACCCGTCCACACGGCACTGGCTTGGTTGCTTTCGAAGCCAGGCATTACCGCGCCGATCATCGGCGCATCTAGGCTGGAGCAGTTGGACGATGCCATTGGCGCGGTCGATGTGGAACTCTCAGACGGTGACGTCGCAGCGTTGGAAGAAGTCTACGAGCCCCACGCCATCGCTGGCCACGAGTAGAGGTGGGGATGAAATCGAGACACGCGATTAGGGTTCTCGACCGGTCCACAAGCACGGCAGCCCGTGGATGTCAGCGGACACGGCTTCTGGTTCTCTACGGCAATTCTTTCAGCACCCACCGCTGAGGCATCCGCAAGCCACACGTAAACAGGTTGCCCTGTGAATCGGCATCCATATAGTGTTGCCCGTCGCTTTTGAATGAACCGAGGATCTGCAGGTCGCTTCGCCTCAAAATAAATATCCGCGCGGTCGCGTTCATCCCGCCAGCGTAGAGGTAATGCTGTTCCGGATCTGAGGAGAAGGCGACCGAGTTGAACGGCCCCGGCAGCGCGACTTCTTTGACGTACGACCCGTCCTTCCGGTGGACGAACAACACACTGTGAGAGCGGTCAGCGGCATAGACGAGACCGTCGCGAGAGACGTTCACGCCATGCGCATAACGGGGCATGGTTGATCCCTTGCCAGCGGGCCGTCCGACTAGAAAGGGCGAGGGAACCCAAACCGGTTGGTCGCCCGATTCGAAGTTGTCGTCGGGCGGTAAGCCGTACCGGCCCCAATGGCGCTTGTACGCTCCAGTATCGGCATCAAATACGATGATGCGTTGGTTCATGTAGCCGTCCGCGATGTAGACCTCGTTGGCTTCCTGGTCGAAGTCGATGCCGCCCGGTGCGCCGAGTAGCGTTGTGTCGGCGCTACCATTGGTTTGATCAACCTCGCCGATCTGCAGTAGGAACTTTCCCTCACGGGTGAATTTTACGACGGCGTGACCACGCGTTTCTTCACTGACCCACACGTGGCCGTTCCAATCGATATTGATCGTTTGCGCAGGAAACGCCCGCCCTTCGCCTTGAGTCCACCCGCCCTGGCCAGGTACGCCCCACGCTTGCAAGAGATTGCCTTCCTGATCGAACTCGAGGACAGCGGGTGCCGGTTCTTGTCCCGCGTCCGTGATGGGCTGCATGTAACGCTCTCCGTCAGTTTGGTGGATGACCCAGATATGATCACGCGAGTCTACCGCGACGCCCCACACGGTCCCCAGCCCCCAGTTGTTCGGCAGTGGTTTCGGCCACGTTGGATCGAGTTCGAAGACGGGGGCCGGTTCTGTGCCACGTAAGTTGGCCGCAGCAGTGTCGGCGATCCGTTCAGCCATCTGCTCCACGGTTTGGGCGTGTACTACTGACCTGGTCCCAAGAACCGTTCCTCCTATCCAGCATGCGAGCAACCCAAGGCAGATGGGAAGCCCCCCTCCGAGACGAATCCAGCGACTTTGGTGCGCAGTAGCCATCACTTAAGACTCCAATCTTTCCGCCTGCACATCTTCTCGTTAAATTAATATGCCTGTTCGATGGGCAAGAAGCGGAATGTCGGTTCTTCGTCCAAGAATTCCAGTAGGTTCGCTACAAGACCGGTCTCAATTCGCCACTTGAGGTAGGTGTCGTAGTGCTGTTTTGAGTCCCACTCTGAGACGACTTCTAAGACGTTCTCGTCGTTAATGTTAGTAGTTAGCTTTACCCAGTGGCATCCCGCATAGTCACGTGTACCAGGCAGAATTTCTTTGAAAGTATCGAGAAGGTTGGAGACCTGGTCTTGTTTCACTTTCAATTGTAGGTTCACTAGAATGCTCATCGTGTTCTCCTTCAGTCAGTACGGTGAGGTGTCTAGAGTAGCGTGGAGTAGCGGGCGGTGCAATGGGGTAGGAAGCGTTGTCGGACCAGGTTTGGTTTGCGCAAATAGCCCTGGGTTAGTAAAGCAATTCTGCTCGTAAACGGTCACGAGTCTCCAAGGTTAATCCCATTTGCTCACGAAGATAGGTGTCAACCGAACCAGACATCTTAATAATCTCATCAAGGGCAGCGCGGATGAATGAGGGATAGGCATACATCAGCACCTTCATCACCTCCACGGACACGCCCAAGTTGGCCGCCAGCGAATCAACCTCGACCGCTGTTCTCTCATAGGCTTCATTTGTCAGGAGATAGTCTGCGATAATCGTTTCTTCAGGCACTCCCAGCGCGAGCAGTAAAAGTGCCGCACCAGTTCCAGCTCTGTCCTTACCTCCCTGACAATGGAATAGAAAAACTCGGTTCGTCGGATCGGACAATTCCCTGATCATCGTGCCATACAGTGATCCAGTCTCGCGTATCCACTTCGCGTATCGCCCAGACATTTGCGCCTCCGCCTCCTCGGCGGTCCAGGAAAACAATGAAGACGCTCCGGCGTCCGTAGTTCCAGCGATATCCAGATTCAGAGCCGTCGGGGGGTTGTGGGTGGGTAAGCGGTCAGGTCCATCGTCTCGCTCAGAGTCACGCCGTAGGTCACACACGACCCGGATGCCCATGTTGGAAAAAAGAGTGAGGTCGGTATCGGTCAAGTTGCTCAGAGCATCAGAACGGAAGACAGTGCCCCACTGCACATGGCGACCGTCGAGTGTTTCGTAGCCACCGAGGTCGCGAAAATTTTGAGCGCCCTCCAGATTCACGAAACGCGTTGCGATGACGTATCCTTCTCCTCCCTCCGGTACTAATTCAAAATAGTGACGCTGCCGTGGGTGCAGTCCTGTAATGATCGTCTCCGTCTCGTTTGAGTTAGCGATTGGTGCAGCGCGTAAAAAATGACTGGGATTCGTGCTTGAGAAAATCGTGACCCTTGCACCGGATGGTTCCACAGTCCAGCTTAAACGGTACGCATCGGTACCCGTTCGATGAGCTTCGGCGGTTATGATTGTTGTGTTCGGAGCAGCGCGAGGTGGCTGTTTCGCTTCACCGCAACTTGCTCCAATCAAAACGGTGAGAACAATAGCAGCGCTACGTGACGGATTGAGAGTTGCAGCTGTTGAATTTCTATAGTCCAAGAGAACCACCTTCATAAGAAGTCTACAGGGGCATTAGCTCGTTTCTTGTAGTGAGCGCGTGACTACCTAGCCCCAGGTGCTCACTGTACGAACGTTGTCGGTCAGAGCGACAACGCCTACCGGTGATTGCTAATAAAACTCAACTAGCCATCAACTTTATTGAAGAAGGTTGTTCCACCTCCGCCTGGGACCATGTAGGGGCCTATTATTGCATTGAAACCGGTCTCCTGGCGCCAGTTGATGTAAGCCTCTTGGTGTTCCCGAGAGTCCCAGATTTCGTAGAACACAAAGTGACCGGGATCAGCCTGGTCTACGTAGATATCGAAAAGGCGACAGCCTTCTCTGGCTCGTGTGTCCGGTGCCGCCTCGATCATCACCGCGAGGAATTCATCAGCTCTCTCAGGATCAACCTTTAGGTCGATAGTTAAGAATAGTGCGCTATCCGGAGTAGAAAGAGTTTGTGTTTCAGCTAAAGGTGTCGCGCATCCGACGACGAGTAAGGCGCAGGCGAGGGTCAGTACTTGTAGGAATTGTTTCTGCATATTCGTTCTTCTTTCGGAAATTACCTTTGTTGTTTTCTGATTCGTCAGCGTGTATTCGTCCGAAGAGGCGAACACGTGTAGATAAGGTTACCACCTCGCATCAAAGCGACTCCCATCGATCTTGAGACAACGCAGCACTATGAAGACAAAAGGCGTATTCTGAGAGTGTTGATGAGACGATTGTGGCAGCGGGATGGGTTCGCACGCTCGGTTCGGACCGGTCTACTCTTCGCGGTCGTGCTGATTCTACCTGTGGATACTCCGTCTTGGAGTCAGCCGATTCGTGCGGAGATTCCACTGAATGAGCGGACGCCAAAAATCTTACTGATCGGTATCGATGGGGTTAGGGTCGACGTGCTCGCCGACGTGTCGACACCAAACCTGGACGCGCTATCCGCAGTTGGTTTGTTCACTGCCGAGACCCGTACGACGACCCCCTCAATCAGCGGCCCCGCATGGTCATCTATGCTCACGGGTGTGTGGCCCGAAAAGCACGGGGTGACGAGCAATCGCTTCGTGAATGCCCATTACGACCAGTATCCAGACTTTCTCACCCGTGTCGAACAGGTACGTCCAGAGTTAAATACGTTCGCGGTGGTCGATTGGTTGCCGCTGGGACAACGTAACGAAGCTAGTGGTCCAGCTCTCGGTGTCCGGATCGACGTAAGAGAGGTTCTGGACGGATCTGAGCTAGGGTGGGCTGACGCCGACGCTGTGTCGGTTGGTTTGGCGGTTCAACATTTAACGGCTGCTGATCCAGATGCGATGTTTGTCTACCTCGGGAATCCGGACGAAACGAGCCATGAGCACCAGTCGATCGGCGTTGAGTATCGAGACGCGATCTCTCTTTCGGATCGTCACGTCGGTATGTTGGTCGATGCCATCAGGTCACGCCCTTTATACCCGTTTGAGAACTGGCTGATTCTGGTGAGCACAGATCACGGCCGTTTGCCGGATGGGAGTCATGGAGGCGACAGTCGCGTCGAAATGACGACGTTCATTCTTGCCAGCGGGTCGAGTGTAGCAATTGGGAGACCGGCCGGCCCTACGTTCATCGTGGACATTGCTGTCACGGCGCTTCTCCATCTTAAGGTCCCTATCGAGCCGGCATGGGAGTTAGATGGAAGACCGGTGGGTCTGCTGCGTTAGAGGTTTGTAGTTAAAGTTCGATGAGGGACAGAGTAACTAATGGGGCAACTCAGTGTTTACGGTTGCTTCAACTAGTATGAAGCCACACACAAGATCTAGTTTCTAGGTTGCAGTAGGATGCGTCAGATCCTGGGGGAGGTTCTAATGCGACAACTTGTTGTGATAATAGCAGCGGTACTCGGTGCGTGGTCGACGACTGCGATGGCTCAGACATCGACTGTCGAGAACGGTGGGGACCGAGAAAAATTCATAGGAACCTTCCAGTTGATCATGACCGAAGTCAAGGACATAAATGGGACATGGAGAGAGGAACCAAATTTTAATAGGTTCGGCTACATCACGTATAGCGACACGGGATACATGAGTGTAGCCACTATGGATAGGAACCGGGTGGCATTGGCCGGTAACCAACCGACACCGGAGGAGGCGCAGAAGGCGCTTCAGGGCTACCGAGGCTACTATGGCCCATACACTGTGAATGAGGCGGAGCAGTTTGTGGTGCACCATCGGGCAGGCCAGATCACCCCTGGTGGGGAGGTGGATGCAAAACGGTTCTTTGATTTTGTTGGCAATCGTCTCATCCTCACACCCGCGCCGGCTAGTGGCGTCAAAGAAGAGGCGACACGTCATATCGTGTGGGAACGGGTGCCGGAGGTAACGCTTTCGGCTGAGGCCAAAAGGCTTGTTGGTTTTCGCCGGTTGTTATATACGGAACGCTATACCGAACAAAATGGCAGCATCGTGAAGCAGGAACAGCGGGACGAGCGCTGGACCGGCTCGTACATTATCTACACGCCAACTGGTCACATGATGGCTCACCTGATGGACAAGGACGGACGGATACCTTATGCAGGCGATATCCCGACGCCGGAAGAGGCGCTGGCGGCATATCGGAGTTACTACGGCTATTTTGGACGCTTCACGGTCTATGAAAATGAAGAGCCACAGTATGTTGTTCATAATCAGGAAGGGACACTCAATCCTGGTAGGGATATGGATGTCCAGCGGTTTTACCAGTTCCGTGGCAACGTCCTGAGGCTGGGGGCGGCAACGCAGACAAGCGATGGTGAGACGACCGGCCTGCACCTCTATTGGGAACGGTTGCCCCCACGCTGAGTGTCCAGTGCAGATTCAAAGCACGATTTTTCGAGGTGTTCTGGCTGTATCCGTCGTGGTAGTGCTTTCAACTGGAAGTTCCGAAGTACTTCAAAGTCAGGGTCAGACGCAGGACGCAGTGTTGACCCGCACACCGTGGGGCACACCGGACTTCCGGGGTGTCTGGACTAACGCGACTCTTACTCCGTTGGAACGGAAGCCTGAGCTTGGCAATAAGGAGTTCTATACCGCGGCCGAGGTGGACGAGCTGCAACGTGTGGCAGTTCGCCAGCGGATCGAGGCCATTCCGGAGCCAGAGGATCGGTTGGCCGTTGAGTTTAGTCCCATCTGGATGGAAGCGGGACCACTGAGTAGCCGAACATCGCTTGTTATAGGCCCGACCGGTCGGATCCCATCCTTAACGCTTGCAGCAGAAGAGCGAAAGGCGGCGGGTCGAAATGCGCCGCTTACCAAGTTGGCTGATTCTCATGAAGATCGAGGGTGGAGTGAGCGATGTTTACGGCTTGTGACCGGCGGTCCTCCCATGATGGCGTTTCCGTTTCTCCCGTTCCATCAGATTTTCCAGACGCCGAGCCATGTGGTGTTCCTTCACGAAGAGAACCACGAGATTCGGATCATTTCGTTGGACGGGCGGCCACACGTGAGCCGAGGGATTCGACTGTGGCGGGGAGACTCGCGAGGATATTGGGATGGTGACACGTTGGTTGTCGAGACCGAAAACTTCAATGGAATAGGTGGATTCATGGGTTCAGGTACAGGGTTGCAGCTTACCGAACGGCTGAGCCGTGTGGACGCTGAGACCGTCTTGTACGAATTCACGGTTGCCGATCCCGAGACGTGGGCGGAGCCTTGGACGGCCCAAATGCCGCTGCGGGCTTCAGCGGAACAGTTGTATGAACACGCCTGTCACGAAGGCAACTATAGTTTGCCACTCGTTCTGAATGGAGCTCGGGTACAAGAGCGCACAGAAAAGGATGTTGGCCGGTAGCGTGCGTGAACTTGCAGTCAGAGCGAAGTTTCGCGTGGAGTAGTGGTCGGTTTAATTTTGAACAGCGTTAGGTATATACGACCGGAGGGCTTCGCGGTATACCGCCTCAACTTTTGGTTCAATGCAGGTGAGGTACACTCTTTTAATCGTTGGTTCCACCCTTAAGAATTGGAATATTTCTCGGACCGCAATGCCGGTTGCCTCCTTCAATGGATAGCCATATATTCCGCAGCTAATCGCGGGAAATGCGACTGTTTTAAGGTTGTACGTCCGAACGAGTGCAAGCACATGCCGATAACAATCGGCCAGTAAACGCGACTCGTTACGTGTGCCCCCGTGCCAGCGTGGACCGACAGTATGAAACACGTGCGTCGCTAGGAGATCGTGGCCACCCGTTATTTTTGCAGAGCCGGTCGCACATCCACCGAGTGATCGGCATTCGGTTAGCAAGCCAGGTCCTGCAGCTCTATGAATCGCACCATCGACACCACCTCCACCAAGTAGACTTTCGTTAGCGGCGTTTACGATGGCATCAACTGCCAGTGTCGTGATGTCGTCAGTGATAATTTCGATGCGACTCAACAAGTGCGACTCAGGTACGTCGATAGGATAGTGCCGGGTGGACCTAAGAGGGAATCTATCTCATCTGCTGCTTTCTGCTGCGAAAACTGTTTTTTGAAACATAGATTTAATTTACCGGCAACGACCGTGAAATTTCGTTCTTGTACGATTCAGAAGTCTAAAATGAGTCTAAACAACGGAACTAGACAAAGGAAAGTATTTTGCACAATGTTCGGCGGTTCTCAGTTCTCAGACTCCGTATCTGTATACAGGTCTTGGGCGCGATAGGAATACTTTTTTGTTTGACGGTCACATCGTCTGCCCAGTCCATCGCAACTGGGCAAGTTGTGGCATTAGCCGTGGAGAGCGGAGCGGCGATTTATGCGTCTCCAGAGAGGGAAGCTCAGGGACCAACCGAGAATCTCGCATGGTATGACCGCATTCAGTGGAGCGGAGACTTTCGCACACGATACGAAGGTTTTTATCAAAAGGATCGGCTCGGTGGAACCCGTAACCGCGGGAGACTTCGGCTGCGCCTACGAATGGACAGCCAGATCAATGACGACACCAAGTTTCAAGTGCGGGTTACGAGTGGAGATCCAGGTACGCCAGTTTCGACGAACCAGACGTTCAGTAGCTTTTTCCGGCCGAAGCCTTTCAGTCTCGATCGAGCATTTCTCTCCTACAACCCGCAGGGGGCGTCCGCTCTGACGTTAGGTGCAGGAAAGTTTGGCTCGCCACAGACTCGTACGCAGTTGCTTATTGACGACGATTTAAACTTTGAAGGGGCGTTTGAGCAGGTGTCGTGGGGTCTGTCTGATGGGATCAACCTTAATCTGATCGCCATGCAGACGGCAGTTAATGAGGCTTCACGTGGCGCCGATTCCTACATGCTCATGGGGTATGGAGAACTCAGCTTCGAAGGCGATCGCACAGATTTCCAGGTGTCTGTTGCAGATTATGGATGGGTGAATCCTGACGGTCTCGTGCCTGGGCATCTCGATGGACCACTCAAATCCATCCTAACGAATGCACTTGCAAGAGATGCACAAGGGAACGTAACTGGATACGTCTCTGGTTTTAACGTTATCGACGTGATCGCCGAGGCGACCGTGCGTACTAATCGCCCGGGCTACCCGCTGCGCTTTCTCGGTGAGTTTGCTCGCAATACAAAGGCGGCCAATGATCACGATAGTGGTTGGTGGTTCGAGGTTGAGTACGGCTCACCGCGGGCCGATCGCACTTGGGGGGCTGCGTACACCTACGGTTGGATCCAGCAGGATCTCACACCTTCTACATATGTCTTTAGTGATATGCCCGGTACTAATCTTCGCCTTCACATGATTGAAACATCCTATGTTCCCAAGGCTGGGCTCAGTTTCGATGTGACCTTGCATCTTACACGGGGTCTCGACGTTCCGTCTGGTAGCTCCAATAATCTGCTTGCACGACTTCACGTCGCAATCGTAGCCAGATTCTGATTTACCGCTCACGGCACAGATTTAACAAGCCTGTAACAAGCACTCAACGAGATATAGCTAATCTAATTAAGGAATAAAGGATGATGAGCAATCTTTGCAAGACTGTACCCTGCGTCTTACTCTTCGGTATTCTCGGATGTGGTGGAGGTTCAGAAGAGGCCGGTTATAGCGTTGTAGCCATTGACGGTTCTAGCACGGTGTTTCCGATTACCGAAGCCGTGGCCGAAGAGTTCCAGATTGCCAATCCTGGTGCACGGGTCACCGTTGGTATATCTGGCACCGGAGGAGGCTTCACGAAGTTTTGCGGTGGCGAGACCGCCATCGCGAATGCGTCACGCCCAATCAAATCGATTGAAATTGAGACCTGTGCTAGCGCGGGAATAGATTTTGTTGAGCTTCCCGTGGCTTATGACGGCATCGCAGTTGTGGTTAATCAGGTAAACGACTGGGTCGATCAGATTTCTGTCGAGGAACTTAAGCGAATATGGGAGCCGAGCGCCCAAGGAACCGTGACTCGCTGGTCTCAGGTGAGGGCCGGATGGCCTGATACGGAGATCCATCTTTTTGGTCCTGGAGCCGACTCGGGAACGTTCGATTACTTTACTGAGATTATCGTGGGAGAAGAGGACGCAAGTCGCGGTGATTTCACGTCGAGTGAGGATGACAACGTGCTCGTACAGGGCGTTTCAACCGATAAGCAAGCGCTGGGGTTTTTCGGGTACGCGTACTACGAAGCGAATCGTGACCGCCTCAAGATCGTGCCTGTCGACGATGGAGATGGAAGCAACGGGACTGGCGCAATAGCGGCTTCTCCAGACAGTGTTCGTGACGGAACGTATCAGCCGCTCTCGAGACCAATTTTTATTTACACTAGCACAGCGTCTCTTCAACGTGCAGAAGTCCGAGATTTTGTCGAGTTTTACTTGCGCGAAAGCGCGGATCTCGTCCGCGAAGTCGGCTACGTTCCCCTGAATTCCCGGGAATACGATCTGGTGGCTCAACGTGCTGCGGCAGAAGTTTCGGGGACCATGTACGGCCAAGGTCAAAATCAGAATATTGCTTTGGAAGTGTTACTAGCTAGTGCAGTGAATCCCTGATCGTCTCAGTATCTGATTTTCATGACAGGACAAAAGAACTTTGAACGTTTGATCGAGAGAGCTCTTTTTCTCTGTGCCAGTTTGTCTATTCTGGTAACGCTGGGCATTCTCTCGGTATTAGTGTTCGAAACGGTTCAGTTTTTTCGCGTTGTGTCGCCGTTTGATTTTCTGTTTGGAACAGTTTGGACGCCGTTGTTTTTCGAAAAACAATTCGGTGTGCTTCCACTCGTGGCTGGGACCGCGCTCGTGGCGATGGTAGCCATGACGATCGCACTTCCAGTGGGCTTACTAACAGCTGCCTATTTAAGCGAATATGCATCACACTCGACGCGTCGCATTGTCAAACCTGTCCTGGAAATTCTTGCTGGAGTACCCACGGTTGTTTACGGGTACTTCGCGCTTCTGTTTGTGACGCCGTTACTCCAGCGGTTGATTCCAGGACTATCGGGATTTAACGCACTCAGTCCTGGAATAGTGATGGGGATCATGATCCTGCCGATGGTGTCATCCCTTTCCGAGGATGCTTTGCACAGTGTGCCGCGGGGGCTGCGTGAAGCTGCCTACGCGCTCGGTGCGACCCGCGCTCAGGCAACGGTTCGGGTCGTAGCGCCAGCCGCTTTCTCGGGGATCTCCGCAGCTGCTGTTCTGGCCGTTTCTCGTGCAATTGGTGAAACGATGATTGTGACGATCGCCGCAGGTCAGCAGCCTCGACTGACCGCAAATCCACTCGAGGCGGTTGAAACCATGACGGCCTATATCGTGCAGGTGAGTCTGGGAGATACCCCTGCGGGCACGATCGAGTATCAGACGGTCTTTGCTGTCGGCATGCTGCTTTTTGTCAGCACGTTTGGGCTCAATTTGGCGAGTCATTGGCTTCGTGAGCGCCTTCGGGAAGAATACGCGTGAGAAATGTTCGCCGGTTAAACCGGTTTGCCGATCGGGCGTTGCATACGGTTGGAGTATTGGCAACTGCTAGCGGCTTGGTGGTGTTAGGAGTGTTGTTATTTGATGTCGCGTCGGATGGATCGGGACGTCTCTCGTGGCAGTTTTTGACCAGTTTTCCCTCACGGCGCCCTGAAGCCGCCGGGATTTACGCGGCCCTGCTTGGGAGTGTTTTCGTGATCATTCTCACTGCGCTGATTGCAGTGCCGATTGGAGTGGGTGCCGCTGTCTATCTTGAGGAGTATGGGGGCCGAGGAAAATGGGCGAGATTGATCGAGATCAACATCGCCAACTTGGCCGGGGTGCCCTCAATTATCTACGGCTTGCTAGGCCTAGCGCTCTTTGTTCGTGCTCTCTCTTTCGGGCGAAGTGTGATTGCAGGTGCTGCGACACTGGCACTCCTCGTGCTGCCGGTCGTCATTCTTTCCACACGTGAAGCGCTCAGAGCGGTCTCTCCTTCGCTCAGGGAAGCATCATATGCTCTCGGTGCAACCCGCTGGCAGACAGTCTGGCACCAGGTGCTGCCTGTGGCACTACCGGGAATACTAACGGGACTTATTTTGGCGTTGTCACGGGCGATTGGCGAGACTGCACCGCTAATTATGATCGGAGCTCTGACGTATGTGCCGTTTGCGCCCGACAGTATTTGGTCGCCCTTTACCGTGCTTCCGATTCAGGTGTTTAACTGGGTCTCGCGTCCACAAGTCGAGTTCTTTGAGAACGCCGCTGCAGGTATCATGGTTCTGCTTGGATTGCTGCTCTGTATGAACGGAGTGGCTGCTTGGATTAGGGACCGGACCCAGGTCAACATGAGTAGGTAAAAAGTTCCAATGCCGGTTAAGCAGATTCCTTCCTTAGCGGACATTGCCCTCAAGGCGTCGTCTGGTGATACCCCGGAAACGCTGCGGGTCAAGATTGATGTACAGCGACTGAACTTCTTCTATGGCAGGACTCAGGCGCTTCAAGATGTCTCGATTCAGATCCCGTCATTTGAGGTCACGGCATTCATTGGTCCGTCCGGCTGTGGGAAGAGTACGTTTCTGAGAACCTTGAATCGAATGAACGACATCATTCCTGATACCCGGCTTGAAGGTCGGATTGCCATTGACGGTAAAGATATTTACGAAACGGAAACCGATGTTGTGGAACTTCGTCGGCGGGTCGGAATGGTGTTTCAACAATCAAATCCATTTCCCAAGTCGATATTTGAGAACGTCGCTTACGGACTTCGAATTAATCGAAGGTTGACGGAATCGTTTTCAATCGAGGAACGAGTAGAAAGTAGTTTAAAAGCCGCCGCGTTATGGGAAGAAGTCAAAGATCGATTGGCCGATTCCGCACTTGCGCTCTCCGGGGGACAGCAACAGCGGCTTTGCATTGCCCGCGCATTGGCAATTCAGCCTGAAATTCTGTTGATGGATGAGCCGGCTTCGGCGCTTGATCCGATTGCAACCCAACGTATCGAGGAGCTTATTTATCAGCTTAAGCGGGACTACACTATTGTTATCGTGACGCACAACATGCAGCAAGCGGCGCGCGTGTCCGACCGGACAGCTGTTTTCTGGCTTGGTCGACTCGTCGAATTCAATCGCACGGACCAGATCTTTGTGGCGCCGTCTGAAAAGATCACCGAGGATTACGTAACTGGACGATTTGGTTAACAGGTAAGGGACCAAGAAACCAGTGTCAGAAATTGACTCCAAGGTCGTGCCGCATTTCCAGGATGAACTCGAGAAACTTAAGGCGCGCTTGCTTGTCATGGCTGGCGAAGCTGAAGAGCAATTGCGTCTGGCGGTCAGCTCCCTCGTCGATCGAGACCACGATCTCGTTGAACGTGTTCTTCAAAGTGACGACGTAATCAATAGCTTGCATCTTGAGATTGATGGACGATGCTTCAAGTTGCTCGCTCTTCACCAGCCCATGGCGGTCGATCTTCGAGTGATCGTGTCAGCCCTCAAAATCAACAGTGACTTGGAACGCGTAGGGGACTTCGCCGTGAACATCGCCGAAGCTGCTCGAGAATATCTCGAGCACCCTGCTGTTAAACCACTGATCGATATTCCGCGTATGGGTGCCATGGCTCAAGGGATGTTGCGAGATTCGCTCAACGCATACATCGAACACGATTCAATACTTGCGCAGCAGGTGCTTGACCGTGATGACGAACTCGACGCGTTGAAGGATCAGGTATTTCGAGAGTTGTTGAGTTTTATGCTGAAAGATCAGTCAACTACAGAACCGTCGCTCGACCTCATCCTGATCTCACGGCACCTTGAACGCATCGGTGACCATGCTACAAACATTGCGGAGGAGGTTATATTCATTGTGTCAGGACTGGACGTGCGTCATCATTCTCAGGAGGGCGAGAATGTCTGACGCGATGTGCGGGGTTCTATTTTATTTTTCAGGATCAGTGGGGCTCGACAGGATCGGCCAGTAATTTAATTTACTGTTCTCTGTTCTAATCATTTAACGCACTTGTATCGTGGTGTTTCAGTAAGCGGCGATCGAAAAGGATCGTTGGTGCGGGGGCAAAAAGGTAGCCATTGATGAAGGCAGCAGAATTTTCAGGGCCCGGCATTGTGGGTTTGTCGGACTGTGATCGTGAGGCGCCGAGTCCCGGCTGGGTGCGCCTAGGCATCACGGCGGCGGGTATCTGCGGCTCGGATCTAAGCGTACTGCAGGGACTGTTGATGCCCAACGAAGGGGTGCGGCCGGGCCATGAAGTGGCAGGTGTCGTCGATGCCTTGGGTGACGGTGTAACTTTAGAAACAGGAACGGCGGTGACCGTCGAACCGCTAGTGATTTGTGGTTCGTGTTCGCACTGCCGCACAGGTTTCACGAACCGTTGTCCGTCGCTCCGTGCGGTCGGCCTTACGGCGCCTGGAGGTATGGCCGATTTTCTCAATGTGCCCGCTACCTGTCTGCATTCGTTACCAGTGGGCGTCGATCGTCAGGTTGCGGCGCTAAGTGAGCCACTAGCAGTGTCGTTTCGTGGAGTTCGGTTGGGTGAAGTTGGTGTTGGAAGTCGGGTCGCAGTTCTGGGCTGCGGCACGATCGGGTTGCTCGCTATTCTGGTGGCCCGGGATGCGGGAGCGCAAGAGATTGTCGCGACGGCACGTTATCCGAAGCAGGCGGAATTAGCTCGGGCTCTTGGCGCAAGTCAGGTCTTCTCCGATGCGTCGCAACTACTTGATGCGGTCGGCGATCAGTTGATTGATGTTGTCATTGAGAGCGTAGGCGGTACGGCCAATACGCTGACTGAAGCGATCAGTATCGCTCGGCCCGGGGCACGGATTGTGGTCCTTGGCGCATTTGAAGGGACGCCATCAATTCCCGCTGTGGCGCTGATGGCGCGTGAGCTGACGCTCGTTGGCTCCATGTGCTATGCACGGGACCGCCGCATTGGAGATTTTGCTCTAGCCCTTGAGGTCTTAGGACGCCATCGGGGTGTGTTAAGCGATCTGATCACACATCGCTTTAGCCTGGATCAGGTGCAGCAGGCGTTTGAGGCGGCTGCTGACAAGAAGGCAGGTGCGATAAAAGTCCTTGTCGTACCCTAGACGAGAGTCTGGTCCGGTCACTGTACGGTTAACCTTGCACTATCAAAAGCGATATTTACTAGGGTCTTTTACAGCTTTGAAACTGCTCAGCGAGTTCTCGTTTACGGAGATGATGTTCTTGACCGTTATATGTTGATCGGTCAGTGCGCGCTGGAATTATCGCGGAAAAATGACACGATCCTCTCGGTGGTTCCACGCGGATAGATGTGGGCGCCAGGATGGACCCAAGTCATGACCGGTGTGGGCGTGCTGGGTCCGTAAACTGTGCAGTCCTCCCCGCAGCCTGTTCTAGCGTTACCGACGGTATTTACCTTGAGGGCGACTTTGATTGCGGTTTCCTGATCGGAAAAACGCACGACTTGATCTCGCTTTCCGGCAACGTGAAAAAGAGGGCTTGGCTGTTCGGGTTGCACCGAGGGATGAAGGCGGGCTGCCACTGGGGCATAGGCAGCGAAAATGCTCGGTCGCTCTGCCCACAACAGGTAGGTAAACATTCCACCGTTTGAGAAACCGGTAGCGTAGATGCGATCCTCGTCGATGTTGTAACGCTCTCGTAGCGATGTTAGTGCCCTGTCAACGAGTTTCAGGTCACGGTTGTCGCCATCGGACTCTACTTGCCAGCCGGGAAGGCCGCGGCGCGTTCTGAGCCCCTGAAAGTACACGACGACAGCGTCGGGCCATACGACGTGCATGTCCGTATGCTGAAAGTTATGCATGTTGTCGCCGTACCCATGGAATGACAAGACCAGCGGAAGTTCTTTTCCGTCCGGATTTTCACCTTGAGCGTAGACGATAGCTTCTCGTGTTTCACCGTCCACTTGCCATCTCATAATCTCTTCTGCCGAAGTCCAGCGGACATCCGAGAGTAGTAACAAGCCGACACAACTGGCGTAGGTTAGATACCTTCCCATGCCTGTTTCCTTCTTCGCTTACGACACAATATGAGAAGTGGGTTGCTTGACCACGTTCCAGTCGATTTCGGACGGTCGTTCTTCACTGTAAATCGCTCAGATCAATGTCGCGCATTTCGAGTGCCGCCGTCGCAAGACGTCCGGCGTTGACTGCGGCAGGCCACCCGGCATAGAAAGTGACGTGCAGAATTACCTCTGAGAGTTCCTGCGGTGTCACGCCGTTATCGTCCAGCGCACGATTGATGTGTAGGCGAAGTTCATTGGTAGCATAAAGCGCTTGGTTGACTGCTACGGTAATGAGGCTCCGATCGCGTTTGGAGAGGAGTGGCCGTTCCCAAATGTCTCCGTAGAGAAGGCTGTTACGTAATTCTCCAAGTCTCGGTACAGCCGCATAGGCATCGCTGAGTGAACTTGGCGTTGAGGCATGGGTTTCCGACGGTGCACGGGGTAGCTCAGCGAGCGATAGTCCGCGGTCCTTGAAGGCATCAGCTGCCGTCAGCGAGGCTTGAACGCCGGTTGGCCACCCGGCATAGAAAGTGACGTGCAAGATAATCTCAGAGATTTCCTCCGGCGTCAGTCCATTGTCGAGCCCGCGCGGAATGTGGATCGCGAGTTCTTCACGTGCGAGTGCTTGGAGTACAGCGATCGTAATCAAGCTTCGGTCACGCTTTGAAAGTTGTGGTCGCTCCCAGATTTCGCCGTAGACGAGAGAGTCACGAAGTTCTCGGAGATAGGGAGAACCCGCATAGAGGTCCGACAGCGTCGGGCTCGACACATCTGTTTCCTGTGCTGTGGGTACTGAGACCGTATCGGAAGTACACCCACCGATCAAAATTAAGCCGGCGGCTGCCGTGACAAGCAGGAAAGCTCGACACGATTGGATGATCTCTCGCATGTTTTGTACTCCTCGTGGCCCGCGGTCGACATTGTTTTCGGCAGCGACCCTGATTATTGAAGCCGTATTTTTAAAAATAAGGGTGTCGGGAGTTCGTTTCTGTTCTTCAATACCACGCAATTCCCCCGTCTCCTAATAAAATAGCGGATCTTTGAAGCCACTGGGATTTGATCGAACTAGTTGATAGTGCTATTGATGGCAAATTCTCGTAAATTCATTAAGTTTTTGGGTCACAGAGGTGTTCGATGCGTCGATTTTATGTAATCGGGTTGCTCGTGATCGTCTTTTCGTCGCTCACCAGTCAGGCGCATGCACAGACGTCTGAATCTAAAAGCCTCAAGGGGCTTGGCGTGGTGACTGTCCGTGTCGAACCATTGGCACCAGTTTTTGAAGCGGAAGGATTGACACACGCAAAACTGCAGGCGGCTGCCGAATCTCGCTTGCGGAGGAATAAAATTCCGGTCAGGCGATATGAAGATGCAGGTAGCTGGAGCCTTCCAACTGTATCCGTGAAGGTCAGTATGACAGGGCCGGACAGCTTGCGTGGGCTCTTCTACGCTGCCGATGTCTCGGTGTCTCTGAGGACAATCGTCACTGTGAACTCAACTAATGAACTTGTTCTATTTGGATCTGTTTGGGATCGTGCGACCCTTTTTCTTTTGGGGCGCTCATATGTGGTGAGTAGTCTCACGAAAGAAGTCGAAAATATGATCGATCAATTCTCTAATGCGTACTTGACGGTCAATCCAGGATAACGACTTAATAGAAAATGGAAAGAGTGACGCGCTGCTGTGCGACTACAAGTTTTCTCTTTAACTCTGTGAGCGACGAAACAACGCTGTCCCACGCTCACAAGGTAAGTTTCGATATGAGATTCAAGCTTGGAGTTCTTACCTAGCCAACGGGTCTGGTCGTAACTGGAAGTGCACCATCTTGCTCTTGGTGCCTTTTCCTCCTTCGGTGTGCCAGATATAGTTCGAGCCATAGTTTGCCCAGAGACCTCGTCCTTTCCAACCTGCATCCGGATCGTCAATTCGGCCGTCGAGTCCCCTCGAGTAAAAGGCCATCGGATACGGGACACGCAAGATGATCCACTTGCCTGTTTCAGGATCGAGAGCCAGTAAGGAATCAGATGACGAACCGTTCGCAATCGGAATGTTTTCGCCGAGGCCAAGAGTGTTGAACTGATCGACCCAGCTGTAGTAGTGGAAGTCAGCACTGCCGGCAGTTTCAACCCCTTTCATTTGGGGGCCAGGCACGGGATAAAGTGTCCACCCCTCGGGACAGTGTTGTCCTGTCGCTTCAGGGCCGGCTGTCACGCGGCACTTACGCCGATCGAAGCTGGCCATATGACTACTGCCAGATAACGCAGTCCAGATGACACCGTTGCGGTCCACGTCGATCCCACGAGGTGCAAAACCGGTGTTCTCAGGATCGAGGTTTGAGTTTTCGATGGATGGTGGTTCGTAAACTTCGGCCTTGCAAGTTACGGGTGGATCGGCACCTCGTTCGAGGCGCACAAGTCGACCTGGAAACGGGCCGGTGCGCGTGATCCAGACGGCGTCGTCGATGGGGCTGGCAATAATGCCATAACCGAATCCTGAGATCCGCGTATCCAAGCGTGGATCACGAAGTTTTGCGTTTCCTGGTTGAGGCGGTTCATTCCATGGTTTGGAAATCTTGCCATCGCCATTCGTGTCGATGACTGTGGGACACCAGCCTTGGGAGCTCTGTTCCTCGCCAGTCTGGTCATAGAGGCGCGTGTTGAGCCAACCTATTACGTTAACGTCACCACTGAACCATAAGGTGTTGTCGTCGTCCTCAGCAAACTGAAGGTGGTGGGTGCCATAGCACGTGTGAATCAGGTCAAAGGCTTTACGGTCGGGGTCATAATAGGAGGCATGTCGCCCGGCGCGGGTTAGTGAAAAGTACTGTGCATACGGGTTATTTGAGCCTTCGCGACACCATTCTGGGTTGGCAAACTGCCGAACAGAAGATGTCATCCACACGCGACCTTTGTGATCCATCATAGGGTTGTGAGGGTCTGCGCGCTCGGTGACATCAACACCCCAGTGAATTTGGTCGCCCCAGTAGTAGGAGGGACGTGATTGCTCCTGCGGAAAGCGAGTCGGCATCGTTTCCGGGTCAGGTCGTACGGGGATCGTCAGTTCGGTCGCCGTGTTGGCCAGAGGATCAACCATGGTGAGTGTCCCGTGTCCTGCAGACACACCAAACACAGGACCGTTCGCGTTCAGCGTGGGATTGCGTTTGTCGGTGACAATCTCGTCATGGATAAAGGATGTGTCCTGACCCCAATCCCAGAGAGTGACAACCACGTTGCGTTCGAGCCCTTGAGGGCGTGGCGGCGCAGGTGGAATCTCCCCGGCTGCAATTCGTTCCGTCCAGTCTGCGAACATGGCTAGAGCTCGCTGTCGGCCGAAGCGATCCATGAACCCACTCATTTGATTGCCACGCTGGCCGGTTTGAACACGATGGTCCCACGCGTCAACTGCCGAATCGAAATCGGTACGATGCTGGACAACTCGGGTGGCTTGGTTGCCGAGTTGGTGACAAAGTTGACAGCCCTGTTTCATATTGTCTACCCAGGCCGCTTGGCTTTGGTATCTTTCAGAAATCCCGTTTCCAGTTGGACCAGTGCCGGGAAATTCACTCGTTGATGGAGGTTCGATCAGAGAGTACCAATAATTCCCCGGATAGTATTGAGCTGCTGCTGCGGGTGTTGGGGCAATAACGGCTTGGAGAGAAATGCCGTCGCGGTCTGGGGATACTCGTATCTTTGGTGAGTCCACGAGACCGTATCCTCGGACCCAGATGTCGTACGTTGCGTCAGGGAGTTCGGGCAGAACAAAACGGCCCGAGTGATCAGTGACGACGATCTTCGCAAGTTTCGTATCGAGTTCATCGGTCTCGGCAATGACCCAGACACCGGCTTCTGGCCCATTACTGCTTTCGACGACACCACTGATGTACCCGGTCGGCGTAGTGGCTAGCTGAGCTGCGGAGGTAACCACAAGCGTTGAAACTAAGCCACACATGGCCAAACTGTAGAGCCTTGTCCTCACCATATCTAGCGTCCTTTCCTACACATAGAGGGTATCAGACTCAAATGCGGATCAATACTCATGATCTTTAGACTGGAATGAAAGTTTCGCTGTAGTCGGCACCAGAAATATAATCGCCCTACGTTCGGTTCGATGGCCCTGAAAGGGTTAGTGGAGGGAGGAAGCAGTGAAGAGTGACTTGGTTGGTGCCACGCTGGCAATTGGGGCTCTGTCTCTGACGGCGCTAGGCTGTTCCGACTTGCTTCAAGAGTCCGAGAGGCTGACTCAGGATTTCGAGAGGCAGGTTGAGATTGATACCGATGACATCGGTGGAGTCGTCACGAGTGCAAACGGGCCAGAAGCCGGTGTCTGGGTCATTGCCGAGACCGCGGACCTTCCCACCAGATTCATTCGCATTGTTGCAACTGATGATGCGGGGCGCTATGTGTTACCCGATCTCCCTGACGCAACGTACGACATCTGGGTCCGAGGATATGGTCTCATGGACTCTGCCCGCGTACAGGCGACCCCTGGGCAGATGCTTGATTTGGATGGGATCCTGGCTCCTGATGCACTCGCTGCTGCAGCGGTGTATCCCGCGGCATGGTGGCTGTCAATGATGGAACTTCCGGAGGGGGAGCACTCGCAGCAGAGGCTTGGAAGCTCTGTCACCAGTTGCTTGGATTGCCATCAGATAGGCAACCAAGCAACTCGTGAAATCCCTGGCGATATCTTGAACGAATCTGATTCCCATCTTGATGCATGGGACCGTCGCGTTGCAATGGGGCCAATGGCCGCTGCCATGAATGGTATGTTCCAACGACTTGGCCCCCAGCGGGAGATGTTTGCTGACTGGACTGATCGCATTGCAGCAGGTGAGGCGCCAAGCCAAGTGCCACCACGTCCCAGTGGTATCGAGAGGAATATTGTTGTCACTTTGTGGGATTGGGGTACGGAGACCGATGGTCGGACGGACAGCACCCCGTCCGATGTTCGCGATGCAACGGTCAATGCCCACGGGTTGGTGTACGGGGTAGTGCAACCAAGCGATCTGTTGACCGTGCTAGATCCAGTTGGACACCGAGCTACGATGATCACGATTCCGTCAAATGCCCCTCCGATCCTCACCGATACGCCGACGTCGCCCTACTATGGGGATGACCCAATTTGGGCACGTCGGTCTGATCCACGTAGTGTCGCGATGGACGGGAGCGGACGAGTATGGCTCACAGGTCGTATTCGTGGTGCCGACGAGCAGCCGAGTTTTTGCACGGATGATTCGAATAGCTTTGCCAACTATTTTCCGCTTGAGCGTGGCAGGCGACAAGCGTTTATGTACGACCCTGAGACTGAAACATTTAGTGAGATTGATACATGTTTCTCAGCGGACCATAACCAACTCGGTGAAGATGAGCGTTTCTATTACGGATTCAGGGATGGAGTCGGATGGATCGACACTGAGATGTGGGATGAATCACAGGACTCTGAGGCCTCACAGGGGTGGTGTCCAACTGTTCTGGATACGAACGGTGACGGTGTGATTTCGCCTGGATGGACGGAGCCAGACGAGCCAGTTGATCCGACCCGAGATCATCGGATTGCGTACGGGTGTTACTCGCCAGCCGTGAATGCGGCTGACGGCAGCGTCTGGTGCTCCGACAACGGTCGTGACGACAACACCCTCATGCGTCTTGATCTTGGTGACAACCCACCAGAGTCGTGTGTCGCGGAGGTCTATATGCCGCCTCCAACCGTTCTGAATCCGCCAGCCTATGGCAGCGGGGGATTGCATATCACCGGAGATGGGCTCGTTTGGCAGGATTGGCGGGGTAGTGGCCACTTTTCATCATTCGATCGTAGCTTGTGCACGGTAACAAATGGTCCAGAGGCAACTGGGCAGAGCTGCCCTGAGGGTTGGACATTTCACCGTATCGATAAACCGACGTTTTCGAACGCCGAGATGCCCATTAATTCTGACGAGAGTTACTTGACGCAGATTGACCACCATGACGTTCTAGGTCTTGGCGCGGAAACCCCAGTCTACGGTGTCGTCAACACTGACTCACTTGAGGTGTTCGTGCCGGCGACCGAGGAGTTTGTCACGATGCGTGTGCCCTATCCGATGGGGTTCTTTTCGCGATCGTCGGTTGGAAGAATCGACGACGCGACAATCGGTTGGAAAGGTAAAGGTCTGTGGTCGAGTTACTCAAATTATGCGGCTTGGCATCTTGAAGGGGGCAAGGGTACAAAACAGAAAAGCGTGAAATTTCAGATTCGGCCTAACCCGTTGGCCAAGTAGGCCGGATCTATGCGTCAGATAAGAGAGACAATGGTTCGAGATCGACTCGGCCGTTGCTATCGCCGAAGCTATCGGCTGGAATGCCGGCTTTGTCGAGCAGCCCCAAGAGCAGATTCGCCATCGGCGTTAATTCTGTGTACTTGATGTGCCGGCCACTTCGTAGTTGACCCGCTCCACCGCCGAGAAGTACAAGCGGTAGGTTCTTGTGGTCGTGGAGGTTGCCGTTGCTCATGCCGCTACCGTGAAGAATCATTGAGTTGTCCAGGAGGCTCCCGTCTCCATCAGCCGTTGCCGCAAGTTTTTCAGCAAAATATGATAGCAACTGGCTGTAATAAGTAGTGATCTTCGCCATCGCCTCAATCTTTTCCGGCTTGTCCTGATGATGCGACACGCCGTGGTGCCCCTCGTTCACACCGATCCAGGGAAACGTGCGAGCACTTTGTTCGCGGCCCAACTGAATGCTGAAGACGCGGGTGATATCAGCTTGGTAAGTGAGTACAAGCAGATCGAAGAGTAGTTTCACATGTTCATCGTAAGATTCTGGGATGCCAATCGGCCGATCTGGAACGGTCAGCGTTGACAGGTCTGACTCCTTTTCGGCTCGTTGGATTCGTCGCTCAACCTCTCGCACGGCATCGACATAATCACTTACGCGGTTACGGTCGCTTGGGCCGAGGCTGTTAATTAAACGAGACATATCCTCAGTGACTGAGTCGAGGATGCTTCGGTCTTTCCGCATTTCGGCACGTCGCTCGCCTACGGTTCCTCCTTCGCCGAATAATCGCTCAAAGACCAAGCGTGGGTTGTTTTCCATGGGAAGCGGCGTGGTTGGTGACGACCAAGACAGCGTGTTGACGTAGACGCAGTTATAGCCATTGTCACAATTTCCCACTAGAAAACTATTTTCTACGGTCAGCTCAAGTGATGGAAGTCGAGTGTCTTGACAGAGGTGTTGCGCGGCAAGTTGGTCGACCGTTGTGGCTAAGCGAACGTCGGCTCCCTCTGTCATCTTTGGGCGAGCGGCACTCAGCCAGCTAGCATTCGACCGCGTATGTTCAGCGTTGCCGTCTGTTCCATTTCCTTGTGCATTCTTGTGCTCTAGATTAGTAAGGACAATCATCTGTTCTCGTACAGACGCCAGCGGCTCGAGAATGGGTGAGAGCTCGAGAGAATGGCCCTCTCCACGGGGGGTCCACTGGTTTTGGTCACCTGGTGCCCATGACACTGAGCCGTGGGGAAAATAGACAAAGCCGAGGCGCCGCACGGGATGTGCAGACGTCTTTGTCATAGCCGACAGTGCTGGGACCATCGAATCTAATAACGGTAGTGCCACAGTTGCACCGATCCCGCGTAGAAAGGTTCGCCTGGGTAAGTGCTTCTTGGTAATTATCATGATTCGGGGCCTCTCCTCATTTGAAACGGAGTGCTTCTAACAACACCGAGGATCAGTTCCGAGAAGCGATAGTTCTTATCTGCAGCTTCGCGTTCGATTGCTCGGACAGCTGGCATGTCGTAATGTTCAACCGCGCGGCCCAAGCCGTAAATGAGCAGCTTCTCTGCGAGAGTTCTTACAAATTGGTCCGAACGGCTCAGTAAGTTTCGCTTGAGCCCGGCAGCACCGTCAAATGTGGTGCCGTCGGGAAAACTCCCTGCAACATCAAGCGATTCGAAACCCTCGGTCCGGTCTCGCCAGCGGCCGATCGCATCAAAGTTCTCTAGTGACAAGCCTATGGGATCCATTATCGCATGGCATGCCGCGCAGACGGGATTTCGTCGATGCTCCACCATTCGTTCCCTCATTGAGAGAACGGCATCGGACGCCTCTTCACTCAGCGGCGGGACATTGACTGGTGGCGGTGGCGGCGGGGTTCCGAGTAGATTTTCAAGAATCCACTTGCCTCGCACCACGGGTGAAGTCCTAGTAGCGTACGAGGTGACCGCCAAGATGCTGCCTTGACCAAGCAACCCACCGCGAGCGCTGTCTTGTGGCAAGTTCACCCGCCTGAAATGACTACCGTAGATGTTGGGAATACCATAATGCTTGGCTAAGCGTTCATTGAGGAACGTGTAGTCCGCGTTGAGTAAGTCGAGAACGCTACGATCTTCTCGAATGATGCTCTTGAAAAATAAGTTTGTCTCCTGTCGAAGGGATCGCCGGAGTGTCTCATCGAAATCTGGAAACGCGATGAAGTCCGGCGAAACAGCCGGAAGATTCCGCAAATACAGCCACTGCGCCGCGAAGTTGGTTACCAGCGCTTCCGCACGTGGGTCGTTCAGCATGCGCCGCACCTGCTGCTCCAGTATTTCAGGGTCTTTCAGAGATTTTCGGCTCGCAATGTCAAGTAATTCGTCGTCCGGGATGCTACTCCACAGAAGGAATGAAAGACGGGAGGCCAATTCGATGTCGCTGATGAAGTACGCGGCATCTGAAGAGATGTTTTCTGGATCGCGCTCGATGCGAAACAGAAACTCTGGACTGACCAGCATCCGTCTGAGCGCCATTTCAATGCCTGTCTCAAAGGTGCCCGTGGCTCGTCCCTGTCTATAGAAGCTGAGTAAGGTTGACAGATCCGTGTCTGTTGTTGGTCGGCGATATGCCCGCCGAGATAAGTTCAAGAGGATGTCTTCGGCGCAGGCCGGTTCTTCCGAGCTGTCCGTCGGCTGACATGTGAAGATGCGCCGGCGGCTGGGCGTATCCCCAGGTCCTGTTGGATTAAACGGGCCGGTAATCGTGACTGAGTAAAGGTTTGGTTGTGTTCGTTGATCGCCGCCGACAGTGATATGTACTTTAAGGAACGGTTGGCGTCTCCGTTCAGTCAATTCGGAGCCCTGACTTTCAAATGCTACGCCGACAACTCGGGGACCGGCTGTAATAGGAATCCGCGCCATAAGATCGGCGTCGGCAGGTCGATTTGTATTTTCGTATTGGTTCTGGTCAGTCGCGGGGTCGCGTCTCGGTCGGGGTTCAACGGTGAGTGTTTGTACTGGTTCTCCGTCTAATGTCACAACGAGGTTGTGGGGGTTTCTTAAACCACCGATTCGATTGCTGTTCCAACTCTTTCCGAGTTCGAGCTTGATTTCGTAATCACCGCTTACAGGAAAGTAATACCGGAAGGAGGTGCCACCGCGGGTTCCGAAGGGTAGGCCTTCGATGTGATCGTTCTGGTTCAAATCTGATGGGACTATAAAAGTTTCGGCTACAGGAGAACGGACCGCTGCTCCCACGGCGAGGCGACTAACCTTGGATGCTACGCTGAGGTACCGTTCCATTCGCCCGGGATCAAGACCTCCGAGTCCGACATTATCAAAACCGGCGCTCGAATCGTCAGCTGGCAGGAGAGTGGCGACGTTGATCTCAAGATCAAGGAGATCTCGAATAACGTTCTCATATTCTGTTCCATTCAAACGACGAAGACTGTCGTTGCGTCCGGGGTTCGGATTCATGGCGAAAGCTTGATCTAACGCTTTTTCCAAGGAAGAGGCCAGAGTCTCGTAAGTGGCTTTATCAGGGCGCGGCCGACTCGGTGGTGGCATCATTCCAGAGCGGAGTTTCAGTACTACTTTTTCCCAGAGTTCAGTGTTTTGACTGACGTTATTCGGATCCACTGTGTCGAGCGTTAGCCCAGCGGTACGAAGGCTTTCGTTGTGGCAGGTGACGCAGTATTGATCAAGTAGTGCTCGTTTGTTTGAACTGGCTTGTTCGATTAATGCTGGATAATTCGGACTTGCAGCCGTTAGGTTGACTGAGATCCCTTGAAGGACCGTGATCAGGCTCGCAGCCAATGCGAACATGGTCCGTTGCATGCCATCAACTTTACCATTCTCCGAGGCGTTGTTGTACTCGCAAGATGTATGATTCGGATCTACCTGCCAGACTCGTGAGGGTAGAGTGAGGATAAGCCAATGACGATCCGGCCAGCTGGGTGTCGACCTATCGAACACTTGCGACAGGTGGTTTTGTACTCAGTCTTGGTAGGGATCATGAGTTCCTCTGCAACTGCTGGACGTGCCATCTCGCTTGTGGAGAGCGTCAAGGGTGAGGATGTAGCTGCTGTACGCTCGTTGCTGGACAACGGCGCTGACGTTAATCACCCTGAGGCTGATGGGACGACGGCTCTTCACTGGGCAGTGCGTCTCGATAACCTAAATCTGGCTGAACTTTTGATTGGGGCAGCAGCTGATGTGTCCTCGGTCAATACATTCGGTGTCGCGCCGCTGTCTCTGGCTGCCATCAATGGGAGTTCCGCAATGATCGAGCGGCTGCTCGATGCGGGCGCGGATCCAAACACGTTAGGTAGGCAGGGTGAAACGGTTCTCATGACAGCGGCGCGTACTGGCCGTTTAGATGCTGTGAGGGCGCTACTTGCGAGCGGTGCGAATGTTGATGCTACGCTGGCTAGCGGCCAGACAGCACTGATGTGGGCGGCGGCAGAAGGCCACACCGCTGCCATGCAGTCTCTTATCGAAAATGGCGCCGATGTAAATGCCCGCACTGTTATTCCCAGGACTCCTCGGAGGATGGGTCTAGAGGGTCCGGCGCCCCACGGATTTACTCCAATACTTTTCGCGGTTCGGGCTGGGCATATTGGAGCTGTGCGACTTCTATTGAAAGCCGGTGCGGATGTGAACGATCAGTTGCCGGACGGGACCAGTGCACTGGTTTTGGCAGCGACGAACGCCCATTGGCAGCTTGGGATGGCACTTGTCGACGGTGGTGCTGACCCGAATGCTTCCGGGCAGGGATGGACTGCTCTACACGCGATGACATGGGTCAGGCGGCCAAATTTTGGATTTAATCCTCCGGGTCCTGTGGTCACAGGAAACTTAGACAGTCTCGGCTTTGCGAGACAGCTGGTGGCGCGCGGTGCAGATGTGAATGCCAGGATGACGGCCGAACCAAAGAACGGATACCGCAACGCACTTAATCGTCTTGGCGCCACGCCGTTACTGATGGCTGCCAGGCTTGCTGACGCTCCTTTGATGCGGGTGCTCGTCGAATTAGGAGCTGATCCCATGCTGACGAACGAGGATGGTACGACTGTGTTGATGGTAGCTTCTGGAGTAGGCGTTCATTCTCCCGGAGAAGATCCGGGTACCGAAGCGGAGGCCCGCGCCTGCGTAGAAGCTGCAATCGAACTAGGTCAGGATGTGAATGCTGTCGACAAGAACGGTGACACGCCACTGCATGGGGCTGCGTACCGTGGGGCAAACTCTATAGTGCAGTTGCTGGTTGACCACGGAGCAAATACCTTTGACGTGGAGAATTCTTCGGGCTGGACACCGTTGCGGGTGACGCAAGGTGTCTTTAGAACGGTCACTTATAAAGAAGCTCCCCATACCGCTGTGCTGCTTAGCGAATTAATGGTTAAGAAGGAATCAAAGCCCTGAAGACCTTGCGCGATATCCTTGTACGCCAGTGGGATTGACTGTGACGGGATCTCTCGTGGCCGCTGTAGTGATCAAAGGGTGCTGGGGGCGCCGACACTATAGCTAAACCGGGATTGAATCTTTCAAGCAATGTCTTGGCTACGTTCGGCGACTGCTTCTGAGAAAGGGAAGAAACGATGTTAGCTTCGAAATCCGCCGTGAAAGTCTGGCTCATTCTGGCTGTGGTGTGTGTGTCGTTTGGAACTCTTTTTGGACAGCAATCTGGAGGGGAGACCCCAGGTGCAGTTGACTCTTCCACGCCTCAGTACGGGGTTTCTGTCGTCCGTGACGTGATGGTTCCGATGCGCGACGGTGTGAATCTGGCTACCGACCTCTACGTCCCGGCCAGTAATGGCGAGCCTTTGCCCGGTCCTTGGCCAACGGTCATCGAGCGTACGCCATACAGTAAGCATCGTTTCTACGCCAATGCGCCGGACGGGAACGATTATGCGCGAAGCGGATACGTGATGGTCGTGCAGGACGTCCGTGGCAAGTTTAACTCCGAAGGGATTTTCAGCTCCTACCCCCAAGAAGGTCCAGACGGGCTCGACACGTTCAACTGGGTAACCGAGCAATCCTGGTCCAACGGCCAGATCATCATTACCGGGTCCTCGTATTTCGCTTCGACTGCTCAGGCCATCCTCGTGCAAAACCCGCCTGGTCTCGTTGCGGCGGCGATTCGAGTCGGACCTGGCAATTATCATGAGGATGGTGCGTGGCGTGGTGGCGCGTTCCTGCTTTCGCACAATATCAACTACGTGCTCCGTCTAGCGGCGGAGGGTCATGAAGCGGCGGCCAATCCAGCGGTGGAGAAGGCGCTTCAAGAAAATCGACTGATTGAGAACTCGCTTAGACTCATGCGGTTGTCGCCCTTGGCGAAGGGGTTTTCACCACTTGCTCTGGCGCCGAGTTACGACAAGTGGTACCAGGATTGGCAGAACCACGAGCATTACGATGACTACTGGCAGACCATTGGTAATGGGGTCACGAAGCACTTGTCGAATGCCTCTGATGTACCTATTTTGCTGATTGGTGAGTGGTACGATGCTTTCTTGGGTGGGACCTTGGATCAGTTGACTGGGTACACTGAGGGAGACAGGTCACCCGTACATCTTGTGATCAGCGGTGGGGAGCATGGCAACGTGTATTCGCTCAGGACGACCTCGGGGGACGTCGATCTCGGACCGACCTCGCCAATCCATGTTGGTGTAGAGATGATGAAGTGGTTCGATCAGCACGTGAAAGGGAAAGACCGTGGCGTGAAGTCCGGCAACCTGATCCGCGCGTTTCGGATAGAGGGAGGCGACGGTGTCAAGAATGTCGCTGGCAAGCTTCAGGCCGGTGGGACTTGGCAGGAGTTCACCGAGTGGCCGCCTTCCGACTCGCGGCCTGTGAGTTATTACCTGAGCGCCGATCGGAGTCTGACGACGACGCCGCCGCTGGAAGGCGCTTTTACCTACAGCCACGATCCAGCGAACCCCGTTCCGACTCTGGGCGGACGTGTTAGCTCTGGGTTGCCGGTTCAGGCCGGTCCGCAAGATCAGCGATGCCGCGTCGAGCTGCCACATTGCGACGACAACCAACCACTGAGACTCCGTCCTGACGTGCTGGTGTTTGAGACGTCCGGTCTTGAGCGAGACATCGAGGTGTCCGGACCAGTTGTCGCTCGGTTGTGGGTTTCAAGCAGCGCGGTTGATACCGACTTCGTCGTCAAGTTGATTGACCAGTACCCACCTTCGCCTGATTACCCTGAGGGTTATGCAATGAACGTGGCGGAAGGGATCGTTCGCGCCCGATTCCGTTCATTCGAGCAAACTGGCCCAGGCTACCGTCGCGCTTACGCCATTAAAGAAGAACCGTTGACCCCTGGTGAATTGTATGAAGTTACGATCGACCTGTGGAGTGTCAGCTATCTTTTCCGTGAAGGACATCGGATTCGTCTCGACGTTTCGAGTAGTAGCTTTCCACAGTTCGATGTAAATCCGAATACCGGAGAACCGTTCGCCAAGCGCAAGCTTCCGCCGATCGTTGCACAGAATACGGTTTATATGGGGGCGGACCAGGCGTCGAGTATCGATCTGCAGGTACGGTAGAAAAGTGTTCAGTTGTTAATGGTGTAAGTGGATGGCACGATGTTATTGGTTAATGAAATGTGAGCCTTCAGCCTACACGATTGAGGATCTCGCTCAGGATGGCACGACGAGTTGGGAAGGAGTACGAAACTACCAGGCCCGGAATTTCATGCGCGACAAGATGCGCGTTGGGGATGGAGTGCTCTTCTATGCTTCTAATGCGGATCCGTCCGGCGTGACAGGAATCGCTAAGGTTGTTAGATCTGGCTATCCTGATCACTTTGCATGGAAGAAAGGCCACAGATATTTTGACGCTCGAAGTAATAAGTCAAAGCCAGTGTGGTTCATGGTGGACATCGCATTTATTGAACAGTTTGTCTCAATAATTTCACTCGCGAAACTCAAGGCAACCAAAGGTCTTGAGGAGATGATGGTGACGAAAAAGGGGAGCCGACTATCGGTTCAGCCAGTCACCAAAGCTGAATTCGAAACCGTAGTGAATCTTGGTCGGTAGTTTGGTTCTCACGCATCGTGAACTTAGCCTGTTCATTTATTGTTGCTGGCTATAATTGAGTTGGTCTCTTTCTGGGGTGTGGTGAGTTAAGGAAACAGTTGAGATGTATTGTCGACGTCGTTTGACGCTTGTCACGTTTGTGTTGATAGTTTTGTTTGTATCGCTTATGTCCGGAAGCTTTGCCGGTCAGGTGCTGAACGGTGAGTTGGGGGAATCGTCAGTAACAACTGGATGGACCTCGACGGAGACTCCTTGGGGTGAGCCAGACCTGCAGGGGATATGGAGTAGTGGCTATATCCTGACTCCACTTGAGCGGCCGGATGAATTTGAGGGACGACAATTCGTCACTGCAGAAGAGAAGTCGATTCTCGAAGATGCAGCATTTGCGAGGCTTGATCACTCCGTAGGAGGTCCTCGACAAACTAGCGGAGGCATTGGGACCTACAACAGTGCCTTTAGTGGGTCTGGCCGGCAGGTTATTAGCACAGGTCGAACCTCACAGATTGTGGAGCCACAAGATGGCAAGATTCCTTGGATCCCTGCCTTACGCGAGCGGATAGCAACAGAGACTCTTACGAATTCTTCTGAGCGGGGTAGATTTCTCGCGGAAGATAACGATCGCGGTGGAACTGGCCCGGAGGATCGCCCCAATGACCGTTGCCTAGGAGTTAGTCTCCCTCTCCGGTTCGCGGCCGCAGGCTCTTCAGCGACGCTTCATCGGATTGTACAGACGCCTGGTCACGTTACGATTTACTACGAGCATGGACATCAGGGTGGTGCGTATCGACAGATTCCTATCGATAGCCGACCTCACCTTCCGGTCGAGATTCGTCAGTTCTTGGGTGATGCACGTGGTCGGTGGGAAGGGGAGACATTAGTCGTCGACACTACTAATTTCACGCACCAGACAAACTATGAAGGATCTCGTGAGAACCTACATTTGGTCGAGCGCTTCACGCGGATTGGGCCAGATAGTCTTATATATCGTGTCACGGTCGAGGACGACACCGTGTTTACGCAGCCATGGATAATAGAGGTTCCTTTATCTAGACAGGATGATCGGGCTAATCAGATCTTTGAGTCTGCGTGTCACGAGGGAAATTATGCTTTGACGAGTATTTTGATGGGTGCTCGCCTCTTAGATAAATAGGAATGTAAAACTCGAGACGATTATGAACGTCGGAATGTTCAGGAATTGAGGAAATGATCTAATGAAATTGAAATGTTGCGGCATGGGATGCGTCGTTCTTGCCGTCTTGATACTTGCTCACGGCGTTACTCTAGCCCAGACTTGGACCGTTCCACGGACATCGTATGGACAACCAGACCTGCAGGGGGTTTGGGACTTTGCCACGATCACGCCACTGGAGCGTCCCGAAGTGTTTATGGGTAAGGAAACCATGACGGCTGAGGAATCGGCTAGCTATGAGCGCGAACGGTTTGATCTCGTGAATCACGATACGGATGAAGGTGCCACGTTAGTGTGTGCAGGCACCGGAAATTACAACGAGTTTTGGTACGATCGGGGTTTTGGTGACGAGGTCAGGGACAGGCGAACGTCGCTGATTATTGATCCGCCAAGTGGGAGGATCCCCACGCTTACAACAGCGGCAGAGTATCGTGTTGGGTTCCGCGAGAGGCGCAGTTTCGAGTCTTGGGAGAGCCGTGGCATAGCTGAACGTTGTATCGCTGGTTTTAACACTGGGCCGCCAATGATGCCAAGCGCTTATAACAATTACGTGCAGTTGATTCAAACACCGGACTATGTTGTGGTGTTTAACGAAATGATTCATGACGCGCGTATCGTGCCGTTGGACAGTCGCCCTCATCTTTCGAAACGGGTGCCGCAGTGGCTCGGAAGTTCTCGTGGCCAGTGGGACGGTGACACGCTGGTGATTAAAACGGAGAATTTCAATGGTCACACGGCTTTTTCAGAAAATCAGGGAGCGACGGAGAACATGACTGTTGTCGAACGCTTCACGCGGCTTGATGTTGATGTGCTCCGATATGAGTTTACTGTCGAGGACTCGGCTACGTGGGCACGTCCGTGGACGGCGATGATTACAATGACTAAATCTGAGACGCCCATTTATGAATACGCCTGCCATGAGGGAAATTACGGGATGACGAACATACTTTCTGGGGCTCGTGTCCAGGAAGGAATAGGGCGTTAACGTAGATCAGCAAAGAAAGCACGCACATCGGCTAACCATAAATCCGGCTGCTCAAGAGCTGGAAAGTGCCCGCCACGTGGCATCTCCGTCCACCGTACGATGTTGTACCGCTGTTCAGCCACTGTTCGCGCTTCGTCATCGGTCCGAGCACGTTGATCGTAGCGCTCCACGAAACCCGCGCAGCCAACGGGGACAGTTATGGGGGAAGTAGGACGTGGGGTTCCATGCCGACTCTCATAATAGAGACGTGAAGCTGAGGTGATACTGTTGGTTACCCAGTAAATCATGATGTTAGTAAGGAGTTCATCCTTTGTGTAGGTGTGCTCGATGTTGCCGTCATGGTCGCTCCAGCCGTGGTACTTCTCGATAATCCAAGCAGCCAGTCCAACGGGAGAATCGGTCAAGCCATAACCAATGGTTTGCACTTTAGTGCTCTGAATTTCCACGTACCCAAATCCATCGACTTCCATATCGGCAGGTTTTCCGAGTGGGACAGCGCTGCGTAAGACTCCTTCACATCCAATAAGATGAAGACCGACCATGTGTTGGGCATCTTTACGCGCGAGCCAGTTGGCGACGCCAGAGCCCCAGTCTGATGCGTGTGTTCCGTATTTCGTATAGCCAAGCCGAGACATCAGTGTTACCCAAAATTCAGACATCTGCTCTGTATCGAAGCCAGATGTGCGTGGCTTGTCCGAAAAGCCATAGCCGGGCATAGAGGGGATGATGACGTGAAAGGCGTGATTTGCAGATCCACCGTAACGTACCGGATCCGTCAATGGTCCGATTACTTTAGAGTACTCGTCAATTGAACTCGGCCAACCGTTGAGTAACAGTAAGGGCATTGCATTTGCATGTGTTGATCGCTGGTGGATGAAGTGAATGTTGAGTCCGTTGATGTTTGTCTTGTACTGGTTGAATTTATTGAGTCGCTGTTCTTGAGCGCGCCAGTCGAATTCCTTTTGCCAGTATTTGACGAGTTCTTGTAGGTAGGTTCGATTTGTCCCATAGTCCCAGTCAGAGTCGGGAATTTCGTCAGGAAATCGAGTCGATCGAATTCGCGTCTGTAAATCGCTGAGGGTTTCATCTGACGTGTTGATCGTGAACGGCAGCACTGCTTCGTTGCTTGGAGATTGGCCCGTCAGGACCAACGCCACACTACCACTGATCATTAGCATTAACACGAACCCAACAAGTCGGACACATCGTTTAGGCATGGTGGCAGCAATTGGTGTCGTCAACACGACCGGCACTTAAATTATATGATTTAAGTTTTCATTTTTCATGAATTCGTATTAATGCGACAAACGATAATAAGCTGCTTAGTAGTTGTGCTTTGGGTTCAGCTTGGCTCGGCACAGATGAACACTGGGGAGCTACGTGGACGCGTTGCGGATAGTTTTGAGGGGCTGTTGCCTGGGGCAACCGTCACGGCATTGCATATCGCTACGGGTCTGTCGATTCATAGCGTGACTGATGGTGAAGGTCGATTTGTTCTTTCGGGGTTACCGATCGGTGAGTGGGAGTTAGCGGTTGAGTTGCCGGGATTTCGACGCTCTGTTCAGCATGGAATTGTCATCGAAATTGGCCAATCTTTAGAGGTTAACTACACATTGAGTCTTGGCACCATTTCGGAAGAGGTAACGGTTTCTGCGGTAGTACCGTTACTTCAATCCACTACCTCTGAGATCAGTTCAATCATTCAAAGCGATCAAGTCGATCGACTTCCGTTGAACGGTCGCCAGTTCATTCAATTGGTCCAGTTGAGTGACGGCGTCGTGTTGCCACCGTCTGGTACACGAGGTGCAGCGCTTCAGCAGGCCGGGGCATTGCCTAATATTGGCGGCCAACGTGCCGGGCACAACATATATTTGCTTGATGGGGTGAAGGTGACCGATGAATTGTTCAATAACCTCGTCATTAATCCCTCCGTGGATTCGATCCGAGAATTCAAAATCCAGAAGTCGATGTATCCAGCTGAGTTTGGTGGGAAGGCTTCGGCGCTTATCAATGTTGCGACGAAGTCTGGTTCGAATGCTTTTAGTGGGAGTGGGTTTACTTTTGTTCGCAATCAACGTTTCGACGCTCACAATTATTTCGATCCACGAGATGAACCAGTTCCACCGCTCGATCAGCGTCAGTATGGGGGAACGTTCGGTGGCCCAGTTGTTGAAGGGAAGACCTTTTTCTTCGTAAGTCTAGAGGCGCAGAAAACCGATCGGTCGATAACGAAGACATTTTCAGTTCCATCAGCCGATACTCGGATTGGATATTTTGCAGGGGGAGACTCCTTGTGCGACCCGATCAGCCGCGACGCGGGCACGGGTGCATGTGGTCGGGTTTTTCCCGATAACCGAATACCGGCTGAGCGGATCGACCCGATCGCGAAGCGTTTCTTTAATCAGGTGCCGTTACCCACCGGTTCTGGTGAAGTGCAAAACCTGATAGCAACCGAAACTCTAGACCGGGATCTGAGCCAGTTCAGTGCTCGTGTTGACCATCGGTTCGGGAGTAGCGATCAGGTCTTTGTTCGATTCAGTACGTTTGATGCTGCTGAGGTTCAGCCGTTCGGTACGAGTGTTCTCCAAGAGTCACTCATTCCTGGCTTTGGCCGGATTTTGGAAACGACGACGCGTAATCTTGCTGTGAGCCACACACGAACGTTTGGGGCTCGAATGCTCAATGAGGTTCGCTTTGGATGGATGCGTGTCGACGGGGGTCAGAGAAGCGTGAACGCGGGAAATGATTTCGCGTCTGCGGTCGGATTAGCGGGAGTTAGTGACGATTTTCGAGATGCGGGATTTCCGCAGATCTCTACATCGGGACTCTACAGTGTGATGGGTGATCCAGCTACGTTTATCCGTAGGAATAATGAGCACTTTGAGATCTATGAGAATTTTATGATTAGCCAAGGGAATCACCAGATCAAGATTGGTGGTTACCTGTTTCATCTAAGATTTCGCCCTGAGAATCCCGATAGTGCGCGAGGTTCGTTTCTCTACACAGGACAGTTCACTGGAAATGCATTGGCGGATTTTATGCTGGGCTATCCAATTTCCGCACGAGCTGGCACTGGTGGACGGGGAGTTGAGAATGGTCGGACGACATGGCTTCATACATATGCTCAGGATGATTGGCAGCTTCGTGACAATCTCACCGTGAACTTGGGATTGCGGTATGAATTGAACAGCCACATGCGGGATGTTGATAATGGCCTGTCTACGATCGATCTGTCAGTGCCCGGTGGAAGATATGTTATCGCGAGTGATGATACGGGTGGTATTTCTCCTAAAGCGCAACGGTTACTGCCGCTGATTCCAATTCCTTGGGTCCCCTCAGCCGAAATTGGTTGGAGTAATAGCCTGTTGCGACCTAGTAAAACGCGATTTGCGCCACGCGTGGGGTTTGCGTGGACACCAGAGCGGAACAACGACATTGTCGTTCGCGGCGGCTATGGCGTTTTTCTTAATCAGTGGGCCTATAGCGTACAAACAGCGTTTACGCGGAATCTTCCTTTTTTCTTTTTGAAGCAAGTTGACGTGCCAGTCGAACAAACCGTGCCAGTTCTGACGACTCGTGACATTCTGACGACAGACATGAGGGGCACGATCGGTGGCGACATTATGGACCATGATTTTCAGGTCGAGTACACACAGACCTGGAGTGGAGGTATTCAGGCTGAGTTATTACCTAGTACGGTTTTCGAAGCGTTCTACATGGGGTCGTACACGATCGGCGCTGACAATGCGACAGTTCACAATGTTCCAGAGCCAGGACCTGGTCCGCTAGCTGCTCGGAGGGATATCCCTGCACTTTCGGGCATACGTGCAATTCGATTCGATGGGCGGTCAATTTATCACGCTGTTACATTGAAGGCTGCAAGACGTTTTCGTGACTCTTTGTCATTCGATGTCGCTTATACGCTATCGCGGTCACGAGACGACGCATCAAGTCCAGGCGCGACGGTTTCTGAGGTAAATGTTCCCCAGGATGTCCGAAATATTTTTCCTGGTGAGAATGCATTATCCTCTTTCGATCGTCGTCACCAGTTTGTTGGAAGCGTCAGTTATGAGCTGCCTTTTGTGTCTGACTCCTATCGGTGGATTGAAGCAGTTTTTGGAAATTGGTCCGTAAACGGAATTATGACACTGCAGTCAGGGTCTCCGTTCACTGTTAACGTGATTGAGGACCGGGCTAATATTGGTGCTGGGCCTGCACAGCGACCTGACTTGATCGGAGATCCTAACCTGCCGAGTGAACAGAGATCGGCCGACCGCTGGTTCAATACCGATGCGTTCATGTTGCAGGCGCCGTTTACTTTCGGAAATTCTGGCCGGAACGTAGTGTTCGCACCTGGATTTACGAATGTCGACATGTCCCTCCAAAAAGTATGGCTTTTAGACGGTAAAGTTCGTCTCGAGTTCCGGTGGGAAGTTTTTAATGTGTTCAACCGGCCTAACTTTGATGTGCCAAATCGCTTCTTTGGGACACCGAACTTTGGCAGGATTTTTAGCAGTGGGTCGGCAAGAGAGATGCAGCTTGGCTTCCGACTTGGCTTCTAGTGGCATATTCGATCGTTCTATGCTGATGATTAGTCGTTCATACCGTTCTGAGAAAGGCAACGAAATGCGAATCAGCTTGCTTCTGCTGGCGGTCGGTGTCTGTGTAATTCCCACAGGTGTTAAAACTCAAGATCACACGATAACTGCTGTCGCGACTGTCAAACAGTTGTGTGAGGGAATGATTACAGCGTCATCTGATGCGATTTTCAACGTTGGGCGGGATGTGCCCTCTAACGATGAGGAGTGGCTAGCCGTGCACAACAGCGCACTCATGTTGGCTGAATCCGGAAACCTGCTCATGATTGGTGGGCGCGCGAGAGATGCTGCTGAGTGGATGGAAATGTCTCATGAGCTCGTCGATGCAGGAGTGGCTGCGGTGAAAGCTGTTGAGGCTAGAGATATAGATGGATTACTGGGAGCTGGCGACCAAATTGTTGTTGTATGCGAGAAGTGTCATGAGCCATATCGCGATGGGGGGCATTCGATGCCGATTCGCTGAGATTGGGATCGATGAGGGAAACTTATGGTGTTCGGTTTTAGGGGCTTTGCTAGGCAGAAGGGCGTTACTTTTGCAATAGGTTTGGTCTTGACTTGGGCTGCAGTGTTGTCAGTCCGAGGCCAGACGTCTACGGCCCAGACGGCTCCCGAGATTGGGCGCCCGGGTAAGGATGTCATGTGGGTGCCGTCCCCTGATCCACTAGTGGACAAAATGCTCCAGATCGCACAAGTATCGGCAGTGGACACTGTGATGGATTTGGGATCGGGTGATGGACGTACGGTGATTGCAGCTGCCCAGCTCGGCGCTCATGCAATTGGCGTTGAATACGACCAGGCACTGGTTGAGTTGTCACGGGTAAATGCAGTCCAGGCCGGTGTCGCCAACTTAGCAACGTTTGTGACAGCTGATCTCTTTGAAGTCGATTTATCACCAGCCACCGTAGTTACGATGTTTCTTCTTCCCGAGCTCAACTCGAAATTACGTCCTCGTCTTCTCGGATTGGCACCGGGCACACGGATCGTTTCGAACACGTGGGACCTTGAAGATTGGGAAGCCGATGAGACGGCGGTTCTTGATCCGTGTCCAGGGTTTTGCACGGCATTATTGTGGATAGTGCCGGCTAGGGTTGAAGGGACCTGGGATCTTCCTAATGGGTCCTTAACGTTGCTTCAGCGATTTCAGACGGTGACCGGGACTCTAAGAGAGGGTTCTACCTCTGTTAAGATCCGCGCCGGTCGACTGCGTGGGGAACAGATCAGTTTCCAGGTAGGAGACGTGTATTACAGGGGGGTAGTGGCCGGTGATGTCATTGAAGGCCTCGTCGAAACAGGGGCGAGGTCATTTAATTGGAGAGCGACTAGGGCTCGCTAGTTATCTTGTCGAGTTTCATCGAAAGCGTCCTTCCCTCAGGCATTGCTTATTCAGTTTCTCGACTACAAGACCACCAGTCTTATTGTTGGCGTGTGCGGGACTTTCGCTGGGGGTTGGGAGTGTGCCACACTCAAACGATCGCTGTGCGATATGAGGTGTTTTAGATGACGATGTGGCTGTGTCGATGGCTTGTAGTTGTGATGGGGCTTTTAGTGTCCATTTCGGTTTCCGGCCAAGAGGTGCCGGTTATTGAACATGAGCTTGGAAACGGGATGAAGCTGTTGTTGGTGCCGAGGCCTGGTGACCCTAACATCGCCGCAGGATGGATCGCTAAGGTCGGTTCCGTGAATGAGCGGCCAGGTATTACAGGGGTGGCTCATCTGTTCGAACACATGATGTTCAAAGGAACCCATACGATTGGAACCCGTGACATCGATGAGGATCTCTCTATCATCGAACAGCTTGACAACTTGAAGTCGGAAATCCAGATTGAAGAAGCGCAGCTCCTTGAGAAACAGAGGCTAGGTGAAATTGATGACACTCGGGATCCTGAGGCTCGGTCATCTCGTCATCGTGAACTCCTTGAGGCGTTCGATGAATTAGTGGAGAGACAGAGCGATCTGGTGATCAAGGAAGATTTCAGTCGCGTGTACACGGGACAGGGTGCGTCTGGGATGAATGCTGGTACAAGTAATGACTTCACCATTTACTTCGTGAATGTTCCGGCCAACAAATTGGAGCTGTGGTTTTGGATGGAGTCAGACAGATTGCTAAACCCAGTCTTTCGGGAGTTTTATTCCGAGCGAGACGTGGTTCACGAAGAGCGTCGGCTTCGAACCGACAGCACCCCTATAGGTAAGTTCCAGGAGCAGTTCGATGCGATGTTCTGGGAATCGTCGCCTTATAGCTGGCCAGTGGTTGGCTGGCCTTCCGATCTCGAAGGGATTACGCGGGAGGAAGCTCTGGCGTTCTTCGACGTTTATTATGCACCGAGTAATATCGCAGCTGCTCTTGTTGGAGATTTTGATACCGACCATGCGATTGCGTTTGCTGAACGGTATTTTGGTCGTTTGATACCTAATGACCGACCCGTCTTACCACCTCGAACGCGTGAGATGCCACAGTTGGCTGAGAAGAGAATGGTGGCTTATGCGGAGACGAACCCACAGGTGGTTGTTCGATACCACACCGTTCCGGATGGCCATGTTGACGAGCCTGCGTTGGTGGTATTAGGCCAACTGCTTAATGGTCGGACAGGACGACTCTATAAGTCACTCGTCGAAGATGAGGAGGTGGCAACAAGCGCCTCGGGAGGGCAGTCGGGCTTCAAGTTTGAGGGTATGTTCGAGCTCCGTGGAGTCGCGAAGCAGGGGCGGACTCCGGAAGAGGTGGAGGAGGCTATTTATGTCGAACTGGAACGTTTGAAAGTCGAGCTTGTTGATGATCGAGAGTTGCAGAAGGTTAAGAATCAGAACGCTGCGAGCACTTTCCGGGACCTTCGAGGAAACTTCCAATTGATGATGCAGTTGTTAATTCGGGAGAACTACAGAGGGTGGGCAACGATTAACAGCGATCCACAATTGTACGACGCGGTGACTGCCGAGGATATCATGCGCGTTGTCTCGACATATTTCACGCCCGAGACGCGGGCAGTCGCGGTCTATTACCGGGAGGAAAGCGAATCAGTGGAGGATGACCGCTTTCTTGGTCTCGATGAGGAGGAACGACAGCGCGTTCAACAACTGCTGGGTATGCTTGAGCAGATGGATAAAGAGAAGCTAGAAGACTTCTTGGTTCAGGCAAGGGAGGCGGTCAGCCAGACTGCGCCCGAGAACCAAGACATGGCGGAGGTTGTCGTCGCGTTAATTGATGAGCGACTTACAGAGCTTGGAGGCAGAGAGTGAAAACGGTTTTCGCGCTTTCGCTGACAATAATGCTGGTCTCCGCACCGGTTTTTTCTCAGGCGCCAACGATTCCGGATCATCCCAGGAATCTCTTTTTTGAACCGCTTGAGTTCGAACCTCCCATTTCAGAGAGTCATCGGCATACGTTAGCTAATGGAGGTACTGCATTTGTCGTGGAGGATCATGCTTTGCCTTTGGTCAGTGTGTCTGTCCTTGTGCGCACTGGCTCCTATCTTGATCCACCTGACAAGGTCGGTCTGGCAGCATTGACAGGTAGTCAGATGCGTGCCGGGGGTTCGGCATCATTATCCGCGGCAGATTTTGACGAGGAAGCTGCTTTTCTAGCGGCTCAGATTGGGAGTTCCATTGGGAGCACTATGGGGCAGGTTAATTTAAATTGCCTAACCAAGGATCTCGAAGTGGCGATGGATCTGTTTTTTGACATGCTGCGGTATCCGCGGTTCGAACAACCGAGGTTGTCTCTGGCGAAGAGCCAATTGCTTCAAAGTATGGAGCGAAGGAACGATAGCACGCGGAGTATTGAAGGGCGTGAATGGGGACGATTAATGCGGGGAGATGAGCATTTCTCGACGCAGCCATCAACGCAACTATCGCTGGAATCCATAACCCGGGACGATCTTGAGGCGTTTCATCGACGTTATTTTCATCCCGGTAATTTTATTTTTGCGATATCGGGTGATGTTGACTCTAACAAGATCGTGGAGACCCTAAATACGTACTTGGCTGATTGGCCGGTGCTTAGTGAGATTGTTCCAGAGGTCCCGAGTCCCGTGCACGAACCCCTTAGGGGACTCCACTCTGTTGATAAGGCCGATGTCAATCAGGGACGGGTGTCAATCGGGCACCTTGGTGTCATGCGTGATAATTCCGACCGTTACCCGCTCATTGTTATGAACGATATTCTGGGTGGTGGGGGTTTTAGTTCTCGTTTGCTCACGCGCATTCGTTCTGACGAAGGTCTCGCGTACAGCGTTGGTTCGAGTTTTGGCATGGGGACTTACTATGAGGGAGTGTTTCGAGTCGCTTTTCAGTCTCGTAGCGAAACAGTAGCTAGAGCGACTGCAATTGTGTTGGAGGAGATCGAAAGAATCAGAAACGAGCTAGTTTCTGATGACGAGCTATCGAATTCAATTGCATCCTTTGTTGATACGTTTACACGGAATTTTTCAAGTCCCGATGCCACGGTAAATTTATTTGCTCGGGACGAGTACACTGGGAGAGATTCTGAATATTTGATCCACTACCGATCAAGAATCAGCGCCGTTACTGCGAAAGACGTGTTGAGGGTGGCACAGGAGTATTTGCACCCAGACAAACTGGCAATTCTAGTGGTGGGTGACATGGCTACAATCGAAGCTGGAGATCCTGAAAACCCTGAGTATTCACTTGCCGATACACCCGTTGCCCGTATTCCTCTACCGGATCCTTTTACAATGGAATATCCCTCACACTGATCGTAGATGAACGTTCAGACTCGGCAAGGCCTCATTCGGGTCTGGCAGACAGACGGCAAGCGTTGTCAGTATCCAGAGTATTACCTGGTAGGGGCGGGGGCGCTTACGGGAGTGTGCTTTTCGGGTGGAAGTACCCGCGCGTACGCTGCGGCGATTGGTCAGCTGAGGGCGCTGACGGAACTAGGATTGATCCAAAGGATCAATTACATCTCCGCGGTTTCGGGTGGAGCGTGGGCTGCGGTTGCCTACACGTTTTATGCTGGTTCTGGCGGAAGCGACTTTGAAATACTGGGTAAGATAGAGACGCCAAGCACGCTCTCCATCGAGAAGCTAGATCAGATAAATTCGGAAACACTAGGGTACGCTGCGACTCTAGATTTTTCCCGAGTGTTGTGGACAGCACACAAGGACAGCTCGATTCCTGTTTCTGATGTTTGGAGCCATGCCATCGGCCGAACGTTTCTGGAACCGTTCGGTCTTTTCGACAGCAAGTGCCGGACAGGATTTACGCTGGACACCAAGACCTATCAAGAGTTCTGTCGCCGGAACCCATCAGAGCATAGACCCACACCGCATAGAGTTCGGCCAGGTATTGCCAGACCGTATCTACTCGTACATGCCACTTTGAATTGGCCGGTTGAGTCTACAGAAGATTCTAGATTGATCAATAGAATTGGATTTGAATTTTCGGCGCTTGCTGCGGGAAGTCCTCATCTTCTCACTCTGTTTTCTGAAGGTCGTGAACCCCATCGAGTCGGTGGTGGGTTTGTAGAGGTGGGGGGGGTTGGGTGTCTCGCACCCAGCACAGAGCGGGATGACCATGGCCTCGTATCGGTTTGCTGCCAGGGTCCACCGCTGAGGCTTGCAGACGTTGTGGGAGCGAGTAGCGCTTTTAGTTCAAAGGAAAAGGAACAGCACTACTATCCCAGAATTACGCACTGGCCAGTGAGCGAACGAATAGATGAAGTTGCGTCAACTGAAGTGCTGAGCGATGGGGGTGACGTTGAAAACTACGGTCTCATAGCACTACTGCAACGGCAGGTGAAGTCGATTGTAGTTTTTATCAATACACAATGGCCCCTCTCGCTTGACTACGATCCTTCAATTTGGCCCGCTATTCGTCATGATGGTTACCACTCGGTTGATCCATTTTTGGCGCCGTTATTTGGTCAGCCCAATCACCGGTTCCCTCATAATCAAGTGTTTGCGGAGCAGGAGTTCTCTGACGTAGTTGGTGCCCTGCAGGCAGCTAAGAGAGCTGGCCGTGCGCTGGTAACGACACAGTTACACGGAGTCCAGCCGAATGATTGGTGGGGAGTAGAGGGGGGGTGGGAGGCTCAGATTTGCTGGGTCTACAACGATCGAGTTCCGGAATGGGAAGCTCAGCTCTCGCCAGAATTGTGTGCCATGGTTGAGGAAGGTCATGGACCATCTCCAAAAGGACCGGTCGCTCGATTTCCACACTATTTGACACGAGGTCAGAACGCTGGTTCTTTGATCAGATTAAGTCCGGTTCAGGTTAATTTGTTGTCGCATTTAGCATCGTGGACGGTAACTGCCAATGCTTCTACGTTTGGTGAGCTGTTTCGTTAGGCGATTACGGGATCCGTGAAAAGTAAAAGTTAGGGTTGTACTCTGCTTGCGAAATGCGTTACTCTGGGGGAGATTCCAGTGCCGACGTCACAGTTTTTAAAGCCCCGCAATCGCGGGCGGACAAGAGTATTCGTCATCCTGGTTACAGTTCTGCTTGTTGGTAACGTAATTATTGGTGAGCGGGGGCTTGTCTCGATGGTTCGAGCCACTGATGAATTTGAAAAACTGTCTGACGCGGTTGCAGAGCTACGGGTAGAGAATCAGTTGCTTCGAGAAGAGATGCGTCGCCTTCGTGATGAGCCGGGAACGATCGAAGAACTGGCACGTGGAGAGCTTGGGTTGATTCAATCTGGAGAGAAGCTGTTTATTGTTGCTGGCGACCGGACGATTGACGAAACGGTGAATTCATCAATAGCCTCTACTACAAAGGACACCGTTCCACCTGAGTTATTGGTATCTCAGCCGTAGCCGGTTCTGTACACATAGAAATTACTGCAATTCATAGAGAAGAGTTGCAGAAATTAGACTAGAGCGTCGGAGACGATCAACGCTGTTCTGGTGTCGGTTGTTCTGGTGTCGGTTCGGCTTCCTGAATGAGGCCTAGTTCTGAACGTACGCGTTGTTCGATTGTAGCGAACAGCTCGGGTTTCTCCTTGAGGAGTCGCTTAACGTTTTCTCGACCCTGTCCGAGGCGCTCGTCGCCGTATGAAAACCAGGTTCCACTTTTTTCGATAATGTCCCGGTCGACGGCTAAATCTAACAGATCTCCTTCTAGGGAGATTCCTTCTCCATACATTAAATCGAATTCCGCTTCGCGAAACGGTGGGGCTAGCTTGTTCTTGACAACCTTTACCCGTGTCCGCCCACCGACCACCCTGTCAGCATCCTTTATTGCACCGATTCGCCGGATATCGATACGAACGGAGGAGTAGAATTTTAATGCACGTCCTCCCGTCGTTGTTTCGGGGTTGCCAAACATAACACCGATTTTCTCTCGCAGCTGATTGATAAAAATCAGACAGGTTTTTGATTTGGCCACAATACCAGTAAGTTTCCGAAGAGCTTGTGACATGAGGCGGGCTTGAAGGCCCACTTGCGCATCGCCCATTTCTCCCTCAATTTCAGCACGAGGAACTAACGCCGCAACAGAATCGACAACGATGGCATCGACTCCGCCAGATCGCACCAGAACTTCGACGATCTCAAGAGCTTGTTCTCCGTGGTCTGGTTGAGAGACCAATAGATTTTCCAAGTCGACGCCGAGCTTTTGAGCGTACGTTGGATCTAGGGCATGTTCCGCGTCGACGAACGCCACATTTCCATCAGCTTTCTGGGCTTGTGCGATCACTTGTAGGGCGAGGGTTGTTTTTCCTGAAGCCTCAGGACCGTAGATCTCAACTACGCGGCCACGTGGCACACCCCCGATACCAAGGGCATAATCAATGCTAATTGAGCCTGTGGATATGCGGGGAATGGATGTTAGACCATCCTTCTGGCCAAGACGCATAATCGAACCTTTTCCAAACTGTTTCTCGATTTGGCCAACGGCAATATCGATAGCTTTGGTCCGGCTCGCTTCTGTGCGGTCCGCAGGCATGGGCGGTTCCATTTTCTTTGTTGCACGGCGACTTGCACGGTTTTGCAGCATATAGAGACTGAAATTCTAGAGTTGTACTGAGCGCCTGTCAAGCGAAAACAATATCTCGTTTTTAAATAGAATCAATTATTTCAACTATTTACAGCCATAAACACTTTCGCCTTATCATTCAAACCTGGCAGATTACGTCACGGCCAAGAAATTGGTGTCTGTCAGATTTCAACGCTCCGAATACCGGAGAACTCAAGATAAACTGAGAGGTCGTGAAGATAGTGAAGAGTAGCTGTCTCGTCTTGTTGATGTTCATGGCGTGCCCTGGGCTCCTGAGTGCCCAGAGCACGACTGGGACATCGACGGGTGAGAGTCGAACCATAGAAGTTGAACCAGGCGCGCTGACCCTTGAGATCGGGAGCAGGCAAAAAATAATTGCTACGGTTCGAGATGGGAGCGGTGCGGTCGTGGACGATGCAACGGTAGTTTTTTATTCGCGCGCGCGCCGTAGTGTCTCAGTGACACGGGGTGGCGTGGTCGAAGCCTATCGTTCAGGTGAGTTCATTCTGGTTGCTTTGGTTCCCTCTGACCCAGAGGATAAAAGTAGACGTCCGGACTCGATCGCTCGGATTGAAGTGCCGGTGACGGTGCCGCCTCCGCCGGTTGCATCTGTGCGCTTTTTTCAAGTGCCGTCGAAGTTCTATGTGAACACTCGACCTCGACTTGAGGTTGAAGTGGTCGACACAGGGGGTTCAACGCGTTCAGATGTGAGTCGGTCTTACTCGAGTGGGGACGTTTCGGTGGCTGAGATCGATTCACACGGTTTCCTTTCGCTATTCCAGTCGGGGACTGTTGAATTGTCAGTTCGAGTAGAGGACGTCGTTGATACGATCACAGTTGAGATAGAGCCTAACCCGATTGCGTCCCTGACACTTCGAGCGAGTGCCTTGCAAGCGCGCACGGGAGATGTTGTTGTATTTACAGCAATCGCCAAAGACGCCCGCGGCTTGCCGGTTCGAAGTGTGCCGATACAATTTGCCGTTTCCGGAGAGACGGCTCCGACCATAATCGCTGCTGGGGCGCCAGTAATGGTGACGAGTGACGGACGGTTTGTAGCTGAGCGGTCAGGTACCTACACCGTGATCGCAACTTCTGGCAGTCATGTGGCGAGTCAAACAGTTCAGATTCGTTCTCGCGATATAAGGCGAGATGTGGAGGTTGTGGGACGAGGATTAGTGTTAGACCGTCATACCTCTGACCTGTGGATTTGGGAAGGCATCGATGGTCGCGATTATGCCATTACTGGCACCTGGGGCTCGAACGGAGACACGTACATTTGGGACGTTACCGATCCAGCGGACATTCAGAAACTCAACGAAATCCAGGTTGACGCTCGTACGGTGAATGACGTCAAGGTGTCCGAGGACGGTGATATTGCAGTCATCAGTCTTGAGGGAGCCTCCGACAGAAAAAACGGTATCGTAATTCTTGGTGTAGGGAACCCGCGTGAAGGCGTTCCGATATTGGCGGAATACTCTGACCAGTTGACCGGTGGTGTCCACAACATCTTCATATCCGAGGATCACATATATGCGCTTAGTGCAAGTCGACGCTACGACATCATCAGTATTGAGGATCCTACGCGGCCACGGCGCGTTGGCAGGTTTGAGTTGAACACTCCGGGTCATACCATTCACGACGTTTGGGTGAGCGACGGCGTCGCATTTTCGTCAAACTGGACTGACGGAGTAGTGGCGGTAGATGTTGGTGGTGGTGGTAGGGGAGGAACTCCGGCCATGCCAGTAGAATTGGGTCGGTATACCTATCCTAGCGGATGGAATCATGCGGCCTATCCGTATCGGAGTGCTTCGACTGGCAAGTTCTATGTTTTCGCTGGTGATGAGTCGTTTCCGTATGGAAACCTCAATCGTCGTAAAGGCGCCACACCTACCATTGCAGCTGGTTGGATTCACGTTATTGACTGGAGTGATTGGAAACACCCCAGGGAGGTCGCTAGGTACCAGGTTCCTGAAGCAGGTTCGCATAATTTCTGGGTTGAAGACGATACGTTGTATGTGGGGTACTACAATGGAGGTCTTCGGGTTGTAGATGTTTCTGGCGAATTGTTGGGCGATTTGTACAAGCAAGGACGTGAAATTGCACGATTCGTTCCATTTGATCCTGATGGGTTTATTGCCAACGCACCATTTGTATGGGGACCACAGCCCTTCAAAGGTCACATCTTTTTTACGGATTGGAACACCGGTCTGTGGGCAGTCCGCCTGTTACCGAGAGACCGGACGAGACAGATGATTGGGGAACCCCAGTAGCCATGAGCATGTTGCGTGGCTGTATCCTCTCAATTGTTTTTGGTTCAGCCATCATCGTTGGGCAAGCTTCGTCTGGCCGTAATTACTACATCTATGTCTGCGCAGAATCTGAGGATGAGGTGGCGGTCGTGCGGTATGGTCCGAAAGGGCTTGAGGTTATCAAAACAGTTGAAGTCGGAAGTTTCCCTGCAGAAATAGAAGGCCCACACGGGATCAGCGTCGACCCGAATGGTCGGTATTGGTATGTGTCACTCGCGCACGGGTTCCCGTTCGGTAGCGTACACAAGTATGAGACCGAAACGGACCAATGGCTTGGTGATGTGACTCTTGGGATGTATCCAGCAACAATTGACGTCGCGGCGTCTACCCAACTTTTGTTCGTAGTCAACTTTGACCTGCATGGCCCACTTGAGCCAAGCAGCATCTCGGTGGTCGAGACGGAAACAATGACTGAAGTTGCTCGGCTCGGTAGTGGCTTACGTCCTCATGGTGGGCGACTCAGTCTTGACGAGACAAGTTTTTATTCAGTCAATGTTATGGGTTTTGACCTCATAGAAACTGATGCGCTTGGTTTTGAGGTTGTGCGCCGCTTGTCGTTGGGGGAAGGTGTGCAGCCTTCCTGGGTCACGCGACCAAACAGGCAGGGACGAGTTTTCGTGACTGGCAATAACGTTGACAAGGTATTTGAAGTGGACCTCGGCCTTTGGCGGGTTGTCAGGACATTCGATACCGGACCTGGACCCTACAATGCAAGTCTTACGCCAGATGGTTCGACGCTAATTGTCACTTACAAAACTGGAGCAGCTGTGGGGTTCTGGGATCTTGAGAGCGGTCAGGAGCGTACGCGTGTTAATACCACACGAAACATTCCCCATGGCGTTGTGGTGACGCCAGATGGAGAATATGCGTTCGTGACCCTTGAAGGTATTGGGGATGAACCAGGCACCGTTGAGGTGTATCGGATTTCTTCCAGTGAGCTCGTTGGGGTTGTGGATGTAGGAAAACAGGCTGGCGGACTCGCGTTCTGGAAAATGGAGTGAGAGTAAGCGAGCCAAGAAGTGAGTGATCGTTGGAAAAGCCCTAGGCGATTGAAGGAAGCAGAAGGTCCTTCCGGCTATGCGATTTTTCGAATTTTAGTTCATTTTTGTACTTCCAGACTCACCTCTCCACTGCGAGTGCCACTCCGTTGCCTCCACCTAGGCACAGCGTTGCGATACCACGTTTAAGATTGAGACGGCGTAGGGAGTAAAGTAGCGTTGTCAAAATTCTCGCTCCACTCGCACCGATTGGATGGCCCAGTGCAACTGCTCCCCCATTAACGTTGACCTTTGATGGATCGGCTCCGAGTTCTCGGATTACAGCAACCGCCTGCGCAGAGAATGCTTCGTTGAGCTCGATCAGGTCAACGTCTTCTAGAGTCCATCCTATTTTTTGAAGCAGCTTTGTAACAGTTTGTACCGGAGTCATAAGAAGCCACTTTGGTGGCAATCCGCTAACAGCTTGGCCGACAATGCGCGCCATCGGAGTCAGACGAAGTTCCGAGGCTTTGCCGGCTTCCATAAGCATTACGGCAGCAGCGCCATCGTTAACGCCTGGGGCGTTGCCCGCGGTGACGGAGCCATTCGATTTAAAAGCGGGTTTTAGTCGCGCCAGTGTTTCGACGGTTGTTTCAGGTCGTACGCCTTCATCGTGCTCGAACCGACGGGAGACACCTTTCCGATCTAGAATCTCGACGGGCAGTATTTCATCTTTAAACCACGACTTTCGAATAGCGGTTGCAGCCTTCTGGTGGCTCTCCGCAGCGAACCGGTCTTGGTCGTCTCGGCTAATATGATATCTATCCGCGACAGCTTCGCCGGCGAGTCCCATCGACCAGTTTTCGAGTGAGCACCAAAGCCCATCGTGGATCATGGCATCAAGCGCTTCGGTATTACCCATGCGCATTCCTTCGCGAGCTTTTGGAAGCAAGTGAGGACAGTTGCTCATCGATTCCATGCCGCCTGCGACCGCCACATCGATATCTCCTGTAGCTATACCCTGTGACGCGAGCATGACTGCTTTCAAGCCCGAGCCACAGACCTTGTTAATGGTTAGCGCGGCAACTTGATCTGTTAGTCCGCCCCCTAGGGCCGCCTGACGGGCAGGTGCCTGCCCAAGACCAGCTGATACTACATTTCCCATGATGCATTCATTGATTTCAGAGGGGTCGATTCCTGTTCTGGAGACCACTTCTTGGACTACAAGTGATCCGAGTTTTGTTGCCGAAAGAGTTTTGAGTCCGCCCAAGAATTTACCGGTTGGTAACCGTACGGCACTAACGATCACGGATTCACGCATTACTAAAGTCTTCCTTTTACTTTAAGACGCTTTACGACATGTGGCCCTAGTAGTTCCGAAAGACGCTGCTTGATTGTAGCCGCTGACCTCAAGATTTCACGTTGCCAGTGTTCTCCGGAAGTTGTGACCAAAAGTGTCCCATCTCGTTCGAGCTGGACCGATGTTGAACGTGCAATAGACGGTCCAACTGACATCTGCCAAGCGAATCGAATTTTGCCAGTTGACAGGGGTTGGTCTCTAAGCAATTCATTAACGACACGCGGTGCTATGTCACGAATTAGACGCATCGGACTCTGCTTAAGTGGCTAAGAAGCACGAAGAAAGTGGCAGGTCATGCCCGTTTCTTTAAGGGCTGAGAGCATAGTAAATTTTCGGTTTCTTAGAACGCCTCCTGTACACTACTCTGAGTGTACCATCAACGAGAACACGTTATCTTGGCTTCAGCTTCACCTCGAAGAACTGAGCTGCTAACAAGAGCAGGCTACACATTTGACGTGATGCCGGCCAATGTGGACGAGCGTCGCAATTCTGAGGAGCTGCCGGAAAAATACGTGACTCGACTGGCGAGGGAGAAGGTTTCGGCCATCGCCGTCGATAACGTGGGCCGAATAGTAATTGGTGCGGACACGGCGGTGGTGGTTGATTCGGCAGTGCTCGGAAAGCCAGATAGCGCTGATGAGGCCGTTCGCATGTTAAAGCAGTTATCTGGTCGCGCCCATAAGGTGCTGACAGGAGTCGCCGTAATGCTCGGAGATGCGTGTGTCAGTTCGTTCGAGATGACTGTTGTGCATCTTATCGAGCTCGACGATGCCTGTATTAATTGGTACGTTCAGACGGGGGAACCTTCGGATAAGGCGGGTGCGTATGGTATTCAGGGTATTGCATCCCGTTTTGTAACCCGCATTGAAGGTTCATATTCGAACGTTGTTGGACTTCCCCTTGCGTTGATGGACCGGTTACTCGTCCGAGTGTCAAAGGGGTCCGTGCTGCGTTGACTGTCTTAAGATTGAACGATATTCTTTAGGGTGTTAAATATGAAGGGGCGTTGGAATCATGCAGAATAAGGCTCTAAAGATCGGTCTCACGACGACCGTCCTGGTTGCAGCTTTTGCGGGCTTGATGTGGACCACGATGGCGGACGGTACCGCCTACTACCAGCATGTCGACGAGGTGATGGTCGATCCCGAGGCTTGGCACGGTAAGCGGTTGCAGGTACACGGGTACGCTCAGGATATTCGGGTTCGTCCGAAGAGCATGGATTACCACTTCGACATCGAGAATAATGGATACGTGGTTACTGCTGAATATACTGGCATCGTGCCGGACACCTTCCAAAATGATGCCGAAGTCGTCGTGACAGGTCGTCTTGAAGGGCATACCTTTGTTGTAGAACCCGACGGGATCATGGCAAAGTGTCCGTCGAAGTATGAGCCGAAGCCAGTGATAGGGAATTCCACTTCTGGTGGCGAGTCTGCGCCGATTGCAGCGCCGGGCGCGAACTAACGTTTTCAGAATTTAATCCTCATTGGTAATCTCATTTAGCGCGGGAAGTACCAGGCGCTAGGGGTTTTTCTAGCATGGCGACACTCGGTTCTTATACGCTACTCGCCGCATTTCTTGCGTGTGCCTATGCCATTGCGGCATCGGTAGCCGGTGCACGCCGTCGGTCCCCTCGGGTTATCCAGAGCGGAATCGGAGCCTTCTACCTAGTGACGGCATTGATGACGCTCGCATCGTCAATCATTGTGCATGCGTTCGTCAGTCAGAATTACAACATACGGTACGTGGATCGTTATTCGGACTCGTTCCAGCCTCTCTTTTACAAACTGACGTCGTACTGGGGTGGGCTTGACGGTTCGATCATGTTCTGGGTGTTTCTGCTCTCAGTGTTTGGAGCGATTGCCGTCCAGACAAATCGAGAGCGTCAACGCGAGTTGATTCCATACGTGGTCGCGGTGATTGCTTCTGTTCAGCTGTTTTTCCTCTTCGTGATGATCGTTCATAAAGACCCGTTTGCGACCTATCTCACGCAAACACCGGTGGACGGTCGGGGGCTCAACCCGTTGCTCCAGAATCCATATATGGCAATCCATCCGCCGTCTCTCTACACGGGGTTCGTTGGAATGACTATCCCGTATGCGTTTGGGATGGCGGCGTTGATTACTGGATATCTAGATGATTCTTGGCTCCGCGCTGTACGACGTTGGACGATGTTCTCGTGGCTCTTTCTTTCGCTAGGCCTGACACTTGGAATGATTTGGGCATACGAGGAACTTGGTTGGGGTGGATTTTGGGGGTGGGACCCGGTCGAGAACGCGGGCGCCCTACCATGGTTCACAGCGACAGCGTTTCTGCATTCGGTGATGGTGCAGGAGCGCCGAAGCATGTTGCGTGTCTGGAACGTTACATTAGTAATTCTTACCTTTCTTCTCACCATTGTTGGAACATTCCTGACACGAAGCGGGATTGTCCAATCGGTGCACGCTTTTGGAGAAGACCCGCAGCTGACAGTGTTATTTACCATCTTCATGGGTTTGATCGTAGTTTTTAGTTTTGGTTGGGTGATTTATCGTCTTCCGCTGCTGCGTTCCCGCAACGATTTTGAATCTTGGCTCTCGCGCGAAGCTGCGTTTTTACTTAATAATTGGATTCTGCTGTTTTCAGCTTTCTTTATCCTCTTTGCGACCTTGTTTCCTACTCTCAGTGAGGCGGTGACGGGGCAGCGGATCACGGTTGGTCCACCTTTCTTCAATACGTGGATGGTTCCGATTGGTCTCTCCTTGCTGTTCCTTACGGGTATTGGTCCTTTGCTCGCGTGGCGGAAGTCGACACCGAGCAACCTAATCTATCAGTTCGTGTGGCCTGTGACTTTAGCTCTGACGACCGCTGTCGGACTGTATGCGGTCGGTTTCCAGGTATGGGTGTCTGGTTTGTGCTTTGCACTTTGTGCGTTTGTGCTTGGGACAATTGGACAGGAGTTCGTGCGTGGCGCTAATGTGCGTCGCGAAGTTACGGAAACCGATGTTCTGACGGCAATGGTAGGACTTGTAATGCGGTCCCGTCGTCGATACGGCGGTTACATCGTACACGTCGGGATCGTTCTGATGTTTTTAGGATTTTCTGGTGCAGGCTACAAGCTTGAGACTCAGTCATTAATGAGTCCGGGCGAATCAGTTGAGATCGGACGATTTGAGGTTCGTCATAATCGGTTGAGCGAGTCGGACGATGGTCAGAAGCAAATGATCACTGCCCACTTGACAGTTTTTAAAGATGGAGAGGAAACGGGCGAACTCTATCCAGCGCGTTGGTTCTATCGTAAGCATGAAACCGAGCCTACGACGGAAGTGGCAATGCAGAGGTCGATCTCAGAGGATTTGTATGTCACTCTGGCGACATACGATATTGGTGACCAGTCAGCTGCTTTCCAGGTCACTGTCAATCCTCTAGTGAATTGGATTTGGTTTGGATTTACTATCATGGCCCTTGGTATGGGGCTCGCGATGCTTCCAGAAAGCAGTTTCGCATTCATGAGCGCCAAGATGCCCGCCGGGGCTGCGACGACGTCGCTGCTAGTGCTGTCGTTGTTCTTGGGGACGACATTTGTTGAGGCGCAAGTTCCCGTTAGAAATGGTGCTGTGCTGACGCCAGAGCAGCGGACATTAGAGACCTCACTACAGTCGGAGTTGGTTTGTGTCTGTGGGACCTGCTCCCATCTTCAACTCTCGGTGTGTACTTGCCCAACGGCTGACAACATGCGTCGTGAGTTGAATCAACAAGTCTCTAACGGAGAGGACCGAGACGGCGTTTATCAGTATTTCATTGACACATACGGTAGTCAGGAACCTCTCGGGTCTCCGATCGGTGCATTTAACCAACTCGCCTGGCTCGTTCCAATGTTTGTTGGGGGAGTGTTTCTCGTTGGGGTAGGCGTTGTGGCTGTTCGTTGGTCACGGCGTGACACTGAGCCCAGCGAACTGTCTGTCTCTAGATCTGCAGAAGAACAGCTCGAGGCCCGCCTGGACGATGAGCTCCGAAACCTCGACTGACGCAGGCGCTTTTCGTCCTTGGCATCTCTTCGTTTTGGTAGGCCTGGCGGCTTCCACGGTTGGTGTTGTCGTAGTGCGTCCGGATGATCCAGTTGTACTTGTGCTGCTAGTAGCGGCAATTGGCTCCGTAGCCTGGGTCGGTTTTGCCGTCTATCGTACATTGTGGCCATTGGTTGCGCCTGATTTCCAAGACCGTATCGAGGTGATTGGTGGACGAACGAGGGCGGCGCTTGAGCGGGAGAAGACACTCGTGCTTCGGGCAATTAAGGAGTTAGAGTTTGACCGGGCGATGAGTAAGGTTTCCGCTGAAGATTTTCAGGATATGAGTGGGCGTCTCAGAGCACGTGCCATTATCTTGATGAAGCAGCTCGATGTCAGTATGCCGGGCTATCGAGCACTGATTGAGCGGGAGTTAGCCCAACGGCTTGGTGACGATGGAGATTTGACACCGTTGCCGACATGCGGCGCGTGTGCAACCGAGAATGAGCAAGACGCACAATTCTGTAAGACATGTGGAGCACCACTGGAGTTATCAGTGTGAGGTTGGGCCTTGCGATATTGATAACTGGGATGGTGTTTGGTTTACACAATGCAACTACCGCCCAGCCTGATCCTAGACAGATGTCGGGACTCCCGCTTCCAGACTCTGAGCTATCTGATGGGACGATCTCGGTTCGTGTCATCCGCGGTCAACTTTCAAATAACGTAACGGATCATGAGGTGGAACTTCGGCAAGGAGACGTAGTTGAAACGGCGCTGACCGATACTGAAGGGCGTGCCACATTCTTAACGCTCAATCCGGGTCAGCAAGTGAACGTGGCCACTGTGTTGGATGGAGAGCGTATCGAGTCTCAAGCGTTTGCCGTTCCAGGGCGAGGTGGTGTTCGGTTGATGCTAGTGGGCATCGATCCGGCGAACCCTCCGGTTCCGGCACGGTCAGGACGAGTGACATTTGGCGGAGAGTCGTTTATTCAGATAGAGCTTATCGAAGAGAGCATAGAGGTGTACTACGTCTTCGAACTCCTTAATCTAAGTGACACACCAGTTGAACCACCAGTCGAGATCGCGATCGATCTTCCAACCGGAGCCCAAGGTGTAACAGTTTTGCCGGGGTCGTCAGCTCGGACGAGGGTTGATGGTACGAAAGCGGAGCTCCCTGGCCCATTTGAGTCCGGCGCAACACCGTTTCGTATTGCTTACATCCTTCCGTACTCGGGTGAGCGCTTAGCGGTGTCGCAGTCGTTTCCGATTGATTTGGATTCTGTATTGTTGTCGGTCGAGCAATGGGAGGATGTTGATTTTGTCTCGACTCAAATCGCTCGACGGATGGAGGTTCCTGCTGATTCTCCTGAAGGAACAGATTATTTGTTAGGTGCGGGACCTGGAATCTCAGCAGGCAGTATGTTCTCGATTGAGTTGACTGGGTTACCGCATCGAAGTACGACACCGAGCACTCTCACGTTGGTCATCGCGCTGGGTATATTAGGTGTTGGAGGTTGGGGAGCAGTGGGCCCCACTGGCGGGACTGAAAACGACAACACGCGGAAGCTGCTTCAAGCTCGAAAAGAAAAATTATTTGGAGACTTAGTCAAGATTGAACGACAGTATCGCACAGATAAGATGGGGTCGACCAAATACGCTTCACGTAGGGGTGAAGTTCTAAGCGCGCTTGAGAAGGTATATTCTGAGCTTGAGCAGGATGACGAGCCAGATGTGCTCTCTGTTGCTCGGTCTCCTCGTAGAAGTTAGTCGGTTACGGGCCATTGATGTCGCTGTCTACGTTTGATTTTAATGAGCTGACCGTCTCACGCGTTTCGCGTCATTACGGTCGCCGGCGCGCACTCGACTGCGTGTCGATAACACTTCGATCTGGCGAGCTCGTAGGTCTTCTTGGTCCCAATGGCGCCGGTAAATCTACACTCCTTGGACTAATTGCTACCTTGATCCGACCGTCAAGTGGTTCAGTGGCGTACGGTGGACGTCCCGCGAGCGAGACTAGTGCGGCACTTCGATCCAAGCTTGGGTTCTTGTCGCATGATCTTCAGCTTTACACTGAACTAACGGCTCGGGAGAACCTAGAGTTCTTCGCGGAACTGTATGGTTTAGAAGACCCTCGTGAATGTGCGGTTCGGGCACTTAAACTGGCAGGTCTTGAGAGTAGAGGCGATGATCTCGTTCAAGGGTTCTCTCGTGGGATGTGTCAACGACTCGCTCTTGAGCGTGTGTTGCTGCATGAACCTCGCTTGATTCTACTTGACGAACCCTTTACCGGTCTCGATGAAGCCGCTGGGCGCACACTTGTTGAGCGGTTGCGGGCACTCAAAGCAGACGGTCGAATGGTGCTATTGGCAACACACGATCTCGAAGCGGTTGAGGGGCTTCTCGACCGAATTGTCATTTTGCGCAAGGGACGATTAGTAGAGCTTACGGATGTTGGAGCTTCATTGCGGCATTCGTATCGTGCTGAGCTGAGTCGTCTAAACCAACCATAGGAACTGATGAGAAACTTTTTTCGAGTCGCGTGGCTGGTGATGCGGAAAGATCTTAAGGTTGAGTCTCGAAGCTGGGAAATGGTATCCACCACCTTGTTTTTTTCCGTGTCATGCGTGCTTGTATTTTCGTTTGCTTTTGTGCGGGAAGGCCGGCCAATTGAAGGAGCTGCTGCAGGTATTTTGTGGATCGCTGTGGCATTTTCAGGGACGTTAGCGTTGGGTCCAACATTTGAGCGGGAGCGCTATCATGATGCGCTGCGCGGACTCTTGCTGGCTCCGGTCGAGCGATCGGCCATCTTTGCGGGGAAGCTGCTTGGGATTGTTCTACTAATGACGTTGGTGGAGTTTGTGGTTGTTTTATTGGTGGCGCTGTTGTTCCAGGCGCCATTCATCGCAAACGTACTGTGGATCGGTGCTCTCTTGATCCTGGGAAACTTTGGGTTTGCTGCTGTCGGGACACTGTTCGCTGCGATGCTCGTGCGGACTCGTAGTCGGGCTGTGCTCTTGCCGATTTTGTTGTACCCGATCGTTTTGCCCGCATTGATTGCTGGCGTTATGGGTACCCTTGCCGTAATACAGACCGAGCCAAACTTTGATCTAGCGCGGTTCTGGATGTCGTTACTGCTTTTCTTTGATGTGATTTTTGCGACCCTTGCACTATGGACATTCGAGCCTGTCATGACAGAATGAGGTGCAAATGAATCAGCGTATCTTTGCGGGATTTCTGATTGTTGGTGTAGTTATGTTTGCGATAGCCCCTGTTTATATCGCGCGGGCACCGTATGAGTCGACGATGGGGTTGATTCAGAAGATTTTCTACTTCCATGTACCAGCATGGTTCGTTATGTTTTCGGCGGTATTTATATCGGGGATCTTCAGCGCGGTCTACCTTTTTAAACAGAAGCCAGTCGCTGATCGAATCGCTTTTGCGGCAGCAGAAATCGCTGTTTTGTTTGGTGTGATTGGTCTGATTACAGGACCCTTGTGGGCTCGGAAATCTTGGGGTGTTTGGTGGCAGTGGGACGCACGCCTGACTATGGCTTTGATTCTCGAGATGATTTTTTGTGCATATCTTCTACTAAGACGATACGGTGGACCTGGGTCAGATAAACTCGCGGCTGGTCTGGCATTGTTCGGTTTGGCGAATGTGCCATTTGTGTATATCTCGGTCAACGTTTGGCGAACAATCCATCCTGCTACGAGCGTAGTTCCCCAATTAGCTGCATCTGCACCGGGAATGTTTGGTCCGTTTGTCTGGTGCACGATTTCATTTTTCGTCTTGTTCTTCGTAATGCTTATGACTCGAATCCGTCTTGAGGAGCAGCGGGCTGAGGTCGAACGGCTACATCTGATCGTTGAGAAAGGGTAATGTGACACAAAGACTTGCGCTGGTCGTAATGGTTGGATTGTTGGTCAATACCGCAGCGATTCTCGTTTTGGGAAGCGAGCAGCCTCCAGCACAGGAAGAGTTTATTCCGATCGATCAGTTGCCCCCTGAAGATCAGCTGCCGGCGGCGCCGCTACTGATAACGGCGTACGCCATCGTTTGGATTGTGGTGTTCGTATATCTGTGGTCCATTTGGCGGCGGTTGTTGGTTGTTGAACGAGAGGTGTCTGAGTTGTCTCGGCGCGCGGACGGTGATGAGGAGTCGCGAAGTTAAATGTTTGATATGACGGCCGGACATTTTATTTTCATTCCGGCCATCCTCGTCTTCGGTATCGTTCTCGGCTGGATTCTTGGGTCACGTACTGCAGCTGATGCGTATGCGAGTGAGTTAAAGCGCCGGGAAGAGCGTGGCTCTCGGATGGAACCGACACGTTCAACTAGCGATATGAGACAGCCTGCCACCGGAGGGAAAAGCCAGCTCTAACGAAACCGACTGGATTCGGACCCTCGCCGGCTTTCGAAGTTGAGGGTGTCGCTGTCCGGTCTTGGTTAGGCAGGGTGTGTTCGACTACGTGCGGATTGTCTCGATACTTATCCATTCTAGGATTTGTTCGGTCTGTTCATCAATTGAGGTAAGGCTAGCATCCACACGGAAATCAGCGAGAGCGTACGCGGGTCGGCGAGTTTCGAATAGAGTTTGCATCTTGGTGTGATCAGCCGCCAACGGGCGTTTCGTATCAGACCGGAGGCGATCTATCACTCGGTTAAACGAGACATCAAGCCAGATCGATACCCCATCTTTATTTATGATGCTCCTGTTGTCTGTGCTGACAAAGGTTCCACCACCAGTCGCGACCACCAACTGTCGCTCGTGGACAAGTTCGCACAAGACTTCGTGTTCTATCCGTCGAAAATATGCTTCGCCATTGCGAGCAAAGACTGTGGCGATAGACTGGTGTTCCCGTGATTCGATTAATTCATCCATGTCCTGGACTCTCCATCCAAGACGTGTCCCGAGTGCGCGGGCCACTGATGATTTCCCGGCACCCATGAAACCGATGAGGTAAACCTTGTCCGTCCTCACTCGAAGGCCTATTCGCAAATTGATCTGAGTTTAGTGAAGAACCCGGGATATGACACATCGACAACATTACATCCCGTAATCGTCGTTGGGCCTGTGGCACCAAGCGCCCCTATGGCAAATGCCATCGCCATCCGATGATCGCCAGCTGCGTCAACTGTTCCTCCAGTCAGTGTGGCTGGGTGTACGTGGAAACCATCTGGAGTTTCGTCCACTGTACCGCCGAGCGCGCGGAGCCCAGTAGCGAGCACTGAGATACGGTCGCTTTCTTTAGCTCTCAGTTCAGCCGCGCCTCTTACACGCAAACCTCCCCCGAAGCAGGCTATGGCAGCAAGAGCGGGAAGTTCATCGATCATTTCTGGGACCTGTCCGGCATCAATTCGCAATGGGCCCAGCTGGCCCTGACGCACGTTGATCGTTCCAAACGGCTCACCGGCTGTTGTGCCAGACACCTGAACAGCGATGTGGGCTCCAGCCGCTCTCAGCACATCTAAAAATGCGGTTCGCGTCGTGTTGAGCCCGACATCCGTTATTTCTAGTTCTGACCCCGGAAGCGCAGCCGCTGCTGCGACCAAGAATGCGGCTGAGGACAAGTCTCCGGGTACACGCAATGATGCTGCGGTAGGGTGTTGGCCACCGACTACTTCGACGCGGCGCCCTTCGTGACAGACTTTAATACCGAACGCTCGGAAAGCCCGCTCAGTGTGGTCGCGGGTAGGTGTAAGTTCCGTCACCTGTGTTGTACCACTAGCGTAAAGCCCTGCCAGTAAGAGGGAACCCTTTACTTGCGCGCTGGCTATCGGAGGAGCGTACGAAACCCCTCGTAACGTAGTGCCGGAAATGGTAATCGGCGGACGATCGTCAACGGTATCTATCTGTGCTCCCATCTGTTGAAGCGGTTTGACAATGCGCCCCATTGGACGTCGGCGAAGAGACGCGTCACCGGTTATAACTGTTTTAAAAGGGTGCGCGGCGAGTATGCCAGTCAGTAAACGCATTGTGCTACCTGAGTTTTCCGCGTCTACAACCGAGGATGACGCTCGGAGTCCTTGTCGGCCACGACCAACGACCATTATGGTCGCAGGTTTATTGGTCGATGATTGTACGATCTGGATGTCAACTCCAAGTGCTTGCAGGCATCGCAAAGTTGCGGCACAGTCAGCGCCAGGTGCGTAGTTGTGAATCGTTGAGGTGCCATTGGCCATCGCCGCCAAAAGGGCGTAGCGGTGAGAAATCGACTTGTCTCCGGGAACACGTAATTGACCTCTGACGCAACAAGTTGGCTCGATGGTGACAGAGGTTTCACTGGGGTCGGGCATGCGCGAACTATACATCACGTGTCGCGCAGGACTGATGGAATGGGAGTGAAGATGGGTATGGTACGCTTTGAGTTTAACGCAAGCATGCGATACGTTCGTTTGGGATTTTACCTAAAGCATTCAAGGATCTTCTGACTACCAGAAATTTTTGGCAGTTACGATTCTTCTCTTGTGAAATATTTCAAAGATATGGGCTGGTAATGTCAGAGATTGCTAAGTTGGGGGTTGTCCAATGAAAAACATGCTTTTCGTGTGTTGTGCCTTGACGATTTCATTAGAGATTCTTTTTGCCCAAACTTCAGAGGAACATTTCGCCATTGCTAAGGCCCTATTAGCTGCACCGCCTGCAATGCAGGCTGATGCGATGGTGATTTCGCTGACGGCGGATGGAAGGCATACAGTACTCCGAGAGGGGTCGAACGGACTGATGTGCTGGGATCGCTCCGACGAACCCGGACGGTCCTTTAGTGTGCAATGTACTAGCGAAGACAACATGGCTCGAGTGAAGCAAAACCGTATCTGGAGCATGTCTGGCAAGACTGCAGATGAGATTCGAGCGATGCGAGATACAGCCGAGGCTGATGGTTCTCGAGAAGTGTCGGTCTTTGGCAGCGTCTACTACACGCTGAATGGTGTTGATGCGGCCTCGGCTAATATACATTTGACCGTTGCTGTTCCGTTCGCCACAAGTGAGTCTATGGGTCTTCCAACTGAAGGGAGCTATACGTTGGTAGGTACCTGGATCATGGAGGCAGGAACGACGGGAGCACATATTATGTTGCCTGGCCGCTAAGTTCGAGTCGTTCGTGTTGTGATGTTGGTCGGAAATAGAAATGCACCATCGGAAATGGATGAAGGTGGGATGTCTAGGCAGGAGTGTTTTGTCTCTTTTCTTGAACGGAGTGTCTTGTGTTTCTGGATTTGAAGCTGGGAATCATCAGGTGGGACGGGAATTAAATGAGTAAGAGATTTGTAAGATGCTAATCGATCCAAAGTTTGTTCAAACAGCGGTTGAGATTGTTCTTCGGGCCGGTGAGATTCAGATGTCTCGATTGGGTCAAGACCTTCGTGTTGATAAAAAAGGGCCAATAGATTTGGTGACAGAGGTTGACGTCGAGATCGAAATGATGTGCCGGGAATCCCTGGCGGAGTACTTTCCGTCACACGAGGTGATGGGAGAGGAGTTGCCAAATCCCGTGTCTGGGCCGAATCGAGGAGCGAGTCATCGTTGGATCTTTGACCCCATTGACGGGACGGTGAACTTTGCGCACGGTCTCCCGATCTTCTGTTCTTCATTAGCTCTTGAAGTAGAGGGACAAGTCGTAGTTGGTGCAGTTTTCGATCCTACAAGGCAGGAGTTGTTTGTGGCTGAACGCGGGGGGGGAGCGAGACTGAATGGAGTGTCAATCTCTGTGTCGACGTCCGCTGATCTGCTGGATGCTATGTTGTGTACTGGATTTCCCTATGACGTGCACGAGACGGTTGATGAGGTAGTAGGACTGTTTGGAGCCTTTGTCGCTCAAGCTCAAGCGGTCAGACGTTTGGGTTCAGCGGCGCTGGATTTGTGCTACGTGGCGGCGGGCCGCCTGGATGGCTTTTGGGAGCAGCGACTTAAGCCGTGGGATACTGCCGCTGGCGCTCTCATCGTCGAAGAGGCAGGAGGACAGGTAAGCGATCTTCAGGGGGAGTCATTTTCCCCAATGAATGGGAACGTTTTGGCTTCAAATAAGCACCTACATGATCAGATGCTCAAGGTGATTAGAAGCGTGGGGCTGCGCTGTTTATGAAACGCGATAGTGTCTGAGCACTCTAGAAGCTACGGCACCCGGCGGTTGCTCTTGTTGTTACTCGTATAATTTCTTTAGTCGTATGTCTCGTATCATCAGTGGGATCCAAGCTTTCGCGGTTTCTATTGGAGGACCGGGTTTATTTTTTATCGCCTTTCTGGATTCTTCGTTTTTGTCTCTTCCTGAGATCAACGATCTGTTGGTTGTAACCATGGTGATTCAGAACAAGGACCTGATGGTGTATTACGCGCTGATGGCTACGTTGGGTTCGACAGCTGGATGTCTTGTCTTGTACTTCATTGGTCGCAAAGGAGGAGAAAAACTTGTCAGGCGCCGATTTGGTGGAGAGAAGCTGGAACGAGCAATGGCTCTGTCAAAACGGTATGGAGTGTTGGCCGTTGCAATACCAGCGATCCTGCCTCCTCCCGCTCCATTCAAGATCTTTGTGCTGCTAGCGGGTGTTGCGCACGTTCCGATACTACAGTTCGTGTCTGCTATCGTAGCGGCACGTGGATTGCGATACTTTGGTGAAGGGTGGTTAGCTGTTCGATACGGGGACCAAGCCCTCACGCTGATAGAGACAAATAGCCGTATCCTGTCGTTCGGACTTGCGGGTGTGGTGATTATAGGAGTCCTCTCTTACTTACTGTGGAGCAGTCGCCGTCGAGCTTCTGGGCTCAAGGAGACCTAGAGAAAGAGGATGTTAACCTTGCACTGGTGCCTGAGTAATACTGATCAACCAGGAGTTTAACTTCAATGTCTCCAGAGATTTCCGTTGTAGTGCCGTTGTACAACGAAGCAGCAAACGTAGCAGAGTTGCACCGTCAGCTAACTGAGGCCCTGCGGAGTCATGGTTGTTCGTACGAGCTGATCCTGGTCGATGACGGGAGCACGGATGACACATTTCGTGAGTTGACGGTTTTACATGCTCAGGATACACACGTCTGTGTCGTGCGCCTAAGACGGAACTTCGGGCAGACGGCTGCGTTCGTGGCTGGCTTTAGTCGGGCGAGAGGTCAAGTAGTCATAACGTCTGACGGTGACCTACAAAATGACCCTAGAGATATTCCGGCACTTCTTGTCATGCTCGCGGATGGGAATGACATTGTCTGCGGTTGGCGGAAGGATCGGAAAGATCCATGGTTGACTCGACGCTTGCCCTCTATGTTGGCTAACTGGTTGATCTCAGCCACCACCGGTGTCAAGTTACATGACTACGGCTGCTCGCTTAAAGCATTTCGAGCTGAGGTTATCAAACCACTCAGGTTATACGGAGAAATGCATCGGTTCATTCCAGCCATTGCTAGTGAGCAAGGTGTTCAGATTGCCGAGATGGTAGTTCGGCACCGAGAGCGACGGGCAGGTGTGTCCAAGTACGGTCTTTCCAGAACGATTCGAGTCGTTTTTGATCTCGTTACTGTGAAGTTCCTCCTTAGCTACTCGACGCGTCCCTTGCAGATGTTTGGACCTGGCGGCCTCGTTTTGGGCGGCACGGGTGTTGGAATTATGGGATACCTTGGGTATGTCCGCTTGTTTAGCGGACAGGCAATCGGCGACCGTCCTCTCCTTTTGTTGGCAATTCTGCTGGTGTTTTCTGGGGTTCAACTCGTCACACTCGGCCTACTCGCCGAGTTGCAATCACGGACCTATCACGAATCTCAGGGAAAGCCGACCTATGTCGTGCGTGAAGTGCTCAAGAGCCGTGAGCTCGTTGATGAGGTTCGATTGTCGGTTGCACAGGATGGGGAGGAGGGTTAATGCTAACAATGAGTAACAGACCCTTGCGGGTGCTTCCTCATCGCAGGCCATCGGCGCATATTTTCGCTGAGACTTCGGGACTGCCTATTTACCTCTTTCTTAAGTTATTTGTCATTTTTAAATAGATTGATCAGTTTTCTCCGCGGATTGCTTCGAGATTGACGAGAACCCCTAGGAAGCGGCTGTCATTAGACCTGGAATTCTCTAGACGAGGTACGATACCTTCCGTCGTTTCGATTGCCAGAATAAAATTTTGGGCGCCGCTTGCGTGAACACCTTCAACTGGGAGTCGAAGGCTAACCGGCTCCCTGGCTTGAAGCTCGACTCTCTGGGTGGACCCATCAACCGTGACGGTGATCGTGTTCGAGACTGGGGAACGAAGTGTGACGTCGAGCGCTAACACTGGGGGGGCAGTACGAATCACGATGTCCGTTCGGGCCCGACCGGCAACCCAGATCCCCGGTTCTTCTGGACGCCATGCGTTTTCGTCTAAGTAATTAAGGCGTAGCGAAGGAGATTCGCCATATGGAACACGTGACCGCCGTTGGTTGAGTCTGACCGGGAGATCGTTCACCATCGTGAGTTCAACGGGTAGCATCCTGAACAGTCCCGATTGTGCGTTTTGCCAAGGACGTTTAGCTGCTACGAATGGGTCGACCAGAATCTGTGCCACAAAAAGTGTACCGCCTACCCACATGATTACACCCGGTAAAACCGATCGTGCTATCGGTATCAAAAAGAAGACTGCTGGATATATGCTTAAGAAATAGCGGTTTCCTGGTGGTCCCCCACCTCCGGACCAGGTATTTGGCAGTAACAGTAATAGGGCAGCTACGGTAATGATCACAGCTGTACCGATCAGGCCTTGGACTACGGTGAGTTCTCTCCATCGTCGTAATAGCCAGATGGCGATAACTAGAGCTGGAAAGTAATAAGGAAGCAAACCGAAATGCCGCCCGAAAAGAAAATAGACCATGTTGCGGCCGAGGTGTTGCCATCCTTCGAATGCTAGTTCGTCGGTGGCTACCGATATTCCGGTATTGTCGAACGTGGATTCAGTATCTTGGAATGGAAACCGATCGTAGAAGGTTTTTCGATCGCCTCCCTGGTAGTTGAATTCACCGGAAATAAGAGCGTTGGCACCAAATCCTGCTGCGACAACCAAACTAAACACGATGCCAATGCGCAGACTGCGTGGCACATTCTTTTGCCATAAAGGGAGGGCGAGCAGCGGCAGGATCAATGCGGCGTTGCTCGGTTTTGAGAAAGTGGCGAGACCAAGAAATAATGCTGCTACTATGTCTGAGTGCGATCCCAAAAGAAGCTTGCTAGGGACCGTTTCTTCTTGCTGTGGGCGAACCTCTTTGTACAACCAAAAAAAATACCCTATTCCAACTAGCGCCAGGTTGAATGTCTCAGGCATCATCCACACTGCAAATAGTGGTGTGATGGAAGCACTGAGAAATCCAGTTGTGGTCAAGAGCGCGGCCAACGATGACATTCGAGTCGCCGCGTAGAGATACAGGCAGCCGAAAAGAGCCGAAAGTAAAAGAACGTTCAGGAACAGCATGCCATTAAGACCAGCCAGTCGCACAAACGGAGCCGCGAGAAGCGGGTAGATAAATGATTTTCCGAAGAAGAGACGATTTTCGTCTTCACTACCTTGCTTCAGAAAGATTCCTTGCGGGCCGCTTTGATAGATAGACCAGAAGCGAGTTAGGTCACGTCGCTCAAAGGAGAGGTTGCCATCATAGGCGACACTCAAGGCCATCGTGACGTATGTGGCCTCATCGCCCTTTATTCCGTAGGTCGTTTGGATTGGATTAATAAAGACCGTGGCGGTGCCAAGGAACACAAACAAAAATAGAACGATGAGAAGGCCAGGATTGATCGGTCGCGGCAATGCCACGGGATACTATATACCTCATCATGGTTGAGTATTGGCAAGCGCCGACGGGCCATGTGAATATGTGATGCGACGTGAGCCGACAGCATTTCATGACCGGGTGTTTGATGTTGTTATCGTTGGTGGCGGTATTACAGGTGCGTGTTTAGCGCATGACGCGACGCTTCGCGGTCTATCCGTTGCATTGATTGAACGCGGTGATTTTGGTTCGGCGACATCTGCGGCATCATCTAAGCTTCTGCACGGTGGCATCCGCTACTTGCAACAGGGGCGCTTCGATAAGGTTAGAGAATCAGCTCGTGAACGGCATTGTTTTCAGGTGATCGCACCTCACTTGATGCACTGGGTGCCATTTCTCATTCCGACGCAACCAGGGCTGATCCGAGGACGGTGGCTCCTTCAGTGTGGAACGTGGTTTTATGAATGCCTCACGATGGGGAAGGAACGACGAGTAAATGACGAAGCTCAGCGGCATTTGTTCGCTAAGTACTACCCTCGTGCTGAGCTCGCCGGCTTGGTTCCGGAGCTTGGAGTTCGAGCTGATATAACCGGTGCGCAGGTGTTGTATGAGTCCCATCTGCACAGCACAGAACGGATGTCCCTGGCTTTTCTGAAAAGTGCGGTTGCGGGTGGCGCGGTAGTCGCGAATTACATGACTGCAGACAAGATGTTGCGGCGCCAAGGACGCGTGGAAGGTGTGACGGTGGCTGATGGGTTGAATGGGCAGCGTTTTGATCTTCTTGGGAAGATGGTGATCAATGCTGCTGGGCCGTGGCTCACCGATCTAAATGAGCGTTCGGAGCTTGGGCGTCTAACGGTGCCGATTAGTGGATTTTCGAAGGGCACACATATCGTTACCCGACAGATAGTCGATCGGTTTGCACTTGCCTTGCCTACGCGGCGGAAGGCGAACACTGTGCTTAATCGCGGTGGAAGGCACGTCTTTGTTATTCCGTGGAGAAATCACTCATTGATCGGTACGGGCGATCGACCATACATGGGTACATTGGATGATGTTCGACCGACTGAGGCAGACATTACTGACCTCTTGAGCGATGTGACTGAAGCACTTCCTGGTATTGGATTGACGCGGGCGGACGTATTTCATGCTTTCTCCGGTTTGTATCCGCTTACGGCCCGAGATCTCAGACCTGACGTCTATCAAGGTACCGGAGATTACCAGATTGTCGACCACAGCCGTGAAGGTATCCAGGGTGTCGTGTCCGTATTGGGGGCGAAGTATACAACGGCCCGCACGTTGGCAGAGCGAGCGACGAATCTTGTTTGCAAACGACTGGATCGTAATACGACACCGTGCCGAACCAGTTCGACCCCGTTGGTGGGAGGGGAGATCGACGACTTGACAGAATTTACTCAGGATGCGGTAGAGCGATATGCCGCGACTATGAAGAGGTGTACGGTTGAGCATCTTGTGCGCCACTACGGAACCGAAATTGATTCAGTGTTGGCTATTGCGTCGTCGGAAAGACAAGAGAGGTCACTGTTAAGTCAATTGACATCTACCCGTGAGTCAATTGGTGCCGAGGTTAGGTTTGCGGTCGAGGAGGAGATGGCCGTGACATTGTCGGATGTCGTATTTCGTCGAACAGGTCTCGGGACGGTTGGCGATCCCGGTGAGAGTGCTCTCTGCTGTTGTGCAGAGATTATGAAGATGTGTCTCGGATGGAGCGATGAGCACACGGCAGAGGAGATACAACGCACTCAGGCGTTATTTAGAAGAGTGAATAAACCCTGATGGATTCGCTACGAGTGTTGGTAATTGCCCCGACGCCGTTTTTCGGGGATCGCGGTTGTCATGTTCGAATCTACGAGGAGATCCGTGCCCTTGCCGCGCTTGGTATCCAGTCTTCGGTTGTTACCTATCCGACCGGTCGTGATCTTCCTGATATCAAGACAGTTCGGGCGCGTGGCTTCCCGGGTATTAAGGCTGGACCGCTTGGTTTCAGTGCCGGCCGACCAATTTTGGATCTCGCTGTGTTGCTGAAAAGCCAGCGTGAAGTTACACGTTTTCGTCCTCATTTATTGCACGCTCACCTTCATGAGGGTATTGCCATTGGAGTTGCGCTACGGGCTTTTTACCGGCTTCCGCTCATCGCTGATTTACAGGGTAGTCTTACGGCTGAATTGGTCGACCAAGGGGTGGTTGCGGAGCGTGGAATGGTCACTCGGTTGATCAGTGGGGTCGAGCAGTGGTTAGTTCGACGTCCAACGCGGCTTCTGAGTAGTTCCACTCATGGAGTGTCTTTGTTGACTGCGCAGGGTGCCGAACCCAAACGCGTAACCTCTTTACCGGATGGCGTTGACGTGGATGTGTTTCAACCTGGGGTTCCTGACATTACGCTGTTGAAACAACTGGGGCTTGAGGGAAAACGGATCATTGTATTTTTGGGAGTTTTGACCGATTACCAAGGAGTTGATGTCTTGTTCGATGTGGCTACAATTCTGTGTCGCACCCATCCGGACGCACACTTTCTTGTTCTCGGATATCCAAATGAAGCGAAGTATCGGGCGGAAGCGCGAGACCGCGGTCTTGATGGCATGATGACGTTCCCTGGCCGTGTGCCGTATGCCGAGGCGTCTAGGTGGATCTGTTTAGGCGAGGTTGCAGTATCACCAAAACGTTCTCTGACCGAAGCCAATGGCAAGTTGTTAAATTACATGGCCTGTGGGCGACCAGTGGTAGCGTCCGATACCCCGGTCAACCGAGAACTGTTGGGACACGCTGGAATATTTGCGCCGGTTGACGACGCAGAGATTTTTGCTACACGGATCATGGAGCTGTTGTTCGATCCGGCTCACGCCAAAGCTGTCGGTGTCGTGTTGCAGGACCGGGCTAAAAAAGAATTCGCTTGGCCAGTTTTGGCACGACGCCTTGAGGCTGTTTATAGGGAGGCCGTTGCAGAAAACCATCAGAGTTAAGAGGCCGTTAGTCGGTCGTGTGTTTCTAGAAATGGTGCCGGGCTGTTGATTTATGATTCTTGCTCAAGGCGTAGGATTAATTAGATTGACGAAGATGACAATAGGGCGATGTTTGGCCGTAGGAGGGACCATGCTGTTAGCAGCAGTCGTCTTTGCGGCAACCAACCGAGGTAATGACTTTTCTGATTATGTTCCATCTATTGAACGTTTCTACACTCGCTGGATACCGCCGGCACCCACTGAAGTTGACGACAAGATCGCTCCGCTAGAGATTGAGGCTCTCGCCACATTAAGTCAGATGATCAGTGGGCGGTTGGTGTGGTCATCAAATCGTGCCGGGAATCACGATCTCTATCTTGCTGAGTTGTCTACTGGGTCGGTTCGACGTCTTACCGACCATCCTCATGTGGATTATTTCTCGAGATTTTCTCCCGACGGAAATCAGATTTCGTTTCTTCGGAGTCGGCGTCCATGGGTTTCATTCCGAGAGCAAAATGAATGGGATCTGTATCTCATGAACGCCGATGGAACGAATGAACGACGCCTTGTTGAGCACGCATATCATCCAATGTGGGATCCGAGTGGTTCAGGTTTTGTTTTTCTTCGTGAGAACAAGATCTTCTACTTTGATCTTGCTTCTGGTCGTGAGTGGTTAATTCAAGATGGCGGGACGCCTCCTTTAGAGGGCAGACTTAACGACCCCGAGCTTTCGTCAGATGGAAGGATAGCGGTTACGGTTAGGCGTGACGCACAGCTCGTAGGTGTTCTCGACACAGCGAGAACGGGTTGGGTGTCGGTATCGACCTCGCAATCCTGTCACATTACATGGATGCCTGGTGAAGATCGTGTCCTGTGGATTGAGGGTCAGGGACATGGCGGAACCCGTGTCATGCATGGTCGGCCAGGCGTGGTGGGCGGTGAGGTCTTAATAGATCTTCCAGGTGAGTATAGTCATGAGTATTTTCCGAGAGTAACCGCTGATAGGGAATGGCTTGTTTGGGGTGCGACCGCGTCGGGGCATGAACATGATCGTGCGGATTACGAGATTTTTGTGTGGCGTTTTGGAACACCATGGACATCGGCCGTTCGTATTACGCACTCCACGGCGAATGATCAGTGGCCCGATTTATTTATCGATGCTTCTCCGTAACCTGTTCCACAGGTGAGCAAGTGATATTCAAGGCAACATCGATGCCGATTGACACTCAAAACCTGAACCGAAGGCCGCCTCCGGCCTGCGTGCCGCCGACTTCGAGGGGCACCTGATCGTCCGTGATAGGAACATTGATGGTGCCAGTGGAAAATCTGGCGAACCCGCCGATTCCTATCATCCGTGTCAGCATATAGGTAATATCGGTTCCTACGTGTGCACCCCAGCCGGTACTCGCGTGCTCTCTCTTTCCCACATTCACTAGAACTTCTGAAAACGGCACCCCGACCTCGTTTACGGAGATATTGGATAGAGTTTCTCGTGTGACGTTAAAGAAAGAGGGTCCAGCAGAAATGGTGACATCGAGGTGTTCACTGCCGGGAACAGAAAAACGCCAAGCGGTATGGAGATGAGTGGCTCTCTCTCTTTGTTCAAAGGCAACGCTCTGTGGTCCGACGGTGCGTGCACTGTCAAATAGTAGCGGGTGTGGAACCGATCCAATCAGCGATGCACTATCCGACGTATTAAGCGATGTGAACGATATCCCCAAGGAGAGAGCTCGCCACAGCTGAACGTGGCCGCCGGCGTCGAAAATAGCCCCACCTTCGATTCGATGATCTGTTTGGAAGCGTCCTGTTTCCCCGTAAGTTGAAAAAGCGAGATCTGCCTGAAATTCCTGCAGACTATTTTGGATTCCACCATTAACGTGTAGAGAGAATCGCCCAGTTAGATCGAGCTGCGCTTGGGCAGAATCACAAATTAACAGTGCGAAGATGAAGCTTGCCACTAGTACTTGACAGAAATGACGCACGTGCCACCCTTCTTCCTACGGTCTTTTAATGTGTTATTGGCGAGACAGTATACTGTCAGGCGATCGTTCAAGGCAGGGTTTGTTTATGAGTAGCTCATCTTCTCTTGATTCGGAGTGGCTCTGTCTTCGTAATAATCCAAACATGGTGATCGTGCGTCAATGGCTCGAATTGACGTGACAGTGCCCGCTGGTGCTGAGTTTTGTTGGGTGTGTTAGAAAACGCTTCAAGGTGTAAGCGTCCGATACTTTGGGATCGTGGCCAGTGACGGTTCAGACGCAATAAGTTGTGGTGATCAAGTCAATCTGATCGCTTACTGGTCACGGTTGGTCGCATTACGTATAAGAGGGCGCCGGTGCCCAGGCTGTACTCAACCAATTGTGAAACGGCGTGCGCCAAGATACCTGACATGATCGCGTGTTCCGTGGAAAAACCGAGCTGGGAAAAGCTCAGGGCCCAAGCTGCTTCAAATGTTCCGAAACCGGCGATCCCGTGGATGGGTAGAGCAGCCGCCAGTTCAGCGCCAACGACACCAAGAAAAATACGAAAAACTCCAGTTTCTCCAACGGTATATCCCAATGGAGTCATTATGGCGAGCACTAGAAAACAGTAGCCACCGAATTTGCAGAGGCGAATAACCATCGACAGTAAGAGTACTGGTCCGATGATACGTTGGTTATAAGCTTCTCGTAGAGCTCTCACCGTTCGTTCTGCGAGTTGCGCGAGTTGTGCTCTCCATGCGACAGGATGGTCAAGTCCAATCCAGTTCGCAAGCCAGGTTCCTACTGGGGCAGCCGCCCACATAACAATGAATGCGCCCACCGCCAAACTAATTGCAACAGCTACGAGTACAGGTAACGAGAAATCGGCCACACCGCCGACTATCAGCACGGCCAGAAGCAAGAGAGGTGTGAGCGCGACCACATCAAATAGAACGGCTAAGAATAAGCTGGCGAGAGCGTCCTCAGTGGGACGGTTGGCACGCTTCGTAATTAAGTAGACGTATGACAGTTCTCCAAGGCGGGCAGGCAGAAGGTCTACAAATAGGTTGCGGGCCATGACAATGGCTGTCAAGAAGTGTATTGGAACCGTTCGGTTCAACAGAATCCAGAAGCGGAGTGCGCGCGCAATTACGCCTGCAAAGAGGAGTGTGACGAACATCCACAGATGACGCGGTGTCATTGACCATGCGGTTTTAAGGAGTTCCGATATGTCGATTTGAGAGAGGAGATACCAAAAGATTCCCCCGGTCACTGTGAAAGAGATAAGCCAAGGGCGCCAGCGCCACATCGAATTAGCTCGACGTAGGCGGAGGTTGACGAACACGTTTTACGACAGCCGGCGATCCAACAGCCACAGCGAAGTCTTCGAGATCATTGGTAACAACTGAGTTGGCACCAATGACAACGTCGTGTCCAATACACACACCATCGAGAATCGAGACTCCCGTGCCTATCCAGCCACTTGATCCCACCGTAATTCCAGTAGAAGGTCGATCCTGACTGACGATAGCGGAGTCGGTGCTTGTCATGTCGTGATCGCCACCGACGAGGTAAGTATAGGCGGCGATCAATGTGTTCGTACCGCATCGAACATGGCTGGCAGAAAACAACATGCAGAATGCTCCGATGTTGACGCCGTCGTCTAGCACGATATCACCGTCCTTGGTGTTAATGCTGGTCTGACGTCCTATGAAAACATCGCTACCGATTGTAATACCAATGTTTGACGACCCTTTAGCATCTAGAACGCAGCCGTCATCGATTACTACGTTGTTGCCAATCTTGATCTTGTGAGGATGTCTCAGCGTTACATTAGACCCGAAGAACACGTTGCGACCGCACTCTCCTAGTAACAATGGGTACAGTCTTGAACGTAGAAACAATCCCAGAGCGCCAGGTAATGGGCTGGCAAGGGTAATGATGAGCTCGTATTTGATCAGTGCCCACAAACCGAGCTGACCAACCGCGAGGTCTTGATACTTCCGTCGTTTGCTTTTGGAGGTATCGAAGACTTCACGCGGGACGTTATCGATCTTCCGCGTCACTCGTTTCGATTATAGCACTCGCTTGGCGCCGTAATGTGAGCATTGAGGAGTCTAGCGCAGACGGAAGGACCGCTATTAGCATGGCAAGGTCCGAGACGAGCATGATTGCGAGAGCATTGGAACTCGAAACGCCAACCAAGCCTGCTAAAAATACGAAGGACGCCTCCTGGACGCCGAATCCCCCGATTGAAATCGGAAGACGTGCCGAAGCCCACGCAAGGGGTACAGTAGCTATAAAGATATACAACGGCAAAGAGATCCCGAGACCTACTGCGACAACATACGCGATTACGGCGGATAAAAGACTTTCACCGACCGATAGAACGTAGAAGAGCGTCAGAAGACCTGGCTGGTGTCGGTATCGTCCGTACGCTTCAGCGGCTTTGCGTAGTCGAGACGGGGAATTCGATTGTTTAGAGGCGGCCCAGCGGTCGGCGATGTGAAGTGACGCGGTGAATAAGGCTGTTGCAGCGAGGAACCCCACAATTAGCCATAGTGTGAGCGACTGCACTTCGAATTGAGTGACAGTGGTTGCCAAGAGAAGGCAGCTCAGCAAAGCAACCGACCCCATAGCGATTACCCCGAGTCCCCGCTCTACGAGAATTGATGCTGTAACCTCGAGCATCTCGACATGACGGAGCGCTAGTATTCGAACTGCGTCCGCTCCGACCGTGACGGGTAGAATCAGGCCGTAGAGTGATGACGCTAGATAGCAGCGCACGGCCATCCAAAAACTCACTGCGAGATCACGGGATCGCAGGAGAAGCCACCATTTGTATGCCATGATGAACCGGTCGCATAGGCTCAGGAGCACGGCAGTTACCAGAGATAAGAGACCAATACCTCCGATGAGTGACGCGACTTCTCTAGGATCAGCGATTACGAAGACGAGAGCTGTTAGGAGTCCAACCGTGACGGTCAGTCTGAGAATTATCGAGCCACCCGACATATTGAGATCGACCTAAATGGCCGGTGCCTCTTGTCCTTCGATGTACCGCCGGTGCCAGAGAGAGAGGTTGATTAAAGCCCAGAGAACATGGTTGTGATTTTTGATGCGACGCTGGTGCTCGTCGATGAGTGTATTGACGTAAGGGAGCTGCATGTGTTCTTGCAGAAGCGGCGAGTTGTTAAGTAACGTCACCATGTAGTCGTGGAGTTCCCCACGCAACCACGTCTTGAGCGGTAGGCTGTAACCCTGCTTTCCCCGCTGAAGAATAAACTCTGGAAGTACGCCTTGCATGGCCTTTCGATAAATGGCTTTCGTTCTAAATCCTGGAAATCTTGTATCTGATGGGATTCGAGCAGCGAATTCAACAAGCCGGTGGTCCAGAAATGGCACCCGTACTTCCAGGCTATTTGCCATCGACATTTTGTCGACCTTCATTAGCACCGAGTCTGGCATTGTCAGGCGGAGGTCGACGTAGCACTCTCTTGACAGTCGGTCAATTGGGCCAGCCGCCTGCGCGTATCGGCGGACAGGTTCAAATGGATCATGTTGAATATGGTTGAGGAAAGTGTCCGTAAAGAGTCTGGCATCTTGCGCCGCCGTGGAGAAGTATTGCCATCGCATGTGTCCGCCCTCAAGTGGAAGAGCTGCACCTTCTACGAATCGTTTGAGGAGATTGACTGCTCCCTTCTTTTGTGGCTGGTCGGGTAGCCACCCTACGGCAGGCTCAATCAAGTGTCGCCGGAGAAGGCTAGGTAGCCACGAATAGATGCGGCGCTCGACTTTCGAGGCAATAAAACGGTCATAGCCCACAAAGACTTCGTCGCCACCTTCACCTGATAGGCATACCGTGACGTGCTCGCGCGCGGCGCGCGTAAGCACCTGGAACGGCAGCGACGAAAGATCGGTCATCGGTTCGTCGAGGTGCCAGACGGCATCCTCGATTGCTTGTGGGCTAATCGAGTCGATTAAAATTTCGTGATGATCAGTGCCGTAGTATTTCGCCGCACGTCGAGCGTGTTCCCACTCGCTGAAGGTGTCGTCCCGATAGCCGATCGTAAATGTTGGCAGCACCTGATCCGTGGCTTCACGGGCAAACGCAAGCACTGCTGTCGAATCTAAACCCCCAGATAGGAAGACTCCTAGGGGAACATCTGACATGAGTCTTTGTTCAACTGCACGACCCAAGAGGTCTCGAACTGTGCGAATACACTCGTCTTCTGACAGTTCCTCCGGGGTAAATTGCACGTCCCAGTATGGGCGGACGTCCAATGTCCCGTTGCGTAGAGTCAGACAGTGTCCCGCTGGGAGTTTGTGAATACCACGAAACATTGTGGCAGGCGCAGGAACGAACTCGTATCCAATGTAATGGTAAAGTGATTGGAGGTCGACTTCGGCTGTCACCATATTGGAAGCCAGCAACCCCTTAATTTCTGAGCTAAATACCAGTCGGGTGCCGTCCCAGCTATAGTAGAGAGGTTTAATCCCTAGCCGGTCTCGCGCCAGCATCAGTGTTTGGGATGTACTATCCCAGAGAGCGAATCCAAACTGTCCGTCCAGCCAGTCAACGCATTGTTCCCCGTGTTCTTCCCACTCGTGGACGATGACTTCCGTATCGCACCGAGTACGAAACTGGTGTCCGGTCTTACCTAGCTCCTGCCGACGAATGGCGTGGTTATAGATTTCACCATTGAAAGCTACCCATACCGTGTTGTCCTCGTTTGACATTGGCTGGCGACCGCCTTGGAGGTCAATGATCTTTAGTCTCCGGGTCCCCAAACCAACTCGTCCACCATCATAGGTGCCGGACTCGTCAGGTCCTCGATGCACGATTGATTTGAGCATCCGGGAAATCACGGCTGGATCCACCCTGCTCTCGGGCCGGCTGTCGACTACTCCAACAATGCCACACATAAGGATCTAATTTTTCGAAGGTGAAAACTAAGCGTGAACAGAATACCAATACTGCGCCACATTCTCGGCACGTCCGCTAACAGTTGGCGCGTTGGTGTTCCGTAAGTAATTCTTCGTTTCTACCTTTCCTGTTTTCCTAAAGATAGCCATGTTGACGATACCAGTTAGCAGTCGCTGCCAGACCAGTAGGCAGATCAATTTTGGGTTCGTACCCGAGCCCTAGCCGAGCTTTCTCGATGCTGAAGGCCCGGTTTTGGCGGAACCAATCAGCTCGCCGGCGAAATAATGGAGGCTCGATACCGAACGGTTGACAGACAGCTTCACATGCGGTGGCGGCTAACCATAGTGGCTGAAACGGGAGGTGGATGATGCGCACCGCTCGTCCCAGACTTGTACCGACGGCTTGTACGAGATCATTGAGTGAATAGTATTGCGCGTCGCCGATAAGATAGATGTTCCCTGTTCCTGGTTTTGCGGCAGCCAGTTCAAACGCATCCACGAGGTTGTCGATGTACAGTGGGTGATACAGCGTTTCACCATCACCAAACATTAAGAAGTGACCCCGTTTGGCAGCTCGGAACAGAAACAGAAAACGCGCTGGGTCACCTGGCCCAAAGATTGCCATAGGCCGCAAAGTCGTAGCCGGTAAGCCCCGTGCGACGAGTGCTGCTATTTCTTGTTCGCCCTCGTATTTCGTTTGCTGGTAATAGTCCTCTGGGCGAATCGGGGAGTTCTCGTTTCCCGGAAAAGTCTTGATGTCGCCATGTACTCCTTGCGTCGAACAGTAAACAAAGGAAGATACATTGTGACGTAAGGCTGCTTCGCCTACGATGCGGGTGCCGATTGCATTGACCTCGTGGTAGGTGCTATCAGGGAGATTGACTTGCCGGAACACTGCAGCAATATGGAACACTTGTTCGACATTGGATGTCAGACGATTAACGACGTCTTCATCTGTCACACTGCCAATTTCGATCTTCGCACCTGCATCACGGAGTTCATTAGCGAAGAGCCCCGGTGAGCTATCAAGCACACGCACAGTATGACCGCGGGCGAGGAGGCGCCGAACCAGATGGCTTCCGGTAAATCCGGTACCGCCAGTAACCAGCGTCAGCATGAGTAATTGTAGATGTCTACGTGTCCAGGTAGTTGAATCCCTGTCACGCGACAGATGATTTCGTGCCTAAGCAGAAGCGCCCTTGGTGCCGAGATACGTTTAACGTTGAGCACAGAAGGTGTCTCAGAAGAAGAGTCTCAGTCCTCCGCTGAGTTGAGGACCTCCGACGTCAATAGATATCGCGGAGCTCTCATCTAAGAGTTCCACTGATCCACTGGCAAAACGAAATATTCCGGTGACACCGAACTGGCTGGTAAGCAGATATGTGCCATCAAAACCGAAATGTCCTCCGAAACCTGCCTGCGTGACTGACGTTGGCACCGTCGATTGAACGTCCACCGTATTAAAGAGAGGAGCACCAGTTTCGGGCCCTAGTTGGAGGTCTCCGACGATGTCCTGATTTAATCGAAATAATGTGGGCCCCCCAAAGACCGATACCCGTATACGCTCTGACAAAGGTATTACGTACACCATTGACAAATGGATTCCGAGCTGGCGGTGTTGGAAGCTGGCGCCCTCAAAGGTGACGGTTCGAGGTCGACCAATAAATAGGGGATTGGGTACGGTTCCCTGTCCACTAATGTTGTCTTGGCTTTCAAAGAGCGAAACACCAACACTGAATGCTAGTTTTCGCCAGACCCGAATACCTGCCGACACATCAAGAATCGCACCATTGCTCGATGGGTAGTCGGTTTCGAATTCCGCAAGCTCGCCATATTTCTCAACGGACTTGGTGGATTTGAATGCTTGGTTGCTTGATTGGGTTCCTCCTCCAATTGTGACGAAACCAGTTCCGTCCCAGTCAGAGGTTTGAGCGTGGGCGTTCGCGAGGCTCAAGACCAGGATGCTACTGATAATGGCTAGGAAGCATCGTGTCGCTTGAGTTCCGTTTTGTGTCATATGGTCACTATGGAAATGCGCAGGTGAGTGCCAGACGTTGAACGGTGAGCCGGCGCGATCCTAGCACAGTCGGGCTTCGTTCGCCTTTTTCTGAACCTTTCGCTATCATGGCGCGTCAGTGGTCATCTAATGTTTTTTCCGAACGCAGGACTATCTAGGTGCTATAAACAGTTGTGTAATGTATTGAGACGCTTGGGAATCTTGTTAGTCGTCGTATTGCCTCTGGCGTGCGAAAATTCAAGTCCGACTGCGCCGACAGCGCAAACGGCGAGTGGTGTTCTGGGTGGCGGGGGAGCCAATCTCACAGCCGCCATGGTTTCGCCAACCGCCGCTGCGGATGGTTCGACGCTGAAGGTGTCTCCGCCAGTCCCGCAGAGTCCCATTGCTAATGGTGAGGTGGACACCTTAACGCCCCGCCTAACCGTCGCGAATGCGGAAGCTCCTTTTGTGTCAGGTGTGCTCTTTCCTCACCAGTTTGAGGTTTATCGAGTTGACGGTGGCATCGGTGGGACTTTGGTTGATTTTGGAACGGTATCCCAGGGAAGCGGTGTCACATCGTATGAGGTGCAAACGCCGCTGGTCGACGACACGTCTTACCAATGGCGGGCTCGTGCAGTTTTTCAAGACACTCATGGGCCATGGTCGGCGTTGGAAGATTTTCGTACCAATGTGCCCCTTGAAATTTTTGCACCCGTGTTACTTCAGCCAGTTCGGGGCGATGTCGTCGAGAAACTTCGGCCGGTCCTTGAGATTCAGAACCCGGAGATCGTCGGTGAACTGGGTACTGTATTCATTGAGTTCCAAGTTGCTACCGACCAGGAATTTCGCAATATCGTTTCTATCATGTCTCAGGAGATGGGAACGCATCCGATAATTCACTGTTCGCACGAGTGCCAGAGTGTCTCGAGCGCCCTAAGCCGCGAAGAGAAAACGAGTGCCACGCCAAGCGTTGATCTTGAAGCGGGAGCTGCTTACTTCTGGCGCGCGCGAGGAACCAACGGATCGATCAGCACTTTTCCGGCGGCTGCGTTTCGGGTGGCAGAGACTTCTGAAATAACGGGAGAGTTTTCAGCGTTTGATTATTTTAGTGTCTCGTCTGATGCGTCGTCGAGCGATAGCGACGATGAATCGAGTGATGATGAGAACGATTCAAGCAGTGATGACAGTGACGAGTCGAGCAGCGGGACGGATGCTGATGAGATCGACTTATCTGAGGTTACATTTCTCCATACGAATGTCAGTAGTTGGGCGCAGACCTCAACGATTACTTCGGTCACTGTAGGAGCACCGCCAATCTGTATTAGGCACACCAAGGCAGGGAAGTGGCCGACGATCTATACGGGTGGCGGCGTTGCCGTGGAAGGGAACCCGTGGGTCTTTGCGAAAATTGGAGGGAAGTGGTATGCGGCGACGTGGGAGTGGGTGCGCCCAGGACAGACATGTAAAGAGCGTGGCGCCGGCGATTTTAGGACTCACGTAAACGGTGCGGCGCCGTTGACGAGTTGGACGCCCAAGTCGGGCGAGCGAGTAGGATTCATGATGAGTACTCCTGCCCGGCTCGGAGCCCAGGGCCCTAAACGGGAGCGGTCGAACGTGGTCGTTGTGACCTGGCCGTGACGTGGCCCGAATAGCTGTCGTTACGTCTCATCCTCCGCTATCCCGCGGTGGTCATCTTGTCATTGCGGAAGCATTGACTGCGGTTCTCCGCGATGCCGGGCACGATGCGGGACTTATCCTGACGCCTCAGAATCGGTTTGGGAGGCAAGGGGGTGCCTATCTTGCCAATTGGTTGACTGATGCCGGGCAGGCTCATGATGGGCGTCCCGTCGATCAGGTAATCAGCTTCCGCTTTCCAAGTTATGCCGTGCGGCATAAGGTTCACGTTTGCTGGTTGAATCACCGAATGCGTGAGTACTATGATCAGTGGTCACGATTTAGTCGTTCATTATCACAACGTGCGCGTGTTAAAGAGAGAGTACGCCGTCGTCTGATCCACTCTGTCGATCATTATCTGCTCACGCGTAACGTAACACGGTTGTTTGCCCAGTCACGCACTATTCAGGCCCGTCTGAGCCGCTGGGGAGGCATCCGGTCGACAGTACTTCATCCGCCACCGCCACCACGCCAGTATCGGTGTGATGAGTACGGAGACAGTATCCTCGTGGTGTCACGATTGACACCGTTGAAACGAGTGGACCTTGTCGTTGACGCGTTATGCGAACCAGTGGCAGCTGGGGTCCACTGTGTCATTGTAGGAGATGGGGATGCGTTTTCTGCACTTCGCCAGCGTGTGCGTGAGAACGGTCTTGAGGAAAGGGTGACGTTCCTGGGTGATGTGGATGAATCGAAATTAGTTGGGGAGTTGGCACGCTGTCGTGCGGTGTGCTTTCCAGCGCACCAAGAAGACTACGGCCTCGTGACAGTCGAGGCCTTTGCTTCGGCGAAGGCAGTGATCACATGTGATGACAGTGGTGGGCCTACTGAACTTGTCCATGACGGTGTAAACGGGTTCGTCACAGCACCCAATCCACAGTCACTTGCGGCGGCCCTTGCGATGCTTAGTGAGCAGCCTGACCTTGCTGAGCGATTGGGTCAGCAGGCTCTGAGAGCAGTGTCAGAGATCACTTGGGAGAATACTGTTAAGCAATTGCTTCTCGTGTAGACTCCATAACTTAATTGAATCCATGGCCTATCGTAGTAATTTGGAGGCACGGTTGGCACGTAGGGTGACTAAGGCTATCTCTGTCTTTGATTTGATCGAGGACGGTGACAGGGTCATGGTTGGATTATCCGGGGGTAAGGACAGTTGGGCTTTGATGCAGGTCTTGGATGTGCTGCGTCGCAGGGCCCCAATTGATTTCACACTCATTGCGGTCAACGTCGACTCAGGCTATGTTGACTACAAGCACGATACGATCGCCCGGGTTTGCGACGAGCGAGGCTGGGAGTATCGAATTGAGCACACAGCGATCGGTCAGATTATGGATGACGTGCTTGAATCCGATGCAACTCCATGCTCGTTATGTGCTCGGTTACGGCGCGGAGTGCTCTATCGTATTGCGGCCGATGTCGGTGCGACGAAAATAGCGCTTGGCCATCATAGCGATGATTTTATTGAGACACTTCTCCTGAATCTCTTTTTTACAGGGAGTTTAAAGGCGATGCCCGCAAGGCTCGTCTCCGATGATAGGCGGCACGTGGTGATTCGTCCATTGGTTTATGTTGGCGAAGACGAGGCGAGAGCGTACACGAGAGAGTGTAAACTCCCGGTCATTGGTTGTTGTTGTCCCGTCTGCGGTGACCTTAGTCTGAAACGTCAACGGATTAAGGGTTTGTTGCTTGATCTCGATCGTGAGCATCCGGGAATCAAGAATTCGATGCTCAAAGCAATCGGTAACGTCGCTCCTCGTCACCTACTCGATACTCGGCTTAATCCGGTTGCTGAACTTCACGCCCGTATCCCAGATGAGCCTAAGCTCGCCACATTGTGACCCGATGGTCACGTAAATCAAGCTCTACGTATCATGCGAGTTGTTCTCCAACGCGTCAGCTCAGCGAATGTGACTGTTGAGGGTCGTCAGAGTGGACGTATCGATAGTGGGCTACTTGCTCTGGTCGGTGTTGGGCGTGATGATGACCGGTCAGACGTTTCGTATGTTGCTGATAAGATACGAGACCTTCGTTTATTTAACGATGCCAACGGAAGGATGAACCGGTCATTACTAGATGTCGGTGGTGCGGTTCTTTTGGTATCACAGTTCACACTATATGGGGATTGTCGGAAGGGACGGCGACCGTCATTTGAAGAGGCGGCGGGACCCACGGAAGCCCGTGCACTGTATGACGAACTGACAGGAATGTTGCGTTCAAATGGTCTCATTGTGCAGACAGGAGAATTTCGAGAGATGATGCGCGTTGAACTTGTCAACGATGGTCCGGTGACCTTGTTTCTCGATAGTAGGCCAGCCCAAAAGTCCTAATAGATGCGGCCCCACTTGCTGGTGATGTTGGCGGTAATTGGTGAGGCTACGCTTGTTGTTATTGCGGTGGTCTGGGCGAGGCTGCGTGATATATCCATCCTCTCCGGGTCAGTTGTCTTAGGTGTCACAGTTGGTTTGTTCGCCGCCTCGGTACTTGGTTTGGCTAATTGGTATCTCCTGTGCCGTGCTCCGGATGTCGCTGGTATTGTGGCGATTCGACGGCTATACCAAAGGAGTTTAAAGCCAGTATTTGGAAGGATTAGCAGACGGGACGTGATGATTATTAGTGTTGCGGCGGGTGTAGGTGAGGAGCTGTTATTTCGAGGCGTTTTACAACCCGAATGGGGACTTGTGCCTGCCAGCCTTATCTTCGGTGTTCTTCATATGGGTGGGAGTGGAACACTGGTTTTTGGGTTTTGGGTTTCGATTATGGGCGGTGCACTGGGAAGCCTAGCCACTTGGACTGACGGCCTTCTAGCCCCTATCATCGCTCACACCGCCTATGATGCAGCGGCGTTGACATATATTCGGTGGGATTTTCGTCGCGTGGAATCGTGATTCTTCGAGGAGCAGTAACTTGATGTCATATCGCTGGTGGGTGTGTCTATTACAGATCATCATCACGCCGGTTATAGGCTTCGGTCAGCAACGGCCATTGGTCACAGAAGACCCAGAGTCTGTAGGTAGTGGGTTGGTTTTACTTGAAGGGGGCTTTGACTATTTCCGAGACCAGCCATATCCGGTGTCAGGATTGTATGGACACCGACTGCGTTATCCGACTCTGGGCATCAGTATCGGTGTTAGTTCGATAGCCGAGGTTCAAATTGATGGGATTTCGTATCAGAGTCTCAAAATAGTAGATCGCGGACCGGCACCGCTGTCCTCGCTCGTTAATGTTACGGGCGATAGCGCGTCAGATATGTCTGATCTCGTCATTGGTGCGAAGGTACGACTACTGGCGGAGACGGACGGACGACCCTCGTTCGCACTTCGCTTTGCGACGAAACTGCCGAATGCTGGTAATGAGAGTGGGTTAGGTCTGGACACGTTCGATTTCCACAATACGCTGCTGGCGGCTAAGACGATTCGGTCGGTTCGCGTTGTTGGTAATGTTGGACTTGGAATACTGAGTGATCCGACGCGGGGTGATCGACAAAATGACGTCGTTTTGTATGGAATGTCCGTAGCACGGGCGATGACAGAGGCGATTCAGGTTGTGGCCGAGATTAACGGATGGGCGAATACCAGACGAGGTAGTGCCCCTCCAGGGACTGACAGCTCGCGATTTATTCGCGTAGGTGCTCGTTACACCCGTGGTTCGGTGCGTTTTGATGGAGCTCTCATCCGTGGGGTAACTCCTCGTGATGCGAAGATTGGGGCGACTGCAGGTTTTACGTGGGTATTTCGCGGGATGGAGGTCCCGTGACCCGCTTGAGAACAACCGACGATGACCAGGAGTTTTTATCTGGTTCCTATGACTAAACTTACCGCGTTATGACACTGACTTTCGTCAAGGCTCACGCATATGGGAATGATTTTTTATTTATCAAGCAGCAGCTCGCATCAAATGAGCAGCTGAGCCGGTTGAGCCAGGTAGTCTGTGATCGACATCTTGGCCTTGGGGCGGATGGCGTTGTTTTCTATCGGCAGACGGCCGATGGGGCAGTAATGAAGCTTTTCAACGCCGACGGTTCAGCTGCTGAAGTATCTGGAAACGGTGTGCGATGTCTTGGGGCCATTCTTGTCGACGCTTTTGACCCAGAGAAATCAGGGAGGAGACAAGCGGATGAAATCCTGATCGAAACGGATGGTGGTACTAAGAGGCTCACGCTGCTTGAGACTGATCCTCCCCGGTACACTTTTAGAACTTACATGGGTGAGCCGAGCGGACTTGAACGGCGGGTGTTGGATCTTGAAAGAGAGTCAGTCGACGTTGTTACTCTTTCGATTGGGAACCCACAGTGCGTCGTTTTAACGAGCGTGCTTGACCCAGATCGATTTGCTCGACTCGGACCGTTACTGGCGACTCACAAGGCATTTCCGCACGGGACCAATGTGGAATTTGTAAACCTCGAAAGCCCTGATCGGGCTCGTATTCTTATTTGGGAGCGGGGAGTTGGGCCAACCCAGTCTTCTGGCACCGGATCCTGTGCAGCGGGGGTTGCGGCGGCTGCGTTTGGTGGGGCTTTACGGACCCTTGAAGTGGTCTCACCCGGTGGCTGCCAGCTTGTTGACTGGGCGTCTGACGGTGTCTATCTGACTGGGTGGGCCGAGATAACTGCTCGGGGTGAGTGGGTCAATCTTCCTGATGCGTAATTCGGGTGCCCGATTGCACTAGTGTCTCCGTGCTGCTAGAACGGGTTTGTAATCTGTCGCTACTACGTGCAGGCTAGAAGTTAGATACCTGTAGTACGATCACGTAAGTGGTGAAAGGTTTAAAGGTTGGACTAGACGAGTGTTCGTAGGACATCTCAGTCGAATTGCGAGCACATGCGTAATGCTTAGCAGTTTTAGAAGGAAGCTGAAGAGATCACTTAAGGCAGTAGCGAATGGCTGTATACGGTTTTCTGCGGGCACGTCACAGCCCAAGGTCTGATGTCAAAAATTCTTTACTTTGATTGTTTCTCTGGAGCCTCTGGAGACATGATTCTTGGGGCCTTACTCGATGCTGGTCTTCCACTCGACGAACTCCGGTCTGCCTTGGGAAGTCTTGCCTTGGGTGATGTAACTCTTGAGACTGAGCGTGTGGACAGGTCTGGGATTGGTGCGACCAAGTTTAGAGTTGGTATAAGTAGTCACGATCATAAGCACGGCACGGATCACCATCATCACCATCGAGGGTTGAGCGAAATCTGTGCGATGGTCGATCGATCGGACTTATCAGGAGCGGCTAAGGATAGGGCCAAGAGCCTGTTTAGGCGTCTAGCAGAAACCGAAGCCTTCATTCATCAGAAACCTATTGAGGATATTCATTTGCACGAAGTCGGCGCGGTCGATTCGATTATCGACATTGCCGGAGCGGTATTTGGCTTGGAGTGGTTCGGCGCCCAATGTATTGTCGCATCGGCGCTAAACGTCGGGTCAGGTACCGTTAAATGTGCACACGGGCTACTGCCAGTTCCAGCGCCAGCGACAACTCGGTTACTCACCGGCGTCCCCGTTTATTCAAGCGGCATTGAAGCTGAGTTGCTTACACCGACGGGCGCATTGGTAGTTACAGACTACGCAGACCGGTATGGTGCGATGCCGCTGTTGACAGTCAAGCATGTGGGTTATGGAGCGGGGGAACGAGATTTGCCTGGCACACCAAACGTGCTTCGGATTGTGATCGGCGAGGATGCAGCGCCTAACCGTTTCCAACAGGTTGTCGTCATTGAAACTGAGATTGACGACATGAACCCTCAAATCTTTGGTGCGCTGATGGACCAACTGTACGCAGCGGATGCTTTGGATGTTTTTTACGTGCCGATCCAAATGAAAAAAAATCGACCCGGCACATTGGTTTCGATTGTAGCTCTCTTAGAGGATCGTGAAGCTCTTGCGGATGTTTTGTTTCGGGAAACTACGACTCTTGGTATCAGGTTCAAGGAAATGGATCGAGAGCAGCTAGACCGTGAGCAGATTACAGTCGAGACACCAATGGGTGCCGTCCGGTTCAAGATAGCTTCCCGTGACGGTGTTGTGGTAAATGCAGCTCCTGAGTTTGACGATTGTGCTCAGCTCGCCGAGAAGAAGGGTGTGCCCATAAAGCTGGTGCACGCGATGGCCACCAAGGCATATCTGGATCAATAGGATGTCTCGCTTCTACATCACAACAGCTATCGATTACGTCAACAGTCAGCCTCATTTAGGTACGGCCTATGAAAAGATCACGGCCGATGTCATCGCTCGCTATAAGCGATTGAGTGGTATTGAAACTCGGTTTCTGATGGGCAACGATGAGCATTCGCAGAACGTATATCAGCGAGCGAAAGAGGAGGGACTTGATCCGTTAGCATTCTGCGACAGGATGGAAACTAGTTTTCGAACCGTCTGGGAGCGTCTTGATATTTCGTTCGACGACTTTATCCGCACGACAGAGGAGCGACATCGCCTTGGTGTAACTTCTTTGGTGCGGAGAATTGCCGACGCCGGCGACCTGTACGAAGGTGCGTACGAAGGGTGGTATTGCGTATCGTGCGAGGCTTTTAAGCAGGAAAAGGATCTCGTCGACGGAAACTGCTCTGTTCACCAGAAACCACCGCAGTGGATCAAAGAGAAGAACTATTTTTTTCGTTTGTCGAAGTATCGCCAACGGTTGCTGGAACATTATGCTAGCAATCCTGATTTTCTACAGCCCGACATTCGACGTAACGAGATTCTTCGGTTCCTGGAAGCAGGGCTAGAGGATATTTCGATGAGTCGAACGGGTCAGGCTTGGGGAATTCCACTTCCACACGATTCTGACAGCGTTGTTTATGTGTGGGTTGACGCGTTGATTAATTATCTCTCGGCCGTTGGATACGGGACCGATGATGAACTTTTCGAGACGTGGTGGCCAGCCAGTTTACACGTTGTTGGTAAGGATATTACGCGGTTTCACTGCGTGATCTGGCCGGCTATGTTGATGAGTGCTGGACTGGCGCTTCCACACCAAATATTTGGGCACGGATGGGTCCATTGGAAGGGTCAAAAAATGAGTAAGTCGCTAGGTACGGTCCTAGATCCTTTGGAGGCGGCTGAACGGTTTGGGCCTGACCCATTGCGTCTGTACCTAACGAAAGAGATAACGTATGGTCAGGACGGAGACTTTACGTGGGAACGGTTTGAGGATCGATATAACGTCGACTTGGCCAATAATCTTGGAAACCTGGTAAGTCGATTCAGTTCGATGGTGCACAGATATCGGCAAGGTCGCTTACAGCCACCTAGCCGGACGTCCGGCCCTTTGGCCGCGCATGCCGATGGTGCTGTCAGGCGGTACCAGGAGGCGATGGATGCATTTGCGTTGCATCGTGGGATTGCTGCGGCATTTGAGTTAATCGATTCAACGAATGAGTTCATCGCCAGCGTGCAACCGTGGGCTGTCGCTAAAGATATGTCTCGCGCGGCTGAGCTTGACCAACAACTTTATGATGTTGGTGAGGCCATTCGAATCGCTGCGTTGCTGCTCTGGCCGGTCATGCCGACCTCTTGTACCAAGATTCTGGCTCGAATTGGCGAAACCCGTGACGTTGCCACACTTCGGCTTGTGTCGGACACTCAGTGGTCGACGAGTTTGGCTCGAGTGGTGACAAAAGGCGATCCACTTTGGCCTAGGCTTGATACAAGACAAGAGTCCGCATCTCTCACGATGAAAACGAATGTAGGGCAGGAGAACAATGCAATGGAACAGAGTTCCTCTCAGATTTCTATAGACGATTTTGCCAAGGTTGACTTGCAGGTTGGTCGCGTCGTTTCCGCAGAGCCAGTTGAGAAATCAAGGAAGTTACTCAAAATCCAGCTCGATACTGGGTCTGAGACGCGTCAAGTTGTGGCGGGCATCGCTAAATCCTATGAGCCTGAGGCGCTTGTGGGACGGACGGTCGTGTTCATAGCCAATCTTCAGCCGGCGAAGTTGGCTGGAGTCGAGTCTAACGGAATGATTTTGGCAGCATCGGCGGCTGATGGAGATCCAGTGCTTTTAACGGTAGATAAGCCTGAAGCTGCACCTCCGGGGTCCAAGGTGAGTTGAGACGCAAAAACGTCTGGTAGCGTCTAAATGCTGAGCAGGTCGTGGTTTGGTGCAAGCGAGTGTTCACGAGTATGGAAATGATATCGAGTTCTCTCCGGTTGCTACTGTCTGGTCTCATGTGCTTGAGTTTGGTGAAAGAGTGATCGATTCGCATTGTCATCTCGCGGATGATGCCTTCATTCCAGATCTGGATGCCGTAATCCAGCGAGCGAAATCTGCAGGGTTATCTGGAGCGCTCTGTATCGTTGACGCTACAATTCCTCAGGAAGCTGCGCGTGTCCGTCAGGTACGAGATATCTGGCCGGAGGTCGGTTGCGCAGTGGGGGTGCATCCACACCACGCTGGAAAATTTACTGACAGAAGTGACGAAGTTGAGCTAGTTGTCAGTGAGTTATTGGAGGCGAATTGTGGAATACGGGCGATAGGGGAGATAGGACTAGACTACCATTATGATTTTTCGCCCAGAGACTTACAACAAGAGGTGTTTCGACGCCAAGTTTCGCTCGCGCGGGATTGCTCGCTCCCGATCATTATCCATACCCGCGAGGCGGACGAGGATACTATTCGAATACTTCATGACGAAGGTCATGGCGAGGTAAGAGGTGTTTTTCACTGCTTTGCGGGTGATGCTGGTTTTGCACGGAAAGCCCTAGATCTGGGATTTCATATTTCGTTCTCTGGTATTGTCACATTTCGTAGGGCCGAGAACGTGCGCGAGGCCGCCCAGTTAGTTCCGGCCGACCGATTGTTGGCTGAAACCGACGCTCCGTATCTAGCGCCGGTTCCATATCGAGGAAAACGCAATGAGCCTTCTTGGGTGGCTCGCGTTATCGAAGTATTAGCCGAGGTCAGAGGACAATCTGTTAATGATGTCGCAGAGGCAACGACTGGTACTTTTTGGGCTCTCTTTGGCCGAGCGGACGAATTCTCTAAAGGCTTGCTACGTTGACACTTGTTCGACAAGTATGTTCTGATCCGAGCGCCGTGAATACAACTGTGCGGTCGTCTGCCCCGAATGATCTGGCTCAAATCTTTGAGCCAATTCGCGAAGAACTCGAAGCCGTGGAGGCAGCCTACGCCAAACACATTCAATCGCGTATCGAACTCATTCCTGAGATGGGTCGGTATATCCAGACCAGTGGTGGCAAGCGAGTACGACCGGCGCTGCTGCTAATGGCCTCACGTCTCACTGGCTATCGCGGTGGTGAACAAGCGGTAAATTATGCGTCGGTTGTTGAATTTATTCACACTGCAACGCTTGTACACGACGACATCATTGATGATTCAAGTCTCCGCCGTGGTCGACTTGCAGTTCATTCCCGTTGGGGTAGCGATATCACTGTGCTGCTCGGTGATTATCTCTACATCAAATCCATGGGGATGGCGCTGACCTATGACTCGCTCGATGTGGTGCGCTTGTTGTGCGATGTAACGCTCAGAATGATCGAGGGTGAACTCTACCAGCTCACCAAGACTGGTGATGCTGATATTACGGAAGAGGAGCATTTCGAGATCATCCGCCGAAAAACAGCGTATTTATTCGGTGGGTGTGCCGAGATAGGTGGAATGCTTGGGCAGGCCACCGATGATGAGCGAGAGGCACTACGTGAGTACGGTTTCAACCTTGGTGTGGCATTTCAGCTGGTTGATGATTTGCTCGACTACACTGCTGACCAGGCGGCGCTTGGGAAACCCGTTGGCGGTGACCTTAGAGAGGGTAAAGTAACCCTCCCTGCAATCCTATTATTGCAGTGTGCTGGTAGCCGTGCGCGAGAGCTAATTTATGCGGCTGTGCAAGATCGAGACATTACTCCGGAAGCGTGGGATGAGCTATCTGCACTTTTTCGTGAGCATCGAGTTATTGACCAAGCTTACGACCGAGCCGTGGAGTATGCTTCAAGAGCTAAACAGTATCTGGATAAGTTTCCGTCGTCACTTGAGCGAGACGCTTTAATGTCTTTACCTGACTACGTGCTTTCCCGAGATCGTTGAGCTGTTCCCTGGGGGGCGGCTCCGTTGACTTCTCATCGGTTTGACCACCAAGACTGACCGGCTTGAAAAGCTCCGTGACCGAATTCGGTACCACGAAGAGCGGTACTACGTACTTGACGATCCTGAAATTTCGGATTCCGAATTTGACGGATTACTCGAAGAGTTAAAGCTTCTCGAAGCCTCGAATCCTGAGCTCATTACTCCGGAATCACCAACCCAGCGGGTCTCTGGACGTCCAGTTGCAAGCTTTGAGTCTGTTGCGCATGCAGAACCGATGCTTAGTTTGGATAATGCCTACACGGACGATGAGTTGCGAGAGTTCGACCGCAGGGTTCGTAATGTTCTCGGTGCCGAGGCGACGCTTTCCTATGTTGCAGAGTTGAAGATCGATGGTCTCGGTATTGCTCTGACATATGAGAATGGCAGACTAGTACGTGGCGTGACGCGAGGAGATGGAGTTCTTGGAGAGGATGTGACCGACAATGTTCGGGCTATTCGCGCAATTCCACTGCAGCTTTCTCATGCGCCCAATGGGAGCATTGAAGTTCGGGGAGAAATCTATCTTCCACGTCGCAATTTTGACCGTCTCAACCACGAGATCGCTGTAGCAAACAAAGAAATTGAGATGAATAACCGGACGCGAAAGAGGAAGGTGGCAGCTAAGTCTCTTGCGGTTAATCCGAGAAACGCTGCCGCTGGCACAATGAGACAAAAAGATGCATCGGTTGTCGCGGGTCGAGGATTACGCGCATGGATGTATCAAATTGTTCGTAGTGGTCATGTGTCGCTTCAAGAACCAGACACAGCAACAGGCCAACTCGAACAATTGCAAGCATGGTCCTTGCCCGTCGAGTCGCATTGGCAACCTTGTGAAAACATCGATGCGGTGCTTCAGTTTTGTAAGAAATGGGAAGAGTTAAGGACATCGCTTGGGTTTGATATAGACGGTGTTGTGGTGAAAGTTAGGGATGAGGAGCAACGGCGCCGTCTCGGGACAACTGCTAAATTTCCACACTGGGCGATAGCGTTTAAATTTCGCGCTGAGCAGGTAACGACTCGGTTGAAGGAGATCTCACTGCAAGTTGGTCGCACGGGGGCCGTAACGCCGTATGCGCTACTTGAACCGGTGTTTTTAGCCGGCTCGACGATTTCGAGAGCAACGCTGCATAATGCGGAGGAAGTAGCACGGAAGGACATCAGAGCGGGCGATTGGGTGCTTCTGGAAAAAGGGGGAGATGTTATTCCAAAAATTGTCAAGCCGATTACGAGTCGTCGGCCTAGAGGTTCACGTGCTCCACGAAAATTTGAAATGCCGACGGAATGTCCAGAGTGCACCGAGCCATTGGTAAGACCGGAAGGAGAGGTTGTCTGGCGTTGTATCAATGTGACGTGTTCGGCGAAAGTCAAACGTTCGTTGATCCATTTTGCGAGCCGTAATGCGATGCATATTGAGGGGCTTGGAGAGAAGGCAGTGAATGCTCTGGTGAACCAGGGTCTCGTTACTACCGTTACCGATCTGTACGGGCTAGACATGTCGACGCTCACTTCTGTGACGTTTGGATTATCAGCGGCTGGCAAGCCGATAGAAATGGGAGAGACACGGGCAAGAAAGGTCTTGGTGGAGATTGAGCGAAGCAAACGAAATGAGCTATGGCGTTTATTGTTTGGTCTTGGTATCCGTCACGTCGGCGAAGGTGCCGCTAGAGCGTTGGCCGACAGATATCGAAGTCTTGAACGTTTAGTTGCAGCTTCTGAGAAGGAACTTGAATCCATTCCCGATGTTGGGCCCACGGTTGCGCAATCGTTGCGGACCTACTTTGATCAGCCTGAGACAATTGGTCTCTTGAAGGCGTTGGGAGCGGCTGGAGTTAACTCCTCAGATCAGATTGACCGTTTGGATGTTGAGCCTAGTTTGCGGACTCTAACGGGACAGAGTTTTGTGTTGACGGGCTCCTTGACATCGTTGTCACGTAGTGAGGCAAAGAAGGCTGTTGAGAGTTTGGGAGGAAAGGTTGTTTCATCTGTGAGCCAGCACACTAGTTACGTAGTGATAGGGGAGAATCCTGGTAGTAAACTGTTGAAAGCAAGGCAACTGGGAATCAAAACGCTCACGGGCAAAGAGTTCTTGGCACTGCTGCCTTCAAAATAGGGGTCTGATCTGGGTTGTACAGAGTTTTTTTTTGTTGGCATAATTCATGATGGCAGCGGGAACAGTTGTGCTCGTGCACCGCTTGAGAGGCTGTCTTGACGTCTCTTCAGGGCGAGAGGAACGTTGGTTTGCAACTGTAAGTACCTTGTATAACACGCTTGAGCAGTACAAAATCAGAAGAGAGGTAGACGTATAGATCTTTGACATTCCGCCGCAGTCAGCTAGACGACCGCTGCGTGTGTTCGTTTCGATGAACATGCGGAGAGGAAAGTCCGAACTCCGAAGGGCAGTGCGCCGGGTAACTCCCGGTCAGGGTGACCTGAAGGAAAGTGGCACAGAAAAGATACCGCCTCACTGAATCCCTCTAGGGGAAACGTAGGTAAGGGTGAAATGGTGCGGTAAGAGCGCACCGCAGTCGCCGTAAGGCGAGTGGCAGGCTAAACCCCGCACGGAGCAAGACCAAATAGGGAGGTGCTTGAGGGTGGTCCCGTCCGAGACCTCCGGGTAGGTCGCTTGATCCCACTAGCGATGGTGGGGCTAGAGGAATGGTCGTCACTGACGTGGTCGCGAAGAATTGTGATAGCGCCGGAACAGAATTCGGCTTATGGCTGTGCTGCGGCGGAACCTTATTGATCTATTGTGAATGGGTGAAAGGTAGTTGCTTGTAATTACGTATGGTTAGGCATCTGGTCGTCTTTGTTGCTTTAGTGACTGTGGTTGGGATTGCTGTGTCTCTCGCAGTAAACGCTCAGCGCGGCGGTAGTCGTTCGTCTTCTGCTGAGATGTTGACGGTGGAAGAATACACACCGCGCTCCACTTTGGTCGTAGAAGAGCATTCGGTTCTTAGGGCTAAGTTTCCAGTTGTTGACGTGCACAGTCATCACCGTCCAGGTTTCTCGGACTCCCGCTGGCACGAGATCGTGTCAGAGATGAACGAGCTAAACCTACAAGTCTTGGTCAATTTGAGTGGTGGGTGGGGGCGGCAACTTCAGGATGGGCTGGATACGATTTCGAAGAGTGACCATCCGACCCGGATGGTTTTTTTTGCCAATCTAGATTTCAGTAATGGTGTAAGCCCTGGATTTGGTGTTCGTGCTGCCGCACAGCTTGAGGAGGACGTAGCTTCTGGGGCTGTTGGTCTCAAGTTTTTTAAGAATTTTGGGATTAGCGTACGGGATGAAGAGGGTCAGCGTGTTCCGGTCGACCATCCTGAGCTGACCCCAGTGTTCGACCTCTGTGCACGTCTGGATATCCCGGTGTTGATACATACGGGTGAGCCGATGTCGTTTTACGAACCGGTTGATCAATTTAACGAGCGGTGGCTTGAGTTGACTCTCCTACCAAATCGCCGGTTACCGTCAAGCCGTCATCCCAGTTTTGACGAGATGATGTCCGAGCGCGACCGCCTATTTGCCCGTCATCCGAATACACGGTTCATTGCTGCGCATATGGGCTGGCATGCAAATGACCTAGGTCGATTGGGAGCTTTGCTGGACCGGTTACCAAACGTATACGCGGAGACCGGCGCCATTCTCTACGAGCTTGGACGACAACCACGGGCAGCCCGGGAGTTTTTCATCGCCTATCAAGACCGGGTGCTGTTTGGAAAGGATCGATATCAGGCGAATGAATTTCCTTATTACTGGCGAACTTTTGAGACCGCAGACGAATATTTCAATTATTATCGGCGCTACCATGCTTTTTGGCAGCTCTACGGAATGGACCTTCCCGATGAGGTTCTCAGGAAGCTTTACTATCTGAATGCGCTTAAAGTTGTGCCGGGTATCCCGCGCAACCTATTTCCCCCCGCATGACAGCGTGGTTATTTTGATTCTATGAGTCGATATCTTGTGACCGGTGGGGCCGGTTTTATAGGTTCTCACGTTGTCGATGGGCTTGTTTCCGCTAGTGAAGAGGTACGTGTGGTTGATGATTTTTCGACTGGCATGCGGAAAAATCTCACTCAACACGACGCGGTTGAAGTCATTGAGGCGGATTTGGTAAAGCCCGGAGTAGCTATATCGGTGGTCGACGATGTTGATTACGTTATTCACATTGCGGCGATTCCTTCTGTGCCACAGTCAGTTAAAGATCCCTTGACATCACATCGTGCAAATGTAGAAGGCACGCTTCTGCTATTAACGGCGGCTCGAGATGCTGGGGTTAAACGTGTGGTCTTTGCTAGCTCATCGTCTGTCTACGGCGATTCACCAACGCTTCCAAAAGACGAAAAGATGCCCACAAACCCATTATCTCCTTACGCGTTACAGAAACTTGTCGGTGAGCATTACATGCGTCTGTTTCATGAGCTGTATGGTCTCGACACGGTCGTGCTTCGATTCTTTAATGTGTTTGGTCCTCGGCAGAATCCCAGTTCCGAGTACTCAGGCGTAATTTCTTTGTTCACCAAAGCACTGAGCGAGGGACAGCAACCGGTGATCTATGGTGATGGGGAACAAACACGTGACTTTACTTACGTATCCGATGTGGTGGACGGTTTAATTTTAGCGTGTCACCGTCCAGATGCCGTTGGGCAGATCATCAATATTGCCCGTGGTGGAAGAACTTCATTGAATCGTCTGTTTGAAGTTTTGCGTGCTCTTGTCGGGGTTCCGTCTGTCGCGCCGTTGTACGGGTCATCACGGGAAGGAGACATTCGAAACTCTCAGGCCGATGTGGCACGTGCAAATCAATTGCTCGGTTACAACGCTCAGGTTACCCTTGAAGAAGGGCTTCGCCATACTGTGGAATGGTATCGTTCATCGAGATAGTCGTGGGAAATAGAAATTTGAGAATAATGTGATGGACTGCTCACCTACTAGCTCGATTGTTATATCTAACTTTGTTTTCTTACAATCAGTACCATGCCATGGGTCCCGATGACTGTGACGTTGGTCCCTGCAATTACGGCCGTGTCTGTCCCTTCACTGGTTGCTTGCCATAACTCTCCGTGTACTCGGATGTAGCCATTTGGGTCGAGGGACTCCACCGCCGTCCCGTGAATTCCTATGAGATGTTCAATGCGTTGCCGAGAATCGGCTTCGTATGCAAATCGCAATACCGGATAGAGAACGTAATCTTTTACTACCCAGACAACTAGTATGCTAGCTGAGATCCACGCTGGAACATTCAAGGAATAGTGGAGCCACCATCCCCCCACAGACGCAATTATCCACCCAGGTATCTGAAAGGCCGTGTAACGCCAAAAAGCCGGTTGTGGAGACACCAGAAAACTATAGTTGATGTTGTTTGATTATTTTGTCCGGATCGCTAATTACCGCTAGTGCTAGAAATTTGACAGCCAAGCTAACGTTTAACGCTCAGTATCTGCTGGTGGAGGAATTTAGGAGGGTTATTTGGTTTGTTTGTGGTCGGTATGCATTGGCTTCAGAGAGGGGATTTGCAAAAGCGGAAGCAGTAGGATGATTAGGTCTGGGTTCAGGACGACGGTTTACTTGGGTTGCAAAACATTCACTCGTGAATTGCACTAGGAGCTTCGTTAGAAGTCTCAGATATCCTGTGAGGCCCAAGCTGACCACCTTCGGTCTCGTCGTTCCAGTTTAAGCTTTATCCCGAAACATGCTGATAACAGGTCTGCCGTGAGCGTGCGGTCTATTTCGCCGGCTGCCAGGATGCTTCCGTCCGACAGTAGGAGCGCGTGTGTGAATCCATTCGGTATTTCGTCGACATGGTGGGTTACCATAACGGTCGTGGGAGCTTCTTTAGTAATGGTCAGTTTACCCAGAAGTTCAATGAGCCGCTCGCGTCCGCCGAGATCGAGCCCAGCAGTTGGCTCATCGAGAAGCCATAATTCCGGATCGTTCATGAGTGTCCGGGCAAGCAGCACTCGCTGACGCTCCCCTGACGACAAGTTGCCGAGCGTCATCTGTGCCAGTTCGTAGCATCCAAAAAGTGTGAGCAGTTTTCGTGCCTTAGATCTGTCTAAATCTGAATACGAGTGCCAATGTGGTGTCAGCGCACCATATTTTCCTGTAACGACGACATCTTCCACTCGAAGATTCGACTGCAATAGGTCGACTACTGAACTGCTAGTGAGTCCGAGACGGTGTCGGAGTGTTCGAGTATCAGTGTTGCCCAAGCGTTCACCGAGGACATCGATCGTGCCTCTGGTTGGATGAATGTACATACTCGCTAAACGGCAGAGTGTAGTCTTGCCAGACCCATTCGGCCCAAGCAGAATCCATCGTTCGCCGCGTTTTACACTCCAGTTGATCTTATGGAGAACCGTTCGGTGCTCCCGAATTACGTCGACGTTGGACATTGAGAGGACGATGTCACTGTTCATAGGGTAAGGTTCCAAACACAGACACTAGTCCGGTAGGACGATTTCTCGCAAGAGCCGACAAAGGTAGGGGCTGTCTAGCTCGTGCTTTTTGACATAACCTGCCAGAACAGTTTGACGTATATGATCGATATGAGTGAAAGTTGTGAGTTTCAGTGCACCGAAGGCTTTTTTCAGTAGAATTCTCCTGTGCCGTTTAGGCGCAAGCCGTTGATTCCTCGGACAGTTTTAGTGCGTCTGCCCAATTGGGTTGGCGACATTGTGATGGCCTTGCCGGCTCTTCAGGCCCTGAAGGCGCATGACCATGGTACCCGTCTAGTTGCCATGGCGCGCCCGGATCACCTTGAGTTTGTCCGCCGTATCTCAGTATTCGATGAGGTGTTGCCAGGACCGTCGAAGGATGTGGACGAGCGGTGGGGAAGCTGGTGGAAGGTTGTTCGGACAATTTGGACGTCTAACTTTCAGGTGGCTATCCTGCTGGCTCCTTCATTTGAGAGTGCGCTGACTGCTTTTCTCGGAGGGGTTCCAATTCGTGTTGGTCATATCGCTGACCGAAGGTCGTGGTTACTGAGTCATCGGGTCGCTGTGAACGCTGATAAACATCGAAAGGACGAGTATCTCGACGTAGTGAAGTTACTCGGTGCGGAACCGGTATCCGGTCCCGTCCCGTTGAGATTTCAGTTGGCTGAGCGTCGGTATGTGGATCAGTTCTTCAAGCGGGAGGGGTTCGACCAGAATGCTCGTCCAGTGTTTGTGAATCCAGCCGCCGCTAAGACACCACGGGCCTGGTCGTCAGAACGTTTTCGACAGTTGGCTGAGTATATTGCTGACAAACACCAGGTCCAAGTTCTGGTTCATCAGCATCCACCGTTTAGAGCACCGCCCGCTTGGCCGCGTCATCCACAGGTGCGGGTTATTGAAGATGCCACGTTGGTCCAGCTGGGAGCCGTCATTCAACGCTGCCGACTATATGTAGGAAACGACAGTGGTCCGATGCACGTAGCGGCCGCTCTGGGGATTCCAACTGTAGGAATCTACGGATCGTCGAGTCCAGGACGCACATCTCCTTCTGGTGATTCGAATACATCGCATCTAGCGGTATCGTCGTACTTCTCATGCTCACCGTGTCGAGAACGATTTTTTGAGGACTGTCCTTCGCCGCCGAGTCGAGAAGGTCGCCCGCCATGCCTTGATGAGATCAATGTCGATACAGTGGCTGAGCAAGTGGATCGGCTTTTAATGCAGAACTAAGTTTCCTGCTGGGGACCAACTAGCTTCGTCTTTAGTTCGTCCACCTCAGCGCGCAAACGCTTTATTTCTTCTGCCATCTTTGGTAAGCGGCCAACGTGTGCTTGTTGAATCTTGATGTCTTTTAGGGGGCGAGCTGGGGTTCCCCAGTACACTTCGCCGGCCGGAATCCTTTTACGACTGGGAATACCGCACTGTGCGCCGACCATAGCGTGATCCTCGATTCGACAATAGTCGGCGATACCTACCTGGCCACCAATAATCGCGTGATTACCAACTCGTGAACTTCCAGCGATACCGGTCTGGGATGAGATAATCGCATGCGTCCCAATGTTAACGTTGTGCGCGATTTGGCATAGGTTGTCGACTTTAACACCCTCGGCAATCATCGTTTCATCTAGTGCGCCGCGGTCGACGCAACTATTTGCACCAATTTCAACATCCGCGCCAATTTTCAAGTGGCCGACCTGTGGGATCTTGATGTGCTGAGTTCCGTCGAATACAAAGCCAAAGCCGTCGGCGCCAAGCACTACACCAGCATGGATGATGGCTCGATCACCGATTTCAATAGCTGGGTACAGCACCACATGAGGGTAGATAACGCAGTCGACACCAATGCGGCACCCTGCGCCAATATAGCAGCCTGGAAAAACAACTGTACCACGTCCGATCTGTACGTCCGATTCGATGTAGGTCCATGCGCCTACACTGACATTTGGGCCGAGTGTGGCATTCTTGTGCACGAGAGCCTCAGGGTGGACGCCCTGGAACGGTATCTCGTTTTGGATCAGTTCTTTGGAAGCTTTGGCAAACGCTAAACGTGGGTTCTCAACGATTATTACTGTCTGCTCGGGAAAATCTCCAGAAGGAACGAGCACGCACGACGCACCAGTTGATGAAACACGGTCGAGATAGTGTGGTTCTGCGTACGCAAGTGCTCCGGTGTCGGCCCGCTCTAGGCTTCCGACTGTGTAGATCTCCTGATCTGGATTTCCCTTTAGAGTACCACTAACGAATTTTGCGATTTCTCCGGCTGTTTTCATGACGCTCTCCTAGGCTCGCAGATCGTAACAGAGCAGGCGAGGGTTGGTTCCATTGAATACGTCGCGGGTGTTTTGAACGACGTAGAGCAAGCCACGACTGAGGACCGGGAGCGCCCACGATTCCCGTGCTCCAATAACCCAGGCCCGCGATACTTCTTTGTACCCCTCTGGTGTGAGATCTAACCAGAGAATGTGTCCGAATTCTCCTAGGCACAGGAATTGTCCATCGACGGCGAGTAAGGAGCCTCGATAAGTACTCATGAGTCGCGTTTCTTCCCGGCCATTCTGTTGGAAACTTTCACGCCATTCAGGAACTGTCCTCCACGTAATTTCTCCATCGGTTGCATCGACACACACGAGTGAGGCATCGCCTGGATTTCGACCATCGAAACCATAGAGGAACCCATTCTTGTAAATAGGCGTATTGAAATGGAGTCCAAGGTTTTTATTTGTCCAGACGACACGATGGGTAAAGTCTGATCTGATTTCGACTAATGCGCTTCCTGTCCGATAGCTGGATGTTATAAACACCTTGTTGTCGAAGACTACGGGGCTCGACGCGTTCGCCGATTCATAGGTTCGACTTCTGAAGGGAAATTTAAAATCAACATGTCCAGTTGCGGGATCAATCGACATGAGACCCCCGACTGGAGGGTTTGATTCGCCGCCGGCGAAGATCATTGCTCGCCGCTGGCCATGGATGATGCCCGGAACAGGGGAGGCGTAACTGGGACCCCACTCGATGCCTGCCCGCCATACTTCTCGTCCAGTCGTCCCGTCGAGGGCCACAACGCATGGTCCGCCAGGAGCACCAACATTAATGATTAACAGACCGCTGTCGACTAACGGTGTCGATGCTGTTCCAAAGAAATCTTGTGAAAGATTGTAGTCCGCTCCCAGGTCACGTTCCCAGACAACATTACCTGACTTCAGATCCAGGCAATGGGCTTTACCTTGGGCTCCGAGTGTGTATACACGTCCATTGTCGACCACCGGACTCGACCGTGGGCCGTTGTTGTACCCATAGCGGTCCTCGTATGTCGTTGGATAGCGATGTTGCCATCGAGTTGAACCTGTTTCAGGATGCAAGCATTCGATGATCTCTTCGTTTCTTAGCCGATGCGCGAAGATAAGATGTTCACCTGCGATGGCCGGCGAAGCATATCCACTACCTTTTTTGAATTCCCAGACTAACGGAGGTGGTAATTCCCGACGAAGATTTGTTTCAGCGGATATGCCATTGTGGGTCGGTCCTAAGAATGATGTCCAATCTTGTGTCACTGCGTCTGGAGACAGTGACTTAGGGTTTCCAGATATCTTAGTTTGTCCGGAGACGCGTTTGGATAAAAGGAGTAGAGCGGCCAAGGAACGTAATGCGGTTCGTCTAGAGTGGTGGGGCATCTCGGACGAGATCTTAGCACTCGATGCACACGCTTTTTTTGACATCTACTGACAACGCGGAGGGTCGGTAGCCCGGCGGAAAAGGTGAATGACTTGCGACTCTATGTGATCTACTGTAGCTTGACGAAGGTACGCTTGTAAACGACGGGAGGCATGATGAGGAAGTGGCAGGCACTGCTGACGAGTCGAGGCATGGTCTTGGCTGGTCTGATTATTTCTGGGTTTTCATTCACGTCTGTTGCATACCAGCAGCCTCGGGCGAGCATGCCGGATATCGAAGAGGTGGCGACCGACTTATATCTTTTGGCGGCTTCTTGGCCACCAGTCGATCGGTGGACTGGTGGGAATACCGCGGTGTTTGTCACGGAGAGCGGTGTCGTCCTCGTCGACACAAAGCTTCCTGGTTACGGGCAGGACATTATCGATCAGGTAAAGACGGTGACTGATAAACCGATTACCATGATCATTAATACACACACCCACTTTGATCATTCGGGTAGTAATACGGAGTTCCCGTCAAGCGTCGTATTCGTGGCGCATGAGAATACGCGGGCCAATATGGCCCGGGCGACGTGTGATCCTGTAACAAATTGTGCAGCGTTTAAGGGGGAGAACGAAAGTTATTTGCCCGCTCGGACGTACTCAACAAAACTGTCGCTTTTTAGTGGTCAGGACCAGATCGATCTTTATCATTTTGGCCCCGGACACACTGATGGCGATAGCTTCGTGGTCTTCACGGCAGCACGAACGATGCATACCGGCGACATGTTTCAGCGAATGAACGTGCCCTTTATCGACGTTGTGAATAGTGGGGGAAATGCTACGGAGTTTGCTGAAACCCTTGCGAAAGCGAGAGCCGGCATTAGTAATGTGGACCGTGTGATTGCGGGTCACTCGAATACAGTGCTCTCATGGGACGACTTCTCTCGGTATACTGATTTCCACCGCGAGTTTTTAACAACGGCTCAGGATGGGAAAGAAGCTGGTCGGAGTGTAGATGAAATAGCGAACGCGTTCGCGTCTCGACCATATCCAGGCTTTGAAATCTCTCTCGAAGGAGTCAAAACCAACATGCAGGCGATTTACGACGGTCAGTAGGTCGCTACGAATTCGTTTGTGTTGTAACGCGTCGGCGCTTATCAGAGAATTCTGGGGCTTCTTTGATGCAGGCTTTGAGGATTCTGAATGACGTCAGTAGTGCTCGAAATCCGGTACGTTTGATTCCCGCCGTTCCCGTATGTGCTGGGGTGTTATAACCCGTGCTGTTGGGAGTGGAATGCTCCCAGGCTCGAAAGAGTCGTCCCCAACTACTGTTGAGAACCTGCCGCATGACGGGGCGCCCTTTCAATGGGTACCAGAACGTATCGTGATAAAGCACGCTCGCTAGGTACGCCCACGGTGCCAGAACGGTTTTGAGTGACCACTCAAGAGGCCTGCGCAGTGGACCCCAGTAAATCTTGTGCTGCATCCGCGAGGCAAATGTCATATGGCGAAAAGGTCCCACGAAGTGCCAGTTTTGGGCTGCAGCTGTCTTGTCACCGACGAGCTTAATAGCACGAGGGTCGCCACAACCAAGACCAGCATCGTGCGCTAAGCGGATGAATTTGATTGACAAGGGATCGAACCCCATCAATTTAGCCGCTACTGCGTCTATCGCTACTTGGTCTGAACTGGCAAGAATGATGTTTTTCACGTGCGGTGTCATGCAGCGGGGGCCTGGTCCGTCTCCGCAAAATGTCCCGTCCATTACGGCAAATACTCCTCGGTGGATTTTCTTTTGGATCATCAACAGATCAACCAGGGCTTCGTGAATGACAGGGTGTGTCCAGTGTCGATGTTCGTTGAGCAGTCCACCGAATGCATTTTTCATTGCACCCGTAGTCGTAGTAAATACGTGAGTCTTGATCGTTGGTAAATGAATGATGTTCTCACCAATGAACCGTTTTGGAATGAGAAATCCCTTTGGGTAAACCTCGTTTAAACATAAGAAACTCTTTGCCAGATCACCAACCGCCTCGCGGATATCGATCCAATCCTCTCCTTCGTAGAGGTGCACATTACGGAGTCCGTGGTGGCTGATTACGTTGAGTTGCTTGTTTTCTCGCTCGCCAAGTTTGGCGTCGATGACGACTGTGCGGTTGTGGCAGGCGTGAATCAAAGAGGGGTTGTAGCCGTCATTCTGCATCGCCCGGATGACTCCATCGAGCTGCCATGGTGTTGTCGAACTTCCAGGGAAAAAGAAATGCCAGGAAATATTGACTTTGAGGGCTGTGTCGACAGTGCGGTCGACAACGTTCTGATAGCCGGCCAGATTCAATAATTCATGATAATCACGAATAACTGTCGAAGGAGCTGTTTTTAGAACTGCGACTGTCGACTGCTGCATTTCGTAGTCTCGTCCGTGATCACTGAGTTAAGTTAAATCAGGGCCTTTGAAGAGCATCCTGAAGGATTATGCATTCTTAAACAAACGAAAAAGTGCTGTTAACGACGAGATGACAGTCCATATTTCAGGATACACCACACGGCGTGGATGCCGTCACGCCAACCAATTTTCTTGCCTTCTTGATACGTTCGTCCCGCGTATGAGATGCCGACTTCATAGATTCGGACATTAGGTATTTTCGCTATCTTTGCTGTGACTTCAGGTTCAAATCCGAATCCATTCTCGCAAATTTTAACTTGCTGGATAATGTCACGCGTGAAAACCTTGTAGCAGGTTTCCATATCAGACAGATTAAGATTCGTGAACACGTTGCTTAGTAAGGTGAGAAGTCGGTTTCCCATTGAATGCCAAAAGTAAAGTATCCGATGTGATCGTCCTCCGATGAAACGCGAACCATAGACGACGTCTGCCTTTCCGTCCAGAATCGGCTGAATCAGGCGCGGATATTCTCTGGGGTCGTACTCGAGATCTCCATCTTGAACGATGACGATGTCTTGTTTCGCGTGGCTAAATCCGGTGCGCAATGCGGCACCTTTGCCGAGGTTCTCGGCGTGCCGAATCACTTGAACGTTGTCATATTCCCGTTCTAGAAACTGTAGTACTGCTGGCGTTTCGTCAGTGGAGCCGTCATCAACAACAATGATTTCTTTGTCTAGCGGGACGGCCCGTACCGCATCGACCAACTTCTGGATAGTCGATCCCTCGTTAAAGACTGGGATAACAATTGAAAGTGCCATGGTCTATTAAGAATATATGGCAAGGCGTCCTCTGTCTTGGGGCGGATTGTTATACTAAAGGCTTATTTTGCAACATAAGACGCCGTCCCCATCGTCTAGTGGCCCAGGACACCGGGTTTTCATCCCGGCAACAGGGGTTCGATTCCCCTTGGGGACGCCACCTTATGTGGAACAATTTCTGCCAGGATCTTGGCAAGCGTGCCAATTTCCCTGAATTCATAACACGCAGTGGCCTGTTCCTATTTCTGACCGATGGGACCAATAATCTGCTGCTGATCCTCAAATTCCAAATGAATTGATACGCGAGGTTCTTGGCCCACATTCGCGGTCGTATGTCCCTTGCCTGTGAGGTCGTCGATGTACTCGACCGTACCTGGGGGTAGGTCGACTTTTCCTTCCGCAACCTCAAGTTGTCCGCCGCCTGTCAGATTAATGATGTACCGTCGCGAGGGGGCGGTATGCCAATCGCTAAATGAACCCGGTTGCGACACACGAACGACTGCACCGGAAACCTTTTCCAACATGGACTGCGCGTTGAGCTCGACCTGTTCCACATGCGACAGGCCATCGTCGCCCGTGTAGATGCGTTTCATCATGAAGGGCTTGTGGTTCTGAGCTGAAACTAGCGCATCATCGCTCTTGACAGTCCACCCGAGACCAAATCCGGCGACAAAGGCTCCAGCGATCAGCATTTTCGTCATCGACTTCATTTGTCCCTCCTCTGTGTCTTAACACGAGCCCGCTCTTGCATCTTTGTCCGATGGGATAATCGTAGCAGCAGCTGGCGGGCACTGAGACCGGTTAGGTCAGGATTAATGCACTTTTTTCGAATTGTGGCGTCAAGATGAATGTGGGGATGTCACTTCATCCTCCGAGATAGTTATGATCGAAGTTGTGGCGTCTTACTTAAAAGAGCATTAATAGGGATCCTTGATTGAGTTCACTCCTTGCACTTTTGAAGATATTTTCATACCAAATTTATGATTCCACTTTGTTTTTAGATGTAAAGGTCTGCTAGATTAGAAATGTCTAGTATTTCTAGTGGAACGTGAGACATGTTTTTCGCTTATTTGCGCCGCCAACTCAAGCTGAGTCGCTGGGCCCGCTTCTGTTTGATGGCGCTGGCTATAGTCACGTCGGTCTCGACCGTATGGCATAGCAACCACGGTCTAGACCGAGACTGTGTGGTCTGCCAAGGGCGCCACGAATTAGCGGCCATTTCTTTATGCTCTTCACTGATTGTTGTAGTCAACGGGCCTGAGTCGCCATGTCATATTGCGACCTACGGCGTGATCGCGGTTGACACAAATCTGAAAATCCCTTCCCGGGCTCCGCCTGCCTAGTCTTTTTTTATTCACTTTTCTTTTGAAATATAGGTGACGAGCAGTCGTTTCTTCTGCGCGTCACGTTATTTATCCGCAAAACCGTAGGGCGAGAGTCTCTACGCTAGAGAGCCGAGGAGAGCATTGCAATCTTTCACACTAATGGTCAGATTTGGTTTGGTCGTCGCCATTCTCACCATGATTTCGTCGAGGGCGGCAGCTGTACAGGACACAGGCACTGTGCAGGGAGCGGTAACACTAGGCGAAGAGGGAGAATCTATTCACGGCGCCGTCATACTGATTCTTGGTCCGGGGCTCGTGGTTCTGACTGATGAAACGGGAGCATTCCTTATCGACGAGGTGCCAGTTGGAACCTACGAGATTTTTGCTCAACGGGAACATCTGAGTGCTGAACGAAAGTTCGTCACGGTTGAGGCGGGACAGACGTCCACCGTAAATTTCATTCTCAGGTTGTCGCCTATTCATGAGGAAGTTACTGTCACTGCTACGGTCGGTGGACAGAGCACGACCTTCGAAGCTTTTAACGCCACGACCACGCTCGACTCATTTGACATGGTCACAAATCCAGTTGGAACGCTTGCAGAGGCGCTTGAGGATCAGCCGGGCATCGCTATTAGGAGTTCCGGTCCAGGATCAGGACGTCCGATCATCCGTGGCTTTGGTGGTGACCGGGTGCTCATTATGGAGGACGGTATAGGAACCGGAGATCTTTCAAGCCAGTCAGGCGACCACGGGGTGAATACCGATCCCAACGGATTAGACCGAATCGAAATCGTGCGGGGACCGGCAACGTTGCTCTACGGGTCAAATGCCGTTGGCGGGGTCGTCAATGCCATTACACCACATGAGAGTTTTAAGGATTCCGTGGGTGTGGGTACGCGTGGTCAGGTTAGTGTCGATGGAGGAAGCGCGAACGACCAAGTTGGTACCTTTGCCAACCTTCAGCACTCCAAGGATCGCCTAATGATGTGGGCTGGTGGCGGTACAAGACGGGCTGGTGACTACATGACGCCTGATGGCGTAGTGAGAAATTCTGCAACAAAACTCGCCACGGGTCGAGCGGGAATCGGATACGTAGGAGGCCGGCTGTTTGCTAGCAGCGGAGTGACGGTCGAGGACGGACGATATGGCATACCGGATCATGGAGGGGTTCACTCTCATGGTGACGAACACGAGGGAGACGAACACGAGGGTTTCGTTGATTTGGATTCCGTACGGCGTGTCGGCCGCTTTGATATTGGTATGCGTCATATCGATGCTCGAGCTATCGACTCATTCCGAGTTGTGGCGAATATAACTGACTGGCAGCATAAAGAACTCGAAATCGATGAAGCTTCAGAGAGCATCGGGACCGTGTTTAACAATCAGAGCTATGTGATCCGTGCCGATGTCGAACAGAGTCACGCAGGTTCACTGTCTGGAAGGTTTGGTATCTTAACAAAAATCCGAGACTATGAAGCTATTGGTTCAGAAGCCATAACACCTGCTACGACGCAGCTTTCGATGGCAGCGTTTGTCTATGAAGAGGTCGATTTTGGATGGTATCAGCTCCAGTTTGGTGGTCGTCTTGAACGAAATAGCTATGAAGTTAGTAGCAGGTTAAACAACCACGACGATACTACAGAAGAACATAGCGACGACGAGCGGGGAGGTGGCTTCGTTGCTCCCGCCATACGCGACCGAAAGTTTGTAGGTGGATCTGCATCGGTTGGGTTTCGGGCTGAACTAGGCTTTGGCAACGCTTTCGTCACGAATTTGACTCGGTCTCACCGTGCGCCCGCACTTGAGGAGCTTTACAGCTTTGGTGCCCACATAGGGAATCGGGTCTTTGAGGTCGGGAATCCGGACCTTGAGGCCGAAATGACTGTGGGTTTGGATGCCGGCTTCCGCCACCAGTCGAGCCGTCTACGAGGCGATGTCAACGTCTATCTCTACGACATCGGGAATTTCGTCTTCTTTGACGTCCAAGACGAGTTCGTCAGCGGCCTTCACGTCGCAAACGTTTTCCAGGGTGATGGACGTTTCACCGGGTTCGATGCCAAAGGTAGTTTTCGGCTCGGTTCACGGGTATGGGCAAATATTGGTATTGGATTGGTCAATGCACGACTAACGACGACTAATGAGGCCCTACCGAGAATTCCTCCATTAAGAGGGCAATTCAGCATTGACGTGCCTTATCGCGGTTTTACGGTCACACCGGAGTGGAACTTTGCGGCCAGACAGGGTCGCGTATTTCGCGATGAGACAGCAACAGAAGGGTTTTCTGTTTTCAACGTGAGAGCGTCGTACGTCTGGCCGGCCCGTCATCTGGCTCATATTCTGAGCGTGTCGGCCTACAACCTGACGGATGAGCTGTACCGAAGTCATACATCTTTTATCAAGGATTTGGCACCTGAAATTGGCCGCGGCATAAAGATCGGCTATTCACTTCGCTTCTTCTAATCGCGCAATATAGACAGACGCTGGTTGAGCTTGGAACATTGCCGCTTCGGCGACCTTTAAGTCTCATTCTCTCAAAGGAAAACTGTTTGTATTTCTTTTCTTCGTACCGCAAAAGACGTCTACGACGGTGTGGTTTAGTAACAGAGCCTGTAGGGAGCCTTAAATGTATTAGGACTGTTTAATTCCGGCAATCGTAAAGCAGTTGAAACGCAGTCCGAAAATAATCCAGACCATCTGTGACATCCAGCGCGATAATGGCCCCGGTTTCGGGAACTCTCGAATCGGTTTATCGATCTGGCCTAATCTAGCTGAGAAACCCGCCAGAGTGTCGGAAACGATGCGCATTGCTGGGAATCCCGCGAAGGTTGCCCGAAATGTGCGGTACTCGGGCTGGGCGAAAGCGTACAGGTAGTCGCGTACGCGAAGCGGCGCGAAGGCTCCCTTGAAACGGACATTGTTTTCGTCGAACCAACGAAGTACTTCTCCGGCTGTGTGCAAGCTCTCATGCGGGAAGCCAAAGATGTCGTAGGCGATCTGATCAGTGTTAAGACCGTGATAGCGCTTATCTAACTTACGAAGTGTTCCGCCGAATAACCGCTTTCCCCAACGGACGCGTGCATCGATGTCTTTACCACCTAACCACTTACAAAGAGTCTGTTTCAGTCTTAAAATCCTACGACTGTATTGGCTATACAAACTGACAATGACGACTCCACCTGGTTTGGTCACACGTACGAGGTGTTGAAATCCGCGGCTCGGGGCTCCTGTATGGTGCAAGACGCCGACCGAGTAGCTGTAATCAAAGTAATTGTCTGGGAGATCGCACTCTAGGATATCCATGCTACGAAACGTAACGTTGTTCAGAGTTGATTCCGCTTGACGGTCCCTCGCGACTGAGAGAGAGCCCTCTGACAGATCGATCCCAACGACTTCACTCGCCCCATTTAAGGCATACCAGAGTGCATATTCTCCTGTGCCACAACCCATATCCAGAACTTTTTTGTTTTTGTAGTCTTCTGGAATAACTCCTAAACACTTCAGGCGCCAGCCCATTTCCTCATTGGTGTCACGATGGAGAGGCCAAGGATGTTCGGAATACATTCCAACCACGGCTTTCTGGATTTGCTGAATGTCGTGTGAGCTAGGCGTCACGGTGTTTTTCTCCACGTTTTAATAATCAATTTACCCGGTACCGTCGTTCTTGATGTCAGACGTTAGTAACGGAATTCTTAACAATGACTCTTTCGGTAGCCCGCTTCAGCGTTTCCTGCCGCTGCTATCTTGGTTGGTCACCCACTGACACGATATAGTAAGTGTTTTTCCCTTGGAGTTGATCGCCACCTTGCGTTGTTTAAATAGACTGTGTTTGGTTCTGTTCGCTTCGGTGTGTATTACGTGTGGTGACAACAGCCCCACAGCACCCTCGCCAGTGGTTAGTTTCGAAGGGGTCGGATCGGTAGCGTCCCTGGTTTGTCCCGGAAGTGTTGACCGTCTCCTCAACGAGCTACGAGAAGTCAGTATATCGTTTCCGATGCCGACTGTAGGGGGGCAGGAGGTAACGAAGAGCGAGTGCGCTCCGGTTTCTGGCTCAATGTTTTCCATTGGGACAAGTACTGTGAGTTGTTCTGCTTCCGTTGCTGCCGACTTAGTAGAAGGTTGCACGTTTGAGGTGCGTGTCGCGTCACGTCGTCTAACTGTCACAAACTTTGTAGCATTTGGGGACAGTATAACTAGCGGCACGGTGTCTCTCGCCGCAGCGATGCCGACACTTGCGGGTATTGCAGTTTCTTATCCCGCGCAACTTCAAGACATGTTGAGAGAGCGGTACCCTGAACAAGACCTGACAATTGTTAATGCTGGTCGCGGCGGGGAAGATGCCGGAGAGGGTCGAGCTCGACTGCCGGGAGTGTTAGATCTTTTTGGGCCTGAGGTCCTACTTCTTCTGGAGGGAATCAACAGACTTGAACTCATCGGTGTCGAGAAAGTAGCCAGTGATTTGGAAGCAATGGTCACGTCTGGCGTCAGTCGTGGCGCTACGGTGTTATTGGCGACACTCACGCCAGTCGGTGACGTCAAGGCAGCCGATCGGCCGGGTGTTCAAGAAGCCGTCGAAGATTTGAATGAACGCATTCGGCAGATTGCTCAAAATTACAGCCTGGGTCCGGTGGTTGATTTGTTCGCCGTCTTTGAACAGGCGCCATCTTTAATTGGTAGGGACGGGTTACATCCAACGGCGGATGGGTATCGGGTCATGGCTGACGAATTTATGAAAGCGATTATGTCCAGGTGGGAGGAGACAGAAGGGCCCGTGCTTTCTCTTTCGCGTTAACCTATCCGAAGCGTTAAGGACCTTCCGTCGAACTATCGGATGTATCCGAGGGTTCGAAGATTTTCCAGTGCTTCCTCTGTTAGCCTTTTGTATCGATTAGAGGAGCCGGTTCCTCCAACTTCATAGTTAGACTGAATGCCTCTTCGGGCTTCAACGCGTCGCAACAGGCGAGCGGCGTGACGAGGTTCACTGGCGTAGAGGTTTTCCGTTTCTTCGTAATTTGTACTCAGATTAAAGAGCTGATGAAGTTCACCATGACCCTCATCATCTCTTGTTCGTAGGATCATCTTCCATTCGCGGGATCGGACACCCCAGAATGCGCGACTCGCAAAGAAAATATTGTTGCGATGGTCAGATAGTTCGCCTTCATGTGTCAAAACGAGTGACTGACCTGCAAGGGGAAACGCGATGCGGTCACCTGAAAAAGCCGGTAGCGAGATTCCAGTCAATTCAAAGATAGTCGGTGCGACGTCGATCGTGCTGACGGGGTTTTCTATTCGGTGCGTGTTCGATGACTCATTTGGAGAAGAAATGACTAGCGGGACCCGTACGTGGGACTCTAGAACGTACGGGCCGTGTTCGAAGTACACGTCTTGTTCGCCTAATCCCTCGCCATGGTCAGCCGTTAAAACAACTAGCGTATCCGATAGCTCGCCTTCATTCCTTACATGCTCTAACACTTTCCCAATCTCGTCATCGGCAAATAGAATTTCGCCATCATATTGCGACACGTAATATGCGAGTCGGTGTTCTCCTTCAATGTAGACGTCAGGGCGAATGCCTCCAATAATTCCAGAGATGTTGGGTAATAGCACGCTGTCATCGAAGTGGGCGTCATTGGTATACGTTGCATCGAATTGTGACGGGGGAGTGTACGGGAGATGGGGGTTTACGTAGTGAAGCCACATGAAAAACGGGTCGCCTGACTGCGCGAATGTTCGTAGGTGCTCGATAGCGGTTTCTGTGATGAGGTGGGTTCGATCGATTTCACGGTCGCTCTCTTCCCAGGTTTCTCGATAGACGTTGAATCCTTGAGCGTAACCGGCGTCACGTGACAGGTTGGCGTTATCAACAGCAGCAACGGTGTGCCATCCTTGTTCGGCAAACACCTCCGCTAGCGTATCCATCTCATCCGGAATAGACCACTCGTCTACATTGATTGGGAACATTCCGGTGAGAAGCGCGGCAACGCTCGGTCCTGTTCTTGGAATTGGCACATAGGCCGATTCGAAGAGCCAGCTTGACTCTGCTAGCGAGTCAATGTTTGGGGATGTGTCTCGGATGTACCCATAACTGCCAAGATGATCTGCCCGAAGGGTGTCAATAGAAATAAGCAGCACACGGCTAGTCGGTCTTTCTTGAGAGGGAGCACATGCTGCTGTGAGTGATAGGGTTGCTGCCAGTGCCACAGCACAATGTTGGTTGGTCATTTGAAATTCTCGTAAAATTAGCGCGATATGTCAGGAGTGTTTTTAACTCGTGACCTCATGCTACGCACCCGAAATAATACTGTAGTTGTCTCTTTTAGAGTTTGTCATTGCAAGGATGTTTTAAACGAGCATGGCCGAAGAAAGGATTAGTGTCGTGGCCGCTAGTTGCTGTTGACCTACGGTAGGACACTTTTTCGTCTAGTTTGATTCAGAGGGTTGATGATGCGTCATATCAGACAGGCTTCCAAAGCAAAGGGGTGCGGGGGATGCCTCTGGATTTGGCGGGGGCGCTTTCACGAAAAGGAGGTTCTCAGAACAACCTGAATCCAATATCGGCAAACACATAAGGCACCATGACTCTCTTGCGATTTAATTCGTGTGTGACTCGATCTGTTGGGCCTACCTCATAGTCGTCAAGATTGAATGTCGGAAATCCGATGCGCATGCCAGTCTCGAATAAAAGAAACCAAGGGCGCTGAACGACACTTAGTTCGATGAATGGATAAGCAACTCCGTCACTGGTTGTGCCTATGAATGGAATATCGGTGTTTCTGTAAATGTAAGTGTGACGATAGCGAATAGTTCCATCGTCGGCAGACGCGAACTCGGTTTGGTCGAAGTTGAATGACGGCATACCCCATTCGATGCCGATGCTGGCTTTTAGCGCGAATGCTTTGATGTCAAAGTCTCGGAACACTGCGCCGCTTATCATGTGTCCTGATTCAGCTCGGTGCAAGTTGTCTTTTCGATAGCCGACCGAGAGACCTGACAGTTGGAGAAGAGTGTTCTTAAAATAGGTTTCAATGGTTAAGTTCACACTGGTTAACTCATAATCTGCTCCAAACAGATCAACGTCCCATTGTGTCAGACTGTTTTTACTGAAAATATTTCCCTGCCATTGAGCAAGGCCAGCTTTTAGATAAGTACCGGACTTGCGGCTGGCGGAATCAGAGTGAGATTGTTCTTGGGCTTCTATGTTCACTGGTATTACGAGGCATATAAGTAGCGCAAGTCTACTGGGGAGGTTTGTCATACGATTATCTAGGGGGATGCCGTCAAGACTTGAAACAGCGGGCTCTTCCAGTAGTTAGGATAGTGTCCGGGGTTCTTGACGAGACTGAAGTCGGTATCTTGACCGTTATCTCCTCCCCACATGGTGTACCAGTACACACGTTCGGCCCTTAAAAGATTTCGCAACTTGGGGTAGTTGTCACGGACCCAGGAAATATGGAGGTCTGGGTTGCGCACGCCTGATTCGGTTACCCACACCCTATATTTCCGAAGCGAACCTCCCAATAGACCCAAATACCGAACGGCGCTGTCTAGGTCGTAGGCGTTAATAGCAATGATGATGTTGTCTGGATTCATCTCTGCTAGGCCGTTTGCAACCATGCTCTCCAGTTCCATTGGGCCCTGGGTACCAGTCCCCAGAGGGGATTGAGTCAGCAAAGTGACACGATTACTGTAATGATTCTGGACATGGTCGTATATCCGTTGAAAGACTGACATATATTGGGTGATGTTGAGCGTTGGGCCAGTGGGCGGAAGGATACTTGTAACTTCGTTTCCAATCTGAAAGTAGCGGATCCCTGGAAAGTTGGCGAAGATGTTGTCAATCTCAAGTTCGATATTCTCTGCGAAGAGGTATTCATTTCCGATAAGAGCTAGGAGCTCAACACCAGCGGAACTTATGTTTCTGACGACGGGGTCGTTTGGATTTAGGGTTGGGGTAATCTCAATGCGTACCCCACGCAGGTGTCCGTTCGCTCTCAGAGCTGCAATTGCGTTTCGATAAGTGTCCAGTGCTTGCCCGGTAACGTGAACGCCGACGTATGGGGACCATTGTGCGCTGACGCTTCGAACTAGACCAATATCAGATGAAAGAGTGGCACTTGGTGCGACCGGTGTTAGCGTGCCTCCATCGCAGGCCGCGCAGATGTAACATAGGACAAGAAGTGATGGAACCAGGGGGTGTTTCATTAGGTGCTAACCCGTCCCGCTATTATCATTTCTTGTGCTTGATTGTTGACATCAAATTACTCGATGTCAGTTGTAATACCTTAGTTCCAGGTCGGGATGTTCAGGGTCGCTGTGCGCATACAAGGTCTTTAATTTAAGGACGATTTGCCTGTGGGTAGCCTCGTTCGTTGTAAGGAGGAATACTCGGCTTCCGGTTTGGCCACCGTAGTCCTTGATGCTATCGAATTTGAGGCACACGAGTCTTGGTGTTTGGAAATGTCCGAGTCGGCTCGTTAAGAGTCTTTAGCGCGTTAGAAGTGTTCTGCAGACGCGTTCTGTTTACTATTCCGCAGCATGCTTGCTAGAGTTAGTCTTTAGAGTCGAAAAAAGGACGACGACGTCCCATTCGTCCGAGTTTGTCTCGTTCTTCCGAGAACGGATGAGACGAACGTTACGTTTCGCTCATGATTGAATCGTAGAAAGATACAAAATCTGAGCGATTCTCCCCAGCTCGGAACTCGATGGCGGCCCGTGGATGAAGATTTAACTGGCCCGTGATGTTGTAGGGTACTAGTGGTCCCCACTCGACGGTTTTCCGAATTTCTGGCATGTGCTCTTGAAGTAAATTGATTACCGGTCGCAACTTAAACTTGGGATTGCGGAGGAAGCCGAGCAACAGTTCCATTGGACAATTTCCAGCACCGCGTCCAAGGCCTGACATGGTTGCGTCAGCACGATTCGACCCAAGGACTATTGCCTCGATGGTATTCGCGAATGCCAGCTGCATATTGTTGTGTGCATGGATGCCGATCTCTTTACCGGTATCTTTCATAGCTTCGGCATATTTTTGGTACAGTCGATCGATCTGCTCCCGATAGAGATGACCGAAGCTATCGACTATCACCATCGTGCTGGCCGAAGTAGGTGCAATTGCCTCAAGGACTGTACTGATCTCCTCATCAGTGATGTTTGAAACCGCCATCAGATTTGCCATGGTTTCGTAACCTTGCTCGCTAGCATGCTGGATAATGTCCACCGCTTCGGAAACCTGATGAGCGTAGAACGCTACACGAATCATGCCTAGAACGCTGTCGGCGGCTGGTTCGATGGCTGTTTTCCAGTCGCTCTTGCCTGCGTCGGCCATGGCAGCTAGGGTCAGTCCGGTGGTCTCGGCATTGTGATCGCCGATGACGCGCCGGATATCCTCTTCTCTACAGTGGCGCCACGCTCCGAACTGTTCTCTCGGAAATAACCGTTCTGAATTCTTGTACCCGATCTCCATCGTATCCAAGCCCGCTGCGATGCATGTGTCGTACACTGCACGGACGAACTCATCACTGAATTTGTGGTCGTTAATTAAACCACCGTCGCGGACTGTGCAATCCAGCACTTTCAGCTCGGGGCGATACGTGATCCAAGGGGCTTTCTCTGTCGGATTGTCGGTGTTACTCATGAGTTAGTTTTCCGCGGTGAGTTGATATGCCTGATCTGATCATAGCTTTCCTGAGGCGCTGCGACCAATTTTGGCCGTGATTTGACTGGAAACGAGGCGCCAACTAAGTCTGGAACCATAAATCACTGAGAATAAGCTAATTATACCTGTTTGAATGACTGTGTCAGATAAGGTTTAAACGCTTACGGGCCAAGAAGCGATCTGAACCAGACGCTGAATGAGATCACAGTGGGTGACAACTTATCCAATTGAGAAGAGGGGTGACGTTAGGACACGTTGCCAGATTAAGTGCTTTTACTTTGTCCGAAGGCTCAGATGACGGAATTGAACCTTCGGGTAGAACTCGGCATGGGATCCAAGCCTAAGGCACTCCTTTAATACGGGTGACGAGTCTATGGTATTGGTCGATAAGTCAGTGTTTTGAGAATATGACGATTCGGTTGGTATTGGTTCCTTTTCTGAGATTGTCGATTCCCCAGCAATGAGAAGTTTTTGTGAATTTTTGGTCGTTGATTAGGATCGCCTCTGCGGTAAGTCCAGCTTTTTTACCTGCGGGAACAACGAGATCTTCGAGCATGATGGAACCGTTCCGAACCTCGCCAACTTCAAACGCGACAAAACCTCCTGGCCGGAGAATTCTGTAGAGCTCAGTGAAAACCGTTGTCATGGCATCTTGCCATTTCTTCGGGTTTTTAAATTGCCAAATTTCTACTGTGTCGGGATCGATGTCGTTAAACCAGCATCTGAGCCAGTTGTCATGTTTGTAGTTCACGACATCGAGAAAGGGCGGAGAAGTCACGACAAGCTGAATCGTGTCTGCTGAAATGTCCGATGTGCGATCAGCGGAACTGGTGAGAAACTGCGCGTCTTTGCCATGTGTCGCCAGACCGGAGTCAGCGGTGACTTCTAGTGTGGTTAAAAGTGCACGGGTCTTTCGGATGATGAGCTGAACGATGTCGCGCTGTGGGGGGGACAGGTTGCGTTTTTTGTTTATCCGCTCTTGCGATTTAACAGAGAGCGCTTGATTTGGTGGCAACGTGTAGACGGAAAAAAAACCTGGTGAATGACCAGTTAGTCTGTTTGTTGCAACCATTCTTATCCAACGATCGGCGGAATCGAGCGTGCCTTTCTTCTGTTTGTCAATGAGATATTCTCGTAAAGCCGTTATTTGATTGAGGGTGTCACGATGGTAGAACACTAAAAGATCGTTACGAACAGGACCCAGTGGGATGATTGGAATCTCGGAAAGACGATTTATTACCTCGTCACAATTTGGCAATGACAATCGGGGTTCGCATAGTAGTGTCGATAAAGGATTGATATCGCAGCCAATTGGGATTCGATCCAAGATAGCGGCTTCGATGAGGGTGGTTCCGCGTCCCATGAAAGGGTCATATACGTGGTCTCCTGATTCCGTCAGTCTTTCGATAAAGAAGCGGGGAAGCTGTGGCTTGAAACAGGCTCGATACGAGACCTCGTGAAGAGGATGTGCTGCTCTCTGCTTGGCTGTCCAAAACTCGTTCACGAAGTAGAAGATTTTGTCGTTATCGAAATTCTTGGTGAATGTCTCGGTACGCTTACCAAATAAGTCAAAGTCGAGTAGTTCTCGCTGGAAGGATTCTAAGCGTGAGGCTCGCGTGAGCTGAACGGTGCTGGGCTTGGTCACAGAAAGACCTCAGTGCATTTCAGCCGTTCGAGCGGTCGCCTCAAAGTTTTTAACCAATTACCTAGAGTTTGACCTGTTTTGCGGAATGAAAAAACTCTGAACCGTCTAAATATCTTGTGAGAATGTTGTTGTTCTGTAATAAAACCACTTGGAACGTTCACGTATAAAGAATGGTGGTCTTGAGCCCTACTTTGAGTCTTGCGGCGAGGTCTCGACGGCGGACTGCTTTTCAAGGTTTCGGTTAATTTCGAGGATATGCCGAATATCGTGATTACCCTCATGGCACGCGTATTCGAACATAGGTCCTTCCGTTCTGACCATTGGAACCTCTGCGCTCCACGGGCTCGTCCAGGTGGCAGGGTCATCAACGGTGAATTCGTAACGGATCGTGTCAGCATCGACGCGCGTGAAACGTTCGATTACGTGCAGCGTTCCAGTGGATCCCCTCCAGCGCTTTTTGTCGCTGAAGTGTTTTGTCTCCACGACTAGGGTGTCACCCTCCCAATGGCCGCGGGAGTCACCAGAGAATTGATGCATATTGCTTGAAATATGCGGGCGTCCTTCGAGTGCAATGATGCGGGGGGGGTTGTTGCCAAGCTCGGTGAAGACGACCAAATGATCCGGAGTCTGAAAAATCTGATGAATATCGTTGTAGGACGGTGGCAGCATGGGAGGGCTCTCGTGTCCCCACAGGATGCACCTCTCAGAGAGAGGTCTGACTTCATGGCTATCAAAGGCACTTGGATGACGCCTCGCTTCATTCGCCGCAGCTAGTCGTGCCGAAGCCTCCGGTATCAAGGGCGGGATCCGGCCATCTGGGGGATCAGTAACCAGCGATGTTCTTAGACTCGAAAGCCCCTTTGGTACACGCGTTCGAAGCCAGATTTCATTGTCGTAGTGTATGTGATGGCGCTCCTCTGAATCTCTGTTGCCCTGATATTTGTATCGTTCTCGTTCATCTCGATCCCCGATAGTCAAGATTTCACGGCCCCGCATTGATGGGTCGACTCCCTCAGCGGTGAGCTGTTCGTTTAGTGCGGTAGCTTCCTCTTCTGTGAAGAACTCTTTGCCGGCCAATCGGTCCGGTCGTTCCAGGGGGGTAAAGGTTTGGGTAGTCCAATATCCCTGTAGATCAGGTCGCCCGTTAGGAGTGCGCGGAGAATCTACCGCTAGTGTTTCGTCAGATTTTCCTTGGGTTTCACTTTGACCTGACAGAGGACTTATTGCAAAACATGCTATGGCGATGCCAATCACTAAGAATTTACAACTGACGTGGCTCATGTGCCCCCCCCCCATCGCGAGTAAGACGGCGATCGGATAACCCCATGATCGCTCAGGGTGGATTCTTTTTCAAATCGAAACTAGAGAATCTGAAAACGCTCCCCTTGAGAACTCCATACTTGTTACTGAGAAATTGAAATATTTGGCAAAAGTTTACGCTTTGCGACAGTTTTGCCAGTCGTAATTTGACATGGGCTGGCTAAAGTCTTGCCGCGGTTCTGAGTTTTAACGCCGTTCGGCGGACGAAATGTCTACGTCACAGGTCTCGAGTAACGAAGTCTAACTACCACGTAGCGAAGTTTAAGGGCTGCCCTGCTGACACTAAACAAGTTTGGTTTTGACAAGATTTTGTTAACTAATGTAACATATGATACAGAAATTACATCTGTATTCTATGTATTGGATGTAACATGGAAAAGCTGCCTAAAGTGACTGCTTTAAATATCAGGAAATTCCCGCGTGAGCTTCTTCGCCAATGCAAGATTCGAGCTTTAGAGCAGGACCTTCCGCTTCGAGAGCTTGTGATAGTGGCTCTTCGTCACTATGTGGGTAGATCTGCGAAAGAACAGAGCACAGAGCCATGACTCCATCTCAATTTGATGAAGGCGTCATAAATAAGTTTTCGTCTGAATCGCTACCGGTACCGCGGAGACACAGACGGGAACGGAAAATGCTCCGTCGATTGCTGATTCTTGTTGCCGTAGTCTTACTAGGGAACGCAGTGGTAGGGGAGCGTGGGTGGATAGCCTCCTTTAAGGCTGAACGCTTATCATTCAAGCTTAATAGAGAGATAGGCAGCCTGCGCCGTGAGAATCAGGCGCTACGAAGGGTTTCCCACCGATTACAGAAGGATCCCACTGCAATTGAGTCTGTCGCTCGTCGGGAGCTAGGCTTGATTAAGCGAGGAGAAATATTGGTCGTTGTACCTTGACTGTGGAGTTAGTGTGGGTGCTATCAAACGGCTTGGAATTTTGTTTTCGATGTGCCAGTGATCGGAAATACGTGTGATAGTCTGCAAGTAAATCTGTTTACGATGATTCAATAGTGGGCCGCCCGCGGATCGAACGCGGGACACCCTGATTAAAAGTCAGGTGCTCTACCACTGAGCTAGCGGCCCTTGAATCTGTGAGATCTTAGCACTCCGCTGCCTACAGAGAGTTTCGTCCCTGTCTGGGTTGGCTGATTTTGCCAAGTTGTCATGCAGGTCATGGCATTGGGTTTATCTCCAGGGAGTAGTGGTCTTGTAATGTTGGAAACGGGGAAGTCATGACGTGGGAAGCTTGGATCACCTTGATCGTAATAGGCGGCATGATTGGTACGCTTGCTCGAGATGTTGTCCCGCCGTCCGTTGCCGTTGTTGGTGCGGTTGTTCTGCTTCTGGTGAGTGGCGTTGTTACCCCAGTGCAGGCATTTTCGGGTTTTTCGAATCCGGCTCCTATCACAGTCGCCGCACTGTACGTCTTGTCACGCGCTGTTCAGAAAACGCGTGCTCTTCAACCTTTCGTATCTAAGACGCTTGGAGCCAGTGGTAGCCAACGATGGACACTGGCACGGTTGTTAACACCAGCAGCTGCCGCTTCAGCTTTCTTAAACAACACTCCTATCGTTGCCATGTTGGTTCCGCAAGTTACTAGCTGGGCAGAACAAAATAGACGTTCGCCGTCGCGATACCTGATGCCGCTGTCGTTCGCCGCTATTTTCGGAGGGATGGTTACGCTAATTGGAACTTCGACCAATCTTGTGGTCTCGGGGTTGTTAGTAGAAGGTGGAAATGCTCCGCTCAGCATGTTCGAGCTGACACCTGTTGGGTTGCCAATAGCAGCGCTAGGAATCGTCTCATTGCTCTTTTTGAGTCCCAAGGTATTGCCTGATCGTCGTCCGGCTCGCGCTGATCTCAGTGAAGGCTTTCGAGAATTTGTAGTGCGAATGACAGTAATTAGTGGTGGACCATTAGATGGACAAACTGTTGAAGGTGGGCATCTCCGCCATCTTAGCGGTGTGTTCTTAGTTGAGCTTGTAAGAGGGGAAGAAGCGATCGCACCGGTCGCTCCGGACACGGTACTGAAGGGGCACGACGTGCTCACCTTTGTGGGACGAGTAGATGATGTTGTTGATGTCCAGAGCACCGGTGGCTTGGTATCTAGCGAGCATAAGCACGTTGCAGAGTTCGATACGACTCACCATACGTTTTTTGAAGTAGTGCTGGGAGCCACTTCACCGCTGGTGGGCCAGACCCTGAAAGAGGCAGGCTTTCGGAGTCGGTATCAAGGCGCCGTCGTTGCAATTCATCGTGCTGGACGGCGTGTTCACGCAAAACTAGGAGGCGAGCACTTAAAGGTTGGAGATACGTTGCTGGTTCTATCGGATAAAAATTTTGAGAATCGATGGAAAGAGAGGGGCGTATTCTTATTAGTTTCTCGTCTTGGGGGAGTACCGCCTGCGGCTACTAAACTGGCGCCCGTTGTCGGCGCTGTTCTTGTCGGGTTCATTCTCTGTGCAGCAATTGGGATTCTTCCGATTCTCCATTCGGCATTACTTGCGGCGTTCGTATTGGTTCTTCTTGGGATTGTTACTCCTGCAGAAGCAAAGCAGGCAGTAGATATAGACGTTATTCTTGTGATTGCCGGAGCGTTTGGTCTCGCCGCGGCACTTCAGGCGACGGGACTCGCAGAATTGGCGGCGAGGGTCCTGGTGACTACGTTTGGAGATTTGGGTCCAAGGGGAGTCCTGTTTGGAATTGTGGTGATGGCGATTTCGCTTAGCCTCGTAATAACAAATAATGCCGCGGCAGTCCTAGTGTTTCCAATTGCAATGTCGATGGCCGCCGACCTTAATTTGGAGCAGCGACCCTTTGCTATTGCTGTCGCAGTGGCTGCTTCGGCATCGTTTCTGACCCCCGTGGCTTATCAGACCAACATCATGGTGTACGGTCCGGGTGGATACCGTTTCACCGACTACACCCGCTTAGGTTTGCCTCTGACCATGATTGTCGTCGCAGTAACGGTGGCGATTATTCCTATGATTTGGCCTTTGCGTTAGCCAGTTACTGTGAACAACAGTGGCCCAGTAGGGTTTGAAATTTGAAGACCTGAGTCTCTCGCCTTCGAAGAATCGATGACCATAACTCAGTAAAATTCTTCGCTTTGTTACCGCCGAAGATCGCGATGGGATTACTTGGATTAGGTCTAAAGATGAAGTTTCTCAGGTTCAGGACATCGCGCTTGTAGCTGAGTAAGAACCTCGTCGTCGTATCCGAGTAGTGCCCCTGCTAACGCGTCTTGCATCAAAACGTGATGGAGTTCGTACCCCCATGTTTTGGCATCTTCTAACGTTGAAAAGCTCCGCTCGGTGTGGAACTTCTGATTCCAATATAACTTGATAGTGAAATGGTTTGAATCCGGCGAGATAAACAAACGAGCGGTATCGTTGCTGGGCAATGTTTCGAACCAAAGAGTGAAAGGCCGCTGTATTTCAGAGTTGGTAAGCATACCCGTGCATATCGGCTCGGCAGCGGATTATCTGCAATAGATTACTCACGTCTTTCTGGCCGAAGCCGTTTCTCTGGTTTTTCTTAGCTGAGCAGGCGTGAGTTCTGCGTACACCTTGGGAATTGCAGACTTTACTGAGTAATTAGAGCGTGAGCCCGCCAACTAAGACTTTTTGATAAAGAGCAGTCAGGAAACTGTCCGTCCGTGCATTTTGAACTAAGCCGAGCACTTTCGGTATGTGCCACCGGGCGAATCTGTAAGTCCTATATATCAAAAAGGCCTGATCTCATCTTTTTTAGGATGACATCAGACCTTTCTCTTAAACGAAGAAGACTCTGGTCAGTCAATTCGTTGATTAGTCATGCACCATAATTGGGACAGATGCCGTCATCGTACCCCACTCGAACTTGAGCATATCGGTGGTGACCGATAGTGTCAGTTGATCGGCGGGTGTACCCAGCTCTTCGACATCCATCGCTACGTGGTGGAGGTCGTGACTTGCGTCATAGTTGGTGCCCCACTGGCCTGTTTGTTCATTGACGATCAAATGAAACTCCCCGCCCATGTGCGCAGCCCAAAGGGTGTACTCGCCAGCTGGGACATGATTGCCACGAATCATCATGTCTTTATCGGTGACAAGTGTTGTCGCTTCATCGGCACCAAGTCGCCATACACGACCGTCCATCGGTTCCACACTTTCACCGACGACTCGATTTTTCAGAAGGGGCCGACCGTATGTGATCGAGATGTTTCCGTCGTTTACCATCCAATCTACCTTGACGTGCGGGCTACCACCCTGGCCGGGATGGACTTCCGTTGCCTTGCCTCCGCCCAACATCGCAGGCGTGCTCGATGCTTGTTCGGCCACCGGTTCTGGTTCAGCGACCGGCTCTGGCGTGGCTTCTTCAGCTATTCCACCGCCGCACGCGACTAGGACAAACGCCAATAGAAATGCACAAAATGAGAAGTTCCTAGGGCTCATGACTTGACTCCTGTTCGTAGTTCCCGAGCTGGGATTTTAGCCCAGCGGCACGATGCTCAATATAGCACGCATAGCGTCCATAGGTAGATTTTGAATAATGGGTTTCTCAAGGCGCGCGCGGGAGGCGATACGGAAAGAGAGGCGTTTTTTGGCCGTTCAGGTGGTTAGGACGAGCTTGATGGAAGTTTATGCTGTCGATTAGCCTGACATCGAGCTGATCCTTTTACCGGTGGCGCGTCCATGCGCGATGCAGTCTGGAATGCCAACCCCTCGAAAGCCAGCCCCAATGAGCTCAAGTCCAGGAAGTTGAGCAAGCCTCGCATCGATAGCCTTCATTCGGTCCAAATGTCCGACTTCATGCTGTGGATTCAGTCTTGGCCATCGGTAAACACGTTTGATTAAAGGTCTGGTTGAGATATCTAGCAACTGTGAAAAATCTCGATGCACGCTCTCTATCAAACCCGCATCGGTATTGCTAAGTGCACATTCATCCCGTGCGCCACCGACAAAGCCACGCAGTAGCACCTGATCTTGAGGTGCTCTGTGTTTCCACTTTGATGAAACCCACGAGCCTGCCATCAAGGAGACATCGCCTTCGATTCTGGGAACGACAAACCCGGTACCTCTGAGTTCGTGGCGAACAGCGAATCGAGGGTATCCCAGCGCTATTGTTGCGGTGGATGTGTATGGAATACCACGACAGAGATCGGCCAAATCGTTATCAGTCTGTTGCAGCAATTCAGCGGCGACGTAAGCAGGGACTGCAACCACGACCTTCTTGGCTGATACGGTGTCCCCTGTAGCCAGACCCAGTTGATAGGGGCCAGAACCCCTAATTGTCATTATGTGAATGCCAGTCTGGATGCAATGAGCTGGAAGTTTCTTAACCAGCGTTGATACCAGTTCTCCAATCCCACCGCGCAGGGAACGGAACATTCCGTCCGGGGAGCGTCGGGTTCGCAAAGCGCGGAATGCCCGAATGATGCTCCCGTAACGCTGTTCCGCCTCCACTAGTCTCGGAAACAGGGCTCGCATCGATAGTCTGTCAACGCTGCCCGCATGAATTCCTGCCAAGAGAGGCTCTGCAATATAGTCGACAGCTTCCCGACCAAATCGCCGGTAGAAGAAGCTCGCAACCGATTCATCTTGTTGTTTGTCTGACTTTCCCGGCCGGATTAGCTCAAGGGCCATCTGAAGTTTTCCTCTTGGTGAGAGGAGTCCCGTCGTCGCCAATGGCCATATCTGTGTTGGAATTCCAAGAATAGATGTTTGGGGAATTTGGTGAAGACGCCCTTTTCGTAAGATGAAAGCAGTACGCGGATGAGAAGTTGAAATGAGGTGCTCTGCCAGTCCAAGTTCAAGGCAGAGCTCGATAGCAGCTGGCTTCTGAACAAGCAGCGAATCTGGGCCGCCATCGATTGTAAAGTTGCTAACGCGGTCCGTTCGGATGACACCCCCCAGCCGACCGGTCCGCTCAAATAAGCTGTATGAGACGTTTCGCTTGTGAAGCTCGTACGCAACACTCAGGCCGCTGATGCCTCCACCGATGATTGCTATCTCGATATCTGTCTTAGGCACAGGTTTGTCTTTGAGTTTCAGGGTTCCCTATGAAAACCTGGATGACCTGAACAATCATGTTTTTGTCCGTCGAAAAGACCGCTACCATGCGATCGTGGTCTCCGTTTGAATTCGGGTTATGTGGTATGGGCCACTGGCTGGTTCCTCGCGTTTGGTTAAGTGCTGCGAGTGTGGACAAAATCAACGAGAGCTTGCACATTCTCAACAGGAGTCTCAGGTAGGATGCCATGGCCAAGATTAAAAATGTGGCCTGGACGATTGCCAGCTCGGCGGAGTATTTCATCGGCGCTTTCGAGCATACGCTCGATAGGGCCTAAAAGGAGTGTTGGATCGAGATTGCCTTGGATGCCTCGATTTTTTCCGATACGTGTCCAGGCATCATCCAGTGGAATGCGCCAATCGACTCCGATGATATCGCTGCCAGCGTCTGCCATTGCTTCGAGTAGTGTGGCAGTTCCGGTCCCAAAGTGGATGACAGGGACGCCGGACTCCATTGCGGCTTCTATGATCTTTTTTGAGTGGGGTAATACAAACTCACGGTAGTCACGTTCACAGAGGGCCCCAACCCATGAATCGAATAGTTGTACCGCATCCACCCCTGCCTCAATTTGTGCAAGTAAGTAATCGCTGATAGTTGTTGCGAATAACTCACAAAGTGTGTGCCAGAGCTCGGGATGGCCGTACATTAGTGCCTTGGTGACGGCGTAGTTACGGGAAGGGCCACCTTCGATGGCGTACGAAGCCAGAGTGAAAGGAGCCCCAGCAAAGCCAATCAACGGCACGCGTCCATCCAGTTCGTGCTTGACTAGTTTGATTGTCGCCAACACGTGAGCTAGGCAATCGCGGGAATCGAATAATTTAAGACGTTGGACATCTTCCGCTGAGCGAAGCGGATGTTCAATATTCGGGCCTTCGCCCTTTATGAAATCGAACGGAATGCCCATTGGCTCAAAAGGCAGCAGGAGATCAGAAAAAAGGATGGCGGCATCGACATCTAGGCGGTTGACCGGTTGGAGGGTGACCTCAGTTGCCAATTCCGGTTGGCGACAGATATCCAAGAGTGAATATTTAGCCCGAATTGCACGGTATTCTGGCATGTAGCGGCCAGCTTGTCGCATGAACCAGACGGGTGTCGAATCGACTGGTTCCTTACGGCAGGCTTGAAGAAAGTTTTTAGTCACGGGAGTATGGTACTACTCCCCGCTACTTATTACGTGCTAGGATTCTGCGCCGGTGTCCCCTATCTTGCTTCGCCCAATCCGTGAGCAAATCGAGCACGACCGAGTGGTTAGGCAGCTCTACGCGCGGTGGCGACGGCGTTACGTGGTTGCGATTAATCCTGGTCGGGAGGAAGAAGCCTCTGTGCGGGTCCGGGGCCGAATTCTTTACCCCGACGTTGTTCTCACTAATACTGAAGGTGTTCGCCGTCCACATGCGGTTGTTGAGGTTGAGACGACCGAGTCGGTTAATCATCTCGAGGCGATGTCTCAGTGGGCTCCTTTGGCCAAGGCTCGAGGTGCCTTTTATCTGTATGTGCCCGCTGGATTATCTGACGTTGCCCTTCGGTTGTGCGCCAGCAATGACATCAACGTTGCTGAGATCTGGACGTATTACGCGATTGGTAAACAAGTTCGTTTTTCATTGTCATATCGCTCGAAGCGTGCAAAACAGGCTGCCAAGAATTCGAAGAACCTTAAGAAGTCTAGATCTTTAAAGAGAGCGAAGACTTCTAAGATAGCCAAGAAAAAGATAGCCAAGAAAAAGATAGCCAAGAAAAAGATAGCCAAGAAAAAGATAGCCAAGAAAAAGATAGCCAAGAAAACTTCGAGCGCCAAGGCTCGTAAATCGAAGGCTAGCAGTCGGGCAGTAAAGAAGAAAGCCAAAGCTAGAGGCAGCGTAAAAAGCGTGCGTTCTAGAGTGAAGTCAAAGCGTAAGAAGTAAAAATCTCCACTGCCAAGATGCCCTACCTCAGGTTTTCGCGCGATAAGCATGGCTATGAAAGCACATATTTGCTCCACACTTTCCGCAGCGAAGGCGGCTCGAAGCCGCGCCTGCTTTATTGGTTCCGGACCCCACCGAGTTTGAGGGTAGGGCGTTACCCGTTTGATGAGGAAGCGATTAGATCGATTGAGGCGAGTAACCCTAACCTGTCATTTGATTGGAGCAAGATGCTCAAGGTTAGGCCAGTGTCTGTGCCGAACAAGAACGTGGTCAAGAAGCGAAAATCGGCAGGGAATAAGAACCGTTCCAGTTCTGAGGGAAATAAAGATGTTTTAGACCTTAAACCTGCTAGACAGACCATGTCGCTCGATTTAGAACAGGAGGATCAGCGTCCCAATGTCGTGCCGGCAGAGGAGGAAGAGTCTACGGAGAGTGTCGACGACGAATGGAGGCACCCGGTTTCGGTACTGATGGGAGATGAGATGCTGGCACGGCTTCGGGGTCGCTACACAGAAATTCAGGTCCGGATCGCTGAAAAATGGAGCGATCTTGCGAAAAGGGACTCAATAAAAGCTCGTGCTGAGAACCTGAATCCAGATAGTTGGAGGACTTTTGAGGACGCTGTTCGGGGAATCGAGAGATTTGAGGCAGAGGCCCAGGAGATAAAGAATCTGCTTGGGCGTCGTCCACCGCGGGTCCGGCGCGAGCGTTCTTGAGGTCCTTTGGTATAATAAAAACATTGTGGGAACTATAAATTTCTTGTTTAAGAGATCGGCGCTTCGGTGGTTTCGCGTTGGTGTCCTTCTCCTGGCTTTTGGCTTGGTGGCTGGAGCTCAAACGCAGTCACCTGCTGAACGCCCACGTGGACCGGCTGGGGCTCAAACGCAGTCGCCTACTGAACGACCCGTTGGACCGGAGAGCGTGGGTTTACCGCAGACTGCTGGTCAGACTCCTATTTTTAGATCTGGTGTCACCTTGGTGACAACAGACGTGATTCCTCGTGACAGTAACGGTTTGTTTATTCCCGATCTCAGTAAAGAGGATATTACGGTTTACGAGGATGATCAGCCCCAAGAAATTGCTTCGCTGGTGCTTGTTCACGGAGGTCGAGTCTACAATCAGCTACTGCCTCCTCCTCCAGTTCAAGAAGGAATCGTGCTACCACCCTCTCGGCCAGTTAACGATACGGCCGGACGCATTTTCATTCTCTTCGTAGACGACTTGCATTTGCAGACAGGCCTGACACCTAAGGTGCGGCAGGTCTTTGAGAAAATCATCAACGAATTGGTCCATGAAGGTGACATGTTTGGAGTTGTGTCTAGCGGGCCGTCTGCGATTAATGTGCAGATGACGTATGACCGAAGCCTGTTGTACTCGGCAATGGGGCGTATTACGGGAGATGGTTTTTCTAACCAAGAGATGATTAACACGTTGGCCGGGGGACCAGGCGGACCAACGGAATTGCGGTGGCGTTCGCATAAGGCGTTCAAATTGGCACGTGATATTGTCCGTAATCTTGGGCATGTTGAGAATCGGCGCAAGGCTTTTATCTACCTAAGTAGCGGATACGATTTTAATCCGTTCGAATACGAGCGTTTCCGGAACAGTGCGATTGGTCAAGCTATGAACGATGTCCAACAGGCAATGGGATCAGGGAATGACGCTTTTTATCGGGGTGTTACAGACCGTGATATTGACATGTTCAATGTTAACGAGCGACAGGGTACTGTATTTGCCGATACCGACCTGGCGCTTGAGGTTAAGCAATTGACCCTGGCTGCCAACCGCGCGAATGTGTCGTTCTATACCATCGACCCACGCGGTTTGGTCGCTGGCCCAGATCTTGAGTACGATGTTCCACTTCGGGAGTGGCGTGACCACGTTTTCCAGACGCAGAATTCGCTACGTTTACTCGCAGAACTCACTGGTGGTATGGCGGTTGTCAATCGGAATGACTTCGACGATGCACTACGAGAAATCGATGCTGAAACGAGTGACTATTATGTCCTCGGTTTCTACTCCAGTAATCCCGATCCCACATTCAGGACGCGTCGTCTGCGAGTCGAGGTCGGCCGCGAGGGTGTAAACCTTCGCCATCGAACACACTATTCTTTTCCAGCAGTGCCGCCAGAAGAGACTGTTATCCAATAGCAGGAAGTCTCGAAGTGTTTTGGCGGTTAGTGTTTGCTGGTCTTCGAGTGCGCCCGTTTGTTTGGTTCAGCTAACCATAGGTTCCGCCGAGTCTAAGTCGATTAAGTGGTGTGCTGCTGGGCCGCTAAAGGTCTGCATTAAAGGCTCTTCTAAGAATTTTGAGCTGGATTCAATCAAATTGAGTACGGGGAGAATGTTCTTAAATAATCCCGTGTAAGCTCTGCTAGAATTCCGTAACTGGTGCATATTAAGGGTAGGACACAGCTTTGATGATTCCGGGCTCGATGTCTGCGACGGTGTCTTTTCGCTGCGCTGGGGTACTCACGTTTCTTCTGTGCTTCGGGACGGTGGGATCTGCTCCCCATTTCCAGCAAGGGATACTGTTGCCATTACAGGCGACGGTTCCCGACACTGCCAATCAACCGCCGAAGCTACTAGATACCACCGAGCTGCCGAAGCCCCGGGTTCGAGCTGGAGCTGCCATTGTTTACAATCCAGCTACTCACGAGATTCTCTGGGAGTCGAATGGTTTTCAGCGTCGGCCAATTGCGAGTATTACCAAGGTAATGACTGCGTTGGTCTTTCTGGAACAAGAGCATGACTTACGTTCTGATGTCGTCATATCACGGCGAGATGTGCGCCGAGCGTCCACTACTTATCTTCGCCGTGGAGAGCGGATATCGTTGTACAACCTACTACACTTGGCATTAGTGGCTTCGGATAATGCGGCGGCGCGTGTGCTTGCTCGCGTATCCCTTTGGGGTACAGATGGTTTCGTAAAGAAAATGAACGCTAAGGCTCAACAAATGGGACTTCGTGGGACGGTTTTTACGGATCCTTCTGGTTTGCACAGTGGTAATGTGTCTACTGCCTACGACCTGTCCCGTCTTATTTCTTATGCGACCACCAGGCCGATTATCTCAACGATCATGCGCAAGCCGTCGCACCGCATGAAGACGAGCCGGCGTCAGTTGACGGTTCGGAACACCAATAAACTCTTAAAGGGGCGTCTTCTCGTTCATGGTGGTAAGACCGGTTATATCGACGCTTCCGGATATTGCTTGGCGGCTGTAGTGAAACTTCCTGACAGCGATCCTTTGTCATTGGTCGTGCTGGGAGCCGGCTCGAATTCTCGTCGTTTTAGTGAGGTGCGTCGGCTGGCAGACTGGGTGTCCAAGAATGTTGACGCGCTTGCTGCGCCAGACATTCGCCCAACAGTCTAGCGTTGGCGCTACTGCAACCTAACACTGACTCGGCACCCTCCTGAATCCGCCATCGGTTGGCACCGACGTCAAAGAAGTAGGAGAAGTTAATGCGTGATGTGATTATCATCGGTTCGGGTCCAGGAGGATTAACTGCCGCTTTATATGCCGCGCGCGCAAGACTGAATCCGCTACTGATTGAGGGAATCGAGTCAGGCGGCCAGTTGATGCTTACAACTGCCGTTGAGAATTTTCCAGGTTTTCGGGATGGAGTTATGGGTCCAGAGTTGATGTCTGAAATGCGTGCTCAGGCGGAGCGGTTTGGTACCGAGTTCGCAAGGGGCGACGTTGCCCAGGTCGATCTCGCTAAGCCTCCTTTTTCTGTGGAGACAAATGACGAGACATATATGACACGAACGCTCATTATTGCTACGGGCGCGTCGGCCAGATTATTAGGCTTGCCCTCGGAGCGGGCCCTAATGGGGCACGGAGTGTCCACCTGCGCAACCTGTGACGGGTATTTCTTCCGCGACAAGCCAATCATTGTGGTAGGTGGTGGTGACTCGGCAATGGAGGAGGCTACCTTTCTCACGAAATTTGCGTCGCACGTGACTGTTGTGCACCGACGAAGCAGTCTTCGCGCTTCGAAGATTATGCAGGACAAAGCATTCAAGAATCCTAAGATTTCCTTCGAATGGAATACGACGGTGGATGAGGTAACCGATGTCGAGGCTGGTGTGGTAACGGGTGTTGTACTTCGCAACGTCAAAACTGATGAGAAGAAGGCGCTTGGGGTGGAGGGGGTTTTCGTCGCAATTGGACATACTCCGAATACCCGTCTATTTCGCGACCAGCTTGAGCTGGATGAGAATGGCTACGTTGTACCGCACGGCGGATCGCGAACGAGTGTTCCAGGAGTGTTTGCTGCTGGAGACGTACAGGATCATGTCTATCGGCAAGCAATTACAGCGGCAGGATCGGGATGTATGGCCGCGATTGATGCCGAACGTTATCTTGAAGGCGTTCCTCAGTCAGAGGAAGAAATCCATCCTCCGCCTAGTACCGTCTCGTCTTGATAAAAGACAACTGCCTGCCCTGGGGTAATTGCCGGCTGGGCTTCTTCGAAATCTACCCTGGCTCTTCCACGATCTAGAGCACTTACCGTCGCGTTGGCTGCTCGGTGCTGATGACGGATCTGAGCGGCGATCCGATAATTTGTTGGCGGAGGGTTTCCAGATACCCAGTTTACGTCTGATGCATGCAGGGTTGACCGTTCTAGTTCATGGCGCGGACCAACCGTTACCGTCCCGGATCTAGCATCTAGAGCGGTAACATAAAGTGGGATCGAGCTCGAAATCCCCAGGCCTTTTCGCTGACCTACAGTGAACCGGTGTACACCGGTGTGAGATCCGATCATCCTGCCTGCAATGTCTTCAATCGGTCCAGGCTTGGGGTTTTTCGTTGTACGGCGTTCGACGAACGTTGCATAGTCTCCGTCGGGAACGAAGCAGAGTTCTTGACTGTCAGGCTTTCGGGCTACTGGAAGAGCTCTGTTTTCAGCGTACAAGCGTACGTCGTCTTTTTGTAGCGTGCCCAGGGGGAATTTTGCGCAGGCGAGCTGAGACTGGTTTAGGGTAAATAGGAAGTAAGATTGATCTTTAGTCGCGTCTAGGCCCCGTTTAAGCAGGTAACTTCCATCTTCTGCTTGCACAACGCGTGCGTAGTGTCCTGTTGCTACAGTAGGTGCCCCGAACCCGCGTGCACGGTCCAACAATGTAGTGAATTTAAGATCGCCATTGCAGCGCACACAGGGGATCGGTGTCCGACCAGCTGTATATTCCTCGACGAAATTCGACACGACGTTCTCATTAAACTGTCGTTCGAAGTTCATTATGTAATGGGGAATACCAAGAATCGATGCAACGCGGCGGGCATCGTGGAGATCATTCAGAGTGCAACAGCTGCCAAATTTGATGTCGCCTTCACGCTGGTCGTAGAGTTGCATTGATAAGCCGATGACGTCCTGGCCTTCGTCTGCCAAAAGTGCGGCAGCTACGGAGGAGTCCACACCACCAGACATTGCGGCAACGACTCGCATTTAATCGCAAAGTCCGATCAGGAGAGAGGTGGTGATGGGAGTGCGGATGTTGTCCATGGATTAGGATCTAACTGGAGAGCCTGAGCGAGATAGAGTTCGGAGTTTCTCAACAATGCGCGGCATGATTTTTATGACGTGGTCGATCTGCGCAGTCGTATTGTCTAGTCCGAGGCTAAACCGAATGGAATTCTGTGTGCGGTGGGGGGAAAGCCCCATAGCACGAAGGACATGAGATGGCTCAAGTGTACCCGATGAGCATGCGGACCCGGTAGAAACGGCAATACCCTCAAGGTCAAGAGCAATCAGCAAGGATTCAGCCTCCACCCGATCAAAACTAATGTTCGTCGTGTTCGGTACCCGATCCGCTCCATTTCCATTAAGAACAGTACCAGGTACATTAGCCAGGACGCCCGTCTCTAATCGGTTTCTAAGCTCGGCAGTCGCCCTTTCGCCCCGGGTGGCAAGCTTTTTTTCCGCAAGGCGAGCTGCAGCCCCGAGTGCACTAATTCCAGGAACATTCTCGGTGCCAGCCCGTCGGTTTCGCTCTTGGCGGCCGCCTGTCATTGTTGCTGCCAGCCGTGAACCGCGTTTTACCCATAACGCCCCAACTCCCTTGGGTCCGTTGAACTTGTGTGAGGACAATGAGAGTAAATCTACGTCGAGCGCATCGACCGAAACTGGAATTTTTCCAGTCGACTGTACCGCATCGGTGTGGAACAGTGCCCCGTAGCGATGGGTTATCCCGGCAAGTTCTGGGATTGGCTGGACGGTTCCGATTTCATTGTTCGCATGCATTACGGACACAAGGGCAGTGTCGTCAGTGATCGCTTCGGAGAGTGCTTCTGGAAAAACGATGCCCCTGTCATTTACGGGAAGGAACGTGGTCGACCATCCGACCTTACCCAGAGCTTTAACTGTATTAAGCACCGCTTCGTGTTCAATGCTGCTGACGATCAACCGGCGTCGTTTGCTCGACGCAGCGGTTTCTGCAACACCACGAATGGCCAAGTTGTCAGACTCAGTTCCGCCACTAGTGAAAATAATTTCCTGCGGACGGCCGCCGATCAAACTTGCAACAGAGGCTCGCGCGTCATCGACTAAAGACTTAGCTATTTGCCCGAACGAGTGCACGCTTGAGGCGTTTCCGAATTGTTCCCTCTGGGCTGCGATCAGAATTTCCAAGACGCTCGGCGCGATGGGCGTCGTCGCGTTGTGGTCGAGATAAATGCGCACTGTTTCACAATCTTACCATTGGCTCTAACCATCAGCAATAAAAGGACTAGACAGGATCGATCGGGCACTCATATACTGATAAATCTGAGTTTGATCACCTACTTCGAAGTGGAGAATAGTGATGTGGAAACGTGAGGAACCGTCCAAAGCCGAGCCAGTAGCATCGGAGCCCCTAACTCGCTCTGGATTGTCTGCGGGCAGGACGGCGACGAAAGCTGCGGATTATGGCACTAGTGGCTCTCTCGGTCGTGATGTGGTGAATATTGGAAAATCAGTTGTTATGAAAGGTGAACTGAGTGGTAGTGAGGACTTAGCGATCGAGGGACGGGTTGAGGGAAAGATTGAGTTGCGTCAGCATGTGTTGACAATCGGACCTAACGGAAAGATCAGCGCTGAAATTTATGCGAAATCTGTTGTCGTGATGGGAGAGGTAAGCGGGAATATTACGGCTGCTGAAAAGATCATGATTCGTGAGAATGGTTCAGTCGATGGAGATGTGTCGGCGCCTAGAGTGGCGATCTCTGAGGGGGCTCACTTTAGGGGCAGTATAGATATGCAACGTGCAGAGTCAGCTAAGACGAAGACTGATGCCAAGAGTGGTGCGAAGCCAGTGGTTGCACCCTCACCAGCGGTTCGCGCAGCGAACTAGTGATCCTGGATCGACCGGCCCGTGTGCTTCCCCAAGGCTCGTCGAGTTCATGAGGAGCTCTAATGGCGGGTAAGGCTTCGGACCGACCGATCGGTAGTGTCTCTTTCCGACCGAAAATAACCTCTGGGGGAAGGTTCGAGGCGAAGGGTTTGGTCTCGGCTAGTGACGCTGTTTCCTCGACATTAATTTTGTCTCGGTTCGTCAACAAGCTTCAGGCGAAGGTAGCGCCGGTCATTCTGGATTTTGGTCCCGCCATCGGAGCCAATGTGACGTTTCTTGGCGAGCAGTTCGGCGGCTGCAAATTATTTGTTGAAGACTTGCTGTCAAATCTTCCGATTCCATCGAGTACTCGTGGTGATGACGAACCCGAGGTCAAAGCTCCGCGGTTGTCGTACGCCAATGAAGTCGTTGACGGTATCCTTTGTTGGGATGTATTTGATTACCTTGGTTCGAAGGCTGGATTCGCGTTAGCTAAGGAAGTGGTTCGTATTCTGCGTCCAGGAGGCCTCGTGTTGTTATGTCATGGCACGGAAAATCTGTCTGCTTCCGGGCCGACTGGTTACGAGATCATTGATCAGAACAGTCTGCGCTACCGGTTTCGGAGTGGCGTCGCTTTGCGTTCGCGTCGAGTTATTGAGAGTGGAGAAGTGACGCGGCTGTTTTCTTCATTGACGATAGCAGGTTCAGTACTGTTGAAAAGCCGAATGAGGGAGGTATTGTTGAGAAAACCTTCCAAGCTGGTCGCAGCGAGCTAAGGGTGTTTGCGTTTGTTGCTTCGTTGAGGAGAGAGGTGTATGGCCCGTCCTGTTGTCGCATTGTTAAGCGACTTTGGCAGCCAGGATCACTATGTAGGCGCTATGAAGGGCGTCATTTTGGGAATTTGTCCAGACGCAACCTTGGTAGATATTTCGCACGATATACCAGCCCATGATGTATTCACTGCAACACTTGAATTGGCTGCGGTATATCGATATTTTCCTGTGGGCACCGTGTTCTTGGTGGTAGTCGATCCAGGTGTTGGCTCAGATAGGCGTGGGGTTGTGGCCGACACGGGAGATTATCGATTTGTGGCGCCGGACAATGGTGTGCTTACTGGTATCTTCCGGGATGCATCGCCGAATCAGATTGTCGAACTTACAGAACGCCGGTATGCTCGCCCAACGGTTAGTCGGACCTTCGAAGGTCGGGACCGTTTTGCACCCGGCGCGGCATGGGTTGCCAAGGGCGTGCAGCTATCAGCTCTGGGGCGACCAGTTAGCAAATATCACATGCTAGACCTTCCGGTCCCGAAACTGACTACGACGCGGATTGTAGGTCAAGTCCTACGGGTGGATCGTTTTGGGAATCTTGTCTCGAATGTTGACCGCAAGTCGTTTGAGCGGGTCGCACAGGGCGGAGCCATTCAGATCGAGGTAGGAACACACGTTATCGGACGTCTAGTAGAGACATACGCCGACATAAAAGACAATGAGATGTGCGCCCTGTTCGGTAGTTCAGAGCATTTGGAGTTTGCTTTTAATTCTTCGAGTGCAGCGGAACGTTTAGATCTTTCGCGTGGTGCAGCTGTCATTGTAAATAGGGAGTGATTTTTTCGGATGGAAAGCGTTTTGAATGATTGACCTAGAACTCACGGAAGAGCAGCGCTTGCTGCAACACAGCATCCGAGAATGGGGCGCCCGTGAAATCGCTCCCCGTATTCACGAACTCGATCGGCAACATCGTTTCGATCCTGATATCTTGTCAAAAATGGCATCCCTTGGACTCCTTGGGATTAGTGTGCCGGTTGAATACGGTGGTGCCGGGATGGATTACGTGAGTCTTGGGCTGGCATGCGAAGAACTTGAGTATTTGGATACTTCGCTCCGCGTCATTATGTCGGTTCATGCGGGCCTTAATTCGTTGACTGTATTTACCTGGGGTAACGAGGAGCAGCGCAAACGTTATTTGGTTCCACAGTCCCGAGGAGAGAAAATTGGTGGTTATGGTCTCACGGAGCCCGATGCCGGAAGCGATGTCCGAGGAATTCAGTCTGTCGCAGTTAAAAAGGATGGCTACTGGTTACTCAGTGGCGAAAAGACATGGATTTCTCTGGCTGAAGTAGCGGATCATTTCCTGGTCTTTGCCTGGAGCGATCAGAAAAAAAAGAAGCAACGTGATGTGTCCGGAATTAGTGCGTTCATGATTGAGCGAGAGTTTCATGGTTTCTCTAGTGGCCCAATTGGAGAGAAGTGGGGGATTCTTGCTGGCAACACCGGATTCTTCACTATGGACGAGATGGAAGTTCCCGCCGAGAACCTAATCGGGCGCGAGGGTGAAGGATTCAAGATTGCAATGTTTGCACTTGACCAAGGGCGTTACACAGTGGCGGCGGGTGCCACTGGGTTGGTACGGGCATGCCGTGATGCTAGCGTTAAATATGCGACGGAGCGTAAGACATTTGGAGTGACAATTGGTCAACATCAGCTCGTCAAGGAGATGATTGCACAGATGGAGTCTGATTATCAGGCTGCACGGTTGTTGTGGTTGAGATCCGGGTGGTTGAAGAATCAGGGTAGTCGAAATACTCGCGAAACGGGTCTTGCTAAGTGGTTTGCTACCGTAGCCTCAGAGCGCGCAGCAGGTGATGCAGTTCAGATCCATGGTGCGAATGGGTACTCTGATGAGTATCCGGTGGGCCGCTTCTATCGTAATTGCAAGGGTGGTGTGATTTATGAGGGCACGCGTGAAATACACAAGTTGATGCAGGCCGATTACCTGTTAGGCAATCGCGTAGATAAGGAGCCGCGCTGTGCGCTGCCGGCGTATCGCGAGGTGCTTAAGGCACGTTGAAATTCCGGAGTGGCGAGAAGGAGCAGAATGCAGTCTGATTTATCACTAGCGTTTCTGGATGTTGTAGAACAGGCGGCTGTTGCATGTGCTCACACTATGGGTAAAGGTGATCGGCATCACTCCGATCAGGTTGCCGTGGAAGCGATGCGGGCACGGTTGGATAGCGTGCCTATTGACGGTCGCGTGGTGATCGGCGAGGGTGAGCGGGACAAGGCTCCGATGTTGTATATCGGGGAGGAGGTTGGCAAGGCAGTAGCCGATGGGACAAAGGGACTTCCGCCTATTGACATCGCGGTAGATCCACTTGAGGGTACGAACCTTTGTGCGACCGGCGCGCCAAACGCCATTGCGGTACTGGCTGCTGCAGAGCGCGGAGGTTTATTGCATGCGCCGGACATCTATATGGAGAAGCTAGTGGTTGGACCGCGGTCAAAACACGCGGTCGATCTTGATGCTCCAGTCGCAGATAACCTTAAGGCTATCGCGAAGTGTCTTGATCGGGCGGTTGAGGACCTGGTTGTTGTGGTGTTGGACCGTTCCCGTCATGAGGAAATGATTGCAGAGATTAGGGAAGTTGGCGCAAGAATTCAATTAATTGGCGATGGTGACCTTTCTGCCGCTATTTCCGCCGCTTTAGTGGGTAGCGGTGTGCATGCCGCCATGGGGACGGGCGGAGCGCCGGAAGGGGTTCTGGCTGCCGCTGCTATGAGATGTTTAAATGGGGAGATATTGGGCCGATTGGTGATTGATACACCAGCCAAGGCGGAACGGGTCCAGAAGATGGGGATTACTGATCCGGCAAAGGTTTATCGTTCGTCGGAATTAGCCTCAGGCGACCGGATTATTTTTGCGGCAACCGGTGTAACCGACGGAACCTTCATGAAAGGAGTGCGATTTTTTGGGGAGGGAACTCGCACGAGCTCACTTGTGATGCAGACAAATCCTCACCGTGTGCAGTTTATTGATACGATTCATGTCCACGAAGGTGCTAGTGAGTCACTGAGATTGAGGTTTTAGAAGAATCTCAGACGGCCATTTATGCACAGGCTCCCAACGGCATTCACTAAAGAACGGGTTTGCTTTGGCCATCTAGAAGCCTATATTTGTGCGACTGATGGCGACAGTCTGCACTCTGTAGCTCTGTGTGGTTTGCGTTTATTCCTCTTGCGCTCTCTCCTTTTTTTGGTGATTCCGCTCACGATATGGCCGCTTCGTTTTGTCGTCGTGTGCGCCGCCCCGTTGGAGAGGTAGAGGCACACGAGGACGTCGCCGCGTCCTGGCGATTTTCTTCATGACTAATATTACGCCGATCAAAATCGTGTTGGCTTCTCTCTCGCTTGAGGCTAAGAAAATCGACCAGATAGTCAGTGCTCTGGCGAGGGGGCAACTCGTTGTTTATCCCACAGATACGATTTATGGTTTGGGGGCGGATCCGCGGCAAGAGGTTGCAGTTGAACGGTTGTTTGAGGCTAAGGGACGTCCTCCTGAGATGGCGATTCCTCTTATTGCCGCTGACATAGAGCAAGTCCAAAGGTGTGCAGGCACGCTTACACCGTTGGCTCGACGACTTGCACTGAAGTTTTGGCCTGGGCCGTTAACGCTAGTGATTAAGGCCGCACCAACATTGAGTAGACGGCTTCTTGCGGATGGGGATAGCGTAGCCGTTCGGGTGCCCAGTCACTCAGTGGCCCGCGCGATCGCTAAGCAGCTAAATCATCCATTGACGGCGACGAGTGCTAACCGGACGGGAGAAAGAACCCCGACAGAGGCTAACGAGATTATTTTGATGTTTGGATCTACTGTGGCGGTTGTGCTTGATGCTGGCCCAATAGAGGAAAGAGAAAGATCATCGACAATAGTTGATGCGCGTGGCAAGGTGCCAGTCCTGGTTCGGGATGGGAGTGTTGAGTGGGACAGCGTGCTAAGATCTTTAAGATGAGCCTCGCGAGACCGACCAGTCTAAGTTTCCAGCAGTCAGAGCGCTCCGCTTTAGTTGGTTTGGTGTTTGGTTCGCGTCGGAGGTCTGTCGTCGAATCGTCACTACAGGAACTTGAAGGTTTGTCCTTGACGGCCGGGGCCACCGTTGTACTCCGATGTGTGCAAGAACGTTCGCGACCTGATCCGGCCCTTTTTCTCGGACGGGGAAAGGTCAAAGCTTTGGCATCTGCATGTGACGAGGCCGCTGTCGACCTTGTTGTTTTTGATGATGAGTTAACGCCAGCACAGTTCAGAAATCTTGAGGCAGTGCTTGGTTGCCGAGTCATTGACCGCACGCAGATCATTTTGGATATTTTTGCATCACGAGCTCGAACTCGTGAAGGAAGACTTCAGGTTGAGCTGGCCCAACTGAAATATCTATTGCCCAGATTGACAGGGGGAGGCTTAACGCTTTCTCGATTGGGTGCCGGTATCGGTACACGTGGACCTGGGGAGACAAAGTTAGAGACCGATCGGCGAAGGATCCGTCAACGTATCGCCCGACTTGGACGCGAGTTGGATTCCGTTCGTGGACGTCGGAAAAGATTTCGGGATAGGCGCCATAAAGAAGCCGTTCTCACGGTCGCTTTGGTGGGATATACGAATGCAGGTAAAACATCTCTTTTTAACCTTTTGACTGGCAGTAATACTGTGGAATCGAAGGCACTGTTTGCGACGCTCGATCCAATACTACGCCGGATTCAACTACCTGATAGCCGCAAAATACTTATTTTAGATACGGTCGGGTTTATAGATCGTTTACCTCATACTCTAGTGGCAGCGTTTAGAGCTACGTTGGAAGAAGTTGCTGAAGCGGATTTATTGGTACACGTAGTTGATGCGAGTCATCCAGAGCGAGAAGCGCATATAGCGGCTGTGTCGCGTGTGTTGGCTGAGGTGGGAGTTCGAGAATTTCCTCAGACGCTTATTTTTAATAAGTGCGACAGGTTAGATGGGGCTGACAGGGCCTTTTTGATGAGGAAACATCCAGGAGGGCTCTGTGTCTCAGCACGAACGGGTCTGGGAAGAGACGAGTTAATAGATATGGTCACTGAGACGCTTAAAATGGAGAGTAGTCGAGTAGTTTTTGCCTTCGATCACACGGACCAAGTTGACAGGGAGCGGCTTGCTGAGCTTTATCGCCACGGGAGGATTGTGCGACAGGTTTCGGAGGATGGCCTCGTGTCTGTTGAGGCCGAAGTGCCTAGACGGTTAATGGCTCGATGGAATAAGAAGTGGGGTGCCCTAGTAGAGGCCGAGCAAAAGATGGTGGGGGGACATTGATACGCGGTTTCGTTCGAGGGTTTTTCGTTGGGGTAGTACTGCTTGCGGGATGCACTGCCCGGGTGCCGGTCGTGACAAGCCCTGTCTCTATCTATCCCGAATATTTGTTCCCAACCGTGCCGGACGAATTCTTGACTTCAGCAGAGGCTAGCCTGCATGAGGAAGCTTGGAGAATTTTCCAGTCTGGGGATCTCGTGAGCGCTGAGCTTCGATATCTGGAGTTGCTTGAGTCCAGTCCAAGGTTTTACCCTGCAGAAACGGGTCTTGGTTGGCTTAACGTAGCCCGTGGAGGGTTTCTTGAAGCGCTCAGTTACTTTGATCGCGCTGTTATCGGGGAGCCCACCTATGTGCCTGCATTAATTGGCAGGGGTGAGTCGCTGCTCGCACTTAATGAAAGTGAGGAAGCGCTTCAGTCATTTGAGCGAGCACTGGCAGTAGACCCCGAACTCGGTAATGTGAAGCGTATAGCGGAAGAACTTCGGTTGACCCTTGTAAGCCGGCAGCTAGAATTCATGAATCAGCAGCTTGAGACGGCTCGTCGCCACGCTGCGGCTGGTCAGTTTGAAGAGGCAAAGGTTATGTACCAAGAGGTGATCGCTACGTCTCCGGACAGCGGTTTTCTGTATGTTGAACTTGGGCGAGTCGAACAAGCTCAAGGTAATCTAGACAAGGCGCTTGAATATGTGCAGCGTGCGGAAGCGCTGGACTCTTTAGATTCAGAGATTGTTTTTCTCGAAGGAGAACTTTACGAAGAATCTGAAAATCTAGAAGCTGCGATCATGGCCTTTGAACGCGCCTACGCTCTCGATCCAATCGAAGAGACGTCCCGGCGACTCGATACTCTGAATGAACGAATTAGAGTTGCCGAGCTTCCGCCTGAAATTCTTGCGATTTCGGCGAAGAAGTCTGTGACTCGGGGTGAGCTTGCGGCACTAATTGGCCAGCGTTTTCAGGAGCTCCTGCTCGACGCCACCTTGGGGAGAACGGTGATCATTACAGATACACGGGACTACTGGGGCCACTCATGGATTCTGAACGTTACTCAAGCCGGAGTGATGGAGGTCGATGCTGGCTATCGATTTGAGCCGGCACGCGAGCTTCGGCGTGGTGAACTCGCTGATGTTGTGGATGCGATACTCGATCTGTTTGCCGATATTGATCCAGGGGCAGCGTCTAGTTGGGTTGATGGGAAACTGGAATTCAGTGACATGCGCTCAGGGCATCTGAACTATGAATCTGCTGTAAGGGCTGTAACGGCTGGTGTGCTCGACCTCTTCGATGGTAACACCTTCCAACCCACGCGGAGAGTGGACGGTGGCGAGGCTGCAGAGGCTGTTGACCGTCTTGCTCAATTGGCCCGTGAGTTGCAATAGTCGCTGGCTAGGCATATGACTAATTTATCGCTCGCTAATCAGCTCACCTTGGGGCGCCTTTTACTTGTGCCAGTGCTTGTTATTTTGGTTGTTTATGGGCACAGCGGTTGGGCGCTGATTACTTTCGTAGCTGCTGGCATTACCGACGGACTGGATGGACTGATCGCTCGACGATCGGGCGGGCCTACAAGTCTAGGAGCTTTACTTGACCCGATGGCGGACAAGCTACTTTTGGTGTCGACCTTTGTAGTATTGACGATACCAGATTTAGATCTAACAAATCACTTACCGATCTGGCTGACAGTCCTAGTCATTAGTCGTGATGTAATTATTGTGCTAACGGTCGCTGTGGTGAATTTGGCGGTCGAGCGATTTACATTCCCTCCGTCCATTTTGGGAAAAGTTGCAACGTTTGTTTACATCCTCACCGGAAGTATCACTCTCTTCTTTAATTATCTTGAGCGGCCGTCAATATTTGTTGAAATGGCTATCTGGTTGTCGTTGGCTGTCACTGTAGCGTCAGGTTTTCACTACATTGGCCACGCGGCTCGGTTGGTGAATCGGGCCTGACGATGAATTGCTAACGAAGCTTTTCCTTGAAGTAGTCAATCGTGTCAGACAAGCCTTGGTCGAGCGAGACTTGAGGCTTCCAGCCTAAAATGTCACGTGCGCGTGCGATGTCTGGCTTGCGCACTTTAGGGTCATCTGTTGGAAGCGGTCTGTAGACTACTCTGGATGTAGAATCGGTAGCCTTGATAATTTTTTGTGCAATTTGCTCGATGGAAAGTTCGGCAGGGTTTCCGATGTTGACAGGCTCGCTTGTGTTCGAATGCATGAGTCGGATAATTCCGTCAACCAAGTCACTTATATAACAGAAACTTCGTGTTTGCTCACCGCTGCCGTACACAGTTACGTCTTGGCCCCTGAGCGCCTGGGCGATAAAGTTCGGCACAGCCCTCCCATCGTTAATTCGCATGCGGGGTCCGTAGGTGTTAAAAATCCGAACAATTCTCGTCTTAAGGCCATGATAACGGTTGTACGCGGTAGTCATCGCTTCGGCAAATCGCTTGGCTTCGTCGTAGACGCCCCGCGGACCGATTGGGTTGACGTTGCCCCAATATGTCTCTGATTGAGGGTGCTCCATTGGGTCACCGTATACCTCCGACGTTGATGCTAAGACAAATGTTGCCTGCTTGGCGAGTGCCAGACCCAACGCATTGTGGGTGCCAAGTGCGCCAACCTTGAGGGTGGGTATTGGAAAATTTAGATAATCGATGGGGCTTGCCGGACTTGCCCAGTGGAGAACAAAATCGACGGGTTCTTCAAGATTAATGTAGCTAGTAACGTTGTGCTTGAGAAATCGGAAGTCCTTTCCTGTCAGATGCGAAATATTAGAAAGATCCCCTGTTAGAAGATTGTCGATTCCAATAACGGCGTAGCCGCGTTCTAATAAAGCTTCGCTCAGATGTGATCCGATAAATCCGGCGGCACCTGTGATTACAACGTTTTGTTTCATATTTTTGTTCGCGATGGATGTTGGACGTAGTCGCTAATACGCGTGACGGTGAAAGAGCACGCGCACGACCGTTAGCCACAGAATTTTGACGTCCAAAGTTACTGACCAGTTTTCAATGTAGTAGAGGTCGTATTCGATCCGTTTCTCGATTGAGGTGTTGCCACGCCAGCCGTTAACTTGGGCCCAACCCGTTAGTCCTGCTTTAACCTTATGGCGCAGCATGTATTGTGGTACACGGTCTCTGAACTTTTCCACGAAGAATGGCCGTTCCGGCCGAGGTCCAACGAGGGACATTTCTCCCACTAATACGTTCCAGAATTGTGGTAGCTCATCAAGGCTGAATCGACGCAATACTTTTCCAATTGGTGTTCGGCGGGGATCATTTTCACGAGCCCACACAGGACCCGTTTCGTTTTCGGCATTGTCATACATCGATCGGAACTTAAGTACCATGAAGGGGCTACGGTCAAGTCCCATCCGTTCTTGAGAATAGAAGACTGGACCGGATGAGTTGAGTCGAATCGCTGCGGCAATGATGGCGAACGGTACAGCGAGCACGGTTAGCGCCATAGCGGATACTGAGACATCAATGACCCGTTTGAACATACTACTGAGGCCCTGTAACGGGACGTCATTGATGTTGATGATAGGCACTCCATCCAGGTCCTCCAGACGTGCTCTCAAGGCAATCACATGCAATAAATCTGGCACGACCTTGACTTCGATACATTCTCGGTTCGCGATTTCGATCAGGTTGAGCATCTGGACGTGTTCGTCGAGTGCGAGCGCGATATAGAGTTGGTCGATCTGTTCTCGATGGATCAAGCTACTGGCGTTGTCGATGTTTCCTAGCAGAGGGAGGCCACGATAGCCAATTGTGTCTGTTTCGGCAGTGTTATCCACAAATCCTACAATCTGATAGCCGAATTCGCTATGTTGAAGGATTTTGTCGGCAACATGTCTTGCCAGTTCTCCTGTGCCAGCTACCAAGACTCGTTTTAGGCCGAGTCCTGCTTTGAAGCGTCGCTGCATCACAGTGCGCACGACCTCACGTGATGAGTACAGCAAACTGACACTGAAGACGAGGAACAACACCCAAACTAGTCGAGAAACTTCATATGTGCCTTCGATTCTCTCCTGTCCATTCGCGACATAAACTTGAAGGTAGAGAGTGCCGAGCAATCCGATCACGACGACGATTACGTTACTGACGAGAACGGAGAAGAAATCGTCAATCCGTGACCGATTCCGACGAAGTCGGTAGGCACCTTGGAGATGAAACGCCAATGGAACGAGGATTCCAATAAACGGAATTAGAATGAGATATTGAGTGAACGCTGGCTGGCCTTTAGGGGCGGCAATTAACTCTGTTTCAAATCTGACGGCATAGGCCAACGCGAACGCACTCATCCCCAACAGGGCATCTGTGACGGTGTGGAAGCCTACAAGTAGTCGGGTAAGTCTGGCTACCATACTGTGTTCTATCTGGGTTGTAGGATCGCGGTTTCGATCTTCGTTCGCATGGTGTCGTGAAATCGTGTTAGTGAGAACTGCAATGAATGTGCTCGTAAATAGTCTGGCTCAAAAGAGTTTTCAGTGATCCTAACGATACCTTCTGCGAAGGCTTCGGCAGTCGGTTCATTTACCAAGATACCGGTTTCGCCGTCAGAGACCGTTTCCGTGACTCCTCCTCGCGAAAGGCCGATCACGGGCCGGCCACAGGCCAATGCCTCCACCGGAGCGATGCCGAAGTCTTCTTCACCGGGTAATATCAACGCTTGAGCTCCACGATATAGTTCAAGAATCTCGTCGTCCGAGCAGGATCCCATAAATTCAACTTCCGGTCCCGCTAGCGAGTGCAGTCGATCGCGCTCAGGACCATCGCCAGCGATGCGGAGGGGCACACCTGCTATGCGACAAGCCTTAATTGCCATGTCTACTCTCTTGTACGGGACGAGAGCTGACACGATCAAGAAATAAGGGCCTGGCGCTGACCCGCTCGGGCAGAAGAAAGTCGTGTCAACGGGCGGATTCACGACAGTGGCCTTTCGATTATAGTATCGGCGAATTCTCTCGGCAACATACTGAGAAATAGCTACATATTGGTTTACGCGTCCTGAGGTAGAGACGTCCCATCGGGCGAGTTGCCTAAATGCGAGACGATATAATCGATTCCGTAGTCTGCCTACTCGGTGGGGTCCAAAATATGCATCGAATTGATCCCAAGCGTACCTCATGGGTGTAAAGCAATAGCAGAGATGATGGGCGCGACCCGGAGTTACCACTGATTTACTCGCGCAGTGGCTTGTACTGATAACAAAGTCAAATTCGTCAAGGTCAAACTGTTCGATGGCTAAGGGAAACAAGCCGATGTATCTACGATAGTGACTTCTGGCCCAGGGAAGGAATTGGATAAAGGAACGTTTGGGTCGTGTTGCTTCGAGGACAGGTGATACCGTCCCGGGGATGTGAAGTAGTGTAAAGACAGTCGCACTTGGGATGAGTTGTATCAGGGCTTCCAGTACTTTTTCACCGCCACGCATACCAGTAAGCCAATCGTGGACGAGAGCCACACGGGCCCCTTGAAGGTCCGCCGGTCGAACGGGTTGTCCTGAGGTCAACTGGTCACAACCTCTTGGTAGATCTCACGGATTCGGTTGACAGATTTGGCCCACGAGAACGACTTCGCTCGGATAAGACCACGCTTAATCAAATTCTCACGTAGTGTACGATCGACCAGTACGCGCTGAATACCGTCGGCAATTGCTCTTGGCTCGTAAGGATTAACTAACACTCCTGCGTCACCGACAACCTCCGGTAGCGAAGAGACGTTCGAAACGATTACGGGCGTGCCGCTTGCCATTGCTTCGAGAGGAGGCAAGCCGAACCCTTCATATAGCGACGGAAACACAAACACGTCAGCCAGTCGGTACAGTGTGGCCAGGGTCTCTTCGGATTGATAGCCGAGAAATCGTACGTGTTTGTGTAAATTATGGCGATGAACTGCACGACGCAGCGTGGCGTATCGAGAGATTTCACTGCCTGTGATGAGTAGTTTAAGGTCATCAAGTCCGTCTCGTCTGAGCAGTACAAACGCGTCAATCAGTCTTTCTATGTTTTTGTGAGGCTTGACGTTACCTGCGTACATTAGAAATCTGTCGCTGAGCTGGTAACGCTCCCGAACCCGCACAATATGTTCCTCGGGCGGGTCCTTGTAGAAGCGATCATCAATGGCATTATGGATGACGGTGACTTTATCATCAGCTACACCGAAGAAACGCAGGATGTCTCGTTTGGATGCTTCCGAGACTGTCAAGATCCGGCTGGCACGGTTTACTGCCGTCCAGAACATGGTTCGAGCGTAGGTGTGTGCCATGCGATTTCGAAGGTACTCGGGAAAGATTAGATGAATGCAGTCATGAATCGTTACTATAGAACGACATGGCGTCAGCACTGGGAGCACGTAGTGCGGAGTGTGGAATAGGTCTGGTGAAGTACGACCAAGGCGGACTGGGATAGAGATCTGTTCGCCGAGGGAGTATTGACTAGAGGATTCCGTAACTGCCCTAAAGTTCTCACCTAATTCCTCAGCGACGGATCGATCTTCACGTCTGCAAAGTAGTATGTATTCGCTGTCGTGGTCCAGCTGCGAAAGTTGTCGCAAGAGATTGCGCACATATGTACCAATGCCAAAATCGTGCAGTTTTCGGACATCTATTGCGACTTTCACTTTGGTTCACTATAACAGGCTGACCAAATGGCATCTATCGGTAGGTATCCTACCTGGATGTTCTGCGCTTCCGTCGAAATGAGGTGTTTTTGCTTGTAAGAAAAAAATTGTAGCGTAATTTATATGTCGCGCGGCAGGTCTCTTTTGATTCGGAGGTACAGCCGGAGCAAACGTTCCCATCCAGGCTGGTACTTCTTATAAAAGGCAAGCTGGCTGTGGCGATACGCTCGATGCGTCTTCGTTTTGTTGTTAAGTCCTGAACGGCCTCCGTGATGCACCACTTCAATGTTGGGCGTAAATAAGATTCGGCGACTGAGTCGTCGAATTCTCGCGCAGAGATCGACATCCTCGGCATAAAGAAAGAACTGTTCGTCGAGTAGGCCAGCGGCATTAGCGTCTGCGCGTCTCATGAGAAGACATGCACCGCTTACCCAGTCCGGATAGTGATGGAGGGACGTGCTGCTAGCGACCCAATCGGAGACTAGCGGCACCTTCTTCCTAAGTAAGAACATTTTGAGCTTTTGTCGAAGTTCAGTCCAGGGATTGATCATCGAGCCAAATGAGAGTTCAGGATAACCGTTCTTGTCAATCAGTCTTGGACCAATGACGGCGACATCGTCGTGTAGCTGTAATTCTTTAATGAGCCCGTCGATCGAGCCTGCAGAAACGACCGTGTCACTATTGAGCAGGAGGATTAGTTCGCTTTCCGTAGATCTAATCCCACGGTTGTTTGCTTTAGCGTAGCCGAGGTTGGCGCCCATCTGGATTACTGGAACATGGGGCCAGTTAGATCGCACCATTTCAACGCTACCATCGACTGAACCGTTATCAACTATGACAATTTCGTGAGAGTGTTTAGGCTGCGGAGAGTGAAGTGAAGATAGACAGTTCTCCAGATAGGACTTAGTGTTGTAGCTTACGATGATGATGGCTAATTTCCTCATCGTCTGGATCGAGCAGCGTTTTCGAGCACGGCCAATGTGTTCTGGGCAGAACGTTCCCAAGAGAAAGAAGGCAGAAGCTCATTAGCACGAGATTGTTGACGAGAACGAACGGCATTGTTTCCTAGAAGAGTGGTGATGGTTTCGGCAACTGCTGCGACATTGGTATGTGGAACGAATAAGCTAGCGTCGCCATAAATCTCGCGCGCTACGGCTGTGTCGCCCAGGATGATTGGTACGCCAACCGAGAGAGCCTCCAGAGGGGGAAGCCCAAATCCTTCATACTCTGACAGGAATACAAAGACTCGCGCCTGTCTGTATAGTGTCGACAGCTTATTATCGGTCACATACTCGTACAAGTTAACTTGGTTGCCCACGTCGTTCTGGTCGACGATCGTTTCTAGATCCTGTTTTGGGTAGGTATGGTTTGCGCCTACGATTGCCAGTTGCGCGTCTGGAATTACTGCTTGAACTTTAGCGAACGCTTTAATGAGCGTGGGTAAATTCCGTCGGTTGAAAATGGATCCAACGTAAAGTATCAGGGGTGTCTGTACTTCATAAGCGCTAACTGAAGAAAGTTCTGGCGGGCTTCCGTGATGTATCACGTGTACTTGCTCGGCGGGCACGTCAAAGCAACGAATGATTTCTGTTTTTGAAAAATTCGACACGGTAATCACGGCTTTTGCATGCGTCATTGCGTGACTCGCGAGCAATCTACGGCGGAGCCCTTCCCGCCATCGAAACCACTCCGGATGTGCGGCGAAGGAAACATCATGCATCGTAATAACGTATGGGATCGATAGTTGGATTGGTGCCGAGTATGCGGGTGCAAAGAACACGTCGATCTGATCCCGATGCACTGCTAATGGCAATTGAATCTGTTCCCACCATGTGCCGGGTCTTCCAGCGACACTCTGATGGTGAAAATGCTCTGATGTCTTTTCCGTAAACGGTGGTCCAAGCGCCGAAAGGTCATCGCCTGGGAGCGGACTGTATATTACGAATTCATGTTGCCCGCACTTTAGTCTAAGCCACTGTTCACATAGTGATCCTAAATACCGGCCGACTCCGGTTCTGTGCTCAAGAAACTCACGTCCATCGATTCCGATTCGCATAGATATCGGTCGTTTAATTGTGTGGCTGTCCCGCTTTTGCGAGGCGGGCAGATTGAGCTAATACTGCACTCGAATATGCCTGGAGAAGGTGCTTTGCCGAGGCATGCCAGCTAAACCGAGCGGCGCTTCGGAGTCCATTTTCCACGCAGGTTCTTGCGAAGGGTCGGTCGTAAATCATCTTTTCGATTGCTGAAGCTAGATCTGATGGTCGAGTCGGATCGACCAGGAGTCCTGAGGTGCCTACGATCTCGGGAAGGGCACCGCGGTTAGAGGCCACTACAGGTACGCCAATTGTCATGGCCTCCAAAGCCGGCAACCCGAATCCTTCGTTAAGCGAAGGCAAAACTAACACTAGTGCGTTGTCGTAATACTTCTTTAGTTCTGCTCTATCCAGATATCCGGTACATTTTACGCGACCATTGAACGGAGGACTCTTAATCAAATTCAGCCATTTTGAGTTTCTTGGACCGGGAGGACCGGCTACTACGAGAGAAGGCAAATCTCCATGTTTTCTCAAAAGTGAAGAGTATGCATCGAGGAGGACACCAATGTTTTTTCGGGGTGTGATCGATCCTACGAAAAGGATATGGCCAGTTGGCGGGAAGCTCTTTCGAGCTGGCCATTGCGGTGCACCGTTCGGACACAGCGTTATTGACTCTGGATTGACACCGAGGCGTTTCTCGACTTCAGTGGCAGTGTGCTGCGAAGGTACTACTACTTGATCGGCTCGTCGGGCATGTTGTTGGACTAATTTGGGATAGTCTCTTTGAACTTCAGCATCTGTGCGTTCGGGGTGATCTAGAAAATCTAGGTCGTGAATCGTGATCACCTGCGCAGCGTATTTCGATGGGATTAACAACGGATGCGGGGAGTGCACAACGTCAAAACGAGAGCGTGTCAATAATTCCACTGGTGGCCAGTTAAATCGATGCCAAAAATAATTAAGAAGGCTGACGGGAACATGTTGATCCAGCGCACGAACTTCCTTTGGCAGATCTCGAAGTAGCAGACGGTCCTTCCACGAACTACTGAAGACCGTTAGATCTAGGGGGCGGAGACCATGATCGGCAGAGTTGATCTCAGCCAACGCGGACACAAGGCAGTGGACCCACTCCCCAACGCCTGTTCGGGATCGAAGAGCTGGTCGATAATCGATCAGTACATTCACACTTGTTTGGGCGAGATAGTAGCATACGTTCGGCGAACTACCTGAACGAGTCGATCGGCGATGAAAGCTAATAAGTCCTTTTTACTCAATATCTTGACAGGTATCTGGGCCCGTGTTACCGTTAGAGATTTTGTGGGCGTTAGTGCTCGGGAGCAGAGTAGATGAAGATTGCGGTAGTCGGGACGGGTTACGTTGGCCTCGTCGTTGGGGCTTGTTTTGCGGAGAACGGTAACGACGTAATTTGTGTCGACAAGGATGCCGCCAAGATCAGAGCACTTAGGCGGGGACGGATTCCGATCTATGAGCCCGGACTCGACGAATTAGTTGCGCGCAATCAAGATGAAAAGCGACTTACGTTTTCAACAGCCCTTCCCAGGGCCGTGCGTACATCAACGATTGTTTTTATAGCGGTTGGAACTCCTTCCGGAGAGGATGGCTCGGCTGATCTCAAGCATGTTATAGCAGTTGCTAAAGACCTCGCGCGCGCCATGAATGGATATAAGGTGATCGTAGCGAAGAGTACAGTGCCAGCTGGGACGTCCGCTCTGCTTCGAAAAATTATCCGCCGAGAGACGACGCATCCATTCAGCGTTGTCAGTAATCCTGAATTTCTTAAGCAAGGTGCGGCAATTGATGACTTTATGCGTCCAGACAGGGTGGTCATTGGTGCAGAAGATCCTCGGGCTGCTGAGTTGATGCAATCGCTCTACGCGCCCTTCACGAGGACGGGCGCGCCGATCATGGTGATGGATTGTGCTAGTGCCGAGCTTAGTAAGTATGCGGCGAATGCAATGCTTGCCACCCGTATCTCATTCATGAACGAGATGGCTAATGTGTGTGAGCATTTTGATGCTGACGTTGACGAAGTGCGTCGAACGCTTGCCTCAGACAGTCGAGTGGGACCGGCGTTTCTGTTCCCTGGAGTCGGTTATGGCGGGAGTTGTTTTCCTAAAGATGTCAAGGCGCTCATAAAGTTCTCTCATGAGAAAGGGTACGATTTCAAAATTCTTGAAGCCGTGGAAGCAGTGAATAAATCTCAAAAATCACGCTTGGTTGAAAAAATGCTATTGCACTTCAACTCGCTGAAAGGGAAAACCATTGCGCTGTGGGGGCTAGCATTTAAGCCTAGGACTGATGACATGCGGGAGGCACCGTCCGTTGTTATTGCCGAAGAGGTGCTTTCTCATGGTGGGCGTGTAGTGGCCTATGATCCACAAGCTGAGAAGACAGCCCGTGTTGTCATGGACAAGCGTGTAACTTACGCGTCAGGTGCATACGAAGCGCTAAAGGGTGCCGACGGATTGGCGATTGTGACTGAGTGGAACGAATTTCGAGAACCCGATTTTGCGCGGATACGTGCTTTGATGCGAGAGCCAGTCATTTTTGATGGGCGCAATCTGTTTGCAAAAGAACAGATGCGAGTTGAAGGATTTACGTACATCTCGATAGGGAGGTAATGGGCGCCGTCCTTGTAACCGGTGGGGCTGGTTATATTGGCAGCCATGTGACAAAGGCCCTGCGCATTGCAGGTCGTGACGTGGTTGTACTCGACAGTTTAGCGGTGGGTCATCGAGAGGCTGTGTGTGGGGCGCCCTTGGTGGAAGCCGATATTGCGGATACTGAGACGGTTCGTCAGACAATTCGGAAATTTGGTGTTACTTCGGTAATGCACCTTGCAGCGTTCCTCTCAGTTGGTGAATCGGTACTCTACCCCGATCAGTACTACGTCAATAACGTTTCCAAGACGATCGCATTAATTAAGGCACTGGTTAGTGAGTCAGTCGAATGTTTGATCTTTTCTTCAACCGCTGCCGTGTATGGGGAATCTGAAGAAATACCTATTACCGAGGATCATTTAACGAGGCCTAGTAATGCATACGGAGAGACGAAACTGGCTGTCGAGCGTGCGCTACCCCATTATGAGAGGGCCTATGGTTTGCGGTCGATGTGTTTGCGGTATTTCAATGCGGCTGGTGCCGACGAGGATGGGGAGATCGGTGAAGATCACGATCCGGAGGAACACCTAATACCTCGTGCATTGGCAGCAGCGAGCGGTGGAGTTCCCCTCATTGTTTTTGGAAAGGACTATAAAACGGAGGACGGGACGTGCCGAAGGGATTATGTTCACGTGTCTGATCTTGCTGCAGCGCACATCCTTGCATTGGCCGCGCTTGAAGAGGGGAAACTATCGACTTTATACAACCTTGGGAACGATCGCAGCTTTTCAGTTCGTGAGGTTATTGCGGCGGTTGAACGAGTCACTGGAACCCGAGTTCCACACGAGTACGGGCGACGTCGAGCTGGGGATCCGGCAATACTACTGGCCTCGAGCAAGCGAGCCCGATTAGAACTTGGTTGGGACCCTGTTTACCGAGAGCTTGACGAAATTGTAAAAAGCGCTTGGCAATGGCATCGATCTCATCCAAAAGGGTACGGAGAATGAATCCCGTCCTCCGACTTTGTCGATATGGTTATCCACACCGTGGTCGCCTTGCAGCTGCAGTTGTGGCGATGGTTTTTTACGCAGCGGCCTCGGGTGCACTCGCCTATTTGTTTAAGCCAATCTTTGATCAGGTTCTGCCGAATCAAACGGGATTTGCGTGGGTGGTTTCGGCAATTATTGGATTCAGTGTTTTTAAAGGAATCGCTGCGTATTTTTCTGTTTACCTGATGACTGACGTGGGCCAGCGTTTGGTGCGAGACCTGCGGAGCCAACTCTTCGGTCACATTTTGAGCCAGTCGGCGGGGTTTTTTGCTCGCCGCACCACGGGCGGATTGATGTCAAGGATTACGAATGACATCAGCCGGATCCAACAGGTTGTGGCGGAGACGATAGGGGATTTACTTCGCGAATCGGTCACGTTACTGGCGTATGCGGGTCTCCTCTTGTACTACGACATTGGGCTAGCACTCGTGTGTATGACGGGTGCACCACTTGTTGTCTATCCATTGGTTCGACTCGGGAAGCGTGTGAGACGTACAACTCGTCGAAGTCAGGAAGAACTGGAACATCTTTCACACATTAGTGCGGAGTCATTCTCCGGCCACCGCATCGTGAAAGCGTTTGCTGGTGAACCGTATGAACAAGAACGCTTTGATCGTGCTTCGGAGAGATTGTATCGCACCAATATGAAGGTAACGAGTTCAGTGTCGTTGCTTCCACCGCTGATGGAATGGCTGGGGGCTTTCGGGATTGTGGGTGTGTTGTGGTATGGCAGTCGAGAGATTGCTAGTGGGCAGTTAACATCTGGTGAATTTACATCTTTCGTTGCTGCTATGTTGCTTATGTACGGGCCAATCAAGAAACTTAGCCGTGTGAATGCGAATATTCAGCAAGCAATTGCGGCGGCCGAAAGAGTCTTCGAGACTCTCGACACCCACAGTGAAGCTGTTGACAAGCCAGGCGCTCAGCCCTTGGCTCCGGTCAGTAAATCGATTGAATTTGAGGACGTAAGTTTTGGGTATAGCGATGGCGGTGATGAGAACGTTTTAGATCGGGTTTCGTTTGAGGTTAGGGCTGGGCAAGTAGTGGCTGTTGTCGGATTGAGCGGTGCTGGAAAAACGACGCTGGTTAATCTCGTTCCACGTTTTTACGAGGTGACCGGCGGTGCGATTAGAATCGATGGTGTTGATATTCGAGATGTCACACGTGCTTCACTCCGGGCTCAGATTGGGATTGTTACGCAAGACACCGTCTTGTTTGACGACACAATTGGTAACAATATTGCCTATGCGTCACCGTTTGCGTCGCACGAGATGATCAAGGCAGCCGCCCGAGCGGCTCATGCAGACGAGTTTATAACTACGCTTCCGGATGGATATGAAACGCATATTGGAGAACGTGGCCAACGGTTGTCTGGGGGGCAGCGGCAGCGGTTGGCGATTGCCCGGGCATTGCTCCGAAACTCACCGATTTTGATTCTCGATGAGGCGACTTCTTCGCTGGATGCCGAATCCGAGCTTCTGGTCCAGGACGCGTTGGCAAAACTCATGCTCAACCGAACCGCATTTGTAGTTGCTCACCGCTTGTCGACGGTCCGACGAGCCGATTTAATCATAGTGCTTGAGCAGGGTCGCGTTCGCGAGGTCGGCAGGCACGAAGAGCTGCTGTCAGCGCCTGACAGTTTGTACGCCAAGCTGTATTCATTACAGTTGTTCGACCGAAGTGGTGTCGACTCAGTGCAGGCAACCGTAAAGAATTAGCGATGATTAAATCTATGACGGGCTTTGCATCGGTTTCTCACGAAAATGAACTCGTGAGTTTTAGTTTGACGGTGCGCAGCTTGAATCATCGTTACTTGGATGTTCATATTCGTGTTCCCCCTACGTTTGTCGAGGTTGAGCAGAATATTCGCAGTCTTGTTCAGCAGCGCGTTGCTCGTGGAAGAGTAGAACTTACCCTTGTAGCTCGGCTAAAGACCGAGGCTCCCGTTGAGCTTGATGTAAACGAGACGTTAGTCGCGGCGTTGGTTGAGACGGGCAATCAGGCAACAAAGCGTGGTTGGGTAGAGACGAAGTTGACTGCGGGTGAATTGTTGCGTTTCCCTGGGGTGGCGACAATCCGTGAGATTACGACCGATAAGGAAGCGTGGCACGAAATTTGCGCTTGTATTTCGAAGGCGACGGGTGAGGTGCTGGCCGAGTTGGACAGAATGCGTTGTCGCGAAGGGGAGTTTCTCTTCACTGATTTGACTGATCGAGCCGGCGCCGTGAAAGAGCTCGTGGAGCAACTTGTAGACAAGGCTCAGGCTGGAGACGAGGCTTTACGAGATCGGTTAAAGCGACGAATTGGAGATCTTAGTACGGGGAGTGTCCAGGCCGATCCGGAGTTCTTGGCACAAGAAGTCGTGAAATGGGTGGCGAGGTCTGATGTCCATGAGGAGGTTGCGCGGTTATATGGGCACTTGGAGCACCTGGCCGGCGTGGCTGCGGCTTCGACCCCGTGTGGGCGAAAGCTTGATTTTTTATTACAAGAAATGAATAGAGAGATCAATACCATTGGTTCTAAGGCCGAGGGTCGAGAGATTGGTTTATTAGTAGTTGCGGCGAAGGCGGAGCTTGAAAAGCTTCGGGAACAGATACAGAACATGGAATAGATAATGCGTAAGGGTCTCTTATTTGTTGTGTCTGCTCCATCTGGTACCGGAAAAACGACTCTGGTAGAAAAACTTGTGCAGCGTGTACCAGATGTTGTGATGTCGCGGTCCTATACCTCAAGAGCACCGCGCCCGAGTGAGATAAATGGTGTGGACTATAATTTCATCGATGAGAAGAGGTTCTCGTCAATGGTAAGCGCCGGCCAGTTTCTTGAATGGGCAAATGTATTCGGCCACCGTTATGGTACCGCTGCCAGTGATACAGATCGAGAACAGCGGCAAGGTCGAGACGTTGTGTTAGTAATAGATGTACAGGGTGCTCGGCAGATTCGTGAACGTGAAGTCGATGTAATTACTATCTTTGTTCTGCCGCCGTCGTTTCGTGAGCTTGAAACTCGCCTGCGACAGCGAAGTGGCACTAACGTGACCGAGATGAAACTTAGACAGCGGCTTGAGACTGCACGCGAAGAAGTGGCCGAATCGACCGACTACGACTACTTGGTTGTAAACGAGGACGTCGATCATTGCGTGTCTCGACTTCAAAGTATCGTGATCTCTGAACGGCTGAAGACTGCCGTTGTCGATGCTCATGTAACGGATATCGTGGCGGCTTTTAGGCCGTCAGATAGTTAATAGATGGCATTAGTAGCCCTGGGTGTTTCTGGAGGTATTAGCGCCTATAAATCGGTCGATGTGGCTCGTCGGTTACAGCAAGGTGGGCACGAAGTCACAGCTATAATGACGAAGTCGGCGTGTCGCTTCGTCGGTCCACTTACGTTCGAGGCGATTACGCGACGAGCGGTGATCACGGACCAATTTAAAGCTGGTGCAAATGCTGACATTGGACATATTTCACTCGCGTCAAACATCGAGCTACTTGTCGTGGCTCCGGCTACAGCCAACGTCATTGGAAAGTTTGCACATGGTATTGCAGACGATTTTCTTTCTTCGCTGTACCTCGCGACCAAGGCACCTGTTGTCATCGCGCCTGCGATGAATACCAACATGTTGGCACACGAGTCTGTTCAAGAGAATCTCAAGATATTGTCTAAACGAGGCGCACATCTTGTAGATCCCGGTGAGGGGTTTCTGGCTTGCGGCTGGGTTGGGAAGGGGCGGTTGGCAGAGCCGGAAGAGATTGTGTCGGTAGGCCTCCAGTTGCTTCGTTCATGCGGCAGTTTGGCTGGGCGGTCGATTCTAATTACCGCTGGTCCCACATACGAAGATCTCGATCCGGTTCGCTACTTGGGTAATCGGTCGACCGGGCGTATGGGATTTGCGGTTGCAGCTGAAGCTATCGCGCGCGGTGCGCGGGTCATTCTCATTTCTGGACCTACGTCGTTGGAGCCGCCTGCCTCCGTTGAGATCGTACAAGTAAGGAGCGCCGAGCAGATGCATGCTGCGGTTCTCGCACGGGTGGATCAGGCTGATGCGGTGATAATGGCGGCAGCGGTGGCAGACTATACTCCTACCGCTGGCCCCTTAACTGGGAAGCTTCATAAGGAAGAGGGAAATCTTACAGTGAATCTAAGGCGCACCCCGGATATTTTGGGCGAGTTAGGTCGTCGGCGAGTGGGAGGGGCAGGGCCGCTACTTGTCGGATTTGCGGCGGAAACTTCAGATGTGGTCGAGCGTGCACAGCAGAAGCTAATAGCAAAACAGTTAGATTTGGTCGTGGCAAACGATGTGTCCCAGCCGGATACGGGTTTTGCCTGCGACACGAATGCGGCCTCGTTGGTAACAGCGGATGGAGTTGAGGAGGTTCCGCTGGTCACCAAGCGGGCTCTTGGTGCGGTGATTCTGGATCGCATTGAGGAGTTAATTGGTGCTCCCGCTTAGTCATAGTCACACGGCTACACTAGCTGCGTAGTGTGCGATGAAACGGTCTAAAGAGCTGGCGGAACACTTAAACTATTTCAAGGAACTCGGCGTCACTGGCGTCAGTCGAGATCCACTGTGGCGATTTCGTTCCGATCCTAGGGATGGTGCCACCAATGAGTCGACTGGTGTGACAAGTTTAAGTGGTTCACCGAGACATCTTTCTACCTCGATGCCTGACAATGCGACGATAAAGGAAGACGAGCCGTCAGCTGGACGTCTTCAAGTTATCCGCGAAGATCTAGGTGAGTGCGATCGTTGCGAGTTGCACACAACAAGAACCAAACTGGTTTACGGCGTTGGTAATCCTGACGCAGATTTAATGTTTGTGGGAGAGGCTCCAGGGCGCGACGAAGATCGCCAAGGGATCCCGTTCGTTGGACGGGCTGGACAGCTTCTGACAAAGATCATTGAATCAATCGATCTATGTCGAGAGGATGTATATATTGCGAATGTCATCAAGTGCCGTCCTCCAGAAAATCGCAATCCGACTCCCGATGAAGTCCAGACATGTGAACCGTTTCTTTTTGCTCAAGTTGACGCTATTGAGCCGCGTGTAATTGTCGCACTCGGGTCGTTTGCGACTCGGACCCTTCTGCGAACCGAGGAAACTATTTCGAAGCTTCGCGGGCAGATCTTTACCTACCGCGGTGCGCAGCTGATCCCGACCTTTCACCCAGCGTTCTTGCTACGGAGCCCTGACCACAAGCGTGAAGTGTGGCAGGATATGAAGAAGGTGCGGGCCATCCTACGCTCTGGCTAGGGGTAATGCCCCAACTTGTCTCTGTCGCTGTTCCGGTCCCTCTGTTACCTGCTCTCACTTACCGAGTTCCTGCAGGTATCACCATGCCGAAGCCGGGAATGCGGGTCCGCGTTCCACTTGGAAATCGCGTCGTCACAGGCTGTGTTCTAGCTCAGGAAGAGCTGGACGATCACGATGCGAAGGCCCTGCTTGAATGTTTGGACACAGAGCCATTTTTGCCTGGCCCGGTACTCGAATTAGCACTTTGGGCTGCCGATTACTATGCGTGTGGCCCAGGTGAGGCGGTGGGCGCTGCCATGCCTCCGTTTGCATGGGGGCGTAACGTTCCTAAGCGACAACAGCGTACAGCATTCAAGACAGTCAGAGTCGTACGTCTAACCAATGATGGGGAAAAAATAGTCCGTGGGGCTTCGGCGATTCTTGGGGTGCGGCAACGTGCTGCATTGACAATGCTCGCGAGTAGCCCGGCTGGGCTAGTGACTTCCGCATTGAGCCATCAAGGCGTGTCGAATCAGACGCTACGCAGGTTGTCTGACCGGGGTTTAATTGCTTTTACGGTCCGACAAGTCGATCGCGACCCGTTTGCCGCTGATGGCTTTGAACCGACAGATGGTTCTTTCGACTCAATTGAACTGACCTCCGAGCAACGGACGGCATTAGATCGTTTAAATAACTGGGCAGCAACTGGAACATTTCGAGTCAGTCTTCTACATGGAGTGACCGGGAGTGGGAAGACGGCTGTGTATTTACGTCTTGCGACTGAAGTGCGTCGTCGGGGTCGAGGTGTCATCGTATTGGTGCCAGAGATTGCATTGACTCCAGCCATAGTGCGGTCATTCCGTGAGGTATGTGAAGGGCGTGTGGCTGTTCAACACAGTGGTTTGTCTGATGGCGAGCGGCACGACCAGTGGCATCGGATTCGTCGGGGTGACGTGGACGTCGTTGTAGGTACCCGCTCCGGTGTCTTTGCGCCTCTTGAGAATCTTGGCCTCATTATCGTGGATGAAGAGCACGATGCGTCTTACAAACAAGAGGAAAGTCCCCGATACCACGGTCGCGATGTCGCAGTGGTTCGGGCGCAACAGGCTGGAGCGTTAGTTGTGTTGGGATCCGCCACACCATCACTAGAGAGTTATCACAATACGGTCAAACGACGTTATGAGCGAGTTGTTCTCAGTCAACGGGTCCTCGACCGACCTCTCGCGACGGTATCCGTTGTTGACATGCGCAAGGAAATGGCGGCCCACGGCTCGGATGTGGTGTTGAGCACCTCTCTACAAGAGGCGTTGAGCGTGCGGTTGAGTCGCAAGGAGCAAGCTCTGATCTTGCTTAATCGACGGGGCTACGCCGCTGCGATGTTGTGTCGGCAATGTGGGCATACCCTGGAGTGTCCAAATTGCAGTGTTTCTTTAACGTTGCACCAAGCTGTAGGAAGGGTTCGATGTCACTACTGCAACTATTCTCTCGCGAGACCGGTGACCTGTCCGCATTGTGCAGGCGCGTTTCTAGATCGTGTCGGATTCGGAACAGAACGAATAGAGAGTGAGTTAGCCGATCGGTTTCCGGAGGCCGTGATTGCCCGTCTTGACCGAGATACCATTCGTCGACGGGGTGTTGTGCAGGAGTTGTTGAACCGATTCGCTCGGCGAGAGATCGATATTCTGGTGGGAACTCAGATGGTTGCGAAAGGGCATGACTTTCCAGCAGTGACATTGGTTGGCGTAATTTCCGCAGATGTAGGGTTAGGGTTAGCTGATTTCCGTGCTGCAGAACGCACGTTTCAATTGTTGACGCAGGTAGCGGGTCGGGCAGGACGTGGGGAGATGCGAGGGGAAGCGATCGTTCAGACGTTCTATCCAGAGCACTACAGTATTGGATTCGCGTGTCAGCAGCAATACGAGCCCTTCTTCCGTGCCGAGATGCGCTTTAGAGAGAGCATGCGATACCCTCCAGCGATGGCGATGGTGAATCTAATCGTACGCGCTAAAACCTTCGCTCAGGCAATGACTGAGGCTACCAAGCTTGGAAATGAACTGCGGCGGGTGTCGGTGGGATATGAGGTGCTCGGTCCGGCTCCAGCGCCGATGACACGCATTAGAGGAGAGCACCGAGTTCAGATGTTTTTAAAAGGGACACAAAGACGAGGCATGCGTGAGTCGGTCCGGCTCGCACTAAAACGCTATCCTGCACTCAGGCGACGCGTGACCGTAGATGTGGATCCTTTGACGATCCTTTAGCAGAGGGATTCGGGTCATAGTGAAAGGAAGAGCAAACTCAGAGTTATGGAGGGGTATCTGGGTATCCTCGATTAAATCAGGAAAAGACTCTAATCACCGTTGAGCGATGATGTCTAGAACTTCGATTGGTGTAGGAGTAAAACACAGGATGAAAATAGCAACTGTGCCGAGGGCAATTAATTGCCGCGTCGGATCTAGGGGTACATGTTCGTCCGTAGTTCTTGGGTGACGGGGGCCCAAGAAAATCATCATCGCTACCATCAACGCAGCCCAAATAATCCAACTCATCGAAAAGAATGCCAGAACGATAACGATGGCTGTTGTCGTCAGGCTGAGGGCGGTAGATCGGGCTCCCAGAATCGCGTACGCGATATGTCCGCCGTCAAGTTGTCCAATTGGAAACAGATTAAGTGCTGTAATTAGTAATCCCAGCCAGGCGGCGAAACCCATCGGATGGAGATTGATTGTATGGCCGCTGGGAGCATCGCCCCAGACGAGCCAGGCTGCAAGTTGGAATAGAAGAGGTTCACCTAGTGACATACCAACAAAATTGTCTGGCAGAGGTACGAGGCGAGATAGTTTTAGTCCTAGAAAAAGAGCGGGAACAGCGACAATAAATCCGGCGATGGGACCGGCTGCACCTATATCGAACAACATTCGTTTGGTGGAAATCGAGTGACGAATTCGAATAACAGCGCCGATTGTGCCGGTTAGTGGTAGCGGCGCTGGTAGAAAGTACGGAAGTGAGGCGTCGACATGATAATAGCGGCACGCAAAGTAATGACCAAATTCATGGCTACCCAGGATAGCGAGTATGGTGAAGCTGTACCAGGCGCCGTAGACTAATGAAATCGACGGAAAGTTGTCAGTGAAATCAGCTGAGAACGATGCATAGTGAAAGCTTCCTACGTACATCGTTGTAAACAAGGTCGCTAGAAATAGAAGTAGGTGGACGATAGGACGTGACTGTTTGGATGGTTGTCCGGTAGATCGCTGAAGCTCCGCTGGGAGTGACGGTAAGGATTGGGTGGGGTGATCAAACGACAAGCGGCGAGTTCCCCGATATCAGCCCGCGATGGTCTGGAGGTATTTGCCTGGCTTAAAGCGAATCGTTCGGCCGGGAGGGATGCGTACCTCTTTGCCAGTACGAGGGTTCCGTCCAATTCCACGCTTACGTGGCTTAACTTGAAAGACGCCAAAACCGCGGAGCTCAATTCGGTCGCCTCGCTGCATGGACATTCGCATGGTCTCGAATACTGCGTCGACCGCTACTTCGGCCTTGACTTTTGTGATGTGTGCCGCTTTCGACACGTCGTTAACGATGTCGACTTTGATCATGATTTGTATACTCCTCGAAATTCCTAAAGATCATAGGTACTATAATTTACAGCTGTCAAGATCGAGATTGATTGTGCAGGTTTTATTGTGACATCGAGAAAAAAGACCCAAGGACTCTGTTCGGTTGTATTGGCTGGGCGACCTAACGTTGGTAAATCCACCTTATTTAATAGGGTTTGTGGATCCCGTCGGGCCATCGTGACTTCAGTAGCTGGCACGACACGGGATGTTATCCGTGAGTCGGTCGAATGGGACGGTGTGACCTTCGAATTGGTAGATACTGGGGGATTGTTCGGAGCCAGTACCGATCCCCTCCAAGAAGTAGTATCCGAGCGAGGTCTCAAGGCTCTTGAGGGAGCCGATCTAGTTGTCCTTCTCGTTGATGGACCGGATGGTTTGCTTCCTGGTGATATCGAGGTTGCGGAACGAGCTCGACGAGCAGCTGTCCCGGTAGTTCTGGCCGTAAATAAACTCGATGACCGGCGGGCTAGTGAACGAATCGTGGAGTTTCACGACATGGGCATCGCACCAATGGTCTCGATTGCGGCTGAGCATGGTCTCGGAGTCGGTGACTTACTCGACGAGGTGGTTGCTCGGATTCCTGGGACGACGGATGTCACGGTGCGGTCCGCGGAACGATCTGCCGAGATCGGTGTGGCGATCATTGGTCGTCCAAATGTGGGTAAATCGTCGCTTGTCAATCTGCTTGCACGGGAAAACCGAGTACTGGTGGACAATACGGCGGGTACGACGCGTGATGCTGTTGACACGGTCATCAGATGGCATGGTTGTCAAGTGAGACTAGTTGATACTGCTGGCATTCGTCGGCCTGGTCGTGTTGCTCGTTCAGGGCAAGTCGAGGCAGCGAGCGTAATCATTGCCAAGCGGGCAATTCAGAGAGCGGACGTTGCACTAATCATTGTTGATGCGTCCGAACCGATTGCGAAGCAGGACGCGGTCATTGCTGGTGAGGCAGAGCGTGCCGGGTGTGGTTTAGTTATCGTTGCCAATAAATGGGATCTTGTAAAGGGACGCGTTGGGTTTGCGAAGGAGTTTGACGCCAAGCTTCGTGCCGCCATGAAGTTTGCCGATTTTGCACCCATTCTCCATGTGTCAGCTGTGACCGGTGAGCGAGCACCGAAAGTGATGGAGATGGTTCAAAAAGTATGTCGTGCTCGTGAAGCGCATATTGCGACGCCTGAGTTGAATCGATTTTTCGCACGCGTGACGAAAAAGACGCCACCGAAAAGCCCGGGCAAATACGAGGTGAAGATTCAATATGGGACCCAAGCCGGAACTAAACCGCCACGGTTCGTAATTTTTACGAATACGGCAACAAAATTTCACTTTTCCTATGAGCGATTTCTGAAGAATCGCCTGCGGGAGACGTTCGACTTTATTGGTACGCCAATTCGCCTGCGGGTTCGGACCCAAAAGGTCTCGCGTGGCCAGCGGTGAGAGGTCGTGGCGGGGGAACCCAATGCTATACTGAGTGCCTCGATCTAACCGATGACACAAGGCGTGGAAATCCCTAACCGTGCGTTCTTTAAAGCGGCTGAGGTGTGCACTATTGCCGGGGTGCAATCCTATGTTCTCAAATCATGGGAGACAGAGTTCCCCTCTTTGGGCAGCAAGAAAAGAAAGGACGGCACTCGGATTTACGGGCGCGATGATGTTGAACTTGTTTTACGGATCAAGGAGCTTTTGTTCAGTGAAGGTCTGACGCTTGGTGCGGCGCGACGTAGTCTAGAAGAGGAGCGCGAGGCTAACGAACCCGAGCTGGACCTGTCGTTTGATGAGGTTTTGGGTGAGGACGCTCGAAAAAGACTGATTCAGATTAAGACAGGCTTGCAAGACGTGTTGGACATTTTGTCTAAAAACCGTGAGGCTGTCGTGCAGTCCGCAGTTGATGCGAAGGCAGTCATTGAGGAGACCACAGGCTCTCATAGAAAAACAACGCCTTCAACACAGAGTCGTGGCCGATCTACAAAAGAAAAAAGCAAGGGAAAACAAAAGCGCCGGATGGCGTGAGAGACGGGCTTTGGGATGTGGCGCAGTTTGGTAGCGCACCTGACTGGGGGTGTAGGGGTCGCGTCTTTTAGCCTCGTCAGGCTGGCCGTTTTCTTTGTGTTTTCGCACATTTCGGACTTAATCACCTAATGATTTCGGTTTAACCTACCACTTGGCCGATTTCTAACCCACCAAACGTCCACCCAACGGACCCGTCCCCGTTGAACCGCCCGCCGAGCTGCGCATTGAATTCCTCTCTCCGAAGCGAACGCCATAGCGACCGTCGAAAACAACCCGATGTTGACTTATACTTTTGACCATAGGGAAGCAGTCTACGGGTAACGTCATCTGCGAAGGAGAGACCCATGGGTTCGAAACAAACTGATCGAAGAGGGTTCCTGAAGGGTAGCGCCGCGGTGGCCGGTGGTTTGACTTTGGGAACTGTGGAGCCCGCGCTCGGCCAGACACCAGCACCTGGTGGATTCATTAAGGGCAACGAAGAACTAGTGCTCTATGGCGAACGTTCTCGGCACGTAACCTCGGTACGCATGGCGCATCCGCCCGGTGGTAGGCCGTCTCCTGATGCGTATGGGAAGTATTTTCATATTGCGGCTCCGCTTCAGGATTCGGTGGGCACGATCACGCCATCTTCGCTCCACTTCGTGGGGACCACCCGTGGTTCCTTTATTCCTGATATCGACCCCCAGGAACATCGTCTCATGATCCACGGCATGGTAGACCGTCCGCTGACTTTCACCATGGAAGACCTGAAGCGTCTCCCTTCCGAAACTCGTCCCCATTTCATCGAGTGTGCAGGGAACCGGTCGAGACCTCAATATAAGACAGTTCAGGAAACGCACGGAATGACCAGCTGCGCCGAATGGACCGGAGTACCCCTATCTCTGCTGCTTAAGGAGGCTGGCGTAAAAGATTCGGCTCCCTGGATCGTGTGTGAAGGGGAGGAGGAAGTGAAGGGCGCGTCGAGTATTCCGATGGCAAAAGCCATGGACGACTGTTTGGTGGCCTATGGCATGAACGGTGAAGCGGCGCGTCCCCAGAACGGATTTCCACTGCGGTTACTGGTTCCCGGTTTCGAAGGCATCTTTAACACGAAGTATCTCAGGCGAATCAAGGTAGTGGACCGGTACTACATGAATTACAACGACTACGGGCATCTTAATCGGCGTGATGACGAAGCAGGCGCTGCGCTGGGGATGTTGATCGGGCCGAAATCGGTCATCACCTTTCCGTCTGGCGGACAGCAATTGCCCGATCGAGGATTCTACGAGATTAGTGGCTTAGCCTGGTCAGGTGGGGGCGCCGTTAGCAGGGTGGAGGTATCCACCGATGGCGGTCAACGGTGGGCGGACGCTGAGATTCGAGGGACGGCGCATCGCATGTCGCATACCCGGTTTAGCTATCAATGGACGTGGGACGGACAAGAGACCGAGCTGCTATCGCGCTGCACGGACGAAACGGGACAGGTTCAACCGACGCGAGCTCAAGTCGCCGAGTTCTTCGGCGAGCGTGTGGATGATGAGTCGTTCCGTGTGCGGGGCATGGACAATTCCGTCCAGCCGTGGAGGATCGCTAGCGATGGGAGCGTGCACAATGCGATTACTTAGGCTTCTCGCGTTTTTCATGTTCCTGGGGAGTACTGCGGTGGCGCAGTCACCCACGTATGGTGTGGGAAGCACCCCGAGCGCAGAAGAAATCCGTGCCTGGGACATCTCCATCAGTCCTACGGGAGAGGAACTTCCACCGGGGCGCGGAAGCTCCAAGGAAGGCGAGCTAGTTTATCGACGGCAATGCGCGGTATGCCATGGAGCGGAAGGGCAAGGGGCCGGCGCTCCCAAGTTGGTAAAACCCAACGCGGAACCCAATGTCGACCCCTGGGATTTGGGCCGAATACTGCCAATCCGCGCGCCGTACGCGACGGTTGTATGGGATTACATCAATCGAGGCATGCCGCTCAATCGAGAGGGAACCCTCACCGCTGATCAGGTTTACGCGCTGACTGCCTATTTGCTCTACTTAAACGATGTCATCTCGGAGGACGAAGTGCTCGACGCCCAGAATCTGCCGAAGATTGAGATGCCAAATCGTGACAACTTTGCGGTCCTACCGGATTGGAAACGTGGGATGCAAAGGCTTCCAGGCTACCCTTTCTAGACGAGTCTTCGATACGACCTTTCAGATGGGACTGGACATCGATTGGATCAGTGAAGTCCGCCCAGAAATAACCGCTATCCTTCGAATAGCAAACTAACACCGCATAGTTACCAACGGAGGTTGACATGCAGTGGTCACATTCTAGGAGTCTTGGGGTTCATCTTGGTGTGCTCGTTTCGGGAATACTGATCGGTGTGTTCTTGTCCGGCCGCGTTGGCGGTCAAGATCTCTCTGATTTCACACAGGGGAGCCAAGAACTGCTGGACGATCTTGTTGCGAAGGACGCGATACAGAAACAGATCTACAACTACGCTCGCGGGTTGGACCGGATGGACAGGGAACTGGCGTACCAGATCTGGCATCCAGATGGGACGGCTCACTACATCGGAAGCTACGAAGGCACAGGCAGGGGGCTGGTGGACTCGGTGTGGTCCTATCACGAGACGCTGGTGGCCCATTCCCACCAAATCACGAATGTTCTCATCGAGGTAGACGGGAACAACGCCGTCAGCGAGTCGTATGTCATGGCGTCGCTGCACGCGAACCCGGCCGAGGACCGTGCCACGACCCGGTTGTATCGCAGTCGCTATGCCGATCGGTGGTCAAAGCGCGACGGGCGCTGGGCGATCGAGCGACGGGTCGCGATTGGCGATTTCATGACTGAAAACGAAGGATCGGGGCCCAACCAGCCAACCGAGGGCCGCCGGGATCGGACGGATCCTTCGTACGAGATATACCCGCACTAGAGCCTCACTGAAGCGGTCTATCGGGCGACGGACACCTATCAACCAGGCAGTTACGATTTTGAGATGGATGTTGTGAGGGTATGTTTCGGTGGCTCCGGCTACATTCATTGATGGGCGAGTAATTTCGACTAGCGGTGCATGATGGCGCGCACCCGCGTGGCTAATTTCCGTTGAACCGTCTATTGCACCGCGGTAGGCTAGGCCGCCATGGCCCCGGCGATTAACGCCCGCAACCGGTCGGGGTCGGTTGCCGTCGTTTTACACATGAATCCGCTCTTGTGCGCGAAGTGCACGTCCGGCTCTTGTTGCACGCGTGAAAAGTCGAAACGCGGATGGTCCTCATAGCGTCCGATGCCGTATCCCTCTCCGCGGCGGTCTGGATACACGATGACCTGAATGATTTCGTCGAGCCCCTCGGACCGAATGTAGTTGCCCACCGCCGTGCTCGGCTCGTCGCAGCCAGGATCCGTGCGCGGAAGAAACAGCGCTTCGATCGTCTCGCCCGCATGCGGAATCGACCACCGCTCGACGTGAGCGGCGGCGAATGCGATTCGCTCCCGGGCAGTGTTTAGGTGCGTCAATAGATCGTCACCTACCATCCGCATGAACTCGTACAGCGCCTCGCCAGGCTGATGCGATGGCGATTGGGCGAAGCGCCGAAGCAACGTAATGTCGATGGGCGAGTTGAGCTGCGAGATCGCTTTACGAGGAACACCAAGCCATTCGGCCGTCTTGTTGGGACCGCGGCTATCCAACCACTCGGCAGTCTCGAGCCAATCGCAGAAATGCAGCACGTCTTCGTAGAGGCCGAGATGTTGCAGCACAAGGCTCAGCGCGCAGGTGGGCGGGTGTTCGCGGTCGAAATGATGGTGGTCGAAGTTGGACTTCGCCGGGTCGTGGCTTCCACCGATATCGACGACCGCTACAGACGCGTCATCGAGGTCGTCGTCGGTGGGGTCTCGCCGGAACACCGGGACCCGGTGCCGGGCTATGAGTACGCAGACGGCCAAAAGGTCGTCTTTATGGGCGCCGCCGGGGTGCGTGACAATGGTTTCAATCATGCGGCGTCTCAACACGCTGGTTCGGGTATCTCCATGATGCACCGATCATACTTATTAGCAGGGACCCGCGAATTCACCTCGACGCTAATAGAGCACCTGACCGCTAGTCAACAGGTTAAACCGCCCGTTGCGCACCCGCTGTTGTGGGACTGCGTGCCTGATGATCAATTGGGGACTGGCTATTTCCACCCACTCGATTTCCGTGTAAAGCGCGCGGGAAGTGCTGGTTTGCGTTCGGGGGGAGGTTCTGATTCTCCGGCCGCCTCCGCAATCTCTCCCTCAAGCTCTTCTTCGTTCGGCAACCCTGAGAGTTGTTCTGCGAACATCATCGAATGTTGAGAAGGAATTTCAAATTTTTTACCGCAGGTCGTACACGTCACATGGTCATCAAGACGTACCAGGTAGTCACGTAGTTTGTCGAACTTCTCGCGATCATCTCGATTTGCTCCGGGCGGGAGCTTGGACTTCTTGGAGTGGAGCACCCACTGAACGTTATAACTACCTATCCGTTGACACCTGGGGCACTGGTACTGTCCAGAGCGGGTTTGTCGTTTTTTGTTGAAAAGAGCTTGTTCGTCAAGAGCCATGTGTTTCTAATGGTAACAAATGCTAGTTGGAGGCAGATACCCAGCCCCCGTGAACGTTGCCGTACGTATTCGCGGCAGCGGTGTATTTGTTCCATTTATTGATATCCGTCAGAAGGCGACACACGCCTTCGGAGTCGTCCAACATCACGACGCTGGGCGGATTCAAGCGGGTCTACGATGCTCCCTAGTGTGCAGACTGTCGTCATTTACGAAAAAACTGCTACTGACAACGATGGCTTGGAGGACCTGGCAGATTGACATTGACATTAGCAAAGCTCAAGCAAACCTTCAACGACGAGTCGTCTAACCAGTGACAATTTTCCTTCTGCGTCAAGGCAATCAGGGAGAGCTCGCACCTCAAACTCATCATCATTTTGTGAGATAAAGTCTGCAGCTTCTCTGACCTCGATTGGAAGACTTACCTCTTGGCCACAGAAACGTAAAAGGTAACGGTTTGCGTCAGGGGCAGAATATACCAACACATCAGACCGTCGTCTAACTAGTGACCCAAGAACTAGCGAAGGTGAACCCAAACGACTCTGCAAAAGATCGTTGAATAGGGGTCGATTATCGGACACGATTTCACTCGCGAAATGCTTCCATACGTGCTGTGAATCGATATTGGTCGCCAGGTCGGCCAATTTCTCTCGGATCAATCTTTCACGTTGTTCGATAGAAAAATTAGGCCCTGCAAATCCAATTGGCAGATGCTCCCGTAACGTAACGCGGTCCAGCGCTGATGCTGCTACAAATTCGGTTAAGAAGTCCGCCCAAGTAAACCCTAGTAATCCGATGGTAATGTGTAACGATGTAACGTCTGTGGAATGTGCCGAATGCATCACACCTCGTGGAAGATATAGCCAACTTCCCGCTTCGAGTTCAAACTCCTCGAGTAATTCGCCAGGTTTATGTACATCAGGGTCACATTTCTGTCCCCGAAGGGGGAGACACACAGGAGAGTCGTAAATGAACCAACGTTTACGGCCAGACACCTGAAGCACAAAGACATCGTGAGTGTCCCAGTGAGGACGAAAACCCTGAGACTCAGCAGGCGTCAAATAAGCGTTCGCCTGAACGCGTGAAGCAAAATGCCGACCGACGACAGCACAAGTGTGGGACAGTGCAGGAACAATACGATGCAAACCTTGGAACACGATCGTCGCACCGTTCCCGAAATGCTTGGTTAGTTGAAGTGGATCGATTGCGCCTGAAGCATTGGCATAAGTGCTGAGATCAATATCGCGTTCGCCTTGAACAAGACGAACGTCTGGGTGTTTCGCCGCGTGTGAACCAACTACAGCGTCAAGATCCTTGATCGACAATAACCTCTGGTAATAGTCGTGTTGGTCGCGTGAGACCAAACAAAACTTCCGCTGATAAAATTTTCGCTCAAAAAGATCGGTAGACAGAGGCTGAAGAACCCATGCACAATCGACCCTCTCACGCAACTCGTTAAACTTGTCGTTGTTACGCACGGCTACGTAGCCTAGCAAATATTACCCGTCGATCTTGACAAACAAATGCTCCGATCGCGATCATGAGGTCATTATGAAGAAGAAACAAACGCTTAGTAATGGCGCTTCGCACGCTCAGCAAGATCGCAAGAACTCTGGTTACACACTTACCGACGAAGACATTGTGACCAAGAGTGTCGACCGTCGATCATTCTTGGCGAAGGCTATGATCGCGGGTAGCTTAGGGGTAGGTGCTGCCATGACCGCAGCATGCCCAAGTGGTTCCGACGGCAGCGACTCCGATTCGGACTCGCAGTAATACCCGTGAACTTCTAGAGGGGAAAGTCGTTAAGCGGAGTGTGCTTTTCGGCTGACGCCAATCCTTCTTTTAACAATCAGGGCAGCGCCATCTCCAAGTTGCAGTCATGTCACTGCGTAAATTTGTATTTTGGTGCCACCTTGTCGTTGGTGTAGTGGTCGGTACTGTCGTATTTATAATGTCAGTCACAGGACTGCTACTCACTTATGAGGCACAACTAAACCGTTGGGACCTTCGAACGTATCGTTCACCGGCGGCAACAACTGAATCAGAGTTACTCACACTTGACACTGCCCTAGTGTCCGTTACTGAGCGTGAGCCTACCGTCACGCCAACTAGTCTTCAAATTCTGGCCGACCTTCGAGAACCAGTCGCAGTAAACGTTGGCGGCGGACGCTTGCTCTTCGTAGACCGGCAAACCGCAGAAGTCGTTGGAGACAACGATCGAGCCATGCGCCGGTTCTTGCGCGAGGTAATGTATTGGCACCGCTGGTTTGCGCTCGATGACGACCGTCGAGTGGTGGGAAGAACCATAACGAGCATATCCAACCTGGCGTTCTTATTTCTGGTCTTTAGCGGTTTTTACTTATGGTGGCCGAGAGATTGGTCGCTCCACAATGTAAGGCAGGTCGTATGGTTTCGCCGTGGCCTGACCGGGAGGGCGCGTAACTTTAACTGGCACAACGTGATCGGCTTCTGGTTAGTAGTCCCATTAGTCGTAATCGTGTTTAGTGGCTCCGTGATTTCTTACCGTTGGATGAGTGACATCTCTTACCGTCTTGTCGGAGACTCCCCGCCACCCCCCAGCGGCACCTCTGCTACAAACCGTGTGCGTGATCAGCAACAACGGCTCGACCCATCAAAACAGAATAGGCAGGCCTCCTACCAAGACATTTTTGAGAGTGCAAGTAATTTAAGCGGTGAGTGGCGGTCGATTACCGTCAGGCTTCCGGATCAAGAAGCAGAAACTATCGTAGCCCTTATCGACCACGGCAATGGAAGACAGCCATCCAAACAGCATGAGTTAGTTTTTAATCGGTTCGATGGCAGTCTGGTCGAGCGTTCCGGCTATCCGACCTACAGCAGAGGAAGAAAGTTCAGGCGTTGGTTGCGTTTTGCGCATACCGGTGAGGTCTACGGTGTGGTTGGACAAACCATCGCGGGGTTTGCAACCACAGGTGCGACTGTCTTGGTATGGACTGGTTTTGCCATGGCCTGGAGAAGGTTCCGCCGACGCGCTAACCCTCGTCCTCGTTGAATCGCCCGTCGCCCCGCATTGCGCCGGACGAAAATGTCCCGGTGGTTATGAATAAGCCCTTATCGCCTCGTCCAAACATTGAACCTGGTGGAGCGGTGTTTGTCCTGGCGTTCAGGAGTAGCTTCGAATAGCCGCGAGAAAAGTTTCTCCGAGGTCGTCCGCCTTCCGGGCGCCAACACCCTTGACGCCCAAGAGCGCGTCGAGGGAGGTGGGGCGTAGTCGTGCCATATCTCGAAGGGTTGCATCGTGAAAGATTACGTATGGCGGCACGCCCCGTGCCTTCGCGATTTCAAGGCGCACGGCACGCAAACGATCAAAGAGGTCACGATCGACGCCCTCCCACGATTCGGACTCGGCGCGCGACCGTGCTCGTGTTGCTGCTTTCCGGAGAGGACGCTGCCGCGCGAGCCTCAGGTCTGAGCACCGCGTCTCGTCCTTCAGACATTCGAGACCGGCTGATGTGAGCGCGAGCACGGGATACTCACTTCCAGCTTGTCTCAGCAGCCCCAGCCCGGTGAGCTGTTCAATGTAGCCGCGGACCTCAGTGACCGACGCGTCAGGAAGCAGACCAAACGTACTCAGCCTTTCATGCCCTCTGGCGACAACCTGCTCTGAGGTGTGTCCTCGTAGGATGTTGGCGACGTGCGTCGCACCGAATCGCTGCTCGACTCGGGCGACGCACGACAGGATCTTGCGGGCGAGCGCAGTTGGGTTGGCGACGGTCTCGAGTTCGTCGAGGCAGTAGTCACAGGCCGCGCAACCGTTCTGGCCACCGTTCCTGTCAGCCTGATACTCGTCCCCGAAGTACTCGGCGAGATGCGAATGCCGACACCTCACCCCGGTCGCGTAACGCTCCATCTGCCGCAAGAGAGTGTCGTTGGCTGGGGAGAGCTCGCCGCTTCGCTTGAGCATCAGACGCCACTTCATGAAATCGGCCGCCGAGGAGATCAGCACGCACTCGGCCTCGAGGCCGTCTCGGCCTGCGCGTCCAGACTCCTGCTGGTAGTGTTCGAGTGAGCGCGGAGCGCCGGCGTGGACGACGAACCGGACGTTCGATCGGTCGATGCCCATACCAAAGGCAACGGTGGCCACGATGACGTCGACGCGTTCGTTCACGAACTCGTCCTGATTGTGGCGACGGTCCTCGTCTGATAGTCCCGCGTGATACGGCAGGGCTGTTGTGCCAAGTCCTGTCAGCCACTCAGCCAACGTATCCACCTCTCGTCGCGATATGCAGTAGATAATTCCTGGCTCACGGCGATGGCGCTCGAGCACTCCGAGCAGTTGTTGCTTCAGCGCCGCCCTGGGCAGCACTCGATACAGGAGATTTGGTCGGTCGAACGAGCCGACGAATTCCAGTGGATCGTTCAGGGCAAGTGCGGAGGCGATATCGCGCCGGACGCGCGAGGTGGCGGTTGCTGTATAGGCGTGCAGGCTGACGCCGGGTAGACGTTGGCGCAGGCGTCCGAGCTGACGATACTCTGGTCTGAAGTCGTGTCCCCACTGGCTGACGCAGTGGGCCTCGTCGACCGCCACAAAGCTGATCTGACAGGACGAGAGCAGCGCCAGAAACACGTCGCCGCCTTCGCCGACGAGCCGTTCCGGTGACACATACAGGAGGCGGTAACGTCCCTCGCGGAGTCCAGCGACGACGGTCGCTTTCTCATCGGTAGCCAGTGAGCTGTTGTAAAGTCCGGCCGGCACACCGTTGCCAACGAGGGTGTCGACCTGGTCCTTCATCAACGAGATAAGAGGAGAGACGACAAGAGCGAGTCCTGGGCGGACCAGCGCCGGTGCCTGGAAGCAGAGTGACTTGCCGCCACCGGTCGGCAGCACAACAAGAGAATCGCGGTCCGCAAGTACCGCGTCCATCGCTTCGAGCTGCAGCGGCCGGAAGGTCGTGTAGCCCCAGTACCGAGCGATCGCCTCGTGGAGCGCCGTCACGAAGAATAATCCCACTCACTGTAGACACTGACGTGGCTCATAGTCCTCAGGAATCCCCTCCGACCACGGCACCGCCCGAACATCTTGACGGCGCTAGCGCTTCGGCGACGGCAGGTGGAAACAGCTCCACCACGTCCCCTTCGAGGCGTAACGTCACAGCGGCGTGGCCATCGTGGTCCGTTGCACCGCGGTTGACCACGACGTAGGGAGCGCCGCGCTCAGCGGCCGCCAGTGGAAAACCTGCCGCCGGGTAGACCGACAGCGTCGAGCCCAACGCCACAACGAGATCCGTCTCCTGGACCGCTGCCGAGGCCCGCTCCAATTCGTTCGGATCGAGGTTCTGGCCGAAGCTGATCGTTGCGGGCTTCAGATAGCCGCCACAGCCACACACCGGCGGTGTTCGCGTTTCCAAGAAGCGCTTCACGTGAGGATCCGGATCGGTGCGGGCATGGCAGCTCATGCACTCGATGGTAGTGTTCGTGCCATGCAACTCGACAAGCCGCCCGGAGGAGGTCCCGCCGCGGGTGTGTAACCCGTCGATGTTCTGCGTGAGGACCATCGCGAGTTTGCCCGCCCGCTCAAGGTCCGCAACCGACGTATGCACGGCATTCGGCTCCGCATCGCGGAACGAGGGCCAGGCTTGGCACTTCTGGTCCCAGTGCTCGATGCGCGCGACCTCCGAGTTCATGAAATCATCGAAGTAGACGGGCCGACGCTCTCTCCAGACACCCTTTGGGCCTCGGAAATCACGGATGCCGCTGCCCGTCGAGATGCCTGCTCCGGTAAACACCAGGATCCGGTCGGCGTCTCCTAGCAGCTGAACGAGGCCCATTGCTCACCGATCCTACCGTTTCGCCGCCCAGTGTGACGCCGCACACCCGCGCTAACGCCTCCCTCGAGGGCTATTCTCCTCGGTCAAGAATTAGTATTCCCCGTTGAACCGTCCTTTGGACAGAGGTAGGGTTATAGGCGTCCATGAGCTTTTCAATGCAAACTGGCGCGAGCTGTCTGGACGTAGGCCCGACTGCGCCGGTCTGACGGCGGGGAAATGGGGGGCGAATGGAGAGTACTCACCGGACGATGACGGTGAAAGAGCTGATAGAGCTCGACACCCAAGAGGCGTTGCAGGTCGATGCGGAGTATCAGCGTGGAGCCGAGTGGTCGATCAAGCATGAGCGGCTCCTGATCGATTCGCTGTTCCGTGGCTACTCGATTCCTCTGTTCTACTTTCACAAGCAGACGCGCGCGACGAATTGGGCCACCAATACGTATTACTTCATCATCGACGGCCAGCAGCGGAAGAACGCCATCACTCGCTATTGCAAGAACCAGTTCAGCATGTTCGACCCCCGGAAAGACGGAAAAACTGGTCTGGCGCACTTTCACAAGGGGCAGACCGTGCCATGGGGAGGACTAAGCTTTGATGCTCTTCCAGACACTTTGAGGCAGAAGTTTCTTGCGACCACGTTGCAGGTGGTGACGATCGAGACCAGTGACTCCAATGAGATTCGAGACTTGTTCATCCGGTTGCAGTCCGGCTTGCCACTGACAGCGCAGGAGAAGCGGGATGCGTGGCCCGGCGAGTTCACGAAGTTCGTCATTGAGCTTGGAGGGAAGACCTCTGAGAAGGAGACGTGGCGCGGTCACGATTTCTTCCGGAAGGTACTCAAGGGTTCGGCGGCCCGAGGAAATCGGCGGAAGCTCTGTGCCACGATGTTCATGCAGTTCTATTCACGCCGAGCAAACCGGTACAGCCCCGAGTCATTCACTTCAGTGAATGCGGTTGACGTCGACAACTTTTACCAGCATCACGTGGATTTCGATTCGACTGTGGAGGCGTCACACGCGCCACGGTTCAGGGAAGTCCTAGATGAGGCGGTCCAACTCCTCGGCGATGGAAGTCGCCCTCGGATCGAGGCGCACATGGCGTACAACGTCATCCTGCTGCTCGACGTCATCATGGGCAACTTCGCTAGGTCGTGGCGACGACAGTTCGTCGAAGCGTTCGACGAGTTCCAGACCAGCCTGACGGTGTCTCGAAGAGAGAAGGATCCGTCGGATGAATACTGGGCCCAGTATGGTTCAATCACGGGTGTGTCAGCGTCGAGTCGCGGGCACGTGGAGCAGCGCTACCGGTTCTTCGAACGTCAGATGCTAGGGCAACTCACGGAACTGGTGCGCTTGGACTCTCAGCGTGGCTACACGCCGGGAGAGCGCGAGTTGGTGTTCTATCGCGACCGCGGAGTTTGTCAACTATGCCGAGGCGCGGTCGACTGGGAAGAAGCGGAAATCGACCACATAGTGCCCTATGCTGTCGGCGGAGCGACGAGCCTGGAGAATGCGAGGCTTGTTCACAGGAGGTGCCATGCCCGTGGCGCCAGGGCTCTGGACGGCTACAGAGATGAAGATGTCGGCGAGTCAGTTAGCAAACCGTGGGAGGAGACAAAAACGGTTGTGCGCCGGATGCCGCTCGTCATGGGCCGACGCGTATCGACAAAGATGCTGGCCGATGTGGGACTCTTGCCGGATGGGTGCCTGTTCGTGTTTCGAAACAGGAAGGTGACGATCACGGCGGTTTTCAAGGAACCACACCGTTTCATCTACGAAGACGAGTCTGGTGCCAGGGAATTCGAAAAGTTTACGGAGGTGGTCGCGTTGAAGGCCGGACCGGGGCAGGTCTGGAGCCGAACGGAGGTTCAGCTGCCCGACGGCGAGACCGTTCGCCTAGATGCCCTCCGAGCAGAGTACATTGACGCGTTTGGTGACTCGTCTGATGAGGACGAGGATGAAGATGGATAGGTCGCTGCACCGTGACAAATAGCCGTTCGCGACCGAACCTTGTCTCTCGCGAGTCCCGCGCGTCCGCGTGAGCCGTAACCCCCGTCCCCGTTGAATCGCCCGCCGCGTAGCGGTAGGCTAGAGACCTCACAAGTCGTTCTTTTGTTTAGGGGAACTGCATGAGACACATTTCACAGGGGGGATCGTCCATCACGTCGAGCACGGCGGCATGGTGGCCACTCTGATGCGGTCGTTGAGCCGGTCGGCGTAAGTGTCTGGGGGCATCATTATGGCTTTTGAGTTAGAAATGGCTGACACATTTCTCTTGGAGTTATCCCGTGCGCCGGAGGCGGTAAAGAAATCGTACAGCAAGAACTGTTTCCGGACTCTGCGAGAACGGCCACATATTTCGGATCCCCCGAAAATAAAGAAGATTAAAGCTTACAAGGATTTCTGGCGGTATCGGCTTAGTGAGAAATACCGACTGGTCTACCAAGTGAATCTGGTAGACAACGTTGTCAAGTGTCTCATCCTGGACAAGAGGGAGGATGTTTATGGCCGCATGGGGAGCACCCCCGATGGCCCTGGAATTCGAATTGTTGCCAACAGGCCAGACCTGATTGAGGAGCCGGCACCAGAGGACCTAGTTAATGCTCCTCTTGAGGAGCAAGACGAAGGTACACACCTCCCAGAGGATCCACTTCCACGATCGCTCGATAGGAAAGCGTTGTCTGCCTGGGGAGTTAATCCAAAATACCATGATGCATTATTGCCTGTTGCCACGGGGGGTGAGCTCTTAGAACTGAACAGTAAAGGGATTCCCGATGAGGAAGTAACCCGTGTATTGAATGCGCTCTACCCGCCACGCATCGAGCAGGTAACGGAACAACCCGCACGTCTAATCGAGGATGAGAAACAAATTGAGCAGGCTGTCAACGGTGAACGATCTCTACAAGCGTTTTTGCTTCGACTGGACGAGGATCAGCGCACCTTCGTCCAGCGAATAGGTAAGAGGGGACCATGGTTGCTGAAAGGCGGCCCTGGTTCAGGAAAATCGACGGTGGCTCTGTATTGCATCCGAAGTATTTTGAATAAAGCTCGATCTTCATTTTTGGATGAGGTGCCGAAGATCCTGTTCACAACCTACACGCATGCGCTTACGCGGGCGGCACGCCAACTCGCCACTGAGCTCGACTGCTCTGAAATAGAGATCACGAATGTTAATAAGTTCGCGAGCGATGTGCTCCGCGAACAGAAGCTACACATGACCGCGGTAGCTGATGAGCAGCCAGACGTGCGCGATGTTGTCACCGACGCGATTAATGAATGTGTCAGCACATCGTCGGAATTTTCGTTCACTCCTGCGGACCACAGATTTGTATTGAAAGAGATTAGATGGATTATTGTCGGTCGAGGAATTGAAACGAAAGAGGATTATTTAACACATCCGCGTATCGGCTGTGGGCGAGCACTCCAAGAACGGCAACGGAGCGACGTGTGGCAGATCTATGAGCGCTACAAGAAACGACTCAGGGAACTAAACAAACAAACCTACACTCAAGAATTAGCTGCGGCCGCCAACGCCGTAACAAAAAAATACGATTACGTTTTTATTGATGAAGCACAGGATTTACCGCCAGTTGCGATTCGGCTCTGCATCAATGCCTGCAAGACAAAAGACATCTTTATAACCGCCGACCATAACCAAAGTATCTACGGCGCTGGACTGTCTTGGGCGCAGGTTACTGACGAACTGAGTTTTACGGGAAAATCGAGAATTCTTCAGAACAATTATCGAACTACGGTAGAGATGTGGAATGGCCTTCAGCAACTGTTTCCTTCTAACAAACAACTAGACGAAGAGACATCCGAAAGCCGAGCTCAGCGACACGGCGCAATGCCGATAGTCTCCTATTACGGAGATGAGACCAGTCAGATCGAACGACTGAATTCGTTCTTGCATGACTCGTTGATGAAGGAACGGGTCGGACTAGGATTCGCAGCTGTCTTGTGCCCAACTAACAAAATCATGAATGAGATCGCGCAGCGGTTGGACCGTTCACTTAATGCAAGAGCTATGCCTTCGAAGGACGTTGATCTCAGCCACCGTGGTGTGAAGGTTATGACAATGCATGCAGCAAAGGGGTTGCAGTTTCCCGTAGTCGCTGTTGCGAACATTGAGGCTGGCAAGTTGCCGTGGCCTATCTCTCCGCCAGAGGACCGAGATGAACATGAGGCTAGTCTGCGCCGCGCTTTCTTTGTGGCCTGTAGTCGGTCGACGAGCCGCCTTCTTTTGATGGTGCCCAGTTTTGCGCCTTCTCCGTTCGTCGAGTCTTTGACTGGTGACCATTGGACGATAGAAGGTGAGCCGGCAGACTATTTACCCTTTTGACACCGAACCCAAGATTGAAATCACTGTCGACTCTAAAGCTGACCGAATTGACCAAAGAGCAGGTGTGGGAAATGATGCAACGAGGTACTTTCAGGATCGTGGCCTTTGATGAGGGTGGTGTGCGAGGTACACGGGACAACCGAAGACTAGTCTGTGTCTTGGACAATGGTGACAAGCTGGCTCTTTGGGGGCGTGAAGGCAAATCTGAAAATATTGACAAGGTGACCCAAACCGGGTTGCCTTGCACTGTTGAATGCCAATACCGCGAGCCGGGTGAAGTCCAAGCTCGCGAATATGGACACACACATTGGGTCCGCGAAGATTTTGACCTCACGATCGTGAAGTAGTCGGCCAACGAAGTAGGAACAAAAAAAACGCATCAGCCCGACTGGCCTCTCCAACTTTTTACTTCTGATTAGCCCCTCCTTGATGGTCGTGTATGCCACCGGCGCGATGGTCACTAACAAAAGATCGAAACCCGGCCTCTGGAGAGCGGTAAACTCCACCCTATGTCTGCAGACACTGATAACGCTGATCGAAGACGCGACATTTCCAACTCGTGCGATCGTTTTGTTGCCGCGTTGGCATCAACTCGATTGCCGGATGTCTCCACGAAACAAGAACTCGGCGAGGCGACGCTTAGCGATTCCCGTATCACGCGGATGTTGGAAGACTTTGCAACGAGTTACGGTTGGGTGCCGAGTTCAGAAATGAGACAGATTCATGCCAAAAAAGGTCCGGAAGACATGCTCTGGCTTTGGTGTATGCACTCACTCTGGACTGACGCCAATTGTGGGGACCTATTGCCGACCACTTGCAGATCCGGCTGGCCGTTAAAAACAAACGGTGAACGGTTCAAGAGGTGGCTCTCATATGAGGATTCCACGCAACGTGCGGACCTGGCTTGTTTTCTTGGGCCAGTCCGTCGTCCAGATCATGCGTTGTTCTGTGAATTGGCTTTTGTTCGCGGCGCGCCATCGCGTCCCGAGGACCACAAGGATTACAAGAAGATTGCTCGTTTATCGACACGGCTGCCTGTTAGACACATTCTCATTGATGGGACCCTCTCCCCTAGGGCGGCGGCAACACGAAGGGATTTCCGACTGTCGAGTGGTGAACAAGCAGCCTACTTAGTAGTTACGCGTTAGATTCCTGAAACCGCCCGCTGCCGCGCCGTCTGTTTGTTGGTCATTTCAGTGCTCCCATCTTTTATGCCCGCCATTTGACGAAAAATATGCCCGCCAAATGACCCGCGAGGCGTGTGCGGTTGTTTGCATCTGTTCGGATGTCATACTCGATCTACGCCGTATAAAGTGGAAAGAGTCCTGTAAACACTGAGCCAATACGTACACGAAGCCCGTAAGTGCTAGGATCTGTGGTGGTTCGGGATGTGGCGCAGCTTGGTAGCGCACCTGACTGGGGGTCAGGGGGTCGCTGGGTTTGGCCTCGCCGTTCTGGCCGTTTTCCTTAGTGTTTTTGCATATCTTGGATTAAATCACATAATGATTTCGGTTAGCCCCGCCATTTGACCGATTCTAGCCCCGCCATTTGACCAACCAGGCGCGGGTTAGGCACCCTTCTTTACTTTCGTTGATCGCTTCGGGTGCATCTTAATGACCGGTGGGAGTTGCCCGCGTCGCATGTGGCGCCCGCCAAAGTTGCCGCCGAAATAGGTCGGCTGTATCTCCAGATCCACCGAGGTCTCGCGGGACGACGTGAGGACATGCGTGCGGGAGATGGGCTAGTCGAAAGGTCCGTTGTTCGCTCCCTATTGTGGACCCCGAATGCGGTACAAGCCTTTTCGGAAGGCCAGATTCTTCGTGGGCACGCCACTTTTCTCAGAATTTCGTATTGGTCACGAGCGTCCTCGGCAAGCCTGAATCGTTAGTTCGACATAACGTTCAAGAACGTCGGTAAATCCTGGGTCTGCACGTTTGCCTAAATGGTCTAGGTTCCATAAGCCGCTCTGTCGGATTTCTTTGCGGCCACTGTGGTTCCCAACCCAACTGTGAGACGGTGGGTCGACTCCGGTCAATAAAGCGATCGCATTTCGTTCGACGTACGCTCGATCACTCGTCACGCCGGCCTCGTCCTCCACTGCTAACCACAACACAGACAACTTCGATAGGTACGCTGACACACGTTCCTCCAAATGCACCTCGCTATCCCTGACCCGTCGTGGTGCTGACGAACCCTTTCCCCACGAAGCGCACACAAGATTTCCACGAGAACTCCGTATCAACGCCTCACCGACATGGAGCCGAAAGATCGATCCTCTGTGATTTCCGCCGCCACTACTGGTTCCTCGATGTGCCCGAAGTCGGGACCAAAGAGTCGTCCGACTTCCACGACTCACGGCGTGGGTGCCGACCCTAACAACTCTGGATGTTTTGGAATTTGGTCGTAGTTCTGACGGTCCAAAAAAGAAGTAGACGCCACGTGATGGCCAATCAACCCTACCGGTGCATTCCCCAAGCCGTCGCATTCCACCAAGACCTTGTTCCAGTTCGGCAAGTAGTTGATAGAAGCGTTCAAGCGGTTTCATGGACTCACGGATTAAGAGATTGTTTGTCAAGCCAGTGAAGCTGCTGACCGATTCCCAACCCTTTCATTGGTACGTCCACAATATATTTACGGTCACGCAGCAGTGGTATCAATTCTTCGCGGTAATCTAAACCGGCCAAAATGACAATCCTGTCGCTAGCAGCGGTCAAATTACAGATCGAGCGAGCCACGCGCCTAGACCAAGCATGGCGATCCTTCTTCGTCATCTGCTTCAATGTCATTTCGTACGGTTCGACTACCAGACTTGGCTCCAAGACACCGTATTTTGCGGAGAGAATGTACCACCTGTCGAATCCTAAGGCGTAGCGACGGGATTTCTTAAATAGGGGAGAAACATAGAGGCTCTCTGCTCGTGTCGCATGCGTGGTCTTCTTACGCGCACAAGCCACCAGGCAGATCTGAGACATTAACTAAGGATCTCTAGCCGTAAACACTTCTACAAATCGAGTTCCACCTCTGATGGACAACCACTTGGACATTATTCTTTCTCAGCTTCTCTACTACAAGTTCTTGGTATTGCTTGCTGGCGAGCAACACTGCTTTTGATATTCCATCTGATACGAGCCGATCGATTTGTTCGTCAAGTTTTCTCTCTAGTTCATTACGCTGCAGCTCGGACATAGCCTTCAAGTCCACCTCGTATGGGTCGATAATCTGTCTCTCAGGAATTAGCCCGTACTTCGAACTAAGGATCACGATAGGAAGTCTCTCTTCTCTAGCAGTCTCTACACTCCGACTAAAGAGAGGACTATCGACGTACATCTCTACAGCAGGACAGGAAAAGCTCTTCTTTGTTTTAGCGCACATGATCACCGCCACCGTTTTGTCGCCCTCCTTTCCTTGTGCGGCTCTACTAGAGTCGACGACATTGCTAATCGTCTGAGCCTCCTCGGATATGTGGGATTTCAATTTCTCAGCGGCGGAGGTATCCACTCCCAGGATGCCAAACAGTCGTACTTCCGTGTCGAGCGTTCTTACAGCATCTGCTTGGGTAAGTGGATTGTTATGGGCCCACTTGTTTCGAGTGTCAATCAGTTCGTGGACATAAGTCTTGGCCTCACGCTGTTTATAACGATCTTCAACAAGTTCGCCGATTTCATTGAGGGTCTTGAACAGGATTTCTTGGAGATCAGCCGATTCAGCCTCTATGCCGTAGTCTCGCAGACGCGGTCGAATGGCATGAAGGAGTCCCAATATTCGACCGACTTGCTCACTGTCCGTTATTGTCATTGAGAGGCATCCTAACGATTCGCGTGGCCGTTATCCAGACGAAACTTTGTGTGATTCCACTAACAATAGGGAGTAATAACGGTAAGGTGCTAACGGACTGATAGGATGGTGCCAAAGCTTGTCCGAGTCACGGAGGTGCCGCAATGACACCATCTCTTCGATTTAAGGGTGCGGACCTGCGATTGTACGCAGCGCGTTACAACTATGGGGTTGACGACGGCTCGCTCACAGCGTTGATTCCAGACGTTCGTCGGAAGAGATTCTTGAGCAAAAGCGACCTCCGTACGGTTGCGGTATGGAAGTCTCCACGGTCCGCAGGTCACGTAGAAAGCAATCAGGAAAGCTATGTTAAGGAGGTTACTTCGAGCGCCTTGACGGCGGTATCAGAAAGAGTGCGCATTGAGACGCTGACCATTCTGGATGGTGTTTCGTGGCCGACCGCGTCAGTCATCTTGCACTTTTTTCATCGCAGCCGTTATCCAATCCTCGATTTTCGCGCGTTGTGGTCGGTAAGGCTCGAAACCCCGTCTCAGTATGGTTTCGATTTTTGGTGGTCCTACGTTAGATATTGTCGTGTGGTGGCAAGTGAGCACCATGTGGATATGCGGACGCTTGACCGTGCGCTGTGGCAATACTCAAAGGAACGCCAACGGTAGGATGGGCGTCTCTCGACATATGCTGAAGATCATTTCCTGGAACATCGCCAGGCGGGAGTTGGCCTGGCGCTCACTCCTTGATAGTGGCGCCGATGTCGCTCTGCTACAGGAAGCCACGGAACCGCCATCTGATGTTGCCCAGGCGCTTGCTATCGACCCGGCGCCCTGGCGGACTGCTGGGACCCTCGACCGGCCATGGCGTACGGCCATTGTGCGACTGTCAGAGCGTGCGGAAGTGCAGTGGCTTGAGAGTAAATCGGTAGACGATGCCCAGGCAGGTGAACTGGCGGTCTCTCGTCTAGGTACGTTGACTGCGGCGATCGTCACCCCGACCACAGGGTTGCCTATCACGGTTGCGTCGATCTACGCGCCCTGGGAAAAACCACGCGGCCTTACGTGGAGCTACGCCGATGCCTCGGCTCACCGGGTTATCTCCGACCTGTCGCTGCTCATCGGTCGGGAACAGGGACATCGTCTTATCGCCGCTGGAGACCTCAACATCCTGCACGGGTATGGAGAGCACGGGAACGACTACTGGGCATCACGGTATAACACCGTGTTCGCTAGGATGTCGGCGCTAGGAGTTCCGTTTGTAGGACCGCAAATTCCAGCCGGGCGTCCTGCGACCCCGTGGCCCGATGAACTGCCTGTAACCAGTAAGAATGTACCGACGTATCACACGAACAGGCAGGAACCCAGCACAGCGACCAGGCAACTGGATTTTGTGTTTGCCTCTGACGCCTTGGGTGAACAGATTGATGTCAGGGCGCTCAATGAGTCTGACCGGTGGGGTCCGAGCGATCATTGCCGGGTGGAGATCACGGTTGGATGTGATTAGCACGAACGGGACGAAGCGCACCCGGCTAAATCCCGTCCCCGTTGAACCGCCCATCGCACCGAGGTAGGCTAGTGCCCTCGAAGGTTGTCGTTGGGACAGGCGTTTTTCTCAAAGAAATTTCTTTGTTTGTAACACCGATCAAATTAAGATTTTGCGATGGACGGCAAATCAATTCTTCGATCAGACCCAACTGCTTGGGCAGCGATCCACTTGGGACTCATTACCGCAGCTCATGCCGTAACGAATGGTTCGACTGACCTGGTTACGATAGCTAAATGCGCACTTCGCTCCATCGGAGACGCCGGCTACACATCACAACCTAATGACAAGAAGACTCGTTTCGCTGGCCTGGGCATCACGAAGTGGCAAACGATGCTCTACGCTGTCAATGAGCAGCCTGGCTGGCATTTTCCAGACAATGTGCTTTGCTGCGGTTGGCTAATCGAATGCGGGGGTCCCTCTATGGACGATGGACCGGCTACTGCGCAATTTGAAAACCGCGTCAAGCACTACGTGGGCGGAACACGTCGACGATACAACAGTGGAACATACGGGCACGGTGGTGACGGATTTCCTGAATCCAGAGAGTACACCTTAGAAGAGTGTCCTCATCCGCACTCCTAAAAGCGGTGTCCTCACCGTCCGCCCGTCAGTCGACGTCGCCTGGGGGTACTTGATATGAGAAGGATAGACAGGTCAGGTCGTTATCTTCGATCGTCCAAGGCGACAGGATATGAGGATTACCACCTGTCGTGGCATAAGAACCACCTTGTTTGGTTACCTGTACATTCTTAAGGATAAAAAGCACCATCTGTTTGCTGTACCGTTGGGCGTGTCGTACTTCGTTTTTGGTAAGGAGGATCTTCTCTCCTGAAGTCGACGTTCCTTTTACTTCGATGTAAAGAATCGCATCATCTTTTGTGGCAACGAGGTCGTAAGGTTTGGTTAGAGAGGTGTCTTGAACCTCATAACCTCGGCTTGTGAAATGCTTCGTAGCAACCTCCATGGCATGTGTTTCAACAGCTTTGCGATAAGCAGCAGAAACTGCAAAGCCTTGGGTCGGATTCTTTTTGTTTAAGGTTTCAAGAGTTTCAGTGCCGGTACGGGCGATAGCTTTCTGGATCTCTCTATCGTTGGCACCCAAACCACCGAGACGATTGAGGAGCTGTTTCCATTGAAGAGGTGTGACCTTGTACAGCTTGTTTCCTTGTGCTTTTGAAACGGACAGACTTTCAAGGAGTCCTGTTTTGTCTTGATTGATCCACAACGGGGCCATCGGCGGGGAATGGAAGCGAATACGGATTCGTTGTTTTTTGTCGTTCGCCGGTCGCTTGATCCAATAGCGTGCCGATTCGGGATCCTCTGGTGTTTCGGTTGGGGACGTCAACACCTCACCAATGGTGAGTACGCCTCGGTGCCCGTCCGTACCCTTGGTCTTCCAGAAAACGATTTGATCTCCAGGTGTAGGGTCGAGCGAAACAGCATGCGTTGGAAGTTCCCAAGTAACTTCGGGCAGAGTCGCTAATGCTTTTTCTATCCCGTAGAGGGAGGGGTTACACAAGATGGCCCAATAGTTTTGACGTTCTTCAGTTGAGCTTAGCCGTGTTAGTTCAAAATGGGCTGGGTTGTGTCCCTCGTGTGAGAGATATTCGAAGGGGCCTTCATACCGAAATCCAGCCCCATCATGCTCGTATTTCTTCATTCGATGGAAAAGCAGTAACTCGAGGTTGAGTTCCTGGTGATGAATGATGAGATGGTCTTTGCGTCCCTTGGTCTGACTGTCCCATTTAAGAAGGTTTCCAAGCAGTTTGTTCTCGTATTGGACTCGATCAGGGGTTTTGCTCTCGGTAACAAACAGCCAGACGGACTCATGGCCATCTGGCTGAAAGATGCCGGTGTTGATAGTTGCGTCAGTGATGCGAAACATCTCTTTCAGTTGGTTTCGTGTGTACACCTCGTCTTTGGTTAGCTGTTCGGAAGTTTTCATCTTTGTCGATTAACCACCACTCGTCTCGCGGCATTGTGCCACCATTCTGGAGTGAAATGCAGGCGTTTCAGGCGCGAGCAACAGTTTCGTGACTGGCAACGAAAAGAGCAACGCATTCAACCGCAACCCCCGTCCCCGTTGGACCTCTCGATCTGTTGATTGGTCATCGGTTACTCCTTCCCATAACAGCCCCACCATTTGACCGATTCTAGCCCCGCCATTTGACCCGCGAGGCGTTCGTTGGTGTTCGCATCTGTTCGGATGTCTTACTCGGTCTACGCCGTATAAAGTGGAAAGAGTTCTGTAAACACTGAGCCAATACGTACACGAAGCTCGTAAGTGCTAGGATCTGTGGTGGTTCGGGATGTGGCGCAGCTTGGTAGCGCACCTGACTGGGGGTTAGGGGGTCGCGTCTTTTAGCCTCGTCGTTTTGGCCGGTTTTCCTAGTGTTTTCGCACATCTCGGATTAAAGATCACAATGGTTTCCAAAAAACCTACCCACTTGGCAGAAAACAACCTACCCACTTGGCCAACTAGGCGCGCCTCATGCGCTCTTCAGCGGAGCGGTTCACTCCTCCACGTCAAATTCCGTGAGTTGGCGTTGTCCGCCTATACAGCTTTAAGCTAACCGCATCACGCGGGGGTTGTCATGCCAATAATCGAGGTTCCGAAGGTCAAGTTTTCCAAGTGGGTGAACTGGCGTGACCGGCCTGACCTAAAGCGAAGCGACGGCCCTTGGCTCGGCGTGTACGTGTGGGGACGGTTTCGTCGACCTCCATCCGACTCGGTAAAGCCGTACCCAAAGTTGCCGAGCCAGTTGATCTACGTTGGCGAGACGAAACACATCGATACTCGGCCGCTTTCCGGGAAGCACCATAGGCTCGTTCACTACCGTGACACATTCTCCGAGGACCCCGATCTGGAGCTGTTGTACGTCGCAGTCTGTCGTATTCACCCGTTTCGGCTGGGCTACCACTCCAAGAAGGCCAAGGCTCTGTACTCTCGACTTCGCGTCTACACCCAGTACGTGGAAGCAAAGATCTACTGGGAGTACACGAAAACATGGGGTCGACCACCGGCATTGCACTACAAGAAAAAGCGGATTTTCTCCGAATAGTGATCATCCGGACAAAGTGTTGAACCACCCGCCGCGTAGAGGTAGGCTAGCCTCCTGATCGTTTGTCGTATTGGTTCAGTTCTATGAGTGGTCTCGATGTGATATCCAAGGATGTTCGTTACAAGCAGTTGGTTGAATGTCGGAAGAGATGTTCGTTATGTTCCGCTCTGGAAAATCCTTCCCGCTGTGAGCAAGGAACGTACGATTCACGCCACATTGGTCCCTGGTCTCAGTGGCAAGGGCACCTCAATGCCGAACTCATGGTCGTTGGTCAGGACTGGGGTGACACAAATTACTTCATTAAGAATCAGGGCCTTGAAGCAGAACGTAATCCGACGAATAACATGCTCCGTGAATTACTTGAGTCCATTGGCATTGATGTTGGCTCTCCTCACGACTGCAGAAGCGATGGGCAGGTATTTTTGACGAATGCCATTCTTTGCCTCAAGACGAATGGTGGTTTGCAAGGCAACGTCAAGAAGGAATGGTTCTCTAATTGCGGGAGAGCATTTCTACGACCATTGATCGAGATCGTAGAACCAAAGGTTGTGGTCTGTCTTGGAGAGCGAGCGTGGAGTAGTGTCACCGCGGCATTCGATCAACCAACTGGTCGGTTCCGAGCTTCGGTCGAGAATCCCAGAGGTGTCCAGATCATGGATGGCGCTGTGGCCATGGCGGTTTACCATTGCGGTGCCAGAATCTTGAATATGCATCGCAGGCGCCAACAACAGTTTCGTGACTGGCAACGAATTGGAAATGTGCTCGGACACCGCCCAGCCACATAACTAATCCCGTGCCCGTGGAACCGTCCGCCACGTAGCGGTAAGATCGGCGTCTACATCTGCATTGCTGTGTGTTGAGAGTATCTCCACCTAGGAGGTGGAATGGCGCAAGGGTTTCGCTTCGTCTGCGGCAAATGTGACCAATTCATCGTGGCGTGGGATGACGGCAATCCCTACTACTTCGAATCGGTGATCACGAAAGCTGGCAAGGTGAAGCAGAAGAAGAAATACGCCCACCATCCGAACCACGAGTTACTTGAACGCTGCATCGGTAACGATGCCGAACACCTTTGCCTGTCCTGCAAGAAGGAATTCATGGTGGATTCCGAAGCCCCGATCACGACGTGTCCGAAATGCAAGTCCAATGAGATCGTGGACACGATGGAGTTAGAGGGGAAGTCGTGTCCCTACTGTAAGGAAGGGGTGTTCGGTCGTCAGTATTTCGCCATCTCGTGAATGCGAATGTCGGAAACTGGCTCACCACGTACCCGCGTGAGTAGCTGCACCGAGTTATTACGGAAGTCTCTCAATTACTCGCTACAACTCTCCCTCCGTGTTACGGTCACATCGTGATACTTAGCCGATCGCAAATAGTCCAGCGAGTGGCGGAGCAAATCTATGGTTCGCGGATTCTCAATAACGCGCACCGGGGCGATGTGGTGGAGATGATGGTCTTGGCCGCCTTGGGAGATGACTGGAAGCATGTCGGCCTTGGTTGGCATCCTTGGGACCTTCAGCGCGGTCATGGCCAAGATCGTGTACGGATTCAAGTAAAGCAAACTGCCGCAATGCAGCTCTGGGGTAAAACGGTCCAACGAACCCTTAGCTTTGGATGGAAGCCGAATCCCCCAAGTTATTTCAAAAGAGACAATCCAGACGAACACATCGAGAATGAGGGCTGGTTTTGCGACCTCTTCATCTTTGGTCTACACGACGAAACGGACGAAGCGCGGATTGAGCAAGCTGATCCGAGGCAATGGTCATTTCTCGTGATACCTACTACGGACCTTAAGCGGAGAACGAACTCTATGCGATTGTCGAAGGCGCGGCAGATATGGACTCCCATCGAATGGCAGCGGCTGCGCCAGGAGGTAGAAAGACGTATCAAGCGTAGTGTGGCGAATTCGCCAAGCTCTAAACCTTTATTGGACGACACTACTTCTCTGTGAGGTCGATAGGTGATGGCGCGTAAATCAGCTAACAGCGATTGCTTTCCACCGGGTGTAGCCAACAAGCTCGAAACTTACGTTTATCGACTCATCGATCCTCGAAACGGTGAGACGTTCTATATAGGGAAGGGGAAGAAGGACCGCGTGTTCTCGCATATGCGCGGAGAACAAACAATTGGTGGTGATGATCTTGATAATAAGATGCGCCGCATTCGTGATATCCGCATGAAAGGTTTCGAGGTCGCACATGTGATTCATCGTCACGGAATGAACGACAAAACTGCGTTAGAGGTTGAGGCGGCACTCATCGATGCCTATCCTGGTCTTGAAAATATTGCTGGAGGGACGAGCAATCATGATCGCGGAACGATGCACGCTGAGGAAATAATCCAACGTTATGACGCAAAGGAAGCGGTATTCCACCACCGTGCAGTGTTGATTAGTGTCAATCGCTCGGCCACGGAAAACGCCTCATTGTATGAGGCCACGCGTTATGCCTGGAAAATAAGTTTATCTAGGGCAAAGAAGGCGGAAGTCATCCTAGCTACGGTGCGCGGGATGATCGTTGGTGCGTTTATTGCTGATGATTGGCTGGAAGCAACGGCGAAAAATTTTCCAGGTCGGGAAGCGCGTCCAGGGCGGAATGGTTTTGTAGGAACTGAAGCCCCGGCGAAAATCAAAAAGATGTATGTTGGCAAACGAGTGCCAGACAGCTATCGCAAAGCCGGTTCAGCGAATCCGATCAAGTACACGTGGCGCAGGTAGTACCGTCGTTTCACACGGAACCGACCCCCCTCCCCGTTGAACCGCCTCTCCCCGCCGAAAATTGAACCTCCGACTAGCCAGCAGTAGGATCGGTTCCTAGCTTGAAATGCGAGAATTCTGATTATGAAACGATGTTATCGCTGCAAGGTTGAGAAGAGCGATGATTCCTTCATTCGACGCATCGATGACCGGCACTATGGAATGTGCAGAGTCTGTGTTTCGGAGATATTGAGCCTACGGAGTGATAGGAAGATCCGACTTTCACACACGGAAACGGACAGAACCTGTTACCTCTGCCGAAGAACGTTGCCGAATTCTGAGTTCACGCGCCGATCCACCGGCACTTATTTCTCGGCGTGTAAGGACTGCAATCGTCATGTTTTCGCGCAACGACGTAGAGCGCGTCTCAAGAACGCCGGTGGCTCTTATACGACGGGTGAGTGGCACGCGCTACTCGCTCAGTACCACCGATGTCCTAGGTGCCTCAGAATGTGGCACGAAATCCCACCGAAAAAAAATGGAGGATCTGTTGCTACAGTCGATCACATTTGGCCGATTTCGAAAGGCGGTTCAAACACGATCGATAACATCCAACCTCTGTGCTATTCATGTAATTCGATTAAAGGGGCGAAAACGGAATAGAGCGGAAGACCCCGTACCCGTTAAACCTCTTGATCTGCTGATTGGTCATTGTGGTCTCCCTTCAAAACAACCTACCCACTTGGCGTCGTTGGCGCTCGTTGGTGTTCGCATCTGTGCGGATGTTTTACTCGGTCTACGCCGTATAAAGTGGAAAGAGTCCTGTAAACACTGAGCCAATACGTACACGAAGCCCGTAAGTGCTAGGATCTGTGGTGGTTCGGGATGTGGCGCAGCTTGGTAGCGCACCTGACTGGGGGTCAGGGGGTCGCTGGTTCAAATCCAGTCATCCCGACCATTTTTGCTATAGAAAAAAGTCAATCTGATGATTGGCTTTTTGTTTTTCTCCCATGTGACAGCTTACGGCTATGAATTGGCCGCCAGTGCGGTATCCATGTGCCGCGCCGCGTCTTCTTTGAGGCTGGCAAGGACATGGCTGTAGGTGTTCAGTGTCATGGTTACGTCAGAGTGGCCGAGTAACTCCATCACGGTTCTCGGGTTCACACCTTGCAACAACAGCAAAGTGGCAGCATCGTTTTGACCGGATGAATGTGTCCTGGCGACCAACTGACAATATTGATCTTCGAGTCGGCCGGCAGGCGATTTCGTGGGGGACGACACTGTTCCTTACGCCGGCTGATCCGTTTATTCCGTTTGTTCCTGCGGACCCGTTTCGGTTGTTTCGGGCTGGTGTTGATGCGATTCGGTTGCGGATCTATCCGAGTGCGTTGAGTTCTCTCGACTTTGTTGTTCGGCCAACTGACACCGAAATGGGCGAAGAGGTTACGGCGCTCGCGCGGGGGCTCACGACGTGGCGGAACTGGGAGTTGTCCGCGTGGGGAGGGTCTCTTTACGGTGATGTGTCGGGTGCCGTCGGGGCCGTGGGTGCTATCGGGAGTTGGGCCTTACGAGGGGAGGCGGTGATTCGTGAGTATGGGGAGACACTCGTCGGACGAGGGACCATTGGCGTTGACAGATTTTTTGTGGTTGACGGCCATGATGTGAGTATCCAGTGGGAGTATCAGAGAGATGGACTTGGCGCGGCCGTTTCTGAAGATTACCTAAGGCTACTGTATTCGCGAGCGTTCCAGCGTGGTGAGTTTCAGGTGTTCGGTCGCGATGAAACCGCGGTCTCCGGAAGTTTTATGATCAATCCGTTATGGACGGCAACAGGTCTCACCCTGTGGAATCTCAACGACGGAAGCATGCTGGTGGCGCCAACGGTAGCGTATTCGGCGGGTGATGAAACGGCGATTAGTGCAGGATTATATTTTGGTTTTGGTGATGACGAGGTTTCCTCCACACGTCCCTTGCCGTCTGAGTATGGGTTAAGTGGCATAACTGGCTTCCTGTCTGTGAGCTGGTTCTTCTAAGACACAACTGTCACGCGGTGGCCAAAACAATTAAGATTTTGCTGTGAACGAATACCTTGATTTTCTTGTTTCGAACTGGTCGTCCCCGGTCCTTTTGCTCGTTGTGCTCGTGAGTCTGGCAATACTTGCGCGAGGTGCGGACCGCTTAGTTGATAGTGCCGTGGCGATGTCGCGTCGTTTTGGTGTGCCTCGGGTGGTGGTTGGTGCAACGATTGTGAGTCTCGGCACGACTATGCCGGAAGCGGTTGTATCCGTGTTTGCTGCCGTTCAGGGGCGCTCCGAAATGGCGCTCGGGAATGCCGTTGGGTCGATCATCTGCGACACGGGTTTGATTTTGGGAATTGGTTGCCTGATTGCACCTCTGCCACTTGACATGCGGGTGGTCAATCGGCAGGGCTGGGTAAACGTCGGCACGGGATTCCTCCTCGTTTTGGTCTGCCTGCCGTGGGCCGACCCTTCTGCGGCATTTGTCACGGGAGGGACCGTGTCGCAGGCCGTTGGGTGGGGATTTCTTGCCTTGCTGCTTATCTACCTCGTGTGGTCCGTCCGACTCGCGCGTGCGGGCGTCGGAACGGACGCAGACGATGTAGAAGGTGCGCTACCCGACACCATGTCAATGGTGTTGGGATTGTTCGCAGGGTTGGTGATGGTCATCGTGTCGTCGGCATTGTTGATCTCGTCAGCGGCGGAATTTGCCGAACGTATCAATGTTCCATCTAGCATCATTGCTGCGACGCTGGTTGCGTTTGGGACATCGCTCCCTGAACTGGTCGTCGTTGTGACAGCGACGTGGAAGGGACATGGTGAACTCGCGGTCGGGAACGTGATCGGCGCTGATGTGTTGAATGTCCTGTTTGTCGTTGGTGGTGCTGCGGCCGTAACTGCGACGGGGTTACATGCGGACCCTGTGTTTTTCGTGGCGTATTTTCCGGCAATGCTGTTTCTCCTCTTGGTCTTCCGGATTGGCGTCTGGACGGCCAAGAATGGAACTCTGGGACGACCTGTTGGCATGGTCTTGTTGGCGACTTATGTCGTTCTCACGGGTCTGAGTTATCTAACTTCCATCCCACAACCGACGGGGTAGTTTTACGGTTGTTCTCTGCACAGAGAACGAGAGGTGAAGAGAGACACGTATCGGAGCAGTCTTTCGGTGCGCTGTACGCCACGCTGATCGCGTGCTAGCGTGAGCCGTAACCCCCGCATTGAACCCCCTTACCGTCCAGCGCTAGAATCACCACTACACCCCGTAGCGTTCGGGCACTGACTGGGGGTCAGGGGGTCACTGGTTCAAATCCAGTCATCCCGACCATTTCCCTCAATGTTTGCTCCTGGTTTGGTATTAAAAAAACAATTTTCTTTTTACACACTAAGTGAACCGTTCGGTGTTCGTGTTTGTTTGTTGTTGTTTGGATTTCATATCCGAGTCACACCGTAGCTCACTAGGTGGATCGTCAGTTGCGGATCGCGACCAACTCATTCTCCGTTCTGACATACCAACCTCCATCGACTAGGGCAGGAGAGGCCAGCGTTCGAGCACCGATGTCGTTGATGTGGAGGAGCTCGAAATCTGGTCCGGCCTTTAAGACGAACGTCTGTCCCGCGTCGTTCGTGAAGAACACCTTTCCATCGACAGCCACCGGCGATGCCGAAAAGCTTTCTCTAGTGGGTCGTCCAAGTCGCTCCTGCCACATGACGGTGCCAGTCGACGCCTCAAAGCAGGTCACGATACTGGCCATGTCGTTAACAGTGTAGAGGTAGTTGCCGTAAACGAGTGGCGACGGAACGAATGGTGCCCCACGCGACGTGCCCCACGCGACGTGTGTGTCTGTGACATCACCACTTCCACCTGGTCTGATGGCAAACGTAGGTCCGGCCCGTCCCGATGCACAGAACACGAGACCATGGCCGACGGCCGGAGTGGGGATGACTTCGCGGAGATTTCCGTTGCAGTGCCACAGTTCGGAGCCATCAGAGGGGTCGTACGCTGTCACCATCCCCTGGCTGCTTACGATGATCTCGTCGTGGTCAACCACCCGGACGGCAATCGGTGAGCCCCATCCAACACTGCCCCTGCGGTCATTTTGCCAAACGAGTTCTCCCGTACGCTTATCGAATGCGGCGATGAACGCTCCGCGGCGATGGTCCTGATATGTGATGAGGAGATCTCCATGTAATAGGGGAGAGCCTGCAGTACCGTGGTAGTTGTCAATAGGTCCAACGTTGGTATGCCAGACAATACTACCGTTGAGGTCGACCCCTATGAGACCGCGACTCCCGAACGATATGTAGACGCGTTCCCCGTCTGTTGTCGGCGTTGCGGACGCCTGGGTGTTCTTCGGGTGAATGTGTTCGATCGGACCTTCCGGCGCTACGGTTTCCCACAAGAGCCGCCCGTCCGTGCGGTGGTAGCTCAGGATCGAAAGGCGTTGTCCGTTGTCTTGCGCTGTGGTCAGAAAGATCTGATCGTCCCAGACAATCGGTGAGGAGTTCCCGCGTCCAGGCACCGCAGTTCGCCACGCCACGTTGTCGGAGTTCGACCAGGTGTCTGGGTAGCCTCTGTCGTCGACCACACCTTGGCCCGACGGTCCGCGCCAGCGTGACCAGTAGCTGGCGCCTTCACCCTCGACTGGTACCATAAAAATGCTTGAGCTTTGACTTAGGCAGGGCCGCACGCCGACCACAAACAGCACCAAAAGGATGACTACGGTAGTCACGGTGCGTCGTTGTCTGGTCATGACAAACCCTGCTGCTAGGCAGGCTGTATCAATTATTGACGACACCTTGCGATTATAGAGTTTCTGTAGCTGAGTTGAACCGCCCGCTGCGTAGAGGTAGGCTAACTGATGACCAGACGTTACACACATCTCATTTCGCAAGGGGCCCCGAGAAGTCGCGCGAGCCTAGGGAGAAACGTATGAGCCGCGATATGCATCGTCGAGATTTTTGTTCGCGAGCGGTCCTTCTTTCGTCGTTGAGTGTTCCGACCGCCGCCGTAGCAAGCAAGCCGCACCGCCTTGCGTTTGAGCAAGACAACAGCGGCGTGAAGACACCAATGGAACTGAAGGGAACGCCTTCCGATCAATTGCCGAGCGTGCTGGCGATTGGGCAAACTAGCGTCCGCTTCGTCTTTATCTCGTTCTCAGCGCGTGATCCGAACGGGCGAGACGCAGAGTATATCGAATGGCACTCGCTTGATCACCGCCCCGAACAGTATCGTCTCCCGGAGTTGCGAAACTCGCTGCGAGTTGTGTCGACGCCGGAATGTCGCGAAACGCGTGCTGCCAGTGTTGGTCCGTTCGACTCCGTCGATCACGTGATGACGTACCAGTTTACGAGTTCCGAAGAAATTGCAGAGTTCTACGCGCTTGGAGGCGCCTTGGACGCCGCTGGTCGCATGCCGCACCGTCTGCCGAATATCATGCACGGGACGGGCGATGTGGCAGGCAAAGTTGCAGCCCCCCGTGCGGTTGCGGGCGCTGACGTTATTCCGTGGCGCCCGGCGGTTGGCGTTTACTTGATTGTTGAAGAAGGTCGTGCCCCCGCGGGGGATCTGGTCAATATTCCTGGTGTGGCCGGTGTGTGGTGGTATGACGGCACCGCGGCGCCGTCTTCTGACTCGCGCGGTCGCCAGTTCACCTACTGCTACGTTGACGGGGATCTCCTGGCGACTTCTCGGCGCTTGTCCGTGGCAATGCGCCAGCGCTGGGCGTCTGGTGCGGTGAAGGGGTTGTTGGCCGCGCCATTCTTTTCAATCGTGCCCTTTGAGTGGAACCGGTATCTTCCCGGGTAAACGCGACCTCGCACTGTCAGTAATTATGACCGAAGAGATCATCTGCATTACGTCCTATAGCACCGGTTCGATTCTCAAGAGAGCGCCGTTTAGATCGACATCTGTCTGATCAGCGTGATCTGTCAGTAGATAAAGGAGTCCGTCAGGTCCCTGCCTTACCTCGCGAATTCGCTGTTTCAACTCCGTCAGTAAGACCTGCCGACGGGTAGGATATCCCCTCCTGTTTAGGACAACTCGGTGGAGTGCTCTGCTCCCGCTTAGTCCGCCAACAAATAAGTTCCCTTTCCAGGCGGGAAACTGGTCACCGGTGTACAGCGCAAGTCCTGAAGGGGTAATGACCGGGGTCCAGAATAGAAAGGGTTGTTCCATTCCAGGGGCGCAGGGTTCCGCCAACTCTGGACCTGATCCCCCTTGCGTAAGGCTCCCATTGTATGCACGTCCGTACGAAATGACCGGCCAGCCGTAGTTCATACCTGGTCTAATAATATTGACCTCATCCCCACCTTGAGGTCCGTGCTCAACGCCCCAGAGTTCCCCTGTTTGCGGATGAATTATCAGACCTTGCGGGTTGCGAAACCCCATCGCATAGATCTCCGGTTGGTACCCCGGTTCGCCGAGGAACGGATTATCTCTAGGCACAGTGCCATCATCATTCAGACGTAAGACCTTCCCAGCATAGCTAGCGGGGTCTTGAGCGCTCTCGGCAGTGCCAACACGATTGACTCCGCCCCGCTCCGTATCGCGGCTAGGTGTTCCGATGGACATAAAGATTGTGCCATCGCTACTAAATACGATACGAGCGGTTGTCGCGCCACTGATCCAAGTATTGGACACGAAGAGGTCTCGAACATCGGTAAGCGTGTGATCGCCATCAAACCGACCCTGAGCCAAAGCAGCTATTCCGGAGGGATCGTCAAGGTTGGGCGGTTCGTCCGGGTTCCGTTTTGCGTAGGTAAAATAGACCAATTGGTTGTCTTCGAACCGTGGATGAAGGGCCACATCCCACAGTCCCTGAAAACGGTTTTCAAATACTGGGGGGATTCCGCTGATCGGTTGGGGATCCAGCGTGAAGTCATGAACGATCCGTAACTGCCCGCCCCGCTCGGCGACAAGCATGTCTCCGTTTGGCAAGAACGCTAGGGCCGTGGGGTGAAGAAATCCCTTGAGCGGAACCACACGAAATCGTTGTCCCGGAGTGCCAAGAACCAATGGGCTGTTCGAAAGGGTATCGGGGGCGTTACGCGAGAGGGGCGTGTCCTGCTGCGCGCCACTCAGGGCAACAACCAAGATTAGTGTTAGGGGAATGACGGCAGCGGAACGTGGACGTACAGCTTTCATTAGCGACCTCCTGACACGAATAGTTGCGACGGCAGACTTAAGCCGAGGTTTCTGTTTTGGGGCAGCGATCGATTAACGGCTAGCATCAGATGCCGTCGTGGCCGCGTCGTGCTCTTCCGCACGGGCGCCAGCCAGCATGTTGTACAGGCCATAGTTACCCTCGTGGCACGCATACTCGAAGAGAGGGCCGTCGGTCTTTCGGAGCGTCTGTACAGCGGTGAACGGCCGGGTGAACGTTCTGGCGTCCTTCACCGTGTATTCGTAGCGCAGCGTGTCCGCATTAATGCGGGTGAGGCGCTCGGTAAGATGCAGGGTCTCCCCGGACCCGACGGCGTCCAGGATACCAATGTTGAAGCTGGCCCGCTTCGGCGAAAAGTTAGTGCTGTCGATGACCAGGGTATCACCGTCCCACTGTCCGCGTGAGTCACCGTTCCACTGGGCGATGGACGGGGAAAGAGGTGGCCGCTCATCGAGTGGCACGACACGAGCCGTATGGACCATCTCGGTGAAGAGCACCACGTGGTCGGGAGTCTGGAAAACCTGTAGGTTGCTGTTGTAGGCACCGGGCATCAGGGGGGGACCTGAGCTATATCCCACAATACACCGCTCGGATAAACCGAAGTCCTCGGGGCCTCGTGCCTGTTTGTTGGCAAACATCATACCTAGTAGGAACGGCACCCTAATCGGTCGCTGCCATGTCGCACGCCAAGAAGCCTCTCGCTCCTGTGCCGCTGCAGTCAACGGCGGAAGTTTGCCGTCCGGAGGATCCACAATCAACGACGTTCGCTGGTCCGCCGAGATGTTGGTGACCGTGTCAGACCAGAACGCGTTGTAAGCACTTTCGATATCCTGCGAGGCATCCGCCGGCCGGTAATCTGCACCGATACCGTTGACCGACTGGCTGACGGCTTCCGCGATTTCTTCGTCGGTGAGAAACTCCCGTCCCTCAAGCTCACTTGGTCGCTCCAGCGGGGTCAGTGTGTTGTAGTCCCAAACACCGCTTAGGTCAGGAACTCCCCATTCCGTTTGAGGGCTTGTCGAAGTCGTCTGCCCTTTCAAATGTGTTGAAAGCGCTACCAGTACCAGACACGCCGCTACTCCACCGATGAGCGATCGATTCGTTGACATGCGTCCTCCTTGCTACCCCAAGTTCTGCGATCAAGGTTGTGCACCAAAAATTAGCATAAGTGTGGGCGTTACCGAAGAATAAGTAGCGGTTCAGATGAAACAATTACTCGTGATTACGGGGAACCGTTAGCATATTGACAGACATTCAATATAGAAAGTGGAGGAGCCATGCGGAGCTTTTGTTTGTTGACGATGATTGCTGTGGTGGTTGGACTCTCGGGAATCGGCTGGGTCCACGCCCAAGGTGGAAAGGCGGTCCAGCTTCTGACACCGGCAGATTATGCGGAGATCCAGCATCTAGCCGTGCGTCTGAATCAAGGCGCTGATTTTCATGATAGCGAGATGTGGGTTTCCGTTTGGACGCCCGACGGCGTCTGGACGCGCCTGGATGGCCGCGCGTACGAAGGGCACGAAGGATTGGCGGAGTACCGGAGAACGCGGCGGGTCGAGACCGGAGGCCGGACGGAGACGCGGCATTGGACGAACAGCTTGGTTGTGACACCCACCGTGGATGGCGCTACTGGCCGTTCGTACTACATGATGATGGACGTGAGTACCACGCCGCCTACTCCGATTTCAGCCGGCCACTATGAAGACGTTTTTGCGAAGACGTCGGATGGTTGGCGGATCAAGCGTCGCGTTATAAAACCGTACGGAGCGCAGTAGACGTATCAGGAGGGTAGTTTGTCGAACTGGGGGTTAGGGGGCGCTGGCTCAAATCCAGTCATCCCGACCATTCTCTTCAATATTTTCGCGTGTTTCGGATTTAATCACATAAAGATTTCGAATCTGCCCACCATTTGGCCACGTTGGCGCGCCTCATGAGCTCTTCAACTGGCCGCGCGCATCCACTTCTGAACTTCCGCGAGCCGGAATTGAGAGCCGGACGCGTCCTGTTTTTCTGAGGAAAGAGGCCGACTGTTAACGTCGCCGCGAGAACGCAGTGAACTCTTGGATCTGGCCCTCTTCGTCGATGTCCATCACGTCCACCGCTACAGCAGGGTCATCTTCCTGACAGGGTTCCAGCAGACTAATCAACTCGAAGGCCACCCGATGTCTGTCCGCCACACTCCGGCCTACGGTCAGCTTGGGCGGTCCACTGGCGAGTATTCCTTCATAAAACTTCCGAATCGCCGCTCGCCCTTGCCGGATTTGTCCGTCGGTAGCGCGATGCACCGCATCGGTCGCAAAAAGGTTGCTGACATGCTCCGCGTTGCCCTCGTTTATCCGGGCGACGTATACACTCGGCACCTGTGCCGGCGACGAGATCATCGCTCGATCCTGGGCTTCAGGAAGGTCGCTACATGATTGAATCGTTGTTTCGGCGCCAGCCATACCGAGGATCAAGGCAACGAGGAAAACCAGCGTCGTCAATCCGTTTCCGTTTTTACTGTATCTTCCCGGATCGCTAATGATTTTAGAAGTCAATCGAAAATCCTAGCTTAACCAAGCGTCCGATTAGAATCTGTGATGGTCGCAGCCAGCCTGACCCGTACGTGTCGTTCTGCAGCAAGACTGTGTTCGCGTTGAACATGTTCGCGATGTCGAATGTTACCCGTGAGCGGGTTCCTCCATACTGAAAAATTTTAGCGAGACGCATATCCATCTGATATAGCGGCTCGTTGTACTTGTCACCTCGTGCCAGCAACGGAATCGTAACGGAACCACCGCTGAAGGTCGTCCGCGTCGGGTCGGCAAACTGGACACCGGATCCAATATCTGAATTCCTTAGTGTGTAATCCGCGAAGATCTCTGGTCCAGGTAAGCGCATAAAGGTGAGCGCGAGGTCGATATCCCACGGAAGTTCGGCTGTACCGTGGAACTTGATGTTGTTTTGCCATGGGGGTCGGACGTCGCATTGATAGAGACCTGGCGCGATGCCGTCACCGCCAGAATCCGAGACATTACCCTGAGGGGAATCAATGGTAAAACACGCATCTCTTATATTCCCAACAGTTCCGCTACTCAGACCTCCAGATAAGGTGTATCGATCGAAGCGGGCGCTCATATTCACATCTACACCCTGCCAGACTTCACTCATGCTTCCAAAACCTTCTGCAGATGTTCTCAGTGTCTCGACCGCGCCAAGTTTTGCGGGATTCAGATCGTAGAGTCCGCAGATTTGGTTGCCACTGATGCTTCCAAGCTGTGCGTTCGTTGGTGCAGTTACACAGTATTCGTCAAAGTCCCCAGGCGCCACGAGGAGATTGTCGGCTACTGTGAAGTTTCCGTATGACCGTCTAGTGAACTGAGCCTCAACAGAGACTCCGTCAATTAATTGGTGTTGCACGCCTCCCGCGAATTCCCAGTTATACATACGCACACCCCAACCTTCACGGATGGCGTCGTCGACGGTGACCGAAGTTCGTGTAGCAGTAGCGAAGTTGGAGTTCGCGAGAGGACCCAGTTCCGAATCTTGTGCGATGCGATCTCCATTTGGGTCGTACCAACTTCGATTTGACAGCTGGTTGAATAGTAGTGGGTTCACCGCTTGAGCGAATTGCGTGCCTTCTTTGACGACATATCGATTTGCCGAAAATTTCAGAGCGGTTTGTCCAGAGCCAAACAGGTCATACGCCACGCCCAATCGTGGTGAAACATCCTTCCAGTTGGGTACATCGTCGATGTCAATCCAGCTTCGCCTTGGGGCCCAGCGGCTCGGTCCACTGAGATTCCTTTCTCCAGGAATCGATCCGACATGCTGGTCATATCTGATACCCGCATTTACCGTGAGACGATCAACGGTCCATTGATCTTGAGCGAAGAAAGCGAACTTGTTGAAGTTTTGTCTATTGGTAAACGGGCCATTTTCCACCGTTGCGATGATTGGGTTTCCACCATAGAGGATATAGCGCATGTTTTGATTCAAAGATCGATTCTTCCAGGATTGGTACCCCCAGTTGAAATCGACCCCAAACTTAGCGCTGTGAGAGCCCGTGACGTAAGACACAGCGGCTTTTGCACTAGGTTGGTAACCGATGTAACCACCATAGCCAACGAAAGAGGACCTCGAGAAGTACCCTGTTGCAACGTCGAGTGCGGCAATCACATCGCCGTATTGGAGGCCTGGTCGGGTGCCACCTAGAAATGAATTATTGTAGCCGTCGGTCCAGGTCGCTTCGACGAGAAGCCTCGACGTAATCGCCGATGTCCACTTGACCTGAGCAAATCGCTCCTGCCTAATTTTTGAATCCCACGCGGCGTCGTAGTTCCAGAGTCCACTCATTAAGAGTCCATCTTGTCCACGTGGTTGATAGGAGTAGTAGAACGCGAATTTATTTCTCGGCGTTGCTTGGTAGGTCAGCCGTCCGCTGATGGCGTGATGGTAGCTATCGAGTACAGCTGGTTTGTTTAGGTCAGCATTTCCTGCGGCTCCGAGGCTCGCATTGAAGTTAAAGGCTTCGGGATCGATCGAGTGAAACATGCCCGTCATTTCTTCCTCGATGCCCCACGTGCGAAACGATGAATAAAACCATAGGCTGTCTTCGACGATCGGACCTCCAAATGCCGCATTTATGTCGTGTAGCGATTGAATTTCATTTGCTGCCGGGAGGCCAAGGTCCAAGAGGTTTTGGTCGAAATTGTCGCTTTGCAGTTGATGCGATGTGTAGGAGGTCACGAATGACCCTGCAAAGTTATTGCCCCCTTCACGGGGAATGAGATTGGTTCGCACGCCTCCTGATTCTGTCTCAGCAGAAATTCCACTCAGTTCAAATTGGAATTCTTGGACCTCTAGCGGGTCCACATTGCGTAAACCTTGACTGCCTGAGCCCGCGATGGTCATGGGAGCTCCATCGAATTGCATAGAGTAGTCTCCAGGCAAACTACCGTGAGCCTGGCTGCTGCCCCGATTGATGTTGGTTCCTCCGACATCGTGGTTGCGCCCGGTGATGGTCACGGTTACGGCTGGTATCAGTTCTGACATGTGTAGTTGACTTCGTCCGGTCGGAAGTGCCTCTCGAATCTCGCTGTCCAATACCTCCTGCTGGACAACGTTTCGAATGTCTACATCTGGAATGCCTCCAGTCACTGTCACACTCTCTTCGACGCCACCGATTTGGAGCTCCGCATTGACAGTCCCGATCATGGCTCCTGACAAGCTGATGCCTTCGCGAACTACTGTGGTGAAGCCCTGGAGCTGAAAAGTGACGGTGTATTCACCGGGACGGAGGTCGACGAATGTGAACAGGCCCTGCCCGTCAGTGATCGCGGTACGAGTTTGCTCAATCAACGCAGGACTTGCTACTTCAACAGTGACGCCCGGCAAAACTGCGCCGGTTGTGTCAGTTACCCTCCCGGCAATACCGACGTTCTGTGCCATAGCAACGGATGGCGAGAGAACGAAAGACATTATTGAGAGCGCGATGGTCACAAAAAGCGAACTACTGCGAAAGATCATTGAGAGCCTCCATTAAGACCCACAGTGCATACTGGGGAATTTCATCGAGAAGATGCAGGGTATCACGGTTAGTGTAACTGTTTTAATACATTCTAGGCCTTGCACGGAACGGCTGGTGGGACGCCGCGCACCCGCGTGAGCCGTAAGCCCCGTCTCCGTTGAACCTCTCGATTGTGTTAGTTAGTCATTTGTTGATTCCCTCAAATTTGACCCAACAAACGAGTGGCATGAGTGGTATATCGCGCCAAACTTAAACTCCTGATACACTGCCGTACATGAAGAAAACACTGACCCTAATTAGGATGCGGTTTTTCGTTGGGGCCATCATGTTGGTGGCGCTGGCAGCGTTCCCCGTCTTGTCGCAGGAGGAAGGCGAGATGAGCTTCTTCATCACGAGTATGGGGCCTGGTGACGGCGCCAATCTCGGTGGGTTGGCTGGAGCCGACGGGCACTGCGCGACGCTGGCCCAAGCCGCGGGCGCGGGCGGGAAGACTTGGCATGCCTATCTCAGTACTAGCGGCGCCGGGGGTGTCAACGCTCGCGACCGCATCGGGTCGGGTCCTTGGCATAACGCGAAGGGGGTGCAGGTGGCCGCCAACGTTGACGAGCTGCACTACTCGAACGTCGGTCTGACGAAAGAGACGCAGCTCAACGAGAAGGGGGAGATGGTCAACGGCCGGGGCGATGATCCGAATCAGCACGATATTCTGACCGGGTCTCAGCTCGACGGGACCAGATTCACGGACGGCGAGGACCATACGTGTGGGAACTGGACGAGCAACGGAGAAGGAAGCGCCCAGGTCGGACATCATGACCGCACTGGCGGTGGCGCGGTCGCGTCCTCGTGGAACGCGGCCCACGGTAGTCGGAACTGCGGGCAGGCGGATCTCCAGGCGACGGGCGGCAACGGGTACTTTTACTGCTTCGCCATTGACTAGGCGTCCAGAACGGCTACCAAGAGAGGGTGCAAACCGTTACCGCAGGCGGATCGGTCGTGTAATCACTCTCTGTGTGAACCGGCGTGTGCAAGTTAGCCGACGGCCAGCGATTCCCCCATGAATGGGTCGCCGCACACCCGGGTGACTAACCTCCGTCATCGTTGAACCGGTCTTTGTAAAGAGGGATGCTAGGAATGTCATGATTCGACGTGCGACGTGTCTGTTAGGGGTCGGTCTGTTGTTGATAGCTTCCGTAGGGGTGCTTGCCCAGTCCAGTGATGATTTCGTCCCGGTCTCGGACGCGATGCTCCAAGAGCCTGATCCAACTGACTGGCTAATGTGGCGGCGGACGCTCGATAGCTGGGGGTACAGTCCGCTCGACCAGATCAATCGGGAAACCGTAGGTAGTCTACGGATGGTCTGGTCGCGAGCTCTCGCACCCGGTCTCCAGCAGGGGACGCCTCTGGTCTATGACGGCGTCATGTACATGCCGAACCCAAGGGACGTTATCCAGGCGATCGAAGGTGCGACCGGCGATCTCGTGTGGGAATACCGGAGGTCGCTTCCGGAGGACGTAGACGAGTTCCTTATCGCCGTCCTCGCCGAGATCAACCGGAATCTTGCTATCTACGACAACCTCATCATTGATACTAGTGTCGACGACTACGTCTTTGCCCTCGATGCCACGACGGGCCGGTTGGTCTGGGAAACCCAGATTCTTGACTACAGGAAGAATCCCGCCAATCAGACCTCCGGACCCATCATCGCCGGCGGCAAGATCATCTCGGGTCGGAGCTGCACCCCAAGGGGTGGTCCTGACGCGTGTGTCATCACCGCCCACGATGCCAGGACGGGTGGGGAGTTGTGGCGGACCCGCACGATTCCCGCGCCTGGCGAGCCAGGGGACGAGACCTGGGGTGATGTGCCGTTTGAGGAACGCAAGCATGTGGGCGCCTGGATGGTGCCCAGCTACGACCCGATGTTGAACCTCATCTACATCGGCACGTCGGTGACGTCACCTGCCCCGAAGTTCATGCTCGGCGGCACGGATAACAAGCACCTGTATCACAACTCGACGCTTGCACTTGACGCCGACACGGGCGAGATCGTCTGGTACTATCAGCATCTGAACGATCACTGGGATCTCGACCACCCGTTTGAACGCTTGTTGCTCGACACAGCGGTCTCGCCAAATCCGGCATCGGTGAGCTGGATCAATCCAAGGCTGGAGCGCGGAGAAAACCGCAAGGTCGTGACGGGCATTCCCGGCAAGACTGGTGTCATCTATACCCTCGACCGCGAAACTGGAGAGTTCTTGTGGGCAACGCCGACAGTTACGCAAAACGTGATCAGTAGCATTGACGGCGCCACCGGTGCAGTCTCGGAGAATCCGGAGGTCGTCTTCACGGGCAGCGGGCAAACGGTGCTCGCCTGCCCGTCGCTGGTTGGCGGAAAGGACTGGGAGGCTGGAGCCTATAGCCCGCTAACCGGGCTCATGTATTTCCCGCTGCGCAACGCCTGTGCTCGGATGATGGCCACGAGCGAGAGCGACAGCGTTGCCTCTTCGCTTTATGCCCTTGCCGTGAGAACCGAGATTGCTCCGGGCACCGATCAGCTCGGCACCGTCCAGGCAATCTCCGCCGAGACCGGCGAGATCATCTGGAGATACGAGCAGCGGGCCGCAACCACATCGCTCGTTGCGACCGCAGGTGGACTCGTGTTCGGCGGCGATCTCAATGGGCGGTTCCGAGCCCTGGACGCAGAGACTGGGGACGTATTGTGGGAGGTGAACCTGGGCTCACCGGTCACGGGCTTTCCGATCACCTATGCGATCGAGGGTCGGCAGTATGTCGCGGTGAGCACTGGCAATTCGCGTACCGTAGCCTACTTTTCGTCTCTGACGCCGGAACTCCGCCCGAGCATGGGCAACAACCTGTTTGTGTTCGCCTTGCCCGATTAAGGAGCAGGTGCGCCGTCTTCGTTACTCAACCGGTTCGATCCGCAAGAGAGCAGCATCTTGAGCCGTGGGGTCACCCAGGTAGGCACCGTCGGTCAGCACGTAGATGAGTCCATCTGGCCCCTGTCGTACGTCGCGGATGCGTTGTTTGAGGTCTCCCAGTAGCCACTCTCTTCGCTGTTCCATCCCCTGTCGATTAAAGGCAACTCGCTCCAGGTGCCCGGTTCGATGTACCCGACCGGTCGTGAGTGAGCCAACGAAGAGGTTCCCCTTCCAGGCAGGGAAGCGATCGCCCGTATAGAACATCAGTCCGGATGGGGCGATCGACGGAATCCACACAATCTCAGGCTGCTCCATGTCTTCTCGCCACGGGCGTTCAGATACTCGGGGTCCGTAGTATTCGCGTGAGTACGACACGATCGGCCAACCATAGTTCTTGCCCGCTGTGATGATGTTGACCTCGTCCCCACCCATCGGTGCGTTCTCGCTGGCCCAAAGTTCGCCAGTGTCGGGGTGAAAGGCCAACCCTAGCTGGTTGCGATGGCCCATCGAGAACAGCTCAGGTTTATAGCCGTCCCGACCAAGGAACGGATTGTCATCGCGTGCGCTGCCGTCGTCCTGCAATCGCAGTAACTTGCCGACGTGACTGGCCGGATCCTGAGCGCTCTGTCCATTACTTGTCGCGTTGATCGCACCGCCGACCGTCATATACAGCGCATCGTCTGGGCCGAACAACAGGCGTGACGCGGCGATTCCTTGGCCTTCCGCATCGGCGACGAAGATGTCACGAACCTCGGACAGCGCGTGTTCTTCCAGCCGCCCACGAGCAAGGGCGATGGTTGCACCATCGACAGTCGGTTTCGAGTACGTGAGATACACGAAACCGTTCTCCGTGAACTGTGGATGAAGAGCGATATCCATGAGACCCGCGAGACTGACGCCGGTGAAGATTTCCGGAAGACCGGGGACCGGCGTTGGATCGAGGACCCCGTCTCGAAGCCGACGAAGTCTGCCTCCCCGCTCTGTTATGAGAAGGTCGCCGTCAGGAAGAAACGCAAAGCCCCAGGGGTTCGATAGCCCCGTGGTAACGACTGTGACACGGATACGCTGTCCTTCAGCCGTGTCAAACACCACAGGTACGTCGGGCAGCGGCACAGGCGGAATCCCCTCGGCCGCGAACGTACCCTGCTGCTGTTGTGCGGTGAGGCTTGGAGCCGACACGCCGAGGCTCACCGCTAGCGCGACCGCCATGACCAGTCCTGTCTTCATGTCTCGTCTCTCCTCTGTTCGGGACTGTACCAGAATTACCAGCATTCTATAACCAAGTTGAACCGTCCTTATGTGGAAAGGTAGGCTAGGAGTTCACTGTTAGTTTTGTGGTTAGAAGGAATCGATGATCAGTCGTCACGCGATCTACAGGCCGCTTCTATATGTTTTAGTGGTTGGCGTGATTGGTTGCTCATCAGTTGACGAGAAGACGAACTCTCGGGACACATACGACTGGCATGCGCTCGCCATAAATCCACATCGACCGTCGCCGGAACAACGATTCCAAGCGAGAGAGAACACTACACTCGTTTACCGTTCCTACGGCGCACAAGCGTCTATCGAGTTGATCTTGCTGCACGGGTCTGGCTTTCACAGTGCCTACCTCAGTCGCTTAGCCGCGGAAATTGCTATTTCTGGTATCGCTCGGGTTTGGACGCCAGATATTCGCGGGCACGGACCTCGACCACAACGACGGGGGGACATCGACTACATCGACCAGTTGGAAGATGACCTTGCGGATTTGATCGGATGGATTCGATTAAAGAATCAAAATGCAGCGGTCATTCTTGGTGGACATTCATCTGGCGGGGGACTAGCGATTCGTTTCGCCGGAGGCTCACACAAAGGCATCGCCGATGGGTATCTGCTTCTGGCCCCGTATCTTGGATATAACGCGCCTACGATCCGACTACAACTGAGTGAGTGGGCAACTCCGAAAACCAGTCGCATTGTCGTATTGAATCTCCTGAATGCTCTGGGGATTCGGAGTCTTAATAGCATAAAAACCTTAGAGTTCAATCTGCCACCTAGGTATCGGACTGGAGATGAGACTCTCGCCTACAGTTATCGCTTGATGACGGGGTTTAACCCGCGTAATTACGCATCGGACCTCCAGGCTCTGGAGAAACCAACTCTTGTGGTGGTCGGAACTGATGACCAATCATTCTACGCCGATGAATTTCGGAATGTATTTAAAGCGTTTAGCCCACAAGCCCAGGTTGAATTGATTCCCGGCGCGACCCATTTGACGTTGGTAGTTGACGAAGTGGTGCCGCCGCTTGTTGTTCAATGGCTTAAACGTTCGCTACTCTGATGTCAGTCGAGTGGCTGTTCGTACCCGCGAGTGGTCTAGCGCGCACCCGCGTGAATATGATTGTTGATGGCTGTTGGTAAGACATGTTTTATCTCGCGCTCTCGTTAGGCGGCTAATTAGAAACATAGGAGGCGAATGCGTGTTGATGAAACTAGAGGTCGCTCAGCGTGGGTTCCTGGTTGCAGCAATCGTTGGCTTTCTCGTAGCGGGACTTCGCCTAATCAATGAACTGACCACTGGTGATATATGCCCACCGCTTGGCCCTGTCCCTTTCTGTGCCATCGTACTGGCATCGTATCTACCGATCGTCGTTTACGCTGTAAAACTTCCGCAAGCTCCAAAGCTACTGTTTTTCGTAGGGGGGTTCCCTGCCGTGTTGGGGCCATTTGCTGGCTCTCTTCGCGAACTTCGGTCCCCGAATTTTTGTCAGAGTAGTTTGCCCGGTGGCATCCCGGACTGCTTTATCTTGATGAGCCTTTCGATTCTCCTTCTCCTGTTCTTTGCCTGCATGCATATCGGACAGCGAATGGACTCTCGGTAATGGATATTGCCACGTGATCCGCATACCACGTGGAGACTGCGTAGTATTGACTGTTGGGGCACTTGTTGATGTTGGCGGAGTTCGTAATAGTGAAGAGCTATTGGTAACCACTATTTCTTGACGACTAATCCGAAAAGCATCGGAAAGGTGCGGTTAACTCGCGTCTCCGTTGAACCGCCTGCCCGTCCGCGGTAGGCTAGAGACCTCGCCGGTCGTCAGGAGCGCAGGCAGGATATGGTCTATCGAATTCTTTGGGCAGTGGGAGCCCTCACGGCCGTGACGATGGTCGCGTTGCTGGGTGTCAGAACCGTCGCCGGCCAGGATGGCTCGCTCGCGGCCGAAACCTGGACGGTGCCTCGGACACCGTGGGGCGCCCCGGACCTCGCGGGTATCTGGAACGGTAAATCGATGACACCTGTGGAGCGGCCGGACCGATTCGCTGGCAGAGAATTCCTAACCGGGGAGGAGGTGGCCGACCTGGAGGCGGAAGCGATCGAAGAGCCCGGCAGAAACGCACGTGCCACGAAGGGAACTCACGAAGATGTCGAGGGAGCGTATAACGATGTCTTCACAGGACGCTCGACCAATTACATCCGTACGAAACGAACGTCACTGATCGTGGACCCGTCGGACGGGAAAATTCCTGAGCGCCTCAATTCAGCTGAACCGCTGCCGACCCGCCCGGGTGGTGATGCGGAAAGCCGCCGGACGTTCGAGGGGCACTACTTCGTCGACACGGAGGATCCACGCGCCGAGAATCCAGAAGACCGGCCGTCGGACCGATGCCTCGGAGTGAGGCTCCCGCGGATCGGAGGATTCATCCGGCTCGTGCAGGGTCCTGAGCAAATCTCGATCTACTATGAAAGGGGACACCAAGGCGGAGCGTTTCGGACCATCCACATGAACGGAGAACCGCACCTGGCGCCCCATATCCGCCAATGGCTTGGAGACGCGCGCGGCCACTGGGAGGGAGATACCCTAGTGGCTGATACGGCGAACTTCACCAGCCGAACGAACTATCGTGGCTCCAGCGAAAACCTGCACCTCACTGAGCGGTTCACTCGCGCTGGGCCCGACCTCCTTATGTACAACATAACGGTCGAGGATCCGACGGTATGGACAAAGCCCTGGACGATGGAGGTTCCCCTGACGATGGCTGACAACAAAGAGAACCTGATCTTCGAATCGGCGTGCCACGAAGGGAACTACGCGTTGACAAACATTCTGGCTGGTGCGCGTCTCCAGGAAGCGGCAACGGCTGGGACGAGTTCGCCATGATAAGTTGTCGCGTGCAATCAGGTCCTCGTGTATTTGAGGTGCACTCATGTTGAAAGATCGTTGGTTTGAAGACTATGTACCGGGTGCGGTTCATGATCTCGGTTCGGTGGTGTTAAAAGAGGACGAGATTGTTGCGTTCGCGCGACAATTTGATCCCCAACCGTTTCATCTCGATAAGGAACGGGCCGACCAATCAGCCTTCGGAGGTCTGATTGCAAGTGGCTGGCATACGGCTTGCTGTGCTATGCGCTTGATTGTCGATCGCTATCTTTCGGAGCTCTCTAGCGAAGGTTCGCCTGGCATTGATGAACTTCGTTGGTTGCGGCCGGTGCGCCCTGGCGATCGACTGACAGTGAGGATCACGGTCCTTGATAGCAAACGTTCCCGGTCTCGTCCTGAGCGGGGGATTGTCCGCTCTCAGATAGAAACCCTTAATCAAGATGGGGAAGTCGCCATGCATATGACGTCCGCTATGTTCATCCGATGCCGAAACAAGAAGGATATTGTGAATGCTCATTCAACGGTGGCTCGATGAGGACGGGTATCAACAGGTATCAATTCTGGCCCGCTAGCGTACTGGGTGCTTTCGGGTGACGTTGTTCGAATACTTGGGTGGTTGTCTGTAGGTGTGACTAGCCGTGATGGAAGAGTAAACCGACTAGACTGGGGGAAAACGTCCGGTTTATTATTCTGATCAAGTCGCAGAGGATCGCGTCACGACGGCGCACGTCGATTGGACCCTTCGTGGCTGCCGAGCGGTAGTTGTACGGAGAGAGTGACGATTTCGGAAAGATGCTGACTAACGAGTGAGGATGACTATGTTGGGACTCTTCAAGGTAACTATTGGAGTGGGAGTCGTCGTAGCATTCGGCGGCATTTTTTCCCAACAAACAAGCCATGCTCAGGTCGAATCCAGCATTAAAACATCAGATGAGTTCCAGGGGTTTTTAAATCAGTACTGTGTCACGTGTCACACGGATAGGCGACATCAAGCTGGGGCGGTCCCGATTTCGCTGGAGGGGCTCGATGTGGTGGACGTCGGTGCTCACGCGGAACTGTGGGAAGAAGTGGTGCGGCGTCTACGATCCGGCTTAATGCCGCCTACTGGAGCGCGCCGACCCGATAGTTCGACTAGGGGCGCGGTTGTGACCTGGTTGGAAACGGAGTTGGATCAGGCGGTCGCCATCAGTCCCCCTCTGGGCCGGCCCATGACGGCTCATCGTCTTAACCGCACTGAGTATCGGAACGCAGTACGCGATCTCATCGGCCTCGATGTGGACGTCGAGGCTCTCCTGCCGCCAGATGATGTGAGTGCTGAGGGATTCGATAACAACGCGGATACGCTATCGACGTCAACGACGCTGATGGAGCGGTACCTGACAGCAGCGGGGCGGATCAGCCAGCTCGCGATTGGCGATGCCGCTATCTTGTCCCGGGCCCACACGTACAGAGTGCCGCAGGCGGAGGTGCAGGACGATCGCACGAGCGAGGAGCTTCCGTGGGGGACGAGAGGTGGTTTGGCCGTTCAGCATTACTTTCCGCTCGACGGCGAGTATGTGTTCAAGATTGATCTGCGCCGTAACTTTTACAACTACATCCGTGGGCTCGGCAATACGCCGCATCAACTTGACGTGCGGTTAGATAAGGGTTTGGTTGGGACGTTCATGGTTGGGGGAGAGTACGAAGGCGCGCGGTGTCCAACGAGCTACTGTGGTCGGAGTGCCGGTGATCCCGGATTGAAGGGATGGGATTGGTATTCGGTCCATGCGGATGATGACTTGGAAGTCCGGTTGCCGGTCAAGGCGGGGAATCATTTATTGAGCGTCGCTTTTGTCAAGAAGCCGGCGTGGGACGAAGGAATCTTGCAGCCGATTGCGAGTCCGGCTGCGTACGGCTTCAGTACCGATGAGCAACAGGAGGGAAACCCGGCGGTGGCTGCGGTGGTTGTCACGGGGCCGTTTAATGCTCAGGCGCCGGTAGAGACGCCGGTCCGGGAAAAGATTTTTGTGTGTCGGCCAAGCCACACGGCTGAGGAGGCGGCGTGCGCCGAGCAGATCTTCGCCTCGTTGGCACGGCGTGCGTATCGTCGGCCAGTGATGACTGAAGACGTGAGTACGCTCTTGAGTTTTTATGAATCGGGACGGCGTGATGGCGGGTTTGATAACGGGATCCAGGCTGCGCTGGAGTATCTGCTCACTGATCCAGAGTTTCTGTTCCGTGTTGAGCGTGAGCCTGCGGCGGACGTTGAGTTTGGGGTCGACTATCGCATTAGTGATCTTGAACTCGCTTCGCGACTGTCGTTTTTCCTCTGGAGCAGTATTCCTGACGATGAACTGCTCGACGTGGCGACGAGCGGGCGGCTGAGTGACCCCGTCGCACTGGAACGGCAGGTGCGGCGAATGTTGGCTGATCCTCGCGCGAGGGCGATGCTGGCGGAACGGTTTTTTGGCCAGTGGCTCGGAATGAATAAGCTCAGGAATGCCTCGCCGGACCCGACGGTGTTCCCCGAATTTGATGAGAATCTTCGTGCCGCGATGTGGGAAGAGGCTCAGCTGTTTCTAGACGCGCAGTTGCGCGAGGATCGTCCGGTATTGGAGCTATTGACGGCCGACTACACCTTCGTTAACGAACGACTGGCACGGCACTACGGGCTCGAGAACATCCACGGGAACCATTTTCGAAAAGTGGAGTGGACAGACGACCGACGAGCGGGTCTCCTTGGACTGGGTAGTATTCTGACTCTGACCTCGTATGCGAATCGGACGTCTCCTGTAGCGCGTGGCAAATGGGTGCTCGAAAATTTGATGGGGACGCCGCCGCCAGACCCGCCAGCCGATGTGCCGGGCTTGGAGGAACGTGAGCCGGGTGCACCGCCGACATCAGTGCGCGAGCGCATGGCTCGTCACCGTGCGAATCCGGTCTGCGCCTCGTGTCACCGGATGATGGATCCACTAGGCTTTGCATTGGAAAATTTTGATGCGATTGGGCGCTGGCGCGCCACTGAGGAGACGGGGATTCGGGATGAGGTCGGTCCAGTGATCGATCCGTCGGGCACGGCACCGGATGGCAGCGACTTTGACGGGGCGGCTGGATTGCGGCAGATTCTCGCAAGTCGAGACGAGGAATTTGTCGGGGTGGTTGTCGAGAGACTGCTTACGTATGCGGTGGGACGTAAGCTGGAAGCATCTGATATGCCGGCGGTTCGCCAGATTCAAAGAGATTCCGAGGCTGAGGAATCCCGTTGGTCGGCCGTCGTGCTGAGTATTGTCAACAGCAGACCGTTTCAGACGAGGAGGGCAGGCTGATGTTCATTACCAAAAAAGCGATCCCGCGGCGCACAGTGCTACGAGGCGTGGGGACGGCGTTGGCCCTGCCATTTTTGGACAGCATGGTGCCGGCGTTGACGGCGTTGAGTAAGACAGCGGCGACGCCGACGAAGCGTCTGGGTGCAGTCATTGTGCCAAATGGCGCCCCCAGGGAGTACTGGACACCGGAGGCGACAGGTAATGCCTTCGAGTTGACTCCGAGCCTGAAGGCGCTGGAGCCGGTTCGCGAGCAAGTTGTCGTGCTGACGGGTCTCTATAGCGTCGGCGCAGCCCGACCGGGTCAGGGTACGAGTCACTCCCAGGCGGCCGCGGCGTTTCTGACGGGCGCGAGGGCGAAACGCACAGCCGGGTCCGCACTCGAACTTGGTATATCAATGGACCAGGTTGCGGCCAATGCGCCGGGTTTGGGGCTTGAGACTCCTTTGCCCTCGTTGGAACTGTCACTTGAGGGCGGAGACACGGTCTACGGAGTATCCACTTGCGACGGAGGCTTTAGTTGCGCGTATCTCAATAACTCCTGGGCCAATGGGACGACTCCGATGCCGCGGGAAACGAATCCACGCATCGTTTTTGAACGATTATTCGGGGACGTGGGGAATACGAGCTCCGAGGTTCGGCGCGCGCGTGCGCAACAGCAGCGGAGTGTCCTTGACGTGGTGATGGACAAGGTCGCTCGCCTGAAGGCTGGGCTGGCACCATACGATCAGCGGAAGGTTGACGAATATTTGCACGCCGCTCGCGAAATTGAGCGGCGCATCGAGTTGGTAGAACAGCAAGCGGATCGCGAGCTCCCGGCAGTTGCAGCGCCCGTGGGGATTCCGATCTCGTATGAGGAGCATGCGAAGCTTATGTTTGACTTGATGGTGCTGGCCTATCAGACCGACATGACGCGTGTGATCTCGTTCATGGTTGGAAGAGAGGAGAGTGGCGCAACCTACCCGCAGATCGGTATTACGGAACCTCACCACCCATTGAGTCATCACCAAAATGTGCCTGAAAAAATAGAAAAACTTGCGAAGATCAATGGCTACCACATGCAGCTGTTCACCGACTTCCTGATCAAGCTGCGATCGACGCAAGACGGAGATGGCTCGCTTCTAGACCATGTCATGATTCTTTATGGGTCCGCGATACGGGATTCCAACAGACACAACACCAACGATCTCCCCATCTTGGTGGCTGGTGGGGGTAGCGGGGAAATCGTTGGAGGTCGCCATGTGTCCTTTTCGAAGGACACGCCGTTGACTGACCTGAATTACACAATGTTGCTAAAGCTGGGCGTTCCTGTGGAAACATTCGGTGGCAGTGAGCGTGAGATCCACGAGTTGTCGCACCGCGCGTAGCGTCGCTTGTCGGGCGCGAGGACGGACACGAAGAGGAGAGCGTATGCGGTTGCGTAACGCGTCAGTGGCTCTGGGTACGGCCATTTGGCTGTGGGTCGTTAGTATTTTAGCTGCAGGTGCAGACCTTCGATTAATAGAGGCCGTTAAGGCTCAGGACCAGGAGTCTGTGCGTGATTTGCTCGGCCAGGATGTCGATGTAAATGCGCGTGAAGGGGACGGCGCGACAGCATTGCACTGGGCGGTGGTACGGAACGATGCCGTCGTGGTCGGCGATCTCCTTCGCGTCGGTGCTGATGTCAACGCGGCTAATGACTATGGCGTGACCGCGATCTCCCTGGCCTGCCTCAATCGTAACGCGCCGATGGTTGAGACGCTTTTGGCTGCAGGTGCAAACCCGAACGCGGTGACGGCGATGGGTGAGACGGTGCTCATGACGTGTGCTGGGACGAGCAGTGCAGATGCCATCGCGGCCCTTCTTGGTCACGGCGCAACCAATGTAAATGCGAAGGAAGCTTCATACGGTCAGACGGCGCTGATGCGGGCGTCAGCCCAAGACAATCCAAAGATTGTGCAGTTGTTGTTGGCGCACGGAGCCGATGTCCATGCGCGCTCGACCAGTTATTTGCTTCCTGTGAGTCTCGGAGACCCACTGGACGACACAGGGGGTGGAGCCGTCATGATGCCTCACCGTGGCTTCACGTCGTTGCTGTTCGCGGCGCGTCACGGCCGTGTCGCGAACGCGTTGCTCTTGCTTGATGCGGGTGCCGATGTCAATGAATCCGCTCCGTCGGGTGAGTCTGCGTTGGTGATTGCCAGCTTCAGTGATCAGAGTGAAATGGCAGCACTCCTGTTGGAACGAGGCGCAGATCCGCATGATGCGAGCGCGGGGTACACAGCGCTGCACACGGCTGTCGTGCGAGGAGATCTGGAACTGGTGAAGGCGCTGTGCGCTAAGGGTGCGGATCCGAATGTTCGTCTGATCAAAGGGAGTCCGCAACGGCGAGAGGCTTACTGGTTCGGTCTTTCCGAAAGGTGGTCAGGGGCAACACCGTTTTGGCTAGCTGCTAAGTTTGCCGAGGTCGACATCATGCGTGTACTCGCCGAGAACGATGCCGATGCGCTACTGTCGTCAGACAACGGAACTACGGCGTTGATGGCAATAGCTGGTGTTGGCTACAGGCCAGGTTCGATAGGAATGAATCGTCGCGATCAGGGTATCGGTCCTGATGCGGCGAGGCTCTTAGTGGCAGCCAACGAGCAACCGACGTGGAAAGGGACCAAGCTGATCCTTGAACTGGGTAGCGACGTCAATGCCGCGAACGATAGCGGGGATACTGCGCTGCACGGTGCAGCGGGTCACGCGTACTCTACCGTCGTGGAACTCCTCGTTGGGCACGGAGCCAAGCTGGATATCAAAAACAAGCGTGGGACGACGGCGCAGGAGTTACTCTGCCGTAGTTCGGCATCTGACCGTTGCTGATGGAAGGTTTGGCCTGAGTCCAGCTGGTGACCAGTAGCCCTGACCGAACTGAGTTTTATTTTCGGGTCGGCCAAAGAGACTTCAACTGCTTTTTTGTGCCCGTTGATTAGTCTACCGCTTCCGATGTGGTCGGCGGTCTCCTCCTCGTTGAAAATTTCGGTGCGGTTGAGCGACGAACGAGACAGGCGTAGGATCGGACAGATGGCCTGAACTGGGTGTTCGAGGCCGGCCCTCAAAGTGCGAGGAGTTCTTCGGAGTCGAGGAGGGACCGATGGCTGAACGAATAAGGATTGAACCACGGATGTCCGAGCCGGCCGGTGGCTCTGGCCACGGCCGAATTCGCCGGCGTGAGTTTCTAACCCGATCGGCGGCCATTACCGCTAGTGGGGTGTCAGCTCTTTGGATGGCACCTCAAGCCGCAGTGCCAGAATTAGGGGCTTCGGAAGGGAGATCGGCTATGGGTATGAGCAAGAAGACGGCAAACGCACTTCTCCTAGACATGATCAGAATAAAGGGTGAGAGTGAGGCAGTTCTTCAAGCGTACCTTGAGGCCCAGACGCAACCACTGTTCGATAAAGGAATCGCTTCCAGCGGAAATATCTACCACCTGTTGCAGCAGAATGTACCCGAGAGCACACTCGGTGACGGGATCTTCTTTGCCGCTTACCAACTCATCGGTGAGGGTCCCTTAGTGCCGCGATCATTGGAGCAGCCGGGGGATGAAGGCCGTTGGCAGCGTCTAGGGCTAACGAGTTACTCGAAGATTGCCGACTACGGTCGACCAGATCCAGCAGGTGACTCACCGGAGTCAATTATGATTGTGATCTCGCGTCCAACCGACGTCGGCTACGACACGCTTTACAACGAGTGGTATACCGAGAATCACATGATTGACGTTGCGAAATCTCCGCACTTTCGGAGCGCGACACGCTATCGCCCCGAGGTGCAGACTTCAGGTGTTCCCCTTGCCTACCTTTGTATCTACGAGATCGAGAGGGCTTACTCCCCCGAGCTGCACGAAGGCTTGACGCACTGGCTATCAGAGACACCCGACGACTTTCGTCAGGAGATGCCCACGACCCCCGCCGGTGAAGGGGTACTCACTCTCGACATTTGGGGCTACTGCGAACGTGTGTGGTCTGGTAGATCGAGCTAGTGCCCGAACTTGTCAATGAAATTAGCAACACTTCTACAAGAAGGAGTCGAGATCGGAATGCGGCGATGGGTGCTGACGCTGGTCGTGTGCGCGTGGGTGGGGTTGTTCCCTGGGGCCGAGGAAACCTCCCACGCTAGTCAACTTCCGGATGATGTGCATCCGGGGTCGCGAAGTCGCTTGCCTCCTATCGACCGCGAGGAACTCGATACGGCCCGCCGGAAGTCCTACGACTCGGCTATGCAAACCGCCGACTTGGAGGGTGTTCCTATGGGTGCGACGGTACTGCGTCTCCATGGCTCCGGTACCGACCTTCGGTTTTCAGGTCCGCTTGGCCGCCGTCTGACCGAGCTCGCGATTTTGACGACAGCACGCGAACACGACCAGCCTTACGAGTGGGCGTTACACGAGCTCGACGCGTTGGCGGTGGGACTGGATGAGGTGCTTATTGACATCGTGCGACACCGGAAGTCCATCAGCGGTGTGGGTAATCCGGAAGCGATCATCATGAAGGTCGGCCGCGAACTCTTCGCGACGCGCAGACTCGGTTCGGACACCTACGCGAGCGCCTTGATGAGACTGGGGAAGACTAACCTGGTCGATCTTGTAGACCTAGTCGGACGGTACGCGTCGACCGCCGCGACGCTGACGGCGTTCAATCAGCAGATGCCGATGGGCTGGCGACAGTCCCTCCCGTTGCCGTTCACTTATCCCGATGACATTTATCCAGATTCTCGCAGTCGTCTGCCCCTCCGTCCAGGTCCTTATCAGACATCCGTGAGCGCGCTGTACGGTCGCATGGCTTCCCCAGGGGGGCTTGGGCCAGGGCAGATTCGCGCTTACGGCGATGGGCTGCAGACGCTCAAGGCGAGGATCGGTGAGCGGCTGACAATGTTGGCGATCCTTGCGACAGCCAGGGCTCACGACTCGCAGTATGACTGGACCATGCATGAGCCAGTGGCTCTGGCGGCAGATCTTGAACCCAAACTTATCGATATCATTCGCCATCGTCGACCATTGATTGGTGTCGATGAGACGGATGCGGCCCTGATTGCATTTGCGCGCGAGCTGTTCGGTAACCACAATGTGGGTGCAGACACCTACGCGCGTGTTGCGCGCGCGTTTTCCGAGCGGGACTTGGTGGATGTTGTTGGCTTGATGGGGCAGCACGCGGCGGATGCGGCGGTGTTAGCGGCGTTCGACCAGCGTCTACCGGAGGGACGGCAACCGTTACTTCCAATACCGTAGTAAGACCTAGCGATATTAATACGCAGCTGCGTTCTGCCAATAGCGCAGGCTACAGGTTGGGTTCACCTCGAACATGTAGCTCACCGGTGGAGAGAAGTTCTGAGACTATGGGCACGGAAAGGCTTCTCGGAGAGCATCGAGGATGAGAATGCTGCTAGATTCCTGCAAGCGCTCTGGGTGTGCTTGAAGGTAGTTAACCACGATTCGTCTTATCCGTAAGAGTGTCACTTCTTCTGGAGAACAGAATGTGAGTAGGCGCGCTTGTACGCTGGGCAAATGATTCAAGATACTTGCTGTATTCCACACGCCGAAAAGCTCACCTTGACACATGCCAGACTCAAAAGCACTGCTCATATCCGTGAAATTGTCCCAGATGTCACATCTTTCAAGCAGGTCGTTTCCTGTCACTGGTTGCCCGCCAACAGTTATAGGCGTTACACCGACTGCGAGGATCGCCGCCAGTGTGATCGTGTGAAGCTGTCGCATAGGACACCTCTTCATTTTCGCGTGCTTTCACATTTAAAAAAGGCCGATCGAGTGATCGGCCTTTTTATTTCTTTTGTGTTGGCAGCTAGTGGGTTGCGTATGTGTTCATTTCGTACCAGTATTCGACGTAGCCCCTTCAGCGGACTGTTTCTCGAGGTTTCGAGCCATGCCGAGAATATTCGGTATACCGTAGTTCCCCTCGTGACACGCGTACTCATACATCAACTTATCTGTCTTAATCATCGGGACTTCTGCGCTCCAAGAACTTGCCCATGACGTGGGATCTTCAACCGTGAACTCGTAGTGGATCCTGTCGGCACCGACTCGCGTGAACCGCTCGATCACACGCAAGGCCTCGCTAGATCCACGGAAGCGAAAGTTTCGATGATATTGAGCATCTTTGGGGAAGTTCGTCGTTTCGACGACCAGGGTGTCACCCTGCCAGTGGCCACGCGAATCGCCCGGCCAGAGTCGGATGCTTTCTGGAAGGTGTGGTCGTCCGTCCATGGGGACGATGCGAGGGTTGTTGTTACTCATTTCTTGGAAGATTACGACGTAGTCAGGCGTCTGAAAGATCTGAAGAATATCGTTATAGGACGGTGGCAGCATGGGTGGACCCTCGTGTGGCCACACGATGCATCGCTCAGACAAAGTTCGGGCCTCATAGCTCTCGGTTCCTCTTCCCGGCGGAAGTTGACCGTGTCGTCTCTGCGCATCCGCCGTCAGGGACGGGAGCCTTCCGCTCGGTGGATCGATGATGAGCGATGTCCGTAGACTAGAAAGCCCCTTGGGCCGTTCCTCCCTGAGCCACATACTGTTGTCGTAGTGGACGTATCCCCTGCCGTCAGGACCGCGGCGGTTGGCCTGATAGACTGCCTTCTCTCTGGCTTCTGGGTCCGCGATTCCGAAGGCATCGTGCCTCAGGGGATCGACCCCCTCGGCTGTGAGCTGGTCCTGTAGAGCCGCGGCTTCTTCTTCGGTCAGAAATTCCCGGTCGGCAAACCGGTCGGGACGCTCTAGCGGTGTGAAGGTCGCCATCGTCCATCGACCCTGCAGGTCTGGCTGTCCATCCGGGGTACGGGAAGCGGTCCAGTTGTCGACGTTAGATGGATCTTGGGCAGCGGCGGACACTGGAAGCAAGCAGATGATCGCGACGGCAAGTACAGTGTGAATTTGTCGACGAGCCGTCAGTGTAGGTGTGATTGAGTGGCCCTGAGAGCTGTTCATCATCGACTCCTTAGTCTTTGGCAAGTTCTCCAGCTTCTGAGTTCGCCGAACGTAAAATTGGATCGCAGCTGCATGCTGATTTTATACCTGCTAGCCCCGTGTTTTGCCAACGAATTTGAAAACTCGGCTCAAGCGGCACGAGAGGGTATGATGGCGTGTCGTTCTATCTGCCTACAGGCGAGGTAGTGCCGGAGAATGGTGGTGATCGCAGAGCACAAGGAGGGCGGAATGGCACGGAACTTATTTTCTCCGAAAAGCATCTGGATCGTCGTTGTCGTGGTCCTGGCGGGAACGTTGGTGGCGTTACGGGCTATCCAGTCGCCGGGATCGTCTGTTTCAATGGACGGTGACGACATCGCGGGTGTGGTCACGGGGCCCTCCGGTCCAGAAGCTGGTGTTTGGGTGATCGCAGAAACGCGAGGACTCCCGACTCGACACATCAAGATTGTTGTAACGGATGATCAAGGACGGTACCTTGTTCCTGATCTGCCAGAAGCCACTTATGACGTTTGGGTGCGAGGCTATGGATTGGTGGATTCGGAGAAGGTGAAGGTTGAACCAGGTGAGGCAGTCAATCTGACAGCCGTGGTTGCACCTGATGCAAAAGCTGCTGCGGAGTACTACCCCGCACAGTACTGGTTTGCCATGCTGCAACTTCCAGAACCCGATGAGTTCCCTGGTACAGGGCTTCAAGGTAATGGTATTTCGCCGGACATCCAAACCCAAGCTGACTGGATCCGCTCGATCGTGAGTACGGATGGATGCATCGGATGTCACGCTCTGGGAAATAGGGCCACCCGGGAAATTCCTGGCGGGCTCGGCGACTTTGATTCCCATGCTGATGCTTGGGAACGTCGTGTTCAGTCGGGGCAAGCAGGGGTCAATATGGATGTTAAGTTCACCCGGGTTGGGCGCAAGCCCGCATTTGAAATGTACGGTGATTGGACCGATCGGATCGAAGCCGGAGAGTATCCGACGACCGCTCCTCCTCGACCACAGGGCGTCGAGCGTAATGTCGTGGTCAGCCTGTGGGATTGGGCCGACCCCCGAGCATACATGCACGACCTGATCTCGGCCGATAAACGGAATCCCCAGGTCAACGCAAACGGACCAGTGTATGGCGCCCCAGAGGACAGTGCGGACTATATGCCAGTTCTCGATCCGGATACGCATACCGCCAGCATGGTGCCTTTCCAGGTTCGAGACCCACTTACGCCAAGCACGGCGTCGAGACCTCCGATGATGCCATCGCCGTACTGGGATGACGAAGTTATCTGGGATAGCCAAAGTGTCGCACATAGCTTTGCTATGGACGCTCAGGAGCGGGTCTGGATCGCCGCGAGGGTGCGACCCGCTGAGACTCCGGCCTTCTGCCAGGAAGGGTCGAGTCATCCGTCAGCTCAAGCCTTTCCGATCGCACGGAGCAACCGACAGATCCAGATGTGGGACCCGCGGGCCAAGACAATGATCACAGTTGATACTTGCTTCGGGACGCACCATTTGAATTTCTCCGATGATGACAAACTCTGGTTTACCGGAAGCGGCCCGGTGGTCGGGTGGTTCGACACCAAGGTGCTCGACGAGACCGGCGATGAGGCATTGGCGCAAGGGTGGACGGCTCAGGTTCTCGACACGAATGGCAACGGGCGTCGAGATGCGTATGTCGAGCCAGGTGAGCCGCTGGATTCAACGAAGGATACGCGGATTGAGAGGGGATTCTACGGTGTAGCTCCGAGCCCGCTCGACGGCTCGATTTGGGGTTCGACAATGGGAATGCCCGGTGGACTCGTAAGATTCGTTCCGGGTGACGACCCGGTACGGACGGGCCTGGTTGAATTTTACGAGGTACCGTGGAACGATCCAACCGTATCAGTGCAGGGGTTCTCGCCGCGGGGGATGGATGTTGACAGTAACGGACTAGTGTGGACAGTTCTGTCGAGCGGTCACTTTGCAAGTTTCGATCGCAGCAGGTGTAAGGGGCCGCTGAGTGGGCCAAGCGCGACTGGTAGGCACTGTGGTGAGGGTTGGACGCTTTATCCGTTTCCAGGACCCAACTACAAGGGTGCGGCTGATTCTGCGAGCGCCGACTCCGCGTACTACAACTTTACCGATCGATTTAACCTGCTAGGAGTTGGAGAAAATATTCCTTTAGCAACCGGAAACCTGTCCGAAGGAGTGCTTGCATTGGTGGATGGAGAGTTCTTCAATTTCCGTGTGCCGTACCCGTTAGGGAGCTTTTATGGGAAAGGTTTGGACGGGCGAATCGACGATCCCGTCGCCGGTTGGAAGGGCAGAGCGATCTGGACGACCTCGGGCAGCCGAGCTCCGTTCCACGCCGAAGGTGGCAAGGAAAATGTTGCCCCTGTCTTTAAGTTCCAAGTTCGACCGGACCCGTTGGCACATTAGCCGAGTTGAATTCTGCACTGACCACGGCGCAAGTAAAATGCAACACGGAGGGGCGACTAGCGCCGCCCCATCCGGTAGCATGGGTTTCGGAGGTTATCGATTACGGGGTGATGTCGCTCGGGACTGTCCGCCCTCAGGAGAGCGATCATCTGGGTGGGCGTGTCGTTGTTTGATGCGCCACCCGTTAGCTGTTTTGACGTAGATATCTTCGTAAACACCTGTATCGGAGATGGCGAGTACTTCGGCCGTTGGATCGAAGGCTAGCCAGTAGATGCGCCCTGTGGCCTCTCCGTCACCGCTGGGCGTGATGACCCAGCTGCTATTCCAGTGCCGATAAGTGTAGTTGTCTGAACGAGGAGCGAAGCTCTGGCGTCGCCACTCGGTCATTTGCTCACGTCCGATCCATTCACCATAGTCGCCGATCCGAAAGATCGCATCCTCGGTGAATGCATTCAGCCACAGCTCCGCATTTTCGAAATCGGTCCCCTGATTATATTGTGAGTGCAGATGGTGAATTTCTGCGAGATCTGACCCGGTCAGGACGCCGGAGCTATTGTTTCCCTGCGCATAGACCCAGCCGAAGACCCCAAACGAACCAATCAAGATACCCGTCAGCAGTATTTGTAGTGCACGCATAGTTCCTCCCTTGGTTGAACGGTTCGGGGATTATACTGCCGTAAGGCAGCTAGGCTAGAGCTTTCCGTTTCGAGATGACTCTCATAGCCGAATCGTTCTCCTAACGTGACCGGTGAAATTAAGGAAGGGTGGTTACTCATTGCGGACTGAGGCACATTGGTTTAAGTTAGTGAAACGTGGCCATGTGTCTTATGAAAGTTTGGATTTCCAAGACGTCTTCTCTTGGTTTGCCGAGGGGGGTATGCTGGCATGTAAGCGTGGGGTTGGATCTGCTTCTCCGATTGGTCTTCTTGAGCTTGATAGGAGAGAAGGAGCGGTGCCGAATGGCCATGATCACGGTTGTGTTGGTCGTGCCGGTATCCGCGATGACCTTCGCGCAGTCACCTGGTGGATATGATGGGCCCCGCACAGCCGACGGGAGACCGGATTTAAACGGTGTCTGGCAGGCTCTGACTACCGCTTCGTGGGATATAGAGTCCCACAGTGCGCAGCGTGGTGTTCCGGCAGGACAAGGTATCGTCGAAAGCGGACCGATACCCTACCATCCAGCGATGCTCGCAAGGAAACGGGAGAATGGTGTTAAGCGCCTGGAACGTGACCCTCTCCATCGATGCTACATGCCTGGGGTTCCGCGCATTATGTATATGCCGTTTCCGTTTGAAATTACGCAAACAGCAGAATTAATTCTGATGAATTTTGAGTACGGACATGCAGCGCGACTGATTTATACAGACGACAGTAAGCGCCAAGATGGGTTTCCAGGTTTTTGGATGGGTGACTCACGAGCGCATTGGGAAGGAGATACCCTTGTTGTTGACGTTAAGCAGTTTACGGATCAGACGTGGTTAGACCAGGCTGGTAACTTTCACAGCGAGGCACTCCATTTGATCGAACGTTACACACCTGTGAGTACTGCGCACATTCAATACGAAGCCACTGTCGATGATCCGGCAGTATTCACGCGGCCGTGGAAAATGAGTTTTCCTCTGTATCGCCGGGTCGAAGCAAATGTCCAGGTTCTCGAATACGAATGTCTTGAATTCGTGGAACCGTTCCTGCCGTGGCATGCATCGCCGGCACCTGGTGTACCTGGGCGACCAGCGAGATAAACAAGACGGTGATGAGGCACTTCCGAGGATTTGCCGTGTCTGCCTGGGTGACGATCGCTTTTGTGATTGGACTGCTGGGAACTTTACCCGCGGCAGCTCAAGATGAGCAAGCAAAGCCGGCGTGGGTGCCCGCCCGTACGATAGATGGTCAGCCGGACATTCAAGGCTATTGGTCGAATTCAAACATTCCCAGTTCTGTCTTTATCAGCCTTGAGCCGAGTGGTGAACGGGAGGGTGTCGTGTATGGAGGGGCACTACCTAAGGGTTCGATTCTAGTCGATCCGCAGGACGGCCGGATTCCTTTTCAGGAGTGGGCTGCGGCGAAGAAGCAGTGGCTTAGTGATACGTACACCGATCCGCAGGATCGGGCACACATCGATCCGAACACACGTTGTCTTCCGGCCGGTGTACCTCGCATCAATTATGTGACTCCCTATAATGAGTACCGGATTCTTCAAAAGCCTGGCTATGTCGTGATTATGGCTGAATGGAATCATATTGCTCGCGTGATTCCAGTTGATGGACGTCCGCATGTCGACAGTAATGTCCGATTGTGGATGGGTGATCCAAGGGGGCGTTGGGAAGAGAACACATTAATCGTCGAGACAACCAATTTCAATGACAAGACCTGGTTCGATATTGTAGGCACCTTCCACAGCGATGCTTTGCGAGTGGTCGAGCGCTACACCATTGTTGATGCGGACTCGATAACTTACGAAGCGACGATAGAGGATCCGAACGTGTACAGTCGGGCATGGACATTGTCTTTTGGATTTACTCGTATTTTGCCGAATAGCCCGGAAGCAGGTGAACTCTACGAGTATGCGTGCCACGAGGGAAATAGGGCTACCGAATTTATTCTACGTCGATGATTAACGAGCAAGAACGACACGTTGGTGACACGGTTCGCTATATCAGACGAACGTTTCGTGTGCTAGCTTGTTCAACGCTATACTTTTCTTGAAATGCGGATGTGCTCGGTATGGCAACTTCGGGGTGTTACATTGTTCCTTTGCCTAACAGGTTTAGTCATCGGGATGCTTGATGTAATGGGTCTGAAGTTGGCGGCACAGGCCGCAGATGTTGGTGGCCAGATTCGTCATGCGACAGGTCAGACTGTTGTTCCCGTCTATGAAGGATGGTTCGAAGACCCCAATGGTGATATTCGGGTTGCGTTCGGTTATCTGAACAGAAACTACGAGGAAACGATCGACATACCGGTTGGATCGAAAAACAAGATTGAGCCGGGGCCTCCCGACCAAGGCCAACCGACGCACTTTCCGCCTCGACGAGAGAAGAGCGTATTCGCGGTCGCGGTCCCGAAGTCCACGTCGGATACTGAGATCACCTGGACGCTGACACATCGAGGACAGACCTACACGATTCCTGCCAACCTCGACCAAGTCTTTAATATCGATGCTCTCCAGCAACGAGGTGGAGAATTCGACGGTAATAAACCTCCGGTCTTGACGTTCTCCTCGGATGGTATCTTGTCGCAGGGTCCTGCCGGTCAAACGCTTGCGCTGACAAGCGTGGTTTCAAAGCCACTGAGCCTAGCCGTCGCGATCACGGACGATGGATTGCCACCACCACTTGAGCATGACGTCTTTTACAGTCGGTTCGAGCAGCGGTCAGGGTTGGCTATCAGGCCGCCGGTGATTCCACATGGCCTCAAGGTGATTTGGTCGAAATATCGAGCGCCGGGGCCGTTCGTGTTCTCGGAGTCAGAGGTGGAAGTTGCGGATGAAGTGGCGGTGACGACGGTGACATTCGGACTGCCCGGTGAGTACATTCTCCGAGCAAAAGCCGTCGAGAGCCCTAGCTCGTTTGGCCTCTGTTGCTGGACCAACGGCTATGTTCACGTCACGGTAACGCCATGACAATAACAACTCGGAAGCTGTCAGTACCGATGGTCATTCTGCTGGCCTCTATCCCAATTGGCTTAAGCGCACAAAGTGGGTCACCAAATGGGGGAAGTGACGTCACATTTGCGAAGGATATTGCCTGGATCTTTCAGGAGAAATGTCAGACCTGTCATCGGTCGGGAAGTCTCGGACCAATGTCGCTGGTTACCTACCAAGAGGTTCGGCCGTGGGCTCGGTCGATCAAGAACAAAGTCCTGGCAGGAGAGATGCCACCGTGGCACCTCGACAAAACGGTCGGCATTCAGAAATTCATCAACGACATTTCGTTGTCGGACGCGCAGATACAGGCAATCGTCAGTTGGGTTGATGCTGGTGCTCCCTCTGGTAACCCCAGGGACATGCCTCCAGCGGTGAACTGGCCCGAAGGCGACCGGTTCTTGCTCGAGGAGAAACTGGGACCCCCAGATCTGGTTATTCAGGCAAAGCCGTGGACGATGCCCGCAGTTGCCAACGACACATTCTTCCATCCCGTGGTCGACGTTCCGCTCACGGAGGCACGTTGGATTCGGGCTGCCGAAACTAAGCCCTCCTTAAAGGGGCGCCGGATTGCTCATCACGCGTCAACGTACCTTCATCAGCCTGAAAGCGATGACTTTATTGAGGCCGAGTTGGCGTTTCGGAACGGCCAGGCTGGAATCGAGGCAGTTCTAGCTGCACAGCAGTACCGGGCGAGTGCGCCTGTAGAAGTGCGGGAGCTGTTTACGGAGTGGGCGCAAGGGAAAGAAGGGGAGGTTTATCCTCCTGACACAGGCAAGCTGGTCAAGCCGGGTTCGAAGGTGGAGTTTGACATTCACTATCACGCGGTGGGTGAGGAGATCACCGACGTTCTTGAGATCGGCTGGTGGTTTTATCCCAGGGGCGTGACCCCCAAATACAGTGCCGAGTACTTGGCCTTTGGGCCTTTTATTGGTGGCACACTTGAGATACCACCCCACACGGTTGCTCAACACCAGGGCTCGTACGTGCTGCCTGGGCCAGCGATCCTCCACAACTTTCAGCCGCATATGCACGCACGAGGCAAGGCACTGTTGCTCGAGGCGATCTACCCAAGTGGAGAGCGGGAGATCTTGAACTACACGGACCGATTCGACAATAACTGGCACATCAACTATATCTACGCCGATGACGTAGCCCCGCTTCTTCCGAAGGCCACTGTACTATTGGTTACCACTTGGCACGACAATACGGCCGCGCATCGAAATAATCCGGATCCACGTCAGTGGGTACTCGGCGGCCCGCGCACTATTGACGAGATGGGTCACGTCAACAGCCAGATGATCTTCATCACCGATGATGACTATGAACGTATCCGGTTGGAACGAGAGAATTAAAATCGTTGGGCGGTAGATAGACTAGCGTTGTTGCCATGCGTTCACAGGTGGGAGATTAAGTCGGCCGGTCATAGTAGCCTGTCAATCGTCGGGAACTTCCCGACACCTGGTCCGTCCGAAGCGAAGACAACGTTTGTTGGGATAAACTACGCTGCCTCTGTCGGCACGGCGAGGGGTTTAGGTGGAGAAGGAACTTTCAGGTCTGGCATTGGTTCGGCAGCGAAGAGACGTTGAACGGGCTTAGCCATCAGCCGGGCCCATTTAGTCGAACGTGAGACGCGAGCACTGTCGGTCGACAGGCCTGTGTTGGCGTACATCTGTCTATACAGCTTTGAGATTAGCAGAAACAGAATCCTGTTCCGAAGCGACTTGACGACGTTTGATCGCTGCCAGATCGCTTTGAGGCTATAGAACTGATCCCAAACTTTTTGTGTTCTTTGTCGAATCTCTTCGGCAGACATAGCCGGGTGGGGTGCGAACAGTTTCGGGCGTTTTGCTTGGGGAATGAGCCAATGTCTTGAAATCGGCACCTCGTCGATCGTAGGCATGTCGTCTCCAACCTCGCGTTCCCATTGGTCGAAATCGATCGTGCCAGGAAACGGGGTGAGGGTGACGAACTGCGCGAAGGCAATGTCGGCGCGCTTGGCAAGAGAGACCGTGGCATCGAAGGTGCTTGGCCGGTCGCTTGGTAAGCCGAAAATAAACGATCCAAGAATGTGTACGCCGTGCTTTCGAAACGTTTTGAGCCTAGTAACCAGTTCTTCGCCGGCGAAATTGAAGTCCTTGTAAACATCCTTCAACCCTTCCGGGGTTACCGCTTCAATTCCAACCAGAGCTCCTCTGATTCCGGCTTTTTTCATCGCCTTGAGAAACGATACGTCCTCGGCGGCTTCCATAGTGATCTGCGTATAGAAGGTCAGGTCATCAGGAAGCAACGAGAGCTGTTCCATTAGGTCGAATCGCTCTGCACGAATTTCTTCCAATTCCTGGAGACGACTGGGGTCTTTGCGCCGTTTGGCCATTTTGAGGTCGTCGAGGGTGACTGGATAGAAGTTGTCGTCCGCTAGAGCAATGAAACGAAAACCCATTCGGCGGAGTTCAACGACTTCTTCTATGACGGCAGTGACACTCCGCTGACGTGGTTCCTGGCCGTCGGTCCGCCAAACAGAACAGAAGGAGCAGTGTTTGGGACAACCCCTAACTGTTTGTACTGAGGCCCACGCGTAGCGCTCACGGGGGAGTAAATCCCAGCGCGCTTTCTTAAACGTTGAGGCATCGATTTGTCCTGCCTCATAGATCGGTTTAGGGCAGCCCTTGGCGCAATCTGAAAGCACTAAACTCCAGGCGATGTCTCCGTCGCCTTTGACTACAGCATGGGCAGCACCATGTTCGTGAGCTTCCTCAGGGTATAGGGTCGCATGAATGCCGCCGTAGACAACCCACGCACCTAAGTCACGAGCCTTTTTACCGATCGCGTAACCGACAAGGGCGTTTCCGGTGTGTAGGCCGATGCCAACCACGTCTCCCTTTCTCAATCGAGACGTATCAAATGATTCCAACGTTTCATCGATCAAAATCGGGTCACCGAATTCTGACGGGGTCGCGGCGGCAAGTACGTAGAGCCAACGCGGCGTGATGACGGCAGAGCCGAATGAAAAATGACTTGGATTTACTAGATAAACACTCATACGTTGAGCCCGTTCTTTGATTCCCTTTTAATCATCCAGTGCACCGGTGAAGATTCTCGACAAACTGCCGAGTACGTTCCTCGAGAAAACATCTGGGGTTAGTGCGTCATGTGAGGGCTAGCCGCACAATGCATAAAACTTAACCACCCATTCTTCCGAGAAGAAACAGCAGACCTTAAGATTACTTGGATGTGTCTTTGAGTGCAACTGGCTACCAAACACTAGAAGGTCGAGTCTAGTTAACTTCGATAAATATTGGATTTGAGTAGAACCAAAGATCGGCCCAAGGATCTTCGCCCGGCACGTCCATCAGCGGTTCGACGTCGTTTCCGTTAGTGCCGCGAACTCGTAGATAGACGTCGCGGTTAATTTTGGGCAGAGTTGTTCTCAAGGTGACCGATTCTCCATCCCGGATCCACGTGGCAGCAGTAAATCGTCTCGCGACTCGCGTTGTCTTGTTCGTATCACTATTCATATCAGTAACCGGTCCTGCAACGTCTCCGAGTATAAGATCGACTCGATTCACCATTGGAGAGTTGCCGCTCGCATTGGGTATGTCAGGATCAAGAAAACGGATGGTGACATCGACTGTCTCATTGGTCTCAATATGTAGCGTTTCGCCAACGGTTGCCTCCTGTGTCGATGAAGTGACTTCAACGTCGAGCTCAGTGATCAGATCGCCGGCCACTGCGAAAATTCGGCCCTCTCTGAGACCATCAAGGACATCGGTGTAAGTATTTTGAGCGTGCACGTAGGTTTTGTGAAACTCACCAGGCCAGAAGTCTACGCCGCGTCGGGTGGTCTCCGTGTAGTGTACATGTGAGTCAGACGTCGCGACGATCCAGAAACGTCTTCCTTCACCTAGCATCGAATCCCAGAGACCTCCGACAACCGCTGTCATTTGGTCGAAACCGCCGAGTGTTCGTGCGCCCGCATTCCGGTATGCACCCCGAGCAGTGCTGCCCCATCCAGAGCGTGCTGGCTCATCCGATACGGTGAGAGAGGCAGCCTGATGCCCGGGTGCGCCTTCCATCCCCCGGTACACGCTGGGTGCCAACTGATTATTCGATCTAAGCTCCCATGGTTCGTCGTACCCGTACTCGCGGAGACCAGTCGCGGATCTCGATGGGTGATTAGCGAGTATCAACGGTAAACGGGGGAGGTCACGCATGTAGCTGAGTGCTCTGATCCTTGCCGTTTCGGTGTCACGCTCGGGATCGACTGGCCATGCCTCGTTCTTGTCGAACTGGTGTTCGATTTCAAACAGCGTAGACCACTCGTCCTCAGCGTGTGGCACAATCAGTGTGTGGTGGTCCATGCCAGGCATGTTGAGTTCCATGCCATAGAATTGGAGGAGACCCGGCACCGATTCGCGGGATTCTTTTAGTTCCGCGTACGCTTGTGTCATGCTGAATTTGGCGTGGTTGGGACCCCCGTGATCGGTTGTGACCATCCAACTCAAGCCGTGCTGCGCTGCCATCAGCGCATTGCGTGGAGTGGAATAGATAGCATCCTGTCCCTTCAGAATACGTGGAGGGGTCACACTTCGGTCGTATCCTGGGCTCCAGTGGCTGTGCACGTGTGAGTCCCCAGCCAACCACCGCCGGTCTGATGTCTGTGCTGACAGGATGATGGCAGCGGCAGCAATTACGAAGAGTAGGGCATACACTCTCATAGGGTTCTTGTCCTTTTCCACGCCTCTGGTATAGAAACTGTGTCGCATCCTATCTCAGGACCGCACGTGGTTCAAATTAGACGATGTCCGACACAGTCTGCGTCCTCGCCAGATGAGTGGCTGTGACTGCAGGTGTCGCGATGTGAGTGTGACATCAATTTGTCTCTGCCAGTATGACAACTGACTTTAATAGAGGGGCGATATGTGGAGGCCTGCTGTGTCTCGTGCTGTTGAATGGGGACGTTCACGCCGGCCAGCAGATTGGTGGTGTTCGCCCGCCGGTGGACATTAAAGGACCTCCAGCACCACTGGCACCGGATGTAATCTCCCGCGCCGCGGACGGGCAGGCAACCGTCCGTGCGGTTCGGCTCACTGAATCGATCCGGGTCGACGGTGTCCTCGATGAACGGGTGTATCGGGAGATTTCTTCGCTATCTGATTTTATTCAGACGGAGCCGATCGAGGGGGCACTAGCTACCGAGCGAACCGAGGCGTGGGTGCTATTCGATGACGACGCCATCTATGTTAGTGCTCGTTGCTGGGCAGAGAATCCCGACGCTGAGCTAGTCGCCAACGACATGCGTCGTGACAGCATGGGCGTGGCCTCCGGAGAATTTGTGGATTTGTTTTTCGACACGTTCTACGACGGTCGCAATTCGGTCAACCTCACGGTCAATCCGATCGGTGGCCGTATGGATGGGCAGATCGCCGACGAGCGTGACTACCACGTGGATTGGAATCCGGTCTGGAGCGTCGAAGTGGGTCGATTCGACGGCGGGTGGACCTTTGAGGCGGCGGTCCCGTTCAAGTCGCTACGTTACAAACCAGGCCGAGCGCAGGTGTGGGGCATCAACCTTGCTCGACACGTCAAGAATGCGGAAAAGAATGAGATCTCGTTCCTCGTCCCCATTCCAGCCGGATTGGGTGGTATGCAGACGTCACTCGCGGCCACACTTGTGGGACTCGAGGCGCCAGCAGCACGTCCTGTCCTCGACGTGAAACCGTATGCGATTGCGGAGGTCGTCAGCGACCGGCATGCGACCCCAACCCGTTCCAACGATCTAAGTGGCGACCTTGGGATCGACGTCAAGTACGGCCTAACTCAAAACTTAGTGGCTGACCTGACGGTGAACACCGACTTTGCTCAGGTGGAAGCCGATGAACAGCAGGTCAACCTGACGAGGTTCAGTCTTTTCTTTCCCGAGAAGCGCGAGTTCTTTCTTGAGAACCAGGGTCTGTTCACTTTCGGGGGAACGACTGCAGCCCCGTTCGGGAATCTCAACGCGCTGGGTGAGGACAACACCCCGGTTGTGTTCTACAGCCGACGGATTGGCCTTCAGGAGGGACAGGAGGTTCCGATAGTGGCCGGAGGGCGGTTGACTGGGAAAGTGGGAAAATTCAGTGTGGGTGTGATGAACGTTCAAGTGGGCAACGAGCCGATATCTGGCGCTCAGGCTACAAATTTCTCTGTCATTCGGGTGAAGCAAGACATCCTGCGCCGCAGTACCGTTGGCGCGATCTTTACGGGGCGGTCAGTTTCGACACGTGGACCTGGCTCGAACCAGGTGTATGGTCTCGACGGCACGTTTGCGTTCTACGAGAACCTCAATATCAATACGTATTGGGCGCGGACCCAGACCGCTGAGTTGGGAGCCGATGAGGACAGCTACCGCGGCCAGTTGGATTACGACGGGGATCGCTATGGGATGCAACTCGAGCGGTTAGTAGTAGGGAACAACTTCAATCCCGAGGTTGGTTTCCTGCGCCGCGACGACTTCGAGCGAAGCTTCGGCTCGGCGAGATTTAGCCCTCGACTCCATTCGGTGGCGGCCATCCGCCAGTTGTTTTGGGAAGGGGGAATCGACTACGTCACAAACCGCATGAACGTGATCGAGACTCGCCTCGCACAGGGCCGTTTTGCCATTTTGTTTGAGAACAGCGACCAGTTCGATGTAGTCTTCACGGACTCCTACGAGTTCCTGGACGAGCCGTTTCCGATCGCCCGCCAGGTGACCATCCCGGTTGGCGGCTACAGCTTCCGTGATGTGAGAACGTCGTTCGCTCTCGGGAGACAGCGGCGCTTAGCGGGGACAGCGACGTTTCAGCACGGCGGCTTCTTTGGTGGGGAGAAGACGACTGCCGAGTTCATGGCCGGTCGTCTTGGGGTAACGAACCAGCTCTCGGTCGAGCCGGGACTGTCGCTAAACTGGGTCCGGCTTCCGGAGGACGATTTCAGGACCGAGCTGGTCACTGCACGGACGACCTACACGCTGACACCTCTGGCGTTTGTCAGCGCTTTGTTGCAATACAATTCCAGTAATAACGCATTGAGCGCAAACGTCCGGTTTCGATGGGAGTATCAGCCTGGCAGTGAGCTGTTTGTCGTGTATAACGAGCAGCGAGACACTCTGGTGCCACGGTTTCCGGAACTGGAAAACCGTGCCCTTATTATTAAGGTCAACCGCCTATTTCGATTTTGACCGTCATCGAGAATATCTACTCGTGTTCAGCCGGGTGCAGTCCAGTGTAGACAAACCGTTGTACCCGTCGGCCTTCCAATGTTTCTCCGATGTAAAGATTTCCACTGCTATCCACTGCAATGTTGTGCGGGACGTCAAATTGGCCTCCCCAGTGCCCATGTTGCCCGAAACGACCTACAAGTTGTAACGAATCACGGAGAAGAATCCAGAGCCGGTGATTTGCTCCATCCAAGACATAGAGGTATCGCTGATGAGGGTCTGATGAGAAAGCGAGACCGGATGCGGAGCCGGATAGTAGTGTGCGTCTGGAGATGTGGGTTTCTTTCAAGAATACGCCATTTTTTGTGAAGACTTGCACACGGTCATTTGCCCGGTCGGCGACGTACACTTGGCCATCGTCTGAAATTGCTAGGCTATGAACGGTGCGGAACTGCTTGGCGGGCGGCGCGTCTGGGTTGTAGAGGCCGATGTCACGATCCTCGGGACGGTCACCGTAGGCTCCCCACATCCTTTTGAACGCACCGGTCGCGCTATCGAAAACGATCACACGTCTATTTCCGTACCCGTCCGCTACGTACAGCTCGTTGTTGTTTGGATCCACCCTGACGTCAGCGGGCCGTTGTAGATTTCGGGTATCGGCGTTGCCGGTGCTTTTTCCCTGGCGACCAAGCTGCTGCACGAATGTCCCATCGCGCGTAAACTTAAGAATCTGGGCGTCGGTCTCTCCATTCCCCGCAAGCCAGACATAATCGTTGTGATCAACGAATATTCCATGCTCGCTCTCGGGCCACTCATAGTCGTCGCTCGAACCACCCCACGATGAAACGAGGTGTCCGGCGGGATCGAATTCGAGGACCGGTGGTGCGGGGATGCAGCACTCTGCGCGCGGTGGATTGTCAGTTGCCGCAGTATATCGCCCGTTTTTGATGAGCGCGGTACGACGATGCACAATCCAAACATGATCGCGGGAGTCAACAGATACCCCTACTACTGGTCCGATAGACCAGTTCTCCGGTAATGGTTTAGGCCAACTAGGATCAAACTCAAAGGTTGGAATCTCGACGTTCTGGCTCAGCACTCGTAATGCGAGAACTGTCAGAAACAGCGACGTAGCGAGGAGTAGACGCGTTGCTGTCATCGTGATCTCCTGACCTTTACCTTACAGGAAGTGGCACATGTGCAGTGACCCGAAGTTTGACGTATGTGTATATGGTGCTGGAGCGATAGATTCTTCCAATACCCGAGGGGTAATCCTTGGTGGCCTGTCGCTATAATTCGCTAGAGTCGGTGAGCGTGTCAGAGTCATAATCTCATCGATTGCGCGGCAAAATCTGGTCTGGTTGGATCATTGTAATGAGATTGCTAGGAAGACTCATCGGAGTGCTGATCGTTTTGTTAGCTCTTGCGTTGGTGTTTGTCTGGGTCGCAATTCCGTTGAACGTTCCTTGGAGGAGCTTGTTGCAGCAGTCGGGAGCGCTGCCTGCATGGTTGGATCCGCCGGCGATGTCAGCCGGGCAAGTCCAGGGACGTTTAATCGTGCCAGAAGGCTATGGGGTGTCGCTATTTGCTACCGGTATTTCAGACATTCGCATGCTTCGGGTAACTGCTGTTGGGGACGTTTTGGCGTCAACGCCACGAGAGGGGCAAGTGATTCTTCTGGAGGCAGATCGTAACGGGGATGGTATGTCTGACGGACAGCGTGTGTTGCTTGAAGGTTTGACGAGACCTAACGGTTTGGAACTGGCCGGTGGATATCTTTATGTAGCGGAGGAGGACGGGATCGGACGCATTGCATTTAACCCTCAAGTAGGTGCTGTGAACGGGAGCTATCAGCGAATAATCGATGAACTCCCGCGGGGTGGAAATCATTGGAAGAAAACTATCCGGATGGGCCCAGATGGGATGCTGTATGTGTCGGTTGGTTCGAGTTGTAACGTGTGCGTTGAAAATGACCCACGTCGCGCAGCCCTGCTTCGCTATACAGCAGACGGGCAGTTCGCGGATATTTTTGCGAGTGGGTTGCGGAACAGCGCTGGGTTTGATTGGGCCCCAGAGAGTGGGACACTCTATGCCACCGATAATGGTCGCGATCTACTTGGTGATGATTTTCCACCCTGCGAGCTCAACATGATCATTGAAGGAGGCTTCTACGGTTGGCCATTCGCCAATGGGAGTAGAGTGCCAGACCCAGATTTTGGCAATGATCAACAGAAGGTCATTAAAACGTCTCTCCCACCTGTGCATGAATTTCGGGCGCACAACGCACCGCTGGGTATCGTGTTCTTACGTCACGAGCGTCATCCTCCAGCATATAGGGGCGCTGCAGTGGTCGCCTTACACGGATCGTGGAATCGTACAAAGAAGGACGGCTATAAGGTCGTAACACTGCATCGCGCTTCTGATGGTACATTTGACGAACGTGAGTTCCTGACCGGCTTTCTCGTTGATGATGTTGCGATTGGCCGGCCTACAGAAGTAGCAGAAGGTCCTGACGGGAGTATTTATGTGTCAGATGACTTTGGTAGCGCGGTTTATCAAATCAGTTACGGCAATGAGGATGGCGTTTTGATTGCTGCTTCTACTGAGGAACGTAGCGCTGGTTACAATCCAGCCACGGTTAGTGACGAGGAAAGAGTGGCTGCACTGTCCATGGGCTCAAGCCTCCTTGCTAGCGAAGGCTGTTTGGCGTGTCATGGGGAGACAGCTCGGAGTGATCCAGCGCATGTTGTATTAGGCGATTTGAGGACGCGGTATACCGTTGACGAGCTAGGGAACTATCTGTTGAGGCCGAAAGCGCCAATGCCTCCGTATGATGTCGCTCAAGCAGCGAGACGCCTTTTAGCAATCTACCTGTTGGAGACCTACTAAAACTAGAAGGAGAGTGGGTAGAAAGCAGAAAGAAGTTGAGGCGCGCTATCGCGATCCGCTTTCTTTTTCCTCAGCGCGAGCTCCACGAAGCATGTTCATCAATCCGTAGTTTCCTTCGTGGCACGAGTATTCAAAGAGCGCGCTGTCGGTTCTGCGCAGAGGAATCGAGGCGCTGAATGGCTGCGTAAATACCTCAGGGTCGTCGTAGGTGTACTCATAGAGCAGGGTGCCGGCGTCTGCGCGGGTCAAGCGCTCGGTCAGGAGCATTTTGGAACTGGGGCCCGCAGCTCTTGCGACGCTGAACCCCCGGTGGGCCACAAAGTTTCGGGTTTGAATGACGAGTGTCTCGCCCTCCCACCATCCTCGCGAGTCGCCAAGCCATTGCGGGATTCTGTCCGACAGAGGGTCGCTCCCGTCCAGCGGAATGATCCGCGCCTCGTGCACCATCTCGGCGAGGATGACCACGTGGTCCGGCGTCTGGAACACCTGCATATAGTTGTTGTAGACGCTGGGCATGAGGGGCGGACCCGAATTAAATCCCAAGAGGCATCGCTCGGCTAGCCCACGGTCCTCAGGACCATCGACCCCGATGCCGGTGGGATGCGTTCGCACTGGACGTCCTCCGGCTGCTCGCTCAGCTTCTACCCGCTCCTCCTGCTGCTGTGTGAATGGTGGCAGTCGTCCGTCTGGTGGATCCACGATCAAGGAAGACTGCCGCGTCGAGAGCACGTCTGATCCATAATCGAACCAAAAATTGTTGTAGTTCGGAGGCGTTAGATTTTCGGTGTTTACGTCATCTTGCCACCGCTCAGCATTGCGCTCTACTTGCACCGCTGCTTCTTCGGCAGTGAACTCCGCCCGCCCCTCGAGTTCCAGTGGACGCTGGAACGGTGTTGCGGTGCCAAAGTCATAGACTCCCTGAAGATCGGGCGCGCCCCAGCTTGTGCGCGGAACGGGTTCCGGGGACTGTGCGGTCGCCACTACAGCGGAACACGCAAGTAAGCACGTAGCGATCAAGGTTTTTCGAAACACGGATTCCCCCTCTTTAAGAGATGCTCTCTTGCTCAACCTTATTATCGGGTGGCCTCCTCAGCGCGAGCGCCGGTGAGAATGTTGAACATTCCGTAGTTCCCCTCGTGGCACGAGTATTCAAAAATTGCGCTGTCGGTCCTACGCAGCGGAATTGAGGCGCTGAACGGCTGTGTAAACACCTCAGGGTCCTCGTAGGTGTACTCATAGAGGAGAGTGCCGGCGTCTGCGCGGGTCAGTCGCTCGGTCAGGAGCATTTTTGGGCTTGGCCCGACGGCGGGTCGGCCCACGCTGAACCCACGTTCTGGCACGAAGTTGCGGGTTTGAATGATGAGGGTATCGCCTTCCCACCATCCTCGCGAGTCGCCAAGCCATTGCGGGATTCTCTCCGACAGAGGGTCACGGCCATCAAGCGGAATGATCCGCGCCTCGTGCACCATCTCGGCGAGGATGACCACGTGGTCCGGCGTCTGGAACACCTGCATATAGTTGTTGTAGGCACTGGGCATGAGGGGCGGACCAGAGTTAAATCCCAAGAGGCACCGCTCACCCAGTCCACGGTCTTCCGGACCATCGACACCGATTCCTCCGAAGTGCATCCGCGCCGGAAGTCCTCCGGCTGCTCGCTCAGCTTCTGCCCGCCGCGCCTGCTGCGGTGTGACCGGGGGTAGGCGTCCATCTGGCGGATCGACGATCAAAGACGACTGCCGAGTCGATAGTACGTCCGACCCGTTATCGAACCAGAAATTGTTGTAGTTGGGCGGTGTCAGGTTCTCCGTGTTGAATCCCTCGGCAAACTGCTCGGCATTGCGCTGTACTTGTACCGCTGCTTCTTCGGCAGTGAACTCCGACCGTCCCTCGAGTTCCAGTGGACGCTGGAACGGTGTAGCGGTGCCAAAGTCATAGACTCCCTGAAGATCGGGCGCGCCCCAACTCGTACGTGGGGCAGGTTCCCTGGACTGTGCGGTCGCCACTATAGGGAGACACACCAATGAACAGATTGCGATTAAGGTCTTTTTCGACACAAACGCCCCCTTTCGCGAGATGGATCTACTGATCCTCTCTGTGAGTAATGGTATCACTGTTGTCCCTCAGCCGTGTCGGTGTTGGTTTGCTCGGCACCGCAGAGCGGACAGCCTATGACGGTCTCTCCTTGCGTGAGATTGAGAGCCTTCCGTCGGTTTGTGACCTCCTCCGCGAACTGTTCGTCAGTCAAGTAGATACCCCTCATTAGATTGATGAACATCTGATCGACTGATCGATGACCGCCTCCCGACCAGTTTCGAGGATCGGGGACGTTGGGGTTCGACGGAGAGTTGTTGAAGTAGCCGGTGATCCGAAGAGTTGTGCCCTTGGGTAACAACGGAGCTGCATTATCTTCGTAGGTGTAGACACGCACCCAACTGTGATCGTACCCCGCACAGTTAAGTGTTTGGACAGTATGTCCCCAGATTGCTTCGAGGCACATCCGCACACCTGGTGCGTGCATGTGGGGTTCGAAAATTGTGATTCGGGCATGTTCGGGCAGAGTGAAGTAAGCGTCCATTTGCTGATCTGAATCCATGGCCTCGATGTCGAGATCGACGCCATTACCGAAAGACATACGCACCCACTTCAGAGTTGGCTCGTACCCTAGAGGATGAAATTTAAAGCCCACCTTTAAGTGCGCTCGTGTGCGTGCACCGTTCGCATGTAGATGCATCGAGTTGAATACGAGGTTCGAACCAGTCTTGACAATTTTTCCAGCGGCCGGGTCAAAGAAGTCTGCGTTTCGGCCAACTTCGTGGGTTGGCCATCTTCGTTGCGAAGCCAGCGGATCGACCTCATTGGGATCGGGATCGGGATCGGTAATGCCAAGGGTGGCATGGTGGACTACAAATAGCCCTCCGACGGTGTTTCGCCCGACTCCTTCTCGAGATTCAGTGACCTCCTTATACTCGATGGCTGAGACATAACGATCTTCGGTCAATCCAGTTGGGACCTCGCCTATTGAGCCCCACCAGTCAGGTGCATCGGCTTCGACTTCAACGGTCGGTGATGAGACAATCAGATCGGGTTGTCCGATTTCCCAAGAGTCCACATCGATGAACGCTAGGGGTTTGGGCATATCGGCTGGATTCCCTTTCGGAGCGCCGTTATCTACCCATTTTGCAATCTTTGCGATCTCTTCATCAGTTAACGAGGGATCATCCTTAAATTGTTGGATACCGATGTCCTTCTCGATGTACCACGGTGGCATTACGCCTGCTTTGTCCCGGAGTCCAGTGCGGTGCTTGATAGAACGCGCCCAGGGACGCACCTCCTCGTAGTCGATTAGCGACATCGGCGCTAACGAATCTGGCCGATGACACTTTTGACAGCTTTTTTGGAGGATTGGGGCAATGTCCTTGCTGAATGTGACCTCATCAACGATGGCCTGAGCGGCAGTTGGTGACGGAAGTGCGACGACTGCTACGAATAGAGTCGTGAGCCATGTCGAACAGATACAGGGTGTCGGCCGCGAATTTCGTATCGTCGTCATCGGTTGTCTCCTCGTCTGCAGGGTGGCTACTGGCACGAAACGACACTAGTCCATTGTAGGGGCCAATTGCATGGACATCAACATCGATTTGGGGGCGTGTGTTGGGTCTGGATGGAAGCCACAAGTCGTAGTTGTACTCTAGAAAATGCCTCCTCCGTTGGCGTTCTATCCACCGAATAAAACATTGAGAACCGCGGCTGCAGCTATACGATCTGATTACTCTCAGTAGAAATCGTAAAGAGGACTACATGACCGCTGATCAGGTCAAACTAGCGTCCACCTAGCCCCGATCGGTTGTTTGGTAGGAGATACCTGTGTTTACGCACGAGAAGCAAGAAGGCGACTTCACATGGACACGCTGGCTCCGTAGAAACCCAGTGATGAGGCACTCTGTGCGAGGGAGTGCGCAGGGTCGCAGATTATTGAACCAACCTCGCTGTTGATGCATATTGCGCTGGTTCGTGAGCGTCCACGGTGTATGTGATGAAGCCGATCATCATTTCTTCCCATGTCTGATCGCCCCAGCGAACCGTTGCGGACGGATCGGGATTAGCACGGTTAGATACTGAGTTGTCGAAGTGGGCGCTAATAAGAAGTTTTGATCCTTTAGGGAGCGCCAGCGGCTGGGCTAACCAATAGTCGGTTTGCCATCCAAAGTCGAAATTGGGAACGCTGAGGACGATCTCACGTCGGCCGTCGGGAAAGATAGCCGTATAGGTCATATCCTTTCCCCGTAAGTGCATGTGGGGATGCATTGTCCAGACTTTGACGTCGGCACTGAACGTTGCCTCGGCTTCCACCTTATGATTCCTTGCTCCTGGTGGCAACTCAAATAACGGGTTCGCGATGGCGCCGGTCCGCACCTCGTGTTCTGGTGGCTCATCCGCGAAGATGAGACCAAATCTGGATCGATCGACACCCGGTTCGCCATCAGTTGTGTAGTGGACTTGAAAGATCAGTGTCGAGCCAGCAGGTATTAGCTTTGCAGTTCCAGGCGCGTGGATAGGAGCATCTTCCCCTACAGCCCAGTTGACCAGCATCGCGTCTCCGCCCGAGGGTCGAGAGCGAGTTCCCGCTTCAGACGAACGCGGCCGGACGGGCGGTGTGGGTTTGTCTCCTGACGGGAAGAGAGGTTTCACGGATAGAACCCTCGGCCGAGTGCGAGCCTGTGGGTCTCTGATGTACATGACGATGTGGTGCACATGTGCACGATCACCGGCACGAGCTTCGCCTGCTTGCATCCACCGGTCCTCCGTGAAGTTGGTGGGTACTTCGAAATGCTGGTAATCAACCGTACCGGTAGCCGGGACGTGGTACTCGACGGGCATCTCAAACACCATATCGGGTATACCGATCTGCCAGCCCTCAGGGAACGTGGGCCGCGGTGGGAGGTCCACAGGGTTGCCCTCGTGCGCACCCGTCATAGTCCATGAGACGATCGTCTCGATCTCTGGCTGAGTCAGGCTCAAGTCGTTCCGGAAGGTCCCGTACTGTCGGTCCGCGTGCCAGGGAGGCATTTCCCGTGTGGTTACTTTTTCTTGAATAGCGCGGGCCCACGGGCGAACATCGCGAAACGTGATGAGCGACATGGGAGCCACTTCCCCAGGTCGATGACAGCGCACACACTTAGCGTAGAAGATAGGAGCTATATCCTTACTGAAGGTAGGCGAGTCTTCCTGCGCAGAGACTAAATTCTGGGCCGTCAATTGTCCGGTGAAGGTCACGCTTCCCAGACACATGGCAATCGTAGTGATGAAAGTGCTTCGACGAATAGCGTTGCGAGTCATGACTCCTCCGGGCTTACAGCCAGTAGCATGTGCCTGGTTTTTCGCTGAACGTCTGACGCCTCGTGATATCAAGACCAAATCACCGACTGAGGGTAACACAGATGTAATAGTATCGAACTACATGGAGGTTCGTGACGTGATTTACCGAAACCGTTATTCAGGGTTTCGGGCGTCCACATAATTTCTGGCAGTGCGTGAAGTCGCACGAGAACGGATGCATGACGCATTAAATACAGAGGAAGCGATGGCCATAAGATTGGGTGAGTATTCGTATTTACTTAGGGCGTGCCTTGTTGTGTGTTGCATAAGTTCGAATAGCGTGGCGTTTGGGCAGCCCTCGATTGAGCAATGGGAACCAGTTACCGCAGACCGATTGCTGAGCCCGGAAGATGGCGACTGGATGAGCTATCGACGGACGTACGATGTCACCGGGTTCAGCCCGCTCGATCAGATCAACCGCGCGAATGTCAGCGACCTCCGTTTGGTTTGGGCCTACTCGATGAGGGACAACAGCCGTTGGGTGCCGACGCCGGTTGTAGCCAATGGGTTGATGTTCGTCGCGGAAAGCGACCGGATCACCGCTTTTGAGGCCACCTCCGGAGACATAGCCTGGGTGCATCAGCGAAGCTATCCCGATGACATCCAGCAGTCGCAGGCGCTCGGCCGCTCCCGTGGAGTTTCGGTCTATGGTGACATGATTTACTGGGGGACGGCCGACGCCGCGCTGGTCGCACTAGATCCCGCGACGGGCGAAGCTCGCTGGGAGGTGAGCACCGGCGACTACAGCACCGGGCTTGGGCACGCTCATCCGTCGCTGATCGCGGATGGGAAGGTAATCTTGGGGTTTGCCGGCGGCGACAAGAGCGCCCGCGGCGCCGTCGTGGCGCATGATGCCGAGACAGGCGAGCGGCTCTGGATCACCTATACAGTCCCGGCGCCAGGCGAACCGGGTTATGAGACGTGGAGTGAGAATGAGATTCCTCCGCTCGGCGGCCTCACTTGGGGCACCATCAGCTACGATCCTGAGCTTGGTTTCATCTACCTCGGCACCGGCCAACCGACGCCGTGGGCGTCGACCTTGCGGGGGCCAGGTGACGCGCTCTATACCAACTCTATCTTGGCGCTTGACATCGATACGGGGGAACTCCAGTGGCACTTCCAGCTGGTGCCGGCCGACAACTGGGATCTCGATTCGCCCTACGAAAGCATGCTGGTCGACCTGGAGGTTGGTGGTCGGATCGTTAAGGCGCTGATTGAGACCAGCAAGATCGGATGGGGTGTTGTCCTCGACCGGGAGACTGGTCGCTTTCTTCACGCGTTTCGCACCGGCTTCGACAATCTCATTACCGGGTGGACTGACTCGGGGAGCCCAATCTTCAATCCGGAGCTCATTCCGACGATGGAAGATGTCGACTCGGACCGAATCTTCGAGGTCTGCCCGCATTACCACGGAGCGCGAAACCTGAACTCACCAAGCTACAGCGCTGTAACGGGCCTCTACTATGTTGGCATCAACAACAGCTGCATGGACATCACGTTCGTCTCCGAGGAGTATGTGCCCGGTCGTTCCTATCGTGGGATGGTGTCGAGACCCCCAAAGTTAGTCCCGGGGTATGACTACGTTGGTGAATTCGCGGCGTTCGATCCAATTACGGGTCGAAGAGTTTGGGAGTATCGGTCGCCCAGTGGCGCGGCGATGACAGCGGCGGCGTTAGCGACAGGCGGTGGCCTCGTGTTCGGCGGCGCCGCGGACCGCCGGTTTTTCGCGCTCGACGCCGACACCGGCGCCTTAATGTGGGAAACGCGGTTGAATGGTGACGTCTCGGGAGCTCCGGTTACATTCGAGGTAGGCGGCAGGCAGTATTTGGCGGTTGGCGCGGGTGGTCGTATTGGTCAGACGACATCGTATGCAGCGTTGACGGATACGACAATATCTCCGGGAAGTGGCGTGATGTGGGTCTTCGCGTTGCCGTAAGACTTAAGAGGCTCGGCTTATTTAGATCAGGTTTAGAATTCTTGAATTAGAACCATGCGGTCTAACAGACACAGTCCCATTCAATGACCCAGCCAATGTGCACGTTTGCTTGCTGTAGTGAGCCAACTGATCGATTATGATGTGGAGGTAACGGAGCGGATGATTGGTTATTGTTCGAGCACGATTTGAAAGGAACGAATACAGGACATGAAATTTCCTCTCACAATAGATGTTGACCTTGATGATGCTGAGGCGATCGAGGAGGCAGCTGAAGCACTTGGGACTACTCCTGCAGCCATTCACAGGACCATTAAGTTTGGCCAGGATCTGGTTTGCATGGCCGAGTCGAAAGGGCTTACTAAAGGCCAGTTGGTCACAGCGTTGATGAGCGTGGTAAGTATGAACATTAAGGAATGTGGCGATCGAGAAGAACAAATTGAGATGGCCATGCATTTGTTTGAAGGAGTCTGGGCCTCTCTAGGGCTAAGCTCGCAGTTTGGGGCCTATCTACACCCGACATCATCCGATACGGTGCACTGACAAAGCTTTCTCTAGAGTTCCTTCCACGGATTGTTTGCGAAGATTGATAATTCCACCCAGAGTGCGCGCGGGTTCATATTGAGCGCCGCCATAATCGTTTCGGCGATGTCGGTCGCGTAGAGTTTGTTCGGGTTGTTGCGTCCAGTTCTGCCCATCCAATCGGTCTGTACTTCAGAGGGACAGATGCTGGTCACTCGAATACCGTGGGGTCTGAGTTCCTGCTGCCAGCATTGGGTGATCCCACGAACCGCCCATTTGCTGCCAGCATAGACTGTTTGAGCTTTTGAACCTTTGGTGCCAGAGGTTGAGGCTATGTTAATGATGGCTCCACTTTGTTGTTGTTTGAGTAGTGGAGCGACGCGATTTCCTATGTCCACGAGACCGAAGACATTGGTATTAAACACTTCTTGCATTTTGATCATGTCAATCTCGCCGAGTTCCGCAAGATAACCAAAAGCCGCGTTATTGACCAGTACGTCAATTCCGCCCATCACTTCCACAGACGTATCGACTGCACGCTGGTTGTCGGCGGCGACCGAGACATCGCTGCGAACTCCGAGAGTTCCAGTGTTGGCCGAGACTTGGTCGATCAGTGCCTGATTCCGACCGGTAAATACAACATCATGCCCTTGGTCATGGGCGAGCCTGACAAGTGCAGCACCAATACCTTGGCTTCCACCGGTTATGAGAAATCGTTGTTTATTCATTTTGCAAGAACTCCATTGTTAAAGGCTGAGGTGCTATTTTAAGCAATAGGTCGTAGACGACTATTCTGAGTCGCTTGATCCATAATCTATGACAAATAGGAGAACCTATGCGTCACATTTTTCTAATCACGCTGATTGTTTTATCTGTCTCAACTTCGGTTGTTGCTCAAACGGAAAATTGGAAGCCTCCACGGATGGCTGATGGCAAGGTTAATCTACAGGGAGTATGGGCAAACAATGCGGCGACGCCACTCGAACGTCCGGATTCTCTCGGCGATAAGGCGAACTTCACCGCGGATGAAGTCCAGCAACTGAGGGAAACAGCTCATCGTCTCTTCGGAGGTGCCGACGATGCGGCGTTCGGAGATGGGGTATTTAATGCAGTGCTCGCAAATATTCAACAGAATGTATCAAACGATGGTGGGACCGGTAACTATAGCTCGGTGTGGATGGTCGACCGTGAGTTTGAGAATAGGACGTCACTGATTAACGATCCACCAAACGGTAAGCTTCCGGCTATTACGCGGAGCGCCGAGAGGCGCTTCGCGGCTGCCGCGGCGCATCGTCGTAATCATCCGGCTGATGGTCCAGAAGATTTAAGTCGGCAGCTTCGCTGTATCACCTACGGCATCCCGCGCTTCGGGGGACTTGGTGCTGGCTACAATAGCTACTATCAGATCTTCCAGACCTCGGATTATGTCGTCATGCTCGGCGAAATGATCCACGACGCACGGGTTATTCCAATTAGTGACATGCCGCACATTCATGAGTCAATTCGCCAATGGCATGGTGACTCTCGGGGACATTGGGAAGGAGATACGCTCGTTGTTGAGACGAAGAACTATTCACCGAAGGCGAGTTATCGGGGAGCAGCCGAGCACTTACATTTGATCGAGCGGTTCAGTCTCGGTGGGCCGGAGAGTTTGCACTATGAGATTACGGTCACGGACCCGACTGTCTGGACGCAACCCTGGGTTGCGATGGCACCACTGTCACGGAGCAGCGATGTGCTGTATGAATATGCGTGTCACGAGGGGAACTATGGGCTCGTTGGTATCCTTGCCGGTGCTCGTGTGCAAGAAGCGGAGGCGTTGAGTCGTTAGTGGTGTGAAGCATCCTTGTTAGTTCCCTGGACGAACAGACTGTAGGCCTCGTACGGAAAGCCCTATTGCTTTGTCCAACTATCCGAAGTGTTGACGTTCGCGTTTACGTGCTTTGTCGTGGAAGTCAATTTTTAGACTGGACGTGGGCGTTAGTAATAAATCATCGGTTTTTCCACATGAGATCTGATGTGTCTTGTCTTGGTCCTTGCCTAAGTTGAACTAGTGAGATCGTCCGGGCATGGGACGTGGTGGCGAATCTGATACCTGCGAGATTCTTAGTTACGGACCGGGGGAAAATCTTTGTCGATGGAAATGTTTGTTTGGCGCGGGTAAAAGGGTGTTTCTGGAGTGAAGATCTTTCCGATGTCTGTGATGCGTGTGATGGTAGTGCTGGTCTGTGGCGCGACATTTGTGCAAGCTCAGGAGGCCAAAGACGAAACACGGCTTGGTTGGACAAACGAGACTGAGCTCAGCCTTGTTTTGACTGGTGGAAATTCCACAGCGCGCACATTCGGATTTGGGAACACATTACGTCATGTATGGGATGCAGCCAGACTTCAAGTTCGACTAAACGGCATCCGGACCGAGACATCCGGCGATCGATTTTTGCGCACGAATCCTGGCATCAAGTTTCCCGTTGGCGGGTTTCCGGAGGCGGCAAACACAACACTTGTTCGACCGAATCCAGAACCTGACGTTGAGAACTACCTAGTATCAGGTCGTTACGATAGGGATATCAGTAAAAGATTGTTCTGGAATGCGGGCGGGGGTTGGGACCGCAACAGTGATGCTGGCTTGCTTAACCGCTACGTGGTGTTCGGAGGCTTGGGGAATATTTGGCGTGACAGTGAAACAGTGCACTTCTCTACAACCTATGCTGTCAGCTACACGGATCGTGAAGAGGCGACACGGAATCCTGAGAAGGCTGATCGATTCGGCGGTGCCCGGCTAGGTTGGGACTATGTCAATAGATTCGGAGGTGGCACAGTTTACGAGAACGACTTTACGACAAATATAAATATGAAAAAGGCCTCCGACTACTCGCTCAACATGGTGAATGCGCTAGGGGTCTCAATGAGCGACCATTTGTCCCTGCGGATCAGCATGCAGCTGTTGTTTGAGAATGAGCCGGCGCTCGAAGACATCGACATCATTGCCAGAGCTGAGCTCGTTGACCCCGATGGGATGCTTGGCAGTGGCGACGAGTTCTTTGAGACTGTGACTAGCGGAGGATCCAGATCGATTATTGGTAGAGGCCGGATTCATAAGGATCGACTTGATTCGATTTTTCGAACTGCGCTTGTGATCAGTTTTTAGCAAAGGCACTGGCCATGCGTGCTTAACTGGCCAATTTCTCGCATTCCTTTCTTTGAAAATTCAGCTTAGTAGAAGAGATGCCGGCGTCCGTGTTCGAGCTGTCATTCGAACCTGCGCTCGTGGATTTGGGTTGCGGTCGTTGCATGAGATGAAGACTGCGATTCGAAAGGTATAATCGGATTTCTACAAAAAGGGGAGTTAGTCTCATGACTCGCATGTGCAGTGGTGTCGTCGGTTTCTTGGTGTTCTCCGTTGCGATCAGCGGACTACAGGCCCAGTCTTCTTCTGATTCCGGTCTTCGCCGTACTTCGTGGGGGAGTCCTGATTTGCAAGGCGTATGGCACTTCAACACCAACGTTCCATTGGAGAGTCCACGTGACGCAGGAGAAATAGCGGCAGCTGAAAGGAGGTCGGAACCAGACTGGCGCCTACCAGACCGGCCCCCTGAAGGCGATGTTGGAGCTTACAATACGTTTTGGCTCGATATTGCTGGGGATGGCACTCAGCGAAAAGCTCAGATAATTGATCCTCCAGACGGGCGGATTCCGGCACTTAGAGATGGTGTAGATGTTCAGTTTGGTTCTCTTTATGCAGATCACCCAGGGTCCCGTCCAGTGCGGTATCGCAGTGGAGGTATCGGTACAGATGGACCCGAAGATCGAGGCGTTGCGGTGCGCTGCATTATAGGATTCAATTCCGGTCCTCCGATGCTCCCGATTGGTTACAACAACAATATGCAGCTTTTTCAAACATCGAATTACGTGGTCATTTTAAATGAGATGGTGCACGATGCACGAGTTGTGCCCCTTGACGGTCGGTCGCATCTTCCCGTGGGCATAAGGCAGTGGATGGGGGATTCACGAGGTCACTGGGACGGTGATGTACTTGTGATTGAAACGACGAACTTCACCGATAAAACAGCAAGTTTTAATCCTTCGATCTCAAGAGCAATTGGGACGGGGGAGACGCTGACGTTGATCGAAAGGTTCTCGAGGCCCAACGAGGAAACGCTCGAATACGAGTACACAATAATGGACCCGACAACATTTTTGGACTCTTTTACGACCTCGATTCCTATGTCGCTATCAGATGGACAGATCTTTGAATACGCGTGCCACGAGGGGAACCATGGGCTGGAGAATATCTTAAGAGGTGCTCGCGCTGAGGAGAGCGTGTCCCAGACGCGATAAGGCAGGAAGTTTTTCTGAAATTACGAATGGAGGAAATAGCATGATCGGAAGACTGCTTGTGGTTGGTTGTTTATTAGTATTTGGCTTAGGTGCGTCGGCTCAGACAACGGAAGAACTGGTGGACCATATTCTTTTAGCGGCGCCAAGTGGACTTCGGGCCGATACCACCGTGATTGGTTGGCGAGAGGACGGGTCCCGTGTGACGTTACGGAGTGGAACTAATGGACTTGTGTGCTGGGACCAATCCGACGAGCCTCGTAAACGGACCTATTCGTCTCGTTGTACGAGTGAGGCGAATCTTCCGAGAGTTGATCAGAATCGAGCTTGGAACATGTCCGGAAAGAGTCAGGCCGAAATTCAAGCGATGATGGATGAAGCGGATAACAACGGAACTCGAGAAGTCTCGGAATATGGAACGTTGTACTACTCGATTAATAGCGACGATATGGACAATGCTTCAATCCATACTACGGTTTCTGTTCCCTTCGCGACTAGTCACTCCCTTGATGTTCCAAGCGAGGGAACGAATGCTGGCGTCTGGATTATGTACGCGGGTACATCAGGTGCTCATTTGATGATTCCGGGACGCTGAGGTCGGTCGTTAACTACGGATTGACGGTGACGGTGACATTGACGGTGGCGGCGAGACCGCCATCGTGGGCCATCGCTCTGAGCGTGTAGGCTCCGGGCGTGCTAAACGTCGCAGTGACCGGGACCTCGTGGTTTTTTACAATCGCCGCTGTCGGAATGGTTGCTGTCTGAGTTGTATCGCCGGAGACTGCGGCGGACTGGCGTTCGGTCGCGCGGAACGCGTTCCTGGCCAAACGCTCTTGTCGAAGCTTCCGTTGGCGATACGCTGGATGTTCCTGTTGTGGTTTCAGGCTCACGGCGGTGTCGGGTCCACGGTAGATGAACCAGCCGGTACCAAGGCCGAGGTCATTTGAACCGCCGAGTCCGCCCCTGGGATTACCGTCGTCCCCTGCGTAGGCCACGAGCGCCAGTGGTTCGCCGACCTTAACGGTTCGTGTGGCGCTACCCTCAAGTCGGATGGATGGCGGGACGTTGTCGGGCTCGCCGAGGCGCTGCCCACGCCCTCCAAATCCTCCGTTGTTGATCATCATGATCCGCTCGTCGATGATGTAGTCAGGCTTCAGGGTCGCGAAGGCGTATTCAGTCATTCCATTTGCGGTGATCGTCCAGACTAGTTCCTTCTCACCGAAGTCTGCGGGCACCGTGACGCTGAACGTGAACCGACTACGGAGAGGGAAGAAGTGAGCTGGTTGCCCGTAGTCGGGTCCCTCTGGTCCAATGTTGTTATTGGGACCGATCGGGACGTCAATGACCTCTTCGGTGTTAAGGTTGAAATACCCGAAGATCAACTCAAACGTTCCGTCCGGATTTGTCATCCATCCTTCGTAGATTGGAGCAATGCGCTGTCCTCGTTTTGCGACGAGGTTCTCCTGCGCGAAAGAGAGGCCCGGAACTACACAGGCGAAAGTCACAGCCGCTAGCGTGACCCAAGACCATGTTGAGATTGAGCAATGCCGAAGATGGGTATTCATTGCTTGTTTCGTACGGCGAGAGTCCGATTGATGAGCCGTCCTAGGGGACCGGTGAGGTAAGTCATTAATCGATGTGCTAGTTCTGCTGATTCGCGTTGGCTTCGAGCTGAAGTGCCTCGCGACGGGCGGCCTCTGCTGCGAACTGCTCGTCCGTGAGGAGCGTCAACTTGTTTAACATCAAGAACATTTCGTCGATCGAACGGTTGCCGCCCGTCTTCCAGTTGCGCGGCTCGACATTGTTTGAATTCGTCTCTGAGTTGTTGTACCAGCCCATGGTGTGCAGGATCGTGCCTCTCGGCAGGAGCGGTGCGTAGTCGTCCTCGTAGACGTAGGTTCTGACCCAGTTATGGTCGTACCCGGAGCAATTGAGGAGTTCCCGATACCCGTTCGGATACTGCGCCTCTAGACACATCCGATCACCGCTCATATGCATATGGGGCTCAAACGTAGTGAGGATTCCAGGCTGGCTCATCGTCTGGAAATTGTCATACCTGATAGCGTCGTTTCCAGGCGGGAGAATCAAGTCACCGTTACGACTACTACCGCCGACCAAGCCCGCGTTGTACCCAGACTGTTTGTATTTCGGTTGATAGCCTTTGGGATGAAATTTGAACCCAACATCGACTCGTACTGGGATATCCCGACCCACCGAATGCATGTGGACGGTGTAGGTTAGGGCCGAGTCGGCTTTCAGCCGGACTCCGGTATCAGTTGGATAGAACGTTGCGTTTTGTCCCACTTCGTAAATTAGGTAGAAGCCGTCAGGAGCCTCCATGTCGAACCCGAGCTCACGAATGCCGCAATGGTGCAGGGCGAAAAGGTTCATGCCTTTCCCTTTACTGCTCTTGAAGGCGCTTCCGTCCATACGGGTTTCTTTGACCTCGACCGCCGCGATGTACCGATCCTCGGTCAAACCGGTTGCGACAGGCCCAAGTTCACGGTGATAATCTGGGGCCACAGCTTTGACTAGCACCTCTGGGCCTTCGACGATTAAATCCGGTTCGCCGATTGCCCATTCAGTTCGATCAAGATACTTACGGGTTGGCGGCATGTCGGTCGCATTACCCCGAGGTGACCCATTGTCAACCCAGCTACCTACCATGTCGATCTCTTCCGCGCTCAGTGACGGATCGCTCTTGAAATGTTGTACGCCGATGTCCGGTTCGATGAACCAAGGAGGCATCTCACGAGTTGCCGTCTTTTGTTTGATGGACCGGGCCCACGGACGGACTTCGTCATAGGTCATCAGCGACATAGGCGCAAAGCCACCCTGTCGGTGACAGGTCTCACACGAGCGCTGGATGATCGGCGCGATGTGTTTTGTGTAAGTGATCTCAGTTGCTGCTTCACCAGCGGCGAGCGCGGGCGCTGAGGTAAAACCAACTGACCCAACGCACGTAGTGATTGCTAAGAAAGTTACCTTCGAGAGCAGTCTGCGTTTCATGGCCACAGTCTCCTTTGCCTTAGCGCGTAAGCCGAAGTGGTAGCGATTTAAGTAAACAGTTAGCTGTCGATCACGATGGTGTCACTTGATGCATAAAACCCCAGTTGGCATCGCGAGCGATGCCAACTGGGGAGAGAGTACCCAGAGAGCTTCGAGTGTCTCAAAATCATGCGACAGCGTTAACGTTCTGTCGGATCGCGACCGTCTCTTGGTGCACCGGTTCCCGATGAACCCATGAAGAGTTTACGCCCGTCTGCGAAGGTAATATCCCGTCCGTTAGCTTTGTTCGAGCCATCTTTGGACAGGTAACCTTCGACGAATATTTCTACACCAATGGGCAGGTCTCTTTTTGTGAAGCCACGGCGCAAAAGACTGGTTGGAGGTCCACCCTCGACCATCCATGCCTCGACCGTGCCGTCTGGTTGTGTTACATCGAGATGTACCCAGGAGTGTGGGTTAACCCATTCCATTCGGGTAATTGTTCCGGACAGTGAGACTGGTTTGCTTGCGTCAAATTCTGCGGCGAAGGCATGATGAGCCAATGCCGGAGCCGAAGAGATGACGGCGAACAGTCCAATAAGACAGGTGACAACGGCCAGTTTTGTTCGCATCGGAATGTACCCTCCTCCTAGGTTCTCAGATCGTTTTCGAAACGCAAGCTATCTATTTTGCGCTTCCCATGCCCTTGTTTGTTCCCATTCTGCCGCAAATTGGGGCTTGCGGTCGTTAACCTCGCGGGCGGCTTCGTCCATCGAAATTTGTTCGTCGGTGCGACCACCCTTGAGCAAGCCTACCATTCCATAATTGTGTTCATGACAGGTGTATTCGAAGACGTCCGGATTATTTGGATCGACATGCCAGGTATTGACTGCTGTAAACGGCGCGACGTACACGCTTGGGTCAGTAACCGTGTAGGTGTAATCGATCGTGTCGGGTCCAGTCCGCGTGAACCGCTCGACCATCGTTAACTCCTCACCTGTGCCGGGGTGGTGGTGGGCGTGGTTGTTGCCGTAGAGTCCTCCATGCGACGGCATGACGTCACCGCCCCTCTGCAGGTTGTTGAAGTTCGTGGTTTCGACAACGAGCGTGTCGCCTTCCCACCGACCGCGTGAATCGCCAAACCACTGGGTGATGGACGATCCCAGGTGTGGACGTCCGTCTAGTGGGATGGTTCGCACGACCCCGTACTGTAGATCGAAAACGATTTGACCAGGTGTTTGGTAAATGTCCTTGGGGACATTCATTTCACCCATCGCCAGTCCGGTCCGTAGGAGGCATCGCTCCATCACGTTTCGATCGAGCCAATCGTCGGCTTCACCGCGATGGGCCCGGGCTGCCTCTCGTGCCTCCCAATTCTCAAGTGCCACGCGGGTGTAGGCCGGGATTCTGCCATTTGGCGGATCGATGATCTGCGATGTGCGTAACGACGTGAGACGGCTACTGACGGGAGCGTTCCAGAACGAGTTGTATTCGGCTCCCGAGATCTTCTGGCCTGGGCGGGTGGCGTCAATATTGTTAGACCGGTCAGTTCTCTGAACGTCCGCTTGCGCTAGGTCTTCGGCGATCACGCCCTCTTCGCCATCGGGCAAGCCGCCTCGGGTCTGGGCCCGTGACGCCGCTTCTTCTTCGGTCATGAACTCACGCGTCCCATACTGTGGGTCGCGCTCAAGGGGTGTGGGAGAACGATTTTCCCAGGCACCCTGAAAGTCAGGATCACCCCATGGAGTACGTGGGGCCATATAAGCACTGTCTTGCTGCGCTTGAATTGCTGGAGCAAGCGCAAGGCCGATGACGGCAATTACACCCACCAGCCCAATTGCTGAAAAGAGAAATCGTTTGCTCATCTCAAGCCTCCTGTTGCCTTCTGACCTACTGGGCCTTTGTCAAACTGCCGTAGATGAACTCTTCGACAATATCAACACACCTAAATTCCAAGAGCTGAGCAGCGTCCTCAAGTCGCCGATACAGTGGCATCCTTATGGTCCACGGCTCAGTATAGACATTGGGATCTTCGAGGGTGGCCTCATACATCATGTGGTGAGGACTGATCGGCGTGAACCGTTCGACCACGTGTAAGGCCTCGCTATGAAAGTTGCCGGCTCGATCGAGCCAAGTCAAACCATTAAACCCGGTCACGTCGACTACTAAGGTGTCACCTTCCCAATGCCCATTTGACCAACCCATCCAGAAATCGATCGGCGCCTCTGTATGGTTATCCATGTGGATTGTGCGTTTTGCGACGTTGAATTGGTAGGCAACCAGAATCTTGCTTCGGGTCTGAATAATCTGAAAGGGGAAGGGGAGATACGTCGCACGGGGAATGCCTGGCATCATGCACTTGGCTTCGGGGTCTCCCTGCGTGCTTAACTCATCAGGATTCATGGTGAGACGTGTTTCGAAATTCTCTCGTCTCTTATTTAGCGCCGAATCCTGATAAGGGATTCGACCACCAACTACCACGCTTTGCCCTGCTGGTTGCACGCCCCATGTTCCGAGAAGCGACGGGTATGGACCAGCGTCGACGGAGTGGTCTTCGAGATTCCAGTTCGCTGTTCCCATAGTTTGCCAGATACCGTTAAGGTCTGGATTTGGTGTGCCCATTAGCCGTGGCGCTTGGTAGGCGGCACCCTGACCTTCAGTTTCCGTTGGCCAGAGAGCGACCATCACCACTGCGGCAGTTGCAGCAATAGCAACAGCTAGGATTGAGCCAGTGACGCGATGCAACATGTTTTTCCTCCGAAACGTCCGATCTGCCCGAGGTCTACAGTTAAAGTGACATTAACCGACAGATTGTTCAACTAAATTACCCTGATAGTAAACCTGATAAATATAAACCGCAAGTTTTGTGTGTCAAGAGTTTTGAGGGATTTTTCTTCGTTTTTACCACGTCCATCGATGTGTGGCCGCATCCCATAAACCCCAACAGTCTTGTGCGATTCCTGCATCAAGAAATTCTGAGGGTAGATGGGAAATGGAACCGATCGGCTCAATGAGTTGGCCGTTTGCATACCAAGAGGACTGCACGAGACCACGAAACGGCATATTGTCGTCGTCGTGGGCCTCGATAACGACCGAGTCAATGTTCACAAGCCAGGCAGCCTGGCCGCCCGCGCTGTCAGGTCCGGAGAAAGTGAGCTCGTCACCTTCATGTTCAAAATTACCGACCATCCCGACAGAAGAGACCTGCTGGGCGAAGGACTCGATCAGGGTTTCTGGTGTTGGCTCGGGCTCAACGTTGCATCCTGCTAGCGTTAGGGCGCCAAGCAAGTAAATAATGCTGAACAGACGCGTGTGCATTGGATCTCCAAAACTGCCGCTGCTAGTCGACATGTTCGGCTTAATTATAGCTGGGGATTTTCTGCTGTCGATGGCAAGTGCGTGCCGGGACAACTACGTGACCTAGAGTGGAGAGTCGTGGTCCTCGCCGCGTCTCGCTCAATCTGTCTCACTTGAAGAAGACGTGCTCTGCACGACCTGCCTGAACTAGAATGACGTCATCTTTAAACCTAGGGCATTATGCAAGAAAACAAGCGAATTAGTATCACTGTGATTGTGGCTGTCATCCTGATGGTCTGCGGTGGTGAGAGCCTGCGCGCACAGGAACATGCCGGAGAGTACCTGCAGGCCGACATCGTTTTTGGTGCTCGGCTCTATGCCGATAACTGCTCAAGTTGTCATGGTGCCAGCGGTGACAGCGTGCCGGGTGTAAGTTTTCGAGGTGGAGAGTTTCGTAACGCTTCATCTGATTTCGACCTACGGAGAATCATCGCCAATGGGTTACCGGACTCAGCAATGCCCCCAGGCGAGTACAGTGGCGCCGAATTGTCTGGTCTCATTGCTTTCATCCGAACTATGGGTGATGTTGATCCAGGCACCTTGACCTTGGGTAATGTGAATCGTGGTCGAGCTGTGCTGATCGGCAAAGGTGATTGCCTAAGCTGTCATCGTATCGCAGGGAATGGGTCGAGAAGAGCGCCGGACCTAACCGATATTGGTGTGATGCGTTCCGCGGGAGCACTAGAACGGACGCTTCTAGATCCAGATGGCTCAATGTTGCCAGTCAATCGTCCCGTGAGGGCTGTCACGCGGGAAGGAGAAGAAATCATCGGGCGGCGGCTAAATGAGGATACCTTCACGGTTCAACTCATCGATCAAGACGAGCGACTCTTGTCACTTGAGAAGGCCAACTTGCAGGAGTACGCTTTTCTCAAGAGTTCGTTGATGCCGTCATTCGAAGACCAACTTAGCGAGCAGGAACTCTCGGATCTGCTTGCTTACCTTCTAACACTTAAAGGAGTGGACTGAGCATGCTACGGCCAGTAATTACTTCGTTTGTGCTTTTGTTTCTGGTTTCTTTAAGTGCCGATGCGCAGGTCACCGCAGACCGTTTGCGTCGTGCAAGTGATGAGCCAGAGAATTGGCTGACCTACTCCGGTTCGTATTCGAGTATCCGTCATAGCCTTCTCGATCAGATCTCACCTGCAAATGTGGAGAACCTGAAACTCGCATGGGTTTTTCAGGCTCGATCGCTTGAAAATTTTACGGCAACGCCCCTGGTAGTCGACGGGGTCATGTATGTCACGCAAGCTCCCAACGACGTCGTCGCTCTTGATGCGAAAACAGGACGTATTTTTTGGGTCTACAACTACATTCCGTCTGCGGACGCGCGACCTTGCTGTGGCCGTGTCAATCGAGGCGTGGCAATTTTAGGGAACACCTTGTTTATGGCGACGATTGACGCGCAACTTATTGCGCTCGACGCGGTGACTGGTCGTCCAATATGGAAAACCGCTGTGGGTGAGCCAGGGCTGGGATACGCCATGACTTTAGCTCCGCTCGTGATCGGAGACAAGGTCGTTGTGGGCGTCGCTGGTGGTGAGTACGGTATCCGTGGCTATATCGCAGCCTACGACGCAGTGTCTGGTGATGAAGTATGGAGGTTTTACACGATTCCAGGTCCTGGAGAGCCAGGGCATGAGACGTGGGAGGGCGATTCGTGGAAATACGGAGGGGCTCCTGTCTGGCTCACTGGTTCTTATGATCCCGACCTGAATCTAACTTACTGGGGTATTGGGAATCCTGGTCCAGATTGGAATCCCGAACAAAGACCCGGCGACAACCTCTACTCGGATTCTGTCGTGGCGCTGGATGCCGACACTGGTGAGCTGCGTTGGTACTTTCAGTTTACGCCGAACGATGACTATGACTTTGATGCAGTTCAGATCCCAGTATTGGTCGACCTCGACACGGCAGACGGTGGGATTCTCAAGGTCATGCTGTGGGCAAATCGGAACGGTTTCTTTTACGCGTTGGACCGTGCGACAGGGCGTTTTCTCAATGGTCGTCCATTTGTGACGGTCAACTGGGCCGAAGGACTGGATGATAGCGGAAGACCAGTTGAAACGCCGCAGCCCCCAGGTGCTGTGACTTTTCCAGGCGTGCAAGGCGGAACTAACTGGTACTCACCGTCATATAGTCCGAATACAGGCCTGTTCTACCTGTCGGCCTGGGAGAACTACGGATCAGTTTTTATGCCATCGCCTGAGCCTACCGAGTATCGTCCGGGTCAGATCTTTCTCGGGGGGAGACCACTTTCGCCTATCCAAGGTGCGGAACCTCCTGGGGCGCTCGGACGTGGGCATATCAACCGCTCGACCGAAATGATGGGCACGGGTGCGGTGATCGCCTTGGACCCACGTACGGGTGAGCGTCGCTGGAAATTTGAGATGACCGATGTGACGACGAGCGGGATTCTAACGACCGCCTCAGACATGCTATTTACTGGTGGTCGGGAGGGATATTTCTACGCATTTGATGCTCGCGATGGTGAGTTGTTGTGGAAGGCCACGCTTGGTGGCGTGGTGCATAACGGTCCCATTAGCTATCAGGTGGACGCCGCTCAGTTCGTCGGGGTTGCGGCCGGTAACTCGCTTTTCGTATTCACCCTAGGCGACTAGCTTTATATATTGAACATTTTTGGCGGACACGTTGTCTCAACTGTCTAGGGGAACAAAAGCAAACAGACAGGAAACTAATCGTGGTCTGTCCCTGACCCGGTTCAGCGTGCGCTAGTGCTTGCTGCGAATGGCCAGAACAAAGAGGATGTGCACTGCAAATGCGACCACGCCGGTGATAACCACTGCCAATAAAGGATTCACGCCTCGATCTCCGTTCAAGCTTCGAAAGACGCACCATTCTAGTATTTGAATTCGTTAGGACGCAAACGCAGTCGTTGAAAACGCCGAACTGCGAACGTGGCTTCCCCCGTCAGCCACACGGCGAGCATGAAGATCGTCCCCCCGGTAAAAAACAATATCCATTGTCCTTCTGTCCAAAAGTCGACCAAATTACTGACCATCGCGACGAATGTGGAGAGCAACATAAATAGCATTGGAACGAGGGTGTAGATGATTGGTTTTCGGCGTCTAAGTAGATAGACAGTAATGGTGAGGAGAGCTAACGCTGCGAGCAGTTGGTTGGTGGTGCCGAAGAGTTGCCAAAGCATTAAGCCGGCAAATTCTCCATCCACCCGGAAGAACGCAAAGAACCAGATGGCCGTGACGGCAATGGCTGATGCTACGTATCGGTCCCCGAAGAACGGGATCTCAAGGGTTTCGCTAATTTCCGTGACGTTGTATCGGAGCAGCCGAGTTGCCGAATCGAGTGAGGTGAGGGCAAAGGAGACCACGAGTACTGCGACAAAGATGCTAGTAGGTTCCTCAGGAAATCCTACGGTGGCCATGAAGCGTGTTGTGCCAGTAATAAACGCAGCGATATTACCTCCAAGGTTGTCGGCGATTTGCCAGCTCTCGTACCGGGTCAACCACTCCTGACGGGAGACGAACCCAGCGCTGCAAGCCAGCACGGCCATCACTCCAAGCAGTGATTCTCCGATCATGGCACCGTACCCGACGAAGCGAGCATCAGATTCGTGGTTGAGCTGTTTGGCAGAGGTGCCGGACGAAACTAATGCATGGAATCCACTCGCAGCCCCACAGGCAATTACAACGAAGACGAAGGGAAATATAGCGGGGGCTCCTTTGGGACTCAAATCCAGTGCAGGTGCGGCGAATGATGGGTTGGTCATGAAGAAACCGACATACATCGTCGCTACACCGACATATAGCAACAAGCTGTTGATGTAGTCCCGCGGCTGGAGAAGCATCCATACGGGCAGCACACTTGTAGCGAAGGCATAGATCAACAGAGACGACTTCCACTGATTGAGGGAAGGTCCGACCATGGGGTAACGCATCCCGATCCAGACTACTAGCGGTAACAGAAGAAACGCGGTCACCGTCAGTGAGCTGATTTTCCATCGGAGGCGGTAGATAGCGATGCCCATCCCAAGTGCGACTACGATCAGGAGGGCGCTTGGTAGAACCGATTCAGGGTAGAACTGCGGGGAAAAGAGTGTGGCGACAATGTGGACAAACACACCCATGGCCAGAGCGATCAGAAAGAAGATGACCAGATGAAAAAGTGTTTTTGCTCGTGGTCCGATTAAGTCCTCGGTGACCTTGCCGATTGATGCACCTCGGGATTTAATTGAGACGACAAGTGCACCGAAATCATGAACAGCCCCCACAAAAATAGCACCGATGACGACCCAGACCATTGCCGGAGCCCATCCCCAAATGACTGCGATTGCGGGACCCAGCATCGGTGAAAGGCCGGTGATTGAAGCGAACTGGTGACCAAAAAGAACGTAGCGGTTGGTGGGGACATAATCGACGTCGTCACGGAACTGGTGGGCCGGCGTCCTCTGTGACTCGTCTAGTTCGAACACTCGGGAAGCCAATCGACGTGCGTAGATGCGGTAGCTTGCAACGTACGCAACGAACGCAAGTAGCGTGACAATTAGGGGCGACACATTGTTTTCTAGGGTTGGGGTTGCCAGCCGGAGCGAAGGAGGTCTCCGATTGTTTCAAGCGCGCCTATGCCGTAAGCGTCCTGTTCGAGTAAAGGCACAACTGCGCGTGGGAGGTGTCCGAATTCTCGATCGAGTTCTTGGCGGTAAGCCTGGTCGCGCTGGCGGCGCGCAGTGAAAAACGCGCCGTCGGCGTTGTCGGGTAAGACTTGGTTGATAATTAAACCCCAGACTGCCACATTGAACTGAGCGAGTAATTTCGTGACATTTCGGCTTTCGAGAATAGACAACTTATCGGTATTCGCGACCAGGAGAAAAGCTGTGGTGGTTTGGTTCAGGAGTTGCTCGCGGGCCACGAGGAATCTACGGCGGCGGGTTTGTAGAAGTTCGTAAATCCCGGAGTCGTGACTGTCCGACGCATGGTCTTTTGCTTCATCAATTAATGACAACTCGTCACCCTTAACAGCGCCTGCCCCTAGATGCCTGAGCGCTGAAGATAGTTGACCAGCACGTCTTCTCTGGCGGAGCATGCCATCAGTCCAAGCACTCATTACTTCTGGTAGTGAAAGGAGGCGGACTGTGTGGCCGCTGGGTGCCGTATCGAAGATGACTAGATCGTAGGCGGACCCGTCATCTCCCATCAGGCCTGCGACTCGTTCTAGTAAAGCGGCCTCCGTGGCGCCCGGTGCGTGACGTGCCAGGTCGAGTTGCCGATTAACTTCGTCGTAAAGACGGGGATGGACTAACGTTTTCATTTGTGTTTTTACAGTATCGATGTGGCGGTCGGCCTCGGCATCTGGGTCGATCTCAAATCCCCATAGATTAGGTCGGAGAGGTCGCCGACGGTTCCCTATCGGTTGTTCAAAGACATCTCCCAGAGAGTGTGCGGGATCCGTCGAAACGAGAAGACACGAGCGACCTTGGTTGGCGGCTGTGACGGCTAGAGCTGCCGCGAGGGTGGTCTTTCCGACCCCGCCCTTTCCTCCTACAAAGATGAGGTGATGCGCCAGTAATTCGTGCAGCATTATTTCAGTAAATAGGCGTGGTCGCTCCGGAAGTAGGCTGCTGCATTAGCAGCAGCGGAAGTGATCGAGAGGCGAATGTTCTAATCCCATTCGGGTGTGCCAATCGTGAAAACGTTCCAACAGAACAGGTTGTAATTCAAGGGTGTAGTACGTAGCTGGGTTTGGCACACCCATTAGTTCAGCATAAACGAAGAGCATGAAAAGGTCATCTTCATCGCGTCGAGCGCGGGCGATAGCTCCCCGATAGGGTGCAGCATAGAACTCTGACAGCAGCGTCCTGAGGCGCACCCACACGCTAGCGTCCGACGGGTCGGTTAGGGTAGACAAGAGTTCTCATCCCGCGGCGGCTGCCGCTGCTTTACGCTTCTCACGCATAAACGCTGACGTGGCTTCGAGCATAACGAAGATCGAGGCGACCACAATCAGTAAGTCGAAAATGACGAGAAAGTAGTTGCCAGCTGTGTACAGATCCCACAGTTGAATAAGCGCACTTACGAAGGCCATCGCGGTTACGAATACCATCGGAATCATTGTGTAACGGGAAGGTCGCCCTAGTTTGACTAGGATAACGCTGATTACCAACAAGGTAAGGCCAGCCAATAACTGATTAGTCGTCCCGAACAAGGGCCAAATAATCATTCCCCCTGTGCCGCCGGAACCTCCGGCGCCAAATGCAAGAACTAGACAGGCGCCGACGGCCACGGCCGTCGCGACGTATCCGTTTTGCAGCGGCTTGATGTTATAGATGGTCCCCCATTCCTGAACAATATATCGTTGAAGACGAACGCCGGCATCCATAGTTGTCCCAGCAAACAGCACAGCCATCACGGCAAGCAAGGTTTGCGCGAAACCGAAAGGAAGTCCTAGGCCATCGGCTGCAATCCTTGCACCTCCCAGTACGAAGGCAGAGGTACCCTGCGTGTTATAAGTCTGGTAGAAGGCTTCCCAGTCAGCTAACGTGGCAAAGCCAGCCGTGGCTGCAATAATTGCTACGAGAGCGAGAGCTCCCTCCCCGACAGACCCGAGATAGCCGACAAAGCGGGCATCGGTTTCGAGATTTAATTGTTTGGATGTCGTGCCTGAACCGACTAGGCCATGGAATCCCGAGATGGCTCCGCAGGCAATCGTAACGAAGAGTAAAGGCATCAGGGGGGGTGTCGCAGCGGGTACGTTTGGGTTAATTGCGGGTGCGACGACGGTTGGGCTAGCAATCAAGACTGCACCGTATAGCACACCAAGACCGATAAACAGCTGAATGCCGTTGATATAGTCACGTGGTTGAAGCAATAGCCAGACTGGTAACATCGATGCAACACCGGCGTAGAAAAAGAGAATGAGTATCCACTGTGGTCCTGGGCCAAGGCCCAATATCTCGTTTGGCAGCGCGACCGGAACAAGCTCACCAAGGTAAATCACGGCATACAGAATCACCGTTCCAATAATCGTTGGCCAAGTGATTGCCACGTGCATTTTGTACAGTAAAACACCGATGGCGACCGCGACGAAGACAGCGCTCCAGGCTGGAATTACGCTGCTGGGAGTCGCTTGAAACTCATTTGAAATGGCGACGGCAAAGACGGCATTGACCATCAGTAATAGGAGAAAAATGACGATCATGAACAGTGTTCGTGCGCGATGGCTGACTACATCGCCAGTAAGAGAACCTACCGACCGAGCTTGATTTCGTATCGATGCCCAAATCGCACCGAAATCATGGACTCCAGCGAAGAACATCGTTCCAAACACAACCCAGAGGAACGCTGGAAGCCAGCCCCAGATAACTGCGATGCCTGGGCCAATAATTGGTGCTGCACCCGCTACTGCGGTGAAGTGATGTCCCCAAAGGACGAGTCGGTTTGTTGGTACATAATCGATATCGTCGCGCATGGAGTGAGCCGGGGTCTTAAACTCCGGATCGAGCTGATAAATCTTTTCGGCAATGAACTTTGAGTAGAAGCGGTATCCCAAGTACAGTCCCGATAATCCAACGAGAGCAAGTAAGGCAGCGTTCAGCGGACACCTCCCTGAAAGTCCCGGACAGAGGGGTAGCCGGGAAGACTGGTGGCGGCGCGAACGCCGCGGACTATCGCATCGGCTGTGACGTTGGCAGCAGCCGAGCCGATCTGCAGAAGACTGATGGAGTTACGAATTTGGCCGGTGGCAATTGCAAAGATCGCGTCTCCGTCTGACGGTGTGTGCGAGGGTCGCACCGCCCGCGCTAAGCCGTCGTGGGCCATTCTGGCTACAAGGGCAAGTTGAGTTTTATTGAGCGAGGCATTGGTCGCAACGACCCCAATCGTAGTGTTAACGTGCGGTGGTTGTTCCGTATTGAACTCTTGCAACATTTTGTGAGCATTAGCAAAACCGAGACCGTCCGGTGTGCGTACACCAGCGATAATAGCGCCTGTATCCGGATCCAGGATGTCTCCAACGGCATTGACCGCCATAAGCGCTGCCACAAGGACACCACCAGGGAGTTCGACGGCGGTGGTGCCGAGGCCTCCTTTCATTGCGCGTTGCGGGCCGCCCAATTTACCTACGGTGGCTCCGCTGCCGGCTCCGACACTTCCTTCGATCACGGGGTCGTCGCTCGCGTTTTGAGCTGCACGATAGCCACAGTCAGCGGTCGGACGGACGGAAGGGTCGTCACCAATGCCGAGATCGTACAGGATGGCGGCAGGGACGATGGGGACTTTGGCAGCTGGTGTTTCGTACCCAATATCGCGTTCCTCTAGATAGCGCATGACCCCGTCAGCAGCGGCTAGACCAAAGGCGCTGCCACCTGCAAGCACGATGCCGTGGACGTGTTGGACGGTATTGGTCGGTTCAAGAAGGGCCGTCTCACGGGTTCCAGGCGATGAACCCCGAATGTCTACAGTGGCCACAGCGCCGGCTTCGGTCAAGACAACAGTACATCCAGTTGCCCGCTCAGTGAGCGTATGATGCCCGACCTTGATCCCGCCGATGTCGGTGAGACCGATGTCGGTGTTGGGCGGTTGCGCAGAAACCACAGACAATGCGAACCCCCAAGCTACAAAGACGTTGCAGGTGATGACACGTGCCATGTCACACTTAAAGTTGCTGCGAAATCGTACCCGAAAATCGAGTGTAACGACTACTGTAGTCTCTGAGCGACGGAAGTCCAAGGGTAGACGAGTGCTTTATTCCCTGATAGCCGAATTAGTCGTAGCACTACATCTGACCTTTATCGGATTCGTAGTGTGTGGCAGTGTGGCCGTGTTGCGCTGGCCCCGCTTGGTATGGATTCATGTGCCAGCAGTCCTGTGGGGAGTTTGGGTTGAGTGGTCTGGCACCATTTGTCCTTTAACTCCACTCGAAAAGTGGTTGAGAGTTCGTGCCGGGACCGTAGGGTATGAAGGTGACTTTTTCGCCGAGTATATGCTGCCCGTGTTGTATCCAGTTGGGTTGAATCGCGGTGAGCAGATCATCCTTGGGTTCATCGTTGTAGTCATCAATGTGGTGGCATATGGATGGATCTGGTCAAGAAATCGTTAGAAGAGGCTGTAGGATATAAAGGCATCTTATGGCAAGGAAACGAGCCAATGGTTTCAAGTGCTTTGAATCCGTTGTGTGTGTTCTGGTTTTAATTGGGATTCTACCTGTAGCTTGCGGGTCGCCGGCATCTTCTACTCTTGAGGTTCGCAAGCAAAATGTTTCACAAGTACAAGGTGAGATTCCTCTAGTCGTTGCATTTGGCGATTCTCTTACAGCCGGATTAGGCCTGTCTTCTTACGAGGCATATCCGGCACTGCTGCAAGAGCGTTTGGATGAATCGGAAATTCAGCTGCAGGTGGTGAATGCGGGAGTATCAGGAGACACAACGGCAGGTGGTTTGCGTCGCATCTCTTGGGTGTTAGGAGAAAACTCGCGTGTTCAGGTTCTAATCTTGGCGCTTGGCGGCAATGATGGTCTCCGTGGTTTACCGGTTGATCAGATGAAGGATAACCTCAGCCAGATGATTTCGACTGCACAGGCGCGTGGAGTGCGTGTATTACTGGCTGGCATGAGAGCCCCGCCAAATTTTGGCACGGTGTATACGGAACAATTTCAGAGTGTGTTCGAAGAACTTAGTGAAGAGTACGATGTCGTGTTTTTGCCTTTTCTGCTGGACGGCGTGGCGGGAGTCTCCGAGTTTAACCAATCGGATGGAATTCATCCGAATGCGCTAGGGGCAGAGCGAGTGGCCGCGCACATCTGGCCAGTCCTTGAAGCGATGCTACAGGCTGTTCCTGTTTCAGCTCAGTGAGGAACCATTCAGAATGGCCATGATCGAGCTTCGCTGTGTATCAAAGACGGTGAGTAGCGCTGGTCAGCCCCTTACTATTCTTCAACCGACCGACCTGCTGGTGGAGCCTGGGGAGTTTCTTTCCGTTGTGGGGTCATCCGGAAGTGGTAAGTCGACGTTGCTAGGTTTGATAGCCGGTCTCGACACGCCATCGAGTGGCGAGATTTTTATTGATGGTGTCGAGATTACAGGTTTCGATGAAGATCGGCTGGCGCGTTTACGTGGGGACAAGATCGGGTTTGTCTTTCAGTTCTTTCATTTGATTCCATCACTCAGTGCCTTCGAGAATATTTTGGTTCCACTAGAAATAGCAGGAGGGGCAGGCGCAAGGGAAAAGGCTGAGGAGTTATTGGAAGATGTCGGGCTCACAGCCCGAGGACACCACTATCCGTCACAGCTTTCTGGCGGTGAGCAACAGCGTGTCGCGATTGCCCGTGCTTTGGCTAACGATCCACCGATCCTGCTTGCGGACGAGCCTACGGGAAATTTGGATTCCTCGACGGGGCATCAGGTCATTGACTTATTGGTCGATATCAACCGAGCGAAGAGGATGACAATTGTCATGGTCACCCACGATGCTGAGTTAACAAACCGATCGGATCGTGTTCTGTCTATGCGAGACGGGAAAACGGAGTTTGCTATGCCGCTAGAACGCTCCACTCAGAGTTAATTAGCCTGATGTTGTTTGTTGCGAAGATGGTGTATCGGGAATTGAAATCGTCGTGGAAAAGACTGGCGTTCTTTTTCATCTGTGTGGCTGTTGGAGTTGCAGCCATTGTGGCGTTGCGGTCTCTGATCCAGAACGTGAGACTTGCGTTGGGAGAAGAGGCTCGAACGTTGATGGCTGGGGACGTATCGCTGAGTACCGATCAACCTTGGTCGGACGGAGTTCGAGATGTTATAGATGCACGGCTTGCAAACATTGACTCCTTACAACGCACCGAAACGGTCGATATAACGACGATGGTCCGCTTACCTGATGAGACAAGTGCCAGGACCAAAGTAGTGGAACTTCGTGGCTTGAGACCAGAATTTCCGTTCTACGGGGAGTTCGCCCTCGCCGGCGGAGAAACCTACACGTTCGATCTTTTGACGGGCGGGGGAGCGCTTGTCGGACCAGAGCTGCTGACTCAAATGGGGTTAGAGGTCGGTGACGAGATACTAATTGGAAGTGGAAAGTTTACGATTCGAGGCGTGATCTTGGCGGAGCCAGGTCGACAGCTGGGAGCGTTCAGTTTCGGGCCGCGAGTGGTCGTGGAGCACGGCGCAGTGGAAACAGCAGGACTTTTGACAGTAGGGAGTCGGGCGAGACGCCAAATTCTGCTTCGAGTCGAGTCCGCTGATGAGGTCGAGCCGCTTGTCGAGCAGTTCCGAGACGATCTACAAGATGAATTTGTCCGAGTTGCATCATATAGAGGTAGAGAAAATCGTATCGAGCGCAATCTGGAACGCACCGAGAACTACCTCAGTCTGATTGGTTTTGTCATCGTGATTCTTGGGGGGATTGGAGTGTGGAGCGTCACGCGGGTGTTTGTGCAACAGCGACTACGCAGTGTCGCAATCCTTAAGTGCCTGGGCGCAACGAACGGACGAATTCTTGCAATATATATGACTCAAGTTGGTTTGTTGGGTTTGGGCGGGAGTTTACTGGGGGTTGGGCTAGCACAGGCGGCAATGGGTGCGGTCCCGGAGTCTTTTTCTGAGCAAGCAGCTAGTGCGGCTGGCCTATCTGGAATATCGATGGATTTGACTGGGTCGGCTGTGCTGCAGGGGCTATTGGTTGGGCTGCTCATTTCGCTTCTCTTTGCGGTTGTTCCGTTGCTAGATGTTCGACACGCCAAACCATTGCTGCTACTGCGTCACGGTAGGGCAGAAGCCTCTCTCGCTATTGATTGGGTACGTCTAATCACGATCGGGTCTGTTGGTGGTGCATTGGTCGTGGTCGCGATCTGGCAAGCTGATTCTTTCAAGGTTGGTCTATGGGTTGTGGGTGGTTTTGCTGTGGTGACTATAGTTCTACACCTTATCGGACGTGGGCTAGTACGTCTCGTCGCACCGCTGCAACTCTCAGGCTGGTTCCCGTTGCGTCACGCTGTGCTGAATCTTAGTCGACCAGGAAACCAAACTCGAGTGATTTTGCTCTCTGTAGGACTAGGCAGTTTCTTCATTATTGGTGTGCACGCGATGCAAGCGAACCTGCTCAGCACTTTTGATCTTGAGCTTCGTGACGACACCCCCGATATGTTTCTCATCGACATCCAAGAAGACCAAGTGGATGGTGTGCGGACAATTCTTAAGGACAGCGTCGGGGAATCACCCGCCCTGATTCCAGTATTACGGGCTCGAATTACGGGGTTGGAAGGTGAACAGCATTCCTTTGAGAACGCCCGTGGCGCACGCCAGGCACGTTTGGGAAGGGAGTACACGGTTACTTACCGAGCGAAACTGGAGGAAAATGAACGGATTATTGCAGGAAGATTTTGGGATGAAACTCCTGCGCTAGAACCTGAGGTTTCGATTGAATCTGATTTGTACGAAGAACAGGGAATTCAATTGGGAGACTCTCTTCGTTTCGATGTTCTCGGACGTGAAATTACGGCGCGGGTCACCAGTATCAGGGAAGTGCAATGGGATGATTCTCGAAGCGGGGGCTTTATGTTTCTCTTTAGGCCGGGATCGTTTGGCGAGGCTCCTCATAGCTATATTGCGCTCATGCACGGACCGAATGGCGTGGATGAACGAGCAAGGCTGCAGCGGGATGTGGCAGCAAGGTATCCAAATGTATCAATAATTGACGGCCTTCCAGTGATTGATACCCTGCGCAGGGTTCTTGAGTATGTCACTCTAGCGATTTCGGTTGTGGGCGGAATTGCGTTATTCAGCGGAGGTTTAATTCTGGTTGGGTCGGTAGCGATGACGAAATTTCAGCGTGCGTATGAGGCCGCGATATTTAAGACGTTGGGCGCCAACACTCGGGTGCTGGCCACGATGTTGGTTTTAGAATATGGCGTACTGGGAGCCCTGGCGGGTACAGTCGGTTCGTTGGGAGCTTTAATCTTAACCTGGGCTCTCGCGGTTCAGGTCTTTGACATCACGTGGATGCCATCGGGGTTTGTGAATGTAATGGGCATCGGTTTAACTGCTGTCGTCGTTGCTATTGTCGGTTTGATTTCGAGTCTTGGCGTTCTTCAGCGTCGGCCGATGTTTGCGTTGCGTGCGGAGTGATTGGCAGGAGTCTGGAAGCCACTCTTCCGCGTGATATCATCAAATTGTTAATTCGTAGGCTGGTGATTGACGACGAAGGTGATGAGTGATGGACCTGGCACACTACAGGAAGTTGCTTCTTCGTAAGCAGGCCGAGATTCTTGCCGAGAGTGGTGGTAAACCGCTGCAAACGTCGATGGGGAACAATTCACGGCAAGGTGACCTTGCCGACCAGGCCGATGGTACCAATGAAGTTCATGTGCAACTCAAGGTCAAGCAGACAGACGGCAAGATCCTTCAGGCCATCGAAGAAGCGTTGTGGCGGATGGACCATGATAGTTACGGAATTTGTCGCGATTGCGGCGAGCAAATCGCGCTGGCTCGATTGAATGCAATTCCTTGGACCCGAGTCTGCATCACGTGTAAAGAAAACCAGAAATGAATATGCGGGCCTAGCGATTCCTGGCGCCTCTGGTACTTGCGCTGTGGCAGTTGCTCTAGGGAGCAATCTCGGCGATCGGAGCAATCACCTTTACTTCGGTATATCCAAACTTCAGCAGATCTTAACGAACGTCACGGTTTCCGATTTCATTGAGACCGTTCCGCAGAGTCCCAGTGAGAGCACTGAGGCAATGTTTCTCAATGCCGCTGTTGTGGGCCGGTCGGCGGAGTCGCCCGCCACGCTGTTGTCGCGCTTGCAAGCTGTTGAATACGCTAGCGGCCGCGAGCGCCCGTATCCAGGCGCTGCCCGTACGTTGGACCTCGATCTCATTTTAGTTGGTGACATTGTTTTATCGAAGTCTGAATTGATTGTCCCTCATCCTCGGTTCAGGGAACGAGAATTCGTTTTGGCTCCTCTCGCACGTGTTGCACCGGACCTCGTCGACCCTGTGACGGGCCTGACCGTGCAAGAACTGCTAAACCGGCTTAACCCCAAGAAGCTCGCGTGGCGCTTATTCGAACCGCAGCGACTCGATAGGATCAAGTTGGGCGGCCTTTCGAGCCGGATAGAAACCGAAAAAGATACCGGTGGCGGCTGCGAACCCGACGGCGAGTAGTACAGCTTCTCCCGGGACTGCGGTTGGCCATTGGAAAAAGCGAGTTAGACTCGCTGCTAGACTGAATCCTAATCCGACTCCTATCAATCCACCGGAGATGCTGAGTACCACCGCCTCGACGAGAAATTGCCAGAGGACGTCACGACCTTTCGCTCCGACCGCCATTCTGAGGCCAATCTCACGCGTTCTTTCGGTGACAGAAACGAGCATGATGTTCATTATTCCTATCCCACCTACGAGGAGCGAGATGCCAGCGATCGCCGCGAGAAGACCTGTCATGGTCTCGGTCATTCCTGTGAGCATACTCGCGATGTCCTCCTGAGTTCTGAGCATGAAGTCGTCGTCGTCTCCAGGGATGAGACCGTGTTGTTCTCTCAGAACCGCTGTGATTTGCGCTGAAATTTCATCCATCTGGTCTGGCGAGACTGCCGAGATTGAAATCCCGGAGATGTTCGTTCCGTCACGGCCTCGAAGTTTCTTTTGCACTGTCGTGTAGGGCGCGAGGATGATGTCATCTTGGTCTTGGCCGAACTGGCCGGACCCTTTGGATTCCATGACTCCTATTACTTGAAATGATTGATTGCGGATACGAATACGCTGTCCAACTGGGTCGGCACTTTCGCCGAAGAGATTGTCGCGGACAACCGTGCCTAGCACTGCGACCTTGGCGGCGCTCCGAACATGGGCCTGGGTAAAGAAGGTTCCGAGCTCGACCTCCCAGAAGCGAATTATTGGAAACTCAACGTCCGTACCCTCAATCTGTGCTGACCAGTTCTGTCCTGCTGATATTACTTGGTCACGGGTATTGACACTTGCCGCCAGATAGACCGCCCCAGGCACTTGGGCACGGATGGCGTCAACATCCTCGGATTTAAGGGTTGGCGCTCCGCCCATGCCCATACTCACTCCGCCACGCCGGAAGTTGCCTGCCCTGATGGAGATTAAGTTCGTGCCGGCGGACTGTACTTGCTCCTCGATCTGTAATTGGGCGCCAGTACCGAGGGCGACCATTGCGATGACGGCTGTAACTCCGATGATCATGCCTAGCATCGTGAGGGAGGTGCGCATCTTGTTTCGCGCAAGAGCTTTAAGAGCAACATGGACGATGATGAAGAGGTGCATGTTTGATCCTAGCTACTCTGAACGAGTGACGGAGCAGGTTTCGTCGATTTCGAGTCGGGTGAGTCAGAGTCCTCCGGTAATAATCTAGTTTCATGAGCGGCCAGGCGTTGAGAGGTATTGAGAGAATTGGAAATTACGCGTCCATCTCGGAAGCGAATGATTCGACCTCCGTATTCAGCAATTTCGTTTTCGTGGGTAATAAGAATCACGGTCATTCCATTTTCGTGGTTCAAACGTTGAAAGATGCCCATGATCTCAGTGCCTGTTTCCGAGTCCAGGTTTCCGGTTGGCTCGTCGGCCAGGATGATTGCAGGACGGTTGATTAAGGACCGTGCGATGGCAACTCGTTGTTGTTGCCCCCCTGATAACTGATTGGGATGGTGCTCCATTCGATCGCCCAATCCAACATCGTCCAGCATCTGTCGGGCGCGTTGGTGCCTCTCGGATGTACGGATGCCTGTTCGATAGAGCAGAGGTAGCTCTACATTATCGAGTGCGGTAGTCCTTGCTAGGAGGTTAAATCCTTGAAAAACAAATCCGATTCGCTGATTACGAACGGTAGCGAGTTCATCGCGTGACAGGGTCGACACATCTTGGCCGTTGAGGATGTAGTGACCGGCTGTGGGGCGGTCAAGGCAGCCAAGAATGTGCATAAACGTTGACTTACCGGACCCGGACGGTCCAACCACAGAAACGAATTCGCCGGTCTTGATCGAAAGGTTCACGCCGCGCAGGGCGTGAACCTTAACGTCACCCATTTGGTAAACCTTCGTCAGATCAGAAACAGTGATAACGGGCACGGAGGCTTCTACCTTCTCCGACCAAACTGTGGAATAAATGGCGAGCGCACGTTAGATCCCGAATATGAAGAGTTTTCATCAGGGGTGGTAATGTTTGTGACTAGCGTGGTTCCGGCCGGAAGCGACTCGAGCTGCACGGAATTACGCAGGGGCTCAGGCCCTCTGGGGGAGTCCGATTCGATCTGTTCGATAGTTTGTGTCAATGTCGCCCGTGTTGTCGCATCTGCGGTCGTCGCAAGTTGTTCTCGAAGTAACGCGACGTGGGGACTTGTGGGCGGAGTCTGGGGCGTATTTGTTGCCGAATCCTTAAAGATCCCGACCAACTCAGTCGATGTTCCATCGGTGACGCCGAGGCGGACGTTGATCTGTTGAAGCGAATTCCCAGCCAGCCTCCAGACGCGACCAGTGGTTTCAATTAGAGGTAGAGCGCCAAAGAGGGCATCAATGGTTTTTGCACCACGCTCGACAGCCGGGACGGTTGTGACCGTTGATTCCAAGGTTAATCCCGTAGCACTTGACACTTGAGGCAACCCGTTTGCCCTAAGGTCATCGGTAGGATCCCGATTGACCAACTGACGAGACATACGCTGTTCGCGTTCTTCTGGTGACATCTGGGCTAGTCGTTCTCGGAATTGGCGTCGTCTCTCCGGGCTGGGAATGCCCTCGCGTTCGAAACGTTCGATTTCAGGACGATTGTGATTGAGTGTCTCTTTTGGTTCGTTGTTCTTAGGAGTGTTAGATGGCGCAGAGCGAGCTTGCATTGGTGGCTCTTGAAGCAGACTGGACCGGGGTGTAGGTTGGCCCAGAGCCGCGAACATATCATTGGTGGGTCGGAAACGCAGTGCTGTGTTGGGGATACGTAAGACATTCTCCCGTCTTGCTGTTTCAAGGCTGATCGTCGCCGTCATTCCAGGTTTTAATCGGAGATCAGGGTTGGGAGCATCGACTACAGTTGCGTAAGTGACAACATTTTGGGTCACGACGGGTTCCAGACGAATTTGAGAAACCGAGCCTTCAAATTCTTCACTAGGAAAAGCGTCAACGGAAAATGTTACGCGCTGATTCGGCCTAATCCGTCCCACATCGGCCTCGTCAATGTTAGCGATGACGCGCATCTTGGTGAGGTCAGCCGCGATGACGAATAACTCAGGCGCTTGTAGGCTGGCGGCCACGGTCTGACCGACATCGACAAGCCGAGATATAACGATTCCGTCTATGGGTGCTCGAATAATTGTGTGTGCAAGATTGACTTCATTTTGATTGAGTGAGGCACGTGCCTGGATTACTTGTGCCTCGACGGATTTCAGTTGTGCTTGGGTTGAGCGCAGGCTGACCTCGGCTGCCTCTAATTCGGTCTGGGAGATCAGATCGCGTTCTGCGAGTTCCTGGGAACGGTTTAGCTGTACACCCGCATCATCGACTGCCACGACAAAACGTTCGACGTCAGCTTCTGCGCGAATCAGATTTGCCCGCGCCTGTTCGACCTGTGTTTCAAAAAGTGAGGGGTCCAAGCGCATGATCACGTCCCCCTTGCGGACGATCGAGTTGTAGTCGGCATGAAGTTCTTGGATGATTCCTGATACCTGGCTACCAACCTGTACTGTTGTGACTGCTTCAAGTGTGCCAGTGGCGCCGACCGTATCGATGATGTCTCCAATTGTTACCGGAGCCGTACGAATCTCAGGTCTAAACTCGATGTCTGTGAAAACTAGGAAGCGATAGACGATGAGGCCGCCTACCATTACGACGAGTCCAGTGAGAACTTTCCTCATGAATTCATGCCTCGGCGCAAGTTAGTTGCCTCCGCCGCCAGTCACAATCGAGATCCCGGCTCGTGTCAGAGAGGTTCGTTGGACTCGCTCAAACTCAATCACGGCGTTTTGGTAATCAAGTATGGCTCTGAGTTCGGTGTCTTGGGCTGTCGCGAGATCACGCTGAGCCTGGACGACAAAGAAATTCGTTGACAATCCAACTTCGAATTTACTCTGCTCGGCGTCGAGTTGGTCTTCGGAGAGGTCTCGCGCGGCCCGTGCCGCCTCTGTTCTTTTTTGAATGCTCTCGATTTGTAGTGCGGCATTTGTAACTTCGGTTGCGATCTGGAGTTCAAGTTGCCTGATTTGAGCACTTGTTTGTTGGACCTGAAGTTGGGCCCTCGCATGTGCGGCCCTCTGGGAACTTCGTCCCAAGGGATAGGTTAATTGGAGTTGAACGTTCCACATAGGATATTCAGCATCCACAAGGTGATCGATTGCATCACTGTAGCCGCCAGGAATTACGAGCATCGATGGACCTCCGAGGAACGGGCTGATCAACTGTGTGCCACCTTGGCCTTGCAATCGAAACGAGCCGACAAGGTCGAGTGAGGGAAGTGTGTCGTTCCGGAGGTTCCTAACAGTTACATCGTTGATGTCTTGCTGGCTCCGTGTGCGGGAGACGTCGGTACGAACGTCGAGGGCATTTTTAATCGCTGCTTCGAGATCGATCGGTTCTTGGTTGAGGACGGGACGATCGATCGCGACAAGTTCGGCGTTCCACATTTCATCTCCGGTGCCATTTACAATTAGCTGTTTGAGCGAGAGTTCAGAAGTGTGGAGAAGTTGCTCCGCCTCGGCTAGTGATTGCCTGCGTCCGGCAGCTTCAGATTGAGCTTGGATGATGTCGATCGGCGCAAGGGTTCCGATCTCTACCCGTGCACGGTTGTCCTGCACCAGCTGTTCAGCGAGGTCGAGTGCCTGCTGTTGAACATCCACACTACCTTTTGCGTAGACGAGATCCCAATAAGCTCGCCGAACGTCTGCTAATGTGTTGGAGATTGTTTCGCGTAAATCAATGTCAGAAATATCCCGGTTGATCTGACTGACGCGTAGTTGGCGCCTTTGCGTGTCGATACTGAAACCGCGCAGGAGGGGTTGCGTGTACGACAAGGCTACGTTACTTGAATAACTCGGATTGAAGCTAAAGAAGACGTTGTTCGTCTCTGTTCGACCGTTGTCCCAGCCGACTGAATATCGTCCGCCGTACCATTTCACGGCCTGTTCGACCGCCACGTCGGCGTTCCCACTGTTGGCTTCGACTGCTTGTTGCGTAAGCTGACCCGCTCCGTCGAGTTGTGACCGAGATGGACTGAGGCTTCGACCAACGTCAAAATTTGAACTAAGGCTGGGTAAAAAGACTGAATCTGCTTGAGCGATCGAGAGATCCGAGATTTGAGGATTGAGTCGTTCGACGGCGATGTCTAGGTTGCGTTCCAACGCGCGTTCGATTGCATCGTCAAGAGTCAGGTCGAATATGCGAGCTCCCGGTACTTGGATGCCGGCAATCGTCCCCTCCTCGATCAATCTGGCTATATCAAAACTGAGGTTCTGGGCAGAGGCCCCTGGGGAAATTCCACATATAAGCAGCAGGCACACTGGCCAGATATGTCCTCGGGTTACAGTCATCTCTCTCCTCATTTAGTTACAGACCACGTCAAGTTGGACTTTATTTCCGTTGGTTTTCCCAGGGATATTTTGAGATTACTTGGAACATTATCTGATTAGCATCACTTTTGGTGCCGTTGAGGATTATCTTCAATGCTCGTGAGGGGGATGACACCGCACAGTTTGCGGGCTCAACTAGCCCAACCAGTGCCGTATTCCTTAAAACGAGACATTCTCTTACGGGGGACAGTTTCTGTCCGTAACTGTATTAGAAGGAGAACTTTATGGCTGGCCGGTAAAAGTTAGCAGTTTTTCGATAACTTCCCCAACGATATTGTTTGGGGTTGAAGCCCCCGCGGTCACGGCGACTTTCACTGGTCCTGTTGCCGCCAACCATTTTCGTGTCGTTCGCTCTTCGATGTTGGATTTGGCGGCTACGGGTAGAGAGGGTGAAGGGGATACGACTGGGCGGTGTCGGAGTTGACTGGTTGAGACCAAGCAAGATGGCTCCGCTATGTGATAGGCGGGACCTTGCTGGGCACAGATACGGGCTAGATTTCTGGTGTTGCTACTGTTGTATCCTCCGATTACCAAAGCAAAGTCAAATTGGTGTGCCTTTAGTAATTGCGTTACGGCATCCTGCCGATCTTGCGTTGCACTGCAAATTGTTTCAAATGCGCGATAGTGGTGTGGGAGCGGTGTTTCGCCAAAACGGTCAACCATGGCTTTTTGAATCATATCGCCGATCTCAAGCGACTCGGTCATTAGCATCGTCGTTTGATTTGCCAGTCCAACTCGTTTGAGGTCCTGCTGGGGATCGAATCCAGGAGAGCAGACAGCCTCAAAAGTTTGCATGAACTGCTCACGACTTGCCGTTCCCCGTATGAAATCGCAGACGAGTTCGGCTTCCTCGCGGTCGAGGATAACGAGATATCGCCCGCTGTCGATTCTGAGAGCTTGGGATGCAGTTGCGCGTGTTTCTTCGTGGTGTGCTTTCCCGTGGATGATCGCGGTATAGCCATCTTGTGCGTATTTCCGCACATTTTTCCACACGTTTAGAACCGAGCCGCACGTAGTGTCCACCAAAGTACAGCCCTGTCGATCTAAATGTTCTAGTTCACGAACTGTGATTCCAAAAGCAGGGAGGATAACGACGTCATCGGGAGTGAGCTGATCGAAGAGTTCTCCTGGATCGCTCAGGAAACGCACTCCAGCCTCGCGCATACGCATGTTGACGTGGGGATTGTGGATAATCTCGCCTGTCAGAAAGACGCGTTGGTCTGGGAAACGCCGTCGAGTCTGATATGCGTAGTCAACGGCGCGGTCCACACCGTAACAAAAGCCGAACTCTTGAGCGAGATACAGGGTCAGACGACCGGACTGCCAGCGGTATCCCGAGTCCTTGATTTTCTCAATCAGCTGACTGTGGTAGTCACGAGCCAGTACACCAGCCACGTCGTCCTTGAGGTTAAGGCCCTTCCGGAAAATAGTAGCAGGCACAAGAGGTGGTTTCTAAATGTTGCTTATTTATTCCCGCACTTGCGGGGTGATTGCGTCCGAGGTCGTGTGATTAAACCCCAAATTTTACCTTACGGCAAAGCGCCGCAATATTTTTGGCCAGCCCGTTGTTTTTCGACGTGCTGCTCAATTCGTTTAAAGGCGGCTGCACGTCACCTAATGATAATACAGGCCCATAGCGTTACGGTCATATGCTGCGAGAGTTGTCCCCGAGTAGTAATGAGTGAGGATTTCGCGGAGTGAGTGTCCGGCGCGTGCTCGTGCCATTGCTCCGACTTGGCAGAGGCCGACCCCATGACCAAAGCCTTGCCCTTCGAATATAAATGCGTCTCCAGCACGCTTCACGTTGAACTTTGTGCTGCGAATTGATCGGGGTCCAAAATGAGGGGTCAGAGCACTGCGGAATTGCTCGCCGCGCACCACGACAATACGCTCCCCGTGAAGTGTTAGGAGTGAAGCTCGACCTGCCTCGTCCCGTTGAGTGACGGTGACTGCATCCAGTTTCTTGCCGACGGTAGTTTGTGTTTTTCGGTTAAGAAGAGTCCGCAAGACGGATAGATCAGTCTCAAATATCCACTTTTGTGATGACGCGCTCAGTAGACAGAACGAATCAGCCTGTGCTTTAAGGTAGGGTGGTGTCGCACCACGCCAAACACTTTGGGCATTACTGGTGTGTCCACCACAGTCGGCATGAAACACAGCATTAATTGGAGCGCCATTATAGGAAATGACCAGATCTTTGGTGTTCTGGACGGCCTTGTAGGCTAGTCGCACGAGACCTGCCGGTCGGCTGTCAGTGGAGCGGTAGACTTGGCAATGAGTGGTGGAGCAGAGATTAAACCCGTCGTTCAGATGTCGTTCGAGGTTGGCCAGGGCGTAGGTTCGCGCAAGCAGAGCCTGGATTTGAGCTACGAGCTCGGCTTCGTGAGGAGCCAAGCCAGCGAAGTTTGCCTCAGCAAGGACAGAGCCACGGACGTAGTGATCCAAGGGTAGGTGTTCAACGCTCCCGTCGGGCATACCGATATTTATCCACGCAGTCTTGTCTGCCAGTCCGGGTGTCAGAGCGGGAGGAGCAGGTGGTCGTGAAGTGACACAACTTGAGGCTGTCAATATCACCGCGAATAAGAGATGCCGATTCATTTGTATACAAGGTATCGGTTTGGTTCTTGTAACCAAGTAGGACGACCGTAAGATGTAAGAGAGGCGTATGCCGATTGACTTTACGTGGTAACGACGAATAAGATTTTTAGATCAGTACGTCTTAGCTACCGTAACAGTCCCCATAATTATTAAACCCATAACGATTAAATGCCCACTTCCAAGCTTAGCCTCGAAGTTCACGGAATTATAGATCCTGGTGAATTACACTGGAACCTCGGAACTGCAGCATTATATGAACAAACACTACGACGTTCCGAGGGTCTTGTGGCTGAACACGGACCGCTCGTCTGTCTTACCGGCATTCACACCGGGCGGTCTCCTAATGACAAATTTCTCGTTCAAGAGTCTTCGAGCGAAGGGAACGTTTGGTGGGGAAAGGTTAATCGCCCAATCGCTACCGATCAGTATGCGGCGCTGAAACAGCAGATGCTCGCGTCGCTCAGTGGAAAAGAGCTGTTCGTACAAGACTGCTTTGCTGGTGCCGATCCTGAGTATCGATTACCGGTGCGGATCATTACGGAGCGTGCTTGGCATAGCTTGTTTGCGCGAACGATGTTTCTTCCAGGGTCGGCAGGTGCAATGGATGTAGACCACCAGCCTCAGTTCACTGTGATTAACGTTCCGTCCGTGGAAGGCGATCCAGAGAAGCATGGAACGAACTCTGGCGTGTTTGTTTTGCTGAATTTCGCTGAGCGTTTGGTTTTGATCGGGGGAACTAGCTACGCAGGAGAAATAAAGAAGTCGATTTTTACGGTAATGAATTACTTGTTGCCGCTGCGCAACGTGTTGCCCATGCACTGTTCTGCAAACATTGGTCAAGCTGGCGACACTGCCTTGTTCTTTGGATTATCCGGCACTGGAAAAACGACACTCTCAAGCGATCCGCGTCGAAGGCTTATTGGCGATGATGAGCACGGGTGGAGTGAGCAGGGGATTTTTAATTTTGAGGGAGGCTGTTACGCGAAGATGATTCGGTTGTCTCCCGAAGCCGAACCCGAGATCTACTCCACAACCAGACGGTTTGGTACGGTGCTCGAGAATGTGGTACTGGATCCTCAAAGTCGTCGCCTTGATCTTGACGACGACTCATTGACAGAGAACACTCGGGGTGCTTATCCCATTTCTTTTATTGACAATTGGGTTCCATCTGGTTGTGGCGGACACCCTGAAAATATAGTTATGTTGACTGCCGACGCCTTCGGTGTATTACCGCCTATTGCTCGTTTGAGTTCGCAAGGCGCGATGTACCACTTCTTGTCGGGGTATACGGCGAAGGTTGCTGGAACTGAAAAAGGGGTCACTGAACCCCAGGCTACTTTTAGCACCTGTTTCGGAGCGCCGTTTATGGTCTGGCATCCGACTGTCTATGCGAAACTTCTTGGAGAGCGTATTGCGACTCACAAGGCCAAGGTATGGCTTGTCAATACGGGATGGACGGGAGGACCGTATGGAATCGGCAATCGAATGGAGATTGGTCACACCAGGGCCATGATTACGGCTGCATTGTCGGGTAGGCTCGCCGATGTCCCGTACGAGACCGACAGCCGGTTCAATGTTGATGTGCCAAGCGTTTGTCCAGGTGTACCACAGGACGTTCTAGCGCCTCGTTCAACTTGGCAGAACGTTTCGGATTATGACGCTAAGGCCGATCGGTTGGCAGAGATGTTTGTCGAAAATTTTAAACAGTTTGAGAATCAGGCTGGCGAGGACGTTAAGGCTGCCGGTCCAACCCCATGAAGTGCGAGTAGGAGTTGTAGTCTCCGGTCCATGAACTTCGAACCGGTTATTGGCCTCGAGATCCACGCCCAACTACTCACGAACACAAAGATATTTTGCGGGTGCAGTACGAAGTTCGGTGCGGCACCGAATACTCATGTTTGCCCAGTGTGTCTGGGGCTTCCCGGAGCATTACCCGTACTCAATAAGCAAGCGGTCGAGTTTGCTATTAGGGCAGGAATTGTATTGGGGTGCGCTATACAGAAGACGTCAATCTTTGCCAGAAAGAACTATTTTTATCCTGATTTGCCAAAGGGGTATCAGATTTCGCAATACGAGCAGCCCCTCGCTTCTGAGGGGGAAGTAACGTGTAGCTCAGGCGGCCGGACGTTGGCGGTGCGCATTATTCGTGTCCATCTTGAAGAGGACGCGGGGAAGTCGCTACACGAAGGGTTTTCGGAGTCAAAGCGTGCGACCTATTTGGATTACAACCGAAGTGGTGTGCCTTTAATTGAGATCGTAACTTACCCAGATTTCCGATCGAGCGCTGAAGCCGCAGATTTCTTTAGTTGGTTGCGGGGCATACTTCGGGCGATAGGCGTGAATGACGGGAACATGGAGGAGGGTAGTCTTCGGTGCGATGCCAATGTTTCAATGCGCCCAGTCGGTTCGTCGGTTCTCGGAGTGAAGGTCGAGGTGAAGAATATTAACTCTTTTAGATTTCTTCAGCGGGCACTTGAATACGAATTCCAGCGACAAACCGATGTGCTCAGCTCCGGCGGAACAGTCGTTCAGGAAACTCGTTTATGGGATAGCTCGACCGGGCGGACACTGTCGATGCGCAGTAAGGAGGAAGCGCACGATTATAGGTATTTCCCTGAACCAGATCTGCCTCCACTTGAGGTTCCAGAGGATTGGATTAGTGACATTCGTGATTCGCTTCCTGAGCTTCCGGATTCTAGGAAGCAACGATTCGTTGTTGATTACCGACTATCGGAACAAGATGCAATTTGGTTATCAGGGGAGGCAGAACTAGCGGATTACTTCGAGAGAGTCGCAATAGCTTCAGGAAATGCGAAATCGTCTAGCAATTGGATCAAGGGCGCCGTGAGCCGCTACTTAAATGAGCATGGTGTTGAGATCGGCAGCCTTCGCGTGGACGCCCTTAGCTTGGCTGAACTTATTAAATTGGTCGATGCTGGCAGAATCAGTGGTTCGGTGGCTAAGACGGTGTTCGATCGAATGGTGGTGTCAGGTGAATCGGCAGAGACGGTTGTGGAGTCTGAAGGGTTGACTCAGATTGACGATACGGACGTGCTCGAAGCAGCAGTCAGAAAGGTCGTTGATGGAAATCTAAAAGCGGTTGATAGCTATCGAGGCGGAAAAGTTGGAATTCTTGGATTTCTGGTTGGTCAGGTCATGCGGGAGACTTGCGGCAAGGCTAATCCCAAGGTTGTGAGTGCGCTTTTGAAGGCCGAGTTAGATAAATCTTGATGGAAGAGAGTGCCGGGACATAAATTGACACTAGTAAAGTTTCACGACTAGACTTCAGATCAAACCCGATTTCGATGCGGACTTGAGATTACTTACCTGACCGTGTCGCGCAGCTCTGAAGATAATTCCGATTGCTCGTTTCTGGTGTAGATGTCTATTTTGAAACAATGCTAGGCACTTTCGGTGTTTGGATAGGTCTCGCGATGATTGCCCCAATGTGACCATTGGAAACGGTGAGACGTTATTGATGAAAAACTGTTAAAGATAGACTGTTTGTTTGCGGGCAGCCGAGCAGGACAGTTTAACTGCTGGCCGGCTTAGTAAGGTTCGATCGGGTCGCCTATTCATATAGTGTTGCCTGAATAGAAGAAATACCACTGACCGAGTCTCTTTGTTCCCTCCGTCACCATTTACTAAAGATCGCAAAAGCCGGAATTGCGGGTGCGTCTGGGTCTGTCTTGGTCCGGCGTGCCCTCCGCGATCATCGTGTCTCTTTGGCGTTGGGAAAGGGGCGCTTTACTGTTATCGCTGCGGGGAAGGTAGCCGGCCCTATGGCGTCCGCTTTCGTAGTCGACGCTCCAGGAGTGGTTGATGCGGGATTGGTAGCGACGACCACTCCTGGTGAGAATATTGAGAGTCTTGAGTGGCTACAGGTTGGGCATCCCCTTCCGAATGAGGCGAGTGTCTTGGCTGGACGAAAGGCGCTTGAATTGGCCCGTCATGTGGGCAGAGATGGACGTCTTGTGGTGCTACTGTCGGGGGGAGCGTCCGCTGGGCTCGCAGTGCCGGTGCCGGGATTGACGCTACGCGAGAAAGTTGAGGCTACGCAGTCCTTGCTACAGGGGGGTGTTCCCATCGATGGTGTGAATTGTGTCCGGAAGCATCTTTCGCTGGTGAAGGGGGGATGGTTGGGGGCGGCCGTCTCTGGAGCCGCGACGACGCTGGCTATTTCAGATGTTGTCGAGCCGGACCCTGATAATCCGGCGGTGATCGGGTCGGGTCCTACAGCGGGAGATCCAACGACGTTCGAAGATGCCCTTAAGGTGGTTAATGGCTCTGCGGTACGTGCTGGGTTTCCCGATACGGCTCGTAGTATTTTAGAGGAAGGTTTGTGTGGGAGGCGAGAGGAGACACCTAAACCGGATGATGAGCGGTTAAAACACTCCAAATTTTGTGTAATAGGGAGTCGTCTAGATGCCTTGAAATCTGCCGCGCATGAGGCCTCGAATCTAGGTTACCAAGTGATAACAATTTCTGATCCGGTTGTGGGCGAGGCACGTTTAGCTAGCGCAGGCTACCTAAGCCATGTGTTAGGGCTAACGCAACCGTCTGGAACCTTGTTGGGTCCTGTGTGCGTGTTGTCGGCGGGTGAGACGACCGTCGAGGTTACTGGTTCAGGCCATGGTGGTCGAAATCAAGAGTTTGCACTTGCCGCGGCACAGCTGTTAGATGGATGGTTCGAGAATACTGTACTGGCTAGTATTGGAACGGACGGTGTTGATGGTCCGACGGATGCGGCTGGAGCCATGGTCGACACGACAACCCTCAAGCGTGCCCGTGAGCGTGGCTTAGCGGCGCCCGAACACTACCTCGACAGGAACGATTCATATACGTTTTTTGATCATCTGGGTGATTTGGTGCGTCTAGGCTCAACCCAGACTAACGTTGGTGACCTTCAGGTGCTGTTGAGCGAGTAGAAAACGATGTTATCACCAGAAGAAATACTTAGTGCGATTCGATTAAAGGTGGACCACCCGGCGACCGTTAGGGAACTGATGCAGCGATTACGGCTGCCGAAGGAAAAAAGGGTCAGTCTTCGGCGCCGCCTTGAAATTCTCGTTGAGTCGGGTGCGCTTATCAAGGTGCGTGGTAGCCGGTATGGGCTGCCTGACCGGATGCGTCTAGTGACGGGACGATTACAGGTAAATCCTCGCGGATTTGGTTTCGTGACTCCGGACCAACCAATTGGAGGAATCGTTGGAGATCTCTATATAGCAGGGGCAAATCTCAACGAGGCAATGCATGGAGATCGAGTAGTTGCCCGAGTTGAGGATCACAGACGATCCGATCGTGCGGAGGGTCGCATAGTTCGGGTTTTGGATCGGGCGGCTGAGCGGTTGGTTGGCCGATATGACCTTGATGAGTCAGGGATGGCTTATGTAGTGCCTTTCGACAGGCGTTTGCTTATGGACATCCACGTTCGCAAGGGAGATGAGGCGAGCGCCAGTCCTGGAGACATGGTGACGATTGAGTTAACCCGGTATCCTTCGCCGACACGTGGTCCAGTCGGGCGGGTTACGGAAGTTCTCGGTGATATTGATACCCCTGGTGTGGATACTCAACTTATTATCCGGAAGTATTGCTTGCCCGATGAGCATGGTTCCGCTGCGGTTGAAGAGGCTAAACGAGCTGGACGTAACGTTCGACCAAGGGATGTGAAAGGGCGGACGGATTTTCGAGATTGGCCCACCGTAACTATTGATGGGGACACTGCTCGCGATTTCGATGATGCAGTGACCTTGAAGCGTCTCCCAAATGGAAATTACTGGCTCGGTGTACATATAGCTGATGTTGCACATTACGTGCCGGAAGGTGGACCGTTGGATAAAGCTGCACTCGACCGTGCTACTTCCGTCTACTTTCCTGACCGCGCTGTGCACATGTTTCCGGAGGCTTTAGCTACCGGCTTGTGTAGTCTGAGACCTAAGGTCGATCGCCTTGTGCAGTCATGTCTGATGGAGATCGATTCTCAGGGCACTGTCCATCGATATGAAATGCATGACGGCATTATTCATAGCAACGCGAGAATGACATATTCCGATGTCAATGCGATCTTGAGCAACCAAGACGAGTTGATGCGGAATAGGTACAGAGAGCTGGTCCCCCTGTTTGAACTTATGTCGGATCTGTTCGATGCCCTCCATGGTCGTAGGTACCGGAGGGGATCAATTGATTTTGATCTTCCGAGTGCTGAATTCCTTATGGATGATGAAGGTCGTGTTGAGGCAGTAGTTGCGGCGGAACGAAACCTTGCGCATCGACTGGTCGAAGAGTTTATGTTGGTGGCCAATGAAACGGTCGCTCAGCATTTAGATCAACAAAATTCGCCAGCTCTGTTTCGTGTCCACGAACCTCCCGAACCGTCAAAGGTATCGGAGTTTGAGGAGTTTACGGCTTCACTTGGCTTTAGTCTCGGAGTGCCTCCTGATCGCGTCAAGCCACGGCATTTTCAACGATTGTTAGGTCGCCTTCATGGTAAGGCTGAGGAGCGGCCCGTCGCATTTCTAATGTTGCGTGCGATGCAACAGGCTCGCTATGAACCTGAGAATCTTGGCCATTTCGGTCTCGCTGCCACGAGTTATACCCACTTTACCTCGCCGATCCGTCGCTATCCGGATTTGGTTGTACATCGTGCACTCAGGCAGTCACGAGGTCTAAAAGGGAAGAGGGAACGGGGTCGGCGGCGGTTAGAAGAGCTACCTGAGTTAGCGCGCCACACCTCGGAGCGGGAGCGCCGAGCCGAGGAAGCAGAACGAGAGATCGTCCAATGGAAAAAAGTGCGGTTTATGACCGATAAGGTAGGGGATGAATTCTCAGGCTGTGTAATCGGTGTAACCGCATTTGGTCTGTTTGTTGAGTTGGTAGAGCCTTTTGTTGAAGGGCTCGTTCACATATCTAGTATGGCTGATGATTACTATCGCTATATTCAGAGTCAGCATGCGCTGCGGGGCGAGCACACGAAGAAGGTATATGAGTTAGGGGACCTCGTAAAGGTTCAATTGGTGAGAGTCGATCGTGAGCATCGGCAATTAGAGTTAGCTCTTGTTGAGATCCTAGAGACTGTTCGAAAGTCTGAGGTTAAAGGACAACGGCGGAGCGTCGCCAAGAAACGTAGGAGGAAACGCCAACGGTAATGCTGGGCAGGTAACCGCACTCGAAGCGGTGGGGCTGGTGTGAACGTGCAGAATATTGTTGTTGGAACAGCTGGACACATCGATCATGGCAAGAGTGCGCTGGTTGAGGCTCTGACAGGAGTCGACCCCGATCGACTTCAAGAGGAAAAGGACCGCGGGATCACTATTGATCTGGGGTTTGCAAATTACGAACAAGACGACGTCAATATTGCTTTTGTAGATGTGCCCGGGCATGAGAGGTTTGTCCGGAATATGTTGGCTGGCGTGAGTGGAATCGATGCGGTGCTACTTGTCGTCGCAGCGAACGAATCCGTCATGCCTCAAACACGGGAACACTTTGAGATTTGCCATCTCTTGGGAGTAAAAAGAGGTCTAGTTGTTCTTAACAAAGTCGACCTTGTCGATGCCGAGACTCTGGAACTCGTTCAGCTTGAGACGCAAGAGTTATTGACAGGATCTTTTCTTGAAGGTGCGCCGATCGTTCCAGCCTCTGCGATCTCTGGGGTAGGTCTCGATCGGGTGCGGACAGTACTGCATGGTATCGCTGCAGCACAGGAGTCTCGCGTTGTGTCGGGCATGGTTAGGCTTCCGGTTGACCGAGTTTTCAGCGTGAAGGGATTTGGGACGGTTGTGACCGGAACTCTCGTGTCTGGTGAGATTCATGTGGACATGGAGCTTGATGTCCTCCCTGAGGGTCGGCGAGTTAAGGTCAGAGGTCTCCAGGTCCATGGCAATCGTGAAGACATGGCAGTTTCTGGCCAACGCGTTGCCGTTAATTTGGTAGGCATGGACTTCGGGGCAATCAGGCGAGGGCAGACAATCGTCACTCCTGAGGGATTGGACGCCACTCGTCGTTTCGATGCAACGATGAGGTTGCTTCCTGGCGCGCGCGCTCTCAAGCATGGCGCCAGGGTTCGCTGTCACCATGGAACTGTGGAGGCTATGGCCCGCGTGTCGTTGTCGGCCTTAACGACTGAGTCGACCAAGTGTTCCGAGCCTCACTTTTTGAGCACACTTGAGCCAGGCGATGAAGCGTTTGTCCGGGTTCGCCTGGAAGAGCCAATTGCTTTGAGTAGAGGAGATCGGTTTGTCGTCCGCGCGTACTCTCCGCCCTTCACCATTGGTGGCGGAGAGGTTCTCGACCCACTGCCTCCTTCTGGGCGTCTTCGTTCTCGTCGGGGACGCGATAGGCTGCAAAGACTGAGCGATGCCAAGAATCTTCGGGACAGTGTGACTGTTATAACTGAAGAATCGGGAGCGTGGGGAATTTCTCGGAGCGCGCTGGCTCGTCGAATGGGTGTGACGGCAGAAATGATTGATAAGTCCATTGACTCCCTTGCTTCGGCGGGACGGGTTGAAATTGTCGGCCAGTTCCTTATTCGTTCGGCTGTGCTAAAAGCTGCCAGAGAGCGGCTTCTAGGGTTGGTGTCTCAGTTTCACGCGGTACAGCCACTTGAGCCTGGATTGCCGCGAGGAGCGACCAGAGAGCAATTCAGCCACTGGATGGCAGAAGCTGTTTTCGAGCATGTGGTGCTCGATTTAGTCACAGAGGGACTCCTTGTAGCTACTGATTATCTGGCGCTTGCATCTCACAAGATGGTGTTGTCGCCCGAAGAGATCGAAGTTTGTGATCGCTTGACGAACTCGTGCTTTGAAGCAGGGCTTATGCCTCCTGATGAAAAGATCCTAAGTGAACAATTGACAGTAGCACCTGATCTAGTTCGCCGAATGATTAAGCGGCTAATTCGCGACCACGTACTTGTTAAAGTTGACGATCTAGTCTTCCATCGAGAGAGACTAGAGGCTCTTAGAAAAGCTGTAAAGGAAATAAAAGTTGGGGCAGCTGGGCCTGTAAGCATCGAGATTGGGATGTTTAAGGAGCGGTTCAAGATAACGCGCAAGTACGCAATTCCACTCCTTGGGTACCTTGATCGTGAAAGAGTGACGCGTCGGGTTGGCAACGCTAGGCTGGTTCTCTAAGGAGCTTCAGTCGTCCGGTTGCCGATCACCACGTATCGCGTCTTTAAAGTTTCGGATTCCCCGACCAATGCCATGTGCGACCCCTGGGAGGCGGTTGCCCCCAAATACGACCAGCGTGATCAAGATGACAACGAGTAGTTCGGCTATTCCCATGGTTAGACCTTACGTGACACCTAAGCAAGCTACTGATTCTAGTCCAAAACTTAACTTGCGATGGCATCATGACGAGTGGTGCGGGCTGGTGTACACTGCAGGGATATTTATGAGGTTCGGAGATGACACAGATTGAAGATCGGATTTGCTTTACGGTCGGAGTGTTTCAGGACTTGGTATGGGCTGAACGCGGTCTTGAGGCTTTCAAGAGCAATGGTTTTGAGACGAAGTCGCTATCGGTTCTGGCTAAGCAATCTACAGAGGTCGCCAGTTTGGTTCAACGGGTTCTTGGAGTTGATCCCACAGAGGTGGAAGTGATCGGGCTTGGCACGACGACTGTTAGCGGCTCTCTGGTTGGTGCGCTTCAAGGTTCTGACGAGGGACTTGGTAGAACTGGTATCGCGGCAACGATTCGCCGTGCCGGTTTTCAAGCTCACGACGGCGTTATTTTTGAAACCCTTACCTCTCGCGGTGGTGTTTTGGTCGGCATCGAGAGTGAACCCCTCGCAGCCGATGCGCTGACTCTGCTCCATTCTTATGGCGGTGGTAATGCGGCAATTGGGGCCTGGACCGGACGCGTGTAATTCCTAAGTTGTCCGTGTACAAATCATAGTCAGATTGTCTGTTGGCTAAAACTGTTTTGAAGAATCGGCTGCCGATTGGCATTTGCCGGAACCATTGATCTTGGCCACAATAGAATAAAGAGATTACGTGGTACGGCGATGAGCCTAGACCTAGGTCGAATTTCGTTTTCACAGGGGTATAAGCCCTCAAGGCGTTCAAGTGTGTCTGCCGGTCCGCTTAAACAGGGCTTGGGTGGGGGGCATCGTGTTCACGGGCTTGGTGAGAGACGTTCTCTTATGGTTGACAGTGTTGGTGGGGCAAAGGGGAGTTTCCAGCGTTCCCGTCTGACCGAATTGTCTATACGTCCCAGCTCCTTTGGTCCGCCAGATGCACGCTTTTTGTTGGGTGCTTCACAGGAGCGTATGGGGCGCTCAGTCGCGGCGTCTTTAGGTAGCCATATTGTTGGCTTTGCCATAATGGCGTTCTTGATTAGTTTGGCACCTGAAACAGTTTATGAGGTCATTGTTCCGAATCGTGAAAGCTACAGCCTTGTCTGGATCCCTGAGGAGGGCCCTGGAGGTGGAGGTGGGGGAGGGGGTAACGAGTCCCTCGAGTTACCTCAGCAAGTCGAGTTGGCTGGAGTCGATGAAACATTGATGAGTATTCCTATCCAAGAAGTCTCTGATTTTATTGAGGTTGAGATCGAACCGGAGGTTCTTGAAACGCAACAGATGAATATACCTGCTATGCCCATGGCCGCTGCACCTAGAACGAGGACGGGGATCCTGGACGGTCTAATAGGGACTGCAACGGATTCTCAAGGTATCGGCTCCGGAGGAGGTGGGGGAGCGGGAGAGGGTACTGGCATCGGACCTGGAACTGGACCTGGCCTTGGCCCCGGCGAGGGGGGTGGTGTTGGGGGTGGCGTTTACCGCCCAGGCGCTGGAATCGTTAATCCCGAGCTACTCCGAAACGTGCAGCCTGAATATACATCTGATGCGTTGCGCGCCAAGATTGAGGGAACGGTTCACTTGGAAATGGTTGTGTTGCCAGATGGGACCGTAGGTGATGTGACGGTCGTTAAGTCCCTCGACCCAGTGTTTGGATTGGATCAAGAAGCGATTAAGGCAGCCCGACAGTGGCTCTTTAAACCCGCCACCAGATTCGGTGAACCAGTTGCGCTTCTTGTTGTTGCCGAGTTGTATTTTAATCTCCGTTAAAACAGACAGCGATGGTTTTTGTTTCAATGCAGAACAAAAAAACCCCGCCGGAGTGTAGTGCTCCGACGGGGTAAAAATTTAACCGGACTTCTGATTTAGTTCAGAGAGCCGTTAGTACATTCCTCCCATTCCCGGAGGTGCGCCACCGGCAGGAGCTGCCTCCGGTTTTTCTTCTGGAATTTCTGCAATCAATGCCTCAGTAGTTAAGAGGAGAGACGCGATCGAGCCTGAGTTCTGGAGAGCTGTTCGAACTACCTTGGTCGGGTCTATGACACCTGCTTTGACGAGGTTTTCATAAGTTTCAGTCTGAGCGTTGAAACCCTCATCTCTGACTTTGGTCTCCCGTACACGTTGAACAACAATCGAACCCTCGTGCCCAGCGTTTTGTGCTATCCAGCGCATCGGCTCTTCAAGCGCACGCTTGATAATGTTTACGCCGATTTCCTGATCGCCATCAACTGTGAGCTTGTCTAGGGCTTGGACTCCGCGCAATAACGCCACGCCACCGCCAGGGACGATTCCTTCTTCAACGGCAGCCTTCGTTGCATGCATTGCGTCCTCTACGCGCGCCTTCTTTTCCTTCATTTCTGTTTCGGTTGCGGCGCCGACCTTAATTACGGCTACGCCGCCAACGAGCTTGGCAAGGCGCTCTTGTAGCTTCTCTCGGTCGTAGTCAGAGGTTGTGTCCTCGATCTGGGCTCTTATTTGCTTGACCCGACCTTCGATCGCCTTCGAGCTTCCTTCACCTTCAACGATGGTCGTGTTGTCCTTGTCGATCGTAACCTTCTTGGCTCCGCCAAGGTCATCCACTTGAATGTTCTCAAGTTTGAGGCCGAGATCTTCCGTAATAGCCTTGCCATTGGTGAGTGTTGCGATGTCCTCAAGCATTGCTTTACGCCGATCTCCAAATCCAGGAGCCTTGACCGCAGCGGCATTGAGTGTCCCACGTAGCTTGTTTACTACAAGAGTGGCTAAAGCCTCTCCTTCAATGTCTTCGGCCACGATCAATAGTGGTCGACTCAGTCGCGCAACTTGCTCTAAAAGAGGAAGCAAGTCCTTCATAGAGCTAATCTTCTTTTCGTGAATGAGGATAATCGGATTTTCGAGCACAACTTCCATGCGCTCGGGATCCGTGACGAAATAGGGCGACAGATATCCACGGTCAAATTGCATGCCCTCGACGACTTCGAGCGAGGTTTCAAGAGTGCGGGCTTCCTCGACGGTGATTACGCCGTCTTTTCCGACCTTGTCCATTGCCTCGGCAATGATCTTGCCGATGGTAGCGTCGTTATTAGCGGAGATAGTGCCGACTTGTCCGATCATGTCACCACTAACGGCCGTTGACATCGACTGCAGCTCGAGCACTACCGCCTCGACGGCACGCTCGATTCCGCGTTTGATTTCCATTGGGTTTGCACCAGCTACCACATTCTTAGCGCCTTCACGATAAATAGCTTGGGCTAAGACCGTGGCAGTCGTTGTTCCGTCACCAGCAATATCAGATGTCTTGCTAGCGACCTCACGTACCATCTGAGCACCCATGTTTTCGAGTGGGTCTTTTAAGTCGATCTCTTTTGCAACCGTAACCCCGTCTTTGGTAATTGTCGGGGAACCAAATTTTTTGTCCAAGACAACATTACGGCCTTTTGGTCCAAGCGTGACCTTCACCGCATTGGCGAGCTGATTCACCCCTTCGATGATCATTCGCCGTGATTCTTCGCCATAAACAATCTGCTTTGCCATTCCTCAAACTCCCATCGCTGTAATTAGTCGGACTCCAAGACGCCAAGGATCTCATCTTCTCGCATGATGAGAACCTCATCGCCATCAAGCTTGATCTCTTGACCGGAGTACTTGCCAAACAGCACTTTGTCGCCGGCTTTGACGTCGAGCGCGGTAAGCGACCCGTCATCTTTCACCTTGCCTTTACCGACGGCGATAACTTTGCCCTGTTGGGGCTTTTCTTTAGCGGTATCGGGGATAATGATGCCCCCAACCATTTGTTCTGTTTCCTCGATGCGCTCGATTATGAGCCGGTCGTGGAGTGGGCGAACCTTGACAGACATGAACGTCATACTCCCTTCAAGATGTTGATAAGACGTGCGATATAAAACTTAACGATAACTATAGGGCAGGGTGGGTTAGCACTCACCATACCCAACTGCTAATTATAACTTCAAAAAGAGGCCAGCGGTCAAGGTGGCTATCCTGTTCGTTTCCGCTTAAGGCGGTACGCCGCCATTTTTCGAGTGAGCGTGTTGCGATGGATTCCAAGAAGATCGGCTGCTTGTCCGAGATTTCCGCTGGAGCGACTTAAGGCACGGCTAATGAACCGTCGTTCAATAGCCTGTTTAGCATCGTCGTAATGGACTCCTTTTGTAAGCATTTCGTCGATCAATCGGTCGAGTTTCTCTCGCACGCGTACTATCTCCTAGCGGAGCGTAGTTCCTGTAAGTAGTCGATAGGACTCTAAATACTTATGTTGCGTCATTTTGACGATATCCGTAGGGAGTTCTGGCACGGGAGGCTGACGGTTCCACTGGATGCTGTCGAGATAATCGCGCACGTATTGCTTGTCAAAACTGGACTGTGTCTTACCAGGTTCAAACTGAGCTTTTGGCCAAAATCTGGAAGAGTCTGGCGTGAGGGTTTCGTCAATTAGGATAATTTCGTCGTGGCCAGCGCTGGAAATGAGACCGAACTCAAATTTCGTGTCCGCGACAATAATGCCGCACGATTCAGCGTGCGCGGCGCCGTGGGCATACAAAGCCAGCGTTAGGTCTCTTAGTCGCTCAATTAGCCCTTGGCCGACCAGTGCTCCGGCGTCTGCCTCACTGATATTGATGTCGTGTCCAGTTTCGGCCTTAGTAGCCGGAGTGAAGATGGGGTGCGGTAGGCGTTCTGACTCCCGAAGGCCTTTGGGTAATTCGACACCGCACACGCGACCGGTCTCCTGGTATTCTCGCCATCCAGACCCTGCTAAATAACCACGGGCGACGCACTCGATCGGAATCGGCTCTGTTCGTCGGACCAACATTGAGCGTCCTCTTAATATCTCAAGATCTGTCTTCAGCTCTCGTGGATAATTCGCTGGATCGACAGAGATCATGTGATTGGGCACAATGTCGCGAGTACGGTTGAACCAAAACGCTGAGAGCTGGGTTAGTACCTCACCTTTGTTTGGGATAGCCGATCCGAGAACAAAGTCGTATGCAGAGATGCGGTCTGTTGCCACCATTAAAAGATGTTCGCCGACTTCGTACATGTCTCTAACTTTTCCACGCCGATGTGATGTGATGCCGGTTAGAGATGTTTCGAAGATGGGCGATGCAGTTGACAAGTGTTAACCTCGCGGTCGAGCCGAAAGTGCAATAGCTTAGCGGTACAACATCGCAACGGCAAGGGGGAAATGGACAGAGGTTAAAGAAAATGTTGTTCAGTACTGTTCTGCCAGCCGATGCAGAGCATCATTGTAGTACATTGAATGTGTCTTTCCACTCAGCTCGTTCCAGATGAGACGCCACTTCAACACCGCGATCGTCACTGCTCTGACTCTGAGCTTGATGATATTTTTCTTTCGTAATGCCAGCTTTACACAGGTGTGGCAAGAGGTTCTTCAGGCTGAAGGGAGCTTGCTGGCGATTGGTTTGTTGCTGATGTCTTGCACGTATTTGTTTCGGGTAGAACGTTGGCGGTATCTACTCCTTCCTATCGCGCCCACACGTTTTTCGAGTGCATTTCGCGCAACAGTTATTGGTTTTACCGTGAACGCTCTTTTGCCGGGTCGTGCTGGTGAAGTCGTGCGACCGTATGTTCTTGCTAGGCAGGAGGGCTTGAGCGCGACATCTGCCTTCGCAACTATTGTTATTGAGCGCCTACTTGATCTAGTTGTTGTGTGTTTGATTGTTTCGGGTTTTGTTCTCTTCTTTAGTCCTCAGCTTACGGCAACTAATACAAGGTTGCTTTCTGCGATGGAGTCCGGTGCTTTCGCGACTGGTCTCATAGCGACTATTTTGCTTGTTGTTGTAGGTATATTAGCGGGGGATCTAGATCGGGTTAGATCTCTTCTGGTACGGCTACAGCAGTCAGCTTCTGGTGGGTTGATGCGCCGTCTAGCGTTGGGTGGTGAGCATTTTCTTGAGGGTCTCGTTGTAGTCCGACGGGTCCGACCTTTGGGTGTCGCGCTAATGTGGTCGCTACCGTTGTGGTTCACGATGGTGGCGAGCATTTGGTGTGTAACTAATGCGTTTGGAATCGAGATTCCTATGGGCGGAGCCACGATTCTCATGGCGTTTGTGGTTGTTGGAGTCGCTCTTCCTACGCCGGGAGGGGTCGGAGGGTATCATGCGGCGTATCAGCTCGGCGCGACAGTGTTGTATGGCGCGCAGGATGATCGCGCAGTAGGTGCGGCTCTAGTTTTGCATCTGTTTTCTTTTGGTCCAGTTGTCCTTCTGGGACTGGTATTTATGGCGCGAGACGGGTTGCGTCTGAGTGGCGTGCGGGAGTTATCTAAAACTGACGCGAGACGGTAGTTGTCTATACACTCGGGAAGCCGGAGCACGATGTGAAATGTCCATTTTGCGGTCATCTTAAAGACAAGGTTGTCGATTCACGTGAGAGTAAAGAAGGGGAGGTCATTCGTCGCAGGCGGGAATGTCTGGCCTGTGGGCGGCGTTTCACTAGTTATGAAAGGATGGACGACATACCCTACATGGTGGTTAAGAAGGACGGAACGCGTGAGCGTTTCGAGCGTCAAAAAGCGATAGCAGGCATGTTAAAAGCTTGCGAGAAGCGCCCGGTCAGCGTGTCAGCGCTTGAGGCTGTGGCGAATCAAGTCGAGGCGACATTGCAGGAACGTCCTGAGAAAGAGATCTCGACCTCCGAGGTCGGAGCGTTGGTGATGCAAGAGTTAAAAGGGCTTGATAAGGTGGCGTATGTTCGGTTCGCGTCGGTCTATCGACATTTTCAGGACGTAGGCGAATTCATGGCCGAGCTTAGGGGATTACTAGACGCCAAAGGCAGTTAGCTGTCTGATCTGTATTTACAGGGTGAAGTGTTTAAGAGGTGCTTTACGGTGCGAGATTCTTGTGCGTTAGGTTCCGATTGGCATAATGCTCGGTTGCTGGAGCGGAAAGAGTACATAGCTGAAAGTTAGATACGGATATAGACATAGATGATGTTGCTGTCCGAGGTGATATTCAGTTCGTGATGGCTTTGAGCGACAGCATTGGATGTCATTGGTTTTGCGCGTTTCCTAGGAATTCGTTCCTCGGGATGAGACTGTATCGTTCAACCTGCGAAGGAGCCCCAGATGGTTAGAACGTCCGGGCGATATCGATCCGACACGCACCGACCACTACGCGACAACCCTTTATTCATTTTGCTGGGTATTGGTTTGTTCTTGGGTGCTTTGGTTGGGCTTTTGTTCGTTGCAGATCGCTCAACGGAGTTGGCCCCAGACTACTTGAGTGAAGTGGTCTTGTATGCGCTGTCAGCTGCGTGCATGACGATGTTGATCATTCTCGGGTTTCTCTTGGCACGAAATATTATCAAGTTGTGGGTCGAACGGCGCCGGTCGGCGCCGTTTGCGCGTTTTAGGGCGAAACTTGTTGCAGCGCTCCTAGGGATGACCTTAATTCCGGCGGTGTTGGTTCTGATTGTCGGAAGTGAGCTTATCCGAAATAGTGCGGAACGCTGGTTCTCTGCACCTGTGGATGAAGTTCTCACGTCGGCGAACGAAATTGCCCGAGATTACTATCGCAGCAGGGAGCGCGTGGTGATGGAGCATGCGGAGCGGATTGCCGCGGGGCTTTCAGAGGTAGGACTTGATGTTTATACCGCAAGTGAGATCCGCGAGCTTGTCGCTCGGGACGTGACTTCGCGTCGGCTAGGGGGCATCAATGTCTATAGGGTGGTGCGGTCTGATGACGGCGTTGACGAGGTGATGGTTGAGTCGATTGTTGCAGTAGTGGCTCCAACAGGTCCAAAAAGTTTGGCAGAGACTGTTGCGGCTAGGCTCGCGTTTGATGTGGTCGTTGGTGGAGATGCAGAACCGCAGGTTGTATCGCCCGGTGAAGGGATCGAGGTCGTTAGTGTAGCCGCCGCTATCCAGGATCCTTTGACTAATCATGTTGCAGGAGTGGTTGTAGCTAGTGACGGCGTAACGGATAGCGTAGCTTTTCATTCTCGGCGAATAAGTGGTGCCTATGAAACTTATAGTCAGCTCCGTGTTCTCAGTAGGCCACTAGCGGGCGTTTATCTCTCTTTTTTCGTGATGATTACACTCATGATCCTTATCAGCGCTACCTGGATGGGTGTATATGTAGCTAAACGCATTACGCGTCCCGTAAGACTGTTGGCTGATGGGGCGAGGGAGATTGGGGCCGGTCATCTAGATCACCGTATTGAGCCGCAGAGTGCAGATGAATTTGGTTCTCTTGTGGACGCGTTCAATAACATGGCTGGTGAGCTTTCGGCGAATCGGCAAAAGCTAGAGCTTTCCAGGCGAGATCTAGAAAGAAAAAATCGTGAGGGGGAAGAGCGACGTCAATACATTGAAACGATTCTCGAGCGTATTGCAACTGGAGTGGTGTCGACCGATTCGGACGGTAACGTGAGCACAATTAACCGAGCTGCTACGCGCCTGCTATCGTTAGGCCGCTCCGTAATAGGAGAGGAAGCTGCGACCGTTTTTGGGCGTCCAGACCTCCAGCCATTAGCCGCTGTTTTGGCCGATGCTCGCGGGTATAACGGTCCTCGTGCCGCCCAAGAGGTCGCACTTCGAAAAGAGGGTCATGATTTGCATCTTGCTGTTGCTGCAACAACTCTACCCACAGAGGCCGTAGGAGTGAACGGCACGGTCATGGTGTTTGATGATGTAACGCCTTTGATTCGTGCGCAACGGGTAGCCACGTGGCGTGACGTTGCCAGGCGATTAGCACATGAAATAAAAAATCCTCTCACACCGATACAGTTGTGCGCGGAGCGAATCCGGCGGCATTTTAGTGGTTCGAAGGAGGCGACTGAGAAGCTTGTTGACGAGTGTACAACAACAATTGTTGGTGAAGTTGAGGCCCTTAAATCTCTAGTGGATGAATTTTCACAGTTTGCTAGGATGCCCTCACCGCTTACTGTGTCTGCCGATCTGAACAGTATGGTTGTCGAAGCGTTGGGTTTATATGAGGGATTGTTTCAAAACATTATCGTTGAACGAGCGTTGTCCGATGCGGTGCCATTATTTCGGTTTGATCCAGAGCAAGTTCGTCGTGTCGTAGTCAATCTTGTAGATAATGCGGTGGATGCCCTTGGTGCTGAGCGCGGTGTTAATTCAAACGGACGCCGAGGGGTGATAACTGTGGGGACCGAGCACGATGGTCCCGCCGGTGTGGCTCGTTTGATAATTCGGGATAACGGACCAGGTGTTCAGGTCGAGGATCGCGAGAAGCTGTTCATGCCGTATTTTTCAACGAAGATGAGAGGTAGCGGTCTCGGTTTGGCGATTGTCCGGCGCATTGTGGTGGAGCACGGCGGCACCATAACGGTAGGAGATAATCAACCGACTGGTACGACTGTTATTGTGGAACTGCCCTACCGTGCTAGCCAAGCAGAGGAGACCGCGTGAAAGCGTCGTTTCTCATTGTGGACGACGAGGCTGGAGTTCGGTCTGCCTTGTCGGGAGTTCTTCGAGACGAAGGATACGTTGTTGATGCGGTCGGCACTGGTGAGGACTGTCTTGATCGGGCGTCTCGGCAGGTCTATGACGTTATCGTGCTGGATGTGTGGCTGCCAGGATTCGACGGACTGGCTACCCTTGCGAAATTACGTGAGCGCAGGGTTGATTCAGAGGTTGTGATGATTTCAGGGCACGCTAACGTCGAGTCCGCGGTGCGGGCAATCAAGATGGGAGCCTTCGATTTCGTTGAAAAGCCACTCTCTCTAGAAAAAACGGTTCTTGTCGCTAGGAACGCGCTCAGACACCACCGTCTAGAGGTCGAAAATCGGGCTCTCCGAGCTCATGCGGACAGACGGCTCGTGATGGTGGGGGAAAGCGAGTTGATGAAGCAGTTACGTGATCAGATAGAGATGGCGGCGCCGACGAATGGGCGCGTCTTGATTTATGGGGAGAACGGTACTGGAAAAGAATTGGTTGCACGGAGTATTCACGCATTTAGTCGGAGGGCCACTGGACCGTTCGTGGAAGTAAACTGTGCCGCGATTCCAGAAGAATTGATCGAAAGCGAGCTCTTCGGCTACAGCAAGGGTGCCTTTACAGGCGCGATTAAAGACCACATTGGAAAATTTGAGACCGCCGATGGTGGGACGATCTTTCTTGATGAAGTTGGTGACATGAGTCTTAAGACTCAGGCCAAGGTTCTTCGAGTGCTCCAGGAACAAGTGGTCGAGCCCGTAGGAGGGCGTGGCGGGGTTCGCGTAGACCTCCGGGTACTTGCTGCTACAAATAAAGATCTCAGGCAGGCTATTGCTGATGGAATGTTTCGAGAGGATCTTTTCTTTCGACTCAACGTAGTGCCGATTTCTGTACCGTCACTGAGGGCTCGTCGCGGCGACATTTCGGCCCTGGCAAGCCATTTTCTTCAGGAGCTTGCCTACGAATATGGTCACCGGGTTAAGGCGCTGGACGCCTCGGCGTTGACCGTTCTGCGTGCGCACGATTGGCCTGGTAATGTTCGAGAACTTCGCAATGTGTTGGAACGGCTTGCCATCATGGTTCCTGGTGACAGCATTGGCGCCAAGGATCTAGGATTTTTGAGTGGTGGTGGCGTGAGTGCTTCTAATGATGGGGAACCTGCGGCAGTGCCACTGCAAGTAGCGCGCGAGCGCTTCGAACGTGACTATATAGTGCGGGCTCTGGCGGCTCAGCGTGGAAATATATCTCGTGCAGCAGAGTCGTTGAGAGTGGAACGAAGCAATCTGTACCGTAAGATGCGGGCATTTGGAATCATCGCTCCTCGGAAAGGGAACCAGGTGGATCAGCGTAGAACTTCGCTATCTGATCGTCGAGCACCTGATCCGGTCTGAACTTCGTTATTTCAAGGGCGCCCACAGCTGAGGGAATCAGTGCGTCCGCAGGGGCAAGACCCACCAGTTCACTTTCAGCGATTTTGACGCTACGTTTTGTTGCCTCGTGTTTAACCAGTTTATACGCGCGGTGAATTGGTGTTTGAGTGTAGTCCGTGAGGTTCATGCTTACCTGCACGCGAGCTTGATCCATGAGGCGCACTGCGATGGCTTTTACATGGGGGAGGCCGCCATCTCGTGTCCGAACGGTGCGAGCAATCTCGTTGGCAATTTCAATGTCGTCGGTTTCAAGATTAACGTTAAAAGCAATTAGGGTCCGCCTCGCTCCAATGGTTGATACACCTGCTGTTGGATGTGGACTTGATGGGCCAAAGTCGGGTCGCCAGGTCCCACTGCTCATTCGTTTCGTCAGACCTTCGAGTTGTCCGCGTCGAATGTTTTCTAGCGCTCGGCGTTCAGGTTGTGTCGCTGCGTACTCATATAGATACACTGGGACACCGTAGCGATCAGCGACTGAACTGCCGAACTCGTTCGCAAGAGTGACACAGTCGGCGATTGAAATATCTCTAATGGGGACGAAGGGAACGACATCGACGATGCCGATTCTGGGATGTTCACCCATATGGATAGTGACATCGATCAGTTCGATTGCGACTTCGTAGAGAAGAAGCAGTGACGCGGTTAGTCCGCGGGGAGTTCCCACGAGGGTGAGTACAGTACGGTTGTGGGAGGGATCAGATGAGCAATCAAGCAAGCGACTTTCCGGTGACTGTTGCACTGAATTAACGAGTCTTGCTATGACTTCATGGCGGCGACCTTCACTCACGTTAGGAACGGCTTCAACGAGCATTATTAGTTTTAGCGGTGCGCCAAGTATTCGATACCACCCATGCGGTATAATGAACCTACTACATGTTCGAGTCTCTTCACGGTGAGAAGAAGCGCTCAGAGCCGAACAGATCCCAAGGCGAGCGCGACGTGAAGATCGAGCAACTTCTCCTTGCTGGCCTAGACAATTATTTTAGAGGGCATTACGAACTAGCGATAGACGTATGGACCAGGGTTCTGTTTTTCGAGAGAACCCATGCCCGCGCTAGGGCGTACATCGATCGTGCACGCTCTGCACTCGCAGAACGGTTGCGTGAGTCAGAGGAGTGTCTTCATACTGGTGTGGAGGCTTTCAATCGTGGCGATGTCGAGGAAGCTCGAGATTTATTGAAGTCGGCAATTGAACGGGGTGGCGGGCGTGACGAAGCGCTAGCTTTTCTGGACCGACTGAACAGGCTTGAAACGGCCGGAGGGAAATCGACAGGGGCCGAGACCGCACCACGCGTGAGTCAATCCCTTCCAGAGGTTAGGGATTTGCCAAGTCGACTAGAGGCTGTGAGGTCAGGTCGAAATGTTTCGGTTTTGTTTTTGTTTGGGCTCGTTGCGGCTAGCATTTGTTTGACGCTAGTGTGGGGCGAGTGGGGCAGTCTACTTGTTAAGGGTTCAGCGCAGCGCACGTTTATGCCATTAGCAGGAAGGAGCACTTCGCTTCCATTGCCGTCCATGACGGATGTTCTCTTACTACGGGCTGAGCGACTTGTAGCGGACGGAAGGGGGCGGGAGGCGCTGGCACTCATGGCTTCGATCGCTCCTGGAGATCCAAGAGCTATTGAAGCCAATGAATTGAGAACAATGATTCAGAAGGAATTGCTCGGAGATAGAACGATTCTAGACTAATAGGTCGTTTGAAGTTCCAGGCTTTTACGTAGGGATATTCCTTTCAGAGTAATCGGAAGTCGATAAAAACATACGTCTATCACTTGTTATAGCTGGTAGTTGGTGGACGGAAGCGCAAGCAAAAACTCTAGGAAATAAAAGACTCGGTGTCTAAAGAGCTGTCTCTGAGATTCGACGAATCGAGTCGAATCGGTCGCGACAAGTCTTTACCAGGCAGCCCAGGTCAGGGCAACTCTACGGGTTCGCTTCAGTGGCGGATGCTCGCAGGACTGATAGACGTTTTATTGCTGTGTGGCATCGATGCCACGGTTTTATACTTAACGACCCAGCTTATTGGTCTACCTTTTGCGGCTGTTATTCAGTTTTCCCTCTTTCCTCTTGCCGCGTTTCTGATCGTGTTTGATGTAGGGTACTTAGTGACCCTTACAGCCATAGGTGGCCAAACAATAGGGAAGATGGCGGTGGGCCTTCGAGTGGAGGGTTCAAATGGGGCTCCGGTCGCGCCCCTGCGGGCATTTATTCGAACTGCTGCTTACACGATCTCAGTTTTGCCCTTGGGTATTGGCTTCGTTGGTATGTTTCTTAGCTCCAGGCGGGCGCTTCATGATCTTGTTGCTGACACCCGGGTCGTTCGCCTTTCGTAGCTGGCTCGAATGTTTAGATCTGTAACTTCATTTAACAGCGCTGGTCGGCTGGCTACTTTTGTGGCCACATTCGGATACATTGGTTATGTACCGGTTGCGCCGGGGACAGCTGGTTCGTTTGGGGGCTTGGCAGTTTATGGTCTAGTTCGATTAATTGATAATGATTATCTAGAAGTCAGCCTACTTATGATGGTCGTGGTTGTAGGTATTTGGGCTTCTTCCGTTACAGAGCGCCGTTTCAATAGAACAGATCCCGGATTAATTGTCATCGATGAGGTGGCAGGGATGCTCATGACTTTGTTATGGATTCAAGTGACGTGGGTTGGTGCACTTGTGGCTTTTCTAGCCTTCCGGGTATTTGATATTTTTAAACCATTTCCTGCCCGGTGGGCTGAACGCCTACCTGAGGGTTGGGGTGTGATGACTGACGATCTTGTAGCCGCAGGCTACGCTCACGTCTCTGTTCTGATTTTTGCATGGGTAATGCCTGGCGTGATCGTGTCGTGATGCCGCCTGGAATTGTGTCGCAGGCGGTCATAATTGCGGTAGGTTCAGAGTTGCTCACTCCAGATCGACTAGATACCAACTCTCTTTTTGTGACCCGAACGCTTAATCAACTGGGTATCCAGGTTCGGTACAAGACGATAGTTTCTGACGACTGCGACGACGTTTGTTTGGCTCTGAGGGCGGCCATTCAGCATGCCGAGCTTGTAGTGGTCACCGGTGGACTTGGCCCAACAGATGATGACATCACCCGTCAGGCGATTTCGAATGTTTTCGATTTGCCGTTAGAGGAAGACTCGGCGACTGCTGTGACGATCCGTTCACGGTTTAAGGCTCGCGGTCTGGCGATGCCTGAGATTAACCTTCGCCAAGCGCTTGTTCCAAAAGGAGCTATCCAAATACCGAATACTCGGGGCACCGCGCCAGGATTATGGATTGATCGCCCAACCTTAAAGTGCGTGGTTCTGCCGGGTCCACCTCGAGAGTTGGAGCCCATGTTTGAGAGGATAGCCCTCGACAGAATCGCCTCCCTAAGTAATGGGCGCTGTATATTTCGGCGAGTCATTGTAATTGCGGGTCGCACTGAGTCCTCGGTGGACGAAATTGTTTCCCCTATCTACTCGCGGTGGCGTTCTGCGCCGGTTCCGATTGAGACCAGTATTCTTGCGTCACTCGGTCAGATTGAGCTGCATCTGTCGGTCGCGGGGGAAGATGAGGAAAAAGCGACGGTTGAGTTGGACCGTGCAATTAAGGAACTTCTGACAGTCTTAGGAAAAGACTTGGTGAGTGCTGAGGGCGCGCGTCTTGAGGATGTAGTGGGGGACCTACTTCGTAGTCGAAGATGCCGTGTTACAGTCGCTGAATCATGCACTGGCGGTCTTATTACTTCTCGCTTAACGGACGTGCCTGGTAGCTCGGCCTACGTCCGAGCGGGTTGGGTTGTTTATAGTAATGACGCCAAAGTTGACATTTTAGGTGTCGATAGAGAATTGCTTAGAAAACATGGCGCAGTGAGCGAACCTGTCGCTCGAGCGATGGCGGTGCAGGCGCGCGAGCGTGCCAAAGTCGAGTACGCGATTGGAGTGACTGGCATCGCTGGCCCAGGGGGTGGGTCATCTCAAAAGCCGGTCGGTACGGTGTATGTGAGTCTTGCGGGCCCTGAGGGCCAGTTGTGGGATTGTCGATTGAACTTTCCTGGCGGGCGTGAAAGAGTAAAGCATCAAGCTTCGCAGGCCGCGCTTGACATGTTGCGGCGAGCCCTTCTTGAGTAGGACCTCTTACAGGTTAGAGATTGCATAGCGTTGGGTTGAGAGACGCTTTGCGGCTGTATTTGTTTAGTCGCGTAATCTCCGTGCTTTTCTAACTTTGGCGTACACCGCTAGGGCTCTGTAGATTGTTCCTAAAAATGGAGTGTGTTCTAGATCCGGATGGCTGGTTGTTTCGCAGTTGGGACTGGGGATTCTGACGGTCTCATGGGAATAGGGAATTTATTTTCGATAGTGGCCCCGTAGGCTTGATCTAGAGCAAGTATCCTCTAGAGAAAATGGTTTCGCGGTCTTCGTGGATGCCATTTAGTCGGAAGCTGGCACCAAATTGTTGGGCGTCTAGGTCATACTGGATATCTCTTGCTCCGGTCATCAGACCGACACAGGAATTAGATGAGTGTTTTCTTGATTATTGTTGGCTATTTGGTCGGATCTATTCCGTTTGCGTTCTTGTTGACGAGGCAATTCGGCTCGAGCGATCTACGTTATGTTGGCAGTGGAAATGTCGGCGCCACAAACGTTCTTAGAGCGACAAATCGGTTGACGGCTATCATCGTGATCGGGCTGGACGTTGGCAAAAGTTGTGCAGTGGTGTTACTGGCTAAGAGTACGGGTGTCTCAGATGCGGTCGTGGCGAGTGTGGTGACGGCGGTCGTGGTCGGTCATGTGTTTCCGGTATGGCTTAAATTTCGAGGAGGTAAGGGTGTGGCGACAGCGTGCGGTGGGTTTTTGGTGCTTGTGCCGCAAGCAACAGTTCTGGCCGTAACCACCTTTTCCGCGATGGTGTTTTTGACTCGATATGTGTCGTTGGGCTCAATTGCAGCATCGATAGTGTTAGCTTTCACTGTATATCAAACAGGAGAATCTTATCCCGTTGTCGTGAGTGCAATTGGTATAGCTGGGTTAGTGATCTACCGGCATCGCTCAAATATCGTTCGAATGCGCAAGGGGAGTGAGCGAACAATCGGCCAACGTATCTAATGATTAGTATGTCTAACATCTTGATTGAACGCGTAACGGTCCTCGGGGGTGGCGGGTGGGGTACGGCGCTAGCAGTTCATTTAGCTCGTCTTGGTAAACACGTGAAACTCTGGGCGAGAGACGAAGATCTTGTTGCTGACTTGATCGCGACACGCGTGAATAGTGTCTACCTGGGAGGGGTAAAGCTACCCGCCTCAGTCCAGCCAATTAATGACTTGCAGCTTGGACTGAGAGATGCTCAGTGCATTGTTTCTGCCGTGCCGTCGCATGGTACACGCGATGTGATTCGAAGAGCGAAGCCGTTCATTCCTTTGGATGCGGTACTTGTAAGTGCTACGAAAGGTCTAGAGGAGGGGACTTTGCTTAGAATGACGGCAGTTATCGAACAGGAGCTAGGCGTCGGGCATCCTGTTGCGGTGTTGTCTGGTCCAAGCTTCTCACTTGAACTTGCACGTGAGCTACCGACGGCTGTCTCGGTAGCGAGTCATTGCGCAGACGTAGTCGCTGCTGTTCAGCATAATTTCCGATCCCGATATTTCCGGTTGTACGCTACGGAAGATGTTGTGGGAGTTGAGATTGGTGGGGCAATGAAGAACGTCATTGCCATTGCCGCTGGGGTCGTAGAGTCTCTGGGACTTGGTGACAACGCACGTTCTGCCTTGATTACCCGCGGTTTAGCTGAAATATCCCGCTTAGCAGTTGCGGTTGGAGGTCGCCGCCAGACTCTTTCGGGACTAAGTGGATTGGGAGACTTAGTATTGACCTGTACTGGGCGACTTAGCCGAAATCGCTCGGTTGGGATTGAACTCGGGAAAGGGCATGACTTAAATACCGTCCTTTCAGAAATGAAGTCGGTGGCAGAAGGAGTTCGGACCACCGATGTGGCTCTGGCTCTTGGGTCGAAGCACGGAGTTGAGCTTCCGATCACAGCGCAGATGGGAGATGTGTTGACGGGCCGCAAGGAGCCACGTGTGGCGGTGGAAGATCTTATGCTCAGACGACAGAGGCCTGAGGTGGATGTGGAGTGACTAGAGGGATCACATGATGGGTCGATGAGTGTATTTGTTCGTCTGAAAAAGGGGCTAAGTCGCACCGCTGGAAAACTCGGCAAACGTCTCGATGAGATCATCGGACGAGAGGATATCTGGGAATCAAACCCTTCGCATGAGAGGGATACCCTTGAAGCTCTTGAGGAGATTCTTCTTGAAGCAGATGTTGGTGTGATCGCGACCGAACTTATCATTAAGAAAGTTCGTGAGTGTCGGAACGCCGGGGTCGACATTAGTATCCGCGCGCTGCTGAAACGGGAGATTAAAGAGATCCTGGCTGTTCCTTATTCTGCGGTCGCTGAGGGAACGTCGCCTCAAGTTATTCTTGTCGTTGGTGTAAACGGCACAGGAAAGACAACTACTGTAGGCAAGTTGGCCTCATTTTTGAGACGGAGTGGGCACAGTCCGCTAATTTGTGCGGCAGACACGTTTCGAGCGGCGGCCGTCCAGCAGCTTGAGGTGTGGGCTAAGCGCGCGGAGGTTGACTTGGTTAAGTCGCGCGTGGGTGCTGATCCAGCTGCAGTTGTCTTCGATTCGATCCAGGCTGGGCGAGCTCGAGATAAAGATGTGGTGATAGTTGACACTGCGGGTCGTCTTCACACACGGGGTGACCTGATGTCTGAATTGGAGAAGATTCGACGCGTTACCTCGCGTTGCGTTAATGGGGCTCCTCATGAGGTGCTTTTAGTGCTTGATGCAACTGTTGGCCAGAATGGAGTGGAGCAAGCTAGACAGTTCTGCAAGAGTGTAAAGGTAACAGGAGTTGTTTTGGCCAAACTCGACGGCACTGCTAAAGGAGGGGTTGCGGTCGCCGTAGTCTCCACATTGGGTGTGCCAATTCAATACATCGGTGTGGGTGAAAAACTTGGAGACTTGCTTCCATTTTCGGCCGACGGGTATGCCGAGGGTCTGTTTAATAGTTGATGGTGGTTGATTTCAGCAGTACGACGGATGAGTTTTATATGGATCGAGCACTAGCGCTCGCCAGCAGTGCTCGGGGACTGACCAGCCCCAATCCAATGGTTGGGGCAGTGGTGGTGTCCCGGGATGGGCTAGTCGTGGGAACTGGATTTCACGAGAGGGCTGGCGAGGCACACGCGGAAGTACGCGCTTTAAATGAAGCTGGAAATCGAGCTCGGGATTCGACTCTTTACTGCACGCTTGAACCTTGCTCCCATCAGGGTCGGACAGAACCGTGCGCCCCTAAGATTATTAAAGCGGGTGTTCGGCGAGTCGTAATTGGGATTAGCGATCCGAATCCAAGAGTTCACGGCGCGGGCATTGAGCATTTGAGAGAACATGGGTTGCAGGTTGATGTTGGTGTGCGAAGCGTTGCTGCTACAAAACTCAACAAAGCGTTCTTAACCTGGGTCACGCGAGGTCGTCCGTTTGTTACGATGAAGATTGCGACGAGTTTGGATGGATGTATCGCGGAGAGTCCTGGGGCTTGCACGAAAATTACGGGTGAGGAAGCAAATGCAGCAATACACCGGACAAGATCTGAGGAGGATGCCATAGTGGTGGGGTCGACCACAATCCTGGTTGATGATCCGCAACTTACGGTGCGTGGGGTATCACGAGTGCTACCCCTGACTCGAGTCGTGCTGGACCGAAGGTTGCGGATGCCTCCGTCATCTCGTGTCTTGCAAACGCTGGACGTTGGGCCAGTCATTGTGATGACAACAAAACAAACATTGACTGCGAAACATGAGATTGCGGAGCGACTGAGAGCGGCTGGTGCTACCGTGGAGGCGTTAGTTACTGGAACGATTACGGAAGCAATGGTTCGGTTAGGGCAAATAGAGATCACATCACTGTTGCTTGAAGGAGGAGCGGACGTTCACCGAGCGGCGTGGTTTGCAGGTTTGGTAGACCGGGTGCAACGTTACATTGCGCCGGTAGCCTTTGGAGATGATGGAGTGAGCTGGCTAGGCAGCGGGATCAGTATGACAAAGCTCCACGACCTTCGCGTTGAGGGGTACGGTCCAGATGTGTTAATGGAGGGCTATGTTCACCGGTTTGATTGAATCGGTCGGGATCGTTAAAGAGGTTCTCACGATTCCTGCTGGAGTACGTTTGAACGTCGAAGCTGGAATGGCTCAGGGTGTGTCTATTGGTGACAGTGTGGCAGTCAACGGTGTTTGCTTGACGGTGTCACAGAATGGTCACGGTGTGTTTGCAGCCGAGGTCTCTCCAGAGACAGCACGAGTGACAGCTCTAGGGAGGGCGGTGGTTGGAACGGAAGTTAATCTCGAACGGCCGCTGCGTCCCGATGGACGACTGGGTGGGCATTTCGTGCTGGGTCACGTCGATGGTGTTGGGAAGGTGGGTGCAATTCAAGCGGAAGCCGACTTTCATCGGATTAGTATTAAATATCCATCAGCGTTGACTTCTTGGGTTGTCGAGAAGGGTTCAATTGCTATCGATGGCGTTAGCCTTACGGTAGCTTCTTTGTCGGTGGCTGAGCTTCAGGTTCAAATAGTTCCGTTCACTTGGGAACACACGAATCTTCGCAAGATCAAGGTGGACGACGCCGTAAATCTTGAATGCGATATCATCGGGAAGTACGTGATTCGGGCACTGGAGAACCGGTAATGGAGAGACAGAAATCTAGTCGTGCGCGACGGGGTATGTTCGCGCCCGTGTCGGAGGTTTTGGAGGCATTCAAGGATGGTCACATGGTTATCGTGGTGGATGACGAAGACCGCGAGAACGAGGGTGATTTAACAATTGCAGCTGAGAAGATTACACCTGACGCCATTAATTTTATGGCGAAATTCGGACGTGGGCTCGTGTGTTTGCCTATGACTGGCGAGCGACTTAGCGAGCTCAGTATTCCTATGATGGTGAGTGAGAACACTTCAAGATTTGAAACAGCTTTTGCGGTGTCGATCGAAGCAAGACATGTGACGAGCACGGGAATTTCAGCAGCTGATCGGGCCGCGACGGTGTTGGCTGCGATTGATCCGGCTACTAAGCCGAATGATTTAGCTCAGCCTGGGCACATGTTTCCACTGCGTGCTCGACGTGGGGGGGTGCTCGTTCGCGCGGGCCAGACAGAGGCTGCCGTTGATCTGGCACGTATGGCTGGGTTGTACCCTGCTGGTGTCATTTGTGAAGTTATGAATGATGACGGCACGATGGCCCGCGTGAAAAACCTAGCGCGCTTCGCTAAGCGACACGGTTTGTTAATGATGACGATTGCTGACCTGATCAAATACCGTATGCGTAACGATTGTTTGGTCAAGTGTGTGGCGTCAGCAAGGTTACCGACGGATCACGGAGAGTTTCAGGCTCACGCGTTTGAAAGTGTAATCGACGGTGAAACGCATGTTGCGATTGTGAAGGGAGATATTGGGGACGGCCAGAATATTTTGGTCCGGGTGCACTCGCGATGTTTGACTGGTGACGTTTTTCACTCATCGCGCTGCGACTGTGGACGACAATTAGATGTGGCCATGCAACGAATTGCGGACCAAGGGCGTGGCGTGCTGTTGTATCTCAATCAAGAAGGCCGGGGAATCGGGTTAAGTAACAAGATTCGGGCTTATGAATTACAGGATCAAGGACTTGATACGGTTGAAGCGAATGAACGATTGGGATTCAAGGCTGACCAACGAGATTACGGCATTGGTGCCCAAATTCTAGGTGATTTGGGAGTTCAAACCATGCGGTTACTCACTAATAACCCGCGGAAATTTGTTGGGTTAGAGGGCTACGGGCTGTCAGTGGTTGAAACTGTTCCTCTGGAGGTCCCGACAACAGAGTTCGCGAAGGCCTACCTCAAGACGAAAAAAGACAAACTCGGGCACAAGCTCTCCTCGGTTTGAATGTTCCAAGCTTTCGGGTTGCGGCCAATTGACAGCGTGCGAAAGCGTGCGTTACGATAAGCGGCTGTATTGCAGTAGCTTACGGGCTACCTGAGTCTTTCCAAGTCATGTTCGACACACTCACAAACCGATTTCAGGAAGTGTTTGGTTCTCTACGGGCCGAGGTTCGACTAACCCCTAAAATAGTCGATCAAGCCTTGGGGCAAATTAGGCGAGGACTACTCGAGGCGGATGTCAATTTCAAAGTCGTCAAAGCTTTTATTGCCCGCGTTCGAGACCGATCGATTGATCAGGCTGTGCTAAAGAGCCTAACTCCGGCGCAGCAGGTTATTGGAATCGTTCGAGATGAGTTATTGGTTTTGTTCGGTCAGGAGGCGCCAAAACTCCTCAGTAAAGAACATGGTCCTCAGATAGTGTTGATGTTGGGTCTGCAAGGGTCTGGAAAGACTACAACGTCAGCTAAACTCGGTCGATGGTTTACTGGAGAGGGCAGGCACCCGCTGTTGGTTTCAACAGATGTGCGACGCCCTGCAGCTGTCGAGCAGCTTAACATCTTAGGAGCTTCCGCCGGTTTACGTGTGCACGATCCAGGAGCTGAGCTGGACGCAGTAAGTCGTGCTAAGTCAGCTGTTGAAAAAGCGAAGGAACTCGGCTTCGACACTGTCATTATTGACACCGCGGGTCGACTGCACATGGATGACGAGTTAATGGGAGAATTGGAGCAGATAACGATGCAATTCGAGTCCTGTGATCGCCTCTATGTTGCCGATGCGATGACAGGTCAGGATGCCATAAAAAGCGCAGGAGAGTTTAACCGACGTGTTGGAATTACCGGAATTGTTCTGACGAAGATGGATGGTGACGCTAGGGGTGGAGCAGCCCTGTCGGTCGTGGCTGTTGTGGGAGTGCCGATATTATTTAGTGGTTTTGGCGAGGGGCTTGATGACCTCGAAGCTTTCAGGCCTGAACGCATGGTGTCCCGCATACTCGGGATGGGAGACGTTCTCACCCTAATTGAGAGAGCGGAGCAGGTTGTGGCACGGGAGCAGTCCGAGAGTGTTGAACAGAAAGCTCTCCGAGGTCAGTTTACATTAGAGGATTTGCGCGGACAGATGGATGTCATTAAGCGCATGGGTTCCTTGGGGCACCTGGCCGGTTTTATTCCGGGTATGAGTCGGTTAATGACTGACTCAGTCGATCTCGATTCTAAACGGCTATCAAAAATGACAGCGATTATCGATTCGATGACACCCGGCGAACGCCAGAGACCGGCTATTGTTAATGGAAACAGACGTAGGCGAATTGCTCGGGGAAGTGGAACTTCGGTGGAAGCAGTGAACCGTCTTCTTAAAGAGTTCGCGCAGATTCGAAAGCTGCTCAAGACGGTCCAAGGAGTGAGAAGCAAAGAACGTAAGGGATCAAAAAGGAGAAAGGGGCGCTCTGCCGCCCCCGGGATTCGTCATGTGGCTCGGCAGATGCTACAGTGAATATGATTCGTGTGGTTGGAGAGGTAGGACGCTAATGCTCAGAATTCGAATGCGCCGAGTAGGCGCGAAGAAAAAACCTTTTTTCCGTGTGGTGGTAACCGAGGCTCGGTCGGCGCGTGAAGGACGCTCGGTAGAGGTTTTGGGACACTATCATCCCGCGGCTCAGCCTGAGACGCTTGAGCTAAACAGGCAGAGATTGCAACACTGGTTGACACGTGGGGCTCAGCCGAGTGACACGGTCCGTACGTTGCTTGAGCGTCATCCGGTTCGGCTCGATGCGGAGGCCTCGGCCGATCAGGACGAGTCGTGACTTGTGCGCGAGATGTTGTTGAAGTCGTTGCGCGGGCATTAGTGGATTATCCGGAAGGGGTCGTGGTCACTGAAACAGAACGAAGAGACGGAACGCGTGTCACGCTTCAGACTGAACAGGGCGATTTGGGAAAGCTGATCGGTCGCCAGGGGCGTACTGCAACAGCAGTCCGCACGTTGGCGTTGGCTGCGGCTGAGCTTGAAGGTCATCGTGTCAGCGTTGATTTTGTAGATTCTCGCGGAACCCGGTGACGGTTCTATGGTCTGGGCCGAGATGATCGTTGTCGGCCGAGTGGCTAGATCTCACGGCAATAAGGGAGAGGTGATCATCAATCTCGAAACGGATTTTCCAGAACTCCGATTTCAGAACGGTAAGATCTTGTACGGACTCGTTGATGGGGAGGCAAAGCCATTCCTTATTGAGGGGGTAAGGTTTCATGGTGGGCGACCAGTTGTTGGACTTGAAGGAATAGACAGCATGAATGCAGCTGAGGCGATGGCGACGGTCGAATTGCGGGTCCCAGAAGCAGAGTTGGTGACATTACCTCAAGATACGTACTATCGATACCAGCTGGTTGGAAGTGTGGTTGAGACCATTAGCGGGACGGTAGTTGGCACTGTTACTGCCGTAGAGGGTGCGATAGGTGCTCAGCGGCTTCTCGTGAGGCCATCGGGTGATTCGTTTGAAATTGGAAACGAGATCGAGGTTCCCCTGGCGGAGCCTATTTGTGTCCACATAGACGCCGTCGAAAAACGAATCTTAGTGGATCCACCAGATGGACTTTTGGAGTTGAACGAGCGCGGATAGTGCCTGGTATAGCATGGTAGATTCTTTGGGCGATCTATTGTGAAGGTCGACATTGTTACAATTTTTCCTCGGATGGTTAAAGCCCTTTTGTTAGAGGGGTTGATTGCCCGGGCAGTCGAGAGAAAGTTGCTTGACGTTGTTGTTCATGATCTTAGAGCGTTCACTGCCGACCGTCATCGCAGCGTCGACGACGCTCCGTACGGTGGTGGTCCAGGAATGGTCATGAAACCGGAGCCATTTATTCGTGCTGTGAAGCACCTTCGTCGTCATCGTGGGTCTCCTGATTCTGTGATATTGACATCGCCGCAAGGGAAGTCGCTGAGTCATAAGGAAGCTGTACGCCTGAGTACTCTTGAGCATGTGGTGCTGCTTTGTGGCCGATACGAGGGTGTAGATGAACGTGTATATGAGGAAGTTGTAACGGAAGAGATTTCGATTGGTGACTATGTGGTGACAGGAGGCGAGTTACCTGCGATGGTAATTATTGATGCCGTTGGGCGCCACGTGCCAGGTGTTGTAGGAGATGCCGCATCAGTGGAAAGTGATTCGTTTGTGAGAAGTTTATTGGATTGGCCACATTACACGCGGCCCGAAAAGTTGGGTAGTAAGAGAGTTCCGGAGGTGCTGCTGTCTGGTAATCATCTTGAGATTCAGCGGTGGCGAAAGAGGGCAGCCCTTCAGAGGACTTTGCAGCGTAGACCAGAACTGCTTGGCAGCGCTCAGGGAATGGATGACGAAGAGCGTGAGGTCCTGAAGGAGCTGCGACAGAATGAAGAGTTGCGAAAGGCAGGCGCATGACAGCGATTGAAACAGTTGAAGCTCCCCAGTTACGGAAGCAACCTGATATGCGACCGGGAGACACGGTACGTGTCCATGTGAAGGTCCGAGAGGGCGACAAAGAGCGAATTCAAGTATTTGAGGGACTAGTCATCGGCCAGCATCGAGGAGGAGCTCGAGCAACGTTTACTGTTAGAAAGGTCGCGTTCGGGCAAGGTGTCGAGCGGATTTTCCCGCTACACTCGCCCATCATTGACAAGATAGAGGTTCTGCGATCTGCTCGGGTCCGTAGAGCGAAGTTGTACTTTTTGAGAAAGCTTAGAGGGAAGGCCGCACGGTTGCGTGAGCGGCGGAGAAGGACCTAGTCGTATCTATCGAGACTTGGCGATGTCTAGGCCATCAGCTCGCCGGACACTTGAGAACAGGATTCGGCGCCTAGGCTTTTCAAGGGTTGCCGGTGTCGATGAGGTTGGACGCGGGTCTCTTGCCGGTCCTGTAGTGGCAGCGGCGGTTGTTCTCAGCGTTAATTGTCACATCAAAGGGTTGCGTGATTCGAAACTTTTGACGCCGGCGTCGAGAGAACGTTTGTACGATGAGATTGTGAAATATTCAGCAGCCTGGGCTCTTGGCGTTGCCGAAGCAAGTGAGATCGATCGGGTTAACGTACACCGTGCTGGATTGCGGGCCATGTCCAGGGCAGTCAGGATGCTCGTTCCAGTGCCAGATTTTGTGTTAGTTGATGGCTTTAAGATTCCTGATCTTCTTGTTCCTCAAAAAGCAGTCGTTAAAGGGGATCGTTCGTGCGCCGCTATTGCGGCGGCTTCTATAGTTGCAAAGGTTACGAGGGATCGTCAGATGCGGGGCCTTCATGTAGTCGATCCACGATATGGATTCGATCGCCACAAAGGGTACGCTACAAAAGCTCATCTGTCGGCACTTGTCCGTTTCGGATATTCACCGTTGCATCGTCATTCGTTTCGGCCTTCGGCGCTCTTTGATAGGATCTGAGAACTCTGTTCTGGAGGGGTCAGATTAGTCGCTTCGCTCGCTTTCTGCTGTTCGTTTACTTCACCGAGGTCGGGCTCGTTCTGATCGTGGCGCCGTGGACAACGTTTTGGGAGCGTAATTACTTTGTCGAAGCGACACCATGGCTGCAAATGATTTTCACGAGTCATGTCGTGAGAGGAGCCGTGACTGGCTTTGGTGTTATAAGTATCGGAGTGGCAGTGGTTGATGCGGCGCTCGCTATCCTTAGGGGATATTTTCCGGGAGACACCCCGGTTTGTGCCGGTTCAATTCCTGGTGATTAAGTGTTGCGAATCAGAATTGGGCGTTAGTCCTAGTCTCTGCTGCATCACAAGATGCCCCTTGATTTAAACGAGCCAGTTCTTTGCCTTGTTACCGATCGGACGCGGTTAGGATGCGTCGACGTCGAAGGTCTTTTGCGTTTTATTCGACTGGCCGTGACTGGTGGCGTAGACCTAGTCCAAATACGCGAGCGAGACCTTAGCGATCGGGATTTTAGCGATCTTGTTCAACGGGCTGTCGAACAGACTCAGGGTAGCGGAACTCGAATTATTGTGAATGACCGGATGGATATAGCCCTTTCTTGTGGAGCTGCTGGGGTACATCTGCGAGGTGATTCAGTTGCTACGAAGAGGATACGGGCTCATACGCCCGCTGATTGGATTGTTGGTCGATCTGTGCACAGTTTGGCCGAAGCTAAAGATGTGGTCAGTGAAGCGGAATTGGATTATGTTTTTCTCGGTTCTGTATTTGAAACGCTCTCAAAGCCAGGAAACCAACCGCTTGGCGTTGGAATACTCCGTGAAGTGGCTGCAGCGCTTCCCGTTCCCGTTTTAGGTATTGGTGGGGTCACTCTCGAGCGGGTCGAGTTAGTGGCGACAGCTGGAGCAGGAGGGCTCGCGGCTATTGGATTGTTCGCAGAGCTCGCTAAGGTGTCGTTTTCTGAGTTTCGAAGCGTCATTGAGAACATAAGAGGAAGATGGAAAACGACATCTCCTATGAAAACTGTTACTTCTTTAAAATAAAGGGAAACTCTTGAGTTGGTTGCGATTGCGATAGGGCCTTTGGAGTCTGACTTGTTATCGTTTTTTTCTCCCAAGAGCATATTTCGTGGTGCGGCGAGAGGAGCTCTTCTCGAGTCTCCATTCTGAGCGCATTTGTGACAAGCCATCCATATAGACGGCTGCAGACCCTCGACTTACTTCGTCCGGGAGTGTTTTGAAAATCTGAACGGCTTTTGAGAGATCCTTTTCGACGCTATTTTTGCTTGTTTGGAAATAGAGTTGACGGATTTTATCAAGCTTATTGGACATCACCAGTGTTGTTTCCTTTAAGAGTTATTCCATGGATTGGCTAGCGATCGACAGTTGGATCTTTCTCGCAGTGAACACGAAGCCCTTCGGGGTCCATCTTAATATCAAGTATCTGTGCACCGCCTCGTTCGACGGCTAGACGAACCGCAGGGATCTTTGATGAATCTGCGAAGAAAAAAATACAGCCTCCGCCACCAGCGCCACATACCTTGGCCGCGTGGGCTCCGGCGTCGTAACCCCGCTGTATAAGAGTGTCAATGTCCGGCGTTGTGACCCCGGGTGCCAGTCGCTTTCTGACAGTCCATTCCTTCGCAATCTGACGGCCAACTTCGAGCCAGTCTTGAGCCTCAAGGGCTATCCGCATCGCTATTGCGATGTCTCGGATTTGCTGGAAGCAGGCAATGACGTGTTCATCTCCATCGAGATGACGCTTGGTGATCTCCCAGTTGTTAATGCCCGAGTTACGAGTTTCACCGGTATGGGCAACGACTATCCGTTCGCCGAGTTTATTAAGGTCGACGGAGAGGGCATGGCGGTGAACACCGGATGGGCCTAGCTCGATACTTGCTAGTCCCCCATACATTGCAGGTCGGTAGTCTTGGTTTCCGGTTGGGACACGAATTACCTGTGCCTCGAGATTTAACGCAAGATTGATCAAAGACTCTGGCGAATAAGACTGTCGCTGCCAAGTGGCGAGAGCGCCACACAGTGCGATGTTGAGAGCCGATGATCCGGCCAACCCAGCGCCGACCGGGGATTGAGATCGAGTGACAATTGTGAGATGGTCAGGTCGGAAGTAGCGGAGTAGATGGCTAATGAGCCGAGGTTCTTCGGTGCCATCAAGCTCTGACCAGTGATCTACAGACAAAGACGCGCCCGTATCTTCAGAAATTACTTTCAGCCCATGATCGGCTTCGGATAGATGACATTCGGCTCTTGCTGAGATCGCTACGTTAAGTGTTTGCGCACCTTCGTGAAATAGATAGAGAGGCCAAATGTCTAGAGTCCCCCCAGCCAGATCAAGCCGAGTAGGTGCCGATGAATGAACCCGCACGCGCGCATTATAATGGGTCTATCACTGTACCTTCCTCTGAACTCACGCGTTGTTTTGTTGCTATCGGTTGTTAATGTCAGATCAGATTCACCGAAAGATCGGTCAATTAGTCATCGTGGGGTTTGACGGCACATCAATCCCGAGCGATCTCCAGGCAATCTCTCGGGAGATGGGTTTGGGTGGAGTTGTTTTGTTCGATCGCAACATTGAGTCACCCGAGCAGGTTGGGGAGGTTGCGTATGAAGCCTTGGCTTTGTCGCGCGAATTACCCCCTTGGGTCAGTATCGACCAGGAGGGTGGTAGGGTTGCACGTCTGAAATCTCCATTCACCCGCTGGCCTGCGATGTCTTCACTTGGGCGTGGCGGTGATATTGACTTGGCTGCACGGTTTGCCCACGCGATGGCCCGCGAGTTAGAGGCAGTCGGGATAACACTCGATTACGCACCAGTGCTAGATGTAAATACAAATCCAGAGAACGTGGTCATCGGTGATAGGGCTCTCGCTGGAGAGCCAGAAGCTGTTGGGAAATTAGGAGAAGCGATCGTTGATTCTTTTCAAAGTCTTGGTGTTGCAGCGTGTGCTAAGCACTTCCCTGGACATGGCGATACGAGTGAGGATTCACATTTTGAGTTGCCGGTAGTGAGCCACTCGGTAAATCGACTCCGGGACGTTGAAATGCACCCATTTCGTGTTGCGATTGCCCGGGACGTTGCCGCAGTGATGACGGCACATGTGCTGTATTCCTCGTTAGACGAGGAGAGGCCCGCTACGTTATCTCATCAAATTGTGACAGGGATCCTTCGAGAAAAACTTGGATTCGAAGGATTGATTATCAGTGACGACATGGAGATGGCGGCAATATCGGATGGATACAGCATTGAGGACGCGACGGTCCGAGCGGTTGGAGCTGGTTGTGACATGGTTCTTCTTTGCGGCTCCGATGTTGATAAGCAGGTGAGAGTCTTGGAGGCGCTGATTCGTGCGGTGGAAAACGATCGTTTAAAACGTGAGCGTGTAGAGGAGTCCTTTGCTCGGCAGGAACATGTCAAAGCTCGTTTTTTGAGGAATCGTCGAGAATGGCGACCGCTTGGGACTGGCCAGTTGCGCACATTGCTTGGTTGCGACGACCATTTCTCTATCGCCCAAGAAATGGAGAGATTTCTATAGTGCTGCCAATGTTGAAGCCGAGGGGAATGAAGCTCGGCGATAGGGTTGCGGTACTGGCACCGGCAAGCCCATTTGACCGGGAAGTATTTAACCGAGGTATTGATGAGTTGCGGGCGATCGGTTTCAATCCAGTATTCGACGACGGTGTGTTTTCGCGTTTGGGATATCTTGCTGGATCACCGAAACACCGGTCGGATGCGCTTCGAGCGGCATGGCGAGATCCTGAGATAAGAGCTGTGTTTACGGTGCGGGGAGGTTACGGCAGTTCTCAGCTGTTGCCGCTACTGGACGTTTCAGAGGTGCGAGACGATCCGAAACCGTTTATCGGCTGCAGTGATCTGACTGCTCTGCTGATCTATCTCACGACAAATTGTGGGACGGTCGGTTTCCATGGGCCAATGCTCGTGAATTTGGCGGACCATGCTGCAGGTTATGACAGAACTTCATTGATGAAGTGTGTGACATCGCCGACTCCGCTGGGAGAACTACGACCGGATGGAGTTGAGTCGCTTTCTAATGGTGAGGCTTCTGGGGCGTTGCTCGGTGGAACGCTGACTCAAATACTTGCGTCCTTATCTACTCCGTTTGCTTTTGATCCGCCGGAGGGCTACGTCCTGTTTTTAGATGATGTCAATGAAAAACCTTATCGAATCGACCGAATGTTAACGCAGGTCCGTCAAGCCGGATTATTGAAAGCTGCTTCGGCGGTCGTATGCGCGGAGTTTCCAGGGTGCAGTATTGAAAATGGTCCCGATGTTAAATCTGTTATTTCGGAACTACTTAAAGATTTCCCGGGACCTGTGCTCTTCGGTTTTCCATCAGGACATACGACTGGTCCTACCCTGACAGTGCCTTTTGGTGTAACCGTTCGGGTGACTTCTGGATTACGCCCAGGTTTGATTGTTGACGAGGCCGCGGTCGAGTGAGGAAGGTTTATTTTATCGGAGTCTGCGGAACGGCGATGGCGACGGTTGCTGTTCTCTTGAAACAGCGTGGTCTGGAGGTAAGAGGTTCCGATGAGCACACATACCCTCCGATGAGTGACTTGCTAGCGCATCATGGCATTGAGCCTCTTGAGGGTTACTCCTCGACTCACATCACTCCAGATATTGATCTTGTCGTGGTAGGTAATGCAGTGTCTCGGGGTAATCCTGAGGTTGAGTGCGTGCTGGAGAAGAGGGTTCGCTATTGCTCGCTCCCGGAGATCGTGCGCGACGAGTTTCTGTGGCAGAGGTTGCCGGTAGTCGTTACTGGTACTCATGGGAAAACGACGACAGCGTTCATGACTGCGTGGGCGCTAAGCGAATCCGGGCTAGACCCCGGCTTTTTGATTGGCGGTGTGTCGAAGGATTTTCTCACGAGTGGACAACTTGGCAGCGGTAAGCCGTTTGTTATCGAAGGCGATGAGTATGACAGTGCCTTTTTTGATAAGACGGCTAAGTTTTTGAAGTATTTGCCCCACATTTTAGTTGTTAACAATGTTGAGTTCGATCATGCGGATATCTATTCCGATCTTAAGGAACTTCGACGCGCGTTTACTCGACTAGTAAACCTTGTCCCTAGAGATGGTCAGCTGTTGTTGTGCGCTGACAATGCTGATGCGACTCGCCTGGCTGCCTCTGCGCGGTGTGCCGTCGAGACATTCGGCTTGGAGGGGGCAGCGGACTGGCGGGCCGAGAATGTTCAGCACGAGTCAGCGTCAACAACCTTTGATGTGATGCATGGCGGCCAGCCGGTCGGCAGAGTGAACCTTCCGTTGCTGGGTATCTTTAATGTTCGGAATGCTCTTGGCTCGATAGCAGCTGCTGTGAGTGCTGGTGCAACGGAGTCAGATGCACTCAATGCCCTTATGAGGTTCGGTGGTGTGCGACGAAGGCTTGAACTTCGTGGCGTCGCGCGAGGAGTTGCTGTCTATGACGATTTTGCCCATCATCCGACTGCCGTTCGTGAAACATTGGAGGGATTGAGAGCGGCGGCTTGCGCTCGACGTATTTGGGTAGTGTTTGAGCCGCGTTCTGCGACTGCATGTCGCAAGGTGTTTCAGAGGGAATTCGTCGAAGCGATGCAACTGGCTGACGAGGTGATCATTGCTGATGTTTATCGAAAAGGTTTACCTGACAGAGAGCGGCTATCAGAAGGGGAGCTGGTGTCAAGTTTGTCTCAGATAGGTGTCTCAGCTCGGCACGTATCCGGTGTTGATTCAATAGTCTCTCTGCTCTCTAGCGAAGCACGTGACGGAGACTTCGTTGTCATTATGTCTAACGGCGATTTCGAAGGAATACATGGACGGGTCTTAAGCGGGTTGTCAGCATCTGTGTGAATTAGCTATGGGTGGATGGTCGCTTTCTCACGTTGGTGATTCAGCCGTGGTTCTTGAATTTGAGCAGACCCTTGATCCGCTCGTGAATGCTCGGGCTATGGCGGTAGGTGGAGCTGTTCGACGCGCGGGGCAGCGGGGTGTACAGGATGTCTTGGAGGGATTTTGTAGTGTAACAGTAGTCTTTAAGCCGTTGGAGACTGACCTGACAGAGCTGATTAGCACCCTTCAGAGGGAGGCAGACGTTCAGGCGAGAGCTATAGTCGGCGGTCGTGAGATTGCTCTGCCTGTTTGCTATGGAGGTAGTTTTGGTCCCGATCTTGGTGCTGTGGCGTCATTTGGCAGTTGTAGCGAGCAAGAGGTGATTAGAACGCATAGCGCTTCGGTTTATCGTGTTTATATGTTGGGTTTCATGCCCGGATTTTCTTATATGGCAACGGTAGACTCACGGATTGCTATGCCGCGTCGAGTTGAGCCACGTGTGCGGGTGCCAGCCGGTTCGGTTGGTATTGCGGGTATGCAGACGGGACTCTACCCTTTTGAAGCACCAGGAGGTTGGCAACTGATTGGTCGGTGTCCGATTAAGGTCTTTGATATAGAGAACCCCAATCCATGTTTGCTTCGTGTTGGCGATAGCGTCAGATTTAGGGCAATTACGGAAGAGGAATATCTCCAGTTAGGCTAGGGCTAGTCGGATGATTGTCGTCTTACGTCCTGGATTCTTTAGTACCGTGCAGGACGATGGACGCTGGGGCTATCAGCGGCTTGGAGTGCAGGTGGCCGGACCGATGGACCGTGTGTCGCATAGGCTCGCAAACCTGATCGTAGGAAACTGTTCATCATGTGCGACGCTCGAAGTAACCCTGCGTGGCCCGACGCTTAAGTTTGAATATGACACGATATTTGTTGTGACTGGAGCAGAATTTGAGCTCTTCCTGGATTCGGTTGGCGTTGCGATGAACACAGCACAGGTTGCCCGGTCTGGGTCGTGTCTCTCGTTTGGTGAGCGGCGAAGCGGGGCGCGTTCTTATATAGGTATTGCTGGGGGAATTGACGTAAAACCTGTGCTGGGGAGTCGGTCCACACACGTAGCGAGTCGAATGGGTGGCGTAGACGGTCGTGCACTTAAGACGGGAGATAGATTGCCTGTCGGTGGTGACGTGATCAGGAGCGTGCGTTCGGGGCCGAAGTGGGAAGTAGGGGCCGAAGTGGCGAAGGAAGGGACTAGGGTACGTGTGATATTAGGACGAGACCACAAACGATTCGGGCTAGAGGGAGTCGCTAGATTTGAGAGTAGTCGGTATCAAGTGAAAAGAGATTCGGATCGTATGGGCTACCGTCTTTCTGGTCGCTCTTTGAAAGCAACGAGTGCGGGTTTCGATTTTTCCTCAGCGGTGGTCACAGGAGCGATTCAGATTCCACCGTCGGGTCAGCCGATTATTCTGATGGTCGATCATCAGACGACCGGGGGCTATCCGAGTATTGGGCACGTGATCACTGCGGATCTCCCGATTGTTGCACAACTGGCACCGGAGTCTTGGATCGAGTTTGAGAAATGTGATCGGGCATCGGCATTGACCGCGTTGATAAAGCAGGAGCGCGGATTAATGGTTGATCAGTGATGAATAACGATTCGAGATTAAACGCTAGGCCTAACACTAGGAGCGTTAGTGTGGTCCTGAGTAACGCGCTTGGTGTCGGGCGAGTGGGGTCTCAGGTTCCGTTGGGTAAATTGACAACGTTTCGCACCGGTGGGACAGCGGAATGGTTTTATCAGACTGAAAACAATTATGAGGTCACACGTGCGATGCGTGTTGCTAGTGAATTGGAGTTGCCAGTGACCTTGCTTGGCGGAGGTTCAAATGTCCTGATTGGGGATGGAGGGGTCAGGGGGCTAGTTGTTCGTTTTTGGCACGGAACAGTTTCGGAGAAGCGACCTGGGGTTGTTCGAGCCGAAGCTGGTTTGACACTTAATGGTCTCGTTCGCTGGACGATTAATCGTGGGCTGGCGGGGTTGGAGGTCTGGGCTGGAACACCCGGTACTGTTGGTGGGGCTGTGCACGGCAATGCGCATTTCCAAGGTGAGCTCTTGGGAGATCGCCTGGCGCGAGTAGGGGTATGTGACCAGGAGGGCCGAGTGAAGGATGTTGCTGCAGATGAACTGGACCTAGGATATGACAGGAGTCGACTCCAGCGAACGGGGGAAGCTGTACTGTGGGCCGAGTTCAGAGTCGGAGAGGGCTCGATTTCGTCTCTTCGGGCGAAAGCACGCTCTTCTCTTGCATATCGAAAGCGGACGCAACCGCTTTCGGTTCCAAGTGCGGGCTGTGTTTTTCGGAATCCCGATGGAGAGGGTAGGCAGGTAGTCTCGGCTGGTCAGTTAATCGACCATGCGGGACTCAAGGGCAAGAGCGTTGGGGGAGCAACAGTATCTACTCTGCACGGAAATTTTATCGTTACGAATGGCCAGGCCACTTCGAAGGACATTCGGGAGCTTATTGGTACCTGTAAGGAAACGGTGAGTCAAAGGCTAGGTGTTCATCTCCGGGAGGAGATCGTTTATCTTGGTCAATTCGCAACGGATACGTCTAGTGTTGAGTGAGTGGTACAGGTGAGGACGGTGGTAAGAGCGTGACAACGTTGATTGTTGAGGGTGGGCATGAGTTGAGTGGACGTATTAGCGTAGAAGGGAATAAGAATGCGGCACTCCCTTTACTGGTCGCGTGTTTACTTACCGACCAGTCCTGCCGGCTGGCTAACGTCCCTCGGATAAGAGATGTTGGCGTAATGATCGAGCTTCTACAGAGTGTGGGTGCCGAGATTCATTGGGTCGATAGGAATACGCTTGAGGTCTGTTGCCGAACGGTAACTAGTGCTGAACCAGATCGACGTTTAGTTGGGCGACTGAGAGGTTCGGTCTTATTGCTCGGGCCACTTTTGGCTCGATTAGGTCATGCCCGCCTCGCGCCACCTGGCGGGGATTTTCCTGCCCGACGAACGATTTCGGTTCATCTGCAAGCCTTGCGGGCTTTGGGCGCACGGGACGTTTCTAATGATTTGTATGAATTAGATGTTCCCGGTGGCCTCCATCCGGCATCGGTTTATCTCGAGGAAGCATCGGTGACGGGCACGGAGATAGCGATTTTAGCAGCAGCGGCGGTGAAGGGAACTACGGAAATACGTCACGCTGCCTGCGAACCCCACGTCTCTGAGCTCTGTGAGTTTTTACGGAGTATGGGAGCAGAGATTCAAGGAGACGGTACACCGTTCGTCAAAGTTTCTGGCGGAAACGCGCTTGGTGGGGCGTCACACCGACTACGGGGTGATTACGTGGAAGCGGGCAGTTGGGCCGTTCTTTCTGCGGTGACTGGTGGCCAAATCGAAATTAAGGGTGTGTGTGCGCAAGACCTTGAACCGATTACATCAGTCCTTTCAAGAATGAATGTGGGCTGTACGGTTAGTGGGGACAGCTTATCGATAAGTCCGTCTGAATTAGAAGCCATTCGTCAGGTCACTACCGCGCCATGGCCTGGATTTCCGAGTGACATGGTCAGCTTGGTGAGTGTGCTTGCTACGCAGGCAAGGGGGCGAACTTTGATTCATGACTGGATGTATGAGCTGCGTTTATTCGCCTTGGAGCAGTTAAGCGGCATGGGGGCGGATTTGTTTATATGCGACCCTCATCGCATGATTGTGGATGGTCCCAGGAAATTGAAGGGACGCAACTTGGATACGCGTGATCTGCGGTCAGGGATGGCTCTCATTGCTGCGGCTCTGGCTGCTAACGGTACGAGTCGAGTTGGTCCGTTGGAGACTGTAGAACGAGGGTATGCCGATCTCGTAGATAGACTTATTGCAGTTGGAGCGCGGGTTTCTGTCGAAAGCCCCCCCGAGTCTTAGGGGCTTGTAGGGGCCCTTACCGACGGAAGCTATCTTCGGTGACAATCTCTGTGCCGCGAGGTATTTCAAAGGTGAAAAGTGAATCTGGAAGTTCTTCGTTTTCCTTGAGTGAGGTGAATGTAAATGTAGATACAGCTCCCTGATAATCTGTTTCGCTCAGTTGAGTAATACTCAGGCTTCTCCGGTCGATTCCCAGGATGAGGTGGGAGTAGTTGACGTTCTCACTCGTTGGTGTCAAACGCACTATCCACGTGTCAGATGCAGCAGCTCCAAGCTCGTCGTAGGCTGCTGTAAAGTCGGTAGAGAGATTTCCTCTGCCGGCAAGAAAGAGTGCGGGGGTGGAAGCACCGTCGTCAGGCGGCAGTTGGCCTACGATGACTTGCCGATCGAAAGGGATGTACGAATACAACGACGAACCGTCTGAGACGAATACCTTTTCTTCCGGCCACTTGTAGTTCCAACGCATCATTCCAGGTTTTTTTATCTGGACTGTACCGCGTTCCACAAGCACGGTTCGTAACACTCCACCAGCGTACGTATGCTCAAAGTCTGCGGAAAAATCTCGAACTGAATCGTATTTAGCTTGTAAATCAAGGATCAGATCGGCAATCGGTGGGCGAACGTCTTGGGCGTGTATCGAGGGACAGATAAGAACACAGATTTGCAACAAAAACACCAAGCTTACACGGCCGGTCCAGCACGAGAAGTAACGGTTTACCCCTTGAGGGCGCCAGCGGTGGGCGGTTTCTGCTTTGGAGCTTCCTTGGCTTCTGTCGGGAATTTGGCGGTGAGCCACTCGACGATTCCCCCTTTGAGCGCACTCGCTTTGTAGCCGGCGCGGATCAGTCTGGCGGCTATGTGCGCACTGACTAACTCCTCAGGATCGGAGTCGTACGCGACGATTTCCCGGTCTTTAGGCAGCGCCGACACATCGAAAGTTGGCGGGGTCAGACGTACTGCTCCGGGGAGCTTAACCGTGCTGTGTTCGTACGGGTATTTCAATCGGACATCAACGAGTAGCGGAGCTGCGATCTCGTCGCGATCGAGTTGAACTTTAAGATCTTCTTTGCTGATTCTAGGGATAGGCATTAGTTCTTTTTGGCGTGCGCGGAGAACATAATAACACGCGCTTAGGTTCCCGTGGTTTTGTCAACGACTTGGCGGACGGCGTCGTAATCGTTAGGAAGATTAATAGGGAGATTGGCGTGCTTAGTAGCCGAATCGCCTATCTCGTTTTCGTGGTAGGAGCGCTTCAACTCGGTGAATTTTAGTCCGCTCGCTGTCGAAATAACCACGACGCGGTTTGAAGATTTGATGTCACCGCGTTCTCTTAATTTGATTAGTACTGCCAGGGCTACGCCGGTATGTGGGCAGTTGAACATTCCTGTTCGATCCGCGCGTGCCGCGGCATCCGCTAGTTCAGTTTCGTTCGCCTGTTCAACGATTCCGTTGTATCGTTTTAGGGTCCTGATTGCCTTTTCAATAGAGACTGGATTACCGATTTGGATGGCTGACGCTTGGGTCGGTTTTGCTGTAATTGGTTCGAATACCCAGTCGTTCTTGTACGCTAGAAAAAGGGGATTAGCGGCCTCCGCCTGAGCCACAATGATTTGTGGTCGTTTTGTAATCAGGCCTAGCTGACGCAGCATGTCGAAACCGGCGCCAAGGGCGCTGACGTTGCCAAGATTGCCCCCTGGAATAATGATGACATCGGGAACCTCCCAGTCGAACTGTTGGACGATTTCAATCGAAACAGTTTTCTGACCCTCGAGTCGAAGACTGTTCATTGAGTTGGCAAGATAGAGCCCTTCCTTGGAAGAGAGTTTCTTGACGATGTGCATACATCCATCGAAGTCCGTGTCTAGGGCTAGCACGGTTGCACCATTTGCGAGCGGTTGTACGAGTTGGGCCGTTGATACCTTGCCGCGGGGTAGGATGACTACGGCAGGAATTCCAGCCGCTGCTGCGTAGGCGGCGAGCGAAGCAGAGGTGTCTCCGGTTGATGCGCAAGCCACAGCACGGATGGAGCGACCTGACGACATCATTTGTCGGACCACGGAAATCAAAACGGTCATTCCGAGATCCTTGAACGATCCGGTATGGGAGTTGCCACATAATTTGACCCACAGCTCGTCTAGTCCCAATTCACGACCAAGTCGATCGGCCCAAAATAAATTTGTTCCACCTTCGTCCAGCGACACAATGTTATTGTCGTCGACGATGGGACACACCCACTCTTTTTTGCCCCAGACTGCTGATCCGTATGGCCAGGTGGTCCGTTTGTAACGCTCGTCAAATAATCGCATCCATGAGCCCGATGCACGCTGAGCGAGTGACTCAAGGTCATGAGAGACTTCTAGAAGGTCACCACAAGAGGGACATCGATAGATGGGGTCGAGTAGCGAATGGGTGCCTGGGCAGCCGGCGATACAGCGGAACACAGCGGAATAGCTCATGCTGCTCTACAGTTTACCTGCTGCGGGCTTGCCGGGAGATGGACGAATCAAGCATGTGACTTTTTGAAGGAGAAAGCATGAAGGACTCGAACGATACCCAGAGGCGCATGTTAAGCAAGATTTCTGTCGGATTGTGTGGAGTTGGTCTGATCCTCGGAGCGCTTTTGTTTAGCCAGGGCGTTCGGCTTGATAGCCAGCAGGTGGAAAATGACGTAGACAAAGATGGAGTGACTTGTGAGACCGTCAGTGTGCCGATGAGGGATGGGACCATGCTCTCGACTGATGTGTACAAACCGGCAGTGCAGGGACGTTACCCTGTCATTCTGTTGCGGACGCCGTATGGCCTACGACTGGGACAAGGTTGTTTTGCTCCTGGACTCGGTGAGGGGATGGCGTTTTGGGCTCGACATGATTATGTCGCCGTTGCTCAAGATACGCGTGGAACGTTTCGGTCGGAGGGAGTATTTCGGCCAATTTTTCAAGAACAAAATGATGGCTATGACGCCGTCGAGTGGGCTGCCGAGCAGTCCTGGTCGAATGGAAAGGTTGCGATGACGGGAAGCTCCTACATGGGGGTGACACAGTGGCAGGCGGCGTTAACGACTCCGCCGCACCTGGTCGCAATCGCTCCGGGTCAGACAGCGACTGATTACCATGATCACTGGACATACGTGAACGGTGTCTTTGACCTGTGGTTCGGACAGAGTTGGGTGCTGGCATTCTTCTCTCCGGATGCTTACCGTCGCAATCAGATTGCCGAAGGGAGTGACCCTGAGGATGCTCGGAGAGCTTCGGACGCTTATCTTGCCGAAGGAGAGCGGTTGATATCGAGAAATTGGATTTCTCAGGTTCCGCTGGCTGATCTACCTGACCTCAGGGACCTAGCGCCGTATTACTACGAATGGCTTGAGCATCCTAACTATGATGAGTACTGGGCCAAAGTTGACGTTGAAACCCAGTGGGACAAGGTTAACGTTCCAGCATTGATCACGGGCGCATGGGGCGATCTTTTTCATATTGGATCTATCCGTTCTTTTCAGGGAATGCGAGCGCAGAGTAATTCTGAATCTGCGCGAACGGGCACAATGCTTGTTATGACGGGAGGGGGCGGTCACGGCAGGGAAGGCGCACTGAGTTTCGGAAGCGTAGGCAATAAAGATCTTCGTGAACTTCAGCTTCGATTTTACGACTACCACTTAAAGGGAATTAGCAACGGAATCGATCGTGAGCCACGGGTGCAGTTGTTTGTCCAAGTTCCTCCGGACACTGGTGTGACGGGAACGGGTTTTTGGGTTACTGACGATGACTTTCCGATAAGCGGGACGGAAAGCGTACGTTTCAGCCTAAGCAGTGGAGGGAAGGCAAATACGCGGTGGGGCAATGGAGTGCTCACGAAAAATGAACCTTCTCGTGGACAGGATGACGTTTTTGTGTATGACCCGAACAGGCCAGTTCCGGCGCTTGGGGGGGGGCTGTGCTGTCTAACGCTTGGATTCTACTTTCGCTCAGGAGTTCAGGATCAATCTACGCTGGAGTTGAGGGACGATGTTCTGGTATATACAAGCGATCCGCTTGAGGAAGACTTGGCGGTTGTTGGGCCTGTAACAGTCAGCTTTTGGGCGACCTCCTCAGCTCCAGACACCGATTTTACTGCGAAGCTTGTTGATGTCCATCCGGATGGGTTTGCCCAGAATGTATTAAATAGAGTTATCAGGTCTCGTTTTCGAAATGGTTCCAAATCCCCGCCGGTTCTGTCCGAGCCAGGGCGTGCCTACGAGTACGAAATCGATCTTGGCTACACCTCAAGTGTGTTTAGAAAAGGTCATCAGATAAGGTTAGACATCTCCTCTTCGGAATTTCCGCATCTGGCCCGCAACCACAATACCGGCGGACATCCTGCTAGTGATAAACGATTTGAGGCTGCGACACAGATCATTCACCATAGCGGGGATTACCAATCGTATGTCGATTTGTCGGTTGTACCGAGGCTGGGAGAGGGGCAACGTTGATAAGCACGTCAATCTTGACAGGTTCCGATAACGAGAGTATTTTCTAGCAGTTATGGAGAAATCCTTGCATGGCCCGCTAGTCGGTATAAGGGGGATAAAGTGATGAGGTGCGTGTTCTCTGCTCGGGTTGTCGCAGTCGCAGGGTTTGTTGTTGGTTTGTTCTTCTTCATAGGTGGAAGTAATGTGCGAGCTCAAGTTTCTTCGCCTGGAGGAGCAGATGTCACCTTCCATCGGGATGTTTTGCCGATCTTGCAGCGTAGCTGCCAGATTTGCCATCGACCAGGCGCGATTGCTCCGATGTCGTTGATGACGTTTGAAGAGACACGCCCATGGGCGCGCTCGATCAAACGCTACGTTGAAGCCCGTGAGATGCCACCTTGGTATATCGATAGACGTATTGGAATTCAGCAGTTTAAAGATGACCCGTCCCTGACTGATCAGGAGATAGGTGTAATTTCTGCTTGGGTTGATGCTGGCGCTCCTCAAGGTGATGTGGCTGATGCTCCACCGCTACGTGAGTTTCTGGGGCCTGAGGATTGGCGAATGGGTGACCCTGATTTGATAGTGTCGATGTCGGAGCCCTACATTCTCCCAGCCGACGGCCCAGATGTTTTTCCGAACATCATGGTGGACCCCGAGCTATCCGAAGACCGGTATATAAAGGCCGTTGAGCTTAAGCCGGATGCTCGGAGCCTGGGGGCGGTCCACCATGCGACTACGCACATGACAGTGTTCGACGAAGACCTTACGCGGGGAAATTTCTTGAATGAGTACGCTGTTGGAAAAAACGGCGATATCTTTGACGATGGGACAGGGCGTTTAATTAAGGCGGGGACGAAAATTCGGTTTGGTCTTCATTTGCATCCATATGGGGAGGAGACCCCCGTCATGGTGCGACTGGGATTGCAGCTTTATCCAGCCGGGTACGAGCCTAAGTACACGCTCATTAGTCAGCATATGGGAGACGACGACGATCTCTTGATTCCGGCCGGCGAGAGCAGCGTTCGAACAGATGGCTACACATTGCTGACTGAACCCGCAGTAATTACTGCGTTCCAGCCTCATCTCCACACACGAGGACAGGCGCAATGTATTGAGGCGCTCATTCCCCAAACGGACGAGGAAGGGAACGTTCGAAAGCGTGCGCCTGGACCGTATGGGGCCGCGCCGTTGATGGAACAGCGGACGCTTAATTGTGTTCCAAAGTGGTATTTTAATTGGCATCTCGTTTACAACTATGCGGAGGAAGTTGCTCCTGTACTTCCCGCAGGAACGGTCATCCATGTGAGTACGTGGCACGACAATTCTGAGGCACTGCGTGTGAATCCAGATCCACTGAATAATGTGGTGTACGGACAACGAACGATCGATGAGATGTCATTTGCATGGGTGAGTTACTACTATATTGACGAAGAAGACTATAAGGATCGGGTTGCCGCTAGAAAGTCGTTAAAGGCTAACAACCAATAATAAAGTTGTGATTAAGAGGAGCTGGGGGTAAAGCTGATGCGAGCAAGCTTATTGATCGGGTGTTTATTGGGTATTGGATGGTTGGGGTTGGGTTCCGTCGAGGCTCATCATGCATTTTCGGCCGAGTTTGACGCCAATATGCCGGTAACGCTCACCGGGACCGTCACGAAAATGGAATGGGTCAATCCGCACGCATGGATCCATGTGGCCGTAGAGAAGGAAGATGGGACCACCGAAGCCTGGATGGTTGAAGGAGGCGCACCGAATGCTCTTCTCCGCAGAGGCTTCAATAAGAATTCTCTTCCGCCCGGCATTAAGATTTTTGTTGAAGGTTACCAGGCCAAGGACGGAGCGATGCGGGCAAACGGTCGTGATATTACCTTCGAGGACGGGTCCAAGCTTTTCGTGGGCTCTTCTGGGACTGGAGCGCCCAGTGATGGGCGCGACCCGACAGAACGCTAGTAGTAATAAGGGTTTACTGATACGGGCTAAGTGAGCTCGCGGCCGAGTGTCAGCCAATCGAGTCTATTGCGTCCGGATATAGATATATCCAGACAGTTAAATGTTTAGAGCCGGCCGTTTCTTTGTCGGGTCTTACGTGATTGTTCCTCCCAACGTATATTGCCAAGGAGACGGAATCAGATGTCAGCACGGCTTCTAAAAATGACGACGAAGTTAATTGCAGGGTTAACGTTGATCATGCTTGGTCTCGCAGTAGGCCAGACTGAAGCTCAAGCTCAGGCGGGAGATGTCAGGAGGGCAGCTGACGGGAAACCTGATTTAAGTGGCATTTGGCAGGCGGTTGGCGCGGCACACTGGGACATTGAGCCTCACGCAGCTTACGCAGCGCGGTTGGATGAGACGGGAGCGATCGGTGCGGCACCCGGAGGTCTCGGAATTGTCGACGGTGGAATGATTCCGTATCGGCCAGAGGCTGTTACAAGGAGACAGGAGAATTTTGAGAACAGAAGAACGGAGGATCCGGAGGCGAAATGTTACCTGCCGGGCGTTCCTCGTGCGACGTATATGCCGTTCCCATTTCAGATCGTACAGGGCACAAATAAGATACTAATCGCATACGAATTTGCCAGTGCCAACAGAGTGGTTCACATGGATCCGGTTCCGGAGAGCCCAGTGGACACGTGGATGGGGCATTCGGTCGGACGTTGGGATGGAGACACGTTAGTCGTCGACGTAACCGCATTTAATGGCCAAACTTGGTTCGACCGAGCTGGGAATCACCATAGTAGCGCCCTGCACGTCGTTGAGCGGTACACTCCAGTAACCCCGCATCATATTACGTACGAAGCTACGATCGAAGATCCCAATACCTTCACGCGACCGTGGAAAATTACTCTCCCTTTATATCGCCGAATGGAGGAGAACATGCAACTTTTAGAATTCCGTTGTGTGGAGTTCTCCGAGGAACTGCTTTATGGACACCTCAGAAAACAACCGTAGAGGGCAACAGACGACCCAAGCGTTCTTGACGCAGCGTGTCGTGATAGCTGCGATGGTAATTGCGGCAGCTTATACGTTGTTCCCTGTGTTTGCGCAAACAGGGGCAGGGAATTACGAACCTTTGAGGACACCATGGGGAGATCCGGATCTTCAGGGTATTTGGACCAGCAATGCGGTGACCGGTGTACCCGTTGAGCAGCCGAAAGAAACGCTGACTGCTGCGGATATAGAGCGGAGGGATAGAGCCGCGGCACTTCGGCAACAGCAGGAGCCCAACAGTGATGTGAACATTGTGTGGGACGAGCCAGTAACGGAGCGTCAGATCCGTCCTGCTTCACTCGTGGTGGATCCCCCGAATGGACGGATTCCTGTTACGCCGGAGATGCAGGAGGCAGTTGATGACTGGGGTCCGAGCCATTATGGAATCGGTATCGAGTCGTGGACGGACTTAGATCTGTGGGACCGGTGCATCACAAAAGGGTTTCCTACGGTCATGGCCCCAATGGGCTACAACAATGCATATGAGATCATGCAGACTCCGGAGTTCGTGGTAATTCGGTATGAGATTATTCACGATATGCGAATTATTCCACTGGGGGGGCAGGCGCCACTTCATGAGGGTATTCGCCAGTACTGGGGTGATTCCCGTGGCCGTTGGGAGGGCAACACCCTTGTTGTTGAGGTGACCAATTTTACGGACAAGACATTTGGGACACAACAGCCTCTTGGTTCATATCGGGGTGGGGGAAGTGACATGCGCGTTGTCGAGCGTTTCACCCTAACGGACGAAGACACCCTCGATTATCAAGCGACGCTTGAGGATCCGCGGGCGTTCACCAGGCCGTGGACGCTAGCGATTCCGTTGATTCGAGATGAAAGCTACGTTATCTACGAGTACGCCTGTCATGAGGGGAATTACGGAATGGAACACATTCTAAGCGCGGCGTTCAAAGATCGTTAAGTGCTCCACTTACAGGACAGCTAAACCTTCCTCGCGTTCGGTGTCGTTGAAGTCCGATTCTGAATTGGTGCTGGCGTTAAGTCTTGCCAGAAGCCTTACAGTGCTGGATTGTGGGATCTGAAGCGTTGATACATCGTTGAGGGAAGGCCTATACTACCGATGTTGAAGGTGAGTTCCATATCCCTACGGTGGGAGGTGTGATTTGGGCAATCGACATGCGACCGATGGATTCAGAGTATTCAACTGTTTAGGAGTGGCCATTGCAGGCGCCCTATTGCTGACGGGGACAGCTGTGCAAGGGCAGGAAGCGGTAGGTGCACCTGCAGATGTGACCTTTACGAGGGATGTGTTGCCGATTCTCCAGCGTAGTTGCCAAGCATGTCATCGCCCAGGTGCGATCGCGCCGATGTCGCTTGTGTCGTACGAGGACGTACGACCGTGGGCGAGATCAATCAAGACGAATGTCGAAGCTCGTGAAATGCCCCCTTGGTATGTTGATCGTCGAATCGGGATACAAAATTTCAAAGATGATCCATCGCTTACCGATGATGAGATTGCAACGATTAGCGCTTGGGTTGAGAGCGGGTCGCCAAGGGGAAATCCCGCTGATGCTCCTCCACCAAGAGAGTTTATGGGACCGAACGAGTGGGGAATTGGTGAGCCTGACCTAATTGTGTCACTGCCGGAGCCGTACATGCTGCCGGCTGAGGGCCCTGACGAATTCCCTAACATTCTTGGTGATCCTGGGCTGACCGTCGATCGTTATATCAAAGCGGTTGAGGTCAAGCCTGATCCGAATAGTTTGGAAGTAGTGCACCACGTGGTCACTACGATGACCGAGTTTGACGAAGATCTCGCTAAGGGTAATTTTCTCAACGAGTATGCCGTTGGAAAAAATGGCGATATCTTCGATGAGGGAACCGGCCGTCTCATAAAAGCTGGGACTCAGATTCGATTCGGTATGCATTTACATCCGTATGGCGAGGAAATTCCTGTCATGATTCATGTGGGCCTCAAGCTCTACCCTGAGGGCTACATTCCCAAGTATCAGCTTGTGAGCCAGCATATGGGTGACGACAATGACTTGTTGATTCCCGCTGGTCAGAAAGGCGTTCGTACCGACGGGTACACTATGCTGACCAAGCCGGCGGTTGTTACGGCATTCCAGCCGCATTTACACACACGGGGACAGGCTCAATGCATTGAGGCACTTGTTCCCCAGACCGACGAAGAAGGTAATGTGCTGGAGCAGGCACCGGGGACCGCCCCAGCTCCGTTGATGCATCAGATGACGTTAAACTGTGTTCCACAGTGGCGTTTTAATTGGCACTTGGTTTACAACTACGCGGAAGAGTCAGCGCCTATCTTCCCTCCGGGGACCGTGATTCACATCTCGACGTGGCACGACAACTCGGACACTCTGCGTGTTAATCCCGATCCTCGCAATAATGTGGTGTATGGCCAGCGCACGATTGATGAGATGTCATTTGCGTGGGTCAGCTATTACTACATCGACGAGGAGGAGTATAAGTCACGCGTGGCAGCGAAGAACGCGCAAGCGGCGAACAACGATTGATCCGTGCCGAAAATGACGTCCGTTAGGTTAAGAACGTTAACCCGCCTGGGTTATGTAGTCGGAATAGCGTTGGGGGTGGCTGTACCTACGCCAAGCCTCGGTCAAGAGATCGACATCAACGACACCCAAGTGCAGTACAACCGTGGGATGAATGTTGCTCCGATTTATGAAGGCTGGACCAAGAACCCTGATGGAACCATTGATTTCTGGTTCGGGTACCTGAATCAGAATTTTGAAGAAGTGCTCCACATTGCCATTGGACCGAACAATCGGATTGAGCCGTTCGGGCCGGATGCCGGGCAACCGACTGTGTTTGTTCCACGTCGGCGAACGGGTCGTGCCGTCCAGCGACGGGAGACAATGGTGTTTAGTGTCACGGTGCCGAAAACCTGGACACGCGATGACGAACTCGTTTGGACGATTAATGCTCACGGGCGATCGGACCGGGCGATCGGGCTCTATCTCCCGATCTACGAATTAACCGGGCCGCGCGGTTCTAACACGCCGCCGTCACTAGAGGTCAGCATCGAATCAGATTCGGTTGCGTTAGCGGAGACTGCGACGCTGTTTGTTTCGCTCAGTGACGACGCTCAGGACCGCCGTCGGCGGTCTGCGAACATCCGATGGGTCCATTACCGGGGAACTGGCGCAGTCAGTTTCTCTCCCGGGCAAACACCCTTTCCCGAAGGGCAAGACGCCATCGACAATCTTGAGACGACCACGACTGCTAAGTTCAGCCAGTCGGGGACGTTCATGTTACGCGCTGTAGCGTATGACGGCGACTTGTACGTTGCAGAGAACGTTACTGTCGAGGTTTCTGAGAACTAGGCCGGCATACGTCGGTAAAGCCTGCGTTCACACGCTTCCTTCGTCCTTGCTTCCTCAGCGTGTCAGGCGAAGAACCAGGACCTCGCCACCGCCTTGTGATCGGCTGATGCCAGTTGGTAACGCACCGACGACAAGAAGGACCACATCTTCAGTGATTGCGACGTCACGGACGGGTTGTGCGGTAGGATAGGTTCCTGCGATCTGGGGTTCTTCGAGGTTTGTTAGATCCATTACGAGCAGACCCTCTTTCCCGTCAGCGAGATACGCCATCGAACCTTCCAGCTCGACACGGATAGACCGTCCAGGGGTTTGATAGGTGGATTGGTGGACTGGTTCGGTGGGTGTCGAGATGTCGTAGACCTGCAACGCACCCTCCCCAAGGAGGATGGCCACGTTGCTCTCGGCTTCGACAGTTCGAGGCGCCATTGCCGAATGTATGGCCGACATCGGCTCCCATATATCCGTTTCGCTGAGATCGACTACATAGAACCCCGACGGGTTATCAACCGCATAGGCGAGAGAGCCGTGAACTGTTACATCCCTGCCGTAGCCATCGAGATAAACCGAGCCGAGTACCACGGGATTTTCTAGATTCGAGACGTCAACTAGATCGACGCCAGACATGTGGTCCGCTAAAACGGCCGTCGTCCCGGACACGTCTACATTCTTCGCTTGTCCGGGAGTTTTCACTGACCCAAGGAGTTTTGGCGTCATCGGTTCGGAGACATCAAGGATGCCGAGGCCAAAGAAGTCTGCGGCTACGTAGACAAGGGAATCGATCACCGTAAAACCCCAGATCCTCTCGGGAAATTCATATGATCCGAGCCGCTGTGGGTTTGCCGGGTTAGAAATGTCGACGATCGTCAGAGTCCGATCTGCCGCGATATAACAGTACCGGCCGGCTGATTCCACCAGATCGGCCGGACCTGCGATCGTTGACGCCCGATCGAAGGTGAGCGTCTGAGCGATTACATAGCGTGGTCCGAGTACTGGGCCGAAACCGAGCAGGACCAGAGCCAGCAGTGTGCTCCAAGAGTAGTTCATGGTGTCGGTCTCGCGATCCGATACAACGCCGATTGGGTCCGGACAAAAAGGCTTCCTCGTGCGATCGCCGGTGTCGCCAAACTCATTTCGTTGAGAGAATTTGTATGTAGGATTTCGAACGCAGGTCCAGCCTTAATGACGTAAGTGTCACCGGCTTCACTGAGCACGAAGACTTTTCCGTTATATCCCCATGGTGACGCGGTGAAGCCGCTTCCGACTTTGAGACGGCGTCTCCCATAGACCTCACGACCGGTTCGGGCGTCGTGAGCAAGAAGCAAACCTCGGTCGAGAAGAGTGTAATAAATACCGCGGTAGACCAACGCTGACGTGCTGTAGGTGCCTAACAGTGGGTATGCCCACGCAATATATTCAGACGATGCGCGATTTCCTGGGAAACGCGTGGACCAAGTGGCCGTTTCGTCTGCCCAAATTGAAATGTCACCTTCCGCTCCTGGATGAATAGCGTACACCGGACGCAGAGAGCCCCCTGGGTAGCCTGAGCTGATATAGACAAGCCCTTCGCTGACGAATGGAGACGGGGCGTTCAGGTTGGACATCCCGTGGAGTTCCCACAAGAGAGTGCCGTCAAGGTCATACGAGCGAACACCGAATTTGCCAGTGGTGACGATCTCCGTTCGAAGCCGATTCTTCCAGAGGACCGGTGTGGACCAGTTGTTTCCACGTTCGTCTCTCGCGATTTTCCAGATTTCGGAACCCGTGTGTTTGTCCAATGCGACCATGAATGATTCGGTCGTGTTGTCGTTCACGATGTAGAGTCGGTCTTCATGGAGGAGTGGAGACGCCCCGGTTCCCAATTCGATCATGGTGTTAAAGGTGCCGATGTCTTTCTGCCATCGAACGTTTCCCTCCATGTCGAGAGCAGCGACCAAACCGACACTGCCAAAATAGACAAACAGTGACTCTCCGTCAGTTACGGGTGTTTCTGAAGCGTAGCTATTCTTGATGTGCCGCCGTAGTCGCGGCAGCTCGCTGTGTAGTTCTCGTTCCCAGCGTATCGCACCAGTCTCAAAATCCACGTCGTAAACGATCCAGCGGTGTGTCGCATTGGCTGCGATATGATCGTGTTCATCGTAAAGTCCAGGAACCGGGGCTTCTTCTTCGCCGGCACTGACTGCCGACGTGAGAAAAACGTGGTTGTCCCAGATCACTGGTGAACTCCATCCAAGACCTGGAACCGTGGTTTTCCAGACGACGTTTTCTGTCTCGCTCCACGTGTCAGGCAAGGATACATCGTCAGCAATTGCACCAGCGTTCGGCCCACGGAACTTTGGCCACTGCTCGTCGTTCGCAGACAGCCCGGCACATGCGATCAAACTGAAGCAGAGTGCCAGTGTTGCTGTGCGTCGCATTAGTCCTCCTCGATCACGGCGGGAATTCGATCGCCAGTCTATACAACGTTAATAGACATGTCACGTAACTAGCATGCGGCCAGTTCCCTGCGGGCGCAAGCAAACAGAATTTTAAGTTAATCGAATAAAGGCAATGGTTCGATTTTCAATCTGGAGATGGTCGTGTAGGGTTTTTTCTGCCAGAGCGCTTACAGGAAACTCTTTGCTATGCTACCGATGTGTGTGGCCGATATACGGTGTCCAATCCTAAAAAGGTTCTGTCTGAGGTCCTAGAAGGTGATGATTGTCAACAAATGGATCCGCGTTATAACGTGGCACCGAATCAAATGGCACCAGTTGTCGTGTCGGAGCCAAATGGAACGCGCCACGTTCTCAAGATGACGTGGGGATTTATTCTTCAGGGGCCTAGTTACGATGGTCGCGGTCGTCCAGTTATAAACGCTCGAGCAGAAACAGCGGCAGAGAAACCGCTGTTCCGGGACAGTGTCCGGTCGATGCGGTGCGTCGTTGCGGCGGACGGGTTCTATGAATGGCAGCGAATCGATGGGAGTAAACAACCGTATTTGGTGCGGTTGATCGGTGGAACCCCTTTTGGTTTCGCTGGTTTGTGGAACCGTAGGCAGACCCTATCTGGCCAGACGCTTGAGACGTTTACGATTCTGACAACGACAGCCAATCGATTGATTGCGCCACTTCATGATCGTATGCCAATTATCCTGGGTCGCCGGGATCGGAGATTCTGGCTGGATTCCCCCTCTGGCCCTGGCATCCTTACAGATCTGTCAGAGCCGTTTCCAGCCGAAAAGATGGAGACGTTCGCAGTGAGCAACCGTGTAAACGATCCTAGGTACGATGGCCCAGAGTGCGTGGAGAGGGTCCCGATCCAATCCCGACGAAGTCTCTTTTAGACGTGGGCTTCATAAATCATCGGAATAAAGTTGGGGACAGACGTCTTACATAAATGAAGCGAAGATCAAGACAGGGTGGTGGACCGCATGGGATTCGAACCCACGACCTCCGCGTTGCGAACGCGGCGCTCTCCCAACTGAGCTAGCGGCCCGATGTCTTTATAAAACTTTAAAACAAGGAAATTATAACGACTTGAGTGGCGCCTCGTCAGAGGCGTTGGGTTGAGGTCAAACAGCGGGACTGGTACCGCACCGCAATTCAGTCGATTAACTCAAGATATTTCAACGCTCCGCCCGTGTTGAATAAGACCACCACATCGGTTGGGGAGACGATCTCTTGGGCAAGCAGTGTCCGCACGGCGCACAGCGTGGCCCCTCCCTCGGGAGATGCACTGATTCCCTCCAGTTGTCCAAATTCACGCATGGCCGCAACCATTTGGTCGTCTGGGATGGCAATGGCTAAGCCACGGCTATCTCGGAGTGCTTGCAAAATGAGGAAGTCGCCTATGGCTGCGGGAACCCTTAAACCGTCAGCGACGGTGTGTGGATTTACCCAAGTACCCGCACGATCTTCTCCAGACTCAAAAGCACGCACGATGGGTGCGCATCCTGCCGCCTGTACTGAGACAAGACGGGGCCTACGTTGGTTCGACGTGATCCACCCGAGTTGTTCAAGCTCGTCGAACGCCTTCCACATGCCAATAATTCCCGTTCCGCCACCCGTCGGATACACGATCCAATCGGGTAACGTCCAGTTGAGCTGTTCGGCGAGCTCGTACGCCATCGTTTTCTTGCCTTCAATTCGATATGGTTCCCGAAGGGTCGAGACGTCATACCAGCCTGCCGGTCGACCACGTTCAGCTGCAACGCGACCGGCATCTGTGATCAGGCCATCGACAAGGGTTATGTTCGCTCCATACAGCTCACATTCCTTAATAAAGGGCTTCTTTACGTCGCTAGGCATGAAGACTTCCGCTGTTAAGCCAGCCTGGGCTGCGTAGGCAGCCAGGGCGTTGGCGGCATTTCCAGCTGAAGGTACTGAGAGTGTGTCCGCGCCAAGGTCCCGTGCGCGGGTAACGGCTACAGATAAGCCTCTGGCTTTAAAAGAGTTTGTCGGATTCAGGGACTCATCTTTTACATAGAGTGTTCTTATCCCAAGTTTCTCTTCCAGACGATGGGCTCTGATAAGGGGTGTGAATCCTTCACCCAGAGTCACGGGTAATACACCTGAGGCAATTGGTAGAACTTCTCGGTAGCGCCACATTGTATCCGGGCGCTCTAGGAGCATTTCCTTGGACCAGGTATTAGCCAGGGTGTTTAGGTCGTACTGTGCCAGCAGTGGGGAACCGCAGGAGCAAAGAGACTGGCGTTCGTGTGGGTTGTAGGGACCCACACCGCATTTAGCAGAGCATTCAAGCGTGGTGAGAAAGGACATGCCGTTTGGGTAAGCCTCCACAGATAGATAGTGCGAGCTTGTCTATTCGAGGAGTTCGGCGTCTTTTGTTGTCTGCAGTTCGTCGATCTGATGCACGAACGTATCGGTGAGCTTTTGGATTGTTTCGAGGGCCCGACGCTCGTCGTCTTCGCCAAGCTCGTGATTCTTAAGAAGCTTTTTTAGCGAATCGTTGGTATCGCGACGCACTTGACGGACATTATTTCGAGCTTCTTCGGCTAGTTTGTGGACGACTTTCGATAGCTCTTTTCGTCTCTCCGTAGTCAATGGGGGAATAGGTATTCTTATTACCTTTCCATCATTACTGGGATTAAGTCCTAGATTGGCATTACGAACAGCTTTTTCGATTGAGGCTATTTGAGATGGGTCAAATGGCGACGCCACGATGAGAGTGGGTTCTGGGATTGACAAACTTGCCACTTGGTTAAGCGGAAGCTGCGATCCGTAGGCCTCTACGCTCACGGAGTCGAGGATTCCAATAGATGCCCTACCTGTTCGTACCCCAGCAAGCTCTTGCCGGACATGCTCGACATTACCGGTCATGCGGTTTCGCGCATAATCGGTTGCTGACTTGGGGTCGCTGATTTCCATCGGGATACCTCAATGAGATTCGTCCTAGCTCGAAACAACGGAACCGACATGCTCGCCCAAAACGGCTTTTCTGATATTTCCAGGTGTTCGAAGATTAAATACCACGATCGGGAGGTGATTATCCATGCACAATGAAATAGCTGTTGCGTCCATGACCTTTAGCTGTTTTTCGAGTACTTCTAGGTAGGTAATAGTATTAAGGAGCGTAGCCGTTGGATCAAGGTGTGGGTCGGCCGTAAAGACTCCGTCAACTTTTGTTGCTTTAAGAATTACTTCAGCGCGAACCTCCATGGCTCTTAAGGCTGCAGCGGTGTCTGTCGTGAAATAAGGATTGCCCGTGCCGGCTGCGAAAACGACAACACGGCCCTTGTCTAGATGCCGCATTGCGCGTCGCCGGATAAAGGGTTCTGCCACCTCACGCATTTCGATAGCGGTTACCAGTCGAGTTTCGGTGCCCTGTCGCTCAATGGCATCTGAGAGAGCGAGGCCATTAATGACGGTTGCCAGCATGCCCATGTAGTCAGCCGTTGCACGATCTACGCCTTGTGTGCTTGCAGAGACTCCTCGAAAAATATTACCTCCACCAATAACCACAGCCGTCTGGATGCCAAGACCTTGCACCTCCGCGATTTCCTGGGCAATTTGCTCAGTTACCGTGGGATCGACACCGAACTCTTTGTCGCCCATTAAGGCTTCCCCGGAAAGCTTTAGTAAGACTCGGCGGTAGGCTGGGGTAGTCATCGGCGCCGGAGATTAGAAGTGAGCAGCCATGCAGGCTTCAGTTTTAGGACGGTGATTCCCCGACTTTAAAGCGTGCGAACCGAGCGACTGCGATATTTTCACCTAGCTTGGCGATTGCCGCATTGATCATTTCGCCAATTGTAGTTTTAGGATCACGGATAGATGGTTGATCAAGCAAAACAACTTGCTCGTAATAGCCCCGAAGTTTGCCGTCGACGATCTTTTCAATAATGTGGGGAGGTTTGTTTGAATCTTCGAATTGAGCTCGAAAAATTCCTTTTTCGCGTTCAATATCTTCGGCTGGCACCTCTTCTCGTCGTGTGCAGAGGGGATTAGCTGCCGCGACATGCATTGCGATTTCCTTTACTAGTGTTTGGAAATCATCAGTTCGGGCAACGAAGTCCGATTCACAGTTGACTTCGACAAGGACTGCAACTTGTCCACCTTGGTGAATGTAGTGACCAATGAGGCCCTGGGCAGTTGTGCGGCCAGCCCGCTTCTCCGCTTTAGCCTGGCCCCGTGTTCGTAGGACTGTGACAGCTCCTTCGATATTACCATTAGCTTCAGTCAGTGCCGACTTGCACTCCATAAAGCCAGCGCCTGTGATGTCTCGGAGTTCCTTTACCTGTGTCGCGCTAATGCTCATATTCTTTAGATTCCTAAAGGAGCGATGATCATCGCTCCTGTGTGAACGAAAATATTAGGCCGAACTCGTGGAAGGCGCCTACGCCGGCGTCGCACTCTCTGCCCGAACTGCATCGTTGGATTCAGCTTTGGATGCTTCTCGGAGTCCACGCCCGGTAATAACCGCGTCCGCAATGCGAGTCACGAAGAGGCGGATCGAACGCAATGCATCGTCGTTTCCAGGAATAATGTAATCCACGTCGTCCGGATTACAGTTAGTGTCGACAATGCCGATAACTGGAATCTTGAGGGTTCGGGCTTCGTCGACTGCGATCTTTTCTTTCCTTGTGTCGACTACGAATATCGCGTCCGGGAGTTTACCCATGTTGCGAATACCGTCAAGATTCTTATGCAGTTTCCGTTTTTCCTTTTCGATTCGTGCGATCTCCTTCTTTGAGAGGGAGTCGTATCGGCCATCTTCAGCCATTGCTTCAAGTTCACGAAGACGGCCAATGCTGCGCTGGATGGTCAGGAAATTGGTTAGAAGTCCCCCAAGCCAGCGCTGGTTTACAAAATACATTCCACATCGCTTGGCCTCTTCTTGGATGAGATCTTGGGCTTGTCGTTTGGTGCTTACGAATAAAATCGAGCGTCCCTCGTTTGCGAGTCGTGAAACGAACTCTTCCGCTTCTTTGAATAGTTTGGCTGTTTTGGTAAGGTCAATTACGTAAATGCCATTCCGCTGCCCGAAGATGTACTGCTTCATCTTCGGATTCCAGCGCCTTGTTTGGTGACCGAAGTGAACGCCGGCCTCCAAGAGTTCTTTCATCGTTGTCGACGCCAAGCTGCCTCCATACGTGGGTCTATCGCTTGCTGAACTGAAAGCGCTTTCGTGCGCCGGCTAGTCCGTATTTCTTGCGCTCTTTAATGCGAGCGTCTCGGGTTAACATTCCAGCTTTCTTTAGAAGAGGACGGAACTCAGGGTCTGCTTGTACGAGGGCTCTGGCAATACCAAGTCTCAATGCCCCCGCCTGACCTGTGATTCCGCCACCGGTCGTTGTGGCCTTTACATCAAATTTTTCACTGGCTTCACAGAGTAACAGTGGTTCGCTTATGCGAGTGCGGATAGAAGGGGTCGGGAAATGGACTTCTAGAGTCGTGCGATTGATGCTAATAGCGCCAGTTCCTGGCTTGAGAAACACACGTGCTATAGCCTTTTTTCGACGACCCGTTCCATAAAAATCTACTGCCAACGTTAGCTCACTTCGTAATTGGAGGGTTTCTGGGCCTCATGAGGATGATCGGGACCTGCGTAAACCTTCAATTTTCGATACATTGCATTCCCGAGTTTGGTTTTAGGTAACATGCCCTTTATTGCTTGCTCCAGCAGACGGACGGGCTTATCCTGCCGGACCTTGGCTGCTCGGTCTTCCCGGAGCCCACCTGGAAACCCGCTGTGATGCCGGTAAAGTTTCTTGCTCTCTTTGCGACCTGTCAGGCGGATTTGTTTCGCATTAACAATGACGACATGGTCACCTAGATCCAAGAAGGGTGCATAGCGTGGCTTATGCTTGCCCTGCAAGAGCCGTGCTGCATTTGTTGCTACACGTCCAAGCACCCGAGAGTCGGCATCAATTAGATGCCATACGCGGTCTTTTTGATCGCTTTGGGTTGGTACAAACGTTGGCATGAATCTGTGATGAGCACATTAGGAGTGCCCGCCGGCAAAAGCCGCAAACAAAAAGGTTACAGCGCATTAGCGGGAGTGTCAAGAACGGCGCTTTTCAAGTTTGCGGGTCGGTTGGATCGATTCTCTTCACATCGGTAGTCGGCGGCGGGTGTTTGTTGTCAGATCTTCCGTTCTCAATGGTGCGAGAAAGTTGTGACTAAGTAAAATCAGCCGCCCGTTGAGGATGTCGACGCTTACTCCCGGCGAACGTAAATTGGATCGCGGCGATTGAGGTGTGCTGCATGGTTCATATCTAACCCCCATATCTCTAATCTTTCGTTGGTCGCTATATCATTGGATTTAAGAGGGGCAGCAGTTTGGATGGGAGCTGTATTGTTAGCCGGAAGGTAACGGTTGGATTATGGATTCGGTACATAAATAGCAATTTCTGGGTATGGCACTAGCGAGTCGGACTGATCTAGAAGCCAGGCTTCTCCGTGTCAGGGAGCGCCTTAACAAGCTGGAGCTCGAGGCTCTGCTCGTCACACACATTCCTAATGTGTTTTATCTCACCGGGATGCGAGCCAGTGCTGCGGCTGTGCTGGTTGAAATGGATTCAGTCACCCTGATTACAGACTCCCGTTATATAACTGTCGCTCGATCCCTGGCAGACTCCGGTAGTTCGCTGAAAGCAATCCGCATCGTTCAAGTTGTAGATTCGTACAATGAGACCATACGTGAAGAGGTCTTTCAGAGAAAATTATCTCGACTCGGCGTCGAGTCACAGAACATGACGATGAAAGAAGCTCTTTGGTATGGTCAGGAGCTAAAAAAAGCAACGACGGTAGAGGCAACCGACGGTTTAGTTGAAGAGGTAAGGATTTTAAAGGACGCCGGAGAAGTGCAGAGCCTACGGCACGCGGGCAGTTTGTTGGCAAGTGCTGTGCCCCTTGTATTGGATTTAGTGCGTAAAGGGCGGACGGAGCGGGCGATTGCTGCAGATATTGACAGACTGTTGGTGACACAAGGTTTTGAGGGGCGAGCGTTTGAAACGATTGTGGCATCGGGGCCGCGAAGCGCTCTGCCTCATGCTCGACCAGGTCAGCGTCGGTTGGAAATTGGGGATCTGGTCCTGCTGGACTTCGGAGGCATCTACGACGGATACTGCGTGGACATAACCCGTGCAGCGTGTGTGGGACCTCCAGGAGATGAAGCGAAGAGACTCCATGAGGCGGTCTTAGAGGCCCAGACAGCTGCGATTGCCGTAGTTAGGCCAGGAAATTTCGCTAGTGATGTTGACACAGCTGCTCGCGACGTACTCAAGGAGAGGGATCTTGCAGATGCGTTCGGGCATAGTACTGGGCATGGGCTCGGTATTGAGCTCCACGAAGCTCCTTTGGTTGCGCCAGTGAATCAGGCGAAGACTCGTGCGACAGACGTGATGTTGAAGGCTGGCATGGTGTTTACGGTGGAACCAGGAGTGTACGTTCCGGGTTTCGGAGGCGTACGTATTGAGGACGATGTGATAGTGACTCTTCAGGGCTGCGATGTCTTGACGGAGGTGTCTCGGCGATTGGCAGTCGGGTAAGCGGATTAGGGAACGATGGCTAATTTTGATGAAATAAAAGAGATGCTCGACTTAATGGACGAGCGTGGGTTGGAAGAGTTTGAACTTGAGCGCGAGGGATTCCGTGTGAAACTTCGGAAGCGCTCCCACGCAATGCCGAGTTCCAAGTCGGAAGTAGTTGTGGAGAAATCAGTCGCGGATGGGTCTGGTGAGGCGTTAGCCCCGTCAGAAGTTTCGGTTGATGATGGACTTGTGAAGGTGAAATCGCCCATTGTGGGAACCTTTTATCGTTCACCAGAGCCAGAGAGTGATCCATTTATAGAGGTTGGATCTCGGGTGAAAAAGGGAGAGGTGCTGTGCATAATTGAGGCGATGAAGTTGATGAACGAGATTGATGCTGATCTGGCTGGAGAGATTGTGAAAATCTTTGTCGAGAATGGCCAGGCCGTTGAGTATGGCGAGGTTCTCTTCGCAATCAAGCCCGCATAGTGTGGCGGCGCCAGGTGCGCCATGTCACGTTCAATACACGACATTTTAATTAAATGTTTAAAAAGATTCTGATTGCCAATCGGGGAGAGATCGCGCTGCGGGTGCTTTATGCGTGTCGTGAACTTGGTATTTCGAGTGTTGCTGTTCATTCCGAAGCTGACGAGAATGCGTTGCACGTTCGGTTTGCTGACGAGACGATTTGTATTGGTCCGGCTCGCCCGCTTGAAAGTTATTTGAATGTCCCTGCGATCATCGCGGCGGCGGAAGTTACGGGGGCGGATGCTATTCATCCCGGATACGGATTTCTTTCGGAAAGTGGATACCTGGGTGAAGCTGCTGAAGCATGTGGAATTACATTCATTGGTCCACCGTCCTCGGTTCTTCGGTTAATCGGTAATAAGACAGAGGCCCGTCGCGTTATGAAACAAGCCGGTTTGGCTGTTCTGCCTGGAACGGCGGAGCCCCCAGAAACGCTTGCACTGGCTTTAAAGGCTGCACGAAAGTTGGGTTACCCGCTGATTCTAAAGGCTACGGCTGGGGGCGGAGGACGCGGGATGCGCATTGTTCGTCAGCCTGAGGAACTGGAAAATTGCTGGAAAACGGCGAAACAGGAAGCAGCAGTGGCTTTTGGAGACGGAAGTATATACCTCGAGAAGTACATCGAGGCTCCACGGCATATTGAATTTCAGATCCTTGCCGATCATCACGGCCACGTGGTCCATCTAGGAGAAAGGGAGTGCTCGATACAGCGGCGCCATCAGAAGCTTGTCGAGGAGTGCCCGTCCACGGTACTGACGGAACGCCAGCGACGTAAACTTGGGCGCTTGGTGACGAGTGCAGCTGCTTCGGTTGGCTACCGGAATGCAGGCACCTTTGAATTTCTGATGGACGATCAGGGACAGTTCTTCTTTTTGGAGGCGAATGCGCGATTGCAGGTCGAGCATCCGGTAACCGAGATGGTTACGGGCGTTGATATCGTCAAGGAACAGATCTGTATAGCGGCGGGTCAAAGATTGTCATTTCAGCAGAAAGATGTGAATTGGAGAGGTCACGCTCTTGAATGTCGGATTAACGCTGAGTGCCCTGAAACTTTTAGACCCAATCCGGGAGTGGTAAGAGTTTTTAATATCCCCGGGGGGCCAGGAATAAGGTTGGACACTGCGGTGCATGCCGATTGCACAATCCCGCCGTACTACGACTCCCTTGTAGCAAAAGTTATTGCGCATGGAATCGACCGCGCGGAAGCCGTGTCCCGGATGCAGCGGACGTTGGGGATGACCGTTATTGAAGGGATCAAGACAACGGTTCCTGTGCACTTGAAGATTTTGGCCGATCCAGAGTTCCAAAATGGAGAGTTAAGCACCGCGTTTATGGACCGGTTCACTGTTGTATGAAGCTGTTCCCGCTCTACGCGATTGTCGACCAACAAACGGCCGAATGTTGCGGGTGGAGCGTGCCGGACTTAGCCCAGTCTTACTTGTCCGGCGGTGCACGTCTGCTTCAATTACGAGTGGGATCGGCCACGAGTAGCCAGTTTTTAATTTGGTGCGATCAAGTGGTCGAGATGGCACGTCCCTACGATGCTCGGGTTGTTGTCAACAATCGGGCCGACTTGGCTTTGCTCGGCGATGCTGATGGTGTGCATGTCGGGCAGACTGATTTGGACGTGAGAGAGATTCGTGAGATGTTGCCTGTGTCATCGATAGTCGGTCTTTCAACTCATACAGTTGAGGAAGTGGCTGCAGCAGAGTCAGAGGATGTTTCTTATATTGCCGTGGGGCCTGTTTACCCAACAAGGACAAAGGATGGGAAATATCCAGCGGTAGGCCTGCCGCTTGTAAAGCACGCTTCTCAGGTGCAACGCAGGCCAGTCGTTGCCATTGGGGGTATAACGTTGGAACGCGCCGGAGACGTGCTTGCTGCGGGAGCGTCTTCCGTGGCGGTAGTCTCTGACCTTCTGGTGAACAATGATCCCGAGAGAAGAGTCTCGGATTACATTGAACGGCTGGCCTGACTGGTGAAGTAGTCTTGAGTGAGTTTTCGAACCTTTCCTACAAGGCAGAGGAGACCGATGAGGTTAGGAAACGCCATGAAGCCGTTTAGAAGGGTCCCAATAGCCCAGGCGAGCGGCACTGAGACCATGGAGCCAACCAGGATTAATCCAGTGAAAGCGATTCGATAAGAGACGATCTTTTTCGATCCGAATAAAAATTCGAAGCATTTCTCTCCGTAATAACACCATCCAATGAGTGTGGAAAATCCAAATAGAAATGAACAGGTGGCAACTAGTACCGAAGCAAATGGAATCGAAGTTGCCAGCGCCGCAGCTGTGAGATCGCCACTGGAATCTTGATATGACCCGTTTGACCACAGTCCTGATGCCAGGATGACGAATGCGGTGAGTGAGCAGATGAGGAACGTATCGACGAATACCTCGAAGATCCCGACCACGCCCTGCTCGGCTGGATGGCTGACGTTGGCAATGCCATGTGCGATAGGCGCACTGCCTAAGCCGGCCTCGTTGGATAGAACTCCTCTGCTTACACCTGCTGCGATGACTTGAGCCATCGTTGCTCCGGCAAAACCTCCGAACGCCGCTGAGGGTGTCAGGGCGCTGCTAATGATGAGGAGAAAAATGTCAGGAATTTGATTGATGTTCAAAATAAGGAAGGTGAGTGCTGTCAGAACGTACAAGATGACCATGGTTGGGACTAGACGTTCGGCTACTGAGGCGATCCGCTTAATTCCGCCGAGCAGGACGAGGCCGACGGCGGTCGTGATTAGGAGACCGGGGACGATTGCCGGTACGTCAAATCCTCCGATGGTACGAGCAGCCTCGACAAACGTTCTGGCAACCGTATTGGATTGAGCCATGTTACCCGTGCCGAATAGGGCAGCACACATGCCAAAAAAGGCAAAACTGTAGCTGAGGGTTTTTGCGATGGCGGGCGACGAAATACCTCCAGTGATGTAGTACATTGGACCACTCGCTAAGTCGCCGGTATCACGGCGAACGCGATAGTGGACTCCGAGTACTGCCTCAGCATATTTGGTGGCCATACCGACTGCAGCGGACAACCACATCCAGGCGATTGCACCGGGTCCCCCAATTAGGATGGCAGTCGCTACGCCTCCGATGTTTCCGTTTCCTACAGTAGAGGCGAGAGCAGTAGATAGCGCCTGAAATGGGGTAATACAGCCTTCGCGTGCCGGGGGTTTTTTGAGGATTGAGGTGATCACGAATCGGACCGCTAACGGGAACCTTTGGATCTGGACGAATCCGGTGGCGAAGGTGATTAAACCACCAACAATGACAAGAACTAACGGCATTGCAAACGGTTGCCAGACTAGACCGTCTAGGGTTTGGATACGCTCGGTAAGTGTATTCACGGCTCCTCTAATCGTTAGAACATTGAGTAGAACGTCCAGCCTACGATAAGGCCTATTCCCGCAGGACAAATCCAGCGAATGAGAAAGCTCCACAGGTTTTGTCCAGGAAACCATGCGTAGTTGTAGAGAAGTTCTTCGAGGGCGCGATCAACTTGCCATATCCATCCGACGAAGAGTGCGGTCAGAAAGCCTCCGATGGGCAGTGCGAAATCGTTCCAGACTGTGGCCATCAAGGTGAGAAAGTCTAGGCCGAAACCTGGAAGGTTGGTGAGTATCGGCACGGCACCGTTCCCGAGGGCCGATGGGATTGCCAACATAAACACACCACAGGTCACCGTAAGAACCGATCGCTTTCGTGACCAGTTGTATGTGTCAACACAATGGGACACCGGGACCTCTAGTAGTGAAATGGTCGACGTGAGCGCGGCCATTGTCAGGAGGACAAAAAACGCTGCCCCAAACATCTGACCGCCCGGAAGTGTTGCAAATAGTTGAGGGAGTACTGCAAAGATGAGGCCTGGCCCGCTGGTATCTGGATCGAATCCCGAAAGTGAGAATCCCGCCGGAAAGATGATGAAACCTGCCAGTAGGGCGATTGAGGTGTCGAGGAGAACAACCCACAAAGCCGCGGCAGCGATTCCAGTTCTTTTACCGAGATAGCTGCCGTAAGTCAGGATGGCTCCCATTCCGAGGCTAAGCGAGAAAAACGCTTGACCTAATGCCGAGTTATAAATTGATACGTCCAGTAGCTTTGAAATATCCGGCCGCAGGTAATATGACAGACCTGCGGAGGCACCAGGAAGCGTAAGGGCGCGCGCGGCGAGTACGAGGAGTAAAACAATGAGTGCGGGCATGAGCGCTTTTGTGACACGCTCGATTCCCGAACGAACCCCACCGAGTAGAACGGCAGCTGTCGCACTTAGGATTAGGAAAGCCAGTCCCACGCTTAACGGTCCGTTAGCAGTGAACTCGCTAAAAAAGTCACGGGCACCCTGCTGGCCAGCAGTCAAACTGCCATTGAGGGAGAACCATGCGTACGCTACAGTCCAGCCAGCAATGACAGAATAGAACGAAAGAATCCCGATTCCAGCCAATACACCGAGTGCGCCAGTCAGCCACCATCGTGTTCCTGGACTGAGTAGTAAAAAGGATGCGACAGGAGATTTTTGTGTCCGGCGGCCGATTGCAATCTCGCTGAGCATAATGGGTAGGCAGATCAGAGCGATACACACGAGGTAAACAACAACAAAGGCCGCACCTCCGCCTTGGCCAACACGAGTCGGGAACCCCCAAATATTGCCGAGCCCGACTGCCGATCCAGCTGCCGCAAAAATGAAACCAGTGTGTGTTCGCCACGAACCTCGTTCAGACATAAGCGGCGGCATTTTACTGAAAGTTACTCAAAAGTTGAAGTATCCAATCGATACAATTTGCGGTCACATGGCATCTTTCGCTCTTCAGTAGATAAAATGGGGCGGTGAATGTAAAAAATAAAATGGCTCGTTTGCTTGATGGTACTGCCGCAGCCGCACAGATTCGCGAGGGTCTTCGGCCACGGATTGAGAAATTAACCAAAGAGGCTGGTCGGGCTCCAAAGCTAGGGATTCTGCTTGTGGGCAATGACCCTGGGTCCGAGATCTACGTCCGCAACAAGATCAAAAATAGTGAAGAACTCGGAATGGTAAGTGATTTAAGGCGTCTGGGAGAGACGGCTTCGCTTTCTGAGACACTGGCCATTGTCGACGAATTTAATGCGAGCGACACCCATGACGGAATCCTTGTTCAATCGCCATTGCCACCGGGCTTGGGAGATGACGCGGAGCAGCAGGTTTTCGATGCGATTGATCCGGGCAAGGATGTTGATGGCTTTAATCCGGTCAACGTGGGGCGCTTAGTTCAAAAACGGCCGGCTTTGGCTCCATGTACTCCCTCTGGGATCATCGAGTTGCTCGATCGTGAACAGATTGAGATTGAAGGAGCTCGGGTGGTCGTGATTGGGCGAAGTGATATCGTCGGAAAGCCGATGGCGATGCTCCTGCTTCATCGAAATGCTACAGTGACGATCTGTCATTCTCGCACGGTCGATTTGCCAGGTGTTGCCGCGGCAGCCGATATTTTGGTAGCCGCAATTGGAAGTGCGGCGTTTGTTACCCCAGATTTCGTAAAGCCAGGCGCCACGGTAATCGATGTTGGCATGAATCGACTGGACAGCCGAGATCAGGTGCGAGAGCTGTTTGGTGTCGATTCCAAGAAAATGCTGGGTTTTGAGAAGCGTGGGTCTGTTGTGACCGGAGACGTCCATCCGAGGGTGGCAAGTGTTGCTGGGGCATTGACTCCAGTTCCGGGAGGCGTGGGACCGCTGACCATTGCGATGCTGTTGTCTAATACAGTTCGGGCCGCTGAGACTAGATTTGCTCTCAAGTAGTGGCTGGGAGAAGTCAGGGCATCTCTTCCTGTAAGGCTAGATAGACTTCATGGATTTGCCGGTCGGTCTGATTAAATGTGCCGCCAGTGTTAATGATAAAGTTCGCGCCCGCTGCTTTCGTGGCGGTCGGGAGCTGCGCAGCTAACCGTTTTCTGCCGTTATCTTTGGACAGACGATCTCGTGCGATTAGTCGCTCAAGTTGTGTGCGGGGATCGCATGCAGTAACGATTACACGATCGAAATCGGTTTCTCGATTCGTTTCGAATAAGAGTGGAATATCCGCAATTCCAATATCCGCAGTTTTAGTCGCGTTAATCCTTTTAAACCACTTATCGATTTCAATCCTGACGTGGGGATGGATAATAGATTCAAGTTCGTTACGAATTTTCGCGTCGCCAAACACTTTTTCTGCCAAATATTTCCGATCGAGAGAGCCGTCAACAGTCAGTATCGTGGGACCAAAATGTTTAAGAAGTTCGTCCCAAGCCAGACCGTTGGGGCGAACTATAGCGTGAGAGAGCTGGTCAGCGTCGATAGTTGGCACGTCGCGTTTCGCGAATTCCTTAAGCACATAAGATTTCCCCGTCGCGATACCACCGGTTAGAGCTACGCGCAGCATGGTTTTGTCACGTGGATCGACCAGATTTTTAAGCGGGAGCCTCCTCGCTGTCTTCTGCGGGAGCGATTCTCTCTTCCACGAAGGTGTTCCACTCGTGGCATTGCGGACACTGCCACAATAGCTCGGTGCTGCGATAGCGACATCGCATACAGATATGCGGGTCGAGATAAAACACGGCGTCTCTGGTTAAGCTTACGTATCTTTTGACCAGTGGAGGCTTGAAGTCGAGTGCTGTGAGTGTCCGCCAAATCGCTTGGTGTATAGCGAGGCCATGGGGATTATGGACGAGTCCATCGAAGAGTAAATCGAGGGCTCTCGTTGGTTCTCCGTTCACCGCTAAATATTGACCAAGCGCGAGTCTGGCTCGCCAGTCTTGTTGTGTGGATTCGACCAGGCGCTGGCATAAGTCGAGGAAACGTGACGGTATTCCCAGTTGGGTGTATACGGCTTCAAGTCGCGAGAAGGTAAGGTAAGAACGTTCTGGAGAAATTCTTAGAATCTTTTCCCAGGCTTCAACGGCGGATTTCGGCTCGCCCTTTGATAAGTAGACATCTCCCATGTTGAGGTATGCCGGAACAGTATATTTGTCGAGTTCTGTCGCAGCTTTGAAATGCTCAATCGCTTGGTCTGGGTTACCATCTCGTTTTGCTTGGAGACCTAGCTCGTTTTCAAGAAAGGCGAGGATCGCCTGGTCGCGAGGATTTTGGGTTTCGGTTGAAGCTTCCGCCATCCGCTGTCGCAAGACTTGCGCTTCTCGCCACTGATGCTGCTCTTCGTGCATTTTTTCCAAATTAAGCAACGCATACTTGTTTTCGGGATCGAGGCGAGCCACCTCAGAGAAGGCTTCAAATGCGCGGTCCACAAAACCACCACGTTTAAAGTCTAGGCCTAAGCAGAGCATCACATGAGCGTGCTCAAGGGCCGTTAGGCGAGGCAGACGCAGAAGGGACTGATGTATCTGGATTGCTTTACTGACTTGACCTTTTTCTCGATACAAGTTGCCAAGAATAAGATTAATCTCAAGTGCTGCCACATCGAGTCTAGCAGCTTTAGTGAGTTCTTCAATCGCAAGATCGAGTTGATTCGACACGAGGAAATTAAGTCCGAGAATGTAGTGGGGAGACTCGCGTGCCTTACGGCGATCGATCCAGCGTCCGTCGCGAAGCTTGTATCGTTCCCAAGCCTTGCCGACAGCCAGCCCTATGAGGAGGGCGACTAGCACAGCGAGGAGGCCTAGTGTGTCGGTCATTGTCGATACTTAGCGACCTAAAAGAGCTCGGTTCTCCAAAGGTCGTGCAAATGGACGACCCCGACTATGCGGTTGTTGTCGTCAACGACGACCAGGGATGTAACGCGCCTCTTCTCCAGTAAATTAAGGGCCTGCACAGCAAGTGACGATGCGTCTATCGTTATCGGTTTATTCGTCATGATGTCTGCGGCCGTCATGGAATTGAGATCGCTCTGCTCGAAGATGTGGCGTCGGAGGTCGCCGTCCGTAATCACCCCGATCAGCTCATTTTCCCGATCAGAAACACAGGTCATGCCAAGTCGTTTCGCTGAAATAATGTTAACGACTTCTGGCAGAGGTGTGGCAGAGGGCACTATGGGAACCTGATCGCCGGTTTTCATGAGGCGATCGACGCGCAAGAGTCGCTTGCCCAGTTGTCCGCCAGGATGAAGATTGGCGAAGTCCTGCTCACGAAACCCCTTTCGAACTAAGAGCGTCATTGCCAGGGCATCACCGAGTGCCAGGGCAGCTGTGGTGCTGGCTGTGGGAGCAAGGTTGAGGGGGCAAGCCTCTTCGTCTACGCGGCATTCTAGGGTGACGTCGGCGGCTCTTCCTAGTGGGCTTTCGGGCATGCCAGTTATGACAACAATCTGAGAACCGAGCCGTTTGAGGGTCTCAAGGAGACGTAGAATCTCTGGCGTAGCCCCGCTTTGCGATATGGCAATAATCAAATCTTCGCACTGTATGACGCCCAAGTCACCGTGAACCGCCTCCGCTGGATGCAAGAAATATGCTGGTGTGCCGGTGCTTGAAAGAGTCGCAGCAATCTTTCGTGAGATAATTCCAGACTTACCCATTCCGGTTAAGATGACTCGCCCTTTGCAGGTGGCCACAAGTTCGATCGCAGAGATAAAGTTGTGATCAAGACGATCTACCAGGCCCCGAATTGCATCAGATTCCGTTCGTAATACCTGTCGTGCTATCTCAAGCTTGACATTTGTGTCACTAGTTTCGGTCATTGGCTAAGGGAACTGGGTGCTATTGGTTTCGTAAGGTTTAAGGCATGAATGTTCATAAGGCGGAGCACAAGTGGTTCAAGGCGATCGAGGGGTAGGGCGTTTTGTGCATCGCTTTTCGCCTGAGAGGGATCTTCATGCACTTCCATAAATACGCCGTCAACGCCGGCAGCGACACCAGCGGCTGCCAGTGGTTCGATGAATTCTGATTGTCCAGCGGTGACTCCGTCGCCAGCCCCAGGCAGTTGCAGGCTGTGTGTTACATCAAATACGACAGGGTGACCCATAGACCGAAGTATTGGAAAAGATCGCATGTCAACCACAAGGTTGTTGTAACCAAAACAGGATCCACGTTCTGTAAGCACGATCTGATCGTTTCCAGTTGATAGAAGTTTTTCAACAGTGTGTTTCATGTCCTTAGGGGAAAGGAACTGGCCTTTTTTAATATTGACAATCCGGCCGGTCGCTGCTGCTGAAAGAAGTAAGTCTGTTTGGCGGCAGAGATAGGCTGGAATCTGAATCACATCAGCAATTTCTGCTACCGGCTTGGCCTGGTTACACTCGTGAATGTCAGTCAGAATCGGAACGCCGACTTCATTCTTGATTCGCTTTAAGATGCGAAGACCCTCTTCAAGCCCTGGGCCGCGAAACGATTGGATTGATGTCCTGTTGCCTTTGTCAAAAGATGCCTTAAAAATGAATGGACATTTGCATCGTGTCGAGATGGACAGGATAGCCTCGGCTGTGGCAACAGCGTGCCTTTCACTTTCGATTACACATGGGCCCGCAATTAAGGCCAAGTTTTTGCCGCCACCAAGCGTGACGTCACCAGCGATAACTTGAGGCACGCACTCATTATAGACGTCAACGAGCCGTGGATTCGGTAGTGGTCTTGGACGACATCTGGTGTTGGTGTGTCGCTCGGACGAAATCAGAGAAGAGTGGATGGGGTCGGAGCGGTTTTGACTGAAATTCGGGATGAAATTGAACCGCAAGAAACCAGGGGTGCTCTGGAAGCTCAATGACTTCGACGAATTTTGCGTCGGGCGATCGACCTGAGATTCTGAGCCCATGCTTAATGAGGGTTTCTTCGTAGTCTCGATTAAATTCGTACCTGTGGCGATGGCGCTCAGTGACGGTTTGTGTTTCGTAGAGGCGGTGGGCCAGTGAGCCGTGTGCAAGCGCGCAGGGATAGCTACCTAGCCGCATCGTGCCCCCGAGTTCATCGACGCCTAAAAGGTCGCGGAGTTTGTAAATGATCTTGTGAGGGCTATCCTTATGGCACTCGGTTGAGTCGGCATCGGTAAGGCCGCAGACATTTCTAGCGAAGTCAACGGCTGCCCATTGGAAGCCGTAACAGATGCCAAAATATGGGACGTGTTGTTCTCGTGCGATCCGGGCTGCCACCATCATGCCCCTGCTGCCACGGTCGCCGAAGCCACCTGGTACAAGGATTCCGTTCGCATTGTCTAGGAGTCTTTCGCCACCATCGATCTCGAGAGCCTCTGCTTCGACCCACTCAATGTTCACTTTAAGGTTGTGTTTGAAGCCGCCGTGGCACAGGGCTTCGTTGAGGCTCTTATAAGAGTCCTCGTAGCCGACATATTTCCCTACGACGTGAACAGTGAGTTCATCGCTTGGCTTCTTGATTTTATCGACTAGGTGACGCCACTCTTGAAGGTTGCAGTCGGTGTTTTCTGGAAGCCCGAGACCTCGGATAACGATTTGGTCAAGACCTTCGGCACCCAAAACTAATGGAACTTCGTAGATGCTCTCGACGTCCTTGGCTGTGATTACAGCCTGTTCATCAACGTCGCAGAACAAAGCGATCTTTTTCCGGATGTCTTTCGGAAGAAAACGGTCTGTTCGACACAGCAAAATGTCGGGGTGTATACCGATTGAGCGGAGGTCGCGTACGCTGTGTTGGGTTGGCTTTGTTTTGAGTTCTCCAGCTGTTCCAATAAATGGAACCAGGGTAAGGTGAATATAGAGCGTGTGCTCGCGCCCCACATCACGGCGAAATTGGCGTATGGCTTCCAGATACGGTTGGCTCTCGATATCACCGACGGTGCCCCCAATTTCGACTAGGACAATATCTACATTCTCAGTTACTGTCCGCAAGCCGTCCTTGATTTCATTGGTGACATGAGGGATTACTTGAACTGTTCGCCCGAGGTAGTCGCCTCGGCGCTCCTTTTGGATGACCGAGAGGTAGATTTTTCCGGTTGTCCAGTTGTGGTCTCGGGTAGTTACCGTAGCAGTGAAACGCTCGTAATGTCCTAAATCGAGATCAGTCTCTGCGCCGTCTTCTGTAACGTAGACCTCACCGTGCTGATATGGGCTCATTGTGCCGGGATCGACGTTCACATACGGGTCAAATTTCTGTAGTGTCACCCGATACCCGTGCCCTTCGAGTAAGCAGCCAATAGAGGCGGCGGCGAGGCCCTTTCCAAGTGACGAAACTACGCCACCAGTCACAAAGATGTATTTGACAGGATGCCCAGCGGCGTTTAGGACGGGTTCAGACATTTAAGACGCTCCGGCTGAAAAAATTTGGCGAACTCGGTCGAGGTCCTGTTGAGTGTCAACGCCGACCGGTTCCTGTTTGATTTCAACGGTTTGTATGCGGAAACCGTGTTCAAGGGCCCGCAGTTGTTCTAGCTGTTCAGTTTGTTCCAGTTGGGTTGGCTTAAGTGAAGCAAGATGTAGAAGAAATTTTCGGCGATAGGCGTAAAGACCTACATGTCTGTAGGCGATCTGAGATGTTTCGAGGTCAAAGTTTCGAAAATAAGGAATGGGGCTTCGCGAAAAATACAAGGCAAATCCTTCGGTATCAACAGCAACTTTGACGACATTCGGATTCTCAAGATCGGCTGGAGTCTCTATTGGGCATCGGATAGTCGACATCAAAAGTTTTGGATTATTAGCAAGGGCTTTAAGTGCAAGGTCGATGGCCATGGGATTGACAAGTGGCTCGTCAGCCTGAAGATTAACGACAAGGTCAAATTTGAGATCACAGACCGCTTCAGCTAGACGGTCGGTGCCACTCTGATGATCGCCTGCAGTCAGCACTGCTTTGCCTCCAAATTTAGTCACTGCCTCTTGAATTCTTGTGTCGTCAGTCGCGACAAGAACGGTGTCGACAGATTCTGCAGCCTGTGCACGGCGGTAGACGTGTTCAATCATAGGCCTACCCCCTATGTCAGCTAGAGGCTTTCCTGGAAGGCGAGACGACTGGTAACGGGCAGGGATGACAACGATAGCAGAGGCAGGTGACGAGAATGCCGCAGTGCCCTGAGGCGGGACAGGGTGCACGGCAAATATTACCACACCGGTGGATGGGATACCCGATTAGAAGCGTACCAGGCTAACTTGTCGAACCGTTTGGACATCACGAATCTCGTTTACCAAGCTGTTAGTTGCGTCCGGTGAGGTTGCCGAACTGCTAGGGTCTTCGTCGACACTAACGACTCCAACTGCTCCTTCTGTTCCACGACCGAGTGCGAATGTCGTTATGTTGAGGTGGTGCTTTCCAAAAATTGTTCCCACGTCACCAATGACACCAGGTTGATCATTGTTGCGAATGACCACAATGGTGCCGCCAAGTGGGGCTTCGACTTCGACGCCGTCCAGTAGAACTAATCGAGGCTCACCAGGTTCGAAAACCGCGCCTTCTGCCCAGATCTCACCTTGACTGGTATGGAGTTTGACAGAAATAAGACTGGTGAAATTTCGCGGGCGGGAACTGTGCGATTCCGTAATCTCTAAGCCGCGCTGTTTAGCCAGGGATCGCGCATTCACTAATGTAACGGTTGAGGACAGAATCGCACGAAACAGTCCTACAAGAACGGAACCAACCACCATGTCGTGACTGTGACCGGCAAGTTTGCCGTAGTAACGAATACCGACTGCCTCGACTCTTTCTTCAGTCAGCTGACCCAAAAATGAACCGAGTCGTTCGGCCAGAATCAGATAGGGCTGGAGACGCTTAAAATCTTCCGGCGTCACGGACGGAAAATTCACTGCGTTCCGAACAACCCCAGAACGTAAGAAATCTCGCACGCAGGTCACAGTTTCTAGTCCGACGAGTTCCTGGGCTTCTTTTGTCGAGGCAGCGATGTGTGGCGTAGCGATGACTTGCGGAAGACCAGTTAGCGTGTCGTCGAGAGGCGGCTCAGTGTTAAAAACATCCAGTCCAGCACCGGCGACGTGACCCGACAATATCGCGTCTTTGAGGGCTGATTCATCGATGAGATTCCCTCTGGCGGTGTTGATGATGCGCACGCCTCTCTTGCAGGTTGATAATCTCTGCTGGTTAAGGATTCCACGGGTGCCTGCAGTTGACGGTACGTGCAAGCTGATGAAATCCGCGGTTTCGCAGAGGAGGTCAAGAGAGACAAGCTCGATAGCTTGGTCGTCGGCCATTTGTGAGGAGATATACGGGTCATGAGCAATGATCCGCATTTCGAATGCCTGCGCTCGGCGTGCAACCTCGCGACCGATCCGGCCCAGTCCGTAAATACCAAGAGTCTTACCACGGAGTTCGGCGCCCTGAAGGGATTTCTTATCCCAGGTGCCTGCTTTCATCAGGGCGTCAGCATGTGCTACAGATCTAGCCAAACTCAACATGAGGGCGCAGGTGTGTTCGGCTACGCTGATGCTGTTTGCGCCCGGTGCGTTCACAACCAAGACACCTTCTTGACTAGCTGCTTCGAGGTCAACGTTGTCGACGCCTGTCCCGGCGCGGGCGATAATTTTTAGTTGAGGAGCTGAGGCGATTAGCTCGGCCGTAACTTGGGTTGCGCTGCGAACAATGAGCGCGTCAGCATCACGCAGGGCTGTGATGAGTTCGGCAGCTGATCGATCAGGTTGTGCATCAACATTCCATCGCTCTGAGCGAAGGAGTTCAGTTGCGGAAGCTGGGAGAGAGTCTGAGATTACAATTTTCATAACAGAACCAAAATCTTCATAAAAAATACGTACAGTATAATGTGTCGCCGGTTGCGGAAACTTAGTGACGGGGAGCCTGCCGCACCACGATGGTGCAAATCGCTAGAATGTCCCAGTTGACGCGGTTTGTTCACGTCAAAAATGGCATTTTTCCACAAGGTTTTCCACACTTTCTGTTGAAGAATTTGTCGTAGGTTACAGGGACGTGACCTAAAAGGTCTTCATCGGTTCTCATGGCAGAGTTCTTGGATTCATTACGTTGATTTTGTGTTTGGGGCAGGGCAAACGCCCAAGGGGAGGAGTTGAGATCTGTGAAGAGGAAAGTCACTGTCGTTGGATCGGGTAACGTCGGCGCTACCGCGGCTCGTAGTATCGCGGACAAGGAACTGGCTGATGTGGTTGTTCTCGACATTCTTGACGGGGTGCCCCAAGGAAAGGGTCTGGACATGTTAGAGGCATGTCCTATTGAAGGATCCGACTCGCATGTGTTGGGGACGAATGACTATGCCGATACGGCCGATTCGGACATCGTCGTAATTACGGCCGGGTTGGCTCGTAAGCCGGGGATGAGTCGAGATGATTTATTGAATAAGAATCACGCGATTATCAAGAGCGTGACTGAGGAGGTGGTAAAGCACTCTCCCGATTGCATCATTATTCCGGTTACTAATCCTCTAGATGCTATGTGTCAGGTGGTGTATCGCGTAAGTGGATTTCCTCGGGAGAGAGTAATCGGAATGGCTGGAGTTTTGGATTCAGCGCGGATGCGAACGTTTATCTCCCAGGAGCTGAATGTCTCAGTTGAAAACACGCATGCATTCGTTTTGGGGGGGCATGGTGACACGATGGTGCCGCTTCCGCGCTACTCAACCGTGGCTGGAGTGCCGATCACGGAACTAATGGATCAGTCGACAATTGACGGCATCGTTAAGCGAACAGCCGGCGGTGGGGCCGAGATAGTTAAGTTGCTAGGGACGGGGAGTGCCTTTTATGCACCGGGTTCGGCTGTAGTCGAAATGGTTGAGGCTATTCTTAAGGATAAGAAGAAGATTCTCCCGTGTGCTGCGTATCTGCAGGGTGAGTATGGCGTTAAGGATCTCTTTGTCGGAGTACCTGTCAAGCTGGGAGCAGGAGGGCTTGAGCAGATCATCGAGATTAAGCTAACGAATGTAGAGCAGGAGGCGCTTAATCGGTCGGCTGAGGCTGTTCGCGAACTAGTCGAGATTATCAAAGTGTGACGCGGTGAAGATTCACGAGTATCAGGCCAAAACTCTTTTTTCGGCTCATGGACTTGCTGTACCCAGAGGTGAAGTAACTTCTACTACTGCAAAGGCACGTGAGATAGCCGATCGTCTAGGTGGGTGTGTCGTAGTCAAAGCCCAAATTCACGCAGGGGGAAGAGGTAAGGGTGGTGGCGTAAAGGTAGTTTCTAACTCCAGTGAAGCTGAGCAGGCGGCGCGTGAATTGCTCGGCATGACTTTAGTGACTGCCCAAACTGGTCCCGAAGGACGGAAGGTAAGCCGCGTTCTTGTCGAAGAGGCTCTTGAGATTGATCGAGAACTGTATCTGGGTCTGTTAATAGATCGAAGCATTGCCCGTCCGGTGCTGATGGCGAGCTCGGCTGGGGGAATGGAAATTGAGAAAGTTGCGGCAGAGACACCTGAGCTGATCCTGCGCGAGCCGATCGATCCTGCACTGGGACTGTCTGGATTTCAAGCGAGACGCCTGGCGTTTGGACTAGGTCTTTCGGGGCAGTCAGTCGCGAAGGCAGTGCGGCTTATGCAGGCTGCATGTGCGGTCTTTTTTGAAAACGACGCGTCTCTGGTCGAGATTAATCCACTGGTAGTCACGAAGGCCGGCGAGGTGCTCGCGCTTGACGGCAAGATAACCCTTGACGACAACGCTTTATCTAAGCATCCCGTATTGGCAGAGTTGCGCGATCTTGGAGAAGAGGAAGAGCTCGAGATCGAGGCCTCGAAATTTGCTCTCAATTACATACGGCTGGACGGCACGATTGGCTGCATGGTGAATGGCGCCGGACTTGCAATGGCGACGATGGACATCATCAAGCTGGCGGGTGGAGAACCGGCGAACTTTCTTGACGTGGGTGGAGGGGCGAACACTGAACAGATTCGAAATGCCTTTCGAATTCTCATGTCTGATCCAAATGTGAAAGCCGTGTTGATTAATATTTTTGGAGGTATTTTACGGTGTGACGTGCTCGCCGAAGGTGTGATTGTGGCAGTGAAAGAGTTAGAGATTGATGTGCCCGTAGTCATTCGCATGGAAGGAACTAATGTAGAAGCGGGTAAAAAGATGCTGAGGGATAGTGGGCTGAGGTTCACGACAGCTGATTCTATGGGCGAAGCAGCGACACAGGTGGTTGCGCTGGCCGCGACAAGGGATTAGACAGGCAGGGATCTGATGTCAGTTTTGGTTGACAGTGATACGCGGCTTCTTGTTCAAGGCCTTACAGGTCGTGAAGGCACCTTCCATGCAAAACAAGCGGCTGATTTCGGTACGACCGTGGTTGGTGGAGTAACACCGGGTAAAGGTGGAAGGGTCCACGAAGGATGGCCAATATTCAACACTGTAGATGAAGCAGTACAGAAGACCGGGGCTAATGCGTCGGTTATTTTCGTTCCGCCAACTGTGGCCGCGGATGCCATCATGGAAGCTGCGGACGCTTCGCTTCCCTTAGTTGTTTGTATTACCGAGGGGATTCCTACGATTGACATGCTGTCGGTTGTTCGGTTTTTAGAGGTTCACCCAACCCGTTTGATTGGTCCTAACTGTCCTGGGATTATCTCTGCTGGGAAGGCGAAAGCTGGGATTATTCCTGGTCATATTTGTCGTGAAGGGCGAGTCGGAATTGTGTCAAAGAGCGGGACCCTCACGTACGAGGCCATTCATCAACTGACACTCCTTGAGTTGGGACAGACGACCTGCATTGGCATTGGGGGAGACCCATTGATAGGCACGAGTTTCGTTGACGCCTTAAAACTTTTCGCTGAAGATGATGCGACGGAAGCAGTTGTTTTGATCGGTGAAATCGGTGGTTCAGCTGAGGAAGAGGCGGCGGCGTATATTGGGACGTCGTTTAAGAAGCCGGTTGTAGGGTTTGTCGCGGGCCAGACTGCACCTCCAGGGAGACGAATGGGACATGCTGGGGCTATCGTGTCAGGAGGAAAAGGAACTGCGGCTGAAAAGATGTCCGCTTTGAAGGCTGCGGGTGTAAGGGTTGTCAGCAGTCCGGCCGAAATAGGTTCGGCTGTGGCATCTCGACTCGGGATTAGTGAACGTTCGATTTTGTGAGAGTGATTTCGGCCAGTGTAGAAGTGGTCCTTGCAGTGCAGCGACAGACGTTCACGGGATTACGCTTTTCGATCAGTGCCGTCCTGGGTGTTCTCTCTGAGTGATAGTTCCGTACTGTTCCGTCCATGTTACAATTGGGAGTTTTGTGGGTAAGAATGATGGCGAGGCCGTGAATGGCTCCTTCTGAGATAGTTCTTCAAGATAAGCCTGTACCAGTCACCAAACGTATTGTTAACGATTTCAGCATCCAGGTTGCCACCGTAAACGGATCCGGCAGCCAAACAGCTAATCTCGTTCTCTTGCGATCCATCTTTGGCATGGGTGTGCCTGTCTCTGGCAAGAATCTTTTTCCATCGAATATTGCTGGGCTGCCGACCTGGTTCACAATCCGGGCCAATAAAGATGGGTATATAGCAAGGAAAGCAGGCATTGATCTTCTCGTCGCGATGAACGCTGAGACGGCACGGGAGGACGTCCTTTCGCTCGATTCTGGTGCCAGCGTCGTTTATGACAAGACACTTAAGCTCGATGCTTTGCGAAGTGACCTCGTATTTTATCCTGTGCCGTTTGATGAGCTCGTTGCTGGAATCTGTAAGGATGCCAAGCTGCGACGTCTTGTTCGGAACATGATTTATGATGGTGTGCTTGCGAATTTATTGGGTATTGATCGTAGCCAGATGGAGGAAGCGCTTAATAAGCAGCTTGGGCGAAAACCAAAGGCTGTGGAGCTTAACAAAGGTGCTCTGGACGCTGGATTTAAATTCGCAGATGAGAATCTTGAGAAGCGGGACGGGATGGTCATCGAGCCGATGGATGGCGTAAGTGGCCTGGTTCTTGTTGAAGGAAATGCTGCTGCTGCAATTGGGGCAATGATGGCCGGTGTGACGGTTGTGACGTGGTATCCAATAACGCCATCGTCGTCGTTATGTGAAACGCTAATCGATTATCTTAAGAAATATCGTATTGATAAGGAATCGGGAAAGGCGACCTTCGCAGTTGTTCAAGCCGAAGATGAGATTGCAGCGCTTGGGATGGCGATTGGTGCAGGCTGGGCGGGGGCTCGTTCGATGACGTCGACATCGGGCCCCGGCGTTTCGTTGATGGGTGAATTTGCAGGTCTTGGGTATTACGCGGAAGTGCCCGCGGTTATCTTTGATGTCCAGCGCGTCGGTCCGTCGACTGGACTGCCCACGCGAACCGCGCAAGGTGATGTGCTGACCACCGCGTTTCTGTCGCATGGCGATACCAAACATATGATGTTGTTTCCGGCGTCCGTTGAGGAGTGTTATTCAATGGCGATCGAGGCCTTTGATTTGGCAGAGAGATTTCAAACGCCAATCTTTGTAATGAGTGACCTCGACTTAGGAATGAACACGTGGATGTCGAAACCCTTTGAATATCCCGAGAAGCCACTTGATCGCGGGAAGGTTCTCACTAAAGAGACCCTTGAACGAATAGGTAAGTTTGGTCGGTACCGTGACGTTGACGGAGATGGAATTGCTTATCGCAGTCGCCCAGGCGATGGGATGCCGGCTTTCTTCTGTCGGGGCTCAGGACACAATGAGTGGGCCCAATACAGCGAGCGACCGGAAGATTATGAAAAGAACATCAACCGGTTGGCGCGAAAATTTGAAACGGCACGGAATTGGATGCCGGCTCCAGTGGTCGAGATTAATCGGAAGGCGTCGATCGGTATTATTGCGTTCGGGACAACACATTGGGCTATTGTGGAGTCTCGTGATGAGCTGTTGACTGAGGCTGAGATGCAAACATCGTACTATCGAGTGTGTTCGTATCCCTTCCGTACAGCCTTGGCATCATTTATAGAGCGGTATGACAGGGTCTACGTGGTGGAGCAGAATCGAGATGCACAGATGTTGAGTTTGATCAAGCTTGATGTGCCTGTGGAGCTCACGAAGCGACTACGTAGCGTTTTGCATTACTCCGGTCTGCCTATTGACGCGAGGACGATCACAGATAGCATTTTGCTTCAGGAGGGATACCGCGTCGAGAAGACTGGGGCAGAATTGCCTAGGGCGGGAAGCGCGGGCGTTGGCGGGGAGTAGGACGTCCGAGAGAGGAAGAAGGCCGTGTCGACGGTAGCATCATCGGAACCTCGTAAAAACGTGAATAGGATTGGCCTCGAATCGAAGGAATACAGAGGCGGAAAGACAACCTTATGCGCTGGTTGTGGTCATAACGCGATCTCAGAGAGGATCATAGGGGCATGTTACGAAATGGGTGTCGATCCTGCGAGCGTGATCAAACTTTCGGGGATCGGCTGCTCCAGTAAGAGTCCAGCCTATTTTTTGGGAGAATCCCATGGGTTCAATACCGTACACGGACGTATGCCTTCTGTTGGAACAGGAGCGTTACTTGCGAATCAGAAGCTGATCGCGCTAGGTGTGAGTGGAGATGGTGATACAGGTGCCATTGGGGTTGGGCAATTCGTGCACCTCATGAGGCGGAATCTGCCAATAATCTACATTATTGAAGATAACGGCTGTTATGGGTTAACGAAGGGGCAGTTTTCGCCAACTGCCGATCTCGGTTCGACGAAGAAGACGGGAGTTATCAATGATTTGCCGCCTATTGATACTTGTGCTCTCGCCGTTGAGTTAGGCGCTACGTTTGTAGCGCGATCTTTTTCTGGTGACAAGAAACAGCTTCTTGCAATTCTGAAGGCGGCCTTGAGTCATCGAGGGACAGCAATGATTGATGTGCTGTCACCCTGTGTCACGTTTAATGATCACGAGGGTTCGACGAAAAGCTATTCGTACGCGAAGGACCACGATGATCCACTTGAGGATATTAGTTTCGTTCCTTTCTTTGAAGATATATCGGTGGATTATGAGGCTGGTACGACTCAAGCGGTGCCCATGCATGATGGCTCAACGCTGTATCTGACGAAGCTGCAAGAGGACTACGATCCGCTGGACAAGCTTCAGGCGTTGAGAGTTTTAACGGAGACTCGTCGGCGCGGTGAGTTTGCAACTGGCTTGATTTACCTCGAGCCGGATCGTGATGATTTTCTAACCATGCTGAATATGGTGGACGAGCCCCTTGCAGAGCTTGATCAGAATCGAGTTCGGCCTCCGAAGGCTGCTTTGGACGAAATTATTGAGTCACTCCGGTGAACTCTGGCGCCTATCGTGTATCCATGGAACAAACCCTTGCGATTATCAAGCCGGACGCTGTAGCTGCGAGACTGGTAGGAGCAATAATTCTTCGGATCGAAGCCGAGGGTCTCACAGTCAAGGGCATTCGTCTGCTTCACCTTAAAAAATCTGACGCCGAGGGTTTCTATGCGGTGCACCGGGAGAAGAAATTCTTTGACGGTCTCACTACCTTTATGTCATCGGGCCCTATCGTAGTGCTTGCCCTTGAGGCGCCAGACGCGATTGGCCGGTGGAGGCGGTTAATGGGAGCCACAGATCCAGCCCAAGCGGACCCGGGAACACTTCGACGAGAGTTCGGAACATCGATTGATCGGAATGCAACTCACGGTTCTGACGCAACGGACACAGCAGCTTTCGAGTTAAGTTATTTTTTTAGTGCGATTGAACTAAACAGTGAGCCTTAGAATTAGAAGAGGTTACTGAAGAGTGGCAAAGACGCTGGTAATCGTGGGTGTTTTGATTGCCGGCCTAGGTGTTGCGATGCTGGTCGGATTTCCGCTGGGCCGACTTCCTGGTGATATCGTCTATCGGAGAGCAGGTATGACAATTTATGTGCCAATTGGGACATCTATTGTTTTGAGCGTGGCGCTTACGGCAATTCTGATGTTGGTTCGCCGGTAACAAAAGAATCGCGATGACAATTAGATCTGATTCCTGGATCAAGCGGATGGCGGTCGAGCGGAAGATGATCGAGCCGTTCGTTAAGAGTCAAGTGCGAAGCGGGGTGATTTCATACGGCCTTTCCTCGTATGGATACGATATCCGTGTGGCGGACGAGTTTAAGGTGTTTACGAATATCAATACGACCGTAATTGATCCGAAGCTGTTTGATCCACGCTCCTTTGTTGATTTGAAAGCTGACGTATGTATCGTGCCTCCGAATTCGTTCGCCTTGGCTCGCACGGTGGAGTACTTCCGCATCCCACGTGATGTCCTGACCGTCTGTCTGGGTAAATCGACCTATGCGAGATGTGGGATTATCGTCAACGTGACACCTTTTGAACCGGAGTGGGAGGGAACGGCAACCCTAGAAATTTCGAACACCACGCCATTACCAGCGAAGATTTATGCAAATGAAGGGATCGCGCAAGTGCTGTTTTTCCAGAGTGACGAGCCCTGCGAGACTTCTTATGCTGACAAGAAAGGAAAGTATCAGGCGCAACAAGCTGTGACCTTGCCGAAAATCTGACATTCGTAGTACCCTTTGAATGTTTATCGATGGACTGGAACTAAACCTAGATCGAGTGACGTACAAGAGTTTGTTGAGGTTCTAGACGGCGAGTCATTTGTATCCCCTGATGTACTGTTAACTGATGCGAAAGCTAGACGAGCGAGAAGCTTCGTCCGCTACAACTCCGCTTACCGCGGCACCGTCGGTCGCTGTTCAGTTCTTTCTGATTCCTCTGGCGGTCGTAGGTGTCATAGTTTTGGTCTATGGCGGGTTTCGCATGCTTGTTACTAATGAGCGGACTCCGGAAGAATTTTTGCACGATGTACGGGTAGGCGGTCGGGATCGGCGGTGGCCAGCAGCTTACGAGTTGTCACGACTTTTAGCCGACCCAAAGATTCAGATCGAGCATCCCGGGCTAGGGCCGGCTATTGTTCAGGCTTTCGCGGATTCAGCAGGGGATGATCCGAGGGTTCGTCGCTATTTAGCGCTTGCAATCGGTCGGCTTGAGGACCTTCCGTCTGACGCAGTGGATTCACTGTTGGTCGCACTTGATGACCCTGACTCGGAGACTCGAATTAGTGTAATTTGGGCTTTGGCAGCAATTGGTGATGCGGCAGTGGTTGACGAAATTGAGGATATGTATTTATCTGACGATGCGGGCATACGAAAAATGGCAGTGTATGCTCTCGGCGTGCTGCCGCCAGATGAACGCGTGGCAACATTGCGGAATGCTCTTGACGATGATGCGCTCGATGTGCGCTGGAATGCGGCCGTCGCGTTGGCACGGCACGGACGTGACGAAGGCCTCAATGTGCTTGAACGGATGTTAGATCGGGAATATGTGGAGCGGCATGTTCGGCGCACGCAAACAACCGATTCGGTTGTGGATCCTATAGCTGAGGTGATGATGAGTGGCCTGCAGGCCGTAGGCTCCCTCCGAGCGTCTGTTCTTCGCTCCGAGGTGGCGGAGTTAAGCCGGAGTGACGCGAGTCTCAGAGTTAGAGAGGTCGCGCTTCGGACACTTGGGCTTCTTGGCAGCGCAAGAGTTGAGGTAGTTGAAGCGCAAAGGCTTACTTAGAGAACTGGTATTAGAGGAACGAGGACAACGACGGAATGGCTGACGATCCGAAACCTGCAGGCGTCTCTAACTCGGGCACGGAAAAGGCGGCAGCAGCTCCGCCGAGCGCGGGGTTGGCAGGGAAGACTACGAGTGCCGCTGCCGGAAAGACTCTCACGGCGAAGCCCAAGGCCAAGGTTCTAGATGATACGTCGCCGCTGATGCCGCGACGTGCCTGGCTTGGTTTATCCTGGGGGGCATTCACGGCGGCGACGGCAGGTTGTTTGGCGGCGACGGGCCGATTCATGTTTCCGAATGTGCTCAACGAACCACCGCAGCAATTCACGATCGGTTTTCCCGATGAATATGGTGACGGTGTAGATGAACGCTGGAAAGACCGATTTGGGGTTTGGATCGTTCGGACGCCTTTCGACGTTGTTCACGAATCGCCTGGATTCTACGCCCTCTTTTCGATTTGTACTCACTTAGGATGTACGCCGAACTGGCTTTCAGCAGAAAACAAGTTTAAGTGCCCTTGTCACGGCAGCGGGTTTCGCCCGACAGGAATTAATTTTGAAGGACCAGCGCCTCGGCCCTTGGAACGGACTCGTATTTTTATGGCTGAAGACGGTCAGATTACGGTCGACAAGAGTCGGAAATTTCAGAGTGAACTCGGGCAATGGATGGATCCCGAGTCGTTTCTTGAGGTGTAAATAGACAACATGGCCCAAAGTGAAACGATTCAACCGAAGGAAGGGGCGCTCGTTCGCGCATGGAACTGGCTCACCGAAACCCAGATCTGGACTTCGATCTTTAGACACACGGCACCTATTAATGATCGCAACCGCGTTTTGGTGATGTTGTCGAATGTCTTTCTCCACTTGCATCCAGTGCGGTTAAAGAAACACGGCGTGCGGTTGCGATATACGTGGTGCATGGGGGGATTGAGCTTTTTTCTCTTCTTAGTGCTGACCTTTACGGGTCTACTCCTCATGTTTTATTACCGCCCGACACTGGAGTATGCCTATTCCGATATCGTCGGTTTACGGGAGCATGTTCCCTTGGGCATTATGCGCGAGATGCATCGTTGGGGTGCACATGCCATGGTGATCACTGTTTGGTTGCACATGTTCCGAGTCTTTATGACTGGGTCTTACAAGCCACCACGTGAGTTCAATTGGAACATCGGTGTCATTATGCTCGTCCTGACACTGCTCTTGTCATTTACCGGCTACCTACTTCCGTGGGATCAGCTAGCGATATGGGCGATCACAGTTGGGTCAAACATGGCGCGTGCGACGCCATTCTTAGGGCACGAAGGACCTGGTGCAGCACTGTTGGCGTTAGGTGATGTACAGCTAATCCATGCTGCAGACGATGCGCGTTTTGCGCTACTCGGAGGCACATTCGTTGGTGAAGGGGCACTGTTGCGTTTTTATGTCTTGCACTGCGTCGGCTTGCCGCTTGTTATTGGTTTTCTGATGGCGGTGCATTTTTGGCGTGTGCGTAAAGACGGAGGCATTTCAGGGCCACTCTAGTCGGTAAAGAATATGGACGCGATCAAGGACTTTATTAATCTCTTCGCTGACCCGAGACTATTCTTCGTGATCTCGGTGCTCGCGCTAATTTTTATTGTGTGGAAGCGCGAGGCATTTTCGAAGAACGCTGTGGGCTATGGCCTCATGGCTGGCCTGACCGTGTTTTTTGGGCTAGGGCTTTTCGATGAAAATTTTCGGTCGATTATCGCGAAGCCTGACAATGTTCCGATCGTTGCTCTTATTTTCCTCTTGGTGTTTTTTACGTGGTTCGCCATTCGCGAAGGTGTTCGCAATGACCAGCGGATGGCTAAAGGTGAGGATCCCATTGAAAAACAGGAGTCAGATCGCGTCTGGGTGTGGCCCGATCTCGTTTATACAGAATTAATAGCCTTGATTCTATGTAGTGCCGTGTTGGTGGTTTGGTCGATCGGTCTAGAGGCGCCACTTGAGCAGCCGGCGAACCCGGCGCAAACGCCGAACCCGTCGAAGGCGCCATGGTACTTTTTAGGTCTCCAAGAAATGCTGGTGTATTTCGATCCATGGTTGGCGGGGGTGGTGCTTCCCAGCTTGATTATCGTGGGTTTGATGGCAATTCCCTACATTGACACGAATCCGAGAGGAAATGGGTATTACACCTTTAGTGAGCGACGCGCTGAGATAACGATCTTCTTGTTTGGGTTTATCGTCCTGTGGTCATCGTTGATTGTTCTGGGAACATTTCTTCGAGGGCCCAACTGGAACTTTTTCGGACCCTTTGAGTATTGGGACATTCATAAACTTGAGCCGCTCACGAATGTTCAGCTGTCAGACTTCATCTGGGTTCGGGTTTTGGGACAGGCGCTTCCTGATCATTGGTTTATCCGGGAGTTTTTCGGCATTGTTCTGACCCTGGTGTATGTGGGTGTACTCCCTGTGCTGATGGCGAAGATATTTAAAGGTTACTACGAGAAGCTTGGCGCGGGACGGTTCTATGTAACGGTGATGCTTTTTCTTATGATGCTGTCATTGCCAGTAAAAATGTTGACTCGCTGGCTCTTTAATTTGAAGTACGTAGTGTCAATCCCGGAGTTTTTCTTCAATATTTAGTCGAGGTAAACCCAGAGTAGATGCCTGACAAGAGATCTGTTGGACACGCGTACAACATCGATTTTCTCAACGTCGTTTTTGCGGCGTCGAGCATTTTCCTGTTCGTTACGACGATTTGGATGGTTTGGGACGACTACGACCGAGAATGGAAGGATTATCAACGTCGATTTGTGCAGCTTGAGATGGAAGTAACTCAGGCTGGACTTGCCGCGGCTCAGGGACAAGTGGATCAGGCTCAGCTTGCTGAATTACAGAGCCAGCTTATACAAGCAGAACAGGAAGTGGCCGCGAGTCAGGATCAAATCAGTGCGCTTGAGGAACAATTAGAAGAGCTGGAGGCGGATCTTTTTCTTACAAATCAAGACTTCCAGACTACAAAAGCAATCTATGACGCCGAACGCTACGAGTTTGAGGAGCTGCAGGAGGAACATCCAGAGGAGGCTGTGGGTGCGAGCGGTGAGATCGATGAGATGTTCCAACGCTGGCTTGATCTTGGCCTCGAGGTTGAACGTTTGACTGCAGCCCGCGATGGCGTCCGTGACGAGATTGGGGGCTACACCTCTCGTTTAGTGGCAGTTGATGCAGAACTTGGCGAATTGACATCAGAGACCGATCGCCTCGGGGAACGCGTGTCCGATCTCCAGCCCAGTCTGGTGAATGATTTATTCCTGAATGCTCCGCTGCTTGATTTTATGGCGCCGACGATCACGGTTCGTCAGGTGATAACACCAGGAATCGTTGATGACGTGAATTTCACGCGTGTAGCCAAAATGGATCGCTGTACAACCTGCCATCTTGCGATCGATCGCGAAGGATACGAGGACTATCCGCAGCCCTTCCGGACGCATTCGAATCTTAGTGCTTATGTGGGGAGTGCTTCACCTCATCCAGTTGGACAGGTGGGTTGCACTGTCTGCCATGAGGGGATGGGGCAATCGTTGACATTCCGCCATTCCTCACACACGCCCGTCGGAGACGAACAGACTCATGCCTGGGAGGAGAATTTCGATTGGGAAGAGCCGCACTTGTGGGACTTTCCAATGTTGCCTACGGAGATGACGGAGGCTTCGTGCGCCAAGTGTCACGAGGATACCGTGTTCGTTCCAGAAGGCCCCAAGCTTACGATGGCTTATGGGTTATATGAGCGGGCGGGATGTTATGCGTGTCATAAGTCTGAGGGCTTCGAGGGGTTGCGAAAGCCAGGACCTAATCTGACAAAGATCGGTGCGAAACTTGACGCTGACTGGGTGGCGCGTTGGATTCGAGACCCGCGAGAGGTAAAGGCAAGTACTTGGATGCCGCGAGTTTGGTATAACGCAAACTCGAGCTCGGCAGAGGATGCGGTACGGAACGAAGCGGAGATTGATGCTGTCGTAGCCTATCTATTTGAAAATTCAGAGGACCACGCTTTTGCCGTTCCGGTTCCTTCACGTGGCGATGCAGCTCGGGGTCAGGTTGTTGTCGAGTCGGTCGGGTGCCTTGCGTGTCATATAACTGGGGAAGAAGGTCGGCTCGAAGCGGGACCGCGACGCACGTTCGGTCAGCCCCTTCAGAACATAGGCAACAAGACCACATTTGAATGGATATTTGACTGGGTTCGTGATCCAGCTCATTTCAGTGCCGATACGTATATGCCGGATATGCGGCTCACTGACGATGAAGTTAGTGATGTTGCAGCTTACCTGATGAGCTTACGGGGACCTGCCGGTCTGGAAGCTCGCGCCAGTTACAGCAATGCGGACGTCACAGAGATTCTGACCGACTATCTGCGGGCTGTTGTGCCAACCGATGAGGCTAATGCCACTGTTGCGGCGATGTCGACCGAGGAACAAAAGTTGGAGCTCGGGCGACGAGCGATTGGTCGTTATGGCTGTTACAGCTGCCACGACATCAAGGGTTTCGAGGATACTCAACCGATTGGCATCGAACTCTCTGAACAGGGTAGCAAGTTGTTGGCCCGCCTTGATTTTGCCTTCGTGCACGAGATTCCTCATACAAAAATCGATTGGTTCAAGCAAAAACTTCGCGCTCCACGAAGCTACGATCGGAGTCGGGTACTCCAGCCGCTTGAAAAGCTCCGGATGCCGAATTTTGGTTTTAGCGAGGAAGAAGTCTCGCTGCTCACGACCGCGATCATGAGTTTCCAGAGTGAGGTGCAGCCACAGGCTTCTCGAGTGCCGGGGTCAGCTCGAAACGATGCATTACGTGAGGGTAGAAATTTAGTGAGGCGACGGAATTGTGTGGCGTGTCACGAGATTGAGGGAGCTGGTGGCGAGTACCGTGAGTTGGTGGACGACCCAGCTCTTGCACCACCGCTTTTGACTCCTGAAGGTGCGAAGGTTAAGCCGGACTGGTTATATGCTTTTTTCCGGGGACCGATTACGATTCGTCCTTGGCTTAATGTTCGAATGCCGACATTTGGCCTGGAGGACTCTCACTGGAATACGACTCTGGACTATTTTGCGGCTATCTCAGAGACGATCGGACCGTTCACTACCCATGAGAGGACGCCACCAGCTACCGTCACGCGTACGGGCGAAGAGCTCTTTGAGTTGTTGCGGTGTCAGCAGTGCCACGTGCTGGATACGATTCCCGAAGACCAGCCTACAGATAATCTGGCCCCAGACTTGCGCATGGCGCAGGAGCGTTTACAGCCTGACTGGATTATCGATTGGCTTGTTGATCCGCTTAAGGTTCAGCCAGGCACAAGAATGCCTATGTTCTGGACAGAGTATCCGGGATCGTTTTATCCCCAGTTTGACGAAGATGCTGTTCGTCAGATTGAATCGGTCCGAGACTATCTTTTGACGTTCAGTGGTGGCCCCAGCCCTCTCACAGGAAATTAAGTGTCAAAGGGTATTTGAAGAGACGCCGCGAAGTGAGAGTTGTATGAGCCGTAAGGCGTAGGTTCTTCGCCAATAACGTTATCCCTTCATAGTTTCCTAATTGCAGTCGACGGAGGCCGCTTGAGGCCGTACCGCAATCATGGAAGTTGGAATTGGTTGATGGCAAGAGAATGTTACGCGTGCGGGCAGGATTCCCGAGTCAAAGACAATTGATTAAACGCTGCTCGATCTGGGTAAGAGTCGCGGCTGCCTGGCCGTGGAACGTGAGGTCCACTAGGTCCGAAATCGGTGTAACTTCGGCGTTGATTTCTACGGTAAATGCCCCATTTTTCTTGGCGTGGTGAATTAGGGTGGCGGCTGGAGTTACGACCGCCGAGGTTCCGATCGAAAAAAACACATCACAGTTGGTTCCTAACAGAGCCTGAGTGAGTATTTCCTGGTCGATGGATTCACCAAACCAAACTACGCCAGGCCGAGCGAGGCCATGGCAATATGGGCAAGTGGGGGGTATGGATTGAAAGGGTACGGTATCGTCCCACCACCGATACGGTGAGTTCGGACAGCTATTCCGGCACTGAAGTTCCCAAATGGAACCATGAAACCGAATTACCTTCTGGGTTCCGGCGCGTTCGTGGAGGCCATCGACATTCTGAGTTATTAGACAAAAAGGCTGGATTCTGGTGCTCCAAGCGGCAAGCACCTCATGTGCTCGGTTTGGCTGGCAGGCGGCGATACATTCCCGGCGCCAAGCGTACCATTTCCAGACTAGGACGGGATCCTTATCGAAAGCCTCGAGTCTGGCGAGATCTTCAGGTCGACATTTTTCCCAAAGTCCCTCTTGTCCACGAAACGTTGGGATCCCGCTGGCAGCGGAGAGGCCGGCACCCGTAAGAATGCATATACGTGAATCTGAGCGGAGTTTTGCTGCTATTCGATCGAGATTGCTATCAAGTTGAGATGAATTTTCTCGTACACTCACAGGGAGATCCTACCAGGCGGGTTTGGTAAGCGTGTGGGGTTAAGGTCTCGTCGAATGGGTTTTTATGAAGGTATTAGGAGATCAGATTCGGTGATCGGGATTCCGCCAGAATTATTTGATGAGGTCGATCGACTGGCCTCCACCTGGGAGTCGGAAGATAAGATTCAGAGGTTGTGGTCTGGAGACACTTCGATCTGGTCGGGTTCTACAGAGGGACAGCAGCTAGGCTGGCTTCGGATCATAGAAAAGCAGCGTCGGAATCTTGACTCCCTGCTAGCGTTAAAACGGGATGCTGAAGACAGCCGGTTTGAGCGTGCCGTGCTACTGGGCATGGGCGGATCTAGCTTGTGCCCGGAGGTTCTACGGCAGGTTTTTGGCCGCATGTCGGGCAGGCCGGATCTTCGGATACTCGACTCGACAGATCCGGCGCAGATCGCGGCAACGGAAAAAGCGATCGATTATCAGCGAACACTCTTCATTGTCTCGAGTAAATCTGGGACTACGCTCGAATCAAATATGTTGGCTCGTTACTTTTTTGAACGAGTGTCGACGGAGTTTGGTTCTGACGTGGGTGACCGGTTCGTTGCTGTAACAGATCCGGGGTCCCCTCTTGATGAAATAGCCGTCACTAGAAAGTTTCGCCACGTGTTTCATGGGTGGCCGAACATAGGCGGTCGGTTCTCAGCTCTTTCAAACTTTGGTCTTGTTCCCGCGGCAGTAATGGGACTCGATATTTCCCGTTTTCTTGATCGTGCCGAGGTAATGCGTGCTAGGTGCGGAGCGACTACACCAGTTCGTGAGAATCCAGCGGCTATGCTCGGTCTCATACTGGGTGCCGCAGCTAAGGAAGGGCGGGACAAAATAACCTTTATTGCGTCTCGTTCCATTCGGAGTTTTGGAGCGTGGCTCGAACAGTTGTTAGCAGAGTCGACGGGGAAGGGCGGCACTGGTTTGGTCCCGGTAAATGGTGAAGTCTTACGTTATCCAGAGCTATACGGTGAGGATCGATGTTTTGTTTATCTCCGGGACAAGAGGGCGGAGGAGAGGGATCAGGATGCTGCGGTGAAACGGTTGGAGGAAGCCGGCTTCCCAGTCGTTCATTTAAGCTTGACTGATTCGTACGAACTCGGAGGCGAATTTTTTCGGTGGGAATTTGCTACGGCCGTTGTTGGAGCGATCTTGGGTATTAATCCGTTTGATCAACCTGATGTCGAAGAGAGCAAAGTAAGGGCTCGGCGTTTCACGCAAACATATGAGCGTGGCGGTGAGTTTCCCAATGAGAAACCGCTCGCATGCGAAGGAAATATCTTGGTATACGGAAGCACTAGTACTGGAGAGGCGTCGGAGAAGGGCGGCACGGGTCCCTCGGTCACACAGGTTGTGGCCTGGCATTTGAGGAAAATAGTTCCGGGAGATTACGTCGGCTTAATGGCTTATCTTGAGAGATCTCAGGAGCATGTGAAAATGGTTGAGGGCATTCGTGATGTCGTAAGATGCCGACTTCGCGTTGCGACATGTGCTGACTTCGGTCCAAGGTTTTTGCACTCCACAGGACAGCTTCATAAAGGCGGTCCAAATACGGGGGTGTTTTTTCAAATTACTTGTTCGGATGAGGTCGACATATCTGTGCCCGGCGAGCAGTACAGCTTTGGTGTTGTGAAGATGGCCCAGGCTCGCGGAGATTTTGAAGCGCTCGTTAATCGAAACAGGCGAGTACTGCGTGTCCATGTGACCGGGTCGGTACTGAAAGGGCTCCAGCAATTCGCAGAAATTGTAGACGACGCTTTTATTGTAAACACTGGTCTTTAGATAAAGACGACCGCCTACTCGAACAACACGAAGGAGTGATTATTTGCCCTGCCACTGTGGTTTCTCCTTGGCGAGAAACGCTGCGACGCCGTGCTTGAAGTCCAAGCTTGTGTAACAGGTGGTGATGAGGTCGTGTCCCTCGGCCGCCGCGAGACGACGTTGAACTTGAATGCGTCGAATCATTTCCTTAGTGGCTTGAATGGTGAGAGGTGCGTTTGCGGCAATGGTCTGCGCGAGGCTTAATACGGCACTGTCCAAGTCCTTGGGTTCCACTACCTGATTGACGAGGCCGGCGGCGAGAGCTTCGTTCGCTTGGATTAAACGTCCGGTGTAGAGCATCTCTTTAAGTCGTGTTGATCCGACGAGGTCAAGAAGGCGAGAATAATTGGCGGCAGAGAGGCAATTTCCAAGAGTCTTCGCAACTGGGACGCCGAGACGAGAAGTCGGCGTACAGACCCGAAGGTCGCAGGCTGCAGCGATTGCGCAGCCGCCACCAGCAGCGACGCCGTTAATTTGTGCGATTGTCGGGATAGTGACCGTTTCGAGGCGTTCAATGATGGCATCAAGACGTTCCTCATAGGCAATGCCGTCTCGAGATGAGCGAAATTCACGGAATTGAGAAATATCTGTGCCGGCCACGAAAGCTTTTCCACCGGCTCCTCTAAGTATCAGCACACGGATGCCTGGAGTGTCCTCGGCTCGTTGACAGAGATTGCCGAGAGCTTCGTACATTTCCCAGCTCATAGCATTTCGAGCCTCTGGTCGGTTAAATGTAACGTAGGCGACTGCTCCGGTTTCTTCGTATTGAACGTGAGGCGTTGACACGATGTTCCATCTCCTTAGTAAACAGTTCTTCGTAAAAACAGAAAGGGGCCCATGCGGCACGCGCTGAACGGTATCCGAGTTTTAGATATTACCCAAGTCATGGCAGGGCCTTACTGCGCAATGTTACTTTGCGACATGGGTGCAGATGTAATCAAAGTCGAAGCTCCTGTTGGCGACTCGTCCCGCCGAATGGCAGGAGCGAAGGGTTCTGATAGTCCGGCCTTTAATGCGGTAAACCGCGGTAAGAGAGGGACTGTAATTGACATTAAGACGGAAAAAGGTAGGGAGATCGTCGCCAAACTGATATCCACTGCAGATGTTTTAATTGAGAACTATCGTCCTGGAGTGCTGGCACGAAACGGTCTGGGTTATGACAGGCTGCGAGCAGTTAATCCAGCGCTGATCTATGCCTCGATCTCAGGCTACGGTCAGACTGGACCAGACTCAACCCGAGGGGGTTTTGATTTAGTTGCGCAAGGAGTTTCTGGCATTATGTCGGTTACGGGAGAGGCCGGAAGACCGCCCGTCAAGGCTGGTATTCCACTGACTGATCTTGGGGCAGGCCTCTTTGCGCTTGCGGGAATTTTGGCGGCCCTTCACCATCGAGGGGAGACCGGCGAAGGTCAGTATATCGACACGTCGCTCGTAGAAGCGGGAGTCGCTCTTTCGGTATGGGAAGCTACCGAATTCCTTTCGGGAGGAAAGATTCCGCAGCCCCTGGGCTCGGCTCACCGAATGAGTGCACCGTACCAGGCACTGGAATGTGAGGATGGTTATATAACGGTCGGTGCCGCAAACGATAGATTGTTCATGCGTTTAAGTGAGGTTCTGGGGCATCCGGAGTGGGTAGACGAACCTGACTTTGCGACTGATACAGCGCGGGTAGCCCATCACACGGCGTTGTCAGGCTTGATCCAGGAAGTAACCAAGAGGAAGCCGAGGGCATATTGGTTAAAACTGTTTAACGAACACGGTATTCCTGGAGGACCAATTAATAATTACCAGGACGCGCTGACAGACGAACACCTTAAGGCTCGGGAGATGGTGGTCAATACAGATCACCCGACCTTGGGCCGGATGCAAACACTTGGAACGCCGTTAAAGATGTCTGGGACGCCTTTGGTTCCAGGTCGCCCTGCGCCCCTTCTCGGAGAGCACACGGAAGAGGTGCTTTTAGAGGCAGGCTACGGGCTGGAAGAAATAGAGACGTTTCGTTCCAAGGGAGTCGTGAATTAACCCCAGCTCAATGTCTGCTCGCCTATCGAGTGTCGAGTCGAACAAGAGATCGATCGATCATTGGTATCCTAGGACGCCCGGCTGCTGCCATACTTCGTGCCAACTGGTTGTACAAGATTTCGAGCACGGCCTGAACGCCGGTGGCGCCATATCCTGCGAGACCCCACATTATGGGGCGTGCGACTAGGACGGCAGTTGCACCGAGAGCAAGAGCCTTCAGAACGTCAGTGCCTCGACGAAAACTACCGTCAATCAGTATTGGCACTCTCTCATGGACAGCCTCTGAAATTTCTGAAAGTTCCTCGATGGATGATTTGGGTGAATGGACCGCACTCGCACCGTGATTCGAAACTACAATTCCGTCTAGGCCCCGTTGGATAACGTTTTCAGCGTCGGTGGCCTTCAGAATTCCCTTTACCAGCAGTGGTATGTCAATAAGCCTACGGACTTGGTCTACAAAGTCCCACTTGATCTCTGTGTCAGTGACTGTGATGCACACAGCTTTTGCTCCGGCATCAACCGCTCTGCGGAGATCAAGTGGGTCCAGGTCATCCTCCGCGTAAATCTGATACCACAAGGAGGAGACGGCAGCGTGTTTTGAAATCTGAACAAATGGATAGCTAGAGCGACTACTGACGATCATGGTGGCTTTGGCTGCTGAGGCGCCACGGGTGGTAGCTAATTCCCCCTCTGGATGGAAATTCTGTTGGGCTGCCACCGGTCCAACAATGATGGGAGCAAAAAGCTCTTCTCCGAATAATTCGGTTGTCAAGTCGAGGTCGGCTTTGACCATGAGCCGCTGTCTAAATGTCATTCGGTCAAACGGGACACGGTGACTGCCAGCAATTTGTTGGAAGGCTGAAGGAGGCAGGGTCATCCTCGCAACGTCTTCGAATTCAAGTGCATTAACAAGCTCGGTGCTAGGCGGGACGAAAAGGTCCTCATTAAGAGGTGTCTGGCCTGTTTGGGTAATAACTTCGCGTGCGCGTTGACCAAAAGCTGACAACGTGTCGCGTCGAGTTAATCTCGGGCTTTTCATGGGAACTCAGTCTTCACGATACTGCGACTGATCCCGGCTAATGACGTAACACCGACGCGGGCCATCGTCTGAACAAGCTCAGCCTGTATGATTTCCAACACTTTTTGGGCGCCGGGTGTACCAAAGGCCCCAAGTCCCCAACGAGGGACGCGCCCTAGACAAACTGCGTTTGCACCGAGTGCTAGCGCTTTGAGCACATCCACGCCTCTGCGAAAACCGCTGTCAATTAGAACGGGGACGCGCCCTTGGACGGCATCGACCACTTCAACTAGCACTTCCAGGGTTGAAGGACCGTAGTCGAGAGCTCGGCCACCGTGGTTGGAGACGACAATACCGTCGCATCCCAATTCGATGCAGCGCAGGGCTCCTTCACCCGTCAGAATTCCCTTTGCGAGCATAGGGACAGAGATCATGGGCCGAATATCTGACAGGTACTTCCATTCGTACCAGAGCCGACCAGATGTGACTCCGTAGGGGTTGCTTTGTTCGTCGTTCTTCGCGCGCTCGATTGTTCGCGGAGTGCCTCCTAGATGGCGATTGTGTAGGGCTCGCTCGTACGCCGAGGCTTGCTGATCTATCGTTACTACGACAGCCTCGCACCCAGCTTCCTGTGCGTCGTGCAGGATTTCCTGACTGAGGGCGAGATCGGGTCGCGGATAGAACTGAAACCAAAGTGGGCCTGTCGCGGCTCTTGCAATCTGCTCGAAAGGGAAACTCGAGGCATGGCTCACGATCATCGTTGCCTTTGCAGCGGTTGCCGCCTCGTACATTCCAATTTCACCGTCCGGGTGAAGTGGGCGTTGACGGGCCGTCGGTGCGAGCATTATCGGTGCGGTAAGCTTGGAATTGAAGATCTCGATCGACGTATCGACACTCGCATGGTCAACAGGGTGCTCGCCAGTCAGTTTGACCCATTCAAACGACTCACGATTTCGACGCATCGTAAATTCGGAGTCGGTTCCCCGCGCTGTGTAGTCGTACACTGCTAATGGCACGTTCGATCGAAAAACGCCCTCGAAATCCCAGGGTGTAATCATTTCTGAAAATCCTGGCGCTCTGCGATGTAGACCCAAAGACGCTGGGTCCTGTTGTGCTCGTGCGAGAGGCGACGTGGCGATAAACGTTGCCAATCCAGCGAGCGCCTGGCGGCGCGATATTCCTTCCTTCCATACCTTCTCGCTGTATCTCACTTTTCCTCCCGGAGATTATTGCACGCTACCCTCAGCAACCAGCGTTGTCAACTGGCTGGGCTAGATTGTACAGATTTCTCGTCAAGGCCCTTTTGCTGGTCGAAGTTTTTACAGGGTAGACAGAGTCGCTATTCTTGAGCACGGGCTCCAGAGAGGACATTCGCAAGTCCACGATTACCCTCGTGGCATGCATACTCGTAGAGAGGAGTGTTGACCCTCTTAAGAAATTGTTCTCCACTCCAAGACTTTGTCCAAGTTGTGGGATCTCTTACCGTGTATCGGTAGCGAAGCGTGTCCGCACCGATTCGTTCAATTCGCTCGATCAAGGTAACGTGAACTCTTGTCCCCCTGTAGTCTGTGCTCTCAATAAAACTGCTAGGATCAATAAAGTCTGCGATGCCCCTAAAATTAGTCGTCTCCACGACTAACGTGTCGCCTTCCCATCTGCCTCGCGAGTCTCCTAGCATTTGACGAATAGTTTCCGAAATATGCTGCCGGCCATCCAGAGGGATGATGCGTGCGTCGTGAATCATTTCCATCTGAATAACTATGTAGTTTCGATTCTGGAGCAACTGAAGATTGGCGTTGTAGGCACCCATTGGCGCCAGAGGAGGTCCTTCGCTTTCCCACCAGATGCACCGTTCGCGCAGCGGGCGAGTTTTAGCGCTCGTAAGTGGACCCCGGACGCCTTGGCTGCGATATGTCCTGAAGGCGCGCGCTCTTCGGGTTCCCTCCGCCGTCATTGGTGGGAGTTTCCCGGTAGGGGGATCGGTTATGAGGGAAGTTCGCCTTGTGTCTACGATTGAATCTCCTTTGTCATACCAAAAATCGTTGTAAGCGCGAGCAAGATCGGCGTCTTCACCAGGACTGCGTTCTGTTCCTTTACCGTCCCGGCGGTCCGCATTTCCGCTGGCCATTCTTTGACGAACAAACTCCGCTGCCTCTTCCGAAGACAACTGGGATTGTTCGGCGAACTCATCAGGCCGTTCTAGGGGTGTCAGGGTGGAGAAGTTCCAGACTCCTTGGAGGTTTGGCTGACCGTTTGGAAGACGAAGCGAATTTTCAACGTTGGTCTCTGTCGACAGATTCTGACCGGTCACAATAGCTGCTGTAAGGGCAACAACAGCGATCGTGAGGGCTAGAGAGTCAAATGAGGGTTGAACTCGATTCTTAATCATCGGACTAAGACGGTCTGAAGTGGTTTATCTAGTTGCAACTAATGTGCGCTTAACGTCCAATGCTATCGTCTCAAGAGCGACTAGGCTGTTTCTGAAAAACAGCGGATGCGACTGAGTTAGCGGTCCTCTGTCGGGAGCCCTGAGACACCAGGTTCTAGTTGGGCTCCAAGAGTGTTGTGAAACATCGAGAGCTGGGTGTAGTTTCCGACGATCAAGACCACCTCCCTGCGCTGACTTTCGGAGTAGCGCTGGGCGAGCGTCTTCCACGTAGCGTCGGATACGAACCGGCTCGTGTGGAGCTCGTCGGCCGCTGTCAGTAAAGCCGCTTCAAAGTCGGTCCACTCGGTCTCGTTGGGGTCCATCGTGATTCGACTTATCTCCATCTGGGTCAGGCCAGCGTCTTGGCCCATGACGTTGTGGCGAGCCCAGATGTAGTCACCCCGAGACAACCAGGCCGTGCGCAGGATGAGAAGCTCACGGTCGCGAGGAGGGATCGTGGCATTTCGAACAAAGTGTCCCGCGTACGCCCGGTACGTCCGGCACGTTTCGTTGCTTTCGGGGCACATGTGTCTATGAGAAATCGCACCTTGGTGATCGTCGGGAAGGGTGATTCTGGGGCTGGTTAATCGGTCGAATGGTGCCACGCGTTCCTGCGCGCCGCCTCTGAGAGGCGTGAACACTGAAGAAATGCAGGCAAACCCGATTATCACAGTGAGCCGTATCATCAAGCACCTCCACAACAGAAACAGGTGTTACGGGTTACGCGGTTGAGCGGCGTCGTCTTTGACGCGAGCGCCTGCCAGAATGTTGCCGATCGCGTAATTTCCCTCGTGACATGCGAATTCAAACAAGTCGCCCTGCGCAACGCCCCGGTCAGACTGATTAGCTGAGAGTGGAAAGCGAACCGTCCATGGGCGAGTGAAACGTGAGGGGTCGGTAATCGTGGCCTCGTAGTCGATTGTTTCATAATCGGTACGGGTAAATCGCTCAACTACGTGGAGTGTTCTGGTCGGTCGTCTCCAAGTATTAGCCCACCGATCATCCGGACGGTCGGGAAAGTCGCGTGACTCAATTACCAATGTATCTCCCTCCCACCGCCCACGTGGCTCTCCGTTCCACTGGGAAATCGTCGTATGCGGGCGACCGTCTAGAGGAATGATCCGTCGCTGGTTGAACATTTCGTGAACGATTACTACATACTTGGGAGTCTGAAAGATTTGATGATTTGGGTTATATCCAAACCAAATCTGCGGAAGACCGTCACCGAGGCACCGTTCACCAGTATCGAGATCCAGATAGGAATCCCAGGGCCCCGTTCCGTGTCGGCGTTCGTCCTGCCTGGCATTTGCAGTGTATGGAATTCTTCCAGAAGGCGGGTCGATGATTAACGACGTGCGCCGGCTGGAAGTCCAGGCGGTTCCCCCATCCAGCCAGAAAGCATTGTAAAACCCAGGTGTGCCATCTGCTCGCCAGTCAACACTGCCACCGGCCGTCGTTTTCTCGGATGGCCGAGCTAATAACCGCTCATTCCTATCGGCTGCTTCGCTTTCCCGGACCATTACTTCTTCCTCTGTCAGAAACTCTCTTCCTTCGTATTGTCCCGGTCGTTCTAGCGGCGTTAGCGTGGAGCCAACCCAAATTCCCTGCAGGTTTGGGTCACCCCAGTTCGTGTGCCGCTTAGCCTGACCGTGCACATCGGTGTTGATTCCCACGATCACGAAAATGGCGCCCGCAAAGATATGTGCGTGATGTCTGGTCATAGCTACTCCGAAAATAACGGCGATTACCGAGGCTTCTAGCGTAGCGCGGGATGGCTATTGTTTCAATGGCAGGTATTGGACAAACGGTGACCATCCGGATTCCGCTTGTATGGTAATCGACAGAAGGCTATACGGATACCTACAGACCACGCAAATGATGGTTTAACCGGACTATGATAGCGCTCTCGTGCGATGATGCTGGCTCTCGACTCCACCGTCGGGCCGTATGGCATTGTCAGCTATCTAGAAAGGGTGAGAGACGAATGGCAGAACAGAAGCGCACGGTGTCGTGGACAGGATTGCTAGTGGCAGTGTCTCTCGGTTATCTCCACCCTCTCGGAGCACAACCGCGCGCTCCTGAGGAGTTTGTCTCAGTGACCGACGCGATGCTTCGGGATCCAGACCCTGGGGATTGGCTCATGGCCCATCGAACCTACGACCATCAAGCCTATAGCCCGCTCGATGAGATCAACCGGAACAACGTGGGCGAGCTGAAGTTAGCCTGGATGCGAGCGATGGATGAAGGGCCGCAGCAGCTCAGACCGCTTGTCTATGACGGTGTGATGTACATCGCGAACCCGGGCAGCGATCATCTTCAGGCGCTAGACGCAACGACCGGAGACCTTATCTGGGATTATCAGCGGGAGTTGCCTGCCGATTTGAGAGAGTACGCGCGACTAGGTGACCGAACCCGCAGCCTAACGATCTACGGCAACAATATTATTCATTTGACCGCTGACGCCTACGTGGCCGCCGTCGATGCGCGTACGGGCGTGCTGAATTGGGAAAGCCAACTGGCTGACTACCGCGACGGCGTGACGCATTCGTCAGGTGCAATGATCATCAATGGGCTGGTCATGAGCGGACGGGCGTGCGGCACCGGCGGTGGGGCGCGATGTTTCATCGCGGCGCACAGCGCCAACACGGGTCGTGAAGAGTGGCGCTTCTACACTGCAGCCGGGGCCGACGACCCCGGCGGGGCGACGTGGGGCGACTTGCCGACCTCAAAGAGAGGGCACGTCTCCCCTTGGGGGGTGCCGGGTAGTTACGATCCCGAGTTGGGTCTCACCTACTGGGGCATTGCGGTACCGTCGCCCTTTACCAGGATTGTCCGGCGCGGCACGTGGGACGTCGGCGATCGCACGCCGTGCGAGCTGTACTCCAATTCGACGGTGGCGTTAGCCGTCGGTACCGGGGAATTGGACTGGTACTACCAGCATCTGCCGTGTGACGACTGGGACCAAGATTTTGTCCAGGAGCGGACGCTGATCGACACAGTCGTGAACCCAGACCCCGAAGCCGTGATGTGGATCAATCCTGCGGTGGCGGGTACACCGCAGGAGCGGAAGGTCGTCGTGACGTTGGGAGAGCCCGGTGGGCTGTTCGTCAACGACCGCGAGACCGGCGAGTTTCTGTGGGCGTCGCCACTTCCTTACACGTCGACAGAGGGGTTCGTCATCCGGGACATTGATGTTGCTACGGGTCAGGTCTATATCAACATGGACCTTGTGGCGAAAGAGGTTGGCGAGCAGCACATTATCTGTGGACATAACGTGAAGGGATGGTGGTCCTGGTCTTACAGCCCCCTGACCGGGCTGCTCTATATTCCGTTCAATCGATCCTGCCTGAACCAGACAGCCAACGACCGTTCAGTCACGGGTACGGGCCCCCGGTTCACGATACCTGAGCCTGGATTGGAGGAGGAGGGTGACCTCACCGAGCTTCGTGCGATCGATATCTCGACGGGGCGAGAGGTCTGGCGCTTCGGTCAGCGGGCACCGAATTCCGGTACGGTACTAGCGACCGGCGGTAACGTGGTGTTTCATGGCGATCTCAACCGTCGCTTTCGCGCGTTTGATGCCGAGACGGGCGAGGTGCTGTGGGAAACGATCCTTGGTAGCCAGATCACGGGCTTTCCCGTCACTTACTTAGCTGGCGGGCGCCAATATCTCACCGTGCCGGTCGGGGGTGGGGGATACTTTCGACTGAGTAACTACGCGACCGAGCTTGAGGCGCCGTTGGGTAGCAACATGCTCGTTACTTTCACGCTCCCAGATTGACGCAGCCCACCATCTCATGCCGCTCTCGGTCTGAGGAGGGTCACGCCGTTTCGATAGCAGGACGCAAAAAACTTCGGATTGGCCTTAAGAGAACGATGCTAAGGCTTGGCGCTCGTCCAGGAATGAGGCGGGTAGTGGCGCCAAGGTTTGACCACAAAACGTTTCAATCTCCAAACTTTGCAGCCGTTGCCAGTGGAAATGAGTGCCGCAAGTGGTCAACTGGTCAGATATTCCGATTGGGCTGGAAAGAACCTAATATGAGGTTAGGCTTGGTTGCGGGGGCGGGATTTGAACCCGCGACCTTTGGGTTCTGAGGTCGTCGTAATGGACGGAACATAACGGAACGAGTGGACGAGACGGACGGAAGTGTCAGGAGGTCCGGCGCGGGATTTTTGTTGTAAACGTTGGGGAATATGCACGGACTCGAAACGGCGGCGGAAAACACCGTCTCGAATCGTCGGGCGATATGCACGCGTTGAAAACCTTTACAAAAATTTAGGCGATCTTTAGTGGTCAAAACGATCGCCGTAAGTGATTGAGGTAAGGGATCGGGTGGTGTTTCAAGTTCTGAGGTTCAAACCGTTTTTGCCAAAAGTTCTGAGGTTCAAACCGTTTTTGCCGTTTTGTGGTCAAATCGATCGCCGTAAGTGATCGGGCGGCGGTCCGGTTTTCGGGGACGGGGATTAGTTACGCGGGTGCGCGGCGTCCCACTCGCGGGCGAGGCGTTGGGCTTCGGCGAGTTGGGCGGGGGTCATTAGTTTTGCAAGGGCGTCGCGGGCATCAACCGCTCTCTTTCGTTCTTCAAAGCTTTGTTCAGACGCCGAGAGGTTACTCCACATATGCGCCTGCACGTAGTCTTGTACGACGCCTCGTCCCTCGGCGTACATAAACCCGAGTTTGAGCTGCGCACCGGGAGAACCTTGGGTAGCTGCTAATCGATACCAGCGAACCGCTTCGGTGTCATCCTGGGGCACGCCTCGTCCCTCGTCGTACATGAACCCGAGGTTGGCCTGCGCACTGGCAAGACCTTGGCTAGCTGCTAATCGAAACCAGCGAACCTCTTCGGTGACGTCCTGCGGCACGCCTCGTCCCTGGGCGTACATGAGCCCAAGGTTGGCCTGCGCACTGGCATCCTCTTGCTCAGCCGCTAATCGATACCAGCGAACCGCTTCGGTGTCATCCTGCGGCACGCCTAGTCCCTCGCCGTACATGAACCCGAGGCTGAACTGCGCAGCGGCAAAACCTTGGGTAGCTGCTAATCGTAACCAGTGAACGGCTTCGGTGTCGTCCTGCGGCACGCCTAGTCCCTCGCCGTACATGACCCCGAGGCCGAACTGCGCACGGGCATCCTCTTGCTCAGCCGCTAATCGATACCAGCGAACCGCTTCGGTGTCATCCTGCGGCACGCCTCGTCCCTCGTGGTACATGAACCCGAGGTTGGTCTGCGCACCGGCAAAACCTTGGGTAGCTGCTAATCGATACCAGTGAACGGCTTCGGTGTCGTCCTGCGGCACGCCTCGTCCCTCCCGGTACATGGACCCGAGGTTCGCCTGCGCACTGGCAGAAACTTGGGTAGCTGCTAATCGAAACCAGCGAACCGCTTCGGTGTCATCCTGCGGCACGCCTCGTCCCTCCCGGTACATGAACCCGAGGTTCGCCTGCGCATCGGCAAAACCTTGGGTAGCTGCTAATCGATACCAGCGAACCGTTTCGATGTCGTCCTGCGACACGCCTCGTCCCGCGCGGTACATGAGCCCGAGGCTGTACTGCGCCTCCGCATCTCCTTGCTCAGCCGCTAATCGAAACCAGCGAACCGCTTCGGTGTCGTCCTGCGGCACGCCTGGTCCCTCGGCGTACATGAGCCCGAGGTTGGCCTGCGCCTCCGCATCTCCTTGCTCGGCGCGCAGACGCAGTCCGGCTACGCTTTCTTCCCCTAGTGTTCGTTCTTGTGACGTGCATGCAGCTCCGCTGACGGCCAAAAGGCATAAAGGGACGAAAAAGAATTTACCGAGACGAGATAAACGGCGTTCTCGTAGATGGTAATCACTCATACACCTAGCCTACCTTTACGCGGTTGGCAGTTCAACGGGAGGGGGGTTGGGCTTTACAAGACTCTCTCGTGCGAAAGCTTCTCTTCGCCCGCCGACTCCCAAGCGTAATACTGCGAGAGTCTTAGTTCAACGAGTCGGGCTGTTCTTTCCCAGGGGAAAACATGGTTGTGGAACGGCACAGCTGTCGTGGATTGCCGCACGGGGATCGAATGCTCAAGCTTGGGGCTCGGTTGGGCCTGGGGCGGGTGCCGGCGTTTCCCACTTAGCCGATCTCGAGAATTTTGAAGTTCTGAGGTTCAAACCGTTTTTGCCAAAAGTTCTGAGGTTCAAACCGTTTTTGCCGTTTTGTGGTCAAAGTTTCAAAGTTGCGGCCTACACTTACAGCGATCCTAGAATCCACAAGTGGTCAACAAGTGGTCAACAAGTGGTCAAATCGCCGGATATTCTGATCCGGCTGTAAATAAACCCAATAGAAAAGGGGATTGGTTGCGGGGACGGGATTTGAACCCGTGACCTTTGGGTTATGAGCCCAACGAGCTACCAGACTGCTCCACCCCGCGTCATGACCTCAGCCCTCGATGCTAACACGGCTTTTCCAGTAGGGTCAACGCGGTCGCCGGGTCGTTTTCGTAATCTTGATGGAGTTTCGGCCAGTAGAAACAACAATTCTCCGGGTCGTATCAATCCAAGATCTCGGCGGGCTATCTCCTCAATCGCACTTGCATCTTCACGGAGGCGATGCGCACTGACGCTCAAGTCTTGGTTTTGATTGCGCAGTTGGTCAATCTCTAGCTGGAGAGTAACGTGTTCGTTGTGAGCGTCGAGGGTGTCTAGGAGTCCACGGTCGCCGATTAAAGCATTTGTAACAAGAACACCGCTAGCAACTACAAGTGAAAGATGGAGGAGTCGGCGCCAACGGCTGGGAAGTTGTGGAAGGCATGGACGCTTTTGCGCATTTCGGTAGGCCGCAGGGGTGTCGGTACAGACTGTGTTCACAATAGAGTAGTTTCGGTCGTATCAGCTTTGGGGATTAGTCCCCAATCTGATTTACAGAAGGGAAAAGTAATGAATGAAAAGGACTGCGTGATTGTATATACGACGCTGCCGGTCGAAGCCGATAGCGTGGGTTTCGGAAAAAAGTTAGTCGATGAACGGCTGGCGGCTTGTGTTACTTCACGTTCTGGCGTGCAATCAGTGTATCGATGGCGGAATGAGATAGAGCACAGCGAAGAGCAACAGATCATGATTAAGACCACTAGAAATCGAATTGATCAGCTGGGCAAGAGAATTATGGCTATTCATCCGTACGAAGTTCCTGAAATGCTCGTGGTTCCCGTAATTTATGGCGATTCTACCTATATTGATTGGATTCGAGAGGGGACTAGAGAGGGTATCTAGTGCTTTGCTTTCTAGAGGAGTCGGAGGATTAAAAATCCTCCCACAAGCAATGCAAGAAAGAGAATGGTTGCCAAGTTGAAATGTTTCTCTAGAAGACGACGCACGGGTGGTCCAAAGAGGCGCAGAATACCACCGACGAGAAAAAAGCGACCAGCCCGTCCCAAAAAACTAATGGCAAGAAATGGGACGAAAGGCATTTCAGTTGCACCTGCGGCAATCGTTGCAACCTTAAATGGAATTGGAGTAAAGGCAGCTGCAGCCAGAAACCAGATCCCCCAAGTGTTAGCCAGAGTGACGAACCGGTCCCAATGGGTGTGGGCTCCGTAGAACGTAACAATACTGTCGCCGACGGTTGCCATCAGACCGGAGCCGATACCATAACCGATGGCAGCGCCGACGAGTGAGCCAGTAGCGCAGGTGGCGGCAGCAGCAAGCCAAGCCGTTGGACGGGCGGCAACAATAGCAATTAAAAGAACGTCTGGCGGTATTGGAAAAAACGATGACTCTGCGAGAGAGATCAGAAATAGGGCCAGTAGTGCCTGTGGACTGTGAGACCAGTTCATGGTCCAGTCGTATAGGCGCCTGGGGATAGACAGGATGGAGTTCAAGAGGACACGCTCGTCATCAAAAAGAAGGAATTCTCCATGTACAAGTATCGGCTGGTTAATACATAACCTAATATGATGACATCCTGGTCATGGGATGCATACCGAGTTATGACGAAATTAACCGAGTTAAGCGTCGTTTTCCGAACACAGTCTGACGTGGAAGCCAGTATTGTGCGCGGTCTTTTGGAAAGCGAGGGTTTTAAACCCTTACTCTCGTCAGATATTCCACACTCGGTGTACCCGTTGTCAGTGGGTGAACTGGGTGAAGTCAGGGTATCGGTCTGTACCGATGATGCGGCGAGGGCTCGAAAAGTGATTGAGGAATCTCGAGAGTACAACACTTCAGGGATTGGTCCCTTGAACGATCGATTGTCAGAACTAGAAAGCCGACTGGGATACAGCTTTCGTGAGCGGGATCTCTTAAGACATGCCCTTACCCATCGGTCCCGCGCACACGAGGATCCAAGCCCTGAAGTCCTTGATAACGAATCCCTGGAATTTCTCGGTGACGCTGTGTTGGGACTAGTCATTGCCGATTACTTGTTTCGTGAGTTTCCGGATTATGACGAAGGTCAGAAATCAAAGGCAAAAGCTCTCTTGGTTTCTGCAGTGTCTTTGGTTAAGTTGGGAGAAAACATTGGTTTAGGCGCTCAACTTTTGCTGGGTCGAGGCGAGGAAAAGAGCGGTGGTAGGCGAAAGCCTTCGCTTATTGCCGATGCATTTGAGGCGATCGTAGCTGCTATTTATCTTGATGGTGGATTACAGCCAGCGGAAGCGTTTATCAAAAGGGAGTTCGAAGCGGCTTTTGAGGAGTTTAAATCGAGTGGTGCCGTGGCAGGTTTGGTTAGTGATTACAAATCCTCACTTCAGGAATGGCTTCAAGCTCATGACCGTCCGTTGCCTAATTACAAATTGACCGGAACCCACGGACCTGATCATCGAAAAGTCTTTGATGTTGAGGTGCGCGTGGGTCAGGAGGTGGTCGCTCGTGCGGAGGCTAACACTAAAAAGGCGGCTGAACAGAAAGCGGCAGAGCAGGCATTAAAGAGAGTGCTGTCGAGTGAAGAAGCGTAAAAGGTCTAGTCTATGTCGATGATGCTCCAAGTCTTATCTGGTTCCGCTCGTACATTTGACGGTTTGGTGACGGAAAGATCTGGTTCCATCAACGGCAGTCTAGAGACAGCGTATTCCTGGCACTCTCGGGAAAGGTCTGATTCGTCCGGTGGGATTGGCCGGCTATGGAGTCGAACCCAGAGACGGAGCAGAGGGTCGCAGTAGCTATAGCGTTTCTGTTGGACCTGAATGAGATCCACATCCTCGAGCCACGAAAGATAATCCTTGGTTGAACCCGGTGTTCGACCGAGGCGGTGTGAGATTTCCGTTAAGGTCAGCATCTCCTCGTCGGCGAGAACGTTGAGAATCGCTTTGAGAGCTCCGTAACCACGAGCACGACTGAGCCGGACTTCGTAGCAGAGGCGGCAGATCTGAGACAGTGGGGCCCCCACGGCGAGCTGAGCTGCCAGGGCGCTGACGGGATCGCCGCCGCTGGCACCATCCATTGAAGCCAAAGCCTGAGCGAGAACCTTAACGTAAGAGGGACGACCATCTACCAACACGTGAATCAGCCTTGCCAGCTCGTAGCGCTCTGGCTCGTCGCGGCCCAAGCCGACTCTGAGAAGACTTGCCGCAATCTCTTGGACTGAAAGAGGTGGGACTCGGATAACCTCAATTCTCGCTGGTGCGTCTCTGAGCAGCCGATTCAGACGGCCGGGGTACCGGGTGGCCAAAACGAAGCGATTGGGACTTTCGACAACTGTCGTTATAAATTCGCGCAAGGCACCGCGAAGTCCTGGAAAGCTCTCAAAGGTTCGCAGTTCAAGCAGTTCGTCGATAAGGAATGTTGCCGAGTGACCGCTATGAGTTCGTGAATGCGTCAAAAAGGCGAGGAGATCATCGAATGCTGCACGTGCCGAACGATCCGTATGGATTTCTGGTGAGGTTAGGTCAGACACGTAAGGCGTGTAAGCAGAAATCGCCGCCCAGAATTCCTCAGGCGTCGATGCAGCCCGTTCGGCATCGATGTACTGGTGGCGGCGTTCTCCTAGGTGATGCGCGACTCGAGTTAGAAGTGCAGTGCGACCGCTTCCGCATCCGCCAACAAGTACCGGAATACGCGACGGTGCCGCCTCAAGTGCGAGAAGAATTTGACGTTCGATCGTTGGGCGTTCCGGAACCACTTCAACCTTTGTGAATCATGAATCGCAATCTAGATAACGATGAATGGTTTTCGAACGGTCCGACGTCGTTCGAAGAACATAGACATTATGGAAGGTAGCACACGTTGTCAATTCTATTTCGCCAGTCAATAAAAATATTTTTCTTGCTTGACTTCTTGATGATAGGAAGTGCTATGAATCCTAAACTCAAATATTGTGTGTGCTAGTTTTGTTATCATCGGAAGTTCGAAGCAAGGGAACGAAAGGTGTCAGTGAACGTAGCGGTTGTAGGTACTCAGTGGGGCGACGAAGGAAAGGGAAAAATCGTCGATCTAATAACCCCGGCTTTTTCTGTTGTTGCGCGGTATCAAGGCGGACACAACGCGGGGCATACGGTTTTCGTTAATGGCCGGAAGTTTGTTTTGCATTTGATCCCGTCTGGGATTTTGCATGAAGGTGTTACGTGTCTGATTGGTAATGGTGTTGTTCTTGATCCAAAAGCATTGTTTAAAGAATTAGATGAACTTGAGGCCGAGGGAGTCGAGACAGCAGGACGATTGGTTGTAAGTGACCGAGCTCATCTAATCCTTCCCTATCATCGTGATTTAGAGCAGGCAGGGGAACAGCAGCGAGGGTCTCAACGCATTGGAACTACGCTTAGGGGAATCGGCCCAGCGTATGAGGATAAAAGCAGCCGACGAGGTATTCGAGTTTCGGATTTGTCTGATCCAGACTTTGAAGAGATGTTGCAAGAATCGATTAGAGCCAATGTTTACAGGCGAAATATGATTGTTGGCGATGAGTCTCTCGACTGGAAAGGAGTGTATGAGGGAATGCTTGAGAGCTGGTCCCGCCTCAGACCGTTGGTTGGTGATGTGTCGACGATTCTTGATGAGAGGATTCGGTCCGGTTCCAGGGTTCTATTCGAGGGAGCTCAAGGGACAATGCTTGATGTTGACCATGGAACCTATCCGTTTGTGAGTTCATCGAATGGCACGGTTGGTGGTGTATGTGCGGGACTCGGGGTTGCTCCGCAAGTGATTGGTGGCGTGTTAGGAATTACTAAAGCGTATACAACACGCGTTGGATCCGGGCCGTTCCCAACAGAACTGACAGGCACGTTTGGAGAAATGCTTCGAGAGAGCGGAGCAGAGTACGGCGCATCAACAGGGCGACCTAGACGGTGTGGATGGTTCGACGCGGTTGTGGTCCGGCATGCTGCGCGACTGAATGGTCTCAATGCGATAGCGCTGACGAAGCTGGACGTTCTTGATGGCGTATCCGAGATCAATATCTGCACAAAATATATTTGCGGGCAAGAGGTGCTGACCGAGTTTCCTGCGAGTGGGTCACGAGCGAAAAAATGCATACCAGATTACGAGACCGTAAGAGGCTGGTCCCATCCGGTTGCTGGTATTCGAAGTTATGAGGAGCTTCCAAAGGAAGCGCAACAATATATTGAAAAACTGGAAGAGGTTGTGGGAGTGCCCGTGGCGCTGGTTTCAACTGGTGCTGACCGAAACGATACGATTATTCGGGAGGACTCTATCGTTGCACAATGGCTAAGGTGATGGTGTCAGAACCTGGTTGACCGCCTTTCGCCAGCCATCGTAAAGGTCTTTTTGTTTTTCTTTGGTCATGTTGGGTTTAAAGATGCGCTCTCGGTGTCTGAGAGTGCGAAGAGTCTTGGGATTTCTCCAGAATCCGATGCCGAGCCCAGCGAGGAAGGCCGCTCCTGAGGCCGTAGTCTCTAAAATATTAGGGCGATCAATTGGGACCCCGAGAAGGTCGGCCTGAAACTGCATCAGGAAGTTATTGGCGGCAGCACCTCCATCGCTCCGAAGTTCGGTGAGAGCGACCCCGCTGCGGCGCATGGCTTCGACTACGTCGAGCGTTTGATATGCGAGGCTCTCGAGTACCGCTCTGACTATGTGCAACCTGTTGGTTCCGCGCGTTAATCCCACAAGTGCACCACGTGCATCCATATCCCAGTAAGGAACCCCTAGGCCTGTGAAAGCTGGCACGAAATACACGCCATCAGTATGAGGGACCTGCTGGGCAAGGGATTCCGACTCGGCTGCGTCGTCGATGATTTGTAGTCCGTCGCTCAGCCATTGAACGGCTGCACCGGCTGTAAAGATTGCCCCTTCTACCGAGTAGGCTGGATGTCCCATTTCGTCGCAGCATATGCTGGTGAGAAGTCCGTTCTTAAGCACTGGGTGCTGCTGTCCTAGGTTCATGACAACAAATGCGCCAGTGCCATATGTGACCTTTGCGGCTCCAGTTTCCCAGCAGCCTTGACCATACAAGGCAGCCTGTTGATCTCCTGCGATTCCTGAAACAGGAATCCCATCGGGGAGGCCTTTAACGCCAATGGTCTCTCCGAACACTCCGCAGCTTGGCTTGACAGCCGGGAGCATAACCGCTGGTATGTCAAATAGTTTGAGTAAGTCTGCATCCCACTGCTGATCATGGATGTTATACAGCAAGGTTCGACTAGCGTTTGTAGGGTCAGTGGCATGTTCCAAGCGTCCGGTTAGATTCCAGAGTAACCAGCTGTCAATCGTACCGAAAAGAACTTTCCCGTCTTGGGCCATTTGATACAAGTCTGGGTAGCGGTCAAATAGCCACAGAATCTTTGATGCAGAGAAATAAGGATCAATTACGAGACCCGTTTTCGCTCTTGCGGGTGCCTCAAATCCGGCTGCGCGCAGGCGCTCACAAATAGCTGAACTTTGACGACTTTGCCACACGATTGCGGGATGAATCGGAAGGCCAGTTGAGCGGTCCCAGAGAATTGTGGTTTCGCGTTGATTGCTAATACCGATTGCCTTAACCTGGCTAGGGGAACAGTTGGCATTTAAAATTGCCTGGCGCATGACAGATAAACTAACGTTCCATATTTCGTCAGGGTCCTGTTCAACCCAGCCAGGCTTCGGATAGCTTTGGTCGATTTCGTTTGAGCTGGTGCCAATAATGGATCCATCCTCAGTGAAGACCAGGGCAGTGCTGCTAGTCGTTCCTTGATCGATTGCCAGTATCACCCCGTTCATTTCGTTTCCTAGGTCCGAGTAATGCGACTATAGAATCGTTGAAATTTCGAGGTAATGCTAATGCGGCACAAGAATGGTGTGAGACGGCTGTGGCTAGCTGTCTTTGTTTCGCTAACGATGGGCGCATGTTCAAAGAATAGCGAGCCTAACATGGAAGAGGCCGTATTGTTTATTGAGCAAGCGGAGGCGCGGTTGCTTAGCCTATGGATTGAATCCGGGCGGGCTGCGTGGGTCCAGAACAATTTCATAACAGAAGACACCAACAAGCTGGCATCGGCAGCCAGCGCAGAGCTAATGGCTGCAACCACAGAACTAGCCACTGCCGCAGCGCGGTTCAACGGACTCGATCTTCCTATAAGTCTGCGAAGGAAGCTTACCCGGCTACGAACCTCATTGGCAGCGGTGGCCCCATCGGAGGCGTCCCTTCAGCAGGAGCTTGCCGAGATTATGACGGAAATGGAGAGTGTCTACGGGCTGGGTGAATATTGTCCGGGTCCTGAAGAGAGTTGCCTGGCTCTTTCAGAGTTGGAGAGAAGATTTGCTAGTGTCCGGGACACCGACGAGCTGTTAAATATTTGGCAAGGCTGGCGAGAAGTTTCGCCGCCAATTCGGGAACTGTATAGACGTTTTGTTGAGATTTCGAATGCCGGTGCTCGGGAGTTAGGCTTTGACGACCTTGGAGATTTATGGCGTTCAGGGTACGACATGCCGCCAGATGATTTTGCGTCTGAGTTGGAGAGATTATGGACTCAAGTGCGGCCGCTATACGAAGCACTTCACTGCCACGTCCGAGCCAAGCTTGCCGAGGAATTTGGGACGGCAGTCGTCCCCTTGGATCAAGCGATTCCAGCTCACCTTTTAGGAAATATGTGGAGCCAGACGTGGGCCAACATATACGACAGCGTTGGGCCCTCTGGGCGAGGTCCCGGGTACGATCTGACAAGGTTGTTGGATCGTGCCGATGTTGATGAGGTTGAAATGGTGCGCTACGGGGAACGATTCTTTAGCTCCTTGGGGTTTGAGCGTTTACCAACTACGTTTTGGGACCGCTCGTTGTTTGTTAAACCGGCTGACCGTGATGTTGTCTGTCATGCGAGTGCCTGGGATTTAGATTTTGAATCCGATCTGCGAATAAAGATGTGCATCGGGATCAATGATGAAGATTTCATTACGATCCACCACGAGCTTGGACACAATTACTATCAACGCGCGTATAGCTCTCAGGACCCACTGTATCGAGATAGTGCTAATGACGGTTTTCATGAGGGAATTGGGGATACGGTCGCGCTGTCGATTACCCCTGAGTATCTCGTGCGAATCGGGCTTCTCGACCGAGTCCCGCCGGTGGAGAATGATATCGGGCTGCTTTTACGACAGGCTCTCGACAAAGTTGCCTTTTTGCCGTTTGGTTTGCTCGTCGATCAATGGCGATGGAAGGTGTTCTCTGGAGAAATAGCTCCTAGCGAGTACAACGATGCCTGGTGGCGGTTACGCAAGGAGTATCAGGGAATTAGGCCAGCGGCGCCTCGTAGTGAGGCGGACTTCGATCCGGGCGCAAAATTCCATATTCCTGCAAACACGCCCTACGCCCGGTATTTTCTGGCTCATATTCTACAGTTCCAGTTTCACCGGTCGCTGTGTCAGGCTGCAGGAATAGTCGGTCCATTGCATCGGTGCTCAATTTTTGAGAGCGGTGAAGCGGGACGGCGACTCAAAGCCATGTTAGAGATGGGAGCAAGTCGGCCTTGGCCTGATGCGCTTGAGTCTATTTCAGGTTCGCGGGAAATGGACGCTACGGCAATTCTGGATTATTTTTCCCCGCTCGTTGAGTGGCTCGAGGAGCAGAATGAGGACCGCCAATGCGGGTGGTAGCAAATTAAAGACCGCTAGGTCAGATGTGTGCGATCGAGTCGAAGTAACCGTCTTGCGATCAGGGCGAGATAGAGCGTTACTGAGAGTGTCGCTACCAATCCAATAGTTAATAGGATCCATTCTGTTGTGTCTCGCGCGCGTTCGCCGAATGTTTCAGCGCCCATATGTCCCAGGTAGATATATGCACAGATTCCGGGAAGAGTGAAGACCGCGCTCGTGATCCAGTATGAAAGAAAGCCAACTCCGGTCAGACCATAGAGATAGTTGCTGGCGCTGTAGGGTATTGTTGGCGAGAGACGCAGAAGCGCGATGATGCGCCAGCCACCCTCAGAGACAGCGGTATCAATAAGACCGAATTTTGAATATCTCGTGGCTAGTGCCTTGATGAAGTCGCGCAATAGATAGCGAGTAACAAGAAAGGCGATTGCATCTGCGGCACTAGTCGCCACGGCTACGATGGCTATCCCCCAAGCTGGGCCGAACAGGGCACCGGCAATTAATGTCAATGCTGCCCCCGGGACAAATAATAGAGCTGCCAAGGTGTAGGCTATTCCAAATGTCACCTTGTCGATTGTGCTGCGGTTAGTGTCTGAGGCAAAAACACCAAGAAGCACATTATCTAGCGCTATTAACTCGTTCAGAGAGAAGAAAACAAAAAGAATAGCGCCCAGAAGAAGAATCCCGGCGAGTGGCCGACGGGCCGATGAGGTTTCTGTCACGTTTGGTTTAGTTGGAACCGTAGTATTCGGATTCGGTAACCTTGGACAGCCAAGTCGTGTTTGCGTCGATATTCAGAGCGAGATGGGTCATGGGGCTGCCGGGGCTTGCGCCGTGCCAGTGCTTTTCACCAGGAGCGATAGAGGCCGTACCGCCTGCCTGCAATTCTTGAATAGGCTCGCCTTCTTTTTGCAAGAGACACAAACCCTCAATTACGATAAGGAGTTGGGGCCCGCTATGAAAATGCCAGGCAGTCCGAGCTTTAGACTGGAAGGTAACACGATACAGATTGATATATGGTCTGTCGCAGATGCCATCCATGCGCGACAACGTGGCGTTACCCGTGAAATTTAAGGGATCAACGGGTGCGGGGGATGTGCCTGGACCCTCTGATATTTTCACAAGTCTCCGTTTGTTATGTGGTTCCTGCGGGACGGCGCCCATAGCGCGCGACAATCCATACCGCCGTCGCGGCAATCGTAAAAATCAATACCGAACCTGCATTGAACACGCCAGTCTCGGCTCTCCAGACGATAAAATATCCGACCGCCCCCGGTAACAGCGCGTAGTAGATGAATGGAATGAGGGTTAGGCGGATAACGGTACCCTCGCGGCCTAAAAGACCAACGACGGCGGAGGCCGCCACGACATTGTGGACACAAATCATATTTCCTGCGGCCCCGCCTACTGCCTGTAGAGCTACGATCCACGTAGGGTCAACGGAAATTCGCTGGCCCATTTCGAACTGAAACTCCGAGAACATCATGTTGCTGACGGTATTGCTACCGGCGACGGCTGCGCCAATGCCACCGACGAACGTACTAAATATTGGCCATGCACCGCCAGCAAGTTCGGACACGCCGTTGGCGAGCACAATCGGCATGCGGTCAAAGTCCACTGGGCCACCACCGCTGTTTAGAAATACTTGCACCATCGGAACTGTAAACACTAGTGCAATAGAAGCCGCAGCGGAAACCTTAAACGACGTGGACCAAGCCCTCATGTAATTGCTCCGTGGGACCTGATGGATCGCCATTGTAATTAGTGAGGTCACAATAAATAGAGTGCCTGGCAAGTACAGTGGTTGGAAGCTTGCAGTGATCGATGTTCCGAAAATCTCTGGCCAGCTGACAACCCAAGCCTGCAGGAATGTACGCAGTGGAGGAACGAGGCGCGAAGCGAGGAGTAGGAGCGCTACAATTGCGTAGGGCGACCACGCCTTAAATAGCGTCATTGATCTTCCGGTTTCGACATCCGTAACCGAAACTGAACCGGTCCACTCAGCAGGCCAATTGTTTTTGCTGTCAAATTCCCATGGCTGTCCCTTGGGAGTTAGAAAGCCTGCTCGTGCGGCTGAGATCACGACAACGAGTCCGACCATGCTGCCAATCAGCGCAGGGAATTCTGGCCCTAGAAGGTACGCGGCTGTGAGATAGGGAAGTGTCATGGAAAAAGCTGCGAAGAGCGCGAAGGGCCAGATCTGAAGACCTTCAGTAAAGGTTTGGTTCTTTCCGAAGAACCGCGTCATGAACGAGACGAGAATTAACGGGATTAACGTGCCGGCAATGGCATGGAGTGTGGCGACTTTTAATCCGATCAGTGCGAGAAAATCATTCCAGTCAGTGTACCCAAGCTGCGCGGCGAATTGTGTAAGCGCAGGATCAGCTCCCTGCCCAAGACCGGTACTGACGCCCACCAGAATGGGCGTGCCAAGGGCCCCGAAGCTAACCGGCGTGCTCTGAATAATCATCCCGGCTGTTACAGCTGCCATTCCAGGAAAGCCAAGTCCGACCAGTAGCGGAACTGCGACGGCAGCCGGCGTGCCGAAGCCAGCCGAACCTTCGATGAATGCTCCAAAGAGCCAAGCGATGATGATGACTTGGACACGACGATCTGGGGTAATGTCGGTAAATCCCTTGCGAATCGTGCGGATCGCTCCACTTTCCTGAAGGGTATTGAGAAGCAAGATAGCGCCAAAAATAATATAGAGCAACGTCAGGGCAATGATTAATCCGTTAATTGACGCGGCTGCAATTTGCAGGCTGGGCACCTGCCAAACAAATAGCGCAAGCACAACAGCAACGGCATAAGTGAGAGGCATGGCGCGACTTGCAGGCCAGCGTAGGCCGACAAGGAAAATAGCTACGGTAATAATCGGCAGTAGTGCAAGAATTGAAAGCGTTGCAATATTCATAGGGACCGAACCTTGCTTGGTTTAAGCCAGCACGTCTCCGTTTTGTCCAGACATAATTTTCTAAGGGTGTTCTTATTGGCTCAGCACGATAGTATCGCTTTTTAGAGATACTGATGTTGGGCGATACAGCCCGCCGCAGACTTCTGAGTTGGCCGCATGTTGAACTCGCCGCCATTCTATCGCACGGAAGCAGCATGCTGTGGAAAACGTCGAAGCGGGTGTCTCGGAATTACAGTGTGCTGCTCAAAGGTTGTTAATTATTAGAGTATCTAGAGTGATGCCTCGGACAATCAAGGTAGGAAAAGAGGGTAGCGTCGCGTTAGGGCGAGCCAAGCGTGTTTATTGTCGAGATCGACGAATCGCAGTCTTTAACGACAAAGGCACAATACGCGCAGTTGATGACGTGTGTACGCATGTGGGTGGGTCTTTATCAGAAGGATTATGTGAAGATGGAGTTGTTACCTGCCCATGGCACGGCGCTCGGTTTTCACTGATTGACGGGAAGGGTGTGGGCTCACCTATCTATCGGAGATTGCAGACCTATACTGTGAATGCCAGGGACGGCCTGATTGAAATCGAGATTGAGGAGGAGGAATTGTAAGCGGGCTGCGATCGCTATCGGGATAAATACGTTCGACTAAAACCAGTCCGGCCATTGGATACGGAGTAATTTCGTCCATCTGCGTTCACGACAGCTTTGAGCCAGTGGCCCCGGCACTCGTCCTCATCGACCAGGTTAGCTGTCAGTTCATCCGCGGTTCGAGAAATTGGTTGAATGTCGAGTGGTCTGTGGATTTGCCAAATGTCTTGCAAGTTCGGGCTCCGACTGACACTGTCAAATCCCTCTGCGCTGCCACCCTTATGTGGGCCGTTGTTGATGATGGCTACGGATGGAGTGAGGGCAGAGGTTAGCTGGGGCGCTATGCCGTTACCGTGGTGCGGTATTTGATAGATGTCAACTTCTCCAAGCATGTTGTCGGGGCATGCCAACGCATGTTGCACATTAACTGTTGCGTCACCGAGATCTAGGAATTGAAATGCGCCCAATGAGAGAAGATACCCGACGCTCCGGGCGTTCTCTCCCATGTCTTCCTCTCCAGCGTGGGCGGCCTCGCAGTACGGGTTTGGACCCAGCGGCATTAGTGGCTGGTCTGGTATTTCAGCATGTGCCAAAACAAACGAAAATTCCAGACCACGCAGAGGGAGCTTGTCTCCGGGTTTGACGGTTCGACGTTTCCCGTCAGCTGCGTTGAGGTAAGCGTCCCAGGAAGCTAGCCCTCGCTCGCTCGACTGTTCAACGCTGTCTCCATGATCGACGAACTGGCCAATAGGCACGCGCGATGCCAGTGCCGTTACGCCCCCAACGTGGTCGCCATGAAAATGCGAAGCTATGAAGAAAGTGATGTCCTCGATTCCCGCATCCCTCATTGCGTCTTCGATTCGGAGAGCATCCCGATGGTCGCTTCGAGCCCAGCCGGCATCCATCAAAACTGACTCCTTGGATGGAGTCACTACCAACGTGGCAGAGCCGCCCTCAACGTCAATCCAATAAATCTGAAGGGAGGACTCAAGGTTTTGAGCCAGTGATGATGATGGGTTAACTGTGATCGCGAGCAGAGCGCACACAAGAAGATGCCGCACGTGTTCCCCCTAACGAACTTCGGAATTCATTCTTTAGAGACAGTGGTATTTTGATTATAGCTGCTAATACTCATGGACAAGGGAGCCCAGTAGACGTGAGATGACATTCTTACCTGATAGACTTCAAATGATTTATGCCTAGTCCAATTGGGCACGCTCTTGCCGGTATTGCAGTCGGATGTGTGGTTGGGGGACGAGCGTCAGGTTGGTCCCCTCTTTGTTGGTTTGGGCGGGCGGCTCTATTTCAGAGAAGGAACTGCATCGCAGTGCTGTTGTTTGGCCTTCTGGGTATTTTGCCCGACATAGATTTTATCTTCGGTCAGCACTCGAAATATACGCATAGCATTGGAGCAGTCGTTCTGATTGGTGCGCTTGTTCTCGCCTGTGTTGGATGGTCGTATCTAAATACCGCTTTAGCGGCGAGCGGAGCATACGGCAGTCACGTGCTGCTAGACTGGCTGGGAACTGACACAACTGTTCCATATGGGGTGATGGCGCTTTGGCCGTTTACTGATGCTTATTTTCTTTCGGGGCAAGAATGGTTCCCTACGGTGTGCAGAGAATATTGGTTGACAAATTGCTGGCTTGACAACATTAGAGGCGCTTTGTGGGAGCTAATATTGCTCGGGCCGGTTGCAGCTATTGCGCTGTACACTCGAAAATTTGACTAGGAGTAACTACTTGTAGCGCTAAGTCGTCTAGTATGTAATTTGAGCGTGCGTTAGCAAGATGTCGACGCTGAGGCAGGAGAGGTGGGGGCTGTTGCAGTGCCGCGGACTGGTTGGCGATGGACATGCTCTCGTTGGTTTCTTGACCCGCCGTCGGAACGCATAGTACGTTAACGCCCGTCCATTCAAAGTTTTCCTGCCGAAGAATTTCACTGATATGTCGCAGTCAATGGCTACTCCGCTGAAACAGACTCCGCTCCATAGTGTCCACTGTGCGATGGGCGCCAAGATGGTGCCATTCGGGGGCTGGGAAATGCCAGTTGAATATGTGGGTTTAATCAAAGAGCATCTGGCTGTTCGTAACGCTGCCGGACTTTTTGACGTCAGCCATATGGGACAGATTGAGATAGCCGGTGGTGATGCTCTGAGCGCGGTTCAGCGTTTGTGTACAAATGATGCAGCGGCACTCAACATTGGGCAGGCGCAATACTCAGTGCTAACTTCAGATGACGGTACCGTCGTCGATGATGTGTTGGTCTACATGCTCGCCGACGGACACTACATGCTTGTCGTTAATGCTGGCAACATCGAGAAAGATTACGCGTGGATTAAGTCGCACATTAAAGATGTTGGCGACGCCTTTGCGGTGAATACGAGTAGCCGGTACGCGTTGATTGCAGTCCAAGGTCCAAAAGCGGAACACATTCTGCAAACCTTGACAGAGGTTGAACTGAACTCCATCGCGTACTACGCTTTTGCAACAGGTGAAATCGCTGGCGTTCGCGCCACGATCTCACGGACAGGGTATACGGGCGAAGACGGATTTGAGTTGTTTGTGTCGCCACAAACGTCAGCAACGGTATGGGATAGTGTTCTCCGTGCTGGCGAATCGAACGGGCTGCAGCCTGCGGGACTTGGCGCTAGGGATACTCTGCGCTTGGAAGCCTCGATGCGACTCTGTGGGCAAGATATGGACGACACCAGCACTGTACTGGAGGCCGGACTTGGCTGGGTCGTAGGTTGGGACAAAGGCGACTTTGTGGGCAAATCGGCGCTAATTCGCCAACGGGACGAGGGCGTATTGAGGCGTCTTGTCGGATTCGAGCTCGACGGACGTGGGATCGCCAGGCATGGCTATAAGGTCTACGTGGACCATGACGTAATAGGCACGGTCACGAGCGGGACACAAACCCCCTTCTTGAATAAAGCGGTAGGGATGGCGTACGTGCCGACGAAATATGCGAAGGTAAATAGTGAGCTTCTGATTGAAATACGAGGTCGACGAGTCGCAGCCCACGTCGTAAAGATGCCATTCTATAAACGGCCGACGGACAGGAAGAACGCATGACGTACCCTACGGATTTGAGATATACGAAAGATCATGAATGGATCAGGCTCAATGAGCAAAACGGTCATATCGGTATTACTGACTATGCGCAGGAACAATTAGGCGACGTCGTGTATGTCGAATTACCCGAGGTTGGCCGTGTGTTCGCGCAAGGTGACCAGTTTGGTTCTGTTGAGTCTGTTAAAGCGGTGTCGGATTTGTATTGCCCCGTGGGTGGGGAAGTAATCGAAGTGAACACTGTGCTCGAAACTCAGCCCGAACTGGTGAATAAGAATCCTCATGAAAATTGGATGATTGTCGTGAAGTTGACCAATCCGGATGAGTTGGCGTCACTGATCGATGCGGATGCCTACGCGAGCCTTATCGGATAAACGATCTTTGTATGTCCGATCCTCAAGATTTATTCGTTCATCGACACATCGGACCGCGTGAGACTGATGTAACAGAAATGCTTCGTGCCGTCGGCACCGACTCGCTAGAGACACTAATACAGGAAGTTGTACCGGAAGCGATTCGTCTCACCGATGCGCTGGACTCTCCAGTGGCGGAAACAGAAGCCGGATTCCTGGCCCGTCTCAAGACCGTTGCGCAACAAAATGCCAACTGGCGTAATTTCATTGGCGGTGGTTACTATGGCTGCGTTACGCCACCCGTGATCCTTCGTAATCTTATGGAAAATCCGGGTTGGTATACACCGTATACCCCCTACCAGGCTGAAGTCGCACAAGGGCGGCTCGAGTCACTGTTGAATTTTCAAACCGTAGTCCAAGATCTCACCGCGATGGATGTTGCCAACGCATCCTTGTTGGATGAGGGCACTGCCGCTGCTGAAGGCATGACGCTCTTGCACCGTGTGCAGGGCCGAACCCGACCGGATGCGAATCGGTACCTAGTGTCGAATACCTGTTTCGACCAGACAATCGCTATTCTTGAAGGCCGAGCGGACCCGCTCTCGATCGAGATTGAGGTGGTCGCGCCGGAATCGCTTAAGGAGAGAAATTGGTCCGATGTGTTCGGTGTCTTTCTGCAGACACCGGATACATATGGAAACACGACTGATCTGACGACGCTCATTGGCCATGCTCATGGAGGTGGGGCATTGGTTGCGGTGGCGACGGATTTACTCGCCCTCACTTTAATGAAGCCACCGGGCGAGTTGGGTGCCGACGTGGTTGTCGGGAATGCGCAGCGGTTTGGTGTGCCGATGGGATACGGTGGACCACATGCGGCCTTCTTTGCTACGCGCGAGTCGTATGTTCGCCAAATGCCAGGGCGGGTGATTGGAGTGTCGGTGGATTCGGAGGGACGTCAAGCGTATCGGATGGCGTTGCAAACACGAGAGCAGCACATTCGGCGCGAGCGAGCGACGTCGAACATTTGTACAGCACAAGCGTTACTGGCCAATATGGCGGCGATGTATGCCGTGTATCACGGCCCCGGAGGTTTGAAGGACATCGCGACCCGGATTCATGGGCTAGCGCGTTTATTGAGCCAATCCTGTGAGGCGGTCGGCCTCACTCAACTGAACGACGAATACTTCGACACTTTGCGACTGCAGTTACCAAAGGATCGTCCAACCGAGGTGGTCCGAAGTGCCGCGGAGGCAGCGCGGATTAACCTTCGCTACCACGAGACCGGCGAGATTGGCGTGTCTCTCGATGAAACGACAACCCGTGAAGATATTGAGGTGCTTGCTGACGTGTTGTGTGGGGGACTGGACGTTGCCGAAAGAGAGCAATTGGAGCAATCACTCCCGACCGTACAGTTTAGTGAGGCTCTGTCTCGTAGGACGGACTACTTAACGCATCCCGTCTTCAATCAACACCACTCGGAACTTGAGATGATGCGATATCTCAAACGACTTGAGCGAAAAGACATTGGGCTGGACACCTCGATGATTCCCTTAGGTTCATGCACGATGAAATTGAACGCCGCAGTGGAGATGGAGGCCGTGACCTGGCCTGAATTCGCTTCGATCCACCCGTATGTACCGGTTGACCAAGCGGCCGGCTATCAAAACATTATTTGCGAACTCGAAACTGCACTCTGTCAGATTACCGGGTTTTCGGCTGTGTCCTTGCAGCCGAATTCTGGTGCGCAAGGGGAGTACGCTGGGCTCTTGGCCATCCGCGAGTATCATCGGGCGCGTGGGGATGCGACGCGGAACGTCGTGTTGATTCCGTCGTCTGCACATGGGACGAATCCTGCGAGTGCAATCATGGCTGGGATGAAAGTGATTGTGGTCGCTTGTGACGCAGAGGGCAATGTAGATCTTCCTGATCTCAAGAAACACGCTGCGGCGCATGCGGATTCCCTCGCGGCACTTATGGTGACGTACCCCTCAACGCATGGCGTCTTTGAAGAATCGATTCAACAGGTGTGTGCGGTCGTGCATAGCCACGGTGGGCAGGTATACATGGATGGCGCCAATATGAATGCACAAGTAGGATTGACGAGTCCGTCACGTATTGGTGCGGATGTGTGCCATCTCAATCTACACAAAACGTTCGCTATACCGCACGGTGGAGGTGGGCCCGGTATGGGACCGATTGCGGTCGCGAAGCATTTGGCACCGTATTTACCAGACCATCCGCATATGGCAAGGGAAATGGAGTCTGGCATTAAGCCAGTGTCGGCTGCGCCGTGGGGCAGCGCAAGCATTTTGCTCATCTCATACGCGTATATCTGTTTGCTCGGAGGGCGCGGAATGACGGATGCAACGCGGTTAGCCATTTTGAACGCAAATTACCTAAAATCAAGACTCGAGGGTGTCTATGACGTGCTCTACACGCGTTCAAATGGACGTGTCGCACACGAATTGATTTTTGATCTCCGGCCGTTTAAAGCCGCGGCCGATGTCACGGAACAGGATGTGGCTAAACGACTGATGGATTACGGGTTTCATGCACCGACCGTATCGTTTCCAGTGCCTGGCACGTTGATGGTTGAACCAACGGAAAGCGAACCGCTTGAAGAATTAGATCGGTTCTGTGAAGCGATGCTGGCGATACGATCTGAGATTAAGGATATTGTCGAAGATCGAGCAGACCGCTCGGATAATGTGCTAAAAAATGCTCCTCATACTGCAGAGGATATCGCTGTCAAGGAATGGTCTCACCCATATTCGCGTGAAGAGGCGGTTTTCCCTTTACCGTTTGTCCGACCTCGGAAATACTGGCCGCCAGTCAGTAGAATTAACGATGCGCACGGCGACCGGAATCTGATCTGTTCATGTCCACCGATTCAGGTGGGTGCTGACGACTAACCGAGATTCGTCTAGGCGAGAGCTAGGAACGTGTGAGCTGATCAGCTTTCAAGCGAAAAGCATCAGCTAGGTTCTGAGTAATCGGCCCTGGTAGCCCTTTTCCAACCGGACGACCGTCAACCGTTGTCACCGGCAGTACTTCGCGGGTTGAACTGGTGATGAAGATTTCATCGGCGGTTTCGAGGTCAGAATCGTGGAGTACATCACTTCGAACTGGAATTCCTATCGTGTGGCCAACTTCGAAAATGAAATTTCGAGTTACCCCCTCTAGTAATCCCGTCTCTATCGAGGGCGTGATCGCTTCGCCGTCTCGGACGATGAAGAGATTTGCTTGAGCGCATTCAGCGATTTCACCTCGATGGTTGTGCATTAATGCCTCGTCGGCGCCGTTACGTAGCGCTTCCTGCATTGCGAGCGCATTGTTAAGAAGATTATTGGATTTAATACGTGGGTTAACAGAGCGAGGATGGTTGCGGAGTATCGACGATACGACGATTGTGATACCACGTTCGAGAATCTTGGCAGCTGTTTCTGGGTGGGGTTTGATGATAATTACGACGGTTGGATTCTTACAGAGAAGTGGATCGTAATTTAACTCCCCAACGCCCCGAGTTATAAGTAGCCGGATATATCGTTCAATTGAAACGTTAGACCGTGCCATCGTTGCTTCAATGCGTTGAATGAATTCCTGATCCGTGAGGGGTACGGAAAGGCCGATTCCGTCTGCGGAAACCCGAAGTCGATCTAGGTGGCGATCGAGTAAAAATGGCTGATGGTTGTAGGTGCGGAGGGTCTCATAGATGCCTTCCCCGAAGAGAAACCCGTGATCTAATACTGGGACCTTGGCTGAGTTTCCATCGGTAATCTGTCCGTTGATGCTTACGGTCACTTCTTCCATGATGCCTCCTGACTCCTATGCTAGTGTACAGAAGAGATTGCTATGAGGGTTTTAAATACTGAGCAGATGCGGGAGGCAGACCGTCGCACGATCGTAGATATTGGTGTGCCGTCTATGGTCCTAATGGAGAAGGCTGGCCAAGGAGTGGTGGAGGCAATAGACGCCACGTTTGATGATCTAGAGACACGTCGGATTGTCGTGGTGTGTGGGAGGGGGAACAACGGAGGGGATGGATTTGTTGTTGCCCGAGCACTGTCGGAGAGGGGTGTCGAGGTCGACGTTTTGCTTCTTGGTGATATTGGGGAGGTGCGGGGGGATGCAAGAACAAATCTTGAAGCCTTGCGAAAAATGAAATTGTCGATAGCCGAGATTCAGGATTTGCCTGAGTGGGAAAAACATTCATCCGTTGTGAGTGAGGCAAGTCTAGTTGTAGATGCTATTTTAGGAACGGGCTTGACTAGGCCATTGAGCGGCATGTTGCAGAAAGTAGTGAGTGATATTAATGCCTTGTCGATTCCAGTGGTGTCAATAGATCTTCCTACTGGGTTATCTGCCGACGACAGTAGGAGGCCAGCAGAAGCGATTCAAGCGGCGGTGACGGTAACCCTGGGTGCGCCAAAGATTCCTCTCGTTATGCCGCCCGCTGATCAGTGTGTAGGCGACCTGGTGGTGGCCGACATAGGAATACCTAAAGAGATCATCGATGCCGTCGATGGGGAACGGTTGGAAGTTGTTACGTTGGAGTCTGTACGGGAACTGATCTCAGCGCGGCCAGTAGATGCTCATAAGGGAGATTTTGGTCACGTCCTTATTGTCGCTGGGTCAATAGGGATGTCAGGCGCTGCTTCTTTGGCTGGACAGGGGGCTTTAAGGTCTGGGGCAGGTCTCGTCACAGTGGCGACACCTCGATCTTGTCTTTCGGCTGTCGCGGCGGCGGCACCGGAGTATAAGACGTTGCCGCTACCTGAGACGGCCGACGGGAGAATCGATGCTGAGGCTCTTGATGTTCTGATGAATATCCGTTGTGACGTAATCGCAGCGGGTCCCGGTCTCGGTACAGGAACCGGCGCGAGAGCAGTGGTTCATGGATTGGTCGAGGGGACGGATGTGCCGCTGCTCCTTGATGCGGATGCGCTTAACGTGTTTGCTGTTGATCCCGACGGCTTGCGTTCAAATAATGGCAGAATCCTTGTGATTACGCCTCATCCGGGGGAGATGGCAAGGCTGTGTGGAAAGACCTCGTTGGATATACAGACAGATAGAGTGTCTCTTGCACGGAGCTTTGCTGTTGATCGCCATATATCTGTCGTTCTCAAAGGCGCGGGAACCGTCATTGCTGCACCGGATGGAAATGTCTGGGTGAACTCGACCGGGAATCCGGGAATGGCATCCGGTGGAGTCGGAGACGTGCTCACTGGAGTTACGGCGGCTTGGCTGGCACAGCAGGAGGACGCCATTGCTGCGTGTCTGGTCGCCGTGTATCTTCATGGGCTCGCTGGTGACTTGGGTGCAGAGAGGCATGGAGAAGTTGGGTTGACAGCGTCGGATGTGGTCGATGCGCTAGGGTTGGCTATTCAGGAGGCCAGCTATCAGGATTCGTAGTCACTCGGAAGAGGAGACCTCTCAGATCGCTCGTGCGTTTGCCGCTGAATTACCTGGAGGGGCGGTGGTGCTATTGTTTGGCGAACTCGGTTCAGGTAAAACGGCGTTCGTCAGAGGGTTGCTGGAAGGTGTGGGTGGAAACCCTGAAGATGTTTCGAGTCCGACGTTCACCCTAATGCAGGAATACACAGGAGACCCTCCAATTGTTCACGTAGACCTTTATCGGTTGAGTGCTCCCGAAATTGATGACTTGGGACTCGATGAAGTTATGTCGAGTTCGGCCTTGGTTGCGGTGGAGTGGGCCGATCGTTTGACAATGGGAATTCCAGAGGCGTTTTGTGTGTACATTGAAGACAACGGAGCCGATGAGCGCGAGATACGGATCGAGACTCCCGAGTTACCTATTCGCTCCGGTAGTTAGGAGCTTCCTTCGTAATCACAACATCGTGAACGTGGCTTTCGCGTATGCCTGCAGGTGTGATCCGAACGAACTTCGCATTAAGTTGGAGTTTATCGATGGTCTCTGCACCGCAATATCCCATTCCCGCTCGGACGCCACCGATAAGCTGATGGATCATTGTGGGAGTGCTTCCTTTGTGGGCCACACGACCCTCAATTCCCTCTGGCACGAGTTTAGGTGTTTTGTCATCGCTGGGACTTGATAGATCGAACTCCTCCTGAAAATATCTGTCCCGACTTCCCTGGCGCATGGCACCTAGCGAGCCCATTCCTCGGTATTCCTTGAAGCTGCGACCTTGGTAGAGGATTAATTCCCCTGGGCTTTCGTCAGTGCCCGCGAAAAGGCTTCCGATCATAACGCTACTCGCACCAACCGCAAGCGCCTTGGTAATGTCTCCGGAATACCGTATTCCTCCGTCGGCAATAATCGGGACATCGTGACGTTGGGCCGCTTGGGCGCAGGAGGAAAGTGCAGTAACCATTGGGACACCAATTCCAGCAACAATTCGTGTTGTGCAGATCGAGCCAGATCCGATTCCTACTTTAACCGCGTTGGCCCCAGCATCTATAAGCGCTTCGGTTCCTGCTTCTGTTGCAACATTTCCGGCGATCAGTTCCGTTGCAGGGAAAAGTCTGCGGAGCTCCCGAGCCATGTCCAGGACGCTCTGTGCGTGACCATGGGCGCTATCAAGAACCAAGACATCAACATTGGCTGCTACGAGTGCCTCGGCGCGTTCGACGGTGTCGCTAGCAACTCCAACAGCGGCACCTACCCGAAGGCGACCGAGTGAGTCCTTGCTTGCCGAAGGGTATTTGATCATTTTCTTTATGTCTTTAACGGTAATCAGTCCGCGAAGATTAAAGTTGTCATCGACTACGAGCAGCTTCTCAACCCGATGACGATGCAGGATATCCTTGGCTTGATCGAGAGTGGTGCCTATCGGAACGGTGATGAGGTTTTTGCTCGTCATAACTTCCGAAATGGACTGGTGCACATCGCCCTGAAAACGAAGATCTCGATTAGTGAGGATACCCACCAGACGGCCTTCATTTCGACCATCTTCAGTAATCGGTACGCCTGAAATCCGATATTTCTTCATGATTTCAAGTGCTTGGTAGATCGTGGCTAGGGGTGACAATGTGATCGGATCTACGATCATGCCGCTTTCAGAACGCTTGACTCGGTCCACCTCGGATGCCTGTTTCGCGGTATCGAGATTCTTATGGATGATGCCAATTCCGCCTAGTTGGGCCATTGCAATAGCCATACGCGATTCGGTTACTGTGTCCATGGCGGCGCTGACGAGAGGCACCTTTAAAGAGATGTTATTGGTAAGGCGAGTTGATACATCGACTTGGCTTGGCAGGACGAGAGAGTGTTGTGGGACGAGTGATACATCGTCGAAAGTCAATGCCGTTGCGATGTCGGTACTGACGAGATTACTAGCTGCAATGTCGGTTTGTGTCTCCATAATCAGGCCCCATGGCATTTCTTATACTTCTTTCCACTTCCACACGGACACGGGTCGTTTCGTCCAACCTTAGGCATGTCTCGTCTGATGGTTTGGACGGCAGCATCATCTCCTCCGGTTCGAGCAGGCCGAGGAACAGGACTGCCCGTCGCATTGCTCGCAAAGGCGGAGCGGCTACCGGGTTGACTGTACGACAACGAGGAAGCTTGTCGTAGCGCTGGCTGTTTACTGGTTCCACTTTGGCCATCTTTAGCGACGGGTCGAAGGCGCCACAAATATTTAACAGTCTCTTCGTCTATTCGATCTTTCATCCCTTGAAACATTGAGAAACTCTCGCGTTTGTACTCAACGAGCGGATTTCGCTGACCGTAACCCCTGAGACTAATGCCTTCTTTAAGATGATCGAGACTGTAGAGATGATCTTTCCACTGCACGTCGACGACTTGGAGCATAATGTCGCGCTCAACTCGACGCAAAATTGGCTGTTCAACTTCTGCTTCCTTCTGTTCATACTTGAGCAGGGCAGTCTTCCAGACCGTCTCCGCCATTTGCTCACTGCCTTTGTCCGCAAGATCGATGTTGGACAGACTTAAGCTGTCGAGGCCAAAAAGTTCTCCTGCATATTGCCTCAGCGCATCGATGTCCCACTCCTCGGGATCGACATTCGGGCCGCAAATCTCTTCGATTCGTTCATATAGAAGTCCCTCGCCAAGAGTTAGAAGGTAAGAGCGGGTGTCGACTTCTTGAGGTCCGAGGTCGGAGTCTTCATCCAGTCGAATCTTTCCATCGAGAAGTTCACGACGAAGCGCGTATACATTTTCTCGCTGTTTGTTCATGACGTCGTCGTACTCGAGGAGGTGTTTCCTAACGGAGAAATTCTGAGCCTCAACTTGTTTCTGGGCACGCTCGATTGCCCGCGTAACCATTTTGTGCTCGATCGGAACACCCTCTTCCATGCCTAACCGTTCCATAAGGCCTGAGATTCGTTCAGAGCCAAAAATACGCATGAGGTCGTCTTCAAGTGAAAGATAGAACCGCGAGGATCCTGGATCGCCCTGGCGTCCGGCCCGCCCGCGTAATTGATTATCGATGCGGCGGGCCTCATGGCGCTCGGTAGCAATGATATGGAGGCCACCGAGATTCACTACTTCATCGTGTTCCGATTCTGTTTCGAGCTTAAAGTGGTTAAAAATTCGGTCCCAGTCAGAACGTGGAGACCGATAGTAGCGTTCTTCTTGCGAGAAGTACACAAACGAGTCGTCATCAACGAAACGAAAATCGGCTTTAAGAAGTTCCTCTGCGACCTCCTCCTTAAGAGCCTGTTGTCGGGCCATGTGTTCGGAGTTGCCACCTAGCAGGATGTCCGTCCCCCGACCTGCCATATTCGTCGCGATCGTCACATTTCCGAGTCGGCCGGCTTGCGCGACGATTTCGGCCTCTCGTTCGTGGTATTTGGCGTTAAGGACGACGTGGCGGACGCCCTTCCGTTTGAGCATGCCGGAGAGCCTCTCGGATTTCGCAATTGAGATCGTGCCACAAAGAACTGGCCGTCCCTCTGCCTGCCTTTCCACGATGTCCTCGACGATTGCTTCGTATTTCTCAGTTTCTGTTCGGTAGATTGAATCCGGAAGCTCGAGTCGAACGAGCTCACGGTTAGTTGGAACAACAATGACGTCGAGTTCGTAAATCTTTGCGAATTCAGGTGCTTCTGTCTCGGCAGTTCCAGTCATACCCGAAAGTTTTTCGTACTTTCTAAAGTAGTTTTGAAATGTGATGGTCGCAAGGGTTTGGTTCTCACGCTCGATCTTGACTTTTTCTTTAGCCTCGACAGCTTGATGAAGGCCGTCGCTCCAGCGTCGACCTGGCATAAGTCGCCCCGTGAATTCGTCAACAATAACGACTTGCCCTTCCTTGACCATGTAGTCAACATCACGGCGAAATAGCGCGTGAGCTCGTAATGCCTGGCTAACGTGGTGCAGTAGCGGCATGTTTGCTGGATCGTAGAGCCCCCCGGGTTGCAGTTGGCTCTCAAGGAGTTTCTCCGCCTTAGCCATCCCGCTCTCAGTCAAGGAGACGGTTTTGTGTTTTTCATCTTTAAGAAAATCCCCGGTTGATTCGAGTTCCTCTCGCTTTTCAGCCGGGACATTTCCCTGGGTTACGGCACCGGGCTTGAGACGCGGGATGATTCGATCGACTTCATGATAAAGCTCTGTGGACTGTTCAGCTGGACCTGAAATAATTAGCGGTGTCCGTGCCTCATCAATCAAGATGCTGTCGACTTCGTCGACGATCGCAAAATTGTGGCCGCGCTGAACAAAGTGTTCAATATCGAACTTCATGTTGTCGCGGAGGTAGTCAAATCCAAATTCGTTATTCGTGCCGTAGGTGATATCACATTCGTACGCGACTTTTCGCTCGGGATCGCGCATGTCATGTTGAATGACACCCACAGTGAGTCCTAGGAATCGATAGATGCGCCCCATCCATTCGGAATCCCGTCTGGCCAGGTAGTCATTGACGGTTACAACGTGGACGCCTGTTCCGCTCAGGGCATTTAGATATGCTGCAAGCGTCGCAACGAGGGTTTTGCCCTCGCCCGTTTTCATTTCTGCAATGATGCCGCGGTGTAGCACCATTCCTCCGACGAGTTGCATGTCGAAGTGCCGCATGTGAAGGGTTCTCCAGCCCGCTTCACGCACAACTGCAAAGGCCTCAACTAATAAGTCGTCTAGGGTCTCGCCTTGGACATTTCGGGCTCGCAAGGCCTTCGTCTGCTCGCGTAGCTCGTCATCAGAGAGAGCCTGAATGCGTGACTCTATGGCATTTATTTCAGCGACCTTGGGCTCAAGGCGCTTGAGTTGCCGTTGATTCTCGGTTCCAAAAACCTTTGCTAGAAGGGTGTCGAGCATCACGAATCGCGAGGGTCCAACTTGTGGTTCGCAGCCATGAGCGACACAGTGAGACCCTTAGTTACTGGAGGTATTCCTGAATTCTAGGAAAGGTGATGCAGTAGCGTCAAGATGGCACGCGTGTTAATTGGCCGCAACGGGATAAGAATCGATAAGCAGTTTTCTAGGATTGACGGTCTGTCCGCTCGCCCACACCTCGTAATGAACATGGTATCCAGTCGCCCTACCTGTCGCCCCAACCGATCCAACGACATCGCCTCTGAGCACGGTGTCCCCGACTACAACAGCGAAGTTGGCCAGATGTCCGTACCTTGTCATTAGTCCAAATCCGTGATCGATTTCGACCAGATTGCCATACGCGCCGTTCCGTGCAGCCGAGATGACACGACCGGTGGCCGTAGCGTAGACTGGCTGGCCTTTTCGCGTGGAAATGTCGACGGCAGGATGAAAAGTTCGCTCACCGGTGAAGGGGTCAGACCGGTATCCGTATCCTGCAGAGACCCAGCCGTCGGCTGGCCACATAATTGGTGTCGCATCTGTCAGTGCTTCTCGATACGCAACTCCTTGGCTGACGGTTTGCAAAGTCAGGTCTAGAGCTCCTAAAAGCGATTGAAGCCTTAAAAGGGCCTGTGTGGTTTCGTCAGGGAATCTGACGTCTGATACGCCTGCGGCGCTTCGTGGACCTCTGGGGAGTTGGTCGATCGCTTTTGTTAGGTGGGGAGCGGCCTCCACCCGCTTCGCAAGATTTGACAGCGTAGTGCGAAGAGATGCCATTTCCTCAGTAAGGGTCCCAGCTGCAGCCCGATAAGAGGAATTTTCGAGTTCCAGATGTGCGTTATTAAGTGTGAGGCGATCGATCGTAGTTTGGATATTCAGGGCAAGATAACCAGCCGCGCCCAACGAAACAGTAAGGAGCATTGCGGCAACGGTCGCCACACGCCTGCCTCTAAACGTTAATTGTTTGACGACGCCACTGCTGCGGTCGGCGAAAATTACGGAATAGCGTCGATTGACGTTAATCATGGTAGCGAATGAAAAATCCTAATCTAAGTTAACACACGAGTTGCAGGCATGGAAAGTATTGGGACTGAATAGGCCTTGAAAGATTGGTCAGTGAGTCAACGCAGGTTTTGTTTACTGGAAATTAAGAAGCTAAAACGGGAAAAGTGCTCTCTCAGAGAATTTCGAATAAAAAAGAGGTGTAAATCGTTAAGAGAGCCTCGCTACCATTGCCCGGGGCTTTTACAGGCCAGCTCCCAGATCAATAAACACTTGACGGCCGTTAGCTAGATCTCGGGCCGAAGGAGTGACGATCGTGCTGTCATTGATTGTTATGGTTTGTGAATCACGTAACGCTTGTCGGACGTCGTCTTCGCAGACAAATGCAACTGGGTCGTCTTGGTGTTCTTCCTCCGGAGGCGAAGAAATCTCTGCCTCTGGTTGATCTGCCTTGGGTTGCTGTAAGCCCCGCGCCGCCAGAAAATCGTTAACGCGGGCAGCAAATGTATCGCGATCGATAGTTGGGCTTTTTGGTTCCGCACGTGGCGCCGGCATTCGGACATCAGTAGAAGAGGTCAGAGCCTTTGAAGCATGACTACGCGAGGGCGCTGGTTTAAGTTCGTAAGCCAACCGCTTGATGTTTAGAAGATGCATTGGAGAAATATTATCCGATGTTATGTTTCCACCGTAGCCACCACAGCCAAGAGTCATTGCGGGATCCAAGCCCGTCGTGAGACCAATTGAGCCGTGGGTCGTTGGGGTGTTCACAACTATCCGAAAGGCTGGTTTCCGTAAGCCAAATTCGAGAATCACGGATTCGTTATTAGAGTGGATTGACATTGTGTGCCCCATGCCGCCGTACTGCAAGATCTCTTTGCAGCGCTCACAGCCTTCATGCCAGTCCCTTACGACGTAAAACGAAAGCACAGGACACAACTTTTCAATTGAGAGTGGGTAGTCTCGTCCTACGCCCTCAAGTGGCGCAATTAGAACTCGGGTGTCACTTGGGACCTGGAGATTTGCCTTGTTAGCGATTTCAAGAGCAGGTCGTCCGACGAGGCTTGGATCTGGGAGGCGTTGGGAGGTGACGAGAACTTTCGATACCGCGTTGCTTTCCGCTGCGGACAGAAAATAGCCGCCCCTAACCTCAAACTCGCGAGTTACCTTGGCAGCGATAGCTTCATCCACGACGACTGAATTCTCCGACGAACAAAGCACTCCATTGTCGAAAGTTTTACCGGTGACGATGTCGCTTACCGCCTTAGGGATGTCGGCGGATTTCTCGATATAGGCCGGAGCGTTGCCGGGTCCAACTCCGTACGCTGGCTTACCAGCGGAGTATGCGGAGCGAACCAAGCCCATACCACCAGTGGCAAGAATGACGGATACATCGCGGTGGCGCATTAACTCATTAGTTCCCTCGATAGTTACGTTCGTCATCCAGCCAATCGAGTGTTCCGGTGCCCCTGCATTTTGAGCCGCGTGGGCCATTATCTCCGCCGTTCGAGTTATGCATTGGACTGCAGCCGGGTGAGGGCTTATTGCTATTGCACATCGAGCCTTTAGGGCGATAAGAGTTTTGTAGATGGCAGTAGAGGTTGGGTTGGTAGACGGGACTATGGCAGCGACAACACCGAAGGGTTCCGCTATTTCAATGACCTTTCGATTGTCGTCTCGTCGGATAACCCCGACCGTCTTCATGGGTTGAATGAAGTGGTGAATGTCCTCTGCGGCAAAAAGATTTTTTCGAACTTTGTCCTCAGTGACGCCGTAGCCAGTCTCTTTGACTGCCATCGTGGCCAGAGTTCTGGCTTCCTTCGCGGCGCTTTTTGCCATGGCATCAACAATAGTGTCGATGTCGGATTGGTTGAGTTCCGCGAGATGGGCTTGTGCCTCTTTTGCGCTGCTGGCTAGACGGCGGGCCTCTTGTGTAGAGATGCTGACTAGATCCGAGGCGGAGTCGCTCATGACCTTGGAAAGGCTAGGTGTGAAAATGCCAGATTAGACCGTGAGTAGCAAGCTAGGATTCCGTCCTGCTACTTAGTCTTCGGCAGTATTTTTTCAACCTCAGTATGGGGACGTGGAATTACGTGAACCGATACGAGTTCTCCCACACGACGGGCGGCTGCTGCGCCGGCGTCGGTAGCTGCCTTGACGGCACCAACGTCACCCCTCACCATGACAGTAACGTAACCGGCACCAATGTATTCCTTGCCGACAAGAATAACGTTGGCAGCTTTGACCATTGCATCGGCGGCTTCAATTGATCCGACGAGGCCTTTGGTTTCGACCATTCCGAGTGCCTCAAGTGTCATACTTAATTCTCCGCCGGCCCATAGGTGTACAGGAATGTCACGCTAAGCGCGGGGACTGTAACATATTGCGATAGATGCTACAACACGCTACCATGAGTCGAGTTCATTGTCGCAGCAAATACATCGTGTCTTTTGGCCCCCGAGAAGGTTTCTTCCCGAGAATTGCCGCAGCAGCAGTCGCCCTTTGTGGGATGGTTTTTTGGGCTGCTGGTTGTGGTGCGTCTGAGCCTCCCATTGGAACTGTAGCAATTGGGGTGAATCGACCGACGGTGCCACTTGGTGGCCCACTGGAAATGACGTTTAGGTTTGTGACGGCGCCTCAATTGGAGGAACTGAATCAAGATTATCGGGTTTTGGTGCACTTTTTGGATGATTCGGAGGAGTTGATGTGGGCAGACGATCATCAGCCGCCAGTTCCGACGAGTTCATGGATTCCAGGTCAGACAATTTCGTATACGCGGCATACTACTGTGCCGATGTATCCCTACGTTGGGGATGCCACTATTGCCGTTGGGCTTTATTCAGAATCGAGCGGAGAACGTTTGACTTTGGCGGGAGATGATTTAGGCCAGAAAGCGTACAGGGGAGGGGTGTTAAGGCTTGAACCTCAGGCAGAGAGTAGTTTTATGCTCTACGACGGGGGTTGGTACGACGACGAGTACGATTCGGAGTCGAATCAACAGTGGCGATGGACTTCGGAGCGGGCGAGTGTGTCTTTTCGTAATCCTCGGTCGGCTGCGATGTTGTATTTACGTTTTGATGGTCGCCCTGACCTCGTCCCAGGAGGTCAACAGAGTGTAGAGGTTCGAGTTGAAGGTGAGCTGGTTCAGAGCTTTGTTCTGACTTCTCGGGAGCCCCAATATGAGGAGGTAGAGATTGGGGCGGAATTTATCGGGGAAGGGGACACGTCTCGGATAGGTCTGCATGTCAGTCCAACATTTGTTCCTTCGGAGGCTGATAGTGAAACGTACGATAGTCGTCGGTTAGGAGTGCGATTTTATTACGTGTTCGTTGAACCAGAGTGAAAAAGCACGCAAAAACGTATATTTCTGTTAATCATGGTAAAATTAGGGCATGCGACTGCTGTGGCAGTGCGTGCTAACTCTTACCTTTTCTGCGGTTTTTCTCGTTGGGCCTGCGGTCGCTCCCGTTCAGGTTGAGCGCGTCCACCTTGTCACGGGTGAAATACTGGACATTACCGAGTATCGAATAGAAGGCAAAAGCGTTCGACTTTCTCTGGAAAATGGCGGTCAGGTTTTCTTTGACGCCGATTTAATCGCTCGAATTGAACCGATCTTGATGCCCAAGTCGGTTCCCAGTGACACGGCACCTCGAGCTGAGTCCCTTGCGCTTTTGACGTCGGAGCAGGTTCCGCTAGGGCCATACGATCGAATAATTCAGAGGGCATCAGAACAACATGGAATCGCGGATGAGATTCTGCATGCTTTAATTGCGGTAGAGTCGTCGTATCGGCCCGATGCGGAGTCGCCTCGAGGAGCGCTGGGTTTGATGCAGCTCATGCCAGGTACCGCGAGTGATTACGGTGTCAAAGATCCATTTAACCCTACTGAGAACGTCAATGCGGGAGCGCAACATCTTCGCTTGCTGCTTGACAAGTTTGGCATGAAGGGCGGCCTAGCCGCCTACAACGCCGGAGAGGCCTCTGTTCTCCGGTTCGGAGGAGTGCCTCCGTATGCTGAAACCCACCGCTATATTGAGCGAATCCTTGAGAGAGTCGAGAGAAGCAACGCTGCTGCCCAGGCGATCGGCCAGTAGCAACAGTCGCACCAGCTGTCACCCTTGAGCTGCAATTAGTCTAGCGATAATCCTGGGAGGTCATCATTTTCACTGACTCCCCCAAGATTTTGACAGACTATCCGCTTATAACCTAACGTCTTTCAACGGTTCGGAAGGGCTGGGTCTCGCGTTACTCATATGGAATTTCTCTGCAAGCTTGGGAGGTCGTCGGGGGAGATTATTGAAGGCGTCTATGCTGCGGAGGATGAGGCTCACCTCCGTCGAGAGCTTGACGAAAAAGGTTTTTTCGTCCTGTCTCTGCGGCGACGTGCAAAGCTCCGTTTTTCATCAGGGTTTCGGCTATGGCGCCGACGTTTTGGGCAGCGCGACTTTATTGTCTTTAATCAGGAACTGGCGACATTGTTGAAGGCGGGCCTGCCTGTGGTTGAGTCGCTCGACATCCTTAGAGAGAGAACAGAGAACAGGGCATTTAAGTCAGTGCTCGACGATGTGTGTCAGCGGGTTCGAGCAGGTGAAGCTCTTTCCCAGGCGTTCGAGGCACAAATCCCAAAGTTTTCAGGCGTTTATGTGGCATCGTTGATGGCCGGTGAAAAGAGCGGAAGCCTAGAAGGGGTTATCCGGCGGTATATAGCGCATGCACGGATCCTGAGCGCTGTTCGGCGCAAGGCTGTGTCCGCATTGATTTACCCACTGATTCTCTTTGGTTTATCGCTTCTGGTTGTTGGAATTATCGTCCTACAAGTCGTGCCAGAGTTTGCGGAGTTCTATGGAGGGTTAGGTGCCGAACTCCCTCTAATTACACGTGGGATCTTGGTGGTTTCAGAGGGTCTTCGAGGTCACCTTTGGCTAATCCTTGTCACGCTACTAACCGCGGTTGTCACTCTCGGTCTCTGGATTCGACGACCTGGTCGAGGTGCGATGTTTGATCGAATACTTCTAAGTCTGCCGGGCATTGGCGCGATAATGAGGAAGTTCGCGACATCGCAGCTTGCTCGAACCCTGGCAACCTTACTGGGAGGTGGGGTGCCGCTGGTGAGCGCTTTAGACATCGCGGGACGATCGATTGGAAATCGGTATTTCACGGGTCAGCTTGAGGTCATAGCAGGTGAAGTCCGAGAGGGGCTGTCATTATCAGAAGCCATGGCACGGAGAAATATCTTTCCAGCTGTAGCGATCAAGATGGTGGAAGTTGGTGAATCGACGGGCTCACTTCAGGAAATGCTTGGCGGGGTTGCTGACTTCTTTGACGAGGAGATTGAGACAGTGTTAGGGAGAGTGATGACACTGCTGGAGCCTGTGCTCTTGGTTGTAATGGGCTTAGTCATTGCAAGCATGCTAATCGCTCTCTATATGCCACTCCTGCAACTCGGATCGCTAGTCTGACGATTTATGAAAGATAAGAAGGCAGAGCGACCGTCACTCGACACGGGAGAAAATAATTTAGTGGCGATTCCGTCAGACGTTAAGGAAGGAGGGCCGGAGCTGGCTGGAGAGGAGAGGCTTATTGTTGAGGCTAAACAGGCGAAACGTTTAGCTGACCGCTACAGACTCGACTATGTCGACATGAAAGAGTTTCATGTCGATCAGGAGTTGTTCCGCGCTATTCCTGCGGATTTAATGCTGCGATACAGCTTTGTTCCTCGTCGGCGCGAGGGTGAGAAGCTGGTCATCGTTGTGGCGGATCCAACAGATCTCCCAAAACTTGACGAGTTATCGCTTTTGCTTGATGCCCAACTTACAGTGACTGTAGGAGCGACATCGGCAATTGAGTCGATTCTTAAAAAAGGTCAGGGTTCGCAGCGAGTTCTCGACCAGGCAACTGAAAGTTTTGAGTTGCAGCTGTTACGAGAAGAGGAGGAGCGTGAGGAGAGTCTGACGGTCGAACGTTTAACTAGCGACATTAGCCCGGTGATTCGATTGGTCTATTCGATCATTTACACAGCGATTCAGAGGCGCGCGAGTGATATACATGTCGAAACTCAGGACGACGCGGTGTATGTGAAATATCGAATAGACGGTGTGCTTCAGTCAGCAATGCGAGCAATCGATAAGCAGTTTCACGCAGCAATTCTTTCTCGGATCAAAGTGATGGCCGAGCTTGACATTGCTGAGCGGCGTGTTCCACAGGATGGCCGGTTTAAGGTTCGGATGGCTGGTAAATCGATCGACTTCCGCGTCTCAATTATGCCTAGCATTCACGGGGAAGATGCCGTGATCCGAATTCTTGATAAGGAGTCAATTAGCGAACAGTTTCGGGAGCTTCGCCTTGACGTGCTCGGGTTTCCTGAAGAAGAACTTGGACGCTTTCGGAAATACATAGCCGAACCGTATGGAATGGTGCTGGTTACGGGGCCCACTGGGAGTGGAAAGACGACAACGCTGTACGCAGCACTTGCAGAGATCCAGGCCTCTGAAGACAAAATCATAACAATCGAAGACCCAGTCGAGTACCAGCTCAAAGGTGTTACACAAATACCAATAAACGAGCGAAAAGGACTGACGTTCGCGAGAGGGCTTCGCTCAATCTTAAGACATGATCCAGACAAGATTATGGTCGGTGAGATCCGAGATACTGAGACTGCACAGATTGCAATTCAGTCTGCGTTAACGGGGCACTTAGTGTTTACTACAGTTCACGCCAATAACGTAATTGACGTGCTCGGTCGTTTTCTTAATATGGGAGTCGAAGAGTACCAGTTCGTCTCAGCGCTTAATTGCGTGCTTGCCCAAAGATTAGTACGGACTATTTGTGCTGAGTGCAAACATGCGATAGACGTGGCGCCGGAAGAGCTAAGAAATGCGGGTCTTAACCCGAAACTGGCAAAGGACTACACATTTTATGAGGGCGCAGGTTGTATCGAGTGTGGGGGCACGGGATATCGAGGTCGAACTGCGATCTGTGAGTTGTTGGATCTGAGCGACAACATCCGGGAACTGATTCTCTTGCGGCGTCCAAGATCGGAAATAAAGAACGCAGCGCACGATGAGGGAATGCGATTTCTTCGGGAGTCCGCGATCGAGCGAGCTCTTGGTGGGGTGACGACACTGCGAGAAATTAATAAGGTTACGTTCGTCGAATGAGAGCACTCAGGCGATTAAGTCAATCGTTTGCGATAGCAGCTCCTCAAGCAGCAATTGAGATCGCTGTGGATCGAGTGTCCGCGGTGATGCTTCGGAGGGGTCCTAAGCCTGAAGTTCTGGGTTGTGGAAGTGAGGCCTTACCGACGGGTGCTGTAGTGGCAGGAGTGTCGAATAGAAACATAGTCGACAGGCAGGTCGTCATCGACGCGATGCGTGCCGTGCTTGAACGGTTACCCAAAAAAGTCTCGAAGGTTGGACTCATAGTGCCGGACATGGTTGCGCGAGTGTCAATCATTAAATTTGATCAAACTCCGAATAATCACTCTGATCTTGACAAAATGATTAGGTGGAGGATCTCCCGATCGGTTCCTTTCACGCTTGCGAATGCTCAGTTGTCACATACCCCTGGGGCAGCTGTTAGCACGAACGGACGTGAGTTTGTCGCGGTCGTAATGCGGCGAGACATTACAGAGGAATATGAAGGAGTATGTCTGGCTGCTGGGGTGCGGCCGGGGATTGTTGATCTTGCAAGCCTGAATTTGATCAATGTCCTGTTAGCAAATAGGAACGCGCTCCAATTAGAGGACTGGCTCGTCTTGCACACTGCACCTGGCTATAACTCGATCGCAATTATGCGAGGCGAAGCGCTGTTGTTTTTTAGAACTTTTGGGTCTGCGCGATCGGGAGACGTCGCAGAACTCGTCCACCAAACAGGCATGTACTATGAAGACCGTCTTAAAGGAAAAGGAATCAGTAAGGTGATTCTGGAAAGCTCGGTTGATGGTGATGAAGGAGTTGCGGCCGGGATTGCTAGAAGATGCTTGACCGAGAGATTTGAAGTCCCAGTCTTAGAGGTGGCTACGAGTGAGTTGGGAGTGCGAATTCCTGTCGAGCTCTCGTCGATGAGGATGTTTGCCGCGCCCGTAGGTCTGCTAATAAGAGAGAGGCAGTCTGTGATACAAGGCCATGCTTCGAATTAATCTGGCTACGCGCCCCTTGTATAACGAGCACGCGGTGCGATTTTTCGTCGCTTTGGTCCTGCTTGTCGGTTTAATTGGACTTATTGGGGCGATGGTTGAGATTGTCGGTCTTTCAAGAAGTTATGCGGCATTTGAGGCGGCTGGCGCACGCGATGAGGAGACCGCTCGAATATTGGGAGTCGAGGCCGTGAGCGCGCGCGAGAGCGCGATCAGAGAAAAAGCCCTGGTCGAAGCCAGCGATCAGGCAAATTCGTTGATCGAACGCAGAGTGTTTTCGTGGAACCGTTTTTTTCGTCTAATAGAAGAGAGCATCCCAGCCGATGTGAGGCTAACGTCGGTGCGACCGGATATCGCGGACAGTGAAATGATAGTAAGGGTTGGTGTTGTCGGGCGCCAGGTTGCCGACATTGGTGTGTTTATAGAGGGATTAGAAGCTACGGGAAACTTTCTCGAAATTTTAGTTCAGGAAGAGGAAGCAGTCGGTGAGGGGGCATACCGCGCTTTACTGGTTGGTCAGTATACGCAGTAAACCTGAATGTACAAGTGGTAATGATGGAGAAGGAATGAATCTGGTTCGACGAATCCTTATCGACAACCGAGCAGCGCTGCTAATCATTGGAGGCCTACTGCTGGTGGATTTGATTCTTTACGGTGCGGTCGTGATTCCATTAGAGGCGCTAGTGGCACGGGCTAACACTCGTGCAACTGAGGCGTCGGGAGCTGTAATGACTGCGAGGAATGTTTTAACTGAGTCCCAAGCAGCGCTAGAGAGCGCCACCCATGTCGATCGGCAGTTAGAAGACTTTTATGTGGATGTGCTGCCTGGGAATTTAATGGAAGCGCGGGAAATCATATACCCAACATTGGCGACATTGACCGCGAAGGCGGATTTAGTGCTTGAGAGACGAACAAGCATTCGCGGAAAAGATGAGGATGGTCGGTTGGGTTGGCTGCGGACGACCATGCGTTTGGTTGGTGATTATCGCAACATTCGCCGGTTCGTGGGGTTTCTCGAATCAAGGCCGAATTTTGTTGTGATTGAAGAGGTCTCGCTGGGTCAAAGCCAGGGTGATGTCGATTCTGAACTGGCGCTAAGTGTGACCGTCGCGACCTATTTCCGCCTCAGGGACGGAGTATAAAAGGGGTGACACTCGTTCAGATGTGGACAGCATCTCTCATCGGATCCCTCTTATTTGTTGGTGGAGGGTGCGTGGATCAGCGAGAGATCCAGCCACCAGAGGAGGGCCTTAGGCCAGAAATTGGCATGGATCCACCTGCTGCGACCGATAGAGTGGGAGAGAGGGATGTTTATGTTGCTCTTGAAGCAGTCAGGGCGACTCGGTCAGATCTTCGGGACGTAAAGCGCAATCCCTTTCTGTTTGGATCGGATTCTTGGTCCGAGACTGTTGAGATCTCCGGAGGGGGCGAAATAACATCCAAACCGTCAGCTGTGATTGCCAGCGCGGGATCGATAGAAGATGCCTTACCGCTCCGATTTATTGGGATTGTGGAGGCTCCAAAAACGGTAGGGCGGATTGCTGTCCTGACTGATGGTCGGGTGGTTTTCCAGGGAGCGAAAGGGGATATCCTTGAAGGCCGGTACCGGATTACGGATATTTCTGGCGACCGTGTCGAGATCGAGATTCTTCCAGACGGGAAGAGAGAAGTGCTTTACCGAGAAGGAGTGTAACGCGGCAACCTTAATTTTAGTGGTGAAATGACAAGCCCATCTCTTTTAAGTTTTCGTTTGTTAGCCGTCCTTCTTTCCGCAGGTTTGGTGCTTTCATGTGCGACTGGTAGGGCTCTTCAGAAAGGCGAGAAGTCGGCTATCGAGGGAGATTGGGATTCGGCGGTGGAGCATTACCGCCGTGCGGTTCAAGAGGACCCAAGAAACGCAGACTATCGGGTAGCGTTCCAGCGGGCCATGCTGAACGCATCACGGGCGCACCTTGAGTTAGCTCGTGGATTCGAGGAGGGCGGAGCAATAGTTGACGCTGCACGGGAATATCGAAGAGCAGCCGAATTCGATCCTAGTAATAGCTATGCTTCGGGCCGGGCGGGTGAACTAGAGCGAGCTCTCCGTGATGAGTTTGAGGCGTCGCAACCTCCGGCGCCTATCGAGGGGATGAGAGAAATAGCCAGACAGGAAACGGAGCCTCCGCTTCTTGATCCTGCGTCCGGAGACCCGCTAAACCTCAGTTTTGTGGCCCAGAGCCTGAAAGATATCTTGGATTTCATTGGAAACGCGACGGGAATCAACGTCGCATACGACCAGCAGTTTCAGGATCGCTTGTATTCCGTGCGATTGGATGGCGTAACAATAGAAGAGGCACTGGACCAAATCCTGACTACAAACCAAGCTTTCTATAAGGTGCTTAGTTCTCGGAGTCTCGTAGTTATCCCAGAAACGCCTCAAAAACGAGCCCAGTACGCGGAACAAGTGATCCGAACGTTCTATATCTCTAATGCTGATGTCCAAGAACTTGCGACATTGTTGAGTCAGATTATCCGCGTTCCTCAGATGGCGGTTCAGCCCCAGATTGTTCCGAACATAACCTCTAACACGATCACGGTACGAGCAACGACGGCCGTGGCAGGGGTCATCGAGCAAGTGATCGCGGCGAATGATAAGCCACGAGCGGAAATCGTTGTCGATATTGAAATCCTGGAAATCAATCGGGAACGTGCCAGGGAATTCGGTCTAGATTTGACGCAATACTCGCTTGGCGCCGTGTACTCACGAGACGCCTCAGGAGCAACCTCTTCCAGTGGCCCCACGTTGGGTGGAAATCTTTTCTCCTCTGTGCCTGCAGCTGCTATTAGCTTCCTTGAAACGGATTCAGAGACACGACTTGTGGCCCAACCGCAACTTCGTGGCCAGGAGGGGGCGACTCTTACGCTCAATCTGGGCGACGATATTCCGGTTCCATCAACTGCTTTCACCCCGATCGCAGCGGGTGGTGCTACGGTTAACCCCTTAACTTCTTTTGACTATCGTCCAGTGGGAGTGATCGTGGAGATGACTCCACGGGTAACGTACGAGAACGAAATTATTTTGGACCTTGAAGTCGAGAACAGCACCTTGGGTCCTAACGTTAACGTGGCGGGCCAAGCTTTGCCCACTTTCGGAACTCGCCGTGTCATCACGAGACTGCGATTACGGGACGGCGAATCAAATTTATTAGCAGGTCTGTTGCGAGAAGAGGATCGCCGGTCCCTGAGGGGCTTCCCGGGAATTTTACGGTTGCCAATTATACGACAGCTCCTCTCAGCGAACGAAGACACGATCAAGCAGACCGACATTATTATGCTGCTGACCCCAAGAATTGTAAGAACGCATGAGCTGACTCAGGAGAACGTCAGCCCAATCTATATCGGTACTCAGCAGAACATTGGTATTAGGGGGCCAGCTCCTTTGATTGAGTCGCCGTCTCGTGATGAGCGGGATCTCAATAATGATACGATTGGAAACATTCAGGAAACCGGTGCAATTGCGGCCCCATCTGTTGAGACTAGCGCTGAGCCACAGTTTCTAGCAGCGAGCACGCAACCACTTATAGGTCCGAAGATTGGCGTTGCACTGCCTGCTGGGGCTCTCAGTGTAGGTTCTGGTCCCTACACAGTGCCTATCTCGGTTACAGGCGCATCGCAGGTTTCGACGCTAACTTTGAGTTTAAGTTACGACCCGACGGTTTTACGCGTTAATGCTGTTCGAGAAGGAAGTTTTATGAGGCAAGGTGGTGCAAAGGTCACCTTCGTCCAGAAAGTAGATGGCAGCGACGGACGGGTCGATCTAGCGCTCTCTAGGAACAGCGACCCAACAGGAGCGTCGGGGTCAGGGCTTCTAGCCGCGGTCGTATTTGAGGCTGTTCGCCCGGGGTTTGCGATTCTGAGTCCGAGTGGGCTGGGTTTAACGCCGGGTGGCGTCCCTCTGACTTTAGGTTTTGATCCGGCTACCGTGATAGTGAGGTAAGTCCTCGTTCTGAGAACACAGAAATGCGTGCGTTAGCTCTCCTTCGTCGGCGAGGTGACCGCGGATATTCGCTAATCGAACTAATTATAGTTAGCGGAATTCTAGCCATCCTAGCAGGCGCGGCGGTTCCCATGGCCAAAGTGACTGTGCAGCGGCAGCGGGAAATAGAACTCCGGCGCTCTCTGCGCGAGATTCGTACAGCTATAGATCGCTATAAGGATGCCGTTGACTTGGGTGTCGTTGGTGGCTTAACAGTCGAACCCGAAGATGAGGGTTATCCTCCCGACTTGGAAACGTTGGTAGACGGTGTTGAAGTCCTTGGGGATGAGTCCGAAAGAAAAATGCGCTTCCTTCGACGGATTCCATTTGATCCGTTTACTCGAGATAAGAAGTGGGGGCTGCGATCGTATGGGGACGAATCTGACTCCACTCGATGGAGCGGACAGAACGTGTACGATGTCTATTCTCAGTCAAGCGGTGTCGCTCTAGACGGCACGAGATATAGGGAATGGTGAGAAAGCGGGGGTGGGCCGACGGTGGTTGGAGCTTGGTAGAGCTGACCATCGTGATCTCCCTGATCAGCATATTGGCCGGAATGGCTTTAATTGGATACCGAAACGCTATTACGAGGTCCCGAGAGGCTGTACTAAAGGAAGACCTCTTTAGGATGCGGGATGGCATCGATCAGTTTTATGCAGACAAAGGGAAATACCCAGAGTCCTTAACAGACTTGGTCTCGGAAGGTTACCTACGGGCGATTCCGGAGGATCCGTTCACGCGATCATCGTCCTCGTGGCAGATAGAGTTTGTAGAGTTCGACCCAGCGAATCCATTGTCGCAGGGGATTTACGATGTCACTAGCAGTTCGGCTGGAATGGGATTAGATGGTACCCAGTACAGTGAATGGTAGGTGGTTGATGTCAGAGTCGGGGCATGCGATGGGAGCCCTGCTGGTAAGTTTGGCGATCATGAGTATTCTCATGTCGATGGCGCTGCCAGTCTGGAATCAATTTGCACAGCGCGAGAGGGAAGCGGAACTTGTTTTTCGGGGTGAGCAGTATGTGCGAGCCGTTGAATTGTATGAGCGAGTGCACGCTGGTGCCCTGGCGCCAGATGTAGAAACCCTAGTAGAGGAGCGATTCCTGAGGCGTCCGTATTCGGACCCAATGGCAAAAAATGGCAAGTTCCGTATTGTCTATCAGGGAGACGTAAATGAGTTCGCTGAACGAGCGGAAAGTGGGCCCTTGCCGGGACAGGCTGCTGGGGGCATAGGAGCTCAGTCGAGATTGGGTTCCGGCCAGAGAAGCAACGTCTCGGAGGGTTTTCAAGGGGGAGTCGTCGGCGTTGTCAGTGAAAGCGACCAATTATCAATTCGTTTCTACAAGGGCGGCACAAGATACAACGAATGGTTATTTTTTAAGGATGACTCTCCAGTTGGTTTTTCCCAGGTCGGTTCAGAGTTTGGCTCCGGGGTTGACGTAATCACCGATCAGAAGATTAATACAGGCACACGGTAATACGGTTTTGTCTCTAGGAGCGCAATGAGCGTGGCCAGTGCTGTCCTGGTCCGAAGCGCAGCCATGAAACAGACATTGCCGCAAGAGCTGCCGACACGCACACCTGTAAGGTTGAACCAAAAAGTAGATTACCCACTCCGAAGAGGACTGAATAAAGCAAGACACAGCCAGCTAGCCAATTCAAAGTCAGGTGGCCCATGCCCCGAGAGTGTGCGCCGTCCCAGATTTGGACTTGAATGGGTTGCCAGCCTGGTCCGCTAGGTTGGACTTTCCGATAAAACTGAATTAAATGCGTCATGGGTTCGGCCGGTGTGAGCCAAGTGGCCGTTATCCAACAGAGCGTCGTCCATGGGACTAAATACAACAGTGAATCAGGGAACGAGATTGATGTAAACAAGCGAAGTCCGAGACATCCAAGAGCCGCTGCCAGAAGAGCGACGATTTCAGAAATCGCATTTATCCTCCACCAATACCAGCGGAGTATTAGGACAAGTCCAACACCAGCACCAGATTCCAACACGAATTCCCAGGCCTGTCTGACATTGTCGAGAAAGAACGTGACAGCTGCACTAATTACCATGATGGCGACAGTTGTCAGCCTGGACACCCTGATTAATTCGGTCTGGTCCGCATTCGGCCTGAGGAATCGAGCGTAGACATCGTTCACTAAATACGAAGTTCCCCAATTTAACTGCGTCGAGACCGTTGACATATATGCAGCGAAGAAGACACCGACAAGGAGGCCGAGCCAGCCCGCAGGGAGGTAATTGCGCATTATCAACGCGTAACCAGATTCTGGATCGGAGAGATCGGGATACAGAAGGGTGGAGACTAAGGCGACAATGATCCAGGGCCACGGTCGGAGGCAATAATGGGCAAGAGCGAACCAAAGTGTGGCCGCCTGGGCATGATGTTCATTCTTTGTTGACATCATTCGTTGGGCTAAGTAACCACCGCCGCCGGGTTCCTGGCCCGGATACCAACTAGCCCACCACTGGACTCCGAGGAAAGCGACAAACGCACTCAGAGACAGAGCCAATGTGTGCTGGCCTGAAGTTGATGAGAAGGTCGGCGTGAATTGAAATGCGGTTGCTGGCAATTGTTCTATCAGTCCTGTAAGCCCTCCTACAGTTGGGATCTGAAGCGCGAAATAGGCAAGAGCCACGGACCCAACCATGGCTAAACTGAATTGGACGAGATCGCCGACGACGACTCCCCGTAGACCAGACAGGGAAGCATAAACCCCAGTTGTTAAAAGACCAATTAAGACTGCTGTAATCCTCTCCCAGCCAAGCGTGACAGCTAAGACTTTAGCAAGCGCCAGATTTACCCATCCAATGATGAGACAGTTAATTGGAATCCCAAGATATAAAGCACGGAAACCTCTCAGAAAGACGGCGGGTTTGCCCGTATATCGAAGTTCAGAAAATTCAGTATCAGTTGTTATGCCTGCTCGCCTCCAGAGATGAGCGAAAAAAAAGACGGCCAACATGCTGCCTAGTCCGGCGTTCCACCATAGCCAGTTTCCGGAAATACCGCTAGCTGCGACCATGCCGGTCACGACCAAGGGAGTGTCTGCTGCGAAGGTAGTTGCTACCATTGATGTCCCTGAGAGCCACCAAGGGAGATCGCGTCCGGACAGAAAGTACTCGGATAAATTATGGCCGGCGCGCCTGTAGTGCAGGAAGGCAATGACCAATGGCATCGACAGGATGCCGACGAGAAACACCCAGTCACTCGCTGCAAACGACATGAGTTACTTCAGATCATCCATGACTGCGTCGTGAAGTGCTGGACGGATGTTCAGGATGGTGTTGTTCTCGCGTGTCGGGTGGACGCGATTCGTTAAAAGAACGACATACAGATCAGCGTTTGGTTCGATCCAAAGGGAGGTTCCAGTAAACCCGGTGTGACCAAACGCCGCAGATGACATCTTAGTTCCACAGGATGACGTCGCTCGCATGGTATCCCAACCCAAGGCACGTGAACTATTTGGTACCTTGGATCTAGTCAGAAATGCTTTGAATACGTCTAATGTTGCAAGGCTTGACTGCCGCTTGAGCCCGCTGACAATAGTTCGCGCAAAAGCTCCCACAGCTGGCGCTGTGCCGAATAGTCCCGCGTGACCTGCGATTCCATCGAGAGCCCAGGCGTTCTCATCGTGAACCTCACCGACCAGAAGCCTGCCCCTCCAGGGATCGATTTCAGTGGCCGCAGTGCGTTTGACCCAATCAGAGGGGGGGCGGAATCTAAGGTCGCCCCACCCTTGTTGGTCGGTGAGCGCGTAAAAGGAAGAGGCCAGTGTTTTGCCGTAAAGGTCTTCCAAGAGAAAACCGAGGAGGATAAAACCAAGGTCGCTGTAAAGCGATTGCGAGCGCGGAACGTACTCGAGTTGCATTTTACAAATAGCCCGCTCAAACTCCTCGCGCCCTTTGTGGTCTCTAAAAAAGGGTAGGTGTGGAGTGAGGCCAGACGAATGGTTCAACAAGTCCCGGATACTCACGGACGATCGATCGGATCCCCGCCAGTCTGGTAGCCAGTCTCGAATCGCAGAGTCGAGCTTCAAGGTTCCTCTGGAAACCGCGGCCATTGCAAGGGTTGTAGTAGCTAGAACTTTTGTTAACGACGCAAGATCAAAGACCGTGTCGAGTTTGGTGGGAGGGCCGCCGTTTCTACCCGCAAGTCTGCCGAAGGCATGTTGCCAGAGGACACCATCAGAACGTCCGACTTCGATTACGGCTGCCGGGAATGCGCCAATTTGAATGGCCTTGCTCAGAACCGTCTGTGCGGCAATGAATCTGGTCATGTCAGTCTCCGAGAACTGCCGAATGCGCTTAGGATACTAGTAACACTGAGGGCAGCTGTAGAGGTGGTCAGGCATCCAATGAGTGCGTACCATTGCCAAGAGATATCCGTTAGTATTCGTGTAAAGAATAGAGTTGCTGCGCCGACAGCGAGGCCGAGAATTAGAGCTCTAGAGGGAACCTTCGTTCTAAGAGAACTTAAGGCGAAAACTCCCAGGAGTAGCCCACCAGTCAGCGACTGAATCCCCAGCGCTTCGTCCACTACACTTCTTGAGAGGCCAATGGCAGTAAGTGCGACCAGGAACTGCACGAGTGCCCATCCGACGGTAATCCACTTAGAGACCCGCAGGTGATGCTGGGGTGACCTATGTTCGTTAGTAAAGGGGAGGTAAAAATCGCCGACTGTGGATGCGGCCGATGAATTCAAAGAGGAGGAAAGTGTCGACATACCAGCTGCGACGATTGCGGCTATAAGGAGGCCGCGCAATCCAATGGGTAGGTGGGTTGCGATGAAATGTGGAAAGACACGGTCGGTCTGGATCTGTCCTTCAGTGGCTAGTCTTGCGAGGAACGTAGGTTCGTAGTTGGTGTAGTAGACCCAGAGCATGATTCCGAGAATAAGCAAGAAGCCAAACTGAAGCAGGATGATTACGCCGCTAGCAATAAGAGCGCGACGGGCGTCGGATTGAGAGCGGGCACAGAGATACCGTTGCACAAATAACTGATCGGTTCCATGGGTTGACGCTGCGATGAAGATGCCACCGATTAGACTCGACCAAAAGGTGTAGTTTTTACTCCAGTCCAATGAAAAATCAAAAAGCTCAAGCTTTCCACTTGCTGCGGCGCGATCAATGATTTCGCCCCAGCCCCCCGGTATTTGACCCAATAAGACTGTTCCGGCAATGAATGCGCCAGCCAGGTAAACCATTAGTTGAATGACATCGGTCCAGATTACAGCTTGCATTCCTCCAATGAGAGTGTAAGAAAGAGTAGCTACGGAAATTAGAAAAATGGAGAGAATTAAAAGCTCCGTTATATTGTCGTTTCCGGAGAGAAACAAGGACGGTAGTGCATTAATTTCTGGCATGGAAGAAAGCATCAACGCCAGGACAAGTCCAGTGGCAAACAACCGCAGTCCATCTGATACTGAACGAGTTAGGAGGAAAAGTCCTGCGGTTGTACGCCCTACTACACTACCAAACTTTTTTGTAAGAAGTTGGTACGCCGTCAGAAGGGTTCCTCGAAAGAAGAGTGGAATCAGGAATAGCGCGACAAGTGTTCGTCCTACGATGTATCCGAGTGCTAGCTGAAGAAACGTTAGATTTGAGCCGAAAGCATAGCCAGGAATACTGATGAGTGTGATTGTGCTGGTTTCAGTAGCAACAATCGAACCCAGCAAAGCCCACCAAGGCACCCGTTGCCCAGTCAGAAAATAGTCATGGATTCCTGTCTGATTACGAGAAAACCTGGAGCCTATGTAGACAACGCCGGTAAGATAGAAACCGATCACGAGAAGATCGAGATAGTGCATCAGTTCCTTCGAGAGAAGGTTATAAGCGTGAGCGCTTTTGCGATGCTTTGCGAATTCTTTTCGAGGTTGAACCACCTACGGCTGCTCGAACCAAACCGTTGGACTGACGCAATCGTTTCAAGGCGGAAGCGTAGGAAACATTAAGTTTTTGCATGATTATGGCGGCTTTTACGTTCCAACGGGCGCGCTTGAGAATTCTGCCGGCTTCGTCATAGTCAAGGCCAGTTACAGTTGTAATGATTCGTCTGGCGCGATCTCGCGCCTTTTCAGATCCGGTCTTCACGTCAACCATAAGGTTGCCGTAAGTCTTTCCGATTTGCACCATCGATACGGTAGTCAACATATTCAGGACAAGTTTAGTTGCGGTTCCAGCCTTAAGCCTGGTTGAACCAGCTATGACCTCGGGTCCTACGGCTGGAGCGATGATGACGTCGACAAAGGTTTCTAATTCGGTTCCCGGCCAGCACGTGATGAAGATTATTTTCACACCTGATCGCCTGGCCCTCGTCAGTGCGCCGCGTACAAATTGTGACATTCCGCTGGCTGAGACTCCGACCAGAACATCTTTTCGTGTTGGACGAAGTCTGGAAATCGATCTTGAGCCGTCAGCGTAATTCTCTTCGGATCCCTCTTTCGCTTCGAAGAAAGCGGCTCGACCGCCCGGCATCAGTGCCTGTACCAATCTTGGAGATGTGCTAAAAGTAGGCGTCATTTCGGCCGCTTCTAGGACGCCAAGGCGGCCGCTAGTCCCGGCACCGACAAAAATAAGTCTTCCTCCTTTGCGGAGGGATGCAGTGAGTAGGTCTACTCCTAGTGCGATGCGATCTCGTTCTCGGTAAACACTAGAGACAACCTTTCGGTCCTCCTTGACCATAAGGTCGATTATTTCTTCAGTCGCTGCTTTGTCTAGATCGAGGCTCGCTGGATTAATTGCTTCAGTCGGAAGGTCTTTCCATTTTGAAGAGGTGGGCATGCTTCGATTGTCACGAGGTGGAGATGAGAGGTCAAGTCCGACCCGGGAGAAGTTGGTTTGACTTACGGCCTCGGAGGGTTGTATAAGTGATGATTGTCTTGAACTACTGGTATTAATGCGTAAGCAAAGCGGAAGGTTTCATCGACCGACGAGGACAAGACTAGCAACGACCGGTCCGACTGGACGGGTTGCTCCAGGGGGATGATGTAGCCAAGACTGCTTTGGGATTGAAATGGCCATCATCCGTGACTGGGTGATGGCTTTTTTGTTGTTAGCAAGAAGAGGGTCGCGTTTTCTAAATATGTGGGTAACGAAATGAAGAAGTCTAACTACAGTGTTGCGCTGCTCGGATTCGGCACCGTTGGCAAGGCTGTTGCTCGAATACTCAGTGGTGAAACGCGCAATCATATGCGAGTGACTCACGTCTGCAATAGAAACATTGAAAAGAAGCGCGTTGACTGGTTGTCGGAAGGGGTCACATGGACTGACGATTTCGGGGCGGTACTGGGTTCCGAGGTCGACATCGTCGTAGAGCTTATCGGAGGAGAGGAGCCGGCGACGGAATGGATTCGTCAGTCACTGCTGGCCGGAAAGTCCGTCGTCACAGCTAATAAGCAAGTAATCGCGCGTTACGGCACTGAGCTTGAGGATATTGCTCGGGAGCAGCAGCGGTCTTTGCGTTATGAGGCAGCGGTTGCAGGAGGAATTCCTGTCATACAGGGTTTGCGCGATGGACTATCTGGAGACCGTCTGTTTAGAGTGCTTGGAATCCTGAACGGCACTTGTAACTATATTTTAACTCGAATGGAGTCGGATCGGGTCTCATTTGAGACAGCTTTGGGCGAAGCTCAGGAACTCGGTTATGCAGAGGCAGATCCAACCGCCGATATAGACGGCTTCGACGCGCAAGCAAAGCTCGCGATTTTGACCGCGGTCGGGCTCGGCGAATCTGTTTTGGTCGACAGCATTCCGCTGAGGACGATCAGCACGATTGAAGCAGTTGATTTTGTTTATGCAAAGCGCTTGGGGTCAACTATTCGTCAGGTTTCGCGTGCCGAACGCGAGAAGGACAGCCAAATAATTGCATCGGTGCAGCCCATGCTGGTGTCGACAGCTTCAACATTGGCACAGGTTGGAGGTAGTAGAAATATGGTGGTTGTTGAAGGCGACGCTGGCGGAGAAACTGCCTTCGCTGGACTCGGCGCCGGGGGTTCGCCGACAGCTGTGGCTGTTGTATCGGACCTCGAGTCAATCGCAAGAGGGAAGTCTGAGCCATTAGGTAACCTGGCAAAAAGGGAACCCAGAGAGGCCGTGGGAGAGTTTGTTTCGCCGCATTATGTGCGGTTCGTGATTTCGGATCGTCCGGGAATCATAGCTGCGCTTGCGGGTGTCTTCTCCCGTCACAATGTCAATGTTGATTCAGTTCTTCAAGAACCGGGTTGGTCAAAGGAGGAGCTGCCCTTTGTCGTGACTTTAGAGAGTTGTGGCGCAGCGTCCGTCAAGTCGGCGTTGAAAGAGGCGGAGTCGTTTGATTTTCATCAGCGGCCACCTCTGTGGATGCCGATATTGACGTAGGGAGCGTCGAGAATGAGTTATTTCAAAGGTCTTCAGTGTTCGTTGTGTAAACAACCCTTTCCGGCAGAGGCGTTGTACGTTTGCGATAAATGCCTTGGCCCACTAGAGGCAACCTATGACATCAAAGCGATCGGCGCGAATATCAGTCGCGAGAAGATTGAGTCGAGAGAAAAGAGTCTTTGGAGGTACCGGGAATTTCTTCCGCTTGAAGGAGAACCTCAGACTGGCTTTCACTCAGGCTTCACGCCGTTGGTGCGTGCGAATCGACTAGGGCGCGAACTTGGATTGACGGAACTTTACATCAAGGACGATTCGGTTAATCACCCGACGCTGTCTTATAAGGACCGGGTCGTCTCGATAGCAGCGACTCGAGCGGTTGAGCTCGGCGTATCGATCTTTGGATGCGCATCGACGGGAAACCTGGGGAACAGCGTTGCGGCCCACGCCGCCAGACTAGGGTTGGAATGCTATGTATTTATCCCGCAAGATCTTGAGAAAGCAAAGATTCTTGGTTCAGCGGTCTCTGGGCCTAATGTGGTCGCAATTGATGGAAACTACGATGACGTGAACCGGCTGTGCACGCAGGTGGGAGACCGCTACGGCTGGGGCTTTGCGAATATCAATTTGAGGGCCTATTACGCTGAAGGGGCGAAGACGTATGGCTTTGAGATCGTTGAGCAACTCGGCTGGAAATTTCCACAGCACGTTGTGTCCCCTGTGGCCGGCGGAACCTTGTTGCCAAGGATTGGGCGCGCTTTTCGTGAATTTCAAGAAACGGGTCTGGTAACAGGAGCGTTTCCTCGTATTCACGCTGCGCAGGCTGCAGGGTGCGCTCCGGTTGTTCAGGCTCTCACTGATGGACTTGATCACCCCGAACCAGTAAAGCCAAACACGATCGCGAAGTCGATTGCGATTGGAAATCCAGCGGATGGTTTTCACGTTTTACAAACGGTTCGCGAGAGCAAAGGGCGGGGAGCTGTCGCGAGCGACGATGAGATTTTATCGGCCATTGAGCTGCTCGCTCGAACGGAAGGGATCTTCACTGAGCCGGCTGGTGGTACAACTTTAGCCGCGACAATTCGGCTTGTTGACAATGGCGTAATCGGTAAAAACGATTCTGTTGTTGTATGCATTACGGGAAATGGTTACAAGACAGCCGACGTCATGGCGGAGCGCGTCCGAAAACCAAAACATCTGGGACGGTCTCTTCGGGAGTTTGAAGAATTTCTTGCTGAACAGAATAGAGAGCACCAGGGTAGAGATGGTTGATACGTCCAGATTGAGGGAACGAACGGAAATCGTAGCGGCCGAAGGTCACCTCATCGACTCTCAGTTACTCAATGCAATTTTTGACAAGGTGATCGAGAGGGGCTGTAAGTTTGAGGTGTTGAATTTTGACATTGGTCGGACCAATGAAAAGGTCTCTCGGTTGGAGCTGAAGGTTAGGGCGCCCAATGAATCAACTTTGCGTGGGTTGCTCGAGGAGCTTATGCCGTTGGGTTGTCATCCCCATCCAGACGATGAGATTGTGCTGAAGTCGGTGGAGGCTCAAGGTGTTGTTCCTGAGGATTTTTATTCCACAACAAACCATCAGACCGTGGTTCGCTACGACAAGCGATGGATTACTGTTGAGCAACAGCGAATGGACGCCGTTATTAGAGTAAAGAACAGTCGCGCCGAATGCGTCAAACTGAGAGATATAAGACGGGGTGATCGAGTGGTATGCGGAGTTGGAGGGATTCGTGTGTTGCCAGAGTTCTTAGATCGTGAGCGACACGGCTTCGCTTTTATGACGAACGACGTATCCACCGAACGCAGAGTCGAGGTGAGTGCTTCGAAAGTTGTTGGAATGATGAGGGAAGTCAAAGAAGGTGGCGGACGTATAGCCTTCGTGGCTGGTCCTGTGGTCGTTCATAGTGGAGGCGTAGGATATTTCAGTGAATTGGTTCGGCTGGGCTTTGTGGATGTGTTATTGGCGGGGAATGCGCTTGCAGTGCACGATGCGGAGTACTCATTATTCGGGACGTCACTGGGGATTGACCTTGAGATGGGGATTGCGCATAAGGAGGGCCATCAGCACCACATGCGAGCAATTAATGCGATCAACGGTGCTGGAGGTATTAAACCAGCGGTTGAAATGGGGCTCCTGCGTTCCGGAATCATGTACGAGTTGGTAACTCGCAAGGTTCCTTACGTGTTGGCGGGAAGCATCAGAGACGATGGACCGTTAGTGGATACGGTAATGGACTTAATTGTTGCTCAGGATAAGTACGCCGATGCGCTGGAGGGCGTAACAATGGTCGTAATGCTCTCGACTATGCTACATAGCATTGGTGTGGGCAACATGCTCCCGTCTTGGGTGCGGGTCGTCTGTGTGGACATTAACCCAGCCGTGGTGACCAAATTGGGGGACAGAGGTTCTGCGCAGACCGTTGGAATAGTTACCGATGTTGGCCTCTTTCTACACCAACTCTCTTCGCAGCTGAATTCAGCGAATGGAGAGAGGCCAACTCTGCTTTCCAGATCAAAGGAAGAGATGGAGCCGGAGGAATAATGGGTGCTGTTGTTTCTCCGGTGAGAGAAAAGAAGCTCGTGGTTCAAAAATATGGTGGCACGTCGGTGGCTACACCGAAGCGTGTTCTAGCGATTGCGGATCGCGTGACAAAGAGTGTCGCGGATTCCCAACTGGTTGTGGTGTTGTCGGCGATGGGGAAAGCAACGGATGAATTGGTTTCGTTAGCAAGCCAAGTGTCGCAGAATCCATCTGGTCGTGAGATGGATCTTTTGCTGGCAACTGGGGAGCAGGTTTCTGTTTCGTTACTCGCACTAGCGCTGCAAGATCGCGGGATTTCGGCCGTCTCTCTGAGCGCAACGCAGTGTGGAATCCGAACAGACGATGCCTTTAACATCGCCCGTATCCAGTCAATTGACACTGCGCGAATCCGTCGCGAGCTCGATGCAGGTGCTGTCGTTATTGTTGCGGGTTTTCAGGGCGTAAACTCTGATGAAGAAGTAACGACTCTTGGGAGAGGCGGAAGCGACATAACTGGTGCCGCGGTCGCCGTGGCGATGGGAGCGGAGGTGTGCGAAATCTGCACAGATGTTGACGGAGTCTTCTCCGCAGACCCGGCCTTGGTTGCAGAAGCGTCGATCTGGTCTTCGATTACTTATGAGGAGGCTATCGAGATGGCATCGAGCGGAGCGAAGGTCATTCACCCCCGCGCCGCCGAATTGTGCATGGCGTACAACGTGCCTATACACGTCCGATCGAGTTTTCACACGAAAGAAGGAACATGGATTCGCGGGAGTAACGAGATGGTCATGGAGCAGGCGGAGGTGGTGGGGGTTAGCAGTGAGGAGAAGATTGCGAAAATTACATTGCTCGATGTGCCGGATCAACCGGGATTGGCGGCTCGAGTATTTGAAGATCTTGCCGGGGCGGACATTAGTGTTCGCTTAATTATCCAGAGTGCAAGCTCTGAAGGACGCGGTCGAATCACTTTTGTTCTTGACGAGCGATACACAGAACAGTTGAGTCGGTTTATTGAACAGTGGCAAGCGAAGGGTATTACACGAGAGGCGCTTCTTGAACATAATGTAGCAAAGATATCGATAGTTGGCTCGCGGTTGGCTTCAACTCCAGGGCTGGCTGCTCGGATGTTTGCGGTGCTCGCCAGAGAAGAAATAAACATCGACTGTATTAGTTCTTCCGAGATGAAGGTGGCATGTGTGATTTCCGCTGAGCATGTTGACCGCGCAGTGAGAGCCGTGCATGAGGAATTCTTTTCAAAGCCGATAACTGGTGAGGCGCCCAACCCCGCAAAGGCTTCGAAATGACTGCGTTAAAGCAGCGCGATCGAATCGAAGTAGGCATCCTTGGCGCTACAGGTATGGTCGGACAAGAGTTTGTTGCTCGGCTAGATTCGCATCCCTGGTTTAAGGTGGTGTGGTTGGCAGCAAGTGAGCGGTCGGAGGGTCGGCGTTACAGCGAGGCGGCTCACTGGCGCCTTCCGGTTGATCAACCTCTTCGAGTGGCGGACTTGTTCGTTAATTCAACTTCACCCGACGGTGCACCAAGAGTTGTGTTCTCTGGGTTGGATTCGTCAGTTGCTGGTGAAGTTGAGGGGGCATTTGCACAAGCAGGCCATATCGTAGTGAGTAATGCAAAGAACTTTCGGATGGACGATGACGTGCCTCTTGTTGTGCCCGAGGTCAATCCTGACCATTTAGACTTGCTAACGCACCAGGCAACGCGCCGTGGATGGTCAGGGCGCATTGTCACAAATCCGAATTGTTCAACGATCGTTCTGGTCATGGCTTTAGCTCCATTGAGGAAGTTCGGTCTGCGATCGGTTAACGTCACCACGCTTCAGGCAGTCTCTGGAGCCGGTTATCCGGGTGTCTCGTCGTTTGATATCGTGGGAAACGTTATTCCGTTTATTAGCGGGGAGGAGGAGAAGATGGAGACGGAAACCAAGAAAATATTTGGCAGTCTCCAGAGCGACGGTGTTGTTCCGCACCCTGTAACGGTTAGTGCCCACACAACCAGGGTCGGGGTAACGAATGGTCATACGGAGATGATATCCGTAGGATTTGAGGACGCGCCTCCTGAGAGTGAGCTTCTGAAAGCGTTTAAGGAGTTTTCCGGGAGGCCACAAGAGGAGGACCTCCCGGGAGCTCCATTTCACGCGGTTGAGTATTTCGATGAGGTTGATCGTCCGCAACCTCGCCTTGACGTCGATCGTGGCAAAGGGATGACGGTTTCGGTTGGACGATTGCGCCGATGTTCGGTCCTTGACTACAAGTTTGTCGCCTTAGGCCACAACACCGTTCGTGGTGCGGCTGGAGCGGCAGTTCTCAACGCGGAACTCATGATGATTGACGGGATTCTCGACTAGTTTCCCGTCTGGTTTCCCGCGACATAATCAATTGAGACACGGATTGGATGTGCCGGGTCAGAGCCTAAAATGGAGGCCGACGGAACGTGCTCCGCAGCAGGTTTGAGAAGTGCTTTGAATTCCAACTGACTTCCGGCTGCTAGAGCTACAGGAGAAGCAAACCAGAAGCGAGTAACCCACCCTGAGTCGGGCTCTCTGAGCCAGAGCATTGGAACGCGCGTTCCGTCGGGCGTAACGGCTTCAACCTGCATTTCTGAGGAGTCGATGTCAACTTCAGGCAATAAGCCAAGCAGAGTAATGTCGGCATCTATGTCGTGTGTGAAAGTGATCTCTCGGCCACTAATCGTTGGTGGAGAGTTGACAAGAAGAGAGTTAATCTCCACTACGTCATCACGATCGCTGAAATAGAGGCCCAGGCTGCTCTGATCGCTGAATTCCTGGCCCTGCGTTATCCACGTTTTTTTGTACTGAACCCGAACTACTATGGTCGCGGCGCTGGGAAGAGTGAAACCCATGTCCTCGGTGACGATTGGCGTCTGTCCAGGAATCCAGACTGCAACCGGAGGGGCGTTGGGAAATGCATGAGTTGGGTCTTCGCCAAATCCTTGCCCTGGATCGGCGTCGTCCAGTAGTTGTGCCGCACCCGAAGCGTCAATGAACACAGACGCGCTACGAACCACAGATCGAGCACCCGGATGAAAATCAACCGCCTTAATGACTCGATCCTCCGTGGTCTCTGCAGGTAAAGCAAAGTACCGAACGGTTGTATCCGTGTTCGCATCGATCGTAAACGCCTCTGGCATCCTTAGAGTGACAGAGGGCTCACCAAGCAACCACTCATCAGTGATCTCTGGGACAGGCGGAATTTGGTCTCTTGGTCCCAGAGGATAACCACCGCTCGACCATTCGAGGATCATGTCCATTTGAACTGCTGAAAGAGCATGGCCATTCTGAAAGCGTCCGAAACCGTCCTCTGCTTGCCAAGGAGGCATTCGCAGGCCAAGAATCTCCTCTCGAATTGACTGGGTCCAAGGAAACGCATCCTGATAGGTAAGCAGAGACATTGGCGCAATACCGCCATCGTTATGACAGCTGCCGCATTGGTCGTGGAAAATTGGGAAGAGATGCTCGTTATAGTTCCAGCGTGACGAAATTGGCGTATGCCCACTTGGAGAAATTGCAAGCGTCAGTACCACGCCGATTGCTAGTAGAAAACCCCAAACCTTCCGAGATGGCATCAGTGTTCTCCTTGACTCTCAAGTAGCTGTTTTAGGGGTTCTCCGCATAAATCCGATAAATTTCATTTGCTGCAGAACCAAAGATGTCATAGGCACCGGCAACCTGTTGTCTATTGCCCAAGTCTCCGTACCAGTCTAGAAGCCAAGAAGCCCGGACAAGATGACGAACAGCGATTCTTATGGCATCGCGCTGTCTCCCTGGAAGCTGCTCGGATCGGTCGTTAAGGGCCAGAGCAAATGCCTTGGCTTGAAGCGCCGGAATAAATATTTCGGCAAAGGCCCCACGGTCAATAAGTGTTTGAAGCTCCTGATCCAGAGACGATAAGTTGGCAACTATATCGGCAGTTAGCTCCGGAATAGGAGGACGAATCCGATCGGCTAATGCAACCGACGATGGAGCACCAGTCATTACGGTAGAAGGAGGGGGTGATGCATCTGCGGTGGTCGCCGATGTGTATTCCGCAAAAATAAAGTCGAATCTCTCTTCAGGAAAGTCTTCGACTGTTGACAACATTCCGGCAAATAAAACCTTGGCGGTAATTTCTGCCGGAGCTGTAACTTCGCCGACAGACGCTTCCAAATATGCACCATCTGAAGACGGGACCAGATCGTAGGCTAGAACCTCAATGAACTCATCAGTGTTCTCGTCGTAGTCTTCCTCGAGTACAACTCTACCCGACCAGTCAGAAACATCGACAGGCTCTCGGTAGTTGTCGGTCGCGTAGAGACGGAAGACTCCCGTTTCAGGATAGGCGCCTTCGATGTGATGGAAGCTGTCGGGCGCCATGAAGACGATCCCTCCCTGGCGCGGAGTGTGATCCATGTGCGCTCCAGGCGCCGCGTCTACTACTCCGCAAGTTAGCATTTCTGACCCAAAGTAGGGATTACGCACTGGCCCATCACGTTGGACCCAATTAGAGCCGTTGTCATACATCGGGCAATAGGCTCGAGCAAAACCCTGCGGAAGCTCAAGACCAGCCAAATATTCAGAAAGTGGCTTAAAACGATTCCGCATCGTGGAAATATCGTCAGCGGACGCAACCGATCGAACTAAAGGCTGCGTGATGGGATCCGCAAGCGTTGTGAGGCTGGTTAGGGCCGATAGAGCTTCCTTGAAATTATCAGCGGCTAAGGCCTCCTGAACCATTACGTAGCTTTCTAATTGGACATCTATGGGCGCAGAGCTGCCAGTGAACTCTCTTTCGGCAAGGGGCGGTGATCCGGGTGTTCCAGGTGCCTGGCGTGTAGCGCAGGCGGTTAGGAAGGTCAGAAAGGCAAGACCGAAAATGCCGATGAGAAATTGTTTCGGCCGCGGCATATGTTCCTCGTCTTTAATTCTACAAAAAAAGGAGAACCTCATATTCACGCAATCAGCTGGGCTAGTATACAACTCAAGATTGCATCTCGCAATTCGGGTGGTTACTGCAAGTCGTTGCAGATAAAACACGTAGTGGCAGTTCGCAGCAAGAAGAGGTTGAATGAGGCAGACTAGATGTTCTCTTTGAACAGACGCAAACGTTTAAGGTCGAGAAGTTAAGAAGAAATGAAAAAAACAGGTCGTGTCTCTACAGGAATTGATACGCTGGCCGGCCGCGCTCTAGCCGAATCTTACCTCGATGAACTTCGTGTGGCGCGCCGTCTAGCCCAAAATACGCTCGACGCGTATTCCAGAGACATGGATACACTACTGGGAGCTGCGCAGGAAATTCGAACATCACTGGAACGGCTGGCAATAAGAGACTTAGAGGACATCGTTCGTAAATTAATGACGGCTGGACTGTCGCCTCGCTCGGTGTCCCGGTTTGTCGCGTGTGTGCGCGGCTTCTATCGGTTTCTTGCCCGGGAAGGGTATGTTCGTGTTAACCCAGCCGACGATCTCCGTTCTCCTCGCTCGTGGCCAGCACTTCCGAAGTTTCTTTCTCCCGAAGAAGTGGACCGTTTAATAGAGCAACCAGATGTTTCACGAGTAATTGGACTCAGAGACAGAGCTCTCATCGAGTTACTTTATGCGACGGGCATGCGGGTTTCTGAACTGGTTTCTGTTAGGGCAAGCGACCTTAACTTGCGACGTGGTTATCTAACATGCCTGGGAAAGGGTTCGAAGGAACGCTTGGTTCCGATGGGGCGACCGGCTGTAAGGTGGTTGAAACGGTACATGGAGACAGCCCGAGCAGGCCTCTTGGGAAATATCGAGTCGGAATGGGTTTTTTTGAATGCGCGAGGTGGCCGATTGAGCCGCGTAGGCTTTTGGAAGATTCTTAAGAAGTACGGCTCGCAGGCTGGACTACCGAAAAATCTTAGCCCCCATGTGATCAGGCATTCCTTTGCGACCCATTTATTAGAAAGAGGGGCCGATCTGAGAGCCATTCAGGCTCTTCTTGGTCACGCGGATCTATCGACGACTCAAATCTACACACACATTCTCGAATCGCGACTTAAGTCCGCTTACGACGAATATCATCCACGCTCATAAGCTTGCGGGAATTGATGTGAGGATTGACCATCCGTCACAGGTCTGTTAGTTTAAAAGGATCTTTAATGGTCTCGTGACCGTGACCGAAGGAGCCTTCTTTATATGCGTCGAATCGGCCGATATCTTTTTACGTCAGAGTCAGTCACCGAGGGGCATCCTGACAAAATAGCAGACCAGGTATCTGATGCAGTTCTCGATGCCGTGCTTTCAGAGGACCCCACGGGACGGGTTGCCTGCGAAACCCTGGTAACGACAGGTTTAATTGTATTAGCAGGAGAAATTACAACGAGCGTAAATTGCGACTTTAGCGAGGTTGCGCGGGAAGCTGTTCGTGATGTCGGCTATACCCGGGCTAAGTACGGTTTCGATGCTGATACTTGCGCAGTCTTGTCATCGCTGCACGGGCAATCACCGGACATCGCTCTCGGCGTTGACCCTGGAGGAGCGGGAGATCAGGGCCTGATGTTTGGTTATGCCTGTTCTGAGACTGAGGAATTGATGCCGTTGCCTATTATGCTGTCTCATCGCTTAGTGCGAGCGCTGTCTGACGCTCGGAAAGATGGCACGATTGCATATTTGCGACCGGATGGAAAATCTCAGGTGACAATTGAATACGACGGAGATACGCCCCTGCGTGTCGATGCGGTTGTCGTTTCGTCGCAGCATAGCGATGACATCTCGACGGAGACCATTCGAGAGGACATTGCGAGATTAATAATTAGACCCGTAATTCCAGAGAATTTGATTGACGAGAATACGAAGATCTACGTGAACCCAACCGGGCGGTTTGTCAGAGGTGGTCCGCATGGCGACTCAGGAGTAACCGGAAGGAAAATAATAGTAGACACGTATGGCGGTATGGCACCACATGGAGGCGGGGCGTTTTCAGGTAAGGACCCTACAAAAGTTGATCGGTCAGCGTCGTACATGGCTCGATACATAGCAAAGAATTGCGTGGCTGCTGGCCTAGCAGATCGAGTCCAAGTGCAACTTGCATATGCTATTGGCGTGGCAGATCCAGTCTCTGTTTTGGTTGAGACGTTTGGCACAGGAAAGATTGAAGAAAGTAGAATTTCTAAGCTAGTTCGTGAAGAATTTAATCTAACACCACGTGGAATCATAGAGTCGCTCGACCTCCGCCGTCCCATTTACCGAAAGACCGCAGCATTTGGTCACTTCGGTAGAAGTGAGTCAGAGTTCACTTGGGAACAGACGGATAGGGCTGATTCTTTGCGCAGCGCAGCTGGACAGTAGGAACCCGTAGCCTGGGCTGTGCTAGTTAAACTGTGGCGATGCGCAGTCGAGTGGTTTTTTCTCTAGCGGTAAAAACCAGCACAGGTGTTGGTCTTGTACTTTGTGTTTGGTTTGTCCTTTCTCTTCCTTCAGAGCCTGTCTTGATCTCCGTTCCACCGGGGAGTTCGGTAATCACCGATGTCGTAAAGGGCGCCTTCCATGTACATACGAACCGATCTGATGGGAGTGGTTCGGTGGAAGATGTTGCAAGCGCGGCTCGATCGGCCGGGCTTCAGTTCGTGATTTTTACAGATCACGGCAACGCCACGCGGACACCAGATCGCCCGCGCTATCTATCAGGGGTTCTCTGCCTTGATGGCGTCGAGATCAGTACGCGAGGTGGGCACTATATTGCAATTGGCATGCGGGAAGCAGCTCCATATCCACTGGGAGGAGACGCCGAGGGCGTTGTTGCTGATGTCCGAAGGATGGGAGGCTTTGGAGTTGCCGCTCATCCAACTTCAGCGAAGGAAGAGCTTCGCTGGGCAGACTGGAGCCTCAACATAGATGGAGTGGAATGGCTTAACGGAGATGATCAGTGGAGGGATGAGTCTTGGCCAGAACTTCTATTGGCCGCGGCGCGATATGCGGTTCGCCCATCGCCGTCTCTAGCAACCCTCCTAGATCGTCCAGAAGCTTCCATTCGACAGTGGGATGCTACCGGGACTCGTTCTATTGTTGGACTTGGAGGAATGGATGCCCATGCATGGAATAAAGCGGGACTCGAAGGTAAAGCCATTCCGAGTTATGAGGAGGTGTTTCGTGCATTTGCAATACGTGTCCAGTTGAACAGGCCTTGGACTGGGCATGCTGGCGCTGACGCAAACGCAATCCTGGATGCTCTTCGCGCCGGTCGCACTTTTACAGCAATCGATGCGCTTGGATCGCCGGCAGAATTTACTTATATAGGATTGACTGATGGCCCCCCAATAACAATGGGTTCGAGAGTACCTGAGGATATTGAAACAACCCTTCGGGCCACGGCTATCGGTCCACCTGGAACTGAGATTCTGCTGTTTGCAGATGGCCAGCATCTAAAGAGCGCTACCGACGGTGAATTATCCCATGCCGTTATGGGGCAGACTGGGGGCTATCGGGTTGAAGTTCGGCTGCCGACTTCGAATTCGAACCGAGCGGTACCCTGGATTATGAGCAATCCGATTTATGTCGGATCACGACCGCAACTTGTCCCTCGAGAGCAACAGACCGTGACTCAGTTTTTATTACCCGCGACTAACGACGAACTTCAGTTCGTATGGCACAGCGAGCATGATGACCTCAGTGCTGGGGTCGTGGGCTTAGCGAGAGAAGAGGTAGTGTTTGAGCATAGGCTTTCAACCAAAGGAAACGCCGGGCACTTTTCAGCAGCGGTCTATCCGCTTGGCCTTGGAGCGTTGACTGGTTTCGATGGCATTGCATTTGAGGGCCGTGCGAACCGACCGATGCGTTTATCAGCGCAGCTCCGAGCAGCCGCGCTCGATGGAGAGCCGCGCTGGCGAAAGTCATTCTTTTTGAATGAGAATCAAAAGACAATACGAATCGCCTGGGACAACTTCACATCGGTCGAGAAAGAGGAGGCAAGGGGAACTTTTCTTTCTGCGATTGATGCTTTCCTGATTGTTACCGACTTAACGAACGGTACACCTGGGATAGCCGGTGAGGTGAGAATTTCTTCGCCGCGCATAGAGGCATGGGAACCTAGGTCCGAACGGTAAGAAGGAGATACATAGCGGAGGCGCCAAAGAGAAGATTCGGGGCCCAAGCCGAAAGACTGGGCGCGAGCAGTCCCGCGCTGCCGACAGCTGCGAACACGTTGATGGCAATCCAGTAAGTGAAAGCAAGGGAGATGCCAACACCGATGCCATAAAGCGCTCCCCTGGGACCTGTCGTTACAGCAAAAGGAATCGCAATAAGTGTGAGTATTAGGGTAACTAGTGGGAATGAGAGCTTCCGATGGAGTTCCACTAATAAGTAAACCACATCGAAACCGCTGGAGCTAAGTTCGGTGATGTGGGTTTGTAGTTCTGAGAAGTTCATTAACTCAGCGTCTGGACGGTCTGTTTCGAAATAATCAGGTGCCTCAAGAAAGGGTAGAGGTAATTTAAGCTCCGACGAGTAGGGGATAGAGTTGCCACCTTCTGTCATTGAATCAGACGAAAATTTCCTTACCCAGACGTCATGCCCAAGCCACCCGTCTGAAAACGTGGCCCGTCGAGCAAAAGTTCGTTGGTTAAGGCGCCAACTCTGATTGTCGAAGTCGTAGACCGAGAGACTGCCAAGTTCTGCTGCTTCCGGTTGGAAGAATAGGTAGTGATAGATTGAACCTCCTGGCGAAACGATCCATTTTCTGTTGAGCACATCCATTGCTCTCGAACGTGGTACGCCGCTTCGGATCTCGTGGTTTAGAGACTCGGCTTCTCGGTTTGCTCGCGACAGGATTGTCTCGCTTAGCCCAAAGAGAAAACCGCTCCAGATTAGACTCGATATAAAGATTGGAAGGGCAGCTCGATAAAGACTAACGCCGCATGCTTTCATCACCGTTAGCTCGCTTGTTTTCGTTAAAAGGCCGATTGTGACCAGCGCTGCCACGAGAGATGCTATTGGCAATACAAAGTACATAAATTGGGGAGTGGCGTACCAAAAGTACTCAAGCAGTATTAGTCCAGTAGTCTGTCCTTTGAACAATTTGTCCGACAGATCGATAAACGTTGAGATGTAAAAGATGCCAAGAAGACCAACAAAAGCGAGCGCGACAATTCCAAGGTAGAGTCTGGTGACATACCAGTCAAGGAGATGAAGATTTAAGAAAGTTGTCCGAGAAAGTCCCGGGAGTTGGAACGGTTTCGATTCGTCTGTTTGTTCTGGCGCCTCGGGAGCGGGGCTTTGTGATGCCGAGATAAACGGCAGGGCAATGCGTCGCTCAACGGAACTAGATCTCAAAAAAAGAAGAAACAGGCCTGCGATTCCAAGAATGATGTTAGGTAGCCACATCGCAAGGTGAGGAGACACCAAGGCTCCCTTTGCCATCGCTTCAGCACCGTACATGATGACGTAGTAAGAGAAAATCACGGCTATACCTAGTGAGAAGCTAGCGAGCTTTCCATCCTTTCGACTGGTCACGCCGAGGCTTAAGCCGATCAGCGCAAAGACGAGGCAGGCCACGGGTATGGAGAATTTTCGATGAAGTTCCATGATTGGACGATGAGGGGAGAGGCCCAAGTCTGTCATCCTAACAACCTCTTCCCTGAGCTGAGAAATGGAGAGCTCGGGATATCCCCGTTGAGGACCCGTGCGAGGAAAGACGGTATCTGGGTCAAGACCGATTACGATCTCATCAAAGTGATGCGCTTCGTAGCTGCTGGGATCGTCCGGATTGACTTGATGTCCAGTGCCACGTTGAAGAACAAGATCAACCCTTCGCTCATCCGGCTGGAGTACTATTTGGCCTTGTCCGGCGATGTAAATGTCTGGGTGTTCGGAATCTCTCATGTCCGCGAGAAAAACGTCATGCCAACCATCGCCAGTTGTTGAGACCTCGCGGGCGTAGAGCATTACGTTTGGGAAGTCTTCATAGAAGACTCGAGGTTTGACCTCGCCCTCGGCGCGACTTGCGACTGTGCGGAAAGTAATTTCTCGAAAGGATTGGTTGGCGTCTGGTAGAGCGACGACCAGGACGTAACAAGTCGCTGCGGCAGCAAAGCCAGCCAAAAGCCAGAGGGGAAGCAACATTCGGAATACGCTGACGCCGCAGGCTTGAAGGGCAACAGCTTCGCGGTCGCTAGAGAGTCGGCCGAGCCCCATTAATATGCCTAGCAGGAGCGCCATCGGAATAGTTATTCCGAGGCCCTGCGGCATTAATGTTCCCATTATCCGCACAACCGTAATCGTGTCGACCCCTTTGGCGATGAGATCCTCGGCAACTTCCATGATGGGCGGGATCATCAAGAGGAACGTGAAAACAAAGAGACCGAGTAGAAACGGGGGGATAACTTCTCGAAGAATGTAACGATCGGTAATCCTGAGCATGACGTAGGGGTTCGATTGTAGCGTTTTCGGAGGGGTTATTGCGGAGGCGAAATGAGATTACAACCGAGGTTGAATGGGTCCAATAAGGGTTGTTATGTTAACCTAAAGATTAACTTAACTAATCCCTCAGGCTGGACAGAATTTCCTCAAGGGCCTCAATAACCTCGTCCTTGCTTACGTTTGCCCTCTTAAAATTCAGGCGAACCGAAAAAGCCTCGGACCGTGCTTTGTATTTATACGAGAACGGCTTCACCGCCGAGGCCCGCGGCTTGGCCGTTATCTTCCTCGCATCCGCCCGAGTCATTCCGGTCTTAGCAATCTGCTCCGCCAATAAAATCATCTTAGGCAAATCTGGCTGACGAGCGATCTGCAGCAATATCGACTTGGAGGAAATATCAGCAAGTCGACAGAGTCGTTTCACCTCATCGGGCATCGAATCAAGCGTCAACGACTCAGTTATCGATGTTCGTGACTTTCCCAATCGTCTCGCCAGCTGCTCGTGGGTATAACTAAACCGATCCGCAAGCGAATGCAGCGCCTCCGCTTCCTCAAACGGGGTCAGTTCCTTCCTCTGAATATTTTCAATAAGGGCGAGCTCTATAACCTCCCCATCGTCAACGTCACGAATAATCACTGGAACTTCAGAGATTCCAACTTGGACCGCCGCTTGGTATCTTCGCTCGCCAGCGATAATCTGAAATCTTCCCCGTTGCTGGCGAACAATCAGAGGCTCGATGATGCCCTTTTCGGCTATGGAAGCCATCAGCTCCGACAGGTCCCCCATAACATGTCTGGGTTGATCCGGATTTGGATCGACCTGCTCAATCGACACAAGTCGACCAACTGGTTCTCCAGATGACGAAGCCAGGGCTTCGACGTAGTGAGAGTCGTGACGCATTCGAGCCGTCTGGGGAAGCCCCCTCCTAGGCACGATCAATCACCTCCTCGCACAGGCTGTAGTAGTCAGCTGCGCCAGTCGAATCTGGCGCAAAACTAAAGATAGACTCGCGGTAGGCCGGACTTTCCTCTAGCCTAACGTTCTTCGAGATCACGGTTTTAAAAACCTTCGCTCCAAATACCTTATGAATCTGTAATTGAATGTCCCGCGCGAGCGAAGTCCGCTTGTCGTGCATCGTAATAAGAACACCGAGAATTTTTAAACTCGGATTGGCACGAGTCCTAACCTTCTCGATGGTCTCAAGAAGATCGTCTGTTCCTTCCAACGCAAAGTATGAGGACTGGATTGGTATCAGGAGGTGGGTTGCCGCCACTAGCGCATTAACCGTCAAGAGGCCAAGCGTGGGCGGGCAATCAATAACCACTTGAGGAAACTCGGATCGCACTGGCTCGATCTTGTCCTTCAGGCGGAAATGAGTATCCATTTCCCCTACAAGCCTTGCTTCTAGCTTGGCGAGCGCAATCCTGGCTGGTGCCACCCAGAGATTTTCTTGCGTCGATTCGTGAATAACATCAGAAAGCGGACACGAGCTATCGGCAATTGCGTCGTAGACGGTTCGATCTACCACCTCTCGATTTATGTAAGAGAGGGTGCTGTTGGCTTGGGGATCAAGATCGATTAGTAATGTCTTTTTTCCGCGAAGGGCTAACGCTGAAGCAAGATTGATAGCTGTTGTTGTTTTTCCCACCCCACCCTTTTGGTTTGCAATTGCTACGATCATCGATGGCGGAATCCAATTTTGCCGAGCCAGATCAATCAAGCGGAGGCTTTTTAGTGCCGCGCGATATTTTAAGAAGGCGCTTGCTAACTGTCAAGAAATACTACGCGGGCACGTCAAATAAACGGTAGAAACATGAAATGTCGGCCGGCCGACATTGCGGCCTTTCCTGCCCTACATCTTGTATTTTCCGAGAGCTTCTGGGTCTAGCCCTTCAAGCCACTTGGTTAATCGTTCCGAATCTCCTTTGCCTGGCTTGAACTCCAGGGACTTCGCGTTTTCAATCACTCGGTCTTCAGCAAAAATAGGAGCGTGCGTCCTTAAGGCCAAAGCGATGGCATCACTGGGCCTCGCATCAATCGTAACAATTTCCCCGCTCACCCGAAGATAGATCGTTGAGTAGAACGTGCTCTCCTGAAGATCGCTTACCACTATTTTTTCAACATCAGCCTTCAGATCTGCAATGACGTTTCTTAGCAGATCGTGCGTCATCGGACGTGGTGCGGAGATGTTTTCGATCTGAAGCGCAATCGCGTTGGCTTCGAAAACACCAACCCAAATAGGTAGGACTCGCTTCCCTTCTTGATCGCGAAGGATGACGATCGGCATGTTTGTGATCGGATCAACCATCAATCCTTTGATCGTCATTTCTATTTGCATCGAATTTTTCCTGCGACCTTTCACGCGTAATCGCTCGCGGTCCCATGCAAGCTGTTCGGCCCAGCCGAGTCTATCGTTATGCTCATCGTATCCCCGATCCACTTGGTCTCACCAGGAAAGTTAACAATCGTATTCTGGGTGGTCCGGCCGGACATCTCGTGTTCCCTTCGCCGACTCCTGGAATCAACAAGGACTTCAAATGTTTCTCCTACTTTCGCAATATTTAACTGCGTTTGAATTTTTTTCTGTAGTGATTGAAGTTCAGCTAGGCGAATTGATTTCTCTTTTTCCGGGACGCTGTCTGGCATTCTTCTTCCGGCCAGAGTATTGGGTCGCTCGGAATACTTAAACGAGAACATGCTGTGAAACCCAACGGAACTTACCAGGGATAGGGTCTGCTTGAAATCCTCTGTCGTCTCTCCAGGAAACCCAACAATAGTATCAGTAGAAAGCGCAACCTCCGGGATGGCTGTTCGTATTTGGGAGATCAAGTCAAGATAGCTTTCTCTGGAGTAGCGACGACGCATTGCTTTTAACACTCGGCTCGAGCCTGACTGCACAGGCAAGTGAAGGTGCTTGCAAACCTTAGGCAGGTCCCTGACCGCATTAATCATCTGCGTGGTGACGTGACGGGGGTGTGGGCTCGCAAATCGAATTCGCTCAACCCCTGTCACTGCGTTAATTTGTTCAAGAAGTTCAGGAAAACCATAATCGGGAAGGACTGGATCTCGATAATGGTTAACGATTTGACCAAGGAGATGAATCTCTCGGTGTCCTGTTTTAACCGCGTGTCGAACTTCCTTCAGAATCTCGACGGACTCGCGCATGCGTTCGTGCCCTCTTGTGTAAGGGACAACGCAGAATGAGCAGAAATCGTTGCATCCCTCAATAATCGTGACATACGCTTTCACGGGATCAGATCGAGTTGCGATACCAAGTGGAAAAGAAACGTCGTCGTATGGATTTATATCGATCTGGTTTTCCTTTTCACTTGCAGCTTGCTGAATAAGGTGCGGAAGTCTTTGGAGCGCCTGGGTGCCAACCACAATATCGACGGCTGTCGACCGCTTGAGGATTTCCGCTCCTTCTTGTTGCGCTACGCAGCCCGTCACTGCGATTAGAGGTTTCGTGTGCCTGGTTTGGCTTCTAATTTCTGATAGTTTTGTGAACAGTTTCTCTTCCGCCTTTTCCCTCACACTGCATGTATTTATAACTACCAGGTCTGCGTCCTTAAGGCCTGCAGTCTTTGTATAGCCCTGCTTTTCAAGCAATCCTGCAATGCGTTCAGAGTCATGAATGTTCATTTGACAGCCAAACGTTAGAATTGAGAACTTTTTCACCAAGTAAACCCTTTCGCCTTTCGCCTTTCGCCTTTCGCCTTCAGGCTTTCGGTTTTTGTTTGCTAGCCAGTAACTCTCTTGCTCCAGCTACTGCCTTCTCCGTTATCGCACCTGTCATCAGCCTGGCGATCTCATCCACTCTCCCCTGCTCACCGAGTTTTTCTAAACGGGTCACAGTGCTGCCCCCCGTAACGGATTTGGATACGTGGTAATGGTAATCTGCGAATGCCGCAATCTGGGGAAGATGGGTAACACAGACAACCTGGAATTTCTCGCTCAACCCCTTCATCATTATCCCTACTTTATTTGCCGTTGATCCCCCTATGCCCGCGTCGATTTCATCAAAGATTAGCGTCTTGCCGGACTCATCGACCGTTGCCACCGTTTTAAGAGCCAGCATTAATCGTGAAAGTTCCCCGCCTGAAGCCACGCGCGCCAATGGCCTCGCAACCTCTCCAGGATTCGCAGAGAAATAAAACTCAATTGAATCGATGCCGTCTTCTGACCACTTTTCCCTTGGAAGATGCTCTTCCGCAACCACGCATTCAAATACCGCATTAGGCATCGACAATGATTCTAAAACAACTTTGAGCTTCCGCTGAAGATCTACGGCTGCCTGCCTCCGCTTTGTTGACAGCTCTTCGGCGGACTTAAGATAAGCCTTACGTTTTGATTCCTCGGAACTACGGAGAGCTTTTAGTTGTTCGGAATATCCCGCCAGTCGATCGATCTCTTTCGCTGTCTTTTCCTTGTGGTCAAAAACGTCGCTTAGCCTCGGTCCGTATTTCTTCTTTAATCGCTCAATTAGCGCCAAGCGTGTCTCTACCTCACCAAGTCGTTCCGGGGACTGCTCTTTATCGGCGTCATAGGAACGCAAAAAAAACGCCAAATCCTCTAGGCTTGCCTCGACAGGATCACGGCTCTTGAGATGCGCCAAAAACGAAGGATCTATTTCAGCCAACTCGCCAACCTGCCGCCAGATTTGTCCAAGTTGGGAAAGAACCGAGTCGTCCCGCTCGTACAGAGCGCCATAAACTTCCGCGCAAAGCCTTGACAACTTCTCGGTATGAGCCAATCGGCTTCTTAGGTTTTTCAGGTCTTGATCTTCGGAGGGCCGAACGGAGGCGTTTTCGATTTCGTCGAGTTGAAACTTCAGAAACTCCAGTCGGTCGGCACGATCTTTCTCGCTGAGCGTTCGCTCTTTGAGTTCTCTTGCAGCAGTGTTCCAAGCGCGGAAGGCCTGGGCCACGGTCTCCGCTAGTTCGGTCAGGTTTCCGTGTGTGTCGAGCAGGGGGCAATGATTCTCGGGATCGAGCAAGGATTGATGTTCATGTTGCCCATGAAGATCGATCACCTGCTTTCCGATCACCTGTAATGCTCCTACCGTCGCTACCGTGTCGTTTATAAATGCCCTGCTCCGCCCTTGGGATGTAACTTCCCGGCGAAGGGTTACTTTGTGATTGTCGGCGCCGCCAACGGTCGCTTGCACTACCGCCTTCTGCGCGCCAGTTCTAATCAGATCGCCGCTCGCGCGTGAACCCACTAGCAACCCAAGCGCACCAAGGATGATTGATTTTCCCGCGCCCGTTTCGCCGGTAATAACAGTTAAGCCAGGCTGGAACTGAATTTCAAGTTCTTCAACAACTGAGAAGTTTTTAACGCTGAGAAACCGAATCATCGGTAAATTCCAAGGGAGGTTAACGGAGTGTAGAAACGATGGAAACCCCATGGTATCATACATTTGACAGGTTGTCGGAGGAGTGTTAACCTCGCATTGCTGCGCTGTCCCAGCGGCGCCCAGTGTCCGGTTGTGGAGGGTTTGGTGCGTACTTTTTATTACTACGCGTTTGCCCTTCTCCAGATGCCAGGCTTGGACGCGTCGGAGGAGGGATTTAGTGGTGGTGTCTTTGGCTTAATCGAGCGTTCCTCGGTCTTATCAAAAGGCGTCTTATTTCTATTGCTTTTCTTCTCTATTGCTTCATGGGCAATTATCCTTCTCAAGCTTAGGCAGTTCCGGCGAGTCGAAAATCACACTGCGAGTTTTCGTGAGGTTTTTAGACGGAGCAGTAAGTTTTCTGACGTTCAGTCAGTATGCAGATCCCTGGCATCTAGTCCGCTGGCTGGAGTGTTCCAAGCTGGCTACGTCGAATTGAACGCGCAGTTACAACAGGGAGACACCACTCTTGATTCAGGAACATCGACGGGTTTACAGACTCACCAGAAATTGAAGAGTTTTGAGGCGTTAGATCGCGCATTGCTCCGTGCCTCTAGTATTGAGGTCACAAAACTCGAACACAGAGTTTCATTTCTCGCGACAACCGCGAGCATTACTCCGTTTATCGGATTATTCGGTACGGTATGGGGCATCATGACCGCATTTGAGGGCATTGGCGCTACCGGGTCTACAAGTTTAGCGATTGTTGCTCCGGGTATTGCCGAGGCTCTGGTCGCTACTGCAGCAGGACTATTTGCTGCTATCCCGGCAGTTTATTTTTACAATCATCTCACGCAAAAAATTAAGGAGCTAGCAACAGGAATGGACGATTTCTCGTTAGAGTTTTTAAACATCAGCGAACGAAACTTTTCCTAGGACACGGCAGTGCCCAACGTACACTCTCCTTCAGGTAGTGAAGGACATTCACGTAGACGTCGCCGTGGGGCGCGAGTTTCTACATCTCTTTCTGAGATCAATGTCGTTCCATTAGTTGATGTCATGCTTGTTATGCTCATCGTTTTTATGGTTGCGGCTCCGATGATGCAACGTGGGCTTGACGTTAACTTGCCAGAGGCGCGTCGGGCGGACGCAATTAGTGCCGAGCGGTTATTCGTGACGGTGCCGTTGAGTTTCCGCGAAGATCGCCTATTGCAGGTCGACGAAGACACTGTAGTGTTTGATTCCTTGCACGAACGTATCGCCGTTGAGATGGAGGCGAGAAATGAGAGAAACGTCTTCCTTCGGGGTGACGCGGGCATCAGGTACGATGAATTGATGCAGGTTATGGACAAGCTAAAAGAAGGAGGAGTTGAGGAAGTTGGCCTTGTTGTGGACTTTCCCAGCGACACTCCGTGAGAGAAGCAGCCTCTCAGATTTTAGTTGAGCGAGCAATTAAGGCTGATAGCCTCCGAGGCACTATCGGTATTTCGACCAGCGTTCATATTCTTATCCTTGTCGCGCTTTTCTTTGGCCCCACGACTTGGCTGAATGGTCAAATACATGGCAACAATCCTGATGTCGTCATGTCCATACGGTTGGGCGGCCCAGAAGGTCCGGGGGTTGGGGGAGAGACGACCTTGGGAGGACGCCCAATTCAGCAGATTCTCCCATTGCAGGAGCTTCGTCGCCCACAGTGGGTTCAACCCCCTTCACCGGTCCCGCCAAAGATGATTTTACCTGAGGAGACAGCACGCCGAAACGAGCCTGAGACCGAGATTTCTACCGTCCCAGATGAAGCACGCGGGAATACACCGACACGTGGGCGAGAGATCCTTGAAGGCTCGGCGATGTCTGACACAGGCGTTGAAGGTATTGGCGTCGGCCTTTCGGGAGGAGGGCTCGGAGGCAGTAACACAGAGTTAAGTTTGGCTAACTTCTGTTGCCCTGAGTACCTCGCTACGATGATTCAATTAATTCGAAGGCAATGGGACTCCAATCAACAGGTGCCTGGAGTGACGATTGTAAGATTCACGATTCAGCGTAGCGGAATAATTGAGGAAGTCGGAGTGGATAGAAGCAGTGGCTATTTTGCTCTAGACACTAGCGCCCAGAGAGCAATTTTATTAACTCCTCAACTTCCACCACTGCCTTCGGCTTTCGAGCAGTCTAACCTGACAGTTCGCCTTACATTCGAGTATCGCCGATGATTTCAATTTTCCGCTCAGTGATATGTTTGACTATTCTTGCTGGGACATTCCTAGCGGCAGTGACTCCCCTGCCTCCGGCCGGGAAATTTTCAGCTTTTCAACAACGGTCAGAGGTCGACCTCATTATCGGTGATCGAATTGGTGCGCAGCCAACGTTTGCCGTTCCTGATTGCCTAAACGTCGAGGGAGGGGCCGAGGTCTCCAAAGCCGCGTTAACTATCGCCGAAGTCTTGTGGGATGACCTGAATTTCGAGCGTGAATTTCGCATGCTGGCTCGAGATACCTACGCCAGTATTCCACCCGCTCGTTCCCTAACCTCCCTACCTCTTGACCGCTGGCGGGAGTTGGGTGCCGACGGAGTGATCAGCTGTTCGGTTATGAGCGCAGCTGACGGACAGGTTACTGTCACAGCGCGACTTTTCAACACTCGATCGTTAGCGTCGGCTTTTGGGGTCGAATACACGGGCCCCTTAACAAACGTTCGCATCTATGCCCACCAGTTATCGGACGAGATCCATCGTCATCAAAGAGGCCTGGTCGGGGTTGCACGCACGAAAATATCTTTTGTTTCAGATCGAGATAGCCAGTCAGTTCTGGGACTAGTCGAGAATCGACAAACCAAAGAAGTGTATTTTTCTGATTACGACGGTGCGAATACCCAGAGAGTTACAGTAAGTCGATCGTTAAACACAACGCCGCATTGGGCGCCGAATGCGCGAGCTATTGCGTACACCTCTTGGAGGCGAGGTTTTCAAGACATCTTTGTATCGCACATTTACGAAGGGCGTCTTGAGTCTCCAGCTGGCGGCACAATCGAAATTCATAATTGGCTGCCGTCCTGGTCCCCCGATGGGCGGCAAATGGCCCTCACATCAAACCGTGATGGCAACTCGGAGCTTTATGTAATAAACGTAGACGGTAGCAATGTGCGGCGACTAACAAATCACCCTGGTATCGATACGACTCCTACCTGGTCACCGCAGGGGCATCAAATCGCTTTTACTTCGGATCGGACTGGTTCTCCACAGATCTATGTGATCGATGTTGATGGAACCGGACTCCGGCGCATCTCATTTGAGTCATACTGTGACCGTCCCACTTGGTCACCTGCTCCTTATAACGAGATCGCGTATTCGTCGAGGACGAGCCCGGGTCATCACGACATTAAAATTATTGACTTGGCGACGAGCGAAGTGAGGCAGGTGACTTTTGGAATCGGCACCAACGAGAGCCCGAGTTATTCACCAAACGGCCGGCACATTGCCTTTATGTCAACTCGGGGTAGTGGTGACAAGCACATCTGGGTCGTCGGTCGTGACGGACGAGGTCTTCGGAGACTTACAAGTACGGGCAACAATGAAATGCCAAGTTGGTCCCCCTAAGCCGAGCAACCGTCGGTGAATGGCTCAGCCCTAGGAGATAACGTGATGAATACTTCGCGACACCCCTTTTTTCTGCCCACTGCAATCATCCTGCTGTCTGGTTCTTTTAGTCTGTCTTGCGTTCGGAATGCTCCAGTAGCACCTGAACCCCCGCCCCCTCCTCCACCCGGTGAATCCGTAAGTTCCGCTTCTGCTCCTCCAAGTGTGCCGGACTTGGATCTTCCCGAGTCGCCAACACAGTCAAATTCATCGCCGCCACCTGTGACTTCTCCCATAATTCCCCCTGAAGACGATTTTACGGCTCGAGACCTTGAGGAGCTTAATAGGAACTCACCCTTGCGACCTGTCTTCTTTGGGTACGATAGTTCCACCCTTGATGCAGACGGCAGGAGCATTTTGGAGGACAACTCCGAAATACTTCTAGATCAGCCCACCTGGGTAATTACTATTGAGGGGCACTGTGACGAACGTGGGACTCCAGAATACAATCTGGCTCTTGGAGAACGGCGGGCTCTTGCGGCTCGAGAGTATCTACTTGAGCGAGGATTGAGCCCGGAACGACTTAGAACGGTGAGCTACGGGAAAGAGTTCCCATTTAACGGCGGTGACAACGAGAGGGCATGGTCTCAGAATCGGCGCGCCCATTTTGTTATTACAGCGAGATAGCGAGAGTTGTTTTTATGAAGAACATTGCTTTCAGTGCTCTAAATGGATTCTGGGTAGACGAGGAGTACTCATGACTGTAAATCGTCTAATCGCGCAACTAGGAATCGTTTTTCTTTTGTTGGCACCCGAAAATCTCTTAGCTGCAGATCGGGAGCATCAACAGATAATGGCAGACATCCGAATGCTGCAGGAACAGACCACACGACTCCAGATCTTAATGGCCTCACTTGATGAGGCCCTTCAAAAACTTCCAGTCGTCATAGATAAAGAAATAGAGAAGTTGGATGAAAAATTTGAGAAACATGCCGACTCGGCAAGAAGGGCGTTTGTTGACCAGCAGGTTTCCACCAAGTCAGTGGCCGACGGAGTGCGGATCCTGAGGGAACGTTTTGACGACACTAATGTTCGGATCTCTTCCCTGTCTCAGGAAATCGAAGCGCTTCGTGTTGCGATTCCACCGATGGCTCCATCTTACAACCGCTTAATAATTGATCCGGAAACCGGACTCCCCTTCGAAGTGGGTCCCGCTCCCTCCAACTCAATCCCGTCAGGGCCAGCTAGTCCAGGTATTTCTCCGCAGCGCATGTATGACACTGCGTGGGCAGACTACACCACTGGGCAATGGATGCTCTCCATCCAAGGTTTCGAGGCTTACATTAAGGCCTTTCCAGGCTCTGAACTTGCGGACGACGCACAGTTTTATATTGGGCAAACACATTACGCTGACGGCGCCTTTGAGGCCGCAGTTGAGGCTTTTGAGGGCGTGCTACTAAATTACCCCGACAGTGATGTCGTACCTGAAGCATCCTACAAAAGAGGCCTTGCGCTTGATCGATTAGGAGACAGGGACGGCGCAGCGGAAGCATTCGAACTTGTCGTGAAGAATTATCCCGATAGCACGATGGCTGCGCTCGCAAGCCAAGCTCTCGAACGACTTAATCAGCAATAAGGACAGGGTATTGATATGGGCAGCGTAAACAAAGTTATCCTCGTGGGAAACCTTGGACGAGATATCGAACTTAGATATACGCCAGGTGGCGCAGCTGTAGCAACTCTAAACATGGCCACAACCGAGGTCTGGAACGACAAGTCTGGACAACGACAGGAAAAAACCGAGTGGCATAGGGTAGTCCTTTGGGGAAAGACAGCAGAAACACTTGCCGAGTACCTTTTGAAGGGGCGGCAGATCTATGTGGAAGGCCGGCTGCAAACTCGCCAGTGGGACGATCGGGACGGCAATAAACGCTACACGACTGAAGTAAGGGCTGATCGCGTGGTTTTACTCGGAGGTCGCGCCGCTGGTGGGTCCGGAAACGAAACTAGAAGTTCGGATCAGCAGCAGCGGGCACCGTCTCCGGATAGTCCACCCGAATTAACGGAAGATGACATACCCTTCTAGGATTAGTTCCGGCATTGGGGGATGTTAAGCATCTTTTGCACCTTGAGTCCTCTCGCTATCTGCGTCGCTGTTTTGTTATGAGTTTTTGACCGAGGGACGAGCGCTTAATCTTTTCGACCGTAGCGATCTTCCAGTCGAACCACATCATCAATCTCAGGAGTAGACACCTCAAAGATGTCCGAATCCTCTAGAGCCGTCATTCGATGAATAGTTTTGGGCGAAATGTGAACACTTTCACCCGGCACCATCTCCCACGTTCTGACAGATTCTCCTTGTCGGATCTCGAATAGCAGTTTACCAGCCCACAGAAGGATGGTCTCATCCTTATGGTTGTGATACTGCAGGCTTAAAGCATGCCCGGCCGACACATGGATAATCTTTCCTACGTATCGATCAGTCTTCGCCCAGTGTAATTCGTATCCCCATGGTTTCTCGACGCGTGTTACGTTGTTCTCCGTCACGAAGCCTCCACGATCTCAAAATTATTATTCGGTGAACGCATCTCGATGTTTAAGTCGCAGAAGAACACCCTCTAAATCGCTCAGCCGGGTATGTATTCGCTCAGAAATCATCACCGAGCGATGTTTTCCACCGGTACACCCGATCGCAATGGTTAAGTAGCTCTTCCCTTCCACAGAGTACTGCGGAACCAAAAACCGCAACAAATCTGTCGTCTTATCTAAAAATATTCCGGTTTCACGAGATTGTTCTAGATATTCTTGAACCGAGCGATCACGACCAGTCAGTGAACGAAGCGTTTTGACAAAGTACGGATTTGGCAAAAAACGCACATCAAAGAGGAGGTCCGACTCGTGTGGGATTCCATGCTTGTAACCAAAGCTCAACACGGTCACAGTAAGCTTCTTGTCGTTCCCCACCCGAGACAAATCCATAAAAGATCGTCGAAGCTCATGAACTGTAAGGTCCGATGTGTCGAATACTGTGTCCGCAAGCTCCTTGATTCCCGCAAGAGCGCGTCGCTCATTTGCAATTCCTTCGACTACGGTTTGCTGTGGTGCCAGTGGATGGGGTCGCCTTGTTTCTGAAAATCGTTGAACCAAGGCTTCGTCGCTTGCTTCTAGAAAAATAACCACTGCGCTTAAACCCTTACGTTGACGCAAGCATCTGAGAACCTCTGGAAATTCTTCAAGAAACCTCGGATCTCGCATGTCCACGACAACCGCAGCGCGAGTAACATCTGGGGTTCCTCCTTGGCAAAGTGCCGCCAATTCAGGAATTAGCGAGGTCGGGAGATTGTCAACACAGAAATATCCAAGGTCTTCAAGCGCATGGATCGCTTGAGATTTTCCAGCGCCGGATAGACCGGTCAGGACAACGAAACGTCCCTTTTCGCCAACGCGGACAACTTCCTCGTGCTCAATGTCCATTCGTAAGACTTATCGGTTAAATGTCTTAAAAACCTTTGCCTGCATACTTTCTCGCCCCTCATTATTGTTCCACTGTCCGCTGGATTCCATTGAGGTGGATATCCAGCAATGGATTTAGTCACACCTAGAGGCACCCTAGTCACGTAGTCTTCGATTACTTGACGTGGGGATCCTTAGTTGCTCGCGGTATTTCGCAATTGTCCTGCGGGCCATAACGAGACCCTGTTGTTGCAAAAGAGCGACGATGCGCGAATCGCTAAAGGGTTTTCTTGAATCCTCTGAATCGATAATCTTTTTAATTCTCTGCTTTATAGTCACCGAAGATACGTTTTCTCCATACGCAGTATGGATGCGACTATGAAAAAAGAATTTCATCTCAAACACACCCTGCGGGGTATGCATGTACTTGTTGTTTACAACCCGACTCACGGTCGACTCATGCATTCCGATGTCCGTGGCAACATCGCGGAGCACTAGCGGACGCAAATACTCAATTCCATAATCAAGAAACTCACTTTGAAATCTTATGATGCTCGTTGCTACTTTCTGGATCGTCTTCTGTCGTTGATCAACAGATTTAATCAACCAAAGCGCTGATCGAAATTTCTCCTTAACATAAGAACGGGTTTCGGCAGAGTTTTGATTATTCTTGTCAAGCAAACGGCGATAAACAGGACTAATTCGAAGCTGCGGTAGCCCGTCTTCGTTCAATCTCGCAATGTATTGATTTTCAACCTTAACGACGTGCACGTCTGGCGTCACGTATTGGGACTGAGTAGAGCCGTACCTTGTTCCAGGCTTTGGATCTAGTCGGCGTATGATTTCAACGTAATCTTTTATCTCTTCGGAAGGAAGTCCTAATTGTCGCACTAGTGTTGCTGAGACCTGGTTGCTTTCCAGCAGCTGAAGATGTTCTCTAACTATTAATTCGCTGGGAGTATTTTGGAGCCCCAGATGTCTTAGTTGTAACAGTAGGCACTCTCTTAACTCTCTCGCTGCAATCCCAACTGGATCGAATCCCTGAATCAAGGAGAGAACACTCTCAACCTCTTCCTCTCCCCACGCTCCCATTTCCGAGATTTCTTCAATAGAAGCTACAAGGTAACCGTCATCGTCGAGATTTCCAATAATAGCAACTCCAATCTCTCTCAGTCGTTCCTCTTCCGTGAATGCAGATAGTTGCCACATAAGGTGATCGGATAAGGATGACGGCTTCGACAACGTGCTTTCAATTGGAGAAGGCTCCGAAGATTGGACTGGCATGCTCGGGCGATAACCGTTATCGAGATAATCGCCAAAAAAATATTCGTAATCATTATCGTCCCAGCCGTCTTGACCTTCTGTTGCTGATTCCACATCGGCGTCTGTTTTTTCGGTTTGCTGGACCTCCTCACTCGAGACCTCCAGCAGGGGATTCTCAACCACTTCTTGGTTCAGCATCTCCAGAAGTTCGACCGTCGTCATTGGCAGGAGTTTGATCGCCTGTTGCAGCGATGGCGTCAAAATAAGCCGCTGCGACAATTTAACTTGAAGCTTTTGTTGAAGTGGCATCAGAGCCTTCGGCCACCAAGTGGCGACCTACTATTTTAGTCCAGCCGAAAATCCGCACCTAAATAGATCTGCTTTACTTTCTCGTCTCCAGCTAATTCATCAGGTGTTCCGCTACGAAACACTACCCCGTCGTGAACGATGTACGCTCGATCAGTAATCCGCAGAGTCTCTCGCACATTATGGTCAGTTATTAAGACACCGATGCCACGCTCCTTCAGATGAAAAATAATCGCCTGAATATCCGTCACAGCGATCGGATCGATACCGGCAAACGGCTCGTCAAGCAGGATAAACGAGGGAGAGATTACTAGTGCTCTGGTAATTTCGACCCGTCGTCGCTCTCCACCGGAGAGGGTATGAGCGGGTGCTTTTGCAAGTGGAGTAAGATTCAGCTCGCTCAGTAATTGTTCTGCGCGTTCCCGACGTTCACGCCTTCTAAGGTTTAGAGTTTCGAGGATTGCAAGGATGTTTTGCTCTACAGTTAAACCTCGAAAGATTGAGGGTTCCTGAGGCAAATAACCAATACCCTTTCGGGCCCTGACGTACATAGGATCGCTGGTTACATTCTTCCCATCAAGTATCACCTCTCCAGTATCCGGAGCAGTCAGTCCAACGACCATGTAGAAAGTTGTTGTTTTGCCTGCACCGTTCGGTCCAAGTAGTCCAACAACCTCCCCTGAATTGACCTCAAGGCTAACGGCTCGGACTACGGTCCGACCACCATAAGATTTCGTCAGTTTAATTGTCCGGAGTGTCGCCATTCACTTAGGCATTAACTCTGGGCATTCTCCGCTCGCAGTTTCAGTGCGAGCCTCAGCCTGCCCGTCGACCGATACATCATCAGCCGTGATAAAAAAAGTTATCGTTCGCCCCGTCGTCTCCCGACAACGTGTTGGTAAGATCTCCTCTTCAAGGGGAGCCGATTGAACCTCATCTTCGGACTCTTCCTCCTTGACCTCTTCGATGATACGCACGGGCTCTCCACTCATCTCATAACGACCATCCGCATCGTGATAGATCAAACGGTCACCCGACACTAGTTGCCCAGGCCTCAAAAGCTGAGCTGAACCTGATGCAACTATTCGATCAAGAGTTTTGTTGTCGGACTTGAGAAATAAATGGACTACATCTCCAGTCAGATCGCCGCGAGGGCCAGCGACCCTTGCTTCCCTTGTGTATGTAACTCGATGAGCTGTGTCGTAGTAATGCATTGCAGCGGCACTACCAAGCGAAATAGAGTCCTCCGGAAGACCCGTTTCATCGTCAACCTGACTCAGAATAGTACGAGTTGAGGCATTTCCTTTAAGGCTTAAGTTTCCTGCTGATTCATCCAAAATAATCTTTTCGCCTCGAAACTCACTTTCTCCTTGCCACAGATGGGCAGCACCTTGATAGACAGCGATCTCGGCCTGTCCGTCATAAGACAACTCATCGGCAGTTACAAGGATCGCCTGTTCGCTGCTAAGAAGACTCGGCCATCTGGCTTCACTCGCTCCACTCAGCACGCTTTCGACGGCTCCGGCGGCGAGAATCTGAGGGCCACCAAACATCAAGCGAATCGCCTGTGCCTGGACCGAACCACGAGAATCAATAACTAGAGGAAATGCACTATCCGTGTCAGGGCTTGAGAGCTCAATCGCATCCTCTCGTATCCTGTAACTCACTTCCTCTCCCCGCCCTTGGATATTTCCATCTTGAAAGACGACGGAACCACCGAATGTCGCGGTCTCTAAAGCACTCATCCCCTCACTAAGTTCCGCCACGAGGTGGTTCGATCGAGCGACACGACTGCCTTCACTTAAGGACTCACCTTTCACTAGCTCCCGGTATTCGACAGAGCCCTCAAATACTGCATCCTCAAGTCCAGCGCCCGTTTCACCGCTTGCACGAAACATGTCAGACGTTACTCTTTGGACTGGTTTCGTACCGTTTTCAGGCAGGACTAGACTCACGGCCGTTCTCGCTAAAAGCTGACTCACTTCGCCCTTCTCTGCGTCAAAATCCACCTCCATCCATGAAGCACTAACTTCGGTCCCAGGCCCACTCTCGAGACCAAAAAGGGCAAGCTGTGCGTCGCCATTCATTGCAACCTGCTCAATCTGATCTCGGACTTCATTGTACCGAAGCGTGATCTCGGCGGAGTTCATTTCACGAAATTGTCCAGGATTAGTATTCCCTCCAAGAATTCTGGCCGCCCCCAAGAGGCCAACATTTTCGATTCGTCGCCCCGCCTCGTGATATCTAACGTCAATTTCATCGGCAGCCATTTCACGAAAATTTCCAAAACTCTCTCTAGCGCCTTGAATTAGCGCACCGCCCCTCAGGGAAACTCGCTCAATCCATTGGCCATCAGTGCCATAGTTAATATTGATCTCGGGCGCCGTCATCGCACGAAAATGTTCAGATCCGATATCTGAGTTTATAATTCTGGCCTCACCTTCGAGGGTTAGCGACTCGAGCTCAGATGTTCCTCCCGAAAGAACCAGGTGGGCTCTTTGCGCCTCCATCTCCCTACCTTCTCTAGTGATTCCAACTCCACCTTCAAAAGTCATATAGCCTTCTGTTTGAGCAAGACTGGCAGAATTAGAGATGATCACGGTTTGGATGCCTTCCGACAATAGCGTGACGTTGGCTGAGCCTGCCAACTGAAGGAGGTCGTCTCCCCTGTAATACTCGGAGCCCTCTGCTGACGCCTTCATTCCTTCTCTCTCGAATGAAGCCCTCTCGGGCATTCGAACCACTCCATCCGCCTCTGTGTATATTGCGGATTCACTAATTGCTCTGAGTCCACCTGCTGACGAAAACTGAACCGAACCAGTTAAGGTGACTTCGGTCTGTTTGCCATCAACGGAAGCCTCCATTCCACGCAAACTGAAACCTTCACGGTCGCCCCGATCCTCAACCGCAACCTCAACACCTTCAATCATTCGCAATGTGCCATCAGGATAGGTGAGCTGTCGTTCGGATAAAACTGTAAGATTGTCGCCCAATGAGTCGGTTTGGACAACACGACTGCCTCGTGTTTGAATCGTTGCGTTAGGATCAGCTCGTTCCACAATCACGGCAGCAACAGGTTCTGCGCGATCACGCAAATTGACCGCCACCGCCACTCCGACTCCAACAATAAATAAAGCCAGCGCCAAACGAATATAACTCTGCCAGCCCCTCATAATTCCTATGTCACTTTACATCAGCAATCGATAACTCGACGGAAGTATTCCCGCGATACGTGTTTTCCGAGAGAGAAAAGGCTAGGTCAAGAGAACCCAAATGTGCGCGGATAAAATCCGCACGCTTTGCCGCACGCCACGCCATTGCTCGAAACCTTCTCCCTCCTTGGCGAACAGTCATACTCAGATGTCTGTCCTTGACGATTCGCGGCCCCTCAATCACCTCCACGGCGGAAGCAAAAAAAACCGGCCTGGAATTTCCTACCCCGAAGGGCTCAAGTCTTCTAAGGTCGCTCACCAACTGATTACTGATGTCTTCAAGCGGTAGCGCAGCATCTATTTGAACGCGACGCACTAGATCTTCTGAACGGAGGTGGGTATTTGCATAGTTCGTGATTTGCCTGCGAAAGTCTTCCAAACACTCCGTGCGAACAACCATACCCGCAGCCTGTTTGTGTCCTCCAAATCTATGGAAATACCTCCGACACTCATCCAATGCACCAAGAAGGTCGAATCCGCGAACGCTCCGGCCTGACCCATGTGCAGTATCTCCCTCAACAGACAGAACGATCGCCGGGCGACAGAATTCATCTGTAAGTTTTGAGGCAACTATGCCAATTACACCCCGATGCCATCCATTAGCCCAAACGACGAGAATATTCTGAGATTCCATCTTCGGACTTTCCTTGATAACCGCCCGGGCTTCTTCAAGAATCCTAGCTTCTTCTTCCCTTCGGAGAACATTTTGTAGACTAAGACATTCAGCCAAGCCACGTGCCTCCTCTGCCATCTCGCTTTTTGTAGCAAGGAGAAGTCTAGCAGCGATATCGGGACTGCTCATTCGCCCTGCTGCATTAACCCGAGGAGCAATCAGGAAACCAACCTCGTAACTTCCAATTCTTTTTCCCGCCAATCCGCATGAGTCGAGCAGAGCTTGCAGGCCTACAGTATTAGGTCCATTCGTTAGTTGTTCTAATCCGAGTCTGGCGATTGCTCTATTCTCGCCTCGAAGCGGTACCACGTCCGCGACGGTTCCAATGGCAGCCAGTTTAATAAAACCAGCAAGAAGCCTTTGATTATTGCTCTTGACACATAATCCTTGGACTAACTTCAGAGCGACCCCGACCCCTGCCAAGTCTTTATCTGGATATTGACAGTCAGAACGACGTGGGTTTACAACCGCAAATCCCGGAGGTAGCGTTAGAGCTGGTTCGTGATGGTCAGCAATTATCAGATCTACTCTCAACTCCTTCGCACGTAGGGCGGCCTCGTGACTTCGAATTCCGCAATCAACCGCAACAATTACGGTTACCCCCGTACTCTGTAAACGCTCGATCGCTTTAACTTGCAAGCCGTAACCATCACGCAAGCGCTCGGGGATAAAGTGAACAACCTTACCTCCCAATAATTCCAGCATCCGCCGCACAATGACTGTCGAAGTGACACCATCCACATCATAATCACCATGAATTGCAATTCGTTCACCCTGATCGATGGCCACTAACAACCGGTCAACCGCCTCCGCGAGATCGGTAAGCCTGAATGGATCGTGAAGTTGATCGAGAGATGGATTTAGAAACCGAGCAGCAGAATCGACAGAGTTTAATCCTCGAAGTGCTAATAAACGCGCAACCACATGATTGATCTCAAGCTGCTGAGTCAGGACTTCAACATCTTCGGTCCTACACTGCAGATGCTCCCAAACTGTAGTGGGATCCATCAGAGCTCTATCTAGTTCGAAACGTGGTCAGGCCCAGGCGAATCACCCTCACTGAACCCGGGCTGTCCGATCTTTCTGAACCTTTGGTAACGGAGTTCTAGTCGTTCTTTAACGGAAAGCCCAGCCGAATGTTTAAGCGCTTCCCTTAGTCGCGGTTTTAAAAGCTCTGCTGCACCAGTCGGATCGACGTGAGCCCCACCAAGAGGCTCAGAAATTATCATATCGATGATCTTCATCTCTATTAGATCGTCTGCCCGTATCTTAAGAGCCTCAGCCGCCTCTACTTTCTTCCGGGAATCGCGCCATAGAATAGCGGCACATCCCTCTGGAGGGATTACGCTATATATCGCGTACTCCTGCATCAAAACAGTGTCGCCAATTGCTATACCGAGCGCTCCTCCGCTTCCCCCCTCCCCCGTTACTAGGACAATTATCGGCACGGTCAGCATAGTCATCTCACGGAGGTTATAGGCTATCGCCTCCGCCACGCCACGCTCTTCTGACTCGACTCCTGGATAGGCGGCAGGAGTGTCTATAAATACAACAATTGGCCGCCTAAACTTCTCCGCGAGTTTCATTGCTCGCAGTGCTTTCCTGTATCCTTCCGGTCGGGCATAGCCAAAATTTCTTCTGATGTTTTCCCGAGTTCCTCTGCCTTTCTGGTGCCCGACCAGCACGACGGGCTCGCCATCAAGGTCTGCAAATCCCGTCACGATTGCAGCGTCGTCACCGAAACGTCGGTCGCCATGAATCTCCGTGAATTCAGTAAACAGCTGCTCTATATAGTCCAGGGTGTGCGGCCGACTGGGGTGACGCGCAACAAGAACATGTTGCCAAGGAGTGAGATTAGCAAAAATGTCTCGACGAGCTTCATCTATTCGTCTCGAGAGCCTCTCCAGTTCCTCTTGGCGCTCAGACGTTCTGGGAAGCATACGCAGGGCTCCAATCTCCTTTTGTAGAACTGCGATCGGCTCCTCAAAATCAAGGTTCTCACCAGGCATAAAAGCGCCCCATTACATCCAAGAGACCGTTCCTTTTCCGCAAAGCTGTTCAACTTCCTCAAGAAGCTGATCCGATAGCCTAATTCGAACCTGCGACAAGGCCGCCGTCAAACGAAGCGGGTGCTGTTTCTTGAGCAGTTCTATTTCTAATGACACCTTTCCATCTCCCTCGTGCCGTCCAAAGATCTCAGCTAACGACTCCAATGTTCTTCGGTCGTGAGGCGGCGCTGCCAGCCTAATTGCCATCACGCGCCGACTCTCTTCAACCAAGTCCGCCATCAGCGTTAGATCCGAAACAATCAGGCGGCTTGCTTCCTCGTCTTTTTGAAGTCGACCGCTGGCCACCACCAAGTTGTCTGGCTCAATCTCTGAGGCATGTCTCTTGTAAACATCCGGGAACAGCACTGCCTCAAGTCTGCCGCCTCGATCTTCGAGAGTGACAACGGCCATTGGCAGTCCTTTCTTCGTCGTTAGTAATTTGCGCTGCCCAACAATTCCGACGATAGATTCCGACGCAGATCCCTCCACGAGCGCTTCGATTCGCTTTATGTTGCGCGCAGTTAAATGCGAGACGAAGCGGTCGACTGGGTGCCCACTCAGGTAAAGCCCTAGCGACTCCTTTTCATACAATAATTGCTGCGCATCAGTCCACGGTGTCACTCCTGGCAGGCGAACCGTTTCACCAGCGGCTCCATCAGCGTCTGATTCAGAGAATAACTCCGTTTGTCCGCGATCTCTGTCCCGTTGACGTCGGTTTCCGTGTTCAAGCGCTCGATCTGAAATTGCTAGCAGTTGAGCCCGCAAATCGTTCTTTGGAATCTCAGCGACGTTTTTGATGAGCGAATCGAAGGCACCCGCTTTGGTCAAGCTTTCCAGAACCCTCTTGTTAAGCAAACGAAGATCGGCCTCCTCGCACAATCTATTGAGAGAGTTAATGGGGCCGTGCTTCTCTCTGACCCTAATTATCGAAGACATTGCCAACTCTCCCGCGTTCTTAATGGCGGTTAACCCAAATCGGATACCTTCCTTGGTGACAGTAAAATGCAAACCGCTCGCGTTTACATCGGGTGGCAGTATTGGTATTCCAATTTCGCGACACTCACCCAGATAAATTGCTAGTTTGTCAGTATTTTGGCGTTCGATCGTGAGGAGAGACGCCATAAAATGCCATGGATGGTTCGATTTAAGATACGCCGTCTGGTAAGCGAGAAGCGCATACGTTGTGGAGTGACTTTTGTTAAATCCATATCCAGCAAAAAACTCCATCAGGTCAAAAATCCTAGTGGCCTTTTTTTTGGGAAGTCCTCGCTCAACAGAACCCTGGATAAACCGATCGCGCTGGGCCTGCATGACCGATGCATCCTTCTTTCCCATCGCCTTCCGCAGCATGTCCGCTTCGCCGAGCGTAAAACCAGCAAGATCACTCGCAATACGCATTACCTGCTCCTGATAAGCAATTACCCCGTATGTATCCTCCAGAATAGGTTTTAGCTCAGGGACCTCGTATGAAATTTCAACCTTTCCATGCTTCCGAGCAATGAAATCATCAATGACTCCACCTCGTAATGGCCCAGGCCGGTAAAGAGCATTCAAAGCGATTAGATCATCAAACCGCTTGGGTTTCGCCTTTCTCAGAGTATCTCTCATGCCAGAGCTCTCAAACTGAAAAATCCCTAGTGTTTGTCCTTCGCTAAAGAGCTTATAAGTCTTCGAGTCGTCAAGGGGTATTTCGTTAAGCTCAATCTTTATTCCGGTGCTCTCATGGATATGTTTTACAGCGTCGTCCAACAACGTCAGTGTACTCAGACCCAAGAAATCCATCTTAAGAAGACCAATTCTTTCGATCTCCTTCATTGCCCATTGGGTCGTAATTTCATCCTTTTGATTTTTATAAAGCGGCACGAACTCTGTCAGTGGTCGCGGGGCAATAACAACGCCCGCTGCATGCACCGAAGCATGGCGGGTTACGCCTTCGAGACGACGAGCTACCGTAATGAGTTCCTTCACTCTTTCATCCTGGCCGAACATGTCTTTCAGCGTTTGCGTCTCCTCAACGGCCCGATCCAGAGTCATGTCCAGGGTTGGAGGGATTTGCTTTGCTACGCGATCGACATCAGCGTACGACATACCCAGAGTTCTCCCCACATCACGCACAGCAGCCCGAGCCTTCATCGTGCCAAAGGTAATAATCTGGGCTACGTTTTCTCGTCCGTACTTTTGCGTTACGTACTCAATCACCTCCGACCGCCGACGCTCACAGAAATCGATATCAATATCAGGAAGTGAGACTCTTTCTGGATTCAGAAATCGTTCAAAAATCAAATCAAACTCAAGGGGATCAACATCCGTAATCTGGAGACAATAGGCAACCAAGCTTCCTGCTGCGGAGCCACGACCAGGACCGACAGGAATCCCGCGCTCTCGCGCGTAGCGAATGAAATCCCACACGATTAAGAAATAACCTGGGTATTTCATTCGCTTAATCACGTCAATTTCGTAGGCCAGCCGCGCCTCATACGCTGGAAGTGGATGCCGCAAAAGACCGCTACTCTCTCGCTCTCTCAACCTCGGCAAGCGATCCTTAAAACCCTCCCTGACGACGTGCTCGAAATATCTGTCAAGGGTAAAGGCAGAAGGTACCGAAAAATTGGGAAGATGGTTTCCGCTCGGAGCAAGATCAAGATTGCATCGTTCCGCAATTGCTACTGTGTTCTGAAGTGCTTCGGGAAAGTCTCCAAAGATTGCGCCCATCTCATCGGCAGTCTTTAGATAGAACTGATCACCATGGTAGCGAAGTCGTTTCTCGTCCTGGACGTTCTTTCCGGTTCCAATACACAGAAGAACGTCATGCGGGTGATGATCCGCCTGGCGAAGGTAGTGAACATCATTCGTGCAAACAAGAGGGATACCGGTCTCTTTTGCTATCTGCGGCAGTCCCCGATTAACGACGCGCTGTTCCTCTATACCCTGGAATTGCATCTCAAGAAAGAAGTTCTCGCCGCCCAGAATGTCACGGTATGTTGCGGCAGCCGCAACCGCTCTTTGTTGTTGATCAAAACGTAAATGGGTAGCAACTTCCCCTTTTAAACAGCTGCTGAGTCCAATGAGACCCTCGGCATGCTGAGCCAAGAGCTCCTTGTCGATCCGAGGCTTATAGTAGAAACCTTCCGTGTAGCCCGACGAAACTAATTTAATGAGATTATGGTATCCAACCTGATTCGTCGCGAGCAGCACAAGATGATTTGCGGTTTCCCCAGGGGTTCCGCTCTTTGTTAAACGGCTCCCGGGAGCAACATATACCTCACACCCAACAATTGGGTTGATACCTCGCTTGCGAGCCTGGTCATGAAAGTTTATTGCCGAAAACAGATTGCCATGCTCAGTTACGGCCAGTGAAGACATCTCAAGCCTGGCGGCTTGGTCAAGAAGTTCACCGATCCGACAAGCGCCATCGAGTAAAGAAAACTCGGTGTGCAGATGTAGATGAACAAACTCTGAACTCATTCCCACTCTATGGTTGAGGGAGGCTTCGAGCTAATGTCGTAAACAACACGATTAATACCTTTTACCTCGTTTACAATGCGCGACGACATGCCAGCGAGTAATTCATGGGGAAGCCTAGCCCAATCGGCCGTCATTCCATCCCTGCTCTCAACCGCGCGGATAGCGATAGTGTACTCGTAAGTCCGCTCATCCCCCATTACGCCGACACTTTGAACAGGCAGCAGTACTGCAAACGACTGCCAGAGTCGGCGATACAAATCGGCTCTTCGAATTTCCTCTACAACAATAAAGTCCGCCTTGCGGAGCAGATCCAACCGGTCTTCTGTTATTTCTCCAAGGATTCTGACTGCCAAACCTGGACCCGGAAACGGTTGACGCCAAACAAACTCTTCGTCCAGTCCCAGTTCAAGACCCAACCCGCGCACTTCATCCTTGAAGAGCTGTCGCAGAGGTTCTACCAAAGTAAAAACCATATCTTTTGGCAAACCACCAACGTTGTGATGGCTCTTTATAGGCACAGAAGGACCAACGACTGAGACGCTTTCAATCACATCAGGGTACAAAGTACCTTGCGCCAGAAACTCAAACTTCCCGATCTTAGACGCCGCATCCTCGAACACTTCAATGAAGGTTGCTCCAATAATCTTTCGTTTTGTCTCTGGATCAGTCACGCCATCTAGTCGACTCAAAAAACGAGAGCAAGCATCCTTTACCACGAGCGGTAACGCCAACTTCTTAAAGCGTTGCTCTACTTGATTTCGTTCATCCAAACGAAGCAATCCGTTGTCCACAAAAATACACGTCAAACGATCGCCAATCGCTCGGTGAATTAGAAGTGCAGCAACAGTTGAATCCACTCCTCCACTCAGCCCGCACAGCACTCTTCCTTTGCTCCCCACACGACCCCTAATGTCAGCTATGGCCTCGTCAACGAAAGACGCCATCGTCCAGTCGCCCTCACATGCGCAAATATTCTTAACAAAGTTATTTAATATCTGTGCGCCTTGCTCGGTATGGACAACTTCAGGGTGAAACAAAAGGGCATAAAGTTGTTTATCTCGATTTTCAATTGCCGCGACTGGCGCATTAGGACTTGTCGCTATCACTGAAAATCCTGGCGGCGGACTTTCCACAAAATCGCCATGACTCGCCCACACACGAAGACTCGTTGGGACCGACGCGAAAAGAGAATCGCCTACCTTAATGGCCACGGTCGCGTGACCAAATTCTCGTTCCGGAGCGAGCGCGACTTTCCCCCCAAGTGCCATGGTCATCTCCTGCATTCCATAACAAATACCGAGGACAGGAATCTCGAGGTCAAACAGTGAAGAATCACAGTGAGGAGCGTCGGGGTCGGATACGCTTGCCGGCCCCCCAGACAGAATTATTCCGGAAGGACAGAGATCGGTTATATCTTTGACCGGAGTATCAAATGGAAGAATTCGAGAGTACACAGATATCTCTCGAAGGCGTCTCGCAATCAGCTGAGTGTACTGAGAACCAAAATCGAGAACGACAACCGTTTGATGGTCCGCCGAAGATCGAGGATGGGCTTGCTGCGTCAAAATAGGTAAATCAAATGCCGGTATTATAGCCATGTGAGCGTTTATGGCACCACAACATCTCGGATCCTACTGCATGAGCCAGCCACGATTCCGACTTCACGGCTGGCACCAGCTCTGGTTACGCCAAGCAAACACGTAGGAAAGAGGAAAGCGCTGCTGAGCCTCTGTCTCTTACCCGTTATGGTTAGTTGCATCCTTCCAAATGGACCCAATCCAAGACCATTCCCGCAACCAGAACTGAACACTTCAACCGAGACCGACACAGATTCGGTATCCGACGCTTCCGTGGAAACAGAATCCGGCCTCCAGTCACAGCTGCCGCTGCCCCTACCATTTCCCAGGCCAGTTGTGTACACGGGTGAGGGGATTTCTGGCGAAGGCAAGGCTGAGCCTGTTTCACTGTTTCCTATTGAGACAGTTTGGACAACTAACCTGGGTGATCCACCCGCCACAATACCTGCGTACGACGAACAACATGTGTACGTGCCGTTGAGAAATGGAACGCTTTCTGCCATTCGCCTAGTTGATGGGGAACTCGCATGGAATGCACAACACTCCTTGCTGTTTCCTCCTGTTACCGGAGATGGAATGATAATTGTAGGCAATAAGTCCACGATTTTGAGTCTGCGCACGAGTGATGCGACGACGATTTGGTCACTTGAACTTCACTCGCCAATCTCAGCTCCTCTCCTCCACGACTCTGGTTGGTTATTCGTGGCACTTGAGACCGGCGAGCTCCTAAGTCTGAGAGCTAGTGATGGCCACGAGTTCTGGCGACTGCCTCTGGACGGCCCCATACGAGTGCAGCCTTCTGTCGCCGGCACTGATCTATTCGTATCAACCGACGATGGCCGCATTCTCGCAATTGATTTACTCACGGGCACCCAACTTTGGCAACGCGGTCTCGGGGGTAACCCACAGAAAGTTCTGCCGCTTGACTCGTTATACGTCGGCGCTACTGACAACTATCTCTATCGACTCTCCCGAGACAACGGCACTTTAGAATGGCGATGGCGAGCGGGTGGAGACATTGTGGGTTCACCCGTAGTCAATGCACAATGGGTTTTCTTTTTGTCGCTCGACAACATTCTATGGGCACTTGATCGCAATAGTGGCGTCCAGCAATGGCGGACGTCTCTACCCGTCCGGCCACGAGCCGGACCCAGCCTCGTCGGTGAAACACTTCTCGTTACCGGTGCTGCACCAGAACTCAGATCATTTAGCAGCGAAACTGGCCAGCCAGTAATTACATTCCCTGCGGCAAATGACCTCGGAGCTCAGCCGTACATCGACAAATCCCTGTCTGCGTTTGGTCTTAAAATGATTCTTACGATTGCAGACGGACGCCTAGTAGCTATGGGACCAGCATCATCTCCGCCTCAGTTCCAGTTAGACACGGCGCTTCCGCCGCCACCGCTCTTACCCCGACCTACCCAGCTCGAGCTTTCTACCGCACTCCTATTTGATCCTCTCCCAGCGCTTCCCGCCGAAAGAGCTGCGCAAGAGTTCGATCGAAACCAACCTTCTCGCTGAGAACTGAAGCGTCGCGCAATCGAGTCCTTTTAGCAGTAAATGCTCGTCCTCCTGACGTCTCAGATCTCACAACAATTACGATGATTTATTCGTTCCCGCCGGCCGTGGACGGTCAGACGACAAGTCATCGGCTCGTTCGGAAAGCCGTGAGTGCTTTCTAACTACTCTTGACCAAAAGAGACCAAGTGGCCCCGACAGGAGATAGACATACGCCATCGCAAGCAATACCGCTTGCGGTTGAGCCGCAATCGCGGCGATAACGCCAGCTATTACGATTAGCGACAGAGAGGAACGCCGTCCCTCCGGAATCATTGTCGTAATACTCAGAAAGCGCATACGACTCACCATGAGAATCGCGGGCACCAACACAAGAAATAGGGCTAAGACTGCTTCTGTCCCAGTCGTTAGAGCCTCAGGATAGGCGAACACCGTGGCCGCAAGAACACCAGCGGCCGGGGGACTCGGCAGGCCTACGAAGTGTCGTTTGTCAGTCGTTTTTCCTTGAATGTTAAAGCGAGCGAGTCGCATTGCCGTGGCGGTCATATAGATAAAACCAGCTGCCCAACCAATTCTGCCAAGCGGTTGCAGGCCCCATGCAAATACGAGAATCGCTGGTGCTAGTCCGAACGAAATCACATCTGCCAGCGAATCAAATTCTTCTCCGAACTCACTAGTGGCACCCGTCAACCTCGCAATCCTGCCGTCCAGAGTGTCGAGAACCATTGCAAAACCGATCAATGGAGCTGCCGTGCCGTAATCTCCACGCATAGCCAAGAGGATGCTTGCCCAACCGAGAAACATATTTGCTACGGTTAACAAGCTCGGCAACAGATACACGCCACGCTGAAATCGTCGTTCCGGTTTCGGCCGACTTAATACAGAGAGAACCCTAGGCATCGAATGTCTGATCCTTCGCTTTGTCGACTTCACGCTCAGAGAGGACAGCAACGATCGTTTCACCACCTCTAACGATGTCGCCTACGCTAACTTGGAGTAATCCGTCCGGCGGAAGAAATAAGTCGATCCGTGAACCAAACTTCATGATACCCAAGCGCTGACCTAATCCAACAGCCATTCCTGGCGTCACCCTGCAAACCACTCTCCGCGCAAGAATTCCGACGATCTGACGGCACACTACTATCTGACCACAATGATCGATCCAAGTTTCACACCGTTCATTCTCGATTCCTGCTTCCTTTCGATACGCAGGCAAGAATCTACCCGGTTGATAGTCCACCCGGGTAATCACTCCACTTACTGGCACTCTATTAACGTGAACATCAAGGGGAGAAAGAAAAATGCTTACCTGTAGCCAATTCCCGTCAGGTGCCGTTCCAGATTCTGAAACCCCCAAAAAAACAACCCTCCCATCAGCTGGCGACACAACTCCATTTGGAGCATCGGGAATATTTCTTTTGGGATCACGAAAGAAAAAACAGAAAAATCCAGCCAGGCCAGCAAAGACTCCCGCTAAGGCAGCCTGGCCGAAAAACATAAAAACTAATCCAACAAGAAAGGCAGCGCCGATAAACGGTGCGCCGGCACGGTCGATTTTCATCCGTTAGAAACAACTACAAGTAGGAGCCCGCTCGCTATTCCGTAGCGTTCAAGAATTCGCTATCAGAACTCGGCTATCGCAATCCGTCATCCGCGAAGAGTCGGTTCGAGCGCTGTCAGGTAATTGGGATCGTACCGCTGTCGAAGAATCTCTTCCATCCTATCCTTTATTCGCAGTTTTCTCTTCTTCAAGGTCGCCTTTTCAACCTCGTCGCTGCTAGTTTGAAACAATTGATGGGAGAGTTCCCCTATTCGAGTGTCGAGATCGCGATGTTGCTCAGAAAGGCGTCGAAACTCTTCGTCTGTTTGCAATAGAGTTCGCCGCATCCGTTGCAAGCTTGTCATTCCGCCTCCTAATGCTTAAGTATCTCGAAGCGAATCTGTTTTGGCAGGAAGATCGCGAGCATCGTCAGACCGGCACCGTATCACACGCACACGCTCGTTTCAAGTTGGGGCTCGACCTTTTCACGGGACAGCATGAGAGCGTCCTCACGGGGATTCGAATGATAGTTGTGCCGGATTCCTGCCAGCTCGAAACCAAGTCGCTTGTACAAGGCTCGCGCCCTTTCGTTAGAGCGGAGCACCTCTAGCGTCGCACGATAGACGGTCTTAAAACGAGACCAGCCAAGCACGTAATCAACAAGGCCCTGAGCAGCGCCTCTTCCTCTCCACTCGCTCCTCACAGCGACCTTATTAACATGCAACTCATCTGCAACAATCCATGCTGCACAATATTCGACAACCTTCTCTTTAGTCGATCGAATAACAAATAAATATGCGAACTCCGGATGGCGGAGCTCCTTTATCGCCTCTCGCGGCCCCAGGGTCCTTGAAAGGAAGCAGCATTATTCTCTAGAACTTCCTCAAGGTCAGTATGAAGCTCTATAGGCTCAACAACCCATTGCCGTGAAGCTAAAGAGCTCAACTTTTCAGCCTTTTCTCCCTTGCCAGCACGGCGTCCGGGCGCCGAACGTAAACGGGCCGAACCTCATTTGGGCTGATCGCGTAACCCTTCCCTTCGGCGATTCCCGCTATTTGTGCCGCAATTAGGGCCAGCGACGGAGTCTCTATTTCAAACGAGCTGCTCTTGTCGAGATTTCGAATCAATAGATCTCTCGACATTTCGACCGCATTGCCAATAACCTGAATACTCCCAGTCTTCGGCCCAAGGCGTTTCCGCCAGTCCTCCAACATCATCTCGGGCGCAGCGGCTGTGGGTGCAGCTACCTCGATTAAGGGCTTCCACCAGGTGCCCGATGGCGGCACAGTCTCATCAGGCGACACCGGCGAGCGATACAGCGCTGCAAAAACCTCACCGCGGTGAGCGTTCATCCAGGGAGCTATTAGCTTCTGGTGTTCCACCCCACGACGACCCCACAGCCCTGCATAGGCAATTGCCTCAAGCGTTGGAACCGAGACAACTTTTCGACGATTGGCAAGCGCAAGCGCCTGGATTGATGCCAACCCGACCCGGATGCCCGTAAATGAGCCTGGACCTGCGCAGACGGCATACAGATCAACATCATTCAGCCCCATATTGTGCGCAGTCAAGATTTTAATGATATCCCCCGGCAGGCGTTGCCCATGCGTTTCTAACGGGTCTCCAGTGACGGATTCACAGAGAACTCCATCTCGAAGCAATGCGACGCTCCCAGCATTCGTCGTTGTATCAAGCCCAAGAATAATCATTGGTTATCAAGGAAAGCATAGCCTGTCCTTGGCTGATATACTCGCCCCGGCTTTAGCCCTACATGCCCTCCTCATCAGAGGCGAAACGCGCCTCCCACGTCACGCCCGCTATGCGGCAGTACCTCGATGCAAAGAAGGAGCATCCGGACACGATTTTATTCTTTCGCATGGGAGACTTCTACGAAATGTTCTATGAAGACGCCCTGACGGCCGCTCGCGCACTGGAGCTCACACTGACTTCCCGGTCAAAAGATAGCGGCGGAAGCCCTATTCCAATGTGCGGTGTTCCGCACCATGCCGCTGATGGCTATATAACGCGCCTGGTTAAGCGAGGTTTCCGCGTTGCTATTTGTGAACAGGTTGAGCAGGCAAACAAGACAAAAAAATCCACGGCTCCTCTACGCCGGGAAGTAGTTCGTGTCGTGTCTCCTGGAACCCTGACAGACGGAAGCTACCTTGATGCTAAGGAACCCGCGTTCGTGATCGCGCTTTCGATCAAATCCGAAAAAAAAGCCAAACAACAGGACACAGAGTCGCAATCAAAATACGGCGCTGCGCTTGTCGACTTATCGACGGGTGAATTCCTGGCCGCGGAGTACGCTGGCGAAGGTGGCCGCCAATCGATCGCTGATGAGATCTCGGTGTTATCACCACGGGAAATCATCGTAGCCAACGATTTCGACATCGAGCGCATCTTGCCAGAACTCGCTGGACTTCAACTTCCCGTCACGATTCGGGATCCGTGGTCGTTCGGATTCGAACATGCTGAACGGACGCTTTGCGATCAACTTCAGATCGAAGGCTTGGAAGGAGTTGGGCTGGGAGGACATCTCGCCGCAACGATGGCCGCAGGAGGCCTCGTTCAATATCTGAGGGACACCCAAAAAGTCGATCTTGTGCATCTACGCCAAATTCTATTCCGCTCAAGGGCAGACCACGTTCTTTTGGATCCAACCACCTTTAAACACTTGGAGGTAATGAAAGGGACCGACGGAACCGTTATAGGTTCCTTGCTTCACGAAATCGACCAAACCATTACCCCAATGGGTGGCCGCCTCCTTCGGGCTTGGCTCCAGAGACCCTCGCACTTAGTCGAACGGATTCAGGAAAGACTCGATGCTGTTGAAGAATTGGGGTTTTTAAATACTGAGCGAGCAAAACTGCGCGATTCGCTAACTAAGGTTCACGACCTTGAGCGACTGGTAGCCAAGGTCGCTCTCAAAACTGCAGGGCCACGCGATCTAGTTGCCCTTCGAGAATCAGCATCAATGATTCCAAAGGTGCGGAACATTCTAAAAGCATGTCGGGCCCCTTTAGTTCAGAGTCTAGTCGGACAATTAGATGACGTAGCTGATGTTCGGCAGGCAATCGAAAACACACTCGTTGAGCAACCCCCAGTGGCAGCCCGCGAGGGTGGCTGCATTCGGGATGGCTTTAATCCCGCACTCGACGAACTTCGGTCTCTTAGTCGAAACGCAAAGAAGCATATCTCGGCCATGGAAACCTCTGAGCGAGAGCGCACCGGAATCTCGTCGCTTAAGGTTCGCTTCAACCGCGTGTTTGGATACTACATAGAGATCTCAAAATCCAATCTTCATGCGGTTCCTGAGGATTACGAACGAAAACAGACCGTTGCTACGGGCGAGAGATTCGTAACCCTAGCTCTCAAAGAATACGAGGAGAAGGCACTTGGCGCTGACGAAACAGCTCTCGAAATGGAGCAGGCGTTATTCGAAAACTTACGGGAGCAGGTTTCGGCTGAGACAATACGGGTCCAGGAGTCGGCACGTGGTCTTGCAGGACTCGACGCAGTGGCTGGACTCGCAGAGTCAGCGACCGTCCTAAACTACACAAAGCCCGAGGTCCACAACGACTCTGAGCTCTTAATTGAAGAAGGCCGTCATCCAGTTGTCGAGCGTCATTCCCCAGATCCATTCGTCCCGAATGACCTTCTGCTCAACAGTAGCACGCAGCAGCTAATCATCATCACTGGGCCCAACATGGGAGGGAAATCCACATTTCTCAGGCAGGCCGCGCTAATTACCCTTCTAGCTCATATTGGGTCGTTCGTCCCTGCAAAACGCGCAAAAGTTCCGATTGTTGATCGTATCTTCGCTCGAGTGGGCGCCTCCGACAATATAGCGAAGGGACAGTCGACATTCATGCTTGAGATGCAAGAAACGGCAAAAATATTGCACACCGCAACTTCGCGCAGCCTGGTGCTTCTTGATGAGATAGGCCGTGGAACCGCGACCTTCGATGGTCTTAGCCTGGCATGGGCCGTGGCAGAACACTTGGCAACTCATGGTTCCTGTAAGCCGAAAACTCTTTTTGCTACCCATTATCACGAACTCAACGATCTTGCCGACACCATCCCTGGCGTGGTTAATTACCACGTACTTGCTCGAGAATGGAAAGATGACATTATTTTCTTGCGAAGAGTTGAGCCAGGTCGTTCAGACCGCAGCTACGGGATTCAGGTCGCTCGCCTGGCAGGATTACCATCAAACACCATTCGGCGTGCTCGAGAAATTCTGGCCGGTCTAGAAAACGACGAATTGTCGCGAGGAGGCCGTCCGGCATTCAGTGTCGATTCTGACGATCCAAGCCGACAGCTTGGCCTCTTTCAGGCGGCGCCGACAGATCATGCACGTGTAGCCGAGCGTTTAAAGGAGCTTGACCTCAATCGCCTGACACCAATTGATGCGATGAACTTACTTGCTGAATTAAAAAGAGAACTCAACAAATCCGAATAGGCACGTCGATGACATCAATAAAATCAGAGTTCCTTCGCAATCGAATCGAGCCTTTTACTGTTGAGGCAGGGGCACCCGCTGAAGAAATCCTTCGCAAGATGGAGCGCATCTCATTCCAGGGTAGAAACCTCGCTATTGCGCACCAAGTGTGGAGAAAAATACTTGCCGACGACGTGCTGATCTTTCTAGGTGCTGCGGGCGCCCTTAGCGCTGGTGGCCTCCGGTTGCTCCTTGCCCATTTAATTGAGTTTCGCTACATCGACTGCATGGTTTCAACTGGTGCGAACCTCTATCACGATTTGCACGAAACGAGAGGCCGACACCACTTCCTCGGCTCACCGGAAGTTGACGACGAAATACTACAGGCAGAACACATCGACCGCGTGTACGATACCTTCGTCGATGAAGATGAATTTATTGAAAACGATGAATGGATAGCTGCCTTTGCAGACACTCTGAAGCCGAGGGCTTATACAAGTCGTGAGTTCCTCTATTTATTGGGCGAACGACTCTGGATCGAGACTGGCCGGAACGGAATCCTAACCTCTGCGTATCGAGCGAACGTGCCTATTTTTTGCCCAGCGATTGCGGATTCCTCAATCGGAATGGGACTTTCGCAGGCGCGACAACGCGTCGTTGATCACGGGTATCTTGATGTAATTGGGGACATCGCCGAATCTGCCAACCTCGTGATCGAACGGCGACCAACTGCGTCGATCGTTCTTGGAGGAGGCACGCCAAAAAATTTTATAAACCAAGCCAGTGTACAAGCTGAATTCTACTCTCCAGGGGGTGAGGGCCATCGTTATGCCATCCAAATCGTGACTGATGTCCCGCAGTTCGGGGGCGCATCTGGATCTACTCTTGCCGAAGCGAAGAGTTGGGGAAAGCTTTCGGCTGATGCCGGTCACGTTACAGTTAACGCTGATGTCACTTTGGCGCTGCCCGTGCTCGTGAGTGCTCTTATGGGAAGCGCCTCTGAGTTGCTTAAAACCAGGCGCTCGCCGCAATTCGATATCGCTGGACAAGCCATTTCGCTTGATGGACGCTTGTTGCCAGTGGACCGCTATATCACTCGTTAACGAATTTCCGATGGTTCCTGCTGGGTTAGGCAGTGAACGCCACCCAGACCAAGAATAAGGTCACCAGCGTAAATTCCTACTATTTCTCGATGGGGAAACAGCGCTGAAAACAGATTAAGAGCGACTCTATCATTGGGGTCATTAAACGTTGGCACCAGAACCCGACGGTTGCCTATATAGAAGTTTAAATAACTGGCAGGAAGCCGTTCTCCTTCGAAAAACACCGGTTGCGGCATCGGAACCTCAACGACGTCAACAGCCTTTCCGTTTAACGTTCTTAGATGCTTGAGACGCACCAGATTCTCTTTTAACCGCCAGTGGTTCTCATCATTAGTATCTTTTTCGCTGGCCGCCACAATGACATCCGGCGAAACGAATCTCGCTACGTCGTCAACGTGACCATGAGTATCGTCACCGAGGATACCCTGATCAAGCCAACAAATCCTTCGGATATTCAGATAGTCGCACAAGGACTGCGCAATCTCTGTGCAACTCAATCCAGGATTGCGGGCTTGCCGCGCGCTCAAGAGACACTCTTCCGTTGTCAGCAGTAAGCCATTCCCGTTAACGTCAATACTTCCACCTTCAAGAACAACTGGCAAAGACTGCGAAGCGGTCCGCTGTCTCACCCCAAAACGCGTCTTCTTAAGGCGCCGGGCAATTTCCCTTGGAACCCGATTGTCATGTTGCCACGATCGATATCGAGCCCATCCGTTAAAACACCAGTCCGTTATAGCAACATCACTTCCGGCTGAATCCCGCTGTCGAGCAACAAAGATAGGACCGCAATCACGAATCCAGGACCGATTGGTTCTAATTCGGTAACGGTTAATGCATTCTGGACTTATTCCAGCCTTCCGCAGTTGTTCACAAGCTCGAGCCTCTATTTCACGACTCTCAAACAAAACACAAACCGCTTCGCCATCGATTAAGTGTCTGATTATCTCTACATAACACCAACCGATCGCTGACGTTTTAATCTCCCAGTCCCGACGATTATGTGGCCAGACTAGCCAGGTAGAACGGTGTGGCTCCCACTCAGCCGGCATGCGATATCCGCTCGCCGCGGGAGATCCAGCGGAAGGCTCAAGCAAGTTCACTTTTTCGACGGAAGCTCTCATCCACGCTTAATATCAGAAACCGTCGAGTTCTCGTCGAGGAAGCGTCGAGTGATTGGGGCATAGGTGTCGATCCGGCGATCTCGCAAAAAGGGCCAATTCCGCCGTTGTTCCTCCAGTAATTCTCGACTACATGAAACCACTAAAACATCGTCATCGCTACGCGTAGCCTCTCCGACTACCTGACCACGCGGGTCACACACAAACGATTCACCCCAAAATTGAATTCCTTTTCGCTCATCTCCCTCGTACCCAACACGATTAACTGCTGCCACATAGATACCGTTAGCTATGGCGTGACTTTGTTGTATTGTTCGCCACGCGCTTCGCTGTGCCGCCAGCTCCGGGTCATTTTCTCCCTTCAGTCCACCAATCGCAGTCGGATAAAACACGACTTCGGCCCCTTGAAGGGCTATTAACCGAGCCGCTTCCGGATACCATTGATCCCAACAAATCAAAACGCCAATACGGGCAAATTCCGTCTCAAAAACCACGTATCCTAGATCTCCAGGTGCAAAATAGAACTTCTCAAAATATTGAGGATCGTCCGGAATATGTTGTTTTCGATACACTCCGAGTAAGTCGCCTGTGGCGCCAACGACAACCGCTGAATTATGGTAGAGCCCCGAAGCTCGCCTCTCAAATACCGGCACGATTATTACTACGCCAAGCTCCTTGGCGAGCGCCGAACACGCCTCAGTGGAATTTCCAGGTATCTCCTCCGCGAGATCAAAATGACGAATATTCTCGGATTGACAGAAGTAAGGCGTGCGGAAAAGTTCTTGGAGACAGATTATTTGTGCACCACGGGAGGCAGCAACCCGAACCGCCTTCAGAGCAACATCCAGATTCCGCTTGGAATCCTCGACGCATCGCATCTGCACCAAACCCACGCCGAAGCTATTTGAGCCAGACGCGGGCCGTGGCTCAGAGACCACTATGCTCATGGTTTCCGGGTTACTCGAGTGTATCAAGCTTACGGCTTGCGTCAGAAGAGTAAGCCGATAATGGGAATTCGTGTACGACCCGAGAAAACACGTCTCGAGCCTCCGTGTCCTGTCCCGCTAGCTCATAGGCACGAGCAAGCCGCATTAGGACGGCGTCTACAGGGACCAATGACTCCGAGACTGTGCTCTCACGCTCCAACAGTAGTATGGCGTCATCGTGATCTCCTTCCAGCACATGAACCTCAGCCAATCCCAGACGAGCCATTGCGCCATGAAGTCCGCCACCGTCACTGTCAATTACGCCTTGATAATGTTTGATGGCGTCCTCCGACTTTTCCAGCGTGACCAAGGCTGTAGCCAGCTCATATCGCGCGGTGATACCCGCCGGCAGATCCGGATATCCATCTGCCACCACAAGAAACTTTTCCAGAGACGCCTCTAACTTGGCAGTCTCAGACGGGAAAGATCCACTAGGTTGCTCCCAATCCTCTCCCGCGCCATCCTCCGACCCACGGTTAGGAGGAGGAATGACTTCACTGGAGAGGACAAGAATCGCATCAGCAAGTAGTTCGCCGGCCTGATCTGCCTGCGATTGCTGCCAGCCAAAATATCCAGCCAAACCTAAACCACCCAAAACAATAACCACAGCAACAATTGCGACCGCTCGCCTCCACTCCTGGATCGCATTTCGCCGGCTTGCAATGAACCGTGCGAGCGGATTCTCCTTGAGATGATGCCGTTCTGCTCTTCTCATCGTTAGGACTGAAAGTCTATCAAACCCTAATATTTGTCGCTGGCGATATCTTCACCGCTTGAATACGCCACGGAAACCTCTGGCTCTCGGAGCCGAGCACATTCAACGAGACGACAAAGAGGTGACACAGTCCTCCTACTATAGTAGGCTGTGCCGTTTCGGAGCACATCGTGCCCCGAACCAATTCACATTGAGACATGGCCGGCCACTCTATATCTCGTCGCAGGTTTCTGAGCCGAACAGCCGTGGGCACGGCGAGCATCTGCACACCGAATGCCTGGTTAAGCGCTCAAACACCTGGCCCAAATTTGCTACCGAACTACGTGGCAGATGCCAATGGAAATGGGTGGCTCGGCGCTCAAGACGAAAAGGTCGTTCGCAACGCCCTTTTCTCAAAACGTGGGTTTGGACTTCGCCCAGCACCAGGCTTCGATCATCGAGCTGACATTTTTGGTAGAGGCAGTATCGACGAGAGCACTTTAGAGTCCGTACAACACACGGTCAGGGAAATCGGGTCCTTAACAACACCTACTCGCCGACCTATCACCGTAGCTTGGCATTACGGATGGTATAACAGACTCGCACGTCCACCTGGCACACAAACTGTCAAATTCAAGGGTGGAGATTACGTTTCCTGGGATCGAAATATTGAAACACTCTTTAATGACCAGAAGAACGAATTCGGAATCTCAGTAGATGCGCTGAGCTGGATCCCACCTCGTGCAAATGCCCACCTGTTAGACAACTACGAAAAGGGATACCTACAGGCATCTAACCTAGGGACCCGCCATGCGGCACTCCTCTATGAGAGTACCTTGGCCCTTCCAGTATTGAATGGCCGGATTGATTTCTTGGATTCAACGGTATCGAGTTTAGCCAAGGACGACTTCGCCCAACTGGCTGGCTTCCTGGCTCGCTTGCGCGATCAAACACCAGCTGCAGTGTTTACCTTAGACGACAGACCCGTCGTCTTTATTTTTGGAACACATGCGTGGGGCCAACTTCCAATTGCAAACGCAGAGTTTATAGCAATGGAACAAGCTATCGACGAATGTCGAGAGGCGTTCTATTCAGTTTACGGGCAGTTCCCTTATCTGATAGGCGAAGAAATGGTCCTTTCCTCAAAAGGAATAATTGCTTCAGATCGAATTCGCCGAACGACAAGCTTTGACGCTATTTACGTCTATCATCACGCATCAAATCTAAAACCGACCCGCCTCTCTGGAGTCGACGCCACACTATTCATCACAGATCGGTACATGGAGAACCAACTGGCGGTTCTACGTAAGACCTATGCAGCCGTCAGCAACCTACTAAACCGTCATACCGCGCAGAAAATCCTGGTGATTCCGAACCTGGCACCAGGTTTTGCCAAGCCCGGATTGCCAACCTTGAAGATTGACAGATCAGCGTACGCTGACTTCATGAAACTGATTCAGCGATTTCACGAACGCGAGTACATCAAATGGGAATGGGAGACACTTCTAGGCTCTGCGGCTCTGCCTGCGCCCATCTATATCGTGGGCTCTTGGAATGAAGAATTCGAAGGGCATTGTGTATTCCCATCAAGCTTAAACGAATCACTCAACACAACTGTACAAGAAGGTTTTGACCTACCCATGGCTATCAAGGAAGCCTTCGGATGGAACCACTACTCGAAGCGAAAGATCGCCGTGTAAGGCACTTAATCGTTACTTCGCCGCCGTCGTCTTCGCATCTTCCGCTCGCGCGCCCGTCAGAATATTCATCAGTCCGTAATTGCCTTCATGGCAGGCATACTCGTACAGCGGAAGCTCACTTCGATTCATCGGGTACCCCGCGGTAAACGGTCGAGTGAAAATAGTTGGGTTGTTAACAGTAAACTCATAACGCATCGTATCGCCATCAAGACGTGTAAACCGTTCGGTTAATTCAAGATCTCCTCCAGTCCCCCACGTCACACTCGTCGTGCTAAAGCTACCGATCTTGTCCGTGAAGTTTCGAGTTTCGACCACCAAGGTGTCACCATCCCAGTAGCCGCGCGAATCCCCAAGCCATTGCCGAATATTGGATGAAAGATGTGGACGGCTGTCCAATGGAACAATTCTGACGTCGTGGATCATCTCTATGACCAGCGCAACATATCCAGGACTCTGAAAGATCTGGACATTATTGTTGTAGCCGGCCGGCAGCAACGGTGGTCCCGTGCTGAACCCAACAATACAGCGCTCCGCTAACCCGCGATCTTCCGGTCCGTCCGTTCCAACCCCACCTGCTCGAGTTCTAACTGGGCGCCCCCCGCTGGCCTTATGGTTCGCAATCCGTCGTTCTTCAGCAGCAGTGAATGCAGGAATTTTTCCGTCGGGTGGATCGATAATCAAGGAGGCCTGGTTGAGTGCCGTAGCCCGTGACCGCTCCGTCCACACCTCTTGGCCATAGGCACCGGTATCACCGGCGTCCGGGCCCTCTCGATCTCTATTAATTGCCGCCCGTCGGCTACTTTCGGCAACTTCAGCAGCCTCTTCGTCGGTTAGGAGATCCTTGCCGGCTAATGCTTCCGGCCGCTCGAGTGGCGTAAATGTCCAGTACTCCCACACTCCCTGAAGATCGGGATCGCCCCACGGAGTCTGGGTAAGACGTTCTCCTGGATGCTCCGTCTCCTGCGCGCTTAAAATCGCCATACCCAGCACGGCACTCAAAATCATTGCGGCACCAGCCAGATGAAGCCGCCTCGTGACAATTTTCATAGATACCTCCTCTGCGGGCAGTGCTTCCTACCGGCTATTCCACACCGCCAAAAGACAAGATCCCGGAAGAGGGACTGAAGCCACTGTCTCCATTCGGAATAGAGGCCTCGATCCTAAATCAGAATTCCAAAACCTGTCGCGCCCAGTTACTGGCGCGCGTGCCCGGATTCGAACCGGGGGCCTACGGCTTAGGAGGCCGTCGCTCTATCCAGCTGAGCTACACGCGCTCGTGACTAGACCCCGAGTTTAACAGAGCAGACGAATGGAAACTAAGATTGAGGGCTTCCGTCACGGAACGCGGCCGAGCCACAACGGGAGAGAACAGAACACTCCGGACACCCTCTCATTCACTGATTGCTAAAAAGTCGATACAATATCTGCATGCCACGAGTTAGGCTGCTGTGGGCGAGCGAAAAGCAAACCATTCAATACATCGAAGATAGTAGCGTTGATTGGCTGCCCATCGAACGAGACCAGACGCTCCACACTTTTCGCGCAACAGACAAGTTTGATGCGGAGAATCTTCCCGTTTACAAAGAGACATTACCATCCGATTAGTAAACCGCAGGCAAAGCCATAGAACAAAAATGCATGAGCAATGAAGTCTTAGCGTATCAAGCCCTCAATACCCAAGCATTAGGACTATCCCGCTCTCCACATGCGGATGGATCTGATCGTTGGTTTAAATCCAACGGGCGAGCACTACAAACAGAACAAGTGCAGTCGATATAAGCCAGTACAATTGAACCCGTTCTCTTACAAAGGTCGTTCCAATCCCGAGAGATACAGCGGCTGCGAGCAGAAACATCCAGTACAGTTCACTAGACAGTTCCTCTCGCTCGGTTCGAAGAGAGTGTTCCTGCGCATCATCAAGGATACGCAGCGCCACTATCTGATCAGACTGCATCCCCAGCTCAAAATACTTTCCACCCCCGGCTAGGGCTATCCTCTGCAACGAATCCCGATCTAAAACCGAGTGAATAACCGCCGGACTCGGCTCATATCGACGAGGCGGAACATTTGGAATTGGCCCTCCTGCCGACGTGCCAACGCCAATAACGTAAACGCGAATCCCTCGGGAACGCGTTAACTCCAGCGCATTACTGACTTGGCCGCTCCATGCCTGACCATCCGACAAAACAATGAAGGCCTTTGTGCTTGAACGTTTTCCGTACAGTTCCTCATCGATGTCAATCATCTTGACACCCCAGAAAATTCCTTGCTCTATATTCGTGTCCCAGCTCGTGTCATCTTTTAGCTGAAATGGAGGCTCGTCACCCAGATGATCCAGGAAGAAAAAGAATGCATTCGGATCCCTGGTAAGCCGAACCTGCGGAGCTGGTCGGTAAGCAAAAAGCGCCAACGCAACCCGTTCGTCGGTCCAGCTTAAAGTCTCAGCAAATGTACGAAGCCATGCGGTCGATCTCTGCCATCGATCAGGGGAAACATCAGTGACCCGCATAGATGTCGATCCATCCTGCAACACGATGAAATCCACTCCCGCCGGGCGCGTGCGCGTTACAAGGGCCTGCGGTCGCGCTAAGGACAAAACGACGAGGGCAAAAGAGAGCGCCAAACAGAGCCAGAAAAAAAGGCCGCCCACAAGAGCGTAACGTTCTCGAATTGGAATGGTTCGCTTCGCGATAAACCGTCTCGTGTCGACCCGCCGTGTCAAGACTTCCCGCAACCAAATCAGGACAAAGATTCCTGGAATCAGCAAGAGCCAGAGATAGACAGGATAAAGAAAAGTCATCCTCTTCGGCGGATTGGCGCATCACTGCCCATCGTAGGTTCATCGAGCAGATCGAGTTCATCGACAGACATTGGCACAAAGATCTGAACATCATCGATCTCCGTTTCCTCGTTCATCGGGTTTCCACCTTCTTCGCCTAAGGGGTTCTCAAGCCCTCGTGGCACCCACTCAGCTCCTCCGGAGAGGGCTTCGCGAAGCCGAATAAGGTACTCATAATTAAACGCCGCGTCATACGATTGATGCTCGCCCTCAAGCACCTGCGCGTACACCCCAATGGCCTGATCAAGACTGTTCAGCATTTCGCTGTTTGTCACATCTGAATGCTGACCCACACGATAGACAGAGCCAGCAAAAACCAAGCCTAAGCGTGCGTCATCGTTCGACATTGAACTCTGTAGAGTGGGATAGTCCGCCAACAGACCAGCGTAATCACCCTGCCAATATCTGATTGCAGCACGGTTAACCAAGATTTCCGCTCGGGCGTCCGAAAAGATCCAAGGAATTCGACCAAAGTAGCTCAACCGAGCTGACGCGCTGCTGTAATAACTATCCGCAGCAATCAAATTGGCGACAGACAACTCTTTGTCTCCCTGGGCCATATCTCTCTGAAGGAGAGCATTTATCAGACAGAACACCGAGATCACACCCGCCAATACAGAGATCGCAGCGTGACGAAGAAGTACTCTCATCTAGGTCTTTCTTTCATTCTCCGCTCTCAAGGAAATGTCCGAAACCGCCTCGTTCCAAGCATCAGAGCGAGCGCCAACGTCCACAGAAGAACCGCAACCAAAGCAAAACCACTAAATCGTGGTGCGCGTGTCACATATCTTGTCACCCTAATGCGACCAGCGGCCAGACGATCAATCTCGTGAACCGCTTCAATAATCATGTCCTCATTAGCGGCTGGAAAAAAGCGCCCGCCCGTTCGTTCCACGGCCTCCTTCCAGACTCTGTCAGGAAGAATATCTCCTAAATTTTGGTCGTAACTTGTCCGAATAAAGTAAACCGGGATCTCGTTATCTGCCGCCTCCTGCAGGATGTCATCCAAGGACCGATCTTCATAAAGAGCGTGAGTATCCTGTCCATCGCTAAAGATCACCATTAGATTGCCAGAGGCTTGCAGGAAGTCAAAGGTCCCAAATAATTCAACACCTCTATTGATCGCCTGCATGATGAGAGTCCCGTGATCCGGAAATCGTCGATATTCCTCTGGCGTTCCGATTAATCCGATACTTAGAAGAACATTCTCGTAATCATTCGTAAACGGGGTCACAATATATGCTTGGCTGCCGAATTCAATAAGAGCTACCAGGTCTCGGTTGGCGCCCTCCATTCGCCGCTTAACGAAATACTCTGCCGCAGACACATTGGCGAGAAATGTATTTCCAGCACGAAGTTGTTGGGTTGAAAACGCCGAGTTCATGCTTAATGAAGCATCGATAAGAATTGTGATTCGATGGCCCGGATACGAGGTTTCTTCTTGAACCAACGCTGTATGGGGAGCAGCAAGCGCGAATACAAAAAAAGGTAAGCCGCACAGGGCCACAAGAAACGGAAGATGCCGCACAAACGCGAAGCCCTGACGACCGCCTCGAGGCACAAGCGCTGGCAGGGCTATCCGATCGCGACCCGGCTGACGCGCTCGAAGCACTCGCCTAAGTTGTATACCCAGAGCGACAAGGCCAAGCATCCCGACAGCCCACAGTGCCTCTCTTGCGTAAAGGAGTCCGAAAGAACCACCAGCCATCGTTCCCATTTCCGATAGGGTTAACCCGATGCGTTCGATCAAATCTTTAATTACGCCCATTACTCTCGCTGCAATGCTCGTGCCGCATCAATTGCACGAATCCCCTCTCTAACAGGTGGAAACGCTCGAAGGCGAAGCGTCCTCATAACATCAATCCCCTCGTTGACGCAGTTATTCAATTGCTCCGTTGAGACATCACCGCCCTCGGTGTATCTCGCGATCGTGAAGCTTGCCAGAGGCCCTTCCAAGCGTCTTAGCTCCCTTATCTTCTCGTGTTGGAGATTAGCCCCATCAGCGCACTGCTCGATTGCCGCCGTTAACGCCGCTGCCGTCACAGATGACGAAACAATCCGAGTCTTTCGACGAATTACTCCACTTCTCACGCGGAGCTCCCCATCTTTCTCTTTAGTTCTTGCCTCAGGAACCCGCTCCGTAATTGGGTATTCCAAAGCGATCGAGCCTGCGAGTCGAAGCAACTCCAAGACCTCTTGAATCTGACTGGGCGTCCAGCCATCTTTTTCGCTTACGTCACGCACTTGGATTAGCCGATTTAATGCCGCGCTTGCGACCGTGAAATATGAAACAGGACTCGCGGCAGCGTCGCTAATCCCCGTATAATTCCGTCCCGCTCGGACAAGGCCAACCACGAGCACGACGACGCCTACAAGACCAAAGCCGGCCGCAGCAAACATCGCGACATCCGCGCGGAGGCCACGCTCTTCGGCATCACCAAACGTCTTACTTGCTAAACCTCGAAGATCACCCGTATCTGCCGGAACTAGCGAGAGGACCCTAACTGATTGCGAAGGAAGAACATAAATTAATTCCCGCCCAGGTTGGATCCTTCCGTCATCAAACCGACGCTCAATGCGGTAATTCAACTCAATCTGAGGGATCAACAGATCTTGGTCAAAATAACTCTCACCAATGAGGCGTAAGGTGTATTCGTATTGAAAAAAAAGTCGGGCTCCGTCTTGGAAATCTGGGAAGCGTCGTCCACCAAGCACTTCGAATGGCAAAAGGTCGATCGTTTCTGGCTCTAGGCCAACCGTGTCCGGGACCGCGCGTGCGTCATCCGTAGCTATGACACGACAAGTGACAGTCATTGCGAACAATTCCCCCACTCGTATCGTATTTCGGTCTACGCGCCGCCAGCATCTGAGCGCGTCCACCTGCTGCGCTGATAATTCGTTCTGCGCAAGAGCGCCCTCTACCCAAATACCTCCCAGGATTACTCCTATCGCCAGAACCGGCAGCCCGAGTGCCGTTACCATCAAGGATTTCATCTTTTTTGTGCTCGGCGACTGTTCAAAAATGCAGCGAGCGCCTGGTGTTCCTCTCCGGGTTTAACCCGAACGACGTCAAGACCGCATTCTCGACAAAATTCGACTGACTCGTCCTGCCATGACTCCACTGTCCTCTCGAATTCTTCCACCTCCTCCGAGGAAAACACACGTGAGGCACCGGACTCAATATCGTACGCCTCAACCCACCCAGCAGACACCCGCGGAAGCCTAAAGGCAAACGCACAATCAATCATTACCATGAACACGTCGTGCAAGCCGCTGAGCGCCGCACACTCTCTAACCACTGTCTTAGGATCGCTAGTGAGGCAATCAGTTACCACAGGTATGAGTGAACGTTTTCGTAGCAAACCCGACAAGCTGGTACCTTGCTGCAATGTCCTACTGGTTTGGTCATCGGAAAGGCAGTCCTGATAAATCTCTGCGCAATGAACCGCATGATTTCGACCAGTTCTCAACGGCACGACGAGCCTACGCTCCGTGCCGTTCATCGTCACGAGACCTACCAAGTCCTGAAAGAAAGCAGCCGCCAAACTGAGCGTCGCCACAGTGCGAGCGATGACCTTCGCAATAGGCATCCCTCCTGCACCACACCTAGTCGACAACGAACTATCGGCGACAATCACGACCGATGCTGTGCTCTCCTGCTCAAACTCTCGCGTCAAAATTGGGCTAAAGTTGTTAAGACTTGACTGGGACCAGTCGATCGCTGCAACTCGATCCCCAGGCTCCCACTCCCTAAGCCCAACCAAGTCGAAACCGGCTCCTTGGAAAACACTCTTATGGCTTCCCATGGCGAATTCCTTCATCCGCCGCAATACGACCAGCTCAATGTCTTGAATTTCCTCCCAGCTGACGAGCCGATCCTCGGGAGTACTGTTCACGGAACTGGCACCCTCGCCAGAACGTCGTCGATAACCGAATCGACCCGCACTTCTTGGCCTAGCGCCTGTGGGGCAAGCCAGATACGATGACTCAGAATGTATTGTGCAAGTTCTTGGACGTCTTCTGGAAAGACTTCCGATCGCCCATGCGACAACAATGCCCAGACTTTCACAAGCCGCCCCCAGCAGATCGTCGCCCGCGGGGATGCTCCAAGATCGACAAATTGCTCAACAAGATCGGAGGGCGAACGACTCAACCATTGGGTGTCCGTGTTGTAGGGCCGAGTAGCCGCGACGAGTCTACGTATATATTTCCCTAACGACTTATGGAGGTACACCCGTTGATTAATTACCGACCTTAACTCGATAACGCGTTCTTTCGACATTACACAATCTAGCGTCACCTTCTTGAAATCAAACTCAACGAGTTTCTGCTCCTCTCTCGGAGGCAGATAACCGATAGTGACCATTATCGCAAAACGATCCGTCGCAGCCTCAGACAATGGAAATGTCCCCTGCCCGAGCTCCACGGGATTCATCGTCGCAATTGCAAAACTAAATTCTGGCAGTTGATAAGTCTCCTTACCAACCGTCACGGCTCGATCCTGCAAACCCTCAAGAAAAGCACTCTGCGATTTAAGAGGAATTCGATTTATTTCATCCAAAAGAATTACTTCAGCCGACGCCAACGGACCAAATTCAGTTCTCATTTGTCCCGTCACCGGATTGATCATCTGAAAACCGACCACCTCTGTAGGCTGAAGATCTGCGCGTCCTTGCAAACGTGCAAACTTTGCGCCACTAATTGCGGCTAGAATTACTCCGAAAAACGTCTTTCCGACTCCTGGGACTCCACGGAGCAGGAGATTTCCAGCATTGACCTGCCGACGTTCCTGTTGGTCATACGTCGTTGGGATCTCTGCCATCAGCACCATGTTAGCTAGAGATTTTTCCCTCTCGTATCCTACGAGAGCTTTTCCTCCCTCGGCGACAATTGCCTTGTGAAAATCAATCGCGTCCTGTAAGTCCGCGTCCATTAGGAGAACCCTCTAGAGATGTAATCGCCTTGCCAATCCGAACATATTCCTCATACCGAGCTTGATAGCTTTGCAGCTTCTCCTCGGTGACAGCAACAAGCTGTACTCGAAGGCTAGCCTGCTCGACCTCACTGGCTGATTCCAATGCGACTTCGATTGTCGCCTCCTTACTTTTGTACTCTATGTCGTGCTGTCGCTCCCAGGCCAACCAATCAGCAGTCCAACGAGCATGGGCTGCTTCTATTGCTTCTTGAGAAAACGGAAAACGACCCGCCACAGAGTCGTCGAGCTTCGCGAATGATTCCGGAAAAAGCATCCGTGCGGCTTCGGCAAGTCGAGACCACGCAACAAACATTTCCGGATCCTTCCTTCCAATTGCTATTGCCGGACCAAATGCAGCCAGAAGCTGAAGAAGAATCTGCTCGCGACGTGATTGGCGCATCTCCCGAATCCCCAGGAATCCAATGCCTATGGCGATCACAAGAAAAGCGAGGATTTCCAATGAAATAACTTCCATTACGCGCCACACACGGCAAATTAATAACGAAGCGTCACGTGCAGTTGTCGCCCTTCAAGCTTTGAACGTCCTTTTAGGCCTTCCAACTCCACCAGAAACGACAACGCTGAAACCTTTGCACCAATCCCTTCAATGAGCTCAACAGTGGCTTTTGCCGTACCGCCAGTTGCCAAGAGGTCATCAACAATCAGCACTCGGTCTCCCTTTGAAATGGCGTCATCGTGCATTTCTAATGAATCCGTCCCGTATTCAAGACTGTATGAAGAGCTAACAGTGTTACCTGGGAGCTTGCCCGGCTTTCGCACCGGTACAAATCCAAGACCGAGTCGATCAGCCACAGCCGCGCCGAAGATAAAACCCCGACTTTCAATACCAGCAACAACATCGATCTCGCCGCCCTGAAATGGTTCAATCATGGATTCAATTGCTTGACGAAAACCATCGGCATCCCTGAGCAGGGTTGTTATGTCGTAGAAGAGAATGCCGCGCTTGGGAAAATCTGGAATTTCTCTAATTAGTTTCTTTAAGGCTTCCATGCCGTCCTCTGCTTATCAAGTCTTAAATAAGGATCCTAAATCCTCGGAATTTACTAACCTCGCTCATAGCCTCCACTTGTATTTCATCAACCCGCGCCAAAGGAGGACCTCTGCGGATCAACTTTTCGAATAATTCAACGGCCCGTTCGTTGCCCTCGATCGTGATTTTCAGACTCCCATCTTTCAAGTTTCTAACGGACCCAGTCAACTCGTTCTGCTTAGCGACCTTCGCCGCAAAATTTCTAAATCCCACACCTTGAACCGCACCCCGAACAAGATACTGTTTTACGATAATCATTTTTAGCGTGGACTGGGAGGGGATTATAGCTGACTCGCGGCACCGGCTGACGCCGTAAGTCCTTACTACACTATATGTACGAGGTTATTTATAGCGAATACTTCCGCAAGCGATGTCTTCGGTAAACGTTTCTCTTAAACGATCCTCGTCTCCTCCAGCTGATGATCTCCGCCCAAGAGCCTGACTCCATGGCGCAAACTACCGGGAAATTAAATACGTCATTTTTACTGCAAGTTGTCGATTTTGCAGCCAAGGAACACCGGGGACATCCTGTCGAAACTCATCGTAGGCGACATAAAGGTCGCTGCCCGGTCTAAAGATCCAATTAAACCGCACGCTAGTGCTGACAGCATCCGTCAGGGAATTATATTGGGACAGCGTGCGAAGCGTCATCTCCGGCGAAAGCGCAATATCTACTCGCAATAATCCCAAATCGGCAACAAACGATCCCCACGGACCATCGACATCGCTCCTCTGAAATTCTCCCTCTGCAGCCACCGAACTCGTTGCCCGCATCCCGAGGGTTGCTCTCCAATCCTTTCGATTGCCACCAAAAAATGTCTGCGGAGAATACTGAAGCCGCTGATAAAACCTCTGAGAAGGATCGCTGTTATACCAGAAGCGCCACTCACCAAAGCGATATGTGCCTGCCGGAATAGCAATATCGGATTGAATCGGGAACGCCACATCCAACTGTTCGAAATGGTCATTGTAAATAACAGTAAAATTCCCACCGTTCTCAAAATAAGTACCGACCATGTGGTGGACCCGCCGCGTTAAGAGTCTGTTTCGCTGATCGGTCGTGTATTCGATATTGAGCATAGGGTCAAAATATCGAATGTTCCACCGTCCAGGACGTGGATTCCACTCCCCATGCAATTTTGTCGTTCGAATCCCAACACGAGGAACAAACCCAACCTCGGCATTAAAGTTATCCTGGAGATCTGTATATTCACCTGACAATCGCCATGAAGGACTCAGCCAAGCGCCACGAAAATATCCCGCCATGTCACCATTCGTTATAGCTGGACTGTCTGTCTTTGCAAGAAAGGACGTAACCGTGAGGTTTCGGTGTACCGCGAATGTCGCATCGACAGCAAACGTACGGTTATAGTCTGACTGTCCTATCGCCTCCTTATTAATAATGAGTGCTCCAATCTTTGAGCGAGCCAGAACGTCTCGACTATAGCGTCCAACGAAGAAGTTTTCTGCTGGCTGACCCAACGCCTCCTGCGTCTGTATGTTGAGGACGGCAATGTTGTGTCTATCCACTTTTCCCGTTAGCCGACCACCGCCAATAATCGGAATGGGCTGACCGGAATCAGAAAGTCCGATCCGCCGGGTAAAAAACAAATCCGCCGATCGACCAAAGAATCCCTGCGTTCTCACTCCGAACAGGCCTGAATTTTCTAAAAAGAAGTCTCGTTTCTCAGGGAAGAACAAGGGGAAGCGGGTCAGATTGACTTGCTGCTCGTCAACCTCCACCTGTGCAAAATCGGTATTAAGAGTCAAATCTAGATTAAGTCCAGATGCGATACCGTATTTCAAATCAACTCCCACATCTCTGAAGCCATCTCCCTGAAGACCAGAGCTCACGCGATGTTCGTTCGCTCCAGCAAGAAGGTATGGTGTAATCCGAAGATCCATTCCACGATTAACCGTAGTCAGACCCGTCAGACTACCGGCCAAGCTAACGCGCGTCAGCCTGTACGCTTTCGGAATCGGCGCCCAGAACACCTGTTCATTCTTACGTCTGATATTCCGCATGAAATTAAGGCCCCATACTTGACTCTCCGTGCGCGGAAAGCGAAGCGTGACCATTGGGATCGCAATTTCTGCGATCCAACCAGTATCGGTCCGGCGGGCAGACACATGCCAAACGCCATCCCAGTTAACGTTTATATTTGCGCCACTGTTCTGCCAAGCTCCCTCGCCCTCTTCAAAAATTTGTTGTTCGAGCTTGCCTCCGAGTGGATTGGTAACAAACATGTACCCTGAGCGGCGATCGTGAAATGTGTCCAAAATAATCTGAAAATTATCCTCGTCAAATAGTCGAGGCGAATCCCGACGCCTTTCCGTAGCGATTATGCCTTCCGGATCGGAGTCGAAAGCCTCGACGGCGATATAGAGCGCCTTCGCGCTGTACATCAGACTAACCACGGTCTCTTCGGTGGCAGGATCACCCTCGGATGGTTCTTGCTGAATAAAGTGATTAATAGACACCGCCCTCCGCCACTCTTCCTCGTCAAGAATTCCGTCAATTTCAGGTTCGATCTCGACGCGTGGCGGTTCGACAGCCAAAGACCCACTCACCGATGAAATCTCAGCGATGCCCGAGTCTTTCAAGACAGCGTTTGAATCCGACTGAGCTGACAGCGCGCCGGTCAGACTTATCACAACAAAAACGACGACGACGCACCGCTGACAGCAGAGAACGGGCACTAAGAACTTATTTACGACAAACATGAAACGCTCAGTCTTCGTTTTCTCGACTCTCGTGAATAGTCGAATCGCAGCCACTCAGCATGCGAACGAATCGCCCTTTCGTGTGTGACTACCGAAGCCCTGACTCGAGGAGACCTGCCCCTAATCCAGACATAGCCGAAGTCTTAAACGTGCTTCCATCCTCAGGTAACAGGTACCGATTCGACACAAGCATTTCCACTGCGCGCCCATATTTCTCTGCGTATTCCTTTAGGCCGTCCGGGTAACGTTCCTGAATCGATAGACGTGAATCACCTTTTGCAAGTCGATCATTCATCGTCCTAGGAAACGGCAACCAAGAACCGTTCGCGCTACAGAGCTCACCGGCCGAAAAGCCCGGCCCGCGTATGGCTTTTCCCATCGTGGCTAGAGGAACCACTCCTTCGGGAATGACCACGCCTGCAGTTGAGTTACCGTCTTTATCAAGTCTCGGCACGAACAGAGGATATTTCTCCACACTTTCAATTGGAGGCCAGGACGAAAAATCTCGGACCCCCAATGTGCTAATCGCAGAATTGAACGGTTTTCCCGGAATGGTCGGATACCCCTCTTCCTGCTCCTTTGGCCCGACCGCTGTGCCATCGTCAACGGAAGGCGCGCTCGTAGCCGGAGGTTCCACGTCATCACGAACCCACTGCACGGTTGCATCAAAGGCGGCACGATAATAAGGAAACGGCGCCACAGGATTTGCCGGATCTCGGCATCCGGCATCTCTCTGAAGATGGGCAGTAGTCAGCATCCAATAGCGAACATTGCCGGGAAGATTCACCATATGTCCTGAAGCATCGGTCACAACAAGTGATCCGTGAGCGCCGTACCACTCAGATTCAGTGTCGACCTGAATAATCTTCGGACACGTCTCTGAAGCCGTGCACACAGCCAAAATCCCATCGGTCTTCCCCGACAATGGATCCGTTGTAGTCTCAAACGTAAACGGAAACTCGTCCATTGGATAATTGTGATCTTCGTGCTGTCGCGACCACCGACCAGGCTGTGCAAACCGTGCGTTCACGAAGGTGCGTCTCGCGCCGGCAACGTAAGCATTCATCCCATCAAATACAAAACGTCCGGCAGTATCACGATTAAACCCCTGGTACAAAAAATCTCGAACCATTCGCCCACTCTGCGAAGATCCGATCGCCACCGTATGTTTAAGAACCGGCGCGCCATCTACGAAGAGTGGATTCGTTTGACCGAACTCGTCCACGGCCTCATAACGACCAAACGAAACAAAGTCTCGAATAGCCGCGAAACCCAATCCCATGACAACAGGGTCCTGCGCCTCATAAATAAACTCGTAGATCGTACCTGCATCGCTGCCTTCGGGGGGGGTAACGTCAACTGATGTGCGTGTTTCATACGACCAATGAGAGACTGGCAATGATTCCCTCGGATCGTCTTGACGTTGCCGATAGGTCAGAGTCCCGCCAGCCTGATCAAGCGTAACCGCGGGATATGTTAGCTCTCCAAACGAAGCAGAATCTGGATCAATCCACTCTTCCATTGAAATTCCCGTGATAGTTTCTCCGTCCTCAGAGGCTGCTGGAAGGTTGGCCAGCAAAAGCGAAGTCTCTCCACCCGCATCCGCGCTGTGCATCCAGCCGCTCGATATGTAGGTATATCCCTGTCTCATGAGAAAACCGCTGCCGATATCAGATTCCTTATAACCAGTGCCGCCACCGTTGAAATACTGATAAACGATGCGTCGTCCGCGATTATTGATCTCGTAAACAGACACCCCGTTACCCTTCATTAGATCCAGAGGTTTGAGAATATGGAAATTAAACTTGTATTCAACTAATCCTGAATCATTACGTGGAGCCCGGATCAAATCGACAATTCCGGAGTTTTCGGCAGCGTCTGGATCAGCCACGGCGCTGGCTGTGCCAGTTAGGATTTCGTATGGACCGACCTCACCAAATATCTGGCCACCGAAGGCGGGACCGCGACTCGTTATGTCCAGGTGAACAATACGAGACCCCCCTGTCTCGATCGCTTCGGAATCAGATGTGTTCTGACACCCAGCGAACCAAAAAAGTGTCAGCCCCAAAAGCACGCCAGGCAACAGCCGTATATACAACATCTCCACCCCCACTCAGCATCCTACGAGACCTCCAGGACGAGATGCAATACTGTCCCTGCCGTAATAGGCCCCAGTAGACTCAACGATACACTTACTGACGTCACAAACGCTCTTAAGAACCGAACTCAGTATGTCTGGCTCACGAAAGAACGTGATTTCAAAGTACCTCAATCGCTACGCTGAGCCAGAGTCTCAGTTCGGTGCCAGGCTAGAGCGATCAACTGATCATGTCTTGGTCATTCCAGCGTATGACGAATCAATGTTTCTGCTCACGGGAACGCGCGCGGCCTTTCGCCAAGCCCGCGTTCGAGGTCATCGTGTTTTATTCATCGTAGTAGTTAACGCGACCGAAGATGACAAAGCTGCGGTCCATCAAAGAAATGAGACTTTAATTGCTTCGCTTAAGAGTCAATTTCGAACCACGGCCTTGCATGCTCGAAATGAAACTCCGTGCTGGTATGCTCAGGCGGAGAACTGCGACATTCTAATCCTTGATCGCAATAGTCATGGCAATCGGCTACCTAGCGGCGAGGGCGTCGGCCTGGCAAGAAAGATTGGCTGCGATCTCGCGTTGTCAGCCATTCACGCTGGATCGACTCGAGCATCCCTAATCCATACGAGTGACTGTGACGTCAACCTGCCAAGTAATTACTTTGACGTCAAGACAAACAATCTAAGCGCAGCCTTAATCTACCCTTTCCTCCATGAACCGTGTGGGGTTGTCTTTATCGACGAAGCCCACGCGCGTTACGAAGCCTATCTTAGATATTACGTGTTAGGCCTTCGCCACGCAGGTTCCCCGTATGCGTACCACAGTATTGGAAGTTGCATCGCAGCCGTTCCAATGCATTATGCCGCGGTTCGCGGCGTTCCAAAGTTGCAAGCTGGCGAAGACTTCTATCTCTTAAATAAGCTCGCAAAAGTGGGTCGGATCCACAGAACGACAAGTTCTCCGATTACGATAAAAGCTCGGAGGTCACTCAGGGTTCCCTTCGGCACAGGTCGCGCAACGAATGAGATCGCACAGAATATTGATGGCTACCGTATTTACTCTCCTCGCATTTTCGATCTGATTAAAACTTGGCTTGACGGGCTTGTCGTTCTTGAAAACACGTCTCCGAATACGGCCTTTGAGTCAGTCTGTCATCGAGCGAGCAAAACGCTGGGCAGCATTGACAGCCATCGCCTCTATACCGGCCTGACAATGATCGGAGCACCGCAAGCGCTTCGCTCCGCTATAGCCCAAAGTCCAGCATCGGCCGTCCGGCAAAAATGGATGCGTGATTGGTTCGATGCGTTCCGAACACTTAAATTGATTCATGCACTGAGAGACACCGGAATTGTCGACATTCCGTGGCAAGACGCAATCTCCGAAGCCACGTTTTGCCGGCCCTTGCAAGGCATCAACTCCTCCACACCTCTACGCGGATTAGATTCTTTTCAAATCTCACAATCTCTTGCCCAGCTGGAACGGAGCACCTGAGACATACCGCACGATTAACACTAGCAGTATGCATCCGGTATATTTCAAGGCGTGCCTACGGCCCCCCGTCTCCTTTTTGTATTCGCGCATCCAGACGACGAGAGCTTTACGAGTGCTGGGCTTATATCTCGCTACGTTAAAAATGGCGCAACTGTAGCGGTTATCTCGGCAACACGAGGAGATGCTGGGCGGGTAGGTGAGCCCCCGTTGTGTTCTCAAGCCGAACTCCCAGCCCGCCGCGAGGCCGAATTGCGTCGTGCCGCTGGACATCTCGGCCTGAAAGAATTGTACGTTCTTGACTACGCAGACAAGCAGCTATCTAAGGCGACCACGTCTCAAATTCGGCTCGAACTAGTCCAGCATATACGAGCCCACAGACCGCACGTCATAGTTACCTTTGATCCTAATGGCATGAATGGACATCCCGATCACGTCGCCATTTCCCGCTTTACCATGGACGCGATAGTGGCCGCCGGTGACCCGCGGTACAACCTTTCCGAGGGCCATCCCCATACGACACAGCGAGTCCTCTGGACGACCTCCATTTTGCCGTGGGAGGTAGCAGACAGACCAGACCTAAGCAGTGAGCCCGGTGTCGATTTCGTTGTCGATGTCGCGCCCCACCGTGCTGAAAAAATCGCGGCTCTCCGCTCACACCGAACCCAGCAGGTGCCCATTGATCGTTGTTTTTTTAGCAAATCGAACGTTGACGAAATCCTCGGTATTGAAGCCTTTCGTCAAGGCTGGGGTCCAATTCTGACAGACGTCCCCTCAGACGATATCTTGGCCGGACTCGACCTTTCAGAATAGACAAGCAAGAAGTCGCTTTTGCAATAAATCACGACCGGCTTACTTTTCAGACTTCGCTTCCCCTTCAGCCCGAGCCTTATTAAATGCCAGGAGTTCATTCCTAAGACCTAGAAAAAATCGTTCCTGCTCATTTTCATCGATGGTGCTGATTGCAAGTAGGTACATTGCCACGCTTCCACACGCGGCAGTTGCAAGAGGAATATTGTTCCCGCCTTCCACTTGAATGTGCTTCAGAATACTGCGCGCTAGAGCGCTCACCTGATCTCGATCATCCGCCTTGTCACTCTCGGCCATGGCACCTCAATTTTATCAATACGATCTTAGCCTTACCGCACTGCCCCGCACGGCAGATCTCCTAATCGCTTGCACGTTAACTACCACCAGAGATTCCGATGCTTTTAGCGCGACGAGCAAAGGAAGGAGCCTGATCACACCGCCAAGCGCTTTACCTTGTCTACTGCGCCGAAAATCAGAGGCCTGTACGTCATGACTGACGCTGACTCGCAAGTCGCTGCACCCAACGATATGGTCTCAGAGAGTTCTTCCAGAACACCTTTTCCATAGCCGAAGGCCCCTTGCTCTCAGTATAGGCGCGAGCAATATTAAAAACGTTTGGATAGGAATTAAACTCTAACGTCTCGCTCTGAGGCCAGTCGCTCCCGTACATCACGCGGTCTTCACCAAAGATTTCCCAGAGCTCATCAAGCCAATCTCGGTAGACTCTAAAATCCGTTGTCACCCTTCCATTCCAGCTGCGCACCACTTCAGACAGTTTGATGTAAACCTCCGGACGATTACCGAGTTCCTTTAGGTATGAGAGATAAGTGTCTTTCGATGCGCGATCCGGAAACCGCAAATCAGGCAAATGATCCATTACTAATCGCAGGGAAGGAACCTTGTCCAGTAATTTGACCAGTACCTCGGTAGCAGTCATGCCCTGTCTCGGTGTATCAACATCTAGACTACAGTTCGCGTCTGCTAGCAACTTCAGGTTCTCGATATAGGAAGGATCGTCCAGTCCTAGATGTAACTGTCCTTGACGAATTCCGAGAAACAGAGGATTCTTTCTCAATCGTTCCAGGTTGTTCCCGAAGTTTCGATCTGCAGGGTTAATCCTGCCGACAAGACCTACAATAATGGGCCAGTCTTCGGCCACGTCTAAAACCCATTGATTGTCCCCCAGTCTCGGGCTGGCCTCCACAACAATGGCACCAACCACACCAAACGGCGCAGTGATCGCCTGGTACCGGTTCGGAAGAGCAATCATGCCCTGCACAGGCTCACCTCCTTCCGGAAGATCCCTCGGGTACGGCGCCCCCTCTGGCCTCGTCTTGTCGAATAGATGAATATGAGTATCAATTATTGGAAATGAAAATCCGATACCTTGACTGGAAAAGCCCGCCTTCGCCGCAAGAGGTAACCCAGCCAATGAACCAACAAATGCCCGTCGGTTGTATTTGAGCGTCATCGATCTCTCCTTAGCAAGTCAGCGAAGACTGAAGGGCTCCGCCTCGACGCAAAACCAGATCCCCACTCTTAATTCAATTAAAGCGCCCACAAACATCATAGTTTCATTAGCTAGAGTGACGCCTTGTATGCGTCGCACTCAGGGACGTGAATAAAACCACACCCCCAATGCAACAATAGCCACATCAAAACCAATGCGGTTTGGTGAAAACCTGTGAGGCTTGCGTCTGTTAGGAGACCCGTGACCCGACTTATTAGAACCGCTCCGAATACTACCGCTGTCAGCATTAACGCCGCCGGCAACTGAGACGGGCTAAGCCAGGCAAAGACACGATCTTCCACGTTACGTCCCATCAATCTCTTGATCGCTATCTCCACCACTTACTGTCGGAGTCACTGCGGTGGAATACCAAGGACTGGTCTCGTCCGCCTAGCACCGCCACAAATCCTCAATTCCCCGGGCGTATTCCTTCGAAGGAAGAGAAAGGGACCATGCCAGCCCCATCAAAATCTCCTCTAATTAAGTCATTCTCAACGTGCCCTTTCACGATGAAGTCTCCAGACATTGGGCCCAGGCGCATTTTCATATCGAACGTGTATGTGTCACCATCCCATCGAAGGTTGCTCGCTGGAACAACCAAAAGATTCTGACGCATTGGGATATACCAGGTGCCTTCACCACTCCTTGGCAGATGCAAAACAGAAGGCAGTTCTCTGCCCATTAGACCTAGGCTCACACTGTATACAGAGTCCGAAGGAAGTGATGCCAAAAGCGCGTCTCTTCGGCTCTCATTACTGGCTGGCGTTGGACTGACACCTGTGTCAGCAATAAACTCGAACACCGTGAACATCATCTCGTCATTTGTCTTGAGCCCGAAGTTAATAGCCTTATTCGGATCAGGATTGTCAGGGTTTAGCTCGGAGTTGTCATAGTGAGCAACGATGTCAAGCCGCGTACCAGCCGGAAGCGATACTTTTTCATCGGGATAGTAGAATAACTGCCAGTCGAAATCGTAGTCCGGCACATCGATGAGCGTCTCCATCTCACCATTTGGATAATTCGCAATCATCTTCATATCCTTCCCTCTGGTGTGCATATGAGGGAAATAGGAAATTACTGTACTGTCCTGATCGATGATGTATGAGGCCCTCAGTTCGTGATTCTGTGCGCGCGCGGGTATCTCAAAACTCATCGTTCCAGCCAAGACTGCCGTTAACTCTTTTTTCAGTTCACCCTCTCCCCAATAGATTCCAATCTGTGTGACATCGGTCTCAGCCTCGCCACTCGGATGATAGTGAGCATTAACCGTGAGCGTCTGACCAGGATGTAGCCATCGGCCAACACCCTCCGGGAAAATGTGCGGATTCGTACCAACAGACCAAACAACTAACACATCAAAAAATCCGCTGCGCGGGTCGTTTCCGCTCTGTCCGGGATTACCACCTGTAAAAACCACTTGATGATGAGTAACCTTTCGATTGCTCGGTCTAACTTCAATCGCGCGTACCCATCGCTTCTCTGGTAAATCGTCCATCGTGACACTGAGATCAGGGTAGTAATCCGGACCGTCCGCTGGCACAGCCACCTCAGGAAACTCAATAATGTAGTCTGGCTCACCCAACGCCCAGCCATCCGTGAACTCCGGCAACTCTGGCATTTGACTTGGATCGCCTTGAGGCGCACCCGCATCAACCCAAGAGACAACCGTATCGATTTCGTCATCAGTCAGACTTTGATCATTCTTGAAACTTCCGTGTGACGGATTGGCGAACCAAGGGGGCATCTCGCGAGAGACAACCTTGTCTCTAATTCCTCGCGCCCACGGGCGAACCTCCTGATAGCTGCGCAGCGACATGGGAGCCGCTTCGTTCGGCCGATGGCATCCGACACAGTTCTCAAAGATTATCGGAGCCACGTCTTCAGAAAACGTCACCACCTCTTGACTCAAGCCCACCATATTTACTGCAGCCAAATGTAGCACCACCGTCATTACGACCAGCGCCATTACTCGGGACATAGAAGCCTCCTCAATTACCAGCCAGGCCAATCTTGATCTACTTCAGCATTATTAAATAGCTAAAGATTCAACGTTTGTTCGCGAATAGTGGTCGGGGCGCCGAGATTTGAACTCGGGACCTCTCGCTCCCGAAGCGAGCGCGCTACCAAACTGCGCTACGCCCCGACTCGACTTGATATTGTATCTCAGCCGTGGCTAGCAACCCTTCGATTAGCGATGCTCAAAGAGGGTCACCGAATTGCCCAACACCAAGAAACAGCTTGAACGCTTATCTGTTTAAGAGCGACGTTGTCTCGGAAGAAAGAGACCCGACCAAGCTCTTAACCTTCTCAATCGATCCGTATGCAGTCCAGTCCGATTGAAGTGGGGTTATTGATATCCAGCCGTCCTGCACCATTTCATAATCTGACTGACCATCGGTTTTCCACTGTAGCTGAGCCTGGTCAATCCAATAGTATGCTTGGCGCCGAGGATCGTAGGCCTCTGCGACTGAGGTTCTATGATTACGTTTAGCCTGACTCGTCACTTTAACACCACGTGCCGGCTGATGTGGAACGTTGACATTAAGGAAGGTCCGCGAAGGCAAACCGTTCTCCAGAACAAGCTCTGCTAAATGTTTGGTAACTCCTGCCGCTTGCTGAAAATCAAATGGCCCTCGAACTCGTTGCTGTGAAACCGCCAAGGCGGGAGCCCCAAGCAGAACGCCTTCCAATGCCCCCGCGACTGTTCCGGAATATGTTATGTCATCCCCTAGATTCCATCCCTTATTGATCCCGGAGACCACAAGATCGGGAACCGTTTTTAAAATTTGGCTCACCGCTACATTGACACAATCAGTGGGAGTCCCATCCACTCCATAACGATTTTTTGAGATCTCCTTGATCCGGAGGGGCCGACGCAACGTTAGTGCATGCCCACTCGCACTTGCTTCTGCCTCAGGTGCGACGACATAAACATTTCCAAGCGACCCGAGTGCATCGACCAAGACATCAATGCCCTCCGACTGAACGCCGTCGTCATTTGTAACAAGGATTCGAATCATAAAGACGCTCAGTCTAGCACGCGAATTGTGCACCACTATTTTGATCGCTTCGGTCGCCTCGGGCGAGCATCAAGCCCCAGAACTCAATTGTCGCAAACATGAGTCTTAATTCTTCAGATTGATATGATTACGCCCAATACAATGAGAAATCCCTTCGACGCCGTTTTGTTAATCAGTTTTGGTGGACCACAAGGACTCGATGAAATACGGCCATTTCTTCGCAACGTACTACGCGGACGCAGTATTCCGGAAACGCGGTTAGAAGCAGTGGCGAAGCATTATGAGGGATTCGCCGGGATGTCACCGTTAACCTCTATCACCATGCAGCAGGCAAAGGGACTTCGCGCGAGACTCGCAGTGGAACCCAGTCCACTACCTGTCTACGTCGGCATGCGCAACTGGCATCCCTTCCTTGAAGATACATTGATCGAAATGGCGAATGCAGGGGTTCGACGTGTTCTTGCGTTAACGCTTGCAGCCCACCACAGCTACTCGAGTTGTGGGCAATACAAGCAGAACGTAATTCAAGCAAGGCAGTACCTACGCTCTAGAACTAACATAGATCTTGAATTCACCTATGTCGCAGACTGGCACAACCACGAGGGGTTTATAAAAGCGAACTCAGATCAAATCAAGAGGGCCTGCAATGCTCTCGCCCCAGCCTTGCGAGCAAAAGCGAAGGTTGTGTTCACCGCGCATAGCATCCCGCGCGCCATGGCACGCGAATCCAAGTACGAAGAGGACCTTCGTGACTCGGCAGTTTTAATAGCTAAAGAGTTAGGCCATTCGGATTGGGCTCTGGTTTACCAGAGCCGCAGCGGTCACCCTGAGCAGCCATGGCTAGGCCCCGACGTATGCGAGTATCTAAGAAAAGAACGCAATCGTGGCTTGACTGCCGTCGTTCTCTCTCCACTTGGTTTCGTCGCAGATCACATTGAAGTACTCTATGATCTCGACTCCGAGGCCAACACAGTGTGCCGAGAGATCGGCCTTGTCATGCAGCGGGCAGCAGCGGTCAACGATCATCCTCTATTTCTCGATATGCTCGCTGATGTCATCCTCAAAACAACTTTACGCTACAGCAATGGGCGACCTCTCTCAATTACCACACTTGTGGACCCGGCCAAGATCGAACCGCCACCACCAGACCGGTGACTCAGCACATCCCTGCTACGTAGCAACCGCTCCCGCGCCGCAATGCTTGTCGAAAGCTGCGGTCAAATCCCGAGCAATACTCTCAGCTTCCTGATTTTCAATTTGGTGCCGCTCCAGGATATAGACAAGCTTTCCATTTTGCAGCAATGCCACAGCCGGAGATGACGGTGGATACCCAGCGAAATAACTTCTGGCTTTTTCAGTGGCATCAATATCAGCGCCGGCAAACACGGTTGCCACGAGATCTGGCTTGACGGCATGTTGCATTGCCAGGGCTACCCCGGGTCTAGCTTTTCCTGCCGCACACCCGCATACGGAATTAACCACCACCATCACCGTACCCGACGTTTCGGCCAAGCCCTTATCGACTTGTTCCACAGTTCGCCACTCTACTGCACCGAGTCGCGTCAATTCGTCCCGCATTGGGGCCACAAAGAATTCTGGATACACTGCTTCCTCCTTATTTCAAGCTACTCCTTAAGATTAACATACAGATATTAGAGTCCTCCCCCAACTATTTGATGACGACGCTAGCCATCGCAAGTCGACGATTGAAGCCGTACATCACCCCCAAGACAAGACCCCACTGCAACAGGCACGTTCCTAAACTATACGGTCGGAGTGGGTTCCACCACTCTCCGGGTTCCAGCACTACGACCATTTGATATATCCACCATCCAAACATAATTACGAATTCCGCAGGCACGAGATACTTCAGTATCCAGCTGTAGATCGGCCCTACAGATATTCCGCCTGATCCCTGATTAATTAGTTGCTCCCGAAACCGAACGTGACCATAACGCGTGACAGCAATCGACATAAAAACACCGCTAATCATGAGCCCGACTCCCCAAACCCAGTCTTGATTCTCAAAAACATCAAGACTGATGGCCGACGGAATCCCACAAACAATCACCGCCCCGGTCACGATTTGCACTGCTGTCCTCCTACGCATGCCCCCGTCCATGAGAACGCGTGTCGCGAGTTCAAGCATCGCGATCAAGGAAGATAAAGCAGCGCAAAATAATGCCAGAAAAAACACCGGCAGGATGATCTTTCCGGCTGGCATCAGAGAAAACAGCTGAGGAATCCAAACAAAGGCCAGGCCCACATTTCCCGCCCGCATCGCCTCTAAAGCCTCTTCAGTGGATAAGATTGCAAATGCAGCTGGTAAAATGGCCATCCCCGCGAGCACTGAGGCTACGTTGTTTCCGATTCCTATCGCACCTGCACTGCCAACCACATCTTCGCCATGCTTAATGTAGATAGCATACGTAAGCGCGAGACCCCAGCCAGCCCCAGTCGACCAGGCGGACTGCGTGAGCGCCTCCAACCACGTCCGGTAACTGCTTAAAGCCGATAAATCCCCAGTGAACAGAAATGCAAGACCACGCTCGGAACCTTCTAGCGTCACAGACCGCACGACAGCGATTAGCAACAAAGAAAATAAGACCGGGATAAGCACCTTGTTTGCACGCTCAATACCCCGCTGAAGCCCCCGGGAAACGATCGCCGCAGCGATCCCAATCGCGGCAACATGAAACCCAATCGGCTGCCACACCGATGAGCTGTAAATCTCCCAATACTCACCTGGACTCCCTCCAAATGCTCCTCCCGCGGCGACGATGAAGTACTTCAAAGTCCAACCCGTAACAACCGAGTAATAGAACATGATCATCGTAGTCGTGACAGACACAAAACCACCCATCCAAGCGTGCTTAGGACCGATTAGCGTGCTGAAGGCGCCAATCGGTCCACGCCTGCTCCCACGACCCAACCCAAACTCAGCAATCAAAAGGGGCAACGACCACAGAAACAAAAAAAGCAACCAAGGAATCAAGAATGCTCCGCCGCCATTCTGGGCCGCTACTCTGGGAAATCGCCAAAGATTGCCTGTCCCGACGGCCATTCCAATACCGACGACGATGACGCCCCACCGCGAGGAGAACACTTCGCGTGTTGTCATTCCTTGAATAGGACCAGTTTAACAGTCTTAGAACTTGATACGATCCATATCAATCCCTATACTTAGATCGACGCAGGTTTATTAAAAATGCACACCGAATTAATCTTCATTAGCATGGCCGCGCGCCAGTTAGGCATGCACCCCCAAACCCTTCGCAAATATGAACGGTTAGGCCTGATTGAGCCAACGCGAACGATCGGCAGCATGAGGCTCTACTCTCATGAGCAAATTCAACGACTCAGACTCATCAAACGCCTCGTCGATGAATTCGGAATTAACCTTGCAGGAGTCCAACAGTTGCTTTCAATCGCAGAAGTCGCGGAACGGATGCGGCCTCTTCTAGCCACTGAACGACCCGCTCGAAGTAATAATCGGCGAGCTCTCCAGCGCGAGTTCAACCTACTTGTTGACTTGTTGGGAATCGATAAATAATGGAATTCCTCGATTATTACCAAGTCCTCGGCGTTACGAAAACCACCAGCTCGGGTGACATTAAGAAGGCTTATCGAAAATTGGCACGGCAGCACCATCCGGACGTCAATCCTGGCAACCAAGCCTCAGAAAAACGTTTCAAAGAGGTCAACGAAGCACACGAAGTGCTTGGCGATCCTGAGAAACGAAAGAGATACGACGCCTTGGGAAAGAACTGGCAACACTATGATCGAATACGTGGAGCGGGCTCGCAACGCTCGGGTTTTCGGTCCCAACCATTCGGCTTTCCTAGCGACAACACACGCGAACAATGGAACGTTCAAGGAGCGGGCGCCGGCGGCAACATCAATGACATGTTTGGCAACGCATCGTTTTCTGACTTTTTCCAAACATTTTTCAGTGGCGCAAGTCCTGGAAACAAAGATGGCCGCCGACACGTTAACCATTCCCCTGAAAGCCATGTTCTCAGCCTGAGCCTCGAACATGCCTTTACGGGCTGCTCAAGGCGTTTATCAATCCGACTGGGCGGCCGCACAAAATCTATCGAAGTACGTATTCCAGCTGGTGTGACCAATGGATCGCGCGTGCGAGTACCCACACCGAGTCAAAGCGGACAAAGAGGATCTAAACCGGGCCACATATTCCTGCGCATATCTATTACACCTCATGCTCGATTCACACTCGATGGCCGCGACCTCCGACTCCACCAAACTGTTCCGTTAACGACTGCTGTTCTCGGCGGCGAAATTAAACTCCTGGCACTAGACGGGAAGTATTTGCGGCTTCTGATTCCTGAGGGCACTCAACCAGGGCAAGTGCTTCGACTTAAAGGAAAAGGGATGCCCAGCCTTGTTGCCGACGGCGAAAAAGGTGACCTTTTCGTGACAGTCAAGGTGGTTATTCCGAAACGCTCGAGCGGCAAAGTCAGAGAGCACTACGAATCGCTCGCTGACTTGGAATCAAAGGAAAGCCAAAACAAGGCGAGGGAAAATTTACAAACATGAATGAACTTACTGAGAAATCACAGGAAGCAATCTTGGCCGCAAAGCATTTAGCGCAGGGCTCTGGAAATCCAGAGATCCACCCGGAGCACCTCTTGGTGACCCTAACAGAGCAGTCCAACGGCATCGTTCCCGCTCTCCTACTAAAGCAATCCGTGGATCCAGGCGCTCTCGCGACTACTGTCAGAGCTAGCCTAACAAAACTTCCCAGCACTCAAGGAGGCAACGAACCAGCGGCGTCGACCAGACTCAAAGGCATCATGTCACGAGCCGCTCTTGAGTCGCAGGAACTCCGAGACGACTACGTCAGCACCGAGCATCTCCTCCTGGCACTTATTGGTGAGGCGGGACGCTCACCTGGAGCGCAGTTACTCAAAGGACATGGAGTAACCCGAAGCGGTATTTCTAGCGCTTTAACAACCATGCGGGGAACCCAGCGGGTCGTCGATCCAAACCCTGAAGATAAATATGATGCACTGCTTCGCTATGGACGGGACCTTACTGAACTCGCGCACAAAGGCAAACTTGACCCTGTCATTGGTCGCGATGAAGAGATTCGGCGATTAATTCAGGTATTGTCGCGCCGAACTAAGAATAATCCCGTCCTTATGGGCGAACCTGGAGTTGGCAAGACTGCTATCGTCGAGGGCCTCGCCCAGCGAATTGTTCGAGGCGACGTACCGGAAGGTTTGAAAGGAAAGCGCATTGTTGCCCTCGACATGGGTTCTCTCATCGCAGGCGCAAAATATAGAGGCGAATTCGAAGAGCGGCTCAAAGCCGTACTAAACGAAACAACGAATTCAGCAGGACAAATTGTTCTGTTCATTGACGAGCTTCATACTGTAGTCGGAGCAGGCGCATCAGAAGGGTCAATCGATGCATCGAATATGCTCAAACCGATGCTCGCCCGAGGCGAACTTCACACCATCGGGGCCACAACGCTCGATGAATATCGCAAATACGTTGAAAAGGACACGGCACTGGAGCGTCGCTTTCAACCTGTTTTAGTTACGGAGCCGACAGTAGAGGACACTATTAGCGTGCTGCGCGGATTGCGCGAGCGCTACGAAATTCATCATGGCGTCAAATTCAAGGACGCATCCCTCGTATCTGCCGCCGTTCTTTCCCATCGGTATATCAGCGATCGTTTTCTTCCGGACAAAGCCATAGACCTTATCGACGAGGCGGCGTCAAAACTGAGAACCGAGATTGATTCCTTGCCCGTTGAACTTGACGAGTCCCAACGCCGTATTGTGCAGCTCGAAATCGAGCGTGAAGCCCTCAAAAAGGAGACAGACCCGGGTTCCGAAGAGCGGCTAAAAGGAATTGAGGCCGAGCTAATCGTCAAGAAAGAAGCACGCGATCTCCTTCAGTCACAGTGGGAACTTGAGAAGGCCGAAATTCAAGCGTCTAGAGCCATGAAAGAAGAACTCGAGGTCGTACGGCACAAAATTGAAACAGCTCAGCAGGCTGGCCGATACGCAGAAGCCTCTGAGCTTCAATACGGTCGACTTCCTGAACTCAAGCAGCGCCTGCAGGCCAAAGAGGAGGACCTACAAGGCGATCGAAATAATGACCGAATACTCAAAGAGCAGGTCGACGAAGAAGACATCGCTGAGATCGTCAGCAAATGGACCCATATTCCAGTAAGCAGATTACTCGAAGGAGAGTCTCAGAAACTCCTACTCATGGAAGAGCGTCTCCGGGACCGTGTTGTAGGACAAGAGAATGCCGTCGTGTCAGTGGCAAACGTTATTCGCCGAGCACGCGCTGGCATTCAGGATCCAGACCGCCCTTTGGGTAACTTTATCTTTCTTGGTCCGACGGGCGTCGGCAAAACGGAACTCGCAAGAGCATTAGCTGAATTCCTTTTCGATTCCGACGAAGCTTTAATTCGAATCGACATGTCGGAATATCAAGAGAAACATAGCGTGTCTCGTTTAATTGGCGCTCCACCTGGATACGTCGGGCACGAAGAGGCGGGCCAACTGACCGAAGCCGTTCGCCGTCGTCCGTATTCTGTCCTATTGTTTGATGAGATCGAAAAAGCTCATCCAGACGTTCTGAATATCCTATTGCAACTTCTCGACGACGGACGCCTGACGGACGGAAAAGGGCGAACCGTCGATTTTAAACATTCAGTTGTAATATTAACGTCAAACTTGGGCAGTCAGCATATCGCCGAGGCAGGCCTCACAGCGGTGGAGGGAGATATTAGCGAGGCTATTAGCCACGAGGTGAGCGCACTCTTACGAAATCATTTCAAACCAGAGTTTCTTAATAGAATTGACGAAATTATTTTCTTTCACTCATTGGGACGTTCTCACCTCCTGGCAATTGTCAAAATCCAACTGCGATATTTAACCCAGAGACTCAAAACCCGAAAACTTGAACTGTCAGTGAGCGACTCGGCAAGGAGATTCCTTGCTGACGAAGGTTTTGATCCAAGCTTTGGTGCTAGACCGCTAAAAAGAACAATACAGCGACGGTTGCTAGACCCCTTGGCGCTGTCTATATTGCAGGGAACCCTAAAAGAGGGCGAAACGGTGACCGCGGACGTTCAAGATGGAGAAATAATTTTTACGAAAGAAAAGGTGCGAGCAAACTAATCGGCACAACCCGTCAGTTGGAACTCAAACTAGTCTTCGAAGTTGACTCCACTGTGGGAACCATCACAGAACGGTTTCTTTGCTGAGGCACCACATCGACAGAGCGCAAACGGACGCCGACTGATCTCTATCTCACTACCGCTTGCGTCCGTCAAAGTAACATCAGGTCCCTCAACCAAATAAGGACCATTTTCTCGAATGACTATCTTCGACATCTCATTCCTTTACCTATCCCATCTTCTGCATTGACGATAAAAAGTCAGCATTCGATTTAGTCTTTCCCATTTTATCGAGCAGTAACTCCATCGCTTCGACGGGCGACAATGGATTCAATACCTTGCGTAACACCCATACCCTGTTTAGGTCATCGCCAGTCAGTAATAGCTCTTCTTTACGCGTTCCACTCTTTTGAATGTCTATCGCTGGGAATACGCGCTTATCTACAAGCTTGCGTTCCAAGTGGATTTCCATATTACCGGTACCTTTAAACTCCTCAAAAATCACATCGTCCATGCGAGAACCAGTATCCACTAATGCGGTTGCGATAATTGTCAGAGAACCACCTTCTTCAATGTTCCGGGCAGCCCCAAAGAATCGCTTCGGTTTCTGGAGTGCGTTTGAATCGAGACCACCAGACAACACTTTCCCAGACGGTGGTATAACCGTATTGTACGCGCGAGCAAGCCGCGTCACAGAATCAAGAAGAATCACAACGTCCTTACGATGCTCAACCAAACGCTTCGCCTTCTCAATAACCATTTCAGCGACCTGAACGTGACGCTGAGCTGGCTCATCGAACGTCGATGACACCACCTCGCCATCAACCGACCTCTGCATATCGGTCACCTCTTCAGGGCGCTCGTCGATCAACAACACGATTAGATAAACCTCTGCATGGTTCTTGACAATTGACTGGGCAATATTCTGCAACAACATCGTCTTGCCAGTCCTGGGTGCTGCCACTATCAGGCCACGCTGCCCTTTTCCAATCGGTGTCATCAAATCCATCACTCGGCCCGATAAATTTGGTGTGTCCGACTCAAGGCCAAGACGTTCCTGAGGATAAAGAGGTGTAAGATTTTCAAAGAAAATCTTGTCTCGACCCTGCTCTGGAGCTTCAAAATTAACCGCCTCGACCTTGATCAGAGCAAAATATCTCTCTCCCTCCTTTGGCGGCCGAATTTGACCGGAGACCGTGTCGCCGGTCTGCAAGTCAAACTTACGAATCTGGGAGGGAGACACATAAATATCATCGGGTCCGGGAAGATAGTTGTAATCCGGCGCCCTGAGAAATCCGAACCCATCGGGCAAAACCTCCAAAACCCCCTCAGAGAAGATAAAGCCACTCTGCTCTGTTTGAGCTTTAAGGATCTGAAAAATCAGCTCCTGCTTACGCATTCCAGAGGCACCAGCAACATTTCTGTCCTTGGCAATCTGGGTTAGCTTCGCAATGCTCAGATCCTTCAGTTCGCTAATGTTGAGTGTGTCGCCTTTTCGCTTGGCACTCTCGCCCGAACGCTTCTCATTAGCATTCTTAGAAGGTTCGGCGGTTGCAGCAGGAGTTGACGGCACGCTAGCTGGTCGTGAGGTACGTTTCTGGTTATTTGGCATAAGCGCTTGGATTGGAAGATTTTGAAAGTACTTGCAAGCCTAGCGGCTCACACTGTGCGGGTTGGCCTCAGATTATGCTCTGGGATGAGATCAATCGGCTGGGCTTTATTATTTGTCGCAGTATAGGCTTCCCAGGCTACTCCTGTCAACGTAGGACACCAAAAGACTGTTTTTTCACAATCTTCCAACTCAATATTTTGAGGGGGACTCTCCAATTGCTATTAAACTGCATCCTATCACTAGTTCCAGACCAAATGCCTGCGCACGTTTAATGACTCCTGGACCATCGGCCCCTGGATTAAGCCACAACAACGGAATTTTTTTTTGAACAATCTCATCGACAAGCCGCTCACCAACATTTGGTGGTACGTAAAGAGTGGCGATATCAATATCTCCAGGCACCTCAAGTACTGACCCATAAGCCTGAATGCCTTCAATCTCATCGTCTAAAGGATGAATGGGTATAACCTCGTAACCCGCCTGCCGAAAACCTCGAACTGCCTTGTTTCCGAACTTGTCGCGATCTTTCGACGCGCCTATAACGGCGACGATTTTCATGTCTGGAGTATAACCTCTGGCATAAAATGCGGGCGTGTCGCGTCAATGCCTAATTCTCATCGCTGTTTGTTTATTAACACTATTCGCTGGTCTCGGTCGACCACCAATCACAGACTCCGATGAAGCATTCTACGCAGAGGGCGCACGCGAAATGCTCGAAGGCGGAGATTGGCTGACTCCACATTTCAATTATGAGAATCGCTTTGAAAAGCCGGTCCTTTATTATTGGCTCGCGGCTTCGACCTACAACTTACTTGGTGTAAACGAAAAGAATGCAAGACTACCGTCAGCGCTTGCTGGATTAGGCCTCACTCTTCTAACGTTTTTTCTGGGCCGCAAATGGTTCAACGACTCAATCGGCCTATTAGCGGGGCTGATAATAGCCACCTGCTTTGGATGTGTGGCAATGGCTCGTCAAGCCTTACCAGATCTCACCTTAGCGTTCTTTGTCACGCTGGCCACGTACAGTGCCCTTACAGCCTGGCTCAATCCACCGAATGCCGCTCTTAAAATAAATACGGCTGCCAGACGCTGGTACGTTCTCGTGGCCGCAGTCGCAGCAGCGGGCGGTTTCTTGACAAAGGGACCTGTTGCGCTCGTTCTCCCCTTCCTTGTCGTCGCGCCCATTCTTTTTTACGAATACTGGGCACAGCGCTCCCTTCGCCACATAAAACTGATCGACACAACCCTTGGAATTGGCCTCTTTTTCCTTCTTACAGCGCCTTGGTTTCTAGGGATGATCTTTGTTCACGGCATAGAGTATGCCGATCGATTTTTTCTAACCGAAAACTTTGACAGGTTCGCAACCGATCGCTATAACGCTCCGCGACCATGGTGGTATTACGGTCCGATCGTAATAGGAGGCCTCTTCCCCTGGTCCTTATATATGCCACTCTGGCTCCCAAGACTCTGGACATTTACTACTCGGAGATACCGTGCCATCGACTTACCCACCGCAATACTCGTTTGGTGGGCCTTGGCACCATTGCTTTTTTACACCCTTTCGGTAGGCAAACAACCTAGATACATCTTGCCCTTACTTTGTCCTCTTGCCCTACTTTTGGCCACAACTATCTGTTCAAGCTTCACAAACAAAAAATCAAGTCGTGATTACCTGATGACCAGCTGCACCATCCTTACTGGAGGCGTAATGGTCACCATTGGGATCATGATTTTTCGAGCAAAAATACTATTTATTGAGTGGAACCCGAACTTGATTACGGTAGTTGCCGTTGGCGTTGGACTCTCGGGCTTGATCGTATGTCTGACCTCAGCTAAACCCCGATGGACACCGGTAGCCGTTGCGTTCGCAGCGATCCTAACCACACTCGGTGCACACTATGTCGTTCTCGCCAACCCCGGCCCAGCGCCTGTCGAACGCATGGCCTCGCTGTTAGTCAAAGCGCGTCAGAACGAAGAACCTTACGGTCGGCATGCTGTCTTTAATCGAAACCTAGTTTTTTACACGCGGGCGCGGTTCCTGGAACTACCAGTATTACGTGCAGCGGACGACCTTCTTCGTCAGTCCGAACGAGTTCTGTGTGTGCTTAAGGAGGAGGATGCGCAGACCCTAAGAGATCGAGGCATCGCCCTTACCAGTCTAGGAGAAGTAACCTACCTCAACACTGGAAGCCTCACCCTTCGCACGTTTCTCAGTCCTAGTCCAAAACATCATCAGCGGGTCGTTTTGGTCGAGAATCGGTAACAATAACAATCCCTTTTTCTACACCACTCCGAAAACGAGACCTGGCGATGCAGGAGCTTGCGGACGCTAATAATTAGAATGACAGGCTTTTCAAGCCCAACATATTCGCTGCTACGAAGATGGAAAAATCTTTCCTGGATTCATAATTCCGTGCGGATCGAACGCTTTCTTTACCCGGCGCATTAGAGCTATAACATCTCCCGAAAGTTCTAATTCGAGGAATTTAGCTTTCGATAACCCAATTCCATGCTCACCACTAATAGAACCCTCCAATCGAATGACGCTATCGAAAAGAGTCCGTTCAGCGTCACGAGCCCGTTGCAGTGCTGCCCCATCTGCCGGATCCAATAATATATTTACATGAATATTTCCATCTCCTACGTGCCCGAAGCTAGGCATACGAAGACCGCATGTCTGACGGAGCTTTTCGATCACCTCAAAAAGCTCCGGAATCCTTCCTTTCGGGACGACAACGTCGTGATTAATCTTCAGCGGCGCCTGCTCCCTCAGAGCCAGAGATAGATTTCTCCGCAATCGCCAAAGTTCCTCCCTCTCTTCGGAGTCAGCCGCTTGTCGAACACTTATTGCCTCGGCTCGTAAGCATGCGCCTTTCACCCGTTCTGACTCAGCCATTACGGTCTTCTCGAACCCGTCGACTTCCACCAATAGCATTGCTCCCGCAGTCTGCGGGATGCGGGCTATTCCAGAGTTTGACGTCATAACACTAAGGCAATCCCTGTCAATCAACTCTAGGGCTGCAGGGACAACTCGTTCAGCCACGAGATATTCAACAGCTGTAACCGCGGCGCGTATATTTAGAAATGTTGCACACAGCGCAATGCGCTCTGGTGGTTTCGGGATAAGCCGTAGGATGATTTCCGTGACAATCGCAAGCGTGCCCTCTGAACCGACGAGAAGCTGAGTCAGATCGTATCCGACAACATTCTTCACCGATTTTCCACCCGTTCGGATTATCTCGCCAGTTGGAAGCACCACTTGCAACCCGAGCACATAACGTTTTGTAGTCCCGTACTTGAACGCCCGCGGCCCCCCTGCGCACTCTGCGACGTTTCCACCAATTACCGATTTATTAAGACTCGCCGGATCTGGGGGATAGAACAGTCCGACTCTCTCAACCATCTCCTGAAGATGCCCCGTAACAACATTAGGCTCGACAACCGCCACCAGGTTCTGCTCGTCGATCTCAAGAATTTGGTTCATTCTTTCAAGGGTTAAAACGACCCCTCCACCCGACGGCACTGCTCCACCCGTATACCCAGTTCCTGCACCTCGAGGCGTTAACGGAATCTGCTCAGAACTGCAGAACTTCGCGACCGAAGATACTTCAGTGGTCGAGGCTGGAAAAACAACAACATCAGCAGCATAATCAAGATTTAGTGCGTCTGCCCCGTATATTCGACACGTGTCGGCATCCTGCCGAATATTGTCGCGCCCTACAATTCCCTTGAGCGTCTCAATCTGTTCACTACTCACCATCGTTATTTCGGCGGTTTTGAATAAACGTTTTTATTCTCGTCACTCCCTCGCGCAGACGCACGAGAGACGTCGCATACGAAATACGGAGATAGCCAGGAGCGTCGAATGCCTCGCCTGGCGTCACTGCAACATGGGCTTCCCTCAGTAAGGCCTCGGCTAGGCTCGCGGAAGTTCGCAATTCTCCTGGCGACAAAAGCTGCGACACATCGAGAAAAAGATAGAAAGCGCCGCCCGGTCGCACACATCGAATGCCAAGGTCGCTCTCAACCCAGTCAATGAGTTGATCCCGGCGTGCCCGGTAATTCTCACGCATCTCTGCGACACATTTCTGCGGTCCTGTTAACGCCGCAATGCCTGCACGCTGCGTAATCGACGACACATTCGAGGTCACGTGGCTTTGAATCGCATTACAAGCTGAAATAAACACTTCCGGACCAATCGCCCACCCACACCTCCACCCAGTCATCGCATACGTCTTAGACAGACTCCCCACAAGAACAAACTGCTCAGGAATCCTTCGCGACAAAACCCCGGGAAGATTATGCGGAACTTCGTCATAAACCAGATGTTCGTAGCACAAGTCGAGCACAATCCAAAAATTTTCCTCCTTTGCTGCCGTGGCAATCTTGATAAGGTCGTCTTCGGAAACCAGGGATCCCGTCGGATTACCCGGTGAGTTAATTATGACAACCTTAGTTTTAGAGGTTACAGCAGCAAGCACCGCATCAGCATGCAATCGAAACCCGTCTTCCTGATGAGTCCTGACTACGATTGGTTCAGCTTCGGCGATCCGTATCTGTTGAATCAAACTAGGCCAACCGGGAGCGTGGGTAATCACCTCGTCACCACTGCCAGATAGGACCATGGCAGCGTTGAACAGTGCCTGCTTACCACCTGCCGTTACGATTACGCTCGCAGCACTACAATTGATTCCATAATCTTCCCTATATCTTGAGCAAATTGCAGCCCGCAGCTCCCCGACTCCAGCATTCGGTGTGTACTTCGTAAAATTGTCAGAAATTGCAGCTATACCTGCGGCTTTTATGTGATCCGGCGTTTTAAAGTCAGGCTGGCCAGCACCCAAATCGACGATGTCGATTCCCTGCCGCTCTAATTGATCAACTGCAACTGTTATTGCTTGCGTTCCGGATGGCGAGAGCCGTCGATTTCGATCTGAAAACATTCGCGTCTACGTATCAAACACTAATACCCTTCTGTGGGTGTACTGAAGCAAGACGCTTCTCCACCACATCCGGCACCAACCCTGAGATTGATCCACCCAAGGCGAATATCTCCTTGACCAACCTTGAACTCACATACGTGTAGGACTCCGCAGGCATCATGAAGACCGTTTCAATATCGCTTTTCAGTTTTCGATTCATTAGTGCCATCTGTAATTCATATTCAAAATCAGAAATAGCCCTTAGCCCCCGAACAATGGCCGTCGCCTTCTTCTGCTGAGCGTAATCCACCAACAGCCCCTCGAATGAATCAATCTCAATATTTGTCTCGGCACTAAAAACCTCCCTGGCAATCGCCATACGATCTTTTACCGAAAACAGTGCCGTTTTATCTGGATTAATCAATACTGCAATCACTATCCGATCGAACAAGCGGGCCCCTCGCTTAATAATGTCGACGTGACCGTTGGTCAAAGGGTCAAACGTCCCAGGATACACAGCTAAGCGAACATACTGATCGTGTTGCGCTTCCATGTTCATTCATCAAACGAGCTACGCCGTCCTTGATGCCTCATAAAATTCCAAGGAACTCTGCCCCGATGAAATTACCCGAACAGACGTGAGCCCATCTCCAATCGGCCGACCTGAGCGACGACGCCTTTCCAGCACCAAAAGCCCCCCGGGCAACAGCCGACGACCTACTACGGACAGTATGGCATCAATCTGCGGACTCTCATAGGGCGGGTCCAGCAAAATTAGATCAAAACAACCCGCTATCTCCTCACCCTTCATCACTCCTGGAAGCGTCCCACATATAACTTCCGATCTGTTTCGCAGCCGAAAGCTCTTAATATGACTAACAATCAATGATACTGCGCGCATCTCTCGCTCTAAGAAGACCACACTGCCAGCACCTCGACTCAATGCTTCCAAGCCAAGCGCACCCGTCCCCGCACAAGCGTCGAGCACCCGAGCACCTCTGACTCGTTCTCCTAGAACGTTAAACAAGGTCTCACGCAGCCTATCGGACGTCGGTCTCACACCAGGCCAGTCGGGTGATTCCAAGCGCCGCCCTTTAAGCTCACCAGCAATAATCCTCATCTTAGCCAACATCAACCAAACCGAAACGTTTTGACCACCCTTTTAACATCCTAGCAATCAAGCCCTTCGAGGCCGTGCTCATATCAAGCCATCCAACGGCCGCTTGCCGCGCCTCTTCCATCAACCCGTAATCCCGAGTAAGGTCTCCGACTCGAAGATTAGGAACACCGGACTGACGTGTACCAAAAAAATCACCAGGGCCTCTTATTTCCAGATCCCGTTCGGCAATTTCAAAGCCATCTGTCGTAGAAACTACAGCGTCAAGCCTGGAGCGCGCAGCTTCCGAAAACCCATCCTGATACAACAACAGACAATACGACTCGTACGGTCCTCGCCCAACCCTTCCCCGTAGCTGATGCAACTGTGCGAGACCGAACCTTTCAGCGTTCTCGATCAACATCACAGAGGCATTGGGCACGTCGACACCGACCTCGATAACGGTCGTCGCTACCAAAAGATCGATGTCTCCTTCAACAAAAGAACTCATGACCGTCTCACGTTCATCCGACCTCATACGGCCATGCACTAAACCGACTTGAAACTCTGAAAAAGTCGATTCTTTCAGAGAGGCGGCCATCTCTGTAGCCGCCCTCAGGCTTAGTTTTTCTGATTCCTCGACGAGAGGATAAACGATATATCCTTGCCGCCCCTTGCGTAGCTCATTGCGAATAAGTCTGTATACCTTTAAACGATCTCCCTCCGGCACCAGACGTGTGGCCACAGGCTGGCGACCTGGAGGCAACTCATGAATCAGCGAGGCATCGAGGTCTCCGTACGTTGTGAGAGACAGGGTTCGTGGGATTGGCGTTGCGGTCATTACGAGAACATCTGGTCGAAGACCCTTTTTACGTAGAATCGCCCGCTGAATAACACCGAATCGATGTTGCTCATCGATAATCACCATGCCTAACTTCGTGAACCGTACAGGCTCCTGAACTAAAGCATGCGTTCCAACAGCGAGATGGCCCTCTCCCGAGGATAAGTCATGCCAACTCTTCCGCCGAACTTTCGCATTCATCGTCCCAGTAACCAACACAGCTTTGAATCTTGAATCCCTAAGCAAGTTCGACACGTTCAGAAAATGTTGTTCCGCCAATAGTTCCGTTGGAGACATCATCGCGACCTGTAAACCATTCTCCATCGCTACTAAAGCACCTAATAACGCCACAATAGTCTTTCCCGATCCGACATCCCCTTGCAGCAGGCGATTCATCGGACGTGTCTTCTGCATGTCCACGACTATCTCCTTCAATGCCAATCTTTGATCCTTAGTTAAACGGAAAGGCAATACCGAAAGAGCTGCTCGCCGAATACGATTGTTTACCTCTATTTTGTGGGGTTTCAGAACCGTATCCGCATTTCGCCGTTGCACAGCCAGACCCAATTGAAAAAAGAAGAATTCTTCAAAAATCAATCGGCGCTGCGCTAACGAGGCAAACCGGTTGAGGTCGTCAATTGAGTCGCCTGAGCGCGGAAAATGAACTTGATTCAAAGCAGAGCACCGATCCACAAGCTTGTACTCATGCCGCACTTCGTCTGGAATGGGATCTTCGACGTCCAAAGGCACTTCTTTTAATGCAGCGTGCACGATGCGTCTGAGCATTTTCGACGTAACAGTTCCTAGTCTTTCGTATACAGGCACGATACGCCCAGTATGAATTCCTGGCTGATCACTAGAACTTCCTTCCCCTGTCACAATTTCATAATCCGGATTCTGAAATTGCAACCCTCCTCCGAATCGACTTCTTTCAACCTTACCGAAAAGAACGACCGACTGATGGGGAACAAAGACATCAGAGAGGAACCTTTGATTAAAAAAGACTGCCCGCACTTGTCCAGACGAATCGCCAACCAACATCTCAAAGACTTGAAATCTTCGGCGACGACTCGATCTCACGCCACAACTAAGCACTTCACCAGAAACCGAAGCAACCTCTCCTGGATGCAAGTTGGCAATCGCAAGCAAACAACTACGGTCCTCGTACCGGATTGGAAGTCGAAGCAAAAGGTCTTCAAGAAAGAAAAGTCCGGCGGTGTGGAACTCCACCACTCGACGCGGCCCCACACCTTTCACGAACTGAAGGGGTGCATCAAGCGATTGACTCACTGCACAATAACCATCTCACCGACTTGGATCAGCACCTCACGAATGCGATAGGGAAGTGCAAACGATTCAGAGACATCAAACCCGCTCGGTTCTCTGTCCGTGCTTGAGTAGCGCTTCACCAAGTCGTCCAACACATTAAGCGGAACAGGAATACCGGCTACATAAACAGACTCAACCTCTAATTTGCCGATTCCGTTATCCGTATTCAAAGACCCGCGCACTGCAACCTTTACTGAACCCCTAAGATACCGCAAAGGGTTTAGTGAGTCTGATTGCCCAACCAGGTCAAGGCCCTCGAGACCGACTACCGCTTCAACCAACAAACGCCCGTCTCCAAGCATGTTGAACTGAGGTTCTGTAATCAGGATCGGCAATTCTGAGACAACATGGAACATAAGATAGGCATTAACTTCAGATTCATTCAGGACCACGCTCTGTGCTCGATTTGAACCGTCAAGAGAATGCGCCACAACAGCGGCAAGTTTGAGTGCGGCACGATCGCCGTCCTCCACCGTCAGCTGCCCTAATCTACTAGTCACGGCGCCCACACTAACAATAAGAATTCCGACCGCAACAAGGCCGCCAGCAGTGAGTCTAATTTGCTCGAGTCTAGTACTCATAACACCCACTAGTAATTCCCCAATGCTTATTCATAGCTCGTTAATGTCTGCGCTTCTTTAAATCGATCATCTCGGCGTGCACCCGTAGCTCAGTAATGTCTCAACTTCAGCAGCGGTGGGAATACCCGCACGGGCTCCCAGTCGCTGGCAGCTAAGAGCCGCTACCCCATTCGCGTATCGAAGAATTTCTTCTACCGTAGCCTCACCTTTCCCAAGAAGCCAACCACCAATAAATCCACCTCGAAAGACATCGCCAGCACCGGTTGTATCCACAACGTCAACATCGAATCCAGGCGTCCTTATCTCCGTGTTGCGAACCAGGGCCAAGCTTCCTTTCGCTCCGAGAGTAGCGCAAACCATCGCCGGTGCAAAAGCCGACCTCAACTTGCGAAGAGCTTGCCCCAATTCCCTCTCTCCCGTCAGCGCTGTGGGAAAACTTTCAGATGTGATGATCACATCAATCTCAGACAAAAGGTCCTCAATTCCTGGACGAACCTTCTCAACGTCAATCACTGTTGGGATTCCCTTTTCCCTAGCGAAACGCGCGGCCATTCTTGCCGCTGAGGGTTCGTGACCGTCAACTAGCAAAACTCGTCCAGACTGAACACAACTCGCCACCACATCATCCGGTCCCATAGCGAGACCCGGATGCCGAGACCACACGATCGTGCGCTCACCCGTTTTCTTGTCCACTAAAACAAGAGACAGCGCATTTGTGGTGTTACGCACTGTCACACAGGAACCTACGTCGACACCAGAACTTATCAGGCTTTGCCTGCCTGCCCTACCGTTTGCATCATCGCCAAAACGTCCGACATAGCTAGCCGCCCAGCCCAGGCGGCTGACGCATGTCATAGCTGTTGCGGTTTGCCCACCAGGGAGTGCCGCCAGTTCCTCAATCGGCATCTTCGTTCCGGAAATTGGAAAATGGGCAAGGACCGCCAGAACGTCGCTGGTGTTCAGGCCAAAGCCGACCGCATCAAACGACTGAAGTGAAGAAGAGGGTAGCGACAAAGGTAATTTCATAACTCACTCGCAATTTAGTCCTAACTCATAGAACCTTGATCTTCGCCTTTTGTTTGCATATAGTCGGTTAGAACCTTGTACCCGTCATAACTGACTGGAGTCTGTGTGCAGCCACTCACCACACGTCAGCCACTCACCAAACGTCAGCGTGAGATCCTAGATTTCCTCAATGACGTTATCGAACAGAATGGTTACGCTCCTAGCCTCGAGGAGGTTGGACAACGTTTTGGCCTTTCTTCCCTTGCGACTGTGCATAAGCATCTTACAAATCTACAGGACAAGGGGTACATTCGAAGAGCTTGGAATCGTAGCCGCTCGGTCGAATTAATCCCCAGCCGCCTTGGCGCAAGCGCAGTCGAACTTCCCTTAGCTGGGACCGTTGCCGCTGGCCCACCAATCGACGCCATCGAACGGACAGACGAAACCGTCGCAGTCCCCGAAGACCTAATCGGAAAACAACACACTTACGCCCTGCGTGTTCGTGGTGACTCGATGATTGACGAACAAATCCGAGACGGCGACATCGTCATCATCGAGGATCGCAAGACTGCAAATAACGGAGAAACGGTGATCGCCCTTCTGAAAGGAGCCGTGGTTACCTTAAAAAAATTCTATCAATCTAACGGTCGCATTCGCCTCCAGCCAGCCAACGAAACAATGGGACCACTTGTCCTTGATGCAAAAGAAGTGGAAATCCGAGGAGTGGTTGTCGGTGTCATGCGACGATACTGAGGAGATTATGAGCGAACGCAAACAAATTAATTTTACAATCATTCCAGACGAATCAAGCGAGGCACCACGGACCTATGCCAACTTCTGTGCGATTTCCCATACACCCTTTGACTTCACCTTGACGTTCTGCGAAGTCCTGCCCCCATCCGAAAAGGAAGTACGTGAAGCTGAATCCGAACGTGTCCTTAAAGCTCCCGTGTGCGCTCGAATCGTCGTCCCCATGCAATTCGTCCCAAACCTCATTAGCGCCCTCCAAGAGCACCTCCGATCCTTTAGCGAAACAACTCTCAAGGTTGGCTCTCCTAAAGAACCCATTCATTAGATACGCAGTGATTAATCGCCAAGACCAACCCGTTCCCAGAGGCCTAGCGGCGCGGGCGGTTCGTATTTTCGACACGCTAGCAACACAGCATCCCGGAGCCTCAACAGAGCTTAAATTTCAAAATGCGTATCAGCTCCTGGTAGCGACAATCCTTTCGGCTCAATGCACCGACAAACGTGTCAACCAGGTGACGACTTCTTTTTTTGCCCGCTACCCCGATTCGGCCTCACTAGCCGAAGCCCGGACAAAAACTGTGGAAAACCACATCCGGTCAACAGGATTTTTCAAGGCAAAAGCTCGTTCCCTGATTGGGATGGCGTCCGCCATCAACCAACAACACGGTGGCACAATTCCTGCGACCATTGATGATCTAGTCCGACTCCCTGGAGTTGGACGAAAAACGGCCAATGTCGTTTTAGGCCACGCTCTGGGAGTCCCTGGATTTCCTGTAGATCGGCACGTTCTGCGCGTTTCCAAACGCTTAGGTCTGACCACTGGGACTGACCCCGTTATCGTTGAGAATCAACTTACTCAATTTCTTCCTTCGTCCCGATGGACGAACGCCGCCGACACGTTAATCCTTCATGGTCGGCGGATCTGTAAAACCCGGCCACTGTGCGACCAGTGTACCGTTGCCCAGGATTGCGTATTCCGACTCAAGCAAGACTCCAACTGAATCAGGAATGCCCATCAACGCAAAGCGGCGTCTCGCGCAGCACTTTCTTGAACCCCAGTGGGTGAAGAAGTTAGTAAAACTAATCGACCCTCGTGATGGAGAGCAATTCCTTGAAATTGGCTCTGGTCGCGGAGCACTGACGCTTGCAATCGCCGAATCTGGAGCGCGAATAACCGCAGTTGAGGTAGACCCGACCCTTGCAACCGAACTTGCTGCTACAGCACCAGCGTCAGTGTCGGTACTCACCGCTGATTTTCTAGGTTTAGACCTACATAACTTAAAGCTGCCAGGCTCGACCCGAGTTGTGGGGAACCTCCCATACAATCTCTCTGCTCCGATTCTGCTTAAACTGCTTCAATTTAGTTCTCACGGCGCACGCCTGACCGATGCGATTCTAACCGTCCAACTGGAAGTCGCTGACCGCATAACCGGGCTGCCAGGCTCCCGCAATTGGGGTCCGTTAGCCATCGCGACTCAACTTCATGCGTCACCGCAGCGAGTACTCAACCTGCCACCTGGTGCCTTTCGTCCCATGCCGAAGGTTCGTTCTGCCGCTGTAAGTCTCCGTTTTCGAAGGTCTCAAGTTCTGATTCACAACCGTATCTTGTTTGACTCACTCGTCCGCGCACTCTTTACCCAACGCCGAAAGACAACGCTTAACGCACTAAAGCCTTTCATTAATCAGCTAAGCACACTACCACCGCTAGAGATATTCCATCGGGCTGGAGCGGATCCAAAAGGTCGACCAGGAGATCTAAAACTGTCGGAACTCGCTGATTTAACAGAAGTTCTGGCCTCTGGACAAAAATAGGCATGCTATAATCTGACTCTCTTCAAACGCAGGTAACCCAGCAACCTGCAATGATCGGGTGCCCACTCGATAGAAGTTCTTGATCAACACAGATATAAGTGTCTTCGTCCCAAGAATTTAAACTAGATTCGGCGCTCGAAATCATTCCGATGGGGGGCGTCGGTGAATTTGGAATGAATATGATGGCGGTGTCCTTCTCAGACACCACTGTCGTGGTTGACGCTGGAGCCATGTTTCCTGGATCCGAAGACTTTGGCGTTGGACGCATTATTCCGGACATTTCGTTTCTTGAGGATGACACACGTAATCCTTCCGGTCTCGTACTAACTCATGGCCACGAGGACCACATCGGTGCCGTGCCGTATCTCTGGGATCTAATCGACTGCCCTGTTTATGGCACCGAGTTAACTCTGGCACTTCTGGAGAGCAGGCTAACCGAACACGGTATCGACAAGGGAGATCGTCTTGTCACGATTACACCCGGGCAACGCGTCGCCATCGGTGGAATGGATGTCGAGTTTATTTCCGTGACGCATAGCCTGCCTGGCTGCGTCGCCCTTGCAATCCATACACCCATAGGCACCATCGTTCACACCGGCGATTTTAAAATCGATCGAACTCCCATCGATAAATCCCTCTTTGATGCAAGCAGATTAACAGAACTCGGCGACGATGGAGTCTTGGTTCTCCTGGCTGATAGCACCAACATCGCAAGACCCGGCTACACCGATTCCGAGTGTTCGGTAACCGAGGGCTTTCAACGCATCTTCGACAATGCGAAAGGCAAGCTTATCGTCACAACCTTTTCATCCAGCCTTCATAGACTGCAGGTGTTAATCGATCTTGCCGTCAAATTCGATCGAAAGATTTCTTTCGTTGGCCGCGGAATGCGACGAATCGTTACGCTCGCTCAACAGCTCGGCCATCTAGTTATTCCCCTAGGCTGTCAGATTTCAGAAAGAGCTGTGAACAACCACCACCCCTCCAAGGTTCTCTGCATAGCAACAGGGTCTCAGGGAGAGCCCTTGTCTGCCCTGTCCCGAATTGCTGTTAATTCACACCCTTACATCAAATTAGAGGATGGGGATGTCGTCGTCTTCTCCGCTCGAGCCATTCCTGGGAACCAACCTGCTATCGGCAGCTTAATAAACAATCTCTACCGCCGAGGTGCTGAGGTTATTGATGGCGAGACGGAAACTGTGCACGTTTCCGGGCACGGAAGCGAGGAGGAACTCAAACTCATGCTTTCACTGGTAAGGCCTCGCTACTTCGTGCCGATACATGGGGAGTACCGCTATCTCGCTCAGCATGCCAGTATGGCACGACAAATAATGGATAACACGGCAAATGTACTCTTAGTGGAAAACGGTGCGCGTCTCCGATTTGGTGATACGTTCACCTGCGTTCACGGATCCGTCTCGACTGGCTCTGTTTTCATCGATAGCGCTCACGCTGGCAGTGTGGGCCCGGACATCTTGCGCGATCGGCGGCACCTAGCCAGCCACGGGGTTATAGTGGTGACAGTCGCACTCAATTCAAAGCTTGGCACAATTGATAGGCATCCACACGTGACAAGCAGTGGATTTACAGAAAACAAAAAAACGAATTCTGTACTCCAAACCTTACCTGACTTTGTCCGCGACCTGATTGAGACGGTTCAAATCAATCAACATACCGACCGCACGTTCCTACAGGAGCTTCTCAGATCAGAGGTGCAACGACTTTTTCGCAAGCGGTCTGGACAGCGACCCGTCATATTACCCATTATCCTGGAGATTTGAGGTGTTTCTAACAACGCTTTCTCATCGTGTGAGTGAATTTCTTGGCGTCGCTTTGTTCGCGCTGGCGTTGGTTTGGCTCATTTCCCTCGCGACGTATAATTCGACCGATGCCGTGTGGTTTTTTAATACCGGTGGACAGCTTCCTCCTCTAAATTTTGCGGGTCGAATCGGCGCGTTCTTCGCAGAAGTGTCTTATCAGCTCTTCGGAATTACTTCCTATCTTGTCCCGGCTTTGCTCGTTTTATTGGGATGGCATTACTTTTGGTGTCGCGTTGTACAAGCAGCCTACACCAAACTTATCGGCCTTGTTCTCATGTTCGGATGCTCCACTGTCTTTCTTAGCCTGACATTCGAAACCCTGTCAGTATCCGGTAAAACCTTTCAAGCTGGTGGCTACCTCGGCCAGAGCATCGCGGCACTCTTCGCTGCTTATTTAAATCGCGCTGGTTCAATCATCGTCGTCCTCACCTTGTTCTTTCTCTCTATTATTCTCTCCACACAGTTCTCTTTCGGACACCTCTTCTCTGAGGCCGGAAAACATCTAACCCTGTGGTCTGCGCGTGGATTAAAGCTCGCGTCGAGCCTATGGTCGCAACGAATACGAGAACGAAAACGCCGTGACATTGTTCGAAAACACCTTGAAGATCTCTCCGACAGAGTGACGACTTCCTTGCCTTCCCCTGAGGCCACAAAATCCACCTCGCTCTCGAATAATCCAAAGAAATCTGCTTCTACAAAACAATCTGTACCCGCTGCCAAGAACCGGCAGACCGCACCCAAGTCAGGACTCTTGCCTCTACCCGAGCCTGCCAGCATGTCATCGGAGCGGCGTCGAGGTGCGTTCACGCATCCTCCAGCAGCATTATTTGATGCGCCAAAAGCTGTTCAAAAGTTTGATGAACGGGTTCTCATGGAGCATGCAAAGCTACTGGAAGAGAAGTGTCGAGAATTCGCCGTCGAAGGCACCGTCGTTCAGATTCATCCCGGGCCGGTGGTGACGACCTTCGAATTCAAGCCAGATGCTGGGGTTAAATACAGCAAGGTGACCGGGCTAGCAGACGACCTCTGCCTCGCGATGCAAGCCGACTCCGTCTTAATTGAAAGAATTCCTGGAAAATCCACCGTGGGAATACAAATCCCGAATGCGCTTCGCGACGAGATTTCTTTGCGCGAACTCCTAGAATCACAGGTCTACGCCCACTCGACATCAAAACTTACTCTCGCCTTAGGAAAATCGATCCACGGCGACCCTATAGTTACCGATCTCTCTAAGATGCCTCACCTCTTAATTGCCGGCTCAACGGGAACGGGTAAATCAGTCTCACTCAACGCGATGTTGACGAGCATTCTGTACCGGGCAACCCCTGCTGAAGTGCGCTTAATTCTGATCGATCCAAAGCGGCTTGAACTCGGCATGTACGAGGACATTCCCCATCTCCTGGCGCCTGTCGTAGTAGACCCGAAACGGGCCGCGAACGCGTTGCGCTGGACTGTCCGCCAGATGGAGGAACGCTATAAGCACCTAGCCGCAGAAGGAGTCCGAAACATTGAGCAATACAACCGTAATGTTTTGTCTCGCCTCCGCGAAACACCGAAAGGTCAGAAGACAAACGGATCTCCTGACGAAACCCTTGAACCTCTTCCCTATATCGTTCTCGCAATCGACGAGCTTGCCGATTTAATGATGGTCGCGGGCAATGAGGTTGAAGAATCCATTGCCCGCCTCGCTCAGATGGCCCGAGCTGTTGGTATTCACTTAATTCTAGCCACACAACGTCCCTCGGTTGACGTAATTACAGGCCTAATTAAGGCGAATTTTCCTTCTCGGATTGCATTCCGAGTGTCATCAAAAGTTGATTCACGAACTATTCTGGATGCAAATGGCGCTGAGCAGTTACTCGGTAAAGGCGACATGCTGTATCTACCCCCGGCCTCATCCCGCGCCGTCCGCCTCCACGGGCCATATATCTCCGAACAAGAGACCGCCAGGCTAACGAGTTTCCTGCGGAAACAAGGGAAACCCGGATATGACGAAACCATTACTGAGGACGAGAAACCCGATAGCCCTGCGGATTTCGCGCCAGACGATCTCTACGATCAAGCCGCCCGCATCGTTGTCTCTAGCGGCCAGGCTTCTATCTCTTACCTGCAGCGGCGCCTCCGAGTTGGCTTCAGCCGAGCGGCCCGGCTTGTCGACATGATGGAAGCCGACGGCCTGGTCTCAACCGCAGCATCCGGAAAACAACGGGAAGTGCTTGTTAAGCCTGATTATTTCGAAGAAATCGACCTCCAGCCCAGGTAAGCGCGCACCAACCTCTAAACCTACCTGTAACGACACAGCAACTATCTGTCGATACTGAGATAGAGGGCTTAAGGCCGCCTCAAACCATGAACCGATTTCAATTCGCCATAGTCACGTTTATAACGCTTTGTCTGGTCTCAAGCCTCAGCGCCCAATCAGATCCCTCGCACCGCCTCTACACCGACGCTCTTTCGCGCGAGCGAGCCCTTAGAGACCCGAGCAGAACTCCTTCTTTGTCTGAGCTTCGTAGCGCTGTCGAATCCTATGAATCGCTCATCCTTCCCGGCCGTCGAACCGGTTACGAGGTGCGTGCACTTTGGCAAATGGCCGGCCTCGCCACCGAAGCATACGACCGATTCAGGCAACCGGAAGACCTAGACCTCGGCACTCGTCTACTGAAAACTCTCGAAAGCAGATACCCTGACAACCCATTGGCAACACGGGCAAGAGAACGTTACAGCACCTTTGAGCTCCTCTCACAAGTCGGACTACTTCAAGAAATCGAGCGAGAGACACTGACAGGAACAGTTCGAGCGACTTTGCACTTTAATCAAGAAGTCGAATTCCACTCAGCCCAACTTGAAGGTCCAGACCGTCTCTTCTTTGACTTTTCTAGCACGGAAGTTGTTTCGCGTTATCGCAACTTAACCATGAACTTCAGTGATAGCTCTGGTGCAATAACGGGAATCCGACTAGGCCGTCATCCCAAAAACACTACGAGAGTAGTTCTAGACACGTACGACGTTGATCTCTGTAAGGTAAGCATCCTTCACGATCCCTACCGAATCATAATTGATTGCCAAGAGAGTCCACCGCTCACAAGCCTGTCGACGGAACCCGATTTCCCCAATCAATCATTACTCGTGTCAGAAGGCGAGCCCACGCTGTCTGTTGCCAGACAACTTGGCCTCCAGGTCGCCCGGGTAGTCATTGATCCCGGACACGGCGGTCATGACCCCGGTGCGTCTTCCTCTGCGATTGAAGAGGCCGACCTTGTCCTGGATGTAGCTCAACGACTCGCGCGAAAACTTACGGATAACCCAAGCACCGAAGTCGTCATGACACGGCGGTCTGACAAATATCTATCTCTTGAGTCCCGCACCACCCTAGCGAATCGGGTCCATGGAGACCTCTTTCTCTCTATTCACGCTAACGCCAGTCGAAACCCAGCGGCACGTGGAGTAGAAACTTATTCTCTTGATTTTGCAGAAAGCTCAAATTCCGAACAGATTGCAGCCAGAGAAAACAGTTCAAGTGCCCGTGCGATGAACGACCTCGGAGATCTTTTGGAAACTATTGCGACAAAGAGTAAAGTCAATGAATCTCACCAATTCGCGGCGGTCATCCAACGTGCGATGGTAAGCCACCTTCGCAAGGCCGACGCAACACTGCCGGATCTCGGAGTAAAACAAGCTCCGTTTATGGTTCTCATCGGCGCCCGGATGCCCAGCGTCCTAGCGGAGATATCGTTTTTGTCCAATCCAAAGGATTCCGAGTTGCTCTCAAGTGATCTTTATCGCGATCTAGTTGCTGATGCTTTATTTGACGGAATTCTGAGCTATCAGAGGGGACTAACCCCGCCGCCGCAGTTTGCCGAGCAGGACTAAGTGCCTAGCTATTTAGGTTCAGCCTAACACCTCCGTCGCCACCTTCCTCTAGCTTGTCCCGCCCCCTCGACCGACGAAATGCAATCAACAAACCAGCACAGATACACCCTAGAAATAGCGCAACACCCGCCACCGCGCCAATCATAGCCACCGAACCAAAAAGCACATCCATGACCGTCGTCTCTTTCGTTGTCGGTTCGACAACCTCGTAGACGAGCGGCATCAGTGGCTGGGAGAGCATCTTTAACACCGATCTAAACGTGAACCCTATTGTCTTGCGGTCATCTCTGCCAATTGCGTCAAGGTTCGTACCATCACACCTGTTGCACCTTTCGGCTGAGCTCCACTCTTCTCTTCAGACCAGGCCGTACCAGCGATATCAATATGCGCCCAAGCAGTATCGCCGACAAAAGCACGAAGAAACGATGCCGCCGTACATGCCCCTGCTGCTCTCCCCCCTACGTTGGATAGATCAGCAACCTCAGACCGTAACTGCTCCTTGTAATCTGCATAAACCGGAAGTGGCCAGAGACGTTCACCCGCGCGCATACCGGCCTCCCGAACCCTCTCAGTCCATTTATCAGGATAGCCAAATAAACCGCTGGCCGCCTTCCCAAGCGCTACCACGCATGCTCCAGTTAACGTAGCTACATCAACGATTCGCGTCGCTCCCTGCTGGCGCGCGTACCACAACGCGTCCGCCAGAATCAGTCTCCCCTCAGCATCAGTATTAATCACCTCTACCGTTGTTCCGCTAGCACTCGTCAGAACATCCCCCGGCTTTGTAGCACGCCCTCCAGGCATGTTCTCCGTTGCCGGAACTATGCCAATGACTCGAGTTTGAATTCCCAGCCTTCCAATGGCACGCATGGCACAAACAACTGCGGCACCGCCAGCCATATCCCCCTTCATTTGCTCCATGCCGTCCGCTGGCTTAATAGATATTCCCCCACTATCAAACGTCACCCCTTTCCCGACGAGAGCGAGCACCTCATTCGAAGACGGGTGTTTCGGTTCATGACGCATCACGATCAAGCGGGGTTTTTCAACACTCCCTCGAGAAACACCTAGCAGTAACTCCATGCCTAGATCCCGGATAGCAATCTCATCTAGAACTTCCACCTGTATTCCTGAATCTGACACCAGCTCTCGCGCCTCTTCAGCAAACGTCTCGGGCACCAACAGATTCCCTGGCGAATTTGTTAACTCTCGCGCCCGATTAGTAGCCTCGCCGAGGGTCACACCGATTCGCACAGCCTCCTGAAACTTAACGGCATCCAGCCCCGTACAAACTATTTGACACTCTTCGATAGATGGCCCCGACTCTCCTGCTTCAGTCTTGAACCGGAAATCTTCAAATGCCCCAAGAGTTAATCCCTCCGCAACAGCCTGCGCTCCCGTGACTGAATTAGCTTCACCTCGTAGGGCCACACCCAACATTTTCACTCTTTGTAATCGCGCAGAACGAACAGCTACGGCTGCCGCTATTCGAAGTCTCGCTGTGACATCATCAGTAGCCGCACCCACGCCAACCAGGCCTACCCGCCCGGCCTCCCACTGCGATGATTCCAGACGGGTAGAAAAGAAGTTGCTTTGTTTTGGACGAAATTCCCCTGAACTCAAAGCCCTACTCACATCCCCATTACATGCCTCATTAAGTCCAGCAAGATCGAGCAGGTCATCGTCATCGAAAACCGGAACAACAACGAGGTCGCACTTCAACTCCGCCACACCACACTGCACAGCCTTAACTGACAGGTCACGATATTTCTTTGACATCGCAGGATTATAGCGGCAGGTTAGCGGAACACTGTAAAAGCACTACAATATCAAGAAGATTTCATTCTGAGGGATGTGCTCCTGATGATTATTTACCGGATCAAGTCTTTACTCTTTACCTGCCTAATTCTCCTAATCCCGATGTTCCCGCCGGCCATTGAAAACACGGTTCAGGCAAGTCAAGACGATAAGCCAGATTTCTCTCTTCGGGCCTCACCTCAAGTTGCGTTCGCCCCAACCGAAATACTCTTTGTCGCTGAGCTAGACGATGGATCTGACCATTACGAGCAGTTCTACTGCGCCACAATCGAATGGGACTGGGATGATGATACTCGCTCTGAATCAACCCCTGACTGTGAGCCGTACGAACCCGGAGTGAGTAAGATTCGGCGCCGGTACTCAATTCGCCATCGGTTTGATTACGCGGGTCGTTACACGATAAGAGTGCACCTCAAGAGACGTGACGACACCGTTGCCTCGGCCCGTACCGTTATCGAACTTCGTGGAGGCCGAGACCGGCGCTTCAATTAACCCGACCGTCCCTGCAACGCTTTTAAGCCTCCCCTAGGCAACAAGAGACAACTCTACCGGTTCAAAACCGTTCATCGTGAGCCAGTATCCTGCAAGGTCTTTGTTATTGTTTCTCTCTTTCTCCCACCGTGGCGAAAGAATCACGTACAAACAATCTCGATACGACGCCCCCTTTAAGTCGGTAACAGAGGGTTTAACGTTGCCTAATGGATGTGAATGATAAAAACCGACCACCTGTAACCCCCTCTTTCGCGCTAACCGGATTGCTGCTACATGGTCAACGGGATCAATAAGGTAGCGTGTCGGCGAGGCATGCAGATTGCGCGCAATCACGGCATGTTCAACCAGCTGAATCGTCCCAACAAGCAACCCACAGCACTCGTTAGGCTGCTCGCTTCTGGCATGTTGCACCATCTCCTCAACAACTGTCCGACGAATATCCAACATGCCCGCTCGCCGATTTAGCGAGCTCACGGCTTCTCGCGCTCTTTCTTGATCACATCCACCAGCCTATTGCGCCATTCAGCCGCTGAAGTAAATACTCGGTCAATCTGCTCGCCTTCTTCCAGCCCATCTCGTAAAGATTTCAGTTCTACGATAAACGTATCTAGGGCGTATCTGATTTCTTTCGCATTACTTGAACAGATATCTCGCCAGATAGTCGCCGGACTTGACGCGAGGCGGGTGGTGTCCGCAAGGCCACGCCCCGTCAACCGTAAGCCATCAACGCCTACGGCCTGCCCCACTACTCCCATCAATGCGCTGGCCGTTAACTGAGGTAGGTGGCTAAGAAACGAAAGCAGTCGGTCGTGTTCTTCGGGAGACAGCAAATGCGGTCTAGCACCGAATTCTGTCACAAAACTCTTGAGCCGCCCAAGAGAACTGGCGGTTCTATCGTTTATAGGTGTAAATAACCAGGGACGGTCTTTAAATAGATCCGGCCGTGCATAGGCCAAGCCTCCCAGCGGCGCTCCACCTAATGGATGCCCGGCAATAAAATGAAAGCGAGCCGGCAAATTCTCTGATTTACTAACGATTTCACACTTCGTACTCCCAACATCTGTAATAACAGTATCCCCTTCTAGATGCTCATCCAACTTATCGAGGAGCTCTATATTCTGACGAACCGGCGCAGCTAAAATGACCAAGTCGGCCTCTCCGATTACCCCAAGATCATCTGCGGCTACGTCAATTGCGTGACGAAGCATTGCCAATTCAAGCACTTCTTTGTTGTCAACTCCGATTACGAGACACTCCGGCCAACGTCCCCGTGCCGCAAGCGCAATTGATCCCCCAACAAGCCCAAGACCAATCACCGCAATTTTTTTAAAAACTGGAGGCGACGAACTACTCGAGTCTGACTGAATAACCGGAAGTTGACGTCTACCGTCTTCCATCTTCTGGATTACCTCGTCTAGTCATTCGACTAGACAATCTTTTCACCCCGCACTGGCGGCCAATAATGTTTCCAAACTCATTTTCTGATTCGTGTTTTTTAGCCACCACAGCCAGACCTCCCCCAACCTACTCTTTTATATTCTTTCCCTCCGCAGTTCTCTCAAGACGACGGCTCTCATCAATAATCCGTTCGAAAAGACGGGTTATCGCGCTGTCATCCAACGGCCCACCGCTTTCCTTTCGCGCATGCTCAAGGACCGACACTTCCCGATCAGGCTGATACGTATCGAGTCCAATCGATTCCTTTAGTCCTCCAACTTCAAGAGCGCACCGCGCGCGCAGATTCAACAGTCGAACTATTTCCGTGTCTAATTTATCGATCCGCTTTCTGTACTCATCGATCTGCTTAGATACACTCACGTTTCCCAGTTGCGACTTTGACTGATCTGGTTTCAAGTTAACGAGTCTCCCCTTTTAACCACCGAACGTACTTTTTAACCTCATCCGCCAAATCAGCTCCGCTTGGCACTTCAGCAATTCTCTTAACCAAACCACTGCCCACCACAGCAGCCTCAGCCAACCGCCCGACCTCAACCACATGTTCGGGCCGAGATATTCCAAAACCTAATGCAAGAGGCATTGACGTCACTCGCCTTATTCGCTCCACTAACTCCTTGGCTCCAATCGCAACAGTCTCCCGTTCGCCCGTAACCCCTAATCTTGAAATGCCGTAAAGAAATCCACCCCCCAGGTCTGCTGCCCGACGAATCCTCTCCTGCGTCGTTGTAGGGCTAAGCAGAAAGATCGGGTCGATATTAAATTCACATACTGCGTCACGCAGTTCTCCAGCCTCTTCGATCGGAAGGTCCAAGACCAGGACACCGTCAACTCCAGCATCAGCCGCTCGACTTGCAAAGGTGTCGAAACCCATAGCCAACAACGGGTTTGCATAACTAAAAATAACTATCCCAGCCGAGAGCCTTGCTCTTAATCGCCCTACTAAATCCAAAGTCGAGGAAAGAGTGGACCCAGACTTTAGTGCACGCTCGGCTGAGCGCTGAATAACAGGACCGTCTGCAAGTGGGTCAGAGAAAGGAACACCAATCTCTAAGACATCAGCACCGGCCTGATCAAGCGATTCAAGGACAACAGCCGCACGATCCATGTCAGGGTCTCCAGCCATGACAAACGTCACCAAGCCAGTCTTTTTCTCTAATCGCAGCCTCGTAAACGCATCTTTTAAGCGTGACATCCTTTTATCCTAAGCTGCTACGCCTTGCTTGAATCGATTCTATGTCCTTATCTCCACGTCCAGACAGATTAACCAGGATCGAACTCCCTGAACCCAATTCCTTTGCAAGATCACACGCGTAAGCGATTGCATGCGCTGACTCCAATGCAGGCATAATTCCTTCCAAGCGCCCAAGTAAATCGCATGCTTTTAACGCCTCTTCGTCAGATACATGCGTGTACTCTGCACGGCCAAGATCACGAAGCCACGCATGCTCCGGCCCGACCGCGGCGTAGTCCAAACCAGCGGAAACCGAGTGCGTTGAATCAATATTTCCGTGTTCGTCCTGGAGAACATAACTCCGGGTTCCTTGCAAGACACCAGTCGTCCCGGTCGCAAAACGTGCTGCATGCTTACCTTTGGTCAGGCCCTCTCCACCCGCCTCAACACCAATCAAGCGAACCGCTGGCTCATCGACAAAACCGTCAAAAATTCCAAGAGCGTTACTTCCGCCACCCACACACGCTACAACCGCATCAGGCAACCGTCCCACATCCGCCATGTATTGAGACCGAGCCTCCTTACCAATAACCGACTGAAACTCTCGCACCATCAAAGGATACGGGTGAGGACCTAGTACCGACCCCAACAAATAGTAAGTGTCCTTAACATTCGTGACCCAGTCCCGCATCGCTTCATTAATGGCATCCTTTAGCGTGCAACTCCCACTCTCCACACCAGATACCATCGCACCGAGCAGTTCCATCCGAAAAACGTTCAGCGCCTGCCGACGCATATCCTCTGTTCCCATGTAAACTTCACACCGAAGTCCCAACAACGCACACGCCGTGGCTGTGGCTACACCGTGCTGACCGGCACCGGTTTCAGCGACTACCCGTTCTTTCCCCATCCGAACGGCTAGCAGCGCCTGACCGAGCGCGTTATTAATCTTGTGGGCGCCTGTATGCGCGAGATCTTCCCTCTTAAGAAACAGCCTGGCACCACCCATCTCTTCCGCAAGACGGGTGGCCTCCCATATAGGTGTTGGCCGGCCCACATACCGAACTAACAAATCTGAAAGTTCAGACAAGAAATCTGGATCCCGACGAGCACTAAAATATGCGTCTTCCAATTCCTCCACTGGTTTAACCAGGGTCTCGGGGACGTACCGCCCCCCGTACTCCCCAAAATATCCTCTTTCATCAGGATCTCTTGAACCGAACGCCGGCACCGGTGGATCTATCGAATTAGCCATAAACTCCGTCTACTGCTGCAAAAAACAACCTAAGCTGCTCGTGGTCTTTAATGCCAGGGGAAATCTCCAGCCTCGAGGAGGCATCGACTCCATAAGGTCGGACTTCCTTAATCGCTCTTCCAACATTCTCAGGATCTAATCCACCTGCTAAGAATGAGGGCCGGGCGTCCGCAACTGTCTTAGCTCTAATCCAATCCACTGTCCGCCCTGTTCCACCTCGCCGGGCGGTATCGTAATCATCAACCAACAATGTGAAGGCTTGAGGTAACCCAATCGCGTTTTCAACGTCCGATGTCGACCTTACTGACACCGCTCTAACAACACGAACCCATTTCGACACGCTCTGACAAAATTCCGTCGTTTCATCTCCGTGAAATTGCACGGCTGTTAGACCGACTTCCGCTACCACGTCTCCTACCCATTCTTTGGAAGGATTAACAAAAACACCGATCGCCGCAACATCAGCGGGGATCTCCGATACAATTTCGGCCGCTTGAGCAAGACTGACCGCACGAGGACTGCCGTTCCAGAACACAAACCCGATCGCAGAAGCCCCAAGTTCACTTGCTAATGCGGCATCAGCAAGACGTGTGATTCCACAGACCTTAACTTTAACCATCCCCAGTAATTCCCCCGGTCCCCTTCAAAAAACCAGCTAAGGCGTGACCTGGATCCCGTTGACTCATCAATGCTTCGCCTATCAAAAACGCGTCATAACCTACCGCTTTGAGGGACACAAGATCCGCTCGATCCCGAAGCCCGCTCTCAGCCACCGACACCACTGTCTTTGGTATTTCGGCAATCAGCAAGTGCGAAGCTTCAAGGTTGACAGAGAGAGAGCGAAGGTTCCGATTGTTCACACCTATAATCTCCGCGCCTGCGTCCACCGCACGCAAAACCTCTTCTCTGTCATGAGCTTCAACAAGAACCGCCAATCCGTATTCCGCGGCGGTCCGATGGAAAGCACGCAGGGTATCGTCATTAAGTGCCGCCACAATCAGAAGCACAGCGTCCGCCCCTTTAGCTCTGGCTTCAAGGAGCTGATACCGTGAGACGATAAATTCCTTTTGCAATACCGGCAACCCCACTGCTAATCGCACCTGCTCTAAGTCCCTCAGGTTCCCATCAAAAAACGAAGGCTCCGTCAGGACAGAAATCGCCCTCGCCCCAGCATGCTCGTAATCACGAGCAATTACCTCAGGTCGATAAGTCTCACACAACACACCGCGCGAAGGAGACCGACGCTTACATTCCGCGATTACGTTAAATCCTGGCCCAGCTGTCAAACTAGAACGGAATGCCTTTCCGCGTGGATTGATCTCGGTGGCCTTCTTCTCCAACTTAGCCATACCATACTGCTGCTCTCTCAAAGTAACTTCATGCATCGTCGCAGCGGTGATTGCTTCCAAGAGATCAGGGCTACTCTGAATTACCATCTTCACACCACATCCACAGTTAGTCGACTTTCCCTTGCGAGCAGCGAACCAAATCGGCTAATTTTTCTGCTGCCGACCCATCATCTAGAGCTAATGCCGCCCTAGTCGCCCCCTCAACTAATGAGCCAACAGAGCCTGTCACTAGCAATCCTGCAGCCACATTTACCAGAACAAGGTTTCGCGCTACACCGGTGGCTCCACCTAAAACGTCACGAGTCATTTTGATGCTTTCGTCAAGTCCGCTCACACGAGTGCTTTCGAGCTTCCCAGCCTCTACCCCGAAGTCGTCTGGGTGAAGAAAAAACGTACGTACCGAACCCGCCCGACACTCAGAGACCTTTGTATACCCGCTAGTGGATACCTCATCAATACCACCAGCTCCGTGCACTACCCACGCGTGCTCAGAGCCTAGGCGCATTAATGCCTGCGCAATCAAGTCCGTATATTCCGAGGCGGGGACGCCAATTACCTGACGCTTTGCACCAGCTGGATTAGTTAAGGGACCTAGCAGATTAAATACTGTCCTCACGCCCAGCTCTCTACGTGTCTGCGAAACGTGCCGCATCGCAGGATGAAAAGTCGGCGCAAAAAAGAATGCAATTCCCGCATCGGCTAAACATCGTTCTACAACCTGTGGGTCCGCAGACACGTTGACCCCTAGACCCTCAAAAAGATCCGCACTCCCACACTTACTAGATACCGAACGATTGCCATGTTTTGCCACTCGCACACCACATGCCGCAAGAACAACCGCTGACACTGAAGATACGTTGAATGTATTCAGACCATCTCCGCCCGTTCCACAGGTGTCAAATACATCTGTAAATGAACGCGACAACTGAACCGCCTTCTCTCGCATGGTTCCTGCAAATCCAACGATCTCCCCGACTCTCTCTCCTTTGATCGAAAGAGCTACTAACATGCCCGCAATCTGCGCCGACGCAACTTGTCCTCCCATAATCTCTGACATTGCAGTCGCTGCCTCTGCTTCAGTCAAATCGACCCGCCGTTGAAGTTTTTCAATCAGATTCCCCAACATCTATGACTCCAAGAAGTTTTGCAGAATCCGCATACCGTTTGAGGTTAGTACCGACTCGGGATGAAACTGCACGCCGTGTACTGGGAACGATCGGTGTCTGAGGCCCATGATCGTTCCATCATCGACTGCTCTCGCAGACACCTCCAACTCTTTCGGCCACGGATCACCGGCCACCGCCAAGGAGTGATATCTTCCGGCCGAAAATATCCCGTCAACCCCAGCAAATAGTCCTCGACCGTCATGCTCAACAGCTGAGCTTTTCCCATGTAGAAGCGTCGGCGCTGGTATAACTCTTCCACCAAATGCCTGCGCTATAGCCTGGTGCCCCAAACAAACACCCAATATCGGGTAGTTCTCCGCATACGTCCGGATCAACTCCACCGTCACACCGGCATCCTCAGGCCGTCCCGGGCCAGGTGAGATCACGATTCGCTCAGGTGCTAGATCATTCACCTCACCTACACTCACTGCATCATTTCGACGCACTAGCGGCTCCGCCCCAAGTTCGCCGAGGTACTGCACCAAGTTATAGGTAAATGAGTCGTAGTTATCTATTACAAGCACCATGTTTCAATTTACCTTCGTTCCTCTAGGCCCTTCCCCACTCTGAGCCATCCTGAGTGCCCGTATTAGTGCAGAAGCCTTATCACACGTTTCCCTATATTCAGCTAAAGCATCCGAATCTGCGACAATTCCAGCCCCTGCCTGTACATACGCAATCCCATCCTTCATGACAATCGTACGAATGGTTATGCAGCAATCAAGATCGCCTCCGAAATCCAAATACCCTACAGCTCCTGCGTAAATGCCACGGGATGCAACCTCAAGCTCCGCAATGATCTCCATCGCTCGAATCTTCGGCGCCCCAGACACGGTTCCCGCCGGAAAACATGAGGCTAACGCGTCAAGACTATCTCTACCCTCAGCCAGTTGCCCTTCCACGCGGGATACGAGGTGCATGACATGCGAATAGCGTTCAAGATCGAGATATGTTGGCACTTTAACCGACCCAAATTCACACACCCTACCAAGATCATTCCGGCCGAGGTCGACCAGCATTACATGTTCCGCCAACTCCTTCTCACTCCCACGAAGCTCTTCGGAAAAACGACGATCCTCGTCTTCTGTTTGTCCCCGAGGCCTCGTACCAGCTATTGGATGCGTCTCTACATGACCTCCCTCCGACCGTACAAGCATCTCTGGAGACGATCCAACGATCGCTACTCTTCCCATGCGGATAAAGTACATGTACGGAGAAGGGTTCACGTACCTTAGTGTTCGATACACCGTAAAAGGATCGACATCCAGCTCTGCCTGAAACCTTTGGGACAGGACGACCTGATAGATATCGCCTCTGCGTATGTAATCCTGCGCTGCCACGACACTCCTCTCAAACAGTTCTTGTGAAGTATTAGAGTGCAACTTTAGTTGTCTCGGCGCAGTCACCTCAAACTCCGAGAGACCGCGTTCTAACTCGCTTTCAAGAAAACGAATCTTGGCCTGCGCAAGTTCGTATCGAGCCCTCAGATTTTCACCAGCTGACACATAAGCGTTTGAGATAATTAGGATCCGATGCTTGACATGGTCAAATGCGAGGATCGTGTCAAAGAGCATAAATCCAGCATCGTCTCCTGAACCAAAATCTTTGCCGTGTTGTTTCCATGCTTTCTTGAGTGACGGCTCGAACCATCGCGCCGCCTCGTATCCCAAAAACCCCACAGCTCCGCCAGTAAACCGCGGCAGCCCAGGAAACCCAGCGGAGCGATATTTACTCATCGCCGCCCGCAACGTATCTAGGAAAGGTTCCGAACTCTCTTCTCGGCTGACACCCCTCTCGATTACCGTGCCTCCATTTTCAGCCCTCAGAACCATAAAAGGATCTTTTCCCAGAAAGGAATAGCGAGCGACCCTCTCTCCCCCTTCTACACTCTCAAATAAAAACGCATTCTCGGCATGCTCGGCGACTTTTAGAAATGCAGACACCGGTGTTAATAAATCGGCCAAAACCTCCCTGCAAACAGGAACAAATGTTTCTTGGGAGGCGCGCTCGGAAAACTCCTCAAATGTTGTATTAAGCATCGTCGTCACTCGTGTGTAACTGCCCTCTAGATAATGCCCGCTTGGCCGCCTTCCGAAACTCGTCAATCGGAGCTTCTAGGCCAGTCCACCATTCAAACTGACGTACTGCCTGAGCTACGAGCATTTCCAAACCACCGATTGTGTCGCATCCAGAAAATTCTGCTTCTCTCCGCAGTCGGGTCATTAAGGGGTTATACACAAGGTCATACACAACATCGCCCTGAAACGGTCCTCCCGGAAGTGGGCTACTCTCCGCTCCTGGAAAAGTCCCGACAGGCGTAGTGTTAACCAAAAGATCCCACGAATCTGGTGCCGGAGGAAACAAGACGCCTTCACCGGATACCAATTCGGCTACCTCGCAGGCTTGTTTTAAATTCCTTGCGGATACCGATACCAGGGCCCCTTCGCTAGCCAGCGCAACCGCAACGGCCCGTGCTGCTCCACCAGCACCAAGCACCGTTGCTCGCGTCCCTTTCAAAACCAAACGCTTCACTAGTGGTTCCAAGAAACCCGGAACGTCAGTATTAATCCCTTTCCAGCCCTCGCTCGTTGCTCGCACCGTGTTTACGGCACCGACTCTTCGCGCTAGCGAATCCAGCTGTGTCAGTCCGGGTAAAATCTGCTCCTTGAATGGAGCCGTCACACTCACTCCTTGCACTTTCATCTCGGCCCCAAATGTCCAAAAGTCGTCCACATCAGCCGCCTCTAAGGGCACATACACCGCATCCTGTTTCATAGCTGCGAAACCAGCGTTGTGCATGCTCGGCGAAAGCGAGTGAGCCAAAGGAGACCCGATTACACCATATAATGCAGTCTTCTCTGAGACGCTTCTCGCTCTGAAATCGACAAGAAACTCTTGAAGACTAACCTGCCCGGGAGCCACTCCCTCGCCAACGTAGGTCCAGCTTGATCCAAAACGGTCCGGCAATAGACGCGACACAACACCGCTCGGCCCCATAGCAAGAAGGACGCGCCCCTCTTGACTCGTACCAGTAGCAAGCTCACGCAACGCTAACGTATCGCTCAGTCGATTCGCATAAATTGCTATTTTTACAACGCTGGCTCCCGTTGCGCACATCGCTCGGTACTGATCAGAGAGAGTTCGCGGAACACCCTCAAAATCATGCAGTGACAAAACCACGTTTCGCCCCTGACATCGTTGAATAACCTCATCGAAACCACCCCGCCACTCTAGGTCCACGTACTCTGCGCCAAGGTCTAGAGCTTCCTGTAACAATCTCCGCCGCTCCTCTTCCGAGCCTTTAAAACGGCCACCCTCCCAGGTCGGTCGACACGTCACTATAACCGGCATTTTTCGTCCAGCCAGGGCAGCGGACACATCAGGATCCTCGACATAGTCAAGACGAAGCTCGGCCATATCAGCACCATCGATTTGATCTCGACGGCACCTCAATTCAGTCATCGTGCGTCCCGTGACCGTCGCGCAGACCTTAGCTCTCATTCTCGTCAACTAACTCAAGAAAAAAGCCCCTGCAGCCTTGAGGGCTGTAGAGGCTTATTCGTTCACGATTTCCCTGATAACTCAAGTTTTCGATTTACTTCCCAGCCCCTCTAGCGGTGACATTAATATAGTGAAATCGCCACCCAGCCTGCACAGAGTCCAGATACCGATTGTGGCGCCGCCGATGACCTAAGAAAACCATCACTTAAGTTGAGAAAGTATCAAACGAGCATGGTCACTGTCAATTTGAGTCAGGACTCCTTGACCTTCAGAGGTAACGTCCGCTATAAACACCAGAAGAGACTGGCTTTATAGAGACCATGCGAACTTCGATAATAAAAGTTTCCGCTCTACTGGCATGCCTTTGCATTCTCGAACTTCCGGCCGCTCCTGCGCGGATGTCGATCGAGGATGTCCGGGCTGGCATGACAGGCATCGGAGTAACCGTTTTCGATGGAACGAAGCGAGAGGAATTCAAAGCGGAGATTCTCGGTGTTCTGCGAAACGTTATGGGACCTCAGCGGGACATCATAGTAGCCAGGCTGTCTGGGGGCCCACTTAACCACACTGGCGTCATGCAGGGAATGAGCGGAAGTCCTGTCTACATCGATGGACAACTTATCGGCGCAGTATCGTACGCCCTGGGTTCGTTTCCTAAAGAGCCTATTGCAGGCATCACTCCTATCGGAGAGATGCTGGCTACAGACGCTGCCAGCCGACGAACTGTTAGAGCAAAGCACGGACAGCCATCGTTTCCAATTAGTGCTCATGGACTTCAAGAGATCTTTCGCTCTTCGGCCGGGCAGTATCAACTGGTTTCGTTAGAGTCATCAGACACTGAGCGCTTTGCATTAAGTCAGAGTGCGGAATTGACCTCCACAAGAATGCTTAGTCCAATTGCAACTCCACTCGTATTTAATGGCTTCACTCAGGAAATTCACAACCTCTGGGAGTCTGCTTTGAAATTGAGTGGTTTTCTAACCGCAGTCGGTAGTGCCCAAGCTTCCCCATCGCGAGACCAACTCTCCCTTCAGGCTGGTGACGCAGTGGGCGCAGCTCTGATACGAGGCGACCTAACAATGGCCGGCACTGGGACCGTAACACTGGTGGAAAACAATCGCGTATATGCTTTTGGACACCCTTTCTACAACCTTGGCCCGATCAGTTTCCCCATGACGAAGGCTTCGGTTACCGCCCTTTTGCCAAGCCTTGCCATTTCTTCAAAAATCGCGGCTATTGGTGACGTCATTGGTACCCTGGATCAAGATCGCTCAACGGGTATATTTGGAACTCTGGGAGCGGAACCCGATGTGATTCCAGTTACAATACGGCTTAGAGGGTCCGACCGCAGTTTCAACGACACATTTAAATTCGAGGTAATCCGAGACAATATTCTCACTCCATTATTGGTTTACTCTGGGGCTCTCAGCACTTTTTTATCGTCAAGTCGCCAACTTGGCGCGGCGACCTATACTATTACCAGCAGCACTCGTGTTCGAGGTCATGATGCCGTGACCTTTACCGATATTTACAGTGGGAACACAGCCGTAAGCAATGCTGCCGCCGCAATCGCCAACCCCCTAAGTACCCTGCTGAACAATTCGATAGCAACGGTCGAGATTACAGGTCTTGAAATTGACGCAACCGCAATAGAAGAGCCGCTTACAGCAGCGATCGAGCGGATCTGGATCGACACCCCACGCGTTCACCCGGGCTCCATCGTTAAACTTCACGTGCTAGCGCGAAGCTATCGCGATATCGAAATGCTCGAAACACTGACACTTTCAATCCCATCGAGCGCCACTGGCCAGATCCAAATTCTCGTCTCGGACGCATCGTCTTTAAAGACACGACCACTCAGTCAACACCGTGGCAACAGAACTTTCGACAACGTCGGGCAAATTATTCAGCATCTAAATGCCACACCTCGCAACAACCGACTTTACGTTAAATTAATCAAATCCAGCGCCGGTGCAATCTTTAACGGCACCCAAATGCCAGACCTTCCTCCTTCAATTCTCGAGGTATTGGAAGGCAACCGAAGCGCAACCGGCGTACAACGTCTCCAGACCGCGTCGCTTGGCGACTGGGAAATTCCAACGAAACACGCTGTTTCGGGATCACGCACGCTCTCGATCACGATGCAGACAGAATAACTGGCTGTTATCGATTGCACCTCAAGATGCGGACTTCTCTAATATTTCTCAGTGTTCTGATCGGGTTTGGAGTTGCCATTCTTTATGGTGCTTCACCCATATTTTGGAGGGTGTCAACCCAGACAGACTTTCTCGAAGGTGAAATCGATGAGGTCTCGATCGACGACGAAGGCCAGCTCACACTTGGACCGCAGTCCGAGCTCGTTTACGAAACTGCTGAACCTTTCATTTGGTCCATAGACGGTTCAGGCAGTTCCCTCTGGATCGGCAGCGGTGCTAGCGGGAAAGTATTCAGAATTGACGCCACTACGGGAAGCGCCGAGATCGCATTCGAGGCGCGGGAGCAAAACATTCACGCCATAGCCGCAAGGGAAAACAGAGAAAGCCTTGTCGGGACATCCCCCAACGGAGCGGTGTACCGAGTGGGCCTAGAAGAAGCAGAGCTCGTTTTTGATCCCGATGACAGGTACATCTGGGCCATTGAACCTTATCTTGACGATACTTTCCTGGTTGCAACCGGTAACTCTGGAAAGATCTATCAAGTATTTCCCAATGGAAACTCAGAGATCTTTTACGATGCTGACACCACGCACGTCGTTGCCCTCACCACAGACTCACAAAATCGGGTACTTGCCGGGACAGGAACGCCGGGGCAGGTCATCCGAATCGAAAGCAATGGCGATGGCTTCGTTGTTCTAGACTCAACATTTCCAGAAATCCGCGCTCTCCATGCTTCGTCTGATGGCACGGTTTACGCGGTGGCAGTTGGGAGACCACCCACTCAGGCCACAGCTCCTCCGGTAAATGTGTCAAGCGGACCAGCAAACTCTCCGACTGTATCGACTTCTATAACAGTCACAGCCGCTACTGCTGCGGTCTCGACAGAGGATGACTCCCAGAACATTGTGAGTCCAAGACGTACTGCCGGCCCAAATTCGCAGGGCGGCGCCGTGTACCGTATCCGGGCCGATGGAACGTGGGAGATCGCATGGAGTTCAACCGAAGACACTCCCTACGACGTCACTCCTGATTCCGAAGACCGCCTTCTAATCGGAACGGGGCCAACCGGAAAGATATACCGTGTTGAGAACAATTCACCGAGAGTAGTTTTATTGACGCGAGTTCTTGGCCAACAAGTTGTAGGATTTGTGCCAACCGCCAACGGAGAATGGTATTACGCGACGTCAAACCCCGGAAAACTATACCGCCTGAGTTCCAACCAAGCCAGGGCTGGTACTTATATATCAAGTGTTCGTGACACCAAAACCGTTTCTACCTGGGGAGCCCTGCGATGGCACGCGACCACTCCTGAAAACACCGCTCTCCGTTTTTTTACACGCTCAGGCAATACATCCATTCCAAATAACACTTGGAGTCCTTGGTCTGACGCCTACACGAACCCGAACCAATCGAAAATCGTGAGTCCTACGGCAAGATATTTGCAGTGGAAAGCCGAACTCCAAGGAGATAGAAACTCGCCGACGCTACTCTCGGTAACGTCAGCCTATCTGCCCCAAAATCTTCGACCACGTATTATCAGTTTGACCGTCCATGATCCAGGCATCGCTTTCCAGCAACCGTTTTCTAGCGGAGATCCACCACTAGCCGGACACGACAATCAGAACCGCGGTTCCCTGACCTCAAACAAGAGATCAAACACCGACTCGCAACAACCTTCACTCGGTCGCCGTGTGTACCGAAAAGGGCTCCAGACATTTGTTTGGGCTGCAGACGATCGTAACAACGATTCGCTGCGATTTAACCTTCTCTATCGCAGAGAAGCTGATTCAGCCTGGCTTCCTCTTCGTACTGATATGACTGAGTCGATCTTCACCTGGGATACAACCTCTACTCCGAACGGAATTTATCTCCTCCGCGTCGTAGCATCCGATGCGCAATCCAATTCACCAACTGATGTATTAACGGGTTCACTTGAAAGCATCCCCTTCATCGTTGACAATTCCCAGCCGAGGATCGAGTTTGAGAACCGCCAGTCATCCCTAAATTCGAATGCAATCTCGTTTACTGTCCAGGATAGTCATTCTCCCATCCTGCGCGTTGAGTCATCAATGGACACCGAACACTGGCAACTCCTCTATCCCGTTGATGGAATAGCTGATTCAGGATACGAGGAATTTCGAATTCGTTTAGATGCGAACAACCCTGGTCGCCTCGTAATCCGAGCCACTGACGCGATGGACAATGTTACGACTGCCGGGGCGCCATAAGTAATGGCTCTGATTTAACTACTATGGGACGAAACCTCCTAACTGCCTTCTTAACTGTCATCGGCATATTTGCCGTCATTGTCTATCTAGGCCTTGCCCGTGAACGCAATTTTCAAGCCTTAATAACTAGGGGCGACCAAGCTCTCGACCGTGAGCAGGTTTCACTGGCGATAGAGTCCTATAGTGGAGCCCTGGCCCTCAATCCTGAATCAATGTTGGCTTATCTAAAGCGTGGTGAAACCTATCTCGAGAATGGCGAGTTCTCCGCGGCACTTCGAGATTTGTTGACCGCGACCGAGTTAAATCCGGATGACACCCGCACTCACGAACGACTAGGCGATGTTACCTTTGCTCTTGGACATTATAGGGAGGCCGTGACTCACTACAGTCATTACATTGAATTCGACGACCAAACGCCTCGGGTCTTATATAAATTGGCGCTAGCTAGCGAGAGAGATGGCAGAGTGGCATATTCCATCCCGCTTTTGCGGCGAGCCATCTCGCTCGATTCAAACTTCAGCGAAGCGCACTACCTCCTGGGCCTTTGCCTCACCGAACAGGGCCGAACCGGAGAGGCACGTGATGCCATGCTGGCAACGCTTGAGTTGTCTCCTGGATTCCTCAACGCCCGTGAAGCACTTGTTGCCATCTATTCCGATCTTGGGCGTCCAGATGAGAGCCTTGCGCAACTCGACGCACTCCTGCTCCTTGATCAGGAAAATCCTGAGCGCCACCTGGCCAAAGGTCTTGCGCACCTCCGCCTTGGAAAATCGGAGCGCGCGCTCGATGCGTTACAGCGAGGAATCGACGCTGACCCCGACAATCCAAGATTGATTATTGCACTTGGAGAAACATGGCTTTCGCTAGCAGAAACCGACCCAAGAGACCTTGCTCTCGCCAAAGCTCTTCAATTGCTCGGCAATATCCCAAGCGCAAACGCTTCCAGCGCCACACTCACAGCGCTCGGTCGCGCACTTAGCCTTAGCGGTGACATCGAAGGAGCCAGTCGCGCTTTCCGCGACGCCACACAACGTTTTCCGCTAGAGCCAAAGGCTTTTCTGTACCTAGCCGAACAAGCGGAAAACGAGAACGACAGAGAGCTAGCGAACCGCCATAAGGCAACATACGAAACACTTGTCGAATGGACCAAGATCCCTAAACATCGCACTGCTCTTCCATCTGGTTAATACAAAAACAAGCAAATGCTCAACGGACTCTTTGTTTTTGTTGCTCTCGTCTCAATCCTTACCGCAGCCTTTACCGGCGGAATGGAGGCCCTCACAGATTCCGTCCTTTCCTCTGCACGAAATGCCATTGAGCTAGCGTTCGGCCTTATCGGTGTAATGGCCTTTTTTCTCGGGCTCATGCGAGTCCTATCCGACTCTGGCCTGATGGCCAGTCTGGCGCGCGTCGTCAGCCCAGTAATGAAATTACTCTTCCCCTCAATCCCTGCGGCAAGTCCGGCGATGAGCGCGATGATACTCAACATCGCCGCTAATATGATGGGGCTGGCCAATGCAGCGACGCCATTCGGTATCAAAGCCATTACGGAACTGAACAAACTAAACAGCAAAAAGGGCACTGCGACCAACGATATGGTTCTCTTTCTTGCCATAAATACCGCGGGTCTGGCTGTTCTCCCTTCCGGTATGATTGCGATAAGAGCGGCGCTTGGCTCGACCAATGCAAGTGGGATCTTTTTGACCACCTGGTTCGCAAGCGGTTGCGCTACTGCTGTCGGCATTACCGCTGCGCTTCTTCTTGCGCGTCTACCCCGGTACCGTGCCAGCGAACCGACTCTCTTTAGTCAAGAGCACAGCCCGATACATCAGTCACGCGAAGAACTAGCAGTCGACACGCTAGAAGGCCACACCGATCCAGGCCCACCGTCATCGCCTCGGCGACTACTCTTATGGCTGTTTTGGGTTGTGTTTCTCGTAGGAGCGAGCATCACATTTCTCGATCGGATCAAGACGGAACAAGGTTCTGATGTATTCAGAGAAATGACGTCTTACTGGTTACTCCCTGCCATAATTGCCGGGGCGCTTCTTTACGGGTGGAGTAGGCGCACACCCGTGTACGATGCGCTTGTTGACGGTGCAAAAGAAGGCTTCGATGTGGCTATCCGCATCATTCCTTACCTGGTTGCAATCTTAGTTGCGGTGGGAATGTTCAGGGCTTGTGGCGCCCTTGAAATCTTAACTGGCGTTCTTGCTCCGCTCACGTCCTTGATCGGCATGCCTGCAGAAGCGCTACCCATGGCACTACTCCGTCCACTGACTGGATCGGGGGCCCTTGGTATAGCATCAGAGGCAATGACGTCACACGGGCCAGATTCCCTTATTGGTTATATGGTCAGCACCTACCAAGGCAGCACCGAGACCACATTCTATGTCCTCGCGGTCTACTACGGAGCCGTTGGTGTTAAAAACACCCGCCACACTATTCCGGCGTGTATCGTCGCAGACATAACAGGCATCCTCGCCGCAACCTTCATCGTAAACCTAATGTTCGGTTGATATCCTCTTCGTACCGCGTTTCCGTATATCCGTCGACGACTGTCCACTGAACTCGAGACAGAGGGAGCGTTTCCTCGGCATCACGACGGTGAAAGTAGACGAGGATCTCAGTGTAATCATCTTGTAGTGGCTCAATAAGTTCTCGGGCCAGCACCGGCGTATTCACACCATCGATCACCTCGACTTCGATTGTAAATGCACCGTGAGCCGTCGCCATTTCAACGATTTGCCAGTCGTCGTTGACGAGCAACATATCTTGGTTCTTGCATCCCAGGATTAGAAGAAGTGCCCCTACCGTCCAAACGCGGGCATGTCTTTTCATAACCGCCTCAACTCAACCGCTACAAATAGAACGCTGTAAAACGGGAACACAGAACAAGACGCGAGCGAAGTTCACCGGCAACCCGGCCAAAATTTTTCCAAGCCGAACGACACAAATCGCCAGAGCATTTGAGCCCTTTCGAGAGATAGTGCCCGCAACAGTAATCCAATGAAGGAAATAGATTCTCTGCGCTCTCTAGCGAATTCTTGAGTCTACAGCAGACACTACTTTGGCTGTGGAACAACCCGAATGTACGGTAGAGGGGATTTCCAACCGTCCGGGTACTTCTGCTTGGCTTCTTCGTCTGACACAGAAGGAAGAATAATCACGTCATCGCCATGATTCCAGTTAACCGGAGTGGCAACTTTTTCACCGGCCGTGAGCTGACACGAATCCAACACGCGGAGTACCTCGTCGAAATTTCGCCCAGTACTCATCGGATACGTCAGGGTCGCCCTTATCCGTTTATCAGGCCCAATGATGAAAACCGAACGAGCCGTAGCGTTATCAGCAGGAGTTCTCCCCTCGCATGTGTCACCGGATTCTGCTGGCAACATGTCGTACAGCTTAACAATCTTCAATTCAGGATCGCCAATCAAGGGATAAGTGACCGCATGTCCCTGGGATACCTCGATATCCTTAAACCACTTCTGGTGATTTCCGACACCATCCACACTAATACCAAGAATCTTGCAGTTGCGTTTCGTGAACTCTCCACTTAGGCCAGCTAAATAGCCAAGCTCTGTAGTGCAAACCGGCGTGAAATCCTTTGGATGAGAAAAGAGAATTGCCCAGCCGCTTCCAATCCATTCATGAAAGTTGATCTCACCCGCCGTAGTCTCGGCGGTAAAATCTGGAGCTTCGTCATTAATTCGAAGTGTCACGGTATCTACCTCACGCTAGTCCAGCGTCCACAGTGTAAGTGAAGTCAAATCCTTTACGTACAAGCGGTCACCCGACAGCGTTGGCTGAGTCCAAGTTGAGCTGCTGGCGACTTCGTAACGCTCCAGGACGTCGAAACTCGACCGATTCGGCTTTACAATCAACAGCTCGGCATCATCTTCAAGAGAAATGACCGTGTCTCCAGCTCGAATCATCGCAGCATTTTCTGCTTGCCGAGGAGCGCCCTTCCAGAGAACCTCGCCTGTCTCGAGATCCAGACCAAAATATTGACCGCTATTCAGATGCGACAGTCCCAAAAGAACGCCATCCGCCACGACCCCATTGGTCATGTGCAACGAAACCTCCCTCGTTTGCCAGACGTCATCTGTTGTCCAAGCGTCCCCTTCTCGAATCACCCGAAAGGCCGTGATTCCGTTGTCCCGACCTGCTTGAATCAACATATCCTTGAACAAAATCGGCGTCTGAGACGAGGTGTCATAGTTGACAGGGAACGGCCGCTGCCACAGCAATGCTCCAGCATCCACTGAAACACCGATCATATGCTCTCGCGTGAAAGTTACGACCTGCCGTACACCTTCAAGCTCCACGACAAGTGGAGAGCCATAGGCTGGTCCGTAACCAGACCAACTCCACTGAATGTCCCCAGTTTTTACGTCAAAAGCGGTCAGCTCACCATCATCATGTCCGCCCACATGAAAAATCACTGAGTCTCCCTCAACCACAGGCGACATAGCAGTGTGGAACAGCTGAGGGGGATGAGCCGTGGCTTCAGACGTTTGCCATAACTGATCGCCCGTTTCAGCATCAAACGCCGTTACGATCCCAGTCATTCCAAGAGCAAACAACCGACCGGCCGCATACGCCGGCGTAGACTTCGGACCTGGACCGTGGGGTACTGTTCCAGGATGCATGTCAAACGGCGCCGCATAACTCGTACGCCAGATTTCCATTCCTGAATCCGCATCCAACGCCATCATCACTTCGTTGTTACCCTGACGGGTATACATATAGAGTCGTTTTCCTACCAGTATTGGCGTCGCATACCCCGACCCCACTTGAACCGTCCACTGTTCGGTCAAACCATTTGCCCAAGAAGCCGCTGTATGACCCGATGCAACCACTCCATCCCTATTCGGTCCTCGCCACTGCGTCCAATCCTGCGCAACCACAACCGAAACGCAGGCAAAGACGACCCATACCGCAAATCCGCTCACTACCCAGAATCTTTGTGCTGACTTAGCCATTAAGGATGCTCCTCATTCAAATTCAAAACGCAAAGGGCGCCATTAAGAGAGTCCGATGAGACGAGCGCCGATAGTTACGCCGAGAAACAGAGCCATCGAGACCAGGCCGACGACCTTGGGCCAGAACGACCCGAGGTCTGCTTCGTCACTCTGGAGCAC